>BNJT01002218.1_pt1:907500-1892824 | contig 1892824 bp, 1703 predicted proteins | sample 8540491 | NCBI WGS metagenome assembly BNJT01 (sample SAMD00202455, study PRJDB9452) | human saliva metagenome | host: Homo sapiens | reverse complement strand
CAGATCTCATTTCTTCTGACCAGATACTTGCTTGTATCTCACCAATATGCGCCTTGTGCAACATTATCATACAAAGACGGCTCTGCCCGATACCGCCACCAATACATAACGGCAGTTTATCAGAGAGTAACTGCTGATGAAAGAAGAGTTGCTGACGTTCTTCTTGCTTCTCTATCGTCAACTGACGAAGTAAGGCAGTCTTATCCACACGGACACCCATAGACGAAAGTTCTATACTACGACCTAAGATAGGATACCAAATGAGGATATCACCATTCAAGCCAGTCTTTCCGTCTTCTGCAACAGTTGACCAGTCATCGTAATCGGCAGCACGTCCATCGTGCTTCTCACCATTACTTAATCTACAACCAATACCCTCAATAAACACCGCACCATACTTCTTACAAACCTCATCTTCACGCTCCTTGGCTGTCAGTGTAGGATACATATCCAACAAATCTTGCGCATGAATAAAATGAATTGTCTGTGGAAGGAAGGGTTCCAACTGAGGATAGGTCTCACAAGCAAGGAATTCTGTATGGAGGATAGCTGCATAGATACGACGAACGACATTCTCTAAAAAACTACGTGTTCTATCGCCTTCGGTGATAACCGCCTCCCAATCCCACTGGTCAACATAAAGTGAATGAAGGTTGTCTAATTCTTCATCGGCTCGAATAGCATTCATATCTGTATAGATACCATAGCCTGGTTGAATGTCATAATCAGCCAACGTCAGTCGTTTCCACTTTGCCAGAGAGTGTACTACCTCAGCCTCAGCTTCTCCCAAGTCCTTAATCGGAAAGGAAACAGGACGCTCAACACCATTCAAGTCATCATTGATACCTAATCCTTTCAACACGAACAACGGTGCTGTAACACGACTTAGTCGTAATTCGGTAGCTAAGTTCTGCTGAAAAAACTCCTTTATAAGTTTGATACCCTGCTCGGTTTGACGTTTGCCAAGTACTGCTTTATATCCTTCTGGCTTTATCAGTTGACTCATTATGGTTCCTTTCTTTTTATGGTTTATCAGTTATTTCAATTGCACACAAAGGTATATATTTATTATCAAACTGAGAAACAAACATCGCCTTAATCTTACAAAATAACATATTTCATCTACTAATTGCAACTTTATGATAGCTTACATCTGACATTCCCACTTGTTATAAAGGATATTACTAAGTTTTGAAAACATCACTTCTATATCATAAACTTTAACAAGAATGTTTACTGTTCGTTTGGAATTATGCAAACTTTACTGTATCTTTGCACAATCATTAGGCTCCGTAGCTTAGCTGAATAGAGCGTCAGATTCCGGTTCTGAAGGTCTTGGGTTTGAATCCCAACGGAGTCACTAAAAAGTGACGACTTTCTGATGACATTTAGCTGAATGAGGTCAGAAAAATGTTCTGAAGGTCTTGGGGGCGAATCCCAACGGAGTCACAAAAAGTGACGACTTTCTGATGACATTTAGCTGAATGAGGTCAGAAAAATGTTCTGAAGGTCTTGGGGGCGAATCCCAACGGAGTCACAAAAAGTGACGACTTCCTGATGACATTTAGCTGAATGAGGTCAGAAAAATGTTCTGAAGGTCTTGGGGGAGAATCCCAACAGAGTCACGAAAAGAAGAAACAGAACTCCCGATGGAGTCATAGATTGTAACAAAGGATGTATGGTTGTTTACTGTTCATCCTTTTTTTGTTCAACCGCGTTAGCTCAGAAATCGAATAATTCATCTTAAAAGAATAGAGTATGCAAAAGAAAATCAAAATTGGACTACTACCACGTGTTATCATTGCCATACTACTTGGCCTATTCCTTGGCTATTATCTCCCAGACCCAGCAGTAAGGGTTTTTCTGACATTCAATAGTATTTTCAGTCAGTTCCTTGGCTTTATGATACCACTGATTATCATTGGATTGGTAACGCCTGCTATTGCAGGAATCGGAAAAGGAGCAGGTAAGTTATTGCTTGCAACAGTAGCGATAGCCTATGTAGACACGATTGTAGCAGGCGGCTTGTCCTACGGAACAGGAACATGGTTATTCCCTTCTATGATTGCTTCTACAGGAGGAGCAATACCACATATTGACAAGGCAACAGAACTTACACCTTACTTTACTATCAATATTCCTGCCATGGTTGATGTGATGAGTAGTTTAGTTTTCTCATTCATTGCTGGATTGGGTATTGCATATGGTGGCTTGCGCACAATGGAGAACCTCTTTAATGAGTTTAAGACCATTATTGAGAAAGTGATAGAGAAGGCTATTATCCCTCTCCTACCCCTTTATATCTTTGGAGTCTTCCTCAGTATGACCCATAACGGACAGGCACGACAGGTGCTCTTGGTGTTCTCACAGATTATCATTGTTATCCTCGTCCTTCATGTTCTCATCCTTATCTATGAGTTCTGTATTGCAGGTACAATTGTGAAGCGCAATCCCTTCAGATTACTATGGAATATGTTACCAGCTTATCTGACGGCATTAGGTACAAGTTCGTCTGCTGCAACAATTCCTGTAACACTGAAGCAAACAGTGAAGAATGGCGTCAGCGAAGAGGTAGCAGGATTTGTCGTACCACTTTGTGCAACAATTCACCTCAGTGGTAGTGCAATGAAGATCACAGCTTGTGCTTTGACAATCTGTATGTTAACAGACCTACCACACGACCCAGGACTATTCATTTACTTTATCCTCATGCTTGCCATTATTATGGTAGCAGCTCCTGGTGTACCTGGTGGAGCAATTATGGCAGCCTTAGCACCTTTATCAAGTATTTTGGGCTTTAACGAAGAGGCACAAGCATTAATGATTGCCTTGTACATAGCTATGGACAGCTTCGGTACAGCTTGCAACGTAACAGGCGATGGAGCTATAGCCCTTGCAGTCAATAAATTCTTTGGAAAGAAAAAAGAAACAACTGTTCTTTCTTAAGGAATGCAATAGCTTGTGAGGTTTAGGATATGAAACTATATAAAACAAGAGTTGCTGTCACTTCCGTCAGTCGCGACAAAGATATAACTAATTAGTTTACAATAAGTTCATGCCAAATGTTAAAATGACAGCAAAGGGAATAAAAACTAAACTCATGGAATGTATAGTAATATCCTATTCAGCATAATAAGAAATCCTAAAAAGAAACAGCAGATGTTCTATCATTAGGCATTCTCAAAATTAAATAGTATCTTTGCAAATGACAGACTGCAATTAGCAGCACTGACACAGCAAAAAGATATACAACTAAATATCCGTAACATCATGGAAATAGTAGAAAGATTTATTAACTACACCAAGTTTGACACACAGTCGGCTGAAGATTCAGAGACAGTGCCAAGTACACCGAAGCAACTCATCTTTGCGAAATACCTCAAGGAGGAACTTGAGCGTGAAGGATTGAAAGATGTAGAAATGGACGAGATGGGCTATATCTACGCCACTCTCCCTGCCAATACAAAGAAGAAGATTCCTACAATCGGTTTCATTTCTCATTACGACACAGCACTTGATGCAAGTGGTGCTAATGTGAACGCCCGTATCGTAGAGAACTACGATGGCGGTGATATACAATTGAATCCTAATATGGTCAGCTCTCCACGAATGTTCCCAGAACTCTTAGAACATAAGGGAGAAGATCTCATCGTAACAGACGGTACAACCTTATTGGGTGCCGATGATAAAGCAGGTATTGCTGAGATAGTACAGGCTATGTGTTTCCTTCGTGACCACGACGAGATTGAACATGGTGACATCCGTATTGCTTTCAACCCAGACGAAGAGATTGGTATGGGTGCACATCACTTTGATGTAGAGAAGTTTGGTTGCGAATGGGGCTATACCATTGATGGTGGCGACCTCGGTGAGCTTGAATATGAGAACTTCAATGCTGCTGGTGCTAAAGTGTTTATCCATGGCGTAAGCGTTCATACAGGTTATGCTAAGGGGAAGATGGTAAACGCCAGTCGTTTAGCATGCGAGTTCAATAACATGATTCCAGAGACAGAGATTCCAGAAGAGACTGAAGGTTATCAAGGTTTCTATCACCTCATCGGTATTGAGAGTCGCTGTGAAGAAGCTAAACTCAGCTATATCATCCGTGACCACGACCGTGAGCATTTCGAAGACCGCAAGCGTTTCATGGAGAACTGCGTGAAGAAGATGAATGAGAAGTATGGTGAAGGAACTGTTGAACTGAAGATGAACGACCAATACTATAACATGAAGGAGAAGATTGATCCTAACATGCATGTTATTGAGTTAGTTCTTCAGGCTATGCAGCAGGCAAATGTAGCTCCAAAGGTACAGCCTATCCGTGGTGGTACGGACGGTGCACAGCTTTCATTCAAGGGCCTTCCTTGTCCAAACATCTTTGCAGGTGGCGTAAACTTCCATGGTCCATACGAATTTGTTTCAGTTCAGGTAATGGAGAAAGCTATGCAGGTTATCATTAACATCTGCCGACTAACGGCTGAGTTTAATGATTAACTACAGAAAATCAATTAGTTAAAGATATCGTACCGGAGTTAAACCAACACTTTTATGAACTATATATTTATGTTGGTTTAACTCCTTTTCTTTTAACTATGAGATTTTCAACTATAACCCACCTCTCCCACAAACAACACATACAAGATTACTCATAATAAGGTATTGGTTTAACATCCAACTACCCCACTAACTCCTCTAACTCCATAAAATATTTATGTCAGAACTACCCGAATTGGTCCAAGACCTTGCCCTTATTCTTGTTGTAGCAGGATTTGTAACACTTCTATTCAAGAAACTCAAGCAACCATTGGTATTAGGATACATTGTGGCAGGTTTCCTCGTATCACCCCACATGTCTTATACCATGAGTGTTGTCGACAAAGACGATATACAAACATGGGCGGATATTGGTGTCATCTTCTTATTGTTCTCATTGGGATTAGACTTCTCTATTAAGAAGATTCTCAAGATGGGAGCCTCCCCCCATCATCGCAGCCTGTACTATCATCTTCAGTATGATGGTCTTAGGTATCATTGTAGGACACAGCTTCGGATGGAAAGAGATGGATTGCATCTTCCTCGGAGGTATGGTCGCAATGAGTTCCACAACCATTATATACAAAGCCTTCTCAGATATGGGACTCACACAGCAAGGCTTCGCTTCTACCGTGATGAGCGTACTTATCTTAGAGGATATCCTTGCCATTGTGATGATGGTAATGCTCAGTACTGTTGCCAGTGGTAACAGCCCTGATGGCGTACAGCTTCTTGGAAGCATCATGAAGATTGGATTCTTCCTCGTTTTATGGTTTATTGTCGGTCTTTTTGCCATTCCACTCTTCCTTCGTTCTGTCCGTAAAATCCTTAACAGTGAGACCCTGCTTATTGTGTCATTAGGCTTCTGTTGTCTTATGGCTGTTATATCAACACAGGTAGGTTTCAGTGCAGCCTTTGGTGCTTTCGTCATGGGAAGTATCTTAGCAGAGACGGTTGAGGCTGATAAAATTATCCGACTCGTAGATCCTGTAAAGAATCTCTTTGGAGCCATCTTCTTCGTCTCTGTTGGCATGTTGGTAAGCCTGATGTTATTGTACAATATGCTATACCAATCCTCTTACTTGTTATAACAATCCTCGTCGGACAGGCGATGTTTGGAACCTTAGGCTATCTTCTCGGTGGACAGACCCTCAAGAATGCTATGCGCTGTGGATTCTCAATGGCACAAGTTGGCGAGTTTGCCTTTATTATTGCAACATTAGGAAAGTCCTTAGGTGTTATCAGCGAATTCCTTTATCCTGTTGTCGTAGCCGTATCAGTTATCACAACCTTCCTCACTCCGTATATGATTCGTGCGGCAGAACCATGCTATAATGTCCTCATTAAGCATCTTCCAAAACGATGGGTGCGTCGTCTTACCCATATCCAAACAAACAATGCTGGAGAGAGTGCATCGACTAATAATCTATGGAAGGTCCTAATGAAGAAGATGATTTTCAATACCCTTATTTATGGTATCCTCTCTGCAGCTGTCATCGCAATCATGTTCTCTGCTGCCCTACCCATCTGTAGAAACTTATCTATAAAATGGACGGGCAGTCACTGGATTGGAAATGCTGTGTGTGGATTCCTTACAATCCTCTTCATCGCACCATTCCTACGTTCTATTGTAATGAAACAGAATCACTCAGAAGCGTTCAAAGCACTATGGACAGACCGCCGTATCAATCGTCTACCTCTCACTGCAACCATCCTTGCACGTGTACTTATTGCACTCAGTTTCATCTTCTACATATGTAACTATCTCACACGCTTTAAGAATGCATTGATGATTGCTGTTGCTATAGGCTTGTTGATATTGATGCTTCTCTCTCGTTGGCTCAAGAAACGAAGTATTACTTTGGAACGTCTCTTTATCCAGAACCTTCAAAGCCGTGACATCGAAGCACAAAAACAAGGAAAGAAGAAACCACTATTTGCCAATCACCTAATTGATCGTGATATTCATATCGCCAATCTTGAACTGCCTGACGACTCGCTATGGGCTGGTAAGACATTGTATAGTTTGAGACTCCGAAATCGCTTTGGTGTGCATATCAGTAGTATTCTTCGTGGCTCCAAGCATATCAATATTCCGAATGGCGGCACGATTCTCTTCCCTGGCGACAAGCTGCAAGCCATTGGTAATGATGAGCAGCTAACAAAACTTTCGAAAGCAATGAAGGCTGAAATACAGCCAACGATTACGGACATAGAGAAACATGAAATGAAACTCCGCAGTTTCACCATCTCTAAAACAAGTCCTTTCATAGGAAAAAACCTTAAAGACAGTGGTATTCGTGACGAATACAACTGTATGGTTGTGGGTGTTGATGAAGGCCAGAAGAACCTCACACTCATCACTCCTTCCCGCAGCCTGCAGGCTGGTGACGTCCTATGGGTAGTAGGTGAAGAAAAAGACTTAGAACGTATCCTTGCATTAGGATAAAGCCCTTCAGGCTTATTAGCCCTCATTACAGGATTAAGTAATTGGACTAATAAGCCTGAATTGTATAGAGATAAAAACTGGATTAACGTTTTTTTTATTAACTTTGCGGTTGACAAGAGAATGACTATTTATAAATTTTAATTATATTGTATATGAAGAGAATCTACTTATTACTTATTACCCTCATTGTGTTTGGTCAGACCATCAGTGCACAGAACGACAAGAAGTTATTAAAGATAACCGATGACAATTCTTACTTTGAATTAAAGTATGATGAAAAAGGAAGAATCATAGAGTCTGTTGAATATTTTGCTAACGACCACTTAAAACGTAGTAGTAAGTATGCTTATAGTAATGACAATGTCGTTCAAACATTCTATGAGAATGAAGATATCAAAAATAAAGATATCCGAACAACTGTTCTCCAGAATAATAGAGTTGTTTCAGAAAAGATAAACTTAATTCCGTATGAAGGAGAGCCTGAATATTGGGCAGACTATAACTACACATATAATACAGCTGGGGAACTGACAAAGATTGTAATAACAAACAATGAACGTACCGGAACAGAGTATAAATTGACATGGACAGACGGAGATATTACACTCGTAGAGCATTTTTGGGATAATAAAAAAGTAGGACAGGTAGCTTATGAATATAACAAAAGCATTACCAACAAATATCTTTCTCTAATTGTTAATCCAATTACCTCAATTGCCGATTATGAAGGTATCGCACCATACGGACAACTCTTTGCAGGATACTTTGGGAAAGTTTTCCAACATCCAGTAGCTGCTGTGCGCTATACGGTGATAGATAAAGACTATTTTGGCTGGACAAGTGATGATGATTTCACAATTACGTATAACCAGAATGCAAGTGGTATTGTAGAAAATATCAAACAATCAGGGGAAGAAGGAGTGACAGCAACGCTTATTTGGGAAGACACTCCAATGGGTATTAGCGTTTATAAGCAGCAGAAGGAAGGCACAAAAACGATTTATGACCTATCTGGTAAACGTCTTGAAAATATACAACATGGCGTGAATATTATCAAAGAAACGAATGGCAAGACACATAAGGTTATTGTAAGATAATATTTTACTGTTTATCAAAGAAATAGCATAATAAAAGGAGGAGCAGCATAAGTTTCTCCTTTTATTAGTATTTTTAATATTTAATCTGACGTTTCCTCACATAATTAGAGTATCTTTGCATTGTCATTCGATGATTATACAGATGAAACGTAATAAATTAACAGCTCTGATAGCATTAATAGGTATTGTAGCTTTCACATCTTGTGAGGATGTGAAGCGTCCAACCCCTGTCAGAGAACGTATCAATGTAACTCCTCCATCCAGAGAGGCAGAGGCGATAAGTCAGCTGACAGCATCTATAGATGAGATTTCAGCTAACCTTGACGCCATCTCTTCTCAAGAGGCAATGCTCTGTAAGACTACAGAGCACGCAAATAAGAAGTCGAAGATTATTCAGCAGATAAGGGGGCTCGGTGCACTGCTCAAAGAGAAGCAGAACCAGATTGACAAACTTCTAAACGAAAAGGTTAAGAAAGTAGATGCTCCAGCAGTATCTAATCCTACAATAGATAATCTTTACAAGGTAATAGACTTCCTTTCATCACAGCTGAAGGAGAAAGGGGATCGTGTAACCCAATTAGAGCAGGTTGCAAGTCGTAAGGATGTCACTGTAGACCAGCTTAAATACATCGTTATGAACCAAACTAACAGCGTTGATGCAATGCGTTACAGGTTCAACATGGCAGCTTTGGAGCGCGAATATGCTCAACTGAAAGCTAAAGAGAAGCAAAGAATTAAAGAAGATAAGGAGTCAGATAAAGTCTACTATATCATTGCGAACAAAGAGACTCTGAAGGGGAAAGGTCTTTTGAAGACATCACTTTTCTCTAAGAAAGTGGATAATAACAATGTAACAAAAGATCTGTTTACAGAGGCTAACAGCAAAGAACTGAAGACACTGACAATTAACTCATCGAGTCCAAAGCTCTTATCTCAGAACCCAGAAGGTAGTTATACACTCACGCAGAATGAAGACGGAACAACAACACTCACCATTACCAATGCAGAGAAGTTTTGGAATGTGTCGCGTTACTTAATTATCCAAGAGTAAATCTACTTTGAAATAGAAAGAAAATAAATTAGGCTGCAAAGGTTGTGAAAATCGAATAATTTTCTTATCTTTGCAGCCTAAAACTTATGCGTAGCGTGAAAATAAAGGAAGTAATTGATGCCCTTGAACGATTCGCGCCTTTGCCCTTGCAGGAAAGCTATGATAATGCTGGCCTACAAGTTGGATTGACAGAGGCGGAAGTATCAGGGGCTTTATTGTGTCTTGACGTGACTGAGAAGGTGGTAGACGAAGCTATCCGTCGGGGGTGTAACTTGATTGTTGCGCACCATCCACTCATCTTCCGTAAATTAGCACAAGTGACAGATGCCAACTATGTGCAGCGCACAGTGATAAAGGCTATTAAGAACGATATCGTCATCGCTGCTATGCACACAAACTTAGACTCAGCTGTGGGCGGTGTCAATTACAAGATAGCAGAGAAGTTAGGACTTAAGAACCTACGTTTCTTTGGCCGAAACAAGCAAGTGGTGAATCCACAGACCGGCGAATCCGTAACAGGCGGTGATGGTGTCATCGGCGAGTTTGAGGAGCCTTTAGCAGCAGACGATTTGATACTGTTATTGAAGAAGAAGTTTGATGCAGAGTGTGTTCAAACCAATGAGTTACTACGTCGTGAAATTCGTACCATTGCTCTCTGTGGAGGCTCGGGAGCATTCCTCTTGCAGGATGCTATTGCAGCAGGCGCAGATGCCTTTATGACAGGTGAGATGAGTTATCATGAGTTCTTTGGTTATGAGCAAGAGATACAGATTTGCGTCATCGGACATTATCAGAGTGAGCAGTTCACCACTGAGGTGTTACGTGACGTTATCGAACGAGAATGCCCAAGCGTAAAGTGCTACTTGTCTGAGATTAACACGAATCCTATAGGGTATTTTTTTAGTGGACGAGTGGACAAGTTGGACAAGTAAACAAGTTAATTGTTAAGAAGTTGGACGAATGGGGTCTGTGGTGTTGTCTTAACTCCTCTCACTCCTAAACTCCTAAAACAACGAGTAATCATAATTATGAATTTTGAATTCTGAATTTTGAATTAAACAAACATAAGAACTATGGCAAAGAAAGATCCAAAAGAGTTACCAGTAGAGGAGAAGTTGAAAGCCCTTTTCCAGTTACAGACGACCCTGTCAGGAATCGACGAGAAGCGTGCATTGCGTGGTGAGTTACCACTTGAGGTACGCGACTTGGAAGATGAGTTGGAAGGTCTGCACATTCGTATTGAGAAGATTGAGCAGGACATTAAGGATTATCAGAGTGCTATTACCCAGAAGAAGGGTAACATCGTTGACGCTCAAGCAAGTTTGGAGCGTTACAACAAGCAGTTGGACTCTGTTGCAAACAACCGTGAGTACGACACATTGACAAAGGAAATCGAGTTCCAGACACTTGAGATTGAGCTTTGCAATAAGAAGATTAAAGAGGCTCAGATTAAGGTTGAAGAGAAGCGTAAGGACTTGGAAGCCAACCGTGCATTGCTCGAGGATCGTCAGCACGCCTTAGAAGAGAAGCGTAACGAGCTCGATGAGATTATGCAGGAGACACGTGAGGAGGAAGGTTTGCTCAAAGAGAAGGCCGCAGAGCTTGAGACTAAGATTGAACCAGGATTGCTCCGTAGCTTCAAGCGTATTCGTCGTGGTGCCCGCAACGGTTTGGGTATTGTTTACGTACAGCGTGATGCTTGTGGTGGTTGTTTCAATAAGATTCCACCTCAGCGTCAGTTGGATGTGAAGATTCACAAAAAGATTATCGTTTGTGAGTACTGTGGTCGTATTCTTATCGACCCAGAGTTGGCTGGTGTAAAGGTTGACAAGACCGAGGAGAAGCCTAAGAAGCGTAGAGCAACTCGCAAGAAGAAGGAAGAGGAGGGAGAGTAATTAAACCCCTTTATTCTCATTGAGGAATAAGCTCTTTCAACTTTGAAAGATAAAAAGAATAGCCTCAATACATTTGAAATGCAAATAAAGCATTCTTATGTATTGAGGCTACTTTTTATTATCTCGCTATTAATACTATTCAACGAAACACGGATAACATCGTCTTCCTAACAGAAACTAACCAATAATAGCACACTTATTAACGGCATATTGCAAGGCTTTAAGTGGTCAACACAATATGTGCGGAGCATCAGCACCAATAGTGCTTACCATGAGCACAATATGTGCGGAGCGTTAACACATCGTTTAATGACGTAAAAGAAAAGTCTGCTTCACCTTATTATATATAGCAAATCAAGGGTGATTAACTTATACAGGCATGTTAACCCAATAGTGATAAGTCAGAACCTTACTTCACATAGAAGATACGATTTGCCTTACGTGATGCTGTCTTACCCTCCTTTGCAGCATAACCAAGAATACAGAAACCGATACCTTCATAATCGCCTTTTATACCCCACTCTTTCAGCATCTGCTTACCGTCTTCACGCTCAAAAGTTTGCTTGGCACGATTAATCCAACAACTGCCCAAGCCAAAAGCATGAGCAGCGTTCATAAGATTGCCCATCATCAACGCACCATCATAGACATGATTAGGACTACTCTTATCCGCTAACACAGCAAGGACAACGGGTGCACCATAGAAAGGATCACTCGTTACGCCCATTATCTCAGCATTTATCATAGACAAACGGTCGCGTACTTCCTTATTGGTTACTTCGACGATGATAGCAGTCTGCATATTCTTTCCGCTTGCAGCGTAAAGACCAGCCTCCATTACCTTATCTATCAAGTCCTGTTCAGGCATACGCTCTTCATAAGTACGTACGCTACGACGTGTTAACAATGCTTCTAACGCTTCCATAATAAATCTGTTTTATAATTCATTCACCGCCTTAGCCAACTGTTCCAACGCCTGACGAAGAATAGAACGCGGCGTACCGATATTCAAACGCATAAATCCTTCACCACCAATACCAAACATTCTACCATCGTTCAATGCAAGATGAGCCTTATCAATAAAGAGGTTTAATAGTTCTTTATGCTTCAACCCTAATCCACGACAATCCAACCAAATAAGGAAACTTGCCTGTGGGCGGAGTGGACGAATACCAGGAATATGCTCAAGACAGAAGTCTTCTACAAAGCGAACATTCTCTTCTACATACGCCAACATCTGTTTGCGCCACTCTTCGCCCTTCCGATAAGCAGCTATCGTGGCTATTGGTGCAAAGAGTGTAGGCTCATCTAATTCGTTAGCCTTCAACCAACCATAGAAGCGATTGCGCAGTTCTTCGTTTGGAACGATAGCAAATGAACTGACAATACCTGCCATATTGAATGTCTTTGTTGGTGCTGCAAAGGTGATACTGATTTGTGCTGCACGCTCTGACACACTGGCAAACGGAATATGACGATTACCAAAGAGCGCCATATCACTGTGAATCTCGTCGCTGATAACGATAATATTATGCTCGTAACAGAAGTCTGCCAAGCGACGTAATGTATCTTCTGACCAACACAATCCTGCAGGGTTATGAGGATTGGAGAGTACCAGTACACGGCATTTATCATCGCAAACCTCTGCAAGATTATCAAAGTCCATGTCATAATATCCGTCCTCACGGAGACGAAGCGGATTGAAGACCACTTTACGATGATTAGCCTCTGGCGTCAAACGGAATGGATGATAGACAGGTGGTTGTATAATAACCTTTTCGTCAAGTTCCGTAAATACATTCACCACAAAGCCGATACCCCTAACAATACCAGGAATAAAACTCAACCACTCTGCCTTTACTTCCCAATCATGATGAGCACGTATCCAGTCGATGATAGCAGGACGGAAGTCTGCTGGTTCGACTGTATAGCCAAAGATAGGATGAGAAAGACGATCCTTGAGAGCCTCCACCACAAAGTCAGGGCAAGCAAATCCATATCAGCTACCCACAGAGGCAGTAGGTCATTACGTCCCCAACGTGGAAGAAGTGCCTCATGCTTCAAGTCACCACTTCCCGAACGATCGATTATCTCGTCAAAATTATAAGTCTTCATCATGCTTCCAAAGCCTGCTTAATATCATCGAATAGGTCATCAACACTTTCCAAACCAATACTAAGACGTATGGTAGTGTCTTGCACATCCATTGCTGCACGCTCCTCAGCAGTGAAAAGTCCGAAGATAGTACTTGCTGGGTGGATAGCCAATGTACGATTATCAAAGAGGTTAGTTGCCCGACGAATGAGTTTCAAGTTATCGAGCATTCTGAAGCAAGCCTCTTGACTCTCTAAGTCTATTGTGACCATTGCTCCCGCTGTTTCACCATACTGACTCACAGCCAACTGATGATATGGATTATCCTCCAAGCCCACATAGTTTACCTTATGAATAGGCTTTAGCGTACGTAATCTTTGTGCCAACTCCAAAGCATTACCTGCTTGAGCGCGATAGCGTACGTCCAAAGTCTCTAAGCCCAAGGTCTGCATATAGGCAACCTGTGGTGTCATATAAGCTCCAAGGTTAAAGAGCATCTCATTCAAGAGGCGCTTACCAATAGAAGGGAACGTACCATAATCAATAACAAGACCGCCCAAAGAAGTTGCACCACCACTGATATACTTTGTACTTGAAACGACCTCTAAGTCAATGCCCAAGTCCTTTGCAGAGAACTGTGTGAAAGGAATAAGCGTAGTATCAGCAATGACAGGGATGCCATGCTGGTGTGCAATTTCAGTCAAGGCACGTACATCAACCACCTCAAGTTGAGGATTTGTCATGATTTCAAGGAACAAACAGCACGTGTTATCATCTATCAATCGTTCTACAGCCTCAACATCTGTAAGGTCACAAAGTCTTGCCTCAACCCCCAATCTGCTCAGTGTAGATGTGAGCAAAGAATAAGTATTACCAAAGAGATGACGTGACGTGATAACGTTCTTACCCTGTTCAACAACAGAAAAAAGCGTATTACTGATAGCAGCCATACCCGAGTTGAGAGCAATAACATTCTCAGCACCAGTCAAAGCCTTAACACGCTGTTCGAGATTTGTCACTGTTGGGTTCTCCACACGTGAATAATCAGGCGCATCAATACGTCCACAAAAGGCATCAGCCATCACTTTTGCATTGTCAAACTCAAAAGCAACCGCATTATAGATGGGCATACTTAACGCATCATATGCATCTCTACGCTTATAAGGCTGATGAATAGCCTGTGTCTGTTTCTTCATTTTCTTTTAAACGTTTGTATTGTTTATAAAAGGATTCAAATCAATAACGGACGGCAGAACCGTCCGTCTTATGAAGTGCATTTTATCTTATTAATACCACTGTACAGCATTTGTAATACCACTTCGCTTATCATACTTCAACGCATCTGTCAGCGTTGCAGCATTACAACGGAAGGTAAAGTTGTAAGATGTATATGGTGCTAAAACTACAGAAGCACTCATATTAAACAATGGAGGTCACGTGACAGACTGGCTGTTGTCATACTCATCGCATGGTTTTCAAAGTCGTAACCACTTGAGAAGTTAATGTTCCAGCCATCACTGATACGAATATTACCAGAGAAGTTCAACGTCTGTGTGAACTTATAAGGGTAACGCATCGTCTTAGTATTGAACCTACCCGCTGTATTCTCACGCATCGTAATACCATAACCGATTGTCAATGACCATGGCATATTGAAACTCATGTAACCATCGTCATCCGTCTCAGCAATATTACCACGCTTCTTCTTAGCAGCATATTTTCCCTTTTCAAGGTCATCATCCATGTTTGATTCGATGTTAGTATCTGGACCATCACTATCTACTGACACCTTATCATCATCTTTATCATCCTTACGTCCGAACCACTTCTTCAACTTCTCTGGATTCAAAGTGAATGAGAAGTTCTGCGACATACCTTGGAAACGAGGTAAACGACCATATCCCCACTCTGTATGATTACCTACGTAAGGCTTACCATTAGCATCAAGTTCGTAAGCATAAGTAGCAAACTGTGCATTCATTGAGAAGGTATAATTCTTCCACCACTTCAAACGTAGACGCATACTAAGGTCACTCCAACGATGATAGTCTGCTGCAGCATTGTAAGACATACTTGCTCCTAACTCATCAATGATACTTATCTTCTTATAACCAGTAGTATCCTTATCGCTCTTAATCTTCATTTCGATGTTATTGCTAACATCCCAACTGATCATCTCAGTCTTGTACTTACCCGGCACACTATAAAGCTCATCTTGATAAGGTGAGTATTCAACAAGTTTCACGTTACCACTTGCATCTGTATACTGATAGCTATCATAGTAGCCATAACGACGTGCACCAAAGTTTGGTGAGTAAGAGAAAGAAACCTGTGGAGTGATGACATGACGGATAGCCTGTATCTTATCGCCAAATAATTTTCTATTAGGCACCCAGAAACCATATAATTTCGTGCTGGCACCCACATTCATACTCCAGTTGTAAACATTATGAAAACCATAGGTAGTATCTCTTACCACCTCTTTCTGAAGAGTATTATCCCATCCACGTGTCACCTTCTTAGAATACATACGATCCGTAAAATTGAAAGATGGCGTCACATTGATATAATTAAACAAGGTGAAGTTTGCCTGCACTGGGATTGTATGTTGGAAAGCATTCTTCCAGTCTTTGATCAGATTAGAGTGTAAGAGTTTATCTTCCTTCGTTGAGATAGAATTAGCCAACTGGCCCGTATAGCTCATCGAAATCTTCTCATACCAACGTTCCTTACCCACAAGATGCTTGCGCTTGAAAGGGTAGAATCGGCTCAAACTAATGTTCAAGTCTGGCAGTGTTATCTGAATAGAAGAGTCACGCATATTCTGTGCAAGGTTCGTAGTAGCACTCAAAGAGAGTCCAATACTTGAGAAACCTGTGCTCCAGCTAACAGAAGAAGTTCTCGTAGACTGTGTGAGTGTCTGCGGATTATACATACTATTGAGGTTGTTACGCTCATAGCTTGATGTCGCAAAGTTCACACTTGCCGCCAAAGAACTATAAGGATTCGCCTTTGGATCTTGGCGGTGATTCCACTGAATCTTAAAGCTTTCCTGCTCAGCAAAGTCTGGTAATCCCTTGTCACCCGTCTTTGAATCCTGATAACTAAAGAGGAATGAGCCTGAATATCTGTAACGCTTGCGGTAGTTGCTGGCTGCAGACACACCCCAAGAACCCTTAGTATAGATTTCTCCTAAGAGTTTTAAGTCCCACTTATCACTAATTGCAAAGTAGTAGCCACCATCACGAAGATAGAAACCACGGTCGCTTTCATCACCATAACTTGGCATAATGAAACCGCTCGAATACTTCTTAGAGAATGGGAAGAAACCGTATGGAATTGCCAATGGTAAAGGAACGTCCGCCACTACGAGATAAGCTGGTCCAAAAACAACATCCTTACCTGGGCGAACCTTTGCACGAGAAAGAGCAATGTAAAAGTCTGGATGAGGCTTATCACAAGTAGTGTAACGACCATGTTGCAAGTAAATAGAACCCGTAGAATCACGTTTTCCAACTTCTCCACTCAAGAAACCATCTTGCTGTTCGGTGTAAACACCCTTAATCAAGCCTTTCTTTGACTTAAAGTTGAAAGCCATTGTGTCACTCTTATATTCATCTTTACCCATAGTAAAGACAGGCTTTCCCTTGATTCCACCCTCTGCTGTAGAATCGACTGTACCTGTTGCACGCACAGTACTTTATCAAGATTCATATGTACCTTGTCACTCGTAAGCTTCATATTCTCATAATCAACCTTCGAGTTACCATACAGATACGCTGTACCCGACTCTGCATCATAAACGAGAGAGTCCTCTGCAGAATACTTAACAGGTGCATCAATTCCATTCGAACGTGCACGCATCATGCTATCGGCACGAATAGAATCGTCTATTGCTTTATTATGATGATAGATAGCCAACTGAAGAGAATCCATCTTCGTGGTATCTGGGATATTCTTATCGACCGCCTTACTATCCTTTGGACTTTGTCCTTTCAGTAGCGTATCAACCACAACAGCACTTGCCTTAGTCTTCTTGGTTTTCTTACCTTGAGGCACAGGCATGTTGACACTTGCCATTGCAAAAACAACAACAAAGGATAATAGGAATATAATGCTCTTATTTCTCATTGCCTAAATAACGTACAAAAATACTGAAATAATGCCGAATAGAACTACCATTACGCTATTTTAACTTTTATAATAATGTACGTATATGCTTACAGAAAATATTAAATTCTTCTTTTGCCGTCCAATAGAACCTGAATAGTATACCCTCAATACAGAATGTCATTGATAATTACAACGCCCTAAAATACTTAGAAACCGCAGCACTTTTACCTCCCAATAAGCTTAGTGTTTACCATCAGCACGACATGTGCGAAGTATCAGCACCATATGTGCGGAGCATTAGCACCAAGCGTGCGAAGCATCAACACAACAACTTAAAGCCGACCGTAACCCTCTTTTAAGCTTTTCTTTTCCTGCTAAAAAAATACTAACTTCTTATTAATCTGCAAGATATTGACGAGCAATATTAGCCGTAACAGGACAGACGTAGAGCTACTTAATCCAAGCACAAGCCTAATGTATCGATAAGTTTCTTAACAGGATGATTCGTTTCCAAAAGTTTACTCAAAGACTCACGAGGTGTAAGTATAGGTTTGATTTCCTCATGCTTAGCAAGACGAATCTCTACTTCAATCTGCCCATTACGCAATTCCTTTGCCAAAGTAGCACGAATACGCGACTTGATTGCAAGCATTTCGTTGAGCTGAATATTATTACCAGCAAGTACCAAGATTGCTGGATACTCTGAAATAGTAGGCGTGATATTCTTCATGCGTTGCGACAAAGCTTGCATACGCTCTGGCATTCGTGAACACATAGCACGCCAACTCACAACAAGGTCTTGCTGTGTAAAGCCTTCATGCTCATCCTTATTAGTTATTTCAACTTCCTCATCCTGCTTTTTCTTCTTATCGGTCTTGAGTAGATTGTCAAATGACATCGTCAATGAACCGAGATTAACAGAATTCGGAAGACCAGAAGATACATTCACCTTAGGGCGTGCACCAGAAGTTTCTACAACGGGCTTTTCTGGCGAAGACACAACCTCAACAGACACTGTTTCAGCAACATTAGAACTACGAACAGTGTCATCATCACGCTTTAGGCTCCCGACCACCTGCGGAGTCGGTTTCTGTTGAGCCTTCAGAACAAGATTCTTGAACAGGGATTTTAATCGCTTAGGGCTGCGCCCCGAGGCAGGGACATCATCATCCTTCTGCGTAATTTGCGCTACTTGGATGAGCGTCAGTTCCACCAACAAACGTTTATTAGAACTCTGACGATATTCCACATCACAGCGATTCATAATCTGCAAAGCCGTATAAAGGAAGTTGACAGGCATTTTTGTGCCTGCAACTGATAGCGATTACGCAGTTGTTCACTTACTTCAAGCAAAAGAAGTGTTTGCGCATCCTTTGCCATCAACACGTTACGGACATGAGATGCCAAACCATTCACAAGATGTCCACCATCAAATCCCTTATTAATAACGCTGTTCAAGAGAACCATTATCTCACTCACTTTATTCTCTAAAGCAAGGTCGATGATATTAAAATAATTCTCTGCATCGAGTACATTCAAGTCCTCTATCACCTTCTGATAAGTGATGTTTCCCTGTGAGTAACTTGCTACCTGATCGAATATTGAGAGTGCGTCGCGCATTCCGCCATCCGCTTTCTCTGCAATCACATTCAGAGCCTCTTCATCATACTGTATGTTTTCCTTTTCAGCAACACGCTTAAGATGGTTGATGATATTAGGAACCGTCATACGCTCGAAGTCGTAAATCTGACAGCGAGAGAGAATCGTTGGGAGAATCTTGTGTTTATCTGTTGTTGCAAGGATGAAGATAACGTGTGCAGGCGGTTCCTCCAAAGTCTTTAGAAAAGCATTGAAGGCAGCTGTAGAGAGCATATGAACCTCATCAATGATAAAGACCTTATAACGACCAACCTGTGGCGGAATACGCGTCTGATCCATCAATGACTTGATGTTCTCAACAGAGTTATTGCTGGCAGCATCTAATTCGAAGATATTATAGCTTCTTCCTTCTCCAAACGCCTTGCAACTCTCACACTCGTTACAAGCCTCACCATCAGCTGTTGGATGTTCACAGTTGATAGCCTTCGCAAAAATTCGAGCACAAGTAGTCTTGCCCACACCTCGTGGACCGCAGAAAAGGTAGGCATGAGCCAGCTTACCACTCTTCACAGCATTCTTCAGCGTAGTAGTCAACGCCTGTTGTCCAACAACGGAATCAAAGGACATTGGACGATACTTTCGCGCCGAAACAATATATTCATCCATAATTTCAAAATCTAATTGTATATGCAAAGGTAATAAAAGTTAAGAAAAGAGGAGGAAGGAGGAAAGAATTAAATTGTTAATTTGCTAAAAATATGTATGTTTCATGCTCCGATATGCAATCTTTTCCTTACTTTTGCAAAAAAGAATGTAAAGAAGTGAGTAAGATTACCGGACATATTTACAATTTTTTCAGCCGATTTAAGTTTCATATCGTCATCATCTTGGGCGTACTCATTGTAGGCGTTTTAGATGAGAACAGTTTTATGAAACGTATAGAGTATGCTTATCAGATTGACGACTTAAAAACTGAAATCCGAAAGTATGACAGCCAATATCAGCATGACATGCAACAGCTTAAGGAACTAAAGACAGACCCAAAGGCTATTGCACGCGTTGCCCGAGAGCGTTACTTCATGAAGGCTGACAACGAAGATATCTTCGTGTTGAGCGATGATGAGCATCAAACTGAAAACACAGCTAAAAATGAGACAACTGAATAAACTCGAATCAATTATTTACCTTTTGGGAGGAATCATAATGGTTATAGGTGCAGGCTTGTACGCTTTCCTTTTGATTCAACCAATAGCCTGTTGGCTAATGCTTGCTGGTGCTGTTGCTTTTTCTCTTATGCAGTCACGTCAGCGATACCTTGGAACATCTCTTTCAATTCGTCGTTTACGTAAGATTATGTCACTTGCAGGATGGGGATTCATTCTTGCAGGATTCTTTATGGTAGAAGACTCCTATCATTTTCTTCGTCCTGTTTTTGCAGGTTCATTAGATAGCTATAGCAGCTATGTAAGTATTTTCCATCACAATTGGGTCATACTCCTACTTATTTCTGCTATCATAGAGATGTATACTACTCATCGTATCAGCTACGAACTAAAGAAAGAAAGCGAAAGTCCAAGTACCTAAAAAAAGCTAAAAGCTTAGAGATAGTTTTAATTTGAATAAAAAAGTTTCTCGGCTTCAATTATAGAATGTAATTTTGTCTGAGAAGAAACAGAACCAGTTTAATTATCTATGAATAAATTCTTTACGCACTTCTAACACTTATCGTGTTTACGTCATGTGCCAACTCATTCAATATACAGGGAACATCCAACGTATCAAGCTTGGATGGAAGAAAGTTATACCTAAAAACAGACCAAGCTGACTCACTGATTGACTTAGATTCATGTGACGTCGTTCATGGTCAGTTTGCTTTCCATGGTACCGTCGACTCTACTAAGGTCGCACAGATATTCATGGATGACATCAACTTACAGTTCCCAGTAGTTATTGAAAAGGGAGATATTGCAGTTAAACTGGACAACACACAACAGCGTGTCAGTGGCACACCGCTGAATGACAAGCTAAATGATTTCTGGACGAAGTTTACACAACTCCGCAATCAATATGCAGAAATAGATCATGAGGAAAGTGCTGCCATTATGAATGGTCATGATGAAGAAACCGTGAATGCTCAACTTATTAAAAAGGCATTGAACGTATATGACAAGGGCGACAAACTCTTTACGAAGTTCATTACAGAGAACTTCAATAACATTCTTGGTCCATGGTGTTTCCTTACACGTATCAGCTATGAGACAACACCTAATGCTTACCCTGTATGGATGAATGATTATATGTATACCAATGCGATTAATCAGTTGCCATCATGGATAGAATTCATTATGTCGAAGGCTACAGATACCTTTAAGCAGAATCCTCAGATAAAAGCATTCTATACCGACTTCCTACAAGCACAAAAGGAGATGAACGGAATGGTTGACCCAGCCGGAACCAATGATGCTGCGGGAACAACTCCTAATGCTGCTGTAGCACCTCCGACTCCTGCACAGATGGCTGGTGACTCTATTCCAGAGTAAGGTATGGTCCCGACTATCGTATGTTCTAAGCTCTATGCTGACTGAACGATTGCATAATAAGGTTCTATAGGAGTGTTTTGAGCTTCGGATAAAGAGTTCATAGACAACAAACTATTTATTCTACACGAAGGTTGCTGTCACTTCCGTCACTCAATCTTGTTATTTAACAGATTGGTTTATAGAACGTTGAAGCGATATGTTAAAATGACAGCAAAAGAAAATAAAACTACTATTAGTAATATATTCCTTCTTACTTTAGTAGAATTCTCTCACTTCCTATCTCGGAAGAATCAACAAACAACCTCTAATAATAAAGAATATAATATATGAGGAGACTCATTCAAGGTGGAACTATCGTCAATGAAGGGCGAAGCTTTATTGGTTCGCTCATCATAGAGGACGATTGTATCATAGAGATTATAGAAAACAACGAAACACCCCGTGGAGAATTTGACGAAATCGTCAACGCCACGGGGTGCTTTGTACTACCTGGTATTATTGATGATCATGTTCACTTTCGTGAGCCGGGACTAACGGAAAAGGCAGATATTGAAAGTGAAAGTCGTGCTGCTGCATATGGTGGTGTCACCTCTTATTTTGAGATGCCAAACACTAATCCACAGACAACAACATTAGAAGCTTTACAAGATAAGTGGGAACGAGCAAAGCACTCAAGTCATGTTAACTATAGCTTCTTTATTGGGGCTACAAATACAAATCAGACTCTATTCCCTCAATTAGATATCCACACTATTCCTGGAATAAAACTCTTTATGGGAGCCTCAACTGGGAATATGCTTGTTGATCGACGAGAAGCATTAGAAATGACTTTCCGTACTGCTGCAGAATTGAATCTGCCAGTGATGACACACTGTGAGGATTCTGGTATTATCAACGAGAATATGAAAGTTGCCAAAGAACAATTTGGCGACGACCCAGATATTACACATCATTGGGAAATACGCAGTGCTGAGGCATGCTGGGCTTCCTCGCTCTTAGCTGTGGAATTGGCACGAAAGTACAAAACACAACTGCATATTGCTCATACCTCTACAGCAAAAGAATTATCTTTAGCTAATCTACCTGAAGATGAAGGAAGGATTACTTTAGAAGCTGTTATTGCACATATTGCTTTCTCTAACGAAGATTATCTTACAAAGAAGGCACTTATTAAATGCAATCCTTCAGTCAAGACGGTAGCTGATAGAGATGCTATTCGTCAGGCACTCACGGATGGACGCATTACAGTCATTGGTACTGATCATGCTCCTCACCTATGGGCACAGAAGCAAGGTGGCTGCTCTAAGGCTGCATCAGGAATGCCAATGGTTCAATTCTCACTCGTCACCATGCTTGAATTGGTTGACAAAGGTGTTCTTACAATAGAACAGATGGTTAACCTAATGTCACATGCACCGGCTCGACTTTTCCGTATTGATAAACGAGGTTTCCTACGTAAAGGCTATAAAGCCGATATTACTATCGTTGCACCAGACCAGCCGTGGACAGTGAACGAATATTGTATTCAGAGTAAATGCAAGTGGAGTCCTATGATGGGACACACCTATCAATGGCGTGTCTTACACACTTTCTGTAATGGAAACCACCTGTTAAATAAGGAAGAGTTTGATAACACCATACATGGTGAAAGGATTACTTTTCGAAATGATAACTAAGTCATAATGATCGAAAATAAAGTAGATAACAAAAATAAGATAATAACATACAATATCAGCGAAATAGTTCCTTATATCAACTGGGCATACTTCTTTTATGCTTGGTCAATGAATGGTAAGGCTAAAGATGCACAACTGGAACTGCGTTCAGAAGCTGAGAAATTATTGGCTGACATGGAAGGGAGATATCACACACGTGCTGTCTTTGCACTATGTGAAGCCAATAGTGAAGGCGATGATATCATTATCAATGGCACACGTGTTCCAATGTTGCGCCAGCAGAAAGTTATTCCCAGGCAAACCAAACCTCTGTTTGGCAGATTTCATACGCCCAGCCTCTTCAGGCATCAAAGATACAATTGGACTCTTTGCTACTTCTGTTGATGCTGCATTTACAAGCAACAATGAGGGAGATCCCTACCAACGTATGCTTTCGCAGACCTTAGCTGACCGATTAGCTGAGGCTACAGCTGAGAAGTTTCACGAGGATGTACGTAAGAAGTATTGGGGGTATGCAACTGATGAGCAACTGACTATAAAAGATCTTCTTGCAGAGAGATATCAAGGTATACGTCCAGCTGTGGGCTATCCATCCATCCCTGACACAAGTATGAATTTTCTTTTATACGAACTATTGGATATGAAAGGGATTGGTATCAACCTTACAGAAAGTGGAATGATGGTACCGCATGCCAGTGTATCGGGCTTTATGTTTGCACATCCTCAAAGCCGATATTTCGACTTAGGAAAGATTGATGACGAACAATTAGAAGATTATGCACATCGTCGTAATAAGCCTGTTGAAGAGCTAAGGAAGTATCTTGCTTCTACCCTATTGAAGAAATGATAGCCAGAATCGTTATATATCTTATATTAATAATTGTGCTGTCTGACCTCTATATAGACATGCACTATTTCCGCAAACGTTACCCCATCGCTTGGTGGCAACGCCTATTATGGTGGTTACCTTCTATCGGTATGGTCATCTATACCTGTGCTATGGCTTCCATACGTGACTTTGCGCCTAACAACCTCACCTGGCTGAATACATATATATTCCTTCTCGGTTTACTTGTGGGTCCTAAGGCTATCTTCGCACTCATCTCCTTCTTGGGTTCAATCATCCGGAAATATATCATCCGCACAAATCGAAACTGGGGACATTATTTAGGTATACTCCTTGCTTGTTTTGCCGTTGGATCATTTATATACGGGCTCACATATGGGGTTTCTAACATACAAGTAAAACATGTAGACCTCTATTTCAAGGATTTACCTAAGTCTTTTGATGGCTATCGGATTGTGCATGTATCTGACTTACACCTCGGTACCTTCAATGGCTGGCGCAGTAAGATTCTGAAAGCAGAGATGGATAGCATTGAGAAGCAAAAAGCTAACCTCATTTGCTTTACTGGTGATTTACAGAATATACGCCCTGAAGAGGTTGAGAAAATGGCTTCACTAATCCGTCAGCCTATGAAAGGGACTATCTCTGTCTTAGGAAATCATGACTATACTGAATACATCAAAGGTGATGCTAAAGAAAAGGCTGCAGAGGAAGCACGCTTGATAAAAGCAGAAGAAGAAATCTTAAAATGGACTCTTCTACGCAATCAGAATACTCGTATTACATCACCAGCAAAGGAGTCTATCTATGTTTGTGGCACAGAAAACGACGGAAGACCACCATTCCCGAACTATTCCAACTATAGGAAAGCGATGCAAGGAGTAGAACCTAATTCGTTTGTGATTATGTTACAACATGATCCATCAGCCTGGAAACGTTCTATTCTTCCTAAAACCCCAGCACAGCTTACATTAAGCGGACATACACACGGCGGACAGATGCAAATCTTTGGATGGCGACCAACAAGTATCCGCCAACAGGAGGATTATGGACTTTATGAACAAAACGGACGCTATCTATACATTACAGCTGGATTGGGTGGACTGGTACCCTTCCGCCTCAATATGCCTAACGAAATAGCGGTGATAACATTACATGTTAAGAAATAAAATTAAAAAGGATACATCTATGAGTAATACTGCAACACAACAACAAAGGCAATCCTCAATAGTTATGCTGGTTATTACATTCTTGTATAGGATTTACATGCTATTCATCGCCTTCCCACTCTTCCTCTTTGCATCTGTTCTAACAGCATTAACAACAACTATTGGCTGTCAAATCGGTAATGGACATTTCTGGGGATACTACCCAGGGAAATGGTGGTCGTGGTTTACCATCCGAATACTCTTTCTTCCTGTAAAGATTGAAGGACGTGAGAATCTTGATCCGAAGCAAAGCTATGTCTTTGTAAGCAATCATCAAGGTGCTTTCGACATCTTTCTGATTTACGGTTTTCTCGGTCGTAATTTCAAGTGGATGATGAAAAAAGCTATCCGTAAGATACCTTTGGTAGGATTAGCATGCGAGAAAGCACATCATATTTGTGGATAAGAGTGGTGCAAGTAAAATCAAAAAAACATACGACACTGCACGTGAAACCCTTCGTGAAGGAATGTCTGTCGTCGTATTCCCAGAAGGTGCACGTAGTTTTACTGGTCACATGGGTAAGTTCCGTCGTGGAGCTTTCATGTTAGCTGATGAGCTTCAGCTACCAGTATGTCCACTTACCATCAATGGTTCCTTTGACGTAATGCCTCGTACTAAGGACTGGCATTTTCCTGTATGGCATAGACTGAGTCTCACCATTCACAAACCAATCTTCCCAAAAGGGAAAGGTACTGAATTCGAGAAGGAAACACTAAATGAAGCATACGATTCTGTTATGGCTGGTCTTTCTCCCGAATACCAAGGTTTCGTAGAGAACCCAGACCAATAAAAATAGACAAAAACTTGTTAGTATCATATTTTTATACTACATTTGTCCTATAAAAACAAAAATCTATGACAAGCGATAGCATTGTAATTATACCGACATACAACGAAAAGGAGAATATAGAGAAGATAATCCGAGCAGTATTCCGATTGGAGAAACTTTTTCACATTCTGGTAATTGACGATGGTAGTCCTGACGGAACAGCACAAATCGTACATAATCTGATTAAGACGGAATTCTCTGACCGCCTCTTTATCATTGAACGTTCCGGTAAATTAGGTTTGGGTACAGCCTATATCACAGGTTTCAAGTGGGCTTTAGAACATGGCTACGAATACATTATTGAGATGGATGCTGACTTTAGCCACGACCCTAACGACCTTCCTCGCCTTTATGCTGCAACCCATGACGAAGGTTACGATGTTGCAGTTGGTTCACGTTATGTCAGTGGAGTAAACGTTGTAAATTGGCCTATCGGACGTGTATTGATGAGTTACTTTGCCAGCAAGTATGTTCGTGCAGTAACAGGTTTCCATGTGCATGATACGACAGCGGGTTTCGTATGCTATCGTCGTCGTGTTCTTGAGACAATTCCATTAGACATGATTCGTTTTAAGGGTTATGCCTTCCAAATCGAGATGAAATACACCTCCTTCAAGATTGGTTTCAAGATTAAGGAAGTACCTGTCATCTTCGTAAATCGTCGTGAGGGAACCAGTAAGATGAGTGGTGGCATCTTCTCAGAAGCCTTCTTCGGTGTCATCCGACTCCGTATGGACGGTTGGTTCAGAAAGTATCCTAAGATAAAGAACTAAAATTTATACCAAATAACAGTAACAGCCATGACCTACTAAGGTTATGGCTGTTACTATTTACACAAGTGACTTTGTTTTTATACAACTTAGAAACTATGGTAGTACAAATCAATTGTATAAAACATTAGAAAATAAATACGGGAGATTCAGGTTTAATTTACTTTTTACTAATTAAACTAACAAACTTGTATCTATGTTCATACAAATCTGGCATTTCATAACGTGGAATGTATATTTTTACTATGATAAGGTATTCGTGTCCCTCTTCATAGATACTATCAAATCCATCAATATGAGATACAACAGATTTTCTCATATCTTTGTCTACTATAACATAGCCTTTATTTTTCGATTTAATAGATGTACCTGGATAGAAGTAGTCTTCCTTATGCGATAATACGCTTATCGTATCTGTTTTTTCATACTTGTAGTCGCCGTCTACGTCTTCTTCCTTTGTACATCCCACAAAGAGAAATAACATTAAAGATGCTATAATGTATAGATGTTTAATCATAATAATATGAATTAAAAAAATATTTTATCATTACTAAACTCACTTAAATGAGACTGTTACTATAGAGGACTACCTTTCTCTACTTTATTTTGACACAGTCTACTCTGTTTTATTCCAGTCCATTCCTACCAACACAACCAACGTGTATGTACACAATGATTTAATAAAAAGCAAAAGGAACATCATTCCCTGCAATAAAAGCCTTTAGATAAAAGAATCTGTTACTACGGGAAACAATGTTCCTTTGTTACTATATCTTGACACAACTCATTGTGTCTTTATATCAAACTTATGCTTCCTTATCGTACTCGAGGTGGAAGTTTATGATTGTCTCAATTCCCTTCAACCAGAGATCTACTGGCATATTCTCGTTCGGAGAGTGAATAGCATTTGACTCCAAGCCGAAGCCCATGAGAACAGTCTTCACACCGAGCAACTTCTCGAAAGTAGAGATAATTGGAATACTACCACCAATACGTACTGGCAATGGGCGCTTACCGAATACAGCCTCAAAGCCACGCTCAGCAGCTTTATAAGCAGGGAAGTCAATTGGACAAACATAACCATGACCACCGTGATGCTTCTCTACCTTAACTGTAACATAATCAGGAGCAACACTGTTGAAATAATCCACTACCAACTGGCTGATCTTTGTATGATCCTGATGTGGCACAAGGCGTGAAGAAAGTTTTGCGTATGCCTTTGATGGAATAACTGTTTTAGCACCATCACCTGTGTAACCACCCCAAATACCACATACATCAAATGTTGGACGATAACCAGTGCGCTCGATTGTGCTATAACCTTCTTCTCCGAAGAGTGCCTTAACACCAAGAGACTTCTTATATTCCTCCTCATCGAAAGGAATAGATGCAACGAGTTTACGCTCCTCATCAGAAGCCTCCTCAACATCATCATAGAAACCAGGGATACGAATCTTACCATCAGGACCAGTCACATCAGCTATCAACTTACAAAGAACATTGATTGGGTTAGCTACAGCACCACCGAAGGTTCCTGAGTGAAGGTCACGGTTAGGACCAGTAACCTCAATCTGCCAATAAGACAAACCACGCAAACCAGTTGTGATAGAAGGAGTATCAGGACCGATAAGACCAGTATCTGAAACAAGGATTACATCGCAAGCCAAGAGTTCCTTGTGTTCCTCAATAAATGGACCGAGGCTACCAGAACCAATCTCTTCCTCACCTTCAAAGATGAACTTCATATTATGCTTCAACAAGTCATTCTTATTAAGATACTCAAATGCCTTTGCCTGCATGAATGACTGACCCTTATCATCATCAGCACCACGAGCCCAGATATGACCGTCCTTAATAACTGGCTCAAATGGTTCGGTCTTCCAAAGTTCAAATGGCTCTGCTGGCATCACGTCATAGTGACCATAAACTAATACAGTCTTTGCATTAGGGTCAACCATTCTCTCTGCATAAACCATTGGATTACCCTTTGATGGCATCACCTCAGCTTTGTCAACACCTGCCTCAAGCAGCAATTCCTTCCAACGTTCAGCACAGCGTACCATGTCCTCCTTATGAGCAGGTTGTGCACTTACGCTTGGTATACGTATCAGACTGAACAACTCCTCGAGCATTCTGTCTTTATTCTCTTCTACATATTTCTTAATCATAATTCTTTATTTATTGATTTTCTAATGTACGCAAATTTAAGCATCATTTATCAATTTCGCAAGTCTTTTATTTAATTTTATACTTGTTCACATATATGATAATAGAAATAATTTGTATATTTGCAAAAACTAACACATTACCCCATGAATAAAATTATCTTAACTATTATCCTTTCATCTTTACTATTCGCATGTAGCTCTGTTAAACTTACAGAAGAACAACGTATACTGAATGGAATAAGGCGAGATGTCCCTTTTCAATTAGACTCTCTTAAACCCACCAATAGTAACAGCTGGAGCTTCACCAACAATGATATTATTACAGCAGAGCCTGACTATGAAATAAGGGATGACGGTGCATTATTTGTTTATCGTACTTTCTTTAACGGACCGAAACAAGTACAGCAGCCCAATATAGTATGGCGTAACCTCTTCATAATAAAGAAGAAGCACCGAGTAATATGCGTGGATAGGATATTGATAGATGGTAAGACGAAAGGTATAGTTTATATTCTTCAGAGTAGGAATAAGTCCTATGCCTCTTGTGGACATTATAATTGGGATGTCACCCGATTGGAACATTTAGAGATAGTTGGCTCTATTTTAGAAGATATGAAGAACTCAACTCTAAAACGATTCAACCTTTCTAACAGCACTCCTAAATTAATGTCTTCAGATATCAAGACACCTTCCTCACAGGATGATTATTGGCGTCTTATCTTCCATGCCGACTCTCTTTATGAGCAAAAGCATTATGATGATGCCATCCGTGTATATACTGAAGCTTTCGCAGATGATCGTTATATCTTTCCTTCCAAGTTATCAAGTGTTGCTTATAAATTGCGTATGGTTGATAAAGAAGAGGCTGCTTATAAGTTTGATAAGCACCGTATAAGAATGGAAAAGGATTACTATCAGATGCCAGACTCTGCCACTGTACCCTCTTATGAAGATGAGTTTGATAAGCGAGCAGATATCTATAACTATGACTTATCACTGAAGAATCATTTAGAAGAGATGCTTGAACGTGACCAAGCTTATAGAACACAATGGATATTGAGCCGACAGTTGCACCATGAGGAGACACAATATGATATAGCGTTAAGGCTTCGTGCTGATAGTATTGACTCTCTCAACCAAGTCGAGATAAGGCAAATATTGAAAGAACACGGTTTCCCTAAAAAGACAGAAGTAGGCACTTCTGCTTGTGAGGCAGCATGGATAATCATTCAGCATGCACCCTTGGACGTACAGAAAGAATATCTACCTATGTTGGAGAGAGCTGCGACAGAAGGGAACATTCAAGCTGCTTTAGTTGCTGCTCTACATGACAGGATTGATGTAAGAGAGGGGCGACCTCAGAAATACGGAACACAGAGAAATCACAATGGAATCTGCCCTTTACTTAATAAGAAAATGGTCAATCAATGGCGGAAGGAGGTTGGTCTTCCACCATTGGATGAATATTCAAAGTGAACTTAGGGTATCCATTTCATCAAGACATTTTGTTCCCTTGTTCTATTGCTCTTAAAACTTTAACTCCTTCTCCTACCGTCTTCACATCACTGACTACCATAGAACGTTTGCCATTTCGTTCCTTCAGATTGCAACGACGAGGATGATAACCGATGTAATTGAGAACCTTATCAAAGGCAGCACTCTGATAGTAGACACTATTAGGATTAGAAACAAATTGCATCTGCATACGTCCCTGCTTAAGAATAATCTTCTCACAACCCAATCGCTTACCCACACGACGAAGTGCAACGACCTGCATCAGTTCCTCACCTTGACGTGGAACAGGACCGAAACGGTCTTGGAGTCGCTTACGATAGGCATCGAGGTCTTCGTCTTTTTCTATATTATCCAGTTCACGATACAGCAGCATACGCTCTGAACTACCCGGCACGTAGTTATCAGGGAAGTACATTTCAAGGTCACTCTCTACGGCACAATCATCAATGAAGTCATCACCCGTAATCTGCTTTCCTTCGTCCATCTCCTCTTCATACAAATCTTGGAACTCATCATTTTTCAGCTCCATCACCGCCTGATTGAGGATTTTCTGATAGGTTTCATATCCCAAATCCTCCATAAATCCGCTCTGCTCAGAGCCTAAGAGATTACCAGCACCACGGATATCAAGGTCCTGCATCGCAAGATTAAATCCACTACCGAGGTCGGAGAAGGTCTCCAAAGCCTCCAGACGACGACGTGCCTCTGGGTTCAATGCTGCCAAAGGAGGAGCGAGAAGATAACAGAAAGCCTTTTTATTAGAACGTCCCACACGACCACGCATCTGGTGCAGGTCGGAGAGTCCGAAGCGATGCGCATCGTTGATGATGATAGTATTGGCGTTGGAAATATCAATACCATTCTCAACAATCGTCGTTGAAAGCAGTACATCATAGTCATAGTTCATAAAGCCCATCACTATCTCCTCCAATTCTTCAGGCTTCATCTGCCCGTGTCCGATAGCAATACGGCAGTCTGGCACATACTTTTTAATAAGATTTGCTATCTCTGGAAGATTGCTGATGCGGTCATTTACAAAGTAAACCTGCCCATTACGGCTCATCTCAAAGTTGATTGCATCTGCTATTACTTCATGCGAGAAAGAAGCTATCTCGGTCTGAATAGGATAACGGTTAGGTGGCGGTGTACGCATAATACTCATATCACGTGCACCCATCAGTGAAAACTGTAGCGTACGTGGGATAGGAGTTGCCGACATCGTAAGGGTGTCAACATTTGTTTAGTTGTCTGAGCTTCTCCTTTGTCGACACACCGAACTTCTGTTCTTCATCAATGATAAGTAGTCCGAGGTCATGCCACTTCACCGACTTCCCTATCAACTTATGCGTACCAACAAGAATATCTATCTTTCCCTCTGCCAAATCCTCCAACACCTGTTTTGTTTGTTTAGCACTACGAGCACGTGAGAGGTAGTCGACACGCACAGGCATATCCTTCAATCGCTTCTTGAAAGTTTGGTAATGCTGGAAGGCTAACACGGTTGTAGGTACTAATACAGCCACCTGCTTATTATCCACAGCAGCCTTGAAAGCTGCACGGATAGCCACCTCGGTCTTACCGAAACCCACGTCACCACAAACCAGACGATCCATCGGACGTGCGCTTTCCATGTCCTGCTTGAGTTCCTGTGTTGCCTTCAACTGATCGGGCGTATCCTCATAAAGGAATGAAGCCTCCAATTCGTGCTGCATAAACGAGTCTGGAGAAAAGGCAAATCCCTTTTCACGACGTCGCTTAGCATAGAGTTTTATGAGGTCGCGAGCAATATCCTTGATACGCTTCTTCGCCTTTTCTTTCAGTCGATCCCAAGCACCCGAACCAAGAACAGACAATCGTGGTGCTTCACCACTATCACCACGACGATACTTACTAATCTTATAGAGCGAGTGAATAGATACGTCCACAATATCATTATGCTGATAAACAAGACGTATCATCTCTTGATAAGAGTCGCCAGCAGGCACACGAACCAGACCTGCAAACTTACCTATTCCAAAGTCAACATGCACTAAGAAGTCACCAGGTTCCATTTCTTGCAGCTCTTTCATCGTCAAAGCCATTTTACCTTGACGAGCCTTGTCTGACTTGAGGTTGTACTTATGGAAACGGTCAAAAATCTGATGATCGGTAAAGAAACATACCTTCAGCGTACTATCAACAAAACCTTCATGTAGCGTTCTATTAACTGGCGTGAAAGGTAAAGCTCCCACCGTCGCATCCTGCCCCTCCCCTGACAGTTCAGATACAGACAGATTCTCAGAGTCAGGTGAGACATTTGTGTCTGACAATGAATCGAAGATATCCCTCAAACGTATAGTCTGCTTCTCGCTATCTGCAAAGATATAGAGTTTATAACCTTGCAGAAGGTAGTCACGAAGGGTCTTAGACAGCAAGTCAAAGTTCTTGTGAAAGAGTGGTTGTGGCGAGGTACTGAAGTTAATAGTAGCCCGTGAACCATCCTTCTTCTTTGCTTGATCAGAGGTAGAATGATTCATACCAAACTCTATACGACGGAAGTCAAGCGCATCGTTCATCCAACGAGAGGCTGGTACAAGTTGTCCTTCCTTACGGAAAGCCACTTCCAATTCACGCTGTTCTAACTCCGTCTTACCCTCTAACTTCTCTGTCAATGCTTGATTAGTAAAGCCTTCTTGATAGATATTATCAATCGCATCACGCACATAGAGGAAATCCTTAAATGCCAACACGGCATCTTCTGGCAAGAACTGAAGGAAAGGCACCTTCTCTTCTGACATCGTTGTCAGTTCTGGAACAATCTCAACACGTGTCAACTTCTCTGTAGACAACTGCGTCTCCACTTCAAAGTTGCGAATGGTTTCAATGTCATCACCGAAGAAGTCGATACGAAAAGGAAGTTCATTTGAGAAGGAATAGACATCAATAATACTACCACGCACGGCAAACTGACCTGGTTCATAGACGTAATCAGTCTCTGTAAAACCAAAAGAACGTAAGGTTTTCTCTACCTCCACAATATCAATATGCTGGTCCACAGTCAATGTCAAACGACGTTCATCCAACTGCTTTTTTGATACAACAAGTTCTGATAGGGCTGATGGCTCAGTGACAATATAAAGTGGTAGAGCGTTGTCAGCATCCGAGGCAAGGGCAGAAAGACGTGTCAGCACCTCTGTACGCAGGATTTCATTACCCGCATCACGCTGTCCATATTTCACTGCACGACGATAAGACGATGGAAAAAACAGCACCTCTGCTACCTTTCCTTCACCATCAGCAGGCATAGCAATTGTCTTGAGGTCATTGTAGAAATAACCCGCCTCGTCATTGTCATTCAACACGAAAACAGTCGTAGTCTTCCATCGTTCAGCTATTGATGCAAAGAACATCGGAGCAGCTGAAGCCACGAGTCCTTGCAGAAAAACAGTTCTTATCGACTTATCTTTCTGTATCTTCTGTATCGCTCCTGCCTGTGGCAGCATAGCGTATAGTTTCTGTATGTCTTGTATCTTCATCGCAAATGCGTTGTGCTTGCAAAGTTACAACAAATTTCAGACAGAGGGCAATTATCTATGAAATTAAGCAGAAAAGTACTTAAAGATTTGGTAGTTTCGTGAACTCTCCTTATATTTGCAGTCTGATTCAGTGGAAACAGAAGAGGATAAACATAGGGATAAAGGCGAATAACATCGACTAAAACCCATAAAAGTCCTCATTGTACTATGGGCTTGTTTGGATTTGACGGCAAGACGAGATGGTACGTAAGCACGCGGAGCATCGTTGACTGGCTCCTAAATCTCAGTTATCGAAAAATTAATTGGCGAAAACAATTACGCTCTCGCTGCCTAACCGAAGTACAGTAGGTTACTGGCTTTATCCGACTATTAGATAGTTGGACGAGACATCGCTCCGAGGATGTTGTTCCGAATCCAGAGAGTAAGCGATGCAGGTTCAATCGGAAATAGTCAGTGTATGCCTCGATGCACTGATGAAGATTTAGAGGATAAGATGTCGGTTGGTGGTCCAGGTCTTGCCGACATACGAAAATCGAAGGCTGGAATAAACGTGTAGAAAGCGTATGGTTTCCTTGTGCGGACGTGGGTTCGACTCCCACCAGGTCCACTTGAAGTACTCTAAACAAGAGTTTTTAGGAATTTGATTAAATCAGATAATCGCCGTAATCTCAATGAGTTACGGCGATTATCTGTTTATAAACCACTCTATTTAAGAGTACATACAGATACCGCCGAAACGCTCAAAATACTCCCAACTGGCTACAATATGGCTACTGAAAAAATCGACTTTGTAAAATTATAGCCAGTGATACCATACAGAGTACGCATAGATACCGCATACTTCATTGTTATTCAAATAATTATGTCGAACTTTGCAGCTGTAAAAATAATGCGTAACTCACCCTTAATCGGGTCGAAAACACGATTTACTTCTGCACTAAAAACTTGCATGTATGAAGAGTATTTCAGAACAAGCTTCTATTTACGAAGCAATTATTTGAACAAAGATGGGAAAGCATCGATTATGATGCGTATTCATCTTAATGGAGAAAGAATGGCACTCGGCACAACTGGCGTTCTATTGCAATAGATTGGGCATAGCAAAACAATTACATTGCTTTTGCTCTCCAAAAGCAATGCAATTGCACCCTAAAAGCATAACTATTTCCTTGTAAAAGCAATACTTTTATTTTTTAGTTTCATTTAGAACGTATCTCGAAGGCAAAATAACATAGATACAGTTTCGTATAATCTCTTTGCGCATCTCACAACTATTGGGTATTTGTTTTTATCGGTCGCATTTGTTACCTCAATATCTTTTTCATTTTTTTAATTTTGCATTCGAAATGAATATCAAGGCGTTCATTCTCTCAAATACTATAAATGAAGAATTATCTCTTGAACTTACATAAAGCAATATTTGCCTTTTTAAGTCTTATCTGTTCTTTTGTTGCAGTGCATGCTCAACAAAAAAGCAATTTAAACGACACCGTTATATTATTGGAAGAAGTGTCGGTTAAGCCCAAATTCAGTCTTACTTCACCCGATATGATGCAGGCTTTAGCCCATCAAAGACGCATTGCAGGCAGCACATCTCTTGTAGAAATACGCCCAGATAATCAGCGAATAGCCACGATAAAAGATGCCTTAAAGATGCAACCAGGCGTTATGATACAAGAATTCTTTGGCTCAAACGATCAGCCCCGCTTAAATATTAGAGGCTCAGGAATACAGAGTAATCCTCAAAGACGAGGTGTTTATCTGCTTCAAGATGGTATTCCTGTGAACTTTTCAGATGGCTCTTATGTGGTAGGTATAATGGATGCGATGACCGCTCGCTATGTAGAAGTATTTAAAGGAGCGAATGCTTTGCGGTTTGGAGCAGGCACATTGGGTGGCGCATTGAACTTTGTTAGTAGAACAGCGCAAACAGATAGCACCACAAGTGTAAAGCTCGAAGGAGGCTCTTACGGCACAATAGGCTTAACATTTACCACAGGAAAGCGTATGGGTGCATGGGATATGTTTGTTGCTTCTACCTATAATGCTCAAAAAGGCTACCGTATTTATAACGAAAACAATCGTCTAACCGCTTCTATTAACGTAGGGTGGAAAAACCAAAAACACACTATCGAGAACCGAACCTTTATGCATTTCACACATCTTTACTTTCAAATGCCAGGTCCATTAACCCTCGATCAGCTTTTAACCAACCCCAAACAAGTGAGCGTAGGCGTTGACCTTCCCTTCTCAATGGGTCCTAATATCTTGAGAGATAAGCCTCATCGCAATGTCGATATGTTTCGAATCTCCAATCAAACAGGTATTGTTCTCAATGCAAAAAGCAATCTTTTAGCATCGATCTACTATCAATATGCCGACGATAGGTTTGCCTTTCCCATCACCATCTCAATACCTCATTCTTTAATAACGATCTTGGAGCAACCCTTTATTATAACTATTCCACCTCAAAACTACAGCTTTCGGCAGGCGCTTTAGCCTCTTTAGGTTGGATGAATCGACGCCATTACATCAACAAAGATGGCAAAGAGTCGTTTATGTTTGCATGGGATAAGTTACATTCTGCCAACTTTACCGCCTTTATTGAAGCCGATTATGCCTTGAATAAACAGCTACATGTGGTGTTAGATGTGCATGGAGTGCATAATATTCGCAATAGTAAAGACGTGTTTAGTGATCCAACTCTTCGCCCATGGTATAGCCATATGTCGAGAAAATATCGCTATTTCTATTCAGAAAACAGTACACTAAATCAGCAATTCACTGCCTTTAATCCTCGAATAGGTGTGGTTTACAATCCTATTCAACAAAAAGATATCCAGCTATTTGCCAATATTAGTAATAGTTATGAGCCTCCAACGTTCGACGAATTGGTAGGAACAGAGGTGACATCGAATATCAATACCAGTCCAAAGAAACTCTTTTCTATCGCTTTAAAGAAACAAACAGCTACCACATTTGAGGTTGGTAGCAAGGGACGTTTAACGCAATTGTCTTGGAATGTGGCTTTTTATAACTCGTGGGTAACCAACGAAATACTCGAAATAAAAGACTATGTGCGAGGCTTAAAGCGTACAGAAAACTACCCAAAGACCCTTCATCAGGGCTTAGAAGTAGGGCTTCAGGTGGCAAGTAAGCCCCATGTTTTAGGGTATAATATCGGTAGTTTCACCTTAGGAGCAGTGTATAATTATAGTCGTTTCATCTTTAAAGGTGGCAAATATGATGGAAAGTATCTAGCAGGAGTTCCACAACATTACATCAATAGCTCGCTCGATTATCAACATTCTTGTGGTTTAATGGTTCTATATCATTAGAACTGAAACCAGGAAACACTCCAATCGACCACACAAACACCATGTTTCAGCCTGCTTATCATGTGTGGAACGCCCGTTTGGGCTATCAGTTCAACTCAAAATGGCATATCTATGTCGAGATGAAAAATATCGCAAATAAACGCTATTCATCAAGTTATGTCATCAGTGATGAGATACATAACCCCGCAATACCATTCCCAAACTTCACCGCAAAGCAACTAACTTTCTTCATTCCAGGGCAACCTCGAAGTGTATTTGCAGGCTTAACGTGGCGTTGGTAGAGGGCAATTGCATAGCAACTAATCAATAAAAACAAGCAACAATAATCGAAACTAAAACGAAAAAACAATGGTAGAGAAACGCATGAACATGGAACAAGGTCACTGGGTACTAGCAAAATTAGGTAAGAAAGTGTTGCGACCAGGTGGCCAAGAGTTAACTCACGAAATGCTAAAAGCAATGAACATCACTTCAGATGATGATGTAATAGAGTTCGCTCCGGGCTTAGGTTACACCGCAAAGCTTGCTCTTTCTCATCAACCTCATAGCTATGTGGCAGTAGAACTTAATGCAGAAGCAGCCAAACGAGTTGAAAATAACGTGCAAAACGATAAAATGCAGATCGTAATAGGAAACGCTTCAGAAACAGGTTTACCTGCAAATAGCGCCTCAAAGGTGTATGGAGAGGCCATGTTAACAATGCAAAGTAAACCACAAAAGCAAGCTATTATAGCCGAAGCAGCACGTTTATTGCGTCCAGGAGGGCTTTATGGCATTCATGAAATAGGTATATATCCCGACAATACATCACAAGAAGTGCGCAAAGAGATAGAGAGTGATCTTGCAAAAGGAATCAAAACCAATGTTCGTCCCTTAACTCTTGTAGAGTGGAAGGACATCTTAGAGGACAATGGTTTCGACATTTCGTATGTCGAAAGCAGACCAATGCACTTGTTAGAGCAGGCTCGTATGATTGCAGATGAAGGCTTTTGGAATTTCATTCGCATTGTATTTAGAATGTTAAAGAATAGCCATGCTCGTAAAAGAGTATTAGAAATGCGACGCATTTTCCGTAAACATGGCAACCACATCAATGCTATTTGCATTGTAGCACGTAAGCGATAGAACCACAAAACAGGCATTATAATGATAAAGAATAACGTTTTTAAGGCAATAACCTCATGGCAGTTAGTAGCAAAAAGCATTTTTATTGGCTTGGTGTTGCTATTGATGTCGTGTGAAAAAGAATCGTTTCTATCAGACGATTACGCACGTTATAAAGAGCTATTGCCAAACAAAAAAGAGTATGTTGATGACGATTTAGGCACTCAAGCGTTAGCAAAAGCCATCGAAGGACATTACTCTTCGAAGTTATCTATGATTTATTATGATGCCGAACGCATCAAACCGCTTCTTTATTTCACTGCAGGTAAACATCAAGTGCATTGCACCACTAATGCAAATGGATCGTTACACCTCAGCATAAATAAGTTTCATACCAACTTTATGCCGCTTTATGTGAGTGTAGAAATGGACGTATTATTATCTGAAGGAGTAGGAGATACCATTCGATTGCAAGGTCGTGACGGCATCGTTCGTACGTCGGACGAAGGCAAACAGATTGGACTTGAATTGCCAGAGAGCGATGATGCTGAGCTAGAAGGATATTTCTTGCGTTCTAAAAACGAAGTTTCTGCCCTCATAGATCTTATGTTACCCGTTGCAATGAAGATGCAATGGCAAGGCACTAAGTAATGACTTGAAGACAAATAACATTACAATTAGCATTCAATAACCCCAAAAATAAACCATAACTTAAAGATAAACAATATGTATTTAAAGACAATTCAACAATTAAAAAGTAGCGTTTTATTACTCCTTTTCATGGCTTTTATGGCTGCATCGTGTAGTAATAACAATGAAGAAACAGGCGGTTCGTCTGCCGTTGGCGTTGTTACTGGAACCTATCAAGCCACAATAACCCCCACAATGGGCACCAAACAGATGGCTCAAGGACCTCATATCGTTGTTTTAGAAGCCCTTAATAACAATCAACAAGTGCGCTTTCATTTCGAAAAGTTCAATGCTCCTATGTTCGATTCAGATGGAAAATTGAGTGCAACAGCACGCATGCCCTTTGCCGTTTCGGGTGACTTTGTGATGGATGTAAAGCGTCAAAAAGATGGAAGTGTTCAGCTTCAATCAGTAAAGGCACATTTAAAGCAGAGCCATACGGCGCAAATGAGGTCGATCCTAATAAGATTCCAGAGGGCGTTTTGCCTCCTAATCTAAAAGGATTCGATACAGATAGAGCGCAAGCAAGTGGTGTTTTCAAAGACGGAAAGCTTGACTTAAAGGTGTCACCAAACATCCTTCCTGTTACAATTGTTATCGAAGCCGTTCGCAAGTAAATAGGTATTGAAAGGCGAAAAGCGCAGAATAACAGTGTTTTAACTTAATAAATTATTCAGATTTACTTTATTAATAACATGAATTTTAATATAAAAAGACAACTAAAAAGAACATCTATTGCAACGAATACTATGCTTGTTGCGTTGTGTTTTGTTGCAGTAAGCTGCACAAAAGCAGAGTTAGATGAAAAAGAAAGAGGATTGGTGGCTAAACAAGAATTGGCTGATCGCTTCGACAAACTCTTCTATGAAGGTTTTGAAAACCCTGATGAGACGGAGAAAAAGCTAAGAGAATTTGAACTCAATGATTTGGTTTCAAACGATAAAAACCTGCTGACCGACCAAGATATTCGTGTCGATAAGTCGATGATTGAAATGACTATTCGGTTAAGAAGAATACAAAACACGTTGGAAACTGAGCTTAACAAGGGCACAATCTTCGACGGAGTTATTCAGAAAAACAGGGTGTTGCTCAACTGCAAGAGCGTGCTTCAGGAGCTGCCTTATCGTGCAAGGAAGGGCAAAAAGTATGAATATTTGGAAACGAAAGTGGCCGATATAGAACGTCTAATCAATGAAACATTGACGAAGAAAGAAAGAAGTTTAGGGCCAATTCCTAACGAGTTGTTGGGAAAACAATGGAAATGGAAGATAGATTTCGACCCCTATCAGTTCAATTCTGCCGACCTTTATTCGGATATTTTCAAGAAATTGAAAGACTTTAGCTTTGATTTTCATTTCAATAACGACAATACCATCACGGCAAAACGTTTCTTCTTAGCCCCTGTTATCATGGAAGGTTCAGAGAGTTTTGATGCAGCCGGCGACTGGACTCCAGCGTTAATGGGAGATAAAAAGATAGAATGCTATGCATACAATCATAAGCTATTCTTCTATGTTCCGATGATAGACAACGCCGATTTCAATACAGGTCGGGGCAATGTTGCACATGCTTGGTACTATGAATACGATTATAAGGTTGAGGGAAATGAATTGATACTCACGATGAATCGTGTGGGGCTGTACACCATGGTCAATCAGTTTATCACCACAAAGAATGACAATGAAATGGAATATAGTTATGATGCGGCTTTCAAGTCATTCACTTTATCGAGTAATTCGCTATGAATCACGCAGTAAAATCAATGCTATCGTTGTGTGTTTTCATGCTAACGGTTTTTGCAAGTTGCATCAATCGTGAGTTTGATAGTAACGATGAGTTTAAGCATAGCAAATCCATTGCGCTCAATGCAGACAATGATCGGCTGCTCTCTCGCATCTTTATTATCAATGAAAACAAGTCTTATTTGTGGTTTGACCTCAATAATGAGGTGGCAAACTTCTCTAAACCTCAGTTCACTTTGCCTATCATTGAAGGCGGAAAAAATAGTTTTCGCAATTTTCCCTTGCGTGGATTGCTTTATGAATACAAGGCTTCGGAGAATGAACTCACATTTAAGAATGTGCCCGAACAATTCGTTCAGATGGGCAACGACCAACTTTCGTTGACGTTTAAGCTGTCAATGACCGATGGAAAAGAGGTGGTTCTACCCAATAAGAAAGTGGTAGAGACCTCGAAAAAGCAATATCTTCTGACCTTGGTTCGCCTTCAGTTTGCCTCTGATAATGCCACTTTCAATGTGGGAGAGAAGATAAAACGAGGGGGGGAGAACCTATGAATTTCTTCCGTTTAAGACCGAACTCACGCTGATAAATTAATGAAAATGAACCATAAACTATATAGATTGATACCATTGTTGTTGTTGATTGGCGTGATTAAAGGTCATGCACAGCAAACACGATTGGACACAACGAAGACGCAACAGATAAAGGAAGTCGTTGTGACGGCCGACAAACACAACAAGAATGTGGGCGAAATCAAACGCACAGCCGAGCAACTTCGGGTGGAGATGCCTGTCGATATGAATGACTTAGTGCGTTATATTCCGTCGGTAGGAGTGTCGGTTTCGAGTTCAAGAGGAGGCATGCGAGGCTTTGCTATCCGTGGAGTTGAGGCCAATAGAGTGGCAATCAGCATTGATGGTATACTGCAACCAGAGATTCAAGACAATATCGTCTTTAGCTCATATGGCCTTTCTAATGCCTCAAGAATAGACTTTGATCCCTACTTTGCAACGTCAGTTGAGATTCAGAAAGGAGCCAATTCGTTTGTCAGTGGGACTGGAGCCTTGGGCGGAACGGTGAACTATTCTACCAAAGAAGCACGTGACTTGATTGAAGGAAACAAGCAATGGGGGGTCTTAACTACCATCAATTACAATGGAAAAGAGAACCTTCGAACCTATCTTTTGGGTGGTGCTGTACGCTTAAAGCATTTCGATGCTCTGTTAATGGCGGCACATAGAGATGGTAATGAATTGCGAAACTTCTCGCATGGAAAGTATACCCGCAACATCACTTCTACGCAAATAGACCCTATGGACTTTCATCAGAACACGTGGTTAGGTAAACTTTCCTATGCGCCGAGCGACAATCATAAGTTTGTTTTGTCGTTTTATGCGATGAATCGCAAGACAAATGCCGATATCTGGACCCTCGAACCGATAGATGCTTTCACTGCCGATGGAAAACCTTATTACTATTCTCATGACCAATCGCTTTGTCGTTCACTCTCGTTTTCCTATCGATACTTGAACGAAAAAGGCTTTGTTCGTAAGCTAATGGCAAAGGCTCATCTGCAAAATTCCTATTTGGATGCTACCACATGGACCGACTTTTATCGTCCAAACTTCGACCTTGTGAACAGTGATATGACTCTCATCTACGAGGGAAAGCACACGAAGTATCGCGGACAAGCTACAAAAGACAAGCTCATTCAATTGAATATAGACAGCAAACGCTTTGATTTGGGCAACTTAGGAAGCCATATTTTTAACCTCTCTACATTGATAATGCAGCGTAACAGCGATGCAAGGAACGTGGATATTGAAACTCCTTTGGCCTCAGATCCAGTCACTGGATACACGGTTAGAATGGGAAAGGTTTATAAATACGGTGAAGCCATGGGGGTGTTTGCTCAAACTTATTCGTTCTTAAACCCCATAACACGATTCAATTGCGGCCTTTCTTTGATGGATGATATAGCGTTTGGTAAGAAGTTCACAATGAAATTGGGTGTGAGATACGACTATTTCTTGACGAAAGACAAGGCAGACGAGGGCGAACAAAACATGGGATATATTCGCTATCTCTTGCAAAACATGCAGGGAGCAGCCATGAATTTCGACCCCATTCACGACAAAGAATCGGGCTTTTCGTTTAACGTCGGTGTCTTATGCCTTCCATCCGCTGCTGAACATATCCTATCGGTTCTCTACAGGCTTTCGAGTTCCGAACACAGAAGAGAAGTATTTCCAATTCTATAGCCTTTGGCCATCGTTTGTTGTGTTATCAAATAGGGGCTTAAAAGCCGAGAAATCTTTCAATCATGAAGTCGAATTAAATGGTCGGGGCAAAGGTTTTGGCTATTTGTTGAGCCTGTATTATAACCAATATTCAGACTTTATAGAGCTGAAACAAGGCACATTGACGATTGAAGAGCCTTTAATGCAGCGGTCAAAAAGCATTTCTTATGCCAAGAATGTCAATCAATCGTCGGCCCATCTGATGGGATTTGATGCCGCCTTGCAGGTATATCCCGGTGAGTGGATAGACAGATTACAAGGCTTTATGCTTTCATCGGCCTTTAGTTATGCCGAAGGAGAGTCGTCATCGGGAATGAGTATGCTTGGCATTCAGCCTTTAACGGGAAACGTCGGCATTGAATATACGTCGCCAAATGGGCGTTGGCAGGCCAATGTTAAAGCCAATTTGTTCTTTGCAAAGCCTGTATCTCAAACTACTTTCTGGGATAAAGACGCCGCAGGAAAAGAGCTTATACGCCGTTATCCGGCTTCATTCATGAGCAATGCCTATACATTTGATGTCTACGGCTATTACAAACTGACACGCAATCTCACGCTAAGGGCAGGCATATATAACCTGTTAAACAATGAGTATCTACGTTGGGATGACTTGCGACAACTAACAAATCCCGCGCTGCTTTCAAACATAAACTACTTCTTTCAGGATGGAAAGAAGTCATTGAGTAGGTTTACTCGTCCTAAGAGATATATCTCTATAGCTCTTGAATACAAACTTTAAACGAAATAAAACAGATATGAAAAGAACATTAATCATTGTCAGTCTGCTCGCAACCCTACTCTTTTCGGCTTGTGATCAGCGCAATACGATAGACGTATATGAAACAAACAGTACGCCAGACCTAAGTAATCCTGTCATACAAAAGCTGACAAATGTCAGTTGGTATAAGGGAGGTAGCTTAGAAAACACAACAGTTTGGACCACCACTAAGTTCAAAGATAAAGCTTCTTCGCCTTTTGAGAGCATGCTTTATTCTATGGCTTGGATAGGAATGGAACTTCATCGGGACGGCACTTCCACGCTATTGTTCCGCCCACCCTTTGGAGAAAGCACTTACATCTTTTGCCAAGGGAAGTGGAAAGTGTCTGAAACCGAGAAGAATACTGTTATCATCGACACGAAGATTCCAGTGGGATATACCAATATTAAGCTTAAAGTGAAGAACATAGAAGCTAAAGATAACGTCAGCATTCTTACCGCTTCATTGGACTTTGGCGACCGAATCTTGATGTTAGACTTTTATAATAATACTTCGATTTATGGCGATGAACCTGATAACAACTATCCTGGTATCGGCAAATCTACAAGTCAAGATTGGTTCTCTACAATGAAAGTGCAGCACGATAAGCTTGCAGAGAGCGACTTTCTCAACACTTCTTGGGAGACCATAGGCTATAAAACAGAGAATAAAGACGAGGTAGATGACAGGTCGGAACTATCTATGCGCACGCTGCATATAGACGATTTGCTGACTAAAACGCCTGCTTTCTTCTTTGGTTTGAAGTTCTCTTTCGCTGAGAATCATAAGGCTTTTATTCAATCTCCAACGCTAATGAAAGACTTGTATCATAAGAATTGGAGTGAGATTGAAGAGGAAAAATATCCTGTTGTGACGGCAAATTGGAGAATAGATGGTAGCCGTCTCATCGTTGAAACAGACGAATTGCCTTATACAAGCTTTGGAGAAACGATGTTTAACCTTATCACTGACAAGACACAGGCTGTCTTTTGGCCTTCTAAAACGCCTGATAAGGGAGTGTATTTATGGCGACATTTCTACTATATCTTTGAGGTTATAAAGCATACCGACAAAGGAAACTGGTATCGAATCACGTCACCTGAGGAGACACACTACGTGTTTATGTTGAAGACTTCGATGCCCGATGTCTCTAAATTTGTAGGAGTTAAGAACGCGGTTAGTAAATTAAATTAAGATAATGAAAGGCATATTGAAAATGAAAAAGTATCTATATACGTTGTTGTCCCTATTGTTTGTGGCTACAATTTCATCGTGTGAGAAGGGCGATTTGCTAAACATCATCACGCAAGATATTGACTTAAACGAGAACTCTAAAGAGTATCAACAATATTTAAAGGAGCGAATTGAGTCGTATTTGAAGACTTATCGTTTTGAAGAAGCAAAGAAATTAGTGCCTAAACTCACTGAAGAGGAGGCGCAAAAGCGGTTTTGGGTCTTATATAATAAGTATCATCAAGAGGCTCTAACGCAAGGATGTGGCTATATCTTAGCGTCAGGTGACACGCTGTTTCTAAAGGTAATGAACAAAGACGAGATAGCCCCGAGTCAGTTAAAAGCGTTGACTTCGTTTTATGATTATGTCGAATTGAAGGGCACAAACCAAGAAACAACGCTGTGGGGCTTAGGAAATTATCCTGCATTGGAAACGCTTTCGTTCCCTTCTTGCTTTGTTTCTAAGGTGAAAGATCTTGATAAACTCAAGCAACTTAGAGTCTTTTCGCTCACTGCCGACAAAGAGAAATATGAGTGGTGGTTTACTTCTAAGGCTTTCAAACCTATTGATATGGCGGGTTATGACCTATCAAAGAATGATAAGTTAGATTCACTTCTGTTCGATGGTGTAGACATTTCGAATCTCAAAGTGACTTCAAACACGATGCGGTTATTGTCATTGAAGCACGGCATTTATACCAATGCAAGCCTCAATAACATTCATGCAAGGCACATAGATATAGAGAATTCAGACGCAGCCGATGACGAATTGATTATCAATAACAAGGCAATTCAGCGCTTATCTATTGAGACTAATGCCGACAATAATAAGCCGTTTAAGCTTATAAACGTAGCAAACTCGTCGTTACATAAGCTTTATGTGGTGGAAACTTCAATGGAACAGCGCACACTAAAGAAGGTTATCTTGAATGAAAATATAGATACTTTGACTATTGGTGGCTATATTTCGCGCGGCGATGTGCCACAACAAAGCGTGGAACTCGTTGGACTTTCAAGGCTCAATCGACTCAAACGTTTATCTTACAACCCTGATTTCAGCCCCATAGCTACTAAGGATTTGCCGAAGAACATAGAGGAATTGTATATCGGTGGCTCTGGAAATGTGCCCTATAATGACGGAGATTCGTTTGATTATAGCCACCTTTCAAAGCTTAAAATCTATTCAAACGGAAAGTTTATTTCGGCAAATATGAAGCTATCTACAGCCATAGATTCGATTTATTTGTTTCCTTCTCAAGTGTTTGGTGACTTGAAAGCGCTTGACTTTTCAGGCTTAAAATTCACCAAAGCCGATATTTATATAGGCAGTTTAACGCGAAATGATGTGGAGTTGCCTATGCTTAAGCGTTTTGTTTTCCCTGCAACACTGAGACAACTCAAGTTGAGTTATGCTCAAAGTGAGGTCGTTGATCTGAGTCGTTGCACGCATTTGAAATCCCTTTATGTCTTTGAATCAGGTGCTGGAGAGCGGGCAATCAAGAAGCTGATACTACCAAAGAATCTCAAGAAGAGTGACTTTAAGCGACAGCATAAGAGTGAGTTTGAAAACGATTATGCCTTTAAGTTGTCGGATATTAGTAATGAAACAGTGATTGAAAACCTGCCTTCGTGGGTTGAAAATGACGGAAATGGGACGTATAGTGTACCGAATGATTAGTGAAATGAATATGGTTTTAACTCTAAAATAAATTGTAAAATGAAAAAGATATGTAGTAATCTATTCGCTGTTCTCTGTCTGATGATGGGAACAATGATGATGTTTTCGTGCTCAAAGAGTGAGGATACGCCCAATGAAAAGGGTAATCCTGAGGCACAAGTGAAGGTGAAAGAAGAAACGAAATCGGCTATTATCAGCGTTAAAAACCTACCCGCAAAGAGCGAAGTGCTGTTGGTTTATGCTGACGATCGGGGGCAGATGCTCACCAAAGGCCTTACCGATGCACAGGGAAACTGGCAGTTTGACGCCGACCAATTGGTGGGATTTGAACAGCATTTGAAAGTAATGGTGAAAGAAAATGACCAAAACAAACTGATTCAAACCCTCACTATTCCGGCTGCAAAGCAGACGCTCACACAGCAACAGATTGAGAATTTGCTGATGAAACACACCTGGAGTTCGGTTGTTTACACTTCACGCATGCTCATTAAACATAAGGGAAACCTACCTTTGGATATGTTTATAGGAGTTGCACAAAAGCAGTTTAAGTTTGAAAATAATGGTAAGTTTGTCTTCAAGGTAACCTCTCCACTGAACTTTACCGATAATAATGGCTCGTGGACACTTAGCAATCAAGAGCTAACCATTAATACAAAGATTCCTCTTGGACCTCTATCTATGACGCATGTACGCATCAATAAGCTCACCGACGATGAGCTTTCGCTGTTGGCAGAGATATCCGATGGCTTGTTCTTAATCAGTTTTAAGGCACAAAAATAATTGAAAATAAAGGAAGTAGATAGTGTTTTTCTACTTCCTTTTCTTCTCTTTACACCATAAAAGGGTAAAAAATACCTAAAAATAGGTATGGCAAAGAATTGAGAAAGTGTGTATTTTTGCAGACGAAAGTTGGTGGTAACATGAAAAAAACAATTTTTTCGCAACTCGAATCGTCTGCTCTTTTTTCTGGATTAGATGCTAACGACATCGAAAGACACTTGAACACGCTTCGATATAGCGTGAAAAAGGTGCCTGCTAAAACTGTTTTTATATCAGAAAACGACTCTCTTTGCGAAATAATTGTGGTGGTTGAAGGACTTGTTTCGGCTGGAATGAGCACGGCAAAAGGCAAACATTTAATGGTAGATTATTTGAAAGCAGGCACCATGTTGGCTCCTGCTTTTGTGTATTCTGATGAGTGTGAGGTTCCTGTTGAAGTGAAAACGATAGAGAAGAGCGTATTATTTTGTATGTCGAAAGACGACTTTTCACTTCTAATTGGCTTCTGCGAGCCTGTTCGAAACAACTTTATTCATATTCTATCGCATATTAATTTCTTCTTAATTAGCAAGATTCGTATGGTGTATATGAGCTCTATTAAAGAGAAGATTGCCACTTTTTTACTTCGAAAGGCCACCATAATGCATTGCGATTCGGTACCTCTTAGTCTGTCGAGAAGGCAACTTGCCGATGTGTTTGGTATTCAAAAAAGCTCGTTAATACGCACTCTTAACGAACTGGAACACGACAATTTAATTTTTGTTCGAGAGAAAGAGATTGTCATTCTCGACGCACATGGCTTGCAAGAGATATTGAAAGGCTAATCCATCTCATTGCTTTTGCACTCTAATCTCAATGCAATTGCACCCTAAAAGCATAGCTATTGCAATGTAAAAGCAATGCTTTTTTAAGGTTTATACAAGTTTATATAGGCTATTTAAGTCCCAACAAATCATTTTATATGAAATTAGCAGCATAGCTGCAGTAAATAATGAATTATGTGGCAGACAAGGTAAAGGGGGGAGTAAAAAGAGGATGTGTCCATTTTGACACACCCTCTTTTTTATTTATCATCATTGAACTAATCTGTGAATCTTCCAAGAAGTGAAATAATCTAACCTACTAAAACAAAGAGAAGTTATTACTTCTATTACCACAATAAGTTTAATTTCGTTTTGCTGTCACTTTTAACATTTCTCATAACAGCATTGTTTATCAACACATTAACCTGTCAATTTGAATGACAAGAATGACAGGAAAATTTGTTTTCAAGTAATGTCTCCTTCGAGACAGTGCCCACGTCTAATCCATTTCCACCCTATAATATACTCTACAAGATGAGGGTTATTTTATGTGGCAATAATGCTTTCAGATGCTCAAAGTGCCTCATCATACTTTGTTTCGTTTGCTCATCACGCTCTACCCTACACGCCGCTTCTAAGTCAGATAAGAAGGGAAGATAGTCAGTCTCAGTAATAAAGCGAGCCGCACGTTCTCTTACCGCAGGACTATTGTCAAAGAGTAAGCCTTGCACCCAACGCTTAGCATCCCACGACCGACATGCCTGCAACCAGTCGAGTGCAGCTATCTTCTCCTTAGGCGAACCATATAAGAATGTTCTATAATATCCACGTTCCTTTCTCAAATCATCTTTTGTCATGAGAATCTCACGATTGTATAAATCGGGATTAACGACACGCTTCGAATATGCTACGACTGGCATGCGTAAGGTCCAACGCACCATGCGTGGTATCATCCACATCATTCCTGGTGTTGCCTCTGGGTGCGAGATACTACTAAAGACACGTCCTTTCCCATATTCATTGGCAATAAAGAAAGGTCGGTTATTCGTCATGTTAGCTGGAGCATTACCCTCTTCATGCACATCGGTTTCCATTATCGCCATAGTTGTGTAAGGAATTGGAATACTGTCACTTTTTACAAGGACAGGACCTTCGTAATACATGACGTATGACTTATCACGCTTAGCAAGCTCAGGGAATAGTTTTTTACCTTCTGCCGTGAGGGAGAAGGCTGATATTCCATGTCCACGATTATCATGCTCAATATCAATTGCCTTTCCACCATTAATGTGCATACAAGCATATCCTGGTGTGTCTGTAAAGAGATAGGCACCAGCACAGATACCCACAGCACCTTTTCCTGAACGAATAAAGTTTCTTATTCGTTCCATGTTTTCCTCTCCAAGATTCATATACTGCGTCGCTCCCTCACCTCCTGGGATAATGATAGCATCCAAATCCTTCAAAACGCCATTCGCAATATCACCCGTAGTGATAGTTCGGACCGTCATATCAGGATCCAATTGTATGGATGCAATCGTTTCCCAAATACACGTTTGTGCACCGCCATTACCTTGGAAAACGCCCACACGCACCTTGTTTCCTACTCCCATACTCCATGCACTCAGTCCTACCAAGCACATGGCAATGATGAAAAACGTTTTTCGTAGCATAATTGTTTATGTTAGTTTGTAATTCTTTTATAGTCAAGTTTGCGCATAGTCAATCTACTATGAACGAAACAAAGATAGTATTTATCTTTGATATTTACATGTAAACAAAAGTGTTTTAAGTATTTTTAGACTATCGTTTAGTACCTTATTCCACACACTTATAGGTTCCGACAGACCTATCCTACCCTTCCCTACCAAAGTATAGATGCCCAACACCATTGGTGCTAATGCTCAGCACATATAGTGCGGAGGGCATAAACAACACCAGCAATACCATAAGAATGAGATAAAGCAGTATAGACATTTACATGGAATGAGCCTTTAACTTAAACTCTATTACGTATGTTTATAGAAAATGATTACCTTTGCACAGTAGTTTAGATCAAATCACAACGATATGAAAAAAAAAAACTTATCTTGCTTTGTGCGTTAGCCTTCTCCACATCGTTACACGTCACAGCACAATCATTCAGAAAGCAAATCAGTGAACATCCTGAGCTTTCTGCCAACAATTACCTTGCTTACCCAGCACCTTCTGGTAGGCTAACGCCTGCTCCTTCAGGCTATCTTCCTGTATATCTATCGCATTATGGGCGACATGGGTCACGCTATCTCATTCATGAGCAACAGTATCTCCGTCCTATAGAAACCCTACAGCAAGCTGATTCGGCTGGTGTATTGACCAATGAGGGAAAGGACGTCTTGAAGAAATTACGCCTCATGTATACAGAATCTTACAAACGATGGGGAGAGCTGACACCATTAGGAGCACAGCAGCATCAGCAGATTGCACGAAGAATGTATCGTCGTTTCCCATCTGTATTCCGTGATTCGGTATGGGTGGATGCCAAGTCGACGGATGTTATCCGCTGTATTCTATCCATGGAGAACGAACTGCAGGAACTGATTCGGCATAACCCTCGGTTGAGAATTAGGCATGATGCGAGCGCACATGACATGTATTTTATGAAGCAGCCAGACAAGAAACTCTCTCATCAAAGGGATAGCAGTGCTGTAAAGAATACGATTGACGAGTGGGGCAAACGCAATATTGATACCAAACCATTGATGGCTCGTCTCTTTAAGGATAAGGAATACGTGACAAAGAAGGTGGATGCAGGACAGCTTACCTTCGACCTTTTCAGTTTAGCAAGCATTGTTCAGAACTCAGAGATACGCCATTCGCTCTCGCTATACAACCTCTTTACAGCCGATGAGTTGTACCAACTATGGCAGAGGAGCAATGCTTGGTGGTACTTACGTTATGCCAGTGCACCACAAAGCGGAGGTAATCAACCTTTCTCACAGCGTAATCTCTTGCGCAAGATTATCACTGATGCTGATTCTTGTCTGGCGCTCCCTCATCCAGGTGCAACCCTTCGTTTCGGCCATGACACGATGGTTATGCCATTGACGTGCCTACTGAATCTTAATAACAATGACATCAAGGTTTCAGACATTGACAGTCTTACCCTAAAGGGTTGGAGTTCTACACGCATTGTCCCTATGGCTGCTAACATCCAGTTCGTTTTCTATAAGAATCCGAAGAATCCAAAAGCTGATGTTCTCGTAAAGGTTTTACTCAACGAGGAGGAAGCTACGCTGCCTCTTCCAAAGACTTCTACACCATATTACTATCGATGGAGCGACTTTAAGAAGTTCTATCTTTCAAAGCTAAATAGCTATCATGAATAAGGAGCTATGCCCCTAATTGTTATCATAGCTATATTCTCTTCCCCCCTAACAAGACGCCCTTCTCGATGTGAGAAGGGCGTCTTGCCGTTAGGAGATACAACTCCTATCATATAGTACAGAAAGCAGAAAAGGTTGAACTACCAATGGTTAGTCCAACCTTTTCTGTCTTATTTATTATCGCCTCAAACACTGAAACAAAGCAAAATCACATTTGCTGTCATTTCTGTCATGCGCTTACGACTTGTAATACACTATAATTTAGGCTATTACGACAAATGTTAAATATGACAGCAAACAAAAATGAAACTAAAATAGGGGTATATAGTGTGTTTTGTTGCGCACTCAATATTGACAAATCACCTTGACTTATCTAAACTAAGCAGTAGTTCATTGCCCTGTACGTCCTTACTTGCAAACAATCGCATGATATCTCGGAAAGGAGCAGGCATGCGTGAGAAATCACTTCCCAACACAATCAAAGATAGTGCGATTATTTACTTCAAGTGATGAACACATTTTCCCTTTCCCATAACGATCACGATGCTCACCATCTCTTACCCGTGCTTCTGGGTGCTGACGAATTAGCGTTATGACGCTATCATTCGCCTCTTTGGACAATTTAATACGATTGCCCTCCAGGTAATAGCCATCCCATTCAGATACAGTCATTATCCGTGTCTTCGTATTATATCTGAATTGATAGGCGGGAATAGAGCCTCCTCCATATGAAAGAAACCCTTTGAGGATATAATTCTGTTCCTTTGCAAGATAAGACTTACGTAGGTTAAGGATTTCCTTTTGATGACGATTATATAATAAGGAGTCGATAACAAAAAGACTATAAGCCTTCATGCCTCGGGCTTTATCAAGCTTATTATCCGACCATGCCATCAGTACTCCCCACTGGTCATAGAACTTCCATTGTGCAGAATCAGGGATGAGCGGCGAACCACCAGTGAACCCTTTATACTTCACCTTATCTACTATTCCTCCCCTATCGCACACGAAGAAAGAATATATAGATAATGCAGAACCTTCTGTAATGACATAAGTCTTATCTTTATACCATACAGACTTTGGACCACTAAAAATGAAAACAAGCAGAGCTATAAATCCACCAACAAGTACAACCACACTGGAGAGGATAATCACCAACACACCTAACAGCTTATTATGGTTTAGGCTCTTTCTGATGACTCTTCCTATGGGATAAAGCCATATAGGAAGGATGCAGAGCATACCATAATATAATAAGCTGTCTAAGACAACATTGAGCCGTAGACCATCTGGCAGACACATGTGCAATATCCACCAACTGAAGCACAGTAGGATGTGAAGTAAGAAGATAGAATATACAATCCGCTTAGTTGTCATAACAATCAGCATTTATTACGAACAAGGAACATACTTCTTTATTCGTGCGTGATAAATCGTTGCTCGGCTAACTGTTCATACTTTGTACCCTTACGGCCATAGTTAGCGTATGGATAGATACTGATACCACCACGTGGAGTAAAGATTCCAGTCACCTCGATGTACTTAGGATCCATCAACTTGATAAGGTCCTTCATAATCGTATTTACACAATCCTCATGGAAGTCACCGTGGTTACGGAAGCTAAAAAGATATAGCTTCAAACTCTTACTCTCAACCATTCGTACGTCTGGGATGTATGAAATACGAATCTCTGCAAAGTCTGGTTGACCTGTAATAGGACATAAACTGGTAAACTCAGGGCAGTTGAAGCGTACCCAATAGTCATTATCAGGATGCTTGTTTACAAATGATTCCAACACCTCTGGTGCATAATCCATTCTGTATTGAGTCTTTGAACCTAATGACTTTAAGCCTTCTTTTTCTCTTTCCATATTCTTCTTTTTAAAGAAATTAAGCCAATAAGTTTAGTACCCTAATGTGCAATAAACGTTATTGGCTTAACTTGTGTTTTATTTAACTTAATGCAAATATCTTCCAAATACTATAGTTTACATCATTATCATAAGTATCCTCTCCCTCATGTTCCTTCAAAGCCTTTACTATACGAATGGTGATTGGAAGAGCGATAACCTCATAAACTGTCTTCAATAAAACCTGCCAAAGCATGAGTTTAGGGAGTTCTTCTGTTGGAACAACACCGCCCAATGCTAATGGGAAGAAGATAACAGAGTCAAAACTCTCACCCACAATAGTACTAAGAATTGCTCGTAATGAGAAGTTACGTCCCTTGTCGCGAATCTTCATCTTACTCATCACATAGGCATTAGCAAATGAACCTACGATGAAAGCTACGAAAGAGGCTGCTGCAACACGTGGAGCCAAACCAAAGATAGCATGGAAGCCTGCTTCATTCGTCCAATAAGGGGCACCCGGAATCCAATCACACAACGCACCCATTGCCACAAAGAAGAAGTTCATTGCAAAGCCTGTCCATATCAGTAGACGTGCCTTTGAAATCCCCAAACCTCACATACACAGTCGTTGATGATGTAAGAGATTGGAAACACAATCAATCCACCTGTCAATGAGATACCTAACACAGAGATCTGCTTTGTCTCGAGGATGTTTGCCGCAATAAGGCAAACGCAAAAGAGGATGCTGAAAAGCATAAACAGCACACTCACTTGTTGTTTACTTTTTGTCATTGTCTTGTTTTGTTAAAGGGGGTTGATCAAGTACCCCTATTTAATTAAGTGGCTACAAAGGTACACATTTTTATCCAAACAACCTAACTTCTATAGAAAAGAAAAGTGTGTTAAAACACTGAATTACAAGAACAGACGCTCTGTCTGTCGATAGAATCAGTATTCTAACACACTTAAGTTATATACAATATAAGTTTAGACGTGGCTAAAAATTATATTGCCCTTTTACCATATAGAAGTTTAATCTTCCCAAGGAGTGAATGCTATTTCACCCCATTCGTTTTCTTTTGCTTCAAACCACCTACTCCATCAGACTCTCCTCTGTCACCAGGTTTAGGATTAGTTGGTTCTACTGGTACACCACTATGGTTACCAAAATGATTGTCAAGAATGTCACCATTAACATTCAGCACTACCTTCTCACTCTGAGGAGCTATATATATCTTCTTCATAATTGTACTCCCTTCTTACTTAATTACAACCTTCTTACCATTCACGATATAGACACCACGAGTTGGGTTCTCAACACGACGACCCTGTAAATCGTAGTAAATGCCATCCTCAGTGCTATGCTTTGAGTTTTCGATAGTCTCTATACCAGTTGTACCACCGTCCTCAAACTCTAAGACAAAGCCCTTAGCTTGTGCCTCAGCATTGGTAAGTACAAGGAAAGCCTTGTTACCTGGGATTGTTGTCACAGTGTTATTCAGTTTATAGAAACCAATTGGATTTCTGCTATCTGCGGTATTGATATTAAATGCACGGATATTATCATGTGTTACATTGCGTTCTGCTCCAGTACCATCCTTGACGGTCAAGCCATTGATAGACTCTCCAAAGAATGTTCCACAAAGACGGTTATTGCTTTGCTTAGGTTTTTCATCACCTGTAGGCAACAACTGATTATCAGCAGGATTCGTTGAATTACACTCCAAAACAACAGCGGTCTGAGCTGGAACAACATCGCCTTGCTGAGCAAGTTTCTTCACTTTCGCGAAGTAATAACCATCTGCATTCTTAGCTTCAACGCCTTCAATAGTATAAGCTTTCACATCACCCTTAATTTGGAATGGGAAGTCTACATAAAGTGTAGTATAATATTTACCATCTCTACCCCTCATGTTAGTAGAAGGCTTAACACCAAAGTAGTTTGTATCATCAACCTTTTCAAGGATCCACATAGCAGCATCCCCTGTTACAGGGAGCTCAGGACCAAATAAGTATCAGTATTATTGTTGTTTACAAAGTCAAACTTTGGAAGTGCGCCATCATATTCATTATGAGATGTATTAGCCAAGTCACTTGGATTATAAGCTCTACCGTTGTCAATCTTCTTGAGTGCACCAGACATTAGATAGTAAGTCTGTCCCTGATTAATACGATCAGCATTAATATATCGCTTAACAACGTTTGCAATATCAGTACCTGCGTATGGACTACTTTCTATCTTTGCCAATGCAAGTTTCAAGACCTCATCCCATACTTTATCTGGGTTATTTGTCTCTAAAGCCAAGTACAAGTCATTAGAGACACCTCTTACAGCCGCCTTAATCTGTCCAGCAATACCAGCACCCAATCTTGCTCTAATAGCAAACTTATCGTAGAAATCTACAACTGGTTGCATGGAAGGAACCGTTGCAAACGCATAATAAGCAGAACGACCATCAGGAGTAGTAACTGGCTGCATGTGCATATCCAGATCCCACTTACCAATAACCCCTGCCTCGATAGCGTAATAAGCTGCAGTTCCTTCAAACTGTCCGAGCTGAGCCTTCAGTCTATTCTTCAAGGCCTCGTTCACCTGAGCAATAGCTGGATTTAAGTATCCATTGATCACATCAACACCTTGCGAACGGAGTTTTTTAACGTCAAGCCACTCGCTATTACTGCCGTTTACAGTTGTTTCAAGGTGAATTATCGTACCAGGCAATGTGGTTGCATCAGCCTTAGTGGCATTAGGCTGCGCCGCAATTTTACCAGTTACATAAACATACTGCTTGCCATCGGTACGCTGACGAGCGTTCACAATACGATAATAACCATCATCTGGTTTTGTTACAGTAGCTGGTGCTTGTGCTGACGCAGCCACAGAAAAGAATCCTAACACAAGTGTCAGGACTGAGTGTAAATGTTTAACCATAAAGTTTTATATTATGTAATAGTTTTTTTAGCTGATAAGTTCATCCTCTCTAATTCAGCCATACAAAAATAATACTTTATGTAAAAAACAATACAAAAAGGTATGTATTATTAATAAATATTCAACATAACATAGCTTTCACACCTTGTATTTTTAATATCTTTGCAATACTTTCATAGACAGAACTTTTTAATACAGATATTAACGACCTGTGTTTATATTTATAAAAATTCACTTACTATAACCGTATAAAAGCATCATTAAACTCGCGCTCATGGCACATTCGACATTCCCAATTACATATAAAAAGGTCGTAAACGCATAAAAAAACATAATTTACCATTGTGATAAGCAGAAAATCATTACTTTTGTAGCCTTATCAAATGAATGATTAACATGAAGAAGATTATTTTAATGACAGCGCTGGCTACAGCTGTTCTCACTGCAAATGCGCAGGACATCAAGCCATACGAAGAGAAATGTCTCAGATAGAGGCACAGTTTAAATCACTTGAGGCTGCCTATCAGGCTTTCGGTAAGAAAGACCCAGCAACCTTCACGGATGCAGAAAAGGCTAAGTTGAACGAGATTATGAGTAAAGCTGATTCTCTTGACAACGTACAGAAGACTACTGCCTTAGAGATTGCAAGAAAGTTTAAAGACACAAAGTTCCCAGCGAAATACGTTGCTAAGATTATGTATGACGTTGAGTTCGATGAGTTGAAAGAACTTTGCGATCCTAACACTGGCTACTATAACGAGCCTGAAATGGCAAAGCCAAAGCAGTTATTCGAGTCTTACAAGTTGCGTCAGCCAGGTTCTATGTATAAAGACCTCACAATGCAAGACCTCAATGGTAAGCAGGTAAAGCTTAGCGATTGGGTTGGTAAAGGCAAGTATGTATTGGTTGACTTCTGGGCAAGTTGGTGTGGTCCATGTCGTGCAGAAATGCCAAACGTTGTAGCAGCTTACAATCGTTATAAGGACAAAGGATTAGAAATTATTGGTGTCAGTTTCGATAGCAAAAAGCTGCAATGGTCTGCTGCCGTTGAGAAGTTAGGTATGACTTGGCCTCAGATGTCAGACCTCAAAGGCTGGGAGTCGAGTGCAGCAGCTGTCTATGGTATCCGCAGTATTCCTTCTAACATCCTCGTCGACCCACAGGGTAAGATTGTTGCAATGGACCTCCGTGAGAACAGATTGCAGGAAGTCTTGGCTGAGAAGTTGAAATAAGAGAAAAGTAATGGTGTGAAAAACAAAAGCCTAAAAGTATAAAAGCTTTTGTAAACTCATTCGAGAAAGTAGCAAGTTTGTGCTGGACACTCCGACATTTCACATCATATAGACATAAAAAAAGAGTCATATCTAACTCTAATCATGAGTTCAGATATGACTCTTTTTCTTGAATTAAGTATATTGTACTCCAATAAGTCTTTTCTACATCATGCTTATACAGCGCTTTACTAATAAGAAGTTGACTCCACCATAACAATCTTTTGCCTGACAATTAACGCTAAACACTATCCGTGTTTACCATTAACACAATATGTGCTGGGCATTTACACAACACCTGCTGAGCATCAACACATCCAAAAAAGATGGGTAGTTACTGATAAGTCAATAGTATCTTGTTTCTTTGCTTTAGCTCAAAAGCAACCTTCTAAGCTAAAGCAAAGGAAAAAATTATAGTAAGGAATAGATATAACCTACAAACACAGCCGTAAGCACAGCTCCCTCCCATCGTTCAATCTTGTACTTCGTAAACGAGAAGAGCCATACGAGCATGATTGAGATAACCAGCATAGAAAGGTCTATATAAGTAATACCTTTCAATGTCATTGGGGTTATCATACCCGTAATACCAAGGATTGCAAGAATGTTAAACACATTAGAACCAAGTGCATTTCCTATTGCAATACCGCTATTCCCTTTACGAGCTGATACAACACTTGTAGCCAATTCTGGAAGAGAAGTTCCTCCTGCCACGATTGTTAAACCAATCACAGCCTCCGATACACCAAGGTTTGTTGCAACAGCCGTAGCCCCTTCTACAAACAAGTTACTTCCTCCTATCAAACAAAGTAATCCAACAAGAATCCATACAACAGATAACCAAGTAGCCATCGGCTTCTTTCCTTCACCCTCTATAGCCTCTTCAGCATCCGCTCCTTGCTTCTTAGCACCTTTAAGTGTCATATACATAAAGATAAGGAACATCACAAAGAGAATACCAGCATCAAGCCTACTAATATCTCCATCAAGACACATTATCAACAACAAAGCTGATGCTACAAGTGCAAAAGGAATATCCTTTCTTACCGTTGTCTCCATAATCGTCATCGGTGCCACCAATGCCGACACACCAACAATGAGTAAAGCATTAAAGATGTTGGAGCCAACAATATTACCTACTGCCAAGTCTGATGTCCCCTTCAATGCAGAAATAAAACTTACACAGAACTCAGGCATACTTGTACCCATTGCGACAATTGTCAATCCTATTACTATTTGCGGCATCTTCATCTTCTCAGCTACAGCCACAGCACCATCTGTCAAGCGGTCAGCACCCCATAAAACGAGGGCTATACCCACGACAATAAATAAAATATTCAGTAACATTAATTCTTAAAATATAGAATAAATAAAATACACTTAAGGGATAGAACACTTACTTCAACATCTTCCTACGATCCAGAATCTTGATTGTTCGTCCATGAATCTCTATCGCCCCCTCTTTCTCAAAGTCAGATAGAACACGAAGCAAGGAGAACTTTTGGATGCCAAACGAGTCTGCTATCTCCTGACGTGAACGCTCCAAATGCACCTCATTGCTGCCCTGCTCTCCTGCACGTTCCATCAGAAGATAAGCTACCTTCTCACGTACAGTAAACAGACTAAGCACCTTCATCTTCTGCGTCAAGAACACATCAATATTTGAGAGAATACGAATATAGTTCATACGAATTGTCTCATCCAAATCTATTAGACGCTTCAACTCCTCTGGACGCATGCGAAATAGCTGTACTTTACCATCTGTTTCGACACTGACAGGTAGACTCCTGTCCTTAGAAAAGATAAAAGCAGGAGCTACCATATTGCCACTATGCAATCGACTCACCTCTACCTGTTTGCCCGATAAAGCTGCCATACGACAGATAAGCTTACCACTTACAACAATATCAACATACTTGCAAGGCATACCCGCTAAGGCATATACCTCATGTGAAGGCAGAGATATAAGCTGATAACTAATATTTCCTAATGTTAGGTCTATTTCAATCTCACTCATTCCTGCAAAAAGTGGACAGGAACGGAGTGCTTTCATTACATTATTTTCCATGGTCACAAAGTTACGAAGATTCTCTTGATTACTACAAATTTAACTCGATTTAACTCAACTTGGACACATTTGTTACCCCACTTTCTCCTCGATTATATTTAATTTTGCACATAAATAAAACGAACAAGATAAAGTAAAGATAACAATGACACAAACATTTTCTCAAAGCACTATCCCTTTTAAAGCATGGGACCTCGACCTACTTGTAGACTATGTACTAAAGTTTCATCATCGTTACATTCGCAAGCAGGGTGAGGAACTTGCTATCAGATTGAACTCACTTGCAGCCAATCATCCTGAACTCGACCGTGTAGTAGATCATTTCCGCAACAGTGTTGCCGACCTTGACCTCCACTGTCAGAAGGAAGAGAATATTCTCTTTCCATACATTATCGACATTTTCAATGCAGCTGAGTACGGACAAGAGCATGCGCCTTTCCATTGTGGTACAATCCAACATCCTATCAATGCAATGATGGCTGACCACAACGACGAGATAGAACGTCATGAGCGTATTGCAGAACTGACAAATGATTACACAGCCCCTGAGGGTGCTGAACCTGAATATGTGAAGGCACTTGCAGACCTTCGTCAGTTCCGCGACAACCTCCTCGAACATATCTTCGTAGAAAACGAGATAATATTCCCACGGGCATTAATGATGGAATAAGATAATGAAAATCAAACGTGCTTACGCGCCGGTTGAAGAAACCGACGGTTATCGAATTCTCGTTGACCGATTATGGCCGCGAGGTATCAGTAAAGAAAAGGCACAAATCGACCTTTGGTTGAAATCTGTTGCGCCAAGTAATGAACTGCGTAAGTGGTTCGGTCATGACCCCGACCGGTTTGCAGAGTTCTCTGAACGATATCGTGCAGAGTTAACTGCAAGTGGAGCCTTAGACGAACTGCGTGCTGTCCTCAAGGAACATCCTACCGCTACCCTACTCTTTGCGGCACATGATGAGGAACATAACAACGCAGTCGTATTGCAACATCTGCTTGAAACGGAATAATCCTTTATCCTTTTAAAACAGGAGGAGCAAAAGAAACAAAGTGAGAAAGCAAAACAAAAGGGGACAGACATCGACGTCTGTCCCCTTTCTTGTTGCTCTTTTCTGACACACACACTCAAGGTATCAGAAGCTGATTCCTTAACGCTTTAAGGTGAAAGACTTTACGCCTTTATCGGTGTTAAGCTTCAAGACAAATACCTTTGGCTGAACACCAGATAAGTCAATACGCTGCTGATAACCGCCTTGCTGCAAAAGACTACCATCTGTTGAGAAAAGCTGATACGTCTGATACTTGCCGTTAATGGTCAGTTCTGAACCGCTAACAATTGGTAACAGTGCATCATCATCACCACCAGCAACATTGCTGATACCTGCTGTGATAGGTTGCGCAAGCAACTTCACGATGATAGGTTCTGCCCCACGTGTCTGGACAAGCAGTGCAGCAGCATGCGTCTTTGAGTCATTACTTTTGAAGCCAACGGCAATCGACCCACCTTCAAGTGGCAACTTCTCATGTGAAAGTTTGAAATACTTCTTCTGAGCAGAAGGTGCCAAGGTGATTGTTACAGGTGCCGTTGTACGATCACTATATATATTAAGTGGCTGAGGTGTCATCTCTTGTCCTGGACGGAATACAAACTGAATGAAGTCATTGTCAACACTCAGTTCAGGAAGGTCAGTACGTCCGAAGGTTACATCATCAATCATAAAGTTCAGGGAAGTAGCATTACCACCCACAGGACTATAGTAAGAAAAAGCCACATGGAACTTATCATCGATTGCAAGTCCTTCTACCTTAGAAAGGTCTATACGATAATCAAACCACATATCAGGCTCCAACCTAACCCCTGCTGGGACATATTGAGATATATCTAAGAAGTAAGGTGTAGCCTTACCATCCTTCTCTGTGATGATATAAAGCCGAACAGTTCTTCGCCGTTAGTAGTCTGATTACGATACATCAAACTGAATGTTAAATCCTTACTTTGTGCATTCTTATAAGATAGGGTTGGAGAAATAAGCCAGCTTTCATGCTCACGTCTATCCTCAACACCATATTTCAAGAAAGAAATCTGTGCTACTTCATTCTCTACAACCGACTGATCAGCATTCTTCTGTTGCCATGCATAGAATGGACGTTCACCACGTATAGTGAGGTTCTGCCAATCCTTCAAGCCAAGAATACGTGTATGGCGCAAGTCTGAGAAAGTTTCATTAAGGACTGCTAAAGGTTTGCTATCCGCATCCTTCAGCATTGCTTCTTCAATCTTATCGAATGTTTCTCGTTCATCTACTGTATTTGGACTGATCGTAACACGCTGAACTTCTACACTCTCTGAAGATACAAAGCGCACGAGGGTAGGACGGTGCGTACCCACAACATATTTACCATCTGCATCGCCTACTGTGAGTGATTTCCAGTGACCACCACCATCAATAGAATATTCGGCAGTACATTTTGCAGCACTACTTACTGGAGATAGCTGAAGTGTATTAACTCCATTGGCAACCAATTCATCATAATAGAGTGTATCCTTTGCTGCCAACGTAACATTACTTTTATTATTCCATTTACCATTAAGTTTCCAATAACCTAAGTCAAACTTATGATAACCCTTCCACGCATCACCAGTAAAGCGACTGTCCATCGCACGATTATCCGTGAAATTCTCAACTAAATCAGCTGAAGTAGCAGCCTCAGAAACACCCTTAAGTTTGATAACCAACGTATCTGCCAAGACACTTGAGACCCTCAACTCTGCCTCATAGACTCCTGCTTTACGTGGTGCGAAGGTCACCTTTACAGGACGATGATAGAGCTTACCAGAACTTGTCGCATAGTAATACTGTCCCACATCAATGCGGAAAGGAGAATTTGCATCATGCTTCAGAGCAAGGTTAACATTCGTAATAACATCCTTTATATCAAAATCAAGTAACTGTTCGTCAGTCTTGTTAGGTGCTGCACTCATCTCACGAACCTGTCCCGACTTAAGTTTTATCGTTGGAGTAGTACCTGCTTTCTTAAAATAACCAGTCAAATTGAGTGAACCACTGTTTTCAGCATCAGCACCAGAGAAGTGGAGTTTATAGGTATTACTACCCACATAAACGCCTGCTACCTGTGGCGTAATTGTCAGATTAGCTTTAATAGTACTATTCTTTGGTAATTTTTCAACATCTAACTTCATTACAGAAGAAGACTTAGTACCCCCGAAGTTTGGTGTCTGATCAGCACTAAGGTGCATACCCTGTAAGGCGATTGCGAAGGTTGTAGCTTGTCCGACCTCACCCATCATCGTACGATACTGTGGAAGAATAGCTACGAGTGGAGTTTTATCCTTGTCTGATAAACGTAACACACTGAAGTCGTCCATGCGTACCTGACTTCCTGGAGCTACCAAAAGAGCAAACTCTAACTTCACTGCACCAGCTGGACAAACCGTACGGAACTTCAAATCGCCATACGCTTTCATACGTCCAAAGTAGATATCAGGATTATTGATAAAGTCTTTTTCTGTAGAAACGAGTTCGTTACCAGCAGCATCCAACCAACGCAAAGCAAGACGGAATGGGCCTTCTGTGCGCTTGCTCTCTATTGTACTATAATGTACAAGACATTCCAACTCATCGCCTTGCACTACCTCCTTTCCTGTACGCTTAAGGTCAATCACCTGCTTAAGGCATCCCTCCACATCAGCAGCTGTCTCAATACCAACACCGAAACCAGTATCACTACTGTATCGATCACCAGCCTTCAACTGCGTAACAGTACCTACAGTAACCCAATGCGTAGGCTTACCATTATCAAATGAATAGAAAAAAGGATCATCTAACAACTCTACCGTCGTCTGCTCAGTAGCAACTTCTCCCGTAGGTTTAATCACTCGAGGTGTTCCATTTTGCGCGTATGCCGTACTTGTAAAACCAGCTAAACAAAGGCTTACAAACAGCTTTGCAGATAAGTAAAAATTCTTCATTGACATCTAATTTTTGATTAACATACCGCAAATATAGGAAATATTTACACATAAACAAAGTTTTATTACATTTTATTTAATTATCAACTAAAAATAATATCAATCCTAACTAAAAGGTGTATAATCACCCATTAATTATAACTAAAAGGTGGTTTTATTACGCTTATCAACCCAATAAGCCCCATATGGTTTATAAGTCAAATTGTCAGAAGGAACAGACAAAATGTCATAAAACATCTAATGGTATGCTCCTTGCATAATAGTCAGTACAAAACATTAATAAACAAATTAAAGAAAAGGAGATAAAATTATGTATAGAAATTCATGGTTACCAGAGGTTTTCAATGATTTTTTGAACACTACAAATATGCCTAAGGCAAATCCAACAGCACCAGCTATCAACGTACTGGAGTCTGAAAAAGATTATATAGTTGAGCTTGCAGCACCGGGTTTGAGTAAGGAGGACTTCGATGTTAATATCAACAGCGATGGCGACTTGACTATCAAGATGGAAAAGAAAGCCGAGGAGAGCGAGCAAAAGGCTCATTACCTCCGTCGTGAGTTCGCATATAGCAAGTATGAGCAGACACTAATTCTGCCTGATGATGTTCAGAAGGAAAGTATTGCTGCACGTGTTGCAAATGGTGTACTCACCATTACCTTGCCTAAGATTAAGGTTGAAGAGCAGAAGGTTGCACGCCAGATTACAGTGGGCTAAACGCTCCACTACTCCCTGATGAAAGGTTTTTGTTCTAACGCTATAAGCTGAAGAACCTTGATAAAATGGATTAGTTATTGGTGAATATGCCCCCAGACAGAATATGTTTGGGGGCTTTTTTTAGTTCTTCCGATAACTGTTTATTCCCTTACCGCCCAATGTTTGTAAATTATTTTCATGCGACTCAAAACAAAAACATGCTCTTTTAGCTTCTAAAAGACGCTTAATTGACTTGCAAAAGGTGCCCTTTTAAGGGCCAACTAACGCCCTTTTGAGGTCCTATTAAGCACCTTTCACTTTACTACTTTGTAATCAATTGATTTCCTGTTAGTTACAAACTTGCTTTTTACTCGTGTTTTTGTCCTTATTTATAGCTGTTTTATTCGAAATTATGTAATGATTTTTCAAATCCTCCTCTACGACTTTGATGGCTTAAAACAAAAAGGGTTTCTGTGTCGAAGGGTAATAATAAAATAGGTGGTTTGACAGTCTTAGCTATATTCCTGTTTTATCCTTAACTTTTGTTCTTTCGCTAAAGCTATATGAAAAACACCTATACTCGACCTTAAAACAAGAAGACATACAACACTTTTTATAACAACAACTTGACAAGTTAGCAGATTATACGTATATTTGCGAGTGAAGACGATAATATTCATTTAAGAAAGACGATGAAGACAAAGCATACTATCCCCATTATATTGTCTGCTTTCTTACTCTCATGTACAGGAAAGACTAACGGACAATCACAACAGTCAGCAGAGAAGACTCCTGCTGTTGAGCAAGTAGCCACTGCTAAAAAGCAACGTTTAGCACCTCCCCCTAACTACAAAAAAGTAAAACTTACTGAGGGTACATTTGGTTCATTCCTACGAAATTTACCACTTAAGCCTGTTGGAAGTGACTTACATTATTATAATGGTAGTATCAAACGGCGAAATTATACTGGTGCGGTAGTAGACATTGACTTTGGTCATGGAGAGGTAGAACAGTGTGCTGACGCTGTTATCTACCTAAGAGCCTTATGGCTTTGGCAGACAAAACAGTATGACAAGATTCACTTCAACTTTACCAATGGTTTCAGAGCAGATTACACTCGTTGGGCAAAAGGAGAGCGTATCCACATTGATAAGAAGACATGGCGGTGCTGGTATAGCAAGGACACTGCTGCAGATTATTCTTATAAGACATTCCGTAAGTATTTAAATCTCGTCTTTACGTATGCAGGAACAGCCTCACTTGAAAAGGAGTTAACTACTATTGCAGGCAAAGAATTGCAGGTTGGCGATGTGATTATCAACGGTGGTCATCCCGGACATACTGTCATTGTTGTAGACAAAGCAGTCAACAAGAAGGGAGAAGCCGTCTACCTGCTTGCACAAGGCTATACGCCAGCGCAAGAAATTGAGATTTTTAACCAGTGGTTCAGCATTAATCCACAGATCAAATACCTTGACACTCCAGGCTGGTATTTCCGTGGTAACTATGCAAAACGATTTTAGTTAGCCGTCAATTACCCTTAGAATAGGCAAGAAAAAAGCACTGTGACCGAACTCACAGTGCTTTATTGTTTCGTTTTCTGACTTGAAGGTAATTTTACAATCTGTCATCAATGTTATCGCCCTCTGTTGGTTTCATATCCTCTTCAAAGTTGGTGATACCAGCCTTAACGAGAATTTCATACCACTGAAGGAGCTTCTTGATATCGCTTGTGTGTACACGATCACGGTCGAAGTCAGGAAGAACCTCTGCAAAGTAGTTCTGCAACTCCTTAGCTGAAGCCTTGCGCCAGTTCAGAGAAGCCACCTTGCCCTCTTCCTTGTCGTGCAACTTTGCCAAGACTTCACCCAATGGAACATCGTCAGACTCAGTGAACATAGCAATATCAGCAAGACTCGTCACACGGTCTGTGCCGAATGCAGGCTGACGCTTGTGACTTTCATCAAGCGACTCAACAATAAGATTCATTTTACCACGGCTTACCAGCTTATAAAGACCTGGCTTACCTGCGATTGAAAGGATTGTCTGTAACATTTTAATCTATTCTTGTTTATAATTTAATTATTCTGAAATAACGGAAAGCAAGTGGTCTACCTGTGGAGCGAGAGGGCATATACCATCGTTGATGATTTCATAATCACTACGTCGTATCACTTCCTCTTGCGGTAGTTGACGTGCTATCCACTCAAGGGTCTTTTCCCTACTAATACCATCACGTGCCATCACACGACGAATACGTACTTCTTCTGATGCCGTGACGCATACGACTTTATCAATGTGGGTACGCTTATCAAAACCACTATCAAAGAGTATCGCACTTTCAAGCCACGATTGACCCGATTGCTCAAAATCATGAGCTACAGCTGGATGTATCACGGCATTGACCGCCTGTACATGCGTCTCACTCTGTAAGAGATAGGCTGCAAGAATGGCTTTTTGCAAGACACCATCACGGAAGACATCCTCACCGACAAGTGCAGAAAGCTGTTGTTGTAGTGGTTGAGAGGTGCGCATCAATTCCTTTGCGTGCGCATCACAATCGTAAACAGAGATACCTCGTTCCGCAAGAAGCTTACAGACGTAAGACTTTCCGCTACCAATACCACCAGTCAACGCTACTATCATCGCTGCTCAATGAGATAATCAACCGTATTTACTTCTGGTCGTACGTTGCGTACACCATTAGGAGAACTTATCACATAGATAGGACATTTCTCGCTATTATTTTTCTCTATATCTTCGTAGTTGACTACAACACGGAAGCCTACAGGGAGAAGTTCCTTTGTCTCCGCATTCTTTGGCATCGAACGCATACGATAGGCACCTACCACAAACTTCACTTTTATCTTGCTTGGGAAGGTACGCATCACCTTGTTGTCAGGCATATTGACAGCTTCAATTGGTACCTCAACCGTCTCCTCTGTAAGTACATCTGGATAGAGTTTCATCTTTACTCTGGAAGGAACACACTTGGCATTCGTAAACTTTCGGAGGTCTACAGTCAACTCCTTGACATCTGTGAAATTGGTAATATACTGTCGCTCTGTATAGACTGTTTGAATACTATCCAACACATTACGCGCTGCATAAACTTGAACGCTATCTGGAGTAAAGTCTACACGAGCAAGATAATAATTATCACCAGGTGTTACTGTCCCCAAAAGGCGTACAGGTACCTTTTTATGACGACCAAAGTTAAATGAGAAAGAGAACTTTCCCGCCTTGACAGAAGCTATCTTTGAACTCTTTGACAGTTGAAGATAAATCTGACGTTGAAGGTCTGCAATGGGTACATCTCCCTTACTTCGTCCGTCACTATGAACTTTGTAGTCAACATAAATAGGGCGGAATGTATCATCAAGACCATAATACGCAATCATATATCCCTTGTCTCGCACTGTAAAACGGACAACAGAATCAAGGTCACTGGTAATAACCACATTACGAGGAACACCCGTCATGCGAAGTGGTATACTGAACTCACGCTCATAGGTCTCGTTCAGTGTCATTATCAACCAGAACCCTCCACTCAATACCAAGAAAAATAAAAAAATCAGAAACTCCTTGTTGAAGATCCTCAACAAGAAGTTCCTGAAGGTACTGAATGTATGAAGCGATTTGCTTGTTTTCATCAAATGCTTTCCTTCTTTTCTATCAATAAGATTTACTTAGTCTGCCCCTGCTGAGAAGCCTGTACGTTTGCAAATACGTAGTTCTTATCAACAGTGATAACAACACCACGTGCAATCTCAACTTCAACCTTATTGGTTGTCATATCAATATGCTTTACTGTTCCATAGATTCCACCACCAGTCACAACGGAGTCACCTGCTGAGAGCGCATTCTGAAAAGCACGAATCTCCTTCTGCTTCTTCTGCTGTGGGCGAATCATGAAAAACCACATGATGGCAAAGATAGCTACCATCATGATAATCATAGGCATTGGGCTGCCTTGACCTGCAGCCTGTGCTGCGAGGATTAATGTTGTATTCATTATTTATCAGTTATTATGTTCTTAATTTATGAGCGTGAATAGGAGGCTATAAGCAAGCATACCTTTCAAAAGGCTTTCATAATCACTTACCATTATAACGCTTAACAAGCCTTCTTCATTACGTCTCTAAAACGCTTCTTACCTATATTTATTCCTTATTCTCCATCTGATCAGTTGCTTGCTGCTGACGATAAGCCACACGCTGAGCAGAAGTTTGCGCAATCGTTGGGCGACGTCCTTCACGACGTGGTACTCTTTCGTCTTGGCGTTCATTGCGAGAACGATGTTGACGAGGCTCTGGCATTGTCTTCATCATCTTACCAATCTGTATAAGATGACGTGCAATTGTATCAAGCATACCATTGATATATCCACCACTTCGCGGTGTACTATACAATTTAGCTAAGTCAACATACTCATTGATAGTTACCGTTACTGGGATATTAGGGAATGTAAGCATCTCAGCAATAGCTATCTGCATGATGACAACATCCATATAAGCCAAGCGAGAGAAATCCCAGTTACGACTTGACTCACTCATATAACGCTGATAGTCATCAGCATTAAGGATTGTTGAGCGGAAGAGTTTAAGTGCAAAATCACGGTCCTCTTCGTCACGATATTCTGGCAGAAGTTCTTGATCAGCACCGTTAGCAGGGTCAAATCGTTTGATAGTCTTGATAACGAAGGTATCAACAACTTCCTTATCATCATTCCAATAAAGACTCTTCTCCTCCAACACAGCGTCCAAATCAGGATTCTCCTGTATGAGAGTACGATATATCTTACGCCACACCTCACGGTCTGCCTCGTACGAATCATCATCACTTGCCATGTACTCTTGGTAGATAGTGCTCTGTTCAATCTGATCACAGAGTTTACGAACAGCCTCCATATCATCTTCCCAACGACGTTTTTGTGATTCCATGAAAAGGTTAAGCTGCTTATTCTCTTCCAACTGAACAGCAAACTTATTGTTTACAAAACGACTTGAGGGAGCCTCAGTCCCTTCACGATTAGCACGAGTTGCAGCTATCTCCACGCGATGGCGCTCCTCTTGCGTGACTGATACGATTAAGGCCAAGAGGTAATTGTAGAGGTCATACGCTTTCGCCAAGCTGAAAAGAAGTTCCTTCTCAGCATTGTCCATATTCCTGTTACCGTTCTGATAGTATGCATAGGTTAACTGGACAATCTTAATTCTTATTAATTCCCTATTGATCATTGTCTTTTCTAAAAGATTGTGTTTCGTATTGAATACTTTATTTTGCAAATGTAGGAAATTTCCTTCGTACATGCAAGCATTAGTATCTTTTTCTATGTTTTTTTAGAGAATACTTGCTCAATCCATTGAAAAGAAGTAACTTTGCAACGCTTTTTGCAAATTGAGGATTGAAAGTTGTGATATTCATTAGATTTCCAATTCCTTAGTCTCTCAGTGTGTGATGGCGAATTAAAGTTCATATTAATTTAGAGTAACACAGAATTATGAAAGAAATTAAAGTAACAGGTCAGAAGCGTACAGACCTTGGAAAGAAAGCTTCTAAGCAGCTCCGTAAGGAGGGTTTGATTCCATGTAACCTCTATGGTGAGGCACAGCAGGATGGCAAGCCAGTAGCATTCTCATTCACAGCTCCTATGTCAGAGTTGCGTAAGTTGGTTTACACACCACACATCTACGTTGTAGAGTTGATTATTGATGGTGAGAGACGTACTGCAGTTCTTAAGGAACTCCAGTTCCACCCAGTAACAGACGCTCTGCTTCACGTAGACTTCTATGAGGTGAACGACCAGAAACCAATCGTTATGGGTGTACCAGTTAAGCTCGTAGGTTTGGCACAGGGTGTTCGCGATGGTGGTCGTATGAACATGTCTATCCGTAAGATTAACGTTAAGGCTCCTTATCAGCAGATTCCAGAGCACCTCGATATCAACGTTACTGAGCTTCGTCTTGGTAAGAGTATCAAGGTTGGCGAGTTGAGCTTCGAGGGTCTTGAGTTGGTAACTCCAAAGGAGGTTGTAGTTTGCTCTATCAAGGCTACACGTAATTCTATCCAAGCTGCGCAGGCTGCTGCAGCTGCTGAGGCAGAGTAATCTCTACGACAATAATTAATTCAATATAAGAATTGGACAAGTATTTGATTTGTGGATTGGGTAACCCCGGTTATGAATACGAGGGAACCAGACACAATACAGGATTTATGGTATTGGACGCTTTCGCTAAAGCGTCCAATATTGTTTTTGAGGATAAGCGTTATGGTTTCGTTGCTGAGACAACGGTCAAGGGTCGCAAGATTATTCTTTTGAAGCCTACGACATTCATGAATCTCTCTGGAAATGCCGTGCGCTACTGGCTCAACAAGGAGAATATCGACCAGAGTAGACTCTTGGTTGTCTCTGACGATGTTGCCCTTCCATTAGGTGCTTTTCGCTTGAAAGGAAACGGATCTAATGGTGGTCACAATGGTTTAGGACATATCCAGCAACTTATCGGACAGAACTATGCTCGTCTGCGTATGGGTGTTGGTAACGACTATCCACGTGGTGGACAGGTTGACTGGGTATTAGGTCGCTACTCTGACGAGGAGATGAAAGAACTTCAGCCAGCTATCGACTTGGGCGTAGACATCATCAAGAGTTTTGCCCTTGCTGGTCTCGACATCACAATGAACCAGTTTAATAAACTCGGAAAGAAGTAATCGAGCATCCTCTTTAATATATTATGAGACTATGAACGATATTGCGAGAATTGACAAATGGCTATGGGCTGCCCGCATCTATAAGACCCGCTCCATCGCTGCAGACGCCTGCAAGAATGGTCGTGTCACGATAAAAGGTATCAACGTAAAACCTTCCCACACAATCAAAGCGGGTGAAGTGGTGAGTGTTAAGAAGTCGCCTATCACCTATTCGTTCAAGGTTCTCAAACCGATTGAACAACGTGTTGGTGCCAAACTCATCCCTGAAGTCTACGAGAATGTGACAGATGCTAAGCAGTACGAACTCTTAGAGATGAGCCGTATCAGTGGTTTTGTCGACAGAGCACGTGGAACAGGACGCCCAACAAAGAAGGACCGCCGTCAGATGGATGCTTTCGTCGACCCTGCCCTATTTGGTTTTGATGAGGACGATGATGAGGATGAAACATTCTAAAATCGTTGTCTGATAGGTTAAAACAAACTGATAGACAGCATGACAAAGACTATATCCCGCTGACATTGCAACAAAGGCTATTGTAAAAATATAGGAATGCACGACTCATACTCCGCTAATAATAATTATAAACGGATGTAAGAGCCGTGCATTCTTATATAAAAACAGCTCATTATCTTAACTTAAAAACATATTCTACCTACAACGTAAAGCCTGCGAAATATTATTACAAAAGCTTCACGTTATATTGTCTAAAAAGGATTGAAAAGCCCCTTTTCACACACATCTATAACTTTCAATAAATCAACCGATTACAAAACAACATTTTAAAAGATGCCTAATTGGACTTCAAAAGGGCGTTAGTAAGACTTCAAAAGGGCACCTCTTGCAAGCTAAAAGAGCATCTTTTAGAAGCCAATTAAGCATCAATAAAAATAGAGAATGTGAAATATTATTACAAAACACACGAATATAAACATCCTAACACTTTCACCTTTACATCTATAAAAACCCTAACAACGACCAAATACTTATCCATTTTCTATAAAACCTTAGCAAACCCTTTGCTACTGTTAGTTTTTTTTATACCTTTGTAACAAATAATCATATACAACTAAAAGAATGAAGAAATTACTAATTTTTGCACTATTTCTTGGCTTGCACACAGCAGCTATGGCACAGGAATCTAACGGATTGGAAAAGAACAAGGCCGTTTACTTGGAGCTATTGGGTCCGTCAAACCTTGCAGGTATCAACTATGATGCACGTTTCAACGACCACACACGTTTTGGTTGGAGAGCGGGATTGAGCTTTGCTTATGGAAAAAATTCCGGCTTATTTGATTGGGGCTCAGATGTCCGTGGCTATGTAGTACCACTTGAAGTAAACTATCTCTTAGGTAGTCAGAAGAATAATCTTGAACTCGGCTTAGGTACTGGCTTGGGTATATATAACGTACACGAAACAAGGATTGAGCTTGTAAATGGTCCAGCTTCTTCCTTGACAGTCGAGCAGCAGAAGCCCACAATCGGTGAATATCGTATCAAGACATTGCTTGCCTACAGAGAAAGTCGTAACACTTTCGGCTACTATTTCTTTGGAAACATCGGTTATCGCCACGTGTCAAACAATGGTTTCTTGTTCCGTGCAGGTATCACACCAGCCTTTACTTTCTCTAAAGACGCCAGCAAAAAAGTGAACTTCCGACCATACGTTGCCTTTGGTTGGGCTTTCTAACTGCGATTCTAATACAACAAAAGCAGGGACGTACGTAGCGTGCGCCCCTGCTTTGTGTTTACAAACACTGAGAAATTAGTGAATCACCTTATCAATCATATAGTCACATATCTTGACCTGACGCTCCTTCAACACAACACGTATTGAATCAAAAGGCTGGGTATTATCGTATGAAGTAGAGAATCTTACCAGACAACCACCCTTCACAAGTTCAACTTCTGGAACTACTTTCATATCCTTTCGAGCAAGCACCTTTGCGGGTAAGACAACATCCACCCCTTCCTTTGTCAGCTGTTCCATAAACTTAGGAGAGCCATAATCACGGGCAAGTTTCAATAGTGAAGCCTTATCCACTGGCTTCTGCTGCAACTCATGAATGTACTTTACATAAAAAGATGTTACCATGTCTGACTCGTCCAATGCCAGAGGAACAGGATAAACCTTACTACTTCCATCTTTAGACAACGCCAACCAGACGGTAAAACCATCATCCGTTTCTGGATAACAGATAGAAACTGGCAAATAAACAGAAGTGTTAGTTATGTCGGGAAAAACAGCATAAACCTGGAATTCCTCGTTCGCACCTTTACAAAAGTCTTCTCGTGTAAAGACTTTCTTATCAAACAAGACTTTACCGCCCTTTGAAATCGTCACGACCACCTTCTTTACAAACTCATCAGAATTCTTCACCTTAGTCTTACTATCAACAGTGTCAACCCGAACATGCCAGTCTCCATAGACTGTATCTATCATCACATTCTCGTTAGAGATATCTTCCTTCTTCAAGGTTTTATCCTCTTGAACAGCAGATGTATCCTCAACCTGAGCAGCGTTAGGAGCTTTCCGAACTCCCGGTGCACAGCAAGCAGACAGAATACCCATGCCCAAAGCGATAAGTAACAAAGCTTTAAATGACTTTGTATTTCTATTCTTTTTCATCGTATTTCTTTTTATAATTAACAACAAATCTGATTCATAGATTTGCCCACAAAAATAAATAAAAAAGTTTAGCATTGCAAGTTTATACCTTAAATAATATAGATAAAAAAAGAACTGCTTCCCATCTTCAGATAAAAAGACGGAAAACAGTTCTATTATCTATTCTTTTATTTATCCTCTATTCAGCTGTTTGTCACAGCCTCATCGGTTCTACTTGACAGGAATCTCCTCTAAAGTCTGAACGAGAAGCTTCCAGAATGGCTCAACAGTTGCTATCTCAAGACGCTCTTTTGCTGTATGTGGACTGCGGAGAGTTGGACCAAGACTAACAACATCCATACCTGGATACTTGCCGAGGATGACTGAACATTCAAGACCAGCGTGGTCTACCTGCACAATACCCTCTACACCGTTCTGCTCCTTATAAACCTTCTTCAAGAGGTTAAGGATTTCACTCTCTGGGTTTGGATCCCAACCACCATATTGGCCACTGAAGACTGTCTTCATGCCAGCCATATTGAAGCAGCTCTCTAACTGAGCAGAGATATAGTCTCTCATGTCCTCACGGCTTGAACGAGCAAGAATCATAATAGAGGCCTTAGTTGGCTCAATATGTATAATTGCAAGGTTTGACGAAGTCTCAACAACGTTTGGATAAGATGGAATCATACGCAAAACACCATTGTGACAAGCGTAGATAGCATCAATAAGGTTGTCCTGAATATCGACAGGAACGAGTGTAGCTGGCTTCTCAACATCCTCTACGAAGAACTCTACATTTGGCTCAATACCCTTAAACTCATCTTCGATAAGTGCCTTCTGACGAGCAACCATTTCCTTCAAAGCAGCTACATTCTCCTGTGGCAAAGCCAAAACAACCTCTGCCTTGAACGGAATAGCATTACGCATATTACCACCTTCCCAACAAGCTAAGCGTGCATCGAGTTCGGTAACAGCATTACGAACGAAACGAACCATCTCCTTATTAGCATTGGCACGACCCTCATTGATTTCCAGACCAGAGTGACCACCACGGAAACCCTTCAAAGTTACCTTGACAGCAGCTTCTTGATCATTTGCAACTTCCTTATACGCTACGGTTGAAGTAATGTCAACACCACCTGCAGAACCAATGACAAACTTACCCCATGTCTCAGAGTCAAGATTCATAAGGATATCACTGTGCAGCTCACCACTTGGCATTTCGTTGACACCATACATACCCGTTTCCTCGTCACGAGTAATCAATGCCTCTACAACACCATGCTTCAAGGTCTTATCCTCCATGACAGCCATGATAGCAGCAACACCGATACCATCGTCAGCACCAAGTGTAGTATTGTTTGCATATACCCATCCATCCACGATATGTGTCACGATTGGATCTGTTTCAAAGTTATGATTACTATCTGGAGCCTTCTGTGGAACCATGTCCATGTGCGCCTGCAACAGAACTGTCTTACGGTTTTCATATCCCGGTGTAGCAGGCTTACGCATTACAACATTGCCACCAGCATCTACGTATGATTCAACACCAACTCTTGCAGCAAAGTCTAACAAGAACTTCTGTACTTTCTCTGGCAATCCAGAAGGACGTGGAATCTGTGTCAGATCATCGAAATTTCTCCAAAGGCCTTCTGGCTTAAGATTTCTTATTTCACTCATAATGTTGATTTTAAAAGGTTATTATCATTGTTTATTCATTCGTTCAAAACTATTTTCCTCTACATTACTTTGCTGGACGAGTAAGCTCTGTTGGTCCACCCAATGATACTGGCGTCTTAGTGAAACTCAGTGCAATCCATGCATAAACACCTAAGAGAATAACCAATAAGGTTTGAATGGTATGTACAATCAGCACAAAATAGAGTGCCTGATTGTCTGCAACACCATAAAGTATCAGCATTGTTTTAACTGCAAAGTGCCATGGTCCTGCTCCGTTAGGCGTTGGTACAATAACAGCTACCGAGCCAACAACAAAGCTAACAAGCGCACAAGAAAGACCGAGGTTTGCTGTTGCATCAAAGCAATAGAATGTCAAGTAATAATGAAGGAAGTAACTTCCCCATATCGCCAGACTGTAGAAGATAAACAAGGGTATATTCTTTACTTTACGCAAAGAACTTATTCCCTGCCATATACCACCTAACATCTCCTTCACTTTCTTATAGAAAGATAGGTGACGTAGCACATAATAGAAGAGGATAATTGATGCAACACCACAGATAGCCGTTACCAGCCAGCCCGTTGGTGAGAACATACCGAAGACATCATCAATACGTGTACCTGTCCTTGAAAAGAAGTTCGTAAAAACTCTTATCTGCATCAAAAAGGCTGTGGCACTGATGAGTAATACAATAAGCGTATCTACTGCACGCTCAGTTACTACTGTACCAATAGCTTTTGGAAAGGCTATCTTATCATATCTATTCAACACTCCACAGCGAGCAAACTCACCTATGCGGGGAATAAGCAGACTGACAGCGTAAGAAAGAAAGATAGAGTTAACACAGACCGATGCGCGTGGATGCTCACCGATAGGCTCAAGACTCTGCTTCCATCTCCACCCACGAAAAGCCTGCGCCAGTATGCCGAAAGGGAGTGAGAGAATCATCCAGGTCCAGTTCATCTCATGTAGCAGTACATGTTTGATACTGGAGAAGTCGAATCCCCTATACATCCAATATAGGATTGCACTTCCAAGTAGTAACGGCAATGCAATCTTCACAGTATTGTTGAACAGTTTCTTCGTCCTCATATAATGGAGCAAAGATAATTAAAATGTTTTTTAATGCAAAATAAAATGAGTATCTTTGTAGGCAAATAAAGAAAAATTATGAAATTAGTCAAGCCAAAGAAGAATTTGGGTCAGCACTTCCTCACTGACTTAAGCATAGCCCGCCAGATTGCTGACACCGTTGATGCCTGTCCTGATATCCCTGTGTTAGAGATAGGACCGGGTATGGGTGTCCTTACTCAATATCTTGTTGAGAAGCCACGTGAAGTGAAAGCTGTAGAGATAGACTCGGAAAGTGTTGCTTTCCTCTACGAGAAATTCCCTAAGTTACGTGAGAATATTCTTGGACAAGACTTCCTCCGCATGGATTTAAATGAAGTTTTTGATGGTAGACAGTTTGTGTTGACAGGCAACTATCCTTACGACATCTCGTCTCAAATTTTCTTTAAGATGCTTGAGTATAAAGACCTTATCCCTTGCTGTACGGGTATGATACAACGTGAGGTTGCACAGCGTATGGCTGCTGGACCTGGCTCAAAGACGTATGGTATCTTATCCGTCTTGATGCAAGCGTGGTATAATGTGGAATATCTCTTTACCGTAGATGAGAATGTCTTCAACCCTCCTCCAAAGGTTAAGAGTGCCGTTATCCGTATGACACGCAACGAAGTGACGGACATTGGCTGTGATCAGGCACTCTTTAAACGTGTGGTGAAGACTGTGTTCAACCAGCGTCGTAAGATGTTACGGGTGAGCTTACGACAGATATTCAATGCGGTTAAACCTACTGATGGTTTCTATGAGCAAGACATTATGACCAAACGTCCAGAGCAACTATCTATCGCTCAGTTTGTTGAACTAACAAACATGGTTGACGAACAGTTGAAGATTATTGGACAATAAATAGGAAGAAATATAACTCCTAATGACAAGAAAAGAACAATATAACCAACTCATACTACAGATTGCCGGACTTATTAAGGATGAAACAAACCTTGTGGGTATCTTAGCAAATGTGTCTGCAGCATTGCATGACACCTTTCCTGAGCGTTTCTTTTGGGTGGGCTTTTATCTCCAAGAGAATGGAAATATGTTGAGATTAGGTCCTTTTCAGGGGTCAGTAGCCTGCTACGTCATCCCATTCGGTAAGGGTGTCTGTGGGAAGGCATGGGAAGAAGGATGCACCCTCATTGTTCCCGATGTAGAGAAATTCCCTGGACACATTGCTTGTAGTAGTCTTTCACGCAGCGAGATTGTTGTTCCAATGTATGATGACTCACATACTTTCCGTGGTGTACTTGACATTGATAGCACTCGTCTCAACGACTTCAACGAAGACGATAAAGAAGGTTTGGAACGTATCATCGAACTTCTAATGGCAGAAACACAAGACCTCTTCCAATAGAAAGGATAGAAAACCTTGTTTTGACAAAAAAGTAAAGTAAAATCTTGTGCATATCCGAATTAATACCTATTTTTGTAAAGTAGAAATTTAATATTACGAATATATGTTAGACGTTAAGCAGACATTAAATGATGCCAGCGAGCGCATGGAAATGGCAACGATGTATCTCAATGATGAGTTGCAGCGCATCCGTGCTGGCCGTGCAAACGTAGCCATCCTCGATGGTGTACGAGTAGAATCTTACGGTTCAAAGGTTCCTTTGAATCAGGTTGCCTCAGTCATGGTGCCTGACGCACGTACCATTGCTATCAAGCCATGGGATAAGAAGGCTATCAAAGATATTGAAAAGGCTATCATGGACTCAGATGTTGGTATCACACCAGAGAACAATGGTGAGTTAATTCGTCTGAACTTGCCTCAGCCAACAGAGGAGCGTCGTCGTGACTTGGTAAAGCAGTGTAACAAGATTGGTGAGCGTACAAAGGTTGAGATTCGCAATGTTCGTTCTGACATCAAAGAGAAACTGAAGAAAGCTATCAAGGACGGCCTTTCTGAAGACAACGAGAAGGATGCTGAAGAAAGCTTGCAGAAGATTCACGACAAATTTATCAAGCAGGTTGACACGCTGTTAGAAGATAAGCAGAAAGAGATTATGACCGTTTAAAAAACATAGTTGCCCCTCCCCCTTACCCCTCCCCCAAAGGGAGGGGAGTAATATGTACCGACGATCACAATTCTATTCAGATTAATGCCGGTGACTACTCCCCTCCCTTTGGGGGAGGGGTAAGGGGGAGGGGCCACTCTTTTTTATTTTTATGCGCGGCTTAGTAATAAAGAACACAGGTAGCTGGTACACGGTGAAAACCGAGGAAGGCAAGACAATAGATAGCAAGATTAAGGGCAACTTCCGTCTAAAGGGAATTCGCTCTACCAATCCTGTGGCTGTTGGTGACCATGTTGTCATCACACCTAATCAGGAGGGAACGGCTTTCATCACTGAGATAGAAGACCGTAGGAATTATATTATCCGAAAGTCACCTAACCTCTCTAAGCAGAGCCATATCATTGCTGCAAACATCGACCAAGCGTTCTTGATTGTCACAACAAACTACCCAGAGACTTCTACTACTTTCATCGATCGCTTCCTTGCCAGTGCCGAAGCTTACCGCATTCCAGTAACACTCGTCTTTAATAAACACGACTTGCTCGATGAAGACGAACTACGTTACCAGCATGCAGTAATGAATCTCTACGAAACCATCGGTTATCAGTGCATAGAGATACAAGCGAGTGCCGAACCTGAAGATGAATTCAGCGTAGAGAAAATGAAGCCGTTATTAGCAGGAAAAGTAACCCTCTTGAGTGGTAATAGTGGCGTAGGAAAGTCAACGATTATCAATGCTCTCCTACCCCATGTCAACCTCCGTACGGCAGAGATTTCTGATGTACATAACACGGGTATGCACACAACTACATTCAGTGAGATGTTAGAGTTGCCAATGGGTGGATATCTTATTGACACACCGGGTATCAAGGGATTCGGAACCTTCGATATAGAACGTGAAGAGTTGACAAGCTACTTCCGTGAGATATTCAAGTTTTCGAAGGAATGTAAGTTCTCTAACTGTACGCACACACATGAGCCTGGCTGCGCTGTAAGAAAAGCTCTTGAAGAACATTATATCGCTGAAAGTCGATATAATAGTTACCTTTCAATGCTCGAAGATAAGGAAGAAAATAAATATCGTGAAGCTTTTTAAGCTTCACGATTTTTGTTTATTTCAAAGTCTTTTATAAAGAGAAAAGAATTATTTGGACCTTCCGAATTATGAAGTACGCCACTACAATACCATAGTATTTGTGTTTTCTATTTGCTGTCACTTTTAACACTTCGCACAAACAGACTATATATCAATTAGTTAGACATCAAAATCCAATGACGGAAGTGACAGGAAATTTTGATTTAAAAAACTTTCTTTGTTGTGACAAGACAGAGGTATAAAATGAAAATGATGATTTGCGTATTGCATCAAAGAAACGTTTTTCATGAGAATTATTAAGAATCCGTTTCTCATTAATATACCTCTTTTCTCCATAGTAAGGATAGACCATAATAAGTTTGTCTTTCCACTCCTTGCCATCGTGTGGAGGCTCGGCACACATGGTGCGAATGGTAAGCACCAATGGTGCGGAGGCTTAACACCATTCGTGCGGATAGCTTATAGCTATGCTAACAACGTAGGATTCTTAAAGCAGAAAGGACTATTAAGGCGTTAACTCTGCGATAATATCATGAGCAATAGCATACAGACTTATTAAGCGTAGGGAGGTTTATAGATAATAAAGGGAGCTAAAACGTACGAAAGTTTATGGCATAGACCGAGTCCACTAACTGCTAAGACGCACTAATTAACGCTTTGAAAGATTCTCCAAAACACATTCCCAATTATCTGCAAACGCTCGAATAGTAGGGAAAAGAATATTAGCACCTTCGTTCAAAAGTACTGAATCAGCCAGAGGACCGCTATTAATGGCAACTGTATAACAACCAGCTGCAACACCAGCATGTACTCCAAGTGGAGCATTCTCAACAACAATACCTTCTGCGGGCACATAATTACCAGCTTTTTTCAATCCCATTAAGTAAGGGTCAGGATTTGGTTTACCACGCTTCACGTCGTATGCCGTTGTTATCTGATCCTTAGAAACAAAGTCGCCAAAGTCACGCGTGACACGCTCTATCAATGGGAGCTGTGCACTACCAGTTACAATACCAATCTTTAATCCGCTCGCCTTAATCTTCTGCATAAGGTCGATGACACTATCAAACACCTTTGCTTCAGGCATTTCATGAAAGTAATGCGCCTTCACATCATACATCTGCTGTGCCTCTTCCTCACTTAGTTCTTTACCGAGTTGAGCCTTAGCATACTTTCGGATAGTATCTACACCACGCGCTCCTTCCGTTGCATAAGAGTCTTCAAGGGTGAAGTGAATACCAAACTCCTTCATAGCACGCTGCCACGCAACACCATGATTTGGCATTGAATCATAAAGAACACCATCCATATCAAAGAGAACAACTTTGGGACTTATACCAGTCTTTCCGAAGGAGGATATGTCTTGCTGAGATTGAGACGTCATCGCTGCTTGCTTTACCTTTATTATATATTATTATCCTCAAGTCCCTCAGCTATGTGAAGAACTTGAGGATACATTAAAAATATTATCTCCTATATGCCCTACCCACACTATATAAATTAGATTCCATTAGGAACTCCTCCCCTTTCGGGGAGGTCGGGTGGGGCTTCTCTCCCCTCCTTTGGAGGGATTGGGGGAGGTTCTTATTCTTTAGTTAATCTTTCCTGAATCGCCTTGCTCTCAGCCTCGTAACTGGCTTATTGAGAAGAGCAAACATATTCTTCTTATAAGCCTCAACACCTGGCTGATTGAAAGGATTCACTTCCTGAATAAGACCGCTGATACCGCAAGCCTTCTCGAAGAAGTAGATGAGCTGACCGAGGTAGTACTCGTTCAATGTAGGAACGCTGACACGGATGTTAGGAACACCACCATCAACGTGAGCCAAACGTGTACCGAGCTCTGCCATCTTGTTAACCTCATCAACACGCTTACCTGCGAGGAAGTTCAAGCCATCGAGATTCTCCTCATCGTGTGGGAAGAGTACCTTTGCATTAGGCTCCTCAATAGAGATAACGGTCTCGAAGATAGAACGCTCACCTTCCTGAATCCACTGACCCATTGAGTGAAGGTCGGTTGTGAAGTCACAAGCTGCAGGGAAGATCCCCTTGCGATCCTTACCCTCGCTCTCTCCGTAGAGCTGCTTCCACCACTCAGCAAAGAAGTGGAGCTTTGGCTGGAAGTTAGCAACAATCTCAATCTTCTTACCTGCCTGTGAGTAGAGACCTTGACGGACAGCAGCATAACGTGCAGCAATGTTGTTTGCGAAAGGAACGTCAGCAGATGTCTCCTTCTCCATTACCTGTGCACCCTCAACAAGCTTCTGTACATCGAAACCTGCGACTGCAATTGGCAACAAACCTACTGGAGTGAGAACAGAGAAACGACCACCAACATTATCAGGAATGATAAATGTCTTGTAACCTTCCTTAGTTGCAGCAGCACGTGCAGCACCCTTGTGCTCATCAGTGATAGCAACAATCACATCCTTTGCAGCCTCCTTGCCCAACTGATCCTCACACTGCTTCTTCAAAAGACGGAATGCGAGTGCTGTCTCTGTTGTTGTACCAGACTTAGATATATTGATAACACCAAACTTCTTATCCTTCAAGTAGTCTGTCAACTCAGCAAGATAATCCTCACCGATGTTGTTACCAGCAAAGAGAATAGTTGGATTCTTCTTGTCATTTACAAGCCAAGCGAAGCTGTTACCCAGAGCCTCGATGACAGCGCGAGCACCGAGGTAAGAACCACCGATACCAGCAACGACAACCACCTCACACTTCTCACGGAGTGTATTGGCAACCGCCTGAATCTCATTAAGGAACGCTGGCGTAATGCTTGATGGCAAATGCAACCATCCAAGGAAGTCATTACCAGGACAAGTAGCTTTCTCCAAAGCGTCCTGAGCTGCAGCTACGTGAGGAGCATAAGCCTCTACTGCGCCCGGATTCAAGAACTGGGCGGCTTTCGTGATGTCTAACTTAATACTTTCCATTTGTGTTTATCTAAATGAATCTGTTAATAATTTAATTTCTATTTGTGGACTGATACGTTCATAGAGAATGTTATAAACCGCATCGAGAATTGGCATATTGACGTGCAGACGACGATTAATCTCCTTCATACACTTCGTACCAAAATATCCTTCAGCTATCATTTCCATCTCAATCTGTGCCGACTTGACGCTGTATCCCTTTCCAATCATTGTTCCAAAGGTATGGTTACGCGAGAATTTACTATATCCCGTCACCAACTGATCACCAAGGTATACACTGTCAATGATGGACCGTTGAATTGGATTGATAGTATTAAGGAAGCGTTCCATCTCCTGCATTGCATTCGACATCAACACTGCTTGGAAGTTATCACCATACTTCAAGCCAGAACAAATACCAGCAGAGATAGCGTAAACGTTCTTCAAGACAGAAGCATACTCTATACCGAGGACGTCGGGAGAGGTCTTAGTCTTGACATAGTTTGATGCTAACATCTCCGTGAAGGCACGTGCCTTCTCAAGATCTGAACAGCCAACAGTAAGATAGGTGAGTCGTTCCATCGCCACTTCCTCCGCATGAGACGGTCCACCAATAACTGCAAGATTATCGTATGGAACACCATATGCCTCATGGAAATACTCTGAACAAACAAGGTTCTCATCAGGAACAATACCCTTGATAGCCGTTAAGATAAGCTTTGTATTGAGCTTTGTCTTCAGTTTCTTCAGTAAAGCTTTCAGATAAGGAGAAGGAGTAACAAACACCAAGGTGTCATACTCCTGCACTATCTTATTGATATCCGAAGAGAGCATCACCTCATTCATGTTAAATTTCACACTTGTGAGGTAAGAAGGATTGTGTCCTCTCCGCTTAAACTCCTCTATCTTATCGTCACGTCGGAAGTACCAACCAATATGATGCGTATGCTCCACAACAATCTTAGCGATAGCCGTTGCCCAGCTACCGCTTCCTATGATTGCTATTTTACCGATGTCGAACATAGACGTTAAGAATAAGAGTAAAAAGGTAAAAAGTAGAGAAACTGAAAGATATCAGCATTATATTATGACCTAATACCATTGCTATTGTTATACTTCTCTTTTAGTTATTCATCCTACTTTCTGCCCTTTTACTTCTTTCTCATTTACTTTACTTTTCGTTAGCTCCGTCAATCCACTGCTGAATAGCCTCAACAGAAGGCTTCTCGTAACCGAGCTTGTACTTCTTATTGATCTCTCCGAGCTTCTGCTGCAAGCCCTGTGCCTTCTCCTCTCTGATGTCAGAGATGAGGTTGAAGCCTGCCTTGCGCAAAACATATACCCATTCTTCAGCAACACCAAGCTCAGCCCATTCCTTAACAGAAGACTGTGGAATCTTTGGTTCTGGCTTCATCTGTGGGAAGAGCAATACTTCCTGGATGTACTCCTTACCTGTCATCAGCATTACCAAACGGTCGATACCAATACCGATACCAGAAGTTGGAGGCATACCATACTGCAAAGAGCGAAGGAAATCTTGGTCGATAATCATCGCCTCATCATCACCCTTGTCAGCCAAACGCATCTGTTCAATGAAACGTTGTTCCTGATCAATTGGGTCATTCAGTTCTGAATAAGCATTAGCTAACTCCTTTCCATTTACCATCAACTCAAAACGCTCTGTGAGTCCTGGCTTAGAACGGTGCATCTTGGTCAGTGGTGACATCTCAACTGGATAGTCAGTGATAAAGGTTGGTTGGATATATGTACCCTCACAGAACTCACCAAAGATTTCATCTATCAGCTTACCCTTACCAAAGCTCTCATCAATTTCTTCGAGTTTCAACTCGTTAACAGCGATATGACGGATTTCCTCCTCTGTCTTACCATAGAGATCGAAACCTGTCTTCTCCTTGATTGCATCGAGGATAGGCAGACGACGGAATGGAGCCTTGAAACTAATAACCTTGTCACCAACCTGTACTTCTGGCTTACCATTTACCTCTATACAAATCTTCTCAAGAAGTTTCTCTGTGAAAGACATCATCCAGTTGTAGTCCTTGTACTGTACATAAAGCTCCATACAAGTAAACTCTGGATTATGGAAGCGGTCCATACCCTCGTTACGGAAGTTCTTACCGATTTCATATACACCCTCGAAACCACCAACAATCAGACGCTTCAAATAAAGCTCTGTTGCGATACGCATATACATCTCAATGTTGAGAGCATTGAAATGAGTAATGAATGGGCGCGCACTTGCACCACCAGCAATACTCTGCAAGGTAGGAGTTTCTACCTCAGTATAACCAGCCTCATCGAAGAACTTACGCATGGTACGCAATACGGTAGCACGCTTCAAGAAAGTATCCTTCACACCATCGTTCACAACGAGGTCAACATAACGCTGACGATAACGCTGCTCTGGATCTTCAAACTTATCGTATGCCTCGCCGTCCTTATACTTAACAACAGGCAGTGGCTTCAAGCTCTTAGACAAAACGGTAATCTCCTTAGCATGAACAGAGATTTCTCCCATCTGTGTCTTGAACACTTCACCCTTCACTCCGATGAAGTCACCAATATCGAGTAACTTCTTGAAGACCTTATTATAAAATTCTTTATCCTCACCCGGACAGATGTCATCACGAGTGATATAAACCTGGATTCTACCCTTGCTATCCTGTAACTCAGCGAAGGAAGCCTTGCCCATGACACGGCGTCCCATCATACGACCAGCGATTACAACCTCACGCTGTTCGCCCTCCTTGAACTGCTCTTTAATATCAGTAGAGTAAGCATTCGTTGGAAACTCTGCTGCTGGATAGGGATCAATCCCCATCTCACGCAATTCTTGCAGGCTTTGGCGGCGACCAATCTCCTGCTCAGATAATTCTAAAACGTTCATATTTATAATTAAATCGAATATATTCTTATAGGATGCAAATTTACTAAATAATTCGCAAACTATAGCTGCTTTTTCCTTTTTTATGGCATTGGAATATTCTTAAACCCCAATCATGGTATCGCTTATGATATCTATATCATTGCTACATCCCAACACTTGCACTCACACAGACGGTATATTGCAAGCTATTTAGCCGTTCGCACATAGGGTGCTAACCAACAGCACCACATGTGCGGAGCCTTAGCACCACACGTGCGGAACGTTTACACGACTATTGAAAACGGAAACATAACCTTTTACAGGTCCATAGGTTAGTTTAAAGATGTCTATAGCTAAGCTCGAAAGCACTCAAACATAATCTTTGTCTATACTTATCTACCTATTAAACCTACTATGATTTTGTTATCTATCCAACTTTTATTATCTTTGCATTACATTAAGTTGATTAGGTTATGAACGTAGAAAACATCATAAAAAGTATTCATCAGGAAGACGGACTGAGCCGTACACTCGGTATGGAGTTTATCTCTACACCCGAGGACGACACTTTGAAGGCAAGAATGGCTGTCGATGACCGTAACAAACAGCCTTTTGGATTCCTCGCTGGCGGTGCTTCATTAGCGCTTGCAGAGAATCTTGCTGGTGTCGGTTCGATGGCGTTATGCCCCGGAAAGATGGCTATGGGTATTAATGTTCACGGCAATCACGTCAAGGCGATGCCATATGGTGGAACAGTTACGGCTTACGGAAAACTGATTCACAAAGGGCATACGCTACACGTATGGAACATTGACATCAAGAATGGTGAAGACGAACTCATCTCAAGCGTACAAGTTACCAACTACGTCATAGCCCCACAAGAGAAGTAAATGGATTCTTTCTTTATCTATCGTGAGCCTTTCGAGAAGGTTTGTCATTGCTATTCACAACCAGAGAAGCCAACGGCTATTTCCTCGCTTGCTGAACTTAATGGGCGTAAGGGATTTGTCATTGCTCCTTTCTATTGCGATGATAGTAACACACTTTACTTGCTGGATGGTCAGAAGGGGTGTTCTATTACTCTGCCATTAGATGGTAGCAAGGGTTTTGATGCTATTCCCGACTGGCAGGATGAGGCGGTACTTACTAACGAGACGCCTTCTCTTCGTGAGGCTTATCACGACGACTTCTGCAGTTTTCATAAAGAGTTAGAACACAATAGATTCCGCAAGTTAGTACTGGCGCGCTCGATTGTTGAAACAAAAGACGAGCGTGCAACTCCTCGAAGCATTTTCCTTAAGGCTTGTGAGAAGTACCCACGCTCTTATATTGCACTTTTCTATACCGCAGAGACAGGCATGTGGCTTATTGCAAGTCCTGAAATTCTACTTCGTGGTGATGCTGAGGGGTATCAGACAATGGCGTTAGCTGGTACGATGAAGTATGAAGGTGAGGACATGAAGTGGTCTTCTAAGAATCAAGAAGAGCAACAACTCGTTGCTGATTATATCCGTGCTTGCCTGCAACCCTTTGCTGCTGAGATTACAGAAAGTAAGCCTTATACTGCTCGTGCAGCACATTTAGCGCATCTTCGCACAGACTTCACTTTCCGACTTAAAGACACACAGCGACTCGGAACATTCCTTACAGCCTTCCACCCTACCCCTGCCGTATGCGGTATGCCAAAGGATGAAGCACAGCTATTTATCCTTCATAATGAACAGCTAAAACGTAGTTATTATAGTGGTTTCAGTGGGCTACTTGGCGAGAAGGGTGCGGCAAAACTTTATGTCACCCTTCGCTGTATGCAACTCTCTCGTTCTACGTGTCGCCTTTATGCAGGTGGCGGACTCTTAAAGGAGAGTATAGAAGAGAATGAATGGCAGGAAACAGAAGCCAAACTTGACACTATGCGCCAGTTGTTAAAATGAGATTAGATTTATAGGCATATTGGGCTTATGAGCCTTATTAGTCTTATTAGCCCAATAACCCTAACCCTCAACACCCAATATTCAACACCCAACACCCAAATGTACAGCAATAAAGAAAACGTAAACATCCTTACAGCCCTTCTCATAAAGGAAAAAGTAACGAAAGCCGTTGTATGTCCAGGTTCTCGCAATTCACCTATCGTACACAATCTCTGTGCTTGTCCCGAGATTGAGTGTTATCCTGTTACCGACGAACGATCGGCAGGTTTCGTAGCATTAGGAATGACTTTAGCAGACAATGAGCCAGTAGTTGTGTGCGTTACATCGGGTTCTGCCCTGCTTAACTTAGCACCGGCAGCAGCTGAGGCGTTCTATCAGAAACGTCCACTAATTATTATTTCAGCTGATAGACCAGCGCAGTGGATTGACCAACAGGATGGACAAACGCTTCAACAACATCGTGCATTGGAACCAAATGTCCGTAAGAGTGTGACACTGCCAGAGCCTCATAACGAGGAGGAACGCTGGTATTGCAACCGTTTGGTCAATGAAGCATTGAACGCTGTACGCCTGAACGATGGCAGTCCTGTGCATATCAACGTGCCAATCAGTGAGCCACTCTTTGAATATAACGTACCAAAGCTTCCTGATGAACGTAATATTTTCATGCTTCATGCTACAACTGATTACTTCAGCGTTCGTGAAATGGCTGCTGACTTCTTCCGTGGAAAGAAGCTAATGTTTGTTCTTGGACAACTGACACCTGAAGTTGTGGACAATTCGCATGAAGCAATAAAGACATTAAAGAAGGTTGCTGTCGTCCTTCAAGAGAAGTTGGCAGATGACAGTATTTGTCCTGCACAACCCATTGATGAAGTATTGAAGATGATTGGTGATGACGAAGCTTATCGTCCTGACCACCTTATATATATAGGAGGAACGATTGTCAGCAAACGACTCCGCCAGTTCTTGCGTGAGTGTAAGTGTGAGATGTCAATCGTTGTAAATGGAATTGATGAGTTCTGTGATACTTTTATGCACACCACCGAGATGATTCAAGGTTTACCGGAGGATGTTATCACGATCTTTGCCAATGAGACAGAAGGCGTTAAAAAGCGTGACTTTGTAACGCTATGGGACAAGACTTTCGATAAAGCCTTAGCCATCCGCAAAACAATAAAACCACACTTCTCACAAATGTTGGCTGTTAAGGCTTTCCACGAAAAGATGAGAGAGGAGGCTGTTGATGGTAAATTATTCTATGGGAATAGCTCGGCTGTACGCCTGGGTAACATCTTTTCTGACCAATATATCTATGTTAATCGAGGTGTGAATGGTATTGAAGGATCGTTATCTACGGCTGTTGGCTATGCTATTGCGCATCAAGAAGAAGATGATGTGTACTGTGTTATTGGTGACTTGAGTTTCTTCTATGATCAGAACGCACTATGGAACGAGTCCCTTCCACCTAATCTTTCTATCCTCTTACTTAACAATGGCGGTGGAGGTATCTTCCATCAGCTGCCAGGTTTGGAGCGTTCACCTTATCGGGATAGTGCTATTGCTGCCCAACATACAACCACTGCGGAAGGAATCTGTCAGACACATGACATCGTTTACCTATGTGCTCGCAACGAAGAAGAGCTTTACAAGAATCTTGACAAACTCTTTAACTCGGAGGAAGGACCAGTACTTTTAGAAGTATTCACCAACGCAGAAGAAGATGCACAGGCTTTGAAGGATTATTATCAAGCCTTTTAATAGCCTTCAGCGTATCAACTTTCGGCTTATATATCCAGCATAAATAATAATAACTTGCCTTTGTCTATCCCCCTTTTAGGAGCGACTTGGCAGGCTCCCTATAATCAATCAAAAACGAAAAGACCTTATGAAGAAAAGAGAATGGAAGCCTATTGAAGGCTTCAACTTTGAGGAAATCCTCTTTGAAGAGTACAACCACATAGCAAAAGTAACCATTAATCGTCCTCGCTATCGTAATGCTTTCACCCCGAAAACAGTGTGGGAAATGTCACAGGCATTCAACTACTGTCGTGAAGCCCTTGACATCCGCGTGGTTATTCTGACTGGTGCTGGCGACAAAGCATTCTGCTCTGGCGGTGATATGCACGTAAAGGACATGGCGGATACATAGGTAGTGATGGTATTCCACGCCTCAACGTACTTGACTTGCAGATGCAGATTCGACGCCTTCCAAAGCCAGTCATCGCTATGGTTAATGGTTATGCCATTGGTGGTGGACACGTCCTTCATGTGGTATGCGACCTCTCAATAGCATCAGACAATGCCATCTTCGGACAGACTGGACCAAAGGTAGGTTCCTTTGATGCTGGTTTCGGCGCATCTTATTTAGCACGTGTCGTAGGTCAGAAGAAGGCTCGTGAGATATGGTTCTTGTGTCGTCAGTACTCTGCTGTAGAGGCAGAACGAATGGGATTAGTCAACAAGGTGGTTCCTTTCGACCGCCTCGAAGACGAGTGTATAGAATGGGCAGAGACAATGATAGAGCGTTCTCCATTGGCACTCCGTATGATGAAGGCTGGCTTCAACGCCGAACTTGATGGTCAGGCAGGTATTCAGGAACTTGCAGGTGATGCCACCATGCTCTACTACACACTTGATGAAGCACAGGAAGGTGGCAAAGCTTTCCTTGAAAAACGCAAGCCCGACTTTGACAAGTATCCGCAGTTCCCATAATTAGTTATTGGGCTTATTGGCCTAATTAGGCTAATAAGTCCAATGAAATCATTTAGTAAACAAAGATTATAGAACTTATCAACAATTTGGCTAATTAGCCTAATTAGGCCAATAAATCTAACAAAACCTTTATTACCAACAACTAAGAAACAATCATGGAAACACCTTTCTTGCCACAAAAGGGCAACTATCGCAATCTGATAGCTTATCAAAAGGCAGAATGTATTTATGACATCACCTATTATTTTGCCCACCACTTTCTGGATAGAAGTGACAGAACGATAGACCAAATGGTACAGCAGCCCGCTCGGGGAAGCAGAACATTGCAGAAGGGTGTGCTGCCTCGACGACCTCTGCAGAAACGGAAATAAAGTTAGTGAATGTAGCACGTGCCAGTCTACAGGAACTATTAATTGATTATGAAGACTATCTCCGTGTCCGGAATCTTACCAAATGGGATATAAATGATAGGAGAGCTATCGTAGCACGACGCGTATGCGCCAAGCATAATGAGTCTTCTTTTTATCGTAATGCCATTCAAGTACGCACAGATGAAACAATTGCAAACATAGCCATTACATTGATTTATCAAGAAGATGTAATACTTAGAAAGTATTTAGACCATATCAAAGAGGATTTCATTAAACATGGTGGAATACGTGAGCAGATGACAAGAGCAAGAATTGAATATAGAAACAAACAATAAAGAACTTATAATGTACAACATAAACATCTCCTCCCGCACCCTCCACTTCCTCCGCCCTGCAGGTACTTCACGCGGTGTCTACACAACAAGGAAGAGCTATTACGTCACACTGTCTGACACAAATCAACCTGACGTAGTGGGTATTGGGGAATGCGCAACACTCCCCGACCTGTCTTGCGATGCCATGACTGACGAAGAATATGAGCAGAAGCTCCGCAGTTTCTGTGATGACTTTTGCCACACAGGAGTTATTGACATCGCTGCCATGCGCCCTTACCCTTCAATACTCTTTGGGTTAGAAACAGCTAAAGCACAGTTGGATGCCAAGGGAAGCATCAACTTCTTCAACACTGCTTTTGGACGCGGAGAAGAAGGAATCACCATCAATGGACTCGTGTGGATGGGAACTTTCGATGAGATGTATCAGCGATTGGAAACGAAACTCAAGGCTGGCTTCCGTTGTGTAAAGCTGAAGATTGGTGCAATTGACTTTGAGAAAGAACTCGACCTTATACGCCATATCCGTCAAACTTTCACACGTGAACAGGTGGAACTACGCGTTGATGCGAATGGTGCCTTTACCCCAGAAGATGCCATACAACGATTAGAAGCTTTGGCACAATACGATATCCACTCCATTGAACAACCTATCCGACAGCATCAATGGCAGGAGATGGCACGCTTGTGTGCTGACTCTCCCCTACCGATAGCCCTTGATGAGGAACTTATCGGTGTCAATAACCCTGCAGAAAAAGTGCTTTTACTCGATACGATTCGCCCACAATATATCATCCTAAAGCCAAGTCTACATGGCGGTATGACTGGAACAAGAGAATGGATTACAATAGCAAGAGAACGTAACATTGATTCATGGATAACCTCAGCACTTGAGAGTAACATCGGACTGAATGCTATCGCCCAGCTAACAGCTGACATCTACGGTCCAAACATCACCACTCCACAAGGCTTAGGTACGGGACAACTCTTCACTGACAATATCCCAATGCCATTAGAAATCAGGGGCGATCAGCTTTGGATCAGCGATTGATAAAAATATTATTAGCCCTATTAGGCCAATTAGCCTAATTAGCCCAATAGCATAAAATAAAACAACAATGACACTACAAGACTTCCTCTCAGAATGGCATAATGATAATCCACAACTCCTTGTGCATACCAGTGGTTCAACTGGTAAGCCTAAACCGCTGTGGGTAGAGAAGCAACGTATGCTCAATTCAGCCCGCATCACTTGTGATTTCTTGGGTTTAAAGACTAACGATACGGCCCTACTCTGTATGCCACTCGACTACATTGCAGGAAAGATGGTAGTGGTAAGAAGTATTGAGCGTAACCTACGCCTGCTGAGCGTAACACCGTCTGGACACCCTCTCTCTGAACATTCTTTGTCTGAAGCAGGTATCTCGAACGAGGAGATAACCTTTGCTGCAATGGTACCACTGCAGGTCTATAACTCTCTACAAGTACCTAAAGAGCGTGAGCGTTTGCGCCAAATCCGGCATCTTATTATAGGCGGTGGTGCTGTTGATGATAAACTGTCAGCTGCTTTACAGGATTTCCCTAACGCCGTTTGGAGTACCTACGGGATGACGGAAACGCTCTCACATATTGCGCTCCGACGTCTGAATGGACCTGACGCCAGTGAGTGGTACAAACCCTTTGACGGTGTGAAAGTATGGCTCAATGAAGAAGGTTGCCTTGTTATTGATGCCCCTGCTGTTTGCTCTCACCCTTTAGTAACCAACGACAGAGCTAAAATTCTCCCTACGAACACAAAGGAAGGACTTAATACTCCTTGCTTCCGTATCCTTGGACGAAAAGATAATGTGATTGATTCTGGCGGTATTAAGATTCAGATTGAGGAAGTAGAACACCTACTGAAATCCTCTCTTACAGCCGATTTTGCTATAACAAGCTGCCCTGACGAGCGTTTTGGAGAAGCTGTGGTCTTACTCACTACACAAGGCGACACCAATGCAGTCAGAACGCTCTGCCAACAACGTCTTCCAAAGTTCTGGCAACCTCGTTTCATCTTCCACGTTCCTACCCTTCCCAAAACAGGTAATGGAAAACTAGCAAGAGCAGAGATTAAGGCTTTGGCACGCCAGTTATGTAATTCAAAAGCATAACATTGCCCTCAATCCAACTACATTCTGCATCCTATTTAGTACTCAGCACCAATGGTGCGGACCATCAGCACCATGTGTGCGAACTATCAGCACCACACGTGCGGACCGTCAGCACATCTATTAAAAAGGTTAAGAGAGATTCGTCATAGCGAACTTAATCAATGATAGGATATAACAAGTAAAAGCTAACTTAGACATAAGTTGCTTAGAAAAAAGCACAAGACGAGAAGATATAACATACTATTAGCAAAAAACACACACATTGTCACAAATGATATTAATCCTTGCAACTTTTCTTCATCTCATCTCCAGACACATCTTCTCAGCCCCTCATAAACAATGAAAAACTTATTCTTTTGTTTGCCACAACCGATTTTTTTAGCTAATTTTGCAGTCACAAAACCAATACGTAATTTTTAAATGGACGATTATCACGCGGAGAATTTCAAACTGTAGGCGTGAGGATTACAACAAAGAAGTTGCTAATCCCCACACTATTATTTAACTATGGAGATTAGCTAATGAAGACATATTGGAACATTAACGGAACCCTGAATACCATTAAGGAATGGCAGCCTAACTGCTGGATTCAGGTTACTTGCCCAACAGAGCAGGATCAGCAAGAACTCGAAGACACTTTTCATATTCCAGACTACTTCTTATCGGATATCAGCGATACCGATGAGCGAGCACGCTATGAATATGATGATGGTTGGATGCTGATAATCCTTCGTATCCCTTACGTGAAGGAAATTCGCTCACGAACCCCATATACAACAGTACCATTAGGTATCATCCACAAGAAAGATGTAACCATCACGGTTTGCAATTTCGAGACAAATATGATGCTCGACTTCGTCAGCTATCAGCAAAAGAGAAATGAGGGCTTTACTGACTATGTAGACCTTATCTTCCGTCTCTTCCTTTCTTCTGCTGTGTGGTATCTAAAACGACTGAAGCAAATCAATACTTTGATTGAAAAGGCAAAGCGTAACTTAGATAAAGGTGTAGACAACGAAAGTTTGATTGGACTAAGTCGTCTGCAGGATTCGCTTACCTACTTCATCACATCCATTCGTGGCAACGAGAACCTCTTGGCTAAGTTGAAGTTTAAGTTGCAGATTGACGAGTTGGATGCCGACCTGATTGAAGACGTAAATATTGAGATGTCACAGGCACGAGAAACAACGAGTATCTACTCTGATATTCTTGAATCCACCATGGACACCTACTCAAGCATTATCAACAACAACATGAACACCGTGATGCGTACGCTCACCTCGGTGTCAATTGTTATGATGTTGCCAACGCTTATATCCTCCCTCTTCGGTATGAACCTTGTCAATGGAATGGAAACGAATCCATGGGGATTCCCTGTTGCAATGTTCTTATCAGTCGTCGTTTCTGCTGCATCATGGTGGTTGCTACGCCGTAAACGCCTGCTTTAGAAGAGAGAAATTAAAAAAAAATCAACTTAAAATTAGGTACTTTCAAACTTTTTATCTAAGTTTGCAGTTGATATATTAGTGGTAGAAGACTACCGTGCATCTTTGCAATGGTCTGAAACCTTAAATGTGGAAAAACCCAAATCACAAACAAAAAGTGAAATGATGGACTCTCAAGAAAATGCCCTGAATCAGGGTACAGAAGAAGTTAAGCTGTCTGAAGAAGTTGCAGCCAATGCTACAACGGAGAATTCCGAAGTGCAGAATGTTAATACTGATGCTGTAGAAGAAAACCTCAATCAACCTGTTGAAACGAAGTCAGAGAGCGAGAAGGAAAATCTCGCTACTAAGACTTATAGTTCAAAAAAGGAGATTATTGAGCGCCTGAAAGCTATCGTTGACAGTAATGAAACACCAGAGAAAGCTGAAGTAGAGCACCTGAAAACGGTATTCTACAAGCTGCATTTTGTTGAACGCGAAGCACAGCAGAAGGCTTATCTCGAGAATGGCGGTGACCCAGAGAAATACCAGGTATTGCCTGATGAGGATGAAGAAATCTTCAAGGCAGAGATGACCATCATTAAGGAAAAACGCCAAAGGCTTTCCTCGCACTTGAAGAGGAGAAGCAGCAGAACCTCAAGAAGAAAGAAACTATCATCGAACAGATTAAGGCGATGGCTACTACTCCTGAAGAGGCTAACAAGAACTTTGACCAGTTCAAGAAGCTTCAGCACGAGTGGAAAGAAATCAAGATGGTTCCTGCTGAGAAGGCTAACGAACTTTGGCGCAACTATCAACTCTATGTTGAGCAGTTCTATGACTTGTTAAACCTCAATCGTGAGGCACGCGAATACGACTTCAAGAAGAATCTTGAGAAGAAGACTAAACTCTGTGAAGCAGCTGAGAAGTTGGCAGAAGAAACAGATGTTATCAGTGCATTCCACCAGTTACAGGAACTTCATCAGGAATATCGTGAGACAGGTCCTGTTGCTAAGGAACTTCGCGAGCAGATTTGGGCACGCTTCAAAGCTGCCAGCACTGTTATCAACAAGCGTCACCAACAGCACTTCGAAACACTCCGAACACGCGAAGAAGAGAATCTAACAAAGAAGACTGCACTCTGCGAAAAGGCTGAAGAACTTGCAAAACAAGAGAATAAGTCTTCTGCTGATTGGGAGAAACGCACTAAGGAGATCATTGCTATCCAACAGGAATGGAAGACCATTGGTTTCGCTCCACAGAAGATGAACGTGAAGATTTTTGAACGTTTCCGTGCTGCATGTGACGACTTCTTTGGTCGTAAAGGCGAATTCTTCAAGCAGTTGAAAGAGCAGTTTGCTGAGAATACAGAAAAGAAAGGCACTTGTTGAAAAGGCTCAAGCATTGAGTGAGTCTACCGATTGGAAGGCTACATCTGATAAGCTCATCGCTTTACAGAAAGAGTGGAAGACCATCGGAATGGTTCCTAAGAAGATTGGCGACCAGTTGTGGAATGATTTCCTTGCTGCTTGTAACCGTTTCTTCGAGGCTCGCAACGCCGTTCACGCTGACTCTCGCAATGAGGAACATGAGAACTTAGACAAGAAACGTGATATCATCAGCCAGCTGAAAGAACTTGTTGAACAAACAGGTGAGAACTTACAAGAGAAGGTACAGAAGCTGACTGAGCAATATAATAAGGTGGGTCACGTTCCTTATAAAGAGAAAGATAAACTCTACAAGGAATACCACGAGGTATTGGATAAGATTTATAAAGACCTCCATATCTCTGCAGCACGTAAACGAGTTGACAACTTCCGCAATAACCTCAAGAAGGTTGCTGACCGCGGCATTGATGCGCTTGACAACGAGCGTGGTCGTCTGCTCCGTCGCTTTGAACAGTTAAAGCAGGAGGTAAACACTTACGAGAACAATCTCGGTTTCCTCAACATCAGTTCAAAGAAGGGCAACAGCCTTATTGACGAAATGAATCGTCGCATCCAGAAACTCAAAGATGATATGGATGAAGTGAAGCAGAAGATTAAGGCGATTGATGCTGAAAACAAATAAAAAGGACATTCTTATCTATTCAGTTTCATAATAATACAAGGGTAGATTGAAGGAAATAGAACCAAGAAAAGGGGCAATTCTTTGCAGAATTGCCCCTTTTCTTATCATCTATAACGCAATTATTTCTCTCACAACAAAGTGTTATTGTCGAATTATTTTCGTAAAAAGAATTCGTAACAGATACGAATTTCCCAAGAGAGAGAGATAGAGAGAGTACCTGTCAACCATAAAACATACCCTAAAAGTAAGTTCATCCGTTAACCCCAATCAGTCATTAGAAACTAAACATATTTTGTTTTTATCGCAAAGCAATAATTTTTATACTTCTGAAACCGACAGATAGGATTTCGAAAAATCATTACATAATTTCAAATAAAATACCAATAAATAGCGGTGATTATACATATAAAATGTAAGTTTGTAGCCAACATGAAATCAGATAGTTACAAAGCAGTATAAGAAAAGATGCTTAATTGGTCTTCAAAAGGGCGTTAGTTAGCCTCCTAAAGAGCACCTTTTACAAGTCAATTAGGCGTCTTTTAGAAGCCAAAAGACCATGTATTGCCTTCGATACACATGAAAATAGTTTACAAACATCTATAATATCCGTCTTTGCAACTTGACGTAACCCGCTACGCCTGCATTACAAAGCCAAACAATCTGTTCGATAATAATACAAAATATGTTTAGCCTCTACTGCCCGATTTGGATTTAACGGAAGAACCTAAAAGCTGACTTATTTATTCCTTTACTGTCTTCTTCTTTGCCTCAGTCCATGCAATGATACCACCTAAAAGGTTGGTAACGGTGTATCCTTCTTTGGCAAGAAGAGTCGCTGCCATAGCAGAACGCTTACCAGAACGACAATAAACGGCACAAGGACGTTTCTTATCAAGCTTGGCAAGAGCATTAGAAAGGAAAGAAGGCGTCAACACATCAATATGTATTGCACCTGGAATATGCCCTTCTTTAAACTCATCAAGTTTACGAACATCCACCAACTGAACAGAGTCAGACTTAATAATCTGCTCAAAACGATTAACATCTACATCCGTATAAGGATTCTGCGCACATGCACCCATACCTATTCCCAATGCTGCCAAAATGGCTGTAAATAACTTCTTCATACTCTATCAGGTAAATATTTAAGCTATTGAATGAAACAAAAAAAGAGAGTTGAAAACTCAACTCTCTCACCTTGTTGGGATACCCGGACTCGAACCAGGAATGACAGGACCAGAATCTGTAGTGTTACCATTACACCATATCCCATTGACCTCACAACTCATTTCCGAATTGCGAGTGCAAAGTTAGCACTTTTTCTTGAACTACCAAAACTTCTACCAACTTTTTTCATGAAAAGAGATAAAAATATTCTCAAAGCCAGTTTTTCGTCACAAAATAGCTCAGATAAGCCCAACAGGAACAAATTGCTAAATAAAATGAAATTTATTTTGTGCTTCATTCCTTTTGCGCTACCTTTGCATCTCGTATATTATAATGTGATTTAATGGATAAGACAAAGAATTTAGTAGAATTAATTACAAAGGGAATTCAAGATAAAAAGGGACATGGCATAGTTATTGCAGACCTATCAGAGATCGATGGTACTATCTGCCGCTATTTCGTTATATGCCAGGGTAACTCCACACAACAGGTAGAAGCTATTGCCGGATCAGTGAGCGATTATGTTCGCGAAACGATTGGTGAGAAGCCTATCAACTGCGTAGGACTTGGTAATGCACAGTGGGTGGCAATTGATTATGCGGACGTTATCGTTCACATCTTCACCCCAGAGACACGTGAATTCTATGACATAGAACACCTTTGGGAGGACGCCAAGTTGACCACTCTGCCAGATTTAGACTGATAAAGTAACCTGGTAATCGCCTTTTTATATAAAAAATCAGACTTCAAAATGGACAATTCAAATCCTAAGAACAAGCCGAATATGCCTAAATTCAATATGAATTGGCTCTACATATTCGTTATTATTGCCCTCGGAGTAGTATTCTTTGCTGGGGGGAATGGGCTTTTCCCGTCAAGTGCAGGTATAGACAAGGACTATACCACGTTCAAACAATACGTTGCTAAAGGCTATGCAACAAAGGTAATTGTCAATCGGAATGACAATACCCTACGCATGTATGTAAGCCCAAACCATATCCGCGACATCTTTAAGAAGGGTACACAAGAAGTGGGTACAGCCCCTTATGTTACCGTGGAGATTGGTTCGGTTGATAAGGTAGAAACCTTCCTCGATCAAGCTGTAGCTCAAAAGAAAATCGTAAGCTATAGTTATGAGAACAAAACAAGCAATACGATTCTCGATATTCTTGGCTCTATTGCACCATGGATATTCTTCTTTGGCATCTGGTACTTCCTCATGCGCCGTATGGGCGGAGGTGCCAGCGGAGGTGGTGGAGTATTCAGCGTTGGAAAATCTAAGGCAAAACTCTATGAGAAAGCCAACGAAATGGGTATCACCTTCAAGGATGTTGCTGGTCAGACAGGTGCAAAACAGGAGGTACAAGAGATTGTTGAGTTCTTGAAGAATCCTAAGAAATATACCGATTTAGGTGGTAAAATCCCTAAGGGTGCACTGCTTGTTGGTCCTCCGGGAACAGGTAAGACCCTCTTAGCTAAGGCTGTTGCAGGTGAGGCTGGTGTACCATTCTTCTCTATGAGTGGCTCAGACTTCGTTGAAATGTTCGTCGGAGTTGGTGCGAGCCGTGTACGTGATGTATTCCATCAAGCTAAGGAGAAGTCACCTTGTATCATCTTTATTGACGAGATTGATGCCGTTGGACGTGCTCGCTCAAAGAACCCAGCTATGGGCGGAAACGATGAACGTGAGAACACACTCAACGCCCTTCTGACCGAGATGGACGGCTTCGGAACGAACTCAGGCGTTATCGTTCTTGCAGCAACTAATCGTGTTGACATGCTCGATAAGGCACTCCTTCGTGCCGGACGATTCGACCGTCAGATACACGTTGACCTACCAGACTTGCCAGAACGTAAGAGATCTTCCTCGTTCATATGCGAAATTTGAAGTTAGAGAAGAATCTTGATATCGACCTCCTTGCACGTCAGACGCCAGGTTTCTCAGGTGCAGATATTGCCAATGTATGTAACGAAGCTGCCCTAATTGCAGCCCGTCACGACAGCACAGAGGTAACAAAGCAAGACTTCTTAGACGCTGTAGACCGTATCATCGGCGGCTTAGAGAAGAAGACAAAGATTATGACAGCTGACGAGAAGCGCACTATTGCCCTTCACGAAGCAGGTCACGCAACTATCAGTTGGTTCTGTGAGCATGCCAACCCATTGGTAAAGGTGAGCATCGTACCACGTGGTCAGGCACTCGGTGCAGCATGGTATCTGCCAGAAGAGCGTCCTATCACAACAAAAGAACAGATGCTTGACGAGATGTGTTCATTGCTCGGTGGACGCGCTGCAGAGGAACTCTTCACTGGTCATATCTCAACAGGTGCAATGAATGACCTCGAACGTGCGACCAAGAGTGCATACGGTATGATAGCCTATGCAGGTATGAGTGACAAGTTGCCAAACATCTGTTATTATAACAATGATGAATATAACTTCCAGAAGCCATACTCTGACACGACGGCTAAGACCATCGACGAAGAGGTACTAAAGATGATTAACGGACAGTATGAGCGTGCAAAACAGATTCTGACAGAGCACAAAGAGGGTCACAACCGTTTGGCACAGATTCTCATTGAACGTGAGGTAATCATGGCAGAAGACGTTGAGGAAATCTTCGGAAAGCGTCCTTGGGTAAGCCGTACACAGGAATTGCTTGAGCAGGAAGAGAAGTCTCAGCCTAAATTAGAAGACATGCCAGAGGAGGTTAAGCAGGCACAAGCAGAGCACGAAGCAAGAATCGCAAAAGAAGGTAACGACAACGCAAGTGATTTATAAACAAACATACAGTTATGAGTGATAAACTAAAGAACCTGATTGTCAGAGCTGTTACAGGCGTATTCTTCGTCACCGTGATGGTGTTGGGTATCCTTCACCCTCACGCGCTGATTGCTCTTTTCGCACTCATCACAGGTCTTTCCATTTGGGAATACACAGGATTGGTGAACAATATCAAAGGAGTAAGGGTAAACCGCTTTATCTCAACCATAGCGGGAGTCTATTTCTTCCTATCGGTTGCAGGACTACGTCTGACACCAGTTGAGGGCTTCGTTATCTTTGTACCCTACATTCTGACAATTCTCTACCTGTTGGTTTCAGAACTGTATCTGAAGAATGAGAACCCTATCAACAGCTGGGCATACACGATGTTAGGACAGATGTATATCGCATTGCCTTTCTCTATGATTAACGTATTAGCTTTCCAGCAGGGTGAGATGGGACAGGTAACCTTCGATTTCCTCCTTCCATTGAGTATCTTCATCTTCCTTTGGACAAATGATACAGGTGCTTATCTCTGCGGTTCACTCCTCGGCAAGCATAAGCTCTTCCCACGTATCAGTCCTAAGAAGAGTTGGGAAGGAAGCATTGGTGGCGGTATTCTCGTTCTCATTGTGGCTGGTGTTATCGGCTACTTTGCAAACATCGGTGCTACACCTCACATGCTGAGCATTCCTGCATGGGTAGGTCTTGGACTCGTCGTAGTGGTCTTCGGAACATGGGGCGACCTTGTTGAAAGTCTTCTCAAGCGTACACTCGGTGTCAAGGATAGCGGTAATATGCTGCCTGGACATGGTGGTATGCTCGACCGCTTTGACTCTTCACTCTTAGCAATACCAGCTGCTGTCGTGTATCTCTATACATTGACATTCTTCTATTAAACTATAATAAAAAAAGAAATAACAGACGTATAGGGACAGACGGAGCCGTCTGTCCCTATGTTGTTTATAATCTTGCCCTATTCCGACAATGAACGCAGAACTCACCATAGATTATCTTCGACAAGCTTTTGAACATTATAACAACCTCATCTTTGACGGTAAACTACCCGTACCAAAGCTGAAGTGGTCGCGTGCTAAGACTCGTTTAGGACAGATGGCATGTAAAAGAAAGATGAGTTGGGGGCGTACAAAGTTTTATGACTTTAGTATTTCCGTTTCTAACTATTATAAACTGACAACAGAACAGATAGACGATGTGCTCATTCATGAGATGATACACTACTCTATTGCCTATACAGGACTGAAAGACACATCATCACACGGCATTGTATTTCGTGGCATGATGGACAAGATTAACCGTACTTTTGGCAGACACATCACAATATCCGTACGCACACGTAATCTCCAACCTCGTACGGCACAACAGCCCAAGACTATCTCATATTAGCTTTAGAGATGAAAGATGGCAAGTATTTTCTCTCTTCCGTCAATCCTTCTGCTGCTGGCAAATTGGCAATCTCCCTTGCTCGTACCCGAGAGATTGCTCATTACGCATGGTATCAATCACAAGACGAATACTTCCACAGCATGCCACGAGTTCGCTCTTTGCGTGGCAGACAAGTATCTAAAGAGGTTTATACAACGATGATTGAGAAGATGAAACTCCTAAGATAAGAAACAGACGAAGATGTATTTGTAAACTATTTTCATACAACTCAAAACCAACACATGCTCTTTTAGCTTCTTAAAGACGCTCTTTTGGCTTGCTAAAGGTGCCCTTTAAGACCCTTACTAACGCCCTTTTGAAGTCCAATTAAGCACCTTTTACTTTACCTATTTGTAACCAACTGATTTTATGTTGGTTACAAACCTACTTTTTTCACATGGTTTTACCGTTATTCATAGAAGTTTTATCCGAGATTGTGTAATGATTTTTCAAACCCTCATTCATTTTCGAAGTATTAGAATGAAAAGGTTTTATGTGTCAGAGAGACTTTGGTTCTTCCACCAAAACTATACAGAAAACATCCACAAATTTAACGGAAGAATTACAAAAAACGCCTTTGCAGGAGTTCTGCAAAGGCGTTTTTTATCTTATAGCGTGTGACTATGAGCTTAGAACACTGGCACAATCCAGAAGTGCATAGCTCGGTTTTCAGCTGACAACTGATACTTCTTCAGAGGTTCTGAACCCCAACTATCAATACCACCCACACCCATCATTGCGGCATCCAACGTGAGGTTAGTGTACTTAGATAATGGTACCTGATAGCTATGACGCTGATGCTTCTCACTTCCCTCATCAAGGTCAGAGATGTTATAGTGCAATGCGCTGGCAGAGAAAGCAGCCTCATCAAACAATACTCGGAATCCACGACCGCTGTTGTCAGTCTGCTGCCACCAGCGAATGTCGCTCTTCGTACCTGTTTCCTGTGGACGAATGTAAGGGAAGAACTGCTTGTCAGCAGTCTGCTCATAGCATCCGATGCGCTGTGAAAGCTTACGATCGGCATAGTTCTCGATAGGTCCACGACCGTAGAACACCGACTTATCCATATTATAAGGCAACTGCATCAACATTCCGAAACGTGGAAGTTGAGGAGCCTTGCTGCCCTCCTTCATTTCCAAATCCATACTTACATGGAGCGCACCATCGCTTGCAACATGGTAAACAAGGCACAACTGCCCACCTACCTGTGGCAAATCATATTCTGCTGTGAGGCGATTCATCTTTTTATCAACCTCTAATGACTTCAATGTCATTGTAGGATTCTTCCATACAGACAGGCGATTTTGGAAGTTAGTACCCATATCATTGTCTGTCATAGCGCGCCAGAAGTTTGGTTTTAAGCTACCACCTTCGCCCAAGAAGTTACGACCATCAACCTGATAACTGCTGAGGAAACCTGTCTTGCGATCGAATACAAGATCGAAGTTGTTGCCTGCAAAGCGTACAACACCTTCTTTTACATTGTCAGTTACCTTCACCTTATTCTTTGCAACAGGCTCCATCTTTGGCATCGGCTGCCAAGGCTGCACCTCCATCTGCATTTCTGCTACAGTCTGACCAGCTGCCATCAGTGGTTCAGCAGTCTTCAACTTAAAGTCGATATTCAAGAGAACTTCACCATCAAACTCCTTACCAACTATTGGTAAAGTATATTCAACTGTCTGCTGTGGTGCAACATTCAGTTCTTCAATCGTACCCTTCTCAACAACCTTACCCTCATTAACAAGGCTCCATTCCATACGATAGTTGCTTAGATCACGGAAGAAGTATTCGTTGTGAACAGCTATCTTGCCCTGCTTGAGGTCAACTGGTCGAGCCCAGATATTCTGATATTCGTAGGCAACCTCATAAGCATGTGGATTCAACTGACGGTCAGGACCAATCATACCATTGCAGTTGAAGTTGTTGTCTGATGGGTCAGTCTTATTATAGTCACCACCGTATGTGTATTCCGTCTTCACATCAACCGCATCAGCCGCACGCTCATAGTCTTCCAACCTACGAGAAGCATCAAACTTAGGATTGCGGTGTAAGCCTTGATCTACAAAGTCCCAATCAAATCCACCTTGGAACTTAGGATACTTACGAACAAGGTCCCAGTACTCCTTCAAGTTACCACCAGAGTTACCCATCGTATGGTTATACTCGCACTGGATAAGTGGACGAGTGTATTGAGCATTCTTTGAGTAATCCTCACATGCTTTTGGAGAATAGTACATTGGGCAGAAAATATCCGTAGCATAGCCATTCAACTCAGCACGCTCATACTGTACAGGACGGCTTTGATCTTGCGACTTAATCCAATCGTATGCATCATCGAAGTTCTTGCTGTAGCAAGTCTCGTTACCAAGACTCCAGAAAATGACACTTGGATGATTGAACTTCGTTCCGACATTATGCTGATTACGCTCCATAATCTGCTTAGCAAAAAGCGGACTACCCGACACTGCATCCTTACTATACCCAAAACCGTGGCTTTCTTGATTAGCCTCAGCAACCACATAGAGTCCATACTCGTCGCATAGGTCATACCAAATAGGATCGTCAGGATAGTGACAAGTACGCACTGCGTTGACATTCAAACGCTTCATCAGTTTGATATCCTGAATCATACGCTCACGTGTTACAACGTAACCACCATCTGGATCCATCTCATGACGGTTAGCTCCCTTAAAGAGAATGGGTTGACCATTGACTAATACCTGCGAGTTCTTGATTTCAACCTTACGGAAACCAACTTTGAGCGGGATAGTCTCAATAGTCTTGGCATCCTCTACATAAACATAGAGATTGTAGAGATAAGGAGTTTCAGCAGTCCACTTCTCTGGGTTTCTGAGTTCCATAAAAGCCGTAGCCTGTCCAGCCTTGTCTGCCGTAACGACTGTCTTTGCAGCAAGGTTATTGTCTGCATCCTCCAAGACTAAGAAAGCTTTGTGCCACCTGCCAACTGGAGATTGACGCTAAGCGTACCGTCCTTGTAATCATTTACGAGGTCAGGAGTTACACGAATGTCTTTCAAATGCTGCTTTGCATCACGGGCATAGAGATAACTTTCACGAGCAACACCACTGAGACGCCAGAAGTCTTGGTCCTCACAATAGCTGCCATCTGACCAACGGAATACTTGAAAAGCAATCTGGTTATCCCCTTTCTTGAGGAACTTCGTTACGTCAAACTCTGGTCCAATCTTAGAGTCTTCACTATAGCCAACGAACTTACCGTTCACCCATAGATATACACAAGATGTCACCGAACCGAAATGAGCAATAACTTGTTTGCCGTCCCAGTTGTCTGGTATGCGGATAGTACGACGGTAAGAGCCTACGTGGTTTTCCTTAATAGGAACCTCTGGAGGGTTGTTTTTGAAATTACCACGCCATGCAAAACCAATGTTAACATAAACAGGGTCGCCATAGCCATTCACCTCCCAAATACCAGGAACAGGAAAGGTCTTCCACTGAGAATCATCGAAATCGGTACGGAAGAAATCTGTTGGACGTTGATCAGCATTCTCAACCCAATTGAATTTCCAGTCCCCATCAAGTGAAAGGTAATTAGCCGACTTCTTCATATCAAACTTTGTTCCACGCAGATTTTCATATGGTACAAACGCAAAGAAGTCTGTATGCGTTGCAAAACGATTGACAGCATTCACCTGAAGGTCATGCCATTCGGTGAAAGTAGGCTCAATAGCGGCGTTCTGTGCATGAATACCAGACACAGACATGCCCATCAACAAAGCCGTTAGAAAAAGCTTATCCATATTGATAATAATTTAGGTTTCTTTCTTTAAAATCCTTAACTCACACAAGAGTATATAAAAGGATAACACAACAAAATTAGCAAAAAAACCTGTAATCATCGACTTATGTCACGAAAAATATGTATATTTGCTTAGATAAACAGTATAAATAACATTTATTGTATTCCTTATATGGCCAGACAACACTTCCTAACCCATTCACTTGTTTGCTGCCTTTTACTAATTGGCTCTACAAATATTGCAAATGCGCAAAGAAGACATAAAGCCATTACTAAAAAGCAAAAGCAGCCGTTATTCCTCAAGAGTGATACCCTACCTATCGTCGGTTCAATGGCAAAGATAGGTAAGAAACAGATGAATAAAGGTTTGGTAAACTCAGCCATTAATGCCCTTTCCGGACAAGCCGTTGGTGTAAATGTCGTTACGAATGGGCAGGATCGTATGGCAATGTTGACCAGTGTGCGTGTTCGTGGCACGACATCGCTTACTGGTGGTAATGACCCTCTGGTCCTTATAGATGGTGTTTCTTCTGATTTATCTACCCTATCCACCATTTATCCTGCTGATATCGAAAGCTTACTATCCTCAAGAATGCTTCAGAAACGTCTAAGTATGGTTCACGAGGAGCGTCGGGTGTTATCGAAGTAAAGACAAAGCGTGGCAATGGTAGTAAGTTCCAGATCTACTATGACGGAACTGCTGGATTCGACGTTGTATACAAACGACTTCGAATGCTCAATGCTACGGAGTATGTTAGTGCTGCAAAAGCATTGGGATTAGACTATGTTGACAAAGGTTATGATACTAACTTTCAGAAAGAAATAGTACGAACAGGTTTCGTAAACTCACACCACGTGGCTTTTAGTGGAGGTAGTGAGAAGTCTAACTATCGTGCCTCATTAGGCTATGTACGTGGACAAACGGTTATTAAAAACAAGGATTACAATAACTTCGTGGCTAAGTTAGACATCTCACAGCTTGCCTTTGACGAGAGACTAAAGATTGACTTTGGTGCCTTCGGTTCATCTCAACAAGATGAAAAGATATTTGATATCCAAGCACTTTCCTACTCTACTGCTGCAATGAATCCAACACTCCCATTCCACAAAACAGGAAACGGCTGGCAGAGGAATGGCAATGCATCACAGATAGGACCGACAGAACCATTGCTGTTTGAACGTAACGATGAAAAGAATCTTACGTTCAATTCACATCTGCAGTTGTCCTTACAGTTAACACATAACCTTCATTTAGCAGCCTTAGGTTCCTATTCTTACACCTCAACGGAGAACGGACGATTTGCTCCGACATGGGTATGGGCGCAAGGATTAGCATATAGAGGAGAACGAAAGACCGAAGATATATTAGGTAACATCTCTCTTGATTGGAAATATCGTTGGGGGATTAACAAATTATCTGCCACCATTCTTGCTGAATATCAGAAGAAAAAGATAGCAGCTTTTTGGACACAAGTAAAGGGATTAACCAACAATTACTTTGGTTATGACAATCTTGGGGCTGCTTCTGACCGTCCTTATGGAGGAACGGGTAGTAGTTATGCTGACCCAAGTCTTACCTCTTTTATGGGTACACTTACCTACACACTACTCGACCGATACACACTTAATCTGACAACACGTGCAGATGGTTCGTCAATGGTTGGCAAAGACCATACATGGGGCATCTTCCCTTCTATCTCAGCAACTTGGGATATGAAGAAAGAAAGTTTCCTACGCAACAATAAGAGCATTAGTCTTCTGAACCTTCGAACCGGTTATGGTCGGTCTGGAAACCTTGGTGGAATCAGTTCTTATTTGACCTTAAGGCAATATATCCCAGTAGGTTTAATCTCGTACAATGGTACACCAACAGTCACTATGGGTACCTTACGCAATAGTAACCCTGACCTACGTTGGGAGACGCGCAGCACCTTTAATATTGGTACAGACCTTGGGTTGTTCAACAATCGTCTGCTCCTTACAGCAGAGTATTACTATTCCAAGACTACCGATATGCTTTACGAATATGACGTACCTGTGCCAACTTTCGCCTTCGACAAGCTATTGGCAAATATCGGTTCTATGTCTAACAGTGGTTTTGAGTTGGGTATTGGCGTCGTTCCTATATCAAAGAAAGACATGGAACTCAATGTCAATGTCAATATGGCATGGCAAAAGAATAAACTCCTTTCTCTCAATGGTAAACATAATGGAAGACAGATGACAGCGTCAGAAATAACCCCTATCGGTGGTATGAATGGTGCAGGTTTCCATGGTGGATATAATGATATTATCTATCAGATTGTAGGTCAACCTTTAGGTGTTTTCTATCTTCCTCACTGCAAAGGAATCGTTGACAACGGACATGGACACAATAAATACGACATTGCTGATTTGAACAATGACAATGTTATCGACCTCAGCGACCATGGTGACCGATATATCGCAGGACAAGCAACACCTAAGATGACCTTGGGTTCTAACATAAGTTTCAGATACAAAGCATTCGACATTTCCTTACAGATGAATGGTGCTTTCGGACATAAGATATTTAACGGAACAACTCTTTCTTTCCTGAACATGTCAAACTTCCCAGACTATAATGTCCTTGCAGAAGCTCCTGCACGGAATATTGTTGACCAGAATGTGACGGATTATTGGTTGGAAAAAGGTGATTATCTAAACTTTGATTATCTTACGATAGGTTGGAATACGCCTATTAAAAACAAATATATCAACTCACTACGTGTGTCTTTTAGCATCAATAACCTTGCAACAATAACAAGTTATAGTGGCTTAACACCGATTATCAATAGTTATGTAGTAGACAACACTTTAGGTATTGATGACAAACGTACCTATCCTCCTTATCGCACTTATTCTATAGGTGTGAGTATTAAGTTCTAAGCAATTTAACACAACATAAACAACTGTCAAGTATGAAATACTTACTTCGCCCACTCTTTTTTCTAACTTTCCTCACATTGACAGGTTGTCTGGACGAGAATAGTAAAGACAGCCTCGATGAACAACATACCTACACGACGGATAGAGATGTATATGTCAATGCTGTCGCTACTTTGTATAACTACATAGGAAGTGATAAAGACAGTGAGGGATTACAAGGTACTTATCGTGGTGTATATGATTATAATACGTTCACAACCGATGAAGCAATCATACCTGTCCGTGGTGGAGACTGGTATGATGGAGGCTTTTGGGCTGATTTATATACACATAACTGGGCAGAAGACAGTAAACCGCTCTACGATACATGGAAATATCTCTATAAAGTAATTGTATTCAGTAATGATGCACTTACAACCATCGACAAACATAAACAACTGCTTACAGATGAGCAGTACAAGGCTTATAGGGCTGAGGTTAGGGCTATCCGTGCCTTATACTACTATTACCTTATGGATATGTTTGGAAATATACCATTAGTAACTACGGCTGGCGAAAGTACTGAAAACGCAGATCAAGCAAGTCGCCCTGAGGTATATCGGTTTATTGTAAAAGAACTACAAGAAGTCACCCCACTGCTTCCTACAGGTCATAGTAACCTTCTTGGCAAGAACTATGGACGTGTCACACGTTCTGTAGCCAACTTCCTTCTTGCTAAGTTAATGCTGAATGGTGAGGTTTATTCTGATGCTGATTGGACAGATAATCAACAACCTAATGGTAAGCAAACCTACTTTACCATCAATGGTCAGCAGATGAATATATGGCAAGCCTGCAAATATTACTGCGATGAGTTGACTGCTGATGGCTTTACCTTAGCAGCCGATTATCTCAGCAACTTCTCTGTTAACAACGAGAATTCACCAGAGAATATCTTTACTATCCCACTCGACAAACACCTTTACAAGAGCCAATTCCAGTATCTCTTCCGCTCTCGTCACTACTCACATGGCGGTGCCTTCGGTACAGGCTCTGAGAATGGAGCCTGTGCAACTATTTCAACAGTGAAGACTTTCGGCTATGGTACCAGTAATGTTGACAAGCGATATGCTTATAACCTCTACTCTGACACTGTTCGAGTAGATGGAAATATCATATATTTAGAAAATGGCAAACCACTTGTTTATATGCCACTTGATGTAGAGTTAAATCTCACTAACAGCCCATATATCAAGACGGCAGGAGCAAGAATGGCTAAATATGAGGTGGACCGCAACGCCTTTAACGATGGTAAAAGCCCAGACAACGACATTGTTCTCTTCCGTTATGCCGATGTATTGCTAATGAAGGCTGAAGCTGCTGTACGCAACGGAGAGAATGGTAATACTGAACTGAACCTCGTTCGCAGCCGTAGTGGTATGGGAAATAGAACTGCTACATTAGATAACATTCTTGCTGAACGCTTGATGGAACTAATGTGGGAGGGTTGGCGTCGTAATGACCTCATCCGTTTCAATCGTTTCCATCAGTCCTACGACCTTCGCACTGCACCCGAAACAGAAGCCGACCGTCATACTATCGTTTTCCCTATCCCATCACGTGCATTAGACCTCAACGAAAAACTGAAACAGAATAAAGGTTATAAACGCTAAATAAAACCTCCGTCAGCCCCATGCTTCTGTGTGAGGTTCAACACTACAAGATTAAGAAATATATTGACAAAATATTCGAAAGAAAGGTAGAGAAATACCTTAAAAGCGAGTCATTTCCCCACCTTCGTAAGTCACTTGTTATCAAATAGTTGTAAAAAAGGCTTTTAAAAGGTACTTAATAAGGTTCCAAAAGGGCGTTAACAAGACCTCAAAAGGGCATCTTTTGCAAGCCAATAGGGCGTTAATTGCAAGCCATTTGGTGGTCTTTACAAAATCAATATATGAAAAATTCGGACAAATATAGAGAAGTTTGGAGTGATAAGGTTTGCATTTTACGCTTAGAACCTTAAGATATATCACACAGCAAGACTCTAAGTTTGCAGCAAGAAACTTAGAGCCTCGCTGTGTGCTTTATTATATAATTGGTTTAAACTATCACTTCATAATTCGGAAGAATCCTAAAAGATAAAGAAAGCAGGGATAGACGAAGTCGCCTACCCCTGCTTTCTTCTCATATGGCTTGCATAGCTAATATAGCATTCCAAGGTTTCCTATAAAACATAAAGTCAGTATTTATCTAAGAAATCTATCGCCACCAGCCTATCTTTTCCTCCCCTCCTTTGGAGGGGTTGGGGGAGGTCTTTACATATCCTCTTGGAACAATGGGTCCTCAGGAACAACCATTATTGGTTTCTGCTGAGCAGCCTTCATGATATTCTCTGGTACGTACTTATTATCAACAACCAGACGGAAGGTATATTCATTGAACCAAGGATTACTCATAATCAAGTAACCATTCTGACCATAAGAGGCACTCCAAGAGTTCTCTACCTTCCATTTCTTTGGCTGACCATCCTCATCTAAGTCTACTGCAGTAAGTGTCATCGCATGGGTTGAACCACTGTCAAAGGTTGCAATACGCTCTGCCTTATTCATTGGGAAGCTTGTTCCGAAAAGTGTTCCATAGTCATAGTTATCCAAGTCAAGATAACCACGCTTGCGGTCGAGCTGCTTACCAACATCATAACTGGTGTACATCTTTGTTGAGTCCTTCAACGAAGCAATTGCCATTTTCGCAATATCCTCCATTGGAAGGTTCACATACTTCCAGTTATGACCATCGTAGGTATGACGGTCATACTCAATTTCGTAGGTCTTATAGTAAGGACGACGAGGGTCGTTCATTGCCATAATGAAGGTTCCATTGAGTGGACCACCCACTGTCTCCTTATAGAATTCCTGTGGTGTATAGGTCTTAGCCTTACCAATCTGCTTACCATTCTTATCCTTGAAAGCAAAGGTGAACGTCTTCACTGGCTCACCCAAAGAAAGTGAGAGTATATGATAGATATTACCCAACATCTCTGTCTTGCGTGCCTTGATAGCTGCCTTCGACTTCTTGTCAGCTACCATCTTACGCAGCTCTAAACCATACTCACGTAGCTTTGATGACACAATCCTTGCCATGCGAGAGGTATTTTCAGCTGAATAGGTTTCTTGCATAGCTTCCATTGGTACAACACCATACTTCTCAACCAAGTCAGATACACCGCAGAACGTACCACCATCACTGATAGGATTCTTAAAGAAGAACTGCACACGTGGGTCGTCTAATGACTTACCAGCATTGTCTATCACACCTTGCAGCATCAAGTTTGCTTTCTCTAATTGGTCATAGAAAGAGAGATAAACGTGAGAATATTCCACTCTCAATGTATCCTTATGGCGACGTGCAAAGTTAGCACGCAAAACATTCAGTCCAGTAAAGAGCCAGCAACGACCCGAACTTTTCTGATCTTGGATATTCTGTTTCGGTGTCTCCACGCTAAAGTAGGTGTCTACAGGACCAGAATTACGGAAGTTACGAGCAAGATCATCAATAGAATTTGTGGCGATTGCATTCGATAAAGCACGGTCAGATGTTGTCAATCCAGACTTCTGAATCTGCTGCAACATCTGTGCATCAATACCACCATCTTTCGTCTGTGCCTGAAGTGTAAGTACACAACTTAGCAAGCCACAGGCTATATACATATTCTTTCTCATTGTTTTTTTAATAATATTAAGGTAAAGGGTTATTAAAAACTTATTTTCTACAAAGATACTATTTATTTCCCATTGTTGTTGTAATAATGTGTGAAAATCATCATTGATATTGATAAATTCTACCTAAAAGGGAAAGGTTAACAATTTCTTTTGGTGAAGAGAAAAGAGTTTATTTCATAAAAATAAAAGGCAGTACATGAAAAGAAGGTATCCTATCCTATCACTTTGACCATACTTTCAGGCATTTTCTATGTAAAACATTTGCGTATCTTGTTTTTTTTTACGAATATTGCATACGCAAATTAGCGGCTGCTGAAAGTCGCATTAACTAAAAACAAATCTATGAAGAGAATCTTATTGAGTCTGTTTCTTGCTGCTGTCAGCCTTTCAAGTTATGCACAGCACTTTATTACAGACCCTAATTTCAGACAGAAAGTAGAAAACGCATTCCAAGCCAAGATGAAGGTTATTGGCAAGAAGTTCTATAACACAAAGGGACTTCGGGTATCTCCTGAAGAAGAGGAGGCATTACGTTTCTTGTATGCTTATATGCCTATTGCCGACGCAACAGACTATCCAACAGCCTATCACCTTAAAAACATACGCACCGCTTTGCAAACAAGAAAGTCGATGGCATGGGGAAAAGATGTCCCTGAATTGCTTTTCAGACATTTCGTTCTGCCAATGCGTGTGAACAATGAACCACTTGATAGTTCACGTGCTATTTTCTATCGTGAACTGAGTGAGCGTGTAAAAGGACTTCCTATGAAGGATGCTATCCTTGAAGTGAACCACTGGTGTCATGAACGAGTTACCTATGAACCTTCTGATGCCCGTACTTCTTCGCCTCTGCAGTCTATCCGCACTGGTCGCGGACGTTGTGGAGAGGAGAGTACTTTTACGGTAGCAGCCCTACGTTCTATCGGTATTCCAGCTCGTCAGGTATATACTCCTCGATGGGCACATACGGACGACAATCACGCTTGGGTAGAAGCGTGGGCGGATGGTAAATGGTATTTCTTAGGTGCTTGTGAACCTGAACCAGTACTCAACCTTGCTTGGTTTAACGAACCCGCATCACGTGCAATGCTCATGCACACACGTGCTTTCGGTGATTATGAGGGTCCAGAGGAGGTGATGCTACGTACCAATAACTTCACCGAGATTAATCTCATCGACAACTATGGCAGTACGTCTAAGATTGATTTTAAGATTGTAGACAAGGATGGTAAGCCTGTTGACAACGCAAAGGTAGACTTCAAGATTTATAATTATGCCGAGTTTTATACAGCTGTGTCTAAGTACACTGGTACTGATGGAACGACCTTCCTCTCTGCTGGTAAGGGTGATATGATTGTCTGGGCATCAAAGGATGGACAGTTTGGCCTTGCTAAAGCTACCTTTGGAAAGGATAAGTCAATCACTATCAAACTGGATTATAACGAGCAAAATATGCCAAAGGAGGCTGATCTCGACATCGTTCCACCTGCTTCTAATACTACATTACCTGCCGTTACCAAGGCACAGCGGGATGAGAATACGCGTCGTTTGACCTATGAGGATTCTATCCGTCATGCTTACATTGCCACCTTCCCTACTGCAGAATCAATGAAAGATTATCGTTATCCTGCAGCCACACCTTATATTATAAAGGCACGTGGTAACTGGAAGACTATTCAGACTTTTGTTGAGAAGTATGCTAATCAGCAAGATCGTGCACTAAAGTTGCTCAGTACTTTGAGCGACAAGGACCTTCGTGACATGCCAATGTATATCTTAGAGGATAACATGAAGGCTAAGAGCAGCCAACTCTCTCCACGTGTTGAGAGTGAAATGATTCTCACACCGTTCAAACAATTCTTTGAGAAAGCCTTTGCAAAGGAGGCTGCAAGTTTCCGTAAAAATCCTGCTTTGTTGGTTGAATGGATTAGAAAGAATATCCGTATGAACCCTGATAGTCGTGCGATGAGAATCCCACAGACCCCAAGAAGTGTATGGGAGAGCCGTATTACCGATAGCCGTAGCCGTGATATCTTCTTCGTAGATGTAGCTCGCAGTCTTGGTATTGAGGCCCGTATGGACCCTGTGGCATGGAAGATTCAGTATAAACAAGAGGGCAAATGGGTGGATGTTGACTTGATGCAGCAGCTCAGCAGACTGCTAAGACTGGTAAATTAGTACTGACATTCACCCCTGATGGCTTCCTCGATGATCCTAAGTATTATAGCCATTTCAGCATTAGTAAGATTGTTTACGGACAGACATGGCTGATGAACTTTGACGAAGGACAGGTTGATATGGGTGGAGGAGCTACATGGTCGAACACCTTTAAGAAGGGGGCTACACTCGATGAGGGTACTTATATCCTCGTGACTGGTCAGCGTATGGCAGATGGTAGTGTACTTGCACACAGCCGTTTCTTCCAGATCAAACCAGGCGAGACAACCACTCTCCCACTCGATGTGCGTCAGGAAAGCGAAGGTGTGAAGGTGATTGGTAGCTTCAATAGCGAAGACTTGTTTGATAAAGACGGTCAGAACGTTTCTATCCTAAGTCAGACTGGACGCGGATATTATGTCCTCGGCGTATTGGGTATTGGTCAGGAGCCAACCAACCACGCTTTGCATGATATTGAGAAGATGAAGGATAAACTCGATAAATGGGGTCGTCCATTCGTCTTACTCTTCAAGAACGAGGCGGAAGCTAAGAAGTTCCAAGCACAGAAGGGTGAGTTCCCTAACCTCCCTGCAAAGACTATCTTCGGTATTGATAAGGATGGAACCATCCAGCAAGAGATAGTGAAAGAGATGAAACTACGCAATACTGAACAGCTGCCAATATTCATCATCGCTGATACCTTCAACCGTATTGTCTTCCTTTCTCAGGGATATACAATCGGATTAGGTGAACAACTCGTGAAGACAAGTAGTAAACTTTAAATAAGGAGGGAGAGGAGTTAAGGAGTGAAAGGGAGTTAAGACAATACTATTTGTTATTGTGATGTATGACTGTTAATCGTCTAATAAACTACATCTATAAGAGTATTGTCTTAACTCCCTTTTACTCCTTAACTCCTATAACTCCTCAAATAATCCAACATGAACCGAACTGATTTTGAGATAGAGATATGTGCTAATAGCGTTGAAAGCTGTATAGAAGCACAGAAAGGTGGAGCTAATCGTGTAGAACTCTGCATGGGTATTCCCGAAGGTGGCACCACACCATCGTATGGTGAAATAAAAATGGCGAGAGAAGTATTAACTGATACTCGCCTACATGTCATTATTCGTAACCGTGGGGGCGACTTCCTTTATACCAAACAAGAACTTCAGCGCATGGCTATGGACATTGATCTCTGCCGTGACTTAGGGGTGGATGGCGTTGTCTTTGGCTGCCTGACGGCTGAAGGAGATATTGATTTGGCTGCTAATGAATATCTGATGTCTCACGCAAAAGGGATGAGTGTGACCTTCCATCGTGCCTTTGACCGCTGCCGCGAACCAGAGAGAGCCTTGGAACAGCTCATTGCACTCGGCTTTGAGAGAGTACTTACATCGGGACAGCAACCCACTGCCGAGAAGGGTATTCCCCTACTCCAGCGATTAAACCAGTTGGCAAATGGTCGTATAAAAATCATGGCGGGTTGTGGTGTGAACGAAAAGAACATCGCTCGCATACGCCAAGAAACAGGCGTACCTGCCTTCCACTTCTCTGCCCGTGAGCCACAAACAAGTCGCATGATTTACTCCAACCCTTCTGTATATATGGGTGCTGAGGGTGCCGATGAAGACACTATCATGTTAACAACAGAGCGCAGAGTGAGAAATACTATTGACGCTTTGATGGGAAAGAAGGCGTGAGGTAATGCCATTAAGTAGTAGATCTCTTATATTGCAGAAGACACAAAAAATATAGTAGATTCGTCTATCGAAATAAACAGGTATGGTAAATAAAGTTTTTTGTTTAGAAACGGAGTGGGAACAGAGTGTATATGATTTGAAATATGATTCTCAGGCAAAGCCTCTGTTAGAGTTTTTAAGTAACTCCTGTGGTGTAAACTTTTCTTTTAGACAAGTTGCTACTCCATCAGATTTCAAATACTATATAAGTCATTTAAAGCAGGCTTCATATAAGGATTTTTCCATTGTGTATTTATGCTTTCATGGAGAAAAGGGTACTATTCACTTTGCCGGGTCAGATAATAAGGGTAAGTGCTCGATATGTAGTTTGATAGATTTCGCTAACGAAAATGAAGGAATCTTTAGAGGAAAGTTTGTTCATTTTGGAAGTTGCAGAACTTTTAAGATGAATGATAGTGAGATTAAGCAGTTCAAGAGACTGACAGGTGCAATAATGGTCTCTGGCTATGAGAGGAGTGTTGAAATGACTACAAGTTTCATCTTTGAAGCATGGTTGTTAAATACTTTATATCGTTATCCGAACTTGAGAGCGACGTCACTGATGAATAGGGCACAGAAAGAAATGCCTTATTTTGTAGATAAGTTTAAATTTATGGCATTATAATTATGGAGGAAATTGTTATTTCTGCTTATTACAAGGGGTAATTCAGGTGTAAAAGGAGTTTGGAGCAGTATAAGGAATTAATACAATAGTCTGTTGGCAGATGTTCTTCTTTGGTGTTTACCAGTAGCACACCTCGTGTTTGCTATTGGCACGGTTTGAGTTGGGCTGTAACACAAAGGAAAACGGAGACGTGAAGCAGTGGCTTGAAGGTGATTAAAGCTGAAAATAAACACAGGCGGTAGACGCCTCTAATCTTTTTCAGCTATTTTATTAGCTGTGAACCGAATCCCAGAGTAAATTTCCTTCGTACTGGATAGCATATCCGTTTGTGAAATAAGGCAGGCTGAAGACGAATGGCAGCTCATGCTCAAAACATAAGATAGAGTAGGGAACTGTATGGAGGTGGTTTGAAAGTTGCTGTCACTCCTATCACAACAAACCACACTGTAAGTGACTTATTATAAACTCTTTATCACAAATGTTAAAAATGACAGCAACTAAAAACAAAAATAAAATAGGGGAATAAGAATACAAAAGTCCTCTCTATGATTTGCTAATTGATGTGACATATCTCCGAAGGCATCTCCCCTTGATATGCCGTCTATACCAATCCATCTAACTGCTTCTTAAGTTCTTTCAGCTGGTCGCGCACAGAGAAAGGGTTTCCATTACCTTCTGACTCTTGTCAGCACCACTTCTGTTCTCTTGCAACATCTTGCGAGCTGCAGCAATCTTAAAGCCACGCACCTTGACAAGGTTGTAAATAACCTTAATCTGTTCAATATCCTTCTCCGTATATTGGCGTACACGATTACCCGTCGTCTTAGGACGAAGGTGTGGAAACTCAGTTTCCCAGTATCGCAACAGACTCTCCGTAACGTTAATCTGCTGTGCCACTTCCTTGATAGAATAATACAGTTTGCGCGGATTCTCTGCCATGTCTTAGTAACTTTTATATCAATTATTTACACAATCTTAGGTCTGAATAGGAAGACTATGTCCACCTCTAAAAGAAGTTTTTACGTATTCAGCAGCCTAATTGTTTGCAAAAATACTCAAAAGTCAGTATCTTTGCAACACTTTTAGGTAGAAAAATTGAATTAAAATAAAATAAAGATGATGACAGCAAACGAAATCCGCGACTCTTACTTGAAATTCTTTGAGTCGAAGGGACACGTTATCGTACCGTCTGCCCCTATGGTTATTAAGGACGACCCTACGCTGATGTTCACTAATGCTGGTATGAACCAGTGGAAAGATATTATCCTCGGAACAAAGGATCCAGAGCCTCGCCGCCGCACTGACTCACAGAAATGTCTGCGTGTTAGTGGTAAACACAATGACTTGGAAGAGGTTGGTCGTGATGCAGCTCTCAGCCACCACACGATGTTTGAGATGTTAGGTAACTGGAGTTTCGGTGACTATTTTAAAGAAGGAGCAATTGATTACGCCTACGAATACCTTGTAGACGTACTCCACCTTGATCCAAAAGACCTCTACGTAACTGTCTTTGAGGGCGATAAGGCAGAGGGAATATCACGTGATGATGAGGCAGCAAGCTACTGGGAGAAGCATTTCCCAAAGAATCATATCGTCAACGGAAACAAGCACGACAACTTCTGGGAGATGGGTGACACTGGTCCTTGTGGTCCTTGTTCAGAGATTCATATTGACTTCCGTTCAGAGGAAGAGAAGGCAAAGGTGCCTGGTGAGGAACTTGTAAACAAAGATCATCCACAGGTTATTGAGATTTGGAACATCGTGTTCATGCAGTTTAATCGTAAGGCTGACGGCAGTCTTGACCCATTGAAGATGCATGTTATCGATACTGGCATGGGCTTTGAACGTCTCGTTCGTCTCATGCAGGGCAAGAACTCTAACTACGATACAGATATCTTTGCACCAGTTATTGCAGAGATTGAGAAGATTTCAGGCAAGAAGTATAACCACACCTTCCCTGAGGGTGATAATGGTGAAGGCATCAATGAAGAGCAGAAGGTAGACATTGCTATGCGTGTTGTAGCCGATCACCTTCGTGCTGTTGCCTTCTCTATTGCTGATGGTCAGTTACCAAGCAATGCTAAAGCAGGTTACGTTATTCGTCGAATCCTTCGCCGTGCCGTTCGTTACGCTTATACTTTCCTTGGTCAGAAGGAAGCTTTCATGTATAAGTTGCTCAACGTGTTGGTACGTGAGATGGGTACTGCGTACCCAGAACTCACCGCACAGCGTGAACTGATTGGTCGCGTAATGAAGGAAGAGGAAGACTCATTCCTTCGCACATTGGAAAAGGGTATCATGCTCCTTAACGGTGCAATGGACGAACTGAAGGCACATGGTCAGACTCAACTCGATGGTAAGGAGGCTTTCCGCCTCTTCGATACCTACGGTTTCCCACTCGACCTCACCGAACTTATCTGCGCAGAGAACGGATATACTGTTGACGAGAAGCAGTTCAACGAGGAGATGGAACAGCAGAAAGCACGTGCGCGCAATGCTGCCGCTGTAGAGAATGGTGACTGGGAAGTACTGCGTGAAGGCGAACAGGAGTTTGTTGGTTACGACTACACAGAATATGAGTGCCACATCCTCCGTTACCGCAAGGTGACTCAGAAGAAGAACAGTTTCTATGAACTTGTACTCGACTATACTCCTTTCTATGGTGAGATGGGTGGTCAGGTAGGTGACCAAGGTGTACTTGTTAGTGAGGACGAAACTATTAACGTCATCGATACCAAGCGTGAGAACAATCAGAGCGTACACATTGTTAAGGAATTACCAAAGAACCTTGAGGCAGACTTCATGGCTTGTATTGATACAGAGAAGCGTGATGCTTCAGCTGCCAACCACACCGCAACTCACCTTCTCGACTATGCTTTGAAGCAGGTTCTCGGTGAGCATGCTGAGCAGAAGGGTTCATACGTAAGTCCTGACACCCTCCGCTTCGATGTTTCTCACTTCCAGAAGATTACTGATGAAGAACTTCGTCAGGTAGAGAAGCTTGTCAATGAGATGATTCGTAAGGATTATCCAATGGACGAGCATCGTGATACGCCAATGGAAGAGGCAAAGAAGATGGGTGCCGTAGCCCTCTTCGGTGAGAAGTATGGCGACAAGGTTCGTGTTGTTCGCTTCGGTCCAAGCTGTGAGTTCTGTGGTGGTATTCATGCCACATCAACAGGTCGTATCGGCTTCTTTAAGATTGTTGGTGAGAGCAGTGTTGCAGCTGGTGTACGTCGTATTGAGGCTATGACCGGCGAAACTTGCGAAAATGCCATCTACGTTCTTGAAGATACTTTGCGCGATTTGAGAGCAATGTTCAATAATGCTAAGGACCTCAAAGCAGTTCTTACAAAGTTTGTTGAAGAGAACGACAGTATTAAGAAGGAGCTTGAGAGTTTCCGTGCCCAAGCTGTTAGCCGTGCTGCAAAGAACATGGTTGAGCATGCTGAGACTGTAAATGGTGTACATATCGTAAAAGCTGTGCTGCCAATCGACCCAGCTTCTGCCAAGGACATCGTCTTCAAGGTACGTGAAGCATTGCCAGAGAAGCTTGTTTGCGTACTTGGCTCTGTATACGAGAATCGTCCTCTCTTATCAATCATGCTTAGTGATGACATGGTGAAAGATTATGATCTGAACGCTGGTAAGATTATTCGCGAGGCTGCTAAACTCATCCAGGGTGGCGGTGGTGGTCAGCCACACTACGCTCAGGCTGGTGGTAAGAATGCAGATGGCATCAGATCAGCTGTGGATAAAGTGATTGAATTAATTAGCTTATAAAGCTATTAAATACAAAAAAGAAGGAGAGTTTTTGGCTCTCCTTCTTTTTTTATTTATCTATTCATCGCAAATTATTTTCATGAAAAGAAATAATTATTTACGCGACAATAAATATTTTTATTCATGAAAAGAAATCTTTTTGTTCGTGAAAATAATTCGAAATAGATAGGCTTATTTGACTAAAACAAATGTACAACTTTACTAATACACATGGTTTCAAGCAGTCTACTTATTCATAAGTTTACTCACTTACAAACTCATTTTCAGATTCATTTGACAGCTCATAAACCTGTCTACCTGTTAGCTTTTCGACCATAATCCTCGCCGCATTATCTGGTGCCACCTTGTTTCCTAAACGGTCACGAACAAGCTGGTAATCCGCCAACATACGTTCACGCAAAGGCTGACCAGGAAGAATACGATATAACTCATTGGCTATGTTACGGATTGAGAAGCGATCGGCAAGTAGTTCTTGCACAATCTCCTTATCAGCAATAAGATTGACAAGAGAGATAAAACGCACCTTAATAATATGCTTAAAAGCAAAACGAATCAACTTAGGGACAGGAGTCTCATAGCAAACAACCTGTGGAACATTTAGCAAAGCAGTCTCAAGAGTTGCAGTACCACTGGTAACAAGTGCTACTGTAGCATGACTCAGAAGTTCGTAAGTCTGTGTCTTTACCATCTTTGCTTCACTATCACCTAAATACTTCTTATAATAGCTTTCAGCAATAGAAGGTGCTGCAGCAACCACCATCTGATAATCTTCAAAATGACGTGCAGCCTCCAACATTGAAGGCAAATTATCCTTTATCTCCTGTTTACGACTACCAGCAAGAAGAGCAATGATAGGCTTAGAAGACAATCCGTTACGCTGACAGAACTCGTCTTTTGACTCCGAATAAACATGACGGAAATTATCAACCTCCTCGGCAGTAGGGTTACCAACGTAATGTATTTTGTAATTATGTTTCTTCTCATAGAAAGGAACTTCAAACGGAAGAATAGAGAACATTTCTTTTACATCACGCTTGATAGCTTTGATACGCCACTCCTTCCACGCCCATATCTTTGGGGAGATATAGTAATAGACAGGAATATTGGTATTCTTCTTTACAAACTTTGCAATACTAAGATTAAACCCTGGATAGTCAACGAGGATGACTGCATCAGGCTTCCAACGCATAATATCCTCCTTACACATCTTCATATTCTTAAAGATGGTAGGTAGGTGTAGCAATACAGGAACAAAACCCATATAGGCAAGTTCACGATAATGCTTCACACGTGTACCCCCCACTTTCGCCATCAGGTCACCACCAAAGAAGCGAAACTCAGCCTCTGGATCATACTGCATCAACGACTGCATAAGGCGTGAGGCATGTAAGTCGCCAGATGCTTCACCAACTATCAGGTAATACTTCATAATATCAAAGAATTAAAGAGACTCCCACGATTTCATCTTATCGAGCACTTCATAATCCGTCACGTCAATCTTTGATGGCGTAACAGTTACATATCCATGCGCTAAAGCCCACTGATCATTATCGGTTGCATCAGGCTCATCGTTACGATAATGCCCTGTCATCCAATAATAATCAAAGCCACGAGGATGCTTGCAAGCCTCAACTTCTCTCGTCCAACTACCCCAACCCATACGGCAAACCTTCAGTCCTGCAAACTTCTCAACCTTAGGGAAATTCACATTCAGACAGACACCTTTTGGCAGACCATCAGCAAGAACTTTCTTGACAATAAGTCTTACATAATCACGTAGGTAAGACAGATCAGCATTAGGATCATAATCACAACTTGAAAAAGCGATAGAAGGGATATATTTCATACAACCCTCATACGCAATACCCATTGTACCACTGTAATGATTATTCACAGAGGAATTATCTCCATGATTGATACCTCCCAAGATAAGATCAGGCTTTCGGTCAATAAGAATCTGGTCTAACGCCAACTTCACACAGTCAACAGGCGTACCTGTACATGACCACACCTCACAATCAGGAATATTATGACGCTTCTTCAACAACAGATAATCAACCACAGAAAAAGCACACGAAAAGCCCGAACGTCCTGCTTCTGGAGCACAGACAACAACATCTGCAAAATCTGTAAGGAATGAAACGAGCGTACGAATACCATTAGAGTGGTATCCATCATCGTTAGATATAAGTATGAGTGGTTTCTTAGAATTCATAAATTTCACTTTGATTTCAGTGCAAAAGTACGAAAAAAAGGTTTATAAAGCCCTGCAATCTCATATAAAAATATGTATCTTTGTAGCCTAATAAATGTATAGGATTAAATAGAAAAATGGGAAAGATTATCGCACTTGCCAACCAAAAAGGCGGCGTCGGAAAGACGACTACCACCATTAACTTGGCGGCTTCTTTAGCTACGCTTGAGAAGTCTGTACTGGTGATTGATGCCGATCCGCAGGCGAATGCCTCCAGCGGTTTGGGCGTGGATATCAAGGAGGTGGATTGTTCGCTTTACGAATGTATCATTGACCATGCCGACATAAAAGACGCTATCTACACAACTGACATAGAAGGATTGGACATTGTTCCGAGCCATATCGACCTTGTTGGAGCTGAAATAGAGATGTTAAAGCTTAATGGTCGTGAGAAGGTTATGAGCAGTTTGCTTGCTCCAATCCGTGACGATTACGATTACATCCTTATAGACTGTAGTCCGTCACTCGGTTTGATTACTGTCAATGCATTGACAGCAGCTGACTCTGTTATCATTCCTGTGCAGTGTGAATACTTTGCATTGGAGGGTATCAGCAAGTTGTTGAACACCATTAAGATTATCAAGAGTAAGCTAAATCCGAAGTTGGAGATAGAGGGCTTCCTGCTGACGATGTACGACAGTCGTCTGCGTCTTGCCCGTCAGATTTACGATGAGGTGAAGCGCCACTTCCAAGAGTTAGTATTCAAGGCTGTTATCCAGCGTAACGTGAAACTCTCTGAGAGTCCGAGTCATGGTTTACCAGTTATCCTCTATGATGCTGACTCTACAGGTGCAAAGAATCATCTTAGCCTTGCAAAGGAAATCATTGAAAAGAATAAGAAATAAAAAAGGGAAAGATACGGAGTGTAAAGGTATGCTTTGAGACTCACGGATGTATCGTTTTCTGGTTGTAGAACTAATGTTTTTATCACAGATATATTAGCTGCAGGAAATAAAGAAACAAAGGACTGGAAACGAAGAGCATCGTAATATCGGGCAAAACAACCGCTAACTCCACCAAACTCCTTAACTCCATTAACTCCCAAACAAAGACTATGGCTGTACAAAAGAAATATAATCGAAACGCAAAGACCAATGCCCTCGGCCGTGGTCTGGATGCCTTAATATCTACTGAAGCTGTCAGTACACAAGGAAGCTCTACCATCAACGAGGTTGCCTTAGACCAGATTGAAGCGAATCCTAACCAACCTCGTCGAGAATTCGACCCTGTTGCGTTGGAAGAGTTGGCGAATAGTATCCGTGAGTTAGGACTCGTTCAGCCAATAACCTTACGTCAGGTAGACGATAACCGTTTCCAGATTATTGCTGGTGAGCGCCGTTGGCGTGCCAGTCAGTTGGCGGGCTTGAAAGCTGTTCCAGCCTATATCCGTACGATTAAGGACGAGAATGTAATGGAGTTGGCGCTGGTTGAGAACATCCAGCGTGAGGACTTGAATGCGATAGAGATTGCTTTGGCTTACGAACATCTGCTTGAAAAGAGCGGAATGACACAGGAGCGTGTAGCAGAGCGTGTGGGTAAAAGCCGTGCTGCTATTGCTAACTACCTTCGTTTGTTGAAGCTTCCTGCATTGGTACAGATGGGTCTGCAAAAGAAAGAAATAGACATGGGACATGCTCGTGCATTGCTTTCTTTGGATAGTCCTTCACTGCAATTGAAACTCTATCGTGAGATTTTAAAGAACGGATATAGTGTTCGCAAGGTTGAAGAACTGTGTCAGCAACTCAATAACGGAGAAGATATACAGAGCGCAAAGAAGAAAATCTCTGCACGCACCCGACTCCCAGAGGAGTTCAATATCCTCAAGCAGCGACTCTCATCATTCTTCGATACGAAGGTACAGATGAGTTGTAACGCTGATGGAAAGGGTAAGATTAGTATTCCGTTTGCATCAGAAGAGGAATTACTTCACATCATGGAAGTGATGGATAAGATGAAGTAATACTTCCCATACGGAAAAATTAAGGTATTAGTAAGTATAAGATAAGCAAGTGTTCTGGTTTAGAAGAATGATTCACAAGCATTAGGAAGCCTTAACAAGTGGCTGACTACAAAGTAAAGAATAAGTAACAAACCTTCAAACCAGTAACTTAAGCAAGACAAAGGGTAGTGATGAAGATGAAGAATAGAATCCTCAAAGGACTGTTGATAGCCGGAATGCTCACCAGTGTTACGGTCATGCAGGCACAAGATCTGCCCCATGACACGTTAAAGGTTATGTATCCAGGCGACTCTACAGTCGTTGAGATACCGAGTTCGCAGGATAAATATATAGAAGAGAAGGCAATCCTCACACCAGATGATGAGGGAAAACTCACTTCTGTTCTGCGAAAGGATAGTGTCGGCATGGTGAAGAAACAGGGACGAGACTGGTCTAAGTGGCGCCCTAATCCTAAGCGTGCTTTGTGGCTTGCACTTGTCATCCCTGGTGCTGGACAGGTCTACAACCGTAAGTACTGGAAACTACCAATCTTCTACGGAGGCTTTGTAGGCTGTATCTATGCCATGACATGGAACAACCAAATGTATCATGATTATGCGCAGGCTTATATGGACATCATGGATAATGACCCAACAACGCAGAGTTATAATAACTTCCTACACCTCGGAGCTACGATTACCCCTGCCAATGAAGAGCGTTATAAGAACATCTTCAAACAGCGCAAGGATCGCTACCGCAGATGGCGTGACCTAAGTATCTTTACAACTATTGCGGTTTATGCCTTGTCAGTTATTGATGCTTACGTAGACGCTTCCTTATCCGACTTTGACATATCAGATGACCTCTCACTGCATATTGCACCGACGGTCATATCAAATAAGAGTATCGCTACACCTAACAACCCTTTCCGTTCATCGGCAATAGGTATTGGATGTAGTCTGACATTCTAAGCAGCAGCGTACTGTATTTGCGCTAACTAAATCAGAAATAATGAGTAGAAAGAGATATATTGTTTCCTTCCTTATTACAATGGGAGCAACCTGTGGAATCTATGCACAACAGCAAACTGTCGTTGATAATCGTGGTAAAGCTGTGAATGTGATGATTCCTGATGCATCAGAGACGATGGCAGGATATGTTGATGTAGACTATGTAGATGATAAGTTCTATAATAGTGGCATACAAACAGGGTTCGAGAATACACCCTCTACGAATACAACAGAGCCAGAAAACGGTATGGAAGTCATCGATCGTAAGATGCGCAATCTATCGAATGTGATGACAATGACCTGTAATGAGGAAGTTAAGAAATATATCGATCGCTACACAAAGGCAGGACGCCAATCAACTTCTTACCTCTTGGGACGTGCACGTTATTACAACCCTATCTTTGAAGAAGCACTGCGTTTCTATGGTTTACCATTAGAACTGAAGTATCTTCCTGTGATAGAGTCGGGCTTAAATCCTAATGCTACCTCACGTGTGGGAGCAGCAGGACTATGGCAATTCATGGCAACAACCGGTAAACAGTATGACCTTCAGATTGACAGTTATATTGATGAACGCCGCGACCCAGAGAAGTCTTCCTACGCTGCAGCGCGTATGCTGAGCGACCTTTACAAACGATTTGGCGACTGGACATTGGCACTTGCTGCCTATAACTGTGGACCGGGACGTGTTAGCAGTGCTATCACAAAGGCTGGTGGTGGTGCCGACTTTTGGGCTGTCTATCAGCATTTACCAAAGGAGACACGCGGTTATGTTCCCGCTTTCATCGCAGCAAATTATGTGATGAACTACTATGCTGATTACAACATCACACCTCTGTCAACAGGTCTGCCTAACCGCTGTGATACAATCATCGTAGAGAAGGACGTTACACTTGCCAAGATTGCCAACGTATTAGGTATGAATGTGGACGATTTGAAAGTACTTAACCCACAGTATCGACAAGGCTTAATCAAGGCTTTTGCTACCAATGGTGTTGCTAAGCTACGCCTACCTTCTGAAATGATTGAGAAGTTCAAAGGTTACAAAGATCTAATTTACCAAAACGAAACACCAAACGAAGAACCAAGCATGACTATCGCGGCTACTAATACAAGCCAAGGAACCATGCCATACTAACAAGATTCTTTTACCTTATTATATATAAAGGGAGGATGCACAATGGACAAGGACAATATTGAAGTTAAGGAGATTGACTATGAGAAGATGGTAGATGATGCATTTCAGCATCTCATTGATACCTATCTTGCTTCACGTCATCGAAAGAAGGTTGATATCATTACCAAGGCTTTCAACTTCGCACGACAAGCGCATAAGGGTGTGCGCCGACTCTCGGGCGAACCTTATATCATGCACCCTATTGCCGTTGCCCAAATTGCTTGTGAAGAAATGGGACTCGGAGCAACGAGTATCTGTGCAGCCCTCTTACATGATGTCGTAGAAGATACCGACTATACAGTGGAAGATATGGAAAATATCTTCGGTCCTAAGATTGCACAAATCGTTGACGGACTAACCAAGATTTCTGGTGGTATCTTTGGCGAACAGGCTTCAGCACAAGCTGAGAATTTCAAGAAGCTTTTGCTTACTATGAGCGACGACATTCGTGTTATTCTTATCAAGATATGCGACCGTTTGCATAACATGCGCACTCTTGCTTCTCAGCCTGCCAGCAAGCAATATAAGATTGCAGGTGAAACCCTCTACATCTATGCACCACTTGCAAACCGATTGGGACTAAATAAGATTAAGACTGAACTGGAAGACCTAAGCTTCCGCTACGAACATCCTGAAGCATACGCCTCTATTGAGAAGAAACTTGCTTCAACACAAGCGCAGCGTGATATCCTCTTTGAACAGTTCACAGCACCTATCCGTGCCGAACTTGACAAGATGGGCTTTGAATATGAACTTAAAGCACGTGTAAAGAGTCCTTATTCTATTTGGAATAAGATGCAGAACAAACACGTCACTTTTGAAGAAATATACGATATCCTTGCCGTACGTATCATCTATAAACCGAAGTCACCTGATGAGGAAATCAACAACTGTTTCCAAATTTATGTGGCTATCAGTCAGATTTATAAGAGTCATCCTGACCGTCTGCGCGACTGGGTGAACCATCCTAAGGCTAATGGTTATCAGGCATTGCACGTAACTCTCATGTCTTCCAAAGGTCGTTGGATAGAGGTACAGATACGTTCTGAGCACATGAACGAATTAGCAGAACAGGGCTTTGCAGCACATTGGAAATATAAAGATGGCGGTGAGATTACTGAGGATGAAGGCGAATTGAACGAGTGGCTCAGTACGATAAAAGAGATTCTCGACGACCCACAGCCAGATGCTATGGACTTCCTCGATGCTATCAAACTCAACCTCTTTGCCTCTGAAATCTTCGTCTTTACACCAAAGGGAGAGATTAAGACGATGCCAGCAGGTTGTACGGCACTCGACTTTGCTTTCCAAATCCACACCTTCCTCGGTAGCCATTGTATCGGTGCAAAGGTCAACCATAAGCTTGTCCCTTTGAGCCATAAACTCAATAGTGGTGACCAAGTAGAAATCCTGACTTCGATGTCGCAACACGTCAATCCTTCATGGATTAACTTTGTGTCTACAGCGAAGGCTAAGGCAAAGATACAAGCTATCTTGCGACGTGAGAGTCGTGAGTTACAGAAGGCAGGTGAAGAGCAGCTATCGAAGTGGCTAAAGGCACACGACCTTGAGATGACAACTGCAACCTTAGATAAGCTTTGCGAACTACATGACCTTCGTAAGCATGACAGTCTTTTCCTTGCCGTTGGAGACAAGACCGTTATCCTTGGCGACACTGATTTGAACGAACTTCGTGGAAAGTCAAAGTCAGAGAAGACTGTTACCTCACGTGGTTGGCGTCGATACGTTCCTTTCTTGAAGTCGAATGACAAGAAGACAACAGAGTCTGTAGAGGCTAAAGATATAGAGTGTACTGAAGGCTTAATCGTTGTAACCAAAGAACTCAACAGAAAGAAGCCTATCTTCATCAACGAAGAAAACATACATCGCTATCTCTTCCCACACTGTTGCCATGCTATTCCAGGTGATGATATCCTTGGATATATTGACAATAAAAACCATATCGAGATTCATAAGCGTGCCTGTCCAGTAGCTGCAAAGCTAAAAGCAAGCTATGGTGGTAGAATCTTGGATGCCAAATGGGATATGCACCGTCGTTTGTTCTTCGATGCAACGATTGAGATTCGTGGTATTGACCGTAGTGGTATGCTGCACGACATCTCTGATGTTCTCTCCGACCAGTTGGGTGTTAATATCCGTAAGATAACAATTTCCAGCGATAATGGAATCTTTGACGGAACGATTGAGATGCAAGTCCACGACCGCAAGGATGTACAGTTTATCGTTGAAAATATGAAGAATATTAAGGATGTACAAGAGGTCTTAGAGATTCTTTAGTCCTCTAAAGAACTATCTAACCTCAATATAAAGCGTCCTTCCAATCTACCGAGTGACAAAGCCCCAACAAGACTAAAACTATTACACAGCTTACAAGAATAGTTTTATTTTAAGTTGCTGTCATTTTTAACATTTCATGTAATCATACTGTAAACTAATCAGTTAGGACACAACATTGGATGACAGAAATGACAGCAAAATTTATTTTATTTAAGGTACTATATAATCGGCACTCTGAAACAGAGCGTGTGGTGAGCCTCTAATTATTACGAATCTACCAAAAGGGTTAGGAGAATATCAAGAGCTATGCAATAGGTTATATCACTCGAGAAATTAGAAAATCCTATAAGCTTTATCCGATATATGGAGTGATAAAGCTTACTTCTGCAAGAGGAACTTCAATATAACAGATGCAATTTCTTATCAAACGTGCGGAGGCTCCGCACACATGGTGCGGACGGTAAACACCAATAGTGTGGAGGCTTAACACCACTCTTTTGGGCGGTTTATATCCTTACAAAAATATACTACTCATAAAGTGTTAGATATCGTTTCTTCTCACACATTGGGCTGCCCCTTATCATTCCATATATCAGAAGGAGCTTATCTAATATGATAAAATCAATTTCTATTCATAAAGAAAAGCAAATAAATACCTATTTTTGAGTATTGTAGAGTTTGTTAAATCGTCTTATCTTTGCAAGTCATGGACTTCACGAATAGGATAATAGCGTCTATTGTATTTTGCGGACTAAGTATCAATGGAATTGCACAGACACTGACAGGTTGTGTTGTGGGGAAGGATGATCGTAAGCCTATAGCCTACGCATCAGTCACATTGAAGGAGAATCGCTTATACGCTTTTACGGACGAAAAAGGTTGTTTCACGATAAAAAACGTACCGAAAGGAAAGTGTACTGCAGTTATCTCCTGCCTTGGTTACGCAGAACAAACAGTAGTTGTCACCATTAACAATGATGGTGCCACGCTCAACGTGCGCCTTGCCGAAGACAACCTTCAACTCGATGAAGTACAGGTTGTTGCGCATCGAAAGAAAGACGAGATAACAACCTCTTATACCATTGATCGTAAGACATTAGACAATCAACAGATAATGACTTTGGCTGATATTGCCCAACTCCTGCCGGGCGGTAAGAGTGTAAACCCTTCTTTGATGAATGATAGCAAATTGACTTTGCGTAGCGGTTCATCAGAGCGAGGCAACGCGTCGTTTGGTACAGCCATTGAAGTGGATGGTGTTCGTCTGAACAACAATGCTATGATGGGTGAAACAGCTGGTGTGAGCACACGGGGGGTAAGTGCTTCTAACATTGAAAGTGTGGAGGTAGTACCCGGTATTGCCTCTGTAGAATACGGCGACCTCACCAATGGTGTAGTAAAAGTGAAGACCCGTAGAGGTAGTTCGCCTTTCATCTTAGAAGGAAGTATCAATCAGCACACTCGCCAAATAGCCCTTCACAAAGGCTTAGACTTGGGCAAGAACGCTGGACTTATCAACTTCTCTCTTGAGCATGCACGCTCTTTCTCGGATGCAGCATCGCCTTACACAGCTTATCAGCGCAATGTGCTATCACTGCACTATATGAATGTCTTTATGAAAGACACAGCCTCTGACGTTGGATATAGGACTGAATGGTGGCGTGGGAGGCTATGATTCGAAGGCTGATCCAGACCGCAACTTGGACAGTTATTATAAGGTTAAGGACAATAATGTGGGTGGTAATGTGCGCCTTGACTGGTTATTGAACAAGTCATGGATAACCAATCTGAATTTTACAGCAGCCTTCACCTACGCTGATAAACGCTCAGAAAGCTACAGCAATGAGAGTAGTAGTTCTACACAACCTTATATACACACCTTGACGGAAGGATATAACATTGCAGAAGATTACGATAAGAACCCTTCTGCCAACATTATTCTTGGTCCTACAGGCTATTGGTATCTGCGTGGTTTTGGAGACTCGAAGCCATTAACCTATAGCTTGAAGCTAAAGGCTAATTGGAATAAATCATTTGGAAAGTTCCGCAATCGCTTACTTGTTGGTGCTGAATGGACAAGCAGTAGGAATAAGGGAAAGGGTACACACTACGAAGATATGCGCTACGCACCGACATGGCGTGAATATCGTTTTGACGTCCTACCCGCTTTGAACAATATGGCACTCTATGCCGAGGATAAGCTCTCGATGGCTATTAACACCAAACAGAATGTTGAACTGACAGCAGGTGTGCGTGAGGATATCACCTCAATTCCAGGCTCAGAATATGGAACAGTGGGTAGCCTTTCACCACGTGTGAATATGCGCTATATGCTTCGTTTCGGACAAGAAAGTTGGGTTAACAGTCTTAGCTTGCATTCAGGATGGGGAAAGAGCGTGAAACTTCCGAGTTTCCAAGTACTCTATCCTTCTCCATCTTATCGTGATATGTTGGCATTTTCATCTACCAGTGATGCTAATAATCGTTCTTATTACGCCTACTACACCTACCCTTCAAAGGCACGATACAATGCTGACTTGAAATGGCAATATGCCAACCAGTGGGACTTAGGTGTGGAGATGAGAACGAAGATAGCAGACATCAACCTTTCATTCTTCCATAGTAAGACTTTCAATCCTTACATGGCAACAAACACTTACGCACCTTTCACCTATAAGTACACATCACCTGCTAAACTTCAAGCGAGCGGTATTGCTACGGCTAACCGACTCTTTGCGATTGACCCACAGACAGGTATTGTGACGGTAAGTGATGCCAGCGGTGCGAAAGCCCCAGTCGTTCTCGGTTATGACGAACGTAACACCTACGTCACCAATACGAAATATGTGAATGCTGATCCATTGAGTCGCTATGGCTTAGAATGGATTGTAGACTTCAAACAGATTAAGGCACTCCGTACACAGGTACGTGTTGATGGTAAGTATTATCATTATAAGGCACAGGACGAAACGCTCTTTGCGGATGTACCAGTAGGTCTAAATACACGTCAGTCAGATGGTAAACTCTATCAATATATTGGTTATTATCGTGGCGGTGCAGCCTCATCAACCAACTATACAGCTGATGCTTCTGCCTCAAATGGCTCTGTCAGTGGTCAAGTAGATATGAATGTCACACTAACGACACACATACCAAAGATTCGACTTATCGTAGCTTTGCGTTTGGAAAGTTCACTCTATACTTACAGCAGAGCTACCAGCAGTCGTGGATATGTTGTGAATAGTGGCAATGAATACTTTGGCGAGCCGTATAATGGTAAGGCAGAAAATCAAACAGTAATCGTCTATCCAGAGTATTACAGCACATGGGATGCACCAGAGACATTGGTTCCTTTTGCTGAGAAATTACGTTGGGCAGCAACGAACGACAGAGGGTTATACAACGACTTAGCACAATTGGTTGTACGAACAAACTACCCTTACACATTGAATCCAAATAAGTTGAGTGCGTTCTGGTCGGCTAACTTGAGTGTAACAAAGGAAATTGGCAAACACGTATCTATATCGTTTTATGCCAATAACTTCTTCAACACACTTGCTCAGGTACACTCTACTCAGACAGGACTTGAAACAAGTCTCTTTGGTAGTGGATATGTTCCGAGCTTCTATTATGGACTTTCATTAAGATTGAAGATATAATGAAAAAGCTATTTAGTTTACTTGCAGTATGCGTGATAACAATGTTAATCTCGTGTGCTGATTATGAGGAGGGCATTAAGGTAGTCAACTTCGATGTGAAAGTTAGAATTCCCCAGCACTTATGACGGTTCTTATGAAGGCTTACGTGTAGAGTTGCAAGATGCCGTGGCAAGCACCTTCGTTGATAGTACAGACGCACAAGGAATAGCTCACTTTAGAGTTCCTTCAGGCTTGTATAAGGTCAGCAGCTCTGCAAGAAAGGAGACCACAGACTATCGCTACTTCTTCAATGGTGCCAAGTCGCAGATAGTTGTTTCCATAGACTCTCCTCGCGTGGTAACCTTACCATTAGTAATGTCGAAGAAACGTATCGTGAATTAAAAGAGAGATAAAGATAGTATAAATTAAAAACAATGTTTATGAAGAAAATAAGTTTTATAGGGCTTATCGCTTTAGCACTGTCGTTCATACCCCTTATTGGCTTTGCACAGACGTACAAGAGAAGATGATAACCTGCCTTGTCTTGACCGAAACGAATGGTACAACGACCGAGTTTGCATTGGAATCGTTTCCTGTTATAACCATAGAAGGCAACGACCTTGTTATTACTTGTAAGGATCAGAAACTCACAACAGCACTGACAGGCGTGCAGGATTACCACTTCATTGAGAAGAAGGTGACAACAAGTATTAGTAGTGTGCCTTCGAATGACCCGAAGAATACGTCTAATACACCTCAATTCTCATTCAGTAATGCAGAAGTAAGTGGATTGAAAGCAGGTGCAAGAGTGGCTATTTACAATCTTAATGGTACACAAATCAGCTCTGTGACAGCAGATGGTGAGGGACGAGTTGCCCTTGACTTCTCGTCTTTACCTAAGGGTGTCTACATCCTTCGCACACCTACTAAGAGCTTTAAGTTTATGAATAAATAAGAATAACATAAGAAATTAAATAGAAAAAGATATGAAGAAAATATTACTTCTCCTTGTTGCTGTATTTGTTTTCATCAGCAACATCAATGCACAAACATGGAATATGGTTGTGACACATAACGATGGTACTGTACAAGTCATCAAAGCATCAGATGTAAAGAACGTAACCTTCCAATTGCCTGATCAGAATGCTGACCAAGTTATCATCAAGGAACTGTACACGACTGGTGTACCAGACGATAAAGACCCCAAGAAGTTCTTCCAATCTGACAAGGGTTTTATCCTCTATAACAATGGTGGTAAGACTGCGGTAATCAGCAACTTGGCTATTGGTATGTTAGACCCATACAATGCACATGCTGCAAATGCATGGTATAGTGCAAGTGCGTCAGAGCCATCTTACGTATCAGAGAAATGGGTTCCAGCAACTACAGGTATATGGTACTTCCAGAATTCATTGGTTATCGAGCCTTATTCACAGGTTGTTATCAGCTGTATGGGAGCAATAGATAACACCAAGACCTATTCAAAGAGCGTTAACTATGCCAACAAGGATTATTACACAATGTACGATCCTGAGACTGGTTTCAACATGACATCCTATTATCCAACACCAGCTGAGGTAATCCCAGCCAGCCAATACCTTAAGGCAGTAAAATTTGGACAAGCCAATGCTTGGCCACTTAGTCAGTCTTCTCCAGCCTTCTTTATCTTCCAAACAAAGAACACAACACCTGCCGCTTTCGCAAACGATGCAAGTAATATCACATACGCACCAGGCAAAGTCCAGAACAAAATAAATGCTGTATTGAAGGTCCCAACAGACTGGATTCTTGATGGTATTGAGGTTTATCAGGATATTAACGAGAGTAAGAGTAAAAAGCGTTTCGGCTCTGACGTAGATGCTGGTTATGTGAAGCAGACTATCAAACTTGGTCATAGTGTATATCGTAATGTAGACGTTGAAGCGACAAAGAAGATTGAAGGCAATACTGCTAAATTGGTTTATAACTATCAGTATGGTGCAGATCCAAGTCATATTGATGCTGAAGCATCTATGAAGAATGGAGCAAAGATTGTCTACATGGACACAAACAACTCTACTTCTGACTTCCACGAGCGCAAACAGTTCTCACTTAGAGACAAGTAAAATAGATGATAAAAGAACATAACCTGTAAGATGAGATATAGGTTCATGACACTTATACTGGCAGGAGTAACCCTCTCTGCCAGCCTCAACGCACAGGAGCAGGCTAAAGATAGTCTGCTCCATCGTGATTTTAGCTTCGTTGCCAACAGCGATGCATGGCTGAGAAGTGACAATGCTGCAGCTTTGACACGATTTAAGACAAAGAACATTTCCTTGGCTGAAGTCTATGCACAATATGGCAAGGGAGGCTTTGTCAACTATGATGCATCGCCACGTACCGTGCAAGCGGGTGCTAACGTCTCTTCATTCTATCGCCTAACAGACAGGATTGTCCTATCGGGGAGTATGCGTTATGACAACTTCTCTGGGCGTAATATGACTGGCTCGGCGTTCATACAGACCCAACGTCTGCCCTTTGATATCGTAGAAGACTCGCTAAATAATGCTGGCACAAAGCATCGTGACACCTATAATCTTATGAGCGCATTGTCTTGGGAGATATATAAAGGACTTGCCATTGGTACAAAGGTGGACTTCACTGCGGCAAACGTTGCTAAGTATAAGGATTTAAGACATAAGACAAAGCTAATGGATTTAGCCCTCACTACTGGCATCTATGTACCGTTACAGCCTATTAGTCTTGGTTTCAATTATACTTACCGACGGAACACAGAGAGCGTAATCTTTAGTACCTACGCTTCAAATGCACAGGAGTTTACGTCTTATATCAACTATGGTCCGTGGATTGGTAAGACCGAACCCTTCAGTAGTTCGGGCTTTACTGATAGCAATAGGGAGCAACCTATGCTCAATGAATATCATGGTTTAGGTCTACAACTTGGCTGGGAAATCCTCCCACACCTCTCATGGTTTAACCATTTGGATATGGCTTATCGAAAGGGTTATTATGGTAGGAAGTCACCCTATACGATTGTTCACACCAATCATCATAGCCATATCTATGACTACCAAACACGCCTAACTTTGAACCTCAATAAGCAGATACATCATCTTGACTTTAGTTTCTCAAGCGAGAACCTTGTCAACGAGATGAATGCTTATCGTTCTAACAAAAATGAACAGGGAGCCTACTTCTATCAGTATCTTGACCCGGTAAAGAGTGCCAATAAGGCGTGGAATGATGTGCATCTTGGCTATACTGGCTATTATGGCGTTATAAATGAGTTACCTCTCTGGACGGTAGAAGCAGGTGCGAACATTGCACAACGTAAGCAGACTGGCTACAGCTATCCTTACTACCGACGTCAGGACATCCACACTACAGAGGCTTATACAAGTCTTACACGTAACCACCTTTTCCGAAAGGGAGTATTGTCATTAAAGGTGGGCTTTACCTATAAGAAGGGAAAGGGTGATGCTTTCGAAGATGGAACATTAGCTAAACCATCTGACAAGCAGAATGGTTTCTACGATGGACGTACTGATGTATCGTGAGTATAAGTATCTTACAGACCCACAATACTCCCTCCAACTCGGACTTAAATATGCCTTTGTCCTTCCAGGCACCAAGATGAAGACCTACACTGCCTTCGACTTCACTCATCGGCATACCAACGACGGCAACGCTTATCTCATAGGAAGGAACTATTCAACGGGCAGACTGACTATTGGTTGTACGTTCTAACAGTTTTACTATTGGTCCGCACGAATGGTGCTAAGCGTTCGCACAAGTGGTGTTGAGCCTCCGCACCACTCGTGCGAAGCACTTAAAAGAGTACAATATGTTATTAAGACGAAGGCAAATAATCGTTAGTAAGACAATACCCTACTAAGAATCAAAATCAGACAGACATAAAAGAATTATAAAAGGAATCAATCACATATTATGTTAATAAACAAAAGAATCATCAATGCGCTTGTACTCCTGCTCCTCGTAACAGGTGCTATGGCGCAGAATGTCAGCACCGACAACAGCTTCCGCATAGGTAAGTTGAAGAACGGTATGACTTATTACATACGCCACAATGCTAAGGAGAAAGGAATTGCCGACTTCTACATTGCACAGCGTGTGGGAAGTATTCTCGAAGAACCTAACCAAAGAGGATTGGCTCACTTCCTTGAGCACATGGCTTTCAATGGTAGTAAGAACTTTAAGAATACACCTACCTCACCAAGTATCGTACATTGGTGTGAAGCACATGGTATTAAGTTCGGTACCAACCTTAACGCTTACACCTCCGTTGACGAAACGGTTTATAATGTCAGTTCCGTACCTGTAAAGCAGGAATCAACCATCGACTCTACCCTACTTATCCTCCACGACTGGAGTCACTACTTGGACCTTGAGGACAAGGAGATAGACAAAGAGCGTGGTGTTATCCACGAAGAGTGGCGTACTCGTCGTGCTGGTATGGCTTCACAACGTCTAATGGAAGAGGCATTACCGATTATCTATCGTGATACGAAGTATGAAGACTGTCTGCCAATCGGTAAGATGGAGATTGTAGACAACTTCCCTTACAAGGCACTCCGCGACTATTACCACAAATGGTATCGTCCAGACCTGCAAGCAATCATCGTTGTGGGTGATATTGACGTAGACAAGATGGAGAAGAAGATACAGTCTGTCTTCTCTGCTATTCCAATGCCTGAGAATGCTGCTCATCGCGAATACTTCCCAGTGAATGACAACGACAAGATGATTGTGGCATCATTGAAGGATTCAGAACAACCTATCATGCTCGTTACACTTTATATGAAGCGTGAGGCTACGCCTGATTCAGAGAAGTCTTCGGTAAAGTATCAGCGAGACGGATATGTTGACGACTTAGTTTCTTATATGATTGGCGAACGCCTTAACGAGATGCAGGACAAGAATCCAAAGCCTTGCTTGAGTGCTTCTGCACGTATGGGGCAGTTCTTGATCAGTCGTACAAAAGATGCTTTTGTTCTTTCCTTTGGTGCTCGTCAGGAAGATGTAAAGGGTTCTTTCGATGCTGCAGTGGGTACGATAGAGCAGATTCGTCAGCATGGGTTTACTCCTTCAGAACTTGCTCGTGCCAAAGCTTTCCGCCAGAAGGTGATTGACCGCCAATACAATGAGCGCAACGACCGTCGCAACGCTTATTATGTGCGTCGCGCAAAGCAGAACTTCCTCGATAATGAACCCATCACCACCGAAGCATACGACAAACAACTCGACGACCAGTTCTTTAATGAGGTAACACTCGACGAGGTGAATGCTGCTATGCGTGAAGCTATCACGAATAAGAATCAGGTGCTTGTTGTATATGCACCAGACAAAGCTGGAGTAAATGTTCCCTCAGATGCGCAGTTTGAGCAAATGGTTCTCGATGCACAGGCAAAGACCTATCCTAAGTATGTCGAGAAGAAGTTGGACGATAAACTTATAGAGACGTTACCGAAGAAGGGACGTATCAAGAGTGAGAAAGCAGGCTTGCACGGAACAACGGAAATCACACTGAGCAATGGTGTGAAAGTTTACTTCAAGAAGACCGACTATCAGAAGGATGCAGTGACACTGAACTTCTTTGCAGAAGGTGGTTCATCCCTCTATCCTGTCAAGGACTTGATTAACACACAGTTTATTTCAGCTGCCGTTAAAGAAGGTGGTGTTGGCCGTTTCAGTGCAACAGAACTCAACAAATTCTTAGCAGGTAAGACCGTTCGTATCAATGCTGGTGTAGGCAATGAAACACAGTCTATCAGCGGTAACTCGTCTATCAAAGACATCCGTACACTCTTTGAACTTACTTACTTGTACTTTACAAACTTACGTCGTGATGATCAGGCGTTTCAGTCAGAAGTTAACCGTATGCGCTCTTTCCTCACCAACCGTGAGGCAAGTCCTAACGTTAGCTACAACGACTCTATCGCTGCCATCGTTTATGGTAATTCGCCACGTGTACAACCACTTAAGGCTGCATCACTTGACAAGGTAAGCTATGACCGTATTCTCGAGATTTATAAGGAGCGTTTCAGCAATGCTTCTAACTTCAAGATGATTGTCATGGGTAACATTGACATCGCTCAGTTGCGCCCTCTCTTGGAACAATACATTGCTTCACTGCCATCAACAGGCAAAAAGGAAACCTTTGCGAAGACTTATCCTGACGTGCGCAACTGCAACGAGACACACCGCTTCGAAAAGAAGATGAAGACCCCATTGGCACGTGTAACTATCTTCTACACATGGGACGAACCTTACACAGCGAAGGCTGATTTGGAACTCGATGTCTTCAAACGTGTATTGTCTATCGCCTATACCGACTCTGTACGTGAGGAGAAAGGTGGAGTGTATGGTGTGAAACTGCAGCAGAGTCTGAGCGCAACAAGTAATCCTCACGCCCTCTTGAAGATTGCCTTTGATACAGATCCAGACAAGTATAACATGGTTATGCCAATCATCACAAAGCAGATTGAGCACATTGCCAATAAGGGTCCAGAGGCAGTAAATCTGCAGAAGGTGAAGGAATATCTCTTAAAGCAGTACGACCAGTCGTCTATTACCAACGACTACTGGCTCTACGTGATATACAACCAGCTGCGCCACGGAGTTGACTTTGACAAGGACTACAAGGCTATTGTGCGCAACATCACAGCTGCTGACATCCAGCGTATTGCCCGCAACCTTATCAAGAGCAACCGCCGTATTGAAGTGACGATGCAGTCTGAAAAGGGAATCTAAGCCGTTCTATATTATAGGTTGCACAAAGTAAACCTACTTAAAACAGCCATATCGAAGCCAGAGAGCTTTGATATGGCTGTTCTTCTTTGCTATTAGTGTTCGAGAGAATTTATCTCTGGCCTTACTAATATAACGTTTACACTTTGAAAGATTTTCGATTTTCTCTTTATCTGTGTAGATTTATATTTATCTACTACTTCGTTGTTGGTACAATACCTGCATCAGTATCAGAGTTATGAATACGTTGGTTCACCTCAGAGCCATGCTTTCCAAAATTAAGGTTGAAATGAAAGTCTATGCCAAAAACCTTACATAGATTTTTCGACCATACCATTTGATTATAAGGAGCAAGATGGGAAAGATTTTCTACAGACATTTCATAACGTGAACTGAAGATGTTCTGCAACTGGAGTTCTACACCCCATTTTTCTCTATTGTACCCAAAGACTATACTGTGTGATTTCTCATCTTTGTTAAGTGTCTCCCCCCACAGGCTATGAAAACTTGTCTCAAGATTGGCGCCTACATACCAATTCTTGTACATTCCCATTAAGTTGGCACGCAAACCCCAGTTGGTATGTGTATGCGTATAGGTATTGCCATTGCTGATATAGCGATTGACAAATGGGGTTAATTGGATAGACATATAATCCTTCCAAGGTTGTACTTTAGGTTTATTTGAGAGTTCAGACGATGGAAGCCTCTTTGATTGGCATAACTCCTAACATAGAAGCCATTCGAATAGGTCGTTTCTTCCATATATGGCTTGTCGTCATAGCTGTAACGAGTAAACCATTCTGCACTAATATACTTTGTTCCTACGCTAATTGACAGTTCATTAGAGAAAAATCTGACCGCTTGTAGATTAGGATTTCCACGCCGTATTTGGTAAATATCTATGTGCTGTTCAACATCGCTTAATTCGGCAAGTGAGGGTGCGTAGCCTCCCATGTAGGCTTTGTAGCGTATTGACAGATAATTGTTGAAACGGTACCCCAGCTGAATAGTTGGGCGAAATATATATTTTACCTGTTTGGCATTTCCTTGGCTAACATAGGTTCTCATAGCACCTACACCTACCATATAATCCAGTTTTCCTAACTTTGAAGCCCATTCTCCAAAACCATAACTCTCACCTGTATTCATCTTTATGCTTGAGAATGTGTTTCCATCATATGCGTTTTTTGTGTACATCTGCTGATGTCGCAGACCGAATGACAACCGCGAATCCTTGATTTTCTGCTCGTAAATAACCTCAGCTATAGCGGAATATTTATTACCATCAACATGGGAAGATATTTCCTGTACAGAATTTCCCTGAGATTGGCGATATAAACGGTCGTTCTTAGTATTGATATATGTTCCTATCAGGTCAAAGAAAAGATGCTTATCCTTGGTAAACTCATGTTGATAATAAATATCTAACGATGGATTATTGCTCCTTGACTTGGTGCGGTCCATGATATCGAATATGTTGCTATTCTGAATAAGTTTGGAATTTCTATCAAATACCGCATGAGGTGTATTGTTATATAAATCACGAAAAGTAACACTCAATATGTTTCCGCTATTTATGTAATCGTATCCTATGGATAGATTGATGTTATCATATCGTGCCTTTGTCTTTTGCCCTATCTCATAGTTATTGATACTGGGTGTCGTTGCATGGAAAGCCTCCGTGTTTTCACGTAACCAGTTTACATCGCGTCGATTCCAGTTTACAGATGCCTTGAAGTTTGACTTACCTACATGATAATTACCCGATAACTGATAATCTCCTATACCTAAGGGATTGATAGTGTTCATCAACTCTCCCGAGATACTTCCTCCATTCTTCTTTTCCTTTAAGATAATGTCAATTACGGCAGCTACATTTCCATATCTTAGACCAGGATTATCATGATATTCTATTCTCAATACGTCTGCCGGCAAGAGAGCCTTCACCTCCTGTATCTCTGCCTTTACACCATTAATACGTAACTCTACGACATCCCCCATAGTGGTAGTCACCTTACTGTCGAGCGTATTTACAGAGATTCGTGAAAGCTGAAGATGCTGCAACAAACTTAAACCATTGCTTGATGTTTTTTGCTGAAGCAGATTAGGGATAATTATTTGGCGGTCAGCTTTTTGTATTACGTTGTTGGCGGTCACTGTAACGTCATTAAGCAGCTTACTCTCTGGCTCCAACATGATTGTACCCACCGAAAGGTGCTTAGAAATGTTTTGGCATTTAATTTCCTGCGTAGAATACCCAACAAAAGATATCCTTATTCTATAGTTCTCTCCTTCATGCGTATTCAGTTCAAAGCCACCATTCATATCAGTTACCACTCCACTAATCATCTTATTTTCGCTTTCACGAAATAATGAAACAGTTGCAGCTGGTAATGGTTGCTTGTTTTCATCTACGACCGTTCCCGTAGTTTGTGCCGCAAGAATACCATAGCAGCCAGACATGAGCAACGTGAGAATTTCTTTTTCATAAACATTATATTATTTATTATATGTATTGTCTTATTATAATTTTGGAGTCAACATCATGATATGGCGACAACTTTTCTTGTCTTTCGATGTTGCAAAGGTAATATTTTTTTTATTTTCACTACGCAAAAGTGTAATTCTTAGTTGTCTGCTTAAATTTAACATCAAAGTGTGATCATATTGCTTTATAAATACAATATTCACATAATTTCTTTTGTTTCTTGATTTATATGGCAAAAATACTTCTTTTCCAAAGATCACCTATCACACCTTTGTGTAAATTTGCTCCTCTCTCTTTGTTTTTTACACTTTTGTGTAATTCTCTTGCGATATTCTGCATTAAAAATGTACTTTTGTAGAAAATAAAATAGAGGGACCTTATTAAGTTAAACATATATGACAGATGTAAAAGAATTCTTTATAGCGTCGAATACTGTAAGCAATGCACCAGATTATGATTCTAATGTACTGTCCACATTGATTCATACAGTAGAGTCCTTTGCACGTGTAACCTATCAGAGCATTTATTTGATAGACTATTATAAACAGGAGTTTCTTTATGTATCAGATAACCCTTTGTTTCTTTGTGGTCATACTGCAAAGGAGGTGAAGGATTTGGGATATAGTTTTTATTTGAAATATGTACCAGAGGAAGAACAAAAAATGCTTGTTGAGTTGAACAGAAGTGGTTTTAAGTTCTTTGATACTTTCGACAATGTTGATAAATACCAATGTTCCATGTCATATCATTTTCATCTGAAGAGTGGAACAAGAAGCAGACTAATCAACCACCAGCTTACTCCTATACTATTAACTGACGATGGCAAGATATGGATAGGTATGTGTGTTGTTTCTCTATCTTCACATAAAACAGTTGGACATGTAGAGTTCCACAAAAAGGATAATCCTAACTATTGGAAATATTCTTTCGAAAGCCATCGGTGGATGGAATCTGAAGGAGTTTCGCTAAAAGAAGAGGAACTCGAAGTGCTTAGATTGTCAGCAGCGGGACTAACAATGACAGAAGTAGCAGCCAAAATGTGCCGCTCATTAGATTCTATTAAAACCTACAAACGTCACGCCTTTGACAAATTAGGCGTGGCGAATATCACCGAAGCTATTTCAAGAGCTATCTTAAACAAACTCTTCTAAAAATAATAATTTACGGCAAAAGCGAAGATACACATTCAATTAGTAAGTGCATATTGAGACTCATTTGGCTTTGAAAAGACGCCTATCGATTAAATGGTCTCTACATGCTCTAACACCGTGTATCCTTTAAAAAGCATTTCCCAGTGAAAACAATTTTGCTGTCACTACTGTCACCCTAATTCATTAGTTAACTTGCTATGCAACAGTAGGATTACATGAAATGTTAAATGTGACAGCAAAACGAAATTAAAATTATTCGTGGAATAGTGTGTATAAATTCCACACGACCTAACATTTAGACGATAAACTAACGGCTTATATTATATACGAAAAGACAAAAAACAGTAAAATTCAACAAAAAGGTTGTAACATTACAACCTTTTCTCAAACATTTTTCATAATTTTGTGATGTATTTAAAATAAATATGTCTATATGAAGTATCTAAATATAAAGAAGGCATTGGCTGCTTGGCGCGATATTCAGCCATTGTCAGAGAAGGACAGGGATAGGCTCAGACGCCGCTTCACCGTGGACTTCAACTATAATAGCAACCACATTGAGGGCAACACACTGACTTATGGTCAGACCGAGATTCTTCTGCTATTCGGCAAGGTGATTGGCGAGGCTGATATAAGGGACGTGCACGAGATGACGTCAAGCAACGTGGGGCTGCAAATGATGACAGAAGAGGCTGCTGTCAAAGAAAAGCCTTTGACACAAAACTTCATCCGCACACTGCACAGAACACTGCTTCGTGAAAACTACACCGTTTACCGCAATCTGCCTGGTGGTGTGCAGACAAATTATGTGATACACGCAGGTCAGTATAAGACGCGCCCCAATAGTGTGATAACAAGGTATGGCGACCGCTTTGAGTACGCTTCACCCGAAGAAACGCCGGGGCTGATGTTTGACTTGGTGAATTGGTACAATGAAGCCGAGAAGAAAGGAAAACTTTCAGCTATCGAACTGGCGGCATTGTTCCACTATCGTTATATACGCATTCACCCCTTTGAGGATGGCAATGGACGTATCGCCCGTTTGATGATCAACTTCATTCTCACACGCCACAATTATCCGATGATTGTTGTGCGCAGCCGCAAGAAGAGCGAGTATCTGGAAGCGTTGCATCAGTCTGACCTTGAAGTCGGCCCTGTGCCGAGCGACGGAGCACACGCCAACATTGGCGATATTCGTCCATTCCTCAAATATTTCAATGAGCTTGTGGCAACAGAGGTTTATAACGATGTGCTCTTCATCAGCGAAAAGAATGAAAATGTTTGGTGGTATGACGGCGAAAGAATTTCTTTCCGCTCGCCTAACTACACCAAAATATTGAACGCCATGCGCACACAGCCTACGTTGACTCTGAACGACATGAAAGAGGAAACAGGTATTAGTGTGTCAGCTATCCAAAAACTGTTGGATAAACTGCTTTCTAAAAAGTATGTGGAGCGTGGTGAGAAAGATGGAAGCTGGAGAGTCTTTCTTACCCAGTAAACACGCAAAAAGGTTGCATCACTACAACCTTTTCTAAAACATTTAGTCTGCTACTGGGTAGAACACTCCTTTGATTAACTGCGACATTCCGTTTTCTGTGAATGTCGCAGTTAGCTTTTCGCAGATGTAACCCAGAATTCTGTTATTAGAACAGGTATTCTACCAGATTGGATGTTTAGCAAAATTGAAGAAAGAAATAGAAATTCTTCAGTCTTGTTTAAATTTAACACAGAAAATCTCCACCTGCCACGATATAAACAAGAATGTTTACCAATATCACGAGAATTGTCTTCTTTCTTTTTAGCTGGATTCAAATATGCCTATGACTTGATGCTTAAACACAAAGAACTAATTTTAGATTTCTTTAATGCATATAACTTTAATGCAGTAACAAGTCGCGTATTACTACACCCAACGATTATATATACGAAGTCATCTAGACTTTTCCCTCTTTCTTATCTTTTTCAGAAAGATCAGTATAAATGCGATATAGTTCCATCCCTCCCAACTGGTTTGTGTGGTATCGAACCTGTTGAGCACGCTCCTGTATGAGTCCATCCACGCATTGGTCCTTTCAATGCTGTATCTCTCCTTGTAAAGCAGCTCATCAAATAACTCGTCATCTCTCCGCATCCCTCTCCGCTTATTGAAGGCGACGTTTGGGAACACCTCCTGCTGATGGCAACCTCGCCTGAATAGTGCAGAGTCAAAGCCGGCATCTGCATTGAGAAAGAGCCCCGATACGGACAAGCCTGAATCCTTAATCCCTGCGAACAAATCCTGAAGAACCAGGGAGATGTTGTGAAGGTCGTTGTGAGAACCCGAAACAGGTGTGGTCATGGCAAGCGGTATACCTTGCCGGTCTGTGACATAGATGGCATTGGTGGTCGTTCTTTTCTTGCGTCCTTGGTATCCACAGCACTCCCTATCGCGAAGCGTGGTGGTGTGGCTGCCGTCCAAATCCACACTGGACATGTCCAAGAAAGACCTGTGACGGCTCAATATCATGCCCCAAACCTTTTTCCATTCACCGTTCCTCGACCACTTGCGGAAATGGGCATACACACTCTTGCAGCTCAAAACCCTCTCCGTGAAGATGGCTGAAACGGGAAGCATGTGCCACTGACAGCCCGTTTTCAACTTGTAGAGAATGCACTGAATGACCTCCAACAGGTCACTTTTTGTAACATAACCGCATTTTCCACCGACAAATATGGCAAGATCTCAGATTTTATTGTATCTTTGTCCAGTACTTCGTACATGAGAGGAGTGTTTATCTTGGTTTTTACAGTACAAAGATCATAAACACCTCTCAATTTGTAGAGATTTTAAAAGTATAGATAACTTCGACATCAACTCATCAATTCATCAACTCGTCAACTCGTCAACTCAATATGATTGAACACCAACTTATCGTATCTATTCTGCTGATTGTAGCCATCTGTTTGCTGGTGATGGTTAGCCATCGCATCAAGGTGGCCTATCCCGTGATGCTTGTTTTGGGCGGCATAGCCCTGAGTTTCGTCCCTGGCATGCCCCGTTTGCGCATCCATCCCGATGTGATATTCCTCGTGTTTCTTCCTCCGATACTCTACGACGCCGCAGCGGCCAACTCGTGGAAAGAGCTGTGGCACTGGCGGCGCATCATCGGTTCGTTCGCTTTTATCGTTGTGTTTATTACGGCTTTGGTTGTAGGGTATATTGCCAACACGTTCATTCCAGGGTTCTCTGTTGCCCTAGGTTTCTTGATAGGCGGCATCGTTTCGCCACCCGATGCCGTGTCGGCTGCGGCCATCATGAAGTTTGTTAAAGTGCCGCGGCGCGTGTCGGCCATGCTCGAAGGCGAGAGTTTGTTCAATGATGCCAGTTCGCTTATCATCGTAAAGTTTGCCCTTATCGCCATTGGTACGGGCCAATTTGTGTGGCATCAGGCCGCCGCCTCGTTCGTTTGGATGGTTATTGGCGGTGCAGGTGTGGGCGTGTTGCTGTCGTATGTGATTATCAAGCTGTACAAGTGGCTGCCGATGGACGAAAATATCGACACCATGTTCTCCATCATCAGCCCCTACTTGATGTACATCTGTGCCGAAACGGTTGAGGCTTCGGGCGTGTTGTCGGTGGTTAGCGGCGGCTTGTATTTCAGCTATCGCCGAATACTCATCATCCGCTCCTCGTCTAGACTGCGGGCCGAGAACGTGTGGAACTTCCTTATATTCTTGCTCAACGGGTTGGCTTTCCTTTTTATCGGACTAGACTTGCCCGAGATAATGGCTGGACTTAAAGCCGATGGCGTTAACCTTTGGACTGCAACAGCCTACGGACTGCTGATTACGGGTGCGCTGGTTGTAATACGTATGGGTGCCGCGTTTAGCGCGGTGTTCGTCACGCGCTTTATGAGTAAGTTCATCACTGTGGCCGATTCGCGTTCGCAAGGAATGGCCGGCCCCTTGGTCTTAGGGTGGACGGGCATGCGCGGCGTGGTGTCGTTGGCGGCTGCTTTGGCCATTCCGCTCTACATTCCAGGCACACAGACGCCCTTTCCCGAACGTAGCATGATGCTGTATATCACCTTTGTGGTGATTACGCTCACACTTGTTTCAGGGTTTAACGCTCCCAGTGCTGCTTAAATGGGTGAAATTTCCCAACTACGACGACCATCTGCCGCCCGAAGAGACGGAACGCATCATACGAATTGGTATGGCACAGGCCAGTCTGGATTTCCTTCAACGCAACAATAAGTGTGCGGATGTTACGCGTTCGGCCCTGTTGAACAGCCTGGTTACGCACTGGAACGAGCAGTTGGAGAGCGAAGGGTTGGCCACATTGTACGATGACGAGTTGCGCAAGAACTATCATAACATACTGAAAGAACAGCGGTTGTGGCTGAACAAGTTGAATAACGAGAACGAAAGGGTGGACGAGGAGATTGTTAGACACTTCATTCACCGCATCGACTTGGAAGAAGAGCGCCTGCTGAAAGAGTGAGGCCGCTTTGGGGCGTGCGTGGTTGCGTTACGGCTTGCGGTGGTTGGCTGTTTGATGTAAAAGACCTGCCGATGCCGTTGCGCAGGCAACGAAAGCGCATGAGGAACGCAAAGCGTTATTAGTAAAGGCCTTTCAGGTATTTCGCTCGCGCCAATCGTCTTTTTAACTATTTTTCACCAGTACCCCATTGCTTGCTATTGCCAAAGCGGGTAATAATGTATAATTTTGTAGTTTGTAAGCTTACACATTATTTATATATAATACACAATACTTCGTATAAAAAAAATAGTGATTATTCGCCACGGCGAAAGCGAGTAGAACCAAAAGAACCTGATTACGGGTTGGGTAGACGTGGAACTGTCTGAAAGGAAAGGCAGAGGCAAAACGCGCTGGCGAACTGATGAAAGAGGCCGGGCTTGACTTCGATTGTGCTACACGTCGTACCTGAAACGCGCCATCAACACGCAATAGATTGCGCTTAAGGTGATGGAACGCGAGTGGTTGCCCGTAATTAACGTGAGTTCGACGAATTCAGAACAATGCAAGCTGTGTGTCAATGGTCCTTTGTACATTGATGCACGGCTTCTTTGGAAACAGGCAATAGGCAGCAATTGCCCCTAATAAGTTGACGATGAAATTGTCAAAGCATCTATGTCTGGAGTGTTCCACCTGCACAATGTTCTTTAGTTCATCATTCCCGTTTCTATAAGGGCTCTTTTTCGGTTCTTCAGGAATTTGGAGTGATAATAATTAGCTATTAATAATCAACTACTTACACCATTACTCATATATATAAAACCTTTTATATATGGAGTATTATAATCATAATGTGCTAATTAGTAGTGCAGGAGTTACTATAACTTATAAATCTAGGCGTAATGGACATTTGGTAGGCTGAAAAACTCTCGGAATTCTTTTATTTACTACCTTTGCAGCATTTGAAAATCTATGAATAAAAAAACTGTATCTTCTGTAATAGCTCAAATGTTAAAAAGAATGGGCATCGACGTTCTGTTCAAATGTATTCCTGCAAGGATTGTGGTAGACAATTTCAAGGTGGTCTGCGTATAAATAATATTTCTCTATGGAACGACTATCTGACGGCAAATCGAACGATATCTGATCTATCCACTCTTTATAAATGTTCAGAACGAACCATACGACGTAGGTTGAGCTTAGTAGTAGATAGCTTTACTGCTACTTACCCCAAATCTGCAGTAATAATATTGGATACAACATACTTTTCCAAGACATTTGGTGTGATGCTGTTTCAGGATGCTTCATCAGGCAAAATACTCTATCGCAAGTTTGTCAAAAACGAAACTAACAGAGATTATCTTGATGGACTTCGGTATATTACGGAGCGTGGAACTATGATAAAAGCAGTGGTGTGTGATGGGCATGTAGGACTTTTACAAGCTATAAGTTTCTGTCCCGTACAAATGTGTCAATTTCACCAATTTCAGATAGTTAGAAGACTCCTTACGAACAACCCACATTTGCTTGCAGGCGTTGAACTGTTGGCATTAATGAGAAGGATGTTCTCTATGAGAAAAGAAGAGTTTATAAACGCTTTGATAAATGGAAAGAGTTCCTAAACGAACGAACTCTCCTAATCTCGGGCAAGACAACTTATACACACAGAAGGCTGAGAACGGCAAGACGTTCTATTAAGACACATCTGCCATGGATCTATACGTGTGAGGAGTATCCGGATATGCAAATACCTAATACAACAAACCTGTTGGAAGGATTTAACTCACAACTTAAAAGAGCACTACATAATCATAATGGATTGAATGAAGCTAACAAGAAGAAGTTTATAGATGGATTCATAAATACAAAAAAGTAGGCTGGAATAACCAGCCTACCAAATGTCCATTACTAAAACCCGAGAGTTTTTCAGCCTACCAAATGTCCATTACGCCTAAATCTACTTCATTTAGTCTAAATCCTCTATTAACGAGAAGGTTATGAAGAGAGTTTTGTCTCAAACTTTGAGTATCATTCATAGGCTATCACTCCAAATGTCGGATGAACCAGATTTAAATGGTCCCTACATGCCTCTAACACTGTCTGTCGTTTAAAAAGCATTTCCCAGTGAAAACAATTTTGCTGTCACTACTGTCACCCTAATTCAGTAGTTAACTTGCTATGTAACAGTAGGATTACATGAAATGTTAAATGTGACAGCAAAACGAAATTAAAACTATTCGTGTAATAGCGTGTATGATTTTCTACTTACATTTAGTAGACTTTATCACGCTAAAACACAAAACCGCCTAAATAATTCCCATCAAGCGGAGAACCGTTGGGGTAAGCAGGGCTGTGAAGATACCGTTCAGCGTAATACCTAAGCTCGCAAAAGCACCATACTTACTGCTATATGCCATTGCTGTTGATGCACCCACAGCATGAGAGGCAGCACCCATAGAGAGACCTTGTGCGATAGGACTATTTACATGACCATAGGACAACATCTTAAGCCTACCAAAGCACCAATAATACCAGTGACGACCACCACGGCAGCAGTAAGAGAAGGAATACCACCGAGGCTCTGTGTCACCTCCATAGCAATAGGTGTTGTTACAGATTTACTTGCCATTGAGAGAACGATAATATCTGGTGCGCCACAAAGCTGTGCTACGAAAACAACACTCACAATACCAACCAAGCAGCCAACAAACTGTGACAGAACGATTGGTAGCCACAGACGCTTTATGGCATCAAGCTGTAAATAAAGTGGTACGCCTAAGGCTACAACTGCGGGTTTAAGCCAGAAGTCAATTAATTGGGCACCTTGCTTATAGACTGCAAAAGAAACACCAGTTATCTTGAGATAGACAATAATAAGTACGATGGCTATCAAGATAGGATTAAGTAACATCCAACCAGTACGCTGCTGTAGACGTTTGATGTAAAAGAAGGCAGCAAAAGTTAATGCCAAAATAACATACTGATTGGAAAAGATATCTTTACCATCCTGTATAAGGTCAATAGTCTGACCGATTGTTTCATCCCACGAATTCATTATTTTTCCTCCTTTTTAGTTATCTTATCCTGTCCGAGTAACGCTTTGTCAAGTTCTATTCTTTCAGCCTCTTCCATGGCCTCAACCTCTTCGGTTTCCTCCAGCACCTTCTTCATCTTCTGCGCATGGGCACGATGATGAAGTAAGTCCATAGCCATCAACCGACGTTCAAACTTTATGACAAGCTGATGCATCTGTCCTGTAACAACAAGAACAAGAAGAGTACTGACTACTGTTGCAGTAACAATAGGGAACCATTGAGCCTTAATAAGATCAAGATAGAGAATAAGAGCCACCCCAGGCGGTACAAAGAAGAAGCCAAGGTTTGCTATTAGAAGCTGTGATAATCGCTCCACCCAAGCTAACTTTACCCATCCTAACTTTAGAAAAAGAGTTAGTAAGAGCATACCAATGATACTGGACGGCAGTTTTATTCCTGTAGCCCAAACGATAAACTCTCCCAATGCTAAGCATCCGAAGATAACAAAGAACTGTCTTGCCATGTAAAAAAGTTATTATTCAACACCACCATCAAACATGTTCGTTTGAATAGTTATAGCATTTAATAAGCGAGTGCAAAGTTATAGCTTTTTTAAGTATCAAACGCTAATTTTCCCTTTTTTAATACTTTAAAGAATACCATTCGATGATATTTATCAAGCAGATAACCAATGAAATCGGAAAAAAATGTGTAAGTTTGCAGGTGATAAAAAGCTATAGAACGTTCGTAATGACAGAAACAGACAATAATATCTCCGATAAAAAACTGCGACTTACTATCAGATTTAGCAGGAACAACATGGCATTTGCTGTGGGTGACCCACAAGAGAATGGTATGCTCGTTTATGAACCCTACGAGATGAATATGGGTATCTCTGTTGCTGCCAATCTACGCGAAGCCTTCAAGGTTTCTGAATTGCTGCAGAGCGGATACAAACGTTTGTTAGCAGAGATTGATACCCCTGTGATGCTTATGCCTATTGACGACTTGGTACACAGGATATCGAAACGCTTTATCATCACACTTATCATAGACAAGGTAATGAGGAGATTCTATCAAGTATTCTACCAGACTTGAATTCGATTGCTGTCTTTGCAATTAACAAAGACCTCAAGCTCGTTATCGACGACCATTTCAAGGATATTCGTATACAACCACTTATGCAGTCGGTATGGACGCATCTCTATCGTCGTTCTTACGCTGGTCCACGTAGAAAACTTTATGCTTATTTCCACGAGAAGCGTATGGAGGTTTTCAGTTTCCAACAAAACAGATTCCGTTTCAGCAATTCATACGAAGCAACTAATGAGCATGATGCTTTGTATTACCTCCTTTATATATGGAAGCTAACAGGAATGGATGTAGAGAAAGATGAGTTATATATTGTTGGTGACATTCCTTATCAAGACTGGCTCATGGAAAAAGTAAAACAGCATTTGAAGTTCTGTAGGGTTATCAATCAGGAAGTTTACTTCAATAATAGCCAGTTGGCTAAACGTACAGACATTCCCTACGATATGAAAACAATTTATCTGGAATAAAAGAAGAAGATTGGAATTAAAATGTAGAGTGAATTAAGTCCACACATCTCCCACAGATACAAATGTCTTAACTCCATTTCACTCCTTAACTCCTTCATCTCCTAAAAATAGAAACTATGCGAATTATAACAGGAAAATATAAAGGCAGACATTTGATGTTCCACGTACCTTCAAGGCACGCCCTACAACAGACTTTGCTAAAGAGAATATCTTTAATGTTATCAATGCTTACGTGGATTGGGAGGAAACAACGGCACTCGACCTCTTTGCTGGTACGGGTAGTATATCCTTAGAACTCTTATCACGTGGTTGCCAACAGGTAATAAGTGTAGAGAAAGACCGTGACCATACTCGTTTTATCAGCCAATGTATGGAGAAACTTGGCACAGACGAGCATATATTGATAAAAGGAGATGTGTTTCGTTTCTTAAAAAGTTGTCATCAGAAGTTTGATCTGATTTTTGCTGACCCTCCATACGCATTGCCAGAGTTGGAGACTATTCCAGACCTCATCTTCCAATATAACCTATTGAAGGAAGATGGACTACTTGTCTTTGAACATGGTAAGAATAATGATTTCTCCACTCACCCGCACTTCATTGAACACAGAAGCTATGGTAGTGTGAACTTCACTTTGTTTAGATAAACACAGCTTTATCCGTAAAACTGTCTATAAAAGAGTTATATCGGAAAGTTAACAATATTGTCTGATTTAGGTTAAAGCTTTCTTAGCTTCCTACCTTTACAACAGTGGACTCAAGAGCCTTACCATTGATTCCCACAACCGTTGTAGGAAAGAACGATGTGTAAGGTTTCGCACATCTTCTAAGGCAACACACTCTTCTTGATCTTTTAAGAAGATATCCTTTACTTCTAATGCTATTTTCTTATCATAGAAGAAAGCATTTGCTTCAAAGTCATTCTCAAAGCTACGGAAGTCAACATTAGTAGAACCAATCGTTGCTATACTATCATCGGCAACAAGAAGTTTCGAATGATTAAAACCAGCCTTATATAAATAAACTTTTACTCCCGCCTTCACCGTTGCTAAAACATAAGTGCGTGAAGCCCATTCCACAATCTTTGTGTCTGTCTCGTAAGGAATCATCAGTCTTACATCAACTCCTGACAAGGCTGCAGTACGCATAGCAAAGAGGATTGGGTCGGTAGGAAGGAAGTAAGGTGTTTCCATATAGACATATTGCTTTGCACTGGTAAGTACCCTTACGTAACCTTGCTCAATCTCTGGCCATAAACTTGTTGGACTACTGGTGACAATCTGAATAAGACTATCATTCTCCGCAACCTTACTGACTGGATAATAAACATGGTCGGTTATCAACTCACGACTCACAAAGAACCAATCTACCAAAAAGGCACGTTGCAAACCATATACCGCTGCACCAGTTATCTTAACATGCGTATCACGCCAAGCTAATTTCTTTATCCCTTTCACATAACGATTGGCAATATTCATACCACCGATAAAACCCACTTCACCATCAATGACACATATCTTACGATGATTACGATAGTTCACCTTACTGGTAAAGATTGGGAAGCGTACAGGCATAAAGGCATATACTTTTATTCCTTCAGCACGCATACGGTCAAAGAAACGATTCTTTGTTTTCCAAGAACCTACATCATCATAGATGACACGTACCTCAACTCCTTGTCGTGCTTTATCAATCAAAGCATCAGCAACAATCTGTCCCAAGGGGTCACTGGCAATAATAAAAGTATCTAAATGAATATGGTGTTCAGCCTTACCAATCTCCATTAACAAAGAAGGAAAAAACTCGTATCCAGAAGTATAAATCTCTGTTTCGTTATTCTTAAATGGCAAGACCCAGTTCTGATTCATAAAGAGGTTGATGAGTTCTCGATACTCATTAGGCAGATGAAGACGCTTCTGTTCTACAAACTCCAACATGGAATGCTTGGTCAGCTGGTCCATACTATACTGCCATATCTTACGTTCCTTACGTGTGGTCTGACCGAAGAAGAAGTAAAGAATGATACCTAACATTGGGATAAACGTTAGCACCAACATCCAAGCCATTGTCTTGGCTGGCTGTCGGTTATCCATCAATACGCGTACCATCACCATAATGATGACAACAACGTAGACTGCTAAGAATGCCCAATGAACATAAATCATCTATATTCTCCTTAACTATTCGATTCGTCTGTTCCGCCAGTCTTATCCTTCTCTCGTAACTGCTGAATATATGCCAACTCGTCTAATGCAAAATCACCTGACTCAGGGTCATCTATCATCTGACGAAGCATTTCTTCCGCTTCATCAAACCTATGCAACTCTACCAAGACATAAGCCTTTCGTCGGTAAAGGAACTGTAGAAAAGGGTGCACCGATTGTTCGACTTCGCCTTCTTCATCTTCAACAATAGAATTATGTAAGTCTTCCAAGATTCCGTCTATGGTCATCAGCGAACGATAATCACCCAAATAAATCATACAGTTAACATACTCCTCAGCATAAAGAGTGCGATTAACTCCTGTTACAAACGTAAGGTAGTAATAAGCCCTATCATACTGTTGCAACTCGTTATAGCAGAAGCCTAACATATAGCAGACCTCTAAGAAGAGGTTCCGTTCTTCCACACTCTTTTTATCTATATTAGAATTCAAAAGGCGGTAAGCGTTCTCCAAACAAGAAATCGCTTCATAGTAACGCTTCTGGCGATGAAGAGTCCGACTACGATAAACAAAGCGAGCAGCATCCACACTCTCCACATTGGCAATCAATCGTTGCTCTTCGGTTAGTTGGTTCTCCTCACCATTAGCTACCTTACTCTTAGCTTCCTTCCACATATAAACGAACTCATCCTGCAACTGCTTTGTTGAGCGAAGGTCGTATGCCAACAAGACAGAGTGCGACTGCACCTGTACTTCCTTCGAATGAAGGGGTCTACCAATCCCTGATGGCAATGGTAACAATGTAGCAACTACCTGATAGTAAAGCACATATTCACAACCATCAGCCTGTTGAATACTGAAAGTCATACGACGACGAGTTGTCGGATGAGCTGGGAGAAAGAATACAAGGTCGAGCATTGCCTTCTGTCGAACAAACGCTCCATCTGCAATCAGAGTGTCGGACAGATTATAGGATGCTATTGATTCACGGTCGTTGATAACTGTTACAGTATCTGTTACCACCGTCAACTCAGAGAAGACAACATCCACCAAACCAAAAACCTTATCCATCCACTGCTTCAAGGTTGCAGCTTCCTTATCATTCTGACGCCACTCTGCACCTTTCTTCTGATGTCTTAATTCCTGTTCTCGAAGGAGAAAGAAATCACGCGCAACTTCCTTCTCAGACCATTCCAAATCACTCGTAGCCGAACTTTTTGCTTCCTTCTTCACATCTGTCAGACTTCTAATAAAAGAATTCTGCCATAAAAACATATCGACCATAGCCGAAGAAAGAATATCTTTTGCGCGATCGTCATCTAACAGAAGCGGTGTTAGGATATGCATATCAATGATATTTGTTTCCTCATTGATAGTATAACTAAAACGTGGACCGGTAGAATTAAGATTAAAGTGGTTGCACACATGGCGCACAATATTTATATCTTTCATCTCAGCCTCAGCAAAGAAGAGGTATGACAATTCCACCTGTGGACAATTACCAATAATACGAATACCAAAATGTCCACTCTGAAATGTATAACGAACAATTGCTGCATCACCCTCTTTTCTCCATTCCCCAGTACATTGAGTGCCTTCAATGCCTTTGAGACAATCCTTCTATTCTCACCTAAATCAAGGTCTGAGAGACGAAGTGATGGTTTGAATAAGTTTCTTATCATATTCATCATACCAGAATATTACTACCTGTTTTCTTTGCTAATTCATTACGAAGGTTCTGTGTCCTCATTATCTCACTCATAATCTCTTGCATCTCTTGCGAATCTTTTACCTGCAGAAGTCGTTCATTCAATTCTTTCAAGTGGGAAGAAACATATTCTAAACGGAAATCAGCTACAAGATGTATAACACAGTCACGCAGTGTTTGTTCTGTTTCTTTCACTTGCAGACTCTCTGCAAGCTGGAAACGGTCTACGCTCAATCTCACTGCTACAGATGCAATATTGATATCTGCATGCTGTGTGAAATACTCTTCAGCCTTGAACCCTTCTTCACCACAATGCTCTACAGCCTCCTGCAGTATCTTAGTATAAAGTTCATTTGAGAAACCAAGATTATCGCTTCCAAGGTCATAAGCAATATATTGTGCTACGGTCAGGTTATATGTCTGTCCGCTATTCTCATCTTTCACATCACGGAAGATAACCTTCTCACCATCCTTGACGACAGCTTGGATAAGCATTTGCTCTACCTTCGATGTTGTCGGTTTAGAGGCTACAGCCATTGCATCCTCCCGTTGCTCCTCCATTACCGCAGCCCGATGTTGCTGTTGTTCACGTGTCTGTTGTTCTCGATTAGAATAGATATTACGATTCATCTGTTCCATCAAGGTTCGCTCTGACACGCCTGTACGATTCGCACACTCACGGATATAGGTATCACGGAGTATCGGGTCTTTGATAACAGAAATGCTTTGCACTATTGAACCAACTGCCTCTGAACGCTTAATCGGATCAGTAACACCCTTTAATAGTACGTTAATCTTAAAGACGATGAAGTCTGTCTGATTATCTTCAATATATTTTCTGAAATCTTCTGCACTGTAACTACGTGCAAACTCATCTGGGTCTTTACCGTCAGGAAGTAACAGCACCTTTACATTCATACCTTCTGCCAACAGCATATCCGTACCTCGTAAAGCAGCATGCTGGCCAGCCTCATCGCCATCATAAAGCAGAACAATATTAGGAGTAAAGCGGTGCAGAAGGCGTATCTGATGTACTGAAAGTGCCGTACCACTATTAGCTACGACATTCTCAATACCACACTGGTGCATAGAGACAACGTCCGTATATCCCTCCACCATATAAACAAGGTCGTGCTTGGCTATGGCTTTCTTTGCTTGGAAGATACCATAGAGTTCTCTCTCTTTATGATAGATAACGCTATCGGGAGAATTGACATACTTCTGACTAACGCCCTTCGTACGAGAATCAAGCAGACGACCGCCAAAGGCTGTCACCTTACCGCTCACACTCACCCATGGGAACATTACACGTCCATTGAAACGGTCGATAAGTTCTCCATTCTCACGCTCGAAGCAAAGACCTGTCTTTATAAGAAAATCTCTTTGGAAACCTGCCTTTAAGGCTGCATCAGCAAAAGCATGACGGCTTGAAAGACAGAAACCTAACTGAAACTTACGAATAATATCATCTCTAAAACCACGGCTACGAAAATACTGCATACCAATAGCCATACCATCAACATCGTTGTGCAAGATATCATTAAAGTACTTTGCAGCCCACTCATTGACCAAGAACATTGATTCTCGTTCATTCTCCTGCTGCTTTTCCTCATTCGTCAGTTCTCGCTCATGCACCTCAATATGATACTTATTCGCAAGCCACTTCAAGGCTTCAGGATAAGTCATCTGCTCATGCTCCATGATAAACTTCACAGCATTACCCGCTGCACCACACGAAAAGCATTTGTAAACACCTTTCACAGGACTAACGGAGAACGATGGTGTACGGTCATCATGAAAAGGGCACAAACCTTTATAGCTTGTTCCCGTCTTGCGTAAAGAAACGAAATCGCTGACTACCTCAACGATATTCGACGCATTCATAATCCTATCTACAGTCGGTCTATCTATCATTATGCTACAAAGATAACACAAACCAATGAGATAGCAAAGTTAGAACAAGAAAAAGATAGATACCTCCTACAAGAAAGCCTTGACATAAACAGTCGACATCTATACCAAGATTTGATAAAATTCTCACACTGGATTCAATAAACGTTATATTCTTTCTTCACATCCTGCAGCAATTCCTCTTGTCTTCTTTCTTTTTTGCTCATAATAATCTTCATTGCAAAAGGTTGAGGCAATAAAAGAAATTCTGTTCCTTCACCCACCTCGTTTTTCAGATAAGGTTGTGCCTCATAAATAGAGGTAACATTATAAACTTCAACTCCTTTTTTCTTCTTTCCTTTAAACTCTTCTTGAATATAATTAGAATAGCGACAACTACTTAGGTAAAAGGAGTTATCCAATGAACGATACTCTACCTCAACATCAATCTGCCAATCCTTATATTGATGTCCATATATAGCATTGATTGTTGAGCGCACAAGTGCATTAGTACGGTGCTGCACATTATAAGCCAATCCCGTAGAACGTTTTGCTCTGAGGATGACATTTTGTAGGGTATCTATACATAAATAACCCGAATCTTTCCAATCTTTTTTCGACTTGAATAGGAGCCTTACCACATTGACACCCAAGCTTTCAGACTCATTATCCACATAGAACCGATGTTCCTTCACAAACTTCTCATCCATATCAGAAACAAAGTCATGATAAAGCGTGTTTTTAAGGTTACTATAGTCACAACCAGCTGACTTATCCCTAAAGGTGATAATATTCTCCAAGGGAGAGATTTCAAAGAGTTCCTTCTTTCTTACCAGTCCATTACTTACAAAGCGATATAACACCGTATCGCCTACATTCTGTGTCTGATACTCATATCTTAGAACTCCATTACTTCTATACTTCTTTGCTTTCGTCTTTACAAATTTCATCAACATGGGTTTAATCCATGCTGGCTCGCCCGCAGGACTCACGACAACTTCCGAAAGCAACTGCATACTTTGCTCCATAAACAGTGTATCAGACAATACTTTCACACTTTCTTTCTGATAGTTTATATGCGAGATCATCAGATTATCAAAAGCAAAATCCACAACAACTCTCCCCTGTTGGTCGCTAAACGTACTCCTCACTTTCCCCATGTAGGTGGTATATACACTTGCTCTGCTCACTGGGATATTATTTGCTTTATCCCAAATAACGAACATCTTCTGCGCAAATGAAGTCACAGAAAGACATAAAAAGACAATGCTAACGATAGTACGTTTATTCATTTGCTATATTAAGTTTATTTATTTGCAAAATTCTTTTATCTTCAAGGAACTACAAGTATCAAAACTTCAAAAGGGTTAGAACTCACCACGCAAAGGTATGAAAAAAGAAAAGTACACACAATATTATCTTCTTATTTTAGGTAAATAATGTACTTATAAACATATTGTATCATAACTATACACGCCCTTCTTCATCATGATACATACAACCTCATGGAATTATTTTCATGAAAAAAAATATTTATCTTCATGAACAAAAATATTTCTTTTCATGAAAAGAATTCTTTCTGTTCACGTAAATAATTCTATATAGTACGAATATAACAAGATTGAAAAGGCTATAAAAGAGGATTCTAACAGAGCTTTTCCATTAAAATTAAGTTTTTTTTAAATAGTAAAGGAAATATTATCATCCATCAACCTCCGCATCATTTCTATGCTATACACTTAAGTTCAAATCGGTTATTAGAGCTTTACTTCCATAAAACAAATGAGGGTACAACTCTCTTAAACTACAACACCTCCTCTAACTCCAACAAAACAGCTCATAGGATAGCTCCTAACAAACCTAAACACAGTTAAGCGGTTTTTGTGCAACTTTTTTTGTTTATGTTGCAAAAAAACTGTACTTTTGCCCTCAACCAAAGCAATTGAATATTAAATAACACATTATTATATTTATGAGTTTGAAAATTGTAGTACTTGCTAAGCAGGTACCTGACACAAGAAATGTGGGAAAAGATGCCATGACAGCCGAAGGAACGGTAAACCGTGCCGCACTGCCTGCCATCTTCAACCCTGAAGACCTAAACGCTTTGGAGCAGGCTCTGAGACTGAAGGAACAGAACCCAGGCTCTACTGTAGGAATCTTAACCATGGGTCCTCCACGCGCCGGAGAAATCATCCGACAGGGACTCTATCGTGGTGCTGATACTGGCTGGTTGCTTACCGATCGTAAGTTTGCTGGTGCTGACACACTCGCTACTTCTTATGCTTTAGCGACAGCTGTACAGAAAATCGGTGATGTAGACATTATCATCGGTGGACGTCAGGCTATCGATGGTGATACCGCACAGGTAGGACCACAGGTTGCACAGAAGTTAGGACTCAACCAAGTTACATACGCAGAGGAAATCCTGAAGATTGAGGATGGTAAGGCTACTATCCGCCGTCATATCGATGGTGGTGTAGAGACTGTTGTTGCTCCATTACCAGTTCTCATCACTGTGAATGGTACTGCTGCTCCAGCACGTCCTTGCAATGCCAAACTCGTGATGAAGTACAAGTATGCTACTTGTCCTATGGAACGCAAAGGTGATGAGCCTTGGGCACAGCTCTACGAGGAGCGTCCTTATCTCACACTGAATCAGTGGTCAGTTGCCGATGTCAACGGTGATGAGGAGCAGTGTGGTTTGAGTGGTTCACCAACAAAGGTGAAGTCTGTTCAGAATATTGTCTTCCAAGCTAAGGAGAGTAAGACCCTCACTGGCTCAGATGGGGATGTGGAAGGACTCATCAAAGAACTGTTAGGAGAGAAGATTATTGGTTAAAAAAACGACTGAGCAACTAACCAACCGACTAATAAGTCAACCGACTGGCCCCTCCCCCATCCCCTCCCCCAAAGGGAGGGGCGTAGAATGTCCTGATGCTTTTTATTAGCTACAGACATTATAGGGGAAAGAAATTTTATGAACAACCTTCTAATAAGCCAGTTACCCCTACAGCAAGTGATACATTTCACTCCCCTCCCTTTGGGGGAGGGGTAAGGGAGGGGCCAGTTGAGGCCAGTTGGGGCCAGTTGAGGGCAGTTAGTTGGATTAGTGCTTGGTCGAAGATTTTATTTATGAACAACGTATTTGTATATTGCGAAATAGAGGAAACCACCGTACAGGAGGTTTCACAGGAGCTGTTGACCAAGGGTCGCAAGCTCGCAAATGAGTTAGGTGTGGAACTCCATGCCATCGCTGCTGGTAGTGGCATCAAAGGAAAGGTAGAAGACCAAATCCTACCATACGGTGTAGACAAACTCTTTGTCTTTGATGGTGAGGGACTCTTCCCTTACACATCAGCACCACACACAGACATCCTCGTTAACCTCTTCACTGAGGAGAAGCCACAGATCTGTTTGATGGGTGCTACAGTTATCGGTCGTGACCTCGGTCCACGTGTGTCATCATCCCTGACAAGTGGTCTTACCGCCGATTGTACTCAACTTGAGATTGGTGACTACGAAGATAAGAAAGCAGGTAAGCGTTATGAGAACCTGCTCTATCAGATTCGTCCTGCCTTCGGTGGTAACATCGTTGCAACCATCGTCAACCCTGACCACCGTCCACAGATGGCTACCGTACGCTCTGGCGTTATGCAGAAAGCTATCTACGAAGGCGAAGCAAAGAACGAGGTTGTCTATCCAGATGTTGCGAAGTATGTCCCAGAGGTTGACTATGTCGTAAAGGTTATCGACCGTCATGTTGAGCCAGCACAGAACAACCTGAAGGAAGCTTCTATCGTTATCTGTGGTGGCTATGGTGTTGGCTCTAAAGAGGGTTTCGACTTACTCTTCAAGTTAGCAAAAGAGCTTCATGGAGAGGTTGGTGCCAGCCGTGCCGCTGTTGATGCAGGTTGGGTAGACCACGATCGTCAGATTGGTCAGACCGGTGTCACCGTCCATCCAAAGGTTTACATCGCTTGTGGTATCTCTGGACAGATTCAGCACATTGCTGGTATGCAGGACAGTGGTATCGTCATCTCTATCAACAACGACCCAGACGCCCCTATCAATGCCATCGCTGACTATATCATCAATGGCACTGTTGAAGAGGTTGTTCCGAAGTTGATAAAGTATTATAAGCAGAATAGTAAGTAAAAGCCAGCTGACTGAACAACTAACTGGCCCCTCCCCCTTGCCCCTCCCCCGAAGGGAGGGGAGTAAAATGCGAAAAGGGAATAAGAGGACTACTGTCGCTAAATACTCATTATCACAAGAGGAATAGCGTGTATAATCATTGACTAACTACCGACCTATGACTAAAGAAAATAGAAAGAAGTACACTTACAAAACAGCTTCACCTGACAGATACCATATCCTAAAGGAATTCACCAAGGAGAATCGGAAAGAGATGACATTAGCAGAAGAGATTCTTTGGAACGAACTGAAAGGAATGAGAGGCAACTGTCATTTCAGAAGACAGCATCCTATAGGTGACTTTATTGTAGACTTTGTATGCCTTTCACAGAACTTAGTCATAGAAGTAGACGGAGCTTACCATAAGCAACCGCAACAAGAGGTAGACGATGAAACAAGAACAGAATACCTCAATGAAATGGGCTTTAATGTTCTTAGATTCACCAACGAAGAAATATATACGGACATAGACAATGTGATAGAACAAATAACCGAATTTATAAACAACGAATAAAAAGAGTACCCTAACCGTAAGAATCAGTACATTCTACTCCCCTCCCTTCGGGGGAGGGGCAAGGGGGAGGGGCCACTCTTACATTTTTTATCATGGCAAATTATTATACTGACCACCCAGAAATAGCGTTTCACTTGGAGCATCCATTGATGAAACGCATCGTAGAACTGAAAGAGCGTAACTACGCTGATGCTTCTACTCACGCTGACGCACCAGTAAACTACGAGGATGCAATCGAAAACTACAAGCGCATCTTGGATATCACTGGTGACATAACAGCAAATATCATTGCACCTAACTCTGAGGCTGTAGACATCGAAGGTCCACATCTCATCGACAACCGTATGCACTATGCCAGCAAGACCTTGGAGAATATCCAGGCTACACGTCAGGCTGGCTTGTGGGGCGTTTCTATGCCTCGCCGTTATGGTGGACTGAACCTTCCAAACGTTGTCTTCTCTATGATGTCTGAGTTGATTGCTGCTGCCGATGCTGGTTTCCAGAACATCTGGTCGTTGCAGTCTTGTATCGACACACTCTATGAGTTTGGTGACGAGGAGCAGCGTCAGAAGTTTATCCCACGTATCTGCGAAGGAGAGATGATGTCAATGGACCTCACCGAGCCTGATGCAGGCTCTGATCTCCAGCGTGTAATGCTCAAAGCTACCTTCGATGAGAAGGAGAACTGCTGGCGATTGAATGGTGTGAAGCGATTCATCACCAATGGCGACTCAGACATCCACCTCGTCCTTGCACGTTCAGAAGAGGGCACACGTGATGGTCGTGGACTTTCAATGTTCATCTATGACAAGCGTGATGGCGGTGTTGACGTACGCCATATTGAGCACAAACTTGGTATCCACGGCTCTCCTACCTGCGAACTTGTTTACAAAATGCAAAGGCAGAGCTCTGTGGTAGCAGCCGAATGGGTCTTATCAAGTACGTAATGGCATTGATGAATGGCGCTCGCCTCGGTATCGCTGCACAGTCTGTCGGTCTTGAGCAGGAGGCTTATAACGAGGGTTTGGCTTATGCTAAGGATCGTGCACCGTTCGGCAAGAAGATTGTCAACTTCCCTGCAGTCTACGATATGCTCTCTCGTATGAAGGCAAAACTCGATGCTGGTCGTTCTCTCTTGTATCAGACAGCACGCTATGTTGATATCTACAAGGCATTGGAAGATATCGCACGTGACCAGAAGCTCACCCCTGAGGAGCGTCAGGAGATGAAGAAGTACACTCGCCTTGCTGATGCCTTTACACCATTGGCAAAGGGTATCAACTCTGAGTATGCTAACCAGACTGCCTACGACTCTATCTCTATCCATGGTGGTTCTGGTTTCATCATGGAGTACAAGTGTCAGCGTCTGTATCGTGATGCACGTATCTTCTCTATCTACGAGGGTACAACACAGTTGCAGGTTGTTGCTGCCGTGCGCTACATCACTAACGGCACTTACCTTTCTATCATGAAGGAAATGCTTGAGGGCGAACTCTCTTGCGACTGCATGAAGGGTCTGCGTGACCGTGTTGCAAAGCTTGTTCAACTCTATGAAGAGGCTGTTGAGAAGGTGAACGCAAGCGAAAACCAGGATGTTCACGACTTCCTTGCACGCCGTCTTTACAACATGACAGCCGACATCATCGGTTCTCTCCTCCTTATCGAGGATGCTTCTAAGGCACCAGACCTCTTCAAGAAGTCTGCTCATGTCTTTGTTCGTATGGCTGAGGAAGAAGTTATCGGTCATACTGCTTATATCAAAGCTTTCAACGCTGAAGACCTTGAGCAGTTCAAGGCTGTGGAAGAAGAGAGCGCAGAAGTATAATCCTTTTTGTTAAGGTTAACACCATACAAAAGCAACCGAGCACAACGCTTGGTTGCTTTTTTCGCTACTGAACACCCTTGAACAAAACAGATTAAGAGCAATTATCAACCTATCTTAAAGCTAATTGCCTTAAAACACTGCAAAAGTAGTACAATAAATAAGGAGAAGAAAAACTGAAATAATTATAAATATTAGTAGTTATCTGCTTATTTATAACTATCTTTGTCATTCATAATAAAAGGAGAAAACAAGATGAAGAAATATTTTAAAGCAAGTATGTTGCTGATGGGCTTATTGTTCATCCAGTCAACAACAGCATCTGCACAATGCCCAATCAAGGAACAGATAATGAATGGAGACGATGGCGGAGAAGGTCTGGAAAAGGCTAAACGTGAAAGTGAAAGAACCCTGTCAGTCATACGCTGATTATCTTCTTCGACAAGAAGACAGGCAACAAGCCTCTACTGAAAGCCATCAAGAAGCAGGGCTGTACCCTACTCTATAAATACAAGGAATTCAGTGGTGTAGCGGTCAAGGTTGACGAGAAACACGACGTTGATAAAGCCATTGCTGACTTCAAGAAAGTAAAAGGCGTGACAAGTGTGAACAAAGACGGAATCATGCAGTTGCAATAGTCCAAGCTTAATTCATCCATAATTCATAATTCATAATTCACAATTCATAATTATGATTACCTGTGTCTAATGTGTTTCTTACTGCGAATTAAGACTGGAAAACAAAAAGACAAAAGAATAAAACAGCAAAATACTCTTTTACCGTTTTATTCTTTTGTCTTTGACTTTATAAGTTTCCTCAAAATAGGTAGCAATAAAATCTACTTACGTTAGTAAGAAAAACACCTATTATACGAAAATAGTTTTGTTTTTAGTTACTGTCATATTTAACATTTCAAGTAACTACACTATCAACCAACAAGTTAAGCACTACTTTTGTATGACAGATATGACAGGAAAATATTTTTTAGGAATTTTCTTATCCTCAAAGAACAATTGAACCAGTAGCTTAAAAGCAACTTCAAGCTGACATCACAGCTAACCATTCCACGATAAAGCTGTAGAAAGTAAGGTAGAGGCACTTGTATAACCAAGCCACCACAACCCAACTCTCCACACTTATTCCTTACCGGCTCATTGTCAGTATAAGTTCCTTCCCTTTTTCTAAGTTTACAGTTCCGCTAAAAATCTGGTTATCTTTGTTTATCTGTTTATCGGCGGTAGTGTGATAAACCTCCAACTGGTAGTTACCTGAAGGGATATTATTTATCTTGAAATCAACATCATAGCGACAGATGCAGTTTGTCATCATGTCCTTATCGGGATACAGGATGAGAACAATCTTACCCTCACTGCTGCTTGCTCCTACATGGAACAGGTCGATTGCACAGTTATCCATGACGTCTGCAAAACGTGCATTGACAATATTATCCTCACCGAGTGAGAGGCGTAACACTGATTTCTGTCCTACAAAACTATTATAGTACTCAGGACGAGAATCCAACAAGGAAGCAGAAGCCTTGCAGCCTGACGACTTTACATCACTTACTCCAACATTTCCAACAACAGTGTTTTCCGTTGAACAAGATAACATCAACACTGATAGACAGCATATAGCCAAACAATTAATAGGTTTCCAATATTTCATACGTATGTCTATTTATAGGGTTAGTTAACACAAAAGATTCTTCGTAAAGATAGTGTTTTATTTTGTAGAATGAAACTTTCCTCATGTTAAAAAATCTATATCATGTTATTCCAATACCCAAGCAGTTAACCACAGTCCTTATCGTTCTATCCCTACACAAACCGTGTTTTATCTTCAACTATACGGAATGTCTGTATATCCGGCAAGACCTCTATCACATAGACTGTACCCGGATGGAAATTGAATTCCATTTCTTTCTTATAGATAACCTTATGGGCAGTGCGGCGTTTCAAAAACCTGTATTCATAGAATTGAAATGTCACCCTGTGCCTTCCAGCAGCGATAAAATATCCATCAAACCACGAGAAACTTACGCCACGTCCATAAGTGATATCATCAACCTTGCTGATTGACACACCAAAATTTCTGACTCTTTTATTGTATTTTGGCAGAAACAGTCTGCTATGCTTAGGATTACGGCGCAACCAAGCCCTTTTCTCATACTTGAAGATGCCTATTGGCGAGACTACTATCAGTATTACTATAATGAAAAGTAGCGTCCTGACCAGTTGATCAGAAAATAATCCTCCCAATTCGCAGAAAAAAAAGGCGACAGGAGAAACAAAGGCTACAAGAAGTCCTACCATTGCCCATCCTGGGAGTGTTGTCACATCAGGAAAAGAACGAACAGGAGAGAAACGGTAGAAAATAAAATTGCACAAGTATATCATTGCCTTTATGCCTAACAGCATAACTGCAGATCCTACCAAGTATTGGAAAAATAACGAATTTATAAGTGGACAAATTGCTTGTAACATTGTTCAGTTGATGGATTAATGGGGTGATGGGATAATAGGTTCACGAGTTAACTGGTTGACCCTCAACATTCAAGCAACTCGTCTACTTGTCAACTCAACAATCTAAATGATTACCAACTTCGCAAGCAACTTGTCTACTCGTCTACTTGTCTACTTGTCAACTCGTCAACTAATCACCTTATGCAACTCATTCACAAAGTCTTTCAGCCCCACAAAATACTCGCCAAACACATCCCGCCACTTGTTTCGGTTCAGTGGGTACTCCATGAAGTCACTCATTTGTAGGTCGCCATTCTCACTGATATAGTTCAGTATCTCCTTCAGATATTGTTCTTGCTCACCTGTCAGGTTGCCGTCTTTGATAAAGCGGGTATAGAGTGCTAACGCTTTCTGGCGGTCGACACCCTGTATGACACGGATAAACGCAGCCACATTATGGTTATATTTCTTTCCATTCGTAGCCTCATCAAACTCCGTACGTGTACCTAATTCTTCCCAGAAGATACGTTGCAACTCGTTGACATCATCCGTCGTCAGCTGCTCAAAGTTCTGTATCTTCCTTAATACTTCATTGTCCGTATGCTTTGCCAAATAGTCTATCACACGGTCGTGATAGGTAGCCTTCAGCGTGACAGGAGCAGCCACAGCATCCGAACTGATTGCATCTTCGATATTGATAACAAATCTTCTCTCGTCCCTACTCTCGGCTAACACATGCACCAACTCACGTAGTTCCTTCCTCACTCGTTCAAGACTATTCAGCGTACAATGGTCCCAGAAGGCGGCAGTCTGTACCTCCTTAATCGTTTCCATCCGCTCTCTCACAGCTGGGATCGTGGCTTTCTTCTCTAACAATTGCGCAATCTTAATCACACTCGCACGACTGTTATCAGCCTTCACCGTACTATCTACCGCCTCTAACTGCAGATAAAGCATCAGCACATCGAACTTCTTTGCAGCCTCATTCTCCTTCGGACGGGGCAGCAGATGGGCTATTCCCTTCAGTTCGACAACGTCTAAATCGCTCAGACAAACCCATGCCTCACGGTCACGATAGGGTTCGATGGTCTGCAGATGTGCTCTGACATCTATGCGCGACAGACTCAGACTGTCCACCTGTGTGTGTAGGATATCCTTCAACTCGTCATGTAGTCGACGGTCATCTTCTTTCTCTTGATGCTCTGCCGTCTGTAATGCAGCAGCGATATCGAGCCTCAACGCAAAGAGTCGTTCGGTCAACGACTTCACAGCGACTGGGTTTGCACCATCACTGTTCACTGAGAAATACTCGAAGTTATTACACCAATCGAAGATATAGAACTCTTTCTTGTCAGCATCACCAAAGACCTTCGGACAAAGACGTGTGCCACGTCCTATCATCTGCATAAACTTAATCTTCGACTTCACACACTTGAAGAAGACGAGGTTAAGCACCGATGGCACGTCAACACCTGTGTCAAGCATATCGACACTGACAGCTATCTGTGGGTTCTTATCCATCTGTTCGAAGTCAAGTATAAGACCACGCGCCTTGTTGACATAGTTATCAATCAACTGACAGTAGTCGGGATCTTTCTCTGGATAGAGCGTGCGGAAGCGTTCAACGATGAGTTCTGCGTGCTTGTGGTTCATGGCAAAGATGATAGTCTTACCTATCTCCTCCCCACTCTTCACCTTCAAACCCTTTTCCATCAACTCCATCAAAACCTTGTCAACGGTATCTATGTTGAAAAGATACTTGAAAATCTCTTGCGGAAGGATATCACGATGATATTCGTCGTCGGGTCCTAAGCCTGCTAAAGACTTCTCATAGTCCATTAGTCTTTCTGCTTCTTCACGGTCCTCCTTCGACATTTCATCCCATTTTACACCACGTTCCATTATCTTAGAGTGATACTGCAGTGTCTTATAAGGACAGAGATAACCATCCCTGACAGCCTCATCAATGTCGTAACTGTAGTTAGGTATACCGTTATCTAACTGTAGGAGTTCGTATGTATTGCGGTCTATCTCGTCACGTGGGGTGGCTGTCAGACCGATGAGCAACGAGTCGAAATAGTTGAAGATGGCACCATATCTACCAAAGACACTTCGATGAGCTTCGTCGATGATGATGAGGTCGAAGCGGCCAACACTAAAGGTTTTATCCTCTCTGTCGAGGTAGTTTATCATCGTTTGATAGGTTGAAAAGAGGATGCGTGCCTGCATATCAGGTGCCTTCTCTTCGCTCAACACCGACATAGAAACACTCGGCAGCAAGGCTTCATAGTTTATGTGCCTGACCGACGAGTGCCGTACGGTCTGCAAGAAAGAGTACATTCTTCACCCAGTCATTACGCATGAGGATGTCGCAGAGCGAGATACTCACACGTGTCTTGCCCGTTCCTGTTGCTAAGACGAGCAATCCACGACGATGCTTGGCGTTAAACCACTCCACAATACGCTTGATAGCCGTCTGCTGATAAGGGCGATCTGTGATATCAGCTTTTATCGTCACGTCTTTTATCTCTGCCCTTCCCCGCTTCTGTATCAGCCTTTCGAGGTCGTCCATAGAGTGAAAGGAAATCACGTCACGGTCTGGATAGCCCATTCCGTCAATGACTTTTGTCGTAAAGCCATTGGTATAATAGATGACAGGGCGCACGCCATATCGCTTCTCTAAGCAGTCAGCATAAAGCGTTGCTTGGTGTCGTCCTTCTGTTACGGCATGGTTAGTTGCCTTGGCTTCAATGACAGCTAAGGGCTTTCCGCCACGGCTAAAGAGAACATAGTCGGCATAACCTTTCCCCGAAGCGGTAGGCATTCCGTCTACTTCCACTTCTATACAAGCCTTTCCGCCCTGCACCATTCCCTTCACGTCTAAGAGTTCCCAACCTGCCTCCTCGAGCATATAGTCGATGAGATACTTCCTTGTCACCGCCTCACTTTCAAGACTTTCGCGAGGAATCACCACAGGTTGTGGGTCGTCGAGCGTCTCTTTCTGTACGCTATTGACCACCTCCATCTCTACCTTTGGTTCAGGACTCGTGACGAGGGCAACCGTAGTAGTCGGTGCAGAGATAAGGGTCGCATCGAAGGGTGGGATATTCTTCACGGCATCCCAACGACCCATAAAACCCGCTACGACATTATAAAGCGCACGAAGACAACGGAAAGCCTTCACACGATTAACAGGTTCGGCACCATCATGGCTGGCTGCATTACCTATCTTCTTTACTAAATAGATGTCGTCCGAAAACCTATAATCGTGGTTGATAAAGGCGTCTGTCTCTGGCAGACGTAACATATCGTTGAGTGTCATCCGCTCGTCAACGGTCACGCCTTTTATCTTCAGCATGTTCTTCATCAGCCACTCAAGGGCTTTACGAGCGTTGTTGGCAGACGCATCAGGGTAGATAGGTTGTTGTTCTTCAGCCAACCTGCAATAGTTATGCAAGCTCTTAAAGCTGGGTATTTCGTCTGCTACCAATCGTATGTAATCAAAGTTTTTAGCCATGTCGTCTTTCTTTGTCTTTATGTTTCAAGTATTCTGATTGCTTGCTTAGTCAAACCAATATTGCATTCGTGCAGCAAGAAGGGTCTCTAAGTCGGTAATTGTCTTTTGAATAGCTGCTTTCTGCTGCTCTATCTGCTCTATCTTTTGCGCAAAAAAGTGCTGGAGGGGGAGAGGGGGAAGAGGTACTAACAATGAATCAACAACACTTTTAGGTAGTGCTTCTCGTGTTGCACCTTTACTCCTTGCCAATGCCAATAAGCGTATTTGATAACTGATATTGGTGAGTACCTTGTTTAAAGATAGTAACTAACACATTATCAAGAGGTCGAATAATACAGACATGCTGGTTTACTCTGGCAGGTAATAAATCGGAAGGAACTATACAACACCTTGCAACAGATGCTCCTGTGATATTCAAAAGCACATCATTCTCTAAAAGAGTTACATTTGAGAGTGCGGCAGCTTGTTCGTCATCAATATAAGCAAGGTCTTTTCTCCTAAATTCATTATTATAAACATTAAGGCTACGTATTAAAGATATTCCTTCATCTTTATATGATTCATTACCGCCTCTTGGTGTTGCACCAGAACCTATCTTAGAACATAACTCTCCTAACTTCTTCACTTCCCACCCTTTCTCATTCTCCACAGGGTCCCCAAACATCTCATAGAAGATGCTTTGTGCAAGTGCGTCATAGTCTTTTAGCTGCTCTTTCTTAATCCGTATCAGTTCGTTTAGCTTATCAAGCTCGGAGACAATGGAGAGCTGAGTAGACTTGGGAGGAATAGCAATAACCAATTGTCGAAATGCTTTAACATCAAGATTTCGTTGGGCAGCACCCTTCCCTAAGTGATAGATAACATCATTGAAACAATAAATGATAGTTTAAATAGGCTTGCTCTAATTCTTCTTTGGATTTAACAGACAATCCACTATCATTTAAGAAGAACTTTCCTGCAACGTATCTTACACATCGAGGAGACATTGCAAAACGAGCAATAATGAGACAATCTTCCCTATTATACCTATCCATTCGGAATGTTTCACCACCTCCACCATATACAGGATATATAGTTCCACCATCTCTCTTCTGCACAACACGAGTTCCATACTCAATAGATGTACACTTCTCTATCGTCTTATACTCCCATCCTTCTCTCATACGCACACCTCCTTTTGCAGCATTAAACAAGCTTGATTCCGTTCAAACCACTGCATATCAATCCCCTTGCCTACCCTCTCGCAACCAAGAGAATACACCCTTGTAAAAGTCAGCTGATTATTCATTCATTCCCTCCTCCAACATTTCCATGAGTGCATTATAGCCACTTAGATAAGCTGTCTCATTCGCTTTTAGACGAGAAAGGATGTCGTTGACAGGCTCATAGGTTACTTTCTCACGCTCTACCTCCTTATACTTGTTAATGGAGAGGTCATAATCATTCGCACGAATATCATCAACAGACACCATAAAACTCTGTTCCTTACGGCTGCGATTAGCTTCGTCAGTAAGGTTGTGGAAGCGGTTGACAACATCAGGGATGTCATTCTCAGCTATTGGCGAACGCTTGTCGTCGAGCGAAAAGCCGTCAGCCTGCATGTCATAGAACCACACCTTATCCGTCCCGCCACTATTGGTCTTGGTAAAGACAAGTACTGCCGTGCTAACTCCAGCGTAGGGTTTGAAGACACCGCTCGGCATAGAGACGACAGCCACCAACTGCTGATTGTCGACAAGTTCCTTACGCATAGCGATGTGCGCCTTGGACGTTCCGAAGAGAACACCGTCTGGAACGATGCTTGCACAGCGACCGCCCACCTCCAACGAACGTACAAACTGGGCAAGAAAGAGTAGCTCTGTCTTCTTCGTGTCAGCGTAGGCAAGAATTTCTTGTTCACATTTCCCTTGTCAAGACTGCCCGCAAAGGGTGGATTAGCAAGGATGAGTGTGTAGCAAGACTCGTCATTGTTCTGTTCAGAAAGGGAGTCGCGACGTGCCAACTCAGGTGCTGTGATGTCATGCAAGAGGAGGTTCATTGCTCCGATACGCAGCATCGTTGGGTCGGTATCGTAACCATTGACAAGCGAAGACTTAATATGCTTCACCGATTCTGCCGTATAGAGTGCCCGCTCGTGATGCTCCTTGATATACTTCACTGCCTCCACCAAGAAGCCCGCACTACCCATCGCAGGGTCGCAGATAAAGTCGTTAGGCGTCGGCTGCATCATATTGACAATCATACGGATGATGTGGCGAGGCGTGCGAAACTGTCCGTTAGTGCCCGAAGCAGCCATCTTACCGAGGATATACTCATAGACATCGCCCATCGCATCACGGTTGTTCATGTCGAGGGCATCGACCCCATCGACCACCTTCGTCAGTGTACGAGCATCAGAGATAAGGAAGGTAGCCGACTGCATATACCTGCTGTAAGCACTCTCCTCACCTGTTCCGATTGTCTTGATAAACTCAAAGACATTCTGACGAACCATCTGAAACATATTTTCAGGACCCGTATGGCGGAACACCGACCAACGCATACTCTCGTAGGGCACCTCTTGTTCGGTGACAGGGTTCAGCCAGTTCTGCCCAACAAGGAAGGTAGGATTCTTTACTTCGGTATCAAAGTCGCGTGCCATATCTTCCTCTTGTAGCTGCTTGTCGTCAAGCATCTTCATAAAGAAGATATAGGTCATTTGCTCTAAAACAGTAATAGGATTGGTGATACCAGAGACGTGGAAGGTGTCCCATATCTGGTCAATCTTGGTTTTTATCTCGCCAGTTATCATCGTTATCAGTTTACGAATTATAGGTAACGCCCGTCCTCTACAGTACAAGGCGACTACAAATATACAAATTATTTTCCAATTCCTTCACTTGAATTCAAACTTCTTTGGAGTTTAACCAAGCAACTTAAAGAATGGAGCTAAGCCTTCGCACGATATGTGCGGAGCATCCGCACATGTCGTGTTGATGCTCCGCACATATTGTGTTGAGGGTTTAAATGAAACTCCTCTACCGACTCTTTTACTGCACAGGGGCTTGTGCATAGACCTTCAAGCCGAACTCGTTGGCATAGGCATAGACATGTTCAAGGATGTCTGCCATGGCATGCTCGTAAGGAATCCAGTCTTTCTGACGCAGGAAGAAGTAAAGTTCCATAGGAACACCTGCCTGTGTCGCCTCCAACTGACGTACGACGAGAGACATCTTCGCATTGACATCCTCACGCTTGGCAAGGTAATGCTCCATGTAACGACGGAAAAGAGCGGTTGTCACAACCTCACCCTTTAGGTCGTCCGCCTTAGCAAGTCCCTTTTCGATAAGTTGCTGTTTGAGTCCATCGTCAGCAATACGAATGCTGCGCACATCAAAGTAAATCATCTTCTTGACACGCTGTCCGTCTACATCATCCAATCCCTTCCAGTTTTGGAACATTCCATTAACCAATGTAAGAGGCGGTACGGTGGTAATCGTATTATCGCCCTGACGAATCTTCACAGTTGTGAGTGTGATATCAATGACCGTTCCATCTACGAAGCCTCCAGGCAAGGCAATATGATCACCAATATGAATCATCTCGTTACTCGTCAGACGAACACCAGCAACAAGGCCATCAATCGTGTCCTTAAAGACTAACATAAGAATGGCAGAGGTAGCTCCTAATCCTGCTAACAACGTCATCGGACTACGATTAATAAGGATTCCAACGACCACAATCACAGCAATAAAGATAGCAAGAATCTTTAATACGCCACAGAAAGACTTAAGATAAAGACTTGTCGAATCACCGGGTTTCGTGTTGAGATAGCGCAGGCGGTCGATAAGTTTCGTCACAAGTCGCGTCGTTGCTATCGTGAGATAGACGGCAGTTATTCGTGTCAAGCCACCTGTACAACATGGTACTGATAGAAGACAAGCGGCATCAACTGCCATATCACCAAGGCAGGGACAATGTGGCAGGCTGTGCGCAGCACTTGATGATCAAGGACTACATCATCCCAACGGGCTTGCGTACGCTTTACCATACGAAGAACAAGGGGTACGAATAAGTATTTACAGATTCGTTCTGCAATGAAAGCCAACAAGATTGCTACTAATGTCAATAAAACATGACGCAATACAGGAACGGTATGACCATGTACACCGACTGACTCAATGATATTCTCGACGAAGATTCTTATCTCTTCAAGGACATCTTCAAGGAGATGATGGGGAAGTTTTGGTATCATAAATTCTTTTCTTTTTAAAGGGTTATTGGGCTTATTAGGCTAATAAGGCTAATTGGGCAAATAGGGCTAATTAGCCTAATAAGCCCTATTGGCACAACGCCACACAAATCTTGTTTTGGAAATTACGCATAGGTCCATTGCTGAGTCCACCATTATTAATAATAGAGAAACAAAGCAGATGACCATTAGAAGCAGTGAGATAACCCGCAAGTGAGCTGACACCCTTCACCGTACCAGTCTTGCACGTACGTTGCCAGCTGCCGCCGTACCACGCATTCGGCTCTTCAAAGTTCCATCAACGCCAGCTATCGGCTGTGCTTCAAGATAGGCACCATAGATATCTGAACGCTGATAAGCATAGCGCAAGAGCTTTGTTTCAAGTTCGGTACTTACATAGTTATACAGAGATAAGCCAGAACCATCAGCAACATTATAATCACGAGGATTCAGTCCGATACGGCTGAAGAGTGCGTTCTCATACTGGCGTGCGGTCTTTGCACCTGCCCATCGTGTGCCACCATTAGCAGCCAACTGATAGAACATAGACTCAGCATAGAGGTTGTCGCTCACCTTCATCATACGATGGAGAACCTGACGGATAGAATGTGTACGTGTCGTTAGCAACTGTGCATCAGTTGGTAGCTGACGTTCGCCAGTAGAACCATTCAGTGTCACACCCATATCTTCTAACTTACGAGAGAAACGATAGGTGAATTCGTCCTTACCATCAACCAACAAAGGGGAGAGGTTAGGATTCTTATCATCCCAACACCAACCCTCGCCCAAACGGTCACGATCCTTAAAAGAGAGGTCGGCATAGACACTGCCTTCTATCGTCTTGATACCTAAGTCTCGTACGGCACGTGCCATCTCTGACAAATCCGAAGAAGAGAGCATTGGGTCCATACCACCAACACAATAGAGGTCGCCACGCAATACTTGCGTAGAGTCGTCAATCACACCCGTATAGTAAAGGTTTGTCTTAAAGTCATAATCAGCCCCAAGTTTATCCAATGTTGCGATAGCAGTAACACACTTCATCGTAGAAGCAGGACGCATGTGAAGACGTTCACGGAACTGATAGACAGGTACATCATCCGTCAAATCCCATACCATCACACTTGTTTGTACGGTCTCTAAAAGCGGACTTCGGAGTATTCCATCCAATCGGGCAGTGATATTCTCCTTCCAACTAAGATGGCTATCCGTGGTAAAAGCAGGGATGATACTATCGGTATCTTCCTCTTCCTCGCTAACATCATTAGCAGTAGAAGTCACCTTAGGTTGAACAGCTGTAACTGCTTTCGGATGAAGGACATTCGCAACCTCCGTACTATCTAAATATACCTGCGCTTGTACAGGCAAACTCAATACGACACCGAAGATTAGTGCCGATAAGTATTTTAATCTCATACCTCGTTATCTTTCTTTTCTAATCGTTTTTTCAGTGCTGATAAAAAGTTATCAACATTATCAGGTTGTACGCTGACAACACTGCCATTCTTCATCTCTAACAATGCATAATAACCGAGACGAAAGGCAAATGGCCGTTTCTCAATAGTCTTCACATCACTGAGCAAAACACGCTTTGTCAGTCCAACTCTTCCTGTCTTCACCAACAGAGCACCATCATCAGTCAATACATATTTAGTATGAATGGCACGATCAACGGCTCTTATCGTCACAACAATAAGCAAGAAGCCTAATACGACCATCAGACTATTCGTACGATGCCAAAGACAGAAAAAGGCAGCAAGGGCAAAAACCACGATGGCTCCCATGTCATTTATCGTCACTTTATGTTGGAAAGTTCTCATATTAACTGCAAAAGTACAAAAAAAAGCCTTTGTACGTCAATATATTACATAAAAAGATAATGGCAACCAACGAGTGGTTGCCATTATTAGGGGGGAGGTTATTGGGCTTATTAGCTAATTGGGCTAATAAGGCGAATAGCCTTAAACCAAAGTTGCAATAATATCCTCGCGGTTACCTGGGAGCATATCAATGACTGGAATCTCAGGCATTGTATAGCAACCCGGAGCAAGGCGCATACTTGCACGTGCCACGTTAACAAGTACCTGTGCTGTGAGCGCAGGGTTATTGATAGACATATCGAAAGAGAAGTGCTGGTTGTGGGTCTTACCACTCACACCCTTACGAGTCATGTGAACGCCATGACCAACATCGTTCAAAGCTGCGACGCTTGGTACGGCAAATACATGTAGCTCGTCGTGTGCAAAGTAGTCGTCAGCCTTAAGTTCCTTTGTTACATCCTCAAGGTTGGCACCCTCTTCTAACTCAACATAAACCATACGGCGATGGATTCCCTCACCGAGAGGAATAGTCATTGACAAAGCTTCCTTAACGCCCTTCTTGCTACGAGCCACTACAGAGTGACCCATTGAACGACCTGGACCAAAGTTGGTATAAGAAAGACCTTCTGGTGCGAGGCTCTCTAACAAGACACGAACGATAGAGTCTGAACCTGGATCCCAACCAGCAGAGATAACACTAACGGTATTGGTGCGTTTGTTGTTCTCCATCTGCTTGGTGCGATAGTCAAGGATTGAACCGTGAATATCAAAAGAGTCTACAGTATTAATACCCAATGCAGAAATCTTCTCAGCATATTCTGGACAGCTACGAGTTGGTGCAGCAAGGATAGCCACATCAACATCTTTCAACTTTGTTATATCATCAACAACCTCGTATGGGGTCAGTTCCAATGGTTTATCCTTGTCACCCTGACGGCGAACGATACCTGCAATTTCAAAATCCTTTGCTGCTTCAAGTGCCTGAACACTGTAAACACCAATGTTACCATAGCCTACGACGGCTGCTCTAATCTTTTTCATATTCTTTACCTTTAACAGTTTAGTTCTCGTTATCTCCTACAAAAGTAACGTTTTATTTAAAGAAAGTATAACACAAAAAGTATTTTAACATAATTATGTAATTAAAAAGAACCGACAACCACTCGAGCCTACAACTGGCCACCAACTGGCCCTTCCCCCTTACCCCTCCCCCAAAGGGAGGGGCGTAATCTACGAGACACCCCTTGTGGATAATATGCGAGTTTACGAGTTAACAGACTGCTTTGGTTTTGGTGAAAGTCTCTTTTTCTGCAAGCAAATGATAAGCATACAGATACATTTTACGCCCCTCCCTTTGGGGGAGGGGTAAGGGAGAGGGCCAGTTGGTGGTGGCCGCTTGTGCCTTCTTTTTTTTATTTATGCCTTTTGTAATACAATATTTTGTTTTTATATTACGTTATTAATTCTGTATATACAAAACCCCTTGCCACGGTAAGGATTATTTTTATTAGATTATGATTGAATACATCAGGGGCGAATTAGCTGACCTGACACCTGCTTTGGCTGTTGTCGAGGCACATGGTGTGGGCTATGCACTGAACATTTCGCTTAACACTTATAGTGCCATACAGGGTAAGACTCCTGTGAAACTCTATGTGCACGAGGCTATTATGACAGGTGGACGCGACGATAACTATACGCTCTATGGCTTTGCCAATAAGCAGGAACGCTCGCTCTATCGATTATTGATTACTGTTTCGGGAGTCGGTGCTAATACCGCTCGTATGATTCTCTCATCACTGACACCTGCAGAACTTTGCAATGTCATTGCCAATGGTGACGAGAAGATGTTGAAGACGGTGAAAGGAATCGGACTCCGTACAGCACAACGTATCATCGTTGACTTAAAGGACAAGATTATGCAGAGCGGTATTGCTGACGAACTACACGTTAGCAGCCAGCCTAACACACCAGCAGTCAACGCTGCTATCAAGGACGAAGCCGTCAGTGCATTGACGATGTTGGGCTTCTCTCCTGCCCCATCTGCAAAGGTTGTTGTGAGCATCCTCGCTGAACAACCAGACCTACCAGTGGAACAGGTTGTTAAGTTGGCGTTGAAGATGATTAAGTAAAAAGCGAACCAACCAACTGACCCCACAGCTGGCCCCTCCCCATCCCCTCCCCCAAAGGGAGGGGCGTGATTACCGCCTACAACTGCACTTTGCTGTATGTTAAGGCTTACCATTGGTTAGAACTATCCACTTACTCCAACATATCCCCTCCTTTGGAGGGGCTTGGGGAGGTATAGAACCACTTATCTTCTTGAAAAGAAAGTATTACATATCCATCCTTATCATCACACTTCTCGGCAGTATCGGACTGTTGAGCTGGGGACGCTCGGCACTTAGTTTTGCACCGATTGCTAAACTCGGCTATAGGGTGGCACCACCTGATACGGTTAAGAAAGCGAAGCCTATTGAAGTGGAGATCGATGAGGAGACTATTCCTGACTCCTTGCTACACCCTCGTTGGAAAGTGCAGCGCACAACTCCGATTACTTACGACGACCTCAAGGAGAACTCTACCGACCTTATCCGACCAGAGAATATGCGACAGACAGTGGAGTATAACGACTCTCTCGATCGCTATATCATTGGTTATAAGATTGGTAAGACCTACGTGATGGCTCCAATTATGATGACGCCAGAGGAGTATCGGAAGTGGACGGAGAAGCGTAGCTTTACAGATTACTACCGTTCAAAGAACCAAGAGATACTTAGGGAGAAGGGTAAGGATAAGTTCGACTTTACTGATATGCACTTCTCATTGGGTCCTGCTGAAAAGATATTCGGTCCTGGTGGTGTACGTATTAAGACACAGGGTTCGGCTGAATTGAAGTTCGGTGCAAACATCAAGAACATTGATAACCCATCACTGCCTATCCGTAATCGTAAGACAACGGCAATGGACTTTGATGAGAAAATAAATGTCAACGTGAATGGTAAAGTGGGTGATAAGGTGAACATGAACCTTAACTACAACACTGATGCTACCTTCGACTTTGATACACAGAACTTCAAACTAAGATATGAAGGAAAGGAAGACGAGATTATCAAACTCGTTGAGGGTGGTAATGTAACCTTCCCTTCTAACAACTCTCTCGTACAGGGAGCATCAGCCCTCTTCGGTATTCGTACTGATATGCAGTTTGGTAAACTGAAGTTACAGACCGTATTATCACAAAAGAAGAGTTCTAACAAGAGCGTTAGTTCACGTGGTGGCAAACAGCTTACACCATTTGAGATTGATGCTGCCGACTATGAAGAGAATCATCACTTCTTCCTTTCACAATATTTCCGCGACAACTATGACGCAGCAATGAAGTCATTGCCTAACCTCAAGACGGGTGTAACAATCAATCGTCTGGAGGTGTGGGTGACAAATAAGACTGGAACAACGAGTAACACACGTAACATTGTTGCACTGACCGACCTCGGTGAAAACAAGAAGATAAGCCGTACCGACCTGTGGGGGACTGGTAACGGACCCGTACCAACAAACAATGCCAATACAGAGTACACCACTATTACACAGACCTACCCTGCTGCTCGTAATATAGACCAAGTAACGAGTATTCTTGATGGTGCAGGTCTTGTGGGTGGTAATGACTACGAAAAGTTGGCAAATGCCCGACTGCTCAATAGTTCTGAATACACGATCAACAATGCCTTGGGTTATATCTCACTGAAAAGCGGTCTACAGACTGACCAAGTATTGGCGATTGCCTACGAATATACCTATGGTGGCGTTACCTATCAGGTGGGTGAGTTTGCCAGCGACCGTACCAATATCAATGAGGCTCTCTTCGTCAAGTCATTGAAGAACACCAGCAATAATCCTAAGCAAGGAAACTGGGACTTGATGATGAAAAACGTGTATTATCTCGCTTCTAACATTGAGCGCGATAAGTTCCGCCTTGACGTGAAGTATCAGAGTGATACGACAGGTGTCTATCTGTCATACATTCCAGAACCGCAAGTAAAGAACCAAACGCTCATCAAACTTCTCAATGCTGACCGATTGGATAACAATAACAATCCACATTCCAATGGTTATTTTGATTACGTTGAAGGTTATACCATCAGCAACGGACGTGTATTCTTCCCTATGGCTGAGCCTTTCGGCAACGGACTTCGCAAAGCTTTAACAGATAAGGGAGTTACTACAGCCATAGCTGATAAGTACGTTTTCGAACAGCTCTATGACTCTACGAAGACTATCGCTAAGCAGATTGCTGAGAAGGATAAATTCATCCTTATTGGACAGTATCGAGGTTCGGCTGCAAACGTTATCTCCCTTGGAGCCTATAACGTTCCACAGGGTTCGGTAATAGTAACTGCGGGCGGTGTAACCTTGAACGAGGGTTCTGACTATAGCGTTGATTACAGTGCTGGTGAGGTGACCATCCTTAATCAGAGTATTATCGATGCAGGTACAGCAGTCAATGTATCGCTGGAAAGCCAGAGTGCTTATCAACAGGAGCGTAAGACGATGATTGGTGTAAACTGGGAGTACGACTTCTCAAAGGACTTCCAGATTGGTGGTACATTTATGCACCTCTCTGAACAACCGTTAACAACAAAGGTCAATATGGGTTCTGAACCACTCAACAACACCATTTGGGGACTGAATATCAACTGGAAGAAAGAGAGTCAGTGGCTTACGAATATGCTCAATAAGATTCCATTCCTACACGTTACCCAGCCTTCTTACATTACTTTCTCTGCTGAGTTCGCACAGTTGTTAGCAGGTCAGAGCAAGGGAACACAGGACAATGCTTCTTATCTTGATGACTTTGAGGGAGCAAAGACAACTATCGACGTAAGTCAGCCAACCTCTTGGATTATCTCCAGTGTACCATCAGACTTCCCTGAATATTCAGATAAGACAACCCTTCGTAGTGGCTTCAACCGAAGCTTATTGGCATGGTACACTATCGACCCACTCTTCACTCGTCGTAGTAGTTCGCTGACTCCGGGACACATCAAGAGTGACCTTGAACAGCTCTCTAATCACTATGTACGTGAGATTCCAGTTACCGAATTGTTCCCAAATCGTGATAGAAACTACAGCGGTTCTATCTCAACATTGAATATTCTAAACCTCGCTTACTACCCTTCTGAGCGTGGACCGTATAACTTCAATCCGAATATAGATATCAACGGCCACCTCACGAATCCTACTGGAACATGGGGAGGTATGATGCGTAAGTTGGATACAAACGACTTCCAAACTGCTAACATCGAATATATAGAGTTCTGGATGCTTGACCCATTCATCTACTCCAACCGACTGCCAAATGCAAACCAGTATGGTGGTGACTTCTATATCAACCTTGGAGAGGTGTCTGAAGACGTACTGAAAGATGGTAAGAAGTTCTACGAAAGTGGTATGCCTGTAGATGGTAGTCACTCATGGACAACTACGCAATGGGGTAAAATACCAACACAAAGTACAATTACTTACGCCTTCGCAACCTCAAAGGGTAGTCGTGCGAAACAAGATGTCGGCTTTAATGGATTGAATGATGAGGAAGAACAGCAGTTTGCTTCTTATCAGAACTTCCTTACAGCAGCTCGTGCTAATACCAATCAGGCTGTCTTCGACTCGATATGGGCAGACCCTGCCAATGACGACTACCACTATTTCCGTGGCTCTGACTGGGATGCAAAGCAGGCTTCTATCCTTGAACGATATAAGCGTATCAACAACCCACAGGGTAACTCACCAGACAATGATAACAATAACGAGCGTTATGACACCTCATACAAGACAACTCCAGATGTTGAGGATATCAATCAGGATTATACACTGAACGAATACGAGAAATACTACCAGTACCATATTAGTATTCGTCCACAAGACCTTGTCGTAGGTCAGAACTTCATTGTTGATAAGCGTGTAGCCTCAGCCCCACTGCGTAAGGGTGGTTCTGAACCTGTCACATGGTATCAGTTCCGTATTCCTTTAGAGGAGTTCCAGAAGCGTGTGGGTAATATCAGCGACTTTACCAGCATCCGCTTTATGCGTATGTTCCTCACTGGTTTCGCAAAGCCTATCGTACTCCGCTTTGGTACCTTCGACCTTGTAAGTGGTAAGTGGCGCCAGTATCAGCAAAACCTTACCAACTCTGCAAGTAATTCGGGTACAATGACAGTAAGCACTGTGAGCCTTGAAGAGAATTACGAGAAAACTCCTGTGAACTATGTAATGCCTCCAGGAATTGAACGTGGAAAGGATCCTAACCAGCCACAATTGGTTGAGGAGAACGAACAGGCACTCTCTATGGTTGTAAACAATCTTGGAACAGGTGAGTCAAAGGCTGTCTATAAGAATACAACCCTCGACCTTCGCCAGTATAAGCGTTTGCAGATGTTCGTACACGCCAACGCCTTTGAGCAAAACACGACTAATCTTACGGATAACCAGTTGGCTGTGTTCATCCGTTTGGGTTCTGATTACAAGAACAACTACTACGAGTATGAAATTCCTTTGAAACTGTCAGCTCCAGGTCACTATGACATGTACACTATTCAAGAACATCGTATCGTATGGCCTGAGGAGAACATGCTTGATATTCCATTGAAGCTCCTCACCTCCGTGAAGAAGCAACGTAATCAGGCACGTGGTTCAGGAACAGCAAGCTATAACCGTGCTTTCTCTGTATACGACACCGATCATCCTGCTAACAAAGTAACGGTGATGGGTAACCCAACCCTTGGTGAAGTAAAGACGATGATTATTGGTGTTCGCAACCTTTCCAGCAGTCAGAAGAGTGGAGAGGTATGGGTGAATGAGCTACGTCTTCGAGAGTTTAACAACGAAGGTGGATGGGCAGCAAGAGGTCAGCTCAACCTACAGCTGTCTGACTTCGGTACTGTGGATGTTAACGCCAGCCATAGCACTGATGGCTTCGGTGGTTTGGAACAGGGCGTTAACGAGCGACAGCAGGAGTCCAAGACGGATGTTTCTGTTACCACAAGTCTTGAGTTAGGAAAATTCTTCCCTGACAAAGCTAAGGTGTCGGCACCATTATACTACAGCGTAACCAAGAGCGAGAGTCGTCCTAAGTACAATCCTCTCGACACGGATATGGAATTGAAGGATGCCCTTGATGGTACTGCTAACCGTCAAGAGCGTGACTCCATCGAGTCTATTGCCGTTACGAAACGACTGACAACGAACTTCTCTTTGTCTAACGTACGTGTCGGTATTCAGACGAAGAACCACCCTATGCCATACGACCCAGCCAACTTCTCATTCTCTTATAGCCACTCTCATTCTCACACATCAGGTGAGACAACGGTTTATGAGAACGAAGACAACTGGCGTGGCGCGCTGAACTATAACTGGACTCCAGTATATAAGCCTTGGGAACCTTTCAAGAAACTTATCAAGAGTAGGTCGAAATGGTTTGAAATCCTCAAGCGTTTTGGCTTGAACTGGTTACCACAAAACGTTACCTTCAACACTGAAATGGTGCGCAACTACTACGAGTTGCAGGAGCGTGATATGGAATCAACAGAGAACAGTCTGCTACCTCTTACCTTCAGCGAGCAGTTCCTTTGGAATCGTGACTTCGCTCTGCGTTGGGATTTGACACGTAACCTCCACATGAACTTCCAGAGTGCGACACATGCTGAGATTGAAGAACCTTACACTCCTATTAATAAAGACCTCTATGCCGACCATTATCAGGCATGGAAAGACTCGGTGTGGACAAGCATTAAACACTTCGGTACTCCACTCGATTACCAACAGAATTTTACGCTTTCTTATCAGCTTCCACTCAACCTGCTACCTATCTTTGACTGGATAAATGCTGATGCGAATTATACTGCATCTTATACTTGGGTGCGTGGAACGAGTCTTGATAATGGTACTTCACTCGGTAATACCATCACAAGTAACCGTGCATTGAACATCAATAGTAGCTTCAACTTTGAACGCCTCTATAACCATATTCCTTTCTTAAAGAAAACGAACGAACGCTTCAACCGCACCCGCCCTACTCGTCCTAAGCTGACAGCAGAACAGAAGAAGGCTGAGAGGGAAAAGAAAGAAAAAGAAAGAAAGGAGAAAGGTCAAGATGACGACAAGAAGAAAGCACTGCCTAAGAACCAGAAGAGCTTTGAAAAGGAAATCGTTATCAATGCCGATTCTGCTGTCCTTGTTTCACATGGCAAGAATACAAAACGCCTCATCATCTCGGCTAAAGACGAAAGAGGAAAGGCTATCAAGATTAAATATCGTAAGGTAGGTGATACGCAGTTGAAAGTCTTTAATCGTACAGACTCTGCTATACGCATGAAGCTTACCGTAACGCCTAAAGAACCACTCGATAATAAGGGTTGGTATAAGACAGCACAATGTGTGGCACGTGCGCTGATGATGGTACGTTCGGCAAGTATTTCTTATCGTGATCAATACGCAATGGCACTGCCTGGCTTTATGCCAACGGTGGGTGATGCCTTTGGACAGACACGTGGAACAGGTGCCTTATCACCAGGTCTTGACTTCGCTTTCGGTCTTATTGATGACGACTATATAGGTAAGGCACGTGACAACAATTGGTTGCTTATGAACGACAGTGTAGCTACACCTGCCGTAACGAATCGCACAGAAGACTTGCAGATTCGTATGACACTTGAACCATTTAAGGACTTTAAGATTGACCTTACTGCCAGTCGTATGCAGACTACCTCACGAAGCATCCAATATATGTACACGGGTACGCCTACAACACAGAGCGGTTCACTTACCATGACAACCCTCTCATTAGGTACTGCATTCGAAAGTCAGGGTAATGCCAACAACGGCTATCATAGTCCAACGTTTAATCGTTTCGTGCAGTCACTTGATAGTTATCGCAATCGTGTCGAGGCACAATATAACAATGCAACCTACCCTGCTTCGTTTGGTGGGGGACACTTCACTCCTGCAGTAGGTGCTGTTAATAAGTATAGTGCAGATGTTATGGTTCCTGCTTTCCTCAATGCATACACCAGCATGAGTGGAAACGGACTCAACATTTTCCCTTCTCTGCGCAGTTTATTACCTAACTGGTCTATCCGTTACAGTGGTCTTTCACGTTTGCCATTCTTTGAACAGTTCTTCAAGAGTGTTAACATCAATCATGCTTACCGCAGTATCTTTGCTATCGGTTCTTATCAGAGCTATAGTACATGGCAGGAATACATGAACGGACTCGGTTTCATTACTGATGCAACAACGGGTAACCCTATCCCAAGTTCGATGTATAACATCTCACAGGTGAGTATTAACGAAGCATTCTCTCCTCTGTTAGGTGTTGATGTAACTCTTCAGAACAACCTCACTGCACGCTTGGAATATCGTCAGACACGTGTGTTATCACTCTCGATGACCAGTGTACAGTTGAATGAGGCCTCATCAAAAGACTGGGTTATTGGTATCGGTTATAGAATCAACGACTTCAATCTTTTCAACAATGGTACACGACGTGTAGCTAAGGGTAAGAAAAAGACATCAGACTCCTCACAGCAAGACAACAGTTCTTCTCGTCAGAACAGCGGATTGAACCGTGACCTCAACCTACGCCTTGACATGAGCTATCGTCAGCAGGCTTCGCTCACACGTGACATTGCTTCGCTGACATCGGCAGCTTCAAGTGGTAATACTGCGTTCAAGTTCTCTTTCTTGGGCGACTATACCTTGAGCCGCTTAGTTACTGCCAGCCTCTACTACGACCTACAGATCAATACCCCACTCCTATCATCAGGCAGTTACCCTACAACCACCCACGACTTTGGTGTGAGCCTGAGACTTAGTCTGACAAGGTAAGGGCAACTCTCTCAGAAGGAGAAGATACTACATAAGGAAAAGAAGTTCAATCAGCTTCTTTTCCTTATAACCAATAAAACCTACAAAATCTATTAAGAATAACATAATAAATGACTAAACATGAACAATAAACTAACATCACCAAACTTATTCAGTGATGTCTGTGGCATCATCGAACAAGGACGTCAACAGGCTTATGCCGCTGTCAACAAATCAATGATAGAAACCTATTGGAACATAGGGAAACGTATTGTTGAAGAAGAACAAAGTGGTAAAAAACGTGCTGAATATGGCGAAGAGATTATCAACAATCTCTCAACACAGTTAACCCATGCCTATGGTAAAGGCTTTAGTTCAAGGTACCTTCGTTCCTTTCGTAGGTTTTATCTTCTTATTGATGACTATGAGATTTGGAAATCGCGATTTCCAAATCTCACTTGGACACATATTTTCAAGGTTCTACGCATAGACGACGAGACTGCTATGCGATGGTATCTTGAAGCAGCATCAAAGGAAATGTGGAGCGTCCGAACACTTGACAGAAACATCTCAACACAGTACTATGAACGTCATTATGTTCAACCAAAACCACAAAATAAAGCCCAAACCTAACAAATTTGAGCTTCTAAAAAGTCCTATTGTTGCAGAGTTTCTCGGTTTCAAACAAGATAGTACCTACTCTGAAACCGACCTTGAAACAGCAATTATCAGCCATCTACAAGACTTTATGATGGAGTTAGGACGAGGGTTTGCCTTTATGGGGAGACAACAACTGGTCAGGACCGACACACAAGATTACCATATTGATTTAGTATTCTATAATGTTATTCTGAAATGCTACGTGCTTATTGACCTAAAATTAGGAACGATCACACATCAGGACGTTGGACAAATGGATATGTATGTACGTATGTATGATGAATTAAAACGTACGGAAGGCGACAATCCAACCATCGGTATTGTCTTATGCTCAGAAACAAGTAAAGACATCGCACGCTACTCTATCTTAAAAGGTAACGAACAGTTGTTTGCTGCAAAATACAAGACTTTCTTACCAACAGACGAACAGTTGCGAAAAGAGATTGAACGACAGAAGCAAATCTTCCTCTTACAAAAATAATAAAGAAACCTCTTCTCCACTCTCTCCAAAAGGAAAGAATGGAGAAGAGATTTGTCTAAAATGTAATAACTTTTCCACTCCTCGTTTTTAATCAAGCACCTTCTGCATTCGAATTAACGCCCTTTTGGCTTGCAAAAGATGCCCTTTTGAGGTGTTACTAACGCCCTTTAAGAAGCCAATTAAGCACCTTTTCTTTTACGAGTTTACAATCAACTGATAATCTGAAGGTTAGAAAGAGGGAAACTAAAGCATTATTTTACAGTATCAATAGGAGTTAAAGTCTAATTTGTGTAAAACATTTTCAAATATCAAAATAGTATTTATCAAACTATAAAAGCATTATCATCCTATCTAAAAATAAAAACAGACTACCGTGTCTTAAAGACAAAAGCAGTCTGTTGGGAAAGTATTTTAGAATTTGAAAACTATTAAAGAGGATACTCGTCAAAGGCGTAAAGCACTGTTGAGAGATAACGCTCACCTGTATCTGGCAGCAAGGTTACGATGGTCTTACCAGCATTCTCTGGACGCTTAGCAATCTCGGTAGCTGCAAAGGCTGCTGCACCAGATGAGATACCAACCAACAAACCTTCTTGTTGTGCCAACTGACGACCAGCAAGGATAGCCTGATCATTCTCTACTTGGAATATCTCATCAACATACTTATTATTATAAGTGTTTGGCACGAAGCCTGCACCAATACCCTGAATCTTATGTGGTCCACTCTCGCCACCACTCAATACAGGAGATGAAGTTGGCTCAACAGCAATAATCTTCACATCAGGATTCTGCTCCTTAAGGTAGCGACCGATACCACTCACTGTACCGCCAGTACCTACACCAGCTACAAACACATCAACCTTACCATCTGTATCGCGCCAAATCTCTGGACCAGTTGTAAGATAGTGGCGTTCTGGATTAGCCTGATTCTCGAACTGCTGAAGGATAATACTACCTGGAATAGAATCTCTCAACTCCTCTGCAGCCTTGATAGCACCCTTCATACCATCCTTTCCACTTGTCAACTTCACCGTAGCACCGTAAGCCTTTACAAGGTTGCGACGTTCCACACTCATGGTCTCTGGCATAGTGAGAATAAGCTTATAACCCTTCACTGCTGACACCAAAGCTAAGCCAACGCCTGTATTTCCACTGGTTGGCTCAATAATCGTAGCTCCTGGCTTTAAGAGTCCTTTAGCCTCGGCATCCTCTATCATAGCCAATGCTATACGATCCTTCACACTGCCACCGGGATTGAAATACTCTACCTTTGCAAGAACAGGAGTATTGAGTCCTCTTTCTGCAGAGAATTTATTAAGTGCTAACAGTGGTGTATTACCGATAAGCTCTGTGAGTTTGTTTACTATCTTTGCCATATTCTTTGGGATTTAATTTCTTACTTAATGTTTACGGATGCAAAGGTACGGACATTTGCCAACATGTGAAATACTCTCTTTATGTTATTTAGCATACCACAAACGTGGTATTTGTATTAAAATAAGGCTTTCTTATTGCCATTAAAGCAAAATTCCTTATATTTGCACTACGATTGTCACTATATCTACGAGTATGCAGAAATACGCAGATTACATAGAAGAGATTGAGATTGACTCGCTTTGGAGCGGGAAGAAACACATTCGCTGGACACTGAACCGTCAGGTGAATATCCTAAGTGGTATTAATGGTGTCGGGAAGAGTACCATACTTAATAAGGTGGTACGCAGTCTGTCACAAGGTGGAGAGTTCCCCAGCCATTCACTGAAGGGTGTCCGACTAAAGGTAAGTCCTGATGATGCGCGGTGGATACGTTATGACATTATCCGCTCGTTTGACCGTCCACTGATGAACTCGGATAGTATCAGCAAGATTAATATCGATCTTGTTACAGAACTTGATTGGCAGCTTTTCCAACTTCAACGTAAGTATCTTGACTATCAGGTAAACATCGGCAACCGTATTATCGAGACCTTACAAAGTGGTGAGCCAGATGCTGCCGAGAAGGCGCAGCAGATTTCTCAACCTAAGAAACGCTTTCAAGACATCTTAGACGACCTCTTCACCGAGACGGGTAAGAAGATTATTCGCTCGGAGAATGAGATAAAGTTCTCATCACTCGGTGAGGTACTGGCTCCTTATCAGCTGTCAAGTGGTGAGAAGCAGATTTTGGTTATCCTGCTGACTGTATTGGTAGAAGACAATGAACATTACGTTCTCTTCATGGACGAGCCGGAAGTGAGTCTGCATATAGAGTGGCAGAAACGCTTAATCGACCTCATCTTAGAACTGAATCCGAATGTTCAGATTATCCTCACGACACACAGTCCGGCTGTCATCATGAACGGATGGATTGACCGTGTGACAGAGGTTACGGACATAACCGACAACTGATTGTCTGAAGGAGGGAGCGATGGGAAAAAGACTGAGCGATAACCTATCATCGGCTTATATTGATGCAGCGAACCGTTTGAACGGTAAGCGGGCACGGAGAAAGATTATCGCATACGTAGAAGCGTATGACGATATCTTCTTTTGGCGCACTGTCTTAAGCAGTTTTGAAAACGAGGAACGCTACTTTGAAGTGATGTTACCATCGCGATTAAACCTTACCAAGGGCAAACGGTCGGTATTGATGAACCTCGTTTCACAGAATATTGGTGAGAACATGATTGCTTGTGTGGATGCTGATTATGACTATCTGCTACAAGGAACTACCCCACTTTCCGACGAAGTGAACAACAACCCATACGTTTTCCATACCTATGCTTACGCCATTGAAAACCTACAATGCTACGCACCGAGCCTACATGATGTGACAGTAGCAGTAACGCTCAACGACCATTCCATCTTTAATTTCGAAGAGTTCCTAAAGCTATACAGTGAGAGTATACATCCCCTCTTTGTCTGGAGTATCTGGCATTATCGCCAAGGTATTCATCGACGATTTACGATCTCTGACTTTAATCGGGTTGTGGAGATTGGTAATTTCTCTCTACAAGGGGCAACTGAAAGTATTCAACGGCTACGCCATAAGGTGCAGATGCGTGTACGACAACTGCAAAAGGAGAATCCGAACGCAAAGGAAAGCTATCTAAAACTAAAAGACGAACTGCGTTCCTTAGGTGTTACACCTTCAACAACCTACTTATATATACAAGGTCATCATCTCTTTGATAACATAGTTGTACCAGTCTTGAAACGGGTATGCGACCTTCTTGTGCGTGAACGTGAAGACGAGATTAACCGCAATGCAGTACACGATACGCAACGTCGAAACGAACTATCAAGTTATGGCCATAGTACGGAGGCGATTATCCCTATGCTCCGTCGTAATGTTGGTTATACCAACGCTGAACCATTCCTAAGATTGAAAGAAGATATTTATACATTCTTGAATCCACCGACACAACAACCAACTGACTAAGTTTTCTTCATAACATCACCCTACCCCCATACTTGTATCTATACTTTCTTTACTAAGTGGGGCATTATCTGCTGTACTTTTATTATCTTTGTACTCAAAATCTAAACAACAAAATTCTTACATGAAGAAGACTCTACTTTTAATCGCAACACTACTGGCGAGTTATGTCGGTATGGCACAAGAGACTTATCATCCAACGGCTGAGAATCTCAAAGCACGCGAACAGTTCCAAGACGAGAAGTTTGGTATCTTTCTGCATTGGGGACTCTACTCAATGATGGGTACAACTGAATGGATTATGACCAATAGGGATATAAACTACAAGGAATATCCTAAGTTGGCTAAAACCTTCTATCCTTCAGAATTTGATGCTGATGCTTGGATTAAGGCTATCAAAGCTGCTGGCGCAAAGTATATCACCATTACAACACGCCACCATGACGGGTTCTCCCTCTTTAAGACTGCTACCAGCACTTATAACTCTGTTGATGGTTCACCTTTCAAGCGTGATATTATCAAAGAATTGGCTGATGCCTGCAAACGACACGACATAAAGCTGCATCTTTATTATTCACACCTCGACTGGGGACGTGAGGACTATCCTGTGGGTAGAACGGGAACAGGAACGGGTCGACCCAAAGAGAAGGCTAACTGGGCAAGCTACTATAAGTTTATGAACACACAGCTGACAGAATTGCTCACCAACTATGGAAAGGTGGGGGCAATCTGGTTTGATGGCTGGTGGGATCATGACAGCGATGCAAAACCTTTCGATTGGCAGTTGGAAGAGCAGTATGCTTTGATTCACAAACTGCAGCCACAGTGCCTCGTTGCTAACAACCACCACCAGACTCCTTTCCCTGGCGAGGATATCCAAATCTTCGAACGTGACTTACCGGGTGAGAACAAGGCTGGTCTCTCTGGTCAGAGCATCGGTCGCCTACCCTTAGAATCATGCCAGACTATCAACGAGCATTGGGGTTACAACATCACTGACACCCTCTACAAATCACCAAAAGAGCTGATTCAGATGCTTGTTCGTGCTGCTGGAAGGAATGCCAACCTCCTCCTCAACATCGGTCCAGAGCCAGGTGGTGCCCTTCCCGAACTTGCCCTCAACCGTCTTCAGGCCATCGGTGAATGGCTGAACCAATATGGTGAAACCATCTATGGCACTCGTGGCGGCATCGTTGGTCCACACGATTGGGGCGTAAGTACACAGCGTGGTAACAAACTCTATATCCACATCCTAAACTGTATGGACACCAGCCTCTTCATCCCTACTGGCAACCACAAAATCAAGTCTACCACCGTCTTTGGCACCAACAAACGTGTCAACTTCACAAAGACTGGTAATGGTATCACCCTTAATCTCAACACTGTCCCTACAGACATTGATTATATCGTTGAGTTGACGTTGGGATAGAGGGTTCAAAATTATTAATATGCAAAACAACCCGCAGCAATCATTCCGTTGCTGTGGGTTTAAATAAATTTTCTATACTTTCTAACCAATCTCCCTACAACTTACATTTGTATAGTATAAACCCAAATATCTTAAACATGCTTCTTTTACCTACTATAAATATCGAAAATATTCATATCACTATCAACTCCTATGCCTGACAAAAGATTCGACAATGCATATCAGCATCTTTACAAGTAGAAATAAATGCACTCAACAACCAAATCATTTGAGAAACAGAGTTTTTTTGCTTTAAAATTTTGCCATATCTGATTTTATCAAAAGCATCTTTAAGTTCCTTTTTGGATATAAAATCTATAGCGAGACATACTTCTTTTATACCATTAGGTGATTTCGAAATCCTATTATATTCAGTTTCAAATTGTTCTATTTCACCTTTTCTGCACACTGATATATTAGTTTTTTTATATTTTTTATTGCGCCACGTATCGACTTTTTCTGCTACATTTAAATTTCTAAGGTTACCAATATTCTTGACTGCTTGCCCTATAACTTCATGAAATTTAGAAGCAGATAAACTTGGCCGTCTGCCTGACTTTGAATGAATAAAAGATAAAGTGTCTCCACATATAGCTATATGATCAGCACATTCGTTACCCATATCATCACAAATCAAAAAAGAGGCATCCTTATAGTAATCTTCTATAACTCCAAAAATAGAATCTTGATGAAATTGAGTATCATCATTGTTTAATTCCCCCTTCTCGCTTTTAACCCTTTTCATATCAGCAATTGGTTCAAATATCGAAAGAATAGAGTCTAAGTTTTCTTTCATATTTGAATCTTTATGGAGTTGTGTACCATAATATATGTATTGTACATCTTCAAAGCTCACATAAAAACACTTAATTGAATTAATAAACGTTGTCATTTTATTTTTCTTACCATCACTATTGAGTACATAAAGTTTACTCAAACGTCCATCACCATCCAATCTTATTCCATTCTTTGTCACCTTCACCAAAAGACTTGAAAGGCTTTTACAAGAATATATAATAGGATGACCCTTTTCTTTTATTTCTTTGAGTTCAAAGCATTCACGATGCTTTCTCAATATCTTATTTAAACCACCTATTTCTTCTTCATTATTTTTTCCTCGGATATAAACAAATTTCATCTCATTTTCTTCTATTTTATTAAGGAGTTCATGAATATCAACAAGAAGATATATAGGTTTCAATTTCTCCCTTTCTTTCTGCCAACTAATTGGTTTGGAAAAATTGTTCAGCATGGTAGTACTCAAATCTATTGGTTTTTTTATACCTGTTATTACCATGTTTGCCCAAATGCACAAATCTACAATTCCTTTTTTTTCAGAACCAATTTTTGCAACTCTTGACGTATTTAGATTAATTGTTGTTGTATCCGCATTAGGTTGTTGGATTCTCGTACTTTTGACAACACTTTGTCCTAATCCAAATAAGGGCATCGACTGATTTAAATCATTCCCTTCATAACTCCGATTTCTCAGTGCATTTGGATTAAGACTCATATTTCCTAATTTTAATTGAGTGAACAGTGTATCTGCTTTAACTATTGCACTTGTTAGTTTTGATCCATTAATAGGGTTTAGCTTATTCTTGAACTCATCTATTCCGTTAGCATGACGACTAAATATTATAACATAATCTTCTATTTCAAGTATTAGTGCATAACCAATATAACACTCCTTCTCTTTATAACCATCTTCTACCTTCTGTATAAATGAAGGTACAACCTTTGAGGAAAAAAGTAATAATGAAGAGAAAGCGTAATTTTCTCCCTCATAGTTGATTTCTTTCCTTAGTACTTTCGCTATTGGTTTAAAGTCAGATGTCTTATCCTTGACACTCTTGAAACATTTTTCTATATATTGTGATTTTATATTTTCTTCAACTTGTCCAGGATACAAATAAAAATATGCTCCTTCATTGAGCTTTATTCCATCAAAGTAGATTTTATCCGACTTTCTCATAAATATAATAAATTGATTAACAAGACCTCAATATATAAAAAATATATAACTTTACTTTCGCGCCATTATAAGTTAAAGCAATAATAAAATGACTTCCACCCTATCCAACATGTCGATAGTTGTTTTCCGTCAGAGGCTTTTAGCTTCAGTTGGTTAGTAGCACTAACCAACTGACTATTTTCTTTTCTCAGTTTAGTTTTAAGATACTTCCAATAGTTCCTCGCCTTTTGGTAGTCATCCTGCTCGTTAATCGCAGCGATGATGTCCAGCACAGAGAACCACCACTTATTGTGTGTATCGTCCCATACCGCCCTCACTTCACGGTCGTTGAAGAAGCGGATTGATTTCTTATATTGTTCTTTATCTTCTGCCATAAATGCTCATGTTTTATCAGAACAAAGCAATTTTTCAACATCATTAATAATATTAGTATTTATTTTTTGTGGTGAGAAACTTACCTTGTGAGTATTGGGATCAAATATCAAATGAATGGAATCACTATTTGGTAAACAATTTGCAGAGATTGCAAATTTTCTTATAAGGTCAGCTTTTTCCTTAAAGCTGATAACAAGAATATCAAAATCTTTTTCGTTATACTGTACACGACGATTATAATTACCATCATGTAGCTGTAATTCTATTTCTTTTATTTTAAGTGAATAGCGTTTCATAAATAAATTGGATTTTAGTTGTTTTGCTCTTTACTTTTAATCTCCCAATAGCCATTGCGCTTACCATTTTCGCGTTCAATAATGCCACGTTCTGACAAACGCGTTGTCATACGTTTTACGGTTCGCTCAGACTTACCTATATGCACAGCAATTTCCTTTTGCGTTGCTTGTGGTTTCTCCTTGACAAACTTTACAAGTGCTACTTCTTCCAAAGTGCAATCCAAAGTGTCATTATGGCTCTTTAGAACTTCCAGACTGGCACTTTGAACCAAATGCTTTGGTGCTTCTATATGTAGAAGTCTGTTCTTTACGTGGGTCACCATTTTGTGCAATTAGGTAACAGCCATAGCGAGTTAAGAGAATATCATCAATCTCTCTTTCTGACCCTGAGCCAAGATTAACCATTTTCCTGACGTCAGGAAAATGGTCAAAAACCAAACTCCTTGTATTTTCACAGGCAATTTTGGCTTTATCTATTACTTTCGAGAAATTCTCCCATTTAGAATAACCCAAAAGCAGCTGAACTTTGCGTACACTCCAACATTCAATCCCCTCGACCACTACAGCCACAGCTTCAAAGCCATTGTATAATTCTTGAATTACTTCTTTTTTCATCTTATCAGTTTTGTAGCTTTTATCTTTTTCATAGCAGCAAGACTTAGAACACTTTGTTGCTTAGATATTAAATATTCTCTCACTTTATCGCCACTTACGAACAAGAAAATATATAGTGTCCTTCCTTGCGCTCTTTCATAGATGAGTTTTTAGTTACACTTCCCATTAACATGGGTAACACCTTGCAAATATAATATAAAATATTTATATAAAGAATAAAGAGAAAAGGTTTTTTACAAAAAACTTTTCATACTGAATGTCAATAAAGCTAACATAGTTTTGTTTTTAGTTGCTGTCACTTTTAACACTTCACGCAAACAACAGATTATAAACCACTTATAGCACGTTGAAGTGTGACAGCAGTGACAGCAACTTTGAAAATTTATTCGGATAACAACTAACGATTTAAGATGGAAGGGGCTGACTGGCCAAGGCTACTACGTACCGCCACCAGATACTCTGTGCCATGCGAAGAATGTTTACTATGAAGGTTCGGGATATTGGCAAGGACACGACCAAAATGGGAGAGGCTTGTCAGGTTCAGTTGACTGCCATACCGCTGACGAAGTAGGCTGAAGATGGCGGCGGCAGTCATGTATGCACCCTTGGCCAAGTCCTTTGGGATAGAGAAACAATCTAAAAAGAGGGCTTCGGCAGGAGTGCGTTGCTGATAATGCTGATTATTCTCCATAATTGCTTGGGTGTCAGCCTCATCAAACCAATAACGCCTACCGCTATCTAATTCAGCAACAGCCTGCGCATAGAGTTGCTCATAGTCTATGTGATCGGGCAGACGGATAGGACCAGTCAGCGTAACCGCTATAAAACGACGGCAGCCACTGGGATCGCTAAAGACATCCGAGACGTTTGCCGTAGCAATAAAAGAGGCTACACGTGGCAACGTGACTTGCTGTTGACGATAAGGCTGACGGAGCTTTACACTTGCGAGCTGCATGACATTCTTCAAAAAACCGTCTTGCGTCTTGGCAGACAGGGCATTGAACTCATCAATATTGATAAGCAGCGACTGTGTCATAGCCCTCAGCGTATTCTGTTTCTCACTGATGACAAGGTTGTCATTATATCCCCACTGCAACGCCTCAGGTAGAAGGCGTTTGCAGAAGGTAGACTTTCGATAGCCTTGTCGTGAGATGAGCAGCGGTGCCACACTGTTACCATGCGAGACGTCCAGCCCCATCCATTGTGCCACCATCGCAAGAAACCACGTGTGGAACCAGTCTGCCCATCGTGCATTGTCATTAGGAACACTGTCAGCCAAAGCCTTAATATGGTCCTTTCCGTCCCATCGTCCTCGCAGACTATTGAGGAAGTCGTCCACAGGATTAAAAACCTTGACAAAGTCCGACTCCGTATATCGTCGGATATCTTTGTCCCACGCATCAATACCATCAAGACGCGCCTTGATAGCGATTGTGTTGCGCATCCGTTCATCAGCAGGTACAAAAGGTTCATCACTCCCAGCCTTTCGGATTTCCGTACACCCCAAGGCGGTGTTATACCGCATTTCATACTTCCGCTCAAAATAGTTGAGCAGACGACGAGTAATATCATTTTTAAGTCTTTCCGACTGTCGGTTACGCTGATTTTCAGCTTTAAAATTCTTAAGATTCTTGTATTGCATATACGATAGTTTTAAGTTGACAAGTTTACGAGTGAACAAGTTGCTTGTGAGAAAGGAGAAAGAGTGAAAAGGTTAATCTGTTATTATGTCTTTCTAAAATCTGTCCTTATGTCATTCTGGCTAACAAGCCATAGAAAAGTTAAACTCTTACTATGTCTTTCCCTCTGACCTTATGTCATTATGTCTGTCATTAAGTCTAACACAGAATAAGTTAATCTGTTACTATGTCTTTTATTATCCTGTCCACCAGCACCACACGTGCGGAGCATCAACACATAATGTGCGGAGCGTTAGCACCACAGAAACAAGACCTCAATAACAAATCACTTACTCAACTCCGTAACGCAAAGGTTACCTTCTCTTTCTCTTATAAAACGTACTAATGTCTTAACTCCTATTACTCCCTTTCACTCCTTAACTCCTTCCCGAAAGCACTACTATTATTTCCAGCACGTCTGGTAGTTATCATAAACACGTGGGGCAGCATAGCCATAACGCTGGAAGAGTTCGTCAACCCATTGCTGTTCGCCCTCACTCAGTTTATTAATTCCTCGATGATAACGATAATAAACAAAGCGACTTCCGAAATGACTCTCCATAGTACTACGCAGAGAGCGATAGTCACTGTGCTTTACATCATCGAAAAGGTGCGAGAATCCCCACGCCAATCGTTCTGTCTCCATAGCGTAAAACGCCTTACAGCTATTGCCAGAGCGCGCAGAAGGAAGAACCGTCAAAGTCGAGTGTTGACCGATAGGAAGTGCCTTACCAGCATGATAACGTAGGCACTGCTCTTTGAGAATACAATCGTGCATAAAGCACACTGCCCAGTCTTTGGGCATGTTAGAAAAATCTGTACACATAAATAGAATGATTTAAGAAAAATAAATTCAAAAAGGAAGATGCCGTTAGTTTGTAGAAAATCACGCCTTGCGTGTCGTTGATCTTCCTTATTTCTGCTTGCAAAGATACAACACAGAGATACCCCTTGTCAAGTTTTTCACGGATTATTTTTATTTTGCTGTCACTCCTATCATCCACTTATAAGCTATAACACTTTATAAATCAACAAAATACCGCAAATGTTAAAAATGACAGCAAACAGTTTTCAAACTTAGTGTAGTAGATAAGAGATTTATAGAAAAGAGTAAATAAGCTTTTTCACGATTACATCAAATATCATACAGGTTGAACAACAGAAAACACTGGCTGACTCTCTGCGAGTACCAGCCAGTGCACAGTTAATACCTAAATAATTGTATTCTTCTTGGAACTAAGATTTAAATGGTGAGTACCAACTACTCCAATGCTCGGTTAAAGAACAGTCGACGTTCTTTAACCACAATGATAACAGACACTATAAGCAGTAATACCGTCTGTATACACTTGCTATCGGGGTGAGTTGCAAATATTTCATTGAAATAACCTGCCGTAATGTGAAAGATAATAGCTACGAGAATATTTCGGTTGGTTTTATAATAAAGCCAATTCATCAAGATAACAAAAGGAAAGATACTAACGATGAAGTTCAGACTATAAAGCCAACCCTCGCTCACTACATTTGCGTGATAATAACCCTTAATACCTGCAAGGGGGGAAATGCCAAACAGCCCAATAAGCTGCAAACAGCATAGATGTTTTGAAGAGATTCATTCGAGAACGGAGACAGTCTGTTCCATAACCATGCCATGCAAGTTCTTCAAGCGTAGGTGCAAGGATAAGGAGAAACCATACTGGGAAGACTCCCGAAGTGAAGGTGTAATGACCTGTAATAATGAATTGTGATGGACTGTAACCGAACAACAGAGATACCGCCATAGCACACAAGATACTTGCTGGCATCAGTAGACAGGCTGTGAGATAATATTGCCACTTATCGGAAGACAAGTTTAGGAATCTCCCAAGAAAGTCTTTCCGCAGTTCCTGACGCTGAAAAACCAAAATAATAGTCAGAAACATTGGGAAGAAAAGTCCAGCCAATCCCAACAGTGGGGCTACCCATGTGCTTTCCGAATAAACTACATGATGACTTACATAACTGGCAGCAAACCAGAATATCCATGGGATAAGCGTTGCCAAGAGATAGAAAAGTACCGTATGGCGATACTTGATGACGATGTTTTCTTTCATATTGCTTTGATGCTATCAATAATCAGTGATTACGTAAATAACAAGATGTACATGAACTGTAATAACTGATGTATTACAAAATCGTCACAAATATACTTCCTACATCGCAAAGAGCCAAAATGAAACACTTAAAATACTCTATGTCTGATATATTTGATTTAGATTATCCCATGTTGAGTAAAGATGTGATACAGACAATTGACTCTTCTACAAAACATTTCATTACAGGAATAGCCACCACGAACTGTTAAACTGTACATCCATTCCCACATAAACATAAAAAGCTACATACCACTTTTCTTAATCATTTTGAGCAGCGTGTAGGTTGTGTGAACAAGCACAGGCTGGCTTCTCACAGTAAGTACCAGTGCAAAGTTAGTAATCGTAGATTAATTGGTTGTATTGTTTAAGGACTATAGGGTTATTATTTATAACTAACAAGTCGCAACAATATCTTTAAGACTGTTGCGACTCATCATTACAGTTATCTTAATTTAATCTATAATTCTATTCGCTCTACAATATCATCATCTTGAATGCTTAGCACTTCTAACATCCTGTCATGAAGATCTGTATTTTGTTTTGTATTTTGCGGACGAATCGCAGTGAATATTCGTGACGCTTCTTCATGTTGGACTAAGAAATCTCCAAACTCTTTTATGATACATTTTAGGTCTGAACCTGAGTTTAAAATAGCAACCTCACCTGTTGGAGACTTTAAAGCAAAGATAGCTTGATTGTAGTCTGTTTCTTTTTGGGCATCTATTTGTTTCCATCCTTCAGAAAGCATTTCATCTTTCTTTTCAAGAATCCATTTTGACTTTCCAGCTCCTTTCTTACCGATAACTAAAGTAATAATTCTCATATAATTTAGGTTTTAAAACTTTAAAAAAGCAGTAGGAAACGTTATCCTACTGCTTTATTTGTATTAGTTAGATATTACTTCACTTCCTCAAAGTCTGCATCTTGGATGGTGTCATCCTGCTTTGGCTGCTCCTGCTGACCAGCGTCTGCGCCTGGCTGAGGACCTGCCTGCTGACCGCCTGCTTGGCTATACATCTGCTGTGATGCTGCCTGCATAACGGTGTTGAGGTTGTTGATAGCAGTGTCGATTGCTGCGACGTCAGCTGACTTGTGAGCGTCACGGAGCTGCTGGAGAGCAGACTCGATACCTGACTTCTGGTCGGCTGGAATCTTATCACCGTTGTCCTTCAAGAAGTTCTCGGTAGTGAAGATCATTGAGTCAGCCTGATTCAGCTTGTCAATCTTCTCACGCTCTGCCTTATCAGCTGCAGCATTCTGCTCAGCCTCAGCCTTCATACGGTTGATTTCCTCCTCGCTCAAACCACTTGAAGCCTCGATGCGGATGCTCTGCTCCTTACCAGTTGCCTTGTCCTTAGCAGATACGTTAAGGATACCGTTAGCGTCGATGTCGAATGTTACCTCAATCTGTGGCACACCACGACGAGCTGGAGCAATACCTGTCAAGTTGAACTGACCGATAGACTTGTTCTGTGCTGCCATTGGACGCTCACCCTGCAGAACGTGGATAGTAACCTCTGTCTGGTTATCAGCTGCGGTAGAGAACACCTCGCTCTTCTTACAAGGAATGGTAGAGTTAGCATCGATAAGCTTTGTCATTACACCACCCATTGTCTCGATACCGAGGGTCAATGGAGTTACGTCGAGCAATACGATGTCACCCACACCGCTCTCCTTATTAAGGATAGCACCCTGGATAGCTGCACCAACAGCAACCACCTCATCAGGGTTAACACCCTTTGAAGGCTCCTTACCGAAGTAGTTCTTAACCAATGTCTGCACTGCAGGGATACGGCTTGAACCACCTACGAGGATAACCTCATCGATATCTGATGTCTGCAACTTAGCGTCACGGATAGCATTCTGGCAAGGAACGAGACAAGCCTGAATAAGGCTGTGTGCCAACTGCTCAAACTGTGAACGAGTCAAGGTCTTAACCAAGTGCTTTGGAACACCGCCCTCAGCTGTGATGTATGGCAAGTTAATCTCGGTAGAAGAAGAGCTTGACAACTCAATCTTAGCCTTCTCAGCAGCTTCCTTCAAACGCTGCATTGCCATTGGATCCTTTCTCAAATCGATACCCTCTTCTGACTTGAAGCCATCAGCGAGCCAATCGATGATTACCTGATCGAAGTCGTCACCACCAAGGTGAGTATCACCATTCGTAGAAAGTACCTCAAACACACCGCCACCGAACTCAAGGATAGAGATATCGAACGTACCACCACCAAGGTCGAACACGGCAATCTTCATATCCTTATTAGCCTTATCAACACCGTAAGCAAGCGCTGCAGCAGTAGGCTCATTCACAATACGCTGTACGTTAAGACCAGCAATCTGACCAGCTTCCTTGGTAGCCTGACGCTGTGAGTCAGAGAAGTATGCTGGTACGGTGATAACTGCATCTGTCACCTCCTGACCGAGATAATCCTCAGCGGTCTTCTTCATCTTCTGCAATATCATTGCAGAAATCTCCTGTGGAGTATATTTGCGGTCGTCAATCTGTACACGTGGATAACCACCCTCATTAACAACCTTGAATGGAACACGCTCAGCCTCTTTCTGACACTGCTCGTAAGTCTCACCCATGAAACGCTTAATAGAGTAAACGGTCTTCTCTGGGTTTGTGATAGCCTGACGCTTAGCTGGGTCACCCACCTTACGCTCGCCGCCTTCAACGAAGCCCACGACAGAAGGTGTAGTACGCTTACCCTCACTGTTAGCGATTACCACTGGCTCGTTACCTTCAAATACAGCAACACAAGAGTTTGTTGTTCCTAAGTCAATTCCAATAATCTTTCCCATAATTGTATATCTTTATTTTATTATTATTCGTATTCAGTTATTGACGCTTGTCTGTCGTAGTATCATCAGACTAATATCGTCTTCAGCTGCTACTGACAGCGTCATTCGCCAATAATTAGACAAATGATGTGCCAACAGACATAGACTGACAGAATGGCAGAAAGAGTCTACAATATTGTCACAATTCCAATCTAACAGATGAATATAGTCTCTTTATATTTATCGTTTTCTACAGTTTCACTATCCATTCAGACTTTCCTTATCCAACTATATCGCAACAGAAAGGGTAACGATTATCTTCTTATACTATAAAAAAATAAACCCGAAAACATCCAAATAGATGTTCTCGGGCTTTTGATTATATTGTCTTATAAAACTTATACTCTTGGTTCAGAAGCAAGATAGAAACTATCTGCACCCTTACTAACAGACTTGTCGAAGACACCATCAACAACTATTCCTGCCTCTAAAAGGCGAGCACCAAGCACCTTGCGGTCAGTATCATAACCACCATAGGTATAATCAGCCTTGAAAAGGAAAGCTATAGCTACATCATGAGTTTTACCCCCATAAGTAACCTTACCTAAATCCAAACGATAAGGAGCAATATAAAAGAGGATTGGTTTCACGCTGAACACGCTAATAGCACATTTGATTTCCTGATTAGGCAAAGCCTCAACCGCCTGCTTTAAGTTAGTATCAATGATACTTGCTGTCAACATCTTAGTTGGGATATTTTTGATGATGAGTGTTGTATCATCCTTGATTTCCCAAGTGGTACTAACAGAATCCTGCTTTTCTATCTGTTCCCGTTCGTTTAGACCATATCTGGAAAGTTTACCATGATAAAGACCTTGAATAGTATGGCTTGCAGCCTTCAGTTCAGCCGCAGTTGGGAGGTTTCGTTTTGCCTGCTCTTCATAATCATCATTCAGACAAGCAGTAAGTGATAGTGTTGCCATAAGTGCAACAACTAAACTCAATAATTTGTTCTTTTTCATTATAGTGCGTTTTGGTTATGATATTTAAGTTTATCGGTTACAAATTTACACATTATCAACTTATTCCCAACACAATTACTGTTAAAATACTGATAAGAAGTTTGTATGATAGTTTTTAGAGTCCACATTATACTCAAATCGGGGCATTATAACCTGATGCTTATAGTTCTTATTATTGTTTTATTTCCTTTTAGCAAATAAAAACAAAGCACTCTTGACATCGTATAACACACTATATAACATCCAAAGGAGAGTAAATAGAGAAAAACATTTACAGTTATCAACAATTTACTTTCACGATCATAAATACTTTTCTTCATGAAAAGAAATATTTTTTCTCGTGAAGATAAATATTTCTTTTCATGAAAATAATTCACTATCGTTGGTAAGACAGGAGTAATAAAAGCCTATAAAAGTTGTGATTCCCGTACGAGTCAGACAGGAAGATAGCCTTTGTTTACCTTTAGTTTTCCTTCCAGAAAGCTGGAGAGAAAAGTACCAAGACAGTAAATAGTTCCAAACGACCTACAAGCATGAGGAATGAACAAATCCACTTTGCAAAGTCTGGCAACTGTGCCCACGACATTGTAGGACCGATTTCCATACCCAATGTAGGTCCAACATTACCCAAACAACTCAACGTAATTGTGATAGCATTCGTGTTATCAATACCAAAGGCAATCATCGTAAAAGCACAGAAGAGCGTCAGAATAAGATAAAGTCCGATGAAACCTAAAGTGTTACACGCTTTGACTGTGGTATATTCACTCCATCAACCTTCATTGGTAAGACAGCATTAGGGTGTAGTATCTGACGGAACTCATTGCGCACCACCTTTAATAACATCACACCACGAATACTCTTGATACCACCACTGGTAGAACCAGAACAGCCGCCAAAGAACATACAAGCAGCCAAGACAACCCATGTGACATGAGGCCATTTAGCAGCATCATCACTGAAAAGTCCTGTCGTTGTTATAAAGGAAACAACTTGGAAGAGCGCACTACGGAAGGCATGCTCTATATCATAATGATTACGATAAACAAGCTCAAAAGCAATAAAGATAGCAAACGAGAGTACCATGGTGGTATAGAAACGGAACTCGCTATTCTTTATGAGCTTCTTAATATCTAATCCTGCTGCCGAGGCATATAGCAATGTGAAGTTGACACCAGATAGGAAACAGAATAATGCAGAGACATACTCCTCTGCAGGAGAATGAAAGGTTGTGATAGAACCGCTCTCCGGAGAGAATCCACCCGTCGCAGTACTGGTCATTGAATAGTTGAAAGCATCAAACCATCCCATACCACATACCTTATATGATAGAATGCAGGCAGTAGTCAGAACCAAATAAACTACCCATATCCACTTAGCACTTGTGCTTAGACGTGGGTGTAGTTTACTTTTAATAGGACCAGTTGCTTCGGCAGCAAAGACCTTTACCGAACCACCCACCATAGAAGGGAGAATGGCTATAGTAAAGAATACTATTCCCAATCCACCAATCCATTGTGTCAATGAACGCCAGAAAAGGAGTCCTTTTGGTAGATATTCAGGATAGTCTATAATCGTTGCACCAGTTGTTGTGAAGCCTGACATAGCCTCAAAGAAAGCATCAGTGAAACTCCCAATACCTCCGCTAATCATAAAGGGGAGTGTACCGAATATCGTAAAAAGAATCCAAGATATCGTTACAACAAAATAAGCATCACGACGTCCAAGAAGATTGTCAGCATGACGACCTAACAGTCGGAAGATAAAACCAGCACCTACTGTTATGAGAATACTCCACACGAATGGTATAACGTCACTGCCATTATAAAACAAGGACACGAATAGACAACTGAGCATCAGTACGCCTTCTATCCATAACAAGGATCCAAGAATCTTGGAAATTAGTTTCAGATTAAGCATGGTTAAATAAATAATTTCTCCACCTTTTTCATATCAACATTATAACAGAAGACCACAACAGAGTCGCCTGCTTCTATCTGTGTATTACCAGAAACAAGCATTCCTTCTTTGTTTCTTACAAGTCCACCAATAGTCACTCCCTTAGGAAGATTTAACTCTCTTACAACCTTTCGGGTTATCTTTGAGTCTGGACTTGGTACGAATTCAGCCACATCAGCATTGATAGACATAAGAAACTTTACGTTAGCTACGTTTGCGTCAAGCATCATCTGATAAATATGGCTGGCAGCAAGTGCTTTCTTATTGATAATCGTACCAATGTCAAGTCCATCAGCTGTATTCACGTAATCAAAGTTCTCTACTGATGCAACAGTTTTGCGAACACCAAGTCGTTTAGCCGTAAGACAGGCAAGAATATTCGTTTCTGCATTTGAAGTCAATGCCACGAAAGCTTGTGTATGACGGATTCCCTCCTCCTGCAACAAACCAATATCACGACCATCGCCATTGATAACCAGTCTGTCTTCACTGAAGATATCATTAAGAATCTCGCAACGAGTAGGATTCTGTTCGATAATCTTCGCATTCATATATTCAGGCAGCATCTTTACGGCACGTGCAGCAGTCTTACCACCGCCCATAAAGATAACATTCTGTACATCGACATAATGTTCCTTACCAACAATCTTACGAACATACGGAATATACTGCTTTGTGGTCATGAAATAAACCAAGTCATATAACTGCAAAGTATCATTACCTCCAGGAATAATCGTCTCGTCATTGCGCTTTATAGCGACTACATGATAAGGATCATCAGGACCACTAATATCTTTCAAAGGACGGTTGAGTATCTCACAAGTTTCACGCAATTTGATACCCAACATTACCAATGCTCCATCATGTACATCCCATCGCTGGCGAACCCATGACATCTTCAATCCATTAATAATATCCCTTGCTGCAAGGATTTCTGGATAGATAATATCACTGACACCCATCTGACGGAACAACTCCTTATTCTGTTCTTCAACATACTCTGGATTGTCTACACGTGCAACAGTCTTCTTTGCACCCAACTGATGCGCCATAACACAAGCTGCGATATTACCCGATTCACTTGGAGTAACAGCGATAAAGAGGTCAGCATGTTCAACACCAGCCTCTTTCAATCCCTTGATATTCGTAGGTGAACATTCCATAGTTAGCAAGTCATACTCACTACTGATCTTCTCCAGATTCTCTGGGTTCTCATCCATGAGTACGATATCCTGCATATTACGAGAAAGCAGTTTTGCCAAGTAAGTTCCTATGGCGTATGCTCCTGCTATGATGATTTTCATTTCTTTTTCTTTTTAGTTTGAACGATGGTGAGGCGTAAGTGATAAATTATCAGTTAGCCTTAATTAACTCTTTCTTGATACTTTCAAGATCTATTCCACAGATTTCACGTAGCTGTTGTACCGTTCCCTGCTCTACAAAATGGTCAGGCATACCCATACGAGTTATCTGTGGTGTATAGCCATGATCGCTCATCCACTCTGTAACAGCAGAACCCAATCCACCATTGCGTACACCATCTTCTATTGTTATGATGCGTGAGAAACGACTTGCAACCTCTTCAAGAAGTTTATCGTCTAATGGTTTCAAGAAACGCATATCATAGTGTGCGATTGATGGACAATGACCTTCTGTTTGGAGATTCAGCACTCTCTATCAGTTTTATAGCCTTTTCAACATCATTACCAATAGGTCCGATACTTAATACAGCAACATCCCAGCCATCATGAAGACGACGTCCTGTTCCTACCTCTATCTCTTTCAGCGGACACTCCCAATCAGTTAAAACACCATGACCACGTGGATAACGAATCACAAAAGTTCCCTTATCAGGCAACTGTGCCGTGTACATCAATCTACGAAGTTCACGTTCGTCCATCGGAGAGGCGATGGTAAGATTAGGAATTGGACGCAAGAAAGCCATATCAAAAGCACCATGATGCGTCGCACCATCTTCACCTACCAATCCAGCACGGTCCAAACAAAGGACTACAGGAAGGTTAAGTATAGCTGCATCGTGGATAATACTATCATATGCACGCTGTGAGAAGGCACTATAGATATTACAGAAAGGCTGTAAACCATCCTTTGCCATACCAGCTGAGAAAGTGACTGCATGTGCCTCCGCAATACCTACATCGAAGGTACGATTAGGCATAGCCTTCATCATTATATTCATAGAACAACCCGTCGGCATGGCAGGTGTAACACCAACAATACGAGGATTCTTCTTTGCAAGTTCTAATAGCGTCTTTCCAAATACATCTTGAAACTTAGGTGGTTCATTGCTACAGTCTTGCACAATACGCTCACCTGTCTCTGGGTCAAACTTACCAGGAGCATGCCATACCGTCGCACTCTTCTCAGCAGGTTCATATCCCTTACCCTTCTTGGTGTGTAAATGGAGTAGTTTTGGTCCCTTCATATCCTTCAACTGACGAAGAATACGAACCAACTCTTCAACATTATTCCCATCAAAAGGTCCGAAGTAACGAATATTCATACCTTCGAACATATTCTGCTGATGTGCTAAGGCTGACTTAAGAGCATTGTTAAAACGCAGTAAACCCTTTCGACGTTCATCATTCAATAAGCCTTTATCATGCAACCACTGTGACGCCTTGAAGCGTAAACGATTGTATGTCTCGTTGGTATCAAGCTTCAACAAGTACTGTTCCATACCACCCACTGCCCTATCAATAGACATATCATTGTCATTAAGAATGATAAGTAAGTCATTAGGTTGGCTGGAAACATTGTTCAGACCCTCGAAAGCCAAACCACCACTCATGGCTCCATCGCCAATAATAGCAACGACATGACGATGCTGCTTCGTAAGGTTAGAAGCAACAGCCATGCCCAAGGCAGCCGAGATAGAATTAGAGGCATGTCCACAAGTAAAGGTATCATACTCGCTCTCAAAAGGAGAAGGGAATGGCATCAAACCATTTAACTTACGGTTATTACAGAAGTTCTCACGACGACCCGTCAAAATCTTATGGCCGTATGCTTGATGACCGACATCCCATACGATACGATCTTCTGGAGTATTAAAAACATAGTGGCACGCCACCGTTATTTCAGTTGCACCTAAGCTGGAGCCAAGATGACCTGGATTAACGGCAACCTCTTCTATGATATCCTTCCGCAACTGCTGACATAACTTTGGCAAATCATCCAAAGAAAGCTTACGCAAGTCTGCAGGCGATTGTATTTTATTTAAAAGGTCGAATCTATTTTCCTTTGACATTATCAAATAACATGAAATCAATGCAAAGGTACGCTAAATTGATTAAAGGGCAAAATAAAACAGAGAGGTATTCTATTATTTATGGTCTAATTTACAAATGAAGCTCTGTTTCACAGCTCGATATATTTTTTTTTCTTACACAGATAAATAAAGTATAATTAGGTAAGAAACGAATAAAATAAGACATAAAAAACAGGGATAAACCTTAAAGATTCATCCCTGTTTATTATTTCAGTCAACCAACCTTATTAAGGTTAGCTAATTGGTAGCTTAATTACTTAACGTAAACAACAGCCAAACGGTTAGAAGTTACGCCCTGTACGCCCTGACCCTTAGCCTCGTCAACGATGACACCACGGTTCTGGAGATACTTAGCAACAACGTCTGCACGGTTCTGAGAGAGGCGATCGTTGAGTGCCTTTGGACCCTCTGGAGAAGCTGTACCTACGATCTGTACGTGACGGCCTGCCTTAACATCATCAAGAGCCTTCTTAGCCTCGTTTGTGAGGAAGTACTTACCCTGAGCGAATGTTACGAATACCAAGTTGTCAATGCAGAGAGTCTGAGTTGTCTGTGCAGGAACCTCCTTAATAACTTCCTTAACAACCTCAACCTCCTTAACAACCTCCTTTGGCTTAGCGTTAAGCTGATCACGGAGAGAGTTAATCTCATCGTTCAACTGACCAACATTCCAAACCTTGAAGTTGTGTGTACCGTTAGAAGTCTTGAACTTGTAGTTAAGACCTACGAAAAGACCGAGCTGAGCAGCCTGCTTACCGAACTGTACAGCATCGCCAGGGCCGTGTGTAAGGTTCCAGAGAACAGCTGGCTCTACATAAAGCTGCCAAGCTCTCTTCTCACCGAGGTTGTAAGCGAAAGTAAGACCAGTCTTAGCTGTCAACTCTGTATCATCACCAGTGTTATTAGTCTGAATGATGTGCTTGTCACCGTAAGTGATCCAGTAACCGATACCTGCCTCAGCACCTACCTCGAAACGACGATCTGGGTTGTACTCGCAGAAAAGGTTTGTGAAGTTGATAGTACCGTTCAAACCGAGGTTGATAGCACGAACAACAGTGTGGCTGTTAGAGAAACCTAAAGAACCTGTCTGCCAACGGTTATCACCGAAGAATGCAAGACCTTCGAGGTTTGCACCATAAACTGGACTGAACTGCTTACCGAGCTTAAGACCTGCTGCAGGGTTAACTGGAGCAAAATGTTTGAAATTAAGAGGACCAGTAACACCACCCTCTACACCGAGGTAAACGTTGTCAAATGCCTTAGCCTTCTCGTAAGCTACCTGAGCCTGTGTACTTGTGATACCCATAGCGAGCATCGAAAGTGCAATCAAAAACTTTTTCATAAATGCTTAATATTAATTCTGTTAATTTTAGCGACTTAATTATATTCGGTTTGCAAAGATAGCACTTTTTTTGAATAGACTACATTATTTCATAGAAAAAAATCTAATTTTTAGGTAAAAAAGTGGTTTTTCAACATCTTTTTAACCGTTTTGGGCAATAAAATATCTCTAAAGAGGTAAATTTGCGTTTTTACATTCCCCTTTAAAAATAGATTTAAAAACACATTTTCTACACCATATTTTATTGCTATTTTGACATATTGATCGTGCAGAATTACTTCACCTTATTATATATATAGGAGAAACTAACATACAACAATCCGCATATTCCACACAAATTAGGGGTAAAATCTGTAGGTTTTTACCAAGCATTTTCATGAAGTATGAGGCATGCAACCTTTATTTTTACCATCATAAGTAATTTACAGTCATGAAAATAATAAATTATTTACATGAAAAGAAATATTTTTCTTCATGAAAATAATTATTTCTTTTCATGAAAAGAAATTGCAATTCTTCATTTTTATAAAAAGGAAAAAGACTTTATAAGAAAGACTACTACCCATCTTTATCCCTCATCCCATGATAGTTATGTTCGTCGAAGACGCTTGAAAAGATAGAAGATAAACATCATTCCACGGAGAGAGAGTTCAACAGCCATTGCAAACCAAACACCACGAAGACCATACTGCGTTGCCAGTGCATAAGCCAAGGTTAGACGGATAAGCCACATACTACCCAAATTTATTAAAGATGGCTTCAGCGTATCGCCTGCTCCTATACAGACACTATAAGCGACAATAGCTGCAGCGAAGAACGGTTCGGCAAAGGCTTCAATACGAAGGACAGATGTTCCCAATGCCTGGATTTCAGCCACAGGAGACAGAAGACCTATCATCTCCGGAGCAAAGATATACATCACAACACCCATAAACGCCATAACGACCATACCAAGCAAAATCGTCATCCATGCAAAACTACGATGAAGGTCACGCCTATCTGCGCCTACACTCTGCCCTACTAATGTGGTAGCAGCCTCACTAATACCATGTCCTGGCATATAGCAGAGACTCTCTGCGGTAATAGCAAACGAATGAGCAGCAATAGCGATATTACCCAATGGGGCTACAATCATTGTTGAAACAAGTTGCGCACCATTCATCAGAAGATATTGTAATGCCATCGGTGCACCAATCTTCATGGCGTTCCATATATATTGCCAACGCCAAACAAAACGTTCGACATCCTGTTTCCAAGCTAAGATAGGACTGCGAAAGATTGCATAATAAGCCAATGGAAGTGCTACACAAACGAAGGATAAAAGACTTCCAAGAGCTGCACCAGCCACACCTTCACCCAAACCCGGCATCATAACCTCTACTCCAAAAAGAGAAACTGTGCGTGTAGGAAAAATAAAGAAGTAATTGAAAATCACATCCAACACACACATTAATATCGCCATAAAACTCGGACGACGCATATCACCCGACACCTTCAGCATAGCTGCTGACATATATTCAATAAGGTGGAAGGGAATAATTAGAGAGAAGATAAGGAAGTAAACTGTTGCATCATGTTGGATATCAGCACCACCACCCAACCATACAGGAAGGCGAGAACCGATAAGAAAAGTTATCAGCAATAAAAACAACGCAAAGCATAGTCCGAAGATATAGCCATGACGCATCACCGCACGCGCCTTTGCAAAGTCGTTAGCGCCAATAAAGTGAGCTACCTGAACTGAAAGCCCATTGTCACTGCACTCACTAAAGAAAAGAAAAGCCATGTCGCTGGTTCAACAAGTCCAATAGCTGCTGATGGCTCTGCACCCAACGAACCCACCATTCCCGCATCAATATAGAACATTAGAACTGTCGTTACCTGCGCTAAGATAGATGGGATACTGAGTTGGATAATGAGATTAAACTTCTCATTCCTGCTCATCATCTCACCACTACGAATCTTGGCAAGAAGACTCTCGGTAACAGACTTACTAAAGGATATACGCACGGAAAACTATAATTTGAAATAAATGAAAAACTGAATAAAAAATAATGAGAGCTTAAAGAGAGATAGTAAACAAAAGCCCCTCTCTAAGAATACCGAATTATTAAAAGTAAAACAGGGACCTTGCTCCCGTCTGTTCACTGCTATTATTGAGTCGAACACACGGGAACTTGTGTCCCTACCTATAAGACTAAAGGTCATTCAGACCTTTCAAAAAGGCTATGACAATACACCTTAAATTATGAATCCTTCAACTTTGTACCAGGGTGAGAGAAATCAACCAATCGTAAGTCGAAGATAAGCGTTGAGTAAGCTGGCACTATACCCGAAGCACTCGCACCATAAGCCAACTGATAAGGGATATATACTGTCCAATGGTCACCACGATGCATTGACATCAAAGCTGTCGTAAATCCATCTACAAGACTTATCGGTTTCCCCTTAGAATCATAACTAAGACCTATATAACTATGATTCGGACGAGAAGTTGCAGCATTAAAAGTATTACTTGACCATGACTTATCAAAGATAAGCCCTGACGTATAAGTCGTAGATGGAATCAGTCGACCCATATAGTGCATAGAGACAGAATCAGAATACAACGGACTTGCAGTGCCTGATCCAGCCTGCTCTACATGTGCAATGATATAATCCTCAGGACTATAAGTCAGTGCAGAACCAGAAGTCTGTTTCTGATTTTGGGAAAAGTATAATTAAGTATTATCTTCCAAGAAGTGTCCCCACTTTTTAATTTTCTGCTGTGTCGCAGTATAAAGCTTATTCCAATAAGTTTCGTTCTTCGACTGCCAATTAGTAAACTCCTCTACAGTGTTATCTTTCTCCGTACAAGAGGTAAAGAGACCTGCAGAAAGCAGCATTCCACCCAAGCAGAAGACACTTGCAGCACAACGAATAAGCATCTTTATATTCTTTGTCATAGTCTTTTATTTAAATCAGAAAGGGATAGCGGAGTGGGATTATTAGAACCAATAAAGAATCTTGATACTCTATTAGAATCTAAAAAAAGCCGACCCTGCTATCCTTCTTTTAATTAGTCAATATCAATCTTCTTCAGCAGAGAAGTGATAGATACGCGGTCTTCAATAATCTCACGCAGCTTCTCAACTGGCACACGCTCCTGCTTCATAGAATCACGATAACGCAATGTAACGAGTATTATCTGTCAAAGTATCACCATCCACTCGTCACACAGAAAGGAGTACCGATAGCATCCTGACGACGGTAACGCTTACCAATAGAATCCTTAGCCTCCATGTGTGTATTGAAATGGAACTTCAGACTATTCACAATCTCCTGCGCCTTCTCTGGCAGACCATCCTTGTTAACCAAAGGAAGAACTGCACACTTAACAGGTGCCAATGGCTCTGGCAACTTCAAGACAACACGACTTGAACCGTTCTCCAATGCCTCCTCTGTATAGCTGTGACACATAACAGAAAGGAACATACGAGTCAACACCAATAGATGTTTCTACTACGTATGGAGTATAGTTCTCATTACGCTCTGGATCAAAATACTTCACCTGACGGCCAGAGTACTTCTCATGCTGAGAAAGGTCAAAGTTAGTACGTGAGTGAATACCCTCAACCTCCTTGAAGCCGAATGGCATGTGGAACTCAATATCTGTTGCTGCATTAGCATAGTGAGCCAACTTCTCATGATCATGGAAACGATAGTTTTCATCACCCATACCAAGACCTTCATGCCATGCCAAACGATGCTTCTTCCAGTATTCAAACCACTTCATCTCGGTTCCTGGCTGGCAGAAGAACTGCATCTCCATCTGTTCGAACTCACGCATACGGAAGACAAACTGACGTGCAACAATCTCGTTACGGAAGGCCTTACCAATCTGACAGATACCGAAAGGCAACTTCATACGACCAGTCTTCTGTACGTTGAGGAAGTTTACGAAGATACCCTGTGCTGTCTCTGGACGCAGATAAATCTTGTTAGTAGCATCGGCAGATGCACCAACCTCAGTAGAGAACATAAGATTGAACTGACGAACGTCTGTCCAGTTAGTTGTACCACTGATTGGGTCTACTATACCCTCGTCAAGAATAATCTGCTTCAAAGCCTCCAAGTTTGGTCCTTGCATAGCCTCGGTATAGCGTGCATGAAGGTCGTCACGCTTCTTCTGATTTTCAAGAACGCGTGGGTTAGTCTCACGGAACTTAGCCTCATCGAAAGACTCACCGAACTTCTTAGCAGCCTTCGCTACTTCCTTCTCTATCTTCTCCTCGTATTTACCAATCTGATCCTCGATAAGGTTATCAGCACGATAACGCTTCTTTGAATCGCGGTTATCAATCAATGGATCGTTGAAAGCATCAACGTGGCCACTTGCTTTCCATACTGTAGGGTGCATAAAGATAGAGGCATCGATACCAACAATATTGCTATGCAGCAATACCATTGACTGCCACCAATACTGCTTGATATTGTTTTTCAGCTCAACACCATTCTGACCGTAGTCATAAACAGCTGCTAAACCATCATAAATATCACTACTTGGGAAGACGAAACCATACTCTTTACAGTGGCTTACAATCTTCTTGAAAACATCCTCTTGTGCCATAATTATCTATTTATACCTTAATTTTTACCGCAAAGTTACGCTTTTTTAGCCGAATAAGAACAGGTTTACCACGAAACTTTATCCTAAATCGATTATTCATGAGTCTGTCCTTTGATTTACTTGAGGTTATGCTATCTCGTAAATAACACTTCACGATATAGTAATGTGCCGACAATCATGAACTTTTCTTACATTTTTAACAGGCATATTGATGCTCAAAACGAATAGTGTTAAGCCTCCGCACCCTGCGTGCTAACGCCCCGCACCAATGGTGCGGAGACTCAGTCCAATCATTGAGAGGGGTTCTCTATCTGGATGATAACAACCCATTTGGCTTGAAAAAGGGCTATAAGACGAGTGAAACAAGAGCAGGCTACAAACAGAAAACCAAATCCAACACTTGAATAAGCTATAATTTGCCTATTTACTTTTTTTTTCGTACATTTGCAGCCTTATGAAGCTTGCTTCTTTAAGTGATAAAACAAGAACTATATGGATGACGAAATAAAAGACTTGGATGGACAGACTCCTGAGGAAGAGACTCAGGAACAGGATTCCCATTCCGATTATAAACCTGCCGATAGGTTTGATGCCTCTGCCGTACATCATCTCTCTGGCATGTACAAAAACTGGTTCTTAGATTATGCCAGCTACGTAATCTTGGAACGTGCCGTACCTCATATCGAGGACGGCTTGAAGCCTGTACAACGCCGTATTCTCCACTCTATGAAACGAATGGATGATGGACGATACAACAAGGTAGCAAACATCGTAGGTCATACGATGCAATTTCACCCACATGGTGATGCCTCTATTGGTGACGCCTTGGTGCAGTTAGGGACAAAAAGACCTACTCATCGACATGCAGGGTAATTGGGGAAATATCCTCACTGGTGACCGTGCTGCTGCACCACGATACATTGAGGCGCGCCTATCAAAGTTTGCCTTAGAGACTGTGATTCAATCCGAAGACAACAGAATGGCAACTTTCTTATGACGGCAGAAACAAAGAGCCGATTACGCTTCCTGTGAAGTTCCCACTGCTTTTAGCACAGGGTGCTGAAGGTATCGCCGTTGGCTTGTCATCCAAGATTCTTCCACATAACCTCAACGACATCTGTGATGCGGCTATCAGCTATCTGCGTGGTGAGGAGTTTAACCTCTATCCAGACTTCCCAACAGGTGGTAGCATTGATGTATCGAAGTATAATGATGGTCATCGTGGTGGTGTTCTGAAGGTGCGTGCAAAGGTTGAGAAGCTCGATAATAAAACCCTCGTCATCCGTGAGGTTCCTTTTACAAAGACCGCTAACACGCTTCAAGAGTCTATTACGAAGGCTGTTGAGAAAGGCAAACTAAAGATTCGAAGAGTAGAGGATATGACTGCTTCGGAGGTGGAGATTCAACTTCATCTTACACCGGGTACGTCAAGCGACAAGACTATTGATGCCCTCTATGCTTTCACTGATTGTGAGATAAACATTTCGCCAAACTGCTGTGTCATCCGAGACAACAAACCAGAGTTCTTGACGATATCAGATGTATTGCGCAATTCTGCCGAACATACGAAGGCTTTATTGAAGTTAGAGTTAGAGATTCGCAAGCATGAATTAGAGGAACAGTTGTTCTATAACTCTCTGGAACGTATCTTCATCGAGGACCGTATCTATAAGGAGCGTAAGTTCGAAACAGCTAAGGATATTGATGAAGTTGTGAGCTTCGTCGACTCAAAACTCGAGCCATATAAGAAGACGTTTATCCGTGAGGTGACACGTGACGACATCATCCGCCTTTTGGAAATCAAGATGCAACGTATTCTGAAGTTCAATAAGGATAAGGCTGACGAACTGATTCAGAAGATTAAGGCAGAGATTGCCGAGATTGACAAGGACCTTAGCGAGATGGTTCGCGTCACTATCGAGTGGTTCACACACCTGAAAGAGAAGTACGGAAGCGACCATCCACGTCGTACAGAGATTAAGAGCTTCGATACGATTGTTGCTGCTAAGGTGGTAGATGCCAACGAGAAGTTATATATTGACCGTCAGGAAGGTTTCATTGGTACAGGTCTTAAGAAGGCTGAGTTCGTTCAGAACTGCTCTGACCTCGATGACGTGATTATCTTCTACCGTGATGGTAAGTATAAGGTTATCCGAATTGCCGACAAGGTGTTTGTGGGTAAGGGTGTACTTCACGTACAGGTGTTTAAGAAGAACGATAAGCGTACGATTTATAACGTCGTTTATCGTGACGGAAAGACGGGACCTTACTATATCAAACGCTTCAACGTGACTTCTATCACACGTGATAAGGAATACGACGTAACCCTCGGTACACCTGGTTCAAAGATTAACTACTTCACAGCCAACCCTAATGGCGAGGCTGAGTTGATAAAGATTACACTCGATCCGAACCCAGATAAGAAGAAGCAAAACATCTTCATGGAGCGTGACTTTGCAAGTATTCTCATTAAGGGACGTGCTGCAAAGGGTAATCTGCTGACCAAAGAGAGTATTCACCGCATCTCACTCAAGAGCCACGGACACTCTACATTGGGTGGACGAAAGGTGTGGTTTGATCCAGATGTCAACCGTATCAACTACGAAGACCATGGTCGTTACCTTGGAGAGTTCTCTGATCAAGACAGCATCCTTGTGATACTTAAGAACGGAGAGTTCTATATTACCAACTTTGACGCATCCAACCACTACGAAGATAACATTCTCCGTATAGAGAAGTTTGATGCTGATAAGCCTTGGACAGCTGTCATCTTCGATGCCGACAATCAGGGCTATCCATACTTGAAGCGATTCCAGATGGAAGCAAGTAAGCGTCATCAGAACTTTATTGGTGACAATCCTGACTCGCAGATGGTACTGCTGACTGATGTTGCCTTCCCTCGCATACAGATTACTTATGGTGGTGCTGATGCGGCACGTGGCACTGAAGAGATTGATGCAGAGCAGTTTGTTGGCGTGAAGGGATTCAAGGCAAAGGGTAAACGATTGACAACTTGGACAGTTGACAAGATTGAAGAGCTGGAGCCAACACGCTTCCCTGAAGAGGAGAAAACTGATGACGAGAGCAATGAAGATGATATACAAGAAGAGAATTCTGCAGCTACTGAAAAGGAAGAGAACCTTGATCCAGATGCAGGTAAGTCTCAACAGCAGGTCATCGATGAGATTACTGGTCAGCTAAACCTCTTCGACAATGAATAAACAACACGATAAATAACGAATTGAAAAAGGGGACATACCTCCCGTATGTCCCCTCCTTCAAAGACTATTTATAAACGCTTGACCAGCTTATCACCTAAAGTTTGACAGCAATATCTATTTGACTTACACTTTTATTGACACTTTTCAATTACGCCTATGAACCTAAAAAAGTCCTTATTTCGCTGTTTCTCCCTTTCAGCAATAATTCTTTTCGCTTTATCATCACCTACACTTGCACAGGACACACTGCGTAGTAACAAGGTAATTACCAATACACAGATGTTGGGAATAGGTGCTGTAAACACTCTCGACACCTACCTCTCACCTGAAGAATATACAGGGACAGAGTTTCGTTATATCTCTCATTCTGTGCGTGAGAACGGAACCAAGCTATCAAGAGAACTCGTACATCAAGCACAAATACTATCAGTACGTAATCGAAGGGAGAATAACAATGAATTAGGTGGCTTCTACAACTTCCAATACAACTGGCAATATGCCTTAGGACAATGGAACGTTGGAGAGGGAGAACTACACTTAAAGGCTGGTGGAGGAGTTGATACACGACTCGGTTTCCTTTACAATATGCGTAATTCTAACAATCCTGCACAAGCTTATGCACAAGTGAATATTGCTCCGAATGCTGTTGCTGCCTACCGTTTCCGTCTTCGAAATCTTCCTTTCCAACTACGATATGAAGTGCAATTACCGATTCTTGGACTGACATTCTCGCCCAATTACGGACAGAGTTATTACGAGATTTTCACTCGTGACAACTATGATCATAATCTTGTTGTCACATCTCCTGTATCTGCTCCATCGCTCCGTCAGCTGCTTACCCTTGATTTCACGGTTCGCCATACAACCTTCCGTATCGGCTATCTTGGCGACTATCAGCAAGCAAAGATTAACCAACTGCGCCAACATGTATGGAGTAATCTCCTTGTATTAGGTATTGTTCGTAAGTTTTCTATCAATAAGTTCATCCCATGAGAAAGCTATATCACTTCTTCCTATACTTACTTCTTCCGGTACTGACCCTACTCAGTACTGTGACAAGTTGCGTCACCAACGACCAGCAATCAGATAGTCCTCAAGGTAACTTTGAGGCTTTGTGGCGAATTATCGATGAGCATTACTGTTTCTTCTCACAGAAAGGGATAGACTGGCAGGAGGTACACAGCCGTTATGCACGCCAGTTTGACAACTCTATGACAGCCAAACAACAGTTCGAAGTAATGACTAATATGCTCTCAGAACTAAAGGACGGACACGTCAATTTATATACCTCTTTCAACGTAGGTCGCTATTGGTCATGGCATGAAGACTATCCCAAGAACTACTCTGACACACTTCAACGTCTTTATCTTAAGACTGATTACCTCATTGCAAGCGGCTTAGACTATACTGTCCTTGATGATAACATCGGCTATGTACGCTGTGAAACCTTCCAAAATGCTATTGGTGCTGGTAACCTTGACGATATCTTTATTCACCTTCAACCTTGTAACGGATTGATTATCGACGTGCGCAACAACGGAGGTGGTAATCTAACAAATGCCGAAGCATTTGCTGCACGCTTTACAAACAAGGAACGACTCGTTGGCTACATACAGCATAAAACAGGGAAAGGTCATAACGACTTCTCTGCATTACAACCTGAATATCTCAAGCCAGGGAAGGGTATCCGATGGCAGAAACCAGTTATCGTATTGACCAATCGTAGCGTCTTCTCGGCAGCAAATGAGTTTGTTAAATATATGAAGTGCTGCCCAAATGTTATTGTTGTAGGCGACCGTACAGGTGGTGGAGCTGGTATGCCCTTCTCTTCCGAGCTACCTAATGGATGGTCAGTCCGCTTCTCGGCTTGCCCAATGTACGACCGTGACAAACAAATGACGGAGTTCGGTATTGACCCAGACTATAAAGTTTCCCTCACTTCCGACGACTTCGCACGAGGCAAAGATACTATTATTGAGTTTGCAAGGAAGATGATAAAGACCTTTCCCAAGCCCCAATCCCTCTAAAAGGAGGGAGTGGGAGGTTCTGAAGAAACTCTAAGTTTTATATTTTACCTTGCTTAATCTCGTCAAATAACAGTTTGTTACCAACCTTGACAACCTTTACCTTATTGGTACATTTTATGCCCATATCCAAGAAAGTGTACTGATACCAGTTGTTACCAAGGCTCACAACACGCAAAACCTTATGTGCATTAGATGGTCCATCTTGAGCACCAGAGCGGAACAACCAGCCTGCATAAGCATTTGGAAGTGGGTCATATTCATAATCATACGCAGCCTTCAACACCTTCAGTAACTTCTTTGTACAGTGCTTCTTCAGGTATGCAGTATTATCAAAGCCTTTTGTGTTATACATAGACGTAATTAGTGAGATAGCTGCACGCTCATCTTTACTCAAAGCATTCTTGGTAGGAGTAGCCTTAACAGAGACTGTATTCTGCCTCATAATTACGCCAGTTTCACCAGCACCATTGTAAACCACAGAAGCTGACGCATACAAAGTTCCCAGGCATAAAACAGTTAATAATGTCTTTCTCATTATCAATCGTTAGTTAGTTAAAGAAATAATATTGTTAAAATCATAGTCGGTTATTCGTAAAACCAGCCCTTTCATTCTCATAAGGTATCGTGATAACATTAGAACTCAAGGAGATATTTTATTTAGCAACCAAACCTTCTTCGCAAAGATATATATTTAATTTCACTCATAAACAAATAGTATAAGATTATTTACTAACAAAAATCATATAGGCAGAAAAGGTGTATAAGAGAAAAGAAATTCCCAAACATTTGGCTATATCCAAAACATTGCGTATCTTTGCAGTCGTTATGCGCCTGTGGCGGAATTGGTAGACGCGCTAGACTTAGGATCTAGTAACTTACGTTGTGCAGGTTCGAGTCCTGTTAGGCGCACTGAAATAAGAGCCGGATAATTGGTAATCAATTATCCGGCTCTTTCTTTTATAAGCCTTAATTCTATTAAGGAATGGATATAAACGAAAATCGGTTCATTAGAAAGTTACCAAGAACTTTTTCTAACGAACCGATTTATTTTATACAGATAAGTCCAAAACCTATCTATCAAACTCAACCAAACAGCTGATGACTGACGTAGACTTTTAGGACCTACCTTATATATTTAGAACTTGTAAGCTACACCTACACCAAGTAGCAACTGGTTGTAGTTGCTAATAATCTGATACTTCAACTCAGCGTTTACGCTCAAGTCCTTAGTAAGCTCATACTCTGCACCACCACCGAGGTTTACAGCGATACGACCATCTGAACCCTCACTTACAGCAACATTTGGAATTTCATACTTGTATGACCAGTTTGTATAGCCAAGACCAGCAACTGGATATACCTTAAATTTGTCTGCTACATCAAAGAGGTAGTGAACATTTGCATTGATATCCCACATTGAGATACCCTGATTCTTGAAGAAGTAGTCAAAAGAAGCCTCACCTCTAATCTGGTCTGTGAAGTAGTACTGACCCTTAACACCAAGACCGATGCTGTTTGTCTTTGAACCAAATACGAGCTGTGCACCGAGTGCCTTATCGCCTGCCTGTGCTGAAGCAGAAAGACTCATAACTGCTGCACATACTAAAAGTAAAAGTTTTTTCATTTCTAATTATTGTTATGTTAAAAAATAAGTTTATTTAGATTGAGGACATCTTACAAAAAGAATGGTTATAAAAACCTATCAGCTTATTATTTCTGATTAACAGAATAACTAAAATTGAAAAAATGTCCTTTTATAAAACGATTTTTAGAGTATTATCCCTAATAGTTTTAAATTTCTTATTATATCCGCGATAAACGAATTCTAACCTCATACACAGTCTATTCAATCTGTATATATAGAGGAAGTACTTTATTTCCGAGTGCAAATATATACAAAATACTTTTAACATCAAAGAAAAATAGCACAAATCTTACGAAAACAAGAACAATAAAGAGGAAATGTTAAATATTTTGGAGACTAAATGATAGATATCATCTTTCAGTTTGCTTATTATCTACATAAACGAAAGACGAATATCCAAAAGTATAACAAGCTTCTGCCTAATCCCTTTATCACTGGAGAAAACAAAAACTCTTGACTTTATACATAAAGCCAAGAGAAATCTTATAAAATGCGAGTTAACCCCAACACATTTTATAGAAGGTGATTAATCATCGTCTTCGTCATCATACTCAGGCTCTGCCCACTCCACACGTGCACCATAAGCAAGAGTCTGATTCTTCTTTCCAGTACGAGCATTTCGTGTACTGGTAGGAACGAAACGACACTTTACATTCTTAATATGTTTCTTGATATCGAAGTCGTCAGGATTGTCAACGGGTTCACTCTCTACTGTCAGATGAAACCTCCCTAACCCCTCAAGTGCTACCGTTTCGCCCTGACGAAGACGATAAGAGATCTCGTCAATCAAAGCTATAACAAGTCCTCGTACGTCACCACGTGAGAACGAGGTATTCTCCTGAATAGAATCAGCAAGGTCATCGGTCGTTGCAACACCAGTGCTAACAGTACGAGCATACCATTTACCAGCTCCTTTCTTATCCTTGAACTTACTCTGTTCCAGTCTTATTTCTACTGACATAATCTTCTACTTTTCGTTCCTTATTATATAACACAATGCAAATATAATCAAAATAAACAATTCACGCAAAACAAAATAAACTATTTTACGAAAACTATCCATGCCTTCTACCAACAAAACAAACAATTATATTATAAGTAGAAATAGATTCTTCCGTTAAATGTGTGGATGACTTTCGTGGTTTCTTAACAAAATAATCGGAGTTACTCATTAATATAAATCATAGCTAAGACTATCAAACTACTTATTTTATTATCGACTTCTGACATAGAAAACCCTTTCTATTTAATACCTCAATTATGTAGACATGGTTTTGAAAAATCATTACATAATTTCAAATAAAACACCTATAAATAAGGATAAAAACACGTATAAAAGACAAGTCTGCAACCAGCAGGAAATCAGTTAGTTATAAAGCAACAAAGCAAAAGGTGCTTAATTGGACTTCAAAAGGGCGTTAGTAAGAGTTCAAAAGGGCACCTTTTGCAAGTCAATTAGGCGTCTTTAAGAAGCCAAAAGAGCATGTATAGGTTTTGAGTTGCATGAAAAGAGTTTACAAATAGCAAACAATAAGGGAATAATCTGTTCGTAGAAGACGAAAAAAATAGTATCAATTTGTATTTATCGCCAACTTTATCCTCCTTTGAAAACCTGTATAATTTGGTATAGTAATACCATACAAGTGTATAAGTCTTTATCCTCCCAACAAGCTATATATTTAAAAGGAAGAACCGAAAAAGCAATCAACAGTCTACCCATTCATAAGAAAAATTACTTATTATAATGAAATAACATCAAAAGACTATACACCTAATACTATTAAGAATGACAAGTATTGCATTCAAATGAACTGTTAGAGTCTTATCCACAGTAAACTTGAAACAGAATTCTTCTTATCACTTTTTGAAAAGAGATTGAGCATTCTTCCATAAGATCATATCTTTATATTGTGCAAGGTCTGGCTCTTTTATAAGATACTCCTTCATACGATTTAGACTACCAATAAGCACTTTCGGAGCAATATAAGGATAATCCGAGCCATAGAGCAAGTGCGAAGGAGTTGTTATAGTAAGTAATTGCCGGATAGCCTCAGGGGAATGTGAACCAGCCAAATCGTAGTAAAGCGAAGCAAGATTGCTCTCCCAGTCAATTTCATCAATAAGTTTCGCTTGTTTCATGACGGGTGTCAATGATTTCATACGAGGTATTGCAATAGGCAAATACGCCCCACAATGTGGGACTACAAACTTGATATTCGGATAACGTGCCATCACATTACGTGTAATCATATTAGCAATCGTCCGAGTCGTTTCTGATAGATACTCCTGCATAGCCAATGGAGTTTGCGCCATAACTTGTTCGTTCATAGGCTGTGGCTTATGTGGATGAAGAATTACGACGGCATGTCTATCATTAAGAACAGCCATCAACGTATCCAGTTCTGGTGCGCCTAAATATTGTCCACGTACGTTTGTTGCCAACTTAACCCCATCCGCCTGCAATGTATCAAGAGCATATTTAGCCTCTTCGATAGCTGCATTCACATCAGGTAGTGGTAAGGTTGCACACCAGAGGAAGCGATCCTTATATTCACGTTTGATACGTGCAGACTCCTCATTAGTTTCTCGTACAATCCGTTGACTTTCCTTTGTGTCTCCGAAATAAGGCTGCGGAGCGACCAATGTAAGCACAGCCTTTTTCACTCCAGCCTCATCCATCCATTTTATCTGGTTCTCAAGACTCCATTTAGGGAGAGGGAAACCCTCCTCTAATAGAGCCTTATGCTGTGTAAGAGTATTAAGATAGGGCTGTGGAATAATGTGAGCATGTACGTCAATAATATTTTGTGCCATCGTTTGGAGTATTGAAATCATAAACAAGGATACCAAGATTATTTTTTTCATTGATTTATCCATTTCAGAAGTTCATTATTTGAAACATTATTCATCAGTAGTCCTGCCTTCCAATGAACATTAGGATATGTTACCTTGAGGTCGTTTTCGGCTTTTCTGATAGTACTGCCACCCGATGTTGCAAACGGAATCACGGTCTTACCCTTAAAGTCTGTAGCTTCCATAAAAGTATAGATAAGCGTTGGGCAAGTATACCACCATATTGGGAATCCAAGATAAATAACATCATAGTCTGCAACATTAACAGATAGAGCTTTTATAGCAGGGCGCATGTCACGTATCTTCGACTCGTTGTTTGCACGTGAGTTATTATTATTCCAGTTGAGGTCTTCCTCTGTATAGGGCTGTTGTGGCTCTATCTCGTATAGTGTTCCTTCGGTTGCTTTTGCAATTCGTTCGGCAGCATTATGGGTTATTCCCGTTGCTGAGAAAAATGCTATTAATATATTCATTTTCTTTATATTTTTATTCTTATTATCCTGTGAATAGGCAGTAAGACAGAATATCATTACTGCTATCAATGTTAATATTAACTTCTTAATAATTGTTTATCCTTTCACATCTGATACCTTGACCAGAAATTTTGACAGAGAGGTAAGAGTATTTACTTTATACCCTTTACCCTCTTAAACTGTATTGTCATATCCTCGACATTCAATGGTGTAACATCATTCAATTTGAGCGTTCTTACCATCTTCAATGTTTTTTGCTTGTAAAGCAAGAAATGAGATGTCTGTATATGATGCTGATAAGCTGCCTGAGAAGCATATATTTCCACTATACGAAATCGTGTACTATCTCCTTTTTCTTGGCAGGGAAAGAGGCAGACTACACCCGCCTCTTCCCTAATACTGGTTGCAACAATTTCTTTAGCAGCTTTGAGAAAATCACTCAGATACTCTGGATAAACCTCAATATCAGCTATACGGATTACTTGTTCCATATTAATAGAATCGTTTCTTATCATGTCTTGCCCTACATTTTCTTCTGCATTGATAGTAAAGGGCAATACAACCATAAGATATATAACAATAAAATATTTAAGCATTTTTACTTACTCCATTGTATGCTCCCACTCACCACGAGTATCAACACCAGTAGCATCGGCAAGACGTTCAAGTAATTCTACCTCTTCTTGTGTAAGTTCAACCTTTGCTGCATCAGCAGCTTCAAGCACATGACGTTCCTTATTTGCACCTATCAAAGGATGTGTACCTTTAGCTAACGCCCATGCTACACCTACCTGTGAGCAAGAAATACCATACTTTTCACCTATCACTTTCATTCCATCTGTGAGTTTCAAGTTTGTCAAGTACTGGATTATAACGTCTTCCACGGTCGCTTTCAGCAGGTAGTGGATTCTCTTTATTGTATTTTCCTGATAACGCTCCTTGTTCCAAGACCATATAAGCCCAGAAATCAATACCATTCTCTTTGCAATAGTCAAGTACTCCGCCCTTTTCTGATGAGCGATAAAGCAGAGAATAGTGGTTTTGAACTGCCGAAATCTTATATCCTTCCTTTATCAAGATATCGTTAGCAAGACGCAATTCTTCAAGGTTGTGATTGGAAACTCCCACACGCTTTACCTTGCCAGACTTTAATAGTGGAAGCAATTCTGGTGTCCAGCGTTCAACATCCATTGGGTTATGAATCCAATAGATATCAATGTAATCCAAGCCCATTCGGTTAAGAGAAGCCTCTGCCATCTTTTCAACAGAGTTCTCATACATTTCTGCTATCTGTGGAGTGAACTTTGTAGAAACAATAATATCCTCACGCTTATAGTCTCTAATAAAGCTACCAAGAATGCGCTCCGATTCTCCCATACCATAAACGGTAGCTGTATCCCAAATATTCAGACCTGCTTTTAATGCAGTTTCAAATACTGGGCGAAGAGTTACTTCATCTGTCTTATTTCCAAAAACACTGTCTCCACCAAAGGCGCCTGCGCCCCATGACCATGTTCCTAATACGATTTTTGAATCTTTCATATTCTTTCTTTTCTTAATGTTATTACTTATCTGATTTATTACTTTCTATTTATCTAATTTAACCTTGTCAGCAGTTGCCTTCTCAACCTCCAAATAATTCATGGTTGACAACAAAGAAATTAAGTGCAAAATACAAATACATTTTTTTAATTCTGTTGTTGTTACCATTTTCATTTGTTTCATTATGACGATGCAAAGGTACATTGATTAACTCACATTGGAGATAAACATTTTACTGAAACATCTACCTTTTTTACGGATATACCGATAAAAAGCATTATCTTTATCCACAGAAACAGAAGAAACACTCTATGAAGCAGGTTTTAAACATCAATTCAGTCAATGATTACGTAGAATATGTTGGAGCAGAAGTATTGCATTCACAAATAGGAATTATTCATTATGACGAACTACAAGCATGCCGCCATAGCTTGAACAACTATGAAGTGTATGGGCTTTTTATAATAGAGGAAAGTCCCTATACTATAACTTATGGACAAGGAACTTATGATTTTAGGAATTACTCTTTGCTCAGTGTTGCCCCTGGACAGATGGGAGGTGTATCAGACAATGGAGAGATAATCCATCTAAAAGGATGGGTACTACTATTCTCACCACAACTCCTTGTAGGAACACCCCTTGCAAAAATAATAGACGATTACCACTTCTTCTCCTATTATCAAACCGAAGCTCTACACATGGAGAATGAAGAATGGAAAACAATTACAAATATAATTAAGATAATGCGCAACGAACTGCGTTTACATCTTGATGCTCCACGACAACGAGAAATTCTTACCTCTTACCTACAACTTATATTGGAATATTGCTCTCGCTTCTATCTTCGACAATTTCAAACAGAAACAGAAGGAGCTAATAGCGACCTTCTGAAACGATTCAATAAAATACTTAAAGATTATTATAAGGATAAGAAACAAATAAAACTTGGTATTCCTACAGTTAAATATTGTGCTCAGGAACTATTTCTTTCGCCCAATTACTTTGGCGATCTTATCCGAAAATTGACAGGAGACTCCGCTTCCCATACTATTCGAAAATTTGTTTTACAATACGGTAAAACCCTCTTAAATGAAGGAAAGACCGTTAGCGAAACAGCAAGAACACTTGGTTTCAGCTACCCACAACATTTTACACGAATGTTTAAAAAACAGTTTGGATTCTCCCCTACGCACAAAGCCTAATCTTAAAAAGATTTTTATTCTCTTATATCAATTAATTGAAATATTCTAAGAAAACTATAAACATCTCAAACAAAACAACATAACAAAATTTTGGTATTCAATAATAATACTTCTAATTTCAAGAAAATAATTCGTTAGATATAAATGAATTGAAGAAGAAAGTCTCTTAACAGCAAGCTAAAATGAGATTTTCAACTAAATTATTTGCCATTTGTTTGCGAGAATAAAAAACTTTCCTTACCTTTGCACCCGCCTTACAAAAGTAAGGGGCGTTTAGCTCAGCTGGTTTAGAGCATCTGCCTTACAAGCAGAGGGTCGGCGGTTCGAATCCGTCAACGCCCACCAAGGGGTGTATCCCTGTAATCTCTTGGGGTTGCAGGGGATTTTTAAAGGGCGTTTAGCTCAGCTGGTTTAGAGCATCTGCCTTACAAGCAGAGGGTCGGCGGTTCGAATCCGTCAACGCCCACCTTTAAGACACTAAGATGATGACTTTGCAACATTGTTGTGAAGTCTTTTTTGTTTTATTCAGCATTTATCTCCATTCTTTTTGATATTATTATTATTATTATTTGCGCTATTACTGATTTTATTGTTAAATTTGCACCATATTAATAAATAACATTATGACCCTTGACGCATTAACAGCCGTATCACCTATTGACGGACGCTATAGAAGTAAAACGGAATGTCTTGCTGACTATTTCTCAGAGTACGCACTTATCCGTTATCGTGTTCGCGTAGAAATTGAGTATTTCATCACGCTTTGCGAGTTACCATTACCACAATTGGAAAGCTTTAACAGCGCCCTCTTTGAACAGTTGCGCGACATCTATCGCAACTTTGATGAGGCTTCGGCAGCACGTGTAAAGGAAATTGAGAGCATCACCAATCACGATGTAAAGGCGGTTGAATATTTCATCAAAGAGGAGTTTGACAAGATTGGCGGGCTCGATGACTACAAGGAATTCATCCACTTTGGACTGACATCACAGGACATCAACAATACAAGTGTGCCTTTGTCTGTAAAGGAAGCTCTCGAAGAAGTATTCTATCCACAGGTTGAGGAGCTGATTGCGCAACTGAAGGAATACGCTGAAGCATGGAAAGACGTACCAATGTTGGCAAAGACACATGGTCAGCCAGCCTCTCCTACTCGATTGGGCAAGGAGGTTGAAGTGTACGTTTATCGTCTCAGTGAACAGCTTGTAACCTTGCGCAACTGCAAGATGACAGCTAAGTTTGGTGGTGCTACAGGTAACTTCAACGCTCATCACGTAGCTTATCCACAGCATGATTGGCGTGCCTTTGGCAATCGCTTTGTCAGTGAGAAATTAGGATTAGAACGTGAGCAGTGGACTACACAGATTAGCAACTACGACCACTTAGGTAGCGTGTTTGATGCCATTCGTCGAATCAATACCATCATCATCGACCTTGACCGCGACTTCTGGATGTATATCTCAATGGAGTATTTCAAGCAGAAGATTAAGGCAGGAGAGGTTGGTTCAAGTGCAATGCCACACAAGGTAAACCCAATCGACTTCGAGAATAGTGAGGGTAACCTCGGTATAGCAAACGCAATCTTACAGTTCTTGGCACAGAAGTTGCCAGTAAGTCGCCTGCAGCGTGACCTTACAGACTCAACAGTCTTGCGTAATGTTGGCGTTCCTGTTGGACATAGCGTTATTGCAATACAGAGCACATTGAAGGGTCTTCGCAAACTCATCCTCAACGAAGAGAAGTTGAGAGAGGACCTTGAAAACACATGGGCAGTTGTGGCAGAAGCCATTCAGACCATCTTACGCCGTGAAGCCTATCCACACCCTTACGAGGCATTGAAGGCACTCACTCGCACAAACGAGAAGATGACAGAGGAGACAATACATGCATTCGTGCAGACACTCAACGTCAGCGACAGCGTGAAAGCCGAACTAATGGCAATCACTCCATATAACTATACAGGAATTTAACAATTCCTATAGAGTCAAAGAAGAAGAAATTAAACTGAGTATCTCCTTTAAACGGAGTTCGATATTTTAATAAAACAACAAAAAAGTAATAACAAATTGGCCGTGAGGCCAGTAGTATCAAATTAAAAGTAAAACAATTATGGCAGAAGAATTCGAGAACAAAGAAGTTCAGTCTGAGCAGAATGAGAACAGCCGCGACGGCTATTCAGCAGCCGAACAAGGCGGCTATCAAAGAGAGTACCGTGGCACAGGACGTACACAACGTCCACGTATTCACAGCCAACGCGCTTACAGCAGCGACAAGGCTAATAGCAATAATGACGAAGGCGGATTCCGTCCTGAGGGCTTCGGCTCTGGCTTACAGAGTGCAGGTCGTCCACAGCAGGGTGGTTATCGTCCACGCCAGAACAGCTATGGTGGCGGATATAACAACAGCCGTGGTGGCTATCAGAGCCGTCCACAGCAGGGAGGTTATCGTCCACGTTACAACAGTAACGGTGAGGAAGGCGGTTACCAGCCACGCCAGCAGGGTGGGTACAACCGTGGTGGATACCAAAGTCGTCCACAGCAGGGTGGCTATCGTCCACGTTACAACAATGATGAGAATGGCTATCAGCCACAGGCTTATCGTCCACGCTACAATGCCAACAATGGTACTGAGGGTGAGGAGAAAACAAACTATCAGGCAAATCAGGGCGGTTATCAGCCACGTCAGGGTGGATACCAGCCTCGTCAGCAGGGTGGTTATCAGAGCCGTGGCGGATACAACAATAACCGTGGTGGATATAATAACAATCGCGGTGGATACCAGAGCCGTGGTGGATACAACAATAATCGCGGTGGTTATAACAACCGTGGCGGATACAACCAGGGTGGTTACCGTCAGCACAGTGCTGATTATGACCCAAATGCAAAGTATTCACTCAAGAAGCGCATTGAATACAAGGAGGAAAACTTCGATCCTAATGAGCCAATCCGCTTGAACAAGTACCTTGCTAACGCTGGTGTTTGCTCACGTCGTGAGGCAGATGAATTCATCCTTTCTGGTGCAGTAACCGTAAATGGCGAGGTTGTTAAAGAGCTCGGTAGCAAGGTTCTGCGTACTGATGAGGTATATTTCCAGGATAAGTTGGTTTCATTGGAGAAGAAGGTTTACGTTCTTCTGAACAAACCTAAGGACTATGTTACTACAAGCGACGACCCACAGCAGCGTAAGACTGTTATGGACCTCGTGAAGGGTGCTTGTCCAGAGCGTATCTATCCAGTTGGTCGCCTCGACCGTAACACAACTGGTGTACTGCTCCTTACTAACGATGGCGACCTTGCTTCAAAGCTTACTCACCCTAAGTTCTTGAAGAAGAAGGTTTATCACGTATTCCTCGACAAGGCTATTACAGCTAATGACTTGCAGAAGATTTCTGACGGTATTGAGTTGGAAGATGGCGAGATTAAGGCTGACGCAATCGAATATGCTGACCCACAGGATCAGACTCAGGTTGGTATTGAGATTCATAGCGGTAAGAACCGTATCGTACGTCGTATCTTCGAGAGCCTCGGCTATCGCGTCGTAAAACTCGATCGTGTACAGTTTGCTGGTTTGACAAAGAAGAACGTACGTCGTGGTGACTGGCGCTTCCTCACTGAGAAAGAGGTTGACATGCTGCGTATGGGTGCGTTTGAATAAAATAGAAACCTCCCCAAACCTCTCAAAAGAAGTGGATGTGAGAGACCAAGCAATGCTATTATTGAGGCATTAAACTGATTGGTAAACAACATTCCTCTCCTTTTGAAAGACTTGGGGAGTACCTAATTATAATATAGCAAATGAAAAGAACAAAAATCGTCGATGCACTTGCTTGCACCGATTTTGGTAAGGATATCAACGTAAAGGGTTGGGTTCGTTCTCATAGAAGCAGCAAGGCTGTTGACTTCATCGCCTTGAATGATGGTTCTACGATTAAGAACATCCAGGTTGTTGTTGACCCTTCGACTATCGACGAAGACAAGCTGAAGAGCATCACAACAGGTGCTTGTATCAGCGTTATTGGTACGCTCGTAGAGAGTCAGGGTGCTGGTCAGACCTCAGAGATTCAGTGCAAGGAGATTGAAATCTACGGTCTCTGCCCAAGCGACTACCCTATGCAGAAGAAGGGACAGAGTTTGAGTACATGCGCAAGTATGGTCACATGCGTCTTCGTACCAATACCTTCGGTGCTGTATTCCGTATTCGTCACAACATGGCTATCGCTATCCATCAGTATTTCCATGAGCATGGTTTCTATTATTTCCATACTCCACTGATTACAGGTAGTGATGCTGAGGGTGCTGGTAATATGTTCCAGGTGACTACACTCGACCTTGACCGCGTTGCAAAGGGTGGCGAGGTTGATTATAGTGCTGACTTCTTCGGTAAGCGTACTAACCTTACCGTATCTGGACAGTTAGAAGGTGAGTTAGGTGCTACTGCACTCGGTGCTATCTACACCTTCGGTCCTACCTTCCGTGCTGAGAATTCAAATACTCCACGCCACTTGGCTGAGTTCTGGATGGTTGAGCCTGAGGTTGCCTTCATCGACAAGGACGAACTGATGGATCTTGAGGAAGACTTCATCAAGTACTGTGTTCGTTGGGCTTTGGAGCACTGTAAGGACGACCTTGAGTTCCTCAATAAGATGATTGATAAGGAGCTTATCGCTCGTCTGGAGGGTGTATTGAAGGAAGACTTCGCTCGTCTTACTTACACAGAAGGTTTCGAAATTCTTCAGAAAGCTGCTGCTGACGGTGTGAAGTTTGAGTTCCCTATCACTCACTGGGGTATGGACCTCAGCAGTGAACACGAGCGTTACCTCGTTGAGGAACACTTCAAGCGTCCTGTAATCATGACTGATTATCCAAGTGAAATCAAGTCGTTCTATATGAAGAAGAATGAGGACGGCAAGACAATGCAGGGAACTGACGTACTCTTCCCACGTATCGGTGAGATTATCGGTGGTTCTGTCCGTGAGGAAAACTATGACAAACTGGTTCAGGAAATTGAAAGCCGCGGTATGAAGCGTGACATTTATGACTGGTACCTTGATACCCGTAAGTACGGAACCTGCCCACATGGTGGTTTCGGTCTCGGTTTCGAGCGTCTCATCCTCTTCGTTACTGGTATGCAGAACATCCGTGACGTAATCCCATTCGCACGTACTCCTAAGAACGCAGAGTTCTAACATAAGAACAAAAGGCGACTATCCCCCAAAAGATAGTCGCTTTTTTATTTACCAATAAGAACACTCCCGACGAAACTTAAAACATAATACATAAAATAAATTATTCATCGAAGGGACTCTACATGATACCATAAGACTGTCAAAAACTTAATCATTAACCCAAACATAAGTATAATTTCGTTTGCTGTCATTTTAACATTTCTCATTAAATTCCTATATATTAAGTATTTAAGTACTCACAAAGAGTGACAGAAATGACAGCAAATTTATTCACATACAAACCCATCTAATCTACGTATCACTTACCTATCAACTATCGAACTTCGTTAAAAAAAGGTTCTTCCAAAATATAGAGTGATAAACTAAAAGTCTATATAATAGGCACACGGAGTCACGGAGGGAACGGAGGTAAACGCAATGTCACGGAGGTGCCGACGGCACAAAGAGCGACGGAGGTGTAGCGTACAGATTCCTGATAACTCTGTTGAGATAAACGCTTTGTATATAAATTGCTAATAGAATTGGCAAACAAGCTCCGACGCTCCAAGCACCGACGGTGCCTCCGTGACTTCTATTGCTTTGTTTTAATAATCCTCCGTCCTCTCCTTTTCTCCGTGTGACATTTCGTCAGAAACCTAACCTTAAGTGGAAAAACTTATCACTCCAAAATCCCGAAGACCCTAAAAAATCTTTCAAACTTTATCTCCAAAAAGACTTGACATGAAACATTATATTTTCTATTTTTGTAACGAGTATTAATTATTTAATTAAATCCAGTTACAATGAGAAAACTATCTTACGTAAACTTCCTTGTTTCGAAAACGCAACAAAGACTTGTCCTTCTTTTCCTATTACTAATTCCAATAGCAGCATTCTCACAGAAAGGGACATTTAGGACCTTAATGCAGATCCAAGGAACAGGACTTTCTAAAGAATTTAAGCCTTACGAACTTTGTTGCGACTTAGGTTATAATATTACCGATAACCTATATGCAGACCTTAGATATGAGAACGCTATCGCTCTCTTTAAAGAAAATGGTGTAAAAGACTATGCTCATAGTCATATTGTTGGCTTAAATCTTGGCTACATAGTCTATCACACAGAGAATTGTAATATTGGTGCACAAATCGGATATGGCAGTAATATGAAACGAAAAAATAGTGATTGGAAATATGACTACTATGAGGCAATGGCGTTCACCGACTTAGGAACATGCAAAATCAAGCCAAGATTCGGATTGGGCGTCCGCCATTACAACTCACGAACAAATCTCTACAAAGACCGAACTGTCATCTTTGCAAGTATAGGATTTGGAATTAACTGGTAATAATATCCCTTATAACTTCCCTGCAGTTTCACTGAAAACATAGGTTATTCTATAAGCTACTCCCTATCACAAAGAGCCATTTGCATAGGGAGTTTACCCTCCGCACCATTGGTGCTAAGCATCCGCACAATATGTGCTAAGCATTAACACGCAACTTATAAGTTCGTATTATAGCTCTCTGTCATAGGCATACAGCGTTTTTATTAACATTGTACTGTTCTACAAATTAGAGATATGAAAGTGGGGGTTAACAAGACAACATTATAAAATAAAAGTTTGCTGTCATTCCTATCACTCTATTATTAGATATAAAGTACTGATAATAAACACAGTACCAAGAGTGTTAAATATGACAGCAAACTAAAACAAAAAGATAATTGGGGATTAGCTCAATTATAAATACAAACGTGATGGACAAATATTAGGCAGACAATTCTAACCTACTAAATATCCACCACGCCAAAGATTTTGATGATTCACCTATATCAAAAACTTACTTCATGCTTCTCGACTTTAATCTGCAGGAAGAATACATGACCTATAATCGCGTCTTAGCGAATAAGGCATTTTCTTTCCATAGCCTAACCTTATAAGAATAGTCGGGTACTCGTTAGAGATTTGAAGTTGCTTTACCATTTCTTTTGTAATATCATTTTCCTCATTAGGCTGATTGAGATAAGCATTTGCAATACCCATCTGCGTTGAACGCAGTAATATCCGTTCCAAGGTTCTGCCAAGTGCAACCCACTGTTCAACTGTATTATCTTTTGTTGTGAAAAGTACAAAATGAGATGCTGAAGCTATCTTTTTCCGATCACCTTTATTCTGCGTTTTCGCGTTGATAGCCTTTGACATGATAAATTTTGCCAAGAATAGAGGAACATTTGGTGCACCAAAAGTAGCATAACTCAATCCATCTCTTGTATTATTCTGATGTTTCTTATTATAACGCATCCACTTTGTCAGCTCTGATTTAAAAGCTTCATTATTCATTTGTAAGCTATTACCAGCATAAACCATATTAGCAATCTTTTCATAATCAACAGTTCCCCTTTTGTAAAAATAAATAGAAATAGAGGGGTCATTAGAAGTGGCTTTAAGTAGATTAATGCTATCTTTAGGAATTTCTTTTCCATCATAAACACTTCTATTTGTTTGTCTTACTGCGATTTGAGAGAACAATGAAGAATCAAATTGCTTTTTCTTATCTTTTGTAAGTAGAACTCGAATAAAGGAGTCCTTAATAACTTTAACTTCGGTCTGATATCCCTTTTCCTGAGCAGCAATACAAAGATTCTCTGTCGCGCACCCTAAGCTAACAAATAACTCTCGATGACTTGGGTCGACGACAGGTAACTCTTTTGACAAATCAGGGTATATATCAATTTCTGACTCTCTGATTTTAAACAACCAAGGCTGTGTGTTATGCCCAGAAGGAGCCTTGCAAGCATTCTCAATCATAAACAGATAGTCTGGATTCTGTGCCATTATATTATCCATAAATCCCATAAAAATAACAAATACAATAATTACTTTTCTCATTCTTGAATTCTTTTTATCCATAAGTCAACTATCATTTCGACCCCTTTCATTATCTCATTCCAGCCCTTATCAGTTTGCAAAGAAATACCGTTATATGACAAACATTGGTCTTCAATCAAAGCTAAATAGCTGATAGCAGCCGAGAGTATACTGGCTAAAGAGGCAACCTCTGTATTAGGACAACCTGTTAATGTGCTTACCAGTTTGATTAGACTGCATCCATTTTCTTCACGTTTATCTCTAAGCTGCTCAATGCTTGTATTGTTACAGGACAGTTCCCACCTACACAAACGTCGTAGAGTTACATCGTTTCGTAATTGCTCGATCTGCTTACGGAACATATTCTTTATACTGTCTTCTACAGATTGAGGATTGATAATAACAGAACCTGTATTAGCCCAATAATCCTTCTGCATTATAAACTGTGCAATCAACTCTTCAAGTCCACCAAAATACCTATATATCAGCATCTTCGAAACATTAGCTTTTGAAGCTATTGTATTGATACCAAGCTTCTCGAATCCTTCGCTTTCTACGATACTTGCGACAGCTTCGAGTATTCTACTTTCTGTTTGTTCTCGATTCTTCATTCTATTATTTGTTTATGTTACCAATTGGTAACCGCAAAGATAAGTTACCTAACGGTAACATTGTAATAATCTTCCAAGTTATCATTGCTTTTTCATGTTATTTAACAACGAACTTGATAAAATAACAATTTTATAGACAACACTATTATCAATTTAGGTGGTAAAACAAAGTTGTGAGTTTACAAAACAGGTTCTTGAATTCAAATCAGTTCTTAACAACTAAAATAGCAAACTTATAAAACATAACGATAACTCTCACTCATAGGTATTCAGGGGTTCATTAACATAGCATGATTATAAATGAAGTTAGATTTAAAAAAGACAACATTATAAAATAAAAGTTTGCTGTCATTTCTATCACTCTATTATTAGATATAAAGTACTGATAATAAACACAGTACCAAGAGTGTTAAAAATGACAGCAAACTAAATTAAAAAAACTCTAACTTATGGAGCTATTTTCTACGCCAATTTCATAAAACATTACTTATCTGCTGCAGCCTTCTCAGCCTTAAGGCGTTTATGCTCCTCCAACATCTTTGCAGCACGTTCATGGGCGATACGAGCAGGCTCGCTTGTAGCCTCATCTTCAGGACGAATACGCATAGTGTTGGCAAGATTAACAAGATCTTTCACTGCTTCTCCACCTGCAATAAGTCCAGCCGCAGCTGGTACCCACGCATTAGAACTTGGAATAGTATGCCGGTCAGTACACTTACGCATATCCTTATCGGGACAGATGCAGTGGAAACGACAAGATATTTCTGGTTGTTCTATACTCTCAAGCGGTTCTTCAGGACTGTATACTACTTTAAGATGCTTAATCTTTGTCTTACGAAGTTTCTTACGAATCACCTTTGCCAATGGATCGTTGATAGTCTTGAAGATGTCAGTCACACGGAACTGTGTGGCATCAAGTTTATAAGCAGCACCCATACAAGAAAGCAATGGGATATTCATTTCATGACAACGATAGATAAGATCGAGCTTAGCTGTTACAGTATCAATACAATCAATGACATAATCATAATGAGAGAAATCGAACTGATCGGCGTTATCAGGCAAATAGAATGTCTGATATTTCCGCACGATACATCGTGGATTGATTGAGTGAATGCGCTCTTCAGCGACATCTACTTTATGCTTCCCCACTGTTCGAGTGGTAGCAAGGAGTTGTCGGTTGACATTTGTTAGACAAACACGGTCGTCATCAATAACATCAATAGCTCCCACGCCACTACGTGCCAATACTTCTACAGCATATCCACCAACACCTCCAACACCGAAGACAGCGACACGACTACCATTAAGCGTGTCGATAGCGGGCTTACCAAGAAGAAGTTGGGTTCTTGAAAATTGATTCTGCATTGTTTTATTATTATCCTTTATTTAGAGTGCAAAGATAGTGCAAATGAAAACAAAAGAGAGCTTGTTCTCATTTTGTTGAGTGTAGCCTATCTTATGCAAAAGTACGATAAAAAATTGAGAAAAAGGCTCTATTCTACTTTACTAAACGTATCGCCAGCGGTTCAACCGTAATCAAATGGCGTTTATAGAGGTCTCCAACAGCTCTTTTATACACCTTCTTTGATACCTGAAAACGACGTTTAATATCCTCTGCTTCACTCTTATCACCAAGATCACATACTCCATCGTTATCTTTCAGATATTGGAGCAGGACCTCTGCAAGCCTTCCGCATGCTGTTGTCCTGTTGGTTGAAGTGTACAATCAATCTTACCATCACGACGAACCGTTGAGATATAACCCTTTAAGCGGTCACCAGTATGAACATATTGGAACACCTGATCCTCATAGATAAGGCCAGGATACTTATTATCGACAATAACTTTGAAGCCAAGGTCGGTCTTCTGCCATATCAACAAGTCAACTTCCTGTCCATGCTTATAACCTCGTGGCTGTTCGTCAAGATAATGCTCTACCTTTGCAGAGGCAACAAGGCGATAGCTCTCTTCGTCAAGATGAATATAAACAATATAGCTATTGCCGATAGTCATACGCTTCTTCTGTTCACGGAAAGGACAGAAGAGGTCTTTCATCACACCCCAAGAGAGGAATGCACCATACTCATTCACCCACGAACACTCCAAGTAAGCGAAGTCGCCTACCTGCGCCAAAGGTTCCTCAGTAGTAGCAATCGGGCGTTCATCCTGGTCGAGATAAACAAATACTTCCAGTTCATCCCCAATCTCCGTGCCCTCAGGGACATACTTCTGAGGCATGAGTATCTCACCAGCCGGTCCACCATCAAGGTAGATTCCGAATGGATTACCATTGCCTTCACGTAAGGCAACCTTCTGTACTGTGAGCGTATTGTATGCTCCAAGTTTTATTTTAGACATATTCCTATTTTTAAGTTGTCTGAAGCCAGAATGACATAAAGACATATTCTTTCAATGACATATTTTCTTATCGAGCTTTCGCTCGATTTACCTTTTAGTTATGAGGGTTATAAACCCTATACTTACGTTTAATCTCCAGCCGTTCAGTCGAGCCAAAATTTATAAGCAGCCCATTATCTATTCCAGACACAGAGAGATAGTTTACAAGCTGAATTGCGTGTGCTGGTAATAACTGAGCAACAGCTTTTAGTTCTATGATAACACATTTATCCACGACAATATCTGCACGAAAAACACCTATCACATGACCTTTATACGTCACAGGCATCTCAACCTCTTCCTCTACTATCAATCCGGCTTCTCTAAGTTCTATCAGCAGTGCTTTTTTATAAACACTCTCTAAATACCCAGCAACAAAATGGCTCCGCACCTCATAGGCTTTATTGATTATCAGCTTTATAACTTCTTCAGTATTCATCAGGCTATTAATAATTATTAAGTTAATCGTCTACAAACATACTCTATAAAGAATGTGTCATTAAAAAATATGTCTTTATGTCATTCTGCCTTTCAACAAACATCATTTTGTCTCTTGACAAACGTCATTCTGTATCAAGCCATCTTTAAGATGTATCGTTCTATCTGTTATCTGTGCAAGCCCCTCATCGTGTGTAACGATTACAAATGTCTGACCGAACTTATCACGAAGATCGAAGAAGAGCTGATGTAACTCCTGCTTGTTTTTTGAATCCAAACTACCCGAAGGCTCATCGGCAAGGATGACAGCAGGGTTGTTCACCAACGCACGAGCTACTGCTACACGCTGCTTCTCACCACCAGAAAGTTCGTTAGGCTTATGATTAGCACGATCGCTCAAGCCCATAAATTCCAACAGTTCTTCAGCACGCTGACGTGCTTCCTTATTCTTCTTGCCTGCAATATAAGCAGGAATCATAATATTCTCAAGAGCGGTAAACTCAGGAAGAAGTTGATGAAACTGGAAGACAAAGCCTAAATGCTGGTTGCGGAAGTCACTCAACTTACCAGCTGACAGGCTCCCCACATCAATACCATCCACAATAACAGAGCCACTATCTGGCTTATCCAGCGTTCCAAGTATCTGTAACAAGGTGGTTTTACCAGCTCCAGATGGACCAACAATACTGACAACCTCTCCCTTCTCAATACGAAGGTCAATACCCTTCAACACTTGAAGCGGTCCAAAGCTTTTAGTTATGTTCTTAATATCTATCATATTCTATTCTTTTATTGGGGCTATTGGGCTTAGCCATATTAGTCTAATTGGCCTAATTAGCCTAATAACCACTTACACCTTATTATGAATCCACTCTCTTACAGCCTCATAAGCACTGCGTTCCTCCGTATGCTGTGGCTGAGCGAAGGTCATGTCATCCATCTCACTACCATACTGATCTGGGAAGATAATCATGATTGTCTTGCCTTTAATAAACTTATTCAGTTCTTCAGGAAGTCTTTCCATTGCCGTCTTATAAGATATCGTACCCTTACGTGCTGTCACTATGACAAAGAGGTGGTCCTCTCGAACCTGCGAACCAAGCGTTGGTAAATCCTTCCAATGCGCCATCTCTTCATATTCTGCCCTAACACTTGGGAAGCGATTGCGAATAAATTCATTCACAAGTTGCAACGTTTCGTTACGTCCATGGAAAGCTATACGACACTCCAAGTTGCCTGCCATACGTGCCAATCGTTCCAACCAACGGTAAAAACCTGGTTCAAACTCTGCACGGGAAGGGATTGCCACCTGTATTCTACGAATTGTATTCAGTGGTTGTAAGATACGTGTAACGATAATCTGACGGCTCAAACCATTGTATAGACTTCGTGTAAATTCTCCCCAGAAGCTACGATTAATCTCTTTATGGAAGTGTAATCCCATCAGAATCTCTGACGCTTGAAACTCTTTAAAGCATGTTTAATACCATTGGCAATATTCGCAGCAACACGTACCTGCGTCACCATCGGTACATCTGACGCACTCGCCAAATGGCAAAGATGGTCCAACAAACGTTGTCCCTCCGCCTGATTATGGCGCATATTCACATCATCATATACCACATTCAATGCCACCAACTCTCGTTTCAAACGTGGATTACGCATCAATGTAGCCATGGTTACGAGGTTATCAGAATACTCTGGATACTTCACCGGAATCAGAATCTTCTCATCATCAAGGTTCTTCATCATATTCTGATCTTCCTTTTCCTGCAAACGGAGGCGTTGTGCAGCACGTTCTGTAATGACGGTTGAGATGACACAGGTAAAGAGTATCATGATTACTATTCCATTCAGCACCTCGTCACCAAAGAGATATTGACCTGGTGCCACCTCTAATCTACGTCCTACCATCACCATCGCAATAGCTCCAGCAGCATGGGCGCTGGTCAAACCAAACATCATGTGACCAGCCAACCAAGACATACGGAAGATACGAGCTGCCAAATAAGCTGCTACAGCCTTACCCAAAGTACCGAAGAAGACGATACAGAATACAACCCAAAGTATCTTACTTCCTGCAAAAAGCAAACGTACATTAATCAACATTCCCACTCCAATAAGGAAGTAAGGAATGAAGAGTGCATTACCCGTAAACTCTATACGGTTCATCAATGGAGACACCTTTGGCACAAATCGGTTCAATATCAAACCTGACATGAACGCTCCAAAGATTCCTTCTAAACCCACAGCATCTGACAATGCTGCCGAGAGAAACACCACTGCAAGGATGAAGATAAACTGCATCACAGCGTCGGAATATCGACGAAGGAACCAACGTGTCACACGTGGTATCACCATTATCAAGCCCACACAATAAGCCACAAACTTCAAATGAATAGTAGCCAAAAGAGTATGCCGCCATTGCCATGAAACGAATTGACGATGGAAGCCATGACTATCAAAGCCATAAAGAGCGCCATCATAGACGAACCCACGCTCAGCGTCGAACTCGTATGTCGTGTCAATCCGTATCGTCCCACTATCGGATAGGCTATCAACGTGTTAGAAGCCATGATTGCCGCAAGCAGAAGCGATGCCAAAGGGATATAGCCCAAAAGACTGACACCCATAAAATAGGTCATTGCAAAGGGGACAAGGAAGGTCAACATACCGAAGATCATCACCCTATTACGGTTTTTCTTCAGTCCCTCCATATCCATTTCCAGACCAGCAAGGAACATGATATAATACAGTCCTACACGTCCAAAAAGTTCAAACGAGGCATCAAGACCAAGAATATTCAGTCCATATTTTCCAACAAGGACACCTGCCAACACCATACCGATGATATGTGGAATGCGCAGTCGTCCCATGATGATAGGCGAAAGCAATATCATCAGCAGAACAACAAAGAAAATCAATGTCGGGTCGGTTATCGGGAAATATTGAGATAAATTCAGCATGCGTATCTATAAATTACTGTCTGCAAAGTTACGAAAAAACTTTGGCAACCACCTAATAATACCTCTCTAATAAGGGTTCTTTCGTTGAAGCTATAGGAAAAGTATCCACACATTTAGCGGTAGAACCGAGGTTACTCATGGAGCAAAAACATAGCTAAGACTTTCAACTTCCTTCTATATTATCGTCCTCCGACACAGAAAACCTTTTCATCTAAACCCGTCAAAAAAATAGAAAAGACCCTGAAAAATCATTACATTTATCCGATTAAACCTCCTTCAAAATCAAGTAAAAAGCCGCATAGAAAGCGACTTTGCAACCAACAGAGAATCAAAGAGTTATAAAGCAACAAAGTAAAAGGTGCTTAATTGGACTTCAAAAGGGCGTTAATTAGACCTCAAAAGGGCACCTCTTGCAAGTCTATTAGGCGTCTTTAAGAAGCCAAAAGAGCATGTATTGGTTTTTAGTCACACGAAAATAGTTTACAAATACCAGAGATACAGGAATAAGTGGTATTGTCTTTAAAAAGTATATAAACCTTTATTCTATTCCTATCTATGCTTTTAACGGAAGAACCCTAATAAACCTATATAATCCTCACAACATGACAGAAAACAACGATACACAACAGATTATATCTATCGAAACAGAAAAAAGACTAACATACCGTTGTTTGTCTTAGGGAAAAATAGTATATTTGCAACTACGAATAGGTTCGTAAACAATTAAAGATAAAAGATATGAAAGTAGCAATTGTTGGTGCCAGTGGTGCCGTAGGTCAGGAATTCCTGCGCATCTTAGCTGAGAGAAATTTCCCAATGGACGACCTCGTTCTCTTTGGTTCAGAGCGTTCAGCAGGTAAGAAATACACATTCAAGGGTAAGGAATACGAAGTAAAACTGCTCCAGCATAACGATGATTTCAAGGATGTAGATATCGCCTTCACAAGTGCGGGAGGTGGTACATCAGCCGAGTTTGCTGACACCATCACCAAGTATGGTGCTGTGATGATAGACAATTCAAGCCAGTTCCGTCAGGATAATGACGTGCCATTGGTTGTTCCAGAAATCAATGCTGAGGATGCTTTGAACCGTCCACGTGGCATCATTGCCAACCCTAACTGTACTACCATTATGATGGTTGTCGTATTGAATCCTATCGATAAGCTCAGCCATATCAAGAAAATACATGTCAGCAGCTATCAGAGTGCTTCTGGTGCAGGTGCTGCCGCTATGGCAGAGTTGCAGCAGCAGTACAAGGAACTCGTTGAGACTGGCAAAGTGAAGACCATCGAGAAGTTCCCACATCAGTTGGCATACAATGTCATTCCACAGATTGATAAGATGACAGAGAACGACTATACAAAGGAAGAGGTGAAGATGTTTAACGAGACGCGTAAGATTATGCACTCTGATGTTCGCACTTCTGCTACCTGTGTCCGCGTGTCTTCTCTCCGTAGTCATTCTGAGGCTGTATGGTTCGAGACCGAGCGTCCACTCTCTGTCGAGGAGATTCGTGAGGCTTTGAAGGTTGCCCCTGGTGTTACTGTTGTTGATGATCCACAGAACTATGTCTACCCAATGCCACTCGAGAGTGCTGGTCACGATGACATCTATGTGGGCCGTATCCGTAAGGACCTTGCCGATGACAATGGTAATACACTTTGGCTCACTGGCGATCAGATCCGTAAGGGTGCTGCATTGAATGCGGTACAGATTGCGGAGTATTTGATTAAGGTTGGGGATGTAAAATAGGAAGAAAGAAAAAGAAAAGAATAGCAGGCCCCCCCCAACCCCTCCCCCGTAGGAAGGGGAGTGATTACCGAAAAAGGATAAGGGTTTGCTAAACATAAAGAAAGAGCGTATCGAGAAGATTAAAGACTCCTTGATACGCTCTTTTTATTTAGTTTCTTCTTCCCCTTCTTCAATCAAATAGTCAATGAAAAAAAGGCTATGAAACGAGAAGATTATTTGTGATTAGCGCTCAAACTGCTCAATACTTAAGCCACCATCTGTCAACTTTTCTAATTCAGGAACAATACGAGTGAAATGTTCAGAACGAGCATGACGAGTCAAACAAGCCTTGTCCTCCCATGATTCACAGAAAAGGAAGACACCTGGTTGGGTTGTACTCTCAAACAAATCGTAACCCTTATTTCCTTCGTCTTTACGTGAAAGTTCTACTAACTCATCTGTAAGAGCCTTCACTTGGGCAGTTGTTACACCAGCCTTTACCTTGAAAAAAGCATTTAATCTAATCATATCTTCTATGTTAATAGTTAACTAACTCTTACTTATTCTTCTTATAGTAAGCTACGGCAGCAGCTATATTCTCCTTCACTGCACGTGATGTATAAGTAGCTCCGGTCACGCCATCAAGACTCTCAGCCTTTGCAGCCTTTGACAGTTTCATGCCATTAAACTTTGGAAATAACCCCTGCTTCACCTTGTCATAGAACTTAGGACCTTCACGATTTGGCAAAGCCTCAACCTTGATAACCTTATTATTCTTAATATAAACCTCTACTGGTGTTGCACCCTTAAATCCCTTTACATTTGAACAGAGGCTGGTCGTATTGACAACGTAGGTGCCATCTGCCTGCTTATACATCACCTTATCCTGCTGCACTGCAGCAAAAGCAACTCCTGTAGTTAGTACTGCTACGGCTGCTACTGATACAAATTGTTTTTTTAACATAACCTATTACCTTTATTTAAACTGATAAATTCGACTACAAATGTACGAAAAAGTATAAGAGTGATGATTGCTTTTTGCATTTTTTAAGAGTTACTTATTAGCCTTATTAGGTCAATAAGGCTAATAAGACTAATAGTGCCCTCCTCACTATTTTCCCTACTTTTTTCTCTCTTTAATTATTTTATTTGTACATTTGTTCCCATAAACAATCAATACCAACGATGAAATATATACTACTACCTAAACCAGATACTATTCATCAACTGCCCTTCTACTTTGCGGTGGAAGAATATGTAGCACGGCATTATACCGATGACGACTACTTTATGGGCTGGCGTGTGAACCCCACGGTGATGTTAGGACGCAATCAGTTGATTGATAATGAAGTCAACACAGACTACTGTAAAGAACACAAGATTGATATTTTCAGACGGAAAAGTGGTGGAGGATGTATCTATGCCGACAAGGGTTGCATACAATTTTCTTATATTTCACGTGCCGTCAATGCCAACGAAGCCTTTGCTACTTATATGCAACGAATGGCAGACCTACTAAAAGGACTGAAGATTGACGCACAGTTATCGGGTCGAAATGATATTCTCATTAACGAAACAAAGGTATCGGGTTGTGCTTTCTATCAACTATCTAACCGTAGTGTTCTGCACAACTCCCTACTCTTTGACACCCAACTTGACCACCTGTCTAATGCACTCACTCCTGCAAAAGAGAAACTACAAAGCAAGGGTGTAGCGTCTGTCAGACAAAGAGTGACGAATGTTGCGACCTATACACAGTTAGATATCTTAGCTTTTATGGACTATGTACAACAGGAAATGTGCGGTACTGAGGTGCTCGAACTAACGGAAGAAGACATGAAAGAAGTTGCAGAGATAGAGAAAGAACTATCTTCTGACGACTTTGTTTATGGTAAAAATCCCAAATACTCCCTCATTCGAAAGCATCGTTTTGAAGGTGTCGGAACACTGGAAGCACATATCGAACTGAAGAACAACGTCATTGTAAGTATCAACTTAGTCGGCGATTACTTTCTTCTTGGCGATATCGACCATGATTTCCTCAGCCTACTAAAAGGCTGTGAGTTCACAAGAGAGGCGGTAGAAGAGAGATTGGAAAACATAGATCTATCCACTATTATCCGTGGTTTGAAGCTGCGACAGTTCCTCCGCTTACTCTTTGGACGTGAGCCACACGTAATGAAACCAAAGTGGCTTAAGATTGACCTTACATCGAAGAAGTCGACTGGTGAGACGGCTGGTATCCTTGCCAAGCATCATATGAACACTATCTGTACGAGTGGACTCTGCCCAAATCGCTCGGAATGCTGGATGGCACGTACGGCAACTTTGATGATTGGCGGTGATATCTGTACACGAAAGTGCCGTTTCTGTAACACGTTAAGTGGCAGACCCAGACTGCTCAACCCTGACGAGCCACGTCGTGTAGCTGAGTCAGTGAAAGCTCTTAAGCTACGTTATGCCGTCATCACCTCTGTTGATCGTGACGACCTACCCGACTATGGTGCAGCCCATTGGATAAAGACTATCGAAGAGATACGCCGTTTGAACCCCGACACAAAGATAGAACTACTTATCCCTGACTTTATGGGAAAAGCTGACCTCATACGTCAAGTCATGGCAACACACCCCCACGTAGCAGGACATAACATGGAGACAGTACGTCGCCTCACACCATCCGTACGCTCTGTGGCACGCTACGAACGCAGTTTAGAAGTGCTGAGAGAGATAGCCAACTGTGGTATCACTGCCAAGACTGGCTTCATGCTCGGCTTAGGTGAAACCCACTACGAAATCTTAGAGACAATGGACGATATTCTTTCAACAGGTTGCCAACGCCTCACGCTCGGTCAGTATCTCCAACCTACTGCCGAACACCTGCCTGTTAAAGCCTATATCACACCCGAAAAGTTTGCTGAATATAAGCGGATAGCATTAGAGAAAGGTTTTAAACATGTAGTAAGTGGACCGCTCGTCCGTTCGTCTTATCATGCTGCAGAAGGGGTTTAAGCCCTTGCTTACACGATGAGGGACACAAAGGGACATCGATAAAAGAACTGGTATTGGGCTTATTAGCCCCATAAGCCTAATAAGCCCAATTACTCCTATCATCATAACAAAAAGTAGGGATACACGCTCGTGTATCCCTTCTTGTATTTAAGAAATATCTTGATTGAACTTATCTTATTCCGTAATCTGAACCGTTGCACGACGGTTGAAAGAAATAGGAGACAAGGTCTCTACTCCACCCTTACCAACAGTCGTAATCTTGTTGTTCTCAATACCCATCTTAACAAGTTCGTTAGCAACTACTATTGCACGACGTTCAGACAGTCTTTGGTTGTAATCAGCAGAACCTGTTGCGCTGTCAGCATAACCTGTCACAAGGAGATTGTTATTATTGTCTTTAGCATACTTCGCCAATGCCTGTACGTTGACGAGGTCCTTCTGAGAAGCAATTGTAGACTGGTTGATTTCGAAGAAGACTGAAACAGGAGTTGTTACCAACTGCTTTACAGACTCTGAAACTGTCTCAACAGGCTTCTGATTTGCCAATTCATTACGAAGACGTGCATTCTCTTCCTCTGCATCTTGAAGGCGTGCATTCAATGCATCGAGAGCCGCCTGATGCTGTGTATTGATAGCTTCCATATCTGGACTCTTCTTCCAAGTACCCTTACCAATATTGAAGTTCAAACCAATTTCTGCATAAAGGTTATTGTCATGTGACTCCCATCCACGACGCTCATTGTTTGCGTATGCAGCACCATCAAGGTCGCCTTCATAACGGTTCCAACCAGCTTCAAGATAGACACGCATTCCTTTGCTCACCTTCCAAGAAGATTGAAGACCTGCGCTCAGTCCCATTGCATAACGGTTAGCCGACATAGAACGTCCAACACCAGCACCAGCAAAAGGAATAAGATTCCAAACACGGTTCTCATTGTAACCGCAAAGGAGGTTGCTCAGATTGAACATTACCTGCTCCTGTGCAATCCAATACTTATTACTGTTATCAAGCTGAGAAGCAGGATTACTGTCAGCACCGACACGCTTGCCCCAGATACCTTGTATCTTTGTACGAAGACCGATACCCGGTGTGAACCACTTACCAATAGCGAAAGCTGCACCCGACTTTGAACGGAAATCCTTCAACGGACTGATTGCTGCATCACGACCATGCTCTTGGTTAGAATACCATGCGTTCCAGTCTGCACCAAGCTGTACGAACCAATTGCTCCAGAACGAGTTGGTAGCAACGCTATACTTCTCAGTGAGCACCTCATCTTGGGCAAAACTGGTCATAGACACACCAGCTAATGCCAAAACTATCAATAACTTTTTCATAATCTTATTATTTAACGATCTTAACCTATTCTGCTCCTTTATTGCTGACAGTGATTCCCAGCAATACAAAGTTTGTTCACAAAGATAATAATTAAAATCTATCAGGGTCAGTTTTTTCTAAAAAATACTATTTATTTAACGTTGAATTATTAAACCAAGATTGCTCATTAGAGCCTAAACAGATTTTGTTTTATTGTCGAGCAGATTGTTTGGCTTTGTAACGCAGGCGTAGCGGGCTACGTTAAGTCACAAAGACTAACAAGATACCGATAAGAAAATAAAGGATGTTAGGAAGCAATACCAGAGTAAGAAGAATTATACATATTGTGGTCTAATGACCGATTTGGGTTTAATATACTAAAGATTTTTATTTTTAATTTGCTGTCATTTTTAACAATTCGCATAACTGACTGTAAATCTATCATTTAAATAGTATTTAATAATGACAGCAGTGACAGGAAATTTACTTTTGATAGAAAAATTACTCTTATAACTCCTTATCTTAATTCACAATGATTAAACCCAAATCATAGAGGCTTAAGAGATGATACGTATTATGGTCTAATAATTGATTCATCAGAAATTTGGAGTGATAAGGGTGCCGGCTAAGTTTAGGACTTTAACGAAATGTCACACAGAGAAATGGAGAATACGGAGGATTATTAAAAACACAACGCTGATAGGCACGGAGCACTGTTGTGCGTGGAGCAACGGAGGTTGTTTGCCAGTTATATTAGACACTTTCTTTTCAAAGTATTTATCTCAAAAATTATCAGGAAGCTGTACGCTACACCTCTTTCGTTCTTTGTATCGTCGGCACCTCCCTGACATCATGTTTAGCTCCGTCCTCGTTGAACCTCCGTGTGCCTTACTTTTAAAGCGTTAGTATTTCACTCCATATTTGGGAAGGACCTAATAAAGGGTATTGAACGCTTAGCACATGATGTGCGTGTGCCCCGCACATATTGTGTTGACGCTCCGCGCATATTGTGCGGATGGTGTATCACCTTAATGAACGAAGTCCATTCACATACATATAAAGCCTACAAGGGTCTTACAATCAATCGATTCCTTGAGCCACTCGTACTAATATCCCTGTAAGTCATTTTAGAATATTATCATTCCCCATTCTTAAACCGTCTCTTAAACTCACTTTTGGGCATCTTATACTTCAAATAACGTATGACATTCTCACGATAGAAGCTATCCATATACGCCTTATCATAATCCTTTTCATAATCTCGGATGGACTCGTCCACACCAATATCCTTCAACACTGGTACAGGATTCTCCTTTGTTCCATACTCAGGATTATTCATATCATCCCTGTTGACAGTCAAGATAACCTTCCTATTATAAGGCCAATGCATAAGATTAGCACCTAAGAAACACATAATATTGAAATACTTCTTATATTCTACAGAGAAAAAGGGAATATACCATCCACTTGGATTCGCAAAATAATTATTAACCATTCTTGTTCTAAAGGTTTCCACCGTCTTGACATCTTCGTCTTGATTCTTAAGATAACACTTTGACTTCTCTTCAGGCATTGCAACCTCTATGTCATAAGAATTATTCATATAATCTTCGTAATACTGTTCTGCATCATCGTTATACTTATTTGAATAATAAAATATAGCGATAAGGAAACACAGCAAAGGAAAAAAGACTGCTGTACCTAAAATTTGACCTAAGGTGACCATTGGAATATATTTGAAGATATTTCTCATAACTAATGTGCTTGGATTTTCATTCTCCCCTACTTGCTGATACGATTCCTGCTCATTGCAGAATGACCTTACTCTTTATTCTTAAATCGTCTTTTAAACTCACTTTTTGGCATCTTGTATTTCAAATAACGTATGACATTCTCACGATAGAAGCTATCCATATATGCCTTATCATAATCTTGGTCGTTGTCTCGGATAGACTCGTCTACGCCAATATCCTTCAATACTGGCACAGGGTTCTCCTTTGTTCCATACGCTGGATTGTTCATATCATCCTTGTTGACAGTCAAGATAACCTTCCTATTATAAGGCCAATGCATAAGATTAGCACCTAAGAAACACATAATATTGAAATACTTCTTATATTCTACAGAATAAAAAGGTAAAAACAACCCTCTCGGATTACTAAAATAATTGTTATCTATTCTTTCACGAAACGTTTCAGATGTAATAACATCTTTATCCACATTCTCTATATAATACTTTGACTTCTCTTCAGGCATAGCAACCTCTATATCATAAGAATTATTCATATACTTTTTGTAGTACTGTTCTGCATCATCATTATACTTATTTGAATAATAAAATATATTGATAAGGAAACACAGCAAAGGGAAACCAACAACGGTACCTAAGATTTGTCCTAAGGTAACCATTGGAATATATTTGAAGATATTTCTCATAATTGATGTGCTTGGATTTTCATTCTTCCCTACTTGCTGACACGATTCCTACTCATTGCAGAATAACCTTACTCTTTATTCTTGAATCGTCTTTTAAACTCACTTTTGGGCATCTTGTATTTCAAATAACGTATGACATTCTCACGATAGAAACTATCCATATATGCCTTATCATAATCTTGGTCGTTGTCTCGGATAGATTCATCTACGCCAATATCCTTCAATACTGGCACAGGGTTTTCCTTTGTTCCATACGCTGGATTGTTCATATCATCCCTGTTCACCGTCAGGATAACTTTCATTCCATAAGGCCACCACAAATCCTTAGAGCCCAAGAAACACATAATATTGAAATACTTCTTATACTCTACAGAATAGAATGGAATATAAACTGCTCGAGGGTTAGAAAAGTAATTTTTGTCCATTTTTGTAATGAAAGTCTCTGACATGCGAAATTCTTCATCTTGATTCTCCAAATAATACTGGGATTTTTCTTCAGGCATTGAAATCTCTATGTTATAAGAATTATTCATATAATCTTCGCAATACTGTTCTGCATCATCATTATACTTGTTGGAATAATAAAACTGATTTATAAGGAAAATCAGTAAAGGGAAACCGACAACAGTACCTAAGATTTGTCCTAAGGTAACCATTGGAATATATTTAAAAATATTTCTCATAACTAATGTGCTTGGATTTTCACTCTTCCCTATTTGCTAAACCTATTCTTACTCATTGCAGAATAACCTTACTCTTTATTCTTGAATCGTCTTTTAAACTCCTCCTTTGGCATCTTATATTTCAAGTAACGTATGACATTGTTATGATAGAAACTGTCCATATATGCTTGATCATAATCTCTGTCATTGTCTCTAATGGATTCATGAGCTCCCACCATCTTTAGAACAGGAACAGGATTATCCTTGGTACCATATTCAGGGTTAATCATATCATCCTTATTTACTGTCAAATACACTTCCTTATTGTCATAACCATAAACCTTAGGAAAATCAAAATACATTATGCTAAAATACTTCTTATACTCAGGGCTATAGAAAGGGATGTAACGTGCCTCAGGATTAGCAAAATAATTACCATCCATCTTCACCATAAAAGTCTCTAATGTTTTTGTTTCTGGCTCAAGATTAGATAAATACAATTTAGAGTCATAATCAGACATATAAACTTTAATGCGCATTGAATTTTTAATATAGTTCTCAGCATAAACCTCAACATTATCATTATACTTATATGGAAAATACAATTTGTTGATGAGAAAATATATCAAAGGGACAACCAACACACCTCCTATAATCTGCCCAAAAGTAACCATTGGAATATATTTGAAGATATTTCTCATAACTGATGTGCTTGGATTTTCATTCTCCCCTACTTGCTGATACGAATCCTACTCATTGCAGAATGACCTTACTCTTTATTCTTAAATCGTCTTTTAAACTCACTTTTTGGCATCTTGTATTTCAAATAACGTATGACATTCTCACGATAGAAGCTATCCATATACGCCTTATCAAAGTCCTTTTCATAATCTCGGATAGATTCATCTACGCCAATATCCTTCAACACTGGCACAGGGTTCTCCTTTGTTCCATACGCTGGATTGTTCATATCATCCCTGTTGACTGTTAGGATAACCTTCATGCCATAAGGCCACCACATATCTTGAAGCCCAAGAAAACACATAATACTAAAATATTTCTTATACTCTACTGAATAAAAAGGCATATAAACACCGTCGGGATTAGAAAAATAATTATTATCTATTCTTGTTCTGAAAGTCTCCGATGTTAGAGCGTCTTCATCTTGATTCTTAAGATAACACTGAGATTTCTCTTCAGGCATAGCAACCTCTATATCATAAGAATTATTCATATACTCTGTGCTATACTGTTCTGCATCATCGTTATACTTATTTGAATAATAAAATATATTGATAAGGAAACACAGCAAAGGGAAAGCAACAACGGTACCTAATATCTGACCTAAGGTGACCATTGGAATATATTTGAAGATATTTCTCATAACTGATGTGCTTGGATTTTCACTCTCCCCCTACTTGCTAAACCAATTCATACTCATTACAGAATAACCTTACCCTTTACTCTTGAATCGTCTTTCAAACTCCTCCTTTGGCATCTTATATTTCAAGTAACGTATGACATTGTTATGATAGAAACTGTCCATATATGCTTGATCATAATCTCTATCATTGTCTCTAATGGATTCATAAACTCCCACCATCTTTAGAACAGGAACAGGATTATCCTTAGTTCCATATTCAGGGTTAATCATATCATCCTTATTTACTGTCAAATACACTTCCTTATTGTCATAACCATAAACCTTAGGAAAATCAAAATACATTATGCTAAAATATTTCTTATACTCAGGGCTATAGAAAGGAATGTAACGTGCCTCAGGATTAGCAAAATAATTACCATCCATCTTCACCATAAAAGTCTCTAATGTTTTTGTTTCTGGTTCAAGATTAGACAAATACATCTTAGAGTCATAGTCATTCATATAAACCTTGATACGCTTTGATTTTTTTATATATTCTTCAGCATAAACCTCAACATTATCATTGTACTTATATGGAAAATACAATTTATTGATAAGGAAGTATATCAAAGGGACAACCAACACTCCTCCTATAATTTGCCCTGCCAATACCATTGGAATATGTTTAAAGCTTCTTTTCATAAATAACGAGTAAACAGATTTCTACCAACAAAACAGCAGATCCATATATTATTCATTACCACTAAATCGTCTTTTAAACTCACTTTTGGGCATTCTGTATTTAAGATATTGAATGACATTATAGACATAAAACCTATCCATATAACTTTTATCGAAATCTAAATTATTTACTCGAATAGATTTATCTATTCCTTTTATTTGCAAAATAGGTATAGGGTTATCTTTCGTTCCATATTGTGGATTTAGCATCTCATCCTTATTAACACATATAGAAACCCTCTCGTTTTCCCAATCATCAATACTATAATCTTTAAAGCAAATCACAATGAAATACTTTTGATACTTATCACAAAAGAAAGTGATTGTATTTGCTATTAAAGTATTACTCAATCCATCACTTTGAGCATTTAACGCATACGAGAGATACCCAACCAAATGCTTCCCAATATACTTTCCAGAATCGTAAGCGGGCATTGTGATTTCTTTAACCTCAGATCTCTTTATATACGCATCAGCATTTTGTTCTGTAACATCGTTATACTTATTTGAATAATAAAATATATTGATAAGGAAAATCAGTAAAGGGAAAGCAACAACGGTACCTAATATCTGACCTAAGGTGACCATTGGAATATATTTGAAGATATTTCTCATAACTGATGTACTTGGATTTTCATTCTCCCCTACTTGCTGATACGATTCCTACTCATTGCAGAATGACCTTACTCTTTATTCTTAAATCGTCTTTTAAACTCACTTTTGGGCATCTTATATTTCAAATAACGTATGACATTCTCACGATAGAAGCTATCCATATATGCTTTATCATAGTCCTTTTCATAATCTCGGATAGACTCATCTACGCCAATATCCTTCAATACTGGCACAGGGTTTTCCTTTGTTCCATACTCAGGATTGTTCATGTCATCTCTGTTCACCGTCAGGATAACTTTCATTCCATAAGGCCACCACATATCTTGAAGCCCAAGAAAACACATAATACTAAAATATTTCTTATACTCTGCAGAATAAAAAGGCATATAAACACCGTCGGGATTAGAAAAATAATTATTATCCATTTTAGTAATAAAGGTCTCAGTTGCTCGGAAATTTTCGTCTTGATTTTTTAAATAACACTGAGATTTCTCTTCTGGCATAGTAACCTCTATATCATAAGAATTATTCATATACTCTTTGTAATACTGTTCTGCATCATCGTTATACTTATTCGAAAAATAAAACAGATTTACGAGAAAAACCAGCAAAGGGAAACCGACTACGGCACCTAAGATTTGACCTAAGGTAACCATTGGAATATACTTGAAGATATTTCTCATAACTGATGTACTTGGATTTTTACTCTCCCCTACTTGCTAAACCTATTCTTACTCATTACAGAATAACCTTACCCTTTACTCTTGAATCGTCTTTTAAACTCACTTTTGGGCATCTTGTATTTCAAATAACGTATGACATTCTCACGATAGAAGCTATCCATATATGCCTTATCATAATCTTGGTCGTTGTCTCGGATAGACTCGTCTACGCCAATATCCTTCAATACTGGCACAGGGTTCTCCTTTGTTCCATACTCAGGGTTATTCATATCATCCCTGTTGACAGTTAGAATAACCTTCATGTCACAAGGCCAGTGCATTTCAGTAGGGTCAAGGAAACACATAATACTAAAATATTTTTTAAATTCTTCGGAATAGAAAGGATAATATTGTCCCTGTGGGTTAGCAAAAAAATTATTATCCATTCTTATTCTGAAAGTTTCTGATGTCTTAATATTTTCGTCTTGGTTTTCTAAATAATACTTAGATTTTTCTTCTGGCATTGAAATCTCTATGTTATAAGAATTATTCATATAATCTTCGCAATACTGTTCTGCATCATCATTATACTTGTTGGAATAATAAAACTGATTTATAAGGAAAATCAGTAAAGGGAAACCGACAACAGTACCTAAGATTTGTCCTAAGGTAACCATTGGAATATATTTGAAGATATTTCTCATAACTGATGTGCTTGGATTTTCATTCTCCCCTACTTGCTGATACAAATCCTACTCATTGCAGCATAACCTTACTCTTTATTCTTGAATCGTCTTTTAAACTCACTTTTGGGCATTTTATACTTCAAATAACGTATGACATTCTCACGATAGAAGCTGTCCATATACGCCTTATCATAATCCTTATCATAATCTCGGATGGACTCGTCCACACCAACATCCTTCAACACTGGCACAGGATTCTCCTTTGTGCCATACTCTGGATTATTCATATCATCCCTGTTAACTGTCAAGATAACCTTCCGTCCATAAGGCCAATACATCTGACTTATATCAACAAAATACATTATACTTAAAAACTTCTTATATTCTACAGAATAAAAGGGATTATACCATCCTTCTGGATTCGCAAAATAATTACCATCGATTTTTGTCATAAAGGTTTCCACCGTCTTGACATCTTCGTCTTGATTCTCCAAATAATATTTAGATTTCTCTTCTGGCATAGTAACCTCTATATCATAAGAATTATTCATATACTCTTTGTAATACTGTTCTGCATCATCATTATACTTATTTGAATAATAAAATATATTGATAAGGAAACACAGCAAAGGAAAAGCGACTGCTGAACTAAGATCTGACCTAAAGTGACCATTGGAATATATTTGAAGATATTTCTCATAATTGATGTACTTGGATTTTTCACTCTCCCCCTACTTGCTAAACCGATTCTTACTCATTAGAGAATAACCTTACTCTTTATTCTTGAATCGTCTTTTAAACTCCTCCTTTGGTATCTTATACTTCAAATAGTTAATGACATTGTTCCGATAGAATTTATCCATAAAGACAGAGTCAGTATCCTTGCCACTAAACCATATCGGTTCACTAACACCTACTGCTTTCAGCACGGGTACTGGATTTTCCTTTGTACCATACGCAGGATTATTCATATCGTCACGATTGACTGTAAGGTAAAGTTCTTTCTCTACATAACTTCCATTAACATCCTTGAATGCTATAATATTCATATACTTTTTATACTCCTTACAATAGAAAGATGTGTAATCAGCACTTGGGTTATAAAAAAAATTACTTGAATTATAAGTTGTATCAAATACTTCACTTAAAGGATACTTTGCATCATCAATATTATTTAGATATAACTGTGATTCTTCAGGTGGCATTGTAACCTTAATCGTATAACATTTATCCATATACGTTTTATAGAAGTTCACTGCTTCGTTGTTATATTTATTTTTATAGTATAATGCATCAACTATCTTGGGCATCATCGGTACAATAAATAGTGAACCAATAACACTCCCGATAGTTACCCAAGGAACAAAATTGATAAATTTGACTTTTGCCATCACGATCTACTTTCCTTTCTTAAATCGTCTTTCAAACTCCTCCTTTGGCATCTTATATTTCAAATAGTTAATAACGTTGTTCCGATAGAATTTATCCATAAAGACAGAATCAGTATCCTTGCCACTAAACCATATCGGTTCACTCACACCTACTGCTTTCAGCACGGGTACAGGATTATCCTTTGTACCATACGCAGGATTATTCATTTCGTCACGATTAACAGTAAGTATAAGTTCTTTCTCCCAATAATTCCCATCAACATTTTGAAAAGAAATAATGTTCATACATTTATTATATTCTGAGCAGAAAAAGATACAATAGTCAGCACTCGGATTACTAAAATACTTTTTTGAATCGTAGGTTACCTCAAATCTCTCGCCCAAAGGATATCTTTCTTTATCACAATTATGTAAGACTTTATCAGATTTATATGACGGCATTACTACTTTAATAGTAATACAACTATCAATATATTTTTGGTAAACTTCAGAAGCTCTGTTGTTATATTTATCCTCATAAAATAGGACATCCATTATTTTAGGTATCATTGGAACAATAAACATAGAACCTATTAAACTTCCTACGAACACCCAAGGAAATAATCCCATAATTTTTATACTTTTCATAACTTTACGAACTAATAGCAGTAATATTAATTCCCCCCACTTTTGCTTTTCGTGCATCTATAATCTCTCTCATCATCTTTTCATACAAAAGATTTTCTTCTTTATTATCCCCCCATTCTATCTGATTACTAACTATCGAACTCAGAATACCAATTCCAATACCACCAAGTGTAAACCATTTGTTTGAAACATTCCATTTGAAAGCCTTGGTTTTACCTGACCAGATTCCTTTCCAAAATTCATGAGGAATATTGCCCATACCCTTCTGTGCACCATACGCCAAATCACTTGCCCACATTGCATGCGCTGCACCAGCCATATCTCCTTTCAACATATATTCTAAAGCTCTCTCGTTAAAGCTCATAGCTTCTTTGGTAAGTATCTTATTACCTGTTATAATACTCATAACTGTCTCTGCACCAGAATATCCTGTACCCACAGCAGTGCCTGCACCCGCATTCTTCATATCATCATCAGTTAAGATATCATGCTTCGTATTTATAGATACTTTGTCATCATCTTTCTCAAGTGCTAACTTAGCATAGTTGTTTTGCGAAACGACATTGTCATCACGATAACTACCATTGCCACCTTTCAAATAATCATACACAGATAATCCCGAGCCAAGAATAAGACCAACAACAGCTCCACCTGCCTGCCCCTCAAAACCTCCAAGCAAAGCATTTGCACCATTGCCAATGACACCCTGAAAAAACTTCGACCACATGTTTTTATCTGATATTTCATCATTGGTCTTACTAATCATTTTTGCAAGTTCGACAGCCTTCGCATGATCCATAACCAATGAGACTACGCCACCTTTGGAACAAGTAAGTATCGAACGTTCCAAGAGAGCATTACTTTTCTCCAGACAAACCTTACTATGAAACAAACTCCACTCCCCTTCAAGAGAACTATCACATTCATTAGCCAAGTACCTATAAGTTGCCGATGCTCCTATGGCAACTGCTGCCGATGTCGTTAACACTGCTGTAGCTCCCATTGCAGCTATAATTATAGGGGTAGCAGCACCCGCCGTTATTACAACTAATGTTACGGCTAAAGCTCCAAGTGCAAGACCAGTAAGCAAGCCACCAAGTCCTGAAAAGAAAGACTGTTTGATACGACATTGTAATGAGCAACTTAACTTCTTGTCACAAATATTCAGCAAAGGCTTTTTCTCTTTGCCATACAAGACCTTAGCTTCACGTGTGAGTCCTAATTGTGCTGGTTCGCCTCCTGTCATCTCCGTACAGATAACATCTGTGCCAGCAGGTATATATGATTGTGCCATAGTTATTTCAGTCTGTGAATACGATAAGTTACCAATATCTCAATATTATTCTTTACCTCCTCAATGATATTCACCTTGATTTCTTGAGGTAGTCCGTCATCTGCAAGGAGGATATCATGATAGAACTCATAATTATACTGCGTAAAGCTATACTTGATAATTGGCTGATAGCGTTCTTTATAGGTCTTCATGATACCATACTCATTGACGAACTTTGTACGCTGATCATCAGCAGAGATATAACGTGAAATCTTCTTCAGTCCCGTCTCTTCATCAGTGCTTAACTCTTGCGTAAGAGAAGTCTTAATTGGAGTTTGGTCAAAGAGGAAAGAATAGAAGGTTTGCTCGAACTTCTCATCTTCCAGCTTTCTCCCTAAAAGATACTTATCAAAGAAAACATCATAAAACAACTTACTTGAGAGTTCTGTTCTGAAAGTCGGTTCATCAACGAACTGCTTGTCGATAAGGTCAGTAAACTTCTCTACCTGCTTTCCTTCATCAGAACCCTGTCCCATTGTAGAATTGATCGTATAGAACATCTCCGCACGGTATTCCTCCCATCGTTTCTTGATTTCTTCAAAGTTCACTACTCTGTTAATCTTACCAGTCATCGTGTCAACCGTAACCTCTGCACGACACTTGATACTATCAATCTTATCCAACAACTCCAGAGCCGCCATCATATTTTCTGGTCGTATCTTGACAAAACTCTCCGTCACTTCACCTTTAAACCTGTTATTTTTCAGTTTGGAGTCATACTGCAAAGATAATAATTAAAATCTATCAGGGTCGGTTTTTTCTAAAAAATCTATTTATTTAACGTTGAACATTAATCTTAAGTTACTGCTGTATTATAAAGATAAGGTAAAACATTCCTCTTACTCAGCCGTTCTCTTAAAGAAAGAATATCGTATTGACTTATAAAAACTACCAACAAATTGACTCCATTTCAGCTACATTTTGAAAAGTAATTATCAACAACACCATTGGTGTTTACCAACAGCACAACATGTGCTAAGTACCAGCACGACATGTGCGGGGCATCAACACACAGGCTAAAGATAGGAAGAAAGAGGCATTATACTCATCATTATGAAGAGAGTAAAATACTAATTACTAAATGGTTTAGCTATTAACACAAACAATAAGCCCTATTAAGCTGATTGGGCTAATAGGGCTTTATAAGACAAACAGTCATAAAAGAGACTATCAACTATCAAAAAGATGTTCAATATCCTGCTGCTTCATAATCGCAATTACTGGTTCGCCAGAAGGAGTGTAATTGACATTACTACAAGCAAAGAGTTCGTTGACAATATTATCCATTTCCATACTACTCAGCACCTGACCTTGCGGTATGGCTGCATTACGTGCAAGACTCAATGCCAAAGCTTGGTCGATTTCTTCCTTCGCACTCGTTCCGCTCTCCATTGCCGAAGCTACCATGTCATTGATAAGCGCAATGACATTCAGTCCTTCTATACCTGCAGGAACTCCATTAACAGCATAACTACCACCACCAAGGCTATCGAGTTGGAAGCCCATCTCAGCCATTTCAGGCAGAATCTGGTCGAGAACCACTTGGTCAGAGACGGAGAACTGAACCATCTCTGGGAAGAGTACTTTCTGAGAATGTACTTTATGTTCAGACAACTGACGCAAATACTCCTCATAGAGAATACGAATATGCGCACGATGCTGGTCAATAATCATAAGTCCAGACTTCACCGCTGTCATGATATAACAGCCCTTATACTGATAATGAGAGGGTGCCTTGTCTTCTATCAACGACTCAGCTGCAGACTGTGTAGCTGCCGAAGGGATAATTGTTCCTTCCTCAACAGTATCGCTTACAGTACCCAAACTACCGCTTATCATCTCATCCTCACGCTGTTCAAAAAGTTTTGACTGACGGATTTCACCACCAGAACCTAAGTCAGCATAGAGTTCTTCCCATCCATCTGGAACTGAAGACTTAGCAGGTTGAGATGTTTGCTTGAAAGGGTTATAAGCAGGATTGAAGTCTACCTTTGGTGCGGACATTCCGACATTAGGATTAAACACAGGGATATCAGGTTTTCCCTCCGTATCAAAGTCAATAGCAGGAATATCATTAAAGCGCCCTACAGCCTCCTTTACAGCTGCAAGTAGAATCTGCCAAATAGCCTGTTCGTTCTCAAACTTTATCTCAGTCTTTGTCGGATGAATATTCACATCAATATTCTCTGCTGGTACATCGAAGTAAAGGAAGTAAGGAACCTGCTCTCCTTGCGGAATAAGTCGGTCGAAAGCCGTGATAACTGCCTTATGAAAATAAGGATGTTTCATATAGCGGTCGTTGACGAAGAAATACTGATGAGGTGCTTTCTTACGTGCAGACTCTGGCTTACCAACAAAGCCATGGATATGACAAAGACTCGTGTCGACATCTATCGGCAGAAGATCCTGATTGAGACGCTTACCAAAAACCTCCACAATACGCTGACGATAGCTGCAAGCACGCAAATTGAAAAGTTCTGTACCATTGCTGTGCAGTGTGAAGGATATCTGTGGATAGACCAACACGATGCGCTCAAAAGCTGTAATGATATTATTGAGTTCGGTAGTATTCGACTTTAAAAACTTGCGTCGAGCAGGTACGTTGAAGAAAAGATTCTCTACCAAGAAATTACTTCCCACAGGACAAGAGCAAGGCTCCTGACCCGTAAAACGACTGCCAGCAATAGACAGATGTGTACCCAAATCCTCGCTCTCCATACGAGTCTTTAACTCTATCTGAGCCACCGCAGCAATAGAAGCCAATGCCTCTCCACGGAAACCCATCGTACGAAGAGAGAAGAGGTCGTCAGCCTTACGAATCTTAGAAGTGGCATGACGTTCGAAGGAAAGGCGTGCATCCGTCTCTGACATACCCTTTCCATCATCGATTACCTGAATAGAAGTGCGACCAGCATCTACCACCAACACATCAATATGCGTTGCTCCAGCATCAATGGCATTCTCCACCAACTCCTTAATAACAGAGGCAGGACGTTGAATAACCTCACCGGCTGCAATCTGGTTGGCTACACTGTCTGGTAAAAGTTGTATGATATCACTCATGAAGGATTCTATAAAGCAATAAATAAAAATAAGATAAGAAGGGCTATGACACCTGCTGAAAGAATCAACGACACCCACATTGCCGTAAAACGATTACCTCTATGGCGCAACACTTCAGGCTTCAGCGAACCACTGATTTGCGCTGTAGTTCCTCCCGATACTTACCCTCAGGCACCTCTTCACCATTCAATTCACGCCGAGCACGCTGCTCTATATCATTGAGCAGTTCCTTGCGTTCGTCCACATACATATATTCATGATGGAAACGACGGGGGCGTGATGATTGGAAGAATAGCATTATTTATTGTGGAGTATTACTTAATAAAACGTCAAATGGGTCTGTATATAAGACCCAAAGACGTCATTCTATTTGCTGACGAGGTGGTAAAGACACTCGTGAATTACGTACGGTTGCACTCGTCTTACGTGGTGCAAGGCGGAATATATCATTCTTATCCTTAGGTCTTACCTCATCGAAAAGTTCAAAGCGAGGCAGTGTCAACTTGTCGGGTGGTATCTGTGTCATCGGACTAATAACGCCATTCGACTTTGACATCCATATCTTCTGTAGCTTTCGAACAGGTGAGATAAACATCCGAAGCGTATCAGTTTCTGTATAATTATGCCCAATGAGCGTACTATCCTTATCGGTATGATAGAAGACTACTTCCACATTTCCCCACGCATCAACACGACGAACAGCACCATTGACAAAGTCAGCACGCATGTCATTAGAGGATATCTGGTTGTAGTATTTGGGTTCAGGAAGCTTTTCAATAGAGAAAGCATTGCCATACACAAACGCCTGACGGATGGTTGAATCGTTCATATATGCCTTAATAGAATCGCCCACCAACTGACGTGTACCACTCCATACGATTGGATAATCATACATCGTTAGACAAGAATCCTTGGTGTTAGCTACCATAAAACCACATACCGCCTGCACGTCTGTACGATAGGCACGAACATTATTCACACCATATATCTCACGATACATCTGTGGAGTATTCATATGAAATCCCTTCATACTAATAGTATCAGCATGAACAAAGAGCGTATCACCTTGTGAGAAATCCTTTGCTACCGGGCCAGGATTACCACCAAAGGCTATCGCTGCGGAATCAGTATAATGAAGATAATCGCCATAGAAAGCGTGCTTACCCTTATAATCAATGTAGTAAACGTTGCCTTCGCCAGTTCCCTCATGTGTATTACTATTGTAGGTAAGGTCACGACCAGTAATGGTGCGCTGCTTTAACTTGTCCACAATCTTCACATTGCCACGTCCAGCACTATAACCACTCTTAGCATTATAGGTCACTTCATCACCTGTAATAACACGCTGTGCCTTACGGTCATCTATCTTAACATTACCACGTGCGTTACTATGACCAGTCTTCTCGTTATAGAACACATCCTGACCGATGATAGTGCGGTTGTTTGCCTTATCGACAATCTTCACATTACCATGACCTTCTGCTTCTCCTGTTGAACTGTTATAGACAATATTATCGCCTTCAACATCCTGCTTTGGGGAAGTGATAGTAGAGCGTCCATTAAGTTCCATCTGGTCGGTCTTGCTATTATAAGTACCATCATTGGTATGTACAACTTCGCCCTTAGCAGTCTTGATAACCGACTTACCAATAACATGAACAAGACCCGTTTCAGTGTTACCATGCGCCTCAGGCGTTGTAATGCGATACTTAGGCGTAAACATCACAACGTTACCAAAGAAGTTGGCATCATGCGTTTCCGTATTGTAATCACCCTGATCGGCAACCACCGTGTTACCATTGTAAACCAATGTACCACGTCCTCCGAAGTAGTTAGCCACCTTAGAGGCTGTGTTATAGTCCAAGCTATCACAACGGAGAGAGCGACCAGGTTCTCTTACTACCACCTTACCGCGTGCATGAACCATTTGTCCAAAGCCATCATAATGTAAGCGTTGGCAGTCAAGGTTCACTCCGCCAGGGCGAGTGATATGTACACGGCTGAAAGCTTTGAACCAATTAGACTTCTCATTGAAATAAGCACTATCGCACTTAAGCGTCATACCCTTATATCGGAAACGAACATCGCCTTTAGCAATCATCACATCAGGCATTTCCAATTGATTATGACGTAGATTGTCGGCATGGTCAATATAGAACTTATCTCCTTTCTTCTCCGTTGCATTCTGTGCTCGGAGCGACTGGGATTGCCATAGCCCAAACAGGCATAGAATCATAGTAATCAAGATTCTATGCCCGCAAAATATGTTTTTATACTTGTTGTTTATTGTCATTTAAGCCAACCTTCGTATTGGAAATTACAACTTCTATAACGAGGATTAATCCTCACATAGGTTTCCTTTACCTTCTTTACAACCCAATCATGCAGTACTTCCTTTCTGCGTTTAGCTGTTACGATATCGCGCATAGCCTGGAAGTCTTCTGTTATCATAGCTCGATGTTCAGGGATACGTGCTTTCAACTTTACGATAGCACAAACAACCTTACCACGAGCATTAACCATTTGGAATGGCATAGAGACCTCGTCAACCTTCATCGTATCAACAACACGAGCCACCTCCGTTGGCAGTTCCTTCATCTTAAGCGTGAAGTGCGAGTGTTCTCTACAGAGTTAACCATCAATCCATGGTTGTTCTTCGTATCTTTATCATCAGAAAGATAAGCCGTTGCATCCTCGAATGTAAACTTACCACTCTTGATGTCCTTACCAATAGAATCCAAACGCTCCTTAGCTGCATCGATAGAAGCTATTGATACATTTGGCTTCAAAAGGATATGACGGACATTAACCTTATCACCACGACGGTCAATAAGTTGGATAATATGGTAGCCAAACTCACTCTCAACAACCTTTGAAATCTTCTTTGGGTCAGTAAGATTAAAGGCTGCAGCAGCAAATGCTGGGTCGAGTACACCACGTCCCATATAACCTAACTCGCCACCTTGACGAGCAGAACCTGGGTCTTCTGAGTAAAGACGTGCCAATGTAGCAAAAGAAGTTTCGCCCTTCGTCACACGGTCAGTATAGTCACGCAGTTGGTTTTTAATACGATTTATCTCCTCTGTTTCAATCTTTGGAGTCTGCGTAAGTATCTCTACTTCAACCGTTGTTGGAATCATTGGAATACTATCCACAGGCAACTTCTTAAAGTATTCGCGTACCTCAGCAGGGGAAACAGTCACATCATTAACCAGATTCTGCTGTACCTTCTGTACAAGCAAACGATTCTTATAATCGTCATGCAGGTCTTGGCGAATCTGAGTCATACTCTTATTCTGGAACGCCTCGAGCTTCTCCTTTGAGCCAATCTGTGGAAGAGAAATCCAGTAATTAATCTGATCATCTATACCACGTGCAATCTCTGACTCGCTCACCTCAACACTGTCGAGGGCTGCCTGATGGAGGAAAAGCTTTTGAACAGCTATCTGTTCAGGTAGAATACATTCAGGGTCGCCATTCCATTTCATACCTTCAGCCTCACTTTGCAGTCTCATTATTTCAACTTCAGACTTCAAGATAGGTTCATCACCGACTACCCAAATAACCTCATCAACAACACTATTTGGCTTATCTACGGCAGCAGTCTCAGTCTTTACAGAGTCTGACAGAGCAACAGGACCGCTTGCACGGAATGCACCAGCATGCAAACTCATTGCTGTAAGAACTGTTCCTGCAAGCAGGACTATTGTCTTTCCTTTATTTATTTTCATTGAAATGCTGTATTATCTTAATGCTTATTGACTGTTGAAAGAACCTTCTTATCAACAACTACTTTATACTTTTTGCGCAATGCTTCTACCCATGCCTTCTCAAGTTCCTCCTGATAGTTGGAAACAACAAGATCGCGCACATCTTCCATCCCCTCAGGAGCCTTTATCTTCTTACCGAACACGGCATCAATAGGATATCCATTAACTGGTTTCACAGTCGTCTTCGCACCGAAAACATCACGGTCTACCAGCGCATTATCACCCTTTCGGAAGATACCCTTCTCCACACGAATACGGATAGTATTGTCAGTATTGAACTTATCACGCAGTTTCTCTGCCCACTGATTGAAAGGAACATTCCTCACACATGCCTTCACAGCCTCAACATCTTCCTTTGTTTTCACGTGATAGGCAATACCCTTAAAACGTGGTTCAGTCCACTTATATTGTTTTTTATGCTTACGGAAATAAGCTTCAAGTGCCTTTTCATCCTTAGCAGCCTTATCCCAAACCTCACGGTTACTCATTTCAATCATCAGTAAACCATCATGATACTCACGGATAAGATTTTTCATGCTTGCATCTTTCTCCTCCAAAGAAGCGAGTTTTCTATCGAGCAGTTGATCCTGTGTGACTGTCTTGCCCTCACTCTCTACAATAGAATCGAGTTTCTGGTCAATAATCTGCTCACGCAAACCTTGCATCTCGATATACTGCATGATCTCTGGACGAAGAGTTTCATAAGTTGGGAAACTCTCACGACCACCCATCTTAATGATATGATAACCAAAAGGAGAAAGTACAGGAGCACTTATCTCACCTGGCTTCAAAGCAAACAGAGCCTTCTCAAACTCAGGTACTGTCTGTCCTTTCTGAAGATGTAACAACTGCCCACCATTCATGGCAGAGTTAACATCTGTGGAATATTTCTTAGCCAGTTCAGCAAAATCTGCACCACCACGAAGAGCGTTATAGAGAGAGTCTGCCAACTGCTTTGCTGCTTCTGCAGCTTCCTTATCAGCATTCTGATATAAACCAATGAGGATATGTGCGCAGTTCCACATACCACCATTAGCCTCTACCTGCTGCTGAGCTTCACGATAAAGCTTATGTCCTTCCGCCTCAACGTCAGCATCTGTGATGAAAGTTGGGCGCACCTGCTGGTTACGATAGCTGAGGAACTCCTTTTTAAAAGAGCTGAGCGTATCAAGATGTGCATCGAGTGCAGCCTGTACCTTCAGTTTGTAATTGATAAAGAGGTCGACATACTCATCCACACTCTTCTTATCAATCACACCATCAGCGTTATTCTTATTATACGAATACTCAAATTCCGAACGGCTCACCGGCTGTCCGTTAATAGTCATTATCGTTGGGTCAGTCTGTCCATATGCCATTGTCGTTGAAAGCAAGAGGACTGACAGAATTACTTTGAATTTCATTATTATTCTTTTAACGCAGGGACCCTCTCCCCTGAGAAACAGGAAAGAGGGCGAATGATTTATCGTCTTTTATTTTATTCTGGACGCGAATAGTTTGGTGCCTCACTGGTAATTGAAATATCATGTGGATGACTCTCCAATACACCAGCATTGGTGATACGAGTAAACTTTGCATTATGCAAGTCTTTGATAGAAGCCGCACCACAATATCCCATACCTGAGCGAAGACCACCGACAAGCTGATAGATAACTTCCTGAACAGTTCCCTTGTAAGGAACACGACCAGCAATACCCTCTGGAACGAGTTTCTTAACATCGCCTACATCATTCTGGAAGTAACGGTCACGTGAACCATTCTTCTGCTCCATAGCCTCCAATGAGCCCATACCACGATAGCTCTTGAACTTACGTCCGTTGAAGATAATTGTGTCACCAGGTGACTCTTCTGTACCAGCAACCAATGAACCTACCATCACGCTGCTGCCACCTGCTGCCAATGCCTTAACAACATCGCCAGAGTAACGTAAACCACCATCAGCAATCAATGGCACACCAGTACCTTCCAATGCCTTGCAAACATCATAGATAGCACTCAACTGTGGTACGCCAACACCAGCAACAACACGTGTTGTACAGATAGAACCAGGACCGATACCTACTTTAACTGCATCAGCACCATTGTCGACCAAGAACTTAGCAGCCTCACCAGTTGCAATGTTACCCACAACGACATCAAGGTTAGGGAAGGCTGTCTTCACATCATGAAGCTTACCGATTACACCGGCAGAGTGTCCGTGAGCAGTATCAATAACGATAGCATCAACACCAGCAGCAACAAGTGCCTGTGCGCGTTCCATTGTATCAGCAGTCACACCAACACCAGCAGCAACACGAAGACGACCCTTCTCGTCCTTACATGCCATAGGCTTATCCTTGGCTTTGGTAATATCTTTATAAGTAATCAAACCAACGAGACGATTCTCACGGTCGACTACTGGTAATTTCTCAATCTTATTCTCTTGCAAAATATGCGCAGCTGCAGTAAGATCAGTTTGCTGATGAGTTGTCACAAGGTTATCCTTGGTCATCACATCGTCAATAAGTTTATCCAAATGACGTTCGAAACGGAGGTCACGATTGGTAACAATACCCACGAGATGATTCTCCTCATCTACTACAGGAATACCACCGATATGGTAGTCTGCCATCATCTCAAGTGCATCCTTCACTGTACGACCCTTAAGGATAGTAACAGGATCGTAAATCATGCCATTCTCAGCTCGTTTCACAATAGCCACCTGACGTGCCTGGTCTTCGATGCTCATGTTCTTATGAATCACACCGATACCACCTTCACGCGCAATTGCAATCGCCATAGAACTCTCCGTAACGGTGTCCATAGCTGCTGTAACGAAAGGCACATTAAGATCAATGTTACGTGAAAACTTGGTTTTCAAGACTACCTCTTTAGGCAGTACTTCTGAATAAGCCGGAATTAAAAGGACGTCATCGTAGGTTAAGCCGTCCATTGTGATTTTGTCTGCAACAAATGATGACATAATTGTATTTTAGAAATTTATTGCATGCAAATTTAGCAATTTAAAATCAAACAGACTGGCTTTTTCCAGTTTTTCTCACACCTTATTAAAAGTATTTAATATTTATTCCTTAACATACTCCCTGCTTTTCTCCAGTAACTATAAAAAATCAAGTACAAATCCATACTCGCCAAAAGTCTATACATCGACAATAATCTCCTCATTATCAATCAATAATAAGCAAACATAGATTATATCAATTAGTACATAGATTTTATCTGTTGTGGTAGATTGAAAAACCCACTAACTTTGCACTCGTAAACAAGAAACAACAACTTAAAAACATATTCAAGATGAAAAGATTAGAAATATTAGGATTAAACGAAAAGAAAGTAGAGAACGTAGTAAATGAACTTTCAGTTTTGCTGGCAGATTTTCAGGTATTCTACAGCAACCTCCGTAACTTCCACTGGAACGTAAAGGGACATGGTTTCTTTGTATTGCATAGCAAGTATGAGGAACTTTACAACGATGCTGCAGAGAAGGTTGATGAGGTAGCAGAACGTATCCTTCAATTGGGTAGTACTCCAGAGAGCCGTTTCAGTGTATATCTGCAAACTGCTGAAATCAAAGAGGCTGGCGTTGTTAGTTGCAGCAAAGAAGCTCTCGACTTGCTTCTCGATTACTACAAGACACTGATTGCTCGTGAGCGTAGAATCATTGACCTTGCTACAGAGGCACACGATGATACAACCGTTTCATTGATGAATGACTTCCTCGTTGGTCAGGAAAAGACTGTTTGGATGCTCGTTGCTGTTAGCTCACAGAACTGCGCAGAATAATACAAAAACATTGAATAAATAGCCAAGAGGCTGAATCAGAAGTAGAAATGCACGCCATAGGCATTTGTCAGAAGGCTTAATCGAAGAATTGACTAAACTCGTACCACTCTTCATTAACCACTGACCACTTTCTGATTCAGCCTCTTTATTGATTTAGCTACATGGAAAACAAAAAGATATTTTAAAAACTTTCTGGTAAACACTTCCCATGTTAGTTTGCCATCATCGTCTTAAAATATTCGTTATACTGACCATTAGCACTCTATATTCCCATCTTCAGATAACATATTATCGCTCCGCACATATCGTGCTGACGCCCCGCACACATCGTGCTGTTGGTAAACACCAATGGTGCTAAGCATTAAATACTTTACACTATACGACTGAAACAAAGCCAACTTATTACTTTTCACCTGCGTAACTATCCTACCACCAAGGCAAAACGAAGTCCTAAAGCATTCGCAATTTGCATAAAAGTAGAAAGCTGCATATCACTGTTTCCACGCTCAATATTTGAGATATACTCTCGCTTCTTACCTATCTTATCAGCCAACTGTTGCTGGGTCATCTTCTGCTGCTTGCGCTGTTCCTTTAGCAATTCTGCATAATAGTAAGCCTTGGCACGTGCCTCAAACTCTTCGCGTTCAGGCGATCCAAGTTCCCCATATTTCTCTGTTAAGTGCTCAGAAGAGGTACGTAACTTTGCTAACTTATTTTCATCTAACTTTATCATATCTTATTCCTCCATATAATTTTCCAACAATCTATAAGCCTTGCTTATCTCACGTTTATATTGTTTCGTATCTTTCTTTAAGAAAGAATTAAGATACAAGATCTTTGTTGCTTGCATAAAACTGGGAGCATTCACCGCAAACAGAATTGTGCGATACTCATTACTACCCAAGGAAATACGTGCTTCATAAAGATCTGTATTCTCTAAATGCTTCACATAATTCTTTTTTACGACATCTTGTGTTTTAATAATATGCTCCACATAATCGTATTTCTCTTTAGTTTTTGAATCTAAGCCTGCATAATAGGCTTCATACTCTGGCGAGTAGATGACTTCTCTTACAACTTTATCCATAAGCAAAGGTAATAAATAGATTACATATATCCAAATAAATGGAACAAATTAATTACATTATTAAGATTTACAACAGAATTACGGTTAACAATAAGTAGATTAAGGCTCAGAGGTTTGTATTCAGGTCATAGATTAAGAAGATTTCTATTATATGCTGTAGGGACACACGAACCGTGTATCCCTACAGATAAAGAGTTATACACCCATTAATAATGATGTATTGTATTAGTTAGCCATTTCTGACAAGAACTTAATGCGTACAAGCCGAATTTCTTCTTCGCTATAGTCGCTATCTAATTCTTCCATTGCGGCATCGAGACTATCTGTCTCGCTATCCATAAAGTAGTCGTAGATATCATCTATCTGATCCTCATCATACACATCCTCAAGGAAGTAGTCTATATTGAGTTTTGTTCCACTATAGACAATCTCTTCGATCTTTGTCAGTAGGTCATCAAAATCAAGTCCCTCTGCTGTGGCAATATCATCAAGCGGTAACTTTCGATCGATACTCTGAATTATCTTTACCTTCTGCATAGACTTTTTTGCAACTGTTCTAACGCGTAGTTCTTCGGGTCGCTCAATGTTATTCTCCTCGCAGTGTTGCTTTATCAACTCACAAAACTCTTTACCATAACGCTTTGCCTTACCTGCACCAACGCCTTGGATATTTTGTAATTCTTGTTCATTGATAGGATACATCATTGCCATCTGCTCCAAAGAAACATCTTGGAAAATAACATAAGGAGGAATCTCTAACTTGTGTGCTATCTTCTTACGAAGGTTCTTCAGCATGGAGAAGAGTTCTGGATCGAGGACCGCTGTACCCATCATTGGCTCATCGTCCTCGTCCTCCTCCTTAAATTCGGTATCCATGACTATCATAAACGATTCTGGCGACTTTAAGAAACGTTTACCAGCGGCAGTCAGCTTTAGCAAACCATAGTTCTCTACATCCTTCTTAAGATAACCTGCTAAGAGTGCTTGACGTACGACTGGGTTCCAAATCTTTGGATTCTCGTCTTCTCCCTCTCCGAAATCGTCTAACTCATCATGCTTATGATCTTTCTGATCGTCGGTAGCTCTGCCACGTACAAAGTCGATAACATACTCCTGGCGGAAATTCTCCTTCAACGTTTCACTGCTTGGAGGATAATAAGAAGTTGCTTCTGTGCTTCAATCTTCGTCTTTGGATGAAGACAGTTATCGCACATAACACAGTTACACTTTGGATAATCCTCACCAAAGTAATGTAGCAACATCTTTCTACGGCAGACAGATGACTCTGCGTAAGCTTCAGTCTCTTGTAACAACTGACGACCGATATCTTGTTCTGCAACAGGCTTCCCCTCCATAAACTTCTCCAGTTTATTAAGGTCTTTCTTAGAATAGAACACAACACAGATACCTTCCTCGCCATCGCGCCCTGCTCGTCCTGTTTCTTGATAATAGCCTTCAAGACTCTTCGGGATATCATAATGTATTACAAAACGTACGTCTGGTTTGTCAATACCCATACCAAAAGCTATGGTTGCCACAATAATATCCAACTCTTCCATGAGGAAGTCGTCCTGCGTCTTAGAGCGTGTTTCTGAATCAAGTCCTGCATGATAAGGAGCTGCCTTGATATCATTAGCTTGCAAGATAGCAGCCAACTCCTCCACCTTCTTACGCGAAAGACAATAGATAATACCACTCTTACCAGTATGCTGTTTGATAAACTTGATGATCTGCTTATTCGTATCGTCATCACTCTTCTTCGGACGTACCTCATAATAAAGGTTCGGACGATTAAAAGAGCTTTTGAACTCGGCACAATCCTCAATACCTAAGCTACGTACAATGTCCGTACGCACCTTATCGGTAGCCGTTGCTGTGAGTGCAATAACAGGAGCAGTGCCAATCGTTTCGATAGCACAACGAATCTTACGATACTCTGGTCGGAAATCATGTCCCCACTCCGAGATACAGTGTGCCTCATCAATGGCGTAGAAACTAATCTTCACTGACTTCAAGAACTCCATATTCTCTTCCTTATTCAAGGACTCTGGAGCAACATAGAGCAGTTTTGTACGACCAGAAACGATGTCTGCACGTACCTGATCTATTTCAGCTTTCTTCAAGGAAGAGTTGAGATAATGTGCTACACCATCCTCCTCGCTGATTCCATTGATGACGTCTACTTGGTTCTTCATCAATGCAATGAGCGGAGAAACGACAATCGCCGTTCCCTCCATAATCAATGAAGGAAGTTGATAGCAAAGACTCTTTCCACCACCGGTAGGCATCAGTACGAAAGTATCGTGTCCGTCAAGAAGATTACGGATAATAGCCTCCTGGTCGCCTTTGAATTTATCAAAGCCAAAATAGTGTTTTAGTTTTTCGGTAAGATTGACTTCTTGTGTCATGTTAATAGCTGGGTATTTTCCGATTCTTTACGGTTTCTGTAGAAATTACACAGCCTACTGACGCGAAGGATCCCTCACATCAGTAGGCTGTATATATAGGTTTTATGAGACTGTATTCGATTTCTGAATATGAGCCTTATCAAGTTGTTGACGAACATATTCTTCCGTCACCTCAAATGACTTATGCGTCGTGAAGGTACGTCGAACATAGCATCCATCATCACAGCCTCAACGATTGAACGCAATCCACGGGCTCCAAGCTTATACTCTACACCCTTGTCTACGATGTAATCAAGTGCTGCTTCGGTGAAAGTCAACTCAATGCCATCCATCTTGAACAACTTTATATACTGCTTCACGATAGAGTTCTTCGGCTCAACAAGAATCTTACACAATGCCTCGCGGTCAAGCGGATTAAGATAGGTAAGCACTGGCAAACGTCCAATAATCTCAGGAATAAGACCAAATGACTTCAAGTCTTGAGGAAGGACATACTTCATCAAGTCGTTCTTATCTATCTTCGCAACGTTCTGCACAGAGTTGTAACCAACCGTGTGCGTATTCATTCGCTGTGCTATCTTACGCTCGATACCATCGAATGCACCACCACAGACGAAAAGGATGTTGCGAGTATCAACGTGAATGTAATCTTGATCAGGATGCTTACGACCACCCTTTGGCGGTACGTTAACCATTGTTCCCTCCAAGAGTTTCAGTAAACCCTGCTGTACACCCTCACCGCTTACGTCACGAGTGATGCTTGGATTATCACTCTTACGCGCAATCTTGTCAATCTCATCGATGAAGACAATACCACGCTCAGCTGCTGCAACGTCATAATTAGCAACCTGCAAAAGACGTGAGAGAATACTCTCCACGTCCTCTCCTACGTATCCAGCTTCTGTGAATACAGTTGCATCAACAATCGTGAAAGGCACATCAAGGAGTTTTGCTATGGTGCGAGCAAGCAATGTCTTACCCGTACCTGTAGAACCAACCATGATGATATTGCTCTTCTCAATCTCTACACCATCATCATCCTTTGGCTGTTGTAAACGCTTATAATGGTTATAAACAGCCACAGCAAGATAGCGTTTCGCCTCATCCTGACCAATGATATATTCATCAAGATACTGCTTGATTTCCTTTGGTTTAGGAACTTTCTTGAGTTTGAAAGCCTCACCATCGCCATTCTGTTCCTGTGCCAATGCACCAGTTTGCATGACGATATTATAAGCCTGCTGTGCACATTCCTCACAGATATAGCCGTTCAAGCCTGTGATAAGGAGTTTTACTTCCTTCTCACCCCGACCACAAAAACTACATTTCTTTTGGGGCATTATTATCCTTTACTTTACTTCTTCCGAAGCGTTATTTACTGGTTTTCTCATCAGAACCTCATCAATCATACCGTACTCCTTAGCCTCTTCTGAAGTCATCCAGTAGTTACGGTCACTATCGTTCCAAACCTTTCGAATGGTTGATGAGAATGTTCGCTAATGATGTTATAGAGTTCTTTCTTGAACTTCTGAATCTCGCGTGCCTCAATCTCAATGTCAGATGCCTGACCTTGTACACCACCCAATGGCTGGTGAATCATCACACGACTATGTTTCAAGGCAGAACGCTTACCCTCCTTACCCGCAACGAGCAATACGGCAGCCATAGATGCAGCCATACCTGTACAGAGTGTAGCAACATCACTGGAGATAAATTGCATGGTATCATAGATACCTAAGCCCGCAGTAACGCTTCCACCAGGAGAGTTAATATAAATAGATATATCCTTACCTGGGTCAACAGAGTCCAAGTAAAGCAGCTGTGCCTGAATTGTATTGGCTGAATAGTCATCTACCTGAGTCCCGAGGAAGATAATTCTCTCCATCATCAGACGTGAGAAGACATCCATCTGAGTCACATTCAACTGACGCTCCTCAAGGATATATGGGTTAAGATACTGCGCCTGTGCTCTCATCACGTCATCAAGCACCATACCATTCATCCCAAGATGCCCTGTAGCATACCTTCTAAAATCGTTCATTATTTTCCTTTCTTATAATTTATATATGACAAAAAATAGAGGTTATCGACCTCCCTTATCATTGTCATCTATACAAACACCATGCCACTCAGTGCGACACTTGCCTGCATATCTAAAGCAAAGATAAGCAAAAAAATCGATAACCTCTATATATAAAGGAAGATTTTTCTAAAAATATTACTCGCTTACAAGTTTGTTGAATTCCTCAAGACTTACTGTCTTAACGTTCAATTTAACAACCTCCTTGATAGCCTCAGCAAGCTTACGATCGAGAGCTGCCTCAACGAATGAATCTACATTCTCACGCTTCTTCAGCATCTCATCAGCATAACCATTCAAGTAATCCTCTGGTACGTTGGTCATACCATACTGAGCAAACTGTGCACGTGCCATCTGGCGAGCGCTCTCACGAACATCATTGTCATCAACTTTAATGTTGTGATCCTTAGCCAACTGCTCCTTAATCAAGTGCCATGTCAACTCCTTGATGCTCTGTGCATAGTTCTTCTCTACGAACTCTCACCCTTATCTGGGTTGTTTGCCAACATGATGCGCTTTAAGATTGCGTCTGGGTAAGTCAAATCGCCTACCTTCTTCTCGCAGTAAGCGCGGAGATCCTGAATGAACTTGTAGTTAGAATCGCCCTTCAACTGCTCTGTCAAACCATCAGCGATAGCCTTACGGAAAGCTGCCTCATCCTTGATATCAGCATCCTCACCATAAACACTCTTCCAAAGCTCAGCGTTGTTCTCAGCCTTAACGAAACGTGAAATCTCTGTAATCTGATAAGAGAAGTTACCCTTGTGCTCGGCAACCTCCTCTTTCTTAATCTTCAAGAGTGAAGAAACCTCGATATCATTATCAGGGTAAGCTGCTGTTGGATTAAAGGTAATGATATCACCAAGCTTAGCACCATCGAAGAGCTTCTTCTGATCCTCAACCTTGATATACTGTGGCATCAATGATGCACCCTCAACGGTGATACCACCCTCAAGTGTATTTCCATTCTCATCCAACTCACGGAGATCACCCTTCAACAAGTCACGCTGCTCTGGATCGAACACCTCAGCCTGCTCATAGTGACCAGAACGGCTCTGGAACATCTCAACCTGCTGATCGATCAACTTATCATCAACAGCAATCTCGTAGTAGTCAATCTTGTTCTTGCCATTCAGTTCTATCTTGAATTCTGGAGCAACAGCAATATCAAACTTGAACTCGTAAGGAGCTGGTTTCTCCAAGTCTACTGCCTCTTGAGACTCAGAACCCATTGGCTGACCCAACATCTGAATCTTGTTATCAGCGATATATTTCTGGAGGCTCTCACCAAGAATCTTATTAATAGCATCCATCTTTACCTGTGGACCATACTGACGCTTAATCAGACCTACAGGCACCTGACCCTGACGGAAACCAGGAACGTTGGCACGCTTGCGATAATCCTTGAGAGTTTTCTCTACCTCATCCTTGTAATCAGCTTCCTCAACAGTGATGGTCATCAAGCCATTCACTTTGTCGGGATTCTCAAATGAAATTTTCATCTTTGATGTTATATATTTATGTTTATTATTATTTATCAAAAGTATAAGTTCACAAGAGGGCGCAATTACCCCTTATAGACTTTGAAGTGCAAAGATACTTAAAAAATCGCATAACCTTATAATATATAAGTGGAAATTTGTTTTTTTAACCAAGATAATTGGCTACGGAAGGCTGTAATTGGGTTTATTTTTCAATCAACAAAGCTGCTTACAGCCAACTCTTTTATAGTGTTTTACCGTAAGCAGCTTTTTATTTTGCACTTACCCTTTATATCTGAAAAGCTCCTTTCTCGAATTATTTTCATGAAAATAAATATTTATGGTCGTGAAGAAAAATATTTCTTTTCATGAAAAAAAATATTTTTCTTCATGAAAATAATTCGCAACTTACTTACTCTTGCATAAACAAAGGCACAAAGAATACTTTATCTTTGCGCCTTTCTGACGGCTAATATAGCCTATCTTAAAGAGAGGATATATTCCTCTTATAAACCACTCGCCTCTTCCTGCGCACGTTTACGCTGATCGAGCAACTGGAAGTCTTTCTTCTGAAGAACGAAATCTGTACCGAGGTATTTCTCCTTCACAATCTTATTGGCTGCCAACTCTTCTGGAGTACCCTTAAAGAGGATGCGTCCCTCAAAAAGAAGATAGGCGCGATCGGTAATATTCAACGTCTCATGTACATTGTGATCGGTAATAAGAATACCAATATTACGGAACTTCAAACGCCAAACAATGTGCTGAATATCTTCAACGGCGATAGGGTCGACACCTGCAAAAGGCTCATCAAGCATGATAAACTTTGGGTCAATAGCCAAACAACGAGCAATCTCACAACGACGACGCTCACCACCAGAGAGTCGGTCTCCAAGATTCTTACGTACCTTCTCCAATCGGAATTCGCGAATCAGACTCTCCATCTTATCAATGCGCTCCTGCTTTGACAGCTTTGTCATCTCCAAGACACTCATAATATTATCTTCCACACTCATCTTACGGAAGACACTCGCCTCCTGTGGAAGATAGCCAATACCTGCACGAGCACGCTTGTAAACAGGGAAGTTGGTAATTTCCTGATCGTCAATATATACATGTCCCTCATTAGGAACCACCAATCCCGTTGTCATATAAAACGACGTAGTTTTTCCCGCACCATTTGGCCCGAGCAGTCCCACAATCTCACCCTGCTTCACATTGATGCTCACACCATTGGCTACCGTACGCTTTCCGTATCGCTTCACCAGTTTATCTGTACGAAGAATACTTCCCTCGCCTTCTGGGCGTACAACAATATTATCTAACTCTGCGTTATCTTTCTCTTTTTCCAATTCTGGCATAATGATAATCTTTACAGAAACCACATAGAAGGAGAAAAGGCCCTGACATTCTCTTCTGTCCTCGCCTGTTTTCATTTCCACTATCGCTGCAAATTTACGAAATAAAAAGCAGATAGCTGTCAGTAAGAGGATAAATACTCTGCAAAGAAACGAAAATATCATTAAACGAAAACAGCAGGATGCCCCCATCCTGCTGTCTGTATTTATCTAAGAGGCAATTGTAGCCGTCAGCTTATCGCTTCACTTTCACATAATCACCTGATTCTGAACGTACAACATACATACCACGCTCCAGCTCTACCGTAGCAGGCACCTGACCCGTCCAGACCGTCTTGCCGTCAAGGCTGTAGACCGTTACCCTCTGAGGTGTAGATGCATCAATGCGGCAGCCTGTCTCTGTAGCAGAAACACCGAATATAGATGCGTTGTCCTTCACCGTTGAAATACCAGTAGGATTCTTTTCCAGCTTAATCATATAAGTGCTGATAGTGTTCTTGCCTTTCACACCAATGCCTGGATAGCCACCGTTGGTCATCGTACAGTAGACACGTACAAGGTTGTCCTCAGAAAGGCTGGCATCAAAGGTGAACTTTCCCGACTCACTTGTCATAAGATCAGCAGGAACGTTCTGATAGCTCGCTGTTTCACTCGCCTTATATTTCCATACGAATTCCGTCCTCTCACGTGCAGTTGAGATACCACGGCTGAGGAAGAGGTCGGACAGGTCAACTGTCAGACCGCTGACCTTACTCTTCGGGACGAGGTAAGAACCCTGTGATGAATACCTAAAATCCTCCAGCGGTGCATCTACAACGTAACGATCGGGTATCTGATCAAAGGCAAGTGCATTGCCACGGACGTCAAGCATCGTCAGTTCCTTCAGCATCTTAGCACCCTTAATACCACGGAGGCCCTTGTTCTTTGCAGGCAAGGAGCACACAAGCGAGGTCAGGCGCGTGTTGTTTCTCACGTCCAACGTGTCAATTGAGGCACCCACGAAACCAATCTGTGACAGGTTCGGTGCGTCCCAGTTGTTCACCTTCTTCAGTGAGCCCTGTCCCAGAAGTGTAGGAGAAGCCTGCACAGACTTCATCATATCACTCTTTGGCAGAACGATTTCCTCTACACCTGTAAAGGTCAGCGTGAGTACTTCCAGGTTAGGACACTGCGCCACGTCTACCTTGTTATGCTTCTGCAAGTCAACATAATCGACATTCAGGTTCTTCAATGCATCAGACTTTACCTCCAACACGCCGTTGACCTGTTTCTTCTGCACGATACGCAAAGTCACCAGTTTGTCAGCCGCTACCTCTATGGTTCTCTCACTTGTTGAGGGATGCACAAAGGTGTATTCGACCATCGTCAGGTTGCCATCTGTTGCCGCAGTGTAAGTCTTGACTGCCTCATTTGCTCCGAAATTACAGACCAAAGGGACATTGGCATCCGTACGGACGGCAAAAGATACGTCAGTGGCATTCGGCGCAATACTTAAAACAATACGCTCACTTGGAATAGTCTGAGCTGATACCATTGTCACATAGCTTAGAAACAAAGCCGAAACGAGTAGTTTTTTCATCATACGCTTTTGTAAGTTAGACTCCCCTTGTACAGGGAAAGAAGTTATTTAAATAATATATTGAATGTTAACAAACGGCTCCGGACTCTCCATCCTTATTTCAGACTGCAGAATACCATCATTGATATTACACATTAAGTGATTTGACTGCAATATTAATAAAATTCTGATACTTACACAAACAAAAAGCTATCAAATCAACAATAGACATTAAATATTTTTATTATATCCGCCTACAACCGTCCGTTATCTTTTATTTTTGCAAGAAATAACCAGCCTGACACTTGCAGAATAACAGTCGGATTATGCCGATTCACACCAAATCTCTATAAGAATAACAAAGAACAGGAAAGCTGGAAGGCTGACAAGCAAAGACCGAAAAGCTGCACTGTACAAGAATAAGACCTCTGTCAAAAACAAAAAAACAAACTGCAGATATCGAAAAAACAGCGATCTGTCGTCTACAACAGATCATTTACCATAGCAGAAATGAGAAAGATTTTATTAATTAATGTCTTTCTTTTCTCTTTCTGTGATATTTTGGTTAAATTTGCATTTTGAACATCAAATAGAAAGAACATGCTTTTATTCAAATGGCTGACAACATTCGGTAATTATCTTATATTAATGGGACGCTCATTCAGTCGTCCTGAACGAATGAGAATGTTCCTTAAGCGATATGTTAAAGAGATGTCCCAGTTGGGTGTTGACTCAATCGGTATCGTATTACTCATCTCTTTCTTCATTGGAGCAGTTATATGTATACAGATTAAACTTAACGTGCAGAGCCCTTGGATGCCACATTGGGTATCGGGTTATGTGACGAGAGAGATCATGCTTTTGGAGTTCTCCAGCAGTATCATGTGTCTGATTCTATCAGGTAAGGTTGGGTCAAACATTGCTTCAGAGTTAGGAACCATGCGTGTGACACAGCAGATAGATGCCTTAGAGATTATGGGTATCAACTCTGCCAGCTATCTCATCTTACCAAAGATTATGGGACTCATTACAATCATGCCATTCCTTGTTATCTTCTCTGCAGCAACAGGTATCATTGGAGCATATGCCACAGCCTACCTTGCACATATCATCACACCAGTAGATTTGACTGCTGGTTTGCAACATGATTTCAATCCGTGGTTTATGTGGATGAGTATCATCAAGGGATTCTTCTTTGCCTTTATCATTTCAAGTGTATCGTCTTATATGGGCTACACGGTGAAGGGTGGAAGTGTTGAAGTCGGTAAAGCATCTACAGATGCTGTAGTCTGCTCAAGCGTACTGATTCTCTTCAGTGACGTTTTCCTCACACAGATGTTGAGTTAAACCTCCCCCCACCCCTCCAAAGGAGGGGAGATTAGAGAGAATAAATCAACTCCTGAAAGTTAATACTAACTAATTAATAAGCCCATCTTCCCCCACAAATAAGCAGATTGGGCTCCCCTCCCTTCGGAGGGGTCGGGGGAGGCTCTATGATTGAAGTAAAACATCTATTCAAATCATTCGGCGACAAGGAAGTGCTGAAGGATATAAACATCGTTTTTGAAGACGGAAAAACAAACCTCATCATCGGACAGAGTGGTGCTGGTAAGACCGTTCTCATGCGTTCGCTCACTGGACTGCTTGACCCAACCAAGGGTGAGGTACTTTATGACGGACGTAACTTTGTCAACATGACAAAGAAAGACCAGATTCTCATGCGTCGCGAGATGGGTATGATTTTCCAAGGTGCTGCCCTCTTTGACTCGCTCACTGTACTGGAGAATGTTCGTTTCCCATTGGACATGTTTTCAGACATGACTGCTCAGGAACGTGACAAAAGAGCTATGGAATGTCTTGATCGTGTGAACCTGACAGGAGCTGAACAGAAGTTTCCTGGTGAGATTTCGGGTGGTATGCAAAAGCGTGTAGCTATTGCTCGCGCCATCGTTATGAACCCGAAGTATCTTTTCTGCGATGAGCCAAATTCTGGTCTTGACCCTAAGACATCACTGGTCATAGACGAACTTTTGACGAGTATCACGCGTGAGTTCAACATGACTACCATCATCAACACTCATGATATGAACTCCGTATTGGGTATTGGTGAGAATATCGCTTTCATTGCAGATGGTAGAAAAGAATGGCAAGGCAACAAAGAGACTGTCATCACTTCACATAATCAGAAACTTAACGACCTCGTCTTTGCTTCTGACCTCTTTAAGAAAGTCAAGAGCATAGAAGAAAACAAGACTACATTATAAGGAAACTCAGCAACTTATCAGTTCTGAAATATACAGAAAAAGCCCTTATCCTTCCTGCCAAACAGGGGGATAAGGGCTTATCGATTTCTGTTGTTGTCCGATAAAGCCAACCGCAAACCAATCATTTGAGCCTGAACAGGTTTTGTTTTATTGTCGAGCAGATTGTCTGTCTTTGTAACGAAGGCGTATCAGCTACGTAAAGTTAGAAGGACAAGAGGAGACCATACCCAACATAGATAGGGTTTTGAAAAATAATTACATAATTTCGAATAAATCATCTGCAAACAAAGGAAAAACATATGTAAAAAGCAAGTTTACAACCAGCAGTAAATCAATTAGTTACAAAGTCGTGCGAAACGTGCTTTATTGGACTTCAATTAAGCCTTAATTGAAGTGCAAGAGAGCGTAGATTGAAAATGAAGGAAAGAAAAAACAGGACAAAAAAGATTCTCCCATAAGACCGACACAGACGCAAAGTCCCACATACTTAGAAAGAATCGGGTTCACAATTCTGTCAACAAAAGCAAATGGAAAGATTACCATTTTCATTCATCTTAGTTTGCTTTATTCTTCACAGCCACATCATACTCCTCATAAACCTTGTCACATAGTGCTTCAAAACCAGGGAGACTAAAATAATGCCGGCTATCAATATAGTTGCGGAAAGAATCGTTGTAATAGAGCTCGTGCCCCAAGAGAGAAGTATCCTCTCGGTCATACTTCTTACTGAACTTATAGAGATAATAACAAAGATAGGCTGCAACCTTATAGCGTTCTTCCTTCGTAAATTCAGTCATCCACATAGGAAGTTTTTGCTCCTCTATATTCAACAGATAGTCTATATAATCATTGAAGAGCCTTATCCACTCCATATTTTCTTCTGTTGCAGGTAGTTTCAAGATGCTTTTCAAAAGTCCTTTTCTGATTTCAACTTTTGCGTGCTTCGCCTTTCTTTTACTGGCTAAAGTATTGTCAAGAATCCAAGGGTCATTAACGTCAGTATATTCTTTCAACATGTTAGCCATTACTAACTTATTTATTTCTTCGTTCTTGTCATATCCATACTCACGCAGCAGGTCTATAAGAAACGCAGCTTCGTTCTTCTTCAACCATTCAAGAGCGTCTTTACTATCATAGAAGATAAAATTGTTTTCGTTGAAAAATATGCTATCATTGAAGTTAAAATAGAGTTTTCCACATTTTATTACTTTCCTGTGGTTTTTACCTATGGCATCATCAGGCAGTCCCTCTATCTTTACCGCACTGTCAATTGTGGGGGAAGTAATGATGTAATTGTAGTTTGGCACATAGACAAGTCTGTTCCAGAAATACTCTTGTTCGCCGAAACTGTCACCACCCATCGATTTTTCCTGCTTAGCCCGTTCTGTTGCACTACCATTCTTAAAGATGTACGTTCTGAAGCCTCTCGTCAATTGAATATCATTACTTTGGTTTACATCAACACCAAAATATTTCAGAATGGCTTCTCTGGCCCTCTCGTTATCAACGGGTTTATAGCCCTTGCGACGGATAGCTTCATCGATCAGTTCGACAGCAATATCAGTGTATTCCACTTGAGCCTTCTGCGGAAAAGAAAGGATTCCTCCATCCGACACTTTTGTCAAGTCCAGATAATAGGCTCTGATCTGCTTATCATACTGACTTAGCAGGTCTTTCTTGACCGCAACAACCGTATCAGCAGTATTCTCCTGCTGCGGAACCTTACGCTGATTATCACAGCTGCTTCCCAAGACCATGAGCAGCAGCATCAAAAGGAGATACTTGCTTTGTTTCATCTTTTCCATTCTCTACTTCAAGATATCCGTCCGACAATAAGACCCAGCTCAGGCGAAAGAATCTAAGAGTAAACCGACTTTCTATCGCCAGGACTACCCGTAATCTCCATTAGCACAAACAGCCTTAAAGGTAAACATGCCATTATACACACAATGCTTATCGCATCATCCACACTCCGTGCTTCTTTAGCATTGGTACAACAACCTGCTCCGTTGTCTTGTCGCCATAATGAAACAACAGAAAGGCACTGGCTGTACTATCCTTTTCAGAGAAAACAGATGAAGCCAATGACACAGAATCAATCCCTTCATGCTCTTTCTTCTGCTGCTCGATAAACTGACGGAGGTTTGTTAAGAGTTGCTTTCGATAACTATCAGGCAACTTCTCAGAACGATTCTCACCTCCTAAAAAAGCTTCATACTGACCTTTCAACAGTTGTTCGTAGTAGAGTTTGGCTGCACGACCAGCCAACTCTCCTTGGTCTACCTCTTTTTTCTTACTGCAAGCCATCAATAAAAATGGCAAAGCAAAAAGAAAAGGAAACATTATTCTCTTCATAGGCAACACCTCCTACGACTACTTCTGACGAATGAATATATTAATTGGACAGCCATGCAGGTTCCAGTTCTCACGTATCTTGTTCTCCAAGAAACGACGATACTGCTCCTTAACATACTGTGGCAGGTTCGCATAGAACACGAAAGAAGGAATCTGTGTGTTTGGAAGTTGTGAGCAATACTTAATCTTGATATACTTACCCTTCACTGACTGTGGTGGCGTTGCCTCAATAATAGGAAGCATCACCTCATTCAACTTCGTTGTACCAATATGCATTGTGCGGTTCTGATATACCTCTTTCGCTGTTTCCAAAACCTTAAAAATACGCTGCTTTGTTAGTGCTGAAGCAAAGATGATTGGGAAGTCAACGAACGGAGCCATACGCTTACGAATAGCATTCTCGAAGGTATCAATAACCTTTTGGTTCTTATCTTCAACCAAATCCCACTTATTCACAACGACAACAAGACTCTTATTATTACGCTGTATGAGCTGGAAGATATTCATATCCTGCGCCTCGATACCACGTGTCGCATCCAACATCAGAATACAAACATCAGAGTTCTCAATGCTTCGGATAGAACGCATAACGCTATAGAACTCCAAGTCTTCACTCACCTTGTTCTTACGACGGATACCGGCAGTATCAACAAGATAGAAATCAAAACCAAACTTCGTATAGCGAGTATAGATACTATCGCGCGTTGTACCAGCAATCTCGGTCACAATATTACGGTCCTCACCAATGAAGGCATTGATAATACTTGACTTACCAGCATTAGGACGACCCACGACAGCAAAACGAGGGATATCCTGACCAACTGCTTCCTCTGGTACATCCTTCAAGTTCTCAAGCAGAATATCAAGCAAGTCACCTGTTCCACCACCAGTAGCAGCACTAATACAGATAGGCTCTCCCAAACCGAGTTTATAAAACTCTGCTGCCTGATAATACTCACCACTGTTGTCAACCTTATTCGCAACAAGGAGTACAGGGAGCTTAGTGCGACGAAGAATCAATGCTACATCCTCATCCCAGTCGGTGATACCCGTTTCAGTATCAACAACAAAGAGGACGAGATCAGCTTCTTCCGTTGCCACAAGCACCTGCTTGCGAATTGCATCTTCAAATATCGTCTGATTTAACAACCCATCCACCAGTGTCAACAATAGAAAATTCGCGTCCGTTCCACTGACACTTACCATACTGACGGTCGCGTGTTGTACCAGCAGTATCGCTCACAATCGCGTGACGTGTCTGAGTTAATCGATTGAAAAGTGTGGACTTACCTACGTTTGGGCGTCCCACAATAGCTACTAAATTTGCCATTAATATTTGGTCTTTTCCCTCCTCATAATTCAGTGCTAACACTGTTGAAAGATTATGAAAAGGCGCCGGATGTGGTCAGGCATCCGATGAATATTTGCCGAGGATGACCATTCCCCAGCCCTCGCATTGTGCGAGAGTGTGCCCTACTAAGCAGTCAGGGCGATTTATTTTCTTATTATCAAGGGAGCTATTAGCTTTGTATTAGCCCAATGAGCCTTATTAACCTTATTACCCCAATAAGGCTAATAAAAACTCTCCCCAGCCTATCTCGTTAGGCTCTCCCCTCCCTTCGGAGGGGTTGGGGGAGGTCCCCCTTACTCTGGACTATAGCCAAAGTGTTTCAATTCTTTCTGTGAGTTGCGCCAGTCCTTATCCACTTTCACGAAAGTTTCAAGGAATATCTTCTTATCGAAGAAACGTTCCAAGCTCTTACGTGCTTCAGTAGACACCTTCTTAAGTGCCATACCCTGATGGCCAATAATGATTCCTTTCTGGCTGCTACGTTCCACATAAATGATAGCACTGATGTGAATCTGGCGGTCATCTTCCTTGAAGCGTTCAATAACAACCTCAACAGAATAAGGGATTTCCTTATCATAATAGCGCAGAATCTTCTCACGAATAATCTCTGATACGAAGAACTTAGCTGGCTTATCTGTCAACTGGTCTTTATCAAAGAATGCCGGACTCTCTGGTAACAGTTCGTGAACACGCTTCAAAAGAATGTCTACACCAAACTTATTCTTAGCAGAAATAGGGAGTATCTCTGCATTAGGCAACAATCCATGCCACTTTGTTACGAGATTACCAAGTGTCTTCTGATCGCTCTCATCAATCTTATTAATAAGAAGGATGACAGGAATTGACATCTTAGAAACCTTCTCCAAGAAGTCCATATTCTTCTCTGGATCTTCAACAACGTCTGTTACATAAAGTAAGATATCGGCATCTGCCAAAGCTGACTCAGAGAACTGGAGCATCATCTCCTGCATCTTATAGTTTGGTTTCAGTACACCCGGTGTGTCTGAAAATACTATCTGGGTATCCTCTGTATTGACAATTCCCATAATACGATGGCGCGTTGTCTGTGCCTTAAACGTGGCAATACTGAGCTTCTCACCGACGAGTTGATTCATCAGCGTACTCTTTCCGACATTCGGATTACCAACGATATTTACAAATCCAGCTTTATGCATATAATCTATTCACCCACTATTTCCTTCCACAAAAAGGAATGTTTGAAAAGTTCTGTTATAATTATAAGAGGAGAAAGGGGAGGTAGAAAAGTCCTACCATGCCACTCTCCTAATCCCTTTAACAAAAAAACGCACCTATCTTATAAGAAAAGAAAGATGCGCTTTTTTATATGATAACTTAAAGTCTTTATTTCTTAACCGCAGCAGCGTCACCGTCATAAGCCCACTTAAAGTAAGATGCGCCATTAACGAAACCTGCACCAAAGCCGGTGAAAATGATATTATCACCCTTCTTCAGCTGTGACTCAAAATCCCAAAGAACAAGTGGCATACAAGCAGCACTGGTATTACCATAACGCTGAATGTTAACCAACACCTTCTCCATTGGAACTCCAATGCGTTTTGCAACAGCCTCGATGATACGAAGATTTGCCTGATGGCAAACTACGTAATCAACATCATCTTGAGTCAAGCCATTGCGCTCCAAAAGTGTAGCACAGTCGTCACCCATCGCTGTAACAGCATAACGGAAGACGGTGCGTCCCTCTTGGTAAGTGTAATGCAAACGATGATCAATTGTAAAGCTTGAAGAAGGACATACAGAACCACCTGCCTTGATATGGAGGAATGGAAGTCCCTTACCGTCTGTGCGATGATAAGAATCAATCATACCAACGCCTTCCTCGGTTGTTCCCTCTAACATCACAGCACCTGCACCATCACCGAAAAGTGGACAAGTTGCACGATCACGATAATCAGTAATAGCTGACATCTTATCAGCACCGATAACAATGATACGCTTGTGACGACCACTTTGGATCATATTGCAGGCAACATCGAGTGCATACATGAAGCCACAACATGCAGCAGCTAAGTCAAATGCGAAGGCATTCTTCAATCCTAACTTTCCTAATACGATAGAAGCTGTTGAAGGATGCGGATAGTCAGGAGTCGATGTAGCAACAACAACAGCATCAATACTGTCTGGATCAGCACCTGTCTTTGTCATCAGGAGCTTTGCTGCCTTGCGGGCCATATAGGATGTACCGAGTCCCTCTTCGGTGAGGATTCGGCGTTCCTTGATACCTGTACGAGTGGTAATCCACTCATCGTTAGTATCAACCATGCGAGACAATTCCTCATTGTTGAGGACATAGTCTGGCACGTAACCAGCGACACCTGTTATAATCGCATTAATCTTACTCATGCTTACTCAGCTGTTTCCTTTACGACAGCAACCTTACCACGATAGTTACCACAAGTTGGGCAAACTGTGTGATAAACATAATAAGAACCACAGTTAGGGCATAAAGCCAATGTAGGAGCTACTGCCTTATCATGAGTTCTTCTCTTGAGTGTACGAGTCTTTGACTGTCTTCTTTTTGGATGTGCCATAATTCTTTAAACGTTTAATATTTTATTTTTTCAATTTTAATAGAGCTTCCCAGCGCGGATCCATCGCCTGCTCGTCTTCCTCACCGCTTCGGGCGGCAGAATACTCCTCAAGAGCTCGTACCATAGCAGGGTTGCATTTTCCAGGTGCATGCACATGCTTGATAGGGATTGCGAGAGCTATGAATTCGTAGAGGTACCATGCAACATCGAGTATTCCTTCGTCCTCGGCCACCGTCACAAGGTCGTCCTCTTCTGAGTTTTCTTTTCCTAACTTAACTTCGAGACGTTGTGTTGTCTCTATTGGCTGCTCTACTGGGTCGAGACATATATCACACGGTACCATTATCATACCTGTCTCGTGGAAATCAAGGGTAAAGAAATCATCTCCTGTGCGCACAATATCAAGAGATACATGCACACATCCTTGACTCACTTCAGGAGCGTCAACTGCCTTAAAGTAAGCGTCATCCAGGTCGAACTCAAGGTGATTTACACCTTCTTCCAGACCTTTCAAATCTATTTTAAGGGTTTCTAAGTCCATAATTGGGTTGCAAAGTTACGAATATTTTTCTGATTATAAGCAAATTATAAGTAAAAAAAGTAAGGACACCCTTTGTTAGATGATTTATGCTCTATTTCTTCTACATAATATGAAATGGGGTCTTGCATTGCACTATCATTAGAAAATTAAGGTATTTTCTTAATATGTCGAGTATATAAACAACTTTCTATTCTCAACTCATCTAATGCTCTATTAGTAATAAAATTAGAAATATGTAATTGTAAAAGTCTAATTATTTGCACGTAAATAAATATTTTTTTTCATGAAGAGAAATATTTATTTTCATGAAGAAAAATAATTATTCTCATGAAAAGAAATCCATCATATTGACCTTCACGCTTTGCGAAGTTCTATACGAAAAGTTGTCCCCTTCCCTACTTCCGAGCTTTTCACATATATCTTACCATGATGATATTCCTCAACAATACGCTTAGCAAGACTCAAACCTAATCCCCAACCTCGTTCCTTAGTAGTAAAACCTGGACGAAATACGTTTCTTATGTCTTTCTTTTTAATGCCCTTTCCTGTATCGCTGACCTCAACAATAGCACGCTTGTCTGTTTCTTCTAAACGAAGTGTAATACTACCTATCTTTCCTCCCATCGCATCAACAGCATTCTTACAGAGGTTCTCAATCACCCACTCAAAGAGTGAGGCATTCATATTAATGATTATATCATCTGTTGGCAACTCCGTCTTCATCTCTATCTTCTTTGATGTACGACGGTCCATATAATCGACAACATGATTGAGAACATCATTAAGACTGGATGGGACTGGCTCTGGAACGGAACCAATCTTTGAAAAGCGATCAGCAATAAGCTGTAAACGTTTCACATCTTTATCCATTTCTGGTAGAAGTTCATCGTCGGGATATGTTTCCTTCAAAATTGTTGTCCATGCCATAAGCGAGGAGATAGGAGTACCTAACTGGTGTGCCGTTTCCTTACTTAATCCAACCCATACTTTGTTTTGTTCTGCACGCTTTGATGTCAATAAGGCAAAAATAGCTACAATAACAAATAGCATAACAACACCTAATTGTACATAGGGATAAAGCGCAATACGCTTTAACATCAATGAATCATCATAGCATACATCTATATAATCGTTATGATTCTTACTCAAAGATATACGAATAACCTGACCTGAGGCTTTCAACTGTTGACCTAAAGAAGTAACGTAATTAACGCTGTCCTTTGCATTACGTGCTTTAATAACAATATTACGGTATTCTGTTACAACCCCGTCATTATCCAAAACAACAACAGGTATAGTGTGATTTTCATCTAACACCTTCAACACAAGACTAAGATCCGTGTTCTCATCCGCAGCACTAAGCGATTTCATTGCTTCCGCCCAAACTTGCATCTTACTCCTTTCCTGATCTGACAAATCATGTGTCAAAGAGTGAGAAACAAGTAAGGAAGCCACAGCAATAAGAATTGCTGCAACCACCAGAAATATCTTTACCTGACGAATTCTATCAGTCCACTGCATATAAAGGTATAACGAAACGAAAAAAAAATTATTGTAAAGTATCAGCCCTTATTACTTAATTAGCCAAATAAAACATATTTGCCCAATAAAATACTATTAGCCTTTGAGCGCTATTAGTCGTATCAGCCCTATAAGTCTTATTAGCCCTATAAGCCTTATTAGCCCAATATAATATTGCAACTTCAGTCCTACCAACACTTCATCAACACCTAACATCCATCACCCATTACCAAACAAAAAAAAGAGCCTTGAAGATTTCTCTTCAAGGCTCTCGTAAAAGGAGGCGGCCACCTACTCTCCCGCATTGCATTGCAGTACCATCGGCGCAAACGGGCTTAACTTCTCTGTTCGGAATGGGAAGAGGTGGGACCCCGCCGCAATAACCACCTGATATTTCTTTCGGATGACCAATTCACAGTTGACAAGTTGAATAGTTATTTGTCTTTATCCTTGTCTTCTTTCTGTCTTCTTATCAGTAGATCCGTTGTTAAACATTGTCCATAGAACTAATAACTTGTTTACTCGTTAACTTATCAACTCGTCTACTGACTTGTCAGCCGTATAAGGTGACGTATTTCCACAAGCAAAACATATAGAACTTTTCTTCTTCCCTTAGAAGAATACACAACTCAAAGTCTGAGTCACTGGTCCCCGCACTCCAAACTCTGGAGGCGGGAGACCCGAAGAAAGTTTCGGGCAATTAGTAGTGCTCGGCTTTGACGTCACCGTCTTTACACCTACACCCTATCAACGTCATCGTCTATGACGACCCTTATGAGGAGTTCTCATCTTGCGGCTGGCTTCGCACTTAGATGCTTTCAGCGCTTATCCAATCCAGACTCAGATACCCAGCGGTGCACCTGGCGGCACAACTGGTAAACCGGAGGTCTGTCCAACACGGTCCTCTCGTACTAGTGTCAGCACCACGCAAAACTCCAACGCCCACGATAGATAGAGACCGAACTGTCTCACGACGTTCTGAACCCAGCTCGCGTGCCACTTTAATGGGCGAACAGCCCAACCCTTGGGACCTTCTCCAGCCCCAGGATGTGACGAGCCGACATCGAGGTGCCAAACCACCCCGTCGATATGAGCTCTTGGGGGATCGAGCCTGTTATCCCCGGAGTACCTTTTATCCTTTGAGCGACGGAGTTTCCATACACGTCCGCCGGATCACTATGCCCCAGTTTCCTGCCTGCTCGGCATGTCTGCCTCCCAGTCAAGCGCCCTTATGCCATTGCACTCTATAAGGCCGGTTACCAATCGGCCCGAGGGCACCTTTGGAAGCCTCCGTTACGCTTTTGGAGGCGACCACCCCAGTCAAACTACCCACCAAGCAGTGTCCGCGCCATAGGCGCGTTAGACCTCAGACAGCCAAAGGGCCGTATTTCAAGGATGGCTCCACGAATGCTGGCGCACCCGCTTCGAAGCCTCCGGCCTATCCTACACATCGGATGACCAAGGTCAATGCTAAGCTGTAGTAAAGGTTCACGGGGTCTTTTCGTCCCATCGCGGGTAATCGGCATCTTCACCGATACTACAATTTCACTGAGCTCATGGTTGAGACAGCGTCCAGATCATTACACCATTCGTGCAGGTCGGAACTTACCCGACAAGGAATTTCGCTACCTTAGGGAATGAGTATAGTTACGGCCGCCGTTTACCGGGGCTTCAATTCAATGCTTCCCATTGCTGGTGACATCTCCTCTTAACCTTCCGGCACCGGGCAGGTGTCAGGCTGTATACGTCATCTTTCGAGTTTGCACAGCCCTGTGTTTTTGTTAAACAGTTGCCTGGACCGATTCTCTGCGCCTCATATTGCTATGAGGACCCCTTATCCCGAAGTTACGGGGTCAATTTGCCTAGTTCCTTAACCATGAATCTCTCAACGCCTTAGTATATTCTACCCGACCACGTGTGTCCGTTTGCGGTACGGGTCGCATATACATTAAGTTTAGCGGATTTTCTCGGAAGTATGATTACCTGCACTCAAGTTATCCCGAAGGATTACCTGTACTTTCATGGTTCAGCTCGGAAGGTGGATTTGCCTGCCTTCCTCATAGCCTACGCACTTAAACGCCCTATTCCGTCAGGGCGCGGCAGTGTCACTGCTCCGTCTCCACATCACTGTATATGCGAGTTGCGGAATATTAACCGCATCTGCCATCGCCTTCGCCGTTCGGCTGAGACTTAGGACCCGACTAACCCCGGGCTGATTGGCATCGTCCGGGAAACCTCGGTCTTTCGGCGAAAGGGAATCTCACCCTTTTTATCGTTACTTATACCTACATTTGCTTTTCCATAAGCTCCAGGATCGGTTACCCTCACCATTCAACGCCGATGGAATGCTCCCCTACCGATACTTTTAATATACATTACTATCCCGCGCCTTCGGTATCTGACTTATACCCGATTATTATCCATGCCCGGACCCTCGACTAGTGAGCTGTTACGCACTCTTTGAATGAATGGCTGCTTCCAAGCCAACATCCTAGCTGTCACGGGGACCAGACTTCGTTAGACTAACTTAGACAGAATTTCGGGACCTTAGACGGCGGTCTGGATTCTTCTCCTCTCGGGGACGGACCTTAGCACCCGCCCCCTTACTGCACGACTGCAGTCCATAAGCATTCGGAGTTCGTCAGGTCTCGATAGGCGGTGAAGCCCTCTTGACCTATCGGTCGCTCTACCTCTTATGGAAATCGTCGCACGCGGCACCTAAATGCCTTTCGGGGAGTACGAGCTATCTCCAAGTTTGATTGGCCTTTCACTCCTACACTCACCTCATCGGGAAGCTTTTCAACGCTTATCCGTGCGGTCCTCCATCCGGTGTTACCCGGACTTCAACCTGGGCAAGTGTAGATCACTTGGTTTCGCGTCTACCCCATCTGACTCGACGCCCTATTCAGGCTCGCTTTCACTGCGGATGCGCGTCTCATGACGCTTATCCTTGCCAGACATGGTAACTCGTAGGTTCATTATGCAAAAGGCACGCCGTCACCGCTTACGCGGCTCCGACCGCTTGTAGGCGCATGGTTTCAGGAACTATTTCACTCTCCTCATCGGAGTGCTTTTCACCTTTCCTTCACAGTACTCGTTCACTATCGGTCTCACGGGAGTATTTAGCCTTACCGGATGGTCCCGGCGGATTCGCGCAGAATTTCACGTGTTCCGCGTTACTCAGGATACCACTACGTCTCGTCATGCTTCGAATACGGGATTATCACCCTCTATGATTGTTCTTTCCAGAACATTCTTCTCACAATCTAAGTACGACACCGTGGTCCTACAACCCCTGCTAAGCGTTACCACAAAGCAGGTTTGGGCTATTCCCCGTTCGCTCGCCACTACTAGGGGAATCATTATTTATTTTCTCTTCCTAAAGGTACTAAGATGTTTCAGTTCCCTTCGTTCGCCTCACTACCTAATGTAGTGATAACAGGTCTTCAACCTGCTGGGTTGTCCCATTCGGAAATCCTTGGATCAAAGGTTATTTGCACCTACCCAAGGCTTATCGCAGCTTATCACGTCCTTCATCGCCTCCGTGAGCCAAGGCATCCGCCATGCGCCCTTTCTTACTTTCTTCGCCTTCTATGTAATTACTTACAAAGAATGTAGCTCATACTTTCAGCTGTTGTGTGATTCTAAAGAATTTGAAGTTTTTTCTTCAATAATTAGAATACTAATTCTTCCCATTATAGAAAGAATAGTTCTACATTACAGTCTTGCTTGTGTCAATATGTCAAAGATCTTGTGCTGTTACTCTCTGTGTTCTGAGGCAGTGCCTCAGAAGCATAGAACAGCGTGGTGGAGGATAAGGGCTTGAACCTTTATGTGAGCCTTAAACTCTAAACTCCTACATTTATATAATACAGAGTGCAGTGAGTACAAGAAGAAAAACGAACCAAAGGTTCTTTTATTTCCTTGATTACCGTTAACTTCTTGACATGTATACTTAAATACTTATCAAATAAATCAACTAATAAGCATCCTCTCCAGAAAGGAGGTGTTCCAGCCGCACCTTCCGGTACGGCTACCTTGTTACGACTTAGCCCCAATCACCAGTTTTGCCCTAGGCCGATCCTTGCGGTCACGGACTTCAGGCACCCCCGGCTTTCATGGCTTGACGGGCGGTGTGTACAAGGCCCGGGAACGTATTCACCGCGCCATGGCTGATGCGCGATTACTAGCGAATCCAGCTTCGTGGGGTCGGGTTGCAGACCCCAGTCCGAACTGGGACCGGCTTCAAGATTTGATGCAATTTGCATTACACCATCCCTCTGTACCGGCCATTGTAACACGTGTGTAGCCCCGGACGTAAGGGCCGTGCTGATTTGACGTCATCCCCACCTTCCTCACACCTTACGGTGGCAGTGTCTCCAGAGTGCCCAGCTTAACCTGATGGCAACTGAAGAGAGGGGTTGCGCTCGTTATGGCACTTAAGCCGACACCTCACGGCACGAGCTGACGACAACCATGCAGCACCTTCACAGAGACCCCGAAGGGCGTCATTATCTCTAAATCCTTCCTCTGCAATTCAAGCCCGGGTAAGGTTCCTCGCGTATCATCGAATTAAACCACATGTTCCTCCGCTTGTGCGGGCCCCCGTCAATTCCTTTGAGTTTCACCGTTGCCGGCGTACTCCCCAGGTGGGATGCTTAATGCTTTCGCTTAGCCGCTGATACCAGGTACCAACAGCGGGCATCCATCGTTTACTGTGCGGACTACCAGGTATCTAATCCTGTTTGATACCCGCACCTTCGAGCTTAAGCGTCAGTTGCGCTCCCGTCAGCTGCCTTCGCAATCGGAGTTCTTCGTCATATCTAAGCATTTCACCGCTACACGACGAATTCCGCCAACGTTGTGCGTACTCAAGGAAACCAGTATGCGCTGCAATTCAGACGTTGAGCGTCTACATTTCACAACACACTTAATCTCCAGCCTACGCTCCCTTTAAACCCAATAAATCCGGATAACGCCTGGACCTTCCGTATTACCGCGGCTGCTGGCACGGAATTAGCCGGTCCTTATTCGTATGGTACCTGCAAATAGGGACACGTCCCTAACTTTATCCCCATACAAAAAGCAGTTTACAACCCATAGGGGCCGTCATCCTGCACGCTACTTGGCTGGTTCAGACTTCCGTCCATTGACCAATATTCCTCACTGCTGCCTCCCGTAGGAGTTTGGACCGTGTCTCAGTTCCAATGTGGGGGACCTTCCTCTCAGAACCCCTACTGATCGTTGCCTTGGTGGGCCGTTACCCCGCCAACAAGCTAATCAGACGCATCCCCATCCATTACCGATAAATCTTTACTTCAAATCTGATGCCGTCATCGAAGACTATGCGGTATTAGTCTGCCTTTCGGCAGGTTATCCCACAGTAATGGGAAGGTTGGATACGCGTTACTCACCCGTGCGCCGGTCGACGTCCAAAGAGTGCAAGCACTCAATGCCGTTTCCCCTCGACTTGCATGTGTTAAGCCTGTAGCTAGCGTTCATCCTGAGCCAGGATCAAACTCTCCATTGTAAAATATGTTTTGGTGATAAGTGATAGGTGATAAATGATAATGGATACCATGTTAACCCAAACGCTTCACCGAGTAATCTCTGTTTCAGAACGCTTATCCTAAAAGTATCAAGTAAAAAGCACCTTTTCTTTTGTTCCTTAATTATTTTGAGGCGGTGCCTCAAAAGTAGGGACAACGAATTGATTGGTTCGTTTCTTTTACCCATCCATTTGATATAAAACCAAACAGACGCTTCTTGTACTACTTCTCTGTTTATGTAAATCTTTTCAAAGAACTCTTTCTTTATATGCTTTAAGTAACTTGCCAGGTGGCTTGTTTTGTAAAGCGAGTGCAAAGGTATACAGAATTTCTTTTCCCACCAAATGTTTTGAAGAAAAACTTTCAAAAAATTGCATTTTTCTTCTTTACACCACATTTTGAAGCCCCAAATTATGCACTACACATTATATAATATAGAGACATGTTTAGAAAAAAAACAAATCTATCTACTGCTTATCACGTTCACGAATTTCCACACGTCGAATCTTTCCAGAGATTGTTTTCGGTAACGCATCAACAAATTCTATAATACGTGGATACTTGTAAGGAGCCGTCACATGCTTCACATGGTTCTGCAATTCTTTCACAAACGCATCATCAGCCTTACCTTTCCAATCATTGGCAAGAACAACAGTTGCTTTTACGACCATACCACGTATCTCATCAGGCACACCCGTTACTGCACACTCGACAACTGCGGGATGTGTCATCAGTGCACTCTCAACCTCAAACGGTCCAATACGATAACCTGAACTTTTTATAACATCATCAGCACGACCTACAAACCAATAATATCCTTCTTCATCACGCCATGCCAAATCACCAGTATGATAAAGATTATCATGCCAAACTTTCTCTGTCAATTCAGGATCACGATAATATCCCTTAAAGAGTCCTATCGCCTTCCCTGCACTGGTATCTATGCAGATTTCACCCTTTTCACCATCTTCACACGGAGAGCCATCCGCCTTCAATAACTTAACATCATACTGCGGATTCGGTTTACCCATACTGCCTGGCTTAGGTTTAACCCAAGGGAAAGTACCCAAAGTCATTGTCGTTTCCGTTTGTCCAAAACCTTCCATCATCTTGACTCCCACAAGTTCATAAAACTTCTGAAAGACAACTGGTTCAAGCGCTTCTCCAGCCGTAGTGCAATACTTCAGCGCAGAAAGGTCATACTGCGAGAAGTCCTCTTGCAACATAAAACGATAGATGGTTGGAGGTGCGCAGAACGAAGTGATACGATATTTCTCCATCATACGCATAATTTTCTCTGCCGAAAATTTCTCATGATCATACACGAAGACCGTTGCACCCGCAAACCATTGTCCATAAAGTTTACCCCACACAGCCTTTCCCCATCCCGTGTCAGCCACAGTTAGATGAATACTATCCTCATCAAGGTTATGCCAGAAAACACCTGTTACCAAATGACCCAACGCATAGAGATGGTCGTGCGCCACCATCTTCGGTTCACCGCTGGTACCACTTGTGAAATACATCAACATCGTATCTTCATTTACGTTCACATTCTCAGGGCGAACGAAGGTTGGAGCATTCTCCCATTCAGCAAACCAATCATGAAATCCCTCTGCTACAGGATAATCCTTCTGTGCCAATGAGTTAACAGCAACAAGAACCTCTACCGTTGAACTTTCGGACATAGCCTCTCGAACCTGCGTAGTCACATATTCATCATTGACACATATTATAGCTTTTACAGACGCACGCTGATTTCGATAAACGATATCACTTGCTGTCAACATATGAGTTGCAGGGATTGCCACAGCCCCAATCTTACACAGCGCCATCATCGAAATCCACCATTGGTAATGGCGTTTCAATATCAGCATAACCTTATCACCACGTCCTATGCCTAAGCTGAGGAAGTAAGCTGCTGCTTGGTCGGTTTGTTCTTTAAACTCGGCATACGTAGCCCTCAACTCCTCTCCACGTTCACTGGTCCACAGCAAAGCTAACTTATCTGGTGCAACCTTCGCCCACTCATCCATAACATCGTAAGCAAAGTTAAACGTTTCAGGAACTACGAAATGTAGGTTGTCACGAAAATCTTCCTCTGAAGTAAAATGTGTTTGTGTTAAATATCTTTCTATCATTTTATTCTTTTGAATTAACATTATGCTTTATAGGTTTTCCTATATCACACAAAATAAACATATTAAAAGACTATACCCCTCTCTAAAGTACACGATATACCATCGTCACTATTCCTTTAGAGGTTATGAATAAACTAAACCTAAAATATAATAGCCAAGAAGCGCATTGGTACATTATCCAAAGCACGCATACAATGAGGTTGATTAGCATCGAAATAAATGCAATCGCCTGGTTCTAAAACAAATCGTTTATCCCCTAACCTAAGATCCATACGCCCTTCCCAAACCATATTAAACTCTTGTCCAGGGTGTATATCCATATTTACAGGGGCATCTTCAGGCTTCGGCTCTACCGTCACGAGGAAAGGATCCGCCCTACGCCCACTGAATCCGCTTGCTAAACTCTGATATTTATAGGCATACTTACGCTCTACACTCATGCCTTTCCCCCTACGTGTAAGGAAATAAGAACACATGTGTGGTTCCTCACCAAACATCAAAGCATCCAACGCAATACCATACTTTTGAGACAACTTATACAGTCTACTAACCGACAAGTCACTCTCTCCCGCTTCCATCTTTAGATATTTCTCATCAGTGACACCACAGGTTTCTGCCATTTCTTCTACTGAGATATCCAAAGACTCACGCAAGCCTTTTAATCTTTCGCCTATTAACTTTATCGCTTCTTCCATAATCCTATATACAACTTTATTCTTCGCAAAAGTAAGAAATAAAATCAAATACACATCAAAAAGCGATAACTTTTCTGTAATTTGCAGATTAAATAAACAAATTTATACACACCTATAGGCGAGTTGTGCATATAAATATCAAATTAAGATGCCAATAATTACAAACAACTTATCCTAAAAAGAAAAGGAAACATTCGAGATAAAACATACAAAAAACTCGTTTCATAAATCCACTTTTATAGAATTTATGAAACGAGTTTATAAAAGACTTACACCTTATATATTTATATCAAAAGTCAATAATTGATGTAAGTACGCACGATTCCTATCCAATCTCAGGAATTACATACGACAATGCCTCTAACACTTGACCACGTGAAGCACCCTCACGAAGCGCAATGAAGATAGTATCATCGCCCGCAATTGAACCTAATATATAATGTGAATCAGAGTTATCAATGTCGTATGCAAGCGCACTGGCATAACCTGGACGTGTCTTAACAATAGCCAACTGCCCCGAGATATTTACCGAGATATACCCACTTCGCTGCATCATCTCCGTTGCTTTACGAGGAGTCGTCACACGACGATACATTGTCTCATTTGGCAGAACATATACATACTTTCCGTTCATAGAAGCAGCCTTTGCCACTTTCAACTGCTTGAGATCACGACTCAATGTTGCCTGAGTCAGTTTGAATCCTTCTTTCTCTAATTCCTTTAATACTTCTTCCTGGGAACTAAGTTCCATACTTGAAATTAACATCTTCAATGCTTCAAGTCTACTGTTTTTTACCTTCATAACTGTATATATATTCTGATTCGCTTGCAAAAGTATGCAAATACTTCTATTTATGCAAATAAAAATACAAGAAAACGCAAAATAAAGTATTAATATACCAACTATCATGCATAAAGTATATAAAAATCAGACAAGGGTTTATCTCCAATTAAATATTATAAAATTAATCAAAAATCAACTTTATATTTGTTAGTGTCCAATCTTTCCTTTATATTTGCAATTAAATGGCATAGCATTTGCATAACAAACAAATATAAAACAGTTATGCCACAGAGCCAAAAGTATGGTGGCAATAGAGAACAGATAACAAACAAAGAAAGATTATGAATATGAATTTGACAATTTCACAAACGTGACAAGTAGCCAAGAGCGCGACTTAGAAATGTCACGTGTATTTCCATCACTGATGCGTAAGGTATATGTATGGATGGCTATGGCACTTGCTATCACTGGCGTTATTGCCTATGGTGCTGGCAATTCTCCTGCCCTCATCCAACTCCTCTATATGGGACGCGGTCCATTACTTGTGGCAGGTTTGGTTGAAGTAGGTATTGTATGGTACCTTTCTTCACGCATCGATAGACTGTCACTCGTTGCTGCAACAGTATGGTTCATTGCCTTTGCAGCTCTCAACGGACTGACATTAGGTTGGATTTTCGCTGCCTTTTCTTCAGCAGCCATCGCTAAAACCTTCTTTATTACAGCAGGAACTTTCGGAGCTATGGCTTTGATAGGTTCTACAACTAAGAAGGATTTAACCAAGATGGGCGGTATACTCTTTATGGCACTGATTGGTCTTATCATCGCAGGATTGGTAAACATCTTCTTAAAGAGTACAATGTTCGACTTGATCGTTAGTGGCATCGGTGTTCTTGTCTTCACGGGTCTTACCGCTTGGGATGCACAGAAGATTAAACAAAACTTGCGAATGGCACCAGATGCCGGCGAGGGAGCACAGAAGGTTGCACTTCTTGGTTCATTGAGTCTTTATCTTGACTTTATCAACCTTTTCCTTTATCTCCTCCGTTTCCTCGGAAACAACCGAAACTAATAAAGGAAGATTCAAACATACAAGGACAATCCAATCGGGTTGTCCTTTTTTATTGATGAACATTTCTATTTTTATTGATGAATATTTCTACCTAATAAGATTTATGAGAATAGTATTACCTTATAGAAGTTAACATCGCTTTTAACCCAAATAATAGCCTTTCTAAGTACCTATAGCACAGTATTGAGTGCTTCGCACCATTGGTGCTAAGCGCCAACACAATCTGTGTTAAGCCTCAACACAACAACAAAAGATGGTATATCAGATTACTTATTGCCGTTATAATTAATAGTAAGAGGGGACATTAAAATACTAATTACCAATAATAGAAAAGCGTAATTAGTCTTGAATATTTAAAAAATTATATATAAATTTGCAAGTGAAAGTTATCATTAATAAAACAATTTCTTATGAGAAAAAGTATCTACGGCGTATGTATGAGCGCCTTCCTCCTCTTAGGAACCTTACCAATGAAGGCTCAGTTCAATATTGGCAAAGCTGCAGGAGGTGCCACAAAAGTTCTTAAAGCAGCCACATTAACAGATGCCGACATGGCAAAATACGTAAAAGAGTATATAGCGTGGATGGATGAGCACAACCATGTTTGTGATGCAAAAAGTCCTTACACAAAGCGTCTGAACAGACTCACCCAGGGACTGACATCGGTTGAAGGTATTCCTTTGAACTTTAAAGTATATTATGTTACTGACGTAAACGCTTTCGCTTGCCCAGATGGTAGCGTACGTGTGTTCTCTTCTTTGATGGATGCAATGACTGATGAAGAGCTATTAGGTGTTATCGGTCATGAACTTGGACACGTCGCACATAAGGACTCTAAGAAAGGTTTCCGTACCGCATTGCTAACCTCTGCTTTGAAAGATGGAATCGCATCAACCAATGGAGCTGCTGCTGCACTAAGCGAGTCACAACTCGGTAGCCTTGGAGAGTCACTCCTCAACGCCACCTACTCACAGAAGCAGGAGAGCAAGGCTGATGGCTATGGTTATGAGTTCCTCAAGAAGAATGGTAAGAACCCTTGGGCTATGGCACTTGCATTCGAGCGTCTCAAGAAATTAGAAGAGGATGCTGGTGTCCAAAAAGATAGCAAGTGGCAGCGTATGTTCTCATCACACCCTGACCTCGACAAGCGTATCAAGACTATGAGTAAGCGTGCTGAGAAAGATGGTTTTGCTCGTCCAGAGAATAAGATGCCTGAAAGAATTGTACACGAAGAGCCTGTTACAACCAAGCAGACCTCTAACGCTCAGTCTTCTAATAAGAGAACAGTTGGTAGTCGCCCAGCAGCAAAGAAGAATGTTGGTAAGAAGCCTGTTGGCAAACGTCCAGTTGGTAAGCGTCCAGCAACTACTCGCAGAAGATAATAACAATAGTTCGCAACTAATCAGCGAACAAACATAAAAAAGAGAGGGTATCAGAAGCCTGTCATAAAGACAATGGCAATTCTGATACCCTCTTTTACTTTTCAAAAAAACTTATTCTGCCAGTTTACTTAAATTGATTCTCAACAATATCACTCAGAACGTTCTTAATATCTAAGCCCGCTGCACGTACCTGCTGTGGAATAAAGCTGGTGACGGTCATACCTGGTGTGGTATTGATTTCAAGCATATTGATAACATCCTTACCATCCTTATCCTTTGAGATAATATAGTCGATACGAATGATACCATTAGCATGCAGAATATCATAGATGCGACTTGTCTCAGCAGCAACACGCTTAGCGGTCTCATCTGACATACGAGCAGGTGTAATCTCCTCTACCTGACCATTGTACTTAGCGTTATAGTCAAAGAACTCATTGCTTGTCACAACCTCAGTAGCTGGGAAGACAACCGCCTTATCCTTTGTCTTATAAACACCCTGAGAGATTTCCATACCATCCATGAAAGCCTCAATCATAACCTCATCGCTCTGCATAAAAGCAACACGAAGAGCTGGTGCAAGCTGGTCAATATTCTTCACCTTTGATACACCAAAGCTACTACCATCAGCCGCTGGCTTCACAAAGCAAGGCATGCCAAGTCGTTTCTCAATCTCAGCCTCATCATATTCTTCACCACGACGAAGCAGAATACTATCGGCAACCTTGATTCCTAAGCCACGCAGATAGTTATTAAGAACATACTTATCAAAGGTCAATGCCTCAACCAACACGCCACCTGTTGAGTATGGTATTTGGATAAGATCAAAGTAACCTTGCATCACACCGTTCTCACCAGGCTGACCATGGATTGTAATATAAGCATAATCGAATTCTACACGCTCACCGTTCATGACAAATGAGAAGTCATTCTTATCAATTGGTGCCAAACTACCATCAGGCAATTCTACATTCCAATCGATACCCTTTACATCAACTATATATATATTGTAACGCTCCTTGTCAAAGAAAGAGTATAATCCCTGTCCTGAACGCATAGAAACATCATGTTCTGAAGAATCGCCACCACAGACGATAGCGATTGTACGCTTTGAATCTTTCATTGTGTCTTTTTTATGTTTTATTCCCTCATCTCCCTCACTAAGAGCTATCTTTTAAATGTCTTCGGAGGCTTATGCGGGATATTATTTATTTCTTTTTATTTGAATGTACTACTTTTCCAACAAACCTTAGCACCAATAACCAAGTGCCTTGTCAACTCATTCTCTCGTCAACTCGTTAGCTGATAACCTCGTCAGCTCGTCCATTTACAAAACCTCTCCACTTTTCAATCAGTGCAGAAAGATCGACAGGCAGTTCACTGGTAAAGTCCATCTGCTCACCTGTAACGGGATGAACAAAGCCTAAGGTTCGTGCATGAAGTGCTTGACGGTTGCAGAGTGCAAGACAATTACGGATAAAAGCCTTGTAAGTACTTGACCGCTGACCACGCAGAATCTCTGTTCCACCATAACGCTCATCACCAAACAAAGGGTGTCCAATATGTTTCATGTGTGCACGAATCTGATGAGTACGCCCTGTCTCAAGGATACATTCAATGAGTGTTGTATAACCGAAACGTTCAATGACACGATAGTGTGTAACTGCAGGCTTACCAACCTCTGAGTCTGGAGGGAATACCGTCATGCGTAATCTGTCTTTCGGATCACGTGCAATGTTCCCTTCGATGCGCCCTTCATCTTCTGTCATGTTCCCCCAAACGATAGCATTATAGCTGCGATGGGTTGTCTTATTGAAGAATTGCTTACCCAATGCCGTTTTAGCATCAGGTGTTTTCGCAATCACCAAGAGCCCACTCGTATCCTTATCTATTCTATGTACCAATCCAACCTCTGGGTCATTAGGGTCAAAGGAAGGCATATCTTTCAAGTGCCAAGCAATAGCATTAATCAGTGTACCATGAAAATTACCTGCTCCTGGATGTACAACAAGACCCGCGGGCTTATTGACAACCATCAGAACGTCGTCTTCATAGACAACATCTAAAGGTATATCCTCAGCTTCTATCGTATTGTCATGCTTCGGGCGGTCGAGCATCAAGGTAATAACATCCTCTGGACGTACCTTATAATTACTTTTCACTGGCGCATTATTCACATGGATATAGCCTGCATCGGCAGCCTTCTGAATACGATTACGACTGGAGTGCTGCATTCGTTCAAAGAGGAACTTATCAATACGAACTGGCTCCTGCCCTTTATCAACAATGACACGGAAGTGCTCATACAACTCTCCCTCTCCCCCCTCGTTAGACGCAGTGGGAAGGAAGTCGTCGTTAAGTTCATCGTCAAATATCGTCTCTTCTTCTGTCATCATTGCACTTTATTCTTTTGGTCTAACCGAAGATGGATCAGCAGGCAAACCCGACTGTGAAGAAGAACCCGAACTACCAGCGTTCGTCTTTCCATGTCCATCTTTTATCTCGTTGCCATTCTCGTCAACTGGTACTTCCACATATTCCTCAACCTCATCGTACTTAGGAACCTTCTCTACGACTTCTACTTCTTCATATTCAGGCTCCTTCAAACCTGATGTATCAGAAATCTGACGCGTACCATCACCCACCTGCAACACAATCACAGCATCTGATGGAACACGGTCGCCTGCTTGAACATGCTTACCCTTGACTAAGATACCATAAATCCAGTCTTTCTCTCCTGGTATATATTCAGGTTCACCCACCTTGAATCCCATAGAGAGCAACTGTGCTTGTGCCTCTCGAAGTGAGTTATTGTCAATAATATCAGGGATTACAAGTGATGGAGCACTTGCCGCATTGATGGTTACATAAACCACGTGAGTAGATTTAATACGCTTACCACCAACTGGTGACTGCTCAAGAATACAGTCTGGAGGAAGCTCCTTCACATATCCTGTATCCGTCACCTCAATCGTCAGTCCGACCTTACCCATAATATCCACAGCCTCATCATACTGCTTATGAATCACATTTGGCACAACGATAGACTCACCATGGAGCGTGTAGTAGTCAAGTCCAAACCTAACTCCTATACACAGCATCGACACAAGAATAACAATAGCCAGGATATTACCCCAGATATATGTGCTATTAAATTTATGGAAGAATTCTCTTGCTGTCATTCAACTTGTTTACTTTTCTTCTAACTTGTCAACTTGTTAACCTGTTAACCTGTCAACTCCTAATATTAACATATAACTTGTCAACCAGTCAACTCGTCAACCCATCAACTAAACATTATACTTGGCAAAGGTAGATAAAAAAACGGAAAGAAGCAAAGAATAGTCTCTACTTCTTTCCGTTTTCGCACTAATTCCCTCTAAGGGAAACAGCGTACTTTTTACTTTCCGTGATGTTCGTCAGAAACAGTTAACTTCTTACGACCCTTGGCACGACGAGCAGCCAATACACGACGGCCGTTTTTTGTTGCCATTCTCTCGCGGAAACCGTGCTTGTTTACACGACGACGGTTGTGCGGCTGAAATGTTCTTTTCATTTTCTTATCCTATTTTATTGTTATTATGCAAATTATAAGAGCAACAGGATAAAACCTGCCATTATGGGCTGCAAAATTACTTAATCTTTTTGAATTAACCAAGAAAACAATGATTTTTACGCTCTTTATTTATGTTTTTTTCCATATTTTCTGTAACTTTGCACCGCATTAGTGAGATATCAACGTATAAAAATAATAAATTAGATATTAACAGATTATGATTAATTCACAAGAAATCAAGATTGGAACATGTATTCGTCTTGATGGTAAAATTTGGACTTGCATCGACTTCCAGCACCGTAAGCCAGGCAAGGGTAACACCGTTATGATCACAAAGTTGAAGAATGTTGCTGACGGCCGTGTGCTTGAGCGTACCTTCCAGGTTGGTTTCAAGCTTGAGGATGTTCGTGTTGAGCGTCGTCCTTATCAGTACCTCTATGAGGATTCAACTGGTTACATCTTCATGAATCAGGAGACTTTCGAGCAGATTCCTATCTCTAAGCACCAGATTACTGGTTCTGACTACATGAAGGAAGGTGACGTTGTAGAAGTTGTTACAGATACTTCTGACGGTACAATCCTCCTCGCTGAGATGCCTGTTAAGACTACTTTGACAATTACACACAGCGAGCCAGGTGTAAAGGGTAACACTGCAACAAACGCAACAAAGCCTGCTACGCTTGAGACTGGTGCTGTTGTTCGCGTTCCTCTCTTCATCAATGAGGGTGAGGTTATCCAGATTGACACTCGCGATGGTAGCTACTTGGGTCGTGTAAACGCCTAAGTCCTGCCTGTCAACAGACAGACTATCATTAAACATTATATAATATAGGATGTGTCAGGTGACTGGCATATCCTATTTTTTATTCTTCCTATATATAGAGTGCTAAAGACTTTCTAAAGAGAGAAAAGCTATTAAGTATCTTACAAGAATAGTTTTATTTCTTGAGTTCAAGTTATAAATGCAACTTTTAAAGAAAAGGATTAATAGCTGCATAAGTAATATTTTTTTCAGAGAGAAAAGAGAGACAATTCCCTCTGTTCTCTGCTGAATGGATAAATGTTACTATCTTTGTTTTTATTGTCCGTCCAAAGAAATAAAAGTTGTAGATGAGTAAACATATAACCGAAAAGCAAAGGTATGCAATTTCTAAGATGTTGCAAGTTCCGATGAGTAAAAAAGATATAGCTGAAGCTATTGGAGTTGATAGGAGTAATATTTATAGAGAAATAAAACGCAATTGCGATAGTCGTAGTGGAAAATACAACCCTGATCTTGCCCAAAGAAAGGCAGATAAACGTAAGGTTGAAAAGAAGCGAAAGGAGGTATTTACACAAGCTATGAAGAAGCGTGTAAAAAAGCTTCTACGAAAGGACTTGAGCCCAGAGCAGATAGTGGGCAGAAGCCAAGTAGAAAATATAGCTATGGTATCTCACGAAACTATATATTGTTGGATATGGCAAGATAAACGACAAGGTGGGGATCTTCATAAATCTCTTAGAAGGCAAGGACGCAAATATTCAAAGCGTGGTTCTAAAAACGCAGGTAGAGGATTTATTCCGAATAGAGTGGAGATTGATCGAGCGACCTTCAATTGTAGAGCAAAAAGAAAGATTTGGTGATTTAGAGATAGATACAATTATTGGAAAGAATCACAAAGGTGCTATTCTAACCATTAATGATAGAGCAACAAGCAGAGTATGGATACGTAAGCTATCAGGGAAAGAAGCCATCCCTGTAGCAAAGATTACAGTATGGGCATTACGAAAAGTAAAAAACTTAATACACACAATAACGGCTGATAATGGAAAAGAATTTGCAAAACACGAGGATATAGCACAAAAATTAGATATTAATTTCTATTTTTGTAAGCCATACCACTCTTGGGAGCGTGGTGCCAATGAAAATACTAACGGTCTTATCAGGCAGTATATCCCAAAGGGTACGGACTTTAGTGAAGTAACCAACAAGCGTATTAAATGGATTGAAAACAATCTAAATAATAGACCTCGTAAAAGACTTGGATACCTCACACCAAACGAAAAATTTAAACAAATTATTAATATGAATTCCGTTGCATTTGGAACTTGAATTCAGCAAGAAATAAGTAATGATAAAAAATAAACTGCCCGTAAGATACACGGGACAGCATTTTACTATAGATAAAGTGCTGATAGATGATGCAATTAAAATTGCGAAAATAAATGAATCCGACACTGTTATAGATATTGGTGCCGGAAAAGGATTTTTGACTGTTCATTTAGTTCGTCAATGCACAAATATAATTGCAATAGAGAATGATAAATCGCTATTGTCCATTCTAAAAAACAAGTTTTCTAACAACACGAATGTCAAAATTATTGATTGTGATTTTAGATGTTACACCATACCAAAAAGAAATTTTAAAGTTGTGTCTAATATCCCTTTCAGAATAACTTCTGAAATTTTAAAATCCTTGATGTTTGATAGTGTTGAGCATTTTATGGGTGGTTCATTGATAATGCAACTTGAACCTGCCCAAAAGTTATTTTCAAAAAAAGTTTTCAATCCATATATTGTGTTTTATCATACTTTTTTTGATTTAAAACTTATGTATGAAATATCTCATGAGAGTTTTTTGCCACCACCAAAAGTCAAGTCAGCACTTTTAAAGATTGAAAGAAAAAAAATGTCAATAAGTTATGAATTGAAAAGAAAATATCTGAATTTTCTCACTTTCTTGTTGCAAAAACCCGATTTGCCAGCCAGAACTGTATTAAAGACAATATTCAGAAAAAGTCAAGTCAGAGTTATTGCTGATAAATATGGAATAAATCTTAATTGTCAAATTGTTAGTTTGGCTGCAAAACAATGGGAATGTTGTTTTTTGGAAATGTTGGAGAGAGTTCCTGAAAAAAACCATCCCTCTTAATTGTTAGTTGATTAGAGTCTGATTCAGTAAAACAAAATTATTTTTTTTACTGAATCAAGATTAACTGTTTAATACACCATTTTAGTCATTAAGTAACTTCTATTTTACTTCCATGTAATATCCACAGGATTGCGTCTCGGAATAGAAGTTATTTTATAACTTGAATATCCAAATAGCATTGGACAAGCCGCTTTACGTTCTTCTGGTATTGATAACAAATCCTTTAATGGTTTATAATTGTCTATAGCCAACTTTACGAATCCAGCCCAACATGTACCGATACCAAAAAGCGGGCGCAGCAATATCAAAAATGAGTCAAAGCAATAATTGCTTCGGTAGGGTCATCAATTGGCTCAATAGGAACATGTGCAAAAAGTAAATGGGGAGCATTATGGCAAATCAAATCCAAACCACTATCCCAAGTTGAAATTATTGCAGGTACATAATCTGCTAGAGGATGTGATGTGTTTTGAATAGTTCGCATCCAATCAGCAGTTAAACTTGCAACACGATTTACCTCTGATGGTTTATGAATAACAATCCATTTTACTGGTTGTCCATTCCCTCCAGATGGAGCATAACGGGCTATATCAATAACTTTAGCAATTAACTCTTTATTAACTGTCTTTGAAGAATAATGTCTCACAGAACGTCGACTTTTTATATACAATGCTATATTCTGTGGTTCAATCTGACTATCCAAAAAAGACGTATTAATTTTTTCGTCAAGAAGGAAATCTAAGGTAAGAGCCTTCTGTGCACAAAAAGACTCACAATGACCACATTTTAAACAATAATCCAATTTTTCTTCAGGTATGGTTGGATAATTTAAGGCTGTCGATTTATCAATGATTCCCATTACACATACAGTTGCGCAAGTATTGCATTTAGAACATGTTTTTCTGTCTATAAGAATTTGTGGCATTTTTGTCTCCTTTAAATTTTATTCATTTTAATTTGCTGTCACTTTTAACATTTCACTCAACCCTACTGTAAACTAATGAGTTAAGTAATAATTTCATGTGATAGCAGTGACAGCAAGATTAGATTTAGCAAAATATCTTACCAAAGAACTTTTCAAAAGGAGGTCTTCTGAAATATAGCATGATAAATTAAACTTATTACATAACAAGGCACACAAAATATGAAGGATAAATGATAATCTCCAATCAAAAACAGCAGAATGAATAAGATAAGCAAAATTCAACACTTTGCATTAGATTGCAATGGAAAACTTCTAAGAATAGAAGAAACCATAGAAAGAAAAGACGAAACTTTTCTCTGTCCACATTGTAAACAAGAGGTCATTGGCAAATATGGTAAAGAAAGACGTTGGCATTTTGCTCACAAGAAGAAAGAATGTGATTATGATAAATATCTACATTCTATAGCTGAAATACAAATAGCAGAATGGTTCAATAAAGAGAAAGAAATCATCCTGGATATGATACAATATGATACTTGTATAAAAAACAAAGAATGTCCTTTATACAACGAATATGATTGTAAAAAAGAGAAACGTACAGCAATAAACCTCAAAGACTATTACTCAGAGTGCCTTCTTGAACGCAAGTACGGGAATTTCATTGCAGACCTTCTTTGTAAAAGAAACCATCAAAAAGAAGATAATCCTATATTTATAGAAATCTATGTTTCACATAAATGCACAGAAGAAAAAATAAAGTCAGGTATACGGATAATAGAAATATCCATAGAGAAAGAAGAAGATATTACAAAGATCATAAATAACACAAAACTCAAAGAGGGGGATGGGATAAAATTATATAACTTCAAAAGGGATAGCAAGTACTCAAGCACCTTTAGTGTCCCCGTTCAAAAATATATACTTTTCAAATCAAGAAAAAGTTATGTACAAAAAGATAACTGCAATTGCCAAAATTACAAAGATAGTAGAAAAGGGGTATATGAAATAACTATTAACTACAACGACTGTGTACCCTACTTTATAAATTCTGGAGGTTTTTATAATATTGGCATTACGAAAGCATACCAAGCAGGCTTAATAAAAAAAGACTGCCACATTTGCAAATGGCAAAAGGAAGACACTTTTGGAAAAGCTTTATGCGTACTATATAAAAAATATAATACTCCAAAATACTGTGAAGATAATGATGCACACAAATGCATAAACTTTAAAGAAAACAAGGAATTTATACAAATCGCAGCTAAAGATTTTGAACTTTATAGCCAATCAAATGGTTATGACATATGGGTAAATAAAGATTTAACAGAGAGAATATAACAAAACACCCTTCAAATAAAATGTATAGAAAATAGTTCTTTTACCAACTCCCTTTTATTCAAGACATCTTTACAAATTGAACAAAGAACTGTGCAAATCTCTATCAAGGGTTAATTCACATTATTAACATGGTATCCTAACTACCTAACAACTGTTTCCTCAATAACAGGAGAGCAACGAACACGTATTATTTTCATGAACAAAAAGAATTATTTTCACGACAAGAAATATTTTTCTTCATGAAAAGAAATATTTTTTTTCATGAAAATAATTCGTATCTTACCTGTTAATCATATCGAAATACCCACTAAGCTGCAACACAATAAGGCTAAATTTTCTATACAAATAACGTCCCATTCCATGTTATTACTAATCTTTTGTTCTTCTGTTACTTTGTCTCAACACATCCCCTACTCCCCTGTTACCCTGTCTTAAGATTACCCAGTCTCCCCCACCATATCAAATTTCTTAATTCAAAATTCACGTATATGCTACTTTTGCATTACCTTTGCGGATATGGAAAATATGAACCTTGGGGCAGACGTGAAGCCCGTTAACTATACTATCAACGTAAGGGGACAGCTCCTCGACTTGAGTCATCCGCTCGTTATGGGTATCATGAACGTGACACCAGACTCTTTCTTTGCCGGCAGTCGGGTACAGACAGAGGAGGCTATTCGCCAACGTGCGCATGAGATCGTGGCAGAAGGGGCAAAGATTATTGACGTTGGAGCTTGCTCTACTCGTCCTGACAGTGACCCTGTCAGTGCCGAAGAGGAGATGAACCGATTAGCTTTTGCCCTCCCTATTATCCGAGAAGCAGAGCCAGAAGCCATCATCTCAATTGACACCTTTCATGCTTCAATAGCTCGCCGTACAGTTGAAGAGTTTGGAGCCGACATCATCAACGATGTTGAAGAAGGTAAAGACCCAGAGATGTTCCCTACTGTCGCCGAATTAGGTACACCTTATATATTAATGTCTACGGCAGCCAATCTACACGATATGCTCATCAATTTCTCACGCGAAGTACAAGAGTTGCGTGCCTTAGGACAGAAAGATATTATCCTCGACCCAGGCTTTGGCTTTGGAAAAGGAGCAGTAGACGGTAATTACACTTTGTTGAGTGTGATGGAACGACTGCAGGTAATGGAACTTCCCCTGCTCGTTGGCATCAGCCGCAAGCGTATGATTCATCAGCTTTTGGGCATAACAGCAAATGAAAGTCTTAATGGTACAACGGTCCTGAACACTATCGCCCTCATGAAAGGAGCCAACATCCTCCGTGTTCACGACGTTCGTCCAGCTGTTGAAGCGGTGAAAATCATTGAAGCAATGCGCCAAAATGCTGAGCAATAAGCGTTATTTAACACATTAATTATCAACCAATAGATAACCCATACTTCACCCAATATTAGCATACCGACTCAACATACTATCAGAAGTCGCGATTGTGAAACAGGGAGTTGCTTTACTATTATGTTTTTCCCATTTGGAATAAAAGATGTAATCGACATCGTGCTGGTAGCACTGATGCTCTACTATATTTACCGATTGATGAAGGAGTCACGCTCACTGAACATCTTTATCGGTATTATGGTATTCGTTATCGTGTGGCTCATTGTGAGTCAAGTGTTGGAGATGCGCCTCTTAGGTAGTATCATGGACAAACTCGTTTCGGTGGGAGTCATCGGTCTGATTATCCTCTTCCAAGAAGACATACGCCACTTCCTTTATAGTCTTGGTGCACACAGAAAGATAAATAACATTATGAAGTTGTTCACCAAGAAGGGGGGTAAAGAAGAAGTTGACAAGGAAACTATCATGCCTATCGTTATGGCTTGTATGAGTATGAGTCGTGGAAAGGTAGGTGCACTGATTGTTATTGAGCGTGGTGTGAAGTTAGAAGACATTGTGGAGACAGGCGACTTGATTGATGCTCGCATTGATCAACGTCTCATTGAAAACATCTTCTTTAAGAATTCTCCACTCCATGACGGTGCGATGGTTATCTCTAAACGTCGTATCAAGGCTGCTGGTTGTATTCTTCCTGTGAGCCACAAGCAAGATATTCCAAAGGAACTTGGTTTGCGACACCGTGCTGCAATGGGTATTTCTCAAGACTCTGATGCCTTGGCTATCATCGTATCAGAGGAAACAGGCCGTATCAGTGTTGCCCTACGTGGCGAGTTCCAACTCCGCCTTTCTGCCGAACAGTTGGAAAGTATCTTGACGAAAGAGATTGTAACAGCGTGATGGGTGATGGGTGTTAGGTGTTAGGTGTTAGGTGATGATGAATACTATATTAGGTGATGGGTGATAGGTGTTGGGTGTTAGGTGTTGATGAATACCACTAAGGGGTATAAAATTTGGGTGTTAATGTATAGTCATAAGCTTGCTATTCATTAACACCCAATTTATTTACCTACATGTTCCCTCAGATGCGCCAAACTTTAACACATCATCAACACCTAACACTTAACACCCAACACCTAATATAGTATTCATCAACACCCAACACTTAACAACCAACAACCATCACCCAACACCCATTTAACCAACATGTTCCCCCAGATGCGCCAAACTTTAACACATCATCAACACCTAACACTTAACAATCATCACCCAACACCTAATATAGTATTCATCAACACCCAACACTTAACAACCAACAACCATCACCCAACACCCATTTAACCAACATGTTCCCTCAGATGCGCCAAACTTTAACACATCATCAACACCTAACATTCAACACCCAACACCTAATTCAGCATTAAATTCATCTCAAGGTTATCATCCTTAAAGATGTAATCAGCTAATTCAGTGATTGTTAATGAATGGGTATCAGGCAAAGGATGATTGGTTCTGACTACGTGTCCATGCTTGATTTCGAAGTAGATATTATTCATTGGGATATCCGAATCATTATACACACGAATGTTTTCCGTATGCTCTGGATGGCGATTTGCAAAGAGTTGCAAAGCCTTTTCAGCATTGATAATACGAATCATTCCAGGGATATCCTTCGTTTCTACGCAAGCATCTGGCTCAATAGACTGTGATATACGATAATCTTCCTTGACAATATCAAAACCTTCTTCGTCATGTAAAAGTACACAATCCTTTGCACGTTGCCACCTATCGAAGGTTGAAAAGTCCATGTTGTCAACATCAGCAGGAGGCAGTGTACAAGTAATGTTACGTGTATAACCACAACGACTATACCAATCGTAAAGCCATTCCTCAGCAGGTATCAACGATGCAAAGACAACATCCTTATGGTAAAGACGGAAGTGAGCCTGCGACATGAGGTTGTTACCCATATTCTGCTTACGGTATTCTTCTCGTACACTCACACCACTAATATAAGCCGTATGCACCTCTTCATTATAATATTTCATTGTATAAGGGAGGGCCTGAAGGGCAGCTACTGTATGTTGATCGACCTGACAGATAATATTATATTCAGGTTTAAAGACACGTGAGAAATAGAGTTGAATAAAGGGTTTTGCGTCATGGAAGGTGTCACGCCACAAAGCGATGGTCTCCTCTTTAATCTGTTCTTGTGTTTCCTCCTGCGCCAAAGGATATTTCTCCATGACAACACTCTTTTCTAAAAGAATGTCTGGCTTATAGGAAAGCTTCGCATAACGGAGTCCTTCTATTCCAAGGTCTTCCTCACGATTCATATATTCATACTGCTCTGGAAGATGCTGTGCAAACTCCTGATTGATAATAGAAAAGGCTCCTTCATAGGCAGTATCAGCCTTTTCCACACAAACATCGAACACCTTATCCGTGATAGGACATCCGAAAGTAAAAGCTATCAACTTCCCATCAACCCATATCGTACCACCAATGGCACCAATCTCATCCCACAAATCGAAGACACGTGTCATAGAGCGAAGTTCTTCAGAGAGTTCTTCCGTATCTTCGTTATCCTCCTTTGTGACAGCCCTCCAGTTCTCTTCTACAGCGATACACTCGGGTATCATCTCCTTTGTAAGCGGACGATACTCATAGTTAGGATAGCTCTTACGGAACTTATTACAATGATTTCGTTTGCCTTGAAGTTTCTTACCAGATAATGTTGCCAACTTTTCACGGGTGTAGATGTAATCAAAATGGTCGCGATCGGGCTTTATAAAGAAAGTGTCTGGGAAAGTTTCCTCCAAAACACTAACCATATAAGAACAAACACCCAACATTAAGAAGGGATGACCCAAGGTGATTGCATCATCTCGCATCTGTTTGATAACAGCTGCAAAACGCTCACGCATAGCCTCATCCCACTTACATTTCCACACTGGAGCCATATAGGCAAGATGATGTCCTGTATAAAAAAACGGAACACTAAAAAAAGCCATCAACCTCAGCTATTTGCGTATTATATAAGAAACGCCATGAAATTATATTCGCAAAGCTTAAATCGCAATTCATGCGATCACCACATAGCGTATAGCTTTGTATTAATTCACGGTCGGTTGTCTTTACATCATGAAATTTTATCATAACATTATCTGCTTTGTTTATAATACAAAGATATACAGAAAACTCAAGACTCCCAAAGAGTAAGCTGTTTTTTTGTTGCTATCCAAAAAGCACTTCATTTGCATATTTGGGTAGTACAAGCCTTTCCTAACAACAAATTGCCCTCAGACTAATAATATATTACAAGCCATTTTAACCCTCAGCACGATTGGTGTTTACCATGAGCACCACATGTGCGGAGCATTAGCACCATGTGTGCGGAACGTCAATACATCGCTAAAAAAATACGAAGAAAAAAAGACATCTTTGTCCCTATTATATATAGAAGATACTCACAACGAAAGTAGATGAAAAAAATGATTGCCAACCTGTATAAACCTGTTTTATAGGAGAAAAACGATAATTATGTTTGGAATTACAACTTTCTTTTTGCTATCTTTGCATAGCAAAAAAACAGAATTTATAATAATTACATTTTAAAAGACATATATGGACTTATTAGAGCAAATCGTTGCACGTGCTAAAGCCGATAAGCAGCGTATCGTGCTCCCCGAGGCAGAAGAGGAGCGTACCCTTAGGGCAGCTGACAGAGTGTTAGCTGATGACATCGCCAATCTGATCCTCATTGGAAACCCAGCCAACATCCATAAGCTTGCCGAAGAATGGGGGCTTAAGAACATTGACAAGGCTACCATTGTTGACCCAGAGAATAACCCACAGAGCGAAGAATATGCCGAGAAATTGGCTGAATTACGCCAGAAGAAAGGTATGACCTTAGAGCAAGCTCGCGAACTGGTTACCAAGAACAATCTTTACCTTGGTTGCATGATTATTAAGACAGGAGGTGCTGACGGACAGATTTCTGGCTCCCTCTCTACAACTGGTGACACGCTTCGTCCTGCTTTGCAGATTATTAAGTGTGCACCAGGTATCAGCTGTGTGAGTGGTGCTATGCTGATTCTAACACATGAAGAGCAGTATGGTGAGAACGGTATTGTCGTTATGGGCGACGTTGCTGTTACTCCAAACCCAACTGCTGACCAATTGGCACAGATTGCATATACCACTGCAGAGACAGCAAAGAGTGTTGCAGGCTTCCAGAATCCATACGTAGCTATGCTGAGCTTCTCAACAAAGGGCTCTGCACAGGATGCTAAGGACCGTGAGACTGGTAAGAGTGTTTATATCATTGATAAGGTAGTTGAGGCTACAAAGATTGCCAAGGAGAAGTTCCCTGAACTGAAGGTTGATGGTGAGTTGCAGGCTGATGCTGCATTGGTTCCAGCCGTTGCAGCTAAGAAGGCACCAGGTTCTAACATCGCAGGTAAGGCAAACGTACTTGTTGTTCCTAACCTTGAAGTTGGAAACATCGGCTACAAACTGGTTGAACGCCTTGGTGGTGCGAAGGCTATTGGCCCAATCCTCCAGGGTATTGCACGTCCTGTAAACGATCTTTCTCGTGGTTGTTGTGTTGATGATATCTATTATATGGTAGCTATCACAGCCTGCCAAGCACAGGATTCTAAGAAATAAAAGTAGAATTGGAAATGATGATTTAGGGGTTTTGAGAACGTTTTAGGAATCCGCAAAGAGGAATAAGACGCTTATAAAACAACCCCTATAGCATCCTTCTAAAATAATAATTCTTTATATGAAGATATTAGTTTTAAACTGCGGTAGTAGTTCCATTAAGTACAAACTGTACGATATGGCAGATGAGTCTGTATTGGCTCAGGGTGGTGTTGAGCGTATCGGACTCGATGAGGCATTTATCAAGGTGAAACTTGATAATGGTGAGAAGAAGCAGATTATGGCTGACCTTCCAACCCACAAGGAGGGTGTAGCACTCGTATTCAAGGTGCTCCTCGATCCAGAGTTTGGCGCACTTAAGAGCCTTGATGAGATTGATGCTGTTGGTCATCGTGTCGTACAGGGTGGCGACCTCTTTGAGAAGAGCTGCATCGTAACCAAGGAAGTAGAGGCAGGTATTGAGAGTCTTATCGACCTTGCACCTGTTCACAACGCTGGTCACTTGCGCGGTTTACGTGCTGTTGATGCTTTAATGCCTCACACTCCACAGGTAGTTGTATTCGACAATGCTTTCCACAGCACAATGCCAGACTACGCTTACCTCTACGCAGTACCTTACGATCTCTACAAGAAGTACCATGTTCGCCGCTATGGTTTCCACGGTACGAGTCATCGCTACGTATCACATCGTGTTTGCGAGATGCTTGGTGTTGACATTAAGACACAGAAGATTATCACTTGTCACATTGGTAATGGTGCCTCTATCGCAGCTATCAAGGGTGGTAAGGTTATCGACACTTCAATGGGCTTGACCCCATTGGCAGGTTTGATGATGGGCTCTCGTTCTGGTGATATCGACCCTTCAGCAGTTACCTATCTGATGGAGAAGCTCGGAAAGAAGCCACAGGAGATGGCAGACTTCCTTAACAAGGAGTCTGGTGTACTTGGTATTACAGGTATCAGCTCTGATATGCGCGACATTGAGAACGCTGACAATGCAGGTGATAAGATGGCTCATTTAGCATTGCAGATGTACACTTATCGTATTAAGAAGTACATTGGTGCTTATGCTGCAGCAATGAATGGTGTTGATATCATCGTTTGGACAGCTGGCGTTGGTGAGAATCAGACTGGTCTTCGTTGGGATGCTTGCCAGGACATGGAGTATCTTGGCATTAAACTTGACAAAGAACGCAACATGTGTCGTGGTGAGGAAAAGATTCTCTCTACCGATGACTCAAAGGTTAAGGTGGTACTTGTTCCTACCGATGAGGAGATTGTCATTGCACGTGACACGCAGGAACTCGTTAAAGACTTGAAGAAGTAACAAAGATAATTATAGGCGTTATAGGAAATTTTATGTACTCATAAAAAACCTATTAACGCCTATAATTGTATTCTGACACGAATAAACAACGATAAAACTCCATAAAAAGCGAAAGGTAGTTGTCTCACGACAACTACCTTTCTTTTGACTAAACTTAATCTACAAACCTGAGTTTTAATTTTATATTATGAATGTCTTAAATCAAATTTTAGGGCTAAAGCCACTATCATCTTATCTCGGTAATGAATCATTATCCATTCCTCTTAAAGACAATGCAAAGTTACACTTTTGTTTCGTAACCTCCAAATTCTTTTGCGTAATTTTGCTTTTTATACTCAAAAAATCCCGTTTTGTCCTTACAAATAGGATATTTTTACTTTTCTTAAGGCTTGCTTTCACCTTCAACATACTCTTCGAGGAACATGTGTTCACCATCGAAAACAGCGTAAGTAAACTGCCATATCCAGTCACCAAGAATCAATAGACGAGCTTTCCGCGACAAGGTGAGATCGAGTTCAATATGTCGATGTCCGTAAATATAATAGTCTATATCTTTATGTGTGGACATATACTCCTTCGTGTATTGCACAAGATACTCCTTATCTTCTCCCAAGTAGGGAACTTCCTTCCCATCTTTACGCTTCAATCTACTCCTTTTAGCCCAATTCAAACCTAACTGCATTCCCCACCAAGGGTGAAAGAAGTTGAGTAATCGTTGGCAGAAACGATTATGAAAAACCTTACGCAGAAAACGAAACATTGGGTCGGGGTCACCTAACCCATCCCCATGTGCAAGATAAAACACCTTATCGTATATCTCAGTTGTTATCGGTTTACGGTGAAGGATAACGCCACACTCCTTTTCTAAATAGCCATAAGTCCAGAGGTCATGATTACCAGTAAAGAAATGAACTTCCACCCCCATATCCGTTAATTCTGATATCTTACCAAGGAAACGAGTAAAACCTTTAGGAACAACATACTTATATTCATTCCAAAAGTCGAACATATCGCCCAGTAAATAGACTGCCGCAGCCTTATGCTTAATGCTATCCAAGAAGCGTACAAGGCGGCGTTCATGTGTGCGACGGTGCTCTATAGCGAGTGAACCGAGATGTGCATCGGAAAGGAAATAGATATTCTTCATGTCACTGGGTAATGGGTGAAGGGTGGTAAGGGGTGATGATTACTCCCTATATTCTGAGGAAATGCCGCAGAAGCTGGGACAGAATGGCAGAGACAAGGCTGCTAATTAGACAGAAACTTAGCTGCCATATTGAAAAAGAGGGCGGAAACAGTCTTACTCGAAGCCTAATTCAACGCGTGCCTCTTCAGTCATCATACTCTGATCCCATACTGGCTCAAAGACAAGGTTGATGTTAGCTGTCTTGACACCTTCTACACTTTCCACCTTTGTACGTACGTCTTCAAGGATGAAATCTGCAGCAGGGCATGATGGAGAGGTGAAGGTCATATCCATATCAAGATTGCCCTCGTCATCTACATCAATCTTGTAAATCATACCAAGATCATAGATATTCACTGGTATCTCTGGGTCGTAAACGGTCTTCAACACATCAACGATTCTTTCTTCTATCTTTGTTTTCTCTTCTATTGTCATAATTAGTGATTCTTTTAATGAATTATTCTTTTATCAAAGACAGGCACAGCAAACACTATAAAAACTTGCTTTCGAATAGTCAAGCGTAACCTATCATTTGCAAAGATAGTAATTAAAAACTATAATTACAATAATTCATTGCAGAAAGGTTACGTTCTTTAGTGTGATTGCATACAGAAAGTAGTATATTTGCAGTGTATAAATTAATAATAGAAAGATGAACAGTCTCGAGGAAGAAGTGTGCCAATTGCTGCACGAAGGTAAGAATGTTGAAGCAGTGCTATTGGTTCATAAAAGCAAAGGATGTACGTTGGCAGAAGCAAAGAAGTATATTGACAAACTCAAGGATGATGACTGTAATTGGAAAAATCCCCACAACAACCGCGGTTGGAATATCGAATATAAAGATGGAAGGGTTGAACATATTACCTACAAAGATGACACAGGGACACATACAGCTACACCTGGCAGTCCCGAATGGACAGCTATCCTAATGGAGGCTACACAGACAGGCAATAGAAAGTCCAGCCATACAGAGTCTGGCAATAAGAAAAACCTGTTGCAAAGAATCTTTAATAACAAAGTGTCGGGGGTTTTCATTTGCCTTGAATTAGTATGTATTTTATTGTTAGCCATCCTTTATATTTACCCCAGCTATTTTGGACTTCATACCAGAGAAGGCTATTGGGGCTTATTCTTGCATATCATCTTCCTTCTAAGTCTTGTATGGATAATATGCATTTTCTATCGTGACATGCGTAAGAAAGAACAACGATGGTATTACCGTTTATTCTCTTTTGTAATAGCAACAGGTACTACTTTTGCGGTTGTTATATTGGTACATGATCTGACATTAGACCTTATAGAACATGATGTGAGAAGTTATGAAGGGACATTCTCACTGAGAGTATATACTCATTATAAGAGGTCTAATGACTATACCATCACATGGGAAGGTGACACTCTGTCTTCTGATAGACAACATAATATTAGCTATGCTCATTTTAAAGAGTTGGAACAATACCGTACAGTACGTGTTACTTATTGGCGGCACACGGGTCTTGTGTGGAGCATAGAGCCTTTAGAAAAGAAGTGAAAGGCTGATTTAATTCCCTCTTATGATACAGAAGATGCTATTTAGTACTCAACACCATTGGTGCGGAGCATCAGCACAACACGTGCGGAGCATCAGCACCATATGTGCGGAGTAACAAAACAGAGCCTTTTCAGAGCCTTTTCAGCTATAACTTTCCCTCCTCGCGATATGAGAAATACCCTCCATCGGTGAGTATTACATGGTCTGCAAAATGAATATGCAGCAATTCGCAGGCTTTATGAATATGTGATGTCAGTATATCATCATCCCTACTTGGGTTCGTACTACCACTGGGGTGATTATGACAAAAAGCCAAAACGTAGTGTTCTTTAGCAGCACTTCCTTCATCATCAGACGAAGATCGACAGGTGCCATAGTAAGTCCACCCACCGAAATGCGCTTGGCTTCGATGAGTCGGAAGTTCTGTTTCATCATTAAAACCCAGCCTTCTTCGATATCAAGGTCTTGTATCGTCGTGTGCATAAACTGGTAAATATTCTCAGCACTATTGAGTATTGGTGCCTCTTCCACTGTCGCCTTTTGCCTCCGTTTACCTAATTCACAAGCAGCAAGGATAGTGATTGCCTTTGCCGAACCGATGCCCTTGTATTGCTCTAAGTCGCGAATAGAAAGTTTCCCAAGTGTTTTCAGATTATTATTACAGTCATTGAGAATACGCTTCATTAGGTCTACCGCACTCTCTTTTGGTGTGCCAGAACCAATCAGAATAGCCAGTAATTCAGCATCACTGAGTGCGGCAGCCCCCAGCCTTTCAAGTTTTTCGCGTGGGCGGTCAGCCTCAGCCCAGTGAGTGATAGTGAGTTTTGGAAATTCAGAATTCATAATTCAAAATTCATAATTATGATTACTTGTCTTTCATTTTTCATACTTCAACATTTGCATTTTTGATTAAGCATTATCATTTAGGTGAATATTCCGCTTATTTAATGTGGTTCATCTGTCTAATATTTGACATCGAGTCCTCTTCTCATATTCCTCTTTTTCGTAACAATAATAGAAGTTAATAACTTGATTATCTCTATATTATCGTTACTCATAGACTTATATCCAACCTCGTTAATATACTCGCCTACCAAGAGTTTCTCAAGCCAATAATGGGTTTCCTTAGCCTCTTTAAGCGCTACCTCAAGTTTGTGTATGAAATCAGCAGAGCTTTGTGCACTCTGACTTTCGGCTATATTCGCACCTATACTTGTTCCACTTCTAAGGAGCTGTTTGGACAAAATAAACTCCTTTTCTACGTCCTTAAGATATTTATATAGACGTATTATCCTATTGCTATAAGCATCGACCTTCGTCAATAGAATATTGTTCTCACGTTTAAGCATAATATCAGATGGTTTGTAATTAAGTTTAGGTCTAAGAGTATAACGGCTCAATTAACTATAAAAGAGCCGTAAATAGTTTCCATTTCAGTTCACATCGGTAATCATAATTATGAATTTTGAATTATGAATTATGAATTACTTATAGAAGTTTTTCTCATATGCGGCGAACTCATCCATGCCACATACGCAGCGTTTCCACCATGCACTGATGAAGCCACAACCGTAGCCGGTAAGTTGAATGAAGGCTGCTTCGATACTGAGAAGACCAATGTTAAGACTGTTGTTTTGCAGGGTTGAATCCACACAGATAATGACACTGTATAGCACCAGCGGCATTAAACCCATCATGATAAAGACACTTCCTAAGACATTAATGATTGGGAATAACTGCAAGAAAAGCCCAAAGAGAATCATCAGAACCAATAAAGCCGTTCCAACAGTGAATACCATCGGTAAGAGATGGACAAGTTTCAGCGACTCAGGGTACTTCTTATAGAGGTTGATTCGGGCGATACCAGAGTTGTAAACTTGCTTCCAGAACTTGCGGAAGTCCGTACGACGCTTGTGCCAAACCCATGCCTCAGGGAACAGTCGGCAGCGCTTTCCTGCCTTAAAGATACGAATCGAGAAGTCGATATCCTCTCCAAAACGCATCTTTGAGAAACCTCCCAACTCCTGATAGACATCACGACGGATACCCATATTGAATGAACGAGGATAGAACTTGTCAAGTTTCTTTTTACCACCACGTATTCCTCCCGTCGTAAAAAACGAAGTCATTGAATAAGAAATAGCCTTCTGTGTATCGGTGAAAGACTCGTGTGCACAGTCAGGTCCACCAAAAGCGTCGGCTGGCTCACGGTTTAGCTCCTCACTCACAGCACGAATATAACCCTTCGGAAGTACAACATCGGAGTCGAGAATGAGCAGATACTCACCTTTTGCACGCTCAGCACCATAGTTACGGCTCTGCCCAGGACCCGAATTTCTTTGCTATAATAATGCAGGTCGAGCTTGTCAGCGTACTTATCGCACACCTCCTTACACGGAATCTGTGAGCCGTCTTCAACGATAACGACCTCAAAATCCTTCTCCTCCTGGCTAAGCAGGCTCTCCAATAGTTCTTCAACCTCATCCGGACGATTGAAAACAGGAACAATGATGCTGTACTTCATAATGTTGCAAAGATAACACTTTGTTCGTGAATGACAAGTAATTTGATAAATTATTCTCTCAAAATAACATTCTTTCTCTCCACCCCTTTGCATGTACGAAATAACAAAGCATACCTAAACTCACCAATAGAACCAGTTCTCCCGTTAAATACGTAGATTGTTAATAGAATGAGATTAATCCACATACATGGTATGATTAGCTCCCATTAAATGGTTTTAGAACGTGGGGATAAACTACATGACAAATATAATTAGCTACGATCTCTACCTGCCTTCTACAACAACTTACTACTTCATTAGTCGAGGTTTGTAAATTATTTTCCTACAATTCAAAACCTATACATGCTCTTTTGGCTTCTTAAAGACGCCCTTTTGGCTTGCAAAAGATGCCCTTTAAGACCCTTACTAACGCCCTTTTGAAGTCTTATTAAGCACCTTTCATTTTACTACTTTATAACTAATTGATATACTGTTGATTACAAACCTACTTTTTACATGCCGTTTTGCCGTTATTTATTGATGTCTTGTTTGAAATTATGTAATGATTTTTCAAACTCTTATCTGTAGAGTTTCGAAGTCTTAAATGAAATGGTTTTCTATGAAAGAGGATGATGAGAGGATTGATATTCAACTAACTTAGTTATGTTTTTGTTTAATAAGTAACCTCGGTTCTTCCTTTAAAGCAAATACGAAAAGCGTCCATACATTTAACGGAAGAACCAATAGATCTACCGCAGACAGTCGTGAACAATTGTTAATCTTCTGTTAAACGAGGGCTTCACCTTTAGCCATTGATTTATTTTAACTATATTTGTACTAAACTATTCTCATACGGTAAAGCGTGATAGACACGCTGCAATTAGTGGACTTTAGGATGTTGACATCATCATTACCGATGCTAAAATACCACAGTTTGTAGCCAATAAGATTGAAGAAATGGGCATAGAACTAATCATTGCAGGTTCTTAGGACATGCAATAAGACATAAAATAGAAACAAATTAATTTTTACGATTATGAAAATACCATCAGAGTTTGACCCTATCCGTCCGTTTGAGCCGGAAGAATTACCGGCAGTCTATGATAGGATTCTTGCTGATAAGCAGTTTCAAAAGGTGCTGGCATATCTCTACCCTGATGTTCCAGTAGAGGCGATAGCAAAGAAGATGCACGCTTGTAAGACGAATCTTGAATTCCAAAAAACATTCTGCTACCCTTTCCTCCAGCGTCTTGTCACGGAGTTAAGCTTAGGCTGTAGCATGGATGCAGTCAATATCGATACACGCAAACGCTATACCTTTGTCAGCAACCATCGCGACATTGTGCTCGATTCTGCTTTCCTCGACAAGCTTCTCATGGATGTTGGCTTTGCCACTACTTGTGAGATTGCTATCGGCGACAACCTCCTTTCGCAGGATTGGGTGCGTGACTTGGTGCGTATCAACAAGTCATTTACCGTAGAACGTGCCCTCCATTCGGTTGAGATGCTCCGTGCAAGCAAGCGTATGTCAGAGTATATCCACTTCGCTATTGCTGAGAAGAATGACAATGTATGGATTGCTCAACGACAGGGAAGAGCGAAGAATTCTAACGACCTTACCCAACCTGCAATCTTGAAGATGATGGCTATGGGGGGCGAAGGTACTATCATCGAACGTCTAAAACAGCTCCACATCGTGCCGTTAGCTATCTCTTATGAGTACGATCCATGCGATTACCTCAAGGCACGTGAGTATCAATTGCGTCGCGATTTACCTTATTGGAAGAAGACTGCAGAGGACGATCTCGAGAGTATGTTAGTAGGAATCAAGGGCTACAAGGGACATATCTTCTACAAATGTGCACCATGTATTGACGAATGGCTTGACACAGTAGATGAGGAACTGCCAAAGAACAAGCTCTTCGATACGATTGCAGCACATATTGATCACCAAATCCACAGTAACTACAAACTCTATCCTATCAACTACGTGGCACTGGATATGATTCAGGATACACGTGTTTACGAAGAGTATTATACAGTGGAAGACTACCAGAACTTCAACACTTACCTCGATGGTCAGATTGAAAGATCGATATTGAGAACCGTGATGATAAGTTCTTACGCACTTGTCTGTTGACACAGTATGCTTATCCTGCAAAGAATTACATTGCTGCATCATCAGAAAGCGGCAGATTTAAATCACTTCTGAATCGTCTCACCTTTAAGAAATAACACAACGTGGACTGGTTCGGAAAGACTTTCTACAGACTATTGACTATGGTAACGGCAGTCATGTCGTTACTCATAGTTAGTGCCTGTGAGCATGAATTCTATGAGACAGGCGACAGCGAACTGTCTTATCTACATACCGACTTTGTTGAAGCAAGGACCAACGAGCTATCAGCTTTCGCTTCAGCAACTACTGATGACGGAATACAACTGACCTTAAAACCTGCAGTAAAAGAACAATGGGCAAAAAGACCCGACACTACTTACCGTGCCTTACTATATTATAATAAGGTAGAAAATGGCATAACATCGTCTTTTGCCATTAGTCCTGTTGCTGTCTTACGCCCTCGTTTGGCACTTGACTTACCTATTGTGTACACCGACCCGGTTGGTTTTGAAAGCATCTGGATAAGCAAGAATCATAAGTATTTGAATCTTACCCTTATCTTAAAGACTGGAAAGACAGAAGACGAAAAGGCTGTTCAGACCTTAGCTATCGTCTGTGATTCCATAAAAAACCTACCTAATAGTGGACGAGTGTTTTATCTTCGACTACATCACCACCAAAATGGAGTACCCGAATACTATAGCAGACGCGTCTTTACAAGTATTCCTTTGAATGGTTTTAAGCAGAAAGATTCCATCTATTTAAGTATCAACACGTATAAAGGAAAGATCAATAAGCAGATTACTTTCTAACGCTATCAACTGAATTCGATTTGCATTTATGTTTTGCAGCGTTTTCATCTGCAATAAAACATAAACAAGTAGTCTATATAAAGACATAGGAAAGACCATCAACTATCTATTCTTTTCTCATCTTCCGACACAAAAACCGTTTCTTTTTAATACTCGAAAATCCATTGATAAAGATTTGAAAAATCATTACATAATTTCGAACAAGACAGCTATAAATAAGGATAAAAGCACGTGTAAAAGACAGATTTGTAACCTAAAGGAAATCAATTAGTTATAAAATAGCAAAGTAAAAGGTGCTTAATTGGACTTCAAAAGGGCGTTAGTAAGGGGCTTAAAGGGCACCTTTTGCAAGCCTATCGGGCGTCTTTTAGAAGCCAAAAGAGCATGTATTTAAAATCATAATGTGAAAAATTATGACAAAGCAATAAACTATTAGCCCAATTGGACCTATCAGTCTAATTAGCCTAATTAGGCTAATAGGAATAAGCTATTTGTAGATTACGGATTTGACATAGTATCAATTTAGGAGAGAGTTACCATGTAAATGTATAAGTCTTAACACCTGATTACACATTAATTTCAACCTTTTATCGATATATTAAACCCCAATCTGTTCCTAATATATATAGAAAAATCAAAAAAATAGTGTATCTTTGCAACCTATAATTCATTGGTATAAACCTGATATGACATATTCAACATTTCAAATTAATAGCAAAAAAACTGTCTTTTCAGCACAGAATATCCTATTGAGAAGAAGTTTTCTCATTCTTTCCCTCCTACTTTCTGTAACAGCAAACTATGCAGATAATGTTGATTTCAACACTGCTTTACGCATAGCAAGAACCTATGTAAATGTCAGCAAGACAGCTGCTCAAAACGTAAAAACACGTGCGGCAGCAACGGCAACACAGCAACCTTACTACGTCTTCAACGATGATGCAGGCAAAGGTTTTGTAGTTATTGCAGGCGATGACAAGATGGGTAAGGTGTTAGCTTATAGTCATGAGGCATCAATAGACATGGCTAACCTCAATCCCGAAGCACGTTATCTCTTTGATTCCTATCGACAGGTGTATGAGGAGTTGGGCAAGAATAAGACGCTTACCACACGTGCAGGAGCAGCTACAAAAACAGCTGATGCTGTGCAGCCTTTGCTAAAAAGCAAGTGGGGACAGGACTATCCCTACAGCAAGCTGACCCAATATGTAACGGGCTGTGTGGCTACTGCGGTTGCACAGGTGATGTATTACCATAAATGGCCAGCACAAGGAAAGGGACAAGAAAGCTATACTGGTGAAGTTTGATAACACTGTTCGCTCAGCCGATTTCACAAAGTCACACTACGACTGGGACAATATGTTGCCTGATTATAACCGCAGAAACATTACTACAAAGCAGGAAGATGCTGTGGCTTTGTTGATGAACGACGTGGGTATTGCAACCAATATGCAATACACGGATAGGGCAAGTGGCACACAGAGCTATATGGCTGAGCGTGCTTTGCGCAATTACTTCGACTATGATGCCTCAATGGTAACCAGATCATATGAGGGTATTGACAACTTTATCGAGATTGTAAAGAAAGAGCTCCGCAATGGTTTCCCACTCTACATATCTGGTGATTCGAAGACTGGAGGTGGTCATGCGTGGGTTTGCGATGGCTTTGATGAGGAGGATAGGTTCCACATGAACTTTGGATGGAATGGTCAGGCAAATGGCTATTACTCACTTGCTACCTTGAGTGTAACGTCTACAGGTAGTGAGTTTAATGGTGCACAGCATAGCTTTAACAGACTTCTTCATGTCATTGCGATACATCCAAACAAACCTAATATACCTAAGATTGATGCTGACATTGCCTATCAGTCGCCTAATATCAACTTCGATTACGGAAGTGATATGGCATTTGTAGGAGATGCTCCAACAACCTTATCTGCTACTGCTAAGGTGATGTATTCAAGATTTATCAATCAAAGTCAAAGTGAACTTGTAGGCGATATCGGTTTGGGAATCTATGACCAAGAGGGCAAACTGTTAAAGGTAACACCTTATGGACAGGATGGAAGGAAGATATTTACTAAAGAGCGATTTGTCTTTAACGAAGGAAAGTGGGTTTCTGGAGGTGTGATAGATGATAAGATAACCTTCACACTCGACTTCTCTACCCTTACAAACGGCACCTATTCACTTTATCCTATTGCTGCACAGATGCTGGAAGATGGAACATTAGGTGCTTGGGCGCGTATGAAGAAAGCCCCACGTATCGTAATGAAGGTGGAAAATGGTAAGATAACTTACTTAGAATTACCAACGGAAAAGCCGACCTTCCAGCTCACAACCGAGCCTAATTTAGACAACAAAGTGATGTTAGGTGAGCCGAACGTACTCCGTCTAAACATCCGAAAATTAGATGCTAATTTCTTCAACGGAAGCGTAAAAGTAGAACTCCTAAACGGTGAGAATAAGGTGGTATATACCACACAGACGGATGAAGTGGTTGACTTTGATGTCTACACAACCAAGCGTGTTAGACTGCCATTCAATCTTCCTTACGACATTGCTTCGGGTACTTATCACTTGCGCACGACTATCACCAATGCCGACAACGTAAGCTGTCAGGTACGTGAAAGTGCTTCACAAGAACCTTATACACTCACGATTGAGGAAAAGAGTCAAGCTGATATCTTCTCAAAAGCGACTGTTTATGCGCAAGATAACGAGGAAGGAAGTGTCCCAATGGAGAACTTTGATCTCTCAAAAAGTCCAACATTCAGAGTCGCATGTATTGCATCTCTTGCAAAGAACGTACAATATAAGGGTGGTCTGACACTCTATCTTATCGACACTGTGACAGGTATGTCTATCCAAGTGACAAAGAAGCCACTGCAGGTAGACCTCACACAGGCTGATGATATGACAATAATAACCAGCGACTGGATTAACCCAAAGACCGAAAAACTCATCAATAACCGTCGTTATCGAGTGGCATTGTTTGGTGTGGTGGATGGAAGGAATGTCGACTTATTACCAATTTCGACAACGTCACCTTACCTTTCCCTTATCAATGGACCGTATGACAAATATCCTGAGGGAGGAACAGATGGTGTGGAAGAAGTGAGCATCAAACCTACATTACAATTCGTTGACGGATGCTTACACATACAACAGCAGGGCTTGAAGCGTGTGGAGGTATATGGTATGAATGGTATGTTGGTAGCAAGTAGTGCTGCGAATGGCACCGACAACCTTAGCCTCTCCATTCCAAAGGGAACCTACGTGGTACGCATCATCACACAAAGTAGTCGTTACACAAGCGTTATCCGATAAACAACTATCCAATAACAAAGAGCGAGTACCTATCCCGGCACTCGCTCTTTTTTTATCTTTTAATAATCTATTCGTACTCCGCACATATGGTGCTTACCAACAGCACCCCATGTGCTGACGCTGAGCACCAATGGTGCTGACTACTAATCAGTGTCTACAAGTAGACTATTTCAACACACCAAGTTCCTTACCAATCTTGATGAAAGCGTTGATACACTTGTCAAGTTGCTCACGATTATGACCAGCTGAGAGCTGAACACGAATACGAGCCTCGCCCTTTGGTACCACAGGATAATAGAAACCAGTTACATAGATACCCTCTTCAAGGAGCTTAGCTGCATATACCTGAGACAACTTAGCATCGTAAAGCATTACCGCACAGATAGCACTCTGGGTTGGTTTAATATCAAAACCAGCAGCCATCATCTTATCGCGGAAGTAGTTAACGTTCTCAACCAACTTGTCATGAAGTTCATTACTCTCCTTCAACATCTTGAACACTTCAAGGCTGGCACCGATAATACAAGGTGCAAGTGAGTTAGAGAAGAGGTATGGACGACTGCGCTGACGAAGCATGTCAATGATTTCCTTGCGGCCAGTAGTAAATCCTCCGAGTGCACCACCAAATGCCTTACCGAGTGTACCAGTGTAGATATCCACACGATCATAGGTCTTGCAGAGTTCGCTTACACCATGACCAGTAGCACCAACAACACCGGCAGAGTGAGACTCATCAACCATCACGAGAGCGTTATACTTCTCAGCGAGGTCGCAAATCTTGTCAACTGGAGCAACGTTACCGTCCATAGAGAACACACCATCCGTAACGATGATACGGAAACGCTGTTCCTGTGACTCTTGTAGACAACGCTCAAGGTCTGCCATGTCAGCATTTGCATAGCGATAACGCTTCGCTTTACAAAGGCGTACACCATCAATAATAGAGGCGTGGTTGAGTGCGTCAGAGATAATAGCATCCTGTTCGGTGAGCAATGGCTCAAAGACTCCACCATTAGCGTCAAAGCAAGCAGCATAGAGAATGGTGTCTTCAGTCCTGAAGTAATCGGAGATGGCAGCCTCAAGTTCCTTGTGGCTGTCCTGTGTTCCACAGATAAAACGAACAGAGGACATACCGAATCCTCGTTTGTCCATCATCTTCTTAGCACCTTCTATCAAACGTGGATGATTAGAAAGACCAAGATAATTGTTTGCACAGAAGTTCAAAACTTCCTTACCTTTTACTTCGATTGCTGCACTTTGAGGACTCTCAATGATTCTTTCTTCTTTGTAAAGTCCTGCTTCTTTAATCTCAGCAAGTGCATTACTGAGATGTTCTTTCATCTTACCGTACATAACATTAGATTTTATTTATTAGTAGGCAAAGTAACTTATAAAAAACGAGAAAAAGGACGTTAAGGAGTTTTTTTTTACGTCATGACTTAATTTTTTAATAATTTTAATACCTAATAGTGCGTTATCAACAAAAAATATGCTTACTTTGCAACCAGTTACATTTAAGCTTAACAATATTTATGAAAAATGTATTGGTCATAGGCTCTACAGGTCAAATCGGCTCAGAGCTTACCCGAGAACTTAGAAAACGTTATGGAAACGACAGCATTGTTGCTGGTTACATTAAAGGAGCAGAACCTAAAGGTGAACTGAAAGAAAGCGGTCCATCAGCAGAGGCCGACGTTACTAACCCAGAGATGATTGCCGATGTTGTTAAGAAATACAACATTGACACCATCTACAACCTTGCAGCATTACTCTCTGTAGTTGCAGAAAAGAAGCCTCAATTGGCTTGGAAAATCGGTATTGACGGTCTGTGGAACATCTTGGAAGTAGCACGTGAGAACAATTGTGCGGTCTTTACTCCAAGTTCTATCGGTTCATTCGGTTTGAGTACACCTCACACACAGACGCCACAGGACACTGTTCAACGTCCTGGTACTATCTATGGTGTGTCAAAGGTTACCACAGAGTTGCTCAGCGACTACTACTTTAAGAAGTATGGTGTTGATACCCGTTCAGTACGTTTCCCAGGTTTGATTTCCTATGTAACACCTCCGGGTGGTGGTACTACTGACTATGCAGTTGACATCTATTACGCTGCTGTTCGTGGTGAGAAGTTCGTGTGTCCTATCAAGAAGGGAACACTGATGGACATGATGTACATGCCAGATGGTTTGCACGCAGCTATCTCATTGATGGAAGCTGATCCAACTCGTTTGGTTCATCGCAATGGTTTCAACATTGCTTCAATGAGCTTCGACCCTGAAGAAATCTTCAATGCTATCAAGCGTTACAAGCCAGACTTTGAGATGGAATACGACGTAGACCCACTCAAGCAGGGTATTGCTGACAGTTGGCCAGACAGTCTTGACGACAGTTGCGCACGCGCTGAATGGGATTGGAAACCTCAGTATGACCTCAACGCTATGACTGTTGACATGCTGAAGAATCTTGAAGCTAAGTTGAAATAAGTCTACAACACAAGAGATAGATTAGCATAAGCTTGAATATAGTACGTATTAAACAACTCTATCAGGCTATAATCTAAATAGTATAAAGAAACAAAGAGGTGGTTACCAACATGGCAATCACCTCTTTTTATTTATTAAACATGTTCCCTCAAATGCGCACTTTATTATCATCACCGAACAATCAACACCCAACACCCAAGCCAAACATGTTCCCTCGGATGCGCACTTTACATCATCACCGAACAATCAACACCCAACACCCAGACCAAACCTGTTTCCTCGGATGCGCACTTTACATCATCACCGAACAATCAACACCCAACAGCCAAGCCAAACATGTTCCCCCAGATGCGCACTTTACATCATCACCCAACAATCAACACCCAACAGCCATGACCGTGATTCAATAGATTTCTCCATCAAACTCGCTTGCTAATAGTTCTTCTCGAAGCCGTTGAAGTTCTCGCATAGGAGAGATCCCACCGATGAAGAGCGTAACACGTTTCCCATCCTTTGTTTCCACAACAACTGGAAATCTACCATTGAAAGATATGCTCTGATTAAGCTTTATCCTAACAATATCTTTTATACAGATAGGCAGGGGAGGCTTAATCAGTGCGATATGTCCCTGTTGACAACGGGCATAAAGATTGCCATCAACTATAATAAAACTCTTTATAATGTTCTTTGGAGGATTGAGTACAACTCGAACAACAAAGAAGATAACTACCAATATAAAAAGTTGGATGGAAAGAACCACAAGATAGATTTCACCTTTTGTCATAGGTCTAAGTGTTCTTACTTTATTTACAACTGGTGAAGACGTAGTCTATCTACGGATATTCCACATCGGCGTTTCGCCTCCTCCAAAGAGAACATCTATGTTAGCACCATTCTTCTTCTCGATGACATCCCATGCACGCAACTGAATAAACTGTGATGGAGAGAGGTTCAACTCAGTCATATAAGCCTTGTCAGCCACAGCCTTATTACGTTCAGCCTTAGCACGTGCAAGTTCCATTTCGGCACGCTTCTCTTGTGTTTGCTTTGCCTGAATACTTGCAGCAGTCTTGTTCATCTCTTCCAACTGCTCCTTGTTAGGCATCACACGGTCAGTAATTACCTGTTGAATATCAATAGGGAAGTTTGCCTTTCGTGACAAAGAGGCAACATACTGGCGCATAGACTGCTTAATACGGTCATCGAACTTTGCAAGAACTTCACGATTACTCATCAAGTCGAATGGCGAACAAGAGGATACATACTCACGCACTTTATTGCGAAAATAAGGTTCGATGAAGTTCTCAAACCAGTTTTCTCCATAGTTCCTCAGCAAGTCAGGGGTCTGTCCTTTCTTCACTTGAATAATCATATACATATTAACATCAAGTGGAGTATTGTCGTTTGAAAGCAAATCATCAAATTGGAACTGCATCTTCTGTGGCAGGATATTAAAGTAGACAGCGGTCGTTGTTGGTGCAATCAGTGTAATTGAATTTACTGGTTCATCAGCAACACGTGTACTACCAAAGAAGATAGGCTTCATCTTTAATGCCGCTTCTTGGTCGTAAGAAGGATTTACAAACGAGAAGAAAACAAGACCAATAGCACAAAAAGTGACTACAAGAGCTACTGGAAGCAATATTTTTTTAGGATTATTCATACCAAAGAAATCTTTAAGATTAAAACTTGAATACTGTTGGTTAGCTTGTTTTGAATTGAATTTCATATCAAATGAGGTTATAATTGTATATGCTAAAATAGGTATCTTACCATTGCAAAGATAATAAAAAATATAATATGTGACAAACAAAACATTGTATAAGTAGTACCTATAGAATGTTTTAAAAGAGCTTACAATACACTTGTACGCTATACAAGAAATGCAAATAGATACTATATTGATATTATCCTCTACAAACAACTTATTCCTATTAGCTTAATTAGGCTAATTGGTCCAATTGGACTAATTGCTTATCATTTTGTCCTATTTTTTCACATCATGACTTTAAATACATGCTCTTTTGGCTTCTTAAAGACGCCTAATTGGCTTGCAAAAGATGCCCTTTAAGACCCTTACTAACGCCCTTTTGAAGCCCTATTAAGCACCTTTTACTTTACTACTTTATAACTAATTGATTTCCTGTTGGTTGTAGTCTTGCTCTTCATACGTATTTTTATCCCTATTCATAGATGTTTTATTTGAAGTTGTGTAATGATTTTTCAAAACCTTATCAGTGGATTTTCGAGTATTAAAAAGAAAAAGGTTTCTGTGACGGAGGATGAAAAAAGAATAGATAATTGATGTCCTTGGCTATGCTTTTCTTTAATGAGTAAGTTCTGTTCTTCCGCTAACGCTATACGAAAAGTATCTACACGTTTAACGGAAGAACCTTTTTATTCTTATTACCTCCTATAGGAAAACTGCCAAGATTTAACTTTGGAAATCATCAGGTAAGGACTCTTTAATCCTTTCTGCAAGCATATGGAGCAATGTATGACGAATGAAGTTAGGCGATGTCATCAGTATTATCTCACGAGAAGGCACTGGATGGGCGAAAGGACGCACTAAACGATGCTGTTCCTTTGTGAGTTGTGAGAGTGCAAGCTGGGGTATAAAGGTTACTCCCTTACCATTCTCTACGATACGCATAAAGGTCTCTATGCTTCCTAAGTTATAACTTTTCTTACTTAAAGCAGCCGACTTTAGCTGGCAGAACTTCACCAACTGGTCACGGAAACAATGTCCTTCGTCCAACAACCACAGGTACTCTCCCGACAAGTCAGCAGGACGAATAAACTCCTTTTCAAACAATGGGTCACCTTCTGCTACATAACCGAAGAACTGTTCACGATAAAGCGATGTACACGACATTTCCTCCAGTCCGTCGACACGTGCCAAGATACCAGCATCTATATCGCCCCGACGAAGTGCCCTGCGCATATCCTCGGTTTTCATCTCCGTAATCCTCACATCCATCTCAGGATGTTCATTCATTAACTGCGGGAAGAATCGTGGAATAAGATAAGGCGCAATCGTTGGAAGCACACCCACCTCAAAGGTACCCGTAAGCACCTGCCGTTCCTCGTCGATTATCTGCTTGAGTTTCTTTGCACGATTAAGCACCCTCCAAGCCTCCTCAATCACCTTCATACCCGCTTGTGTAGGCTGTATCGGTTGACGCTTACGGTCAAAGATTTTCACACCTAATTCGTCTTCTAACTTTTGAATCATCGAACTAAGTGTAGGCTGTGTGACGCTGCAATCATCGGCTGCCTTTGCAAAATGTTTGAGCCGATAAACTGCCATTACATATTCTAATTGTTGTAGTGTCATTCTTCTAATACCATGTATAGACTATGACAAAAATAGATAAAAAAAGCCAAATAGCCGTCTTATCATCCTGTTTTTATGCTTTATACTCGTCTTTTTCATCCTTTATAGTGAGTGTATACACGCCCAATCACTATAAATAAGTATTATTCTTCACCACCTTATAAGTTTCATATCAGTGTTCCTCACCACCTAACATCTAACATTCACCACATGTGCGAAGGCTTAGCACCAATGGTGCGGACGCCTAACACCACGCGTGCTCACAGTTAATAACCTTATTGCATATGATTAAGTTAACTTCAACTTATTACCAACTAAGGGTTATTTAAGCTAAAGTAACCTGCATTTATTAGTTTATCAAACTTGCTTTTCAACTGTTATACGAGTTTGTTTGATTGTAAAAAGAAGATATCAAGTAGTTGTTTTGTATAAGTTTTATCAGACACTAATCTTTTAATCTACCAAATATAAGAGTATAACTTATTGATAATCAGTATTATAATACATCTTGATAGATTTTATTAATCAGCACATAGATTTTATCTATTGCTTGTAATGATTACAAATACTAACTTTGCATTGCAAAACAAAAAGATTTAATCACATAAATAGTTTTAAGTAAGATATGGAACCAATTATTAATGCACACGCACCAGAGTTTACCGTTCAGGCTTTCCAGGACGGACAGTTTAAGACCGTTTCAAGCAAGGATATCGAGGGCAAATGGGCACTCTTCTTCTTCTATCCAGCTGACTTCACTTTCGTATGTCCTACAGAGTTGGAGGATTTGGCTGATAAGTACGAGCAGCTCAAGGGTCTTGGTGTAGAGGTATTCTCAGTAAGTACTGATACTCACTTCGTACACAAGGCATGGCACGATGCTTCAGATACAATCAAGAAGATTAAGTACACTATGCTTGCTGACCCAACTGGCGTATTAAGCCGTGGCTTCGGTGTATACAAAGAGGACGAGGGTTTGGCTTACCGTGGTACATTCCTCGTAAACCCAGAGGGTCTCGTTAAGATTGCTGAAATCCAGGACAACAGCATCGGTCGTAATGCTGATGAGTTGGTACGTAAGGTTGAGGCTGCGTTGTTCGTTGCTTCTCACGAGGGTGAGGTTTGCCCAGCTAAGTGGAAGCAGGGCGGCGAAACATTGAAGCCAAGCATCGACCTTGTTGGTAAGCTCTAAGACTTAGTTTCTGTAATAACAGACATAAAAGTGTCATAGAAGTTATGGTGGAGAGATAAGTCTTCGGACTTTGTCTCTCCATTTTTTTATAATATATAGAGAAATTTACAAGCCCCATGTTAGATTCAAGCATACTCGAACAGGTGAAGGGCGTCTTTGCTTCGCTCTCATCTGATATAACCCTTAGCGTTACTCGCAATAGTAATGATGAGAACTCAGCAGAGTTTTCGTCTTTCGTAGAGGATATTGCCTCTACTTCTGACAAGATAAAGACGGTTTATCAGGAAGGAGAACAGTTCTCATTCAGTATTCTTCGCAATGGTGAAGAGACTGGTATCAGCTTCCGTGGTATACCAAACGGACACGAGTTTACCTCGTTGCTCCTTGCTATCCTTAACTCTGACGGACAGGGTAAGAACCTTCCTGACGAGGCGATTGCTGCACGTATCAAGTCGCTGAAGGGTGAAATCCACCTTCAGACTTACGTATCTCTCACCTGTACAAACTGTCCTGACGTTGTTCAGGCACTCAACGTAATGGCGCTTATCAACCCAAATATTAGCAATGAGATGGTTGATGGCGGTCTTTATCAGGATGAAATACAACGTTTGAACATACAAGGCGTACCTTCTGTATACGTTAATGGGGAGCCATTGCACACTGGTCGTGGTGATCTTGGTATCCTTCTGCAAGAGTTGGAGGACAAAGTTGGTACCGACCATGATGAAAACACAGTGCAAACAGTACGCGAATATGATGTTATCGTACTCGGTGGTGGTCCTGCTGGAGCATCTTCTGCTATCTATTCTGCCCGCAAAGGCTTGCGCGTAGCTATCGTTGCTGAGCGCATTGGAGGACAGGTAAACGACACAACAGGCATCGAGAACCTTATTTCTGTCACAAAGACAACTGGTACACAGCTTGCTGCCGACCTCCGCACCCATATCAATGAATATTCAATAGATGTATTCGACAATCGTAAGGTGGTATCAACCAACCTGAAAGAGGCTGTGAAGACTGTTTCAGTACGTGGTGGAGAAACCTTCACCGCACCTGCTGTCGTAATCGCAACGGGTGCAAGTTGGCGCCGTCTTGGTCTGCCAGATGAGGATAAATACATCGGTCATGGTGAGCATTTCTGCCCTCATTGCGATGGTCCTTTCTACAAAGGTAAGGACGTAGCAGTCATCGGTGGTGGTAACTCTGGTATCGAAGCAGCCATTGACTTGGCTGGTATCTGCCGCCACGTGACCGTACGAGTTCGCTGATGCTATGCGTGCTGATGAGGTTCTACAGCAGAAAGTAGCCAGTCTGCCTAATGTTGAGGTGTTCCTTTCTACCCAGACAACAGCTCTCTTGGGTGATGGTCAGAAGCTATCGGGTATCAGAGTGAAGGACCGCACCAATGATGAGGAGCGCGATATAGCCTTAGATGGTGTCTTTGTTCAGATTGGCTTGTCGCCAAACAGCGATGCTTTCAAGGATCAAGTAGAGGTTACTCCTCGCAATGAGATAGTCGTTGACGCAACCAACCGTACTAATCTGAGTGGTGTATATGCTGCTGGTGATGTTACAACGGTGCCTTACAAACAGATTACAATTGCTATGGGAGAAGGTGCTAAGGCTGCCCTTTCAGCCTTTGACGACCGTATCCGTGGCGTGATTTAAGAATAATATCTTCTCTGACTTGAGTATATGTTGAGCCCGATGAGGCAAGTGTGAGCTATCTTCACCTTGTCCATCGGGCCTTTTTCTTTTAATTCTAAATTCACAATTCAGAATTCATAATTATGATTACTTTGGTAATTCAAAATTCATAATTCAAAATTCATAATTATGATTACTGATGATATTGAAAAGTATAGGTTATAAATGCAAGGCTTTAATCGCCTTCTTCCAATTCAAAAATATCGTCTACACGCTTATCGAAAACACGTGCAATCTTCAGACTGAGAACTGTTGAGGGAACATACTTCTCGCTTTCGATAGCAACAATCGTTTGACGAGATACTCCAATAAGTTCTGCTAATTGAGCTTGGGTCATGCGTTTGATAGCCCGCTCTACTCTTATACTATTCTTCATTATCTATTCTCCTTTTATGTAATTCGTAAAGAAAACGGAAGTGAAACAGCAGAAATATGCTGAACATTGATAGCATTAACAACGTGATATAAACCATTCCAAAGCAGAACCACGTGAAGATTACAAAGAAAATCGTATTTACCTTCAGTGCCCATACTAATGAACGCATACGGAGATGTTCAACATATTCATCCTCAACTCTTTCCTTTGAAAATGCTATCATATACAGAGAGATAAAGGTCAAACAGTAAACAATTTCTGAAAACATGTCTTCCTGCGCAAAATAGAAGAAAGAACGTCCCTCTTGTTCAGAAGCAAAGAAATTCAGGTTTCCAATGTGTAAGGTAATAAAACTCAGTCTGTCATCATTAAACCAGTCATTAATACCTAACCAAGAAATCATAATCATGACACAACAAGGGATAAAAATGAACCAACCAACCTTCCTAAAGATGTGGGGTAAAAGATAATCTGTTTTCATAAAGTAGCTTTTTTAATTAATAAGTAAAGATATCTATCACACCACAAAAGTAATATTTACTTTTCTAAAAGTCAAGTAAACTATACAAAAAGATTGCTTTATTAATCTTATAATTAACCTATATTCACATTGAAAGCTATTTCTTCAGCTCTTTTTGCTCATTCTTTTTCTGAATAGAATCAGCTTTTAATTCCTGTTGTGTCTGTCGATAAGCCTTGAGGATAGGGTCTTCCTTATCCTCTAAACCGTCCATTTTCTTGAAAACTTCACGCAACTCTCTGACATGCCTACGGTCTCTACGGTATCGTTTGTCAAGTATAAGACCTAAATCGAAACCACCAAGTCCACCAGACGGATGTTTTTCTAAGATGTCTCGTTTCGGCATCTTCTTCAACAGTTCACGCCCATCAACAACCTGTTTACCTATCACCACCACCTCATCCAAATAATGTTCTGCAGGGAAAAGGAAGACAGTATCACGCAATACCTCACTCCGAAACAACTTCTCTGGTGCATAACCTTTCTTTTTAAAGGTAGCTGTTTGGAACGAATCAGGTAGGTTAATGATTCCTTGCCATGTAGTAAGTCCCACATCCTTCCCATCCACACTGACCAATACATCACGTATCGGAAAGCGCGTTGCCCCATCACAAACCAGCACTTTCTGTGCTTGAAGTGACGAGAGGGGTAGCAAAAGCCACAAGAAAAATAGAAATAATCGTATCTGCATAGCAATCAACTCTCTACTGCAAACTTACATAAAAGTTTTCTCATTCGGCTTTTTTCGTAATTATTTTTATCGTAAAAGCAGAAGGTTGTAACATTGTTTAAGAGTGAAAGAGTTTATCTCTTCTCAACGTGCGAAGGCTCAGCACCAATAGTGCGGATGGTGAGCACCAATGGTGCGGACGCTGAACACCAATAGTGCGGACAGCGATGTTACACCGAATCACTAAGCAAAAGAAACCTTATTAATAACACAATAACTCAAAGGAAATCATAGGTTTGCATCACAAAGACCAATAGTAGTATCACTCGAAATACCGGAAAAGCAGAAAGAGAACAGTCTATTGCTTTATCAAATTATGCTTTTCAAACTATTAAAAAAGGCATCTGCGTAGCTACTTTACGACAGATGCCAAATTATTTTCATGTAAAAAAGAAATTATTTTCACGAAAATAAATATTTACGTTCATGAAGAAAAATATTTATTTTCATGAAAATAAATCGAGAAGAATGCCTTTCTATCTTGCTCTCATCGCATTAAGAACGGCAAGAACCATCACGCCAACATCAGCAAAGACGGCTAATCCCATGCTCGCCATTCCAAAGGTGGCAAGAAGAAGGACTGCAACTTTAATACCGATAGCGAACCATGCGTTCTCCTTTGCTATGAAAATAGTACGGCATGAGAGTTCTATGGCAAGCGCAATCTTCGAAGGTTTATCGTCCATCAGTACGACATCGGCTGCCTCGATAGCTGCATCACTTCCCAAAGCACCCATAGCAATGCCCACATCAGCACGTGCCAACACTGGTGCATCATTGATTCCATCACCGACAAAGGCGATTGTTTCATCTGCATTTTTCTCTGCAATGAGACGTTCAACATGCTTTACTTTGTCAGTAGGGAGCAGTTCTGCATAATATTCCGTCACCTTTGTCTGCTCGGCAACTTGCTCAACAACTTCCCTCTTGTCGCCGCTCAGCATAACAGTCTTACTAACCCCCAACTGTTTCAAAGACTCTATTGCCTTCACAGCGTCAGCCTTCAACTGGTCAGAGATAACGATATGACCTGCATATTCACCATCAATCGCAACGTGAACAATCGTACCCGCATGGCTCGTACAACGCTTACAGGTAGGGATTGTAATACCTAATGTTGCCATTAAGTGGCTATTACCAACACTTACTTTCTGATTATTAACAGTGGCAGTAATGCCCTGTCCCGCTGTTTCTTGTATATCTTCAACAGTACAATTATCCTTTTCATTCGCATATGCCATACGGAGAGCAAGGGCGATTGGATGGGTAGAATAACGCTCAACATGGGCTGCTAAATGGAGTAACTCATGCTCAGAGAGTTTCTCTGGGTGGATAGCCTCAACATCAAAAGTTCCACGTGTCAATGTTCCTGTCTTATCGAATACTACCGTAGAGAGCTTTGCCAAAGCATCCATATAGTTACCACCCTTAATGAGGATTCCCTTATGAGAAGCCCCACCGATGCCCGCAAAGAAGGTAAGAGGAATAGAAATAACCAAAGCACATGGGCAACTTACAACCAAGAAGGTCAATGCACGATAGAGCCAAACACCAAAGGCTGGTGCGTAACTATCATAAAAGAACGGAGGAATAACAGCCAAAGCAAGGGCGGAAATTACCACGATAGGCGTATAGACACGTGCAAAACGACGAATGAACGACTCACTGCGTGACTTGTTATCACCTGCCTCTTCGACGAGTTGGATAATCTTTGCAGCGGTAGACTCACTATATGGTTTTTCAACTTGCACCTTCAACACACCCGAAAGATTAACACAACCAGAGATAACTTCCATGCCTGCACTTACATCACGTGGCATACTCTCACCCGTAAGGGCTACGGTATTAAGACTGGAGGCGCCCTCAAGCACCCTTCCATCTAACGGAATCTTCTCTCCCGGCTTAACAATCACAGTCTCACCAATCATCACTTCCTCTGGACTTACGCTCGCTACCACTCCGTTTCGCTCCACATTGGCTACATCTGGACGGATATCCATTAGTTCAGAGATAGAGTCGCGCGCCTTATCTTCCGCATAATGTTCAAAGAGTTCACCCAATTGGAAGAACAACATCACGAAGACTCCCTCGATAAACTGTGGTTCGGCACTGGGAAGGAAACCGATGAGCAATGCTCCGATAGTAGCAATACTCATAAGGAAATTCTCGTCAAAAGGATCGCCTTCCATGATTCCCTCAACCGCTTCACCTAATACATCATAACTGATAACCAGATAAGGGACCAAATAAACAAGCAGCACCTGCCACATTGGAAGTGCTGTGAAATGCTCTACTAACCATGCTCCAGCGAGGAGTACAGCCGTAAGAATGATTCTTATAAGTTTCTTTTTCATAATCTAAAACCTGTTACTGCATTAATATTCTGCTGCAAAGATAAAGATTATGTTTTGCAACTCGGTTGCAAAGATGCCTGTAAATTAAATTTAGATAATCGTTTTAATAAAGGTTCTTCCGTTAAATGCGTAGATTATTAATAGAATGAGATTCATCCGCATACATGGTGTGATTACCTCTAATTAGATGGTTTTATAAAGGGAAATAAACTACATGATAAACATAATTAGCTGCAATGTCTATCTGTCTTCTACTATCAACGTATTCCCTTATTAACTAAAGTTTGTAAATTATTTTCGTGCGATTCAAAACCAACACATGCTCTTTTAGGTTCTTAAAGACGCCTAATTGGCTTGCAAAAGGTGCCCTTTAAGACCCTTACTAACGCCCTTTTAAAGTCCAATTAAGCACCTTTTATTTTACTACTTGATAACTACCTGATTCTCTGTTAATTGCAAATCTGCTTTTTGTATGTAGTTTTGCCGTTATTTATTGATGTCTTACTCGAATTTATGTAATAATTTTTCAAACTACTGTCTGCCTTTTTTCGAAGTCCAAAAAGAAATGGTTTTCAATATCAGAGGATGATAATAGGATAGAATGTTGACTGTCTTAGCCATATTTTTGTTTAATGAGCAACCTCGGCTCTTACGTTAAAGCAATACGAAAAGCGTCCATACATTTAACGGAAGGACATTAAAACATTCCCTCTTTTTGCTTTTTTGCCTTCTTACTCCTTTACTATTCAAAGCCTTTTCGTTACCTTTGCACCTATGAAAATAGGAACAATAGATTTTGGGGAACGCCCACTATTCTTGGCTCCAATGGAAGATGTGACAGATATTGGCTTCCGCAAGATGTGTAAACGCTTCGGTGCAGCCATGGTATATACGGAGTTTGTGTCGGCTGATGCCGTCATCCGTAGTATCAAGTCGACACTTTCAAATTAGTCATTGACGATAGTGAGCGTCCTGTAGGAATACAGATATATGGCAGGGATGTAGCTTCAATGGTTGAAGCAGCTAAGATTGTAGAACAGGTAAAGCCCGATGTGATTGACATTAACTTTGGTTGTCCAGTGAAGAAGGTGGCAAACAAGGGTGCTGGCTCTGGTATGTTGAAGAACATCCCACTGCTACTTGACATCACAAGAGAGGTCGTAAAGGCTGTCAACACACCTGTCACAGTGAAGACTCGATTAGGTTGGGACAACGATAACCTCATTATCACCGATCTTGCTGAGCAACTGCAAGACTGTGGTATACAGGCATTAACCATTCATGGACGTACTCGCGCACAAATGTATACAGGCGAAGCTGACTGGACATTGATTGGTGAGGTGAAGAACAATCCACGTATTCATATCCCCATCATTGGCAATGGTGACGTGACAAGTATTGAAGAAGCGCACGAGAAGTTCGACCATTATGGGGTTGATACGGTGATGATTGGTCGTGCAACCTTCGGTTGTCCGTGGCTCTTTAATCAAGGTGAGAAGCAGCTGACTATCGATGACAAGATTGATATACTTGAAGAAATGCTACGCATAAATGTGGAACGTATCGACGAGCATCGTGGTATTCTACATACCCGCCGACACTTAGCTGCATCGCCAATCTTCAAAGGAATCCCTGATTTTAAGAAGACACGCATCGCTATGTTGCGCACAACAAAGATGGATGAGTTGATGGCAATCCTTGAAGATTGCAGAGAAAAACTAAGGGAATGATAATTAATAAGGCTTATAGGCCTAATTAGGCTAATAAGGCTAATTAGCCCAATAAAACCAAAAAGGGAAGAAACCAAACGGCTTCTTCCCTTTTTCTGTCGGGATGACCAGAGTCGAACTGGCGACCCCTACGTCCCGAACGTAGTGCGCTACCAACTGCGCTACATCCCGATAGCTTAAAAGCAAGTGCAAAGTTAACTATTTTCTCGGAACTAACACAAACTTTCTCGCCGTTTTTCTTTCTTGTTATAGTAAGGCTGGAAGCTCAAAAAGCTTGATGCCATTACTACCTTTTATCAAGATATAATGATCCTCTGGACGATGAAGAGCTATCTCCTTTCACCTCATCAATGTCGCGGAACTTGCGGAAATCGGTTTGTGTCTTTCCAAACTCCTCTCCAACAAGCCATACATTACGAATGTCTGTAGCCTTAAGCAATTCCACAACCTTCTGATGTTCTTCTGCAGACGCATCTCCAAGTTCACGCATATCACCGAGGATAGCCATCTTATTCTCTACCTCCATCAGTTGGAAGTTCTCTATCGCAGCAGCCATACTGGATGGATTAGCATTATAAGCATCCACAATAAGCTTGTTATGTGCTGTCTCAGTCAACTGCGAACGATTGTTATGAGGCACATAATTCTCCAGAGCATAGTTGATTTGCTGTGGCGTAACACCAAAGTGAAGACCAATAGCTATGGCTGCCAACATATTATCTAAGTTGTAAGAACCAATGAGATGGGTTTGAACTTCGTAGATAGTAGGTGCTGGCTGGTGGGTGTTAAGACTTGACGACTGCCACTCAAACTTCAAACATGGAGCGCAGCTAACAACATAACCTTGCACATCAGCAGTTTCATCTTGTCCGTAAGTTATGATACGATCAAACGCTCGCTGTTCTGCCATTTCCGTCAAATCGGGATTGCTCTCGTTGAGAAAAAGTAAACTACCATGAGCTTTAAGGAAATCATAAAGTTCACCCTTGGTCTTCTTTACGCCCTCAAAACTACCAAAACCCTGAAGATGTGCACGACCGACATTAGTAATCAAACCACAAGTTGGCTCTACGTATGTAACCAATTTTTCAATGTCACCAGGGTGAGAAGCACCCATCTCGATAACTGCAATCTCATGTTCCGGACGAATACCTAACAACGTACGAGGCACACCCACATCGTTGTTATAGTTCGCCTCCGTATGATGTACATTAAACTTCTCAGCCAATACGGCAGAGATAAGTTCTTTACTTGTCGTCTTTCCGTTTGTTCCTGTAATACCAATCACAGGGATAGAGAACTGACGACGATGCTCACGTGCCAATTCTTTATAAGTTACAAGGGCATCATCAACGAGGATATAACGCTCGTCGCCTGCCTTTGCATATTCTTTCGTCAATAATCGCATAGCTACAGCCCTTTTCTAAAGCAGCTTCTGCAAACTTATTACCATCGAATGATGCTCCCTTCAATGCCACGAAAATACTTCCTTCAGGACAGTTACGACTGTCTGTGGTCACAACAGGGTGCGCTTGGTAAATCTTGTAAATCTCCTGTATATCCATTGCGTTTACTTTATTCTTTGTGCAAAGGTAAGCTAAATGAAAGACAATGCAAAGCAATGAATGTCTTTTTTTATTATCAGAAATCATCTTCAAGCTGTTGGAGTGATTGCTATTAGATTCCACACAACGATAGATAGCAAGGGAATTAACGCCCCGCACCATTGGTGCGGATGGTGAGCACCAATGGTGCGGAGCATCAACACAACGAAAAAAGATAGTAAAGAGTTTCTATCAGAACCCTATAATCGCACATAAAACATGCCTACCTAAAACGCGACATACGGCCGCAGACGTTCGATTGCTTCAGGCGTAAAGTCCTTTAATAAGTGGAGTTGTGAGAGACTGGTTAGTTTTCCTTTCAGCCGTCTATAGTCGCAAATAGCCTTAGCCTGATAGAAATTCACATAAGGATGCTTACGAAGTTGTGCGAGAGTTGCAGTATTTAGGTTTATCTTCTCTGTCTGTGGCTTAGCGATAGAGAAGTAAGGTAGGCTTTCTTCTGGGAACCCTTCAATCTCTTGCAGTTGTCCCACAGCCACATATCCACCTAATCGTTTACCATAGTTAAGGATGGCACGCGCCCACCCAGAGCCAATACCAGGGACCTTCTTTAGCTGGGTTGTGTCTGCAGTAACGAGATTGATATGTTCACCTACTTTTAGCTTCAATGGATAGCGGAGGGTGTCACGGTCATTCCCTCTGTTAGGTTTATACGTGTTTTGCGCCTTATAAGCTTCATAAGCGGCATGAGCAGCCTGCTTATCAGCTTCTTTTTGAGCAATATAAGCTTGTACAGAGGCGAGCGTGGAGGCTGGTTCGTAATCATCACCAATCGTTATATAGGGTTCTAACGCTCGATACTGTTTGCGCGTAAGACCATAGAGGCGGGCAAAGTCCATCGGTGAACGATAGACTCCTCCTTTAGAACGATACTTGATGATATTACGCACTTGGAAAGGAGCTAAGCCTAACTGCTGCAACTCTTCGGCTGTAGCTGTATTTGGATCGAAAGGAAATAGGTGTTTTCCTTCTGCCGTTTCAACTGTAGGAAGTTGCGCTTTACGGGAGAAAGAAGTGGGTTTATTCTTACTTATACTATCGCTTTTCACAGCTATAGTTTCCGTTGTTTGATTGCCAACAAAGATAATCAAACCAATGCTACCAACGATAAACAGCAAGAGTAGCAACAGCACTTTTCGATCGGAACGATGGAGATAGAAAATTGATTTTAGGTTCATAGTATACAGTGTTTAAACTCTGATGAATCCTTCAAAAGAAGAAATCATTATAGATATAAGGGAGGGTTAGAGGATTATTAAGTATTAGTTGGTGATAATAGGTTGTAAATTAATGTTGGAAGTTAATACTTCTTTTTTTCTTACCCATCCCCTCTCCTATTGGAGAAGGGTTGGCATAGGATTTCTTCTCATACTTTTCAAGGATAGAGAAGATAGAGGAAAATTGCGTACCTAATGGCTTAGAAAACTCCTAACTGATGTAGGAAGATTACGAGAATAGCCAATGGACAAACAAAACGGATGAGGAAGTAATAGGTACCAAAGAAGATACCACGTGTAGTTCCCCAGTTGGTAAACTCGTCCTTCACCAGTTTCTTTGGTACATACCAGCCTATGAATAAGCAGGTGAGAAGTCCTCCTATAGGTAGGAAGATTTGTCCTGTCACAAAGTCGAAGACATCGAAGAGATCGACACCTGCCACCTTGAGGAAACTCCAATCGCCCAATGACAGCGAGCAGACTGCACCAATAAGCGAACATCCAGCCGTAACAATCATTGCAGCACGTGGACGACTGATGTGTAACTCCTCTTGGAAGAAGGCTGTACTCACTTCGTGTAGGGATATCAATGAGGTCAACGCTGCCATTGAAAGCAACAGATAGAATGCCATTGAAATGATATATCCTACCACTGGCATACTTGCAAAGGCCTGTTCAAAGACATTTGGAAGGGTAATGAAGATAAGAGATGGTCCACTATCAGGACTTACTCCCACAGAGAATGCTGCAGGGAAAATCATCAAACCTGCAAGAATAGCAACGCAGGTGTCAATGATACCAATCTGTACTGCTGAGTTCAACAACTTTGTATGACGACTATAATAAGAGGCGTATGTACAGATACACCCCATCGCAATACTCATCGAATAGAATGATTGTCCTAAAGCACCCAAGAAGACATCGCCTGTTACCTTACTGAAGTCGGGCTTCAATAGGAATTCTATACCCTTACTTGCGCCTGGAAGAAGGCAAGATGCAACGACAATAGCCACCAAAAGCACGAAAAGTGCTGGCATCAGAATCTTTGAAGCACGCTCGATACCATTCCTAACACCATGAATGATAACGTAATGCGTGAAAAGTAGAATCATTACTGTCCATAGAACTGGCTTCCATGGGTTGGTAGAGAAGTCTGCAAAATAAGACTTGAAATAATCTGGTGTACCGTGAAGATGATTCAACACAGAGGCTACTCCATATTGCAAACACCAACCCGAAACAACAGCGTAATAGCCCGTAATGAGGAAACCAGTGAGCACTCCTAAGTAACCAACCCACTTCCAAGCACTCCCGTTAGATAACTTTGTATAGGCTCGTGCCGTATTTGAGGCTGCATGACGACCGATAATGAACTCGCTAATCATACAAGGCAAGCCCAATAACAAGATACAACCAATATAAATAAGAATGAAAGCAGCACCACCATTCTGACCTGCCATATAAGGGAAACGCCATACATTACCCAAACCAACAGCACCGCCTGCAGTGGCAAGAATCATACCTAACTTGCTTCCAAACTTCGCTCTTTTTTGTTCACTCATAGAAATTTGATTTGAATATATGCGCAAATTTACGAAAAAATATCTACTTTTGTGTCAAATTAGAAGTAAAATATGAGCATAACAAAACACATCTTAACTAAATACCCATTTAGTTGTATTATTGTAATCGGAACTTGGATATTGTGTTTTATGACTATTCCAGAAACGCCACTGAGCTCTGTTCGGTTTATAGATAAGTGGACACATAGTCTTATTTACTTAGTTTTAGGCCTAAGTATAAGCCTCGAATACTTACGCAATACAAAGCAGCCCAGCCCCAAATTCATCGTTGTATGGGTCTGGTTGATGCCTATTATTATGGGAGGACTCATTGAAGTTCTTCAATCCTACTGTACGAATGGGAATCGAAGTGGTGAATGGCTCGACTTCTTCGCAGATGCTATTGGCTCGACAATAGCCGTGCTTATCGGTATTCTTCTGGTACGATATCGCGCCAAAGCTTAAATGGATTGCGACGCATCTGGGAATTATAGAAGTGGCGATTACCCGTAACTTCTAAGCCAATAAAGTCTGGCTTATCAAATGATTCATCCTCACTTCCTAACTCCACTTCAGCCAAGACGAGTCCATCATTATCACCATGAAACTCATCTATCTCAAAGGTATGACCTTCAAAAGGTACAAGATAGCGATACTTATCAATCACACCTGGCTCGCATAAAAGCATTAATTGCTGTGCTTCTTCCAGTGTAATCTCTTTTTCAAACTCATAACGTGATAGCCCACCTGTACGTGATGGACCTTTGATTGTCAGATATCCCTTATCGTCCCTGATACGAACACGAACGGTATTAACAGCTGCAAAATATCCTTGTTGTATGTGACTACAACTACTTGCATGCTTTTTCCAGTCCATATTCTTATGAACTAAGAACTTTCTTTCAATCTCTAATCCACTCATGAGACTCCTATTGTTAATATAATAAGCGACTGTCACGATCTAAGAGATAACAGTCGCGTATCATTTATGTCCTGTTTACTATTAGCTATTTGATGCTATAATGATTGTAAGAACACCCAAAGCGACTAAAATCACAGCCAACCAAGCAACGACACGATTAGCCTGCTTTTCTTGTTTAAGTTCTCTTTCCTTACGATTTACTTTACTTCTTTCACTCATAGTTATATTATTTTAAAAGGTTGTATATCATTATTAATAAGGGAATAAACCTCCCTAAATTCCGCAAAAGGAGGAGAAATATTGGATTACAGTGGGATAATCGCAGGTTTTTCTTTCGATAATCTATACCCAATCCACTTTTCCTTAGGCTCTTTCCTCCCCTCAGAGAAGACGGAAGAAGCTTTCTATTCCTCCGTTGGAAACTCCATTAGATAAGCTTTGATGAAGTCATCAATCTTACCATCCATCACACCATCCACATCAGAAGTCTGATAATTAGTGCGGTGATCCTTCACACGTCGGTCATCAAAGACGTAACTACGAATCTGACTACCCCATTCTATCTTCTTCTTACCAGCCTCGATCTTAGCCTGTTCTTCCATGCGTTTCTTCATTGCACGGTCATACAACTGCGACTTCAAGAGCTGCATAGCCTTAGCACGGTTCTTTGGTTGGTCGCGAGTTTCCGTATTCTCAATGAGGATTTCCTCCTGTTCTCCAGTGTCAGGGTCTTCATATTGATAGCGCAAACGTACACCTGACTCCACCTTGTTGACGTTCTGTCCACCCGCACCGCTCGAACGGAAGGTGTCCCAACTGACGCGAGCAGGGTCAACATATACCTCTATCGTATCATCAACCAATGGCGTAACGAAGACGCTGGCAAAGCTTGTCATACGCTTACCTTGGGCATTGAACGGACTAACACGTACTAAACGGTGCACTCCATTCTCACTCTTCAAGTAACCATAAGCATATTCTCCACCCTCAAACTTCATTGTCACACTCTTAATACCAGCCTCATCGCCTTCCTGTATATCAGAGATAGTAACTCTATATCCCTGTGCTTCACCCCAACGCATATACATACGCATCAGCATAGAAGCCCAGTCTTGACTCTCCGTACCGCCCGCTCCAGAGTTAATTTTCATCACACACTCCATCGGGTCTTCCTCCTGACGTAGCATATTCTTAAGCTCTAATCCTTCGATTACCTTAAGAACCTTAGCGTATGCGGTATCAACTTCCTCCTCAGTGACAAGTTCATCTTTATAGAAATCGAACGCCAACTGTACTTCATCAGCCAACGCACGTGCCTTATCATAGTCTTTAACCCATTTCTCGATATCCTTAACTTTCTTCATCTGCTCCTGTGCACGAGCTGGGTCATCCCAAAAATCTGGGGCTTGTGTACGGAGTTGTTCCTCCTCAAACTCTATTCGTTTCTTGTCAATATCAAGATAACGGTGCAACGCTTCAGTGCGTTCTTGGATATCTTTTAGCTGATCTGCTGTTATCATCTTTATTCTTTATCGTTGAAGTGGGATTATGAACGCTGATAGAACGAGTAAAACTGACAGAAGAAACAAGACTGGCGAGTCCAGTGAAGATCCTAAAAACCAGCCTAATTCATCTTAACAACTAACCTGTCAACTCGTCAACACGTCTACTCGTCAACTCATTTACTTCCCTACTCCTCGTACATCTTTTCTATCACATCATGATAGCGGCGGTTTACAACCGAACGCTTTAGCTTCAACGTATTCGTTAGCTCTCCGTTTTCCATTGAGAAATGGTGAGCGAGAAGGGTGAAACGTTTAATCTTCTCGTATGATGCCAAACGCTGCTGTAAGGTTTCGATACGCTCACGCATCATCTCGTTTACACGCTTATCTTGGCATAACTCCTCACGATCTTTGAACTCTATGTGATTCTCTCTTGCCCATTCTTCCAATACAGAATACTCTGGAACAATCAGAGCAGAAACAAACTTACGCTGGTCAGCAATCACTGAAACCTGCTCAATAAACTTATCTACTAACAGCATCGCCTCCACCATCTGTGGTGCAATATACTTACCATTAGAAGTCTTGAAGAGGTCCTTGATACGCTCTTTTAAGAATAACTCACCGTCCTTCATATAACCGGCATCACCAGTATGGAAGTAACCATCCTTATCAAATGCCTCTGCATTAGTAGTATCACGACGGAAGTAACCTGGCATAATCGTTGGACCTTTCAGCATTACTTCACCCTCATCGCTAATCTTTATATCAATACCTTCAAGCGGTCTACCCACAGAACCAACGGTATAAGGCAGTCCTACATGGTCACAGGTAACGGTTGCCAAGCTCTCAGTCAAGCCATAACCAACAATCATGTTAATACCGATGCTATGTACAAACTCCTCTACCTCTGGAGAAACATAGGCTCCAGCTGTTGGGAAGAGATGTGGATTTTCCAAGCCTAACTGTTTGCGAACGAGACTCAAAACAGTCTTATTAACAAACTTATACTCCATCTCCAACGTCAAAGGAACACGCTTTCCACGTGCAAGATACTGTATATTGCGCTTTCTTCCAACATTCAAAGCATGATAGAAAAGCTTACGCTGAACAATGCTTGACTTATCCATGCGCTCCTTTACAGCCACATAAACCTTCTCCCAGAAACGAGGTACAGAAGCCATACTTGTTGGATGCGTCTCACGCATACTCTGCTGAATCTCCTTTGGATAAGTGTTAACAATCAATTCTGCACCCGCAGCGAGAGACAAACAAGCCCAACCACGCTCGAAGACATGACTGAACGGCAGGAAGTTGATAACACGGTCTTTTTCATTTACAGGCACACTCTTTCTATTGGCATCCATAGCAGCCTGATACATCTTATAAGTCAAGATAACTCCCTTGCTCTCACCTGTAGTACCACTTGTGTAAAGAATATTACAAATATCATCAAAATTCGCCTGCGCCAAACGCTCTTCTACCTCTGCTTCACGTGGAAAACCTTCACCTAACTTTAAGAAGTCTGCGAAATAGATAGAGTTTGGATCATGCTGACTAAGGCGTACACTTGAGTCGAAGACAATTATACGTTCCAATGTAGGGCAAAGGGATTGAATACGACGCGCCTTGTCATATTGCTCCTGTTCGCCAACGAAAAGAAACTTTACATTGGCATCTTGAATCATATACTGTATCTGTTGTTCAGAACTTGTTGCATAGAACGGAATGCTAATCACGCGTACTCCGTATGCACCATAATCTGTATACAGATGATGAATACAGTTTTGTGAGAACACAGCAATAGTCTCTTGTGGCTTCATTCCGAGGTTCAAGAGCGCATTTGACACTTCCTTTACGCGCATTGAGAACTGGTTCCATGACACTGTCTTCCAGTCCAGACTGCCAAGTTACGGAAAGTGATTGCTGGTTTTGCTCCGTATTTTTTTGCTTGTTCGTGAATAAGAACAGAGAGATGTCCGATTGTCTGCATTGTTTCCTAATTTATCTTCGCCAAATCAGCACATATAAAAAAGCCTGAAAGTCTTTTATTCAAATAGCTGATTGTACTTTATTTTCTGCAAATATAAACATTTATCCGCAAAGCAAAAAATAAATTAGATATTAAATTGCAATTTTACCCTTTTGCTTTTCCCCTACCAAACAGAGAAGAACAGGACAATTATTTTCTTTTATAGAACAAAACGAATTCCACATGAGTACCTATTAGAAAGCTAAAAGTCTACGATAAGAATCCACAATAATATCTTCTATGCAATTTTCAGCAATTAGTTGAGTTCATTTACATAACATATTTCAATGTGTTTAGCACTCCGCACCATTGGTGTTTACCATCCGCACGATATGTGCGAAGCATCAACACATCAGCTAAAGATGAGAAGAAAGGGGCATTGTGGATATAACAAAGAAGACTGTAAGGTATTGAAAGCTAACCATTAGGAGGAAAAGATTTACCTGACAGCTGCCGAAGAAGGTTTTTCTTCATGATAAAAAACAATCTTCTTCATGATAAAAAAGAATTATCTTCATGAAAAGAAATATTCCTTCTCATGAAGATAATTTAGTTGTAACGTACTTATTAAACTTGGAAAGACGCTAAAACACGAAGCGAATTATCGTCACTTTCAACTCAATAAGCCCACATTATTAATATATAAGATAGGATGCTTATTAACGCAACCACTGCTCTGGATTCAACTTAGCTGTCTCCTTACGCAACTGGAACTGAAGAATACCCGTCTTACCAACGGTTCCGATGGTCTGTCCCGTACCAACCTTCTGTCCCTTGCTGACACCGACAGAACCCAAATTAGCATAAACAGAGATATAAATACCATGACGAATCATCACGACACTCATACCGCCTGCCATGAAGACACCGCTCACCTCGCCCATAAAGACACTACGAACAGCACTGCCAGGAGCACCCTTGATATTGATACCATCATTGTTCAAGCGAATATTTGACATACCAGCCACATTGTACTGACCAAAGTGACTAACAATCTGACCCGACAATGGCATTGGCAATCTACCACGGTTATTGGCAAAGTTGCCTGTTATTGCACGATCGGCAGAACTAAGCATATCATTGCTTTCAGCAGCAGAAGCTCTTGCAGCTTCAGCCTCACGAGCAGCACGTTCACGGTCGGCATCAGCCTTGCGTTCGGCAGCCACACGATTTGCTTCAGCCTCACGCGCCATCTGGTCGGCACGAGCCTTCTCAGCAGCAGCACGAGCCTCAGCCTTTTCTTGTGCAGCCGTAGCAGCAGCTTCCTGCTCTTCTGCCTTACGAATAGCACGCTCACGAGCAGCAGCACGCTCCTTCTGCAAAGCCTCTTGACGTGCCTTTTCTGCAGCAGCTCTGGCTGCGGCAGCACGAGCAGCGGCTTCCTGACGAGCCTTCTCGGCAGCCTCAGCAGCAGCACGAGCGGCAGCCTTTGCCTTTGCTTCACGCTCTTTCGCCTCTGCAATACGGCGCGCATTCTCTCGAGCGGCAGCCTCTGCAGCGGCTTTCTTACGTGCCAATTCTTCTGCACGCTTCTTAGCGGCAGCAGCACGAGCGGCAGCCTGCGCCTTTGCTTCTGCAATAGCACGTTCACGTGCCTTTTGTATTTCAATCTGAATAAGTCGGTCAATCTGTGCATTCAGAGCCTGCTGCTGTTGACGACGCTGTGCGATAACACCCTGCAACACCTTTTGGTCGTTTTGCAAAGAACTTACAACCGTCTGCTGTTCAACACGCTTACGCTCCATCTGAGCATGTACCTGACGGTCTTTATAGAGAAGATTACTCTTATTGACACGTACCTGTTTCAGCTGTGTATGCTTCTCATCTACCTGCATCTGCTTTGCCTTGAGCTGTTCACCCTGCGCACGCTGATAGGCAGCATACTCACGTACGAAACGAAGACGACGATACATCTGGGTCAAGTTCTTTGCGGAGAAGACGAACATCAACTTGTCTTGAATACTACGATGACGTGCCATGTAACGCATAGAACGGATGAAACGAGCACGACGTTCACCCAACTGTGACTCAAGAGAAGCTAACTGACCTTTCAGAATACCGATATTCGAATCCAATCCTTTGATATCTGTGGCGATTGTATCAATTGTTCTTTGGTGCTGACCGATTTCAGTATCAAGGCGTACAATCTTCTGCAGACGGTCGTCAACGTCCTTCTGCTTTACTTTCATTTCCTCTTCGTGCTCTGAAATCTCTTTTTGCAACTTCAAGTTTTGCTGTTGTAAACCTTTGATTTCCTCTGTCGTCACGTATGCAGGACCCTTTGCACCCTTCTTACCAACATGAGCGTTGCGTACAGCACCCTTACCACGGACAACTTGCTGACCCTTCACTTGAGCAGGTTGACCCTTGAGTTGAGGTTGTTGTCCCTTGAGTTGTTGCTGGTGTTGCAACTTATCTTGCTGCTGTTTGCCCTTCGGTTGGGGTTGAGTTTGCAGTTTCTCAACTATTGGCTTCTGACCTTTTACAGGAGTAGCAGGTGCTACAGCGTGGTTGTTATTAATCGCATTTACAGCTTTCTTACCCTTACCTTTTACGGTAGTTTGGGGTTCTACGGATTGAGCCACAGCTGTTTTTTGCTGTTTCCTATGCTTACGTGAATGCTGCGCAGAAACACTCAGCATACACATTATTGACAATATGAATAATAAAGAAAGACGTTTCATTTAAAAGTTCATTAGTTTGCCGAGGATATCCTCTACGCTTACTTTGTATACTTATCAGATGGTGTGGTAAAAACTTCCCAATCGCTGACATCGCTGAAGCTCTCAAGATCAAAGCTTGCCTTAAGTGTCTTTGCAGGCTTCTGTCCGAACTTTGGTGTATTGATTGTCAACATCTGACTTGCAGGGAAGAGCTTTGAGCCAAACGCTTTAAAGTCATCATAACTCCATGAGAGCTTTGAAGCACCATGCGTATTGCTATTATAAGTAACAGTTGTTAGGACAATCTGATTGCTCTTAGGATTAACTGACCACTTATAATCCATCTTTCCGTCTTTAAGACTTATCAGAGTAGAACCCTCTGTCTGTGCTTTACTCTCATCAACAGCAAACTGTGAGAGGTCTGCTTCGCTTACCTTTTGCTGACGAGGAATGAACACTTGATTCCAGAAAAGCGACTGGAGTGAATAGAAGTTGATACCATTATCACGCAAGAATCCTACCTCATCATAGCTTGCCTTTACATACTGCTTATGGATGCGATCGATGAAGAGGACATAATCCTTTGCAAACTCGATGCGTCCCACCTCACTACGAAGAATTGGAATCAGCAACTGCAAGCGGATAACCTCATCTTTACGCATACGCAAAATGCCTGGTACGGTAATATCCTTACGCCCATCATTGAGCGTAAAAGTAAGATTTGAAACAAGGTTCTTTTGGTAAAGTGCATTGTCTGCAACACGCTGCATGACAACAACACTCTGCATCTTGCTATCCTTTGTAGCAGGTGCTGTCTGCTGTGCAACCTTGTTATCCTGTACTGGTTTCTGTTGGATCACAGCTTTCTTTGTACCACATGATGCCAAGATTAAGGCAGTCATGCTTACAAGTAATATCTTAGTTTTTTTCATTCTGCTATGTATTTCTTTAATTCTATCTTCTTTCTCAATGTCGCATTCTCCTTATTTCCTTCGAGAGCCTTCCTCCAGAACTCAAGAGCTTTCTCTATATCGCCTGTCTGTGCATAGATATCACCAGCGTGTTCCTTGACTACATTGCTCAGTGTAGAGTCATTACGAATCGCTTGTTCGATATATATCTTTGCCTCTTCGTAGCGCTTTTGCTGGAAAAGAATCCATGCGTAGGTGTCAAGATAAGTACTATTATTTGGCTCAGCCTTAATAGTCTTATAGCTCATCTGCTCTGCCTTTGTGAGGTTTTCATTCGCCTCACTGAGGTAATAGGCATAGTTATTCAATGCAGCCACATTGTCTGCTTTCCACTGCAAACAGCTGTCATAGGCTTGAAAAGCCTCTTTATTCCTACCCTTCTCATGCAGGATATCACCCATGATAGCGTAAAAGTCTGAAACAATACTTGGATCACTGTCTGGCTTTATCTGTCCAACTCCCTTGCGGAAGGTCTCCAGTGCCGCGTCACCGTCGTGCTTTTGGAACTGAGCCATACCTTGGAAGTAATAGAATGCCATCTCATCTGGGTTGTATTCTATGGCTGGTCGGCAAATAGCGATGACCTTATCGTAGTCTTGTGTGTCCCAAATATTCTGTATCAATGCTATTCTTGCACGCGAATTATCGGGTTCTACCTCAAGAGCTTGCTCATAAACGCGATTGATTGCAGCCTTTGGTTGCTTGCGAAGTGTCATATATGCGGCTTTAAGCATATAGATATCAGCATCTTCTTGAGGAACAGCTAAGGCTACAGAGAAGAGCCTCATCACCTCAGTACTATCTGGAGTATTATCTTTCTGACTGCTTGTAATGACCTGACGGAGTAACTCTAACTTCGCTTCCTTTTCTGTTTTTGGCGATTGCAAGAGTTCCTGTAGGATTGTTTTTACAGTAGCCTTGTCTCCAATATTATTATAATAATCCATCATGGAAAGCTTGGCAAGCGAGTTATCAGGGTCTTCTTTCAGTACATCACGATACTTTTGGAGGGCTTCCTTCTTCTTTCCATTCTGCAAAAGCCAGTTTCCGAACATCACACGATAGTTGAGATCGAGCGGATGACTATTAACGAGTGCCTTCAACTCGTCGTACTCTTTGCGCTTTTCCCCCATCTGTTCGTAGAGTTGCATCTTACTAAGTGAAATCTGCTCGTTGGTTCCTTCCAGTGTTTCCAGACGTTCCAAGCACTTGATCATCATCTTGTAATCATTCTGGGAACCGTAGAGCTGATAGAGAATTTGCAGTACGTCAGAACGCGTTTTATTGGATTCATAAAGGCGTTCGAAGGCTTTTATTGCATTAGGATAGTCTTTCTGTGACACATAAAGCTTTCCTAATTTCTCTTGATAAGCTGAGTTTTCGGGGTCAAGACTTGCTGCCTTCTCGAAGTATTCACGTGCCACCGCATCCTTCTTCATATCCACATAAAGCAGCTAACTGATAATAAACCTCTGGAGCTTGTGGATTGAGGTCGCGTGCATGGCACAGAAGGTCGAAAGCAGCCGTAAGGTTGCCCATTTCTTGCTGCCGTATTGCCTCAAGGAAGAAGTAGTTATAACTTTGAAGGCTATCCTCTCGATCAGCATGCATCGCCAAAGAGCCGCCCAACAAAGCAAGAGCAAGGAGGGTACGGCGCATCTTTGTGACTTTCAATATAACGTTATTGAACATTTATCGTTTCTTTCTTTGTCTTTACTTCACGCCCGTATGGCCATATCCGCCTTCACCACGTTCGGTCTCATCGAGTTCTTCTACCTCAACAAACTCTGCTTGTTCGTGACGTGCAATGACCATCTGCGCAATGCGTTCACCATCATTGATGGTAAAAGGTTCATCTGAGAAGTTAATGAGTAGTACCATGATTTCACCACGATAGTCGGCATCAATCGTACCAGGAGAGTTGAGAACAGTCAGTCCATGCTTCAAAGCAAGACCGCTACGAGGGCGCACCTGTGCTTCAAAACCTACTGGAAGTGCAATATGAAGACCAGTTGGAATAAGTCTTCTCTCCATGGGTTGCAGTACGATAGGTGCATCGATATTAGCGCGGAGGTCCATCCCTGCACTCTGTGAAGTAGCATAAGCAGGAAGCTGCTGATGCCCTTTATTAATTACTTTTATCTGTATCATTGCCATATAATAAGGTACAAAATTAAGCATTTAAAGCCACATTCATACATTTTATGAAGTAAAAAACTTGTTTTTAGCCAATTTTAATTACTTTTGTGTGTAGCTTTCAAGCCCCCAATAAATCATAAACAGAATTCATCAACACCCAATATTCAACACCCAACAACCAACAACAACACTTTTGTGTATGGCTTTTAAGCCCATAGCAAGTAATAAATAGAAATCATCAACACCCAACATTCAACACCCAACACCCAACATTCAACACCCATCACCCAACAATCCCGCAATGAACTGGCAACAACTCATATCCAACAAGCGTCTCGGACAGGAAGAGCGTCACGCCCTTCGACACGATGATCGCTCTGAATTTAAGCGTGACAGCGACCGATTGATTTACTCTGCACCGTTCCGACGACTGCAGAACAAGACTCAAGTCTTCCCTCTTCCGGGTAGTGTCTTTGTGCACAACCGCCTAACTCATTCTTTAGAGGTGGCTTCCTTGGGTAAATCTTTAGGTGATGACGTTGCAAGAAGACTCATCGAAATACACCCAGAGTTGCGTGGTACGCTCTTTGAAGAGATTGGAACCATCGTACAGACAGCTTGTTATGCACACGACATGGGTAATCCTCCCTTCGGGCATAGTGGCGAAAAGGCTATGCAGGCATTCTTCACAGAAGGTCCAGGGATTAGCTTGAAGGAGAAAGTTAGCCCACATTTCTGGGAAGATATTACTCATTTTGAGGGCAATGCCAATGCTTTCCGCTTGCTGACCCATCGTTTCTTAGGCCGAAGAGAAGGTGGATTCGTTATGACTTATAGCACTTTAGCGAGTATCGTAAAGTATCCTTTCAGTTCCACTTATGCCAGCAAACACGGCAAGTTCGGTTTCTTTGCAACGGAAGAAGAAACCTATAAGAAGATTGCTGATGAATTAGGTATCATTCAAAAGGATAGCTCTGAGGCTGGTATCTGTTATGTTCGTCATCCGTTGACCTATCTTATGGAGGCTGCAGACGATATCTGTTACGAGATTATGGATATCGAAGACTCTCACAAACTCAAGCTCCTCTCATTTGAAGAGACTGCCGATTTGCTCCTTGGCTTCTTCGATGAAGAAACCAGAAAGAGCATTAGAAAGCGCATAGAAGAAGAGGGGGTGACCGACCAAAACGAACAAGTTGTTTACTTCCGTGCCTGTGCCGTAGGATTATTGGAGGCAGAATGTGTCAATGTCTTTGTCGAACACGAAGAGGAGATACTCAATGGAACCTTCGAAGGGTCGCTCATCAAACATATTTCTGAGCTTCCCCGACAGGCTTACAAACACTGTACAGAGGTCTCAGTGGATAGGATTTACCGCAGTAAAGCAGTCCTCGACGTTGAGTTATCAGGCTATAAGATTATGGAAACACTGATGAAAGCTCTCATTGGTGCTGCCGTTGAGCCTGAACACTTCCACAGTCAGCAGCTTATCCGAAGCTTCTCAAGCCAGTATGACATCCAAAGTCCTTGCCTTGAAACACGTATCATGGCAGTCCTCGACTTCATCAGTGGAATGACAGATATCTATGCACTCGACATCTATCAGAAGATAAATGGTATCAGTTTGCCACTGATATAAAAAGCCTCCCCCGACCCCTCCGAAGGGAGGGGAGGCAAAGAGGGAAAAAAGGGATACTATTCTCACACTATTATCTCAGTTATTCACTCTTTCAGAGGGACTTAAAGAAATTCTCTGGGAGGAAATTTAGAAACGCTTTTAATATGAGAGATCAATACAAAGGCATCCCACAACACATTTGTCTTAACTCCATTTCACTCCTTTAACTCCTTTAACTCCAGATTTATCTCCCTCCCTTTCACTCCTTCAACTCCTTTAACTCCTAAAAAGAATCAATGGAAAATCAATATAAAAAGACCTTTCCCGACCTCATGGTAGGAAAGAAGATTATCTACGTTCACGGCTTTATGTCAGCCGGTTCAAGTCATACGGTACAGATACTGAGGGACTATATGCCCGAAGCTACAGTCATTGCGCCCGACCTCCCCATACATCCTGAGGAGGCGATGGAACTATTGCGCAACCTTGTTAATACCGAAAAGGCCGACCTTATTATTGGTACTTCAATGGGAGGTATGTACACTGAGATGCTTTATGGTGTCGACCGTATCTGCGTGAATCCTGCTTTTCAAATGGGAACAACCATCAGCGAGACGAATATGATGGGCAAACAAGTGTTCCAAAATCCACGACAAGATGGCGTACAAGAGGTTATCGTAACCAAAGCATTGGTGAAGGAATACAAAGAGATAACTGAAAAGTGTTTCTCACAAGTGACAGAGGAAGAGCAGCAACGCGTCTTCGGACTCTTTGGTGATGCAGACCCTGTTGTCCACACCTTCGACCTTTTCAACGAACATTACCCTCAGGCAATCCGTTTTCATGGTGAACACCGACTCATCGAGAAAGCTGTTTTCCATTACCTCATGCCTGTTATCCGTTGGATTGACGACCGACAGGAAGGGCGCGAGCGTCGTACGGTACTCATTGATCAGAACACACTCGCTGATGGATACGGTAAACCGAAATCAAGTTTGAACAAAACTTACGAGTTCTTACTTGATAACTACAACGTATTCTTCGTGTGTCCTGCACCAACCAACAATCCGTCAGCCATCACTGAACAGCAGACATGGATAGAAGATGCCTTCAGCGCACCAGCATGGAACCATACAATCTTCACCAACCAGCCTCAACTTCTCTATGGAGACTACTTCATCAGTAGTACTGAACACGACGACTTCCTCGGCACAAGCCTACTTTTCGGTAGCGAAGAGTTCAAGACTTGGGAGGAAATTATCACTTTCTTTGAACGCTTAGGAGGACAGTAAGCAGGCGAAAAGACTCATTTTTGCGAATTATTTTCATGAAAAGAAATATTTTTCATCGTGAAAAGAAATATTTATTTTCATGAAAATAAATTCTTCTCTTCATGAAAATAATTCACAACAACAGACTTTTTACAATAAAGAACGCTCACAACCAACTGACGAAAAAGCAATAACACGCACTCAAAACATAACCCAACGAATTAGTCCCCACGCATAGTATAAAAACAATTCCTCTTTATTAAGAGGACTGGGGAAACATTATCATAATGGCACACGAACTTTTCTCACGTATCGCTGACATCCTTTCGGCACCATCTGAAGCACAGGCACTCATCATGCACGAGACGCTTGTCATTGCTTGTCATGAAGGATTAAAGAATACCCGACATGGTTTCGGCAACCTTTCTTCGCAGGTGGAGTCGCTCTGTAGGCAGCATAACATCGCCCCACAGATGTTGTGGCTATTCAGAAAATGCGCCGACATAGTAACTCTAATGCTCCTATTCTCCCTGAAGACGTGGCTTACGACTGTCGTGCCTTGGCTATTTTCGTTTCTGCTGTTGTACAAGAAGCTATCCCTTCGTTCCTTGTTGGGAAAATTCCAGCACGTGGACGCACAACGGAGAATATACAGATTACGAATTATCGTTACATTCGTTGTATCGTAAGAGAGTGGGACGAAAGTACTATTCAGGTAGCTGTAACCAATCAAGACAGTAGCGAAGAACTCTTGTTAGTGGACTATATGAACACACCAGACTACATTGATTTCAGCTACTTACGCCCGATGCTACGCGAAGGGATGCAGCTAAATCTTCTTGACTGTACTGTTACACGAAAAAAGGTCGTACCACGCCTTATCGTCGTTGAGCCAGACTATCTGATAGATATCTCTACCATAGCAAACTGTTTTGAAACATACGGACACCATCCGTTGCTTTTCACCGTCAACAGACTTACTCCCCGCCTCAGCAATAAACACATTGTATTAGGTAACTTCGCTGGTTCTGCACTCGATGATATCATCAATCATCCTGCAGGATACGACATTAAAGAAACCTTCCGTTCTAACTTCAAAGAGAAGGCTTTGGACTATGCGACCTGTCCCGACTTTGATGCAGCATCTTTCAAACAAGATGCAGAACGACAGGTGGAGAACATCAAGGGGATTGTTGATGAAATCTTCCAAACTTTCGACCGTGAGAAAGCGATTCTTGAACCTTCCTTTGTATGCGAACGATTGGGCATACAGGGTCGTGTCGACTTGATGACAACCGACTTAAAACTACTTGTTGAGCAGAAGTCGGGCAAGAATACTTTTATTGAACGCAAATACAAAAATCCGCATGGGTCACTCCATGTTGAGAAACACTACGTGCAGGTGTTGCTCTACTACGGTATCTTGCAATATAACTTCCAACTCAGTCCGAAGAATGCACACATCCAACTCTTGTATTCAAATATCCCCTACCCGACGGACTCCTCGAAGTGGAGCCACTGCAAAAGCTGATTCGTGAAGCTATCCGCTTCCGTAATCAAGCCGTGGCAACTGAGTTCTGGATGGCTGAAAATGGCTTTGATAGGATGTTGCCATTGCTCACACCGCAGACATTGAACGTTGAGAAACAAAACGATAACTTCTACAATAGATACCTCTTGCCACAACTCACTGAAACACTGGCACCACTTCACCAACTCAACGACCTCGAACGTGCTTATTTCACACGTATGATGACCTTTGTTATCAAGGAACAATTAGTGTCAAAAGTGGGTGTACAGGAAGGTGTAGGAAACAGTAATGCTGACCTATGGAACATGCCTCTTGCGGAGAAGAAAGAGACAGGAAACATCTATACAGGACTGACTATCATCGAGAAAGAGCGTAGCAGCTCGTTCAACGGCTATGATACGATTACACTCGCTGTACCCCAACAGGGTGAAGATTTCCTCCCTAACTTTCGCCGAGGAGATATGATTTACCTCTATGCGTACAAGAAGAACGAGGCTCCTGACGTAAGACAGAGTATTCTCTTTAAAGGTTCTTTACAGGAGATACATGGTGATAGCATTACTGTACACCTCAATGATGGACAGCAAAACCCTGACCTTATCAGCGGAGATTACTTCGCTATTGAGCATGCTGGTAGTGACATCGGTGGCACATCGGCTATCAGAAGTCTTTACACTTTCATCACTTCAAACGAAGAACGCCGTCAGCTACTTTTGGGACAGCGTGTGCCATGCGTCGATAAGTCGCTGACCTTATCCCACAGCTACCATCCCGATTATGACGAAATCATCTTGAAAGCAAAGCAGGCACAGGACTATTTCCTTCTTATCGGTCCTCCCGGCACTGGCAAAACCTCACAAGCCCTGCAATTTCTTGTACGTGAACAGTTGGCAGGGAACATCTATTCACAACCATCTTCAGCCTATTCAGCAGAAAATTCTAAGCACAACAAACCTTCAGAAACCATCAACACCCAACACTCAACACCCAACACCCAGACGGCAATCCTCCTCCTTGCCTATACAAATCGTGCTGTTGACGAGATTTGTAATATGCTGACAGAGAACGAACTTGACTATATCCGCATTGGTAATGAGTTCAGTTGTGATCCGAAATATAGTGACCATTTATTGAAGGAAGTGTTAGATGACAACGCAACCCTCAACAGCATAAAGTCTACCATAGCGGATGCACGCATCGTTGTAGCCACAACCTCTACAATGAACAGCAATGCTGCGCTCTTTAATATCAAACATTTCGACCTCGCCATCATTGATGAAGCAAGTCAAATATTAGAGCCAAATATTATTGGTTTACTTACGGTCCGACATGCAGAAAGGCGTGCGATAAAGCGGTTTATATTGATAGGCGACCATAAACAATTGCCTGCTGTGGTGCAACAACAGGACACTTTAGAAACGGAAGAAACCAATACTTTCCTCAAAAACATCCACCTTTTATCATGTGCCAACTCCCTCTTTGAACGCCTTATCCTAACAGAGCGGGCAGCAGGGAGAACTGATTTCATTGGTACACTGCACAAACAAGGACGAATGCACCCAGACATTGCCGACTTTGCTAATCGCAAGTTTTATGCACGCGAACAACTTGAATGTGTACCATTAGCGCACCAATTAGAGCAGACATTGGCTTATAACGAAACGAGTGAGGATGAGACCGATGATGTTTTGAAAGCACATCGTATGATTTTCATTCCTTCAAAGCCATGTCGACAACTGAATATTTCAGAGAAAGTAAACACGGAGGAGGCACGTATCATTACCGACCTACTTAGACGTTTATACCGACAACTCGGCAATAACTTCGACCCACAGAAGTATGTTGGTGTCATCGTGCCTTACCGCAACCAGATTGCAATGATTAGAAAGGAGATTGAGAAGCTCGGTATTCCCGAATTGGAAGAAATAAGTATTGACACAGTAGAACGCTATCAAGGTAGCCAGCGTGACATCATTCTTTATTCCTTCACCATTCAAAGTCGCTATCAACTCGACTTCCTCACCGCCAACACATTCTACGAAGATGGCCAACCCATCGACCGTAAACTGAATGTTGCCATCACAAGAGCCCGCAAACAGCTGATTCTTACTGGTAACGAACAGACATTAAGACAAAACCAAATCTTTGCAGAACTCATTGATTATATCAAAGAGAAGGGTGGATATTATACCATTGAAAGGTAAAATCGGGAAAAATCTTTGATAGGAAGAGGATGCGAAAGGCAAGAAGTGAAGACATAGAAGCATAGAAGATAAAAGGATTATACAGATATCGGGAGATAAAAAGTCACTTTCTCCACGTCGTACTACGTGTAAGCACCATTGGTGCTAAGCCTCCGCACCATTGGTGCTGGGCATGAACACCAATGGTGTTGACGCCTAATCACCACTTTACAGACAATCCTCATATCTGCAATCTATCGTTAGAAAGGACTTCCACAACTGACTATAACCATAACATCCACGACTATCAGCCTTCTTTATAATGAAATACAGCAGTTCTACTATACCTTCAAAGTAATCAAATTCCTGAATTTGAATTATGAATTCTGAATTAAAACTAATCATAATTATGAATTCTGAATTCTGAATTCTGAATTAAAACCAATCATAATTATGAATTAACCCCTCTCCTCCTGCCGTTATTTGGCTGATTTTCCGTAACTTTGCAGACAGATAAAAAGAAACAAAAGATGAAGATAGAAGAGCAAATTACCGTTGCTGCACTTGCAGCTGTAAAGGAATTGTATGGAACAGAAGTTCCTGAAAAGATGATTCAGCTGCAGAAGACACGCAGCGACTTCGAGGGTAACCTCACACTCGTCACTTTCCCACTGCTGAAGACTTCACACAAGAAGCCTGAAGATACGGCACAGGATTTAGGTGAATACCTGAAGAAGAACTGTAAGGCTGTAGCCGACTTCAACGTTGTAAAGGGCTTCCTCAACCTCGTTATTGCGCAGGCGGCATGGACAGGACTGCTGAATGATATCAATGCTGACGAGAAGTTCGGTGAGAAGCAAGTGACAGACGAGAGTCCATTGGTGATGATTGAATACTCTTCACCTAACACAAATAAACCACTTCACCTTGGTCACGTACGTAACAACCTCCTCGGTTGGTCGTTAGCACAGATTATGGAGGCTAACGGTAACAAGGTGGTAAAGACAAATATCGTTAATGACCGTGGCATCCACATCTGTAAGTCTATGTTGGCTTGGCTGAAGTGGGGCAATGGTATCACACCAGAGCAGGCTGGCAAGAAGGGCGACCACTTGATTGGTGATTTCTACGTACTCTTCGACAAGCACTACAAAGAGGAGTGCAAGCAACTGCAGGAGCAGTATGAGAAAGAGGGTATGACAGCTGAAGAAGCAAAAGAAAAGGCTGAACATGAGGCTCCGTTGATTAAGGAGGCACACGACATGCTCGTGAAGTGGGAAGCTAACGACCCAGAGATTCGTGCTTTGTGGGAGAAGATGAACAACTGGGTATATGCTGGTTTCGACGAGACTTACAAGGCTATGGGCGTTGGATTCGATAAGATTTACTACGAATCAAACACTTATCTTGTTGGTAAGAAGAAGGTGGAAGAGGGTCTTGCAAAGGGTCTCTTTATCCGCAAGGAAGACAACTCTGTATGGGCTGACCTCACCGATGAAGGCTTAGATCAGAAACTCTTGTTGCGCAAGGACGGCACATCGGTTTATATGACACAAGATATTGGTACGGCAGAGATGCGTTTCAACGACTACCCTATCGACAAGATGATTTATGTCGTTGGTAACGAGCAGAACTACCACTTCCAAGTTCTCTCTATCCTCTTGGACCGTTTAGGCTTCAAGTGGGGTAAAGACCTTGTGCACTTCTCATATGGTATGGTTGAATTGCCAAACGGTAAGATGAAGAGTCGTGAGGGAACAGTTGTCGATGCAGACGATCTTGTTGCATCAATGATTGAGAACGCAAAGAGTCTTAGCGAGGATAAGGTGAACAAGTTGGAAGGTATCACTGAGGAAGAAAAGAACGAGATTGCACGTATCGTGGGTATGGGTGCACTGAAGTACTTCATCCTTAAAGTTGATGCGCGCAAGAATATGCTCTTTAACCCAGAGGAGTCTATCGACTTTAATGGTAATACAGGACCATTCATCCAGTACACTTACGCACGTATCCGTAGTATTCTCCGTAAAGCTGAGGCGCAGAATATCACCTTGCCAGCATCACTTAACGACGATGCTCCGCTTAACGAGAAGGAGATTGCACTCATCCAGAAGCTCAATGACTTCGGTGCTGCAGTTGCACAGGCTGGTATCGACTATAGCCCAAGTGGTATTGCAAACTACTGCTATGAGCTGACTAAGGAGTTCAACCAGTTCTATCATGACTACAGCATCCTCAACGCTGACACCGAAGCAGAGAAGATTACCCGTCTGATGATTGCCAAGAATGTGGCTAAGGTCATCAAGAATGGTATGGCATTACTCGGTATTGAGGTGCCAGAGAGGATGTAAAGCCCCACCTCCCCCAACCCCTCCAAAGGAGGGGAGACCTAATGGGGTATAGATTAATACACCTTGCTGAAAACTTAATATACAAAAGTATATTAGTCTATATCTCTTTTTTGGTTTACCTATAACAAAGAGAAAATATCCATTTGTAGGAAGCAATAAATAAGATTAAGCAGACTATAATGGCTTTGGAGTCAAAGAACAATACAAGACAACAGCATCAAATAGCAAATCCAATGAAGGAACTTGTAAACCCTCCTACCAACCGTAACGATACCGTATTACCGTTGCCACTTGAGGTGCTATGCCCCTCTTGGGCTGTTGACGCTGCTTGTTCTGGCAATCCTGGACCTATGGAGTATCAATGTGTTGACCTACAAACTGGTGCAAGAGTCTTCCATTTTGGTCCGGTAATGGGAACGAACAACATTGGTGAGTTCCTCGCTATTGTTCATGCTTTGGCACTGATGGAGAAGCAAGGTATCAAGGATAAGGTTATTTATAGCGACTCTTATAATGCTATCTTATGGGTGAATAAAAAACGTTGTAAGACTACTTTTGTCCGCAATGCAGAAACTGAAGAACTCCATCAAGTCATCGCTCGCGCGGAACATTGGCTCCAACGCATGAGGTTACGACGCCTATTATAAAGTGGGAAACAAAGCAGTGGGGTGAGATTCCTGCCGACTTTGGAAGGAAATAGAAGCCCCACTCCCGACCCTCCCCGAAGGGGGAGGGAGACAAATTTGCTTAAGATTTGGTACAATAAGCTATTTCGAGAATAACGATAGAAATAAAAAGCTCCAATAAGTTTTCACTTACTGGAGCTTTTTATTATTTTTCTTAGAACCTTCCTCATCGTAATCATAAAGAGGATTTATATTCAATAGTAGTGGAAAACTATCATAATAAAGATAATCCCTTTATCCTACCCACCTTTTATTTGCACTCCCCTCCTTTCGGAGGGGTTGGGGGAGGCTTCTGGGGGAGGCTTTTTATCCGTAGATAATATTACCGTTCTCGTCCTTATACTCATCGAGACCCTTCTCGTATGTAGCCATAGCGCGAAGACTCATACCTACATTTGAGAAACCACCATCGTGGTAAAGGTTCTGCATTGTCACCTTACGGGTGAGGTCAGAGAACATTACGATACAATAGTCAGCACACTCATCAGCACTTGCGTTGCCCAATGGAGACATACGATCAGCAAAGTCGAAGAGTTTATCCATACCCTTCACACCTGAACCAGCAGTTGTCATTGTAGGTGACTGAGAAATAGTATTGATACGTACGTGCTTCTCACGACCATAAATATAACCGAAGCTACGACCGATACTCTCCAACAATGCCTTAGCATCAGCCATATCATTGTAACCGTAGAAGGTACGCTGAGCAGCTACGTAAGAGAGTGCAAGGATTGAACCATAGTCGTTGATAGCATCAAGTTTCTTAGCACTCTGAATCATCTTGTGGAATGAAACAGCTGAGATATCGAGTGTACTATCAAGCATCTTATAGTCCAAGTCATCGTATGTACGGTGCTTACGCACGTTTGGTGACATACCGATAGAGTGCAGAACAAAGTCGATCTTACCACCCAAAACCTCCATTGAGCGCTTGAATACGTTCTCCAAGTCCTCAACGTTTGTTGCGTCAGCAGGAATAACCTCGCAGTTTAACTTCTCTGACAGTGCATTTACTGTACCCATTCTTACTGCGATAGGAGTATTTGACAAAGTGATTGTTGCACCTTCCTCAACTGCTCTTTCAGCAACTTTCCATGCGATTGACATCTCGTTGAGGGCTCCAAAAATAATACCTCTTTTACCTTTTAATAAGTTGTAACTCATAATGTTCGTTATTCAAATTTGGTGTAAAGGTAAGCAAAAAAGGTTGATTTGCCAAGAAAATACACATAATTTATATCTAAATGCTATCCACAAGTGACAATTTGCACCTTTTTACATTCCTTCCCAAGCCGAACTAAGCAAAACACATCACCCTCTTTTCAAACTATCTTAAGGCTCTTTTCAACTTCTCAGAACTATCAATATTCAAAAGACTGTCCCCCTCTTTTCACCATCAGAATTATCCTTTCTCAAATTATTTTCATGAAAAGAATTATTTTTCTTCATGAACATAAATATTTCTTTTCATGAAAATAAATTCTTCTTGTCGTGAAAATAATTCCGAAGTAATAATTATCTGTAGTTGCACTGCAATGCTTTCTAATTAATTCAAGGCGTAAAATCTATTTTTATTTTATGCCCACAAGCCTATGCAGCGATGTAACCTTTTATCTCAGTTTGTCCTATTTGCCCCTTCTAATAAGGCTACGAACCGCATATACTAAGAACATTCCAGTAGACCCAACCAGTGCCAAAGCCATATCCTTCTGCGCATCCCACATGTCACCTTGCTGGCCATTATAATAGTCAGCTTCCTCTGCAGTCATGACTATCGTCAGTAACCATTCAAACAGTTCGTAAATTAAACTACCCGTTTGAATCATCATCCATGCCATCACAACAGCTACAAACGATTGCTGTTTTACCCATTTCCGACAAAGATAGACGAAGTAAGGGAACATCAACGCACCAAAAGAAAAATGTACTAACCGATCATAATGATTACGTGGGTCATGGAAGAAACCTTTTTCAACCAAACCTAACGATACTGCCCACTCCTTATAAGGAACGTAAGAATAAATGTAACGTGCTCCAATAACATGAAGCAGCGTAAAACCAACAATACCTATAAACGCCGACATTGGGAGTTGTTTCCTAAAGACATCCATCGTCAGCGGTATCAGCAACAGCACAGTACCGATATGCTGCAGCGTTTGTTCATTCGGATAAATCGGGTGAATACAAGTAATGACCGTCACAATCACTACCAACAGAACAAGCATCAGTTTCGTTTTATCTATCATTTTACAATTCTATTCTATACAATATCTGAAGGACAAAGATAAGTCTTTTTTTTATAGATTTGGTAATATCCAATTATTATTTACCAAAAGACGACACTCGATTTTGATATATGAATAAAAAAGTGGATTACAAAATGATAATAAAATATTATCAAATCTGTAATCCACATAAAACCTATATTTAACCTAAAAGAAGAATTTATTTCATTAGGAACGTGAAATGCTTCTTATCCTTATCAGTAAGTCCCACATAATCCACCTCCATCTTGCCGTTTGCAATACGACATAACAAATAGGTGTTATTACTATTAGACAAGTTAGGGAAGTTTATTATCTCATTTGGTTTCTGATAGCCAAAGGCATGAAGATGCCCGGAAAGCATAACAGACACATTCATCTTATTAAGTTCTGGTGTCAATGTTTCCTGCATGTGATATGGACCGTGCCAGTTCTCAAGTGTTGGTGGCATGTGCGAAAACACAACCAATGGGTATTTACCCACTTTCTTCTCCTCTCGAAGTTGACGCAACCAACGAGCCTGCTCAACACGATATTGATCATAATCCACAATGCCACTATATTCTATATCCTCATCAGGCTTATCCTCTCCCGAGTCTATGAACAAGAAATCAACACCTGCTACATGTTGTAGACGATAGTATTTACCTGAATTAGTCGGGAAATAACGATAGAGATAATCGGCAAACTGACCACGAAGTTCATGATTTCCACGATTGAAGAATAAAGGAGTATGAGTAGCAAACATGCTCACACAAGTATCCAGATAAGCCTCCATCATGTGTTGCTGACTTCTCAAACGATTTGACATATCGCCATTAAGCAGCACAAAATCAAGTTTTTTGAAGTCGATATTCTTACATAAATCCTTCATAAATTTGGCACGTTCATGAATATCATTTAGTACTAAGAAAGTTATTTCACGTGATTGTGCAGGGAAGGTTGTAAACTCATGAGGTTTTCCACGCCATACATCAGTACAAGCTGTCTTACCAAATGTCACCCAATCATCATAACGCCACTCAGCAACTTCCTGTGTGAAAACGCGGTAACGATATTTTGTATTAGGCTTCAAACCTTCAATATGAACGCGGTGAACACTATCGGTGAGCACCTTACGCCCCTCAAGAATATCATAATAACGAGGACGAGCCTTACCATAGAAATGGTCAGGGCCATCTGGTGCTATCTCAACCCACGACTTTCCAGGCTTGTCTGTCACCCAAACAATTGTAACACTTGTACTATCCATGTCGCAAATCCAAGGGCCATGAGTTACTTCAATGCCCTTGGCACTAAATGAAAGCAGCAACAATAAACCTAACAATACATGTTTCATCTACTTTTACTTAAAATCATTAATCGTTTTTTCTTAAAAAAGAATCTATAAATAATACGCAAGACAGCATACAAAGTACTATGTTTTATACAACTTTTTTGATATAAAAAGGTCACTGCACAATCAGCCACAACTATTATACTGGCTTTTCTTCACAAACAAATAGAACTTTATATACCATCTTTTCGTATTAAAGCTGTCCAATATAAGTCCGTCCTAACGCAAAGTTTAATCTCCTTTGGAGACATCCTGCATTATGCTTAACCCTCCGCACCATTGGTGTTAACCACAAACACCAATGGTGCTGGGCAACAACACAACTGTAGAAGATGATATGTGAGTATCTTGAATGTTATTATAACCCATCATACTATAAGCCACCAAAGATGAACCTATTCATAAGAACCTTACCGAACAATTCCTTTACACTTCTTTTATTTACTTATCTCCTTTCCAAACAGCTTCTTTCTTCTGCAAATCCTCACTGCTACTTCCCACCATAATCTCAAAGATTCCTGGCTCAACTACATATTGCATCTCATTATTCCAGAAACCTAAGTCACGAGCATTGAGAGTGAAGTCTACGCGCACAGTCTCACCCTTTGGTATGAAAACCTTTTTAAAGCCTTTCAACTCCTTCACTGGACGAACCATAGAAGCATGCTTATCTGCTACATAAAGTTGTACGATTTCCTCGCCATCATAACCACCAGTGTTGGTAACATCAACCGAAACCTGTAGTGTATCATCAACATTAAACTCGTTTGCACATTGTATCTCACCATAAGAGAACTTCGTATAACTCAAGCCATAACCGAAAGGATAGAGGTTTCTGTTAGGAACATCAATATGACGAACCGTTGAACTATGAGGCATATCACCCGGTCTTCCTGAACGCTTATAATTATAATAATTTGGAATCTGTCCCTCAGAGAGAGGGAAAGAGGTTGTCAACTTACCTGCAGGAACAGCATCACCGAAGAGAATATCAGCTACTGCATTACCGCATTGTGTACCAGGGAACCAAGCTTCAAGCAAAGCATCTGCCTGCTTATCAACCTTTTCCAAACAGAGAGGACGACCATTCATCAACACAACAACAAGCGGCTTACCAGCCTTTTGTAGTGTATCAAGGAGAGCTTCTTGCTGACCTGGCAAGCGAAGGACTGCTCTACTGCGTGATTCTCCACTCATCAAAGCCTTTTCACCGACAACAGCTATCACGACATCACTTTGCTTTGCTGCTTCAAAGGCTTTTGAAAACTCCTGCGTTGAAGGGTCTAAGAAGTCGCAACCTTGTACGTAATTGATAGCTACACCACTACCCAACTTATTCTTAATACCCTCTAATACTGTCACAACATCTTTGTCTTCACCACGTGCCTTCCACGATCCCATCACCTCAGAACGATTATTAGCCAAAGGACCGATGAGAGCAATGCGGTTTGTATGCTTAGAAAGAGGAAGTGTACTTTGACTGTTTTTCAACAAAACCATTGACGATGCAGCAACTTTTCGAGCCAAAGTCATAGCACTATTAGAAAGAACTTCAGTACGTTCGCGCTTAGAATCAAGGAAACGATAGGGATCTTCAAAAAGGCCTAAGGCATATTTCGCACGCAGAATACGCTCAACCGATGCGTCAATAGCCTTTATATCGACACGCCCCTCACGTAAGGCTTTTTCCAAACAACGATTATATAAACCGTCTGTCATATTCATGTCTACACCAGCATTAAAAGCCAAAAGGGAAGCTTCTTCATCCGTTGCAGCTACACCATGGTCTTTCAACTCTTGTACAGCATTCCAATCGCTTACTACAAAACCTTGGAATTTCCATTGATTGCGCAGTAGATTGGTCATCAACCAACGATTACCAGTTGCAGGAACACCATTAAGACTATTAAAAGCTGACATAAAAGTCTTCACACCTGCATCAACACAAGCCTTGAATGGAGGCAGGTAAACCTCAGCCAAAGTAGACATTGAAATATCTACTGGTGCATAATCACGTCCTGCTTGTGGAGCACCATAGGCTACAAAATGCTTGGCACAAGCATAAACTGAGTTAGGCTTACCAAGATTCCATTGGAAACCACGCACACGTGCTTCAGCTATCTTACAAGCCAGATAGGTATCTTCACCAGCACCTTCTACGATTCTACCCCATCGCGGGTCACGTGCAACGTCAACCATTGGGGCAAATGTCCAATGAATACCTGATGCAGAAGCCTCTATAGCTGCAGTTTTGGAAGTCTCGTACATAAGGTCTAAATCCCATGTACATGATTCTGCCAAAGGCGTTGGAAATATCGTTTTATAACCATGAATAACATCGAAAGCAAAGAGAATTGGTATCTTCAAACGTGATAACTGCATATTCTTCTCCTGCAACTTTCGCAGATTATCAACCCCTCCGACATTGAGTATTGACCCCACCATGCCACGAATAAAGAGCGAATCAGAAAGAGCTCCACTCTGAGGACCTGTCAAAAGCGTTCCTCCTACATATTGAGACAATTGTCCTATCTTCTCTGTAAGCGTCATCTTCTGCATAAGTTCATGCACAAACTTTGTCTCATTATCTCCCACCTTAACTTCTTTTTTCTCTCGTTTCTGAGGAAGTTGAGAATTTACATTATGTGCATTACCTACACAGAAACAGCTCATTGCACAGGCAATAGCTACGATAGTTCGTTTCATATAATTGCAGTTGTTATATTATTCAGACTTAATATTTATTGTTTGTGGAGCTAAATCAACTCCCTTAGCAGTGAGTTGAATATTAGAAGGCTTCTTTCCTGCCTGCACCACAACCAAACACTTGCCAAAGAAAGCACGACGTTCATTAGCTTGGAAACGCTCTAATGAGAACGGACTCCCATTGTCTACACCTGCTATCTTCGCATCTCCTGATAATGAAAAATGGATATTATTCTCTGCCCATGGACAAAGGTTACCATCCTTATCAACAACCTCTACCGATACAAACGATAAGCTTCTACCATTCGCTTTTAGCACCTGACGATTTGGAGTCAAACGAATGTGATGAGGAGTACCTGCTGTCTTCCGTACCTGTTCACCAACAACCTTACCATTCTTTCTTGCTACAACGCGTGCTTCACCAGGTTCAAAGGTTACACGCCAAGCCACATGATATTCATGATCATTGCGCTTCTGGCGTACCCCCTGCGACTTTCCATTGATGAATAACTCAACTTCATCAGCTTGATTATAATAACACCAAAGGTCGATTGTCTGTCCTTCTATCCAATTCCAATGTGGGAAAAGATGCAAAACAGGTTTGTCGGTCCACTCACTCTGATACATATAGTAGCAGTCCTTAGGGAAACCTGCTAAATCGACTATTCCGAAATAGCTACTACGAGCAGGGAAATTGAAAGGCGTAGGTTCACCGATATAATCAAAGCCTGTCCATATAAACTGTCCTGCACAATATGGAGTATGCTTCACAACATCCCATGTTTGCTCATGTGTAGAACCCCAATAAGCGCAAGAATTGTCATAAGAAGAACAAAGGAAAGTAGGATCTGTGAACGGTCGTTTCTTGCCTGGCATGCGGAAAAGAGAATCACTTGGCATCTTATAATAGCCACGTGTTTGCAAAGCAGAAACCGTTTCGGTCATCAGGAAAGGCTTACCAGGGAAATTCTGTGGTACATCTTTCACCTTTCTGATGATAGTTAAAGCCTATCACATCTAAGGCTCCGCTCTTAAATAAGTTGTTATCAGGCGATACTTCATTACATCCAGCTGTAATCATTCGGGTCGGGTCATAACGACGAACTATAGCAGCCAAAGCCTGGGTAAGCTTTGAATTAAGATTGAGGGTATCACCCTGTGAGAGAGCGGACTTATCCCTTGTATTATTCAATAGGATATTAACATCCTCCAATGCCATTCCTGAGTTATTTACCTTATTCCATTGCTCCAAGACCTCGTTACCAATACTCCAAAGAATAATCGAAGGATGATTGCGATCACGCAGCACCATATCTCTCAGATCACGCTCAAACCATGACTTGAAATACAATGAATAGTCATAAGGGGTCTTTCCTTGTAACCAACTATCAAAGGACTCATCAACAACCAACACACCCAAACTATCACAGAGATTCAGTAACTCTGGAGCTGGAGGATTGTGTGAGCATCTTATCGCATTAACACCCATCTCCATCATCATTTTAACCTGACGATGAAGAGCATCTTCGTTAATCGCTGCACCTAAACAACCCAAGTCACCATGCAGACAAACACCATTAATCTTGATATTCTCACCATTCAAGAAGAATCCCTTTTGAACATCAAACTTTACAGTACGAAGACCTAACTTGAAAGTGTCACAATCGATGACACGGTCATTCTCAAGAACTTCTGTTGTAACAGTGTAGAGATAAGGAGAAGAAAGCGACCACAACTTAGGTTTCTGCACACGCATTTGCTGACTAACCATTGTAGCTGAAGCCACAACATTAAGAGCCTTGGAACTTTGAGCAACAACTTCATGATTCTTATTCCAAACCTTTTGACGCACTATCAAACGACGATTACGACCACTAAGATTCTCTATCTGCGTATTAAGCATTACATTTCCAACACCTTTCTTCACTTCTGTGATAGCTTGTACACCCCATTGGGCTACGCGAACATCCGTTGATTTCATAAGATAGACATGGCGATAAATACCACATCCCGTATACCAACGACTGTTAGGTTGCTGGGAGTTATCAACCTTCACTGCAATAACATTATCTCCCTGCTTATTAAGATAAGGTGTAAGGTCAAAGCTAAAACTAATAAATCCATAAGGTCGAGTACCCACAAGCTGACTGTTTACATAAACAGAAGTGTTCATATATGCACCATCGAAATGAAGCACATAACGTGAACTTGCATCCTTATCTTGTAAGACTAAGTGTTTTCTATACCATCCCTTACCACCAGGAAGGGCTCCTCCATTAGCCCCCGATGGGTGTAGAGCATGGAAGTCTTCTTCTATAGCCCAATCATGTGGGAGGTCTAATAACCGCCAAGCACTATCATCGAATACTGATTGCTGAGGACTATCATCTTGACAAATGGCAAACCGCCAACCATCATCCCATAAGTTACGTTCATAAGCATGTCCTTCTAAACGATATAAACACAAGTAGTAATAGCAGAACAAAACTGCTACGACGCACGAGAGAGAAGGTGGATTTTCTCATATTTTATTAAGTACATTTTTATATTCTGCTATTGTGTAAAAACTTCTCTTAAAGGGAAACATTAGTATCTTACTATGTACATAATGACATTAACGGTCCTTTCATACAATTTCCTACCTATGTATTGATGCTTAGCACCAATGGTGTTGACGTCCAGCACCAATGGTGCGGAGCCTTACACGCATTGCAATTTGTCACCAAGAAAAAGCACTTTACTTATAGCAATTATATTTATAGAATGTTTATTTTCACAAGTTATTTAATGATTACCTTACGTCCATCAACAATATAGACCCCACGTGTAAGCGTGTTTGTCCCCAACCGATCGGCTACCTTAATCCCATCAAGGGTATAAACAGCACCATCATGCTGAGCTGTGGTTATTATATTGTTCACAGCCGTACTGGCATTATTAATCAGACGAACACTACGCAAGTAATATCCATTACCTGTCACAGCTAAACCGTTATTCTTCAGTTCCTGTGCAGCAGCAGCGTTAATCGTAAACACATAGGCCATCTCGTCAGCACCCTCTGTCAGGTTGATAATATTACCGTATGGTTTATCAGATGAAAGAGCTGGTCTGTCACGCTGTCCCTCCTCTGGATTCTTGTTTTGACGTAAGAAAACTTTTGCATCTGGCTTAACATCTCTTACAATGACTTCTAACTGGTACTTATCTTCTACATCCTTAAATTGCTCTTTAGGGATGAGTGTTTCACCCCAATTAATTTGCTTAAAACCAAGCCATTTTGCAATATCTTTAGAAGAACGGCAAACGGAGAATAGTCGAAGATTCTCACCCTTCAACATACAACCCTCGCTTTTTAGCTTATTGCAAAGTTCCTCTGTATTGACAACAAAAGTCACCTGTGCATCGAGTTGAGCAAGTTCAGGTCTTACTGCAATAATATTTTCACCTTTTTTATCATAGATATCAAGCTTTATTTTACCAGATTCACGATGCTCTGATGCACTCAGCGTATCAATATCCATCACCAGCTGGTCGCCTACTTTCAGATTAGTAAAGCGTTCTGCAGGAATTACTAACTCAACCGTTTTGGTCTTCCAATCCCAACTAACAGGTTTAGAGCCAGCCACAATGGTTGATTAGCACGTTTATATATACGCATCCAATCAACATTCATCTCATAATTATGAGGAACTTTATTAGGGTCACCACCATACTTAGGATCCATGTGTGGATAAAGAATACCACCACCATCCTCATCAGGCGTACCACCAATTCCACCATTTATAGCTACATCCCAAACACTATCAATGTCTGCGGTATATTTTTTCTTTAGAAATTCATTGTATTTATAAATAGAAGTTCCGTCAATAACATAATCTTTTGTAGAGAATACCGACCGTACTCTTCCATCTAATAAGAAGCTTATAGCAATATGTTTAGACGAATCACCCGGTACAGGGTCCATTTGTACACCGTACACATGGAAATCAGCAGCAGGGTCAAAAGAGATTTCTCTTACACGCTCAGAGAAAGGATTATAGTTATATTTGTTTGTGAGCGTGAGCTTTTTATCTTTGTCTTGAAACCAACCCAATCCATGCACAGACTGATGAAGCGTTCTCTTACCCTTGAATTTATAAGTATGCTGTTCCCAATTATTCCATTTATCAGCATTGTCATCATTCACAAAGAATTCTAAAAGGTCTACCTCAAAAGTACTTGCACCTAAGCGATGACGAAGCCATAATGCCATCCAAGTTCCAATTTCATAAGGTACCTTTGCCTTTATTTCGATGCGAGAATAAAGTGGGTAATACCGCTTAACATCCCTACTGGACAAGAAACCTGACCACCATCCTAAGTTTGTACCATTGTGATTAGGCTTTAGTGGATAACGAGGAATAACTCCATAATCCACATAAGGATCTGGAACTTCTGGTTTACTGATTCCCGTATTAATTGGGTCACGTGTAGCTCGAATAGTTAGAATACCATCCTTTACCGTAACCATTTGCTCACGATAAGTCTGTGCCATACCCTGTCCAGGGTTATTACCATAGGCATCATTGGCATAGTTTCGTTTAGGGTCACCATATAGTCCCCATATCTTTTTGTTTACAGAAGTACCATTAAACTCATCACCAGGCAAATTCTTCCACCCTGGTAAAGTAGGAACCTCAGATACTTCCGACTGTGCTCTTACGTTGATTACACCCATACTTAGGACGCAAATCATTGAAATAAGAATCCTCATAAGCTTGTTTTATTTTATTTGAAAAGTTTCTTTTTACTTTTATTTTAAGCGACTCTATCCCAATAACAGGGGGGAATTTAATGTTATAGGATAGAGTTCGCTTAATCATTTGATAGAGAGTATAAGTTCGTTACATTAAGAACCTTAAGGCTCTACGATGGTAGCTTTCTTTGTTACGAAGTCAATAGTAACCTTTGTTCCTGCTTTCCAAACATAATCCTTATTAGGTTCTCCCTCACCATTCTTACGATAGAGAAAATCCTTTGTTTCTGGATTAACATATACCTCACGTTTCCATGAGCTAAACTTCTTCGCCTTCTTGAACGCAGGAATATCTGGATAAATACGCATTCTACCTCCATTCGTAATCGTTGCACTCATAGTTCTACCATCAGCATTCGCTGCAAATTCTACTGGAGCACCGCCACAATCGCCCGATAACTTAAGTGGCTGAATAGCGATATCACGAGAATCCAAGGCTACAAAGACAATATAAATACCATCACTTGGAACGACTGCACGATTGTTAGCAACAGTATAGTCTGTCAGTGTCTTCAATTGTGCAAAGTTTCCTTTACCGAATGCCTTTTCTGTTGAGAACTCAAGTGCAGTCCCTCCACGAAGATAAGTGATATAGAACCAACGAGAGTCACCCGCATAACCATTCTCAAATGATGCTACCTCTGGAGAACTCCAATCCCAATTACCAAAGTCATCACCAGTCATATAGAGGTGTTTAACACCTTCTGGAATAAGATTCTCAGGAGTTGTACCACCAAAGTCAGCTGTATTATTAGCAATATCAAGGCTTACCTTTGTACCCTTCGCTACAGGCAATACACTTGCTTCACTCGTTGCTACACCAGGATATTCCACCTTTCCATTACGAATTGTGAACATCATAGTTGACCAATCACGTGCATTCTGTTCAGAATTAGCAAAGAAGTTAAGCTGTCCTGTCTCAGTTGTCTCAACAGATAAGTTGCTACCATTGAGTTCTAAAGCCTGTTCCTTATCTCCTAATGCAGTGCCCGAAGCATACACTTTCGGTGTTTCAAAAGAAATCAACTTACGGTCTAAATTAACATAAACCAAATAAAGTCCAGAGGTATTTACAGTTGCCTTACCACTACCATCCACAGTAACTCCCTGCATTGTTGCCAATGAAGAGAAAGCCTGTGAACCATCTTTTGACATAGCCCACTCTACTGTTTGTCCTGCCTGCAGATAGCATAAACGCCAGAACTCACCATTGCCAACAGCACCTACAGGTGCCATCTTTACAACTCCATTCGTGTTCCAAGCACCGAAGTTAGAACCACCCATATAAAGTTCGTTGGAAAGTCCAGTAACTTCAACACCCTTACCACCCATACGTGCAGTAAACTTACCAGTCAAAACACTATATTGCACCTGAACACTGTATTGTCCTTTCAAAGGGAACTTCAACTTAACATTTGACTGATTTGTCAATGGCTGATAACTATCATTGAGCTGATTGGCACGTTCAGCCAAAGCAGTACCAGTGAAAACAGCCGACAAAGTATCAACCTCTGTTTCGCTATCACGCAGATACAAAGTTGTACCATCATTCATATTGAAAACATACTTACTTGGCAAGAGCTGCTGAGTTGAGTCAGCATTGCTCCAAGTCACAACGTGCGTAAGCTTGTCATAAGTAACATTATTAAGTGGAATAGCCGTACTTCCATCTGCTGTAAGCGCATTATCACCCTTCATTGTAAACTGAATAGGAATGATGGTCAATTCCTTTCGTTGCTGATTAACAACAATCTGATACAGTCCTTCTGAAGGAACAGAGAAGCCTTCACCACCTTCTGTCAAACTATAAGCTGCTGCCTGAGCGTTAGAAAGCTGAATCTCACTTCCCTTTCCATAAGCAATAGGTTTTCCATCAGTACCCACAAAGGATATCTGAAAGCGACCATCTTTCTTCAACCAAGCCTTAAGACTTAACATATTAGCATGAGAGCCAGCAATCAGTCGTCCTGTCTCAATTGGGATAGAGAACTCTGATGAAGAACCTGAAAGATAGATTCCCTCTGGCACATTCACAACCTCATCGTAGGCTATATTATTTTCTGTACAAGCTGCAACGCCTAAGACGCACAACATAGTAAAGATATTCTTTAACTTTATCATGATGCTCTAATTTTGTTATAGTGCTGTCCGACAAACCATGTCCTTGTAAGTTAGTTATTAGTGTCTTACTCTATTTTTAATGTAAGTAATGACCCTATCTTACCATCTTATATCGTGGAGCTGGTGCTCAGCACGTGTGGTGTTCATGCCCAACACCAATCGTGTTAAGGCTTTATCGGACAGCAGTAATTATATTACCAATCTCTATTTTGACTCCATTTCTTCAGCTTGAGTAGCTCAGACTCTGGAATTGGATACCAATACATTTTAGGTTGGAAAACTCTCTGTTCTACTTCTGTAGGTGCATAGGTAAATCCACCTGTAGCCTTCTTGGCAACCTGTACTCCCATAAGTGGAGAACCAAGTGTAGAAGAAGCAATTTCCAACGGCGTACATCCCAAGAACGATGCTCCTCGAAAGCCAATTCCACACGACGCTCATGCTGTATTACCTTACGCATCTCATCTTGTGAAAGTCCACTTACGACATCTGGAAGTGAAGCACGATTACGAACCTTATTCAAATAAATAGCAATATTAGGATTAGAAGGGTCATATTCATTGAGTGCCTCAGCATAGTTCAAATAGATTTCAGCCAAGCGGAACAATGGGACAACATGACCACCGCTACTTCCTCCAGTCTGAATATTAACATCCTCATTGAGGTACTTACGCAAGTAATATCCAGTCTTGGTTGCATTTGGATTAGGACTTGCATCTGCACCTCCAGGGAAAGTAGTTACATTCTTTCCCTTGAAAGAAGCTACATTCATCAAGATTGTTGCAGCCAATCGGGCGTCCCTATTTATGTAAGGCTGTGCTGCTTTAGCAGGATCGTTCCAATCAAAGGCTGTTCCGTCAAGCATCTCATACTCATCAACTAAGTTTTGTGAAGGATTAGTTCCCCCCTTTCCACCAAAGCTAATAGGGAAGTTACTCTTTTCAAAACTTGAGTTTGCACCATATCTACGTACGAAGATATATTCCTTATTTTGGAAGTCATTCTTAAACAAATCGCCATAAGAGGTAGCCAACTCATATTGATTGAGATCGATAACAGCCTTAGCCGCATCAGCTGCAGCCTTCCAAAGAGAAGCATCAGACGGCTTATTAGATTCGTTTAAATCACCAAAATTAACGTAAAGAGGACTGGCAGCATAAAGTAACACACGACTCTTCAAAGCCAACGCTGCGCCCTTCGTTGCACGACCAAAAGCATCATTATTATTACGCCATGGTGTCAGTTCAAGTGTGTCTGCAGCCGTGTCGCACTCTTTAACGATGAAGTCTACAACCTCCTTCATGTTTGGACGTGGAGTATTCTCATAATTCTCATTGAGACTGAGCGTAGAGGTAACAATTGGAGTTGGACCATAACGCTTCAACAATTCAAATTGGAAGTAGGCACGAAGGAAACGAGCCTCTGCTCGCCACATACGGATATCCTTCAAGTTATTAGCATACTCAACCTGCTTATTAGGGTCCAATCGTGTAATATCAAGATTGACATGATTGGTGTTTTCCAGTAGAGTACAACACTTAGAGATACCAGCATAGTAACGATTCCAATGGTCATCAGGATTGCTCAAAGCACTCCAAGAGCCATTATTAAACTGTTGAACATTTGCTGTTTCTATAGCAAACTCGGCATCATCTGTTGCAGCATCTAACATAGCTCCATCTGACAAACGGTTCAATCCCTCTGGAAGCAGTGAGTAAGCATAGGTAAGATATTGCTTTGTTCTATTGTAAGAATCAAACGTTGCAGTCTTATCTATAAACGAATCTTCCTCACGGTCCAAAAGACTATTACATGAACTTAGAACCAGTGCTGTGCTGATAGACACTGGGATGATAATATTTGAAAAAAACTTTGTTTTCATAGAATAAAGTTTCTAATATAAGACATAAATTAGAATGCAAGCTTTAAACCTACACTAACAGTACGCATAAGTGGATAACTTAAGAGGTTATCTTGCTCAGCATCACCCAATTTCCCAAGATGATCCAGTGTGAACAGGTTGGTAGCATTCACGTAGAAATAAACACTACTTAATCGCAATGCACGTGTAACGGAATTTGCAAGTTCATATCCTACCTGAACATTACGTAGACGCAAGAAGCTTCCATTACGACGCCAGAAGGTTGAAGTACGATAGTTATTGCTGAAATTCATCGTTGACAAACGTGGGTAGGAAGCATCTGTATGTGTTGGAGTCCAACTATCAAGTGCTAAATTAGATGCTGTACCGTTGTTTTGGAAAGAGTAGATATTCGCTCCACGGAGATAGATATCACGCTGCGCAACACCTTGGAACATTACACTGAAATCAAAACCTTTGTACTTAAAGCCTCCACTAAACATGTAATTCCATGCAGGGACAGTACTATTACCAATAGGATGAGCATCATTCTCATCAACTACCTGGTCATTGTTATAGTCTTTATACTTGATATCTCCAGGTGCAACACGTCCAAAACGAGGTTGCGGAAGATTAGCATTAAGCTTTCCATTGCTATCGAAATCATTTGCTGTATAGTAGCCATCAGCCTCTAAAACAATAGGTTTCCACACAGAATTACCCTTCTTATAAAGGTAGCTTTCTGGCTTAACATCTTCTCCCTGCTCATCAACACGACTCATAGCATACCATGTTCCAGCCTCAGCAAAGTAAGAAAAGTTATCACGAACCTTACCCTGATAACGTGCTTTGAGTTCGAAACCATGGTTTGTCACTTTACCCACATTCATCAAAGGTAGTATACCACCATAAGAAGCTCCAACAATACCCAATACCTGCGCATAAGGATAAGCAAGGATATCAGACTGCACCTCATGGAAGACATCAAAGTTGACAGAAAGATTTCCAAAGTGTAGCATCAATACCAACATTGAACATACGCTTCTTTTCCCATGTTACAAATGGGTTTGCCAAAGTCTTTTCTGTGAAACCAGAAGACTGCGAGCTACCTGTGCCGAATAGATAACTACCACTACCACCGTATGACTCATCATACATATAGCGAGCAGAAGTCTGATTGTTACCAGTAAGACCATAAGAAGTACGCAACTTCAAGAAATCAACCCATGACAAAGACTTCATAAACGATTCGCTACTAACGACCCATGCTGCTGACATTGCTGGGAATACTCCAAAACGACGACCACGTGCATAGTTATCTGTACCCATATAAGAAGCTACAACTTCAGCAATATAACGTTTCTGATAATCATAGGACAGACGGCCTGCAAAGTTCACATAACATTCGTCATCACGTACATCATACACCTGATAACGGTCATTGTGCATCAACAACATAGCATGAACACCATGATCTCCAAACTGACGCTGATAATCAATCTGACCTTGTAAACCTATACGTGACTGACTGGTTCTGAAGCCTTCTGTAGCTGTCAAAGCTGCATCTGAGCCATACTGAGTATAATTGTAAACAGGGTTATTTTGTGCATCAACACCTGTTTGAGCCAGAGAATAACGTGCGTAGTCACGTGTCTTTGGAGATGATTCAGCCATAAAGTTGTGATAACCAAACATTACCTTGGCACTCAAACCGCGAACGAGCGCACTGAAGTCATACTGCAAACCAAAGATAACCTGCAACGAACGAGAGTTCTCCTTATACAAGCCTCTGTTCAAAAGATTTGCAACAGGATTGGTATACAATGATGTTCCACCAAAACTTCCATTCGGATTGTAAACAGGGAAAGCATTAGGGGGAGTCGTCCAAACAGACTTCAAATAATCATCTGCACCACCAGCACCCGGTGTTGTCTTCTCTGCAAAGCTCACACCTGAATAAAGGAACGTGCGGAAATACTTTGTGATATCAACATCTAAATTTGCTCTGAAGTTATAACGTGCATAGTTTACATTGGCATTCTCTCGTTGCTTTGAATCTGTTCCACGATAAATACCATCATTATGCATTAATCCAGCCATTACATAGTAGTTCAGACCACCGCCACCACCACGGAAAGACAATTCGCTCATCGTCAGTGGTGTGGTATTCTTATACAACTGATTCTTCCAATTTACATTTGGATAAAGGTATTGATTACTTCCTGACTGATAAGCAGCAAGTGCTTCATTCGTATATAAAGCCGCTTTTCCATCATTCTCAAGTGCTTGATTATACAGGCGTGCATAATTGTAAGCATCCATCGGTGTATCCATGATTGTTGGCATTTGGATACCCGTCTGCATACGAAAACCTATCTTAGGAGAAGAATGATAACCCTTCTTTGTAGTAATCAACAAACACCATTTGCACCTCTTGAACCGTAGATAGCCAAGGCTGCAGCATCTTTCAATAAAGATACCGACTCTATTTCTTCGGCAGAGATGTTATCTAATGGAGCTTCAAAACCATCAACAAAGACAAGCATCTGCTGCTTGCTGTTGAACGAACTTACACCACGTGTGAACATATTCTCCATATAGAAGTCGTAACCAGGCTCACCCGATTTCTGTAGAATCGATAGACCAGGAAGCATTCCCTTTAACGAGTTACCCACCGTTGGTGATGTAATCTCCATGAGGCGCTCACCCTTTACGGTAGAAATAGCAGCCGACTGTGTTTTTGAAGACTGTACACCATAAGCTACATTTACGACTGTTGTATCAGTGATTTCTTGTGCATATCCAGAAAGACTGGATAGCATAAGAGCACCTCCTATGATATGAATCTTATATTTCATTGTTCAATTATTTTACATTAAGGTTTACACGTTATTACCATCCAGGGTTCTGAATGAGATAGCCCTTATTGACTTCTTTCTGGTCAATAGCATACAAGTAGCAGTTATCATTCCAAAAACGGTGTTCAAACACATATGGTTGATAATGGATATGTGTCTTATTACCGTCTGTTGAATTAATCTTCAAGCCATAGAACTTACCCTTCATCACTCCTTCGTCACCAGCGATAAGCCATCTTCTGATATCCCAGAAACGATGATCTTCAAATGCCAACTCTACTGCACGTTCATTACGAAGCTTTGTTCGGAAAGCCTCCTGCGTCATACCTGCAGGGAAGTCTGGCATACCTGCACGTGCACGAACAAGGTTAACAGCATCGTAAGCTGCTTGTGAAGGTGTACTTTCATATTCGTTAAGTGCCTCAGCATAATTCAAATAAAGTTCTGCCAAACGGAAAACAGGCCACTGTACATTGGTAGAATTACTGCCATTTACATGTAAACTACGTGGAACCCACTTATGAAGCAAATGAGCTGTACGGTCCATAGCAGACTTCTCAGAACCTCCGTCGAGGAAGTTGATAAATGGGATTTCATCATTCCAGCTACTGCTATGATAAGCAATAGTCTGCTTGAAACGTGGGTCAAGACTGTTATAAATATCAATGAGGTTATCACCACCATTCATATTCCAATCAGCAGGCTGACCATCTGCGCGCTTCTCATAACGCTGAACAAAATTGAATGTTACATATAAACCTGCATCTCCCCATGCCTTGTTCATAGCCCAAGTAGGCAAGTTTGCAACCAAAGGACGATTTGTTGTCTTGAAGTTTCTGTACTTCATATTACCTAAAATGATTTCCTCATTATTAGGAATAGTCCATACATCTTCATAGTCTTTCTCTGGGTTACCAGTATTATGAATCTTATAATGTCCTGAAGAAACTGCTGCATCAATAGCTGCCTTAGCTGCATCAGCTGCCTTCTTCCAACGCTCTCTATCATAGTTTCCATAACCAATGAGGTCTTCGTGACCAGGGAATGCCATATAAGGTCTGTTCGTATTGAACAATGGACTTGCTGCATAGAGTAGAACCCTTGCCTTCAAAGCTAAGGCTGCTATGCGTGTAGCACGACCTAACTTTGACTCATCAGTATAGTAATCAGGAAGAAATTGTGTTGCTCTATCACAGTCAACAAGAATAGAATCAACACAATCAGAGAACGAGTTACGAGGACGTTCTGAGAAGTCTGTTGGATCAATCACCTCTCTTACAATTGGCATACCACCATATCGATAGACACCTTCCCATAACAGCATGGCTCTCATAAAATAAGCTTCGCCAGTAGCACGCTTATTAAATTCAGGGTCACCTTCATCAAAAGGCACTTCATTAATACGCTTTAAGATAAGATTTGCAACACGTGTTGTATGGTTTCTTAAATAAAAGCGACAATCTTCGTCCCATGTAAAGTTACTATTTGTATGGTTGCCTGCATTCCATGCAGCATTGCCCATCGCCCAAGTTGCAACATCTTCTCCCTCATCGCAAGCTGAAGCTAAGGTCGAAGAAGACAACAAACGACGATCTGTATTAGAACTACTCATACAAAAGCCATAGGGCATTCCTTCTGCATAGAGCGTTGTTAATAAACTCTCTGCATCTGCTCGAGTTGAGAAAACTTCATTCTCTCCATAGTCGACAGAGGGTGGAGTCTCTAAGTAGTCAGAACAGGATACGAGCAAAATAGAAGCACAACTACATGCTATATATAAAAATTTATTCTTCATACGAAAGGTTTTTAGAATTGAATATTTATACCCATGTTATAGATTTTCTGTAATGGGTAGGTGTTAATCTCAGTTGCTCCTCCTCTTGATGGAGCTTCTGGATCCAAGTCAATAACATCTGTCCAAGTAAACAAGTTTGTTCCACTAATAAACACTCTCAGACTTTCCAATCCCAATGCCTTGAGCTGCTTCTTATTAAAGGTATAACCAAGCTCTATGTTTTTCAGACGTAAATAGTTAGCATTGCGAATCCAGAAGTCTGAATCCTGATAGTTGTTATCAGTATCACGCGATGGACTCATTGACAAACGAGGGAAACTAATGTTTTCACCACGGTCATAACGGTCTTGTGTCCAACGTTCCAAAATCAAAGTCTTAGCACTATTATGGGCATTGATGAATGGCCACAATGCACGACCAAAGTACTTAATAGAAACGTGTGAGGCACCTTGGAAGAGTGCTGAACAGTCAAAGCCACGCCAGTTAAATCCAGCAGAGAATCCATAGATTATCTCTGGAGTAGGTGAATAACCGATTGGCACCATATCATACATATCAATCTTTCCATCCTTATTTACGTCAACATAGCGGATATCACCAGGCTGCAAACGATTACCATTCCAACTGCTTACAGGGCGGTCGAGCGCATTGATTTCTTCCCAAGAATTATAAAAGCCATTAGAGAGAAGACCAAAGAACTGACCTACACGACGACCTGTACGCATCTGATAAGCATACTTTTCAGGAACTTCATCTTGGAAGAGAATTTTATTGCGCGCAAAAGAATAGTTGAAACGCCCCCAGTAGTTGAAGTCGCGTATCTTATTACGATAGTTTACGTCAAACTCAAAACCAGAGTTCTCCATCTCACCCATGTTGTAAGCTGGCAAAGAAGCACCAATCAACATTGGCGCACTGTTTCGATTTGAGAGGATGTTATTACGCCGCTCCTTAAAGTAATCAAACGAAACTGTCAAATGATTCTTGAGGAAGTTCATATCAACACCAAGATTCAACTTACGAGCTTTCTCCCATGTCAACAATGGGTTACCCAAACGTTTTTCCTCTATCATCTGCGAATAAACAGGGTTAGCTGATGAACCAAAGTTATAACCAGAGAGGTTTCCACTTGTTGAGCCATAAACAGAAGGCAGATACAAGAAGCGGTCACCACCAATCTTATCATTACCTACTTCACCATAGGTTGCTCTCAACTTCATATAAACAAGCCAATCATTCTTTGGAAAGAAAGGTTCTTCACTGACTACCCAACCTGCAGATACAGCAGGGAAGAAACCAAATCGACGACCTGCAGCAAAGTTCTCTGTACCATTATAACCCATATTAAACTCTGCCAAGTAGCGACTGGCATAACCATAGGTCACACGTCCTACAATACCTTGATAGGCATTAGGCACATGATAAGCAAGGCTTGGTGAGTAATATTTACTCTGATTATAGAGCAAGAGAGCAGTGGCATGATGCTTTCCAAATGTACGATCAAAGTGGATTCCAGCCTCGAAATAAACCTTTCTGTTCTTTCCGTAATTGAATCCTCCACCCCAAGTGCTTTCTTCGTTTTGTGGTACAAGGATGATATTCGTTGGATCACTTGGGTCTACCTTAGGAACGAAAGTCTGCATGGTTTTCACCGAGAGACGTTTACTGTAGTAATAGCTGTCATAAGAAGTACTTGCATGAACTGAAAGACCTTTCAACAATAAACGTGACAAATCATAGTCAAAACGCAAAGTTGAGTTAATGGTGTTAGCATAGGTATTGTTATAACCATTGTTCAATAATGCCTGCCATGGATTCTCATCATCAATAGTATTCTCAAGACGTACCAACTTTCCATCTACCATACCTGGAGTACCCAATGGTGTTGCCCAAGAAATCTCTTTCCAAAGTTCACTATTACCAATACCTGGAGTACGGATATTATTGATTTGTGTTGACAGTTGTACAGTTGCCTTAAAGTCCTGTGTAATATTAAAATCGAGATTTGAACGGAAGTTGTAACGTGTGTCAGAAGCATTCACATCGTGATTACGATCTATCTTCGTATATTTGTACATACCTCCTTGATTGAAGAAACCAGCAGAGATAAAGTACTTCATACGATCTGTACCACCTGAAATATTGAAGTTGTGCTGTGTACGGAGAGAAGCCTTACGCAAGAACTTACCCACCCAGTCAGTACTTGGATGCATAATAGGGTCTGTTCCATCACGATAGAGCTGAATATCTGCTTCGGTAAAGCGTGGAACATAAGATGTACCCTTTGTGTAAGCATCATTTTTCAAAGCTTCATTATACATCTCACAATACTCTGCACTATTTAAATAATGTGGTAAAGCTGTAGGTGATTGAACTGCGAAATTACCAGAATAACTCAAGTGTGGCTTACCTTTCTGACCTTTCGAGTTGTTATTAAGATAACACCATTCGCACCACGTACACCATAGATAGCAGTAGCAGAAGCATCCTTAAGAATACTTACCGACTCAATTTCATTAGGGTCGAGTCCATTGTAATTTGGACGCTCTACACCATCAATCATTACTAAAGGGGCTGTGTTGTCTGAGAACGTACTCACACCACGAATCAAAAGGGTTGAGTTGTCTTCACCTGGCGCACCACTTCTCTGCATAGCAATAAGTCCTGGCATCTTACCGACCAACATATTACTAATATTTGCCTGTGGGGTTTGTACCAAGTCTTTTGTTGACACTGATGCAATAGCACCTGTTACGGTTGCCTTCTTCTGTGTACCATAACCTACGACAACAACTTCATTAAGGGCTTGTGCTTCATCTTCCTTTAAGGTAATCTTCAGATTGGCACCACTCTTCGCAGCTACCTCACGAGTAGCAAAACCAATGTATGAAATAGAAAGTACGCTATTTGCTGGAGCTTCTATCGTAAACTCTCCATCGGTATTCGTAGCTGTTCCTATCGTTGTTCCTTTTACAAAGACACTCGCACCGATGATTGGATCACCATTGGCCTCAAGAACAACACCCGAGATTTTATGCTTCTCTGGTGTATATTGTTCCCGCTCATTAATAGCTACTGCCTTTTTTTGTTCAGAACTCTCAACTCTTTCCTTTACCACAGGGGCAAGGCTTAATACAATAGTATTATTGTTGAAAGAATATTGAATTCCATGAGGAGAAAACACATGTGTAAGGGCTTTCTCTAAAGGCCAGTTCTTACATACCAATGTTACTTTCGTCTTAGAGTTAAGTACATTGTTACGATACACAAATGTGTAATTCGTTTGTTGTTCAACTTGCCGAATAAACCGACTGATTTCTTCGTTTTGGAGATTTAGGCTCACATTACCACGCTGCGCCAACAACATTGTCGGTATAAGTGATAAAACCATAACCAACAAGCAACGCAGAAGGAATCTCCTTCTTGTTTTTAGATTGTTTGCCATATACTATGTTTAGTTATAAGGGTTTAGATATAAAGATTTATTCTATGATTATTGTTCCATTATCTGTATGATAATTAAATTTATACTGCATCTTCAACGAACTAAGTACACTTTCCAATGATTCATTATAGAAGGTACCCGTGAGGAGGTCGTTAGCTAACTTCTTATTACGAAGCTGAATGCGTACGCCATACCAATCCTCAATTTCATGTAACACCTCAGCCAACGGCTTACTATTAAATGCCAGATAGCCTTCTTTCCAACGTGCATCGGTTGTCGCATCATTGTCACAGATTTTAAACTGATGCGAAGCAAGCTTATAGATTGATTTCTTTCCTGGATAAAGACGATAATCTTCTTTCAGCGCCTCTGATGTAAGTCGAACGGCACCAGAGAACAAGGCTGTCTCAATGGCATCTTCATGATAGCGTACATTGAACTCGGTACCCAAGACTTCAATTTGCATATCGTTTACCTTTACACGAAATGGGCAAGAGGCATCTTTCGTTACATCAAAAAAAGCTTCACCTTTTGTCAACACCACTTCACGATGTTTTTGAGGTACTACATTATAACATAATTGGCTATTTCCGTTGAGGGTTACTCGCGTACCATCAGGCAAGGTTATCGTACGCTTACTACCCGCCTTAACACTTACATAAGTATAAACCGGAGCCGAAGGAGTCAATGAGTTTATCCACCAATAACTGCCACCTACCAATGACAACATCAAAACGAACATCGCCGCATAGCGCAAGAATCTGCGAACACGTGTCTGACGTTTCTCTTCTTTCACATTAGCATAGATATTTTGCAAGATTCTTTGCTGTGACTCACTACTCATCTTTACAGACTCTGACGATGTAGATAAATCATCACACATTAAATCCCACAACTCCTCATCTGATGTGAGCGGAACCTTATTTTTCAATAGCTCAAAATCCATTTGAGATATTTGTCCCGATAAATATTGCTTATATAATTCTTCGAATTTCTTTTCCATACGTTTTTAGCTTATAAGATGTATACGTATAGATATGAAGATAATACCTAAAAATAACTTTTATTAACAAGCAACGTAAATTCAACAAGCAATTATGAAAAAACAAAAAAGGTTCTTCCGTTAAATGTATGGACGCGTTTCGTATTAATTTAATGGAAGAACCGAAGTTACTCTTTAAAAAAACATTGCTAAAACAGTCATCTATCTTTCCTATTATCATTCTCTAACATTGAAAACCATTTCATTTTAAAACCTCGAAAATCGACATATAAGTACTTGAAAAATCATTACATAATTTCGGGTAAAACATCTATAAAGGACGCCAAAAATACATATAAAAAGCAAGTTTGCAATCAACAGAGAATCAATTAGTTACAGAGTAGTAAAATAAAAGGTGCTTAATTGGACTTCAAAAGGGCGTTAGTAAGACCTCAAAAGGGCACCTATTGCAACTCAATTGGGCGTTTTTTAGAAACCAAAAGAGCATATATAGGTTACGAATCAGATGAAAATATTTTACATATATCGATTAATAAGAGAATATGCCGTTTGGTAAAGCCAGATAGAGATAGTATATATTTTCATTTTCTGCATCTTATCTTGTAGTTTAGAATGCTATCTTGACAACTCTCTTCTAAATATTTTTAAAGTAGATGTAAGATAGTTTTTTACAGTCTGTGAAGATAAGTTCAGGGACTCTGCAATCTCTTGAATGGGCATATTCTTTTCACGACTCATCTCGTAAATCTGACAAGCACGCTTTGATAACAGTTTCTTTACCTGCCGAATTCGATCAACCGACTCATGGTAATCAAGCTGTTCTTCTGGTGTTGCAAATGAAGATACTTTATCACATGCTTGACGATAGTCCTCAAAATCAAGCTGTGCCACCTGCTTCCTAAAACTATCAATAATTAAATTACGAGCAATGGTAAATATCAAGGCATTTACATTACCATAGCAATCTAATTGTTCACGCATATTCCACAATTTCATAAAAGTTTCTTGAACGATATCTTCTGAAAGTGAAACATTCTTTGTCTGCGCCAATATGAAGCTATATAACTTGTTCGAGTAATACATATACAATTCTGAGAAAGCCTCGTAAGAACCTTCTCTCAACTGCATTACCCACTTATCATAAATGTCTTCCATTGCAATAGAACTTATTTGTCTTCGCACTATTCCAACACTTCTCACTCATACTAATTAGCCATTTAAATTACTATTTTTGGAGATAGGTTGATTAGTACTTAATATTGCTTAGCGATGCAAATATATACATATTCTTTTACAATCTATCACATTTCATCTTATTTTTTTAATTATATCGTAGACGAAAAGTTAATTAGCAACAAAGAATAAAGTTTTATATCTAAAACTAATTATCTGAAAATAAATGCGTTACACAATCCACCAAGTTATCTTCAGCACATTTACAAATCAAAAAATAAAATCATCCAATGAGCCTTGACTCAATCTTTAATAGAAAGCACCTCCCTTTAAGTCATCTCCCCTTCAACCTATCATCAGATACTTTCGCCTTTCTATCATCCCCTTTCTCTTATCTCGAATTATTTTCAAGCAAAAAACAACGCCCCTTAAGTTATCTTTAAGTAGTTTTATATTCGCATTAAAGGATTCAGCAGCTGCGGAGAAAAAAGACAAGTTCTTGGTATTTTTTTAAATTTCTGCAACTTTTATATTCCTATTAACAGCAACTTATCACTTTGTATAGACAATAATTTAATTTCCTGTCACTACTGTCACTACCAAAAGAGATACAAGTTATTCATTATCAAAGCCTTTACAAACAATGTTAAAATGACAGGAAATAAATTTTAAACTTAATAGTATGATTAAAGATGAAAGTGAGTTCTGAATAAAGGTTTGAGTGAGTTCTGATTTTATCCATTAATCACAAAGTACACTTTAAGTACCCCTACAAAGAAAAATCCCTTGCAAATCATCGATTCACAAGGGATTTATAGTACCCAGACCCGGGCTCGAACCGGGATGGGTTGCCCCACTGGTGTTTGAGACCAGCGCGTCTACCTATTCCGCCATCTGGGCATGGCTGTTGTTTGAACAACGGGTGCAAAGGTAGAGAGAAAATCTGGATTTGGCAAATTTTTGAGGAATTATTTAATGACAATACTTTGATTAATGCATATTTGTAGTATTTTACAATAAAAGATTTGGAGGTATGAGTTATAAAAGGTATCTTTGGAGAAACAAATTCGGTTAGCTTAAATAGATAATGACTACGAAACAGAACAACTATTGCGTAATTCTTGCCGGTGGCAAGGGACGAAGACTATGGCCCTGCAGTAGAGATAAGTATCCAAAGCAATTTATAGACTTCTTTGGCGTGGGTCGTACTCAGCTTCAACAAACATTTGACCGCTTTGCAAATATTCTTCCAAAAGAGAACATTTATATTAATACCAGCTGTGATTATCTTGACCTTGTCAAAGACCAGTTGCCTGAAGTGGCGGCCGACCATATCATGGCTGAGCCAATACACAGAAACACTGCGCCAAGTGTTGCATGGGCAGTGCATCGTATTATGATGTTCGATCCTAAAGCTAATATCATAATATCACCTTCTGATCATAACATTGTTAATGATGATGCTTTCTTCCGTAATATAAAAGAGGGATTATCGTTCGTTGAGAAGAATGATGCTATACTGACGATGGGGGTTAGCCCTACCCGACCAGAACCTGGATACGGATATATACAAAAAGGTGTCTACACTGGTAATGGCGATATATATAAGGTGCAAGCCTTTACTGAAAAGCCAGACCGAGAATTTGCTCAAATGTTCATGGATAGTAAGGAGTGGTGTTGGAATACAGGTCTCTTCCTCTCTAACACAAACTACCTTCGTCAATGTCTCTATGGCTTCCTTCCTTCTGTTTTGCGTGAAGGTGAAATGGGCAGTAAGATAACAACGATAGAAGATGAAGAGGCTTTCATACATGATAATTTCCCACGCTATCCTAACATTTCATTAGATTATGGTATCTTAGAGAAGTCGGAGAATGTTTATGTGATGAGGTGCGACTTTGGTTGGGCAGATCTTGGAACGTGGCATGGTGTTTATGAGTCACTAAGCAAGCGAGATGGCGATAATGTTATCATTGACTCGGATGTTATCCTTGAAGATGCAGCTAATAATATTATAAAGCTTTCTAAAGGTAAATTAGGTGTTATCAACGGACTTGATGGCTATATCATTGCAGAAAAGGACAATGTATTACTTATCTGTAAGAAAGAAGATTCTTCTGCATTGGTAAGGAAATATGTGAATGAGGTACAGATAAAGAAGGGGGACGAGTTTGTATAAATAAAAACCTCCCCCCAACCCCTCCAAAGGAGGGGAGCAGCAAGTTTGGTAAAGGTGGGGAATACTTTGTTAAATGACTCTTCCATATATTAAGACAGGGATATGCAATGACAGTATATCCCTGTTTGATAAAATCACAACCGTATATAAAATCTTGCTGATACCTTCTAACTACCTCATATATTTATATTTATCGATAACAAAGACTTCTGATCTATTGTCAGAACTAATTCTTAAACTATCCACAGCATACATTCCGAACCTTCCTCTATGCATATAAAGTATACCAGGAGTATTCTTTGAGGATTCAATAGCATCAGATGTGCGAAAAACAAATTCTTCATTTGTCCCAAGTATCTTTATACGATAAAATAATTTCAATTTCCTTCCCTTTCGCATTGATATCCCAAGATACTCTTTTATAACAGCATCCCTTTCCACTACCTCTTTTACACCAAAATCTCGATTCACATAGCAGATTACAGGAGTAGTCACAGCTACCATTAATGGTATAAGAAAAGAATAGACAAGCATAAAAATAAAGAAAAAAAGAACTCTCTCCCCTGTGTTATTCTTCCTATACTTATATATCACGGTGGCAAGACTAAGGACAAGTGCAATACATGCAAATAGATACTTGTAATCACTATTTAAAAAGGAAAGGCAGTATTGTGTTACTTCCTATCTTTTCGAGATCAAAGACATGCAGAACTAACATGGAAAGCCCTGCAAAGATTAAGCCTATTATCAAATAAACCAGTAACAAAAACAATATACCAAGAATCCACCTTGCCGGCTTGACCCTATCTATATTTTCCCAACGATGCTCTTCGTCAATTAGCCAATCAGTCCATCTATCATCCCGTATATTCTTCATAAACATTCGTATAACTGGCAAACGGTGATATACACGTCATAATATATCTCCATTCAATAATATTTTTTATAATTTAATACTACTCTTACTAAACTTTGAAAATCTTTACAACAATCTCTTTCTACCCCTCAAATTGTACATGATATTTGATATTAACATCAGCGACGCTGTTCATTGATAGGAAATGGATCATTCTGCAACAAGTGTTGTTGATGAGAATGAGTCTTCTTTATACACCACACTATCTGCTACATACAATCCAAAATAACCTTTATGTAAATAGATAGTACAAGGGCTATTTTGTTTCCAATCATAAGAAAAACCATTCGTGAATACTATCTCTCGCTTTATCTGTGGAAGATAAAAGTTATAACAAACAAAACTTCCGGCATTTGCCACCCAAAAAACTTTTCCAGTGAATATAGCCCTCTGCGTTATTATCTCTTTGTTACCATAATTAGAGTTGGGGTACAGAATAGCAAAAGAAACGAAACCAAATAGGAAATAACATAAGACAGGATTGAAAAACATAAGTAAGAAGAACATAGTCACACGATTATTCCCTCTTCTCCAACGCTTCTTTGAGACAATGATTATTAAACTTAGGATGGCATCCAAAATAATACAAAACACCGTATGATTAATAGGCAATTCACTGAAAGGCATTAAGGTATAGCTATAAAGTTTATTGCCCGTCTTTAGAATCAAGAAAGCTACAACAAGGATAGCAATGAACAAAAGACTACCCAATACAATCCCTGTCCACGTGCTTACACGTTCTTTCCAACCAAACGAGCCAAATCTCTCCCATCGGAGCTTGTCATTAATCAACCAATCTGACCAATTATCATCTTTCGTTTCCTTCATAGAGATTCTTTATAAGCAAAAACGGAGATATATACCTTATGATATATCTCCGTTTTGTTCGTTTTCTGTTTCAGCACCTATCACTTAATCCAATTCCTGGAAAGCCTTGAAAATCTTTGCAGCAATCTCCTTCTGCTCCTCAGCATCAACCTGTACGTGATGCTTGAAATTAACATCAGCCTCACTGTTCATTGGCAAGAGGTGGATATGTGCATGATTAACCTCTAATCCCAAGACGACCTGTGCTACCTTCTTACATGGAAAGACTGTCTTTATTGCACGTGCAACCTTCTTTGCAAAAACCTCAAAGGCTGCAAGTTCCTCATCTTCCATATCAAAGATGTAGTCAACCTCCTTACGAGGAATAACAAGTGTATGTCCCTTTGTTACTGGATCAATATCGAGAAAAGCATAGAACTGTTCGTTCTCTGCACACTTGTAGCTTGGAATCTCACCCGCTGCAATCTTACTAAATATTGTCATACAAACCTCCTTGTTTTAATGTTATGCATCAATTGAGATCTTATCAATACGCAGAGTGATAGTACCACGAGGGATAGTGATTTCAACCTCATCGCCCACCTTCTTATTCAACAAGCCCTGTGCAATAGGAGTCTTGATTGAAATCTTATTCTGCTTCAGGTTAGCCTCTGTCTCACTAACAATCGTATACTTCATCTTAGCATTTGTCTTTACGTTTGTCATCTCAACAGTAGACATAATCTGTACGGCATCAGTGCTCAAACGTGACACATCAACAATCTTTGCTTGTGCCACGGTCATCTTCAATTCAGCAATACGTGCTTCAAGATGACGCTGTGCCTCCTTAGCAGCATCATACTCAGAATTCTCACTCAAGTCACCCTTATCGGCAGCTTCGGCAATAGCAGCAGATGCCTTGGGACGTTCAACAGATTCTAAATACTGCAAATCGGCTACGAGTTTGTCGTAACCTTCCTGTGACATATAAGCCATAATATCTTGTTTTAAAAATTAATCGTTTTTCAATAGACATAAAAAAGATAGAATTCCAACATCAATCTCACTGAATGTCGGAATCCCATATCCTTAAACGTCTTAATCCTTTTATTTTTTGCAAAGGTAGGCTTAAAAAATGACATAACAAAGTTTTAACGGATAAAAATGCTTTTTTATAAGCTATATTTCAACTTTTCTTTCAGACTTTAGTCTTTCTTTCTGGTTATATTCAACTTTCTTTATATAAATCCTCTTTACATTACATCCCCTGTTGCCAAACAAGTAATGAACCGGTAATGTCAACTATCTCGGCTCTGGTGAAACCATTAACCAAAATCGGTCATTAGAGGTTAAACTATCATTTTGTCATATAAACTACTTGATATAAATCAATAATACATCATATGCTAAAAAAATACATTGGAAAAGTTGCAAATATAAAAAATACTCTTTATCTTTGCAACGTGTTTTTCATAGTATTAGATTTAAGGTTAACAAAGGTTGGACTACAGCGGTAGTCCTTTTTTTATGTCTTTAAGTCTGATATCACAAACATTTTATCGGTAAATACTGGCTTACAGAACTTATCAATATTAACCGATAAGCATACTCCCAACAAGCAACATATTCTTATCTTATTATAAGAATAACGACCATTAAAACCCTATTCAACCATACCCAACAACACTTTTAACATCCAACACATCTCGTGCTGGTGCTTAGCACCTATTGTGCGGAGGGTAAACACCAATGGTGCGGAGCACTTAACGCATTGCAAGATGTAGCCAAGCTGAGAACAACTTATTATTAGCTAAGGGCTACGATATTGATTCTTTAGAATATAACAAAAACATATATAGGCTGCTACAGACGCCAATGAGCATCTGTAACAGCCTATATTCATTATTTAGTTATACTTTCCTTTAAGATATCATCTACCCTTCACCATTCCCAAGAAGTATTCATGCACACGCATATCACTATCCAATTCTGGATGAAAAGCAGTAACAAGTTGGTTTCCTTGGCGAGCAGCTACGATATGACCTTCAACCTCTGAAAGGGTTTCTACCTCATCAGCAGACTCCTTTATATAAGGTGCACGGATGAAAGTCATTGGGATATCGCCATCAATTCCCTTAAAAGGAGCCTCCGTATGGAAACTACCCAACTGACGACCATAGGCGTTACGAGCAGCAGTCATACGCATTGTGCCCAATCGAGGAGGAACTGGAGCAGACGGACTATTCCCCTCTACCTCACGAGCAAGGAGTATCAAACCCGCACAAGTACCAAAGACCGGCAATCCTGCTTCGATAGCTTCACGGATAGGATCAAGCAAACCAAGGTCACGAAGGAGCTTTCCTTGAGTGGTACTCTCACCACCAGGGATTATCAATCCATCCTTCTCCTGCTGCCAATCCTCCAATCGGCGCACCTCAAAGCAATCAACTCCCAGCTTATGGAGCATCATTTCATGCTCTAAGAACGCTCCCTGCAGGGCAAGAACGGCAATTCTCATTGTCCACGCTCAGCCATGAGCACTTCAATTTCATGCTCGTTGATACCAACCATAGCCTCACCCAAGTCTTCTGACAACGCTGCCAACTCCTTAGGATTATTATAGTTTGTAACTGCCTTTACGATAGCTGCGGCACGCTTAGCTGGGTCACCGCTCTTGAAGATACCAGAACCAACGAACACACCCTCTGCACCTAACTGCATCATCAACGCAGCATCAGCAGGAGTTGCCACACCACCAGCAGCGAAATTCACTACAGGAAGCTTACCATTCTCATGTACATACTTCACGAGGTCGTATGGAGCCTGCAACTGCTTAGCCGCCTCAAAGAGTTCGTCCTCACGCTTACTAACGAGTTCACGAATCTGACTCTGCATCAAACGCATATGGCTAACAGCCTGTACAACATCACCTGTACCAGGCTCACCCTTTGTACGAATCATTGTTGCACCCTCTGCAATACGGCGTAATGCTTCGCTCAAATTACGTGCACCACAAACGAATGGCACCTCAAATTGTGTTTTGTCAATATGATAGATATTATCAGCAGGAGATAGAACTTCACTTTCATCAATGTAATCAATCTCAATCGCCTGCAAAATCTGAGCTTCAGCGATATGACCAATACGGCACTTTGCCATTACAGGAATCGTCACAGCCTCCTGAATGCCTTTAATCATCTTTGGGTCACTCATGCGCGAAACGCCACCAGCAGCACGAATATCAGCTGGGATACGTTCCAATGCCATTACTGCACAAGCACCTGCAGCCTCAGCGATACGCGCCTGCTCTGGTGTTGTTACGTCCATGATTACACCGCCCTTTAACATCTGAGCGAGGTTGCGGTTTAGTTCTTGTCTATTTGCCATATTACTTTAATTTTTAGATTTCTACCATGTTTCACTCACGAATGAGTGTACATGAAGATGTTATATGTGTTAGTTACTATTAGAAATTCCTTTTAAAACGATGAGAAAAGCGTAAGAACAATACACAGATTTATGAGCTTTAAAAGCTTATATGCTGTCCCCTACTTCATCCCATTAGGCTCTCCCCTCCTTGATGTTACAACTTTGAGGACTTATAGAGTTGCCCCCTACTTTATCCCGTTAGGCTCTCCCCTCCTTTGGAGGGGCTGGGGGAGGTCCCCCTACGACCTTCGCCACTCACTCGGAGTCTGTCCCATCTGCTTCCTAAAGAACTTAGAGAACTGAGCTTGTGAGGCAAAACCATGCTCATATGCAATCTCTTGAATGGTCTTCTGTGTCGTTCGAAGCTGACAAGCAAGTGCCTCTGCCAGTGTATGATCAATGATACATTTGGGAGACTTACCAGATATTCGATGCGCCACCTGCGACAGATAACGTGGAGAAACATTCAGACAGTCAGCATAAAAGGCAACATCACGATTCGTATGATAATGCAACTGAACAGCTTCTAAGAATTCATTATACAGCTGACTACTCCGTCCACTGAAATCACTCTTCCTTGCCACAAGCGTTCTGACATACTCCCGAGCATGTTGTAACGCTTCATCCATCGGCTCGTCTTGGCTAAGATAGACCGCAAGCGCTGATGAAAAGCTATTGGCAAGACCATGCTGTAAAGGATCGTCCAACACAAATGAGCGTACAGTTCGACGTCCTTCTCCTTTCAACGAAGAACAATCAAAGATTCTTTCAGCCTCTCCTTCACGCAGAATGACAAGCGAACAAAGTGGCAGCAAACGACAACGTATCTGTGTTATCACGTCATCTGTCATCAATCTGTCACCATTACTTGCCGTCACAATTGGGTCATATATAATATGGTGAGGACGATACTTCAACAGTGCATCCACCACAACAGTCAAGGTCTCTATGGTTCTAATCATTCCCACCTTCACCGTATCAGGCTGCATATCATTGATAATCGCCTCAATCTGTCCTCTAACAATCTCCGCAGGAAGGTCATAGAAAGCCAGAATACCCAAGGTATTCTGTACTGTGACAGACGTTACAGCCGACACAGCATAGCCTCCTAAGGTTGCTATCGTTCTGATATCAGCCTGCACACCAGAGCCACCAGTGCTATCTGAACCTGTTATTGTGAGAATTGTCTTCAACAGTTTAGGTTTATTGTTTTGCATACAAAGTAAATTGAAAATATTGAAACCTGCAAGAGTTATTCCTAAATTGACAAGAAAAACTACATTTCTGACTTTTATTAGGCTTATCAGTCTGATTAACCTTATTAGCCTTACAGCAATCAAAAAGCTTATAGACTCACATACATCAAAGGAATCTATCCACCCTATTATCATCCACTTTCATTGAAATCCTTTTCATTTTAAGACTTCGAAAACTCGTAGATAAGAATTTGAAAAATCATTACATAATTTCAATTAAAACATCTATAACTAACGGCAAAAACACATATATGAAGCAGGTTTGCAACCAACAGTAAGTCAATTAGTTATAAAGCTGCAAAACAAAGGTGCTTAATTAGACTTCAAAAGGGCGTTAATAAGGGTCTTAAAGGGCACCTTTTGCAAGCCAAAAGGGCGTCTTTTAGAAGCCAAAAGAGCATGTATTGGTTTTGAACTGAACGAAAATAGTTTACAAACTTCAAATAATAAGGGAATAAGTTGTTTGTGAAGATAGATAGACTTCTTACCTAATGACATTTATCATGTAGTTTATCCCCCTTTATTAAACCACTTTATTGGAGCTAATCATACCATGTATGTGGATGAATCTCATTCTATTAACAACCTATGTATTTAACGGAAGAACCTTCACAATACTTACTATTAGGTATTGACACATTTATAAAAAGAACATAACTTTGCAAAGTTATTTACAAACCATATAATAACATAATGAAGAAATATTTACTAATCTTGACCGCCATGCTATGCTCTCTTGTATCCATGGCACAAAACACCGACGCAATGCTCTTCGGTGATGTGAAGGCAAAAGAAGGTGGAAAACACCTTTCTCATGCCGTAATCCAAGTAAAAGGTACGAACCTTAAAACTCAATGCGATGCTTCGGGTCACTTTAAATTAAGTAATCTTCCTGTAGGAAGGCAAGTTATCATAGCTACACTCGCTGGTTATCAGCAGCAGGAAAAAGAGGTAGACATGGTTAATAATAAAGGTTCTGAAGTCTACTTTGAACTGGAAAAAGACCCATTGGAGTTGAGCCAGGTCGTTGTAACTGGTACTCGTACCAGCCACTTTGTAAAGGATGTTCCTATCCGTACAGAGGTTCTGACATCACAAGCTATCACTAAGAAGAATGCCCAGAACTTATACGAAGCACTTGAAGGTGTACCAGGTATCCGCGTAGAACAGCAGTGCCAGTTCTGTAACTTCTCTGAAGTACGTATGCAAGGATTGGGTGCTGAGCACACACAGGTACTCATTGATGGTGAGCCAATCTACTCTGGTCTTGCTGGTGTTTACGGCTTGCAGCAGATTGGAACCAATGACATCGACCGTCTTGAGGTAGTTAAGGGTGCCGGCTCAGCCCTCTATGGAAGTAGTGCCGTTGCTGGTGCTATCAATATTATCTCAAAGGAACCAACCTTTGAGCCATCTGTTACTGGTGACATTCAGTTCGGAAACTTTGGCTTCAAGAGCTATAAGGGTTCTGGATCTATGCGTTATAACAACATTGGTCTGAGTGTATTCGCACAGCGTACACAGATGGATGCTATCGACCGCACACAGAATGGTCTTACACGTAAGGAAGTAAAGAACAAGGATGGTATCTCTGACCGTGTAGATGAGACGGTGAACAACCTTGGATTCAGTCTTTACTTCTACCAGCCTTTTGCTAAGAACGATAAGCTCGTACTGCGTGGTAAGGCGATTGATGAGCACCGTTTCGGTGGTGTCATGACAAACGATCAATATCTGAACCCATACACAGACGGTACTGAGGACATCCGTACCAACCGTCTTTCAGCCGACCTTGCTTACACCTTGCCTATCGGTAAGCACTCAGAACTGAACCTCACAACTGCTTACGTATATCACAAACGTCAAGCAACAAACGATACCTTCCTCCATGATTATATGGATTCTCACAAGGATCCAGCACATCCAGACCAAGATGGTGCAGAACCTGACGTTTCTATGATGCGTCCATACATTGCTAAGGAGAATACGGTGACACCATCTATCACCTTCACTTCTATCCTTGGCAACCACACATTGCTTGGTGGTGTACAGGGTTATTTCACTCGTTTACGTGAGACTGGACTCTATGTCATCTCTGCTGAGGATGAGAAGACAAGTCCATACTATGGCGTTCCTTACACTTCTATCGGCAAGAAGCATGCTGACGAACTTGGTTTCTTCGTACAGGATGAGTGGAACGTGACACCAAAGTTGACCGTTGTGCCAGGTATCCGTGTCGATTCTCACAGCTCTGGTGAGGAGTATTCAACCAGCGTAAAGGTTTCAGACAGCGCATTCCCAACAACGAAGTTCAGTAAGACAACGGTCAATCCACGTATTGCTATCAAATACGAACTAACCCCTTCTCTCGTACTCCGTGCCAATGTAGGTACTGGCTTCCGTGCACCTTACGGATTCTCTGAGGACCTCCACCTCTGTAGTGGTTCGCCACGTGTGTGGAAATCATCTAACCTTAAGGGTGAGCGTGCTATCAGCTACAATCTCTCAGCAGACTATTATGCTAAGAAGTATCAGTTCAGCATCAACATCTTCCGCACCAACTTGAAGGATAAGATTCAGTTCTCTCCTGCAGACGATGAGGTTAAGAAGTTCGGTTATTCTTACCAGTGGGAGAATGTTGACGATGCCTACGTACAAGGTGTAGAATTAGGTGCAAAGGCAAACCTCTTCCGCAACTTCAATGCTGGTATTAACTGGACTTTCAATCAAGGTAAGTTTAAACACGAGCGTGCAGACTGGTCAGACCCTAACGATGAGACTGTAAAGGAGTTCCCACAGCGTCTACAGTATGCTAAAGACAGTCGTAACATCTCTCGTTTCCCAGCAATGACTGGCGATATCGACCTCGATTATACCCCTGGCACATGGAGTTTCTCTCTCACAAGCTCATTGCAGGGAAAAATGTACATCGACTATAACTCTGAGGACAATGGTGCAACATCAAAGATTAAGAAGACAAACACCTTCATGATCTTCAACTGCCGTGCTGCAAAACGTTTCGGTACATGTACTGTTTATGCAGGTGCTAAGAACATCTTCAGCTACATTCAGGACGAGAAACACACAGACGACGCAGCCTTCATGTATGCTCCTGTATACGGCGCAACATGGTATGTAGGTCTCAGCGTTAAACTATAAGATACTCTCTGAATTATTTTATTGAAACTTAGGTCGCAGCCGCATTTCCCCACTGGTAATGCGGCTGCTTTGTTTTATACAACTAAGTACAAAATGAAAACAAGCAAACCGCCATGCGATAAATCTTGCTTTCAAACAAAAAACAAGAACTTACTGAACTTTTTGAGATAGAATTAGACTCACCTTTTTCTACTATTTTTTGCTCTTTCCAATACAAATCAGTACATTTGCATATTAAAATAAAGGTAGACACCACAACTAATTGTACAGCAATTATTAAACGAATTTGAAAAAGAAACAATAAAGCTATGGGATTAAAAGATATTTTCAAACGCCAACTGAGAACCGTCATAGAATGGAAAGAGCAGAAAACTAACCTATTATTTCATCAATTGGAAACCACTACAGATGAAATAAAGAATGCAAGTAAACTTATCGTTGCTCCGGGACAAGGTTGTATTATCGTTTATGATGGAAAGGTAAAGGCACCCTTATTGAACCAGGCATCTATGACATGGAAACCGCTAATCATCCCTTTATCACTTCACTGCTCAATCTTGCACAGCAAACAGAGAGTGAACATAAGATGAGGTTCTACTTCTTCCGCACGGCAGAGATGGTTAATATTTTATGGGGAACACCTTCACCTGTCAAATACTTTGAGCCAGAATATAAACTCCCTATAACCCTTGGTGCCTGTGGTAACTTCTCTATTGTTATTTCCGACCCAGAGAAGATGTTCGTAACATTACTTGGACCTATCAGCGACTATTATAGTCAAGACATACAACAGCTTGTTTCTTCACGTATCATAACACCACTGGCTACCTTCCTTGCAGAGAAGGCTTACTCTTATCGAGAAGTTGACACACATCTTATGGAGATGTCAGAGGACTTGAAGAACAAGACGGCAGAGGAACTCGAACGCTTAGGTTTGAAACTTACTGACTTCCGAATCAATTCTGTTACCTTCGACGAAGAGACCATGGAGCGTATTGGCAGAATAGCTAACATGACTACAGAGAAGCAAGCTGCTGCTGAAGTAGACCTTGATTATGTTGGTATGCAGAAACTTGAAGCACTTCGTGATGCTGCACGCAACGAAGGAGGACTTGCTGGTGCAGGACTACAAATGGGTGCAGGACTACAGTTGGCACAGGATATCTTCAAGACACAAGGTAAAGAGAACAGCAGAGAGAGCGAAATAACAGACCGACTTAGAAAACTAAAAGTCCTCTTTAACGAGCAACTCATCACTGAAGAAGAATACGAAAAGAAAAAGAACGAAATACTATCCAAATTATGAAAAAGGTAATTATTCCAGCATTAACCATACTCATCGTAAATATCATAGTAGGGCTTTTGCTGTCTTCATATCCATTGGCAAACATGCTGTTCACCAGCATTGCTATCCTTGTCAACACGCTCCTGACGGTCATACTCTTCCTGTTCCGCGCAGAAAGCACACACAGACTGAGTTTAGGATTTATCTTCGCTCTCATTGGTCTCATAGAGTACTTCAGCGGATTGATAGCTCCTGGACGCCTGACGGACAACTGGTGGGTAATCATGTTTGTTGTTTTGACAGCCATCCAAGTCATACTTGTCTTTCTATCACTATACTATAAAGAAATAATAACCCCCGCAAAATATCAAATGGGAACAAGAATAAAACCTATAAAATGTCCGAACTGCGGTAGCGAGAAGCACACTCAGAAAGATGATAAGTGCTATCTTTGTCAAAGCTGTGGAACAGAATTCTATATAGACGACGATGATATCAACATCAATGTCAACCATCACTTCGACTATATACCCACATCTAATGACACTACAGAGATAGGTAAGAAATTAGGAATCTATTTTTTTATAGCTATAGCTATAGGCTGCGCCTTCATTTTATTACCCATTATCTTTTCATCAACAGAAAAAACTTCTTCAAAACTATTCCAAAAAGACTCTATTGACGTTAATGACGATATCTATATGGCTGTCACTATGAGCCATAAGGGCAATCCTTGTCTCTTTTATATTGTCAATAGAGACTTCTCAAGTGACAGAGATAATGATACGAAACATGTTGACGGTGTCTATTATGGATTCCGAGATATAAAAACAGGAAAAACTCTTGCTGAACAGTTATTAGTCTCCGAAAAGGCGAAAAACAGCTACAACATATCCTTATACAATGATAATATAAGATACTTCAATCAGGCACATCGCTGGTTCTTAATAAATTCAGAACGTAACATCTTTGAAATAGACCCAGAACAGCTCACGATGAGGGATGTTTCAAAGTCACTCTTCAAAAATAAAAATGCTATGAGCACTGGTATTTCCAATGCTCAGCTACTTTATAACCAATATGGGGAGGGCATTAAGATCGTCAACAATCTGGCTGAAATGTATTACTATTTTCCAGGAACAGATAGACTATATACAGAAGACGCCTTTAATTATGCAAAGGATTTACCACCTTCAGAACTTAATGGTGAATTGAGAGACAGCATTTACTATTGTTTTGAGAAGAAAAATGCCAATTCTTCAACTGACAAAGGTGGCAAATACCGGCTTTGAAAATTCACTTTAAATACCACCTTGGAGACCCTCAGAATAGATATAACTTCGCCGATGTAACTAACACATTTTGGGTAAATGATGGGCGACTCGTTAGTGACAGACCTATTACTGACTGGTTTACAGCCTTTAACGCTAAAATCATCTACCAAGATGCTAACTACATATTAATATCCTATAACCCCAACTTATCAGAAACGTCCATGCCTGTATTTCAGTTGAGGTCAACCAAGGGCAATATCTTATGGACACAAGCTTCAGAAGAACCAATATACGATGTGGATTTTTGTACACGCAGCAATGGGCAGATATGGTTCGAAGGTGAAGTAAGATACCCCGATAACCCAACACAATATAAAGTTTATAGCTTAAACATAGACAATGGTAAACTAATTTGTCACTTCACACTGCCCGAAGTTCACAAAATTCCCGCAAAGTAGAAGACAACAACTGTGGAGCATAACTTTCTAAAGTCTATCATACTTCCTCATCTCGTAGGATGCAAAAGATCTTTTCCCATTATAAGTACATATTAAGGTATTTAAGAAAAAGAAATGTATACATCAAACATACAATTTTTAAGAAGAAAATAAGATATGAGAACGAAATATATAATGATGTTATTGTTATGCTTTTTCTCACTTCAAACAAATGCACAAACAGAGAAGTACGTTGAAAAATATGACAATGGACAGATAAAAAAAATCTATTATAGGAACAAGATTTGGGGATATCGAGAAGGCTCTTGCATCAATTATGCACAAGATGGAACGCTTTATTCTGAGTTAAACTATCAAGAAGGAAATCTACATGGAACGATTAAGTATTACAATAAATTTGGTAAGATAGAGGCTATCATTAACTATGATAGCGGTAGACTTGAAGGAAAATCAACAATGTACCACCCTATCCAAAGTGCGGATGAAACACCCACCATTTACTTTACTTCAATCTATCATGACGGTAAATTGGATGGAATGACATACGAATATGATAAGAATGGTAAGAATATCATACGACGTGCGAGATACAGTCATGGTATATGTATGGCTGATACTACTATTACAAACAATGGGGTCATCTATAAATATAGAAGTTATGATAGTGATTATGAAGACCCTATGATTTCTCGTTTTGTACCATTTAAGAAAGCATCAGCAACACCAAACAAATCTAAGACCAAATCGCAGAAGAGAACTGCTATTGCGCGTTCTACTTATTCCTCTTCTTCAAATAGCACTAAGACCACCGTAAGTAGTAATACATTGCCTACTCAACAAACAAAGAAGCAAGCAACTACACAAGAAAGAAAATCCCATCTAAAAGTAAATAAAGATGGAGCTATAGAATTTGAGTAAGCTTTTCTTCTATTCATTAAGCTAATATAATGACCCAAAAGTATTCGTTAGAAGAACGATTATCATAAATACTGTAATCTTAAACAGCAAAAATAAACAAGTGGCTTGAGTGAAAAATATTTACATCTTAAGGGTATTTATTTCTTAAATATAGGTATAATAAAGGTTCTTAATAAGTTGCTTATAACTAACAAGTAATCAAACACTTATAAAATCAGGAAATAAGAGGTGCTTAATTGGACTTCAAAAGGGCGTTAGTAAGACCTCAAAAGGACATCTTTTGCAAGCCAATTGGGCGTCTTTTCGATGCTAAAAGAGCATCTATTAAAAATCAGGATGTGAAAAATTATAACAAAGTAATAAGCTATTAGTCCTATTGGGCTTATTGGACTTATTAGCCTAATAGGGCTAATAAGGCTTATAAAAATTATTAGGCTAATTGCCCTTATTAGCCAAATAAGCCCAATAAGCCCCAATAACAAAATCGGACCAAACGAAAGAATCCGTTTGGCCCGATTGTTTATAATCTTCTACTGATTTAAGTAATCAGCAGGTAAGGTTTTTATTTTGTCAGCTTGATTATCTTACAGCCATGTGCAGGGATGACTGCCTCAATTTTATCGCTTACAGTACCCTCATCAGCATGCTTCCAAAGATCACGTGCAGACCAAGTACCAGTAATACCAACCTTTGTCAAGTCAATAGAACGAGTTGCAGATGCCTGATCACGATTGAAGAGACCGATAACCCAAGAGCCATCCTTCATCTGACCGTACCATACCTCACCATCAGTGTTCCAAAGGTTACGCTCCAATGGCTGACCAACAAAACCATCCTTCTGCAAAGCAAGCATCTCGTCGTTCTGGAAGAACTTCAAGTCGTCGCCAGTTGGCATATCTGTGATAGAGATAGGTCCACCTGCCATCAAAGGAAGAGAGATTACAGACATCTTCTCATTATCATCAGCATAGCTTCCGATACGAATGAAGTCGCCATCAAGACGAATCTTCTTACGACCAGAAATCTTTGACCAATTGATGAAACCATCAAAGGCATTCTCAGAGTTTGGCCATCCACCACGAAGGCTACCACGGTTGTTATCAGAGAAACGATACCAAGAACCCTCAAGAGCATCGGCATCAATACGTACCATATTACCCGCATATCTCTCGATGAGAGCATTGTTACGCAAGTGAGGCATTACAAGTGAAACATATACGCCATACTTCTGTGCATACTTGTTAATCCACTGCATACCCTTTACATAACGCTCACGGCCATAACCCTTATCGATAACGTCAGTATAGTTCATACCATCTTCATACCAAGAGAGGAAATCCATACGTACGAACTTCACGCCTAAATCAGAATAGTGCTTGAAGAATCCTTCAAAATACTGCTCTGCACCAGGGTGATCTGTCACTACCCAACCAAATTGATCCTTTGAACCAGGATGCTTAATGTCTTTATCTTTTGCTGGATCGTAAGCCAGACTGCTCACCTTAATACCATCAGTTCCTGGTATAACAGCATTAGGATTGGTATAATGATACCAGAATGGACTATCGTAAACACCAAGTTTCAAGCCCTTGGCCTTCAACTTTGCAACAATAGTTGTCAAAGGAACTTCTGGAGAACTCTCATCTTTTGCAGTGCGGCTATAACGTGTCATGTAGCCATCGTCACCACTCATTGAAGCGAAACCATCGGTAACAAGCATATCATAGCCATGTGACTTAAGATTGGTTGCTACATAGTCAATAGCCTCATCCCAGTCTTGCTCTGTAAAGATATTTGGGAATGAGCCAGCCTTCTCTTGTGCACGAAGATGACCATATACACTCCAATAAAGTGGCGCATAGTCCATACCTTCAGCCTCTGCAACAGGTGTAAGACCTACTGTTGGGTCAGTCTTATCAACGCTCAGATCGCTGGTTACGTCCCATTCATTGCTGTTACAACTTGTTAGAAGAGCAGCGAAAGCCAAGCTTGCTAAAAAATATTTCTTCATTGTTTTATTCTATCATAAGTAGTTTTAACCGGTAGCTGTGTGCCTTTAGCCTAATAAAATCCATGCATTATACTTACAAAACCCATGCATTGGAGCACCAGCTAACCGGTTATTTATGTTTTTAAACTCTGTTATGCGCTTACGTATTCAGCCTTGAACTTCTTGTTCTTCAAGTCAAGTGTCAGCTTATACTTTCCAGCCTTAGTGACCTTCCACTTCTTGTCACCATAAGAACTTTCAGTACCATAGGCAAGTGCATCCTTAGCTACACCTGTTTCGTTGATGACTGTGTTCTCTTCTGGAGCAAAGAAATAAGGCTTATCGCTTGAGAAACCAGACTTATCGAGCATAAACTTCATTTCGCCCTCAGCCAACTGAACTTCAATTGAGAAGATATGATCGCCTGACTTAGTGAAAGCAACACCATTATCAGTTACCCAACCAGCAGGAGTTGCGCTACCAATCATATATACATTCTCAGTATCCCAAGGTGATGGTGCAGCTGGAGCAGGTGCATCAGCGACAAACTTCGTTACCTTGATTTCATGCTTTGTGAGGTCGAATACAATAGTATAAGTACCAGCTTCTGTTACCTTCCATTTATTGTCATCGCCACCAACAACCATACCCTGCTTTGCAGGACCATCATGGTTGAACTCACAATCAGCTACAGGTGCTTGAATCATGTTGTTCCATCCATCTGATTTGTCAAATGACAACTTGAACTCACCTAAGTTTAAATGACCCTCATATGTAAACTGTAAAGGATTAGAAGAGGTCTTAGCAAACTTAGCAGAACCGTCCTGTACCTTTGCTTTCAAGCCATCAATATCCCAACCGTATGGCGTTGCATTACCGATAAATGACAACCATTCAGACTCGATAGGAAGAATTGGACCTGCTGGTTCTTCACCCTCATAAGTAACTGTAAGCTTACGTGTGCGGAGGTCGACAGCGAAGGTATAGATACCAGTCTTTGTAACCTTCCACTTATTATCAGCACCACCTTTGCGAATATCAATCGCATCGCTGGCAACACCCTTATCATTGATTTCTGTATCAGCAGCAGGTGCGTAAACGAATGTAGCACCCCAATCACCCTTTGAGAGTGGCAACTTAATCTCGCCAGTCTTTAGTTTACCATGATAAGTAAAGAGATATTTATTCTCTGTATCACGTGTCATCTCAAATGGATTGTCAATACTCCACCCAGCAGGGGTAGCATCACCCACCATATAGAGATGGTCGACCTTCAATGGAAGCTCTTCTGTGATGACCACGATATCCTTATCATCATGACATGATTGGAAGGTTATTGGCGCTAAAAGAGCCAATAGCGCCATACCATATTTAACTATTGATTTCATCTTACGAATAGGTTTTAATCATTTAATAAATTAGTTGCCATCATAACCAGGGTTCTGCTTCATGTCCTTATGAGCACCCATGATGTCTGGGTGGAATGGGAAGATTTCGATGTGCTTATCAGCATCTGCCTCCTTATCCCACCATGCATCTTCGAACTTACCAAAGCGAATCAAGTCGATACGGCGACGTCCCTCTGCGAAGAACTCACGTCCCCACTCTGCCAACATCTCCTTCATATCGAGGGTTGCTGTACCTTCTGGAGCATAGAGAACAGTGCTCCAATCAGAAGAAGGATAGTTACGCTTGCGTACCATGTTCAAGAGTTTACCTGCTGTAGTAGCGTCTCCCTTGCGCAGCTTACACTCTGCAAGGCTATAGATAATCTCTGGAAGACGAACCTCACAGTAGTCTGCTTCAAGCTGAAGGTCCTCTTCAGTATCTGGATAGAGAGGATACTTAGCGAACATCCAACCAGAGTTGTCGTCACCATCCTCAAGTCTACTTTCAGTCTTATTGAGCCACTTGCTACCATCAGTAGCACCGAACTTACCAACAGCATCACGTATGTCAAGAACATATCTACCGTTGTGATCCTTCAAATACTGTGGATGTCCGTCATCATCAATATATTGAATCTTACCGAAGATGAACATACCCTCACGTCGACCATTGTTTAAGTTCTTGTACATCTTTAGTCGAACGTCTGATGGATACTTCTTAAATTGAGCGATAGGCATACCTAACTCGAAGTTATACTTCTCTCCCTTAGGGTTATAAGATGGTGAAGCAGAGTACTTGAGGTTGTGTGAACCTTCCTTACACTTCTTATCCTTCAGCCAGTCATTGGCCTTAGATGGAGTAGTCCACCAATAAACATCACCCTTGTAGTGCCAGTGTGTCTCGCCCTGAGAGCTTGGGAATGCGAAGATAACCTCATCACACTTGTCATTATCCCAATCGAATGCAGCGTCCCAACGGTCAGCTACAGCGTATGTACCATACTTACCATCAAGAATGTCCTGTGCATACTTCTCTGCATCAGCATAGCGGTCTTCACCAACATAAACCTGTGCATTCATATACAAGCGAACCAACAATGCAGCTGCACCAGCTTGTGTCCACTGACCTTCAATGTTGCCATTACCACCGAGGGAAGCCTTCTTAACCAAATCAGGTAAAGCATCCTTCAATTCTTTCTCTATAAAGTCGAAGATCTGACGTGGTGGAACCTGGCCTTTAGAGTTCTGTGATAGGTCTTTGAAGCCAACAGAGTAGTAGACATTACGGAACGCATCTAACAGACGAAGATAATACCATGCACGGAGAACGTGGTTCTGTGCGCGAAGGTTAGCGAACTCTGCTTCTGAAAAACCAAACTTTGACGCAGAAAGTGTATTAAGGTCTTCGATTACCTTATTAGCCTGTCCGATACCTTGATAGCAACCATTAAACTCAGACTGAGCCTCACCATTCGTGTTAATCCACTTATGGCGGTGCATACGAGCCCAACGACCACCATCATCCCACCAGTCTTCACGTGTAGGAGTAATCAACTGGTCGGCTGTTTCTTCATTCAATACATGGCGACTCTGGATACTCCAGAAGCCATGTTCGAATGGACGAAGTACTGCGCGGATAACGTCATCCTTCGTATTATAATAGTTGCTTGATGCCACTTGGTCGTACTGTCTCACTAAGATCAGTACAACTTGAGGCTGTCATAAGAGCCGCAGGCACTGCTAACAATGCTGCGTATTTATATAACTTATTCATTGCTTTTCATTATCTAAATGATTGAACGATTGTTTTAGAAGTCAACTTGCAATCCTAACATGAACTGGCGTGTTGATGGATAGTATGTACGTGAACCCGTAGCACCTGGTGTCAAGCCATTCATCTGATAGGTAGAAGGGTCTACACCAGAGAACTTCGTAATCGTAAAGAGGTTGGTTGCAGTTGCATAGATACGAACAGAGCTAAGATACTTCTTCTTCAAATCTAAGGTATAACCAAGACTTACAGAAGAGAGCTTCAAGTAGTCACCAGGCTCAAGGAAGTAGTCTGAGACAATAGGGTTCTGTGTTACTGCAAGGTTCTTACTGTATGCTTTATCCATTACATTACCTTGGAAGTTCTTAATACCATAATAGAAGTCATGGATATTGAAGATATCAAAGCCCAAAGCTGTCTGGAAGAACAATGAAGCATCTAAGTTCTTATAACGGAAACTATGTGTCATAGAACCCGTGAACTTTGGAAGACCATTGCCAACAAACTGACGATCATTATCTGTAGCGTTGTCTGCTAAGATCTTATCACCATCCTTGTCATATACAATCCACTTACCATCAGAAGTGATACCAGCATACTTCCACATATAGAAACTACCGATACGGCGTCCCTTCTCGATACGTTGTAATGTATGGAATGGGTATGGATCCTGTGTATCAACCATGTAATAGAAGTCCTGACCAACAAACTTACTGTTGCTGAACTTAACGAACTCATTACCCATTGTTGCTCCTACAACATTGAGTGTATAGGTAAAGTCCTTCTTCTTAATAGCATTCCAAGTTACATCAAACTCGAAACCAGTGTTACGCATAGTACCTACATTCACGAAAGTAGTCGTAAACAAATAAGGTGGAACAGTCACGTTATAATCACCCAAGAGGTCTTGCTGTGTACGATTGAAGTAGTTGAAAGAACCGAAGAGGTTACCATTGAACAACGCCCAATCAAGTCCGACGTTCCAGTTCTTACCCTTCTCCCAGTGCAAGTCAGGGTTTGGATTCTTACCAGGACCCCATACTTGATAAGACTTTCCATTATACATATAATAACCAAAGCCCGTCATGGTGTCAAGTGACTTATATGAACCGAAGTCCTGATTACCTGTCACACCGAAGTCAGCACGGAGCTTCAAGTCGGTCAACCAACTCTTTGTTCCTGCCATAAAAGCCTCGTCAGAGATACGCCAACCTGCAGACACAGCTGGGAAGTTACCCCACTTGTAATGCTCACCGAACTTTGTTGAACCCTCATGACGCAAAGAAGCTGTCAACATATAGCGTCCCTTCCAGTCATAGCTTACACGTCCGAAGAATGCAATCAGCTTGTAACCATTCTTATAAGAACCCATACCTAGCTCATCCTTCTTCTTCATGAACTTACCTGTACCTAAGTTGTTGTCCTCAAGAGCATCGTTAGGGAAGTCCTTGTTCTCAGCATTGAAGCCAGAGTACAGTGCCTCTTGATAAGAGTAACCAAACATAGCCTTAAGGTTGTGATTACCAAAAGAGTTGCTATAGTTGTTAATCCACTCCAAGCTATGGAGAGATTCCTTGCCATAACTCTGTGATGCTTCACCATCACGACCTGCATTAATAGTGCGGGTGTTGGTTGATGGGCTAAACCACTGGTTATAGTTATCATACTGATGATCAGCGAAGGTCAACTGTGTAGTCAACACCTGCTTTCCAGGATTGGTCAATAACAATGGGAAGAGATTCAACTTAACGGTACCATCCCAGTCAATCAACTTTGTTGTACCAGTATCTTTACGTCTCTTCTCCTGCTCAATAGGGTTCCACTCAGCAGGCTGTCCCTTAAAGTTATAGTACAGCGCAGGGTTCTGTGGATCCCAGATAGGAGTAGTTGGGTTAGCCTCTAAGGCATTACGGAACACATCCCAAGTTGCGTTCTTACGATAGGCAACACGTGGAGCAATATTCAAACCGAAGGTTATCAAACCGTTGTTGGTTGTATGGTTCAAACTGATACGAGCACCATACTCCTGACGACCAGAGTACTTATCAATACCCTTTGCATCACGATAGTCTACCGATGCACGGTAATTAGACTTGATATTACCACCACTAAGCGTCAATGTATGAACAGTGCGAACACCTACTCGGCTCACTTCCTTCATCCAGTCTGTTGAACCACCAAGGTCATAACCAGTACCAGAAGCCAATCGGTTGGCACGATACTCATCAGGTGAGAGCATATCAAGGTCCTTCTTAATGACATCTAAAGCGATAGATCCATTATAAGAGGTGTGCAAGTTTCCGTCGCGTGCACCCTTCTTAGTTGTCACGAGGATGACACCATTAGAACCACGAGTACCATAGATAGCAGAAGCTGCACCATCCTTGAGGACGTCGTAGCTTTCGATATCATTTGGGTTAATATTAGTAAGGTTACCACCTGGTACACCATCAATGACAATCAATGGACCAAGTCCTGCAGCACGAGATGAGACACCACGCACCTGAATACTTGCCTGATTGTTAGGGTCACCAGCACCAGTATTGGTAATACTAACACCAGCCACCTTACCTTGAATCATCATAGATGGGTCTACACTTGCTACCTGTGTGAAGTTCTTAGAAGATACGTGAGAAACAGCTGAGGTCAACTCCTTCTTATCCATCGTACCGTAACCAACCACAACGACCTCATCAAGGTTAGCAGCGTCTTCCTGCAACTTGATTTTGAAATCGGTCTGATTGTTCACAGGTAACTCCTGAGTCTTATAACCGATATAAGTCACACGGAGTCGTGATTTTGGACTTGCAACAGACAGTGCGAAGTTTCCATCGATATCTGTCACCACACCATTCTTGGTTCCCTGCTCCATAATGGTTGCGCCGATGACGGGGTCACCATGCTGGTCAGTTACCGAACCTTTTACATTGATTTGTTGAGCTGCTACGTTCAAGGTGCAGATGAGTCCCACCAATACGGCAAGAATCTTACGCCATGAACTGCTCTCAGTTTGCAATGGTTTCATGATTGTTGATTTGATTTATGTTTTTAAAATTATTTCCTGTCTTTGTAAACGGGAACCCTTTTTAAAAAGGTGTATGCAAGATACACGAAATTAGGGCTTTATAATAGACAATAACAAGAAGTGTAATAATTTTACAAATACTCTTTACTGATTATCAATAACTTACGACATATAATATACAAATAAATATAATAACAAATATAAGCTTTGAAAACAAGTATTAACATCTAACAAAACTTTAATCTATATATAAAACCTCATATCTCGCCCTTTTAACATCAGTTTACAACAAGCTCTAAACGACTTGGATAACAAGCAGAAAGACTGATTTTCACATTGCTTTAACCCCTCTTTTAGCACCTTAATTATCGATGAAATGGGCAAAAATTGAAGTTTCAACTACTTTAAGCCATACTGACTAAGGATAGAATTTAGGACTAAGAGAATTAAGACAAAGATTGGTTTAAATCATTTTAAATCGAAGAATATACTCAAAAAGACTTATCTGTGCTATCTTAAAGATTTTTCTGACTCATCCGAAATATGGAGTGATAAACTAAAACGCTTATATAAATAAGGCACACAGAGCTACGGAGAGGACGGAGATAAAGGCAATATCACGGAGGTGCCGATGGCACAAAGAGTGACGGAGGTGTAGCGTACAGATTTCTGATAAATCTTTTGGTATGAACGCTTTGTATATAAATTGCTAACAGAATTAGCAAACTATCTCCGTCGCTCCACGCACCGACGGTGCCTCCGTGACTACCAGTGCTTGCTTTGATATCCCTCCGTACTCTCCGTCCCTCTGTGTGACATTTCGTCAGAGACCTAAGCTAAGATGCATTATGATCACTCCAAAATTCTGAAGACCCTTTGTTTTTCTGTAAATCATATGTATTAGAACGTACGAGAAAATCATCTAAGAACATTGAAATATATTGACAAAACAGCGCGAGAAATTCACCCTAAAAGGGCATTATAAGGACTAACAAGAAACCCGATGTAACTAACAAGGAATCAAAGACTTACAAAACCACAATCCAAAAGGTGCTTAATTGGGCTTCAAAAGGGCGTTAGTTAGACCTCAAAAGGGCATCTTTTGCAAGTCAATTGGGCGTCTTTTCGAAGCAAAAAGAGCATCTTTTAAAATCGAAGGTGTGAAAAATAATTACAAAAGTAGAGCTAAACCAACAAAAAGCCCCCTCCCAAATGGGAAGGGGTATGACTATTGTGATATTTCAATAAAGAAAATACGAAAGATTTACAGAGGCTTTTTATATATTTACTTCCCCTTCCCTCCTTGCGATTCAAACATAGACCTCTCGATTTCAAAGACTCGTTTTACATCAAAGTAAATATCAGAAGAAGTGTAATTCTCATTCGTTTCGCCCAAAACAAGACGGTCACAACTACCGACTACCATCTGACTATTCACCTTAGGAATTCCAAAGAAGAAGTAAACAAGATTATATTCATCACCCACTGATGTCACGGAGAAAGGGTGTTCCTTACTACCATCACCAGTCATGAAGATTGTATCGAGAATGCGTGATAAACGAACAGAATAGACCTTAAGGCTATCGCTCAACATCCATGATTTATCAGGTTCGGTGGTTGAAAGTTTTCTGAAATGATAAATCTTAGACACAATAGCATTGGTATTAAGCGGATTGCTGGCAAGAACCTTATCTGCAAGCGTAGCAGCAACATCAAACTTACCTTCATTCCTTGCCTTCGACATATCAAGTTCCATGAACATATCCCTACCATTATTAAGGTAAGTTCGTCCATAAACAGCCAAGATTTTGTCCTCAGCAGTCAATGTGGTATCAGCGTCAACATTGATAAGAATATCAACCAACTGCTGAACATGCTGTGGATTAGCATTCACTTCAGCCTTTATCTTATCCCAATTGACAGACATAAATGTCTTATCCGTCTGTGCTGATACTGCTAACGGTAGCAGTAACAACATGAAAGCAAACAACTTTCTCATAGTCTTTTTGAATTTGTTTTTTTATATTTGTTAAGTCTTTGGGTGTTATTGTATTTCTTCTTTATATAGTTGTCTTAGAATCTCGAGTAATCTTAGGGGTCATAGTTTTCTTAGTTTTCCTTATCTTTATAAGGCTGAGAGCGCTCTCATCTCTCAGCCCAGTCGCTCCTATCCAAGTTTCTATACCCTATTGCCTCAGCGATATGCTGTACTTGTACAGCCTCAGACTCTTCCAAGTCGGCTATCGAACGCGCTACTTTTAGGATCCTGTTATAGGCGCGAGCAGACAGTTTCAAACGCTCCATAGCATCACGAAGTAACTTAATAGAGGCTTCATCGGGCTCGGCAAACTCATGAATCATACGCTCAGACATCTGCGCATTACAATGAATATTACGATAACTGCTAAAGCGATCGGTCTGAATAGCACGTGCACGGATAACACGTTCACGAATAGCAGCACTCGACTCGCCCGGTGTTGCTTGTGATATATCTTTGAAGGGGAGAGGTGCTATCTCACACTGAATGTCGATTCTGTCCATTAATGGACCTGATATCTTAGCAAGATACTTCTGAATCTGCCCTGGAGTACAAACACAATGATGCGTAGGGTCAGCAAAATAGCCACACGGACAGGGATTCATACTTGCTACAAACATGAAACTACAAGGATAAGTAACCGTATATTTGGCACGTGAAATCGTTATATGACGATCCTCTAAAGGCTGTCGAAGTACCTCTAAAGTGTGTTTATTAAACTCAGGTAACTCATCACAGAATAACACTCCATTATGTGCAAGGGTTATTTCACCCGGCATTGGATTGGCTCCACCACCCACGAGTGCAACCTCAGAGATAGTATGGTGAGGGCTACGGAAAGGACGTTGCGTAATCAGTCCTGTATCACGACGTAACTTACCAGCTATCGAGTGAATCTGAGTTGTTTCCAAACTCTCTGAAAGAGACAAAGGAGGGAGGATAGAAGGAAGGCGTTTTGCCATCATACTCTTTCCACTTCCGGGTGGCCCAACCATGATAAGATTATGCCCGCCAGCCGCTGCCACCTCTAATGCTCGCTTCACATTCTCTTGTCCACGGACATCAGCAAAGTCGAGATCGAAAGCATATTGATGCTCGTAAAACTCTTTCCGTGTATCCACAAAACAAGGTTCTGGATTCGATGTACCATTAAGAAAGTCAATTACTTGCAAGATATTATCCATTCCATAGACCTCTAACGTGTCTACCACAGCCGCTTCGTGCTCATTAGCTTTCGGCACAATGATACCTTTAAACTTCTCGGCACGTGCCTTGATAGCTATGGGTAGTATGCCTTTAACAGGCTGTAAAGTACCGTCAAGACTCAACTCTCCCACAAGCATAAACTCTCGCAAACGGTCACAACTCATCTTCTCATTGGCAGCCAAGATGGCTATTGCCAATGGGAGATCAAAACTGGAGCCTTCCTTCTTGAGGTCGGCTGGAGCAAGATTGGCGGTGATATCGGCTACAGGAAACTTGTAACCAGTATTAAGAAGTGCTGCAGCTATACGGTCATGGCTTTCCTTTACCGCTCCGTCTGCAAGACCGGTAAGATGGAACAACACGCCCCGTGTGATACTAACTTCGACTGTCACGGTGGTGACTTCCATTCCGTTAACAGCTGCACAGAATGTTTTTACAAGCACAATATTAGTTTTTATTCGGCGCCATAACGCTGACGGATGGTGTTAGCAGTGATATTTCTTTCGACAACTTTCCCATTGCGAATGACGATATTATCTGGTATAGTATTAAGACCAAAGATTTTGAGTAGTGGTGTATTCAGTAGTTTTCCATCACAAACATTGGAAAACTCAATCCCATCACGCTCTAAAGTCTGCTTTACCTCCTTAGGATTGGCATCTACACAAATACCCAAAGCAGCTATCTTTCCTGCTTTTACAGCATCACTCAGCGCACGTTGGACATCAAGACTCTCGTAACTCCATGCTGCCCATGTGCTGATAATAACGACGTCTTTTCCTTGAAAAGTCGTGTTATTAACCGTCTTTCCATTGACATCTTTAGCTGAGAACTTAGGCAACTTACTACCGATTGGCAGTGAACCCAACTCAGATAGATGTCGTTGAAGACGACCCAAAGTGGCATTATCGGGCTGTTCTTTTATCAATAAAGGTAAAAGTTTTGCAGCCTGCTTATAGTCAGGAGATTCTGTTTGAACAAGATAACGATTAAGTAGATACGCACTCACAGCAGACTCTGGATGGTCCTTGATAAATGCGATTGCATACTTCACCTCCTCTGGAGGAGAGACACTTGCTATCTGTTTACGGAACTTAGTCATGAGTTCATTATCCTCCGTGCCCTCTACTTCCATCTCTTTCAAGTGGGAAGCATCCGCTTTTACCTCAACCGCTTCGCCCGATTCGGCAAAGATTGGTTGTGTAGAATAATTAGGGAAGATGATAATCAACGTAGAAGGTTTGCTACAAGGCTTCTCATAAGAGAAACGACCCGCCTCAATCTTGATGGTATCCAAACCCGCAATACCACCATCGGGACTATACACATAAAGCTCGCCTTGATTCATATGCAAGAAGCGTCCCTCCATCTTGAAGTAACCGCTACGAGTACCACAAGAAATTAACAGCAGGGAGAACAAAAGAATGTATGCTATTCGCTTCATGCGCATAGGATTTAAGAAGAAGTGCCGCGAGCGGGACTCGAACCCGCACAGCCATTACTGGCCAAGGGATTTTAAGTCCCTCGTGTCTACCAATTCCACCATTGCGGCAAACCGTTTGCAAAGATAAGGCTAAATCTTCGAACTGGCAAAGGTTTTGCAAGTTTTTTTATTTATTAGCCTTATTACGCCTATTGAACCTATTAATCCTATCAGGCTAATTACCTTAATTTACCCCCAAAACACCATATGGTTCCGTACTTCTTGCACGATAGCGTATCAGTTTCTTGCCACTATCACCCGAAACAATGTTTCCGCCAGTGTTAAGGTTATACTTACGATGACAGTTATTACAAGTACCAAAGCCATCACTACTTATCTTCAACTCATAAGAACGCAGTGGAAGCGTATTCGTATTGAAGCAATTAGGACATTGCAAGTCGTAAGCATAGAAAGGAGAAGGGTTGTCCAAGTTGCCATAACCAACAATAAGTCCATTGTTCAAGCCCACATGTTTCCAGCCCTCCAACCTAAGATCAATCCCATCAAACCACACAGGTGCACTTGATTTCAGTCCTTGATTGTTCTCAAAGAAGAAACAATAACGACCACTGACAATGTTAGTTCTTATCGTACAATACACACATGGCGACAAAGGATTCATCGCTGAGGCAAGGATGGGGTCTTGATGTGTCTCGTTGTGAAAGGTAAAAAAGTTACGATGACTACTATACTCATAGTCAACTACATCACCACAAGATGACAATAGCACTACAAGCATTAACAAAACAGACTGAACAACCTTCTTCATACCTTACTCCTTTATCTATACAAACCACCAAGTCCTCCTCCTTAGGAAGGAGGTAAACGTCTTATTCGAATGGAATCATTGCCAATGCATCGGCAATCTTCTCAATACCTTCCTGTAAAGGCTTTGACACCATACCCTTTGCAAAGAAAGGAATATCAGCATCTATCGTGAGTTTCATCTTTGAAGAAGACTCTGTAACAGGCAGTATCTGAATCCAGAAATTAAAGGATAATGGCGAATTAGCACTTTCAAACTTAATCGTCTTAGGCTCTTCACGCTCGATAATACGCATAGAAATCTGACCAACAGGGTCAACATTCACAGACAAGGAATCCTGATCAAAGGTGATATTCTGTAATCTTTCTTTCACCTTGTCCATGTCAGCATCGCCCGTAGAACCTTCTGGGAGACGCTCCTTCATACGCTGTACATTATTCAAGTCGCTCAGCGTGTTGTAAACACTCTGCTGAGAATGGGGAATCTGCTTTACGCTACTTTCAAACTTTGTCATTGATAATCTTTATTGGGGAGTTTAAGAGAGAAGAACTGGAAGAAAGCTGAACTGCTTGGGGTAAAAGTCTATAACTACCTGTAGGGACGCACGAAGAATGCGCCCTCTACATAAAATTATATTCCATCAATCCCTAAGAAAGAAAGGTCTTTACTTCCAGCGGAATGATTAGAGATTACTTTCTCCAGTTTGCTGGGTCCTTACGCCAATCATGCAACATAGAAACCTCAGACTCCTTGATATAACCAGTCTCAAGGGCTTTCTCAACAACATGCTCATAATCGGTAAGTGTTACAAGCTTTACATTAGCCTCACGGAATGCCTCCTCAGCAACTGGGAAACCATAGGTATAAGATGCAACCATACCCACAACCTCAAAACCAGCCTCACGAAGTGCAGCAACAGCTTTCAAAGAAGAGCCACCAGTTGAGATAAGGTCTTCTACTACAACAACCTTTGAGCCTGCAGGGAGTTCGCCTTCAATCTGATTCTTCATACCATGGTCCTTTGGTTTCGGACGAACGTATGCGTATGGTAATGCCAACTCATCAGCAACGAGCATACCCTGTGCGATAGCACCCGTAGCAACACCAGCTACAGCCGTAGCCTCAGGGAAGTTCTCAAGGATAGCATGAACCAACTCGAGCTTCACAAACGAACGTACATCGTGAAACGATAACGTCTTGCGATTATCACAATAGAATGGTGACTTCCAACCACTTGCCCATGTAAATGGGTCGTTAGGCTGCAACTTAATAGCTTTAATTCCGAGCAGTTTGCCTGCAAAGACTTTCTTTAAATCTTCCATCTTGATAGTTTATGGTTATATACTAACTGCAAACTTACACATTTTTTCTGAGATTAAAGGATAAAAAGACTATAAAAGAAGATAACAAGAACAGATGATACTCCTATCAAATACAAGAGTGATTCTATTTGCTTTGAGTTGTATAACCCTTCCAAACAATCCTCTAACGCTACTTTTCCGACAACAAATTGCATTGGTGTTAAGCCTCCGCACCAATGGTGCGGACCATCAACACAACACGTGCGGACCATCAATACAACAATAGAAGAGGGAGAAAAATATCCATATCTGCCACCAAAACTGATACTGTTAGCTACTAATTACTTGCGAAGATGAGTACTACTTATAGACTAACAATAATAAAACAAGGAATAATGAGACTGCTTAATCATTATTCGCAAAGCCCAATGAGAGGACACTAATCTTGACATTCTCTCCTTTAAGGAGTTCTTTGGCGGCTGCAACGAGGGTGGCACCTGACGTGATTACATCATCAACCAACAAAATGTGTTGATTGTTTAAGGGGGAAGCATCGAGGAGGTGAAAGGCTTTCTCTACGTTTTCATTTCGTTCCCAACGACCTTTCTGCGTCTGACTGCCATGAAAACTGATACGTTCTAAGACCTTATCTAAGACAGGTAAACCAGTTTCTGCACTGATACCACGCGCTATCTCCACACTTTGATTATACCCTCTTTCTCGCTCACGCTGGCGAGCAAGCGGTACAGGAACCACAGCTGTGATTCCATCAAAGAAACCATCTTCAGCAAACTCTGCAGCAACAATACGCCCAAGTCGCTCACCTATCTCAGGATGTCCGCCATACTTCAATTGATAAAGTAAACGACTGGTATCAGAATGGGCTTTATAAAAGAAAAAAAGGCTGTACCCTTTTCTATGGGAATCCTCCCCCAAAAGAGGCGCACAAGCTTATTGTCATAACCTGACTTTGCATAGCCCGTACGAGGGAGACAATGGTTACAACAAGCGCACATCACCTCCTCCGTAACAGTCAGACGCCTACCACAAACCGTACAAGGACGAGGGGCAAGGGTGTCTATCAGGCGAGCCAATAAACTAATCGTCTGTGTCATCGTCTACGAAGTCAACATCATCATCCGCAGCAACGACTCCTTCATCTATACACCTGCGGATTAAATCCATCGTAAAACCACGTCCCATAGCAAACTTTATCAACTTCATTGATCGCTCGTAATCGCTCTCTGCTTTAATAGTACGATACTTACTCGCTAACAATGGGCGCAAGACCTCAAGATATTCTTCATCTTCAATAGCATCCAGGATAGGCGAAGAGATGGCACTATCGACCTTTTTCATCCACAACGCCTGCTCAATCTTTCGTCTACCCCACTTGTTATAGCGGATTTTATCATGTACGAAAGACTCCGTATAACGGCTATCATCAACATAATGCAGCGTTATTAACTTCTCCATAATACGCGCTTGCGCATCTTCTGATAGTCCCCATTTGCGCATCTTCTCTAACATCTCGCCAGAGCAATGTTCGCCTTTCGCACATAAATCGGCAAGTTTCTTTAACGCTTGCGGCTCTAATATAGGTCGTTTCTGTATCATGGTCGGATGGCTTAGTGAATCGGAGCTTACCAAACTGGTCTTCTCGCAGTTCTATCTGCTTATAACCCAATTCGCTTAACATCTGCTTTACATTATCAATATATAATGGGTTGGTCTCGAAATAAAGTGCACCATCAGCTGACAAAGCCTGCACGCCATACTCAGCGATTGCCCGATAGAAGCGTAGTGGGTCATCATTAGGAACGAAGAGGGCTGTTTCAGGCTCATACGCAAGCACGTTTTCCGCCATATCTGTTCGTTCTTTGTCACAGATATAAGGTGGATTACTCACAATAACATCAAACTTCTGCTGCATAGCTGCTGCTGAAGGATGAAGCGCATCCTCCATCTTTAGTTCAACACGAACCTGCCATTGGTGTACATTCTCACGTGCAATAAGTAGTGCATCACCCGATATATCCCACGCTGTAACCGCCGAGTTGCGTAGGTCGGCAGCCAATGTAACAGCAATACAGCCACTGCCTGTCCCTACATCCAACACCTGCAGGGGCGCAGGAGGCTGCAAAGCACAATAACATTGGTTGTTATCCTCCTCTATCCAACGGCACAGCACCTCAGTCTCTGGGCGCGGAATCAATACGCCCGGAGCCACATGGAAAGTGCGCCCACAAAAGGTTTCACGTCCTAAAACATATTGTACAGGCTCCGAACGTTCCAAACGAAGGATGATTTTCTCTAATTCCTCCTCCGCTTCTCGGGATAATTCATTAACTTTGCCCGTATATATATCGGGCAGCGTAATGCCAAACTGCACCTCTAACACAAGCCGAACGATAGCTTGTGCCTCACCTTCATCATATAAAGGAGTGAGTCTGTGCCATAAATCTTGGTATGTCATAGCTGCAAAGATAGGAATTTTAATGAAATGAAACAAGAAGAAACTGACGAAAAATACATGCGTCGCTGCCTGCAATTAGCACGCAATGGGCAGCTACTTGCTAAGCCTAACCCAATGGTTGGAGCAGTTATTGTGAGTAAAGAGGGCAGGATTATCGGTGAGGGTTACCACGTACGCTGTGGCAAAGGACACGCAGAGGTGAACGCTTTTGCATCTGTAAGGAAAGAGGACGAGGCTTTGCTACGTGAAGCAACGGTGTATGTCAGTCTTGAGCCTTGCTCTCATTATGGGAAAACACCTCCTTGTGCCGACTTGATTATCAGTAAGGGTGTGCGCCGTGTCGTCTGTGGTTGCATCGATCCTTTTGCCGAAGTGCAAGGACGTGGAGTAAAGAAGATTCGCGAAGCAGGGATAGAAGTGACCGTGGGTGTATTGGAGAAAGAGTGTTTAGAACTGAATAAACGGTTTATTACTTATAATACACATAAACGACCTTATGTGATATTGAAGTGGGCGGAAACAGAAAGTAGACTAACCAACACGCCATTCAACACAACAACTGACACACCATTCAACACACCAACTGGCCCCCCCTTACCCCTCCCCCATAGGGAGGGGAGTAATCACCGAGATACCCCTGAGGAAATATGTATATTGAATAGCACTGAAGAAAGTGTAACTACTTGTACTAAAAATCCTTCTGTGGCTTACATTGGCAACTTGCCGGGTAAAGATTATCAGCCATTGATTATCTCTACACCCTTTACAAAGATGTTAGTACATAAGATGAGGGCAGAAAATGATGCGATTCTCGTTGGGAAAACAACGGAAGAGTTAGAACAACCACAGCTGACAGTGAGGGAATGGAGCGGTCCAAGTCCAGAGAAATTGGTGCTGACAAGTCAGCCGACAAAGGAGGGAGAATACGCAACACCGGCTGAAGTGCTGTCGCATCTCTATGCTGAAAAGAAGCAAAGTCTCATCGTGGAAGGTGGTGCAAAGACTTTACAGAGTTTTTTGGATGCAGGACTATGGGACGAGATACGCATAGAATCGACTCCTTTCACGGTTAACGAAGGTATCGAAGCGCCAAAACTTCCAGATAACATACGTGTTATAAAGGTAGAGAAGTATGTTAACACGATTGTAACCTACGAGCGAGTGTAGGATGAAATGACATCCATTCGATACAACAAAACGGCTAAAAACAATTTATCTTCATGAAAAAAAGAAATTCTTTTCATGAAGATAAATATTTATTTTCACGACAAAAAATATTTCTTTTCATGAAAATAATTCGACAATAAGACTGAGTTGAAAGTGCAATAGTCTTTTTAATTACACTTATGTGTCATAATATTTAATACCATATCATCGGTAATACACATCGCTTCCTTACCTATACTTGTGAGGTTGCGGATAGATTTATCAACATCTTCATCAATGATTCCCTCTGCAGCCGTCACGTGCTTACCTTCCATTGAAAGCGTTGCAGAAAGGATAGCTGTCGACACACCCGACGAAATCTTTAGTGAACAACTTGGCTTCGCACCATCACAAATCATACCCGTAAGGTTGGCTATCATGTTCTTCACTGAATGACAAACATTGATATAATTACCTCCCATCAGATAAGTAATACCACAACTGGAGCCAATACTTGCTACAACACAACCGCATAGGGCAGATAGTGCACCAAGACTCTGCTTAATGTAGATGGCTGTGAGATGGCTCAAGGTGAGTGCGCGGATAAGTTCCTCACGTGTATTCTCATTCTCCTTCGCAAAAACAGCCACTGGGTTGGTTGCACAGATACCCTGATTTCCCGAACCACTATTACTCATCACTGGAATCAAAGCACCACCCATACGAGCATCGCAGGCAGAAGCAGTCTTTGCAATAACGTGTGAGAAGATGCTATTACCAAAGATTCCACGACTCAAAGGACGGTCCATTATCTTACCCAAACAATGTCCGTAGTTTCCTTTCAAAGCCTCAGCTGCAGCACGAAGATTATAACGTTTTGCCTCAAGAATAAACTCAATCTCATCGACAGGAGTGGTTGTTGCAAACTCCCATACCGTATTGAGGTTCAGACAAAGGGGTGCTTTTTCGACAGCAGTTGCGCTGGGTTGCATCTTATCGAGCAGAACAGTACCGTCCTTCTCTTCAAAGACAATATTCGTATGAGTACCCATGATAATGGCTGTCGCACGAAGTCCCTCAGCCTCACAAGTAATTTCTATGTATAGTTTCTCGGTGATACCGTCCTTCAGTTTGACATCAATTCGATTCTCACTGATAAATGTCTTGCCAGCCTCCAAAGTAACAGGTGTGAGGTCCTTGATAACCTCCAACTGATATTCTGACTTACCCACCAAAGCACCGAGGGCAATGGCAATAGCAGACCGATCATTCCCGTTCCAGGAATACCGACTCCCATCGCATTCTTCAGAATATTAGCAGAGAGCAACACGCTAATATGTTCTGGTCTCTGACCTAACAACTCTGTAGCACGTGCAGTACACAATGCCACAGCCATTGGCTCTGTACAACCCACAGCAGGTACTACCTGCTGTTGTATCAACTCGATAATCTGTTCTCTAATGTTCTTCTCAAGCATAATGATTTGATTTAGGTTTAGCTTGATATTATTATGATATTAAATAATTCTCCTTCGTATCTACCCGCTCAAAACTCAATCTATTTGAGAGAGCTTATTACCTAACTCTTGTCTCATAGCCTCCATCTTTTGACGTCGGTCGATAGAGAATGTAGAGTCATTCGCCTCAACATAATCAAATAAAGCGTATGCTTTTTCCAACAGTATTTGGCGCAAAGGTTGCCCTTTATAGCTTCCTTCGGCATAAAGTAACTCTGCAACCATATTGATTTTGTCTATCCGTTCTTCCTCTTTCCACTGCTCCTTGGCATATGTCAACAGCTCATCAACGGAGAGATTACGTAAATCATCATACTCTCCAACATACTGTCTGTAAAGGTCTTTCAAGTCTTTATCTCGCTTCAACTCATCATCTTTCTTTGTTAGAAAGCGCGAAATTGCAGCATTGAATTCCTCTATCAAGCGAATAAAATAATCTCGTTGTAACATAGTAGATTTCCTTTTATGACACAAAAGTAAATAAAAAATTGATATAAATCCACTTTTCTGTGTGTAATTAAACAAAAAATACTTGTGGGTATCAAATCTAATACCTATCTTTGTAGCGAACTAAACTTGATAATACTATGCCAGAGATATTTCGATTCTATGGATTTTCATTCTTTTTCTATAGCCGAGAGCACGAACCCATCCACGTACATGTGGAAGGTGCAGAAGGCTTTGCAAAGTATAATTATGATGGTAATAACTTTGTGTTAGCTATCAGCAAAGGATTAAAAAACAATGAATTGAAGAAGATTAAATTTGTAATAGACGAGAATAAAGATATAATTATCTCACGTTGGAAAGAGTATTTTGAGGATTAAGGAGGTAGATATGGAAATTAAAAAAGTTTGGTTCGACCAAGAATATATATATGGTATAGATGAAGAGGGGCGTACACTTCGTCAGTCTCTCTTATGGTATCCTCGTCTTGCTATGGCTTCTGATAAAGAGCGGGAAAGCTACCAAATCGGATTTGATGGTATTCACTGGCGCAACTTAGATGAAGACATTAGCTTTGAGAGCTTCAGCTATGAGGATGCTGAGCCTACAGCGTTACAAAAGTTCTTCCTTACACATAAGGAACTGAACATTGCTGAGTTTGCAAAACTCATTGGTATCAATGCTTCCCTACTGCGTAACTACATCAATGGGTTCAAGAAGCCATCTAAAGAAAGGGAAAAAGAGATATTAAGATGTATCCATAAAATTGGCTCCGAATATAGTACTATTACTTTTTAAAACTATAAACTTATTTGGATATAAATAAAACAATTAGCCCAATTAGCTAAATAAGGCCAATTGGGCTAACAAACCTAATAACTTTCAGGACTGCGGAAGACTCTCCCACAGCTTCTTGTAAAATTCATGTTTGGTCATTGTTTGGACATTACCAAGGATAATCAGCTTCATTCTGGCACGTGTTATGGCAACGTTCATACGGCGTAAATCACGTAAAAAACCTATCTGACCATCATCATTGGAACGCACAAGAGAAATGAGTATCACGTCACGTTCTTGTCCTTGGAAGCCATCAACGGTGTTCACACTGATAAGATTTCGATAGGGTTTGAAGAACGCTCGCTTCTTAATCAAGCTGCGAAGATACTGCACTTGAGCACGATAAGGAGAGATAACGCCCACATCTATCCGCTCATCTAACACACGCTGCTTCCCTATCTTAGTAAAGTAATCGACTAAAGTCTTGAGTGTTAGCTCTGCTTCTCCTTTATTAATACGTCCAAAAGAAGAACCTATAAACTGCTCATGAAAGGCATTTCCCCTATCATTATTCAATTGGGAAGGAGCAGAATTAGCCTCACTTTCCGTTAAATCATACGATGCAACGACAGCCTCATCGGACGTATCAATCCATACCATTGGATTGTCATAATCGAGGATGCCACGATATTTAATCTGCGGAGCGGTCTCCACCTGTCCACCATAGAACCAATCGGATGAGAAGCGCATAATCTCTTCGTTCATTCGATACTGCACCTTCAACAGCGTTACAACCTCTGGTTTATTCTCTACGATATGTTCCATCAGGGTCTTTCCTAAGCCTCCACGCAGGGCAGCAATGCTTTTCACAGTCGGGGGGAGTTGACAATGATCACCCGCAAAGATGACTCTTGACGCCCTACGAATAGCTATCCAGCAAGCAGCTTCAAGGGCTTGTGCAGCCTCATCGATGAACAAAGTGGTGAACTTCTGACCTTCCATTATCCTACTGTTAGCACCAACGAGGGTGGAAGCAACGACACGTGCCTCTCCAAACAACTCGGCATTGATGCGTATTTCAAGCTCTGTTGCACGGCTCTTAAGTCTATCCATCTTCTGATGATAGCTCTCAGAGCCTTTCTTCCTGTTGTTCCTCAGTTCACGAATAGCCTTCCGAATCGACCACAACTGAGGGTAGTCAGGATGCGCTTCAAACTTCCTTTCGTATGTAAAACCTAACATCTTATCGTTCACTCGAGTAGGATTACCAATGCGAAGGACATTAATACCACGGTCGACAAGCTTCTCACAAATCCAGTCAACAGCCATATTACTCTGCGCACAAACCATCACTTGGCTCTCACGCATCAGTGTTTCGTTGATTGCCTCGACCAATGTTGTTGTCTTACCTGCTCCCGGTGGACCATGAACGACCGCCACATCTTTTGCCCATAACACCTCGTTGACAGCCTTTTCTTGTGTCGGATTCAGCCAAGGTAATCGAATCGGAGCAAAGGAGAACTTCTCAACCTTTTGTCGTGAATAGAACAAATCGCGAAGATAGGCAAGCCTATTTCCCTTTGCTTTCATGGTACGGTCTAACGCATCAAACATCATTTGATAGCTCGTTTCATCAAAACCTAACTGGCAACCAACCTGTTCTGAAGCTGATTGGAGGTCTAATAAAGGTGCAGAATCAGGGACAGCAACAACCATTCTGTCGCCCTCTACATAAGATACCGTACCTGTAAAGCCATAGTATTTCAGCTGAACAGCCTTATTAGGAGTCCTCTCCCCTTTCTCAATAAACTTAAAGAAAAGGAGTGGTCTACCACATTCAAAGTTATGTTCGATATCCCCATCCTGTGTACGAAATACCTCAATGCACAGTTGGTTGAGTCCATTATAAAACCGTTTTCCCACCCTTAATGGGAACCAAGCGTCACCTCGCTTCACTTTCCGCTGCATACCAGCAGCCTCAGTCTGCTTTCTAAAGGCTTCTTTCTCGGCATAATACTCCATTTGGAGCAGTAAACGCTGACGTTGTAAGAGTTGTATCGGACTTTCCTGAAGCATATCTTTTTATAGTTGACAAGTTAACGAGTAGACGAGTAAACAAGTTATATCTTTTTATAGTTGATGAGTTAACAAGTTGACAAGTTAATCGCTTTATCTCTGTTTCAAACACTTTACAAATATAATACTTTTTATCTAATATCCATTCTACAACGAATAAAAACAGGAAGGGCTTAACAACTGAAGTCATCCTCTATCTCTGCGACTTTACCCATTTGCAAACCAGGGGGCGCACAAGATGATAAGAACAAGGCAACACGGAGTTCCTCATAATCTGTAGGTAAGGAAAGAACAAGGTCTAACTTCCCATCTCCATCCAAGTCACCTGCAAACAGAAGTGCAAAACTTGCTGCATCGACCCTTGCCTCCCTAACTATTCGTTCTCCATTCAGCAATAATGTATAGTTCTTTAATTGGCTTTCTCCCTGCGCCTTTGCCTCTAACTTGTAATGCTTTCCAGCAAAAGTAAAATTCCTTACAGAGCCAGGCTCCAGATAAGTACTATCTGAAAATGCAATGTCAGCAATCTTAACTTTGCCCTTCTTTATTGGCAACTGATTGACAAACAATATCGTGTTTCGCTTTTCTGCCAAGTATGTTGGAATAGTACTTGAGCACAAATCCTCTCTCATCTCAATACCATACCGAGCTTTACCAACATAATAATCCTTCCCATCTTTATAGAGTTCAACCCAATTTCGATTGATTATCGTATCTGGATTACACAAACGATAATTAAAAGGAACAAGAATCTTATATGTTAGTGGTGTCTTCTTCGCGACCTTAACACTATCAACCTTCTTTACAGGCACACTATCTTCCTGTTGCACAGATGACTCCTGCGCCTGACTAACGGGCTTCTTATCAGTACAAGAAAGAAGTATCATACAAAGACTCAGCAAAAAGACAAGGGACTTAACTTTCTTCATAATCACATGTTTAACGCCTTTCAGCAAACACTATTATCATATATCACACGCTGCAAAAATAATACTTTTCCCTCTATATTCCAACCTTGAACACTATAAAAGACACAATAGTATTAACTATATATGGGTATTTTGCACTATTACAAACCTTATTTATCATTTTTATCCTAACTTCTTACGCCACTTCCACGAATATTTACTATTTTTGTCATCAATAATTAACAATAAGAACTAAGACTCTTAAGCTTATGAAAACAAACAATGTGCAAATAGAGCACAAACTTCCTTCAGAGTGTACAACCATCATCATTGGTCAAGAACAGACTGCTGATGGTTCTATGATAGTAGCGCGTTCAGAGGACTGGGACGCTATGGAAGCTAAGAACTACGAGATATTTGAGGGTACAGACAATGGTCCACGCGAGTTCGTTGCAAAGGATAGCCCTTTCCGTTGCGAACTCCCAGAGAAGGCTTGGGCTATTCTGCCCTTTCTCCGTATAATCTTCACGGTCATTGGGGCAGTGCTGGTTTCAACACAGCAGGTGTGGGAATGAGCGCTACGGAGAGTATCTTCAGCAATGACGAGATATTGAAACACGACCCATTGGTAGAGAATGGTGTGGCAGAGAACTCTGTCTTCAACATTACCCTACCTTACGTCCACACCGCCCGCGAAGGTGTTGAGCGATTGGGTATGCTCATCGAGAAGTATGGTATTGCTGAGGGCTTCGGTATCGGCTTTGTTGATAGCAAGGAGATATGGTACTTGGAGACAGCTTGTGGCCATCGTTGGTTGGCTTGCCGTATGCCAAAAAATCAGTATTTCGTAACTGGTAACCAGAGCCGTTTCCGTACATACGACCCTAATGATAAGGAAAATTACCTCGCATCAGCCGACTTGATTGAGTTTGCTGAGAAGCATGGACTTTACAATCCAGCACAGGGAGCCTTCGATTTCCATGAGGCTTACGCACGTGATATCAAACTTGACACCACCTATAACTACCCACGTGTATGGGGTTTGCAGCAGTTCTTCTCTCCAGAGATTAAGAATGACGTAACAAAGAACACCTTCCCTGTCTTTGCAAAAGCTGCGCACAAGGTCACACTGACCGAACTTCGCACGGCATTCCGCTTCCACTACGACAATACGGAGCACGATCCATATCTTAATAGTAATCCAAAGGAACCTTACCGTCCTGTCTCTATCTTCCGTACCACACAGACCCACCTCTTGCAGGTACGCCCAGAGCTGCCACAGGCTATCGGTTGTGTGAATTACGTTGCTATGGGAATGGCAGACCTCGGTGTGTTCCTCCCACTCTATCAGGGCATCACTTCTTATCCAGAGGCTTACACAAAGGGTAATGGTGAGTCAAGTGATGACTCAGCTTATTGGAAGTTCCGCAAGATAATGGTATTGGGTATGACCAACTATAACAAGTATGCTCCTATCATCAAAGAGGCGTATGCAAAGTTTGAAGCTGAGACCGACCAGCGTCAACGTGAGATGGAAGAAGAGTATTTGCGCATCTACAAGACGCAACCTCTCCATGCACAAGACCTGTTACAGGCGTTCTCTGATAAGATTCTTAACAGTGCACTCGACCTTGCCGATCGTCTACAAGAGAAACTCTTTACACTGATGACACAAGACATTCAGCAGGAGTATCTCTTCCACGGAGCATAAAAGCAAGGAGAATCCTACTTTTTTAACAATAAGACAGGCTGTATCAACTGGCAAACAATGCCACTTGATACAGCTTTTTTTAGGGAAAGATACTAAAAACGTTCTCATTTTAATATCTCGAAAAATGTAGAAAAGGATTTAAAAAAACATTACAAAAACTCTAACAAAGCCTCTATAAATAACAACAAAAACACTTACAAAAAGCAGATTTGTAATCAACAGGGAATCAATTAGTTATAAAGTAGTGCAAGAAAAGGTGCTTAATTGGACTTCAAAAGGGCGTTAGTAAGCGTCTTAAAGGGCACCTTTAGCAAGTCAATTAGGCGTCTTTTAGGAGCCAAAAGAGTATGTATAGGTTTTAAGTCGTACGAAAATAGTTTACAAACCCCAGTAATATGAGAATGAATTGTTTGTAGAAGACGAATAGACATCATATCAATTAGCCTTTAATCTTATATTCTATTCGCTTTTGTAAGACCATCTATTTGGGAGTAATCCCACCATGTTAGAGTATGAGTCCTTATTCTATTTCCAATCTATACATTTAACTGAAGAACTCTTTTTTAGCAGCAAATCACATGCTGTAACAACAGTAAAAAGGTAAAAAAAACTGTCGTTTCACCCTATATATAACTTTTTTTTCCTATCTTTGCAAACAAGAGTTATTACCTATTCGCTTGTTAGAAGCAAAGCAAAACCTAAAAACTCGCTCTGATAGTTCAATGGATAGAACGTAGGTTTCCTAAACCTTTGATCCGGGTTCGATTCCCGGTCGGAGTACTAAATATCACTTCTTATCCTCTCCCTTACAAGAGAGAAGAGTATGATTATCATTTTTATATAGATTTACTACTAACAACCTAAAGGAAATATATACCCCCATAGTATTTTTCAATCCGCTCTCAAGCAACAGAGGGACTAAAGAAGAAACTTTATGATTGGTGCCATTATAGGAGATATTGTAGGCTCACGCTTCGAATTCGGAGCAGCTCCACAGCAAGGGTTTGAGCTTTTTACACCCGATTGTTCTTACACAGATGATACGATTTGCACCATCGCTATTGCCGATGCGGTGCTGAATGAACGTGACTATCAGGAGAGTCTGCTCGATTGGTGTCGGCGTTATCCAGACCCGATGGGCGGATATGGTAGGCGATTCTACCAATGGATTAACGCTGACAATCCCCAGCCTACGGATTCATTTGGCAATGGTTCTGCGATGCGTGTCAGCCCTATTGGGTGGCTATTCGACGAGTGGGAGGACGTGATTAAGGAAGCTAAGAAGAGTGCTATCGTAAGTCATAACCACCCCGAAGGCATTAAGGGTGCACAATGTATTGCTGAAGCTATCTGTTGGCTACGATTGATGCGCTTTTCTAAGTCGGATGTCGAGCGCAAAGTTGAGAAGTTCTTTGGCTACGAGTTACCACCTATGCGGGACATTAAGAAGATTGGTTCTGAAGGACACTTTGATGGAACCTGTCAGGAAACCGTACCGATGGCACTGCGTTGTTTCATGGATGCCAATAGCTTTGAGGAGACTATCCGCCTCGCTGTACTATGTGATGGTGATACCGACACGAAGGCGTGCATCGCTGGTTCGGTTGCCGAAGCCTATTATCCTGTGCCAGAATGGATAATCGAAAAGGCAATCAGCTACTTGCCAGATGATATGCTCATTATTCTCGGACAGTTTTATGAGCGTATACAAGATAGCTGTGGGACTAAAAAGGGATAGCTTTAAGCCTTTTAGAATTATGCTTTATCAAGTCTAACAATGCTGTTTTGAATACTTTAAAACAGCCTTGTTACAAGTTATTTTCATGAACAAAAAGATTTATTTACGTGAAAAGAAATATTTACTTTCATGAAGAAAAATATTTATTTTCATGAAAATAAATCATCATTGATGGTCTTTCATGAACGTCCCTAACTGCTTTCGATACAGAATACCAGTATCCTCGCCTATTTTAAGGATAGCTTTTATCGCCTTTGCATTGAAGTCGGTGACACCATAAGAACCTAAATCGGGATTAATATAGAGGTCGGCTTTCGTGCGATTGACATTATATTTCTTTATATCAGGACGTTCTGCCAACCAATCTAAGATACCTCCCAGTCCTTTCAGAAAGCCGAAAGGCGAACGATAGTCATCATGTTTGCGCTGTTGAAGGTCGACGGCAATAACGATATCTGCCCCCATCTTTCGTACAACATCCACTGGAAGATTATTGCCCATACCACCATCCACCAGCATCAGTGTGTCTATCTGCACAGGTTTGAACGCACCGGGAATAGCCATACTGGCACGCATATTACGCGCCATGGAAGCAGTATCAAGGACTATTTCTTGTTGACGACGGATATCAAAGGCTACACACGAGAAGGGAATAGCCTTCTCAACGGTACCACGTTGTACGGGAGAACGACTGACGAGTGAGTCAAGGAAATTATAGACATGGTCACCATGCAACATCCAGAACCCTGTATTTTTATCAGCATCAGCCTTTTTACGCACAGGAAAGCCGAAGAGAAAGATTACACCATCTTCCTCTTTATAGACCTTTCCAACAAGTGTTGTGTCTCTATCTGCCAAAAGTGCCAGCCAATTCTGCGAGCGGAAGAGTTTTTCGAGGTCATCTGCACGATAGCCCTGCGCGTATAATCCGCCAATAATCGCACCTATACTTGTTCCAGCAATATAGTCAACAGGAATCTTTTCTCGCTCCAACTCTTTTAGTATTCCTATGGCTGCAGCACCTTTCGCACCACCACCACCAAACACAAGTCCCACCTTTGGGCGGGTCTTCCCACCTTCGTTCTGTTGCTGTGCCTTCACAGATAAACCACAGCATATCAGCATCAGAAATACAAGTAAGTATTTTTTCATAGCGACAAAAGTAATGTTTTTCTAAGAGAAAAGCGTGTTTTTTCCTTTTATTGTTGCTTTTCATTTCTCCACCAAGCCTCAACCCTTCTCAAAAGCAAGCAACTTGTCCACTCGTCAACTTATCCACTCGTCAACTCCAAAACAATCAACTCGTCTACTCGTCAGCTTGTCTACTCGTCAACTTTTCCTTACCTTTGCACCATGAAGTTCCATCCTATCCTATCAGAACAGCCCCTACCCGCTCGGTTTAATAATCCTTTCGATTACGAACCGGACGCTCTTTGCCGTGCAGCAATCAAGCAGTTGCAGGCAGATCTCCCTATTGAACCAATCGAAGGGAAGATGTATGGCGTTCTGATTGTTGAGCGAACGGAGAGATTGGTTATCTGCAAGCCTACTCTGGACAAATAGCTGATGAGGGAGAAGACTTTGTTCCAGCTGTTTTCGACTATCTTCAGCCCGATGGTTACTTCAAGACTCATGAGGCAGAGATTACCCAATTGAATCAAAAGATAGCCCAACTAAAAGCTTCAACAGCCTATCGACAGGCACTGGATAACCTAAAAAAGATTCAGCAAGAGGCTGAAAAGGCTATCGAAGAAGCACGGAAAGTGATGCAAGGTGCCAAGTTCTTACGTGACAAACGACGTAAGGAGGCTTTTATTTCAGAGGCAGAACGCAATGAGATGACACGTCAGAGCCAGTTTCTTAAAGCCGAATTGCAACGTAAGAAAAAAGCTTATGCTGAACAGATTACCGCTGCACAGACAGTTGTAAACAGCTGTCAAGAACAGATAAATGCATGGAAGCGAGAACGCAAGATGAAATCTGATAGGCTACAACGTTGGCTTTTCTCTCAGTTCTCACTACTCAATGCATACGAAGAACGTAAGAACTTACTCGATATCTTCCGCGATTATTATCTGCAGAACAGTCCTGCACGTACGAAGGCTGCCCATATAACAAGTGTAAATACTGCTGAACGTACTGCCAAGGAGAGTCTCGCAGCTTCACTACTTCCGCCTTCTGGCGCAGGTGAATGCTGTGAACCAAAGCTCTTACAATATGCCTTTCTTCATGGTTATAAGCCTATTAGCATGGCTATGTTTTGGTGGGGACCATCGCCAAAGACCGAGATTAGACAGCATGGAAACTACTATCCTGCTTGCAATGGAAAGTGTAAACCTATCTTGGAGTGGATGTTGGAAGGGATAGACGTTGACGATAAGGAGTGGGATAGGACAAATAATGAAACAGAAACTGTGCATTCTGAAGAGCTAAAAATACTCTATGAAGACGATTATCTTGCAGTAGTTGTCAAACCGTCGGGCTTACTTTCTGTTCCAGGAAAAGGCTGTCAACCATCCGTTTATAGTATTCTAAGCGAGCGATGGAAGGGTAAGAGCGATGCGTTCATGGTACATCGATTAGACATGGCAACAAGTGGTTTGCTCGTTGTTGCGCGTACTTCTAAGGTTCATAAGGCTTTGCAAGCACAGTTTATTAGGCGAACAGTAAAGAAGAAGTATGTTGCTCTGCTTCCTCTCTCTATCCTCGAAAAGCAGTTACCAACAGAGGGACGGATAGAACTTCCACTCTCTCCCGACCCAGACGACCGTCCTCGGCAGCGTGTTGATAGAACTAATGGGAAGCCAGCTATCACCGAGTATCGCCTTATCGGTAAGACAACATACGGAAAAGAAACATTAAAAGCAGTGAAGATTGATCTCTATCCGCTGACAGGTCGTACCCACCAGCTGCGCGTTCATTGTGCTCATCCAGACGGATTGGGTACTCCTATCATAGGAGATAACCTCTACGGACAACGAGCTGAACGCCTTTGGTTACACGCAGCTCACCTTGAGTTCACCCATCCCATAACCCAAGAGCGGATGAGTTTTGATACTCCTTTATAGGTATCGAAGCTATCTACTCTTCATTTTCTGGTTCTTCCGTATTGCTTTTGCAGAAGAATCGAAGTTACTCATTCAATAAAAACATAGCTAACACAGTCAACTATCTGTCCTTTTATCATCCTCTGACATTAAAAATCATTTCTTTTTAGACTTCGAAAATCTGCAGATAAGGGTTTGAAAAATCATTACATAATTTCAAATAAGACATCAATAAATAACGGCAAAACCACATACAAAAAGCAGGTCTGTAATCAACAGCAAATCAATTAGTTATAAAATAGTAAAGTAAAAGGTGCTTAATTGGACTTCAAAAGGGCGTTAGTAAGAGTCTTAAAGGGCATCTTTTGCAAGTCAATTGGGCATCTTTTAGGAGCCAAAAGAGCATGTATTCAAAATTATGATGTGAAAAAATATGACAGAATAATAAGTTATTAGCCTAATTAGCCCAAATAGCCTAATTAGGCTAATTAGGCTAATAAGAACAAGTTGTTTGTAGAAGGCAGATAAACATCACACCTAATTACATTTATCATGTCGTTTATCCGCCGTTCTAAAACCATCTAATTGGGGGGGTAATCATACCGGTGTTGGGTGATGGTTGTTGGGTGTTGAGCCTTTATAAAACAATCTTATTGGAGGAAATCATACCATATATGTAGATTAATCTCATATTATTAACAATTTGGGTTTAATGGAAGCCCTCGTTTTCCTCTATTCTTTCAACCCTTGGAATACTATTTCCTACCTTTTTAGCATGTGACTTTAATGTGAGTGGTACGTTCTCTATCAAGACATTACTCGTATTCAGACCTAAAGAACGTGTCATACTCAATTTCAAATGGTCAATCCATTCATAGGCATCCATGATAAGTCGCTCCTTAAAAGAGAAAGAAGCGAAGGTTGAATAAATCCTATTGATAAGCACAAATACGAAGTTTCCCATCACATTATGCTTAGCTAATGAAGGATAAGATGACGCAAGAGAGAACTCATTCTTAGCCACCATATCCTCGATTATCTGCCTAAAATAACGATTGACAAGTGGGTGGATGCGGAATCCTAACCGTAAGTTGATACGATAAAGAGTATCGGGAACGAGCGTGGTAACGTCATATTCCAGCGTTGATGGACTGTCTTGATAGTCTATATGCAGCAAGAAATAATGGTCAGCACGCATTGGATGCTTGTTAATGATTGAATAGAGAATCTTCTGTTCGATGTCGTATTTACCCCCAAGTTTGGTGAGATAGACAATATTTGTCGCATACTTAGGGATTGAATCATCGTTCTTAATATCGGAAATAATACTGAACGATTCACGAACATCACGTATCTGTATCTGCGAATTACGGATGGTTGTGGCATTATACCACACATACATGATTGCTATCATCACACTGGCAAGAAGCATGGTTACCCAACCTCCATTCATAAACTTTGCCATGTTTGCGACGAAGAAGATACTCTCCAAACCGACAAAGACGATAAGGAACAGAAGTGTTAGCCAACGATTTACTCGACGAATAGTAAGATAAGCACTCAAGAGGAAGGTAGTCATGAGCATGGTTATCGTGATTGACAAGCCGTAAGCAGCCTCCATTCGTTCCGAACTCTGGAAGAAAAGTATCACAATCACACATAAGATAAAGAGCGACATATTGACAAATGGGATATAAAGTTGTCCCTTAACATCGGTTGGATACTTAATCTTCTGACGTGGCCAAAACTTCAAGTTCATTGCTTCACTGAAGATAGTAAACGACCCACTAATCAATGCTTGACTCGCAATGATGGCTGCTATCGTTGCCATGACGATACCGAAAAAGAGCATACCGTGGGGCATAATGGCATAAAAAGGGTTCAACCCAGAAGTAAGATTATTGACATGTGCAATTATCCAAGCCCCTTGACCAAGATAGTTGAGGATTAACATGACCTTGACAAAGGCCCAACTCGTACGGATGTTGTTAATTCCACAATGCCCTAAGTCGGAATATAAGGCCTCAGCACCTGTCGTACAGAGGAACACTGCACCCAAGATTAAAAACCACTCAGGATTACTCGTCAGCAAGCGGATGGCATGTAAGGGATTGAAAGCTTGCAGAATTGGAATATAATCACCGATATGCATAGCTCCTAACACACCCAACATTGAAAACCATAAGAGCATTAATGGACCAAACAACTTGCCAATCATATTCGTTCCAAATTGCTGAATGAAGAACAAAACAGTAACAATACAAAGGGCAATAGGTACAACTGGGGTTTCTGGTTCATAGACCTTCAATCCCTCTATAGCAGAGAGAACCGTAATAGAAGGCGTTATTACACCATCAGCTATCAGCGTACTGGCGCCAATTATCGCTAAGAAATAAAACCATTTACGACTATGTCGACGTATCAAAGCATACAAAGCGAGTATTCCACCCTCTCCTTTATTATCCGCACGAAGGGCTATTAAGACATACTTAACAGTCGTTTGAAGGGTTAATGTCCATATAATACACGACACTGCACCGATGATATATTCAGCATTAACAGCGTTTCCTGCCCTAACAATAGCCTTCATCACATACAAAGGAGATGTACCTATATCTCCGAAAACAATACCTAAGGTTACAATAACGCCCATTAAACTTAGTTTATGGCGTGCAGAATTACTACAATTGTTATCCCGTGTCATTCTTATTATATCTTAAAACGGATGCAAAGGTAAACAAAATCATGATAACTGCATAACCCTCTTAAGGCTTTTATCTATATTTCTTTTGTCGTTTCTCTTATTTACTGTAACTTTGCAGTAGATAATAAATAATCAAACAGATATGGAAGAAAAGAAATTTAAGCGCACCACTGTTACCGCAGCATTGCCTTATGCGAATGGAGGTGTACATATAGGACACCTTGCTGGTGTATATGTTCCTGCCGATATCTACGTTCGTTATCTCCGATTGAAGAAGCGTGAAGTTGCTTTCATTGGTGGTAGTGACGAGCATGGTGTGCCTATCACCATCCGTGCTAAGAAGGAAGGTATCACTCCACAGGACGTATGTGACCGTTATCATAAGTTGATAAAGGACTCTTTTGAAGAGTTTGGCATCTCCTTCGACATCTATAGTCGCACAACAAGTGAGACTCACCACAAGTTTGCTTCAGACTTCTTCCGTAAGCTATATGATGATGGTAAGCTCGTCGAGAAGGAGAGTGAGCAGTACTATGATGAGGAAGCTCACCAGTTCCTTGCCGACCGTTATATCATGGGTGAGTGTCCTCACTGTGGCAATCCAAATGCTTATGGCGACCAATGTGAGAAGTGTGGTAGCGACCTTAGCCCTATGGAGCTGAAGAATCCACACTCAACCATCTCTGGTTCACAGCCTGTCATCAAGCGTACTAAGAACTGGTACCTGCCTTTGAATGACTATCAAGAGTGGCTGAAGCAGTGGATTTTGGAGGATCATAAGGAGTGGCGACCAAACGTTTATGGTCAGTGTAAGAGCTGGTTAGACATGGATCTCCAGCCACGTGCTATGACCCGCGACCTTGATTGGGGTATTCCTGTACCAGTAGAGGGAGCCGAGGGCAAGGTTCTTTACGTATGGTTTGATGCGCCTATCGGCTATATTTCAAACACTAAGGAGCTTTGCGAAAAGGATCCAGAGCACTTCGGCAACTGGCAGAAATGGTGGCAAGACCCAGAGACACGTATTGTTCACTTCATTGGAAAGGACAATATCGTGTTCCACTGTCTTATCTTCCCAACTATGTTGAAGGCGCATGGCGATTATATTTTGCCTGATAACGTACCATCAAATGAGTTCCTTAACCTTGAAGATGATAAGATTTCTACAAGTAAGAACTGGGCGGTATGGCTCCACGAGTACCTCCGCGACTTTGAAGGAAAGCAGGATGTACTACGCTATGTACTGACTGCTAACGCACCAGAAACCAAAGATAACAACTTCACTTGGAAAGACTTCCAAGAGCGTAACAACTCTGAACTCGTTGCTGTATATGGTAACTTCGTTAACCGTGCACTGCAATTGACCAAGAAGTATTGGAATGGCGTGGTTCCTACTTGTGGTGAATTGGAAGAGATTGACCGCCAGACTATCCAAGAGTTCAAGGATGTTAAGGCAAAGGTAGAGGCTTATCTCGATATCTTTAAGTTCCGTGAGGCACAGAAAGAGGCTATGAACCTCGCCCGCATCGGTAATAAATACATCGCAGAGACAGAGCCTTGGAAGCTTTGGAAGACAGACCCGAAGCGCGTGGAGACCATTCTCTACATCTCGCTTCAGCTCGTTGCCAACCTCAGTATTGCCTTCGAACCATTCTTGCCATTCAGCAGTAAGAAACTCCGTGAGATGATAAACATGACGGAGTATGACTGGAGTGAACTTGGTTCTACCGACCTTCTCCCAGCTGGTAAGCAGTTGGCAGAGCCTGAGTTGCTCTTCGAGAAGATTGAGGATGAAGCTATCGAGGCTCAGTTGCGTAAGTTGGAAGAGACTAAGAAGGCTAACGAAGCCGCTTCCTATAAGGCTGAACCAATCAAGAAGGACATTCCTTTCGAAGACTTCGAGAAGCTTGATATCCGTGTAGGACATATCATCAAGTGTGAGAAGGTGAAGAAGAGTAAGAAACTCTTGCAGTTCACTATCGATGATGGTTCGGGTGTTGAGCGCACTATCCTTAGTGGTATTGCTGCCTACTATGAGCCTGAGCAGCTCACTGGTAAAGACGTTCTCTTCGTTGCTAACTTTGCTCCTCGCAAGATGATGGGCATCGAGAGCCAAGGAATGATTCTTTCAGCTGTCAACTTCGATGGTTCCCTCTCCGTAACAACAACAATGGGTGAGGTGAAACCGGGTAGTCAGGTGGGATAATACCCACCTCTAACTCTGACTAAAAGAGATAGAATATGATAGGCGTAGTGAGTTATCAGACTACCAAGTTTATCACGACATAACAACTATAAAGGCAATTATAAGGTTTATCAGACCTTCTAATTGCCTTTATTTTATTGCAGATTAAACTATTCAGCAAATCTAACTTCATCCAAATCGCGTATCTTTGAAAGTCTCATCAGCGGCTTTCTCGGCAGTTTATAGATGGCGCGTTTAAGTTCAGTTTCCTTTTCATAGTCATCTCCATGGATGTTCTTATCCACAAATTTAATGCCTGTCAGAAAGTTGATGCTTAATCGCGCAAAGACCTTTGCACCATAATTACGCGACTTTTCATAACCTATCAGCATAAAGTCAGATGAATGATAGCGAAAGCAATACTCCCAAAAACCATATCTACCATAATTATAGTGTAGATAAAGTTTGCTGTCTTTTATGCTAACGTTCAACTCAGGAGGATCGTAACATCCTCCATCCTCATTCTCTGAAGAGAAACAACTTTCATTTCAAAGCTAACTTATAACCATTACCATGCGTAAACAATATTATAATCCCACGCCTATTACGATCAACCTTATGACCATCACGATCGTTCACAAAGCTATCCTTGCGTGTAGCCTTGATGATTAACACGCAATCCATAAGCCCATCTTTATTCAAGTCACCATAAACCTTGTCAAATAGCTTATAACCCTTAGGGATAAAACCCATTATCTGTTGCTGACCAGTAACAGATATGTGACTTCCTTTATCTATTATCATGGAGCCTGAATTCTTCTTCATAGGTTGTGGAGTCACAACTAAAAAGTCAGCCGCAAAACCTATACACCATGTCTTATCGCAACAGCCACCTAACATAAAGACCGCTAATAACAGCCCTACTACAGTCGTCTTGTTCATTTGTTTTAAAGCTTATATCTTATCTATTAATCATCTGTATTCAGTCTCTCTATTTCAAGTTCATCAAAATCATCTATCTCCGAGAGTTTCTTCAATGGTTCTTTCTTCAGCTTTATAACTTTCCGTACAAACTTTTCTTCCGCATCATCATCATACTTATTGACATTATCATCATCATACCTAACCCCTGTAAGGAAGTTAATACTCACTTTTCCAAGCACTGTTGGACCCTGACTACCAAATGATTCATAACCTATCAACATAAAGTCAGAGTCTTGATAACGGAAGCAATACTCCCAATAGCCATACCGACCATGGGCATAATGTACAAAAAGCTTACTATTCCTAATATCTATACTCAGGTAAGGAGCAAAATAAACTCCACCATCCTCATTCTCTGACGAGAAGCAGTTGTAATTCTTTACAGCAACTTTATAGCCTTTCTCTTCAGAGAACAGCACAATAATACCCCTACGATTTCGGTCTATCAATTTACCTTCATAATCTCTTTCAAAGCCATCCTTGCGTGTTGCCTTGATGATTAACACACAGTCTTCAAGCCCATCTTTGTTTAAGTCACCCGAAATCTTCTCAAATAGTTTATAACCTTTGGGAATGAAATCAGTTATTCGCTGCCGATCAGCAACATCATACTGACGCATATCTCCTTGTTTCCACCTTTGATATACGCTTCATTGACTGGCTTACTGCGGCTTGAGGGGCAGCAGTATCGGCTTTTGACCGCACCTTATCACGGCAACCTGTCAACGCCATTGCCATACAGAGCAAACAAAGAATTATCTTACTGACTTGTTTCATGTCGTATATTGTATTACTTTCATCTGCAAATATAGATAAAAAAAAGGATAACAAGCGACAGAAAACAGCTTTTATTATCACCAAACTTTATGTGTTTACTAATCAAAAAGAGGGTAGCGCAATAGCGCAACAAGCTTCTCCTACGAATTATTTTCATGACAAGAAGAATTTATTTTCATGAAGATAAATATTTATTTTCACGACAAAAAATATTTATTTTCATGTAAATAATTCGGCAAACATAGTTCTTACTTGTTTATATCGGTACTTTTAATTACTTTTGCAGGCATAGGAAAGAATAGAATCGATAGTTAATTATAAAACAAAAGAGAGTTAGTAATATGAGAAATAAGGCTTTCAACTTTATTATTCACCCTGTTTGCTGTTAATTGCATGGCTTGCAACCTTTCTGCCGACACCACAAAGACAAGTAAAAAGGCTGATAATCCACTGATAGAGGACGGATATGATGTCGATGCTGATACGGTTATGGAATATTATGGGAAGCCTATTCAGCACCTGACAAGCTTTACGAATAACACCATAACGCTTAGTTGTCCTACACCAGACCGCTGGAAGGGCTTTTATACATGGAAGGGCTTTAAGATATCTAACTTCTATGTGAAGACGGGTGAAGCATCTTTCAAGGGGATGAATGCCGCTATTTTGTCTCCAATAACGATGACGACAAGCATAGACAGTATTACAGATTCGATCTTTACCGACCGTCTTCTTGCCATTGAATACAAGGGAAGACGATGGGTTTATAGCAATGTTATCCGTAACACGGAGATGTATGCAATGCTAAATTTTGAGGAGATTACGACGGGAAAAGAGGGTATAGAACTGAGTTATGAGGGTGGACAAGGATACAAATATTACTATCAACTCCTTATCAATATGTCTGATGGACAACCCTGTTTGACGAACATCTACGTTGAAGAACACAATTCTACTGCAAAGTATCAGGCTACACATCAATTCGATTTTACGGCGTTGATGACGAAGGCGACTTCCCTCTTTATCGTTACCGACGCCATTTCCCTATGCTCTTATGGATGGGAAACTATGAAGCCTTTGGTGAGTAACACCCTACACTATCGTCCCCATAAATCGTAATCACATAAAGCATCAGCACTTAAAACCGCCAGCGCAACTGAATATCAAGTCCACTTAGCGTTGAGGAATTGACTTGCTGAAGTCCTGAGGATATATGGTCACGGTCGAAATAATGCGTGGTTGAACTGCGAAGAATTATCATAAGACGGCTCGATAGGTCTGCCCGAGCAAACAGACTATAGTGCATACCCTTACCAAAGAAGGCAGGAAAGCTAAAAGAATAGAGTGGACCACGCTCGTAAACATAGATACGTGAGGCGAAATCTGTCGTTTGAAAATAACCGATCATACCATTCAGCGTGAGCCACGAAAGCGGTTTCCAAACCCCAGACTCACTCACCATATAACCGAAACTACGCTTGAGATAATTGCTTGCAACGACATCCAACTGACTTTTACAGCTCCAAGACGCTGCCGAATAAGCCAAAGAAAGGCGACCACGTTGCGTTACTTCGTTTACAAGAGTGGTCTTTTCTGCATTATCTTTCTCACGTATTCGAAAACGATAGCGAGTCAAGAGCGACCAACGTTGCCGACTATAAGTTAGCATCAGTAGGTTATCCCATGCCTTACTAACTGTATGTGCGCCAAAACGAGGGTGTGAGAAATAAGCGAAATCACTATAAGCCATGAACGACAACCCCCGTTTTACATTCCAATTCGCACCAATGAGCAATCCACTTTCATTCTGAACCGCCCCATTATCACCAAAACTACGTGCGAAGAGTGCTGTGTATTGGTAGCCATAATAACGCTGAACGGCAAGTAAAGAGAGCTTAGAAGTAGGCAAATAGGAAAGGTTATTCACCATTGCAATACTTCCCTTGCTATCCATTGCCGTCTCACCAGCCAACGACCAACGTGGATGTTGATAGCTATAGTCTGCACTTACGTTCCAAAAGTTAGTCCCTGAGGGAGCATAATGACGATAATATAAGGACGTATTGGGTGTTAACTCCTTGTTGAAACAAGAATAAACGCCCGACAATCCCACACGAAAAGCACCCACTGACCAGCCGAGATGGGTTCCTGCAGTAAACTGTGTGGCAGCATCTTTACTGTTTATCTCACGCACAGAACGGTGATAACCAGTCTTGAGTATTGTCTTAATGGTTCCACTATCCGTAAGTGTAGCATCTATACTGCGATAAGAAAGAAAGGTGGTTAAGTCAAGATGCTTTGCTATTTCCACCGTTGCAGCCACTCCCTGCAGATAATTAGCAGCCGAACGAGAGGAATGTGCGCGAATACCTGTTGATTGTCTGCCTAACGTTGAGAGCATAGCAAGTTTCCCAAAGCCAAAAGAATTGTTGATAATAAGTCCTTGTCCGAAGTTCACTTTATATCGTCCTACAGCCAAAGTCTTCAACCGTCCCATCTTTCTTAACAGCAAGTAAAAACTGTAATGGTCATAACCAAGACGATTACCATACGCAAAGAAGGGTTCACCAGCATCTTGTGCGCCTACCAATCCTGCCTGAACATAATCGCCATAACGGAAGGAATAACGGAAAGAATGGGCATAAGGATAGCCAAGATAGCCTTTGCGGTCGCCTTCACGCTGATAAAAAGGAATATGAGCAGTCAATAAGATGGTGTGCTTTCCACCTTTTATAATTGATTTAAGTGTAGGAAACTGGTGCTGTTCTTCTACTGGAGAGACATAGACAAAATAAGGAAGAAGTTGCCGACGGAGAGCATCTAAGGATTCAATCATAGCCAACTCACCCAATGACTGCATACCATGATATTGATAAACATAGGCTTGTATATCTTCAATTTGTTCTGCTGTAAGAAACGGGATACGTGTAAGTTCGTCCCTACTTGCCGTATTGAGATTGAGTGGATGTTCTGAAAGGTCGGCTAATAGTTCAAAGGTTTCCTCCTTTGCATCCACGTTTTCTTCGTTACTTGCATAGAGTTCTTCAAACAATTCTTCCCAATCATAGGTCTGTTGTGCTGTAGAAGTGAGGCTAAAAAGCCCTAAAAGACAGGTCAATAGTAGATTTCTCATTTAGTTAGACTTTCAAAGTATTAAGACAACAAATATAGTCTTTACAACTGAGAAAAGCAAATAAAACGACAAGAAAGGTATAAAGAAAAGGTTCTTCCGCTAAATACGTAGCTTGTTAATAGAATGAGATTCATCCACATACATGGTATGATTACTCCCAATTAGATGGTTTTACAAAGAGAGATAAACTACATGATAAATGTAATTAGGTGTGATGGCTATCTATCTTATACAAACAATTTATTCCTATTAGCCTAATTAGGCTATTTGGTCCAATTGGGCTAATTAGGCTAATAACTTATTATTCTGTCATAATTTTTCACATCATAATTTTGAATACATGCTCTTTTGGCTTCTTAAAGACGCCCTTTTGGCTTGCAAAAGGTGCCCTTTAAGCCCCTTACTAACGCCCTTTTGAAGTTCAATTAAGCACCTTTTACTTTACTACTTTATAACTAATTGACTTACTGTTAGTTGCAAACTTGCCTTTTATGTGTGTTTTAATCCTTATTTATAGATGTTTTATTTAAAAATATGTAATGATTTTTCAAAGCCTTATCAGCAGATTTTCGAAGGCTCAAAATAAATGTTTTTCAATATCAGACTTTGAGTTAAAACAATACGAAAAAGCATCCACATATTTAATAAAAGAAGCAAAGAAAAGCCCTCTTATCCTCCTCTTAGACCACGATTTATGGTAAAAGAGAAGCAATGAGAGGGTTATGATTTATGCTAATAAGTGCAAAGTGCGATAATAGCAGCAGTTTTCTTACTGAATTCTCACGCTCTTTCCATCCTTATAACAAGCGATAGTGCGGCTGCCGTTAGTATAGATATCCTCGCTACCAGGCATATCCAAGGTGAAACCTGCAGCCTTTACCTGCGCCACGAGGTTGTCATATGCAGGCTGATTGAACACTGCAATGATGATTGCTCCGTCCTTAAATGCTACGTAACTTGACACACCTTTGCGCATTGGCTTTGGATAATCCTCATACTTATCAGCGGTAAGGAGCTTCGCAAGCGCACAATTCTTATAGTACATCTTAGAGAACTTATCGAGTCGATAAACCTCATAATTTGTCTTCAATTTATAACCATACTTCTTCGTAATAGCATCAACCTTATCTGGATTCTGATACATATCCAAAGCATCGGCAATACTGATAACCTCCTTCAAAGGCTCAACTGCGACAACAGGTTCTTGAGCAACAGGTGTCGTTACTGGTGCTGTTGCCTTCTGTTGTGTACCACAACTATTCAAGATTAAAGCAAGTACAAGGACGATAGGAACTATCCATACATTCTTTTTCATAAGTTCTTTCTTTTTATTTTAATGTTTTATTTATTACGTATTGGGTTGCGAAAGCTATTGAAACATTGACTAAAACAAAGACTAACTATCAATGATTGCACGGATAAAAGCCTTCACTTCCGTTGCAGACACTGCTTGTAAGCGACCCCTTTTTACCTCCAACAAGCTATCGGCAAAGCGTACTGCGAGTTCTAAGTCATGCGTGGATAAGAGGATAAGTTTATCCCTTTCATGTGCCATTCGCTGTAAAGACTGAAAGGTTTCAGCCTTAGAAGGGAAGTCGAGGAAGGCTGTTGGTTCATCAAGTAAGATGACTGGTGTCTCTTGAGCCAGTGCTTTCGCAATCATCACCTTCTGCCTTTCGCCATCAGAAAGGGTCTGAATCATTCTCCCTCTGAGCTTTTCAATCCCCATCGTAGCGATTGCATCATCAACAACCTTACGGTCTTCCGCACGCAATCGACCAAAGAAACCAGTATAAGGCGACCTTCCCAAGCCTATTATCTCCTCTATCGTGAGGTTCTGCACATCAGGCTTTTGTGTCAAAACAATGCTCACCTGCCGTGCAAGTTCTCGCTGAGAGAAAGACTCGATATCACGATTACCCAACAAAAGGCTACCTTTCAACTTCGGAAGAAAGCCTGTTAGGGTCTTTAAAAGGGTTGATTTACCAATTCCATTCTCCCCTATCAAGCATGCTAACTGCCCACTCCGTAACTCTAAGTTGATGTCAGAGATAACGGGATGGGACAGCGTATAGCCTACTGATAACTGAGATAAGCTGATAATCATTGCGACACTAAGGACCTATCAGACGAAGAACATGACTAATATCTGTGCAATGATAACCCTGGCAAACATACCTAAAGGATAGACCGAAGCATAACTAATGTTACTCGTTTCACCTTTGACAGTGTCGTTGGCATAGCCCAATGCCATTGGATTAGCCATCGAACCGCAAAGGATACCACAGATAGTTCCAAAGTCAAACTTCTTCAATCGCAGGGCTATTAACCCAACAATGACAACCGGAACAACGGTAAGTGCAAAGCCTAAACCTATCCATAGCAAACCTTCTGGGCGCACAACGGTGTCAAGGAAGTCTTTACCAGCATCCAAGCCTAAGCACGCCAGATAGAGTGATAAGCCCAACTTACGAAGCATGAGTGAGGCACTACGCGTCGTATAAGCAATGAAATGTAAACGAGGACCAAAGGCTCCAGCCAATATACCCATGATGATTGGACCACCAGCAATACCCAATCGGATTGGAGAATCCATACCAGGGATGTTGAGAGGGATTGTTCCTAAAGCCAAACCAAGAAGCATTCCGAGGAAGATGACAGCAAGATTAGGTTCGTTAAGCGTCTTAACAGAGTTGCCCAAGAAGGTCTCTGCATGATCAATAGCCTCTGGTTGACCCACCAAGGTAAGGCGGTCGCCATAACGAAGAACAAGGTCTTGCGTTGCCAACAGCTTGATATCAGCACGGATAACACGGCTCACATTGACATTATAAGCATCTCGCAAATGAAGCTGACCAAGCTTTTTGCCATTTAACACACCGTTTGACAAGATGATAACACGGCTCTCCACCTTTGTGTCAAGATGGTTCCAATCCACCTGTTCTTTATTCAAGTCGCAATTAACCTGCTTTCCGAAGAGTATTTCCATGGCTGGAACTTCTTCGCGTTTGGACGCTACAAGCAGATTATCTTTAGCTTGTAGGACCGTTGTACTCATCGGAACGATGACTTCATCACCACGCCAAATACGTGAGATAATAAACTTTCGATGTGTTCCTTGTGCTATCTCAGCGATTGTTTTACCATTAACGGCTGGATTAAGAACGACAAACTGTCCAATATAAGTATGGTCGTCGTCTGCTCCCGAATGTACTACTAAGTCGGAAGGCTTCACAAAGAACTTACGAAGAAATATCATGGCAAAGATAACACCGACAACACCTAATGGATAAGTAACGGCTGTTGCCAATGCTGCCGGACCACCACTATGCCCCGCATGTTGCAATGCTTGCTGTGCAGCACCAAGTGCTGGCGTATTCGTTGTAGCACCACAAAGGATACCAACCATGCTTGACATCGGTACATTCATTGCATATGAGAGCACGACAGACATAATGGTTCCCAAGAAGATAACGCCTAAACTCCACAGATTAAACAAGGTTCCTTCATGTCGGAAGGAGCCAAAGAAGGTTGGTCCTACACTCAGTCCGAGTGTATAGACGAAGATAACCAACCCAAAAGTCTCACAGTAGTTAAGCATCTGCTCATCTACCTGCAAGCCAAAACTACCCGCAGCAATACCAAAAAAGAATACAAAGGCAATACCAAGTGATATGCCTGCTACTCTAATCTTACCTAAGCCCAATCCCACTGTACAAACCAGCGAGAGGACCACGACTGCCTGTAGGGCAGAAGGAATGGCAAATAGTCCGTTAATCCAGTCCATAATTTATTGTTACAAGACACCAAGATACTTCTCCAAAGGTATTCCCCTGTTTTTGTCTTTGTTGTCTTTATTGAGATCTATCAGTTTATAAACGCCATCAATAGCCTTCTGTGTACTTGGAATCAACTCTTCACCGTCTAACAGATGACCAATGAGGATTGCCGAGAAAATGTCACCCGTACCTGGGAAATGTACTGGTATCTCGGTATAAGAGAGTGTAAAATACTTATCTGTTGCATGGTTATAACCTACAACAGACGGTGTACCATCAACGAGAATAGAAGTAATCATTGCCGACTTTGTACCTATCAGTCGCAGCCCATCAAGCAATCTCTTGGCTTCCTCAAAGTTTACTCCCTTCTCATCATACTTACTTGATGTAAGATAACACGCTTCTGTGTAATTAGGGAAGTAAGGTCGGCAACGCTAATCATCTCTCGCATAGAGTTGATTGTTGCAGCTGTCACACCATTATAGAGCTTTCCTTCATCACCCATAATCGGGTCTACAAAGATAGTCGTACCACGTTCAGCCTGCTCACGACAATAGTCTGCTACCAGTTTTGCCTGTCGCTCTGAGGCTATAAAGCCTGTCGCAATCGCATCAAAGCTAAAGCCAAGTTCCTTCCATACTGGGAATACGCCTTTGATATAGTCGGTTGTCTCAAGGATATTGAACTTACCATAGTCGAGCGTATTGGATACCAACGCTGTAGGGAGGTTATAAACGGGATGTCCCAAGTAGGACAAAATAGGAAGCATGGCTGCCGTTGCAACCTTTCCGTATCCTGCTATGTCATTAACGAGGAGTATATGTTTCTTACTCATTATATCTTTCTTAATTGGACTACAAAGGTAGTGCAAACCACATGAACGGCAAAATAAAAACCAATAAATCACCATAATAAGTCTTGCTTTCCCTTTTCTATCGTCGTGTTGATGCTGCGCACGAGTGGTGCGGACACCCCGCACACTTCGTGCGGATGGTTAACACGCACTGTGCGGATGATAAACAGCAACGGGAATAATGGTTATATCTATAGAAGATTATTAACTGTGAAAGGCGAGAATAACCGTTAAGAGCACAAATAGCAAAGCCTCTTAATACCACCTCTCATGGTTTTTACGACTATAATACCCTATCTCCTGCGAATTATTCTCATGAAGAAAAGAAATTATTTACATGAAAAGAAATATTTATCTTCACGAAAAAAAATATTTATTTCATGTAAATAATTCGTAAGCTAACAACCATAACAAGTAAAGCAACAATCTTATCAGCCATCATTTACATCCAACTGCCCAGCAATTCAGTACCATTAGAAATACGATAACAGCCCGTTACCATTGCTGATAACGGGCTGTTATATATAATAAGGTGTAAAACCTCAGTTCTGACTATCTATTGATTAAGCCTCAACAGGTGCCTCTGCAAGTTCGTGTGAACGCTTCTCAATCTTCTTACCCAATACGAGGTAAGCAACAGGAGATGCGATGAAGATTGAACTCAAAGTACCGATAATAATACCGATAATCATTGCAAATGAGAAGCTACGGATGCTATCACCACCAAGAACAAAGATAGATACAAGTACAATCAATGTTGATACTGAGGTATTGATAGTACGTGAGAGGGTCTGGTTGATAGAATCATTGAAAATCTTCTGGATATCAGCCTTTGCAAGATTATGCTTATGCTTACCCAAGTTCTCACGAATACGGTCGTAAACAACCACGGTATCGTTGATATCATAACCGATTACGGTCAAGATAGCACCGATGAAGGTCTGGTCTATCTCAAGTGAGAAACCAATCCAACCATAGCACAACGAGAAGCAACCGATAACGATTGTGGTATCGAGAACCAAACCAACGATTGAACCAACAGAGAAACCAATGTTACGGAAACGCAAGAGGATATACAAGAAGATGAAGAAGATAGCCAACAATACGCTCATGATAGCATTATAAGTAATGCTCTTAGCGATTGAAGGACCAACCTTTGCACTCTGAATAATAGAGCCACCCTCACGAATATCTGGGTTCTTGAAGTTCTGTACACTTGCCTGACTAACAAAGCCACCCTTCTTCAATGCGTTGTAAAGGATTGTCTCAGCCTTGTCATCCTCAGCAGGATTGTTAGAATCAATATTGTAGTTGGTTGATACACGAACAGTCTTACCATCTGTACCCAATGCAATAACAGTTGTTGTAGCAGGCTTACCTGCATTCTCACCAACAGTATTTACAAAGGCTCCTTGCATCACTTTACGAACGTCCTCTACATGGGTAGGCTTGTTTAATGTGACAACATAGTTGCGACCACCAGTGAAGTCAATACTGCGACTCAAGCCACGAACAGCAAAGCTGACGATACATACCAAGACTGCAACACCCCAAACAGTGAAGGTTGTCTTATACATGCTAAGGAAGTGATAGTTCTTACCCTGCATGAAGTTCTTAGAAAAGCCTGTTGTGAAAGTCTGATTCAACCACTTATCCTTGCTTACACGGTTCTCAAATACAAGACGTGTGAGGAATACTGCAGTGAAGAATGAGATAACGATACCAATGATCCAAGTTGTAGCGAAACCACGGATAGGACCAGTACCAGTCACAAGAAGGATAACACCAGTGATGAGTGATGTCAAGTTAGAGTCGAAGATAGCTGAGAAGGCATTTCCATAACCTTCCTTCAACGCCTGCTTCATACCCTTACCAAGTTTCAACTCCTCCTTAATACGCTCGTAGATAAGCACGTTAGCATCCACAGCTGTACCCAATGTCAATACGATACCGGCAATACCTGGCATAGTCAATGCCGACTGGAAGGACGCTAAGACACCCAACGTGAAGAAGAGGTTGGCTATCAAAGCGAGGTTAGCCATCATACCAGGAATGAAGTTGTACATGACAATCATGTAAAGCATCAAGAGGACGAAAGCGATAGCAAAAGAGATAAGACCCTGCTCAATAGACTGTGCACCAAGTGTAGGACCTACGACTTCCTCCTGTACAATCTTTGCAGGAGCAGGCATACGACCTGACTTCAAGGTGTTAGCCAAGTCCTTAGTATCTTCAATAGTGAAGTTACCAGATATAGATGACTGTCCACCAGTAATCTCACCATCTACGCGTGGAGCTGAATAAACAACGCCATCGAGTACGATTGCGATTGCCTTACCTATATTTGCCTTTGTCAAAGCAGCCCACTCACGAGCACCTTCAGAGTTCATTGTCATGCTAACCCGAGGACGACCATGCTGATCAAAGTCGTCTTTAGCATCTGTAACAACGTCACCCTCCAATGGAGCACGACCATCAGAAGTTGTAACCTTCAAAGCATAAAGACCATATACATTCTTCTTATTAAGTCCGTCTTCTGGCTTAGCACTCCAAAGAAGCTTCAAGTCGCTTGGCAAAATCTGCTTAGCAAGTGAACCATAAATCAACTTATTGATAGCAGCAGTATCACGTACGCTTGCATAACCTACAAGACTAAGTGCATCACCAGGGATAATCTGCAACATAGAGAGCAATGGGTGCATCTTCTTCAACGCTGCCATCTGAGCATCTTCACCCTTTACAGCATTGCCTTTATTGAGTGCGAACTTTGGAGTTGCAGCAGCCTTTGCCTGTACTTTCTTAGTAGAATCAGTAGCAGCAGTGTCAACCTTTGTATCAGCATTAGCCAAACGCTGGTCGAGCTGATTAAGATAAGGAGTTATTTCTTGGTTGTTATAAGTCTCCCAGAACTCAAGGTTAGCAGAACCCTGGAGGAGCTTACGCATACGCTCTGGCTCACGAATACCAGGCATTTCAACCATGAGTCGACCTTCCTGACCTTCCAACTTCTGAATATTTGGCTGTACAACACCATACTGGTCGATACGGTTTGTTACGACATTGTATGAGTTATCGATAGCTGAAGCAACCTCTTCACGGAGTGCTTTCTCAACCTCTTCGTCTGTACTCTGTGTGCTAACCTTGCCTTTGAGCTGCTGTGTAGCGAAGATCTCAGCAAGCTTATGACCCGGAGCATCCTTGTGGAAAGCATCTACAAAGAGAGAGATAAAGTCCTTTGGACTGTGCATCTCTTCCTGCTTTGCTGTTTCCAAAGCCTTCCGATAAGCAGCATCCTGCTTGTGATCTGCCAAGAAATCAACAACATCAGGTACCGAAATCTCGAGTACAACGTTCATACCGCCCTTCAAGTCAAGACCAAGACCGATCTGTGTTTCAAGGCATTTCTGGTAAGAGTAGAGCCCCAAATACTTTACAGAATCCTTATAATCCTGTCGCGCAATAGGGTCTTTAATCGTTGCTGCCTGACCATCATAGAAGCTTGTCGCTACTGAAAATGACAGGTAGAAGATACTTGCGAGCGTCAAGAGAATGGCTACGCAAATTACTAATCCTTTGTTTTGCATTTTATTTGATTGTTTTTAATTATTGTTTCGCTACACTTGATAGACGTGCAAAGATAAGCAAATTTTCACACTTTGGGAAATTTATACCTTATAAATGTGTGTTTTTTAAGGTTTTGGGCGGTATTTAAGCCAACAATAGATAGGATAATGGTCGGAAGTAGTCACACTATTGTCGACCTTTGCCCCATACGACTCGAAATCATCGGAACAAAAGATATGGTCAATGCGGAAGTACATCCCACTTTTATGATAGCTTATTCCGGGTCCGTTTCCACTCTCAACATAGCAGTCATTCAGTTCTTTTGCGATGGTTCGATGTGTGTAACTTAACGGACTATCATTGAAGTCTCCACAGAGAATAACAGGCACTTTCTTATCAAGATATTTCTTAACATAACGTGCAACAGTCTCCGCTTGCGGTGCTCTACGTGCCGAAACGTCGCCTAACTTAGTGATTAAATGAACTGATTGTCTTTTCGCTTCGCCAGTCTTCAGTTCGCCTTTTACGAGTGTCTTAAACCCTTCTTTGTCGCCAGAACTCAATCCATTACTCTCGAAATGATTATTCACAACGAGCGTATTAGTCCCTTTAATATCAAGCATATAAGCCACACTCTGATTACTACTTGAGCCGTACGGGATAGTATCTTGCCAAAGGACTGGATACTTACTCAGCAATACCATGTAATCAGCACCAGGTGCTTTTTTAATCATCAACTTGAAATATGGGTAGTGTTTCTTCAGTGTTGAGTAGATATGATCTTTGTCATCTAATGTCGCTTGTGCCTCTTGCAAACAGACAATATCTGCCTTACTCTTAACGATATAATCAACAATCGGATTCTTCTTAGCATCTGGCTCGCTCCATGAAGAGAACATAAAGACGTTATACGACAGTACTTTTATAGAGCCATGTGGCTTATCTTCAGGAATATTGAATGGTGAATACGTACGGATAGGACCATAACAAAGTAGGAAACCCAACAATGGCAACCAGATAGTACGTAAACGGAGAAAACACCAGACAACAAGGAATACAAGATTAAACACAAGGAGTATCGGAAAGCCCAGTCCTAAATTAGCCAACAAGGGATAATCAACAGGATTAAACATACCTATATTTCCGACAAACAACATCAACAGAATCACTATGATATTGCCTGCCAACAACATTCTATATGTAAGCTTCTTAAATTTGCTAAACATCTTAATTCAAAATATTCAGGCGGTCCCTACCCCTGTATTTTTTAAGCTTTACGAATAAAATAAATAGTTACCAAGTGGTTATATAACAAGCAGATAGACTTTACGTTTTAACAAGTTCCTATCCACTCCTATTTTAACAAGTTGCTGATTAAGAACATTTTTGTTATAACCAACAACTCATTTCTTTGTCAATCGACCAGCGACTTAACTTTTACTACTATCAAAGAGCTTTTGTTTCTCGTCTTTTGTCAGACTATCGTAACCACTCTTACGAATCTTATCAAGGATGCGATCAACTTCTTCTTGCTGTTGTTTCTTCTGGGCATTATAATCCCAATCACTTCTATTATTAGCATTATTGCTCTGAGAAGTGTTCGACCAAGACTCACTGTTGCCATTCGTTGCATTACGAGAATCACGCCCTCCACGTTGTTCCCACGTATTCTTCATGCGATCAAAGAACTGATGTCCCCGATTCATACCGAAGTCTCCATAGCCAGAATATGGATGCTTCTTCCAATAACGGATAAGAATAAAACCAAAAAGCATACCACCTAAGTGTGCCAAATGCGCTACTCCATCATTGCTTGTGCCTATCGCTGAGAACAATTCTACCACGATTGAACCCATAACAATCCACTTAGCCTTTATCGGAATAGGGATAGGAATGATGAACATACGCTCTTCTGGGAACAACATTCCGAAAGCAAGTAGCACACCATAGATTGCTCCAGAGGCACCAACAGTGTTCATCATATTCAGATAAACATTCATAGGAAGAACTGTAGTACCGATTCTCAAGGAATCAAAATGACCCAATCCATATACGAGATACGTACCATATTGTGCCAACTCCTGACAAAGTCCAGCTCCAACACCACACACAATGTAATAAAAAAGGAACTTCTTAGGACCCCATACATTCTCAACAACCATACCAAACATCCACAGCATAAACATGTTCAGTAGGATATGTGTAAACCCACTATGCATGAACATATAAGTGAAGAACTGCCAGATACGGAAGTCAGAGGCTAAAAAGAAATGTAAGCCAAGAATATCATTCAAATCAATATTCAATCCTCTTAAAACGTATGTGGCTATAAACACCAGAATATTGATAATAAGAAGATTCTTTGTTACAATAGGTATATTTCGCATTTTACGTAATGTCTTATTCTTTACAATATATCATTTAAACAATGCAAAATTACGAAAATCTCTCGGTATTAAGCAGAAAATAAGCGAGATAACGACTTTTTTTTATAAAATTCTACACTTTTCCCATGATTTTATTTGTTTTATAAAAGGAAACAACTATATTTGCAACATAATCTTGTATATCACTCATAAAATTAATCAATAAATAAATCAAAATTATGAACAAAACAGAATTGATCGAGAAGATTGCAGCTAACGCTGAGGTAAGTAAGGCTGCTGCTAAGAAAGCTTTGGATGCTACTACAGAAGCTATTAAGGAAGCACTTGCTGCTGGTGATAAGGTACAGCTCGTTGGCTTTGGTACTTTCTCTACAACTGAGCGTCCTGCTCACGAGGGTATTAACCCAAGAACAAAGAAGAAGATTAAGATTGCTGCTAAGAAGGTTGCTAAGTTCAAGGCTGGTGCTGAGTTGGCAGACGCAGTAAACAAATAATATGTAAAGATATTACATAATATATTAAGGCAAGCCATGGGCTTGCCTTTTTTGTTTTATAAATGCTCAAAAGACTTCTAATCTTAGCCTTAAAAAGGTTCTTACGTTAAAAACATAGATTGAAAATAGATAAAGAATCATACGCTTACATGGTATGACTACTCCAAAATTAGATAGCCTTACAAAGGGGAATAAACAACAGGAGAAAATGCAAAGTGACACGATGTCTATTCATCTTCCATAAACATCCCATCCCTATACCTTTGAATTTTGTAAACTATTTTCACTCAACTCAAAACCAAGACATGCTCTTTTGGCTTCTAAAAGACGCCTAATTGACTTGCAAAAGACGCCCTTTAAGACCCTTACTAACGCCCTTTTGAAGTCCAATTAAGCACCTTTTCTAACACCACTTTATAACCAACTGATTTCCTGATGGTTACAAACCTGCTTTTTACACATGTTTTTATCCTTATTTATAGATGGTTTATTTGAATTTATGTAATGATTTTTCAAAACCTTATCTACCTCTTTGAAGAGTTAAAAAGGAAAAAGGTCCTCCATGTCAGAAACATGATAATAGAATAGAAAGACCTTTTCCAATAACGAGTTAGATTGTATTTTCAATACCCTAAGGGTGCACCCCAGCAGCTATCCACTATAAAATACTCGTCTGTTTATTCCCCTCATGCTGTACTTTCTTATCTATTTCTTTATAGCTTTTACCCTTTGACAACTTCCAACTAAACCTAAGAGTTATCATATTTCCCAAGTCTCTGCTGCGATAAATATACTCTTTATGGAGGTTTTCATTCAGTACTTTACCACGTTGTATAGCGGGATGTTGCTGGAAAGGATGCTGCATAAAGAGTGACAGACTACACGTTTTCCACCTGTAACTAACGCCCAAATAGACTGCTGGACCATTTCTTCCTTCATGCTCTCCTTCAACAAATTTCCAACCATTATCGGCATATCCCGTCAATGTCCAACGTCCTAAATATGCCTGAATATTACCACCATAGTTGTAACTTGTAAGATGATGACGATACAGACTACTGATGTTAAAGAAACGATTAATACCTCCGAAAAGTGTTACAGACAAACGCTCTGGTACAACATCATACTTAAGATAGTTCTGTACAACAAACATCATGATATTACCAATGTTCTGTTGTGAATAAAGAAACTCATCTGTTGCCGTACGTTCATACACACTCATATTGCTCCCAAGGTCACGTCGATACTCCATATTCATCCCACAGCTCACACGTTCACCATTATAACTTATATCTATAATATTCTTAATGACTCTTGAAGGTTGCAAATTAGGATTTCCAACCTTCCATTCACGGCTATGTTCTCTGATTCTTGCATCGCTCACCATAGCGTATGAAGACACACGACGATAGGTTTCAAAGGTATAACGTGCATTTAATCCTGCCAAAATCTCATAATTCAACGTGAGTTTTGGACGGAAAGTCCAGTAGTCAAAGCTATAGTTTTCCTGCGAATAGGTCTTATTAGCAACCCCAATACCTGCCGAATAGCCTATTCGTTTCCACCGTCCTTTCACCTCAGAGAATAGATAAAGTTCTCCTCTCCGCATCTTGTTAAGAGCAGATACATCACCAGTATATTCATTATTCGTAAACGACACCGAGTGGTTTAAACCAGCAGAAAGGGTGAAAGGCTTGAGTTTATTCTCATAAATAGCTTCACTCTCCAGCGACCAAGTACGCCCATTTACCTCATAGGCATAATCTCCTTCTTCTCCATTATATCCTCGCTTGTCCGTATAAATACTCGAACCAACAACATTTGCCGTGATACTCTGATGTTTACCAAGCTGATGAAAGAAGTAAAGATCAAGCGTTGGGGCGAAACTACTTGCCACATCAATCGTCCGAAAAGACTTTTCTATCGTTCCATCCCGATACACAAAATCAGCATAATTACCGGGTGTATTGCTTCCCTCTGTTGACAAACTCGCTTGGAAAACATAGGTAGCCGAGTCTGCAAGACTGTACTTTATCTCAAACTGATTACCAAAACGACGACTCCTGCCAGCAGTCTGATTGCGTGAAACAAGATAATGACTACCATTGTTCAAAGTATAGTCAGCCATTTCTGAAGACCGAAAACCACGATGGTCTTTATAAGAAGAATTGAAGGTTAAAGCCAGTTCTGAATTCTTATGATTGAGCTTTGCATAGACCGTATTATCACCATTCAACGTTGTGACAGCATTCGATAAGTCAGCTCCAAGCACGTAACCAGTGGTGTTACGCTTCGTCCGAATATCAATGACATAGCCTATTCCGTCACCATATCTGACGCCCGGATTATCGATGAAATCAATGTTTTTCACAAGTTTTGGGTCCAGTGAAAGCAGGTCTTCTTTACTTGCCAAAGTTCCATTCAGCCTAAGTTGAACACTACCATTATTCGTCAAAGGCACAATGGTACGCATCACCTCGTCTACTCTGATACGTGGAAGAGATAGCTTTCCAAGCAGACTATAACCGTCCGTTGCCGCTTCTCGCTGTGCATCAGACGGTACAATCAGCAGCCCATCTATCTTTTTCGTCACTCGCGCAGCCTCAACTGTCACCTCTTTCATCTCAACACTCTTCGCTGTCTTGTCGCTTTCTTTCTCATTCTGTGCACCAACAGGAAGTGCAAGAAAGCATAACAACAGCATCCATAAACCTTTTTCCATAGTCTTTGTTTTTTGCTACAAAGATAGAATTCACCATCTATCAGGGCAAAAATAGACACTGACAATTACCTGACATTTACTTTAATCTCTAAATAATCATATTTTAAAAGCAATAAGCTTCTATATAATTCGAGAGCATACATTAAGCTCTTATACGCTTATAAATGTAGTATTAAATTAGAGAAGAATATTTGTATTTTTCAAAAGAATCATTTATATTTGCAGCACATGTCGTTAGAAAAAATGTACACTATTCACAAAAAGTCGCTCGAAAAAGTGCACATCCTCAATAAAAGGTCACTTGAAAAAGTGAAAGTTTTATAAGTTTATCATCTAAGCAAGATAAAACTGGAATAAAAAAATAATAAACTTGTTTGGGAGTAAGCAATCTATCACAAACTAAAGAAAAAGAATATGCTACGCAGAAAGATAGAAGAAGTATTGATTAAGTGGAAAAATACACCTAACCATAAACCACTTATCATTAAAGGATGTAGACAGTGTGGAAAGACATTCTCCGTGAATGCCTTTGCAAAAGAACACTATACTCATGTCGTATATCTGAACTTTTTTGAACATCCAGATTATAAACTTGCGTTTGAAGGCTCAAAACAAATTGATTCAATCGTTATGAACCTAACCGCTTTACTACCCAATAGTAGATTCGTTTCTGGACAGACTTGTATTATCCTTGATGAAATACAAGAATGTTCAGCAGCACGTACAGCTCTTAAATTCTTCAAGATAGATGGACGATATGATGTCATAGCAACAGGTTCACTACTTGGAGTGCATGGCTATAAAGGAAATGAAACAGATTATAACTCTATCCCTGTTGGTTACGAACAACATATAGAAATGTTCCCGTTAGACTTTGAAGAGTTTCTGTGGGCAAATGGAATCAATCAAGAAATTATAGAACTATTGACAAAAAGTCTACAAGAAAGAACTCCTATTCCTCCTGCTATACACCAAAGAATGCGCCAGCTAATATTAGAATATACAATTGTTGGTGGAATGCCAGAAGTTGTTAATCGATTCATTGCGACCCATAACATGAGCGATGTATTAGAGGAACAACACAGTATTATAACTGGCTATAAGGAAGATATGGTAAAATATGCTGCGAATGAAGATAAAGTTAGACTCAGAGCTGCATTTGACTCCATTCCTCGACAACTAAGTAAAGAGAACAAGAAGTTTCAGTTTTCTGTCATAAAGAAAGGTGCAAGGGCTAAAGAATATATCACAGGCATACAATGGTTGGAGGATGCTGGTATTATTATCAGATGTAGAAATCTAAGCATAACAGAACTTCCACTTGAGGGTAATGCCATAGAAGATAGCTTTAAGGTTTATATGAGAGATACAGGTCTCTTTGTTTCTATGCTTGAAGAAGGAACACAATTTGACATTCTGCAAGGTAGACTCTACGGATATAAAGGAGCCATTTTTGAAAATCTCATAGCTGATATCTTCACAAAGATGGGACGGAAACTATACTACTATCGCAAAGACTCTGGCTTAGAAATAGATTTTGTTATACGTTATCACAGTGAATGTGTTCTCGTTGAAGTAAAAGCATCTACTGGAAACACAAAGAGTACTAAGACGATTTTACAGCATCCTGACAAGTACCACGTATATCAAGCTATAAAGTTAGGGGATTATAATATAGGAGAAAAGGATGGAATTCTCACGCTTCCCGTATATATGGCTTTCCTCTTGAGGGAATATTAGCAGGATAGAAAGAAGTTTATATTATTCCAATCGGTATCCATCACCCCTGTCAGCCACAATCTTTAATCCGCAACGCTCACTGACAATAGGCTTCAAACGACGGATAAGTGTGTAGAGAGTTTCGCTTGCATCGGGTTTCTTAGGCCAAAGCGTTTCACAGATAACTGCCTTCGACAACTTTCTATCAGTCGCATTTATAAATAGCTCCATGAGCTGCTGTTGCATCGGAGTAAAGGCTATTTTCTCCCCATGCCAGTCACGAAAACTATGGTCAGAAGCGGCATATACCATCCTACCCAGCACCAATCTGTCTGCGCGATGACGACGAAAATACACGATAGACGCAGTCATCCAAACCAATGATAACAATAGGAAAGCAAAGGGTAAACGCTGATCTGATAAGCCCCATACCGTAGCGAAGGAACAATCAGCATAGCTCTGAAATAAAAGCGAATGACCACCCGACTGCCATTTCATCTGTCTACTGCACAGCGAATGACCATCTTCACCCAACGCATATGACACAAACGAACGACGTCTAAGGTCGGCTATCTGTAAATATTGCCGATAACTTTGTATGGTATCGGGCGTAATCCACGCCTCACGTTTCCCAGCGAGTGTCTTCGACAAAGCCTGATTCATATCCTGTACAATAGCCGTTTCAGCACAGTGATAGCTGTCAAAGCCAGCCCAAACAGCCGAGCAGACGAGTAGCAAAAATATGATAACTGACGATATAGGTTTCATAGGCTTGTATCATAAAAAGTGATAGAATGTTTCAAGTTATTGTATGTTGCAAAGATAATATTTTATCTTATCAATGCCAAACGGAGTACAAGAAATATACAGTAAAACAGGTATTATCAGCAAATATTTACTGCACAAGACCTATAGATGCGCAAAATTATACAGTAAAATTTGGGCATTAAACTAAAAAACATTACCTTTGCACCCACAATTGTCCTATGGTGTAATGGTAGCACTACAGTTTTTGGTTCTGTCAGTGGTGGTTCGAATCCGCCTGGGACAACACAGAAAATCCGCGGATTCTTTATGATTCTGCGGATTTTTTAGTATCAGCTAATTCCTAAATTATAACTATAATGATTGAGCAACTATCTAAACTTCGTAAATCACTTTTGTTTATTGCAGCCGTTCTGCTGGCTTCATTGCACATGACTGCTACTAATCGTGACTCTTTAGCACTGACTCCTCCAATGGGTTTTATGACCTGGAACAAATATAAGGAGGACATCAACGAACAGCTTATCCGACAAATTGCTGATAAGATGGCGGCTGATGGCTATGCAGAAGCTAGATATAAATACATCTTCATCGATGACGCATGGCAGGGAGGACGCGACCGACGCAATAACATTATCCCTGACCCTAAGAAGTTCCCAAGCGGAATAAAGGCACTCGCAGACTATGTTCACTCAAAGGGTTTACTACTCGGAATCTACTCTGATGCCGCTCAGCTCACTTGTGCAGGCTACACTGCCAGCTACGGTTTTGAGGAACAAGATGCCAAGACCTTTGCTGAATGGGGAATTGACTATCTGAAATACGACTACTGCCACGCACCTTCCGACAGTGCTGTTGCTCACAAACGCTATAAGAAGATGGCTGATGCACTACAGAATTCAGGTCGTAAGATAGCCTTGGGTGTCTGCGAATGGGGACAGCTGAACCCAGAGATGTGGGCTCGTCAGGCTGGTGGTTCACTCTGGCGTGTGAGCTATGACGTACGTGATATGTGGAAAGACATCGTGAAACAGGGAGGTATGGGTATCATTGATATCATCAACATTACCGAACCACTTTATAAATACGCAGGACCAGGTCACTGGCTCGACATGGATATGCTCGTCGTTGGACTCGACGGAAAGGGTGGACCATCAAGCGATTTAGGTGGTGTAGGCTGTACTTATACAGAATATCAGACACAGATGTCTATGTGGTGTATGTTCGCTTCGCCATTGGCAGTAAGCCACGACATCTTGAACGAGAATGCTGAAACACGTCGCATCCTCCTCAATAAGGAGATTATTGCAATCAACCAAGACGCCCTTGGCGAGGCTGCTCACAGAGTTGACTTCCCTGGTGCATGCCGTGTCTACCTCAGAAACCTAAGTGGAAACCGTCAGGCTATTGCCATCATGAATCCCTCAGACACTCCTCAGCGTGTTCAGTTGCCACTTTCTATCCTCGGTAATGCGAAGGAATACAATTTCAGAGACGTGTGGGAGCATAAGACAAGCCGGCAACGTAAGGTGTGGCAAGCCACCTTACAACCTCATGAGACAAAGGTCTTTACGGTGACAACACGATAATCCGCACATTAGTCTATAAGGAAAAACTTTAAAAGATAACATCTTTTTATCCCCAACAACTGGCACAGCAGGAAGATGCTGTGCCAGTTTTGTATTCCAATAACACCCTTTTATTATCATTGTAAGCTATTATTTAACATCGTGTTATTGGTCCGCACCAATGGTGCGAACGGCAAACACCAATGGCGCGGATGCTTAGCACCAATGGTGCGGAGAATAAAATCCCCTACCATATATTGTTAGTATAGAAACAACTCACGCCTACATCGACTTACAATTACCCTTTTCGGTAATCACTCCCCTCTCCTTTCGGAGAGGGGTCGGGGGTGAGGCTTCTCTTTCGTTTGGTAGGGGTTGGGGGTGAGGGTCCTTATTTTATTTCCCCTATCCATTTGCTAATATCACGCTTTTTGTCTATATTTGTACTTTGAAACAAATACAAATTAGATAAATTCAGCAAATAAATGAAAGCTATAGAGATTCTTTTTCCTGTCTTCTTTATGATGTTCCTCGGTTGGTTGAGCCACAGAAGAGGTTGGGTAACAGCAGGACAGAACGAAGGAGCAAAGTCATTAGTATTTAATATTCTTTTCCCGCTGCTCGTCTTTCACGTACTTGTGAAAGCAGAGTTATCGACGAATTTTATTTATGAGATTCTCTTTTTAGATGCCGCTTGGATTCTTGTTTATCTGATAGGTAAGAGCATAGCAAAGCCCATTAGTGGTCGTTATGCCCGATTGGCACCTTTCCTACTGATGACATGTGAGGGAGGCAGCGTTGCCCTACCCCTTTATATCGCATTGGTAGGAGCAGAACACGCTGTGAATATCATCACTTTTGACGTTGCTGGTATCCTTATCAACTTTGGACTTGTGCCAGCACTCGTCACCCGCCAGACATCAAAGGATGTGGCTTTCTTGCCTATGGCAAAACGAATTATTACAGCCCCTTTCATCGTTGCCGTTATCGTGGGTATTCTCGTTAATATGTCGGGCTTGTACCAATGGCTGATGGAGAACGAACTTCATAGAATCTATGACGGTACGATGGATATGGCAATGACACCTATTGCGAGTATTATCCTTTTCACCCTCGGCTATGGTTTCCACCTACGGGCAGCACAGCTCAAGCCACTTTTGGCATTGACAGTGGTGCGCCTTCTATTGTGTGGAGCAATCGTAGGAGCCTTCTTTCTCTTGTTCCCTGAATTGATGGCTGTGAAGATATTCCTTGTTGGCGTACTACTTTACTTTGCTTGTCCAACGGGATTCCCCGTACCGCTACAGATAGAAAGCCTTTGCAAGGATGAAGATGACGAAAGCTTTATGTCGGCTTTCATCTCCATCTTCATCGTGGTGGCAATGGTAGTATATACGTTGATAACATTATTATTGATATAATTTTTAAGGAGAGAATTAATAAGGAGTTAAGGAGTTAAGGAGTGAAAGGGAGTTAAGACAATAGTATAATACAAAGGAGTTAAGGAGTTAAGGAGTAAAAGGGAGTTAAGACAATAGTATAATACAAAGGAGTTAAGGAGTTGAGGAGTGAAAGGGAGTTAAGACAATAGTATAATATAAATCCAAACATCAGATTTGAGACATCATAACATTTGTCTTAACTCCTTTCAACTCCCTTTCACTCCTTAACTCCTAAATTAAAAGAATTAGATTTGAGACATCATAACATTTGTCTTAACTCCTTTCAACTCCCTTTCACTCCTCAACTCCTTAACTCCTAAATTAAAAGAACATGAACGATAACGTAAAGAGTCCATGGCCAGGACCAGCGGGAATGATACCCGTAACAAGTGGCAAAGCAGATGATGCAAATGTATTTAACCGTAACTACTTGGATTCTATCCATGTGGAGATGCGTGTTATTGATGCCGTCGAGCCAACATTGAAGACAGTTATCTTCGGTGAAGAGTTCGATTCACCGATTATGATGCCTGCCTTCTCGCATCTGAATAAGGTGTTGAAAGATGGCAAGAAACCGATGTTAGAGTATGCACGTGCTGCCAAGAAGCTGAATACAGTCAACTGGGTAGGTATGGAACCTAACGAGGAATATGCTGAAATCGCAGCCGAAGGAGCAAGAACAGTGAGAATCATTAAGCCGTTCGCTGACCATAATATTATTTTAGATGAGATTCAGTTTGCTATCAAACACGGTGCGATAGCTGTCGGTGTAGACATTGATCACGTCCCAGGAACAGACGGGCGGTATGATGTTGTAGACGGTATTCCACTTGGTCCTGTCACGCTTTCCGACCTCAAAGAATACGTGAAGGCTGCTGGTAACGTACCATTCGTTGCTAAGGGCGTACTCTCTGTGCAGGATGCTTTGAAGTGTAAGGAGGCAGGCTGTGCTGCTATTTTAGTCTCTCATCACCACGGACGTATTCCTTTCGGTGTTGCTCCCGTGATGGTTCTGCCTAAGATTAAGGCAGCATTGGAGGGAAGTGGCATCGCAATCTTCGTTGACTGTGGTATTGATACAGGCTACGATGCTTATAAAGCACTTGCATTAGGGGCTGATGCGGTAGCTGTGGGCAGAGGAATCCTCAAGCCATTGCTGCAACAAGGAGCAGAAGGAGTTGAGGAGAAGGTACAAAAAATGAACGAACAACTTTCAGAGCTGATGATGTACACCTGCGTGAAAGACATTCGTTCATTCGATGCGTCTGTGCTTTATATCTAAGAAAATAGCATCTATAGGAACTGCTTACTATTCCTATAGATGCTATTTTAATCTTAATGCGTAGCCTGATAATAACGGTTACGACTAAGAGAACTTGTCACTTTCGAGTTGGTTGATGGGTCAGAAATTGTTATACCAGAATAAGTCTGGATAGGTATTACATTGATACCATCAGTCCGAAGTGCTGTATAATAGTCATCTGTATGTCCTTTTTCTGGTACAAGTTGATTGAGTTGACGGTTGAATTTTGCCAATAACAGTGGCTCGTTCTGTGCAAGTTTACGCACGTAATCACCCATATCATAGAATATTGAAGGGATGTAACCATCCATACTCTGAATGTCACTCTCCACAACAGTTGCGAGAGAACTTGATGCGTTTATCTCCTTCATGATGTTAAGCATGCCCTCAACCTGCGAACAGTCGATTACGCTAATCGTCCCATAAGGATAAGGAGTATTCCCATACTTGTAGTTGCTATAGAAGTTAATAAAGGTATTACAGATATTTCTATAGTTTGGATTCACCTTTGAGAGCTCATTCCACATGAGTTTATAAGGCATTCCGTAAGCCATAATCTCCGTTGGACTACCAATGATATGGTGCGTTGCATTACGGAGTTCGTAGGCAACTTCGATACCTGTCATATTACAATCGTCAAAGAGGATGTACTGGAACTTACCAATACCAGAGTCTTCTATACCCTTGTCGAATTCTGAAATATTCGTCTGATAAGCATCACCACCCAACCAACGCGTTGGAGGTCCAGCCTTACCAGCATTTTTATTAAGTCCGAAAGGTGAGGCTACAGAACGATTAATGCGTGTACTTGGCTTGGCAGGTATCCATCCCATACCATGACAACCGACTATCATTGAGTAATGCTTAGCTGGTGCTTCTTGTTTAACTCGCTTCAACAGGGTTGTTATCCACTCTGCTGAATTCAGCTTTAAGCCTGCTAATTTATTGTTGTAGATAGCAACGGTATCATCTACACAGCTTCCATTCTTATACTGAACATTAATCAAAGCACCCTTATTCACCTTCGTAGAGATAAATATCATAAGTCTCTTGTTGCCAAGTCCACCTTGGTTAACAATCGCACTCTTAATGTCTTGTATATTGGTGAGGAAGTAGCTATAAAGCCCAGAATCGGTATCACTAACACCCGACCATGGCATATAAACAAAGATAGTATTCTCTACCTCGGCACCCGGTTGAGGTATTGGGTCTGGGTCTTCACTACTACAAGAGGCAAAGACAACAAGCATTACCAGTTGTAAGAGAAGGAAGAGTTTCTTCATAATTAATCTTTTTAGGCCCATGAATATCCTAAAAGGAGCTATGGGAGTGGTTAATTAAAAAGCCTTGCAACGCCACAATGAGCGTAGTAAGGCTTTTCATAGTTATGTATTATAGTTCGTAGACACTTACTTTACAATAATCAAAGAGTAGTTCTTCTTACCCTTCTGTACGAGGAGATACTTACCATCGATAAGGTCCTCGGCTGTTACTGGCTGGTCAAAAGCTGCGAGTTTCCTTGTTGAGCGCAACGCCACCGCCCTTAACGAGCTTACGCATCTCACTCTTACTTGGAAATATCTGCATACCTTCCTGATTGAAGACATCAACTGCAGGCTGACCAAGTACGTCTTTTGATACCTCGTAATGTGGAACATCCTTGAAGACATCAGTAAAGGTCTGCTCGTCTAACTGCAACAAGTTCTCCTTTGTACTCTTACCAAAGAGGATGTTAGAGGCTGCTATCGCCATATCGAGGTCTTCCTGAGAGTGTACCATACGGGTAACTTCCTCTGCAAGACGGTACTGAAGTGTACGACGACCTGGGTCTTGACGATGCTCTTCAATAAGATTATCGATAACATCCTTCTCCAAAGAAGTAAAGATCTTGATATACTTCTCGGCATCATCATCACTAACATTCAACCAGAACTGATAGAAGGCATATGGTGTTGTACGGTTGCGATCGAGCCAGATGTTACCGCTTTCGGTCTTACCAAACTTCTTACCATCCGCCTTTGTTATCAGTGGACAAGTAAGGCAATATGTCTCAGTTTCGTTACCTAAAGTACGACGGATAAGCTCTGTACCAGTAGTCATATTACCCCACTGGTCATTACCACCCAACTGCAACTTAACACCAAACTTCTCAAAAAGATAGAGGAAGTCGTAACCCTGCAGAAGCTGATAGGTGAACTCAGTAAAGCTAAGTCCATCGCGACTCTCGCCACTCAAGCGCTTCTTCACACTATCCTTAGCCATCATGTAGTTGACAGTGATGTGCTTACCAACCAATCGAGCGAAGTCAAGGAAGGTGAAGTCCTTCATCCAGTCATAGTTATTAACCATCTCAGCCTTGTTAGCTCGTTGCCATCGAAGTCAAGGAACTTACTTACCTGCTTCTTGATAGCCTCTTGGTTATGGTAAAGTGTTTCTGTATCAAGGAGGTTGCGCTCCTGACTCTTACCAGAAGGGTCTCCAATCATACCTGTAGCACCACCCACGAGGAGGTAAGGCTTGTGTCCACAACGCTGCAAATGACGCAACATCATGATACCACAAAGGTGACCGATGTGCAATGAGTCAGCTGTTGGGTCAGTACCCAAGTAAGCTGAAACCATCTCTTTCTGAAGCATTTCCTCAGTACCTGGCATCATTTGAGCCAGCATACCACGCCAACGGAGTTCTTCTACAAAGTTCTTCATCTATATCTTTATACTTTAAGGAGTCAAGGGATAGAAGACTTTAAAAGCGTTCTGCCCTATCTTCATAAGCCTCAACTCTGTATTAATATTCTATTGTGAGCATCGTTAGGGCACTGGGTCATAACCACTACCGCCCCACGGATTGCATCTTAATATACGCCAAATTGTAAGTGCCAAACCCTTAAAAGGTCCATGCTTTAGGATAGCTTGTCTACCATACTCCGAACAAGTAGGAGTGAAGCGACAAGAAGGTGGCGTAAAAGGGGATATGAACTGGCGATAAAAGAGTATCGGAAGTATCAACAGCCATGATAAAACACGTGTGAAAAGACGCCATAGCTTAGCAAAAACATTATGAGACTGCTGCTCACGTGGCATACTCTCGTTTCTTTCCTTCTCATCCATCATATCCGTTCTCCTATTCTTTGAAGCAGGTTAGAAACCCGCTGTTCAATTGTAACAGAATCAATCAATTCGTTTGAAAGCCATATAAAAGCTATCAACAACTGCTTATCTGTTTGTTCGTTCACACGGAGCGTGACAAAACTCTTGTGCTTACGATAAGCCTCACGCACCTGCCGCTTAACCCTATTGCGCTTTACGGCACGTTTGAAATGCTTCTTCGGAACACTGACTAACACCTGTACATTCGACTCCATGACCGTTTCTTCTGGTGCTGAAGTCTCCGACTTACAGTCAATTAGTCTGTAAACAGCCTTCAAAGGGAATACTGTCATCGCATGACTTCCACCAGTTCCAAAGAGCGTATCTATGAGTTTCTTGCTGCATAGACGTTCTCCTTTTCTTAGTCTTTCTTCATGCTTTTCCATTCCTTATCAGCCTTTATTTACCGTATGTCTGGTACTGATGTCGGCTCCTTCCTCATCCTTTCAGATGAGGCAGAAGCCGTTATATTATTTATTCTTCTTCTCTTTTTCCAAGAAAGCACGCAACGCACCAGTCATAGAAGGATACTCCTTAGAAGGTGCTTGAAGGTCAAGTCTCAGACCCTGTGCCTCTACTTCCTTCGCTGTAGCAGGACCAAAGGCAGCTATCTTGATGTCTCCCTGCTCAAAGTTAGGGATATTCTCTTTCAGAGCCTTTACTCCTGTTGGGCTAAAGAAGACAAGCATATCATAATCAAAGTTCTTTACTTCTTCCTCTGTTAAGCCATTGCTCACCGTACGATACATCACACATTCCTTGTGCTTGAGCTTATTTGCATCCAACAACTCGCTCAGAGCCTCCGTATGTACAGAACTCTGCGGAACAAGGTACTTCTCAGTCTTATGCTTAGTCATTGTAGGGATAAGACTATCTATCTTTCCAGTATTACCAAAGAACACCTTACGTTTGCGGTACTGAACATACTTCTGGATATAAAGAGCAATCGTTTCAATCACACAGAAATACTTCATATCCTCTGGGATAGTGACACGCATTTCCTTAGCGAGCTTAAAATAATTGTCTACAGCATGACGAGAAGTAAATACCACAGCGGTATAATCCAACAGGTTTATCTTCTGCTGACGGAACTCTTTCGCTGAGAGTCCTTCCACTTTAAAAAATGGTCTGAAAACCAGTTCCACTCCCAACTCTTCCGCTATGTCGTAATATGGCGACTTTTCGCTTGACGGCTTTGGCTGTGAAACCAAGATCTTTTTTATCATCGTGTCCTAAAAGTTTATTATCAAATAGTTATCTGTAATGAACAAAACGCCCCACAATACCATCAACGGCATCAATTCGAGCGCACAAAAGTACAAAATTATTTGCAGACTGGCACCCATTCTCTTAAAAAAGATACTGTAACTCTTATAAAAAGCAAGCATTTTGATGCATAACATAACAATTAGTGTATAAATCAATGCTGCATGGAGTGACAAAGAGAAGTAAACCAGCAAGAGTACTATCGGGAATAATAAGACTCCTTCCAAAGAGGAAAGAAACACCTGTGTTCGCCTCCATTGTCCATTATTTTTCCTATCAAAGAACACCCAGTTTACGAATCCATAGACCAGATACTTGAATAGGAAATAAGCGACAAACACACCAAAAAAGCATCCTATCGCTCCAAGTTGTGTATCATTCGAAAGCCTACCGCCCCCTAAATCTCGCGCAAATAAATAATAGAGAATACTTCCTAACAAAGAGGTTTGTGCTATCAAGATAGTCTGAAAGCGCATCTCTTCATTTGTTTCAATAGCCGACTCCTTACTACGACTAACACGAAAGAAACTCTTTATCTGTCGTTCTATGAAATTTCTCGATAGAGAAAACGCCACCATCGCCATCACAAAACAACCTAAGAGCATTGCTGCAATAACATTATCATTGCTTACAGCATAAGGAGCAAGAACGCCCGAAACGCCATCAGCATGATTGTTTCCTCGTTCTAACTTGAAAAACTTATTCCCTTTAAAGTAGCCTTCTTCTGCAAATTTGAAGTCCGTCAGCTGAAACTTCTTCTGTTTTTTAGGGCGCAACAAGATAGACGAGTCAGTTTTCTGATCCGCCTTACCCTCAGAATCGACATTCGCCTTCTTCCCTGCTGCCAATGTTGACTTTAGCAATAGAGAAGGGCGAACAATGGAATCAGTTGTCGGCATTATCTATTAGAGTCCGAATGTCTTTTTAATATCCTCTACTCGATCGAGCTTTTCCCATGTGAAAAGTTCAACATCAACTGTCTTTTTCTCATGATAACGGCTTTCGAAGGTCTTCTTAATAACCTCATTCTGACGCCCCATATGACCATAAGCAGCAGTCTCCAAATACATTGGCTGACGAAGCTTCAGTGTCTTCTCAATAGCCTTTGGACGAAGATCAAACAGTTTCTTCACCATCTCTGCAATCTCGCCATCAGTAGCCTTCACATGTGAACGACCATAGGTATTCACATAAACACTAACAGGCTCGGCAACACCAATGGCATAAGCCAACTGTACGAGAATCTCATCACTCACACCAGCTGCCACCATATTCTTGCAATATAGCGTGTAGCATAGGCTGCAGAACGGTCTACCTTACTTGAATCCTTACCAGAGAAGGCACCACCACCATGACCGCCTTTACCACCGTAAGTATCAACAATAATCTTACGACCAGTCAAACCAGTATCACCATGAGGACCACCAATCACGAACTTACCCGTTGGATTGACAAGATACTTGATATTGTCGTTGAACAAGGCAAGTACTTTCTCCGATGTTATCTGTGCCTTTACACGTGGCATAAGAATCTCAAGTACATCCTTATGAATCTGCTCTACCATCTCTTTATCAGCCTTCAACTGTGCCTCACGTGAGTCGTCAGCAGGCTTGATAAAGTCGTCGTGCTGTGTTGAAACAACGATAGTGTCAATTCGCTGTGGGATATTATCATCGCTATACTCCACTGTCACCTGACTCTTTGAGTCTGGACGGAGATAAGTCATTTGCTTACCTTCCTTGCGGATGTCAGACAACGTGGTCATAAGGAGGTGTGCCAAGTCGAGTGTCACAGGCATATAATTGTCTGTCTCGTTACATGCATAACCAAACATCATACCCTGATCACCAGCTCCTTGGTTCTCAGCATCACCATTGTCAACACCACGATTGATATCATCACTCTGCTCATGAATAGCAGAGAGAACACCGCAGCTATTGCCATCAAACTGATACTCAGCCTTTGTATAACCGATTTTGTTAATTGTCCTACGAGCAATTGTCTGAAGGTCAACATATTCCTTAGACCTTACCTCACCCATAATCACTACCTGACCTGTAGTATTAAAGGTTTCTATAGCGCAACGTGCATCCTCATCATATGCCAAGAACTGGTCGAGCAATGCGTCGCTTATCTGATCGGCAACCTTATCTGGGTGTCCCTCAGATACTGATTCCGATGAAAACAAATATGCCATATATTTATCTACTTTTTATGTTTGAATTTACTACTAACCCTCTGTTTAAGTGTGCAAAGTTACTGCAACTTAGCGGGATAACAAAATAAATAGGTAAGATTTATACATTATTGGGTGATAGATAGTGGGTGGTGGGTGATGAATGTTGGGTGATGATGAGCAGTAGTATTCGGTGTTAAAAGGTGAATGATGAAGAAAATACAATCAAAGATTACCCTTTCAAAATCTACTTTATTTGAGAAGTCAATAATTACATCGGAGCTATTTTAGCATTATTGTCGCACAATTTGCGACGATATAAACCTTAAATCGTCGCATAAAATGGTTCTTCTATTAAATGTGTGGACGCTTTTCGTATTGTGTTAACGGAAGAATCGAAGTTACTCATTAAGCAAAAACATGGCTAAGATAGTCAACTACCTTTCCTATTATCATCCTCTGACAATGAAAGTCATTTTATTTAAGACTTCGGTAATCTGTAGAAAAGGTTTTGAAAAATCATTACATATTCTCAAATAAGGCATCTATAAATAACGGAAATAATACATACAAAAAGCAGGTTTACAATCAACAGAGTATCAATTAGTTACCAAATAACAAAATAAAAGGTGCTTAATTGGACTTCAAAAGGGCGTTAGTAAGAGCCTTAAAGAGCATCTTTTGCAACCCAAAAGGGCGTCTTTTAGAAGCCTAAAGAGCATGTATTCAAGATTATGATGTGAAAAATTATGACAGAACAATAAGTTATTAGCCTAATTAGCCCAATTGGACCTATTAGCCTAATTAGGCTAATAGGAATAAATTGTTTGTAGATGACAAATAGACATCGCACCTAATTACATTTATCATGTAGTTTATCCCCCTTTATAAAACCATCTTATTGGAGGTAAGCATACCATGTATGTGGATGAATCTCATTCTATTAACAATCTATACATTTAACGGAAGAGCCACATATTGGGTGGTAATGAACAGTAGATATTAGGTGTTAAATGATGGAGGATGGCGATATAGCTATCCTACATTTCTTCTCCAAGAACGTCGCAAAATATGCGTTATTTGAGAAATTATTTGGAGTTTCGGCATTATTTAAGTATTTTTGTCGCATAATTTGCGACGATATAAGATACAAATTGTCGCATAAATGATATAAAAGGATGATGTATATACACGAAAGAGACAATTGGACTGACTTCCGTTGGGACACTTCAAAGGTGGAACTACTCCAAGAAGAGGTATTCCGTAAACAGGGTTTGCTTTACGGGAGATTAGCTTCACTGGGCTTTGACAGCAAAATACATGCTATGGCAGAGAACCTTACTTATGATATTGTGTATTCTTCAGAAGTTGAAGGCATCCGTCTCAACGTGGATCAGGTCCGTTCTTCCATAGCAAGAAAACTTGGGATTGAGAACGTAAAACAGACTGCACCATCTCACTATGTTGACTCTGTTGTCAACGTAATGCTCGAAGCTGTACAGCATTATGATATGATTCTCACAAAAGAAAGACTATATGCTTGGCAAGCTGCATTCTTCCCTTCTGGCTACAGTGAAGGTAGTCAGATAGAGATTGGACAGTATCGAACGAACGAGGAGCATATAGTCAGTGGAATATTTGGACGCGAGAAAATTCACTATATTGCTCCTTCTCCAGACCATATTGAAGAAGAAATGCAAAAGTTCCTCAGATGGTTTAATAAAGAAGAACCTGTAAGTAGTGTCATACGTTCTGCCATTGCTCATTTCTGGTTTGTAAGCGTTCATCCATTTGAGGATGGAAACGGACGATTAGCACGTATTCTTTCAGATATGCTCTTGGCACGTGGCGAGAAAAGTAGGTTCCGTTTCTATAATATTTCATCACAGATAAACAAGGATAAGAAGCACTACTATGACATTCTCGAACGTATGCAGTGTGGAGATGGCGACGTTACGGAGTGGTTAGTATGGTATATGCAGAAATTGGTAGATGCACTTGACGAAGCTGGTGCCACCGTCACAACAATCTTAAACAAGAGCTTCTTCTGGCAGAAAGCATCGGTTGTGCCTATGACAGAACGACAAACACAAATGCTCAATCTATTTCTTGACGGCTATGAGGCAAAGATAACATCAAAGACATGGGCAACGTTAGCAAAATGTTCGAAGGACACTGCCATTCGTGACATCCAAGATCTGGTTGACAAGAATATCCTTGTAGAAAGTATACCTGGCGCAAAACGACCAAGCTATTCCATCGTTTATGACAAAGAAGATTTAACTCAATTCTTCACGGACGTGAACATAACAGAGGAAAATGGCGTACCATATCTTCATGCTTTATTTAAGACTAAGAAGCCTATACGCGAAAGAGTTACAAAGCTTGACGCTGACCGTTATCAGAAAGGTGATTTGTTATTGAATGATTTACTCAATAAATACTGTTCGTATATGGTTGCCGACAATAAAGAGTGATGACTCTCTATCTATGCTAATGAAGTATATGAATACAAAGGAATATGATAATTCCGTGTGCATAAAAAGTAGACATCGTAAAATCAACAGGTGCTACAAGCATTTTATAGACCAAAGAAAGAGAGTCCATTTGCCAGAAATGACAAATGGACTCTCTTTCTTTTAAATGATAAAAAGCTATCTCCTACAAATTCTTTTCATGAAGAAAAAGATTTATTTACATGAAGAGAAATATTTATTTTCACGACAATAAATATTTATTTTCATGAAAATAATTCGCTGTTGGTAGTTTGTTAAATGAAAAAGGACCCATGAGAGTCCTTTTTCAAACATAGAATACGTATTATTTTGCTGGTGTCATTACCACCTCTGCATGGTTACCTGCTGCCAAGATTTGCTTCAAATGAGCAGCAAGCTTAGCTGGGGTGATTGCCTCAACAGTCTTCTTATAGTTGGTATGGAAGTCTACACCTGACCAGATATAGTCGTCGAGAATACCCATCCAATAGCCGTTAGTCTTAGCAGAAAGTTCTGCATTCTTCAGCATCAAGTCCTTAACTTTCTGAACCTTATCGGCATCCATCTTGACAGTGTTGTCCTTCATGCCCTCAGCAAGGAGTTTAACAGCAAGGTCAGCTTTCTCTGGATCCATTGGACAGTAGCTCTGAACGATAGCCACAGCCTTATTACCAAGACGACGTAACTTACCACCTGCGCCTACAGAATAAGCTGCACTGGCGTCTTCACGAATACTCTTCAGGTAAACCATAGAGAGAACCTGAGCTGCAGCATCAGTAAGAACATCGCCCTCAAGGGTATAAGCCATTGGCGCATGCCAGAACTCAAAAGCAATCGCCTTAGGTGTTTCCGACTTACGAGTGAACTTATTTTCTACCTTACCATTCACATAGCTTGGAACGTCCTTCCAGTTCTCAGCCTTGCCCTTTGGTAGACATGCAATGTACTTCTCAATCAATGGACGAAGTGTAGCCTCATCAAAGTTACCTACAAAATAATAAACAAACTGACCAGGATTAGCAAAACGCTCCTTCCAAATCTGTAAGATACGGTCGTAATTAACGTTCTTCAAGGTGTTCAACGTCGTTGGGGCAAAGCGCGCTTCATGACCATAGATAGTGTTGCTGATCGAATCACCGAACACGCTCTCAGGTGAGAGGTCTTTGTTTTTCAGTGCCAACTCCAGCTGTGCCATCATCGCTTTGTAAGAAGCCTCATCCTTTGCAATATTGGTGAAGTTGAGGTAAGCAACTGCATCATCGTCTCGATGTCCTTTGGAACACATGAACCAGCTAATGACTGATAGTAGCTTGACATGCTGCAGCCCACAGAAGCCTGCTTACCAGAGAGTGCCTTCTGTAATTCTTGACGTGAGAAATTACCCAAACCGCTGTAACCGAGGACAGCATCAAAGAGTTGTAAGTTGCTGAAGTCAGCCTTACCATAGAGACCCTTACCGCCCTTCGCAGAAGCTTGGAACTGAATTTCATTGTCCTTGAAGTCGGTCTTCTTCAGAATAACACGTGCGCCATTGCTCAGTGTCAACTCCTTATAACCAAGCACCTTATTCTCCTTCTCGCCAACAATCTTACCAGCCTTAGGGAGTTTCTTCTCATCGAGTAGAGGCTCCTGCTTTACATTGTCAACATATGGTTCAATCTTCTCAGCACGTACAGAATTGATTGTCTGTGCCATCTGAGCCTCTGTTGGGTAAGTAGCACCAGCCTTCTCCTGTGCAAAGATATAAGCTACGAAGTTACTATCCTTATCCGTGATGAGTTCCTGTGCATACTTATTGATAACGTCAACGTTCAATGCAGGCATCTCAACCAACTGCTTCATAATCTGATAATCATCCTCCTTGCTTGGGATTGGTTCGTTAGCAAGATAGTGATCACGGAGTTCATCGCCATACTGAGCGTTCTTCACCTTGTTACGATTAACGTAAGCAGACTCCAACTGAGAGAGGTATTCAGCTTTCATACGGTCGTATTCGCCTGCTGTAAAGCCATAAAGACGAACGCGCTGTGCCTCACGATAGATAGCAGCAAGTGCTTGAAGGTCCTTGCCTTCCTTAGCATCTGCAGCCATACTGAAGGCAGCCTTTGGTTTTGAAAGCATGTAATCGCCATCCTCTGAATAAGCACCTGTGAAAGGACAGTCGGCTTTCTGTGCCAACTCAGCAAGTCGCTGATTGAGCATCATAGTGATGATATTCTTTGCGTAAGAGTCTACATAGTAGTACATATCGCCCTTCTGTGCGTCAGGGAAGGCGTCATGCTTCATACTGAAACCAACCTGACTGTAAGGCATCTCCTTATCCTTACCAAACACGTAGATAGCGTCCTTGGTGTCTGGCACAGCCTCTTCTACAACCTGTGCAGCATTGGCAGGAACAGTAGTGTTAGCCCAAAGCTTCTTAATCTCATTCTCCATGTGGTCTACATCGACATCACCAACAACGATGATACACTGGTTGTCTGGACGATACCACTTCTTATAGTAGTCGCGGAGGTCCTGATAAGGGAACTTGTCAACAATGCTCATCAAACCAATTGGCATACGATGACCATACTTTGAGTTAGGATAGAACTTAGGCAACACGTCATCATAGATTCGCATCACTGGTGTACGGCGCAACTGCCACTCCTGATGAATAACGCCACGTTCCTTATCTATCTCCTTGTCAGCAAGTGTCAAGCCGTTTGACCAGTCTTTAAGAATCAACAGACAAGAGTCGAGTGCTGTCTGACGAGTTGTTGGCACGTCGCAGATACGATAGACAGTCTGGTCGATACTGGTGTAAGCATTCAAGTTGCTACCGAACTCAACACCAAGTGAACGGGTAAATTCGAGGAGCGTTGAGTCAGGAAAATGCTCTGAACCATTGAATGCCATGTGCTCAAGGAAGTGAGCCAAACCACGCTGGTTGTCGTTCTCTTGAATAGAACCAACACGCTGTGCAATGTAAAAATTGGCTACATGCTCTGGCCATTCATTGTGAAGGATGTAGTAAGTTAAGCCATTGCTGAGCTTACCTTGTCTTACATTCTTATTCACAGGGATAGGTCCCATCTGCTGTGCAGAGACCATACCAGTGACAAAAAGTAAGACGATTAAGAATAAATGTTTGATTTTCATCTTAAACGTTGTTTGTAATTTTAATATTAGTTTTATGGCGCAAAGATACATAAAAATCCGTTACGTAATCCGATTTTTTTATTTTATATCTTAACAAAGTATCAATAAAGATTATTCTGTCAATAAATCCATCTGCTGACGCTCGTTATACTGGATATTACGGGGGTGATGTTCAAGTATTTCCTGTCGTAGTGTGGAGGTGTCAATATGGGTATAAATCTCTGTTGTTCCGATACTTTCGTGTCCTAACATTGCCTGAATTGCACGCAAGTCGGCACCACCTTCGAGCAAGGAAGTGGCAAAGGAGTGGCGAAGGGTGTGTGGAGAAATTGTTTTCTTGATACCAGCTTCAACCGCATATCGCTTAATCATGATAAGAATCATCGTACGCGTAAGGTGCTGTCCACGACGATTTAGAAAGACATAATCCTCCTCTCCGGGTTTGATTTTCATCACATTACGATCGGCAAACCAATAGTTTAGCTCGTCTAAGGCACGTGGTGAGATTGGAACCAAGCGTTCCTTCGAGCCTTTACCCATTACTCGGATATACTGTTCTTCGATATATAGGTTGGAAAGTTTTAGGTTGGTGAGCTCTGATACACGCAGTCCACAAGAGAACAAGACTTCGATAATGGCACGATTGCGGTGCCCTTCCCACTTTGACAGGTCTATCGCCTGCTCTAAGAGGTCTACTTCTGCCGTGGAAAGAACCTCTGGTAAGTGGTCAGGTTGCTTTGGCGACTCTAACAACTCAGTCGGGTCTACTTCCAAATAACCATCAATAACGAGGAAACGATAGAACTGGCGCACCCCACTGAGAATGCGTGCCAAAGAGCGAGGACCAATGCCAAGGTCAGAGATAAAGGCTGCAAAGTGTTCTAAATCTTCTAACTTCACATCCAACACATCAACCTGTTCCACAGCAAGATAGCGAAAGAGCTTATCTACATCACGCATATAAGCATCCAACGTATTAGCCGAGTAGCCTTTCTCTAATTTCAGATAACGACGGTAACGGCTGACAATATCCTTTGAATTCTTGTCTGTTTCCATTTAATTTCTTATTTTTGCATACTGCAATTTATATGCAAAGATACATCAAAAAACGATATTTGAGAAGAAAGAGATATGAAAGTAATCATTATTAATGGTCCCAACTTGAACCTGTTAGGGATGCGTGAACCTGAAATATACGGTAGTCTGTCTATGGATACCTTCCTTTCACAACTGCGTGAAAGCTATCCTAACTGTACCATTGACTATTATCAAAGTAATGTTGAGGGCGAACTCATCAACAAGCTACAAGAGACTGGCTTCTCATATGATGGCATTATCCTCAATGCTGGGGCTTATACACATACAAGTATTGCGCTTTTAGACTGCATCCGCTCTCTACAAACGCCAGTGATTGAGGTGCATATCAGTAATGTTAACGACCGTGAGGATTTCCGTCGACACTCAATGATTGCCCCTGCCTGCAAGGGTACGATCCAAGGCTTTGGTCTTAACAGCTACAGATTGGCTATAGAGGCTTTGTCACTCCTATAACCTTTCAACACTCATCATCACTATTATCACCCATGCCAACAACCAACACCTATACTTCCCTCACTGACGAGGCGGGCTGCGATGCCTATCTTGCCTCACATATCAACCCAGAAGGCGATTATCTTTACCGTCTTTATCGTGCCACAAATATCCATACAATACATGGACGTATGGCAAGTGGTCATCTGCAGGGGCGTCTCTTAAAGATGCTTGTACAGATGATACGTCCTAAGAATATCCTCGAGGTGGGTACTTTCAGTGGCTATTCGGCTATCTGTATGGCTGAAGGATTAGAGGAAGGGGGCAAGCTCTACACCTTTGAAATCAATGACGAGATGGAGGATTTCACCCGTCCATGGATTGAAGGATCGCCTGTTGCCGACAAGATTGACTTCCGTATCGGTGACGCTGCAGAAGAGGCTCCAAAGTTGGGGATTCTATTTGATATGGCTTTCGTCGATGGTGACAAGCGCAATTATACAGAAGTATATGAGAAGTTGTTGCCCATCATCCGGTCTGGTGGCTATATCCTCGCTGACAACACACTATGGGATTGGCACGTCATTGACCCAGCCTATGACCACGACCAACAAACGATTGGTATTCGCCGTTTCAATGACTTTATTGCTAAAGACGACCGAATCGAAAAGGTTATTCTCCCACTACGCGATGGGTTAACGCTGATTAGAAAGAAATAAAAGACTCACATAGCTGGCCCCTCCCCCTGCCCCTCCCCCATAGGGAGGGGAGTGATCACCGAAAAAGGATAACTTTAACGATTGTATAACCCATTCGTTGCTTCCATACTCACAGCATATAGCAATCTGGTTAGCCCTCAACACCACTGGTGCTTACCATCCGCACAATATGTGCGGGGCGTTCGCACAACATGTGCGGAGCATCAACACCAAACACAAAAAGCCCAACTTTTATCCCCGAACATCCGCATTTCATCACCATCTAACACCCATCACCTATCACCCAACATCACATTTCATCAACACCTAACACCCAACACCTATCACCCACCCCCCACACTTCAGCATAAAAGTTTGTGGGTTTTTCAAACTTTCAGTACCTTTGCAGGATAAAACAATAAATAGATAAGACAATGCAAGAGACAAGACAAAACCGCATATCACGCCTCCTTCAGAAGGAATTGGCAAGTATTTTCCAGACACAGACACGCATGATGCATGGTGTTTTGGTTAGTGTAACACGTGTAAAGGTGAGCCCAGACCTCAGTATCTGTACTGCCTACCTCAGTATCTTCCCATCTGAAAAGGGAGACGAAATACTGAAACATCCATGCCAATGAGAAGACTATCCGCTATGACTTAGGTCAGCGTGTGCATAATCAGCTGCGCATCATCCCTGAGCTACGCTTCTTCATTGACGACTCCCTCGACTACTTGGAGCGCATTGATGAGTTACTAAAGAAGTAAGTGATGAGTGTTGGGTGTTGAATGATGAGTGTTGATGAATTGTTGATAAGTATTAAGAGGTTGGTGTTAACGATTAGTAGATAGGTACCAATGCCTATTCAGAAACTCACCCCCCATTTATCAATTCATCAACACCCAACATTCAACATCTAACACCCTACCCGTCAACACCCAACATTCAACACCCAACACCCAACACCCATCATGAATTTCCCTTTTTACATTGCCCGCCGTTACCTCTTCTCAAAGAAGAGTACACATGCTATTAACGTTATCAGCATTATCTCCGTACTCGGTGTGTCTGTAGCAACAATGGCATTGGTAGTTGTATTGAGCGGATTTAATGGATTCTCAGACCTTGTAGCATCCTTTTTTACCAACTTTGATCCACAAATAAAGATTGAAGCAGCAAAGGGTAAGGCTATGTCGGCGAACGACCCTTTACTTTTAAAGGTTAAAAAACTACCTTCAGTAGAGGTGGCTACAGAATGTGTAGAAGACCAAGCATTAGCTATCTATCACGACAAACAAGCCATGGTGAACGTGAAGGGTGTGGAGGATAACATCGATTCGCTGACACATATCAGTAATATCCTCTACGGTGAGGGTGACTTTAGACTTCATACAGCCAACCTGCAATATGGCGTTCTCGGTATTAGATTGGCACAAGACCTCGGTACTGGAGTTGCATGGCCAGACTACTTACACATCTATGCGCCCCAACGTGAAGGTCAGTATGATGCTTCTAATCCAACAGATGCCTTCGTAAAAGACTCGTTGCTATCTCCGGGAGTATTGTTTCAAGTGAAGCAGATGAAGTATGACAAGGGCTATATTATCACCTCTCTCGACTTTGCACGTCGTATCTTTAACCGACAAGGAGAGATTACCTCACTTGAATTACGCATGAAACCAGGTGTCGATATTGACAAAGCCAAGGACGATATACAAACCCTTCTCGGTGATAAATATAAGGTATTAGATCGCTATGAGCAGCAAGCTGACACGTTTAATATCATGCGTATAGAGAAACTCTTTGCCTATATCTTCCTCACGTTTATCCTTATGGTGGCGTGCTTTAATATCATTGGCTCACTCTCTATGCTCATCATCGACAAGAAGAATGACGTCATCACCCTGCGTAACCTCGGTGCAACAGATAGTCAAATACGTCGTATCTTCCTCTTTGAAGGTAGAATGATTTCTGCTGCTGGTGCTATCATGGGTATTGCACTCGGCTTATTACTCTGCTGGTTACAGCAGACATACGGTCTTGTACAGCTCGGCGATCAAGCTGGCAACTTCGTTGTTAACGCCTATCCTATCAGTGTTCATCCCGAAGATATCATCACTATCTTCCTCACAGTTATCCTTGTTGGATGGCTTTCTGTGTGGTATCCTGTACGTTATATGAGTCGTAAACTGACGAAGGATTAAACTATCCCTCGCCTATCAACTAACAACTATAAACCTAAACAACATGACTGAAAACCTAAACGACAAAATTATCATCTATCAAAGTGAAGATGGTAAGACCCAACTTGATGTGAAGTTGGAAGGAGAAACCGTATGGCTTACCCAAGCACAGATGGTAGAGCTATTTCAAACAAGCAAGCAGAATGTAAGCCTACACATCAACAATATCTACAAAGAAGGTGAGCTGGAGAAAGAGGCAACTGTCAAGGATTACTTGACAGTTCAATCAGAAGGTGCAAGAACCATCCATCGCAGGGTAAATTACTATAATCTTGACATGATTATATCTGTAGGATATCGAGTAAATACGAAACGCGGTATCCGTTTCCGCCAATGGGCAAACTCTGTTCTTAAGCAATATCTTGTCAAAGGCTATGCTATCAACGAGAACATACGTAAACACCAGATTGCAGAACTGCGCCAACTCATACAAGTATTAGGCAGAGCCATCCAGCAACAACCCGCAAAAACGACGGACGAAAGCAATGCGCTCTTTGATGTTGTGGTAGACTATACCTACGCACTCGACACACTCGATAACTATGATTACCAGCGACTTCACATCGCCAAGACTACCAAAGAAGAGCCATTCCACGCCACATACGAGAATGCTATGCACGAGATAGATATGCTTCGACAGAAGTTTGGTGGCTCTGTTCTCTTTGGTAATGAGAAAGACGACTCCTTCAAAGCTCTATCGGGCAAATCTATCAGACCTTTGATGGTACAGAACTCTATCCGAGTGTAGAGGAGAAAGCGGCTATGCTTCTCTATCTTGTCACCAAGAACCACTCATTCAGCGATGGCAATAAACGCATTGCAGCCACACTCTTCCTATGGTTTATGAACAATAATGCCATCCTCTATCGTCCCGATGGTACCAAACGAATTGCTGACAACACACTCGTTGCCCTCACCCTAATGATTGCCGAGAGCAAAACAGAGGAAAAGGATATAATGGTAAAGGTAGTGGTGAACCTTATCAACCAAGCCAATTAACCCACATTCCAATAACAACTTATGAGACTTTTAGCATACGGAGAGGAATGTATCAAAAAATAATTCTTAACTTTGTCGCAAACATAAGAAGCAAAGTATGTCAAGAGAGGAAACAAATCAAATACGCTACATCATTGCTTTAATAGCAGAGTTTGCCAAGAAATTTAATCTTGGTCAGCGACAGGCATACAATTACCTTAAGCGTTTTAAGGGAATAGACTACTTGATGTCCTTTTACGATGTCCTACACACACAATCCTTCAAAGATGCTATTCATGACATAACTATCATCTGTGAGAGGAATGGTGGTACACTAAAATATCAAATCCAAACTAATAAAACCATAGAACTGACCAACGAACAGATTGATATGATGAAAGAGGATATATGTGCAGAACTTATAGCCTTATTGATGAAAGACAGACATTATACTATGTCCGAAGCTATTGATATGCTCTATAACTCTGACACTTACAACCGTATTCAGGACCAGTCTACAGGATTATATTATCAAAGTCCTGGCTATTCATATGCTTTTCTACAACAGGGATTTTTGACGGGTGATTATCGAAGGTGATAAATTTAGTACTCAAAAAAATTAGTTTGTTATATAAAAAGAATGGGCATAAGTAACAAAAAAAAGGATGAAAAAATGGATATAATTAAAATTACATCACCACAAGCAGTAGGAAGCGTGAAGTTGAAAGTAACAGGCAGACCTAAACTAATTTTGGTCAATGGGCATTGGAATAGATTGTTGAACCTTGTTAACATGTCACCAGGAAAGAACAAAAGTGAATATTGGGATTTTTTTCTTGAAGAACAAGGATCATTAAAAGAATTTATAAAAACAGCTAAGGAGTATTTCAATAATCAAAACTATCAAGAAGAACCTTTCTATGTAGATGGAACTTCCCTTTTTGGTGGTGATCAGAGCGGAAAAGATAGAAAAATAAAAGGTTATAAATTTGCAATGCAAAATATTGCAGAAATAACAAAAGGGGTGGGAAACGAAAAGATTTATTTTATTTCTCATAGTGAGGGGGCTGCATACGCAGCAGGTATGGCAAAAGCACTTATAGAGAAAGGTTACAAGGTGGGTGAGTCTGTCATGCTATCTGCAGATGAAGGTGACGAGTTTACAGTTGAAGGAAACTATCCCTGCTATCAGATAACTGCAGGATATATTAAAGAGGAAGAATATCTACTTTCCTATATAAGCCCAATTCACCCATCTACAATCAAAAACCCTAAACGAAAGTTTCACATGGACCCTGTGGTTGGTGACCACAGGATACATGGGGTGAATAGATACGGAGTGTACATCAGCTTTGGTACTGGTTTTGATAGTGTACATGGTTCCACTATTGATACTGGTATATTCGAAATACTAAAGAATTTAAAACAACTAAAAGTTGTCTCTCGCAGAATCCAAGGAAAAACTGTACACATGATAGCTGGAAAGAATGTTATCTGGCATAAGATTGACAACACATTTGTAGTTAATAAGAACATAGATATATATTAAGTATGGAAAAGAAAAGAAGAATAAAGACAAAGAATATTTTACGAGTTGTAATATGGATATTGATTCTTTCATTTGTGGTTATTTGTGTATGCTATTTTTCATGGGCTGCACTATTCCGACCCGTACCAGGGAATCAGCCGGAGCTATCTACCAAGGAGAAAGAGTACTTCAATGAAATGGAAGGAAAAGAGGGATGGGAGTACGTGCGTAGGAACGTATACAATATAGACAAAAGCGGTGAGTCATTACACCAACGTTTAGTTGATTTGAATAAAGATTACGCTTATATGTTTCGTACAAAAATAAATGACTCCACAACTTTCTTTTCTTTACCAAATAAAACAGAAGACACTATTGCATTGCATCTGTATAATCACATAATCCACAAGAGTCCTCAATTAAAGAAAATTATAATAATATTCAATTATGAAGAAGATTTAAACGAACGAGCAAGCATCGGACACTCACGAACAGAAGAGTATACAGTCCGTGGAAAAAGGCTTGTGAAATTAAAACACGATATGGAGTAAAACATCAGCTAACAAAGAAATATATACATGTTCCAAGAATTCTATGCTGAAAAGTCCGATTTATCTGGTATAACATTTTAGTTAATAAGAACATGGACATACATTAAATATGGGAAAGAATAGAAAAACAAGGAAGAGAATTATCCTTCAGATTCTAATGTGGACCTGTATTCTCTTCTCTGTGGGCACTTGCACACGTTATATTATATGGGTTTCATTGCATAGAGCTAAGCCTGACAACCAGCCAAAGTATTCATCAAAAGAAGAATCTTATTTCAAAGAGTTGGAGAAAAGGGATAATTGGAGGGATTTAGATAGATACATCTATAATATAAATGAAAAAGGAGAACCTTTGCCCAATGATTCTGTTTTTCTTAACAAGGACTATGCATATTCATTTGGTGTTGATATTGAGGATTCTACAACTTTTTTTTCATTACCAGCAAACACAGAAGACACTATTGCCTTGTATTTATATAATCATGTGATTGACAGAACACCTCAACTACGAAGAATAGAAATAATATTCAATTATGAAGAGGATTTAGATGAACGGGCAAGTATTGGACATTCTCGCAAAAGTGAATATGCAGTTCGTGGAAAAAGGCTTGTAAAATTAAAACACGATATGGAGTAAAATCATCAGCTAACAAAGAAACATATACATATTCCAAAAGTTCCATGCTGAAAAACTCGTTTTATATGGCATAAGATTGACAACACATTTGTAGTTAATAAGAACGTAGATACATATTAGGTATGGAAAAGAAAAGAAGAATAAAGACAAAGAATATTTTACGAGTTGTAATATGGATATTGATTCTTTCTTTTGTGGTTATTTGTGTATGCTATCTTTCATGGGCTGCACTATTCCGACCTGTGCCAGGGAATCAGCCGGAGCTATCTGTCAAGGAGAAAGAGTACTTCAATGAAATGGAAGGAAAAGAGGGGTGGGATTACGTGCAAAGAAGCATATATAATATAGAGGTAAACGGAGATCCCTCAAATCAGCATTTAATTAATCTGAATAAAAATTATGCCTATATGTTTCATACAAAAATAGAAGACTCCACAACTTTCTACTCTTTACCTATTAAGATTGAGGACACAATTGCCTTGCATTTATATAATCACATTATCCACAAAAGTCCTCGATTAAAGAGAATTGTAATTGATTTCTCTTATGTAGAACGGTTAGGAGATGGTGCAAGTATAGGACACTCACGAACAGAAGAGTATGCAGTCCATGGTAAAAGGCTTATTAAATTAAAGCATGATACAGAGTAATATCTTTAGTTTAAAAAATATATGTTCCGAGAATTCTGTGCTGAAAAGTCCGATTTATCTGGTATAACATTTTAGTTAATAAGAAGGTGGGCATACATTAAATATGAGAAAGAAAAGAAAAACAAGGAAGAGATTTATCCTTCAGATTGTAATGTGGACCTGTATTCTATTTTCTGTGGGTACTTGTACACATTATATTCTGTGGGTCTCATTGCATAGAGCTAAGCCCAACAACCAGCCAGAGTATTCAGCAAAAGAAGAATGTTATTTCAAGGAGTTGGAGAAAAGGGATAATTGGAAGTCTCCAAGTAGATACCTTTATAATATTGATAAAAAAGGAGAAGCATTAGTCAGTGATTCTGTTTTTCTGAACAACCCCTATGCATATTCTCTTCGTATTGATATAAAAGACTCCACAACATTCTTTTCGTTACCGAGTAAAACTGGGGATACTATTGCCTTATATTTATATAATCATGTGGTTGACCGAAATCCTGAACTACAGAGAATTGTCATTGGTTTCTCTTATATTGAGCGAATAAACGAACGAGCAAGTATTGGACACTCACGAACAGAAGAATATGCAGTTCGTGGAAAAAGGCTTGTAAAATTAAAACACGATATGGAGTAATATCTTCAGTTAAAAGATTATTGGTGTCCGATAAAACTTTTTTAGAGTTATCTGTGTTAGATAAAATAGACTTAAACTTATGATTTCATTAATTTATTTGGTTATTATAGCGCTTTCCTTGTCAATATAAACACATTTTATAATGCTTACAGTTTAAAACTGAAAACCAAGCCCATGGATAAGTAAAACGACTGCAACACCGATGGATAAAAAGATACAGAGCTTTCAGTTTATTTTTACCAGACAGCAATATTATGATATAAAGCTAATTGCTGACTTTTTCACCCTAAACTAATAAAATCATAGTATAGAAACGGGTCATTGAAGAAAGTTTTTTATATATTTGCAACAGAGAACAAAAGCACAAGCCAATGAGTTGACAAGAATGTGCCAATTACTAATTATAACACAAAAACGAGACAATGAAAAAGACTATTACAATCGCACTTCTTACTGCAGCAGTAATAGGTGCAACATTTGTTTTATCATCATGCAGTAACAAAAACGATGATGACTGGATTATTGACGGCTTGCCAGATCCTGTAACAATTGATCTTTCAAAGGTATTCACTAATGGAACGCCTAAAGAGGTGGACAGTATGACTATCCAAACAGATGACAGAGGATTGGTTACAGGTATTCAGACTAAGGATGAAACGGTATCTTTCAAATACGATAACATAAAAACACGTGCTATTGTAATCCCAAATGTCTTCATGAAAGTAGAACGTAATGGAGATACAACGATCTACAGAATGTATCTGAACAACAACGGTTTTGTTAGAAGTTGCATGATAGAGCAAAAGGAAAATACAAAGGAAGATAGATGGAGGTTCACTTATAACGATAATGACCAACTAATTAATATAATCCATTCAGCAGATGACTACAAAGAATTTACTTTGACTTATAAAGATAGCAACATCTCTGAAATAGAGACAAAAACTATCGTCTCACAAACAACAACAAGAAAAAAAGATACTTGCAAAGTTGCTTATACGTCAACTGCCACCCCTACTCCTATAGTGAACAAGGGTAACATTATGCTCTTCAATACAACGTTTGGTATTGACATTGGCGCAATGAAATACGCCTACTATGCAGGATTGCTTGGAAAAAGCAACTAAGAACTTGCCTCTACAGCTTATTAATAAGAGTGGCAACAAAAACCAACTTTACATGGACTGTCAATAGTAATGGTTTCCCAACTGCTATGACAAGCGGTAGCCATCAATACAAGTTCGTGTGGTAAAAAAAAGTATTTTATATCATTACATATATGTATCATCCCCCTTCTATAAAGTACACTCGGAAAGTAAATCAATAGGGGGTTACTTTCAAACCATAGCTCTCAGACCATACCCCTCACTGGTCTGAGAACTTTTCTTTTACCCTTTTACCTACCCATCCCAAATCTACACCCACGCAAAAAAGCACAAATACAGACATTACTACATAGCTTATACTTGCCAAGTAACCATTGAAACAGTATCTTTGCAGCATGAATCACGAATTATTTTCATGAAAAAAAATATTTTTCTTCATGAAAAGAAATTTTTATTTTCACGTAAATAAATTCTTTCTTTCGTGAAAAGAATTCTGCCTATGCTAAAAGTATGTGATTATAGAGACTCGTTTCACACACTAACGGCTCACGGAAAAGATGATTATTAACCCTTATTACAAACGTAAAGCTATGACTGTAAATTACAAACTATTAAGAACAAGCGGTAAACTCGCACAACGTAAAGCACTAAGAATCGTACCTATCAAGAAAGATGTCACGGGAATAGAGAGAATCTGTCAGCATATCCAACAAGCTACAACACTCACAACAGCCGACATTCTCGGTACTATATCGGCATTGAAAACAGAGTTAGTAGAGGAGCTAAAAAGCGGGAATACAGTTCATCTACCGGGCATTGGATTCTTCTCGCTTGCCCTTAAAGGCGACATACATGAAGACCCTAAGACGCATCGTCACCAACTCCGTAATGTTGCTGTGCGCAAAATTAGATTCCGCCCCGATAAGGATTTTCACGAAGCGTTAGGAAAGATGATTTTTGAAAACAAAACCTACAAAGACGGTACATCCACACTTCCTATAAAATCAGCCGTTAACGCTGCACTAAAAGAGTTGTTTGAAGAGAGTCCGATAATCACCGTTAACGACCTCCGTCGCCGTCTGAATCTTTCTACAACCTACGCCTATCAACTTACAGCACAGTTAGAACGTGAAAAGAAAATCATTAACATCGGCTCACGTTATCGCAAGATGTTTAAAAAGGCATAAACAGAAGGCGATAAACAAATGGTAAACATATAGAGGGAAATAGCATATTACCATTATAAATTAGATTAGACCCAGTAATAATTCAATAGCATAGAAACACAAAAAAGCCATTCCCAACCCTTTTCAGAGCATAGGAATGGCTTTTATTTATTGAGTAGTCCTCAGACTATTTATCCAATCCACTTCACGTAAGCGAAGTCCTGACGGTGTGGCAGGAGATCGTTCTTAGGATACATACGGACAGCGCACTTATAAGCACCTGCTTCTGTTGCATCGAAAGTAGCCTCGAAAGTATAGTGATTACCCTCTGTCTTCACCATCTTGAATGGGATTACCTTGTGGATGTTAACGTCATCAACTGGTGCATTCTTCAAGAATACAAGCTCAAGACCTACAGCATTGTTCAAGCCCTGCTCGTCGATAACGTAAGTAACCTTAATCTTATGACCTGTAGAAATATCCTGCAGTGCATCCTCGTCCTTAGAAACAACATAAATGCTGTCCCAACGCTCTGCTACAGACTCCTTCCAAAGAGCAATCTCTTTAGCAAGTTTATTGTCATTAGCCTCGAGCTTATGAGAACGCTTAGCCTGACTCTCATAGAACTTGTCATAGTAGTCATCAAGCTGACGCTTCATTGTATAGTGAGGAGCGATAGTTGCAATAGAGTTCTTTACAACCTTAACCCAATCCTCTGAGTAGCCATCTTGATTCTTATTGAAGTAGAGAGGAGCAATCTCATTCTCGAGAAGACCATAGATAGTAGCTGCATCAAGCTGGTCTTGATAGCCCTGATTCTGATAGGTACGCTTCTCTGGCAATGCCCATCCAGCTCCCTCGCGGTAGCCTTCAACCCACCAGCCATCAAGTACTGAGAGGTTAACAACACCGTTCATCTCTGCTTTCTCACCAGATGTACCACTTGCCTCGAGTGGACGAGTTGGTGTGTTCATCCAGATATCAACTCCAGAAACGAGACGACGAGCCAACTGCATATCGTAATCCTCAAGGAAGATAATCTTACCGAGGAACTGTGGCATACGTGAAATCTCAAAGATACGCTTGATAAGTCCCTGACCCGCGCCATCAGCAGGATGTGCCTTACCTGAGAAGAAGAACAGAACTGGACGCTCTGGGTTGTTTACAATCTTCTCCAAACGCTCAAGGTCAGTGAAGAGCAAGTGTGCACGCTTATACGTTGCAAAGCGACGACAGAAACCAATCATCAATGCGTTAGGGTTGATACGCTCAAGGATAGAAACAACCTTAGCTGGGTCACCCTGGTTGCGGAGCCACTGCTTGGTGAACTTATCACGGATATACTTGATAAGTTTCTGCTTCAATGCCATACGTGTCTCCCAGATTTCTGAATCAGGAACATTATAGATTGCATGCCAGATAGACTCATTGCTCTGGTCACCCATGAAACTCTCATCAAAGTATTTATCGTAAACTTTGCGCCACTCTGTTGCTGTCCATGTTGGGAGGTGTACACCATTGGTAACATAACCTACAGCATTCTCCTCTGGGAAGTATCCCTTCCACAATGGAGCAAACATTTTCTGGCTTACCCAACCGTGAAGCTTTGACACACCATTGACCTCCTGACAGGTGTTACAAGCGAAGGTACTCATACAGAAACGCTCGCTGTGATCATCAGGATTGGTACGACCCATACCGATGAACTCATCCCACGAGATACCAAGTTTAGTAGGATAATCACCCATATACTTGCCGAAGAGTTCCTCATCGAAGTAGTCGTGACCTGCTGGTACAGGAGTATGAACGGTATAAAGTGATGAGGCACGTACAAGCTCCATAGCCTGATTAAATGTCAAGCCACTCTCGATGTAGTCGCAAAGACGCTGGAGGTTGCAAAGTGCTGCATGACCTTCATTGCAGTGATAGATATCCTTCTTGATACCCAATTTCTTCAAAGTAAGAATACCACCGATACCGAGCAAAATCTCTTGCTTCAAACGATTCTCCCAGTCACCACCATAGAGAGAGTGAGTGATAGGACGGTCGAACTCAGAGTTCATATCGTTGTCTGTATCGAGCAGGTAAAGTTTAATACGACCAACGTTCACACGCCATACAAGTGCGTGTACCATATAGTTGCGGTAAGGTACATCAACAACAACCTGATTGCCGTTCTCATCAAGCTCTCGCTCAATAGGAAGAGAGTTGAAGTTCTGTGCATCGTACTTAGCAATCTGCTGACCATCCATAGAAAGACTCTGTGTGAAGTAGCCAAAGCGATAGAGGAAACCTACAGCACAGAAGTCTACGTTAGAATCAGAAGCCTCCTTTATGTAGTCACCTGCCAAGATACCAAGACCACCAGAATAAATCTTCAAAGCCTGGTTAAGACCAAACTCCATACAGAAGTAAGCAACAGAAGCACGCTTCTTGTTAGGCTTAACGTCCATATAAGTACGGAACTTCTTATAGACATCATTCACCTGCTTCATCAGCTTTTTGTCCTTTACGATAGCTTCCTTACGGTCATAGCTAAGACGCTCAAGGAGCTGGACAGGATTATGTCCAACCTCTTCATAGAGTTCCTCATCAAGAGCTTTGAACATGTTGCGTGCTTCGTAATTCCATGCCCACCACATATTGTGAGCAAGCTCATCAAGACATGCCAGTTCCTTTGGCAGAGTTGACTTTACAGTTACCTCTTTCCACTGAGGTTCGTTGGAATAATCTGATTTAATTTTCATAACTTATTATAGTTTTGACTGTTATTTCTTTATTTCGTTACTAAGCAGTTATCACTTGTTTCTTGCAGCTGCTTTCTTTAATGCTATGTCGTAAGCCTGCTCATAATAGATGATAAACTCACTCCAAAGAGCCTTACGAGAGAGCTTCTCGGCATTTGAACGACACTTGTTCACCTCCGTCTTCGTAAAGCAAGAGTAACGGGCAATGGTATCCTTAATACCATCAGCTACCTCTGAATAATTATAATCTGTACGATGTAATACTTTCACACCATCTTCTATCTCGCTATATTTTCCCTTCTCTGTATTTGCCCACAAACCGAAACCAGCAAGGTCGGTTGTAATACAAGGTACCTTAAAGGCTATTGCCTCTAATGGTGTATAGCCCCATGGCTCATAGTATGAAGGATAGACACAGAGGTCGTTACCCAATACGAGGTCATAATAGCTCATATTCATAATACCATCATCTCCTGTCAGATAGCAAGGCAAGAGGATTACCTTCACCTTATCTCCCTTTGCATTGTTTATATCGAGAGAACTGAGCATATTCAGTACATTGTCATGGTCCATATTGTGGAGCCAGTGCGTAAGTACAGGTTTATCCAAGGGTGTATCATATTGTTTACCGCTGTTGAGACGCTCCACAAGGTCCTGACGTGAACCCACTACCCAGCCTGGAACCTCAATGAAGGCTACAACCTGCTTCTTCAAGTTCTCATCATAACGCAAGCGGTTCATTGATTCTATGAATACATCAATACCTTTATTGCGGAACTCATATCGTCCGCTGGTTGATACGATTAACGCATCATCTTGTATATCGTCACCTGTCAACGCATTGGCAACATCAAGCAAACGCTTACGCGCTGCCTTGCGCTTCTTTGTGAAGGTTGCACCCTTTGGTACAAAGTCGTTTTCAAAACCATTTGGAAGAACCAAATCTACTGGTTTATCAAGCAACTCTTTGCACTCTGTTGCAGTAATATCACTCACAGTCGTGAAACAATCAACATGGTGAGCTGTCTGCTTCTCGATAGAATGCTTACTCTCCATATTTAACTCCGAAGCCATCTGGTCACCATTATATGCCCAGAGATATTCGTACAATGGCTTGTTATTGCCCGCTATACTGCGACCAATACCCGTTGCATGAGTAGTAAAGATAGATGCTATCTGTGGCAAACGATGCTGTAATACAAGTGCAGCAAATCCTGTTTGCCATTCGTTTGCATGGAAGACAACCTTATCTTTCTCACTAAGATAGAATCTATAGAAACTCTCTACGACAAGTGCCGTAGCATAAGCAAACATAGCAGATTCGTCATAATCACCGTAGGCATGGAGACTATCAACTCTATAATACTCCCAAAGCTTACCATAAATCTCATCTTTATGAGCAAAGTATGACTGAAAATCAATAAGCATAGCAATTGGCTCCCTAGGGATATCCCAACGTCCAACCTTTACTGATAGCCCTTCAGAAACTGCTTTCTGCTGCCAATCAGCAAATAATTTCTTATCCTCTTTAAAATAAGGGGATGGTGTCTCTTGCCAGCAGTCAGGACCAAGGAAAATGATACGATCCTTTACCTTATCTTGTAATGTCTTTGCACGAGTTGAAAGTACAGTATAAATTCCTCCGACCTTGTTACAAACTTCCCAGCTGGTCTCAAAAATATAATCTGGAAATAACATCTTCTCCTTTAAAACATTTGATATATATCGCCACAAAGGTAATACAAAAATAAGTAAATCAACAATTTAATCTGTACATTTTTGAGGAATGTATAGTATTAATTAATTAAAATCATTAACTTTGCAATTAACCAACATTCATAGATATGAAACAAAAGATTGTACTGACAATAATGGCTATGTTGGCTTTTTCAACCAACATAGCCGCTCAAAGCAACTTATCCACTACAAAGACAGAAACTTCTCCTTCAAAAACAGGAAAGATAGCACAGAAAAATGACTCTATCTTTAAAGCGCATCTTGTGAATGATGAATTTCAGGTGTGGATGGATATTGATTTCTATCATAACAATATTACCGTACCACGACAAGAGATATTCGGAGAGGTTCCAGGCTACTTTGGTGCAGTGCGTGATACCCGAAAGTGGATTGTCTCTGATGCTTCCATTAAAGGCAAGAAGGCTCTCCTAACCATCATCAATGACTATGGTAGTGAAGATCTCAAAGCCGAACTAAAGCATAATTCAAATGGTACCTACACGCTAACAAGACTTGATGGTAGCACGATGAAGATTGTGGTTAATAATAAATGGGTGAAGATTCCTAAGGATTTAATCTTTTATTGTAAATAATCACGGTACTCAGGACTAAATAAGTAGACCCTACTAATGACAAATTGGTGCTCATTAGTAGGGTCTTCTTTTATATTTGATTTCCAAATGTTATCCTTATAAACTATTTTAATTAGTTAGAATAGTCCTATCAACCACTTAAACATGTCGATTAGTAAAGTCCACGTCCATGCCGTGACACCAATCAATAACCTAAAGACAAAATAAATAATTACACTAAGAATGATAATAAGAAAAGCTGTTAGCAATGCTTTCGACCTCACCTGACGTATTGTTTTCTTATCTCCTTCTACATAGCGTGTAATTAAATCTAAGTTCTTTACGTGTGCTTTGCTAAAAAAATCTATAGCATCCCCAATAAAAAAAGGAATACTTCCCAACAATATATCTACTAAATAGTTATAGATAACAGCCAATGTGAGTGGAATAGACTTGACTTTAAACAAAGTAACGTATATAAACGGCAAACCAAAAATAGATGAAACAAGATCTCCTACTGATGGTACTAAACCTAAGAGTGCATCTAAGAAATATTTATCTGCTAAAGTTGTTACCGTACTAATAAATTTATAATCCTTTGATGCTTTTAAATTTCGAATTTCTTTCTCCCTTCTTTGTCGGCGAACTTCTTCTTTACGATTAGCATCACTACCCTTATCAAGAGAATCTCTATCATCAATAAGAGAGTAAGAGTCATTCAAAACAATCTCTCCGTCTTGTTCCCCTAAAGTCTTATGAGCATCATAATTCAACTCATTCTCTAATATATTCTTTCCTTCCATCCTAAATCAATAAATAAAAAACAAATTATAATAACCTAAACACTATAACGCTTAAACGCATAAAATATTATCATAAGAGCTTTAATCAATAAAAACACCTCTTTAGTGCTCAAAAATAAAAATAAATTTGCAATATAATAAAAGAGCCAGTTAACAACTAATTTTAGTTTTACTTTTACTTGCTTTCATTTTTAACACTTCGTAAAATTATCTATTACCAAACAAATTAAGAAGCAAATATAGATGACAGTAGTGACAGCAAATAACAAATTAATTAAAATAATTACCCCGCTAAATTCAAGTGACTAAATACCACATTTAAGTCATATTTGCCTTATGTAACCAATTAGCTCTATTTACCTATTAGGGTAATAAGCCCTATTAGCCTAATTAGCCCTGTCCACTCAGTAAGCCTTATTAGCCCAATATAATATTGCAGCTTCTGTCCTACCAACACTTCATCAACACCTAACATCCAACACCCAACATCCATCACCCACCCCCCAACAAAAAAAGAGCCTTGAAGATTTCTCTTCAAGGCTCTCGTAAAAGGAGGCGGCCACCTACTCTCCCGCATTGCATTGCAGTACCATCGGCGCAAACGGGCTTAACTTCTCTGTTCGGAATGGGAAGAGGTGGGACCCCGCCGCAATAACCACCTGATATTTCTTTCGGATGACCAATTCACAGTTAAAAAGTTGACTAGATATTCGTCTTTATTCCTGTCTTCTTTCTGTCTTCTTATCAGTAAATCCGTTATTAAATAATGTCACGAGAACTAATAACTTGTTAACTCGTTAACTTATCAACTCGTCTACTGACTTGTCAGCCGTATAAGGTGACGTATTTCCACAAGCAAAACATATAGAACTTTTCTTCTTCCCTTAGAAGAATACACAGCTCAAAGTCTGAGTCACTGGTCCCCACACTCCAAGCTTTGGAGGTGGGAGACCCGAAGAAAGTTTCGGGCAATTAGTAGTGCTCGGCTTTGACGTCACCGTCTTTACACCTACACCCTATCAACGTCATCGTCTATGACGACCCTTATGAGGAGTTCTCATCTTGCGGCTGGCTTCGCACTTAGATGCTTTCAGCGCTTATCCAATCCAGACTCAGATACCCAGCGGTGCACCGGCGGCACAACTGGTAAAACCGGAGGTCTGTCCAACACGGTCCTCTCGTACTAGTGTCAGCACCACGCAAAACTCCAACGCCCACGATAGATAGAGACCGAACTGTCTCACGACGTTCTGAACCCAGCTCGCGTGCCACTTTAATGGGCGAACAGCCCAACCCTTGGGACCTTCTCCAGCCCCAGGATGTGACGAGCCGACATCGAGGTGCCAAACCACCCCGTCGATATGAGCTCTTGGGGGGGATCAGCCTGTTATCCCCGGAGTACCTTTTATCCTTTGAGCGACGGAGTTTCCATACACGTCCGCCGGATCACTATGCCCCAGTTTCCTGCCTGCTCGGCATGTCTGCCTCCCAGTCAAGCGCCCTTATGCCATTGCACTCTATAAGGCCGGTTACCAATCGGCCCGAGGGCACCTTTGGAAGCCTCCGTTACGCTTTTGGAGGCGACCACCCCAGTCAAACTACCCACCAAGCAGTGTCCGCGCAAACTGCGCGTTAGACCTCAGACAGCCAAAGGGCCGTATTTCAAGGATGGCTCCACGAATGCTGGCGCACCCGCTTCGAAGCCTCCGGCCTATCCTACACATCGGATGACCAAGGTCAATGCTAAGCTGTAGTAAAGGTTCACGGGGTCTTTTTCGTCCCATCGCGGGTAATCGGCATCTTCACCGATACTACAATTTCACTGAGCTCATGGTTGAGACAGCGTCCAGATCATTACACCATTCGTGCAGGTCGGAACTTACCCGACAAGGAATTTCGCTACCTTAGGACCATGAGTATAGTTACGGCCGCCGTTTACCGGGGCTTCAATTCAATGCTTCCCATTGCTGGTGACATCTCCTCTTAACCTTCCGGCACCGGGCAGGTGTCAGGCTGTATACGTCATCTTTCGAGTTTGCACAGCCCTGTGTTTTTGTTAAACAGTTGCCCTGGACCGATTCTCTGCGCCTCATATTGCTATGAGGACCCCTTATCCCGAAGTTACGGGGTCAATTTGCCTAGTTCCTTAACCATGAATCTCTCAACGCCTTAGTATATTCTACCCGACCACGTGTGTCCGTTTGCGGTACGGGTCGCATATACATTAAGTTTAGCGGATTTTTCTCGGAAGTATGATTACCTGCACTCAAGTTATCCCGAAGGATTACCTGTACTTTCATGGTTCAGCTCGGAAGGTGGATTTGCCTGCCTTCCTCATAGCCTACGCACTTAAACGCCCTATTCCGTCAGGGCGCGGCAGTGTCACTGCTCCGTCTCCACATCACTCAGTATATGCGAGTTGCGGAATATTAACCGCATCTGCCATCGCCTTCGCCGTTCGGCTGAGACTTAGGGACCCGACTAACCCCGGGCTGATTGGCATCGCCCGGGAAACCTCGGTCTTTCGGCGAAAGGGAATCTCACCCTTTTTATCGTTACTTATACCTACATTTGCTTTTCCATAAGCTCCAGGATCGGTTACCCTCACCATTCAACGCCGATGGAATGCTCCCCTACCGATACTTTTAATATACATTACTATCCCGCGCCTTCGGTATCTGACTTATACCCGATTATTATCCATGCCCGGACCCTCGACTAGTGAGCTGTTACGCACTCTTTGAATGAATGGCTGCTTCCAAGCCAACATCCTAGCTGTCACGGGGACCAGACTTCGTTAGACTAACTTAGACAGAATTTCGGGACCTTAGACGGCGGTCTGGATTCTTCTCCTCTCGGGGACGGACCTTAGCACCCGCCCCCTTACTGCACGACTGCAGTCCATAAGCATTCGGAGTTCGTCAGGTCTCGATAGGCGGTGAAGCCCTCTTGACCTATCGGTCGCTCTACCTCTTATGGAAATCGTCGCACGCGGCACCTAAATGCCTTTCGGGGAGTACGAGCTATCTCCAAGTTTGATTGGCCTTTCACTCCTACACTCACCTCATCGGGAAGCTTTTCAACGCTTATCCGTGCGGTCCTCCATCCGGTGTTACCCGGACTTCAACCTGGGCAAGTGTAGATCACTTGGTTTCGCGTCTACCCCATCTGACTCGACGCCCTGTTCAGGCTCGCTTTCACTGCGGATGCGCGTCTCATGACGCTTATCCTTGCCAGACATGGTAACTCGTAGGTTCATTATGCAAAAGGCACGCCGTCACCGCTTACGCGGCTCCGACCGCTTGTAGGCGCATGGTTTCAGGAACTATTTCACTCTCCTCATCGGAGTGCTTTTCACCTTTCCTTCACAGTACTCGTTCACTATCGGTCTCACGGGAGTATTTAGCCTTACCGGATGGTCCCGGCAGATTCGCGCAGAATTTCACGTGTTCCGCGTTACTCAGGATACCACTACGTCTCGTCATGCTTCGAATACGGGATTATCACCCTCTATGATTGTTCTTTCCAGAACATTCTTCTCACAATCTAAGTACGACAGCGTGGTCCTACAACCCCTGCTAAGCGTTGCCACAAAGCAGGTTTGGGCTATTCCCCGTTCGCTCGCCACTACTAGGGGAATCATTATTTATTTTCTCTTCCTAAAGGTACTAAGATGTTTCAGTTCCCTTCGTTCGCCTCACTACCTAATGTAGTGATAACAGGTCTTCAACCTGCTGGGTTGTCCCATTCGGAAATCCTTGGATCAAAGGTTATTTGCACCTACCCAAGGCTTATCGCAGCTTATCACGTCCTTCATCGCCTCCGTGAGCCAAGGCATCCGCCATGCGCCCTTTCTTACTTTCTTCGCCTTCTTTGTAATTGCTTACAAAGAATGTAGCTCATACTTTCAGCTGTTGTGTGATTCTAAAGAATTTGAAGTTTTTTCTTCAATAATTAGAATTCTAATTCTTCCCATTATAGAAAGAATAGTTCTACATTACAGTCTTGCTTGTGTCAATATGTCAAAGATCTTATGCTGTTGCTCTGTGTGTTCTGAGGCAATGCCTCAAAAGCATAGAACAGCGTGGTGGAGGATAAGGGCTTGAACCTTTATGTGAGCCTTAAACTCTAAACTCCTACATTTATATAATACAGAGTGCAGTGAGTACAAGAAGAAAAACGAACCAAAGGTTCTTTTATTTCCTTGATTACCGTTAACTTCTTGACATGTATACTTAAATACTTATCAACTAAATCAACTAATAAGCATCCTCTCCAGAAAGGAGGTGTTCCAGCCGCACCTTCCGGTACGGCTACCTTGTTACGACTTAGCCCCAATCACCAGTTTTGCCCTAGGCCGATCCTTGCGGTCACGGACTTCAGGCACCCCCGGCTTTCATGGCTTGACGGGCGGTGTGTACAAGGCCCGGGAACGTATTCACCGCGCCATGGCTGATGCGCGATTACTAGCGAATCCAGCTTCGTGGGGTCGGGTTGCAGACCCCAGTCCGAACTGGGACCGGCTTTCAAGATTTGATGCAATTTGCATTACACCATCCCTCTGTACCGGCCATTGTAACACGTGTGTAGCCCCGGACGTAAGGGCCGTGCTGATTTGACGTCATCCCCACCTTCCTCACACCTTACGGTGGCAGTGTCTCCAGAGTGCCCAGCTTAACCTGATGGCAACTGAAGAGAGGGGTTGCGCTCGTTATGGCACTTAAGCCGACACCTCACGGCACGAGCTGACGACAACCATGCAGCACCTTCACAGAGACCCCGAAGGGCGTCATTATCTCTAAATCCTTCCTCTGCAATTCAAGCCCGGGTAAGGTTCCTCGCGTATCATCGAATTAAACCACATGTTCCTCCGCTTGTGCGGGCCCCCGTCAATTCCTTTGAGTTTCACCGTTGCCGGCGTACTCCCCAGGTGGGATGCTTAATGCTTTCGCTTAGCCGCTGATACCAGGTACCAACAGCGGGCATCCATCGTTTACTGTGCGGACTACCAGGGTATCTAATCCTGTTTGATACCCGCACCTTCGAGCTTAAGCGTCAGTTGCGCTCCCGTCAGCTGCCTTCGCAATCGGAGTTCTTCGTCATATCTAAGCATTTCACCGCTACACGACGAATTCCGCCAACGTTGTGCGTACTCAAGGAAACCAGTATGCGCTGCAATTCAGACGTTGAGCGTCTACATTTCACAACACACTTAATCTCCAGCCTACGCTCCCTTTAAACCCAATAAATCCGGATAACGCCTGGACCTTCCGTATTACCGCGGCTGCTGGCACGGAATTAGCCGGTCCTTATTCGTATGGTACCTGCAAATAGGGACACGTCCCTAACTTTATCCCCATACAAAAGCAGTTTACAACCCATAGGGCCGTCATCCTGCACGCTACTTGGCTGGTTCAGACTTCCGTCCATTGACCAATATTCCTCACTGCTGCCTCCCGTAGGAGTTTGGACCGTGTCTCAGTTCCAATGTGGGGGACCTTCCTCTCAGAACCCTACTGATCGTTGCCTTGGTGGGCCGTTACCCCGCCAACAAGCTAATCAGACGCATCCCCATCCATTACCGATAAATCTTTACTTCAAATCTGATGCCGTCATCGAAGACTATGCGGTATTAGTCTGCCTTTCGGCAGGTTATCCCACAGTAATGGGAAGGTTGGATACGCGTTACTCACCCGTGCGCCGGTCGACGTCCAAAGAGTGCAAGCACTCAATGCCGTTTCCCCTCGACTTGCATGTGTTAAGCCTGTAGCTAGCGTTCATCCTGAGCCAGGATCAAACTCTCCATTGTAAAATATGTTTTGGTGATAGGTGATGAATGTTGGGTGATAATGAATACCACTCTACTTCCAAAACCTCACCGAGTAATCTCTGTTTCAGAACGCTTATCCTAAAAGTATCAAGTAAAAAGCACCTTTTCTTTTGTTCCTTTAGTTTTGAGGCGGTGCCTCAAAAGCAAGAACAATGAATTGATCGGTTCGTTTCTTTTACCCATCCATTTGATATAAAACCAAACAGACGCTTCTTGTACTACTTCTCTGTTTATGTAAATCTTTTCAAAGAACTCTTTCTTTACTGCTTTAAGCAACTTGCCAGGTGGCTTGTTTTGTAAAGCGGATGCAAAGATATACAGAATTTCTGTTTCCACCAAATGTTTTGAAGATTATTTTTTCAAGAAATGAACTTTTTTATTTAAAATTGACCCAAATCAACTAATTTGCTTAAAAATGATTATTTTTGCACCCTAAAATAAGATTTAAAAAGAATGAGACATAAAAAGGAGATTGTTAAGATTGGAGAGCATACTTGCATCCTACATAGCGAAGAAAACGCAAAGTTTTTCATTATTCAGCCCGTTGACAGTAATGACACAGAGGAGTTGGAGCGACAAATCACCTATATAGAAGACAACTCGCAGACACCATTCATACATATTGCTGTTCGTATAAATAAATGGAATGCCGAGCTAACCCCTTGGCCTGCTCCCCCTGTTTTTGGAAAAGTTCCCTTTGGTGATGGCGCTCATTCCACCTTATTATATATAATAGAAAAACTTATCCCAACCTTAAAGACACAATTTGCTTTAGAGCTCAACAAAAGCAATACCATCTTAGGAGGATATTCATTAGCAGGCCTTTTTAGTCTTTGGGTAAGTTATCAACAGAATGTTCCTTTCCATGGAATTGTCTCAGCATCCCCTTCAGCATGGTATACAGGTTGGTTAGACTATGCCAACTCCCACCAGCCACAAGTAGAACACGCATATCTCAGCCTTGGCGACAAAGAAGAGAAAACAAAAACAAAAATGATGTCAACTATCAGTAAAGACATCCTTCGCCAAGAACAAATATTCAAAGATAAAGGTGTCAATTGTAAGATGGAATGGAATGAAGGCAACCATTTCCAAGACAACGGAGTCAGAATTGCAAAAGGATTTGTTTGGTTGATGCACCAATAAAAACACTGACTATTCCCTTCAAAAGAGAGAATAGTCAGTGAAAAGGGCTAATGAAAAGTCATTTCTCAACTTCAAAGCCAAATATAATTCAATCCAACTTACAGAAGTTACTTAATCCCTGCAAGGCGTCTTGCCTCAGGCGAAAGGAACTTTCCTATCTTCTTATAAGGAACAGTAAAGGTAGGCATTCCGATAGCATAAGCACCAATCTCATAGAATCCATAGATAAACACCACACCCTCTGGAGAAAGATAAACACCATTTCCTGGTAATGGGATAATACCATTCTCAAGAGAGAGCCCATCCATATCTTCCTTTACACGGCTTTCAACATCATTCTCTTTTTCATACCCCCCTCTGAAATAGCTTTCAACACCAGCTCTAAGGATAGGTTGAAGTGCTTTTATATCCTTCGGACTCAATACATTCCGCAGCATAACACCCGTCTTCTTATCGAAAGTAGCCCCATATTCTGAAGCCATTCCATGTGCACCACCCGAATATGTGTAAAAAGAAGAATAGTACGTAACATAACGATCCGTTTCATTTAGCTTCATTATAAACTTAGAAATTTCTGGTTTCCAAGCCACATCTGGGTCATCAATTTCATCTAAAGTTTTGCTTATACTCTTATAAGCATTCTTAGCATAGTAGTTTATCATTCCCTTACCATCTGCAATATTGCTATAAGGTTTAGACTCTACGCCCTCATCACTATAGTCATCCCCAATCCATACCAACTCAGACGAGAGGTAAGCACGGAGAGAATCGACCAGAGGTTGAGGACCAGACACAGGGAAGGAATAAGCAAGATCAACGTCACCCTTCTTTGTACTATAAGACTTACCAATAGAATCAACCACCAATGGTACGTCTTTCTTTTTTACAACAGAGTCAGCTATCAAAGAAGGAGAGGTCACAGAGTCCTTCACTTTCTCCGCAGCTGATACCTTCTCACCCTTGCATCCAGCCATAGTAGTTATAAACAAAAGAGATGCTAAAAGGAATGAAAAATTTTTATTATTCATATCAACTAATGCTTGTTAAGAGACAACAAAAATAGTCATTTCCCCTTTTATTTCCAAAACATTCCCTACTTTTGTTGTATAAGGAAAGTAACAAAGCACATTCTATAGGCTTATCCCACCGAAAAAAGCCCATAGAACATGCTCTTAAAAAGCTATAGAAAAGATGAAGATTAGTATTGTAGGGACAGGGATGATAGCTACAGAAGTTATCTCACTACTCAAGACAGAAGTCAAAGGGATAGAAATCACCAGTATATTCTCACATAGCAATGAGGAAAAAGCAGAACTTCTTGCGAAGATGAATCATATTGGACGTATATATACCGACTATGCTCAATTACTAAAAGAAGACAAAGCTGACTTCGTTTATATCGCTTTAGTCAACAATGCCCATTACGAATTTACACGTATGGCATTAGAGGCTGGTAGGAATGTAATTGTAGAAAGCCTTTCACTCTCACGGTTGCCGAAGCAGAAGAGCTTGCAGCAATGGCACGAGAAAGAAAGCTCTACCTCTTTGAAGCTATCTCTCCTATTCATACCCCTAACTTCCGCATGGTCAAAGATAGCCTTAAGAAGATTGGTCCCATTCACTTTGTGCAGTGTAACTTCTCACAATATTCAAGTAAGTTCGAACGCTATTTACAGGGTGATATTGCCCCTGCCTTCAATCCAGACTTAGGGGGTGGTGCACTGAACGACCTCAATGTCTACAATATAAATATTGTCATCGGTCTTTTCGGACAACCTACCGCAACACAATATTTTGCTAACGGAGGTCACAATGGCATTGATACCTCAGGTGTAATGGTACTCTCCTATCCTACGATGACCGCGACCTGTACCGCAGCAAAGGATTCAAGTAGCCCATCATTCATTCTCATACAAGGAGAAAAAGGGTGGATACATATCCCAACACCCGCCAACGAGTTTGGTAGTGTAGAAATCATGAAACAAGGAAAACTAACCAGCTATCGCCGTAACGCCTATGAAAGCCGTCTTGCCCATGAGTTTATGGACTTCAAAGATGTATGGGAGAAGAAGGATTACAAACAGATGGAAGCATGGCTTGAAAGGTCAGTGGAAGTAGTGAGGGTGATGGGGTAAAAAAGCCTCACCCCCAAAAAGCCTCACCCCCTACCCCTCTCCGAAAGGAGAGGGGAGTGATTACCGAAGAGGGATATCGTAAACTATTTACGAGAGGATATTTTAGGGAGGATGTTTTATAAAATTATAAAATAAAAAAGGGCACTCAATTATTGGGTGTCCTTTGTTATATCCTTATGTTTGGATTACTTCAAAGCTTGTTCAAGATCTGCGATGATATCATCTACATTCTCGATACCAACAGAAAGACGGATTAAGTCTGGTGCTACACCAGCCTCACGGAGTTGTTCGTCTGTCAACTGGCGGTGAGTATGACTTGCCGGATGCAGAACACAAGTACGTGCATCAGCTACGTGAGTGACGATAGAAACAAAGTCTAAGCTATCAATAAACTTGATGGCGTCTTCTCGTGAACCCTTCAAACCGAAGGCTATGACACCACATGAACCATTTGGAAGATACTTCTGTCCTAAAGCATAATACTTATTTGAAGGAAGACCACAATAGTTCACCCATGCCACCTTCTCATTCTTTTCCAACCACTCTGCCACCTTCTGCGCATTATCACAATGCTGCCTCATACGAAGGTGCAAGGTCTCAAGACCAATATTAAGCAGATATGAATTCTGTGGTGCAGGAATACTTCCAAGGTCTCTCATCAACTGAGTAACGAGCTTCGTTATATATGCCAATTTACCAAACGACTTCGTATAAATGAGTCCATGATAACTCTCATCAGGAGTGGTCAATCCCTGGAACTTCTCACTATATGCTTCCCAATCAAAGTTACCAGAATCGACAACAACACCACCTACTTGTGAAGCATGTCCATCCATATACTTTGTCGTAGAATGAGTGACGATATCACAACCCCACTCAAAAGGACGACAGTTGATTGGTGTAGCAAATGTATTGTCAACTATCAGTGGTACACCATGCTTATGAGCTATTCCTGCAAAGCGTTCGATGTCAAACACCTTACCTCCCGGGTTAGAAATCGTCTCACCAAAGAAACATTTTGTATTTGGTTGAAAGGCTGCCTCAATCTTTTCATCATCCCACTCAGGATCAATGAAGGTACACTCAATGCCCAACTTCTTCAGTGTTACACCAAAGAGATTATACGTTCCGCCATAGATTGTGTTAGAAGTCACTAAATGGTCGCCTGCTCCACAAATATTAATGATAGCATAGAAGTTAGCAGCCTGACCCGAAGAAGTCAGTACAGCACCAACGCCACCTTCAAGGGCTGCAATCTTCTTGGCTACAGCATCATTGGTAGGATTTGCCAAACGAGTATAGAAATAACCGCTATCCTCCAAGTCAAATAAACGTGCCATTTGTTCACTGGTCTCATATCTAAAAGTTGTACTCTGATAAATGGGTAGCTGCTGCGGTTCACCTTTTTTAGGTTGCCAACCGCCATGAATACATATAGTTTCAAGATTCCTTTTCATATCATTATTTGCTTTATTATTTTTATTCTTGAGTTCGATTGCAAAGATATAACAAAACTATTTACTATCAAAATTTACTGTATAATTCAGAAAAATATACTATCTTTACCCCATATTTCCGACAAACAGTAGAATAATATTCTGCAAAAACAAAATATATCGAAATGAATAACAATGAGACTTTAGATGAAACCGACCGTAAATCCTACGTATTCTACAGCGCAACTCCGATCTTACGGTAAAAGAATTAGCTGCAAAACTCCACCTTTCAACCTCTCCCACGTTTGAGCGACAGAAGCGATTGGAGCGTGATGGATATATAGAAAGATACATGGCAGTTGTGAATCCTCATAAGGTTGGCAATGGTATTATGGTATTATGTAACATCAGACTGAAACAACACTCTCAAGAACTCATACAAGAGTTTATGAACGTTGTGCAGAATCTTGAGGAAATAACAGAGTGTTATAACACCAGTGGCGACTACGATTTCCTTATTAAAGTCTATGCGCATGACATGAAAAGCTATCAACAATTCATGCTCAACACGCTTGGTACGATTAATTGTATAGGAAGTCTACATAGTATCTTCGTTATTGACGAAACAAAGAACACACATGGAGTACCCATCTCTATGCTTTGAGTTGTGAGGAGTTAATGGCTTATCGAAATCGGCAATGATGTCCTTAACTGGTCTTTCGGTCCCTAATAGTTATCGTGCGGACGCTCCGCACATGTTGTGTTGATGGTGAACACATGTTGTGCGAATGGCGAACACCAAATGTGTTGAAGATTAAATGAACTGCTCTATGTGGTTAATGAAAGTGCAACCGAATGTTAGAACCCGTCAAGTGGTGATACTATAAGCATTCAAGAGATGGAAGTCATGATATAGTAAAGGCAAGGACACACATTGATGCCCCTGCCTTTATCTTGTTTAATCATACTCAAAATTTTATGCGTCTTGCTGTCGAACACCCATACGAGCCTCAACAACATTGACTACATAGTCGCCTAATTTCTCGCACTCCTGAATGATGTCCATGTACATTGTTCCTACTGCATAGGTGTACTTATGGTCGTTCACATCGTTGATATTCTGCGAGCGCAACTGGTTGCGGTAGTTGTTAATCTCGGTCTCAATATTGAACGAACGGTTCACATCGTTGTCCTGACGGTGACCAACAAGAATACGATTCATCTGTGTCAGAGCATCGTCTGTCAACTCAAACATCTGATGCATGTGGTCATACTGCTCCTGTGTAAAGTCTTCCTTACTATTGATAAGACGGCTGCAAGTACGAGCAATGTTATAACAAGCATCTCCGATACTCTCCAACTCAGAGATTTCACGAAGCATAGAGCGTACCTTCTCCTTGGTTTCATCACTCAAGTGAGCATTAGAAACTTGGTCGAGATACTTCGCAATCTCTATCTCCATATTATCAGAAATACCTTCATACTTCTCAATACGACTATAGAGTTTGGTGAATTTATCTGTATCTTTCTCGCCAAGTAGCTCACGAACCATACCAAACATACGCTGAATACGCTCAGCAAACGACTTTATCTCCTTTGAAGCCTCAAGCACAGAAAGCTCCGGAGTCTTCATGATACCAGCCTGAATAAAGTGCAGACGGAACTCGTCTTCGTCCTTGTTTGCCTTTGGTTTGATAATAATGCAGACAAGCTTCTCTAAATACTTGATTGGTCCAACGAGGATAGCTGTGTTGGCAAGGTTGAATGTGGTATGGAAAGCAGCAAGCACAAAACTTAGTTTGGCAGCATTAGCCGCAAAACCAGGCGCGCCCTTTGGCATATTTACATCATAACCCACCCAATCGCATACCATATTGATAAAAGGATGGAAAACACATAATACCCAGAGAACACCGAAGACATTGAATACCATGTGAGCCATCGCAGCACGACGTGCCTGCGTGTTAGCCGTCAAAGCAGCGAGGTTTGAGGTTACAGTTGTACCAATATTTTCACCCATTACAAGTGCAATACCCTGATAAATAGGCAATACTCCCGTTGAACAAAGAATCATCGTGATAGCCATAATGGCTGCAGAACTCTGCACACACATGGTCAGCACACTACCGATAAGTAGGAAAACGATAGTTGTGATGAAGCTTTGTGGGTCGAAGTTACTAAAGAAATCGAGAACAGCCTGATTGTGCGCAAGGTCCATATCGATACCTGTCTGACGTAGGGTTCCCAATCCCAAGAACATAAATGAGATACCAAAGAGGAAGTCACCAATGAGTTTACGTCTCTTAGAGTAGATTAGTACGATACCAATAAAGAAGGCTGGCCATACAAAATCAGTAATGTTAAACGAGAAACCAGCCGACATAATCCATGCCGTCAGCGTCGTTCCAATGTTCGCTCCCATGATAACAGAGATGGCTTGCACCAATGTCAGCAATCCAGCATTCACAAAACTGACTGTCATTACAGTAGTTGCAGTTGACGACTGTACGGCAGCTGTGATGAATGTACCCGTAAGAATACCCGTAAAACGATTAGTTGTCATTGCACCAAGGATGTGGCGCAACTGCGGACCTGCCATTTTCTGCAGTGCCTCACTCATTGCCTTCATTCCGAACATCAGCAAAGCTAATGCACCAATGAGCTTAAAGAAAATCCAAATCGACATATAATAACTTAATTTGTGATGTCTGTTTCTTGGATATTTGCAAAACTTTCCCTAACTTTACAATCCTATTTACCAAAGGACAATATTGTTCCCTGACATAATTTTAACCATCAATGATTATGAGACAAGTACTGCATATCCGTTGCAAATAATAAAAAAACTCAAGAAGTCCCAATTGGAAGTACACTTTCTGACATTTATAAAGAAATTAATCTTCAAATGCCTTATGGACCAGTGAGTGCGAAAGTAAACAATAAGGTGGAAGGACTCCATTATCGTGTCTATCATAATAAGGATGTAGAGTTCCTCAACCTGCTTTCACCATCAGGTATTCGCACTTACACCCGTTCGCTCTTCTTAGTGCTTTGCAAGGCTGTTCACGACCTCTATCCCACCAGTTCTGTGGTCATAGACATCCCTGTTTCAAATGGTTACTACTGTAACTTAAAGCTCGGACATGAGATTACAACAGAGGATGTTGACCGTATCCGTACACGAATGCAGGAGATTATCGACGCTAAGATGCCTATCCAACGTTACGAAACAACAACCGAAGAGGCTGTAAAGATGTTCACTGAATTAGGCGATATACAAAAGGCTAAACTCCTTAAAAGCAGCGGTAGCCTTTATTGTGTCTATTATGTGCTTGACGATTACAAGGATTATTACTATGGCTCGATGCTTACCAACACGAGTCAACTTCATCTCTTTGGGTTGGAGCCTTACTTTGATGGAGTCCTCTTGCGCATTCCTTCTACACAAGACCCTTCTAAATTAGGTGAATTGATACGTCAAGACAAGATGTTCGAGGTGTTCAAAGAGCATCATAGATGGCAGAGTATCTTAGGCATTAAGACTGTGGGCGACTTCAATGAAGCGGTAAAGAATGGACTGGCAACTGACCTTATCAATGTCAGTGAGGCACTGCAAGAGAAGAAGATATCGCAGATTGCCGATACGATTGCTGCACGAAAAGAGATAAAGGTAGTACTCATAGCTGGTCCATCTTCGAGTGGTAAGACAACTTTCTGCAAACGTCTTTCTGTCCAACTATTAGCAAGTGGTGTGAAACCAGTACAGATTTCCTTAGATGACTACTTCGTTAACAGGACTGAAACACCAAAAGATGAGAACGGAGAACTTGATTACGAGAGTATCTATGCACTGAATATTCCACTTATCAATGAGCAGTTTAATGCACTTTTCCGTGGTGAAGAGGTGGAATTACCAAAGTATAATTTCCAAACCGGAATGAGTGAAAAGAGCGGTAAAAAAATGCATCTTGGAGAGAATAACATACTACTTGTGGAAGGTATTCATGCGCTCAACCCTGCACTGACAGAGCAGATTGCAGACGACAAGAAGTTTAAAATCTACGCATCTGCCCTCACTACAATCCTGTTAGACGACCATAACTATATCCCAACAACCGACAATCGACTACTTCGCCGTATTGTTCGCGATTACAAGTATCGTGGTTGTTCTGCACAAGAAACAATCCACCGCTGGCCAAGTGTACGTGCTGGTGAGAACAAGTGGATTTTCCCTTATCAAGAGCAGGCTGATGTAATGTTCAACACTGCCCTTCTCTTTGAGCTTGCCGTCATCAAACCGCAGGCGGAAGAGGTATTGGAACAAGTGCCAGAGAACTGTGAGGAATATGCTGAAGCCTATCGTCTGCGCAAGTTCCTCAAGTATTTTGCACCACTACCTTTCCGCAATCTCCCTCCAACCTCCCTACTGAGAGAGTTCTTAGGAGGTAGTTCGTTTAAGTATTAAAGGGGGCTATTGACTATTAGTAGCTGATTTACCAATAGTAAACACAGCAACCATCAGAAAGCATTAAATCTCTTCCAAAATAACAAACAAGGAAAAACAATGAAACATATAGTCGCTTTACTCATAACTCTCTGCTTACTTTCGATAGAAACCAAGGCACAGCAGACACTTTCCTTTCCCGATGTAGATGCCATTGGATATAGTGATAATCCCTATGATATCGTATTATACACAGCTGTCGGACCTAACAAGTATTGTAAGAGAATATTGACAACTGACTCAAAAAGTGCTTTTGTGGAGAAAGGTTCAGAGATGAATATTGACTACTGGAAAGCCCTCAAAGAAAAAGACATCATGACAAAAGAGGAAATTCTGGCTCAAAAAAATAATTTCCTCAAAGTCAGTGATATCCCATCTACTTCCTTGAATGATTATATTGGAAAGATTTTCTTCATCAATGAGGATGGGGCATGGCGACGTGAGGGACAAGGAACATCATTAATCCTCAAGTTCATCCAGCACAATACAGCCTCTATACAAGAAGTTTACTACGGAACAGAACGTGATCAGTACAATCAAAAAGTTACCTCAATCAGCCTCCCTGAAAAGAAGGAAATGTGGCGTATAGACAGAGCGACCCATTATACCCCACTGATCCTAAAGTTTAAAGACAACAAACAGATTATTGTCCTCAAATCTACATGGGGTGGCAGCTTTAATTATCTCCTTATTCCTGGAAGTAAAAAAGATATCCTTATTAATAGATCATCAAGCTATCCCGCTGCCGAATTAAAGGAAGAAACTGAAAAATATGCCGAAACCAAACCGTATGATTTCACCCAATACTTTATCAAACGCTACTATGGTCTAAGGAAAACTGAAAACAACAAAGTTCAGTTAATAAACCGATTAGGCGAGAACGTACTAGGAGAAGACTATGACCATATTAGCTATGATGACCGTTTTATAATCGCTCAAACAAAAGACAAGATAGATGTCTTTAATCTCTATTTAAATAAACTAAATCTTGGTAAGATTAAAGTAGCAAGAGAGGTACCAAGGAGTGTCTGCGGACGTATCGAGGTGCTGAACGATGAAGGTGCTGGCTATTATGACGAATTTCAACAAAAGGCATCCAAGCCTATCCGTAGAATCTTAGGTGTATGCGGCACTGTAAGTCACTGGTCATATGACATAGTCAATGAAAAGGGCGTATATATGATGCAAAAAACCAGCACCGGACCGGGTTGGGGATACCAAGAAAAGGTTAAGTTTATCTTAACTGACTGCCAGCCTGGCGACTCTGTTTCAATTATTGACGGAAGTAAGAAATTCAGCTATAATGCAAACTATGGCATCAATGGTGAGATTGCTATTAATCCGTCCTTGATCAAGGTTGGAAGAAATGGGAAATTCGGTATCCTGCGTTACAATTATGACTTTGACAAGAACATACAACCAAAGATTGTGACAAACAAACCAGACCATTATCCTTTGGAGTTACATTACTATCCAACACAGAAAGTCAAAGGAGAAATCCTACTGCCGATCGAGAATGATTCAATTATCATGCAGCAAGACGGTATGATACTATTCTATAAAGATGGGAAAATAGGCATCTTCGGACGGGATAAAACTCCTGTATTTGAAGAGCTGACACAGCAGACCAAGTCGTTCTATTACTTCAGAAAGGACGGTAAAGAAGGCTGGATTGACAGGGAAACTGGCACCGAGTACTTCAAGGAATAATAACGAAAACAGCATATAAGCTCTTTAAAATAAAGTAAACATTCCTGTTTAAAAGCCAATCTTGAAGGGTGAAAAGTAAAAGAATAAAAAGGTGAAAAACAAGGTTCTGAACCTTAAGAATTGCCATTTGCCGAATTATTTTCACGAAAAGAAGAATTTATTTTCATGAAAATAAATATTTTTCTTCATGAAAAGAAATATTTTTTTTCGTGAAAATAATTTGCAAGAGAGGGCTTATCATAGACTAAAAGACTACCAGAACTTTTGTAAACAAACTTCGTGTAATGCTTTAAAGTGTGTCAAAACAAAGGGCAAATCAGGCTTTTAATTTTCGAGAAAGAGTGGAGTTCTTTGGCAAGGGCATATCAACTTGACAAGAAAGAAATAACAAAAGGACAGCTATTCCGTGTATAGTGAATCGCATCACTGGTACAACACTGGAATAACTGTCCTTTGTTTTGTTGATATTTACAGGCAGATAGAAGTATCCACCACTCACACCATGCTAATTTCAGCGGGTTGCCTTTAACAGAGTTGGGACTGAAAGAACCTGCACCTTATCGGTCAAGTTTCCACGTAACACCGTCCTTGGTGTCCTTAACTTGGAAGCCAGCCTCAGCAAGAGCATCACGAATCTGGTCGCTAACAGCCCAATTCTTCTCTGCTTTTGCCTTTGCACGAAGGTCGAGTACCATATCAACCACCTTGCCGTAAGCCTCCTCACGAGCATCGTTATTGGCTCCACGCTCATTCTGAAGACCAAGGATATCAAAGGCAAAGAGCTGCATTGCCTCAGTAAGTTCCTTAAGGTCGTCGGCTGAAATCTGCGCCTTATGGTCGATGAGGATGTTCACCAAGTGGCAAGCCTCAAAGAGAGTTGAGATGACAGCAGGGGTCATCAAGTCGTCGTTCATTGCATCATAGCACTTCTGACGGAAGCCAGCAACAAACTTCTTTGTATTCTCATCTGACACAGCAGCAGTCTGAATGCGTGCCAAGTCTTCAATACCATTCATCAAACGCTCATATCCCTTCTCAGCAGCTTGTAGTGCCTCGTTAGAGAAGTCTACTGTTCCACGATAGTGAGCAGAGAGGATGAAGAAGCGAATTGTCATTGGAGAGTAAGCCTGTGTGAGCGTGTCATGCTCGCCAGTAAAGAACTGTTCAAGCGTAATGAAGTTGCCAAGAGACTTGCCCATCTTCTGTCCATTAATGGTAATCATATTGTTGTGCATCCAATACTTCACCATTTCATCACCCTGTGAGGCTACAGCTTGCGCAATCTCGCACTCATGGTGAGGGAAAATAAGGTCCATACCGCCACCATGAATATCAAAGTGATCACCCAAATACTTGCGTCCCATCGCTGTACACTCGCAGTGCCAACCAGGGAAACCATCGCTCCAAGGAGATGGCCAACGCATGATATGCTCTGGCATAGCGCGTTTCCAGAGGGCAAAGTCAATCTGATTACGCTTCTCACCAACACCTGCCAACTCGCGAGAATTGTTTATCATGTCAGTGATATTACGACCAGAAAGAACGCCATAGTGGTGGTCTTTATCGTATTTCTCTACATCAAAGTAGATACTTCCATTGCTTTCATAGGCATAGCCATTGGCAAGAATCTGATTTACTAACTCTTCTTGCTCTATGATATGACCAGTTGCATGTGGTTCGATGCTTGGTGGAAGAACGTTAAGTGAACGCATAGCATCATGATAGCGATTGGTATAGTGCTGCGCAATCTCCATTGGCTCCAACTGCTCAAGACGTGCCTTCTTCTCAATCTTGTCATCACCTTCGTCAGCATCATGCTCCAAATGGCCCACGTCCGTGATGTTACGAACATAACGAACCTTGTACCCTATGTGTTTAAGATAGCGGAAAAGAATATCAAAGGTGATAGCAGGACGTGCGTGTCCGAGGTGTGGATCGCCATAAACAGTTGGTCCACAGACATACATTCCTACGTTAGGAGCTGCAATCGGTTGGAAGAGTTCCTTCTTACGATGCAGTGTATTGTAAATTACTAAGTCTTGCATAATGCCGTTGTTTATATCTTAATGATGCAAAATTACAAAATAATTATCATCTGCACCACTGTTGTTCTGACTTTTTATGAGCTATGCTTAGGGCAAAGGCTTATTAGGACTATTGGTCTTATTAGCCTAATTAGCCAACCTATTCATCAAGCCTATTGGACGAAACTGATGCTGTTCCTCGCTATAGACATAGCCTGCTTCACGCAAGTTGGCTTTGAGCTTATCTATATCTTCATTGAAATTGTAACAAAGTGATTCTAAAGAATCAAACTCTTCATCACGTAGTAGCATGTTAACACTACTTACTAATATTGCTGGGTCTTTTGGTAAATACTCCATTATTACTATTTATTGAAAACGAAAGGGCTACTTCATGGATTCTCCTAAGAACTGGAGAGGCAAGAGGTCCTTTACACTATTGATAACATATATGCCTGCCGTACCATAAAGAAGGATACGAATAGGCTGTTTATAACGGTCTTCTATTTCTAAAATAACTTGTCGACAGGCTCCACAAGGCACTATCGGGTCTCGCATCAAACCATACTCATTGGCTGCGGCAATGGCAAGTGTGGTCACCGCTTGGTCTGGATAGACAGACTGAGCAGCAAAGATTGCTGAGCGCTCAGCACATAAGCCTGATGGAAAAGCAGCATTCTCCTGATTGGCCCCAATAACTTCTGTACCATTAGCAAGCAACAACGCTGCGCCAACACGGAAGCGGCTATAAGGAGAATAACTATTACCAGTTGCCTCCACAGCTCTTTGAATAAGGTGCTGATCAGCCTCTGAGAGTTCCTCTTGTTGGCAAAAACCTATCTTGATGCTTATGTCTATTGTTTTCATTGTTGATATTTATTATTGATGGTGAGGGTTATTAGGCTAATTAGCCCTATTAGGCTTATATGCCCAATTAGCCTGATTAGCCTAATAAACTTAATTAGCAATCAGCTCATAACAGCCGATATCTGGTTTACTATCTCGCTGCTTACCATCATGATCAGTTGCAAAACGAGTATCGCCAAGGGCAAGTCCTGCATTAATAGCAGGATACTTCTCACCTTTTTCAGCCTTCTTTAGATGGAAATCGTACTTCTGTTTGTCGCCATCTACGAGTAAAAACTGCTTTGAACCACCATCTGGATAATCCTTATTATTCTCCCAGATGACATCTGTGAAGTTTGATAATAAAGCCGTTTCCTTAGGTTTTGGCGTACGAAGAATACAATTATAGAAGTGATAATTGGCTGTCACCCCCTCCTTGTTATTAGCCATAAGCACATCATCAGCATAGCCTGTCACAAGCGAGTTGACCATATGGAAGGTCTGAAGAGGATAATCTTTATCACCAATATGATTACCAAAGCTCAACGCCGCACCACGATTACTATCGAAAGGATAGAACTGTGCGAAGGTACAATGTGTCAAAATCACCTCTCCTCCCACAAAGGCAGCACAGTCCATCAGCGTATTAGAGAACTGAGAGTTATAAGCAACAACCTTACTGTTTATCGCTTGTAAACCATAGCCCTGACAGTTATGAACAGTAGAGTTAGCAATCGTCAACTTCGTACGTGCTGTCGTTGCAGTATCGCAGAGAATACCATTATAGGTTGAATGGATATCCGTATGGGTCAGTACATTGTCGTAACTATCCTTATGGATGCGCACTCCCTGCCACTGACCACTGACACGATCGTAAGGAAGATACTTAAACATCTTATCCAATCGGTCGCCACGCAATGTCACAGGATTGTCTGCTGTGCCTTCACAACGCAGTGTTCCATAAACATCAAGGGCAGCCTTCTGAGAGAAGTACACGGTTGTTCCGGCAGGAATTGTCAGTGTAGCACCAGTTTCTACCTTCAATGTATCTTGGAAAACAAGCGGTTTCGTACTGCTCAAAGTAGTATTAGATGTAATCTTGCGACCCTTTACCAACTCTGCATCCCAGCTGTAGACACGTAAGTTTACCTTCTGTTGTACACCACTTTCGAGCGTAAACAAAAGATTATCAACGACCTCTTGCGGTGTTGCAGCATTATTAAAAGGTGATGTCATCTCAACAAACACTTGGATACTATCCTTGTTACGTACTTCCAAATCACGAACCTGATAGCCATTAGCAGCCGAAAGTTCCACACCATCTACATTCACACGGAAACCCGTTTGATTACCTTGCGTCAGACGTACATTGGTTAACCGCAGTCCATCGCCCGACTTATTATACACCCAGAAAATCTTAGTAGATGTCGGAACGTTGGAGAAAGTGGTGTCAAGTCGTAGTGTGTCAGTTGAGAAAGAGAGCAGATTGCTCCGTGATGTTGTGAAAGTATCATCATCAGAGCAGGCTGCCATAATCATGACAACTGACAGAAAAAACAATATAGATAACTTTTTCATCTTTTACTCTTTAGTTCTTATCTAACGACTCAACAGGCTGTTTTATTGTCCGTTTCAGGCTTATTCCAAGTCTACATGCTCCACATTCACCTGCTCATGCAGGAAGATGCGTGCCGTTTCTTTGAACTTTTCGGGATTTTCTGTGGTGTAATACTTCACTGTAGCATTCTTCGTACAACGTGCATCCATGTCTGGATGGCGACGAAAATAGTCTTGCAGACTCTCCGCTACATACTCTCCTTGTGGTACGATACGCACTCCACGTGGTACATGCTTCAGTATCTTCGGCATGAGAATAGGATAATGCGTACAACCAAGGATGAGCGTGTCAATCTCTGGATCGAGTCGCATGATATGGTCGATACGCTTTTTTACGAAGTAATCAGCACCGGGACTGTCTGCTTCATTGTTCTCAATGATTGGCACCCACAGCGGACAAGGAACACCCGTAACCTTTACATCCTCCCACAGCTTTTGTATTTCAAGGTTATAACTATCACTCTTAATAGTTCCTTCGGTTGCCAACACACCTACATGACGTGAGTGGGTAAGCTTTCCGATTACCTCTGCCGTAGGACGAATTACACCCAAAACGCGCCTATCTGGGTCAAGATTGGGCAAGTCGTTCTGCTGAATCGTACGGAGCGCTTTGGCAGATGCGGTGTTACAACCTAAGATAACCAAATGGCAACCGAGGTCGAAGAGTTTCATCACAGCCTGACGTGTGAACTGATAGACAACATCAAAGGAGCGTGAACCATATGGAGCACGCGCATTATCGCCCAAATAAAGATAGTCATACTCTGGGAGCAGCTGACGAATACCATGCAGAATGGTTAGTCCACCATACCCAGAATCAAAAATACCGATAGGTCCCGGCTGTTTAGAATACTTTGTCATTAGTCTTTTTAAATACAATTAATCGTCGTCCGATATCACCACATACAGAGTGGTGCGGACGCTCCGCACATCATGTGCGGATGCCCAGCACGCTTTGTGCTAAGCATCAACACCACCCATGCAAAGCCTTTTCTGCGGGTAAAGTCTTTTATTTCAAAGCAGCTATCAAAGCCTCTGTAACATCTTCTCCCATCGCTGTATTAACGAATGGGACACTATTGTTATCTGTATTCAGAATGAAAGCGTAACCGCTTTCCTTACCCATCTGACGTACAGCGTTGTTCAACTTTGCGTGAACAGGTGCATAGATATCTTCTTCAGCCTTCTTCAACAGACGCTCAGATTCCTTACGAAAGGCGATGTTACGGTCCATCAATTCCTCTAACTCTGCCTGACGCTTGCGAAGAATAGATGGTTCCAACTTGCGCTGTACGTCGAGGAAGTCTTCATAACGGCTATTGAAATCCTCTACCGAACGCTTTGTTTCAGCATCATACTTTGCCTTAAGGTCGTTATAACTACGTGTTGCAGTGGCATAGTCAGCCATTGCATGAAACACCTTGTCATAGCTAAAGTATGCAAACTTAAATGCTGGAACACTCTGCTGTGCCATTGCCAAGAGTGGCAAAAGCATGAAAACAAAGGAAAAGAATAGTTTTTTCATTATCTCTTTTATTATCTCTTCAATATATAAACAAAAATGAGGTCATCGCAAGAACATATATCCATGCGATGACCTCACCCTTTTTTCTCCTCTAAAATAGTGTTAGTCCATTGATAGGAGAGGCTTATCTCCTACCCCATTGACCGTCTTTTCGGAATTTGTTTCATGAAGATAAATATTTCTTTTCACGTAAATAATTTCTTTTTATCATGAAAATAAATCCGAGTCATCATCATAATGCACTCTTAAAGACGAGCTAAAGTAGGAATTATGACCTATCTCAAAGACTTAAAAGACCGCTAAATCAAGGAGAATCAACTACGGGGCAAAGGCACCCGCAATGTATTACTTCATCTTAGCCAACTGAGCCTTTACCTCTGCAGTGATATCCTTGCTGAGTGCCTCGTTGATATACAATGGCTGACCAGCTGCCTTCTCCATGATGTAAACATAGTTACCTGCCTTAGCAACAGCTGCGATAGCGTTACGAACCTTCTCAAGGACAGGGCCGAGCTGCTTCTGCTGCTCCTCATTGAAAGCCTTCTGGTTGTCCTGAGCAGTCTGCTGGATCTTGTTGTACATATCCTGCAAGCTCTTCTCAGTCTCAGCCTGCTTTGTAGCGTTCATTGTGCTCTTAGACTTGTCATAAGCCTCTGCCTGACGCTGCAACTCTGACTGCATGTCTTCAATCTGTTTCTGATACTCCTTACCCTTAGCCTCGAGCTTACTCTGAACAGCTGTAGCCTCTGGGAGTGACTGGAGGAGAGCCTGTGAGTCAAGGTGACCAAACTTCTGTGCGAACAATGTCATTGGTGCGCAAAGCATCAACATCAAAAATAACTTCTTCATTTCTTTTTATTGTTTAATTGTTTATTAATTTACTTTTTATCTGCGGTGATAACATTTCTAACTTATCCAGTGTGACTATAATTCCTATAGTAGATAGGCTTCCTAAGATGGTTAGTTTACTTAGCACAAAGACTACTTACTGATAAGAATATCCCAATTTCTGCAGTACCTCATTACTGATATCCACCTTGGCGAACCATAGATAATACCAGCGGCATTGCTTGAACGGTCGATAACTAAACTATAACCGCGCTGGTCTGAGATATCTTTTACTGCGTTATAAATCTCGTCCTGTATAGGAGTAATCAGACTGGTACGCTTCTTAAAGAGCTCGCCTTCTGGACCGAAGTACTTACGCTTGAGGTCGGATGCCTGCTTTTCCTTAGCCATAATCGCCTCTTGTCTCTTCTTTTTCTGGTCCTGAGAAAGGAAGACTACCTCATTCTGATAATTCTTATACATGGTAGAAGCCTCTGTGTTGAGAGCCTCAACCTCAGCCTGCCACTTCTTACTTACCTGATTCAACTGCTCGTTCGCACGCTCATAAGCTGGCACATTCTTGAGGATATACTCCATGTCAATCAGTGCAAACTTCTGTGCTGAAGCTGTTAAAGGTAAAAGAGTAAAAAGGTAAAGAGGTAAAACGTATCGCAATACACTCTTAAAAATATTCTTCTTCATCTCTTTTTAATTCAAAATTCATAATTCATAATTCATAATTATGATTACCGATACTCACTTAATTTATTGCTGCAAGCAACTCGTCTACTCGTCAACTTGTCAACTCGTCAACTAAACTAAAGTTCCTGTTCACGTCACAAGTAACTCGTTCACTCGTCAACTTGTCAACTCGTCAACTAAACTAAAACTCCTGTCCAAGGATAAAGTGGAACTGGCTACCACCCTTTGTACCAAATACCTTGTCGAAGCCATAAGCCCAGTCGATACCCATCATACCCACCATTGGGAGGAAGATACGAACACCAAGACCAGCAGAACGCTTCATGTCAAATGGATTGAACTTACTTGTCTCTGTCCATGCGTTACCAGCCTCTACGAATCCAAGACCATAAATGGTTGTATTACCCAAGAGGAATGGATAGCGAAGCTCCAATGACATACGGCTGTAAGCATAGCCCTCGGCACCATATGGAGTGAGTGAACCATTTTCGTAACCACGAAGACCGATTGTCTCCTCAGCGTAACCAGTAGAGTATCCACTCATACCATCACCACCCATGTAGTAGGTTTCAAACGGACTTTTCTTGTTTTTATTGTAACTTCCCAACAAACCGAACTCAACACGGGTCATCAAGACGAAACATTTCTGACCACTTGTGAGGGCTGTAAAGGTGCGAGCCTTGAACTTCCACTTATGATACTCCACCCAACGATACTTCTCCTGCTGCTCCTGTGAGTAGGTTGGAGAGTTACGGTCGGTTGCCAAGTGAGCATAGTCCTTATGATCCCACTTAGACCAAGGCGGAGTAATCGTCAATGATACAGAGAAGTCAGAACCACGACGTGGGAAGAGTTGGTTGTCTGTTGACGTACGATTAAGCGCAATGTTAAGGTTCAAGTTGTTTGCTGAACCATTCGACATAATGAAGTAACGCCAGTTGCGCAACATATAACGTTGGTACTGAAGCTGGAGAGACAAGGTGAAATAGTCATCAGGCCAGCTAAGACGCTTACCCCAACCAGCATAGACACTCAAGAGTTTCACATACTTGTCTGGGTCATAATAGTTCTCGTAGCTATTGTAATTGTAGTTTCCATAACCGTAACGATAGTTGTTATAGTTATTCATGTAACCACTGTTATAATAGTTGCTTGACACGTCTGTCTGCTTTGAATACGACATACCCACACTGAACTGGATAGGACGCTTACCTCCCAACCAGTTGGTTGAGTACTGTGCATTGTATGACTGGTAGTAAGTACCGTTGGTCTGTGCACCCAATGAGAGTGTTTCACCATCACCGATAGGCAAGATACCACGATGCTCACGATTCTTACGGAATAGGTTTGCCATTGAGAAGTTATTCAACTTCAAACCAACACGACCAATAACACCCGTCTGACCCCAACCAAGTGAAAGCTCAACCTGGTCGTTTGACTTCTGCTTGAGGTTATAGTTGATATCCACAGTACCATCCTCATAGTTTGGTTCTGGTACTGGGTTGATTGCCTCTGGGTCGAAGTGTCCCATTGAAGCTAACTCACGTGCAGAACGTTGGAGTGCTTCCTTAGAGAAAAGATCGCCTGGCTTTGTACGCAACTCACGACGTACAACATTCTCGTAAAGACGGTCATTACCATTAATCTTCACACGGTTGATACGTGCCTGCTGTCCTTCAGTGATACGCATCTCAAGGTCAATAGAGTCGCCGACAATATTCACCTCTGTTGGTTGAAGGTTATAGAAGAGGTAACCATTGTTCCAGTAAGCATTACCCACAGCATCCTCATCTTGTGAAAGACGCTTATTCAAGTAAGTCTGGTTGTACACGTCACCCTTCTTCATATCAAGTAGACGTGACAGATAATCTGTTGAGTAAACAGTATTACCTACCCATTTGATGTTACGGATATAATATTTCTTACCCTCATCTACCTTTACATAGATATCTACATGCTTTGGATCAACGTTCCATACACTATCCTTCACAATCATAGCATCACGATATCCATATTCGTTATACTTTGTAATAAGGTTCTTCTTATCCTCAGCCCAACGCTCTGGAGTGAACTTCTTTGACTTTAAGATGTTTGCAAGCTTACCAGCCTCATGGGTTTTAGCAAAGGCACCCTTGCTAAACAGGGTTCCTTTAATCTTCTTTTCGCCCAACTGGTTGTCGCCATCAATGATGATAGAGCGCACCTTCAGTTTCTCCTTCTTGTCTACATCGATATCAAGGATAACCTGATTCTTAGCTGCTACATCGTCACGCTGACGAATGAAGACCTCTGCATTCTTGTAACCCTTGTCTTCAAAGTACTTCTTTGCAAGTATCTTCGCACGGTCAATCATGTTAGGCGTAATCTGTCCACCCTTCAAAAGACCGAGTTTCTTTTCCATATCCTCACGCTCTGTCTTCTTCAGTCCATTATAGTTAATGGTAGAAATACGAGGACGTGGCGCGAGATGTATCTTCAAATAGATATTATCTCCCACAATAGAGTCAGCCGAAATGGAAACATCTGAGAAGAGTCCATGCTTCCAGTAACGCTTCACAGCATCAGTGATAGCGGTACCCGGAACCTCCAACTCCTGTCCAACAGTGAGTCCTGAGATACCAGTGAGGACATAATCCTCATAGCCCTCGATACCAGTAACGGTCAGTCCTGCCAACTTGTAAGTCTTAGGAGTACCTGAATATGTGATGTCTGGGTTTACAATCTTCTGCTGTGCACTCATCGTGAGCGAAACTCCAGAAAGTGCAAGGAGCATCAACACCTTATTTATTTTAGTCATCTATCGCGTAACTTAATTGTTTTCGTTTCTTCTACTTGTTTCTCAGTCTTTCCAAAGCGACGTTGTCTGCTCTGGAAACTCGCAATGGCTTTCTGTAAATCCTGCTCATCGAAGTCAGGCCAATAGGTATCACAGAAATACAGCTCAGAGTAAGCTATCTGCCATAAGAGGTAATTGGAGATGCGAAGTTCGCCACCCGTTCTTATCAAGAGGTCTGGGTCAGGCATAAAGTTTGTCTCTAAATGCTCGCTAATCACCTCTTCTGTAATCGTTTCTGGGCGCAAAGGTTCAGAGCTGTTAGCCTGATGCTCTGCAACAATCTCCCTCATTGCTTTGGCTATCTCCCAACGTGCACTGTAGCTAAGCGCCACAACCATTGTCATTGCAGAGTTCTTCGCTGTGTGCTCTTCAGTCTCACGCAACTTCTTCTGCACTTCTTCTGGTAGACGTGCCATGTCACCAATAACACGGAAACGCACATTATTCTTCATGAAGATTTCATCTTCCAAAGACGTAAGCACAAGTCCCATCAACGCTGCAATCTCATCCGTAGGACGATTCCAGTTCTCTGTTGAGAAGGTATAGAGTGTGAGAAACTTTACACCCAATCGTACACATTCTGATGTTATGCGACGAACGGTATCTACTCCTGCTTGATGTCCGTAGGAGCGTGGCTTATTGCGTTCGGTTGCCCAACGTCCATTACCATCCATTGTAATGGCAATATGCTGGGGTATTCGTGTCATATCTAATTCTTCTGCCATATCTTTTGAAGAGATAAACCTATGTTTTGTTCTGTACAGCACTTATGTCTGCACGCTTTAGACATTACCTATATATAATAGGTGGAAACTAACTTCCCTTACTCGTCCTCGTTATGACAAGTTTTACACTTTGCCATAAAACTATAAGAGAACGTCAGCTGCAGGGTTGAATAGCTGTCTGTATTCTTAAAGAGTCCACTACTCTTAATGCCGTAAGGGTCTTTCTGTCCGTCTAACTCATCGCTGAGCGAGAAGTGTAACGCCCATTCCAATCCTACGTTCATTCGTTCACTCACCTTATACTTCACCCCCAATCCGATTGGAAGATTCGCAGTAAGCACCGACTTGCGATCGCCACCCTTAATATTAACGTAGGTGGCACCCAATCCTATCATCACGTATGGTGACAAACGCTGTGCACCACGATAATCACGACCCGTACCATACGGCAGGAAGTTATATTCGTATGCAAAGCCTACATCAACCAATGAATTGTCGAATGTATAGGGAGCAGAGGCAAAACGTGGATAGTAAGTCTTAACATCAGCCGATGAACCTTTCATCTTTCCAAAAGATACGTTCATCTTTAATCCCATATAAGGACTGAGATTATATCTTGCCAGCACCGTTCCCATCGGCTGTAGGTCTTTAAACAACAACTCGTTAAAGTCGCCTAAGTAACCCATCATACCAACACCGGCGCCTATCTCCATCTTATACTCTGGATCCGACTGCGCCCATAGAGGCGTAGCAGCAAGGAAGAGGAGGAGGTTGATGAAGATACGTTTCATTGTTGTCCTGTTTGAATAGCTTATTCAGCCAATCGACTAAGGTTCAATGCCCAGCCTACTCGATTGAGTCTACCACGCCAAACCTTTGTACCACTGATTACCCAGAGGTATTCGTCGCTATCAACTGTTGCTGCAAAAGCTGTTGCAGCCTGTACACCTGTTGGATAAGTGAAACTCTTATCACTCTTCCATGTGATACCCCCATCACGAGAGAGAAGCATAGAAGCCAACTTACCACTGCTATTAAGACCTAATGCAAGGGCTGCCTTATCATAGTTTACAACTGAAAGACTCTTGTAAAGAGGGAGCTGGAACTTGTCAGCATTGCTCTCTACATAACTCCACTGCTCATTCTGACGATAAGAAAGTTTCGTCCATGCAGCATTCTTTGTACCGCTTGCCAGTGTACCAACAAGCAGTACGCGATACAAGTCAGATGAAACTGCTGTAAGTGAAGAACCAATATTGCTTACTGGAAGGAGTGATGCGTTGCTATCTAATGACTCGTTAGCCCAAGTAACACCATTGTTCTTTGAAGCCAACAACGTACCTGACGTTGATAGCGCAAACAACTCTGCTGGTGACGCTGCCACCAACTGCTTCAAACTGCTGTTTGTAGCCACTGTAGTCCAACTGCTGCCGTCTGTAGAGCTATAAACCGTACCATTGTCGATAACGAAAAGCTTAGTACCCTGCACTGCCACACTCTTATAAGCATTTGCAGTGAAGGTCTTGCTGAGCTTTGTCCAGCTGTTGCCATTGTCCTTTGACGCTGCATAAACAACAGTCTGACTGCCATTCGTTCCGAATACAAACACCTTGCTACCCGCACTAACAGCCTTCATTGCTGTGAACGAAGCGAAATTGCTGTTCGCCTGCAGTGCCTGCCAGCTAAACACGTTGCCCTTCTGCTTGTGAACATTCACAGAAACCTTATAATCTCTGTACTCACTTCCCTTGTTTGAGTAAACACGGAAAACGCGTGGAGTGCTAAAGTCAATAGAATCATTACTGCTGTAATAAGTGAACTTCTCCTCTGTAGTTGACTTGATAACAACAGTTCCGCTATTCTTTGCCACAACCTTAGCCAAAGCACTTGCTGGCTTTGTACCATATGGCAAAGAGTCAGGATTATAAATCAAGCCCTGTGCCTGATCGATATAGAACTTAACCTTAGCACCATTGAAGTTGCTAACATAAGTACTATCGCTACCATTCTTGGCAACGGTATCACGCACTTGCTTTAATTGTCCCAAAGAAAAGCTCAAAATAGCCGTGTCTTTGTAACTTACACTATTTTTCTCGTCGTCGTCTTTAAGACAAGATGTTATTGTCAAAGTAGCCACCATTAAAGCTACGAGAGTATATATCTTATTACGCATCAGATACTAATAATTGAATTTAGCTGCAAATTTAATCAGAATTCTTCAGAATCAACGTCTTTAACGAGGTTAATTATGTAAAATATCGAAAATAACTGCGTTTTTTTAAGTTTGTTTAGTAAGTATTGCCAAAGTAACGATAAACTTGAAGAAAAATGACCTATAAATCACATCTGATAAACTTCTGCTATCTTACTTACCTTCATATGAACTTTCCGACTGGTACTATCACTTTTTTACTCGACTTTACTCGACTTAAAACCTTATCCTTCTTCGACTTTTCTACGACTTTGATTGTCTACTTATTTTACATTACATCACACTACCATTTGCCCTCATTGCGAAAAAAAATCGTATAAGAAGCAAAAAAGACCCTAACAATACTGAGAAGTGTTTTTTATTTATTACTTTTGCTGATATAATAACTAAAAATATGAATACATCAAAGAAGATAACGGTACAGAATACAGAAATATCTGTGCTGATAGGAAAGAATGATAACGACTATATCAGTCTAACGGATATGATAAAAGCCAAAGATGGAGATTTCTTCATAAGTGACTGGCTGCGTAACAGAAACACTCTCGAATATATAGGAACATGGGAAATGATGTATAATCCAAATTTTAATTATGGCGAATTCGCCACAATTAAAGAAAAGGCTGGGTTGAACAATTTCAAGGTAAGCGTGAAAGAGCTGGTAATGAGGACAAACGCAATCTGTCTGACTGCGAAACAGGAAGGTATGGAGGAACATATGCTCACAAGGACATTGCATTCCATTTTGGTATGTGGATTAGTCCTACATTCCAACTTTATATTGTAAAGGAATACCAGCGGTTAAAAGAACAAGAGAGCGATCCGCTTTCGTTAGAGTGGAACGCAAAGCGAATACTATCGAAAACCAATTATACACTTCATACCGATGCTATTAAAAACGTGATTATTCCTAAAATGGACATTAATGCTATCAAGCATGGGATTATCTATGCAACAGAAGCTGATATGTTAAATATAATTCTTTTTGGGTGTAAAGCAAAAGAATGGGCTCAAGCTAACCCGAATTTGGCATCTAAAGGAATAAATCTTAGAGAAACTGCAAGCATCAACCAGTTAGTAGTATTATCTAATATGGAATCTGCTAATTCTGAAATGATAAAGCAAGGGGTATCAAGAAAGCAACGTTTTGAGATTCTCCATAAAATGGCAAAAGAACAGTTAAAGGTACTTGACACGAATAATATAGAACAAAAATTTAGAAAGATCTTACCTGATAGCACAAAGAAAATAGAGTAATTAGTATCGAAATAGTTTACACATTTAAGGAATTATATTCGCCTTGATAGTCTACTGCTAATCAAATAAATATCTATCGTAGTTCATCCTACTTCTTTCAGTCAACGTAATGATGCCTCGCACATCTTGTGCGGAGCGTCCGCACAGGTCGTGCGGAGGCTTAGCACGAGTGGTGCGGAGTACTCTTCACATTTCGCCACAATCGCTATCAGAAGTTTAATAATCAGAAGAGAACTACAAAACAAGTCTACTACATGATAAACCATATTGAAAAGCAGAGAGAAGTGAGGGGGCTGAATGTCTATGATAAGAAATGATAGCAGAGATTTTCTGTCTGAAAATCCAGTCATAACCAAGGGTGATAACTTTTCCAAAACAAAGTTTGCTGTCACTCCTGTCACTCAAAACATCCACTTAACTCATTAACAATCAGCACGATTACACGAAGTGTTAAAAGTGACAGCAAAACAAAATTAAAATTACTATAGTAATAGTACGTAATATTTCTACCTAAAATTAGCAGTCTAATTATTCTATATTACAGCAGAACAAACAAAAACTCCCACCCGTATTGCTACGGATGGGAGTCATTATTATCTATTCAGAAGTATTCCGAAAGGATTAGAGCTGTGGACCAGCTGCTACGAGAGCCTTACCAGCCTCGTTTGTCTCGTACTTCTTGAAGTTCTTGATGAAACGAGCTGCGAGGTCCTTAGCCTTCTCTTCCCACTGAGCTGCATCAGCGTAAGTGTCACGTGGATCGAGGATCTCAGTTGCAACACCTTCGAGCTTTGTAGGAACAGTGAAGTCGAAGAAAGGAATCTGCTTTGTTGGAGCAGCGTCGATTGAGTGGTTCAAGATAGCGTCGATGATACCACGAGTATCGCGGATAGAGATACGCTTACCTGTACCATTCCAACCAGTGTTAACCAAGTAAGCCTTAGCACCACTCTGCTGCATCTTCTTAACCAACTCCTCAGCATACTTTGTTGGGTGGAGCTCCAAGAATGCCTGACCGAAGCAAGCAGAGAATGTTGGAGTAGGCTCAGTGATACCACGCTCTGTACCAGCCAACTTAGCTGTGAAACCAGAGAGGAAGTAGTACTTAGTCTGCTCTGGAGTCAAGATAGATACTGGAGGCAATACACCAAATGCATCAGCTGAAAGGAAGATAACCTGCTTAGCAGCTGGACCCTGAGACTCAGGACGCTGGATGTTCTTAATGTGGTAGATTGGGTAAGAAACACGAGTGTTCTCAGTTACGCTCTTATCAGCAAAGTCAATCTTACCATTCTCGTCAACAGTTACGTTCTCGAGGAGAGCGTCACGTGTGATAGCGCCATAGATGTCTGGCTCAGACTCCTTGTCAAGGTTGATAACCTTAGCATAGCAACCACCCTCGTAGTTGAAGATACCCTTGTCATCCCATCCGTGCTCGTCATCACCGATGAGCTTACGCTTTGGATCGGTAGAAAGAGTAGTCTTACCTGTACCAGAAAGACCGAAGAAGATAGCTGTGTTCTCACCGTTCATGTCAGTGTTAGCAGAGCAGTGCATAGAAGCCATACCCTTCAATGGCAAGAAGTAGTTCATCATAGAGAACATACCCTTCTTCATCTCACCACCATACCATGTGTTAACGATTACCTGCTCCTTAGTTGTTACGTTGAACATAACGCAAGTCTCTGAATGAAGACCGAGCTCCTTCCAGTTCTCAACCTTAGCCTTAGAAGCATTGTAAACGATGAAGTCTGGCTCCTGCTCGAAGTCTGCCTCTGACTTTGGACGGATGAACATGTTTGTTACAAAGTGAGCCTGCCAAGCAACCTCAACGATGAAACGAATCTTCATACGTGTATCCTTGTGAGTACCGCAGAAACCATCAACTACGAAAAGACGCTTGTTAGAAAGCTCCTTCTTAGCGATGTCCTTAACAGCTGTCCAAGCTTCCTTAGAAGCACGGTGGTTGTCGTTATGGTATTCCTCAGAATCCCACCATACTGTATCGTGAGAGTTCTCATCATCAACGATGAACTTATCCTTAGGAGAACGACCAGTGTAGATACCAGTCATTACGTTTACTGCACCAAGCTCAGTCTCCTGACCTCTTTCATAGCCTTGAAGACTCTCTTTTGTTTCTTCATTGAACAACACTTCGTAAGAAGGATTGTAAAGTACTTCTGTTGTACCTGTAATACCGTACTTCTCAAGTACGCTCTTATCAAACTTTGCCATTTCTTATAAATGTATTTAGTTGAAAATTGATTTGTTCACTGTTTTTACGTCCTATTTGTTAAGACACCGCAAAGGTAATATATTTATTAAATTCACACAAAAAATACCGAAGAAAAAGTTTCAAAGTATTTGCTTAGAAGGTTAAAGAAATAAAAAAAACAAGAAGCATGGCTATATTTGCAAATCAGACTTTGCAAAACCTCAGATTTATTTCTTAATTTTGCCGAAATTTTGCAGAGCAAGTTGCTAACTTGCTTATCTATAACACCTAAGACTTAAAATGGACATCATTAATTTTTCAGAGCAGAACTCTATTATCAATCAGTATTTAGCAGAAATCCGTGATAAGGATTATCAGAAGAATCGTTTGCTCTTCCGCAACAATGTTATGCGTATCGGAGAGTTCGAAGCTTTTGAAATTTCTAAAACACTGAACTACGAACCAAAGGATGTTGTTACTCCATTAGGTACGGCTCAGGTTAATGTACCAACTGACAAGATTGTTTTGGCTACTATTTTCCGTGCTGGATTGCCTTTCCATAACGGTTTCCTTAACATATTCGACCATGCTGGTAATGCCTTCGTTAGTGCTTATCGAGAATATACGGATGCTGAACATCATGAGGTAGGTATTCACGTTGAATATCTTGCTACACCAGACATCAATGGTAAGACACTTATCATCGCTGACCCAATGTTGGCTACTGGTGGTTCTATGGAGTTAGGCTACAAGGCTATCCTCTCAAAGGGAACTCCTCGTCATGTGCATGTTGCTTGTCTTTTGGCTACACCAGAAGGTATCGCACATATCCGCAAAACTTTCCCAGAAGACTCTACCACCATATGGTGTGCAGCAATTGACGAAGGATTGAACGAGCATAAGTACATTGTTCCTGGCTTCGGTGATGCTGGTGACTTGTGCTATGGTGAGAAGTTATAAAGATACTCTATGAATCTTCAAATCGGTTCATTAGAGATATATAGAAGCTGATTTTCATAAATCCTTTCGTCTAACGTATGAAGCACTTACAACTCATATTTTAGCTTCAAAAGGAAGTCTATGACCAATCAAAGCTTTCTCTCTTATGAACCGATTTAGTATTACATTACTTTTACATAAGTGCATTATGAAGAAGTCTGTTGTATTGATGATTGTTACCTTTGGATTAATAGTATCTATATTTGCAGTGTTTGCTCTAAATAGATGGTATCCAACGCATGGGCATGCAGACTGGGATGAGGTTCAACAATTCACAGCAGACAAGATACCTGTTAATCCAAAAGACTTCCGAAGTGATTTCGAAGAGATATTCGAACAGGTCAAAAAGAAATACCCATATATTACTAAGAAACACATCAACCTTGATTCGATTCACACCACATGCCTTCAACGAATTGACACCATGCAATCGAAAGTGGCTTATTCATTACTTATAATGGAATTCTTTGCCAATTTGAAATGCACTCATGCAAATAATGAAAGCATACTATATCCTTGGTTCATACAAGGGGATAATATCACAGTCATTGGGAATCGTGTGTTTATTAATCACCCTTCAGTCTTGCTATAAAGGCAGGATTGCAAGATAAAGACGAGATTGTAACTGTTGATGGTGTACCTACAAATAAATGGGTGATGCATAATAGCAAATATGTCTCAGCTTCGACAGATGCCACTCGTTATCTACTATCAGCTTTGACTATACTCTGTAGTTATACAAGTCCTATAAAGACACTTGGCATTATTCGCCATGGAAAACCAATAACTATCACCATTCATCTGCAATCAAAGTCTGTTCCCACAAAGGCAGAGGAACAAAATGTAACTTGGAGAAAGGTTTCTTCAAGGGTTGGATATATTAACGTGAAAAGCATGCAAGATAATGCTGACACTGAATTCACCAAAGCTTTGAAGCATCTAAGCAAACTCCCATACTTGATAGTTGATATGCGTCAGAATGGTGGAGGGAACAGTTGGATAGGAGATAATATTGCGCAGAACTTAATAAAAGGTAAACGACGTATTTGGAATGGGTCTACAATATCTCCTTCTACTAACAGCTATAAGGGAAAAGTAATCATCTTGATGGGTAATTATTCCTGTTCTTCCGCTGAGACTTTTCTCATTACAATGAAAGAAAGTGGTGATGCCGTGTTGGTTGGTACACCTTCAGCTGGTGATACAGGTGGTGTTATTTGTCTTTTTAAGACTTCACACGGAATATTCTATCGACTTCCTGTAGGACATTCGTCAGGTACCTCTCCCAAGGGTTTCCCATTAGAAGGGAAAGGAATAAGCCCGAATTATTTGGTATCAATGAAAGTTAATGACTTCTTATCAGGGAAAGACACTCAATTGTCTTATGCTCTTCAACTGCTTCAAAAATAGCAATCAATATTAGAAACTACATGTGTATGCTTGTTCTCAAATATATTGTTGAATCTAAGGCAAGCATTTCATTTCTACGTAAGACTCCCCTTACATAAACAAAGGACGATAAAAGTGAGATGCTTTTATCGTCCTTTGTTTTTTATTCATTTCCTCCAACTTATATCTTAGAGGCAATATGCCTTCTATAAACATCCAAGTGCGATTTCTGTAAGACGTCACTGATATGACTCATACGCTGTTTCTGACTCATGTCAGTATCGTTTTGCGTCTCATCCTCTTGCATCATAATACGGCCATTGCCCTCAACAGGTAAGAACTCATACCACTCCACGGGTACATCATGCCATGAACCGTCACCACCATACTTACTAATATAAGACATACGACGTTCTGAACGGAAGCCATAAGCTGTCACGTTAATCAGCGTACTGCCATCCCCCTGTGCCGCAGAAGAAGTCTTCATAATACAAGGAGTTACACAATCAGGATGCTGGAAATTCTCCTGTCCCCAGAAGTTAGCCAATGCTTCATGCTCCCAGAACGAACTCTTCTGTTCCATATCATGTCCGTAGATATCCTTCTGTGGACGTATCTGCTGATACATCGGTACACACAACAAGGGTGCAAAACTAAAGTAGATAGCACGGAAGTATCTCTCATTGATTTCGTAAAAGTCTTTCTTAGCCTTCTCAAAGTCAAAACTGCGATACTGAGCAGGGTTCATATCGAGGTCTAACACTTGTAAATGTTCTGGCATGATAGTATTTATCATGTAATGCTTATCGAAATCAAAGTCATCACCATAGCCCTCTTTCTCGTCCATCAACAGTGCCATCATACTCTGTTGTGCCAATGGTGTGAAGAGTAAAGCATATTGCTGATTGTTATTACGATTACTTGTATTGAACGCAACCTCAAACTCTTCATTCGTCAACATCGCAAAGTCGCCACTCTCAAGGTTGCGTGCTTTACGCCTCAACATAAACCGATCCCACTTATAACGCAACGAACCTTCTTTTCCTGCCAGCCCACTCGGTTTACGATAGAAGGTCAAGTCGGGTGCTGCTGTATTACCATAGATAAGCCTTGTACGCTCAAAATAATTAGGATAAGGTGCTGTCACACTTGCATGTAAGGTTTCCGAGTGAGACACAGTACGTGGTTTTCCATCAGGACCCGTCTCTGTTGTTGTCCAAAAAATGGTTTTCTGACCGTGATAAGTCTTCTCTCCCATCTCCATCTTTCGTGTTCGACAGATGACGAAAGGATTACCATTAATAAGTCCAGAATGGGAATAAAGCACAGAACGCTCGGTATTAAAAGAGTCGTTCCATCCGTATGTTTTACGAAGGTCTGCCAGTCGTTGTGTCGTAAAATAAGGATCGAACTCCAGTCTGGGTACCGTCTTCGACATCATACGCGTAAAGACATCCCAGTCATAAAGCCTATTCAGAGCAGCCATCTGATTCCATGCCTGTTCCTTCAAAGTTTTCACCTTATTGTCTAATTCATTGTGCTGAGTACGTAAGGACTTCAATTTTGGATGTACCTTGAGTAATAGAAAGACAAGCAGTAAGACCGCCCCTCCACCTATCATCAAGAGATGCTCCATTGGAAACTCATTCCATTTCACATATACAACAGCACCACCTGCCACCACAGCTATCCACAGAATGACGCATAGGATAGTCCACATCGTGATACGACCAGACACATCCGTGAGTTGCTTCTCACCTGCATAGATTTGTCGACACGTCTCACGATTAGCCTCAACATCAACCTGTGCCTCCTCAGCAAGTGCATTAAAGGTTTCATCAGCCACCTTCTTGAACTTATCTTTGAAGGTGCTGATATATTCGTTTAGTGGATCATATATATCCTCTACCATTTACTTATGTAGTCTTAGAAGAACTTACCTCTTGCAGCCTCACGTGTCTCTGCTGTTGCTGTGAATGGTATGCGAGTTGTGTAACCCTGCTGAGCAGCAACTATCATCTTTGTTGGCCAAGAGAAGATATCAGTATTCCATTGTGTCACACGACTGTTATAAACAGTACGAGCTGCCGTAATCTCACGCTGCAAGTAGTTATTTTGTTGCATCGCATCAGCAATGGCATTGTGTGCTTTCAACTCTGGATAAGCCTCAACCTGTGGAAAGAGTCGACCAAAGGCTGTGTTTACTTGCGCATTCACATCACTTCTGTTACCTTCGTTCACACTACCGCTACGAAGGGCTGCAACGGCTTTCATCACGTCTTTATCAAGGTCGATAGCACGTTCTACCAATCCAACTACGTTCTGAAGTATCTGCACTCGCTGTTCCAAATAGTTGTCTATATTAGATGCCTCAGCCTGAATACGCTGTTCTAACTTCTGGAAATAATTGCGAGCTGATATCTTCATAAAGATAAAGATAACACCTGGAAGGATTCCCACCAAACAGCTTACAACACCAACAAGCAATGGATTTGTCATCGTACTACCCAATAACAGCACAAACAACAATACCAACACCGGACCAACTACCCACAAAGCAATCTGGAAAAGGGTTGAACCAAAACCAACTTCAACAGGAAGTTGCTTGTCTATTACATGTACATCACGGCCAGCATCATTAACTGGTCCTGTCACTTCGTCTAATGAATTTGCCATAGCTTAAATCGTTCTTTGTTTTCAATAATGTCTGTTTTTAAGCCTCAAAGATACATTTTTTTCTTAAAGAGAGCAAATCTATACTCTTTATCTTCTGTTTTATGAAGACTTGATGACGATTTATAGTATCTATTAGCATAATTTCTTTGTATGATAAAGAACCTCACAAAGATAGGGGCGTATGCCTAATACGCCCCACATCTTTATACATTAAGTTTTTCAGGACATTACTTTTACTTGCAAAAGTCTATCAGATTACGTCCCCATGCTGGCTGTAGACCATTCTGCTTTCCTTGCTAAACAGCTCTTTGATGGTCTCTAAGTCTTTTGGACCATTCATACTCGGCTGTCCTGTCTGCTTGCTCATAATATCAAAGAACATGTAAAGAAGAATACGAGGACGAGGGTTTGATGGATTAATGCCAATAGCTGACTTGTAACAACTGATTGCATCGCGGTAATAAAGTTTACCATTCTCAACAGGATTCTGTGTGATAAGGGCCGTGTAATAGAACCCCTTCAATGTAAACAACTCTGAACGGTCAACGTCATTCTTTGTTTGTAGCGCCTCGACATCATCCTTCACTGCGTCTAAGAATAAAGAAGAATAATCGCTCTGTGGGTCTCGAGCAGCATACTGAAGGGCATAGAACACACGGTAATAGGTAGGGAGCCAAGCATCAGGATACTGAGTTTCCATACGCTTCAATTCATCCATTCCCTTTACAATAGATATAGGTTCGTCTGCCTTGACATTACTTAAAGTGGTTTTTAACTGTGCATCGAACTGATTGTTGTTCTGTGCATTCATACTGGTTGCGCACATAAGGGCAACGATAACGACGATTTTAGAAACTAAAGTTTTCATAAGCTTTGATTTTAAAAAGTGAAACATTGATTTCTGTCGCAAATGTATCAAAGCTTTTGATTGCCTCCAAATAATGGGGACAGACAACAAGAAAGCGGTTTAAATAACTATCAAGCCCGCTGAAATACTATCTTTTGGGACGAACAACTAACACGCTTAGTTCGTTGGATAGTTAAGAGAATGATGTAATATTTCTGACTAAAGTAAGAAGACACACACTACTCATTTCTACAAGAATAATTTATTTCAGTTTGCTGTCACTTTTAACACTTCGCATAACCCTACTGTAATTTAACAAGTTAAGTCATCATAATGAATGACAGCAATGACAGGAAACTCAATTATAAAGGAATATATATAGAGAAAAAGATAAGATGAAGATGGAATATTGACAATACTATATGGCACTTGACCTGATATATACCAGCCCAAGTGCCATATTTGGAATAGACACCTACATTTTTAATTCTCAGGTAAACCTATTTCTGGATTGAATTTTACAGAGACTTTTCTATTCTGAACAATATTTACTTGTCCATTATATGCAATATCAGATTCATCATATTTCATGTTTGGATTAGCATAGTACACCCTTAGCTTATAATTACCAGATGTCAATTTGCTAATCTTAAAATTAACGTCGTATTTGCAAATACAATCAGCCAGTGCATCAAGGACATTATGGTACACGACAAGGGTAATTTGATTATCTTGATTAGCGATATTCACATAAATATTTTTTACGGCACAGTTAGCTTTCACATCTTCCAACATACATTGGGCTATACCGTCTTTGTCCAACTCTATACTTAATTTTGCTGGAATAGCATTGTTTTCTGCATAGAAGTCAGGACGTGTATCTGTCGGAGAGATGCTTAACTTACAATTAGAATTTGCAACATCATAAATTCTTAATGGCTCAAGAGATACCTTCTCAGAGGAACATGCAGATAATCCACAGAAAAGGATTAGGCTGTAAAATACTTTTTTCATAATTACAAGGATTTTATATGTTGATATTTATATAAACGTAATTACAAGTTATTTCTTGCTTATATTATTACGTATTTCTGTTATTGCTGAAATCCGCAATAAAGACATACATTTTATGGATAGTGTTTACTATTCAATCAACTTCCCGTGTTTTTTGAGTATTGAGAGAAACTCTCCCCATTCTGCCGCTCTTTTTTCTTTTGCTTTTTGAATGGCCTTGTTCTCTTTAACATATTGACTATTGTCCTCAATATTGCGTGGGTAACAGTCACTCAGATAAAACTTGCCAGATTCTGAAACTAATGATAAGTCTGTGAAGATTTGACTATTGAAAGATGACACAAACGTTGAGATATGGAGTAGAACCTTACCATACGAATGTATTTCTATGTTACGATAAATGGGAAAGAGCAGACTTGTCGGCTCAAAATCTTGAAAAATAATCTCACGGGTTTGCGCGTTGAAAGACTTGATGTTGTCAAGTGTAAAGAGATAGGGGCTTGAAGCGGCTCTTGTCATTCGGGCTGTCCCTATAGCAAACAATTCCGTTTTCGATGCTTGCACTGTGGGAGTTGAAGCAGACTCATCTTCATTACTGCAACCAATAAACAGCAACGAGAAGATGAACGCCTGTAATACACAAAAATACCTTTTCATAATTTGTTGGATTTAATTAGTTATTATAATATGTGGTCGTCAATTATGTTCATATACTTCTTTATTTCTGCCATTATGGAATAAACATGCTTGACACTTTCCAAGCAAAAGGCATGATTATCCTCGCATCTGTTTTCAACCATATCGGCAAACGCTTGAATCTCCGAGAAGAACCCTTGTGACACAATTTGGTTATTCCCAACCGTTGGTACAAAACCATTCCTTCCGTATAGGCTGACAACGGTTGCATTATTTTGGAAGACCTTTTCCAAAGGGATTCCCCATATAGCAGAGTGTCTTGGGGAAAAATCGAGTCTTTCCATTCTGTCCAATACATATTGTCCTTTGTCCGTACTAATACTTAATTGTTCCTGTGCATCCTGCCAAGAGTAATCTGTTGATAGTTCCAACATTCCTGTTATCTCTTGGTGCTCCAATACAAGAAACAAGGTCTGTCCACCATCTCTACTGAAAGTAATATCCAAGCCCTTTACCTTTGCCTCTCCAAAAAGGAATGTTACATAGTCAAGAGGATGGATGAACAGGTCAAGTAAAGTATCTCCTTCAGGGTATAATCCTGTCAGATAGCGATAATGATAATGCCGTTTGCCATCACCTTTCAATCGTTTTTCAATACTTGAGTGGCAGGGGCAAAACGCCTTTGCAGTCCGACAACGATATGTTGTGAGCCATATAGCATGATAGTATCGATCAAAGACTTTAATTCTCTTTCATTCTCACAGGGTGGTTTCTCTATAAATAAGGACTTTCCTGCTTTTATAGTTTCGGTTGCAATCTGAAAGTGTGAATGAGGATTAGCTGCCACAAAAACACCAGAAACAGTATCATCAAGCAGTATATCCTGTAAAGAAGTTGTTCCTTTGACTCCTTTATACTTTTGAGAAATCAGTTCGGCTTTCTTCTCTGAGGTACAGCAGATATATTTCAGTGGTAACTGAAGATACTGTATGACAGGCAGAAGGTTGTTTGCACAATGATTGCCAAACCCAACAAGAGCATACTGTTGCGTGTAAGTATGACTTAACTCTCTCATACTGCGTATATACTTGTATCTGCCTATGATGTTATCTAAATATCCCATTTTAGCTTTGCTTTTATTCGTTTGAAATGTTTATTATAGGTAGTTTGCCTGTTGCTGGTCCATTGATACTTCCCATAAAACAACTCTATCAACCGTTTGGGGATTATCTTTTCTATATTTCTTAACAGGATAATGTCATATTTTCGGTGATAGTTGATCCAACATTGATTGCATTCTTTGGAGTACTGACATTGAATTTTGCACGTATTCCTTGAATTGAATATCTCATCGAGCATATTCTCGTGAATATTACCCAAGATTACATCTAAATTCTGGCATAAGGGGACATCTCCATTAGAATGGATGACCAATTCACTGAATATGCTATGACACCGTAACTTCAGTCTATTATTCTTCCACTCGTCATACAAAGCTACAAAGTCAAAGTTCTCATATGTTTGATGTATGGAAGAGGGTATCTGACTGATAAAATCCGCATCATTGGATTCTATTAAATCTTTGGTTGTATCGAAGAATGACATTGTGCTGTAAATGCCAATACGTACATCAATGTTATATTGTTTAGCACAATCTATGACATGCCTCATATCCACAAACGAGTTCCATGGAGAAAGACAAAACATTAGGGAGATAGGCACGATGTCTTTACATGCCTCTATAACCTTAATCACTTTGTCATACCCATCTCTCCCACGCATATAACGATAGGTTTCTCTATTACCGTCAAGTGATATGTATAGATGTTTAGGGTGATGATTCTTTACAGCAGAAATTACCTTGTTCGTTGCAAGGCAGTTGGACAGCAATGTATAATTAGGATGGTTAGTATCAAACCATTCTAATATATTGTCTGCTTCGGGATGGAGGATAAACTCGCCTCCTTCCAAACCTACTATCGTGCTTTTTGTTACACATTTACTATTCATTATTCTGATAATATCAATCAGATTTAGATTTTCTGTAGGTTTTTTCCAAATGGAACAGTGTTTGCAACGAGACTGACAACTTGTTGTGGAATATATCATTAAAGAGGTAAGTTCCTTATGCTGTCTGCGTACTACATTGTTGACAAATACCATTCCATTGTGGATGTAGTCATAAATACTGTACATCTTTTTTAAAGTTTTGTCTTTTACTGTAAGAGTAGAAAACAAAAAAAAGACTGCACTGTTTTGTAACTTTTTTATCAATTCATTCTCTCCATTTACCAAGTAAGCCGTAATCCGAATGGTACGGTAATAATAAACGGATGCTCTGTACGGTAAGTTTCGAGACTACTACCATTTCTAAAATAATAGAACATATTTGGTTCTATATACAAGCTGAAAGGTTTGAATAGCTTGTACTGCACACCGATACCCAAGTTAACGGACCACTGATAACGTGGCTTGATGTCACCCTTCAGAGTGTACGACGAGTCGGATGCTATGATATATTTCTTATCAAGCGAACTGTGAACTGGCATCTCGAATGTCACTCCACCGGTCGTATAAGCATTGAATCGTCCCTTGCTCCATATACGATAGGTCAATCGCAATGGTATGCCCACATAATCAATCTTCTGGGTCTTCAACAAGGTCGCACCATGAAACTCACTCTCAAAATCAGACTTCATTCTTGTGTAAGTCAATCCCGTGCCAAAAGTCCAATGGGAACTTAGTTGCTTGTTGAGCGACAAACTAAAGGTTTTGGGGCGGTAGTGGTGCGCCTTCTCACCTAAGGAAGCGTTGCCTTCTGTTGCATTATTCAGTGCTATCCATGACATTTTTGCCCTCTCGACAGAATCCATCAGTGCATTGTTCCTGACTAAATAATTTACATAATCATCCCAGGTATATAGTTTGGCAGCCGCACCGCCGTTAGCATAATCTACCACCGAGAGATAGTTCAAATTAGACATAGCTCCATTGGCTCCAGCATTGGAGGAATAGCCGAAATTGAATGTCCACGGGTATTTCTTCTTATGGTTTACATCGAGGTTCATGTTTCCATTCGATGCCAACATTTTATCTTCTGAAATTTGTGGAATACGGAGCACGGAGTCGTCTATACTGATTTCACCAGTAGCCAAATACTTTGGCAAGGAATCTACATGGAAGAATACTGGCTGCTGCTCTGATTCAACACTGTCTGTTATGATCTGTGAAGAAATATCTTCAGTAGGAATAGTCTTTTTTACCAAAACACGCCTATCATTTTCAGTAGCACTTGAAGGTATAGAATACCTTGGCTGCCCATTCTTTTGAGAAGCAGCTCCATTTTGTTGGTCACGTTTCGGAAAGTTATGATGAGTATCCAAAGCCGTTGATCTATTATCAGATGTGTCAACGAACTTGTCCCTCGTTACGAAATAGATATAGACAGGTATCAGAATGGGGAGCAAGAACAGCATCCAATACTTAATCAATATGACACGCAGCATTTTCTTTGCCCGAGCCAACTGCGAAGAAGAACTATGTGGATTGATACCAAGCAGCTCCCCTATTTCCTTATGTGAAAGACCGTCCAACACTGAGAGTTTGAATATTTCTCGGTTCCCCTCTGGTAACAGTTCTATCGCTGACAGCAACAACTCCAGCTCTATATTCTTTTCTTTATCGTCTTCTTCGCTCAACACATCTTTCCCCAGACTGGATAAAAGAATATTACTTTTTTCTGTACTTTGTAGGAATCTCAACGAAAGGTTTCTCACAATCGTTATCATCCATCCTTCCAATTTTGAGTTGTCCTTCAGCGAATTAATAGAGGTAAAAATGATGATAAAAGCATCGTGCAAAATATCTTCTGCCGTACTTTCATCTTCCACATAGTGCAGGCATATTCTCTTTAATCTGTCGGAATATGCCTTATATAAATTTCCGAGAGCCTCACGTTCTCCCTGTTTACATGCGTCTATATTAACATCTATTTTCATAGATATACCATACCTTTTTATTAAAAGGAGTATGTTTTGCTTAAAAGACTGCACGGATTTAGGAACTTTTTTTTGAGAAACTTAGAAAAATATTTAAAAGATATGACTAAAACCTCTTTTTAATAGCTGTTTCGTTATCTAAAGAGATAGTTGCCACCTTGATTTATAGAAAACACTTCATGCCGTATCGCAACACCTACAACAAGCGAAAATAACGTATCTTTCTCATATTTCTAATTTCTTTGGAGTATTTTTTAGTTTAGATTTATCATTACATTCGATTTCAGAATATCACCTTACAAAGGTAAGAATATAATAGCAAACAGTATGTTTTTATGGGAAGATTACCAGTATTTTTTTTATAGTAACCTCTATATAAAATGGATAAACCAAATTTTATCCACGTTTATTACCTAATAATAAAATAAAAATGTTAATTTTATAGCGTGTTTCTTCAGAGGCACAATGACATCGTTGAAAAAATAAGAGGCGTTATGCTTATCTTGTAAAACTCAATATTTTAGAATAGGTGGCAAAATTGAATCATTATAATTGAGAGTACATAATTGCTTAAAATATGACAAAAGAAGAATTATTACTATGGGGAGAGAAAACGGTTCAGCTGTATAATAAGATAGCAGACGAACGTGGTAGAGAAAATACTCCAGCATTCTATACTCAATCTGACTTAAACAAAATTATAGGAGTAAATTCTGTTGATATTTTAATAGCGGGTATTAACCCTGGTTCTGGCGGTACTTACCAACAAATGATTGAGAATCCAAACTGGGGAACAAGCTCGACTACAGGGATGACAGCAGAACAACTTATATCAGGGAACTTCGGTAGAGACCCTCAGTATGGGAATTGTACAAACTGGAGTCGTCATCATACTTGGCGTTATTTTATGAATTTAAAGAGATTCTTTAAAGATGTTGAGGAACCTAATATTCTTGACGACGAAAGAAGATTTGTCCTGACGAATGCCACTTTTTTCAACACTGTTAAGGAGAAAGAACTGAACCAATCACTGTTAAAAGCTACATTTCCACAGACTATGGATTTAGTTAGAAGAGTTAAGCCTAAAATGATTGTATGGTTAAGCGGTAGGAAGGCGTTCAACAGATTAGCTTCGATTTCGATAGATGGCTTTTCTTTCAAGTATGATAAAAAGCAAAATCCTATAATGGCGCGTATATATATGGGTACATTCAATGGTATACCCTGTTTTGGAGTTCCCCACCCCAGGTTTCTAACAACAGAAGAAAAGACTTTAATTGCAAAATTCTTTTCTTATGTCTTTAATTATAAAAGTATTGACGAGATAGACCTTAATAACTTGGAGTCTTTCTGTATAAAGGAAATTCAAGCATATCATAAGCGTTTAAAAGAGAAGAAACCTGCTTCTATAAAAAATAATATTGATGTAAGAAGTATAGAACATTCTATCCTCGAAAGGGTAAAATCCTACATTTACAATAATGGAAATAGGATTCGCAAAGATGAAAATGCCCAATATGGAATTACAATTGCTACGAGTAGAATTTTAGTTCGTCAAGCTTATGAAGATAAATATAAGACTCCTCAAATCAACCTAAAAGATGGTGTTGTCATAGAAAAGCTAAAAGAAAAAGGATATAAAAGCTGTAAAGGATGGCTTGGCTATCGAAAACTTACGGAATTTGGTAGTACTGAGAAAAAAATAGAACAGGATGTTATAAAGGAAATAGATGTCCTATTTGAGTTGTTAGATGTCTAATGTCTTATACCAGATTTACTTCACATCGTTTTAACATTTAACAAGTTAAGTCATCATAATGAATGACAGCAATGACAGGAAACTCAATTCTAAAAGAATTACCTTACGATAGACAGAGAAGAATAGAGTAGACAACCTCTATATAAATGTTAAAGAAAATAATAGCTTCATCATTTCTAATGATTTTTCATACCTTTGAACTTATATTTTTAAAGCCACAATAATGGGAATATTCAACTTCTCACATAAACTAACTGACGAACAATTACGCCGTATCTCCCTAAGTGCACAATACCAAGAACAACAGGGAGGTAATCATTTTACACTTTCGGCTAAGATTCGTTCACGTGCGAAGGTCTTTCTCCAACAAGGATGGGGCATCACAGACCGTCAAGGACTCTGCGATACCATAGAGACACTACTCGGACGTATTCGCTCGGCTGACATTACTGTTATTAAAGAAGAGATAATAGCAGAGTTACAAGAGGATAGTAATATCAATACAGAGGAACAACGCTTATGCTCAATGGCTGGTATTGCTGGTAAGTATCACATTACAGAGGAAGAAGATTTAGGCGACTTGCTCAATATGTTGAACAACTATATTGCTGATCTTGACACTCTTCTCGCCAATCAATTGATAACTTCATGGGATGTCATAACAGGGAAAGACGTTATAGGATGGGATATAGGGCGTGCTGCCTATCTCGTACGTGTTGGCGTAGAAGTGAACTATTTAAAGGCAGACGAGGCATGGAACTACCTCGAGAGAGCGTATCAAAGAGCCATTAGCACATTCAACACATGGGAGGAGTTCGGACGCTCCTATATCATCGGCCGTAGTTTCTGGGCTTATTCACCAGAGGTTCGAGACGTCTTAGGCTTTTGTAACGTAATGAAATGGCTTATGAAACATCCTGATAGCCCATGGCTAAAAGTTACTCTAAAATAAATAATTAATAACATATAAATCATTAAGATTATGAGTCAAAGTATTATTCCGTTTATTTTCATGTTTGTTGCGATGGCCGTTATTGCCTTTCGTTGATACTCTATGTATATAGAAAAGGCAAGAATAGTAAGGGAGTCTACACAGCAAAGGCAATGGAATTTATTGCAAAGAAGTATCCTACTATCGACACAAGCAATATCAAGTGTGTAGAGTTTTGGTATCCTCTGGGCATAATGGGGAAAGCTGATGTCGCACTCGTTGCCTACAATGATGACGACCTGTATATAATGTCTGTTCTTCCTCGGCCTATACCAGGCTTTTATAGAATCGTTCCTAATGAAGAGTCAGAATGGGATATAGTTTATTATCCTATGACAAGCATAGAACGGGCTGGCTTTGACGAACAGCAGAAACACTTCATTTTCATTATTAATGGAGAATCAATTAAACTGAAAATCAGGAAAAGAAATACCTTCCAAGAGGATCAGCAGGAAGAGATAAATGACTTCTTTGCAACAATATCACAAGCATTACAGAAGAACACAGCATTGAACGTATAATCCTATCGGGACACGTCAATAAAACACTGAAGGGTGCATAAAAGCAATATAAAGTCTTTTATGTGCCTTTTTTTGAATTCTTCCGTTAAATGTGTGAATGCTTTTCGGGTCTTCAGGATTTTGGAGTGATAAGATTTACCACTTAAGGTTAGGTCTCTGACGAAATGTCACACGGAGTAAAGGAGAGGACGGAGGATTATAAAACAAAGCAATGGAAGGTACGGAGGCACCGTCGGTGCATAGAGCGACGAAGCTTGTTTGCACACTTTTTTAGTAACTTTATACCCAAAGCATTTATCCCAAAACTTATCAAGAATCTGTACGCTACACCTCCGTCGCTCATTGTGCCGTCGGCACCTCCGTGGCATTGCGTTTACCTCCGTTCCCTTCGTGACTCCGTGTGCCTATTACATAAGACTTTTAGTTGAGCACTCCAGATCTCGGAAGAACCTGCTTTTCGTATAGCTTTGACGGAAGGACAGAAGTTGCTCATTTGAGAAAAACATAGCTGAGTCTCTCAGGTGTCTACTCTATTATCATCCTACGACAACAGGAAATCTTCTCATCTTAATACTTCAAAAACACAGATTACGTGTTGAAAAATCATTACATGTTATCAAACAAAACAGCTATAAATAAGGACAATAACATGGATAAAAAGTAGGTTTGTAACCGACAGGAAATCAATTGGTTACAGGGTAGTAGAAGAAAAGGTGCTTAACTGGACTTCAAAAGGGCGTTAGTTGGATCTTAAAAGGGCATCTTTTGCAAGTCAATTAGGCGTCTTTTAGAAGCCAAAGGAGCATATATTGATTTTGAATTACACGAAAATAGTTTACAAACATCTATTGATAAGGGAATAAGCTGTTTGTAAAAAATAGAAATATATACTAATGGATAGATATTAACCAACGAAGTGGCGAAGACCGGGAACAAAGGTGCGGGAGACCGGAATGAAGTCATCACAACCTGAAAGGCGCAGCTGATAGCCGTTGGAATTGCCTTTTTGCAGAAGAGATGTTATTGATATTCACAAGGAAGGAACGGTGACACTGAAAGATATTATCGTAAGGGAGGTCATCTTTCAAGGCTGTCAACGTAGAACGAAGTTCGGTTTTTTTGTATCTTACCTTCTTTTTAGATAACATACACAGACATTGTTTTTTTCGAGCTTCGATATAGAGTAGATTGTTGATAGGCAACGTGAGGTCGGTTCCACGCAGGTTCTGATCATGCAGCGTGATAAGGATATCCTCCTGCTCATCCGTAGTCTTCTTTATCATTTCTTCCAGTCTACTATTCAACATACGGTTTATAGTTTACCAACGTAAAAAAATAGCTGTAACGATTACCCAAACAAGGAAGGTCCAATAAAAGAATATACTGAATAGTCGCCATGTTAATGACATCTGGAAGAAGAAAGCAGCATAGAGCGTCATAGAGATTGCCATTGCCAACTCAATAGCAATACTATAAAGAATTATATAACCATTGGTGATTGGGACATTTTTTTCGTAATGGTCTTTTTGAAGAAAAAGGAAAGCACAAAGCCATTGGACGAAGATAGTCATGACACAAAAAAACCAAGACACATCAGGAATGTATTACCCCGATACTGGCTGATTCCAAAGGGCTGTAGGAGGTAAAGAAACAAAAAAATGCCAACTCCTAACGCAACACTCGTGCGCCAGGAAGTGGCATTTGTCTGTATCGTACACCTGCTATGTAGAAATGAGGTTAGTCTACTCATGATGTCTTAAATGGTTGGTTGTCCACAAAGATACATCTTTTCCTCTTTTCGTGCAAGTGTATTTCGTCTTAAATTTTTCACTCTTTTATTTCCCAAATATCGTTGGTTTCGAGCATCTCCATAAAGGTGTGGTAATGCTTCTGCGCCTTCACCTCTTCTATCTGCTGATTGACAGCAGCGTCATAGGTAGGTGCATCAACGTCACGAATAACTCCGAGAGCTACAGGGAAGCCGTCTTCGTTGCTCATCATAGCGAGCTTTAACTGTAAGGTATTATCCTGACAGTGAGCATCATGTACGAGTATATCATCGCGAGTAATACCATTCTCACCGATTTTAACCACCTTCAAGCCGAAGCCTTCTTGTACAAGTCCAAACTCTTGGTTGGGACCAAAGATCAATGGTTCGCCATGCTTGACATAGATAGCATTCTCCTTACGACCTTGTGAGGTATAAACAGAGTTGTGACAACCATCGTTGAAGATAACACAGTTTTGTAAAATCTCACACACGGCAGCACCCTTATGTAGATAAGCAGCCTTGAGGATTTCAATTGTCTCGGTATTGTCGCTGGCAACACTACGTGCGAAGAAGTTGCCACGCGCACCGAAACAGAGTTCTGCTGGGTGGAATGGATCCTCCGTAGTGCCATAAGGACTTGACTTAGAAACGAAGCCACGTGGACTGGTTGGTGAATACTGTCCCTTCGTCAGACCGTAGATACGGTTGTTCAGAAGAATCATATTCAGGTCCACATTACGACGCATCGCATGGATAAAGTGGTTACCACCGATGGCAAGTGCGTCACCATCGCCCGAAACCTGCCAGATGGTTAGGTTTGGATTCGTCACCTTTGCACCAGTAGAGATGGCTGCTGCACGACCATGAATGGTCTGCATAGCGTATGTATTAGCATAATAAGGTAATCGGCTTGAGCATCCGATACCACTGATAACGGCTGTTTCGTAAGGTGGAACACCTAACTCTGCCATTGCTTTCTGCAAGCTGGCAAGGAAGAAATGGTCGCCACAGCCAGGACACCAACGTGGTTGTCCCTTCTTAAAATCTTGTGCTGTATATTGATTCATGACTTTTAATTTAATTCATAATTCAAAATTCATAATTCATAATTATGATTACCATTAATTCAGAATTCAAAATTCATAATTCACAATTATGATTACCATTAATTCAGAATTCAAAATTCATAATTCACAATTATGATTACTTCTATTCGCTTAACTCTTAACAAGCAACTTGTAAACTCGTTAACTTGTCTACTTGTCAACTCATTAACTCGTCAACTTGTTAACTCGTCAACTATTCTACTCAAGTATCTTCGTATAGAAAGTACCAGTTTCTTCCTTTGGTAGTGGAGCCTTTAGGAGTTTCTCGAAAGTAGTAACCAACTCCGTGACAACGAATGGTTGTCCCTTAACTTGGTTATACTGATAAGGAGCGAAGTGGTTGATACGAATACGCAAGAGGGCTGCAAGCTGACCAAGATTTTGTTCTGCAACAACGACCTTCTTGTAACGACTAAGCACTTCTGCAGTGTTCTTTGGCAATGGGTTCACATACTTGAATTGTGCCAAAGCAACCTTATGTCCCTTACCACGCAACACCTCCATAGCTGAATAGAGATGACCGTATGTACTACCGAAGCCTACAATGAGTAAATCAGCATCATCCTTGTCGCCTAAAACTGTCAAATCAGGTACAGGAATACGTGCCACCTTGTTCCAACGGATGTGGTCCATCTTGTCATGGTTCTCTGGATCGGTTGAGATAGCACCTGTCTCACCATCTTTCTCCAAACCACCAAGGATGTGTGTATAGCCCTCCGTACCAGGGATAGCCCAGTAACGTGCTAATGTCTTAGGGTCACGTTTGTATGGAGTGTACTTATACTTCTGGTCTTCTGTGACGAAGTGTGGATGGATTTCTGGCAACTCTTCGATGTTTGGAAGTTTCCAAGCAGAAGAACCATTAGCAATGAATGCATCGGTAAGGAGCACAACTGGCGTCATATGTTCCAATGCAATCTTACAAGCGTTATAGGCTGCATCAAAGCAATCGGTAGGACTTGTAGCTGCAATGACAGGCATTGGACTCTCACCATTACGACCATAAAGCACCTGCAAGAGGTCGGTCTGCTCACTCTTCGTAGGCATACCCGTTGACGGACCACCACGCTGTACGTCGATAATAACCAATGGAAGCTCATCAATAAGTGCAAGGTTCATGGCCTCACTCTTCAAACATATACCTGGACCAGAGGTTGAAGTAGCAGCCAAAGCACCAGCGAAAGCAGCACCAATAGCAGATGCACAACCAGCAATCTCGTCCTCACACTGTACGGTTGTCACACCCATTGACTTATGCTTTGACAACTCATGTAAGATATCTGTTGCTGGAGTGATAGGATAAGAACCTAAGAAAAGACGCAAGCCAGCACGCTCAGCCGCAGCCATCAGACCGTAAGCAGTAGCCTTGTTACCCGTAATATCCATATAACGGCCAGGCTGTTTCACTGTTGACTCAATACGATAGGTATTAGGAACAGAAGCATGTACGTTATGACCATAGTCATATCCTGCACGTACTACCTTTATATTCGCCTCTGCAATGGCTGGTTTCTTCTTAAACTTTGTCTCAAGATAGTTGTTTACCAACTCTAAGTCACGACTGAAAAGCCAGCAGACAAGACCCAAGGCAAACATATTACGGCACTTTAGCATAGACTTATTATCCATGCCAGTATCAGCCAAACAATCCTTCACCATCTTTGTTATCGGACAAGCCACTACCCGATCAGGGTCGATACCCATCTCGCCTAAATAGTCATCACTGCGGAATTCAGCCTTCTGAAGGTCACGCTGTCCGAATGAATCAGTATCAATAATAATTGTACTGTTAGGCTTACAATGCTTATACTGCATCTTCAACGCAGCGGCATTCATTGCTACAAGAACGTCACAGAGGTCACCAGGCGTATAAACCTTGCCCGAACCGATATGAACCTGGAATCCACTCACACCTGTCAAGGAGCCTTGCGGGGCACGGATATCAGCTGGATAGTCTGGGAAAGTAGATACACCATTGCCGACTGTAGCCGAGACAGTGGTGAAAATGTTACCCGCAAGCTGCATACCATCACCTGAGTCACCAGAAAAGTGCACTACAACACTGTCGAGTTCTTTCACTTCGATTTGTTCTTCCATAGATTATTTCTTGTTTATGTTAGTAAATCGTTTCTGTATTTCTTAGCTTTTCCACCATAGCGGTAAAACTTATTTAACAAACTTCTTACCATTAAGAACATAGATTCCCTTTGGCAATTCGGCCTCATGAGTCCCCATCTTAGCACCCTGCAACGAATAAATATCATCGCTTTCTGTGCTTTCCTGTATCTTTGTCATTGGGACACTGATACCCGTAGGGATATGCTTCTCCTTTTGATAGACACGTATCCAATCGACGCGCATCTCGTAGGTATGATTGACATCTGCCTTTTTCGCCCATGAACCATTGCCCACTGACTGATTGAGAATCAGGTAGAAATTAGACTTATCAAACGGCCATTGCTCCTGACTATCATTCTGTTTCTTATATTGGAACACGCGCTTACCATCAGCAAAGAAGGTCAGCACGTCCTCTTCCCACTCTACTGCATAGGTGTGATAACGATTCATTGACATCAAAAGATTGCCAGAGTGTGGCTCATTTCCATGACTTTTTGTCCACGCAGAGTGTACGGTTGCATAACAACGCTGCTCATTATCAATCTGCTCAAAGATATCAATCTCACCGCCTTTCGGCCATTCAAACTTTGACTTTGGCATCATCCAGATAGCAGGGAAATTACCTACAAAAGGATTAATCATAGCCCGGCACTCTACACGACCAAAGCGAAAGGTAAAGCTCTGACTGGTTTCGATACCGCCTGAAAGCATTTCCACATCATCTTTTGACCTATCAGAATTAGGAATGGCACGCAGAACGAGATTACCATCCTTCATAAAAGCGACCTCAGGAGAGTTGCTTAAGAAGCGTGCCCATGTCACTTTGGGACGGCGCGTACAGTATCTCCATACCTTTGTATTAGGCAAGGTGCCATCCGGCTCATTAAACTCATCATGGAAGACGAGTGTATATTCTGAGCCCGGAGTTTCTGCATCCGCTGGCAATGGCTCAACACCATCAGCCAACTTGACTCCCTGTGCAAAGGATATTATGGAAAACAATGCCATTGTAAGCACTGCAAGCAATCTCCTGTTGTTCTTCTTTTGTGACATGCTTTTATGAAGATTCTATCTGAAGCGGTACGATCTGAAAAGCATAGAATCATCCTATAGCACAGATGAAAACATAAGGAATTTGACATAACATAGGTCTACATTTCCCCACGTTGCTTTCTCGACTTTCCGTTTTTTAGATTATCTTTTGTTTACGTTAGTGTATTCTGAGGACAAAAGTGCGAAATATTATTGAGAATACAAAATGTTTTGAGAAGAAAAAATATATTTTTATATCTTACAAGCAAAAAGCATCCAGAAATCAACCCTCCAATCATTTAAAGACAGTAAAAAGCATATAAAATACCAACTCATATTGTTGACTATCTTTATCAACCACCTTATCATTTCATCAACACCTAACATCCAACACCCAACAACCCAAAATTCACATCATCAACACCCAACATTAAACACCCAACAACCCAAAATTCACATCATCAACACCCAACATTAAACACCTAACACCCATCATCCAACACCCAACAACCCAAAACTCACATCATCAACACCCAACATTAAACACCCAACACCCATCATCCAACACTCCAAAGATTCAAGATAACGTTTTGAAAAATCATTACATAATTTCTGATAAAACATCTGTAAATAATGACAAATACACGTATAGAAATTAGGTTTGTAACAAACACAAAATCAATTAGTTATAAAGTGGTACAATAAAAGGTGCTTAATAGGACTCCAAAAGGGCGTTAATAAGACCTCAAAAGAGCACCTTTTGCAAGCCTATTAGGCATCTTTAAGAAGCCAAAAGAGCATGTATTGATTTCGAATCACATAAAAATAGTTTACAAATTCCCATAATATAGGAATAAGTTGTTGGTAGAAGACGGAAAGACATAGTATCTATTTGCAATCTATACATTTAACAGAAGAACCTTATTAATCCTCTTCTGCCCAATTATTGATGGTTAATAAGCCCCAAATCAACACCTTATTATACAAGTAATATCAGACTTTTATTGTAACTTTGCAATACTTTCCACAAATGAAAGCTTACCACAATAAAACAAGACATGGTCAAAGCCGTTGTTAAGGCTATCCTCAAAAGGGAAAAAGGATTTGTAGAATAGCTTTCTTTTGATGAAGGAAACCGGACAAATAAAGAAACAGAAGAGAAATGATATTACTAAGCTTCGATACAGAAGAGTTTGATGTACCACGCGAACATGGGGTAGACTTCTCCCTTGAAGAGGGCATGAAGGTATCCATTGAGGGTACAAATCGCATCCTCGACATACTGAAGGCGAATAACGTCTGCGCTACCTTCTTCTGCACTGGCAACTTTGCAGAACTGGCACCAGAGGTCATGGAGCGTATTAAGAACGAAGGACACGAGGTGGCTTGTCATGGTGTTGACCACTGGCAACCCAAACCAGAGGATGTTTTTCGTTCTAAGGAAATCATCGAACGTGTAACAGGTGTGAAGGTTGCGGGCTATCGTCAGCCACGTATGTTCCCTGTATCGAATGAGGATATAGAGAAGGCTGGCTACCTTTATAACTCTTCTCTGAACCCTGCTTTTATACCGGGTCGATACATGCACCTCACCACTCCACGCACATGGTTTATGCAAGGGAAGGTCATGCAGATACCTGCCAGCGTTAGCCCTCACCTACGTATTCCACTCTTCTGGCTGTCTATGCACAACTTCCCAGAGTGGTTCTATCTTCGTTTAGTCCGACAGGTATTGCGCCACGATGGCTATTTCGTGACCTATTTCCACCCATGGGAGTTCTATGACCTCAAGTCACATCCAGAGTTCAAGATGCCTTTTATCATCAAGAATCATTGTGGACACGAATTGGAACAGCGACTCGACCGCTTTATCAAAGCAATGAAGGCAGACAAACAGGAGTTTATTACCTACGTAGAATTTGTCAACCGCCAGAAGAAATAAGTTCGATTTACGCCCTGAACAGCAGACAGCAGGCTAAGAAACACTCCCTATAAACACCCCAACAAGCAGAATATAAGATATGATAAAACTTGCAACGGTCTCTCCTTGTTACAACGAGGAAGAGGTTTTAGAACAGTCGGCAGCACAGCTCATGGAGCTATTCGACGAACTCATCAGTCAGGGAAGGATTTCCGATGACTCGATAATTGTGTTTGTCAATGACGGAAGCCGTGACCGAACATGGGAGATTATTCAACAGCTCCACAGCCAGCATCCACGTATAAAGGGTATTAACCTTGCCCATAACGTGGGGCATCAGAACGCTATTATGGCAGGAATGATGACTGCAAAGGACTGGGCTGATGCCGTTATCACACTCGATGCCGACTTGCAAGACGACTATAAGAAATGTATTCCGCAGATGGTTGATGCCTTTGAGGAAGGCTATGAGATTGTCTATGGGGTGAAGGTTTCTCGCAAAGCCGACCCAATCTTGAAGCGTATGTCTGCACAGGCATTCTATCATCTACAAGAGAAGATGGGCGTGAACAGTATCTTTAACCATGCTGACTTCCGTCTGATGAGCCGTCAGTCCTTAGAGATACTCTCTGGATATAAGGAACGTAACCTCTATCTGCGTGGTCTCATCCCTTCTATTGGACTCAAGTCTACAACTGTTGACGACCGCATCAGCGAACGTAAAGCTGGTACTTCTAAATACACTTTGCGCAAGATGCTTAGCTTGGCATTGGATGGTATCACATCATTCTCCGTAAAACCAATCTACTATGTCATCTACCTTGGTATCGCCTTCTTATTCGTCACCTTGTGCATAGGTATCTACGTCATCCACGCTTTCGTCAATCATACAGAGGTAGCAGGCTGGGCTTCGCTCATTCTCAGTATCTGGCTCGTGGGCGCTATGCTGATGATTTCAATCGGTGCAGTGGGCGTTTATATTGCCAAAATATATGAAGAGGTAAAGCAGCGTCCACTTTATAACATCAGTCAAATACTCGATTAATCCCTTCTCACATGGCGATACGCATTAAAGAGCTTTGGCAACGCTGGCGAAAAGACTTCTGGCGACTCTTCCGTTTTGGTATAACGGGCACTATATGTTCGCTTATCCATTATGGAATCTATTGTCTCTTTCTACTCTTTACGAATACTACCATAGCTTATACAGCTGGTTACGGAGTGGGACTTCTTTGTAACTACGGACTTACAACCTACTTTACTTTTAAAGGAAAACCGTCAAAAAATAATGTTGCAGGCTTCGTTGGTAGCCACATACTCAACTATCTTTTAGAAATAGGATTGCTCCATCTCTTCCTTTGGTTAGGTATCAGCAAATGGCTGTCGCCTATCCTTGTGATGGTGATAGTTGTTCCTATCAACTTCGTTTTACTACGTCTTGTGTTTGTAAAAGGGAAGAAGGGTGATGGGTGATAGGTGTTAGATGGTGGGTGTTGATGGTTGGCAGGATTGGGTGATGGGTGTTGAATAGTGGGTGTTGATGATTTGCGAGATTCGTATTAGGCATTCGCACCATTGGTGTTAGGCGTCCGCACACATGGTGCGGAGCGTTCGCACGATTGGTGCTAAGCAGTAACACAGCAATAGAAAAGGGAAGAAAAAACTCATCCCCAAGCTCTTTATGATAAGAAAAGGGCTTGGGGATGATGCTTTATACCTTATTATACACCTCAAGAATCTGGGAGGCTACATCTTGATTTTCGAATCGTTTTACGTAGCGTTGGCTCTTGCTGACCATTTCCTTACGATGCTCTATCGCTGAAAGGATTGCAGCGGCATTGCCGTCGACATCGTCTGGACCTACATAAAGGCAATCTGGGCCACCCGCTTCCTCCAAACAACTACCCGTAGCAGCTACGACTGGCAATCCACTTTGTATGGCTTCGATGATAGGAATACCAAATCCTTCATAACGTGAAGGATAGATGAAAGCCTCAGCCTGATTGTAAATAGCTGCGAGAAGGTCGTTGGGTACACCTTGAAGGAAATGGATTCGCTCGCCAATTCCTAAACGTTTGATTTCTGCATCGAGCTTTTTCTGATACTTGGTCTGCCGTCCTACGATGACAAGATGTAAATCGGAAGGTAGCTTTGCCATTGTACGAATACCCAAAAGAATATTCTTTCGCACTTCTACCGTTCCTACATTTAATATATAACGCTGTGGGAGTTGATACTTACGGCGGGCTTCCTCTATCAGTGAAAGACTTACCGACTGATTAAAGTGAGTGCTACAGCTTTGATAGACGAGGTCTATCTTATCTTCTGGAAAGTCACCATAATATAAGATGTCACGCTTCGTACATTCGCTAATCGCAATGATACGGCTTGCCTCGCGTAGTGTCTGATAGAACTTCCGCTTATAGAAGAAAACGTCAATAGGGGGATAGAACTCCGGATGACGTAGGAAGATAAGGTCGTGAATAGTAACAACACCGGGGATTCCTGCTGCTGCCAAGCCTGAAGGGAGTTCACCCGAAAGACCGTGATAAAGTTCTACTCCATCTGCTTTTAGGTCCTTTACTATCCCTTTCACACGCCACCAGTCACGCTGCAGACGGAAACGAAGGTGGTCGGGATAGCAGAACTGTACGTTATCTCGCAATTCAACCTGATTGCGAAGGTCGTCACGTCCAGCATCAGGAGCATAGAGTCGTAAGTTTGTGTCAGGCATCAACGGAGCAAGGTCGTTGATGAGCGTACGCCCATAGCTACCCAATCCCGTTCCGTTTCTTACGATACGCTTAGCATCATAACCTATTATCTTCTTATTCATGAGCATCGGCCTTTTCTATTGGGGTATAATCCTTTGTGCATAACTCATAACAAAGCCACAGCCAGAGAATACTGATTGGTAACGCACGGAGGGCGTATTGCTTGATATATGCTTCTCGGATGAACTTCGGGAAGATGTCGCTGCTACCCATACCAGAGAGTAGGAAGACAAATACCATCAATGCTATCGCCCACTTTCCACGCTTCCAAGGAGCAGCGGTGTACCAGATACAAACGCCTAACAAGGCTATCACATATCCGCTGGCTTCGCTACCTGTACTGAAAGAATGACAAACAAAAGTACAGAAGCAAGTATCGTCTCACGGAAGGCAAGGTTCTTGTACTGAGAGAAACGCAGGTAAGGAAGAGCAAAGAGTGCCATTCCGGGCAGAATCAGCCATAGGTCAGAATAGTTCATACAGCCAGTTGTACGGCGAACAAGCCCTAAAAGGGAGATATTCTGCTGAATAGAACCAAGGTTTTCTGCATTCTTTTCCACTAAACAAGTGAACCATTCGTGGTATTGTCCTATGACATAAGATGGCGAACTAATAGCCATTGGTGCACAAAAGAGTACGACCGACCACACGGCAAGCCACATCAACAATCGCAACTTGTGCCGAGAGAATAGGAAGAAAGCCAACCCTACGATGCCATATAACTTCACCAACGTACCTAAAACGATGAAGAAAGCTGCCCAACCGTCCTTTTCTTTCTCAATAAGGAAGAACGAAGAGAGAATCATTGCAGCCACAGCAATATTGAACTGCTGCATAAAAAGTGCGGTAGGAAGCGTTATTCCACAGAACCAAAGTATAAAAATCTTCTGATTTTCACGTAGTCCTGAACGCACAATAGCCAAGTATAGCCACGCTGTTAGGAACACTAACCATAGCAACATACCAACCCAAAGAGGCAGAATAGCAAAAGGTGCGATGACAAGTGAGAACACCGGACCATAATGATTCACATCCCAATATTCCGCAGGATAGGCTGTATAGAGTGAAGTTTGATTCACTGTGTGCCAGTAAACACCACGGAAAATAAGGAAGTTATTGAAACTTCGATTGTACTTCAGCATTCCTGCGAGGGCAATGATAAACCATAAGCCCATCAAGAACCATCGGTTAGAAAACAGGGGATAGTTTATGAATTGTTTTATTTTATCCTTCATTACTTTTATTTCTTAGGAAACAGACAAGGGATGTTCCTTTTCAACCATCGGTTTAACTTCTCCATCGGGGTTCGTTTCCAGCTATGAGCACAATAGTGGATGGCGTATGAAGCTGGTGTTGCCTCATACTTGTTGCCTGCAAAGATTTCCGAACGGAATACCATCATATTATCTTCGAGTGGTTGATCTTTATCCAAGTACTTAAAGCCGTACTTTTCCATTACCCTTGCATAGACAAATGGAGAGATAACTCCCTTACCATTAGAGCCTTCCGGATAGATAAACTCACGCTTCTCATAGTCGTCTAAGACGTCTTTCACAAACTGACAGCCAGCCTCAGAACCCATCACGGCAGCCTGAATCTGTATTCCTGAGACGAAATCATCCTTGATACGATTACCTTCCTTATCAATCATATCCATCGCACCGGTCATCTCTATCTGCTTTGGATGATACTCTAATGAAGTGAAGAACTTATAGTTAAGGAATTCATCAAACGACTTCAACACCTTTACATCAGAGTCAAGATAAATACCACCTTCGGTATATAGTGCATACATACGGATATAATCAGCCGCGAAAGCCCACTTACGTTGCTCGAAAGCTTCGCGCACATACTCTGGAGCCTTTGACATATCAAAGTTCTCAGTGTTCCATAATTTTATCTCATAATCGGGCAACACCTTCCTCCAAGTGTCCATACACTTCTGTATTTTATCAGGATATGGGTCGTTGCTGAGCCAGCAGTAATGAATGACTTTGGGTATCATAGCTATATGGTTATTAATTGTTACTAACTTATTGATTCTTTAATTTACAGAGGAAATAGACGAAATAAAGACGTGGTAGAAGTCGAATCTGATCTAAGCAGCCATCTAATTCTCTGATAATTCGTATGTTGTCATATAGTCCTCGTGACCGGTTCGTGTTAGACACACCCGTTGTATCAAAGTTGGCAATAGCAAAAGGCAGTTGAAGAAAGCGATAATGCTTTTTCCAAAGCAGCTTATACAACTTGAAGTCTGCTGACATTCGATGACTTGTATCGTATGGGAAAGTTCGAAGACAGGCTGTACGTGTCAGACAACTTTGGTGACAAAAGTACATTCTATGACTATTATGCGGTGGCTCTGCAGCCTTAACAGTTCCATTCTTTACGACATCACCATAAATAACATCAGCCTCGCGCGGAACTTGAAAAATCCGATTCAAAACATCATCAGCTGCAAATGTGTCACCAGCATTGAGAAAGATGCACCACTCTCCTGTAGCCATTGCAACTCCTTTGTTCATTGCATCATAGATACCCTCGTCTTGTTCCGTTATCCAATGACTGATATGAGCTTCATACTTACGAATTATCTCAATCGTACCATCAGTAGAACCGCCATCAACAACAATGTATTCAATGTGCTCATACTGCTGTGCCAAAATGCTACGGATAGTCTTCTCTATCAGTGATACAGCGTTATAACAAACGGTAATGACCGTAACTAAGGGCTTTCTATCATAGTAATGAATAATTCAAACACATTTTATACCAGTAAAACACATTGCCTTTACCAAATCAGTAGGTATTTCTATCTTTCAAATATACTTTCCAACAAATCCGATAATGCGTTGTTTTTTTCAATTGGCATAATGCAAATGTACAGAAAAAAATCGTATCTTTGCCCATAAGATGGAAAAAAAAGAGATATCAGTTGTTATCAATACCTACAATGCAGAGAAATTCCTGCAGCGTGTACTCGACTCCGTTAAGGACTTCGATGAGGTTGTTATCTGCGATATGGAGAGTACTGACCATACCGTGGAGATTGCTCAACGTGCCGGATGTAAGGTTGTCACTTTCCCAAAAGGTAATCATACCTGTGCTGAACCAGCTCGAACCTTTGCCATACAGAGTGCTAAAAGTCCGTGGGTACTCGTCGTTGACGCTGACGAATTGGTGACACCAGAACTGAGATCTTATCTCTATCAGCATATCGACAAGCCTAACTGTGCGAAAGGTCTTTATATTCCAAGGCAGAACCGATTTATGAATACCCCTAAGAAAGGGTTTTCAAAGGATTACCAACTGCGCTTCTTTATCCGTGAAGGAACCGTTTGGCCTCCTCACGTGCATACCTTCCCACAAGTGCAGGGACCTGTTGAACACATCGACAACCATCTTTACAACGTACAATTAATTCACTTAGCGGAAAACTATTTAGCTGATATGTTAGAGAAATGCAACCGCTATACTACTAACGAAGTCCTCAAAAAACAAGGCAAGAACTATGGAATCGGCGCATTACTCTTCCGTCCTTTCTGGCGTTTCTTCAAATCCTACTTTATGAATGGGGAAATAAGAAACGGTGTTACAGGTTTTATTGATAGTGTTATGACAGGCTTCTACCAGTTTATGATTGTTGCGAAAGTAATAGAGGCAAGGATAAAGAAGCAGAGTGAAGACGAACAGAAATAAAGGAATCATTATAATATAACAATAGAGGGTGTAAGCTTCAAAACTTACACCCTCTATCGTTTTGTTACTGTTGCGTCCTCCAATACAAACCAAAATACACCTGACGGAGTAGGTTGCGGGCTGCCGTAAGTCGCTCAGCCTTCTTTTGATAGCTTGGTATAGCTTCTATCTGGTCAACGTTTGCACTATAATAAGTACTGTCCGAAACGGACGTATCTAAGAGGTTCTTACCCATCTTGAAATACTTTGTATTACGGAAAGCAAAGGGGGCGAGCGTTGCTAAGATATCGTCATGGCTTCCCCATCGATTAGTTAGCTTGTTATAAGTCTCCTTGCGTAGGTAAGGTGGGAGATAGACATAGAGCGGAACGGAATGTTCATACCGCTTATCAATTACATCATGATTAAGAATAACTCGCACGTTATGGTCACCTGTGATAATAAGTATCGTATTCTTTGCTGCTGCAGAGGCTTTGAAGCGATTGAGAAAGTCGTTCAGTGCTTTGTTATAATAACGGAATCCAGTGAGATACTTATCCAAAACCTTACGATTATGCTCTGCAAAACACTTCTTACCGTAGAAAGAATCGGGCAAAGGAGGAAGTTTCAAGTCTTTGGGGAACTCAAAAGGTGGATGATTTGTCGTCGTCATCACAGTTATCATCTGCCGTTTCTTTGATGCTTTATTTAACTTATCTAACAACGCTTGGAAGAGGTATTCATCGTAAACACCAATACTATTATAAGTCGCATGAGGATAGTCTTTCAAGAGAAAGAACTTATCATAGACTGCATCAAACTGCTGATGAGGCAATGCTTCAGCACAGTTCTCCCACGCAGCATCCATTCCCGACATAAACATCGTTGTATAGTTGCTGGCTTTGAAAGGTAAGGCAATCGACGTAGGAAGCGTATTGAAACGATAAGATGAAGTAAAGAAGTGTGGAAAAGGAGTAGACACAAAGAGGTTTTCAAGCGAATTTATCGTACCATTCTGAACCGATTGGAAGTTGCGAAAGAGCAGATCTTCCTTGAAATGACGGTCCAAACCGAAGTTCATCTCCGCATCCTTCTGTTGGAGATTGAACAGATAATTACTCCAACTTTCGCTATAAATAATTACAACATTAGGCTGTGGTTGCTTTAAACTGTCACCCACTTCTGCGAATAATGCACGCTGCAAGGCTGTTAGCGTGTCGTTCTTTGCTATCTTTATCTGCCCATCGGTATAAACATCTAATGCTTCTTGCAGACTCTTAAACTTATATTGTACTAATAAGTCATCTGTACTCTCAACCTTAAAGGCCTTAGCTTTCTCTTTACAAGCCTTCTTCAACATGTAGATAGCATTGGGAACAAGGTCGTTCAGAAGCTTCTGATTTGATACAAAGGTGTCTTCTATCTGCAAAGGAAAACGCCATACCGACCCACGCATACCAATAACAACAAAAGCAATATACAGTAAGATGATAACCGAAAGTTTAATAAGCTGACCGCGCGAAGTCTTCCGACCGCCTAAAGAACAGTTCGTTTGACGAGCCAACACCTTATCTGATTCTATTCTACGAATGACATAAAGGATCAATAATGAGAGGAAAAGGAAGGCTAAACCTTCATAAACACAATGGTATTCTTCCCATATAGCTTGTATCAAACTCATTGGTCCTTCATTGAAGAAATCAAAGAAAGTGAGGTTAATATGGCTATTGAAATTAGAAAAGAAACCCAAATCTATACCGCTGAGTGCCAGTATAAGAATGTTGACAATAGCGTAATAAACCTTACGGAAACGGCTCAATACACGATCAGTCCACGACTTACGAAGGGCTGCAAAAACAAAGGTCAGAACCGTTGGAAGCAACAAAACGTAACAAACTACCTGCATATCAAAACGCAGGACATTGAAAAGTAAACGTGGAAGAACAGTTAGGTTGCTGCCTATAAGACCCATCGGGACAAACGCAATAGCAAAGCAAATGCGAACGAAAAATAGGATAACAAGGATGACAGCAGAGTGCTTTAGCAGATATGTTAAGTTCTTATACATTATTTCTTATTACTTATTTCGGGGTTTGTTCTTACTTATTTCGACTTTAAGATAGAATGTTTTCTGTAACAACAGAGCATCAAGAGTCATTGTTTTTATCATTATTTCTACTCATAATAGGCATCATAAGTAGACTTCCCGACAGCTTGTGGCTATTTTTTTTCATGTAAATAAATCTTTTTCTTCATGACAATAAATATTTATTTTCATGAAAATAATTCTTTCTTTTCATGAAAATAATTCACTAACAGAAGTCGATTGTATGACCATACACTACGGAATATTGATGAACTGTTACTGTTTTCTTATGTTATTTACGGCTTCAAAGACTATATGATATTGCGAAAGAGATTATCAAAGTAGTCAAAGCAATCCTCTTGTAAGGGCTTGTTGATATCTTTAATCCAATACAATGGAGTGTTACGATACATTGATGCAACGAGTGTAAACGTACTCGGTGGACCGATTAGATAGTCGCAATGAGAAAGAAGGCACAGGTCCTCTCCTGGATTACCTTGTGGAAAGACGACATTTTCTTGCCCAAAAGCCTCGCTATAAGCTTGCTTATTGAGTTTTGGATCATTACCACAAATATAGATTACAACACGTTTATTAGGATGAAGGAGGATAAATTGGCGGATAATATTTACCATCTGCTTATCGTCATAGAGAAATCTACCATCATTCCATGTGGCATAATCACCACGACGGATATGTACACCCAATCTGATAATACCCTCTTTCGACGATGTTTCCAGCAATGAAGTAACCTTGTTTTCTATGTGAGAATCAAAGGCAAATAAGGATAATATCTCTGGCTTATATTGTAAGAAAAGGTCATACCAACGAGCAAACCACCCCTCAGCAACAAGACATCCACGCCTCATTGCATTTTCCTTTTCGGTTAAGTCTTCGTCAGGTGTATCAAATGTGACGGTAGGTATTAGTTTTAATTGGGCTGCATACTTTGCAAAAAGATAAACAAAAAAATTATGCCAACGAGTCCTACAGATATGAAAGTATTGATACTTGTAAGCAAATCGCATTGAAACCGTCTTCCGATTGTTCGCCCTTGCCCAAGCATACAGATGTCCATATTGCAGGATGTTATTACACATCCGCCCTTTATCTCTTACAAAAATCATTCCTTATCTTTTTTTCTTATAATCTCATCCAGTGGCTCTAAACTTACTCTTCCAGTCTTCTCATCATAGCGTAAGTTAAACTCTTCGCGCGTACGCTTCCATCTTTTATGACTCCAAAGATAAAGTTCTGGCTGTCGACGGATAGTTTCTTCTAACAACTGAAAGTATTTATCGGTTATCTCCCAATCCTTATATTTTGCTGGTTCAGTGGTTATCAACTTAAAATCACACTGATAATAGCCTCTTCGCACACGTGAAACATCACCATAGAAAACGGCTTGTCCTGTCTTCTTTATGATACGTTCACTACCTGTTAAGACGGGTGTATCGTGATTTAGGAAGTCTACCCAATGATGAATATTATTCCAGAAAGGTGCTTGATCAGCGATATATCCAATCACAATAGGTTGTTTCTTCTGGCGATAAGAAACTACTTGTCGCAGTGTCTCTGCCATTGGAATACAAAGTGCATGATGTTTTTCGCGTACAGACTTGAAGAGTTTATCAAATCGTTCGTTCTTCAACGGATGATAAACTTGGCAACACTGTGCCTTCTCAGAAACCCATAAAGGCAAGGATGTTATTAACTCCCAATTACCATAATGTCCAAGATATACAGCACAGGATACTCCTTTTTCAAGCAACTCGTTCATTTCTTCTATTCCTGTGAAAACCATCCTCTGACGAAGTTCACGCTTACTCATATTGAGAAGTTTGATAGTTTCCACAAGATAATCACAGAAATAATGATAAAATTCACGCTCTATACGCTGCAATTCAGTCTCATCTTTCTCTGGAAAACTGTCCTTGAGGTTCTTCCAAATAACCTTATGACGATACTTTACAACCTTTCCGACCAAAAGATAAAGGCAGTCAGAAAAGACATAAAGTAGGCTCATTGGCAACAAAGACATCGTATACCAAAAGGTATATGATAGTGCGTAAGCAATATAAGAAAGTCCTTTTTTCATTTTACAAGAAGTCTATCTATCTTCAATGATATTACTTATATCTCCTGCATATCATGCAGTTTCTTATAGTAGCCTTCGATATCCATAAGCTCATCGTGCGTTCCCCGCTCTACAATCTCCCCTTCATGCAGCACGCAAATCTCATCGCTATTCTTGATAGTAGATAGGCGGTGCGCTACAGCTATGGTCGTACGCGTCTTCATAAGCTTATAAAGGGCATCCTGTACAAGGCGCTCACTCTCTGTATCGAGGGCTGATGTAGCCTCGTCAAGGATAAGGATTGGAGGATTCTTAAGGATAGCACGCGCAATACTCACACGCTGACGCTGTCCACCAGAGAGGCGTCCTCCACGGTCACCGATGTTTGTGTCGTATCCTCGCTCACTATGCATGATAAACTCATGAGCGTTGGCAATCTTCGCAGCTTCGACTATTGCCTCGTCTGTAGCATTGACACCGAAAGAGATGTTATTCTTGAAACTATCGTTGAAGAGGATTGCCTCTTGGTTTACATTACCAATAAGCTGGCGGAGATCGTGTACTCCTAAATCCTTAATATTGATTCCGTCAATGAGAATCTCACCTTCCTGCACATCGTAGTAACGTGGGATGAGGTCGAGCAAGGTAGACTTTCCGCTACCGCTCTGTCCTACCAAGGCAACAGTCTTACCCTTTGGAATAACGAGGTTGATATCCTTCAATACCCAATAGAGTTCTGGCTTGCCCTCATCGTCCTTACCATCTGTATAAGCAAAGCTGACATGTCGGAACTCAATCTCATGTTCGAAGCTATCAATATGCACTGGTTTCTCAGGTTCTTGTATCTTCACTTCTGCCTGTAGAATTTTGTCAATACGATCCATTGAAGCAAGTCCCTTAGGAATGTTATAGCCTGCGCGGGAGAATTCCTTCAATGGATTGAGAATACTATAGAGGATAACAAGATAGTAGATGAAGGTAGGACCGCTGATAATTGGTGATTCACCCAAGACAAGGGTACCACCAAACCAAAGTACGACAACAATCATGACCGTTCCAAGGAACTCACTCATCGGATGCGCTAACTGCTGACGAATGTTCACACGCATGATGTCGCTGCGGTATTCTGAGTTGATTTTGTCAAAGCGTTCGTTCATCATTCCTTCAGCACAGAAGGCTTTGATGACTCTTAATCCGCCTAAAGTCTCTTCCACCTGACTCATCGTATCACTCCACAACTTCTGTGCTGTCATACTGTTCTGCTTTAGCTTTCTACCAACAAATCCCATAAACCATCCGAAGATAGGTACGAAAATGAGCGTGAAGAGTGTCAACTGCCAAGAGATAACAAGTAGCGTGGTAAAGTAAATGATGATAAGAACAGGGTTCTTAAAGAGCATGTCGATAGATGACATGATAGAGTTGTCAACCTCTTGAACATCACCACTCATACGAGCGATGATGTCTCCCTTTCTTTCCTCACTAAAGAATCCTAAAGAAAGGGATGTTATCTTCTCATAGAGTTGGTTGCGAATATCACGCACTACGCCTGTTCGGATAGGAATGATTGATGCAGAAGAAAGGAAATAGGCACCAGTCTTTAGGAAAGTCATAAAGGCAAGAATCAAACCGATAGCCAACAAGACGGTTGTTGGTCCCCAACTGGTGATGTATATCTGCGTGTAATAATCTGCATTGTTCGATAGTACCTCCTTAAAAGAACCTTCGCTCCAAGCCATTGCACGCGTTGCTCCCGTTCCTGCATCTACCTTAAAAAGAATCTGAAGGAGTGGGATAAGGGTAGCAAAGGAGAATATATTGAGAAAGGCTGACAATATATTGAAAATGATTGACAGCACAAGGTACTTCTTATAGGGTGGTATGAACCTGCGTAAAACGTGTATGAATTCCTTCATCAACTAATCTTCTTATCTGTTTATCAATTTTGCAAATATAGCTATAAATAGTAAAACCGCAAAATTGTTTTGCGGTTTTATATCCATACATATAGTATATTTACACTTCTTCTCCAAAGAGTGTGGCACTGGTTGAGCCTGTAATGCGTACGCGGACCGTCTCACCAATATGATGATTGCCACGTGGCATGACTACAGCCTTATTCTGTGGCGTACGTCCCATCAGCTGTTCACGGCTTCGTTTACCAAAGCGCTCGATAAGAATATCAAACTCCTTTCCCTCGTCTTTCTTGTTCTGTTCGGCAGAGATTTCAGTCTGAAGGCGAATCAACTCATTCAAACGACGAATCTTCTCTTCCTCAGATACATTGTCAGGGAGGTGCTTTGCAGCATAAGTACCTGGTCGTTCAGAGTACTTGAACATAAAGGCTGAATCGAAACCTACCTCTCGCATCAATGAAAGTGTTTGCTGGAAGTCTTCTTCTGACTCATTATGATAACCAATAAAGATATCAGTTGTCAATCCACAATCAGGAATAAGACGACGAATAGCAGCTACTTTCTCAAGGTAGTCCTCACGTGTATATTTACGATTCATCACCTTCAGCACACTATTACTACCGCTCTGTGCAGGGAAGTGGATATGATTACAGAGGTTTGGTTCGGTAGCTACCGCCTCAATGATATCCTCTGTCATATCTTCTGGGTTAGAAGTCGTGAAGCGCACACGCATATCTGGTACGCTCTGTGCCACCTTATGTAACAATTCTGCAAAGGAAACACCATTCTCTGGACGCTTACCATTAGGCAACAAGCCGTATGAATTGACGTTCTGACCTAAGAGTGTAACCTCCTTAAAGCCTTTGTCGTGCAAGTCTTTAACCTCTTTCAAGATACTCTCTACATCACGTGAACGCTCACGACCACGTGTGAAAGGTACGATACAATAGTGACAGAAGTTATTGCAACCACGCATGATACTAACGAAGCCCGACACTCTATTGCCACCAATACGCTGTGGGATAACATCCCGATAGGTCTCAGTGGTAGAGAGTTCGATATCCAAAGCATTCGTACCGTTCTCACACTGTGCTATCATATCAGGCAAGTTGAGGTAGGAGTCTGGTCCACACACAAGGTTGGCATGGTGATTTTGAATTAAGTCGTCTCTTACTCGCTCTGCCATACATCTAACACGCCCAAGATAAGGTCGCGCCCTTTCTTCTGCTCAGCGTGCAAAGCCTCTAAACGATTGTATATCTTGTTCTCTGCGTTCTCACGTACAGAACAGGTATTAAGGAAGATTGCGTCTGCTTCATCCTCATTCTCACATACGTCATAGCCTGCCATCTTCATGACTGAAGCCACGACCTCAGAGTCTGCCACATTCATTTGGCAGCCGTATGTCTCAATATATAGTTTCTTCATTCTGTTGTTATCTCGAAAAATTTAGCATGCAAAGATACTAAATTTATCGCATACAACCGAAAAACGTTCTGACTATTTGAGTCTTATGCAGTGCTAACACGGTCTTTTTATCTAATTAAGTCGCTTGATAAACATTTCTCATACAAGTTTTGCCAGTGATATATCATTCCTTTTATCACGACAATTATGCTGTGTCTTACTTATATTCAACCAATGTGTTAAGGCTCAGCACGAGTGGTGCGAAGGCTTAGCACATATGGTGCGGAGGCTTAGCACCACACGTGCGGAGGAACAAATATCCTACAATATACCATCAATATAGATAAAACTTATTATCAAGAAAGGCTATACAAACGACATTTAGGTTGATCAGATAGTAAGATTTGCAAAACTTACAAACTCGTTTACGCCCTTTATCGGATATTTTCCGTACCTTTGCAGACCGATTAGACACATTCACAATAAATAAAGGATAGCTACAGGTCAGTAAAAGCATAGAGATAAGTAGGCTAAAGGTTACTGATAAACTCAATGCCTGATAACTGCCTGGTAATGAAAATAAAACAATGAACAAGAATACAAATGATTTTGAGATAATGGCACCTGTAGGCTCACGAGAGTCGCTCGCAGCTGCCATCAATGCCGGAGCTAACTCTGTTTACTTCGGTATTGGGAAGCTTAATATGCGTTCGCATTCAGCTAACCACTTCACCATCGACGACCTCAAAGAGATTGCCGAGACCTGTAACGCAAAGGGAATACAGACTTATCTGACTGTAAACACTGTCATCTATGGCGAGGATATTGAGACGATGCACGAGATTATCGATGCTGCTAAGGCTGCAAATATAACCGCTGTCATCGCCAGTGACGTTGCTGTAATGATGTATTGCCGCCAGGTGGGGGTTGAGGTTCACCTCTCAACACAGCTGAATATCTCTAATATTGACGCCCTAAAGTTCTACGCTCAGTTTGCTGATGTTGCCGTATTGGCACGCGAGCTGAACATGGATCAGGTGAAGGAGATACACGAACAGATTATCAAACAGAATATCTGTGGACCAAAGGGACAGCCTATTCGTATCGAGATGTTCTGCCATGGTGCCTTCTGTATGGCAATTTCGGGCAAGTGCTATATGAGTCTTCACGACTCTAACCGCTCTGCCAATCGTGGTGCTTGTACTCAGATATGCCGTCGTAGCTATACGGTTACAGACAATGAGACTGGCAATCAGTTAGAGATTGACAACAAATACATTATGAGTCCTAAGGACTTAAAGAGTGTTCGCTTCATTGATAAGATGATGGATGCTGGTGTACGTGTGTTCAAGATTGAGGGTCGTGCGCGTGGACCAGAGTATGTTCACACCGTTGTGAGCTGCTACAAGGAGGCTATCGAGAGCGTACTCGATGGTACCTTCACCGAAGAAAAGAAGGACCAGTGGGACGAACAACTCTCAACAGTCTTCAACCGTGGCTTCTGGGATGGCTACTATCAAGGTCAGAAGATGGGCGAATGGACAAAGGATTATGGCAATAAGGCTACCGAAAAGAAGGTGCTCATCGGTAAGGTGATAAAGTATTTCTCTCGTCTTGGCGTAGCTGAGGTGGCTGTTGAGGCTAACACCTTCGTAAAGGGAGAGAAGCTTCTTATCACTGGTAACAGCACTGGCGCTATGTTCCTCAATGCTGAAGAAATCCGTTACGACCTCAATCCTGTTGATAAAGCAGAACAAGGTTGGCGCGTTTCTATCCCAGTACCAGACAAGGTGCGCCCGAATGATAAACTGTTTAAGTTAGTAACAAAGTAAATTAATAATTCAGAATTCACAATTCATAATTATGATTACTATGGTAATTCTGAATTCAACATTCATAATTCACAATCCAAATTCACAACGATGATTACTTCTATTGGTTAATATTATATGGTAAATAACAATATAGTAAATTGCTTGTAGCAATAAACTCTACCAACAAAGGTAATCATAATTATGAATTTTGAATTATGAATTCTGAATTAAAATAAGGCAATTATGACAATAAACGAAGCACAAGATGCGGTAATTGGTGAGTTTGAAGACTTCACTGATTGGATGGATAAATACCAAATGCTCATTGACTTGGGTAACGAGTTGGAGCCATTAGAGGAACAGTATAAGAACGAGCAGAACCTCATTGATGGTTGTCAGAGCCGTGTATGGCTGCAGTGTGACAATGTAGATGGTAAACTTATCTTCACTGCTGACTCTGATGCACTCATCACAAAGGGTATCATTGCCCTTCTGATACGTGTGTTAAGCAATCATACTCCACAAGAGATTATCGATGCTGACCTGTATTTCATTGACAAGATAGGTCTCCGCCAGCATCTCTCACCTACACGTAGCAACGGCTTGCTGTCTATGGTGACGAAGATTAAGGCGTACGCTGTAGGGTTTAGTTTGCAGTAAGAGGAGCCTCCCCCAACCCCTCCGAAAGGAGGGGAGTGCAGATAATAAAAACCATACATAAGCTGACATACTATTTTTATAAAGAGCCTAAAAGAACTCTCCACAACGTAGGGGTATCTCGGTATTCACGCCCCTCCCTATGGGGGAGGGGAAGGGGGAGGGGCTGGTAGTATGGATGAGTTTTATTTTTCCCTTATGAGAAAACTACGCACAATAGAAATGAATAGGCTTTCCCTTGAAGAGTTCAAGGAAGCTGATAAACTGCCACTCATCGTTGTATTAGACGATGTGCGGTCATTACATAATGTAGGAAGCGTCTTCCGTTCGGCTGATGCTTTCCGCGTGGAGGCTGTCTATCTATGCGGTATCACAGCCACACCACCAAACGCTGAGATACATAAGACAGCACTTGGTGGTGAGGATTCAGTTGACTGGCGTTACTTTGAACGTACAGAGGATGCCATCGAAGAACTCCATCGTCAAGGTGTATTCGTGTATAGTGTGGAACAGGTGGAAGGCTCAACAAAGCTGCAGGAACTCAACACAGAGAACCCAACAAACCATCAACACCCAACACCCAACACCCAACACCCGTCCCCCCACTACGCTATCGTGTTAGGCAACGAGGTGAAAGGTGTAAAGCAAAGTGTCGTGGATATGAGCGACGGCTGTCTTGAGATTCCACAGTTCGGCACCAAACACTCATTGAATGTAAGTGTAACAACCGGTATTGTCATTTGGGAGTTTGCGCGTCAGCTACTTATAAAGTAGGTTTCAAACAACTGACGACATAAGATATAGGGGGCAAATATGCCCCCTTTTTTATTTCAAATCACATGAATATAGCCTGCATAAGTGGGAATAAAGCAGTAGTAGAGTTCACCTTCTGCGAATTATTTTCATGAAGAAAAATAATTATTTACGTGAAAAGAAATATTTATTTTCATGAAGAAAAAGAATTATTTTCATGAAAATAAATTATAAGCCTTGCAATGTTTGACCGCTTATTATTGTGGATAGGATTTGCTAATACGCATACTTCCACTACCCTTCATGGTGTATAAATCCTTAAAATCATATTTTTACAAGCAAGCTTCTTGCTTGTTTTTCAAATATTACATACCTTTGTGAAATCGAAATCAATATAGAAGGATGGTATCATATTAAAACTATGATATCTAAAAACGACTTAACTTAAAACTAAAAATGAATAGATTATGAAGAAGGTATTATTGTATCTACTTGCTTTACCAGTAGTTATGTTGCTATTGGCAAGCTGTCATTGTGAAGAGGACGACTTTATTGACAGGCCTGATGCGAAGAGTTTGATTATTAAAGGGGTTGCTAAAACGCCAGATGGACAGCCAATTCCTAACATAGAAATAAAGTTGGATTATATGATTATGTCTGGTATTTTTTCTACTAAGGTATATCATAAGGCCAAGGCAACGACGGATAAGGATGGTGACTACATAATGTTTTTCAACTTAAGCGACAAAGAATTAAAGTCTTTGACCACTGATTCAGCTGATGTAGGCACCTCGTACTCTCTACAGATGACGTTGGATTTGAGTAAGTTGGATGATAAAGTGTATCTATTACCTACTGATATCACAGCAGTACATCCGTTGAGTGAGAAAAAGATCTTCTATTCGTATTATATAGTGCCAGGTCGTTTACAGAAAGGACAGGTGTATGAGCAGAACATATTCATCCCTCGCAAGCAGCTTGTGAAGGTAAGGATAGAAACGAATGGGACTATTAACGAGAAGGATAGCTTTGCCATTTGTAATAAAGTCTGGTATGGTATGGAGAATCAAATACCGGAGGATTTTAATCAAGCAAGAGGCTATTTAAACTTTTACCAACCCGTGAAACTGAAGAATACACATAGTCAGACGGTGGAGATCTCATGTGCAGTTGAGCAGAACAGTAAGCTTAGCTTGTATCGTCTACCATATGGAGAGTTTAATTATAAGGAGTATTCTTCGGAGGTTGAGGTCCCTGTGATGCAGACAGGAGGTGAGTTGATACTTAGGACGCATTAGGCTTATTCTGTGGCTGTTAAGGCTTAGTAGGACTGCTCTCGTGGGTATAGAAACAAAAATAGGGGCTGAGTGTTCAGTCCCTATCACCTTGTATTGTATTTGTATTAAATAGCTCGAAGCACCACAGCAATAGTCTTCATGCGCACATAGTTCTCACTTAAGAACATAAAACCATGGTAACGATTGGCTGTTCCCCAGCTATTTTTGCAGAGGAAGAAGCGTCGACCATGTTGATCGTGGGCCAAGCCTACGATTTCCATAACGTGATCATCCGTCGTACGATGTGCCTCAAAAGAAGCCTGTCGACGCTCGGCTGTCACCTTTTTATCTTCATGTTTCAACACAGCAAAGCCATTTCCAAATAAGAAACCGGGCTCTGAGGTGTCGCCTTCCCAGCACACAGGATGCCCTGCTCGTAGACTCTGAACAATGCGGTTCATCATCGTGTCGAGTGGAACATTGAGGAAAGTGTTATGAAATAATTATCAGGTACTTCCAAAGGGAAGCGTTGTCCGTAAGGATGATGTGTGAAACTCGTTAGTGCTATGTACTCATCATCAGTGCATACGCTATGTGCAAACTCTAATGGAGTGTATAATGCGCCTAACATAAAGACCTGATTTGGTAGCGGACCGATATACTTATCCAATAGTTTCTCCGCATCATTGCCCTTATCCAACTTACGACAAAGAACGTTATAGTCCATATCAGGCTTATGACGATAGGCATCATAATGCTGCAAACCGTAGGTTTGTATAAGGTCGAGTGCCATAGTACACATACCACGCGTTGTGATACCAGCCTCCTTCTGAACAATCTTATTAGGGAGTAAACGACGACGATTTGCCTGCTCACTAAGGTACATACGTGCCACATAGTCAGGACTTAAGTTTACAGAATCACCCCGCATAATATGCTCTGTCTCAAGGGTTGCAAGCATTCCATAGACCCAGCAGAGCGAACTCGAACCTTGGTCTTTTACTGGGGTAGTAGGCAGTCGCAACTCAACAGTGAACTTTTCCTCTGAAACATTCACCTTACCACGCTGCTTCTCACAGCTGATCAAAACTAAAAAAGATAAGAATAAAAAGACTGTTTTCTTCATCTTCTAACTCAATATTATCGTTTCTGTCTTACACACTCTTGTAGATATTACCTACATGACATTCGTCTTAACTCCCTTTCACTCCTTAACTCCTTCACTCCTAAGAACATCCTTTACACTCAATATTCCACCATCTTAGTCCAAGCTTCAGCCACTTCCTTGTCAAGCGGTGGGACAACAGTAGGGATAGAGAAGGTCCAAACGCTGTTCTTCTCTTTCTTAATACGTTTGAGTTCGCTCTCTGTAATGGTCATACGATCCGACACATAAAAACTCACTCCATACATCAATTCGTTCGTCATCGTCCTCTCCACGGTAGTGAGCAAAGAAGGTTTGATGCTTCTGGGAAGCAAGGAGAAGATTGTTAGAGAGGTAACCTCGCTCTCATCATACTGCGTCATCCGAGCCACGATACCATACATACGCAGCTGACTCATGTCTATTTCGTGCTTTGGTTGTCCGACAAGTTCGTCCATCTCAAGGGTTGTCACGACCTCTGTATTCCCATTAATCTTCCACTTTTCCTTGCTTATCTTACCGCATTTGTCCGCCCATCGGTACACATCTCCATTGTTACGAGTGGAGTATTCCTCGCTGTCAATACTCTTAAGGAGCGTCTGCCGTTCCAGATTAGGGAGTGAAATGCGCACAAAGGTATCATCGCCATTGGCTTTCGGAGCCTTACGACGACGTTCACCGAGAAACTTTCGTTCAACAAAAGGCGATCCTTTCTTCCCTTCTGAAACCTCAGTAGCAGTGTCAGAAAGCGGTATATAAAACTCCATCATACCGTCAATGAAATAGCTAAGCATGGAGTTTGTGGTCTGATAAACACGATAATAGCCTTTCAGACGAGTGTATTGTCGTTCCTGCGCCTGCGTATTCACAACTGCAAGAATAAAGATTATGGAGAACAAGAAACTGCGTTTCAACATTGCTTTTAGGGTTTATATGAGTGCAAATTATATGTATTCCATTAGGATACCCCACACGGCTATGATATGACAAATGCTGCCTGCAAGGACGAAGAAGTGGAATACTGTGTGCATATACTTACGTTTGTTGAGCGAATAAAACAGTGCACCAGTGATATACATGACTCCTTCTGCAAAGATCCAGACGAGCGATTGCGTTTCTAAAGCATCGACTAATGGCTTGAAGGCGACCAATACTGATAGCCCCATACCGATGAATGTCAACGTTTCTAAGTTACTATGGTCACGCAGTTTACGGAAGGATGAGATGGTGCCGAGTATCGCACAGAGCCATACAAAGGCAAACAAACCCCAGCCCCAAGCACCTTGATTGCGCAAGGCTATCAGTGTTATGGGTGAATAAGAACCTGCTATATGCCAATAAATAGCGGCATGATCCCATTTTCTCAGTCGTTCTTTCCATACAGAATGAGCAGAGAGGGCATGATAGACGGTCGACGTGATATAGCTGAAAAGCATCCCGACAAGATATAATATCACACCTGCTGTTGCCCAACCAGACCGTTCTTTAGAGCACCAAACAAGGAAAATCGTACCGAACACTATGCCCAGTACGATTCCTCCACTATGACTCCATGAGTTCCATAGTTCCTCTTTGTGTGAAAAGAATATCTTTCGTCTCACCCTGATAACTACTTTCTTCTGCGGCTCTTGCTGCCACGCTTGCTGCTCTTTCGGTCGTTCTTCCTATTTACAGCATACTCAGCAGCAGCCTGCTTAGCCTTTAATGGGCGACCATCATCAAGTGCAAAGTCGAGTTGTCTACGCTCTAAATCGGCCTTAGCCACCTGTATGCGGATAGGATCACCAAGCTGATAGACGTGGTGACGACGACGACCAACAAGACAATAGTTCTTCTCATCGAAATCGTAATAGTCATCATCGAGGTCACGCATTGGTATCATACCCTCGCAATGGTTCTCATCTATCTCCGCATAGATACCGAAACTCTGAATACCAGATATGTGTGCATCATAGCATTCACCGATATGCTCGCTCATAAACTCAACCATCTTATACTTGATAGAGTCGCGTTCTGCATTCTGCGCAACGAGCTCCATGTCTGAACAATGCTCACAAAGCTCCTCGTAATGTTCCTTATTAGCCGATCGACCACCGTTCTGGTAGCGTGTTATCAAGCGATGAACCATCGTGTCTGGATATCGACGAATAGGCGAGGTAAAGTGGGTGTAATAATCAAAAGCAAGTCCGAAGTGACCGATGTTATGCGTAGTATACTTCGCTTTCATCATCGAACGGAGTGCAATCGTCTGAATCACCTTCTCTTCACGTTTGCCTTGTACCTCGTCCATCAGCTTGTTCAATGCCCGAGCAGTAGCTCCCTTCGTGCTTGCAGACTTGAGTTTATAACCGAACTTGGCTGTAAATTCACGTAAATTCTCGAACTTCTGCGGATCAGGATTGTCATGAACGCGATAAGGAAGGGTCTTTGCTTTCTTGCCTTTCTTTACGATTCCGATGCTTTCTGCTACTGTCTTATTAGCCAAGAGCATAAACTCTTCAATCAACTTGTTGGCATCCTTTGAGCGCTTAAAGTAACAACGGATTGGCTTACCCTTCTCATCAATGTCGAAGTGGAGTTCTTCTGAATCGAACTTCACGCTTCCTGCCTTCATACGACGACCACGAATCAACTTCGCAAGACGGTCGAGTGTAACGATTTGTTCGGCATTCTCGCCTTTATATCCTGCCTTTCCTGGGTCTGGAGCAGGCTCGCCTGTACCGTCAACAACACCATTGTCTTCCAATATCTGCTGTGCCTCTTCGTAGGCATAACGACGGTTAGACTTGATAACCGTGTGCACAATGCGGTAAGCCTTTACGTTTGCTTCATCGTCAAGGTTGAAGATACAACTGAAAGCAAGCTTCTCTTCGTCTGGACGGAGCGAACAGATAAAGTTACAAAGGCGCTCGGGAAGCATCGGGATAGTACGATCTACGAGATAAACCGACGTCGCACGCTGTTGCGCTTCACGGTCGATAATATCGCCTTCTTTGACATAATGCGACACGTCAGCGATATGTACGCCCACTTCCCACAGTCCACTCTCTAACTTTCGGATAGAAAGTGCATCGTCAAAGTCCTTCGCATCACGTGGATCAATCGTACAAGTCCATACGTCACGGAAGTCTTCACGTTCCGCATAGTCCTGTGCTGTGATCTCAGCACTAATCTTCTCGGCAGCATCCTCGACACGTTTAGGATACTTATAAGGCAAGCCATACTGTGCAAGGATAGTATTCATCTCTACATCATTGTCACCAGCTTCACCCAAGACGTCCACCACTTCACCCACAAGGTTCTTATGGTCAGCATCAGGCCACTTGGTAATCTTCACCAAAGCACGGTCGTCTGTCTTTCCTCCCTTTAGTTTCTTCTTAGGAATAAGGATGTCATGAATAAAGAGATTCTCCTGAGTTACAAGAAAGGCAATATCCTTCTCGACCCGCAACCTTCCAACGAAGGTGTCTTTCTTCCGTTGCAGTATCGCGATGACCATTGCCTCTTTTATATGATTCTGACGGCGTGCCATGAACTGAACTCTCACTTGGTCGCCATTCAAAGCCGCCATAGAATTACGCTCAGAGACAAAGACTGGTGTACCACCATCCTCTGGCAGGAATGTATTCTTACCATTCGCCTTGCGGATAAAGGTACCTTCCTGCACCTGTCCTTTGGTATTCAACGTGTAAGCACTCTCTCCAACCTTTGACAGGAAGTCGTCCCACGCCAATTCCTCCATCACATCTATCGCCAACATTTTGGCTGGATGGGTGGTCAACTTGAGTGCATGAAATATCTGTTTAAAGCTAAATGTCTCGTCGGGTTGTGTCTGAAAGAAACTCATGAGTTTCTCTGCAAGCTGCTTCTTAGTCAATCGCTTGCTGCTTTTCTTTTCTTTCCTCATAGTGGAATTAGTTGTTTTGAACTCAAGTAAAGGTTATCATAAGCAATCCTAAAAACCATCGAAGATCATTGTCCGAGGGCTTCGGACAAGTTGTCCGAAATAGCCGTAGCATATGTCCGGTAGACCGAGACAAAACGGTTTGATACTTAGTTGCAATGCTGTTCATTACATACAAAACATCTAAAAACCGAAACTTGAGTTTTGTTATTTTCCACAAAGTAACGAAAAAGTTTGTATCTTTGCAAACGTTTGCAACGAAATTTTTAATGAAAAAGATACTTATAACAGGCGCATCGGGCTTCATTGGCTCCTTTATCGTGGAGGAAGCACTGCGCAGGGGTATGGAAACTTGGGCGGTAGTACGCCGTACTTCCTCACGAGAATACCTCCAGGATGAGCGGATTCATTTCATAGAATTAGACTTCTCATCTGTCGATAAACTAAAAGAACAGCTCTCTGGACATCAGTTTGACTATGTTGTTCATGCCGCTGGTGTGACAAAATGCTTGAACAAAGAGGATTTCTTCCGTGTCAATCGAGATGGTACGCGCAACTTTGTAGAGGCTCTTCAAGCGCTTAATCAGCCTTTGGAGCGTTTTGTTTTCCTATCAAGTCTTAGTATCTTTGGCGCTATCAGAGAGCAACAACCTTATAAAGAGATAGAGCCAACAGATACTCCACAGCCTAACACAGCCTACGGTAAGAGTAAGTTGGAGGCTGAACAGTTGTTGCCTTCGTCCTTCCCTTATATCATCTTGCGCCCAACTGGCGTTTATGGACCACGTGAGAAGGATTACTTCCTAATGGCAAAAAGCATCAAGGGGCATAGCGACTTCGCTGTTGGCTATAAGCAGCAGGATATCACCTTCGTATATGTTAAGGACGTGGTACAGGCTACCTTCCTTGCACTTGAGCACGGAAAGATAGGTAGTGCCTACTTCCTAAGTGATGGAAAGGTCTACCAGAGTACTACCTTTAGCGACCTTATCCACGAGGAATTAGGTCGTCCTTGGTGGATTCGCATCACAGCTCCAATATGGGTATTACGTGTTGTAACGTTCTTTGGCGACCTTATCGGACATGCGACAGGTAAGATTTCGGCTTTAAACAACGACAAATACCAGATTCTAAAGCAGCGTAACTGGCGTTGTAACATCCGTCCTGCGATTGAAGAATTAGGCTATAAGCCTGAATATGAACTCAAACGAGGCGTGAAAGAGACTATTGAATGGTATAAAAAAGAAGGCTGGCTGTAATTTAGCTAATTATTATTAGCCTTATTGGTCCAATTAGGCTAATAAGGCTAATAGGCCTAATAAGCCCAATAACAACAAACAATGAAACAATTCATCATAGACTTATTTAAATTAGAAAAGAAGCCCGTAAAGGGTCTTATGGCATACGAATGGGTGGTAATGGCTTACTTGGTGTTGACACTCATCGTCATCTTCTTTATGTACACCACCATAAACAACCCGCAGGCAATGATCTTCGGGCGTCTACGCATCGTCGCTTTGACAGCTGCTATGTGGGTGGTTTATCGCTTAGCTCCCTGTAGAGCGACTCGTTTCCTACGTGTTGGCGTACAGTTAGGACTGCTTGCTTGGTGGTATCCTGACACCTTTGAAATCAATAGACACCTGCCCAACCTCGACCATCTCTTTGCGCAATGGGAGCAAGACCTCTTTGGTTGTCAGCCAGCCCTACTCTTCTCAAAGGCTTTGCCGGGTCCTATCTTTAGCGAGTTGTTCGACATGGGCTATGCTGCCTACTATCCTATGATAGCTGCAACGGCTGTTTATTACTTCGGATGGTACTATAAGGAGTTTAACAGAGCTACCTTTATCATCCTCTCTTCTTTCTTTATTTATTACGTCATCTTCATCTTCGTGCCTGTAACAGGACCTACCTTCTATTATAAGGCGATTGGTTTACAGAACGTGACAGCGGGTATCTTCCCTAATGTTCACAACTATTTCAACCATCATCAGGACTGCTTACCAAGCCCAGGATATACTGATGGCATCTTCTATCACCTTGTTGAGGATGCCAAGGCTGCTGGCGAGCGTCCTACTGCAGCCTTCCCAAGCTCACACGTTGGTGTCAGCACTATCTGTATGTTACTCCTTTGGCACGATCGCAACTATAAACTTTTAGCCATCCTTGCACCTTTCTATCTTCTGCTTTGCTGTGCCACAGTTTATATCCAAGCGCATTATCTCATTGACGCCATCGCTGGTTTCATCACTGCAGTTATCCTCTTCGCCATCCTCCTACGCATATCACGTAAGATGATAACGGCGTAATGTGACACTTTTAATAAGAAATAAGACTATAATAAAGCCAATAAAAGGAGTCAAGTCAATAGTTTCTTTGTATAAGAAAAGTATGTAATACGATAAAAACGATTGACTTGACTCCTTTAATTTTATGCCTCCTCTGACTCTTAAAACATCATTTTCCGTTGAAACCACTTGGCAAATACGGGGTCAGTAATAGCCAACTCCGTCCCACGTTTTTCTATCAAGTCACGCTCAAAGAGTGCTTTCTTCATTCGGTTGATATTCGAGTAACTACCCAATTGATATTTCTTTCGTATCTTTGCAAGTCCAAAGTCCTTCGTAACACCAGAGCATAAGGCACGCAGAAAGTTAAGTTGATACTCCGAGAGGGGTTCAACCATCTGCATAAAGAGTACCTCATTCGTTGCTAAAAGGTCGTCTGTTGCCTGCTTGATATCGGTTTCATCCACTGTCTCTCCTTCTTCCTTCTGTGTATAAACGAGCCAAGATAACTGCTGAACGTAGGCTGAATAGTTGTCTGTGAAGCTACAAATCTCTTCCGCAAGGGCTGGACTGATAGTCCTCTTACCATCTGCAAAATGGCTGACAATATACTCCACCCACTCAGCTGATGGTATCTTGTCGAGCACTATCAAGTCACCAAATTGATAGAAAGGCATACTTCGGTGTAGAAAAATGCTACTCATCAAGTGATGCTTACTACCGAAAAGACAGTAAGATACATGCTTCTGATGTTGCCATACACTCCTTAATCGTGCCTGTACATGCTTACTATCAGTCATCTCACCTATCTGTTGGAACTCATCAATACAGACAACAATCTGCTTTTCTTTCTTTATGGCAATCTTTTCAGCCATCTCAAGCACTTCTTCTGGCGTATGTGTCTTCGGTGTTATACCCAAAGAAATAGCAAAATCACTATTCGGTTCTGGACTGAATGATATCTTTGGTGTAAGTCTATACAAGAACTCCTTTGCCTCCTCGAGCCACATACTCTGCTTTGATGCCGTCTGCTTCAGTACTTCTGACGCCAAACGGTTGTAAAAGTCATACTCGCTCTTACATCCAAAGATGTCTAAATAAATCGTTATAATATCTTCTGACTTCAGCTTTTCACACACACGCATCACCAAGGAAGTCTTTCCCAGTCGACGAGGAGACATCAGAATGGTATTGATACCACCTCTGAAATTATTCATCAATCGCTTTGTTTCCACTTCTCTTCCTATGAAGTTATAATCGGAAACAGCTACTCCATAAACAAATTTCTTGCACATAACGATTACATTTTAGCTTGTCTTACGACTGCAAATATAGTAATAAAATTGCAATCACACAAGTTTGTGTCACACAAGTTTGTGTGACACAAACTTGTGTTACCTTTAAAACGTTTACTAATAAGTATTTACAAAATACAAGGAAAGGGAAAAGCGATATCATAAACACCTTGATATCGCTTCTTTTTTATGCTCCTTTTGCGTAGAATAAACATATGGGGAACCAACATTCTACGGATGTTTATCCTACAGAAAGACCATAACTATAAATTCTTTTCATGAACAAAAAGAATTATTTTCACGACAAGAAATATTTTTCTTCATGATAAGAAATATTTATTTTCATGAAAATAATTCGGAAATAGGACTACATACCAGTGCCAGCACCCATTCCAACACCATTCATTTGTTGGTCATTCTTCTTCTCTTGGAAGTCATTTGAAATCTTACTCTCATGTGTTTGGAACTGCTTTTTAGTGTTTCCAAAGTTCCAAGTGAGGGTTAATGCCACGTGTTGTGCTGGTATCGTGATATTCATGTGGTTCTCGAAATTAGCACCATGGCTGTATTGCTTGATGTGCATCTTTCCTGTCAACGGAACGAAATACATCAAACTAAGGTTGAGTTTGTCCTTGATAAAACTCTTTGAAAGGGTTGACGTGAACATATTAAAGCCTCCACTATATCCCTGCAATGAACGTTTCTTTGTCAGTCCACCCATAAATACACTCCAATTCAGCTTCCATGGGAAGGTTTGCTGTACGCCCAAGAATGCGCTTGCTTGCCATCCAAAGTTGTGTTCACCCAACTGCTCTGAACGAATATCTCCATAGTCAACGCCACCATTGAGCATGATACGTGTCTTAGGTGTGACAGCATAGTTCATAAAGGTGCTGAAGTTAGTCCAACGACTACGCACGATATTGCCGTAGGTAGTATTCAATATGGTTCCGTTCATAAACGAATACTGCTCAATCTGGTTGTTGGCAAAAGCCTCACCAAGCGTCATATTCATCATAAACTTCGGTGTGAAGTAATTGAATACTAAGCTAACATTGTGGCTCTTCTCAACCGATAGGTTCGGATTACCATAACTCAAGACTGTTGGATTAGAACGATCTATATATGGGTTGAGGTAACTAATACCCGGACGGCTGATGCGCATGTTATAATTCAAGCCTAAATTGACTCCGCCAGAGATATTATAACTGAGGCTGGCAGAGGGAACAAGACTTCCATAATTCTTCTTAAAGTCGGCACCAGAACCAACAATAAAGTTCACCTTCTCCCACGTATGTTCATAACGCAGACCTGCCTTTGCTCCAAACTTACCCATCGTTGCACTATACTCAGCATACTCAGCCAAGATACTTTGTGTATTTTTATAGTTCACACTGTTGGCTGCATTATAGACTTCTGTACCGCCTACGATATCATAAAACTTCGAGTCGGATGAGTTACGATGAGAGATAAACTTCAAGCCAGTACTCAATGTCTGTCCTTTTCCTAATGGTGTCGTAAAGTCAACCTGCACAGTATGCTCCGTTCCACGTGTCTTTGCTGTTGAATAAAGGTCGGATAAAGGAATCGTCACACCTGCTGGAAGCACGTCATAAGTGCGTCGGTTATTACTCTCAGCAGGAGAAGTAGTGAAGAGGTAACTCAATGTCAAACTACTTGTACGTGCCTTATTAAAGAAACGTTGATAGTCAACACTACCGTTAAACGACATGTTTTTATTCTCCATTGTCATCTCATTGCCATACGTGAAACCAGTTCCATAGGCTCCACCTGAGAAGGTTGTCGTAGGGTGTCCATCGTTTTTCATTGTGTGACCAGTCAACCCAAAGGTAGCACCAATATTACTCATAGAGTCGAGTTCATAGCCTAAGCTAATATTACCCATCGTGAAATTAAAATTGGTATTACCCCTCTGCCAATAGTCCATACGTGATCCATCAGATGAAGTACGACGCATCTCTGTTTCTGTTCCGCCTGCCTTACCTTTTGAAACCATCAGGTTAGCACTGTAAGTGAGCTTTCCTTGTTGTCCGCTCAAGAAGGTTGAACCACGGTATCCCTTGTTGCTAATGGTAGCAGCAATGCTACCGTTGTATCCGTTCAACTTCGTTTTAGCCTTTCCATCAGCATTATTCATGACGATATTCAGTACACCACCGACACCCTCTGCATCATATTTTGCACCGGGGTTTGTGACTACTTCGATTGACTTCACAGCCGAAGCAGGCATCGCTTTGAATATCTGTGAAGGATTGGAAGAGAACATTACGTTAGGTTTTCCATCCACATAGACCTTGAAGGAACCTTGTCCATTGACGGTGATGTTGTCCTGTCCGTCTACTGTTACCATCGGAACCTTACGCAACATATCAAGTACAGTGTTTGTCTTGACATCATTGTCGCTTTGTACATCGTAGGTCATCTTGTCGGTTTCCATCTTTACAAGCGGCTTCTGAGCCACGACTTCAACCCCTTTCAGCTGCTTTGTATCGTCTTGTACAAGGAGGTTTCCGAGGTCGATTGTGCCTCCAGCCTCCGTAAGTTGTACCCTACGCAGAATCTCTTTACGACCCATCGAAGTGAAGGAAATAAGATAGTAACCTTGTCCCGTTACCTTTTGAGAGAACTTTCCATCCTCTGCTGTCACCGACATAGCCACCGGTTTGTCGCTTTTCTTGCCTTTATAAACTCTGATAGTGGCGTATGGTTCACCTTCGTGGGTCAAAGAATCGAGTAATACACCCGATATCGTTGAGGTCTGACCATGTGCGGTTACGCCAATAGCCATCATACCTAAAGTAACGATTAACCTATTAATTTTCATATTCTCTATGTTTTTACGGCTGCAAAGATGATATAGATGTAATACAAAGTTGTTTCCCATTACAACAAACAACATCAATAAAATCATTATCAATCACCTAACCAGTAGTGTTTTACTATATAATCTATGTGCGCATTATACAGTGCAAAACTAACAAAAAAAATCTGATAACACAAGTTTTGAAAGTAAAAAGAACAACTTAAAGTTAGGATTCTTTCCTACTCTTTCTATGCTATACAATAACTATACTAACAACGTATTACATCGTGTTTAGCCCTCCGCACCATTGGTGCTAACGCCCCGCACCACTCGTGCTAACCATCCGAACCATATGTGCGGGATATCAACACAGAGAAAGAAAAGCGTTATAGAGAATCATGATTGGCATGATAAGAGGTATCGTAAGGCGTTAATGCGCCACTTCATAAGGGTAGACATTTACCCAATAGTACAAAAGAAAAGATGATTACCAAGCCTAAATAGACAATCGTAAAGGCTTGATAATCATCTTTTAAAGTTATCTTACTTCAAACAAACCAACTGGATAGCAAAGCCACCACTCTTAGCTAAGTGCAAGTTGAGTACTGTTTCGTTGTTAACCACCTGCTGTTCGATTGTCATAGAGTAAGGATTCTTATCGTATTCAGCATCTGGACCATCCTTATAGATGATAGCCTTGTAACTTGTACCGGGTGAAAGGAAGTCGAGTTTCAACTTGATATCACGTGCATTCTCGTCACTCATACCTCCAACAAACCAGTTCTCACTGTCGCGATCCTTACGTGCAGTAACGATATACTTACCTATCTCCGCCATAGGAATCACTGTCTTTTGCCAGTTAGAAGGCATTGCCTCGATGAAAGCAAAGGCTGGCTGATCCTTGTAGTTTTCGATTTCGTCGGCTGCCATCTGCCATGGAGTATAAATAACAACATACTCAGCCAACTGCTTAGCAAGTGTTGTGTGCGGATGCGTATTAGGATAAACCCTACCTTCAAGGTTAAAGATACCTGGTGTAAAGTCTATCGGTCCAGCCAACTGACGAGTGAAAGGAAGTACACAAAGATGGTAAGGAGGGTTACCACCATTGCCATCCCAAGCATTCCACTCTTGTCCTCTTACACCCTCACTGGCGATAAGGTTTGGATAAGTACGCTGTAAACCGGTTGGCATAGCAGGCTCATGATTAACCACCATAATGTGGTGGCGGGCTGCAGCCTCTATCACCTTGCGATAGTGACGCACACCATATTGAGAGTGCTGGTGCTCCTTATCGTCCATTAGATTATTGACATAACCCGTCTTAACAGCCTTAATGCCCATCTTCTCATAGAGGGAGAATGCCGCTTCCAACTGGTTCTCATAGTTCTTTACAGCACCACCTGTCTCGTTGTGAGCGATCAGTGAGACACCTTTTGACAGTGCATACTTCTGCAATCCCTCAAAGTCATAATCAGGATAAGCCTTTGTGAAGTTGAATTTATCACCTTCCTTACCCCAGTCGTTTTCCCATCCATAGTTCCAACCTTCAACCAATACGCCCTTGAAACCATGCTGTGCAGCAAAGTCGATATAGCGTTTTGTATTCTCGGTTGTGGCACCATGCTTAGGACCAGGAGCCCAAGTGGCTGTCTGCATGTGGTAACACCACCATACACCAACATACTTTCCTGTTGTAATCCATGATGTATCCTTAATCTTACAAGGGTCGTTGAGGTTCAACATGACACGGTTTGTAACCAAACCACCCGCCTTATTCTCCACTGACAACATACGCCAAGGACTGACGAAAGGAGCTTTTGCACGTACCAAGTCGCCATTTGACCATGGAACTAACTCAGCCTTCAATCTTACGTTACCATCTTTTGTCTCTACAGGCTTAACATTCAGCGAAGAATAGTCTGTCAGATTTGCCTCGTGAAGCATCATATAAAGGTCTGGTTTCGCCTCGATAGTAACAGGAGTGCATACCTTTCCCTTCTTACTCAAGTGGTCCTTTGTCCACAGTCCCTCATAGTAACCAGCATCATAAGGCAATGTCCATGCCTCTGGATCGCCCTTAAAGCAGAATTCTGTAGCCTCATCTGTGATGACAAAGTCCTTCAACTGCTTTTGCTCTGGGAATACATAACGGAAGCCCATACCATCGTCAAAGACACGGAAGACGATATTCAGCTGTCGCTGCAGTCCTTTCTTCTGTGCCAACTTCATAGTCAACTCGTTATAATGGTTGCGCACATCGACTTCTTCTCCCCATGGTTGGCGCCACGTTTCGTCCTTTGTAGCTCTTACAAAAGCCACAACACGGAAGTCACTATCAAGACTTCCATCTTTCAATTTCATTCCCAAAGCTGAAGGGAGAAGGATTACCTCCCCACCACGACGCAAAGAATAATAAGGTCGTCCAGCATTATCAACACCTACTGTCAGCGTCAGATTGCCCGAAGGTGAACTTACCGTAGCTTCCTGCTTTGCCATCATTGCCATTGGAAGAAGTGCAAAGCACAGCACTAAAAAGAGATTTTTAAAACGTTCTGTTTCATTTATTGAGATTTTAATAATATTAATTCTTACCATTAACAGCATCAAGTAAGGCTTTCGCCTCACCTGTCTTCAATTGTACAAGGGCGTTATATGCCTCCTTTACCTTCGCATTATTAGGTTGTGCAACACGTGCTTGATACCAGCGATAGATAAGTTCTAAGTCGGCTTGTTGATAGCTTACGCCAGTGAACTTCTGCAACATGAGGAGGTATTTATACCCATACTCCAAGGTTGGTTCGATAGTAGTTCCCTCGCCATAGTCGTTCCATGTGCTTATTTGCAGATACTTCAGACCTGCCTGTCGGGCTGTATCAAGCTGTCGCTGGAACAACGCTCCGTTCTCAGCATTGTAGGTTTGATAACCTGTACCGCCCTCACCTTCTTTGTAATAGTCCCAGAAACCAGGCATAGCACCGCCTACAAAGCACTTATAATCCTTAGCTATAGCATAGTTAGGATTAGGATTCACCCATGTATAAACACCTTGTGCATTGTCTGAATAAGTAGCATTATTGACACTACCCATCTTTCCTTCCAGTACAAGGAACATTGGTTTTGTAGTGAGGATAGAGAAACTACGATACCAGTCTTTTGGCGATTCCATCTGAATAGGACCGAAGTCTAATAACAATGGACGACCCTCAACCTTCACATAACTATCGTCCTTAAAGAAATTCTCAGCTAAATAGCGGAGGTCCTGACGTACTGTTCCAACCTTATCTGTCACCCCTTCGAGTGTTCTGTCTTCATAAACGACACTCATCTTGAGTCCTGCACGTTTCAAAGCACGGAAGAGTGCTTCGGTATTCGACTTATGTAAGGCGATAGAATTATCACTATTAACGCCATACCAGTCGACCATCACACCATCTAAGCCGGCATATTTCATCAACAAACACTGATAATCCAACACAGCCTCATCGCCACTTGCATAAGGACCCGTCTGTGGATAATAGTGTGAAGCTATCTGTCTTTTGCCGTTAGCATCGGTCTTGTTAGGGTCACAGTTCTTCATTGTCCAGTGGTAACCCCACTTTCCTTCGTTCTTAGGGTTGGATGTGGTCGTCTCAAACCAAGGCATATAATGTGCATACACCTGCATGGTGTTTGACTTCGTAACGGCAACAGGCACGACTTGCGTAGTCTGCTGACTGCCTTCAGGCTTCTTAGGTGCACCCTCATAGCTGTCTGCACAAGACGCAAAAAGCAATCCTGAGACAGCTGCAAATGTAAATACTGATTTCAACTTCATCTTGTTTAATGTTCTCTTAGCTGACTTTCCTATTCCCAAAGCAGGTACAGAAAGATTCCTACTTCTTATATTGATACCGCTATCCTACTCTCTGCCACTATACAAAAGCTATCCTTTCGTATGTACAAAGATAAACTTTAAATACCATAAAGAAGAACTTCAACCGCATAAAAGGTCATCTTTCTCGAATTATTTTCATGAAGAAAAAGAATTCTTTTCATGATAATAAATAATTCTTTTCATGATAATAAATATTTCTTTTCACGATGAAAATTATTTCTTTTCACGATGAAAAATATTTTTTTTCATGAAAGTAATTTGCCACAGACAGCTTTTCTATAGGAGAAAGTCATGTTATTAACTTGATATTACATGGGTTGTTGCATCATAAAAGGGGCTGTTTTCTTAGAAGTTAGTAGGTCCTTTCATTCTGTTTAAAACCTATCGAATAAAGCCTTTAAAACCCAATGGCAACTGCATGGACCTAAAACCCCTGCCGTACCATTGGGCATCTTTATAACACTAAACCCATCAAAAATTAACTTTCGTAGCCCGGATTCTGCTTTAAGTTAGGGTTCTTGCTCAACTCCTCTTGTGGAATTGGATAGATACCTGTATGCTTGTCGGCAGGATCGGCTGGTTTCTCCCACCACGCTTTGAAGTAAGTTCCAAAGCGGATGTTGGTTGTACGGCGCAGATTCTCAAATACAAACTCGTGTTTCCACTCTGTGTCAAGATCGTCGAGGGTGAGCGTTGTGAGGTCGTCAAGGCCTGCACGCTTACGAATCTGATTGATATAAGTGAGTGCTGTTGAGGTGTAACCCAAACGGAAGTTACACTCTGCTTGCATCATCAAATCTCTGCATAGCGCATTAGTACCCAGTCGTTGTCGCGCTCCCAAGAGTCATTAGCACTCCATTCGTACTTGTTCAGACGTGCACCAGCATTCTTAGCAGCATCGGTGAAGTTGTCAATCTCCTCCGTATAGTTCAATGGTGAGCCATCATCCATCAGTACTTCAGAACCATCCTTAGCACTATATTGCTGACCGATGAGCAGACTTTGGCGACGTACATCCTTCGCATCGAAAGAAGAGTAGAGTCCCGGCTGTGCGCAGATACCATTACCACACCACTGATAAACGCCAGCTGGATCGAAAGCCAACTTCTGATTATAGTGGTAGGTCATACTTGCAAGATAGTTACCTACGGTTCCCTGCTTGTGATCGTAAGGTATTGCGAAGATGATTTCAGGAGATTTCTCGTTCTGAATAGCGAAACTTGCCTTATAATTTGCAGTCAGCGAATAGCCTTGAACCTTATTACAAGCATCAAGACAGTCCTGCCAACGAGCCGTACCAGTAAACACCTCGGCATTGAGATAGAGTCGTGCCAAGAGCGTATTGGCTACGTTCTGGGTAAAACGACCGTAGGTAATGCCAGAAGGCAAGAGTGGAAGAATCTCCTTAAGTTCCTTCTCAATGAAGGCAAAGACATCCTTACGCGGAGTATTCGTTGGGAGTTCCTTCTGCGTGAAGTCGGTCACAACAGGTACGTTTCCAAAGCAGTCGAGCAGGTTGTAATAGTAGTAAGCACGCAAGCCACGCAACTCTGCCTCCACTTTCTGCTTATCCTCTGTGGTCAGTCCACTCTGTTCTACCTGATAGATGATGGCATTCACCTTTGAAACACCAGTGAAGTTATATCGCCAAACAGAGAGAATACCAGAGTTCTTAGCATCCCAGTTGTGGCGTTGGAACTGCTGATAGCGACCACCATCATACCAGTCTGTACCACGGGTTGGGATACATGCCTCATCACTTGAGCACTCCTGTGTGAAGAATACATACTCACAAGTAGGATAACAGATGATACCTGCGCCCTCAGGGGTACCTGAACCATAGCCTCGGAGTGTAGCGTAAGCACCTCCAACGATGGTTGCTACCTCAGAAGAAGTCTTGCCATAGTCATCCTGCGACACCTTATCGTAAAGTTGTTCGTTAAGGTCAGTACAGGAAGCCATTGCCAAGAGCAGTCCTACTCCTAACCAAGTCTTCCGTCCAGGAAGGATATTTGATATGCTAATATTCAATCGTTTCATAATAATTATGTTCTTATAATGTTGAATGTTACGGTAAGATTAGAAGCCAATGTTCACACCCAATGAGAAAGTGCGTGGTCGTGGGTAACTGTTGAAGAAGTCAATACCAGGTGAGTTCAGTACGTTATCTGGTACACTTACTTCTGGATCGATACCCTTATAGCCTGTAATACAGAAGAGGTTTTCGCCTGTCACATAGAAACGTAAACGACTAAGCCCCATCTTCTTCACTGCATTCATCGGAACAGAATAACCCAAAGTGATAGACTGTAGACGGAAGAAATCACCATTCTCTATGAAGTAATCAGAGAAAGTTGGATTATCAGTAATACCGCTCTTCATGAAGTCGTCGAGGGTGTTCTGTGATGGGAAGCGTGTTGGATCATACATCACCATGCGGCTAACATTCAGTACCTTCTGTCCGAACATACCATAAGCAGCTACGCTTGCATCGAAGTCATGCCATGTTGCATTGAGTGAAAGACCAAGGTTCCACTTAGGCATTGCGGAGCCTAAATAGCCTTCCTTCACCTTTCCATTCTCGTCTTTTTCAAGCATATACTTGCCGTCGTCTGATATTCCTGTGCAATGAGGACCCCAGAAGGCACCTGCTGGAAAGCCCTCTTTGATGACCTGTGCGTAGGTGTTTGACATACCACGAACACTGTGCAATGGACCTGCTTGAAGTCCTACTGCCTGATATTGATCGTTAGAAAGCTTTGTAATCTCCTGGTGGTTGTAGGCAAGAGAGAGGTTAGCATCAAGTGTCCAATCCTTCGTACGGACTGCTTATAACCCAAAGTAAGTTCAAATCCCTTGTTTACTAAGTCACCAACATTCGCCAACATCGTACCCACAAGGTATGGAGGTTGTGGTACTGGATAAGTCCAAAGGAGGTCGGAAGTCTTCTTATAGTAAAGTTCTAACGTACCATTCAATCTATTGTATAGAGAGAAATCAACACCAAGGTTCCACTGTGCTGTTGACTCCCATTTGAGGTCAGGGTTAGGGTTTTGAATCTGTGTGTAGGAGTTCTTCCATGTTCCCGTAGTCCCATCGTAGTAGGCAGAACCTGCTGCAGAGAGGATAGAAAGCGACTTATATTCGCCAATACCATTCTGATTACCAGTCACACCGAAGCCTGCACGAAGCTTTAAGTTGTCGAGCCACTCACGTGTTGAAGCCATGAAAGGCTCTTCAGAGATACGCCAAGCCAAAGAAAGAGAAGGGAATACGCCCCACTTATGGTGCTGACCAAAGCGAGAAGAACCATCATTACGCAGCGTAGCAGTAAGCATATAGCGGTCCATTAGGCTGTAATTCACACGACCAAAGAACGAAATGAGTTTTGATTCACCCTTATAAGAACCCACATCTCCCTGTCTGTGATCTGTTCCTGCACCTAAGTTGTTATATCCGAAAGCATCAGAATCGAAGCCAGAGCGTGTTGAGCTGAAGCCTTCATAGGTGTTATCGAGGTAAGAATAACCACCCATAAGATTCAAATGGTGGATGTCTGCGAACTTTTTATCGTATGTTAAGTAAAGTTCTAACTGCTTATTTGTATAGTCATCATAGATTCTTTGACCCCATCCATGCTCACTCTGTCCCTCCATTCGAGCGTAAGTAGGCTTGTATAAGCCCGACTTAACAGAGTTGAATTCATAGGATGTATTCACCGTAGCAACCAATCCTTCGAGGAGAGAAAGCTCTGCCTTCAAGTAGCCTAAGAAGCGATGACGTTTGCGATCTTCAGTTCTGTTGTTGTTTAACTCAACTGGATTCTCTGTGTTTGTACCATTGAATTGAGCATAGCTGCCGTCTTGATTATAGACAGGGAAGGTTGGTTGAAGGTTAGTCATGCGTTCAAAGATACGGTTATCGACTGGATGCCAACTGTCAAAGTTGGTATTGATGCCCTCATCCAAACGTAAACGACCATTCATTCCTGTCTGATAAGCAGAGAGAGAACCAGCAAGTCGGTTCATAGTATTGTTCTTAATGACACCTTCATTATTGTTATAAGTGAAGCTGGCACGATATCCATGCTTCTTCTTTGACGATGAGAAGTTGATATTATGCCCATGAGAGACAGCCGTACGCATAAGTTCTTTCTGCCAGTCGGTACTTGCTCCGAAGTCTAAAGCACTCATATTGCCTGTTGAACGAACATAACTACGCCACTGATTAGCCGATAGTAAGTCGAGTGTTTTGGCTGCAGAAGCTAAGGCAACATAGCCATTATACTGAATAGTATTCACCTCAGTGTCTGAGCCTTGACGATTGGTAGTAATGATGATAACACCGTTTGCACCACGAGAACCATAGATAGCCGCAGCAGAGGCGTCCTTAAGAATATCCATGCTGACAATCTCTGAAGGTTGAACAGAGTTGATATCAACACCTGGAATACCATCTACAACAACCAACGGACCATTACTTGCCGACAAAGACGTACCACCACGAAGACGGATAGAAGCACCAGACTCAACAGCTCCAGAGCTTTGTACGATAGAAAGACCAGCCACCTTACCCTGCAACAACTGCTCAGTAGAGGTGATCACACCCTGTTTCATATCCTTAGAATTGACTGAGGCAATGGCACCCGTAAGGTCGCTCTTGCGCATCTTACCATATCCGACGCCCACGATAGTCACCTCATCAAGTGTCTTGGCATCCTCTTCCATCACGACTTTCAAGCCTTTTCCTGCCTGCACCTTACGACTTGTATAGCCTACATAGGTGATTTCGAGCATATCACCTTGTCGGCACTGGATAGTGAAATTACCATCAATATCAGTGATAGCACCCACCTTACCGCCTACAACACTCACCGAAGCACCAATAAGTGGCTCATGACCGCTATCAGATACCGTACCAGTAGCAGTGAAGTCCTGTGCTGATACCTGACTACAGAACATCATCAACGCAAAGAGGATGAGTCCCGATAGTTTATTTTTTATTGTTAGTTTCATAGAATTTAATGCTTTATGGATTGAATAAGACGAGGAATCATTCTCTCCTCTTCCGTTATTAATCAGCCACAACGAGCGGTATTGTTGATGTGACAACCGTCTTATCGTGCTGATCCTTTACTGTTACCTTCAGCTCAGAAGCTTCCACACCCTGCAACTCCTTGTTCAAGTCGAGTGTTGCCTCACGCTTATCGCGCACGCCAGGCATAGTACCAGTAATCGTCTTTGTACCTGCCACGATAGTATATTTCAAGTCACCAGCCGTACGCTCATTGTATTCACGCGTCAACGTAAGGATGTCCTTACTGCTTAGACGTGTTGGGAAATAAGAGAAAACAGGGTCTGGATAAGGAGTAGCCGTACCTGCCTTTTGCTTTTGGTCACCACTATTCACACCCCACTGGTTAGCTCCTGCAGCATCCTTAATGACCTTTATGATAAGATAAGTCATATTTTCAAGCTGAAAAGCTGCCTTTTCATCGGGATCAGCAAGGATGGTTGGATTGTCTGCCTGCCCTGCATCTTGTGGGTTATAAGCATAGTATTCACTTGGAACACCTACATTCCAAACGTACAAACCATTAGAAAGTTTCTTCAAACCTGTCTTTGCTAACACTGCAGGACGCCATACATCCAAGGTCTGTTGTACGGTCCAATCGTTCAAACCTGAGTGTGCAGCAAACTCTACGAAGTCGGCATCTTTTGCCAATTCTGTCAATGTCTTCTCACCTAATTTATATACATCAGGATTGAAAACTACTGTCAACGGCTCGTCTAAGGTGAACTTATCGGTGAAACCCTTATCTTTCTTGCCACTGAAGAAACGGATTCCATCACCCGATTTCTTAAACTCCTTGAACTCAGAACGGCTGTCAGGAGCTGCAAAAACACCCGACCACATACTACCATCCTTCGTCTTCAAACGCTGCCAAAAGCCTGGCCACGCATCATCTTCAAACTTTGAAACATCGCTGTTAAAATACTGTGTTGGTACCATTGTCTTCTTATAGATGTTGTTACCAACGTATTCCAACTTCGCAAAGTCAGATGAATTGCCACCATGACCAGCATCTGGCTCAGTTGGCTGCCATGCCCAGAGATAGAGGTCAACACCCTCCTGAAAACCGACATCGGTCAAATCATAATAGAAAGTAACCTCTTCATCAGCCGTGAAGACAGCAGGAACTGTCCAGCACTTTGGTGCCTTTGGTAGTTCTACACCATCAGCAAACAATGCCAAGGGGAACAAGCACATCAATGCAAATAATATCTTCTTCATATTGATTCTGTTATTTTAGGGGAGTTAGGAAGTAATAAAGTAAGATGGTAACTTATAGAAAAGTCCTACAAAAGAAAGACTTTGAAGCTTTGATAAGCCCAAGAGAATGAGTACTGAAACTTCCAAACTCCGAAATTATTTAACTGCCTGTGTCAGATTGTAAGTGTAAGAAACAAAAGGCTGGCCGTTTGTCTTGCGTGTCAAACGATATTCCAGTGTCTTCGTATTACCCGGCACAGCCGTTACAGTGAGTGCTGTCTCAGCCTTTCCGTCATTGAGAAGGAGTCGACTCGGCGTGTTATCACTCTTTGTGAAATTGTAATCCATCTTCCATGTACCACTTGTTGGTAACAAAAGTGGTGCACTACCTTCTACCGTGAAGGTCGATGGATTGCCAGCCTCATCTTGGTTTAGATTGATGACAAACGTGTCAAAATCGAGTAGGTCTGTCAATGTCTTTGTACGAGCATTCGCCTCATCAGTCTGCAAAACAGAATTAACAACCCACTTACCGCCAATCTTTTCACTCAACGTTATCGGTGCTGTAAAACTTCCGTCATCAACTGTAGAACATCCCGTGAACGCCATTGCCGTAGAAAAGAGTAGTCCAATAGCGAACAAATTACCTCTGATTGTTCTCATAGTGAATCTTGTTTTTAGTTATTGAAAATTTATTTTTGTTGATTGTTTCTTTATTGGCAAAGTTAGTTATCATTATTCATAAAGTAAAGAAAAATGATGATTGTATAAACATAAATCGGCTATAAAATTCATAAACTACTGATAATCAATACCTATTTATCATCCTAAAGTATAAATAATATAACTTGAATATTACGCTTTTGGACCTTTCAAAGCATCAAAACGACAAATTTTCAGCTAAAAGGGATGCAATTATTAACATTTAATCCAATTCGGTCATTAGAGCCTAAACATATTTTGTTTTATTATCGAGCAGATTGTTTGGCTTTGGAATGTAGGCGTATCGGGCTACGTCAAGTTACAAAGACACACAAAATGCCGATAAGAAAATAAAAGATGTTAGGAAACAATACCATAGCAAGAAGAATTAAACATATTGTGGTCTAATGACCGATTTGGGTTTAATACACTCGACTATTTATCCTATTATCCTCCTCCGCCATAGAAAACCTTTTCATTTTAAAACTTCAAAAATCTACAGACAAGAATTTGAAAAATCATTACATTATTTCGAAGAAAACTGCTATAAATAAGGATAAAACCACGCTTAAAAAGCAAGTCTGCAACCAACAGTAAATCAATTAGTTATAAATTAGCACAACAAAAGGTGCTTAATTGGACTTCAAAAGGGCGTTAGTAAGCCTCTTAAAGGGCACCTTTTGCAAGCCTATTAGGCGTCTTTAAGAAGCCAAAAGAGCATGTATTGGTTTTGAAGCGCATAAAAAAAGTTTACAAATATCAAGTAATAAGGGAATCAGCTGTTTGTAGAAGGCGGATAAAATAGTATCAATTTGCATTAAGCGCTTAGTTTATTCCCTCTTTTTAAGACCATCTAATTTAGGATAACCATAGTATGCCAGTGGATTAGTCTTTATCTATTTCCAATCTATACCTTTAACGGAAGAACCATAAAAAGCCTATTCTGTAAATCTCGAAACCATAATTTGCAGAATAGAGAATAAAAAGATAGAGCCTGTCTCACGACAAGCTCTATCTTCTTTAATTAACTTATAAAATGCGTCTAATTAAATCTATATTACTTAAATTACCCAAATAACAAATATATATACCAAATATCATTCTGAAGTTTGCACTTCGTTATACTAAACCTAACTTTAATCCATTAAACTGTTTGTTCTGCATTACACAGAATAAAGAAACCTAATGATTCTATATTACAGGTGAAAACACCAAGATTTATCATCATTTCCGAAAGCGAAATTACGAAAAAAAATGTTTATGAAGACTACTTTGAGGAGCTTGTCATTTACAAATATAAAGAAAACAGAGGGCAATAAGTAAGTTTATAGTACATAAATAGCTAATAATCAGTACCTTTAATTTAATTAACTACAGCCTATAATATAACTTTGTTATTTGACAGCAAAAATGCGATAAACACCGTAGTCGCCGTTTAATATCCATAGATTTTATTTGTATTAAGTTCAATTAATAAATTTGTAACACACTGATAATCAGTAAATTAATTTTTACAACCCTTTTATATACTTGGAATTGGCTTTTTTAACTTTACTTTCTTGTATGAAAACTCTATTTTTGTCATCAGAAATCTAATCTCAAGAACTCATTTTATAAAAACAAAATCAAGTAATATGATGAAGAAAAAGTTATTAATCGCTCTGACACTTCTATTGTCTGGTACGATGGTGTCAAAGGCATCTTACGCTGATGACTGGAATATCCCGTCAGCTGATGCTAAGGGACGAGTGGGTGCATTGATGCCTTACACACGTTACGACTCTGAGACAGCAACGCTTGGTGGAGGCGCAACATTGAAGACCTCTCCTACTTGGGATCGTAAGGAGATAGCTTCGCAGGCTTCTCGTCAGTCGTATGTTGACCTTCCTTCTAATGGTTCCTACGCCGAGTGGACTATGAAGGGAGATGCTAATGGTGTGACATTACGCTTTACAATGCCTGATTCTCCTGACGGAATGGGATTGAATGGTTCGCTGGATGTCTATGTAAATGATAAGAAGGTACAGACAGTCAATCTGACGTCTTATTATATGTATCAGTACTTTGCTGGTGGTAATCCAACTGATAAAAGTGACGGTGGAACAGCTTGTTTTGCCTTTGATGAGACCCACTTCCTTCTGAATAAGGCACTCCGAGCAGGCGATAGAATCCGCATTCAGAGTTCTGGTGCTAATGGTTATGACTATGGAGTAGACTTCATTGAGACCGAGGTTGTGCCTGAAGAGATTGAATGTCCTGCTGGTGCGGTGAACGTTACAGATGCAAAATACCGCAAGTATGTCAAAGGAAATGATTATCTCAAGGCTTTTGAAGAAGCTTTGAAGGATGCTGATGCAGGTTCAAAGGTACTTTATATTCCTGCTGGAACATTCGAATTGAGCGGTATATGGTACATCTTTGGATCCGACGTAAAGATTACTGGTGCTGGTATGTGGTATACCAACCTTAAGTTTACGAACCCTAATCCATTCGGAGGAGGTATCTCTGGCGGTAATGGCTCACACGGACCAGATGGCTACTGCAACAATGTTGAGATCTGTAACCTCTATCTTAACTCTAATTTAAGAAGTCGTCATAACCAGCAAGCAGTGTATAAATGCTTCATGGATGTCTTCAAAGGCGGAAGTGTTATCCATCATGTATGGGAGGATCACTTTGAGTGTGGCTTCTGGATAGGCGATTACAACGGTAAAGTAGATTATAGCAATGGTTTGAAGATTATCAGCTGTCGTATCCGTAATAACTTCGCTGATGGTGTGAACTTCTGCCAAGGAACATCTAATGCAACGGTTTATAACTGTAGTGTTCGTAACAACGGAGATGACGGTTTGGCAATGTGGAACGATCATACAATGGGTGCTGTAGACGAAAAGAACAACACCTTCGCTTACAATACCATTGAACTTATCTGGCGTGCAGGCGGTATTGCCCTCTATGGTGGTGATGGTCATAAGATTTATAACAACTATATTGCTGATATGTTCATGGCTGCGGGTATTCATCTGAATGATGTATTCCCTGGTCCAAAGTATACAAATACACAGAAGATTAGCTTTGATAACAACATACTTGTGCGCTGTGGTACCAACGATGACAGCTGGCATGAGGACTTAGCTGCCATTGATATCAAAGGTGGTGTACGTAATGTAGTCTTCAATAACACGAAGATTTATGACTCACCTTTCGATGCTATCCGTGTCATGTCAGGCCCAACAGGCATTGAATTTAAGAACACAGAGATCCTTGGTGCTTCCCTTGCAGGACAGACAACCAAGTATTCTACATGGGAACATTCCACTGGTGCTATCCGTTTGGACGTCGATGGTGTGAAGTTTAGCAATGGTATTAAGATTGCAAACGTCAGCGAGGACAAGGTTAAAAACAACCAGACATGGCCTGTATGGACTGATAATAACAAGGCACGTGCGGCAGCTATCGGTTATGAATACCTGAGTGACGCTACGTATAAGGTACCTGATTTCCCTGAAGCAGACACAAGTCAGCAGGGAGGAATCGTCAATCCGCTAGAAGGTATCAAGGGATATGATGTCGCTTTACGAGGTTTACGCTGGGAGAATGCCGAAGGTAGTACTTCACTAAAGGAAGGAGACGATGTTACCTTTAAGTTTGCTCTTCAGAATGTAAGCAATGTTGACATTCCTGCAGGTGTAAATATCGGTGTGAAGGTGACTGTCGATGGACAGGAGAGTTACGTCACTGCAAGCTATAAGAATGGACTGAAAGCAAAGCAGACCGTTATCCTTACAACTCAATCAGCATGGAAAGCAACAGCCGGAGGACACGCTGTAAAGGCTGAAGCTGACTATCGTAACAAACTTACTGATGAGTTAACAAGAGACAATAACAGCCGTGAGAAGAAGTTTAATGTAGCTGAGAAGGATGATAACGGAGACTATACTCCTGTCACAGGAGGCTATGACCTCGTTGTTACAAAGGTTGCCTTCGACAAGAAAACCATTAATCCAGGTGATGAAGTACGCTTCACTGCGACGATTGTTAATGCAGGTGATAGAGACGTACCAGCAGGTACAAAGCTCGGTGTACAGTTCCAGATTGATGGCAATACCAGTGTTATCACATGGAACGATAAGCACTATGGCGGTCTGAAATCACATCAGAAGATTACACTTTCTGCAACTGGTGGTACAAACGGAAAGAGTACTTGGACAGCTACAAACGGTGTTCACACACTCACTGCATGGGTCAATGACACACACGATTATAGAGATGAGGTGAATGGAAGTGACGATGCTAATAAGAAGAGTATTGAACTAAAGATTCCATTGGGTGCTATCAGATTCTTCTCTGATGGTGAAGTCAATTCTCCAGACGACTTGAATAACCTCAACCAGACCAACCGTATCGAAGGTTTGTCAGGTAAGACAGCTGTGGATGAAGCCTACTATGACCTACAAGGAAATAAGGTTTCAACATCCAAGGAGAATCTAAAACCAGGTCTTTATATCCATAAGGGAAAGAAATTTATCGTAAGATAATGTCATAGCTACCTATGGAGAGTAATCTAATAAAAACTCACCCATAGAACATAAAAGTATCGGCTGGATAGAAGTTCCAGTCGATATTTTTTTGTAGTTATTAATAAAAGTTTTATTTTTGCAAGTAGATTGGATGACAAAAAACATCTGATTACCAATAAACAATACCTCAGATGAATACGCTTATGAAGATATATCTGTCATTATTATTTCTTATTATTCCCCTATTCAGCGCTGCGAATAATGAGAAATGGGAAGAACGGCTACACCAACTCGACCAAAGTTTAGAAAAAAAGAAGCTTTTTGAACATGAAAAACTTGAGAAAATCAAACGATTAAAGGACCGTTTGAAAACGATTCCAGCAAAGGATAGATTCGAAATAGACCGACAGCTATTCAAAGAATATTCATCTTATCAATATGATTCTGCCTACGCCTATGCTAATCATCTCCTTTCCGAAGCACGCAGATTGAAGAATCCTGACTATGAAGTTGAAGCACATTGCGACTTAGTATTCTGTCTTTGTCTGCAGGATTATATACAGAGGCTTTCAACGAACTACATTCTATCCAAACGGAAGGGACTACTCCCAACACAAGAAAGCTTTATTACACCATGGCATCACGCCTTTACTATGACGTATCTGACTATACACGCACTGAACCCTACCAGAGTCAGTACGTGAAACAAGCAGGTGTATATACCGATTCCTTACTTCATTATCTTCCAGCAGGCTCAACAGAATGGCTCTATGCAGTAGGAATGAAACAGATGAAGGAACGGAAATACGAGGCTTCTCTTGATACTTTCAAACAGTTCTTACAGAAGAAAGGAGTGGATTTGCACCACAAAGCCATTGTTACATCTTGTATTGGCTGGATTTATCTCTTTCTAAAGGAGAATGACTTGGCAATGGATTATCTTGCTCAGGCAGCCATATATGACAATGAAGGAGTGGTCAGAGAGACTACTGCCCTTTGTACATTGGCAAATCTTCTCTATAAAGAAGGAGACATACAGCACGCTACGGAGTATGTAAGAGAGTCGCTCGCAAATGCTAACTTCTATGGAGCAAGACAGCGTGTGATTGAGGTTAGCAGCGTATTGCCTATCATTGAACAGGATAGATACAAGATAATGCAGGGACAACGCAATGCTATTGCTATGGCTGCAATAATCTTCATCCTCTTTGTCATTGGCTTGTTGATGGCAGGATGGTTTATCCGTAGGCAAATGATAAAGCTGAAGAAGGCACAAGCACTTATCGCACGACGCAACCAACAGTTAGAAGCTAAGAACGAACAGTTGGAGGAGGTGAATAAAATCAAGGATGAATACATTGGTAGGTCATTCTATATCAACTCAGAATATATCAATAAAGTCGAGAAACTTTATCGTTCCATCGACCGCAAGATATCTATGCATCGATTTGAAGACTTGCGTTCTTCATTAAAAGAGAGTGAATTAGGAGAAGAGAGAAAGTCGATGTTTGTGGATTTTGATGAGACTTTCTTGAAGCTTTTCCCCCCATTTCATCGAACGATACAACGAGCTCTTTGACGAACCAGATCAGAAACCGCTCGATAAGAAACAACTTACAACCGAGATGCGCATCTTTGCTCTTATCCGATTGGGTATCACTGATTCTGAACGTATCGCTACCTTCCTTAACTACTCTGTACACACCATTAACACCTATAAAACACGTGTAAAAAACCGTTCACGCGTTGATAATGATAAGTTTGAACGGCTTATCATGGAGATATAAAATGCCTCTCTAAAACTTTTAACCCCAATCGGTCATTAGCCACAATATGTATTGTAATCTAATGACCGATTGGGGTTTAATACTTCGAAAATTTACAGACAAAGATATGAAAAATCATTACATAATTTCAAATAAGACATCAATAAATAACAACAAAAGCACATACAAAAAGTAGGTTTGTAATCAACAGTAAGTCAATTAGTTATAAAGTAGTAAGGTAAAAGGTGCTTAATTGGACTTCAAAAGGGCGTTAGTAAGGGTCTTAAAGGGTACCTTTTGCAAGTCAATTAGGCGTCTTTTAGAAGCCAAAAGAGCAGCTATTAAAAATCAAGATGCGAAAAATTATGACAAAGTAATAGGCTATTAGCTGTATTGAGCTTATTGGGCTTATTAGCCTAATTGGACCAATTAGCCTTATTAGGCTAATTGGCTAATAGAAATAATTAGGCTTATTAGCCTAAATAGTAGCTTATTAGATACTAACAAAAAAGCAACAGGCGTTTACAGAAGATGATGAATGTGATAGGTATTATCACTTACCATCGGCTGTAAACGCCTGTCTTATTAATTCTTTTACCGCTATTTATTAATTTTCAAAAGCCTCTGCCTCAGCAGCTGCAATAATAGCTTCACGGTCAATAGACTTAGAATGAGAAATATCAGAGAGGTCAAAATCCTCATTGTTAGCCTTCTTTTCTTCCTCTACAGAGGAATCAGTCAGGTCTTCTTTCACTTCATCAGCAGCCGATGACTTCTCATCAAAGACTTCTGTTTGGAAAGGATTCTCATGTTTCTCAACCTTTGGTTCAGAACCTTCAATGAAGTTCATGTCCTGTGAAGTCTCAGGAACATTGAGCACTGGTTCTTCTTCCATCTTTGTACGGTTGGCTTTGGCGGCAAACCTCATCTATAAACTGGGGCTCACGACGCAAACGCTGGAGCGTAAGTTTGGAAGCCTCTTGCTGGCTTTCCTTCTTAGAATAACCATGTCCCTCTCCACATGGAATACCCTCCATAATCACTTGGAAATGGAAAGTAGGACTACCCTGTTTATCTTTTTGGTTTTCAATCAGCTTGAACTCCATATTGACCTTGTTCTTCTGGCTCCACTCGATGAGTTTTGACTTGAAGTTCACCTCCTTGTAAGCAACCTTATCAATATTGATAAGCTTCCCAAGGACTTGTTGCTTCATAAACTTCATACAAGCATTGTAGCCATGATCAAGATAGAGAGCGCCTACGAGTGCCTCGAAAGCATTACCACCTAAATAACTGTTATGCGAAGACGTCTGCCCGTTAGAGAGAATCAACTGTCCGATTCCCATCTCTTTTGCCAGGCGGTTTAGCGTATCGCGTTGTACTATCTTTGAACGGGTGTTTGTCAGGAAACCTTCACGCTTGCCTGGGAAGTGCTCATAAACGATGTCACCGACAATGGCATCGAGAATAGCATCACCAAGAAACTCAAGGCGTTCATTGTTTACTGGCTTACCCTTTGCGTTACGACGCGCTACGCTCTTGTGCAAGAGTGCAGTCTTATAATAACTGATATCGTGAGGAATAATGCCGATAATTTGGTACAAAGACAAATAAAGCTCCTTCTCCTTACGGAAAGGGAGCTTTATTCTATCAATTATATTATTCAGCATACTTCTTGAATACAACACAAGCATTGTGACCACCGAAACCGAAGGTGTTGCTCAGTGCAGCACGTACCTCACGTTTCTGTGCCTTGTTGAACGTAAAGTTCAAGTTGTAATCCAATTCAGGATCCTGATCATCTTCCTCATGGTTGATAGTTGGAGGAACGATATCTTCCTTCACAGACATGACACAAGCCAAAGCCTCTACAGCACCAGCTGCACCGAGGAGGTGACCTGTCATACTCTTTGTAGAAGAGATGTTCAACTTGTAAGCAGCATCACCAAACAAAGCCTTGATAGCCTTTGCCTCTGAAATATCACCTACAGGAGTTGATGTACCGTGAACGTTGATATAGTCGATATCCTCTGGCTTCAAACCTGCATCCTCAAGTGCTGCCTTCATAACGAGCTTAGCACCAAGACCCTCTGGGTGAGAAGCAGTAATATGATGAGCGTCAGCTGACTCGCCTTCACCAACCATCTCTGCGTAAATCTTAGCACCACGAGCCTTTGCATGCTCCAACTCCTCAAGGATAAGACAACCAGCACCCTCACCCATTACGAAGCCATCGCGGCTTGCAGAGAATGGACGTGAAGCGTGCTCTGGATCATCATTGCGTGTAGAAAGTGCATGCATAGCATTGAAACCACCTACACCACAAGCGCAAATAGCAGCCTCAGCACCACCACTAACGATAATATCAGCCTTACCAAGACGAATCTGGTTGAATGCTGCAGCCAAAGCGTTAGTTGAAGAAGCACAAGCAGATGTTGTTGTATAGTTAGGACCGTGGAATCCATACAGCATACTAATCTGTCCAGAAGCGATATCTGCAATCATCTTCGGAATGAAGAAAGGATTGAACTTAGGACCATTCTCTGGATGCTGTGCGTAATAACTCACCTCATCTTCGAATGTCTTAATACCACCAATACCTACACCGTAGATTACACCTACGCGGTTCTTGTCAACCTTCTCTAAGTCGATGTTAGCGTCCTTAACACCCTGAATAGCACTAATCATAGCCAACTGAGTGTAGCGGTCGAGCTTACGAGCCTCCTTACGGTCAATGTAATCATTGATGTTAAGGTCTTTTACCTCACAAGCAAACTTCGTCTTGAACTGGGTTGTATCGAAATGTGTAATAGGAGCAGCACCACTCTTACCTGCCAGCATGTTCTGCCAAGTCTCCTCTGGAGTGTTACCCAATGGAGTAACGGCGCCAAGACCTGTTACAACTACTCTTTTTAATTCCATGCGTGAAATATAAATTAAAAAAGTAAAGTTAAAAAAAAAGCCAAGCAAAGGCATACGCTTTGCTTGGTACTTTTATCTTGAGTAAACCTTACTTAGCGTTCTCCTCGATGTAAGAGATAGCGTCGCCTACTGTAGAGATCTTCTCAGCCTTATCGTCTGGAATAGAAATACCGAACTCCTTCTCGAACTCCATGATGAGCTCTACTGTATCCAAAGAGTCAGCACCGAGGTCGTTTGTGAAACTTGCCTCTGGTTTTACCTCAGCCTCATCAACGCCGAGCTTCTCTACGATAATAGCCTTTACTTTTGATTCAATTTCTGACATAATTGTAAGTTTTAAAATGTTTAATATTGATTTCCAAATTCAAAATGCGCTGCAAAGGAACTGTTTTTTTTCCATGTGTGCAAGTTTTTTTATTAAAAATACACTATCTATTGCACAAACCATATAGCTTTGTGCATGTTTTTGGGCGTTTTTACACTTAATTGTACGATAAATCAAACAATTATATCGGATTATTCAAAACTTTATTTATGCCACTACTTGGAATTAAACTGATTTTATAAACTACTACACCTTATTATTATTAAGACGAAAATACAACGATGTTGTTTATTGTCACTCATCATACGTATTCTATCCGACATCGTAAAGCACTCTTAATTGCCTTTTACATTTTAGGTGTAGTATGCTTTTTTCAAGCTTATAAAGCATCCGCACCATTGGTGTTAAGCGTTCGCACAATACGTGCTAAGCACCCGCACCATATGTGCTGAACCTCCATACGATGACTAAGAAAGGGAAAAAGGTTAATTATAACTCGTCCACAAATATGAAATAGAGGTATATATAAATAAGGTTCTTCCGAAATATGAAGTGATAAACTAAAACGCTTATACAATAAGGCACACAGAGCTACGGAGAGGACGGAGATAAAGGTAATGTCACGGAGGTGCCGACGGCACAAAGAGCGACGGAGGTGTAGCGTACAGATTTCTGATAACTCTTTTAGTATGAACGCTTTGTATATAAATTGCTAAAAGAAGTGGCAAACTATCTTCGTCGCTCCACGCACCGACGGTGCCTCCGTGACTACCAGTGCTTGCTTTGATATCCCTCCGTACTCTCCGTCCCTCTGTGTGACATTCCGTCAGAGACCTAAGCTTAAGTGGTTCACCATACTTACGCAACAGGCACATATAAGATGAAATAAATCATCACTCATTCGATTTTTAACACTCAAAAGTTTGGAAAACTCATTTATTTTCTCTATTTTTGCTTCCATAACAGTTTTGTTGTCTTGTCTTTAAAATCAGTTCTTTAGCGATTACTAATTTACAAAGAAAATTCGATAAACTGTTATTTCTCTATCTATTTATTAGGGCGGGAAACTTTATTAGAATTATCTACAAAAGTGATATTAACAAATAAAGAATAGAACTATGATAAAGTTTTTAAAAGTCTCTTTAATATTGTTATGCAATATTTTCCTTCTTTCAAGTTGTATGAAAGAAGTGGAAGGATATGATACCTTTGCAACGATAACGCTGAATGGAGAAGTATATAAGGATTATGATTCTTGGAACTGGCTGCGTAGCTCATACAATCCTTCCTTTTTATCAAGATTGGAATGTGAGGGACAACTGGAAGAATTGGACCTATATCTCCGAAAACAGCCAGGCAATCGTTCGAATCATGCATATTCTCTTGATATCATCTTTGATTCACCGTTGAAGAAACTAAAGTTAAAAGAGCCTTATACTATAGTTTCTACTGCAGACACTTTACTCTATAAGAATAAACCTTTGGATTTTTACAAAAAGATATGGGAGGACAGGCGACATCTCCCTACATTTGGTAGCGGAGGAGTTTGCATTTTAAGAACAGTAACTGGACATATAAGAACGGCGGTAGTCACCTCTCTTTCAGGTACCTGTGTACTCAATGATTATGATAAAAAAGGGTTCGCTCATGGATATCTAAAACTTTCAGGCATTTGGCCTACAGGTGAAAGATGTTATCTTGAAGGAGATTTTACTGCACATGCTGGAGGCCCTGAAGATATAGAACAAAAATAAGGATAGTATCTGTGTGTAGGAAGCTTTACCCTCACCTATTCCGAATGAAGCAATTGAAAAATGGATTTCATTTGTAGATAGTTAGTGGGTTAAAATGATTTTCCTGTCACTCCTGTCACTATTTAAAAATTTATAAACACTTAATTCACAATTAGTTATTACAAACTGTTAAAATGACAGCAAACGAAATATAAACTTATCGTATAGATATGTGGTATATTCTGATGGCTTATAAGCACATGAAATCCACTTAAAAGGGATATTTCTTATCGCATCTTATCTGTATTTGTGATTTGATATAGACCACTACTCCTGCATTGTAAAGATAGACAAGCTACTCAATAAGAAAATAAAATATGTTTAGGCGCTCATGACTGATTTGAGATTAAGCGATTAACAATGAAAAACAAGAGTTTTTATTTTGTCCTTTAAGGAATTTACTTTATATTTGCAGAATAAACAGAAAAATAAAAACCGAATGTCATTTACAAAACATTGTAACGAGATTTTCAATCAGGCAATCCGTGATTATCATATTACGGACAACGTAGATACGCCGATTAATAACCCTTACGACAGAGATTCCATTGAAAACCGTCTCTATCTGAAATGCTGGATTGACACAGTACAGTGGCACTTCGAGGACCTTATCCGCGACCCACATATCAACCCAGACGAAGGAATGAGTCTCAAGCATCGCATTGACCGCTCTAACCAGGACCGTACAGACCTTGTTGAGCAGATTGACTCGTATTTCCGTCAGCTCTACTCTGACGTGACTCCACTCCCAGATGCAACTATCAACACCGAGAGTCCAGCATGGGCAGTTGACCGTCTGTCTATCCTTGCATTAAAAATTTATCACATGAAGGAGCAGACTGAGCGCAAGGATGCTTCAGCTGAGCACGTTAAGAAATGTAAGTCTAAGTTGAATATCCTCCTCGAACAACAGAAGGATCTCAGTCTTGCCATCGACCAATTGCTCGATGACATTGAACATGGCCGTAAGTACATGAAGGTTTATCGTCAGATGAAGATGTACAACGACCCTGCTACCAATCCGATTCTTTACAACAAGAAATAAAATGATGCCCCTCCCACTCTCATAGGGAGGGGCGTAATTACTCGCTCAGAGTAAACATCAATGCGCTTTATTAGTTATTGAATAAGCATATCTTATTGCTTATCTTTATCAATAATAACCTTTTTCCTCTATTCTTTATCCTGCTTATTCATTTCTGTTAGCCTATGAAAACCCCACATATTCTTATCATCCGATTCTCTGCTATGGGCGACATTGCTATGACAGTTCCCATCGTTTATTCGTTTGCAAAGCAGTATCCAGATTTGAGAATAAGTGTGCTTTCTCGTCCTTTTGCACAGCCATTCTTTCAGCATTTAGCACCAAATGTCGACTTTATGGCTGCCGATTTGAAAGAAGAATATAAAGGTTTTAGAGGACTTAACGCACTTTACCGTCGGTTGGTAGCAAAGCAATTTACAGCTGTAGCCGATTTCCATAACGTACTCCGAACACGTTACCTCCGCTTACGTTTCCTTCTCGATGGTAAATCAGTGGCACATATCAATAAGCATAAGCAAGGAAAGAAGCTACTCTGTCGGGAAGAAAATAAAGTTTTCATACAGCAGCCTACCTCTTTTCAAAACTATGCTGACGTACTCGAAGCATTAGGTTATCCTATTAAACCCGAATTTACGAGTATCTTCCCAACTGAAGGTGGCGACTTACAACTTCTCCCTAATATAATAGGTGTGAAGCAACCAGCGGAACGTTGGATAGGTATAGCCCCTTTTGCAGCCCATGCAGGTAAGATGTATCCACAGGAAAAGATGGAACTTGTGGTTCGCAAACTAACTGAAACACACCCTTCTTGGCGTATCTTCCTCTTCGGTGGTGGTAAACATGAAATAGAAGTGTTGAACCAATGGGCAGCACAGTATCCACAATGTCTCTGCGTTGCTAACGTCCTTAAAGGACTCGAAAAGGAACTCATCCTTATGAGTCATCTCGACACTATGGTTTCAATGGATAGTGCTAATATGCACCTTGCTTCCCTCACTGGTACACGCGTGGTAAGTGTATGGGGCGCAACCCACCCTTATTGTGGCTTTATGGGTTGGCAACAGAAGGAAGAAGATGCTGTTCAAATCAATACGCTCTCTTGCCGTCCCTGCTCTGTCTTTGGTAACAAGCCCTGCCATCGGGGTGACTTTGCTTGTATGAATAATATTCTTCCAGAAGAGATTATTCAGCGTATTGAAGAGGGATTGCTGTAGGAATAGAATATAGAAAGATTTTAAAGAACAAAGATATAAAACTTCAACCCAAATCGATTATTAGAGCCTAAACATATTTTGTTTTATTATCGAGCAGATTGTTTGGCTTTGAAACGCAGGCGTAGCGGGCTACGTCAAGTTACAAAGACGGACAAGATGTCGATAAGAAAATAAAAGATGTTAGGAAACAATACCATAGTAATAAGAATTATACATATTGTGGTCTAATGACCGATTTGGGTTTAACATCATAAAAGTATGAAACAAACTGCACTCTTCTTCGTCTTTCTTCTTACTCTCCTATCCTCCTGTTGTAATAAGACATGTCAAAAATCAACAGACAATAATCCATTAGATAGTCTTGTTCTTGTTGACACCACAGAGATGAAATCAGCCTTTTTGGGATGTATTCATCGTTTTATTAAGCAATATCCTAAGGATAGTACGTTTATTCTTAAATGTGGATATGGATACGAAGATCGCGGTATTTTTACAAATGGGGTCTATATCAACAGTGACGTTTTTGTTATCCAACCAGCTTATTACGATATGTTTATGGGTGGAGAATGGTCTATTGATGATATGTATCCTTCACATTATTTCAAGATAGACAACCGTATCGTCTTCCTCTGCTCACGTTCAGATTCCTTTATGAAGCAGGAGAAATACCGGAAAGCCTACCATCAGATAGTGTCTGATAGACTACGTATACACTATGAAGATTTTGCTTTTATCCTTGTTGAACATAAAGACAATAAGGCTACATTGTTGTCAAGTGATGAAATAAGAAAGCGAAAGATTAGTCCTATCAGTGCTTTAGAACAGTTGTCAAGTTCGAAGCTCCAAAGCTTACGGATGAGTCATCAGATGACGAATAAGCTTATCAAGCAGAAGGGCAAGGCGATTTTTATTTGATAAAGAGATAAACTATAATTTTAGATAGCGAAATAAGTGCTTTTTGTAAGCAATAAATAGAGATTTTGAACAGCTAAAAGTATTTTAATTTTAAACAAAAAGAACACTTAATTCTTTTCTATTTTGGAAAACAATTAAAAGTAAATTTGTTCTCAAAATATTCCGTTTTGGATAACTATCATCTCACTTTTTTTTATTAACTTTGTCCATACAAAAACCCGCTAAAAGACATAAGTTACTAATAATATGTTACTTATACGTAAATAAGTAAGTCTCAATAGCGAATTGAAGTAGTACAAAATAGAAAACTTTATAAAAGAAGTAATGAATATAACAAAACGTAATGGAGAAGTAGAAGTCTATAATAACGAAAAGATTTCAATAGCCATTAAAAAGAGTTTTATCAGCACCGGAAAGGATATTTCAGACAGTGAGATAGCCGGAATGGTAAGCGAAGTAGAGCAGTTCATCAAAGAGAACCCTGAACTGCGCACTGTGGAGGATATCCAGAACCATGTAGAGAAGTGTCTTATGGCACATGGTCATTACGATGAAGCGAAGAATTATATTCTCTTCCGCTATCAGCGTAATGAGCAGCGACAAGCTATTAATTACATTGTGTGGACTGCTGACGATCGTGAGTTGGCTGATGTATTGCACAGTGTAGCCCGAGAATACCGCGAGCGTTCTTATAGTATGGTGACTCTTCAGGAGAAGTTCTCAAGTTTCACTAAGCCCGGTATGTCACAGAAAGACTCAATTGATGCACTTATCAAGGCTGCTGTAGAATTGACAACACCAGAGGCTCCAGCATGGGAGATGATTTCAGCACGTATTCTTTCTTATCGTTCTGAGAAGAAAATCACCCGTTTGGAGGAAGAATTGGGACTCAAGACCTTCTATCGTAAGGTTAAATATATGACCGAAGAAGGACTTTATGGTGATTATATTCTTCAGAACTATAGTGAAGAAGAAATCAACGAGGCTGCTACTTTCATTGACCCTGAACGCAATAAGCTCCTTAACTATTCAGGTCTTGATCTACTTCTAAAGCGTTATGTTATAAAGAATTACACTGGTAAAGTGATTGAGCGTGTACAGGAAATGTTCCTTGGAATCGCACTTCATCTTGCTATGCCAGAGAAGGAAGACCGTCTTATGTGGGTACGTCGCATCTATGACTTGCTTAGTAAGTTAGAAGTAACGATGGCAACCCCTACCCTCTCTAACTCTCGTAAGCCAAGTCATCAGCTTTCAAGTTGCTTCATTGACACCGTACCAGATAGTTTGGATGGTATCTATCGTAGCTTGGACAACTTCTCACAGGTGAGCAAGTTTGGCGGTGGTATGGGTATGTACTTCGGTAAGGTACGTGCAACAGGTGGTAATATCCGTGGTTTCAAGGGTGTAGCAGGTGGTGTAATCCGCTGGATGCGACTCGTTAATGACACTGCTGTAGCTGTTGATCAGTTGGGTATGCGCCAAGGTGCTGTAGCCGTTTACTTAGATGTATGGCACAAAGACCTACCTGAATTCCTACAACTTCGTACCAACAATGGTGACGACCGTATGAAGGCACACGATATTTTCCCAGCTATCTGCTATCCTGATCTTTTCTGGAAGATGGCAGAGGAAGACATGAATCAGAACTGGTCGCTCTTCTGTCCTAATGAAATTATGCGTATCAAGGGTTATTGCCTTGAGGATTGTTATGGCGAAGAGTGGGAACGTAAGTATCTTGATTGTGTTAATGATCAGCGCCTTTCACGTCGTGTTATTAGCATTAAGGATATCGTTCGTCTTGTTCTTCGTTCTGCTGTTGAGACCGGAACACCATTTACATTCAACCGTGACACAGTGAACAGAGCTAATCCTAACGCTCATAAGGGAATGATTTACTGCTCTAACCTCTGTACTGAAATTGCTCAGAACATGGCTCCAATAGAGACTGTTTCTAAGGAAGTAGAGACAAAGGATGGTGATACTGTTGTTGTTACAACTACTCGTCCAGGTGAGTTTGTCGTATGTAACTTGGCAAGTTTGTCACTTGGTAGACTTCCATTGGAGGATGAGGAGAAGATGAAAGAAAAGGTAGCAACCGTTGTTCGCGCACTTGACAACGTTATCAACCTCAACTTCTATCCTGTTCCTTACGCACAGCTTACCAACCAGCGTTATCGTTCAATTGGTTTGGGTATTAGTGGTTATCACCATGCTCTTGCTAAGCGTCGCATTAAGTGGGAGAGTGAAGAGCATTTGGAGTTTATGGATAAGGTGTTCGAGACAATCAACCGAGCAGCTATCCTTGCCAGTTCAAACCTTGCTAAAGAAAAGGGAAGCTATCAATTCTTTGAGGGAAGTGACTGGCAGACGGGTGTTTACTTTGATAAGCGTGGTTATGATAGTGCTGAATGGCAGGATGTTCGTAAGACTGTTGCATTGCAGGGTATGCGTAATGCTTATCTTCTTGCAGTCGCACCAACCAGCAGTACAAGTATTATTGCAGGTACAACAGCCGGCTTAGACCCAATCATGAAGCGTTTCTTCTTGGAAGAGAAGAAGGGAAGTATGCTTCCACGTGTTGCTCCTGAGCTTTCAGATGAGACCTACTGGATGTATAAGAGTGCTTATCTTATCAACCAAAAATGGAGTGTTCGTGCTTCTGGTGTACGTCAGCGTCATATCGACCAGGCACAGAGTATGAACCTCTATATCACCAATGACTTCACAATGCGCCAGATACTCGACCTTTACTTACTTGCTTGGAAAGAGGGTGTTAAGACTATCTACTATGTGCGTAGTAAGTCATTAGAGGTGGAAGAGTGTGAGAGCTGCTCATCATAATTCACAATTCACAATTCATAATTCATAATTATGATTACTACTATTTATTGAATAGCAGAAATTCATTGAGTAAGTAGACAAACAAAATAATAGTTTACATCACTAATCATAATTATGAATTTTGAATTTTGAATTATGAATTAAAGTAGTAATCATAATTATGAATTGTGAATTTTGAATTATGAATTAAACAAATTATGGATTTAATATATAAGAAATAATGGACAATCAATTAAAACGTAATACCTTATTCAATCCTTCAGGCGATATAGAATTGCGCTTGAGACGAATGATTGGTGGCAATACTACTAATTTGAATGACTTCAATAATATGAAGTATTCATGGGTAAGTGACTGGTACAGACAGGCAATGAATAACTTCTGGATTCCAGAAGAAATCAATCTTTCACAAGACTTTAAGGATTATCCACGTCTTGAAAAGGCTGAACGAGTAGCTTACGACAAGATTCTTAGTTTCCTTGTTTTCCTTGATTCGCTTCAGAGCAATAACCTCCCAACCCTTAGTGAGTATATCACTGCAAACGAGGTAAACCTCTGTCTGCATATTCAGGCATTCCAAGAGTGTATCCATAGTCAGAGTTATAGCTACATGCTCGACACTATCTGTAGTCCTGAAGAGCGTAACGACATTCTTTATCAGTGGAAGACCGATGAGCACCTCTTGAACCGTAATAAGTTTATTGGTGACTGTTACAATGAGTTCCATGAGAAAAGAGATAAGTTCAGTTTGATGAAAACACTCATTGCCAACTTCATCCTTGAAGGTATTTACTTCTATAGCGGATTTATGTTCTTCTATAATCTCAGCCGAAATGGTAAGATGTCGGGTTCTGCACAGGAGATTCGCTATATCAACCGAGATGAGAATACGCACCTCTGGCTCTTCCGTAGCATTATTCTTGAGCTGAAGAAAGAGGAGCCTGATATGTTTACTCCAGAGAAGATAAAGGTTTATGAGGATATGATGCGTGAGGGTGTACGTCAGGAGATAGCATGGGGTCAATACGTTATCGGTAATGATGTGCAAGGTCTTAACGCTCAGATGGTATCTGATTACATCCGTTATTTGGGTAATCTTCGCTGGTCTGGACTTGGCTTCGGTTTCCTCTATGACGACAACCAAAAAGAACCAGAGAACATGAAGTGGGTTGGTCAGTATTCAAATGCTAATATGGTAAAGACCGACTTCTTCGAAGCTAAGAGTACAGCTTACGCCAAGAGTACTGCATTAATTGATGACTTGTAAGTCTTAATTGAGAATTCATAATTCACAATTCATAATTATGATTACATTGGTAATTCATAATTTATAATTCACAATTCATAATTATGATTACTCCTTATTGCTAATGTTATGTTTAGGATTTTCCTTTCATAACACCCAAAATAAGTAATCATAATTATGAATTGTGAATTTTGAATTATGAATTATGAATTTCTTTTTATCCAAAGTACGAACTATAACCATGAAAGACATCAACTATATTCTATTTACTTTTGGTATTTTGCCTCTTCAATAATCATAAGTTGCTTTATAATTACCAATCTATTGCAACGTAATTAACACATAACACCATTAGTGTTAACCCTTAGCACACTATGTGCGGAGCATCAGCACAACGCTTAAAGATGGCATAAAAAGTGATTAGAACTATTATAATACATCGTAGAACACGAATGATTCCTTTATAAGGGAACATTTACTAAACAATACTTATACAGATATTGAACTAATAACTGTTGATAACTCTGTGGAAAACTATGTTGATAACTATTTTATAACTCTGTGGATATCCACACAAGAACAGAAGAAGAAGCTTCTATGTGGATATCCACAAGGTTATTAATGCAGTTTTATAGAAGTTTTACACAACTTTCATATCAAAAAAGATATAAACTTATTATCTTTGCATCAATTGTGGATAATGTGGATAACTCAGTATAATACCTGAATATCAAACGATAGAAATGAGGATAACTTGTTAATAAAGTAACCTCTAAGTTTGATAACTATTCTGGCAAGAAAATGGCTGAAAAGTTCTGCACTAATCCACAGCCTATCATACTAAAACATTCTTTTTTCTTTTAAAAGAGAAATAAAGAATAATATTAAAGTTGAACGGATAAAACGGAGAATATGAAAAGTTGAAGATTTATATAGTTTGTCTCTTTGCGATGATTGCCGTCAGTGCCACCGCACAGTGTACATTCCGTAACACGGCGTTTAGCAGTGGAGAGTATCTTACCTACAACCTTTATTATAACTGGAAGTTTATTTGGGTAAAGGCAGGTACAGCTTCTTGGTACACGGTTTCCTCTACTTATAAGGGTATTCCGGCTTATCGTGCTTCGTTGACGACACGTGGTAATGGTAAACTTGACGATTACTTTGTATTGCGTGACACATTACTTACTTATAATTCAAAGCAGATGGAGCCACTCTACTTCCGTAAGGGAGCAAGGGAAGGAAAGCGATATACGGTAGATGAGATATTCTACACTTATCCAAATGGTAGATGTAAGCTACGCCAGCACAGAATCAATAACGAGGGAAAACATCAATGGATGGAGAATACCTACGATGATTGTTGTTTCGATATGATGAGTATCTTCCTTCGTGCACGTAGTTTTAATCCAGAGAACTGGAAGAAAGGTGAGGTGGTGAAGTTCCCTATCGTAGATGGAAATAGCCGCCATGCCGGTCGTATAGTTTATGGTGGTAAGGAGAATATTAAAGCTGATAATGATCATAAGTATCGTTGTTTACGTCTCACCTATTATGAATATGAGGATGATAAGTGGCGTGAAATTGCTAACTTCTATGTAACGGACGACAGCAACCATATCCCTGTTCGTCTTGATATGCGTTTGAAGTTCGGATCAGCTAAGGCCTTCCTTGTTTCTATGAAGGGAATTAATAGTCCGATTACATCAGAGGTAAAATAGCAAAAAGCGAGGTAAGTTCCTTTCTTATATATAAAGAATAAGGGCTTATAACGTATGATATAAAACTATTCCTTATACTTATAGGGGTATAACGTGACATAAGCGTTATGCCCCTATAATCGTATGATAGAGATGAGATTGACTTCATATGTATTCCACCTTATTTCCACTTCTTCTCGCTTATATCGAATTAATTATGTAATTTTGCAGAAAATAAGCAGCATACGATAAAGAGAAAGGAAACTTCCTTTGCGCTCGTTAGCTTTATTTTTGTACAAAGAAATAAACGTTTATTTAAGATATGGCATTAAAATGTGGTATAGTAGGACTACCAAACGTAGGTAAGTCCACACTTTTCAACTGCTTGAGCAGTGCCAAAGCACAAGCAGCTAACTTCCCTTTCTGTACGATTGAGCCGAACCTCGGCGTAATTACCGTTCCTGACGAGCGTTTGAATAAGCTCGCTGAAATTGTTCATCCAGGACGAATCGTACCTGCTACCTGTGAGATTGTCGACATCGCAGGACTCGTTAAGGGTGCTTCAAAGGGCGAAGGATTGGGCAATAAGTTCCTTGGTAATATCCGTGAGTGCGATGCTATCATTCATGTAATCCGCTGTTTCGAGGACGATAACGTGGTACGTGAGGGTGGTATGGCAGTCAACCCGATTGAAGATAAGGAGATTATCGATACAGAGTTGCAGCTCAAAGACCTTGAAACCATCGAGGCACAGCTTGCTAAACAGCAGAAAGTTGCTGCTGCAGGCAATAAAGATGCTAAGGTAATGGTATCTGTCTTGGAGGCTTATAAGGAAGTCTTAGAGCAGGGTAAGAATGCTCGTAGCGTTGAGTTTGAAAGCAAAGAAGAACAGCAAGCAGCGCACGACCTCTTCCTTCTGACAACAAAACCTGTACTTTACGTTTGCAATGTAGACGAATCAAGTGCAAAGACAGGTAATGAATACAGTCAGATGATTGAGAAGATTGCAGCTGAAGAAGGTGCTGAAGCAATGATCATCGCTGCTAAGACAGAGGAGGATATCGCTTCTTTGGAGAGCTATGAGGACAAGAAAATGTTCCTTGACGAGCTTGGCTTGGAAGAAAGTGGTGTGAGCCGACTCATCAATAAAGCATATCATCTGCTCAATCTCCAAACCTTTATCACCGCTGGTGAGATGGAAGTAAAGGCATGGACCTTCCATAAAGGATGGAAAGCACCGCAGTGTGCGGGTGTTATCCATACCGACTTTGAGAAGGGTTTTATTCGTGCAGAAGTCATTAAGTACGACGATTACATTAAATATGGTTCTGAGGCAGCTATTCGTGAGGCTGGTAAACTTGGCATCGAAGGTAAGGAATACGTTGTACAAGACGGTGATATCATGCACTTTAGATTTAATGTATAGCCCCTATTTAACCCCTCTCTACTCAGAGAGGGGATAATTATTGGTGCTATCTTCACTTTTAATAGCATAACTATGAACAATCTACTTTATATTGCATGGCAGCCAAGTGAAGTGATATTCCAGCTTGGTTCTCTTCCTATTCGTTGGTACGGAATGTGTTGGTTAGTAGGTCTTGCCTTGGGATATTTTATGATGCAGTGGCTTTTCAAACGTCATAAATTTCCTTCATCACAGTTTGATCCACTCTTCCTCTATGTCTTCTTTGGCGTACTGATTGGTGCCCGCTTGGGTCATTGTCTCTTTTATGAACCAGAGGAGTTCCTCACTTCTTGGAAAGGAATTATGACTATCTTTATTCCTATTCGTGAAATGGCTGATGGTTCATGGAAGTATGTGGGTTATCAAGGACTCGCATCTCATGGTGGAGTGGCTGGATTACTGATTGCCCTCTTCCTTTATATTCGCAGGACAAAGATGAATACGTGGGTAGTACTTGACTTCTTCGGTATCGTATCTGGTATCACAGCCTGCTTTATTCGCCTTGGAAACCTGATGAATTCAGAGATTATTGGTAAGGTAACAGACGTTCCTTGGGCTTTTATCTTCTATAATGTAGACGATAAACCACGTCATCCGGGACAGCTCTATGAGGCAATAGCCTACTTAATTATCTTCCTTTTTATTTACTTCATATATAGGAAATATCCTAAGAAAGTGGGTACAGGACTTTATTTCGGACTCTGTCTTACACTTATCTTCACCTTCCGTTTCTTCATTGAATACACTAAGGAGATACAGGTAGCCTTTGAGTCAGGTCTGCCAATCGATATGGGACAGATATTAAGTATTCCTCTTATTGCCCTCGGTGTATGGTCAATCTTACGCTCAAGAGGGAAAGAAGGAAAACTACCATAACTCGCTTTCGACTACGAATTACGCTAATTGCACGAATATTCATTGATTAGGGATATTCGTGCAATTCGTTTTATGAATAGTAATTAATTGAAGTTTGTAAACTATTTTTATGCAGTTCAAAACCAATACATACTCTTTTAGCTTCTAAAAGACGCCCTTTTGGCTTGCAAAAGGTGCCCTTTAAGACCCTTACTAACGCCCTTTTAAAGTCCAATTAAGCACCTTTTACTTTGCTGTTTTATAACTAATTGATTTCCTGTTGATTACAAACCTACTTTTTGTATGTGGTTTTATCGTTATTTATTGATGTTTTACTCGAAATTATGTAATGATTTTTCAAACCATTATATGCATTTTCGAAGTTCTAAAATGAAATGGTTTTCCTGAAACATTGTGGTCTAATGACCGATTTGGATTTAATGAGTAACTTCGGTTCTTCCGTTAAAGCGATACGAAAAGCGTTCACACATTTAACGGAAGAACCCTATTTTCATATATAAAAATAGTTAAATTAGTTGATATAGTTAGTCTTAGGCTGTATATCATTTGTTTTCTTAGAACATAATGACTACATTTGTATAAAATTATAACTCAACTAAAAATTATGAAAAAGTATTTATTGATTTTATTGGCACTCTTGCCAATGATGTTATTCACAGCTTGTTCTTCAGATAAAGAGGAAGAAACATCTAATAATCTTGTAGGTACTACATGGCAATATTTAGAAAAAGAAGGTAATAAAATCACCTCAATGACAGTATTAGAATTCAAGTCAAATACAGTAGTTAAAATAATAACTGATGAAGATCTTGATAAGAATCCTACTGAGCGAGACCACGATGAAGGAGATGCTACCTATGTTTTAAATGGTAAAAAAATATCAATAAAACGAGATATTTATACTGCTTGGGGTGAAGTTGATGGTGACAAGTTGACTTTACAATATGTAGATGATGGTGAGATAATAACAATGATCTTCACTAAAAGATAAATATAATTATAAACAGCACAGAAAGTTGTTGAGATATTAAATAGGGATGCAAATCATTTGCATCCCTATTTCTGTAAGTAGATATTAAAAACAAGATTAAAAGCAAGGGAATATTTGGGCTTTCCTCCTTATTTTTGTAATTTTGTAAGTCTAAGGATAAAATAAGAAAAGACTTAATAAGGAAGTAAAAGATATGGCAAAAGACGATAAGGGACTTACCCCAATGATGAAACAGTTCTTCTCAATGAAGGCGCAACATCCTGGTGCATTGATGCTCTTTAGGTGTGGCGACTTCTATGAGACGTATGGTGAGGATGCTGTGGAGTCGGCAAGAATACTCGGTATTACCCTTACACGTCGTAATAATGGTGGTAATGGCGACTCGATAGAGATGGCTGGTTTCCCACATCATGCCCTTGATACTTATCTTCCTAAGCTTATCCGAGCTGGAAAGCGTGTAGCTATCTGCGACCAATTAGAAGACCCAAAGAAGAAACGTGAGGCTATCAAAGGAAAGAAGGGTTTGTCGGCAATGGACAAGATGGTAAAGCGTGGTATCACAGAACTTGTTACTCCGGGTGTTGCCATGAGCGATAATGTACTGAACTATAAGGAAAATAACTTCCTTGCTGCGGTACACTTCGGTAAAGGGTCATGTGGTGTCAGTTTCTTAGACATATCTACAGGAGAGTTCCTGACAGGTGAAGGTACCTTTGATTACGTCGAAAAGCTATTGGGTAGCTTCCAACCAAAGGAAGTACTCTTCGACCGTGCGAAGAAGCAAGACTTCGAACGCTACTTTGGTACACGACTTTGTACATTCGAGATGGACGATTGGGTGTTTACTGATCAGACGGCTCGACAGAAGCTATTAAAGCATTTTGGAACAAAGAATCTAAAAGGTTTCGGTGTCGACCATCTGAATAATGGCGTTGTTGCAGCAGGTGCTATTCTACAGTATTTAGAGATAACACAGCACACACAAATCAATCATATCACTTCTTTAGCACGTATTGAAGAAGATAAATACGTGCGTATGGACCGTTTTACCATCCGTTCTTTGGAGTTGATAGCCCCAATGAATGAAGATGGTTCATCGCTTTTGAACGTTATTGACAATACCGTTACGCCAATGGGTGGACGTATGTTGCGCCGCTGGATGGTCTTCCCACTGAAGGATGAAAAGCCTATTAATGAGCGTTTAGACGTAGTTGATTATTTCTTCCGAGAGCCAGATTTCCGCGAATGTATCAATGAACAGTTCCATCGTATAGGCGACTTAGAGCGTATTATATCAAAGGTAGCTGTCGGTCGTGTGTCACCTCGTGAGGTTGTGCAGCTGAAGAATGCCCTTATAGCTATCCAACTGGTTAAGACAGCTTGCCTTTATGCAAAGAGCGATACGCTGAAGAGGATTGGAGAACAGCTGAACCTTTGTGAGTCTTTACGTGATAGAATAGAGAAAGAGATACAGCCTGACCCTCCACAGTTGGTCAATAAAGGCGACGTGATAGCCTTAGGTTTTAACCAAGAGCTCGATGATTTGCGTTCTATTCGTGATAATGGAAAGCAGTATCTGTTAGAGATTCAAGAGAAGGAGATTGCTCAGACAGGTATTACCTCGCTGAAGATAGGATTTAATAACGTGTTCGGCTATTACTTGGAGGTGCGTAATACCTTTAAAGATAAGGTGCCTGAGAATTGGATTCGTAAGCAGACATTAGCGCAGGCAGAGCGTTATATCACCCCTGAACTTAAAGAATACGAGGAGAAGATACTTGGTGCTGATGAGAAGATATTGGCTTTGGAGACTCAGCTTTATATGGAGCTGATACAGGATATGCAGGAGTTTATTCCGCAGATACAGATCAATGCCAATCTTATTGCTCATCTCGACTGTCTGCTTTCGTTTATGAAAGTATCTCAGTTGCAGCGTTATGTACGCCCAGTAGTGGACGATTCGGAGGTTATAGACATAAAACAGGGTCGCCATCCAGTGATTGAAACACAGTTACCGATAGGTGAACAGTATGTGCCTAATGATGTATTGCTTGATACGGAACACCAACAGATCATGATGATTACGGGTCCGAATATGGCAGGTAAGTCTGCTTTGTTGCGTCAGACAGCCCTCATCGTACTGTTAGCACAGATAGGTTGCTTCGTTCCTGCTGAACGAGCACGCATCGGAATGGTGGATAAAATCTTCACACGTGTGGGTGCTTCGGATAACATTTCATTAGGAGAATCAACCTTTATGGTTGAGATGACGGAGGCTTCAAACATCCTTAATAACGTCACTCCACGCTCTTTAGTACTCTTTGATGAGTTAGGACGTGGTACAAGTACTTACGATGGAATTAGCATTGCGTGGGCAATTGTAGAGTATCTACACGAGCATTCACGTGCACAGGCACGTACCCTCTTTGCTACACACTACCATGAATTGAACGAGATGGAGAAGAATTTCCCTCGTATCAAGAACTTTAATGTCTCTGTGAAGGAAGTAGATGGAAAGATTATCTTTGTTCGTAAGTTAGAGAAAGGTGGTAGTGAGCATTCCTTTGGTATTCATGTGGCGGAGATAGCGGGTATGCCTCGTTCTATTGTTAAGCGTGCCAACGTAATACTCAAGGAGCTTGAAAAGGATAATTCACAAGTAGGTAGTGTCGGTAAGGCTGCTGTTGAGCGTCTTGATCAGAGCAGAGAAGGTGTTCAACTCTCCTTCTTCCAACTCGATGATCCCGTCCTCACACAGATTCGTGACGAAATCCTCGGTCTTGATGTCAACAACCTTACACCTGTTGAAGCCCTCAATAAACTGAATGATATTAAGAAAATCGTAAAGGGTTAGACATTATAAGCACTGACATCGTAGTTTATTGACAGGGTAAGAAAGACAGAGTAACAGAGTAAGAAATACAGAGTAACAAAGTAAGAAAGACAGAGTAACAAAGTAAGTAAGACAGAGTAACAGAGTAAGTAAGACAGAGTAACAGAGTAAGTAAGACAGAGTAACAGAGTAAGTAAGACAGAGTAACAGAATAAAGGAGACAAAGTAACAAAGTAAAAGAGACAAAGTAACAAGGTAAGTAAGACAAAGTAACATATAAACAAAGTGCAGGGTAACATAAGAATAGCCAATAAGTTCTTATGTTACCCTGTCTTCTTTTCTTATCTTAATACCTTCTGTTCCCCTGTTACTTTGTCTCCTTTACTTTGTTACTTTGTCTTTCTTACCCTGTTACTCTGTCTCCTTTACTTTGTTACCCTGTCTTCCTTACCCTGTCTTTCTAAAGTATTGGACTGTCTTTAGTGTCCTTTGTTAGTTCATCTATCTGGCTGATAATGTCCGAGTTAATGCGTTGCATACGAAGATATAACCATATACCGATGGCTACTCCGATGATTAAGCCTATTCCACCGCCAACCAGCATACCATCGAACATGGATGTATGGTCTCCTCCCTTCGCAGCACCTGACCCATAGTATGCCTCGATAAAGAACCAAGGAGTCCATATAATCATTATGATTGTGCCACATAAGAAGGACTTTTTGCGTAGCTTCTTCATCCTTTGCATTTGTAAGGAAGCCGCTATGAGGTCGCCATTCAGGAACTCCTTCTTATTAACATGGTTGATATAAGCATCGAAACAAACACTGAAAGTCATAACGAGTACGGTAAATCCGTAGAACCACCACGACATGTTAAACAGTATCCGAACTTCATTGTAACCGTAATAAATAAATAGTAACACTAAGAATGACACCCATGTGTACTTCTTCATAAACGACATCTTATTGAGCATTGACTGTCTGATAAGCTTATCGTTGATGAGTGTTTGATTGTCAAGTTTATTCTTGAGGATATCCAATTGCTGACGCATTTCCTCAAACTCTGTATGCTTTGTTTCCATTGTAGTTTTCTTTTTAATGTGATTGTTAAGCTTTGTAGGGTATTGGGCTAATTGGACCAATTGGCCTAATAGGGCTAATAAGACCAATAAGACTAATCTCATTCATTAATGGTTACTCCCCTACTCCTTTGTTGTTTCACTCGTTTTCTTCAGTTTCTCTTTGATTCTGAATAGTCTTACGGAGACATTCTTAGTACTGATACCGACGATTTCGCCAATCTCTTCATAGCTCATATTCTCCAACCAAAGGAGGATGATAGCACGATCGAAAGGACCTAACTGACTGATACGGCGGTTAAGTTGCTGTATCTGTCGGCTGTCATCATCGCTATCCGTAAAAGGATTGATGTTCATCGTAAGTGGAATCGTTTTCCGTTTCCGTTTCTTTCGGTCACAAGAGATGCAAGTGTTGAGGCTGATACGATAGATCCACGTGCGTACATCGCTTTCTCCTCGGAAGTTCTGCAGACCCTTCCAAAGGTTTATCAACACCTCTTGAAAGAGGTCGTTCACCTCATCTTCATCCTTCGAGAACATATAGCACACGGTATAAATCGTACTTTTATGTTCTCTCACGATGCGTGAGAAGTCTTGTTCATTTTGTAGGTTGTCCATCTGTTGATAGGTTGATTTTTGCTCATTAGACGCACGTAGTAAATGAAAAACTACATAATTGGGATAAAATTTTTTATTTATCGTGTGCAAAAGTATTGTTTTATGAGGATAAATACAAGTCTTTGCAGGCTTTATTTAGTAAAGAAGATAGACTTGTTTTCAGCATTCAAAATATTAGATTACTTGATTCCTAATGATTTATAACCGTTTTACCAAGCCTCAACAAATATTTTACAGTTATAATTTAATAGTTGAAAAGTTTTGCTGTTTGAATTATAATATCTATCTTTGCCACTGATAGGAACGTCTGAAAGAATTAGAAGTAGTTTCCGGCGTATTCGCTGGAGTTTGATACGAAGTATCGTTTTATCGTTAACGAAGGTTCACGATAAAAGTAATTCCCTTACAGCGTTCCTATTTTTTTGTTTAAAACAAACGCACTATGACTACCAGAACAATAAACGGAAAGGAATATACAAAGGCTAATTTTGAGAATAAGCTGCGTTATTTGAATGATTCACAAGAACTTGCTAAGCTACTGAACGAATTGAGCGAGCCTTATCCCTATTATGTTTTTCGTGCGAAACAACTAAGTTTTTTAGCTGATACCAATAATGTCCAACGACGTTGTAAGACTTTCCGACTTCGCAAAAAGCACGGCGGCTATCGCGAGATTACGGCTCCGAAAGGAGGTCTTCGTGGCATATTAAATGCACTCAATATATTACTTCAGACCTATGATGAGCCTACTCCTTGGGCGTATGGATTTGTCTGTGGTCGTTCTGTGGTTGATAATGCACGTCCACATGTGGGAAAACGTTATATTCTAAACCTTGATTTAAAGGATTTCTTCCCCTCTATTACACGCCAGCAGGTGGCTGACTGTCTGACGGCAGAGCCTTTTGGCTTTTCGTCATTGGCTGCAAAACTCGTCTCAGGACTGGCTACTGTGCGCACAAAGAACAATGAAGAAGTTTTAGCACAGGGCTTTGCTACATCGCCAACGCTGTCGAACTTTATTTGTCGGGAGATGGATAAGGAGATTGCGGGTGTAGCTGCTGCACAAGGAATTACCTTTACCCGCTATGCTGATGACCTCACCTTCAGTTCTGATGCAGACATACTTCGTCCACAGGGAGAGCTTGTACAGCAGGTTAAGGCTATCGTTGAGCGTTATGGCTTCAGGCTGAATGAAGAGAAAACCCACTTGCAACGTCGTGGAAGACGGCAGGAGGTAACGGGCTTGATGGTAACGGAGAAAGTGAATGTAAGCCGCCGTTATGTGCGTGAAATTCGTTCCTTGCTGTATATTTGGGAGCGTTACGGTTATGAAGATGCCTGTCAGGCAGCGTGGAAGAGCTACAGGCAGCAGCATGGAAAGACAAAGGGACATCAGCATTGTGTACCTCTTAATGCTGTTCTAAGGGGTAAACTGAACTACATGAAGATGGTGCGTGGAGCCGATGACCCACTCTATCAGCGTTTTGTTAGTCGTTATACTTCTTTGCAACAACGAAGTAAGGGAGATATAAAAGAGGTGGCATATAAGGCTTATATGGGTAAGTATCTTTCTATATCGGCTAAAGATAGAACGACAAGTGCTAACGTTTTGCCAAATGACAACACTTCATCACGTCAGCTCGGAGCTACAAGCAGCAATCCTTATGACCCAAGAAAAAAGAGCAAACGCATTCTTAATTTTATAGTGATGGTGATTATATTGCTTGCTATTATACTCATCAAATTGTTTTTAAAATCACTCCTGTAAGCTGTAAAAAGTAAGTTAATAAGTAGCGTAATTCTCATCTTTTGTCATGTAGATGACTACCTTTTGCGAATTATTTTCATGAAAAGAAATATTTATTTACGTGAAAAAAAATAATTATTTTCATGAAAATAAATCGCTGTTTACTTAATCTTATCGACTGGTAGTATAACTTCCCCCAATGAAATCATGGCATTAAAGAGGCTTATATACTGATAATTAGGAATGTCAGAGACCATGATTTCACGCTCTTGAAGCAGTCCACAGTCGAGCAGTCGTTGGCGCATCGTACCGCAAAGAAGTGGTGTAGAGGGTGTAAACCATTGTTCGCCATCATAGAGAGCAATGTTAGTATAGGATGTATCTGTAAGGTGATTGTTGCGAACAATAAGTATTTCGTCACAGTTACCTTGCTGTTTTTTTAGTTCGTTAAGTGCCGAGCGGTCTGTACTCTTGTAGGGATAGCTGATGTTATTGTCATAAACAAGGCGCAAGGAATGGATTTCTCTGCAGGTATAAGGTGTACAAGTGATATCGTGGATGCCCTCTTTATCATAGACAAAGCGTAGCTTCGAACATTCCATCGGTAAGCTAACAGCCTTTAGAAGGTCAGCTATACGCAACGGTTCTGTCAGTCCTAACATCTCTTTGCGAGTGCGGTTCATCCGCTGTTCGTGGTAGGCAAGATTGCAGACACAGCCGTCTACCACCCTTATTGTCTCAATATATTGGCACATAAACCTTCTCTATCACCTCTTTATATTCGTCATCGTTATTGCTCTGAGCCGTAATGCCACCCCCAGCCTTGTAGTGAAGCTGTCCATTTTTATCCTGATCAATAAAGCGAATCATCACTGCACTGTCTAATTGTCCTTTGCTATAACAACCCATCACACCCGTATAGAAGTCTCTTTCATAGCCCTCAGCTGCATCAATAATCTCCATTGTACGAGGCTTAGGGGCACCTGTAATGGAGCCAGCAGGGAGCAAATGGAAAAGCAGTGTACCGATATTCTCACGATAGTCTGTAGGGAGTTGTCCTGTAATCTCCGAACTTGTCTGTAGGATTTCACCCTTGTTTGTCGTCAGATGGTCAACATAGCGATAGCGTTTCACCTGCACTTGCTCTGCTATGATACTCAAGTCGTTGCGGATAAGGTCGACGATGGTAGCGTGTTCGGCTGCTTCTTTCTTATTTTCCATCAGTTCCTTCTCGGCTTCAGGACGTGTTGCATCAATCGTACCCTTCATTGGGAAGGAACTGATAAGTCCTTCTCTATTGATACGAACGAATATTTCTGGAGAGAAACAAACGAACTTCTCTTTCATCCAACAGCGATATAACGCCTTTGAACGCATGAAGATATCGTGCAGAGAAAGGTTGGTATGCACAGGAATCTTGCAAGTTAAGTTGGCTAAATAGCTGTCGCCTTCACGCTCTCTTTGCTTGACAAGGTTGATACGGTGTTCATAGTCATCTCTTGTGAGTGGTTCGGTATGCCATTCCACAGCCTCATTGCTGTAGCTTTCGCCCTCAGGGATATTAGAAAAACTTGGGAAAACAAAAAGCAATTCATGTGGATTGATGTCCGCATACTCCTCTACATAGGCGCCATCGGCTTTATAATTGATGATAAAGATAAAGTCTTTACCTTCCTTAGCCAGCGTGTTCATCCGCTGAATGGCATGTTCACGGTCGTATAGTATCATATTCTTTTGTTACAAGCAGATGAGATGTTATGTCTCTTTATTTATCTTTCTCCAATCTTGAAAATATCCTTTGGCTCAAATACTCCTGACTTCTTTGTTTTTGCAAGTTCAACCATACAATGCGCAACGACTTCTGTTTTCATAGGTCGTTGGCTCTTTAAGAGTCCTATTTGGTTGAAGAATTGCAGTATAGAAACAGACAGTTTCTCAGAACTTCTTGTCGTATTCTTACGAATTAAAGCAGGTGGACGAAGGATGGAGATATGCTGAAAAGGAAGCTGTTTGATAGCTTCTTCTAATTCACCTTTCATCTTTGTATAGAAGAAAGGTGAGTTGGCATTAGCCATAGCAGCCGATACCAAGACAAAAGATGGTACTCCTTGTTCTGCTGCTATCTTAGCGAAATTGTATTGATAGGTATAGTCTATCTTGTATTGATTCTCCTTTGAGCCAGCTGCTTTGCGCGTTGTACCCATGCAAGAGAATACGACATCGCCTTGTACGGAGAGTCTCCACTTATCCGACTGGTCGAAGTCTACGATATGTGTTGTTACCTTTTCGTTATTTATGCCTGGGTCTCTTCTGACGAAGATAGCTATTTGTTCGATAGTATCATCATTGATAAGCTCTTGGACAAGGTCTTTACCTATTGCACCAGTAGCTCCTAATATTATTGCTCTCATTGAGGGGATTGGGTGTTGGATGTTTAATGTTGGGTGATGGGTGGTGAATGTTGGGTGTTGATGATTTGAGGGGATTGGGTGTTGGGTGTTTAATGTTGGGTGATGGGTGGTGAATGTTGGGTGGTTATGATATGTGGGGATGGGGTGATGGGTGTTTAATGTTGGGTGTTAATGATATGTGGGAATGGGGTGTTGGAGGTGAAACATACATTATTATTATGGCTTAATAATAATCTTGAGGTGGTAAACCTCTGGTGTAATACGCTGTTCGATGTGATACCTATCAGGGTAAATCAGCTCTAAACGGCGGTACATATTCTCTAATCCAATACCCTTTCCACTCTTGTCTGTGTCGTTTTTTGGATAGTTACGTTCTCACAGAGAAAGACTATCTTACCATTATCTTCTGTGATGGATATGTGGATAAACGATGGTTTATTGGCACTTATACCATGCTTAAAGGCATTCTCAACAGGTGTTAGGAATACCAATGGCGCAATGAGTAGTTGTGTGTTATGGATGATGAATTGGCTCTTTATCTCTACATTACTACCCGACCGTAGTGTCATCAGATTGATATAGTTCTTGATAAAGGCTATCTCACCATTCAGACTCACCTCCTTAGGCTGTGTCTCATAGAGTGCGTAGCGTAGGAGTTCAGACAGTTGACCGATTGCCTTTTGAGCATTATTTGGACTTGTCTGGGTGAGTGAGGCAATGTTGTTGAGGGTATTGAAGAGGAAGTGTGGGTTTAGCTGGTTCTTAAGCCATGCCAATTCGGCTTCCGTCATCTTTTGTTTCTCCTCTCTTAGTTGCCTTCTGAGCGTACTATGGCGGATATAATAACGCACGAAGATTGCCGCAACGACCATTGCATAGTTGAGAATCATCCACATCACACCAAACTGATAGAACCCTATTCGTATAGGTGCGTTCGGTAAATCGGCATTATAAATGTTGAATATATGATGATTCCAAAGGATGATAAACAGTAGATTGATTACCCAGAATGCCCAGTGCTTTATCTTATTCTTTACTTCAAAGAGATAAGGAACCAGCACATAGAAGTTCGCCATGAAGACTATCAATAACAAGAAAAGTACGAAGGCATTGACACACATGGACTCCTTGGCGGCTTTGACATCGTGCTCAAGCAGCATAATGACCAATGACCAGATAGATACAAGGAGCGCATAAATGCCTACCTGTGCGCCAAGAACGGACAGGTTATAGCGACTCAGGCAATACTTCTTTATTTCCTCCAATACCTTCATGCTGCAAAGATAGTCTTTTAAAAGGAAAGAAGCAAGCAGAATCTATACTACATTTTTACTTTTTCTTGTTTTAACACAGAAATGTAATTATCGGTAAATCAGTGCTTTATAAGGGTAGATTGTCTCGCTTGTTAGGCAAATAAGCCTAATTGGTACATTCTTTCAAGGTGATTAATCGCCTTTTTATGCCTAATTATCTAAGTGCTATTTGCTTTTTACCCCTAATCCTTTAGTCCCGCATCTCTCCTCTCCTCTTATCAAAAATATGATTTATGGTAGAGGAGTTAGCCCTCCGCACCATTGGTGCTTACGGTCCGCACGTATGGTGCTAAGCATGAACACCACGCGTGCGGAGTATTAAGAGCACAGTAGGAAACCACAAAGAAGGGGTGTTCCTGCCGTTGGGATGATAACGAAAAGCACCGATATAGAATTACATCTATTAAGTGCTGATTACCACTTTAAGCTTTATTCTGATCCGCCTTGATTAAGGCAAGCAATCGCTCGACTGCTTCCTCTTCAGGTATATTGTGCTCAACGCATACCTGTTTGCGGTAGAGACTCACCTTCTTTGGACCTGCACCCACATATCCATAGTCTGCATCAGCCATCTCACCGGGACCATTCACGATACAGCCCATGATACCTACCTTCAGTCCTGTCATTCCCTTGGTAGCTTCTTTGATGCGGGCAATCGTCGTGCGGAGGTCGTAGAGTGTACGTCCACAGCCCGGGCAAGAGATGTATTCAGTCTTCACCATGCGCAATCTACCTGCTTGAAGAATACCGAAAGCCGTTTGCTCAATATCCTCTTGTGAGAGGTTGCCATTGTTCATCAGCCAGATACCATCGGTAAGTCCGTCCATCATGAGTGCACCCATATCTGCTGCAGCCTCCAATTGGAACTTCTCTTTAGCCGTAGTTGTCTCAGCCTGTTGGCTGTTACTGCTTTCTTTCTTCTCTTCGGTAGTTGAATGCTGATACATCTGGGCGAAGATGATAGGGTTCTTTACCCCTGCTATCATCAGTTGATGCGGCAATGCACGCTGGTCACCGAGTCGGTTCTGATGGCTTGTCATACATACCACAACCACCTCTGGATGTGTTTTCAGACAGCAAGGAACTCCTCTGAAGGTGTACCGAACTTCAAGACGAGGAACTTAACATCACTGTTTATCGCACTGATGAAAGGCATTCCCGTCACAGGGAAGATAGGATAGACGTTCTCTAAGGACTGCTTACCACTGTTGGCAAGGTCCATATAGGCGTCATAATCAAGGATATACTTCTGTTTCTTACCTAATTTCTCAGGCAATTCACCCTGTACATAGATATAGTCGGGCTTTGGTAGCTCTGGTGATGACACCTCGGCAGTTGCTTGATCAGCCTTTCGAGTGGCAATAACAACAGGAACATTCTCGCCACCGATATTGCCTGCAGCCACTGTCTCACGTCGGTTAGGGTGGAGATAATCAAAGCCATCATACTGTTCAGCAGGGATGAGAAGATGTTTCTCGTGTCGACGGATATACCATGTAAGGTGTTTAGCCACTGGAATCTCGCACTCAGGCTCTTCACTCAGTGATACACGAATCGTGTCACCGATACCATCAGCGAGCAAGGCACCAATACCTACGGCACTCTTAATGCGTCCGTCTTCACCTTCACCAGCCTCGGTAACACCAAGGTGGAGCGGATAGTGCATACCTTCCTTATCCATCTCAGCCACAAGAAGGCGTACGGAACGAACCATAACAACCGTGTTTGAGGATTTGATAGAGATGACAATGTCATGGAAGTCATACTTACGGAAGATGCGGAGGAACTCCATACAGCTCTCTACAATACCTTCTGGTGTATCGCCATAACGGTTACGAATACGGTCAGAGAGGCTACCATGGTTAACGCCAATACGTACAGCGGTGTGGTTCTCCTTACATATATTGATGAAAGGAATCAGTCTGTCTTCAATCTTCTGTAGCTCTTGCGCATATTCCTCATCGGTATACTCCAGCTTTGAACGTACGAGCTGGGTCGACATAGTTACCCGGATTGATACGAACCTTCTCTGCATAGAGTGCAGCAACGTCTGCTACATTCGCATTGAAGTGAACATCCGCACAGAGCGGAGCCATATAATTATCTGCACGTAGTTGTGCATTGATATTCTTTAAGTTCTCTGCCTCACGCTTTCCTTGCGTTGTGAGGCGTACAAGTTCTCCTCCTGCATCAATAATACGCTTAGCTTGTGCAACACTTCCTTCGGTATCATCCGTAGAAGTCGTTGTCATTGATTGTACGCGTACAGGGTTCTCTCCACCAATGTTGAGTGCACCAACATGCGTGACAGAGGTTTTCCTTCTTTCAAAGTTGAATAAATCTATCATGTTCTATTTGGATAATGGGGTACCTCCCCAAGCCCTTTTGGGATGATGAAAAACCTCCCTACGCCCCTCTGAGAGAGGGGCTATAGTAAGAGGTGATAAGTGGTAACGACCTTTACCCTAATTGTTTCCCATTGTTACTCCACCTTTTTGAGGGGTTAGGGATGGTCTTAGCACTTAAACTTATAATCCTTTAGCTCAGCTAACTCCTTGTTAGCCTTCTCTATCTTCTTTCCTAATGAAGCCTTCCAGTTGTCAATCTTCTTTGCAATAGTCTCATCACCGAGTGCTATCATCTCAGCTGCAAGGATGGCAGCATTCTGTGCTCCATTGACGCCAACAGTAGCAACTGGAATGCCAGGAGGCATCTGAACGATAGAAAGTAAGGCATCAAGACCATCGAGCATACCCTTAATTGGCACGCCAATGACTGGAAGTGGTGTAGAAGCAGCGATAACACCGGGTAGAGCAGCAGCCATACCAGCAGCAGCAATGATAACTTTTACGCCACGACCTTTTGCTTCCTTGGCAAAAGTCTCTACTGCGTCAGGTGTACGATGAGCTGAGAGTGCATTCACTTCAAAAGGAATCTCTTGCTCTTCCAACCACTTACAAGCTTTTTCCATTACGGGTAAATCGCTTGTTGAACCCATGATAATACTAACTAATGGCTTCATATTCTTTATGTATTAAGTTTATTTTCTTTGTTTGTTTTATGTGTATTTATTCTTAAGACAGATGTAATTTCCTGTCAGTTTATTCTTTATTCTTTGGCAATCAGTGGACTTTTCTACTGCTATTGATTCTATACAACGATGATTGTAATGAATGAACAGATGATTCCTAAGAAGAAACCCGATGCCACTTGCTCCAATGAATGTTGCCTGAGAATCATTCTACTGCTACCTACAAAGCCTGAAACGATGAGCGTAAGACAAAGCCACCACATCGGATTGAAGTTGAATAGCAGTGAAAAAGCTATTAAAGAGCCTGTCACACCACCGATAGCTGCCGTATGTGTTGATATCTTCCACCATACGTTGATGATAGCACATAGAATCTGAATGATCAATGCTACCATAAGTATTGACGTCAGCATGTGAGGCAGGTGTAGGATGTTCATGATATAGAAGCACGTGAAGTAGCAAAGAATAGAAATCACGTAAGGAACCATTCTTCGCTCTCGTTGCCCTAACTGAATCAATGTCCAGCCGTGGTATTGGCGGTAAAGGTGGATGAGTAAGGTAGGGATAAGCACTGTAAAAGCGTAAACCAAAAAGACATACGACAGCTTCGCCTGCCATGGGAACATACTTAGATAGCTAAAAGTAAAGATAGCTAATATGCCCACAACTGGTAAATAGAATGGTGTGAGAACCATACTCACAACCCTTGCTGTTAATATAATGTTCTTTTCGTTCATACTTTAACACCTAACACCTAACATCCAACACCTAATTACATCACTCCTTCCTCAGTCTTGCCACAGGTAATCCGAGTTGTTCTCGGTACTTGGCAACGGTGCGACGGGCTATTGGGAAGCCCTTTTCTTTCATCACTTTAGCAAGTGCATCATCGCTGAGAGGCTTGCGTTTGTCCTCTTTGTCGATTACTTCTTTGAGTGCCAACTTGATTTTACGAGTAGACATTTCCTCGCCATCCTCCGTTGTATAGCTATCAGTGAAGAAGAAACGCAGAGGGAATGTACCCCAACGTGTCTGTGCATACTTGATGTTGCTCACACGTGATATGGTAGAGATATCTAATCCTGTACGGTCGGCAATATCTTTAAGAATCATTGGTTTGAGGTCAGCCTCATCTCCATCTTGGAAGAATTTCCGTTGAATATCGATGATAGCCTTCATCGTCACTTGTAATGTATGACGTCTTTGCTTTACCGCTTCGATAAATCCTTGTGCCTTTTCCACCTTTTCTTTGGCATAAAGCAACGCCTCCTTCTCCTGTCGATTCATATTAGCTTTGTTGTTTCGATAGGTCTCCATCATATCGTTGAAGGCCTGCGAAACGTGCAACTCTGGTAGATTACCGTGGTTTAAGCTGAAAGTAACCGTACCATCATCCTCTGTGTCGACGATAAAGTCAGGTGTTATCTGTTGCAGGTTACGTCCTTGTGTCTCACCCATTGACGACCCCGGCTTCGGATTTAACTTACGAATCTCACGCTGAAGTGCCTCTACTTGAAGGTCAGACAGCGACAGTGCGCTTTGAATCTTATCCCAATGCTTCTTTGAAAGCGTCGAAATGATGTGAAAGGATGTTGTAGATGTATTTATACAGATGACTATCTTTCTCCCACTCACCGTTCTCAACCTTACGGTCTATCTGTAACAAGAGACATTCTTGCAAGTCTCTTGCACCGATACCAGCTGGGTCAAAGTCCTGCAGAATCTTCAGTACCTCCTCTAATTCCTTAGTAGACGCGTCAATCCCATAGTAGATAGCCAACTCATCGCTGATACTATCGAGGTCTTTACGCAAGAGTCCGTCATCGTCAAGACTACCGATAAGGTACTCCAAGATACTCTTCTGCCTTTCCGTAAGCTCTCTTTCGCCCACCTGCTCATTGAGTTTGTCAATGAAGGAAGTTGTGTCTCCATACACAATCTCCTCATATTCAGCATTATTTCGTTGCTGTCTTGAATCGTATGTAGGAAGATCATCATCCGAACGCATACGCTCCAGTGCCGAGTCGAGCGCATCTTGTCGTTCTTCTCGTTCCTGAAGTGTGTCGAAATCATCGTCTTCTGAATGCTCTACAGTATCGTTGTTATCAATGCTATCGGTCTCTTCCCCTCCTGCTTCTAAGGCAGGATTATCATCGAGTTCAGCATTAACACTTTCCTCTAATTCTGTCAGTGGCATCTCCAACAACTTTACTTGCAGCATCTGCTGTTGTGAGAGACGCTGCACTTGTTGCTGTTTCTGGGTCTGAATTTGTACTTGCTCCTGTGCCATTGTTTACCTGAATTGTGCTACAAAAGTACTAAAAAACAAGTATAATCAAGTGAAATATTCCTTTAATTGTGCTGCTAAGGCAGAAAGTTTCTCTGGGTTATCATTTCCATAGCGGTTCCATACCTCCTGACAGGGCATTAATAAGGGCGATATCAGAAGGTCGTCACGGTTCAGATAGGGGTCACAGAGTTGGAACACATCCATTACCTCCACAACCATTTGTGGCTTTATCTTCATCAGTTTAGCAAGGTCTATCACCTCAGGTGTCTCCGCTGCCATCGTAATAGGGGTAAGACGGAAATAGAGATCGAGAATCATAATGAGCATAAAAGGCTTCAGCTCCGTAGCCCCTTCCACTGGTAGGAAGTCATGTTCAAAGGTTTCGCGCACCTTCACACCATCATAGAACTTCTTAGGTTGCCCAAATCCCTTCATCGAACGCAGTTTCTTTACGTCTTTGTTGAGCTTTCTTGTGTTCTCTCCATACGTCTCCCAAATCAGATTAATGATGGGCATATCACGATGTCGCAACTTAAAAAGCTGTTCATAGAGGTTCTTTGGTGGTATGTGTAGTTCTAAACTGAGGTCTACCAACGCACGTGAATACATCGGTTTCATTCCCTCTGGCTTTTTAAGATAAAGCTGTAGGAGTAGTAGCCAGTAGTCGTCAGACCATAAAGGATGTGTTGCCATAAGCGTAAAATATCCACTCTTGCTCCTCTCTTTCGAGTAGAGAAAGAGGAGAAATACTTGTCTAAAGGGTATCTATATTTGTCTTTCGCAAAGATACTCCTTTTTTATTATAATGGCAAAAGATAGTGGCAGAAAGTTAATGAGTTAACGGATTGATGAGTTGACAAGTGATGTCTATCTGTCTTATACAAACAACTTATTCCCTATTAGCCTAATTAGGCTAATAAGCCCAATAAGCCCAATAGGGCTAATAGCCTGTTACTTTGTCATAATTTTTCACATCATAATTTTGAATACATGCTCTTTTAGCTTCTAAAAGACGCCCTTTTGGCTTGCAAAAGGTGCCCTTTAAGACCCTTACTAACGCCCTTTTGAAGTCCAATAAAGCACCTTTTATTTTGCCATTTGGTAACTAATTGATTCTCTGTTGATTGCAAACTTGCTTCTTATATGTGTTTTTACCGTTAGTTATAGATGTTTTCTTTGAAATTATGTAATGATTTTTCAAACTTCTATCGGCATATTTTTGAAGTCTAAAAAGAAATGATTTTCAATGTCAGAGGATGATAAGAGGACAGAAAGTTGACTGTCTTAGCCATGTTTTTGTTTAATGAGTAACTTCGATTCTTCCGTTAAAGCAATACGAAAAGTATCCACACATTTAACGGAAGAACCTAAGAATAGGTGCGTTAAGTTGTTGTGTATGCAGTCCTAACGACCTGTTTCTACTTCTTTTCTCCACCCACTAAGTCATCATTTTTAATGCTTCGTACAGCCTTCTTGACGCTTGCTTTTAACTTACCAAAGCTCCATGAAAATCCGATGTTAAAGTATCGAGGGTACATAACAGAGCGTTCATAACCAGTATAATCACCTTGAACAATACGAGAGATAGTTTCTCTATCTTTACTGAAAGGAGAATTGGCTGATAAAGATACTGTCAGTTTGTCTTTAAGAAAGCGACGAGTCAGTGAAAAATTATAGTAGAACCAACGTCCTTTAATGGCATACGGATTGTAAATCCTATTACCATAATCACCTCCAATACTGGTTGTCAACGTTAAGTCCCAAGGTATTTCCTGCACCCAATTAAAGTAGATACCACCACCGCAGCCGCTGTTCTTGGTAGAAGGTGTGGGCAAGGTGATTCGGGCATAACGCATGGAAGCGTTAAGTATAAACGATGTTCCAGTGAAAGGAGTCCATTCTGTGTAGGATGAAATACCAAATATTTTACTTTTCAAAATGTTCTGAAAGGTAGAAACATCTTTACGATTCTGTTCATACAAGATACGACCTATACCATTGTTGGTAAATGAATAATAGGGACTTAATTGCAAAGTAAGTTTTGAAGTAACCAACATATACACAAGTTGTAGCTTTTGATTGCGACTGCTTCCTAAGTTTGCATTACCGAAAGAGACCGCCGTTGGTGTGCTAATGATGGCTGGATTGAGATAGCCGATGCCGGGTCTGTTGATGCTGGTATTATAGCTAAACTTCAGTGTTTGACCGTCGCTAATCTTGTATTGTAGGCTTGCTGATGGTACCCAGTCATTGAGATTAGCATGGTAATCAGCATTACTACCATCGGGATAGGATGCTTTCATGCGAGTAAACTCATATCTTAAACCTGCACGAGCAGCCCATTTGCCAGCGGTAAAGATATATGAGAGGTAGGCAGCAGCCACTTGTGCGTTATGCTTAAATTTGTTTTCCATGTCAGGGGTAGTCCCTTGATAGTCCATTAATGACGTACTGTTGTTGTAACGAAGGATATATTTTGTTCCACTTTCTATCTTATGGTGTTTTCCAAATGGTCGTACATAGTCAATCTGGAAAGTATGTTCTGTGAAGCGTTCACGGGTGTTCTCGTCGTAACTTGTATAGCTGACAGGGAAGTTTACCATATTGCTATATGTTTGACGAAAGATGGTGTGTGGTCGTGTGGCAGCCAACATATAAGAAAGCGTCAGGATTTCTCCATCTAAATGAGTCTTATGTTGATAGTCTAAACGTCCTCCAATATCAAGATGAGAGTAGCCTGGGGTAGTCATGTTATTGTCGAATTTGTAAATCAACTGGCTGTTCTTGTCCCATCTTTCATTTGTATATTGTGTGTTGGCATCGGCTTTATAGCCAAAAAAAGTGGTCGATGCGGTCAGCAAGTTGAGTGAGTCAATCTCGTAACTGGCACTGATATCACCGAAATGTATTGTTGCTGCAGTGCTGTTAGTCCCATATTCACGTTTTTGTTCGCCTGTCTTTACGTAGTTGTAAACCTCCTCTCTATTGTTCTCTGTTTGTTTTCTGCTTTGGTGCATGTAGTTATAATTGACGGTTGTCGTGAGCTTTCCCACCTTTGTTGTTAGATAAGTACCAAGCCTTGTAGAGCCGTGAGTGTCGACATCAGAGTTTACATTGCCTGATATTCCTTGTAGTTTAGTATTGCTCATCATGACGATGTTGAGGATAGCTGTAGTCCCTTCAGCATCATACTTGGCACCGGGATCAGTGATAACCTCAATCCTTTTGATCGTAGAAGCAGGTATTGCCTTGAGAATATCCTTAAGGTTCTGCCCTGAAAGACTTGGGTCAGGATGTCCGTTCCTATACACCTTAAAACTTGTAGAGCCTTGAACCCTGATGTTTTCTTGTCCGTCAACGGTGACAAGGGGTATTTTCTTGAGTACTTCTAAGGTCGTCTTCGTCTGTGCAGTCTTGTCATGCTGTACGTCATACGTTAGTTTGTCAATATCATTCTTAATAAGCTGGCGCCTTTGTGCTACGACGACTTCCTCCAACTTCTGTGTCTTTGTTGAGTCTGTTTTAGTTGTGTTCTGGGCTGGTAAGGCTGTTGCAGAGATGCAAGCAGTGAATAATAGTATTGATTTATTCCACATAGTCAAAGCATTAAGTTTATAGTTATCAATATGATGCAAATATATGTTTTTTCTTAATAAGTTGCAATTTATTTCAAAAGTATTTTTACATTCTTGTCTTTATGTCTCATAATTGACTCCTTTTTAGTGCTTTTTTCTTTATTAATATGCAAGAAAATTACAATGCAGAAATGCGCATAGTGTTCGGTTAGAAAGCAGATGGTCAAACAGAATGAATCCTCTTTTAATGTGTTGATTAATAGGGTTTTTATAATACTTTTTCCATATATGGTATGTCAATAGAGCCTTACCAAGGGTTTAATTTAACAACAAATCGCCCTGTTCCTGCCCTTAACTACTGACGTATTGAGGCTTAGCACAAGTGGTGTTGAGGCTCCGCACCAATGGTGCGAACGCTTCGCACGAGTGGTGCGGAGGAGTGAAGTCATGCAATATGCAGTTAAGATAAGAGCAGTTTATTGTTATAAAGGGCTTATTCTGCCCTAAGTAAACAAAGTTTATTATACTATTTCGTTCTATAATTCCCATCGAAACGAAGTGTTTTACGGAAACTTTTTGTAAATTTGCACATTAGTTATAATAGAAATAAGAATGGAATACAACTTCATAGACATTGAGAAGAAATGGCAACAGAAGTGGGTTGAGAATAAGACCTACAAAGTTGTTGAAGACGAGAACAAGCAGAAGTTCTATGTACTTAATATGTTCCCTTACCCATCAGGAGCCGGATTGCATGTTGGACACCCATTGGGTTACATTGCAAGTGACATCTATGCACGCTATAAGCGACTGAAGGGTTTCAACGTGTTGAACCCTATGGGATATGATGCTTACGGACTTCCTGCTGAGCAGTATGCCATTCAGACGGGTCAGCATCCACAGCTGACAACCGATACAAACATAGCTCGTTATCGTGAGCAGTTGGATAAGATAGGTTTCAGTTTCGACTGGGATCGTGAGGTACGCACCTGTGACCCACGTTATTATCACTGGACACAGTGGGCTTTCGAGCGTATGTTCGAGTCTTATTATGACTATAGATTGCAGAAGGCTATGCCTATTGAGGACCTTGTTCGCCACTTTGAGGAAGAAGGAACACTGAACCTTAACGTCGCACAGGGCGAGGAACTGATTTTCTCAGCACGTGACTGGTCGAGCATGGACGAGCAGGAACAGCAGGAGAAGTTGATGAACTATCGTATAGCTTACCTCGGTGAGACGATGGTAAACTGGTGTCCGGGACTCGGAACGGTGCTTGCCAATGACGAGGTTGTCAATGGTGTGAGCGAGCGTGGAGGCTATCCTGTCGTACAGAAGTTGATGAAGCAGTGGTGTCTTCGTGTGTCAGCCTATTCACAGCGATTGCTTGATGGATTGGAGACAGTCAACTGGTCTGACTCAATTAAGGAGACACAGAAGAACTGGATTGGTCGTTCTGAGGGTACAGAGGTTGAATTCAAATACCTTACACCAACTGGTGAGGGGCAGAAAGAGGGTAAGTTCACGATCTTTACCACGCGTGCTGATACGATGTTTGGTGTTAGCTTCATGGTATTGGCACCAGAGTCAGAACTCGTTGCAGAACTCACTTCAGAGGCTCAGAAGGCTGAGGTCGAGGAGTATTTGGCGTATGTAAAGAAGCGCACAGAGTTAGAACGTATGTCTGACCGTAAGGTGACAGGTGTCTTCTCAGGCTCATATGGTATCAATCCATTCACTGGTGAGCAGATTCCTATTTGGATTTCAGAGTATGTTTTGGCTGGATATGGAACAGGAGCGATTATGGCTGTACCTGCTCACGACAGTCGTGACTATGCCTTTGCAAAGCATTTCAACCTCCCAATTATCCCATTGATTGAAGGTGCTGACGTCTCTGAAGAGAGCTTTGATGCAAAGGAAGGAATCGTAACCAACTCTCCTGCTGCAGGAAAAGAGAGCATGGATGGTTTCTCTCTCAATGGTCTTACGGTGAAGGAGGCTATTGCCAAGACCAAGCAGTTTGTTACTGAGAAGGGTATCGGTCGTGTGAAGGTGAACTATCGTCTGCGTGATGCTATCTTCTCACGCCAGCGTTACTGGGGAGAACCATTCCCAGTCTATTACAAGCAGGGAATGCCTTACATGATACCAGAGGAGTGTTTGCCTCTCGAATTGCCTGAAATTGACAAGTATGAACCAACAGAAAGCGGCGAACCACCATTGGGTCGTGCAAAGGTTTGGGCTTGGAATGAGGCTGAGCGTAAGGTTGTTGAGAAGTCATTGGTTGACGATAAGACTGTATTCCCATTGGAGTTGAATACGATGCCGGGCTTTGCTGGTAGTTCAGCATACTATCTTCGCTATATGGACCCACACAATGACGAAGCACTGGTGGGCAAAAAGGCAGACGAGTATTGGCAGAATGTAGACCTTTATGTCGGTGGTACCGAACATGCAACAGGTCACTTGATTTACAGTCGTTTCTGGAATAAGTTCCTCTTCGACTGTGGTTGCAGTTGTAAGGAGGAACCATACGAGAAGTTGGTGAACCAAGGAATGATCCAAGGACGCTCTAACTTCGTTTATCGTATCAACTCTGACGACCACTCAAAGGCACCAGTCTTTGTCAGCTTAGGTCAGAAAGACAAGTACGATACTACTCCTATCCACGTTGATGTGAACATTGTTCATGCTGATGTACTCGACGTTGAGGCTTTCAAGGCATGGCGTCCAGAGTATAACAATGCTGAATTCATCTTCGAAGATGGTACATCATCATCAGAAGGTATCAACACCCAACACCCAACATCCGCCATCTACAAGTGCGGTTGGGCGGTAGAGAAGATGTCTAAGTCAATGTTCAACGTTGTCAATCCAGATGTGATTGTTGAGCAGTATGGCGCAGACACACTCCGTCTTTACGAAATGTTCCTCGGTCCTGTAGAGGCAAGTAAGCCTTGGGATACGAACGGTATCGATGGTTGTTTCCGTTTCTTGAAGAAGTTCTGGAAGCTTTATCAGCAGGAACTCAACGATGATGAGCCTTCAAAGGATTCATTGAAGAGCGTTCATAAGCTTATCAAGAAGGTGACAGGCGACATTGAGCAGTTCTCTTACAACACAGCTGTTTCAGCGTTTATGATTTGCGTCAACGAACTCGGACAGCAGAAGTGTGCTAACCGTGAACTATTGAAGAAGATGGTTATCGTCATCGCTCCATTCGCACCTCACATGGCAGAAGAGCTGTGGGAGCAGTTGGGCGGTGAGACAAAGAGTGTCTTCGATGCTGAATGGCCAGCATGGGACGAGTCTTATCTCGTTGAGAATGAGGTGCAGTTGACTGTATCTTTCAATGGTAAGGCACGTTTCCAGATGACTTTCCCAGCTGATGCAACGAAGGAAGATATTGAGAAGAAGGCTTTAGAAGACGAACGAAGCCAGCACTATATCGACGGTAAGACAATCGTAAAGATTATCGTTGTGCCGAAGAAGATTATCAATATCGTTTGCAAATAACTATTCAATAAACCATAGAAGAGGCTGTATGGAAACAGGGCTGCAGGTTCGTTTCTCTGACAGCGGTAATCTCCAACGGAAATGAAGTCCGTATATTAGTATCCACTACAGTCGTGTTTTGATACAGCCTCTTCGTCTTAACCATTCTAAGAGCCTATGACCATTGATCAACAACTCATCCGATCCGAAGCCAAAGATTACTTTTTCTTGACCATTGGCTTAATTATTTACGCTGCTGCCTTTACAGTTTTTCTAATGCCTTATGAGATTGTAACGGGTGGAGTGACGGGTATGTCTGCCGTAATCTACTATGCTACGGGTTTTAAGATTGAGAATACTTACATGATTATCAATATCTCATTGTTGATAGTTGCTCTGAAGATATTGGGCTTTAAGTTCTTGATGAAGACCATTTATGCCATCTTTGCCCTTTATTTCCTATTGATTTTTGCACAGGACTTGATGCCGAAAGATGCTGCGGGACACATGGTGAAGATGCTCGGTGAAGACCAAGCTTTTATGTCATTGATTATTGGGTGTAGCCTTACAGGTACGGGATTGGCTATCGTTTTCCTAAATAATGGTAGTACGGGTGGTACGGATATTATAGCTGCCTGTGTCAATAAGTATCATGATATCTCGTTAGGACAGGTCTTAATGGGTGTTGATATCTTGATTGTGGGTAGCTGTTTGTTCTTCCCGCAGTTTGGTGATGTCATGGAACGCTTGCATAAGATGGTCTTTGGTTACTGTACGATGTTCATCGAGTGTTTTATGTTAGACCACGTGATGAATATGAGACGCGAGTCAGTACAGTTCATGATCTTCTCTTGGAAACATGAGGAAATAGCCAAAGCAATTGTTGAGGAGACCGAGCATGCGCTGACTATCCTTGACGGACACGGCTGGTACACTGGTAATGATATGAAGGTTATCTGCTTGTTGGCAAAGCGTAACGAGAGTAAGACTATCTTCCGTATCATCAAGATGGTTGACCCAACAGCCTTCGTAAGCCAGAGTTCGGTGATTGGTGTCTATGGTGAAGGCTTCGATCAGATAAAGATTAAAGCTAAAAAGGAAATGAAAAAGCAGGAAAAGAAGTTGGCTGAAGCCATGAAAAAGCCTGCGAATGAAAAGAAATAAATAAGCAGAAGGGCTGTGTTCTGGCCGCTAATTAGTAGGGACGCACGGCTTGTGTGCCCACTGGCGATAAGCTTTTAAGGGCATACGAACCGTGCGTTCTTTTTGTTAGAGTAGGACTTGGAACTTTCAAATATAGCTTTTTAGCATTCTAAAAACGTTTTATAGAGATGAAAATAGTATTTGCAACGAATAATAAACATAAGCTCGAGGAGATTAAGGACATCCTTGGAAAGGAGTTTGAAATCGTTTCTTTGGCTGAGATTGGCTGTCACGAGGATATCCCTGAGACTGGAGCTACACTGGAGGAGAATGCACGTCAGAAGTCTTCTTACGTCGTTGAACACTATGGTCAGAACTGTTTTGCTGACGATACAGGACTTGAGGTGGAGGCACTCGGTGGTGAACCTGGTGTACATTCAGCTCGTTATGCAGAGGGAACCGACCACGATAGCGAGGCAAATATGCGTAAGCTATTGGCAAACTTAGAAGGGAAGGACAATCGTAAAGCCTGCTTTCGCACTATTATCTCGCTTATCATTGATGGTGTAGAACACCAGTTTGAGGGTAAGGTAGAGGGTAGAATCGCTACGGAGAAGCATGGTAAGGAGGGCTTCGGATATGACCCTATCTTCATTCCAGAGGGTTATGACAAGAGCTTTGCAGAGTTAGGTGAGGAGATAAAGAACCAGATTTCTCATCGTGCAAGGGCTGTAAAGAAGTTGGCAGAATACTTAGGAAGGCTGAAAGGATAAAAGAATAAAAAGGCTAAAGGGGCTTTTTAAGAGGGAAAGAGCTAACAAAGTAAAACCGTTAAAGCCCCCTTTTAGACTTCGATAAATACCCTTTCCGAATTATTTTCATGAAAACAAACATTTCTTTTCATGAAGAAAAATATTTCTTTTCACGACAAAAAGAATTTCTTTTCATGAAAATAATTTGTGGAAGACAGCTCCTTTGTTCTGCTTATAGGCTGATATAACGGCTGAAAAGGGCTGCTTTTGTTAGCTTGACAAGCCCTGATTCGAAGTTAAGTAGCCTATGTGTTATTTGTTTGACATTAGGAATATAACTATTTAATATCTGCTATGTTGTCTATTCTTCTCCCTGTTTACAATGTAATTGTGTAGCTTTGGTGACAGAGTTACAGCGTCAGTGCGTGGAATGTGGTACTGAATTTGAGATTATTGTAGCTGATGATGGCTCTTTGTCAAGCTCCGATAGTGTGTTATCACCCCCCGATAGCATAGCTGCCAGCCCTCTCCTCCCCTGCCCTTCCGCTGCTGTTAGGTCCCGTGCTACGAGGCACTGCCTCGTAGAAGAGAACCGAACGATAGAGAACCTACCCCATGTTCGCTATATTATCAGGGAAAAGAACGTGGGCCGTTCGGCTATTCGCAACTTCCTTGTATCGCAGGCTAAGGGTGATAGGCTGCTCTTTATTGATGGCGATTTGTCGTTGAATAACCCTTCCTTCATTCGCAACTATCTGCAGACAGAGGGAGATGTTGTAGTGGGCGGAATAGCCATTGGAGGTAATCCTGACCAATGGAAAGGCAACCTTAGATACCGTTATGAGCGGCAATGTGAAGCAATTAATACCGTTGAGAGCCGTCAAAGTCAGCCTTATCAGCATTTAGCAACAAATCTACTTGTACACCGTTCGGTCTTAGGTGAGAAGCCTTATGATGAGAACATCAGCCATTATGGCTATGAAGATGTACTCTTAGGCAAACGGTTCCAGCAGCAACAAGTGGCAATAAAGCATATAGATAATCCTGTACTCTTCTGTGATTTCGAGGATAACGCAAGCTATCTTGCTAAGACAGAAGAAGCTTTGCGCACGCTATTTACGTTCAGAAACGAATTGAAAGGCTACTCTCGTCTACTTGATAAAGCCGAGTGTATCGAGCATTTACACCTCTCTCCACTTTTCGTAACAGCTTATAAGCTATTTAATGAGCCTATAAAGAATTGCCTCTTAGGCAATAAACCGAAGGTTTTTTGGTTTAATATCTATAAACTGTTGTATTATTTACATTACACAAAGAACGCTATATGACAATAAAAAGATATTTCCTATCGCTTATTCTATTCTTTTCTCTTGTTGTAACTGCCCTTGCTGGTGGTGTAGGAACATGGAAGAATTATCTTGCTTACAGTGATGTACAGTGGGTTGAAGAAGGAAGTAACAAGTTGTATATACTTGCTTCCAATAGCCTTTATACTTATAACAAGAACGATCAGAGTATAAAGACCTACGATAAAGTCAATGGTTTGAGCGATACGGATATCCGTTTCATAGCTTGGAATAAGACTGCGCGTCGATTGGTTATTATCTATTCGAATAATAATATTGACCTATTAGACGATAGAGGTAATGTAACAAATGTGCCGGATTACTATCTAAAGACAACAATGGCAGACAAAACCATCAATGGAATTGATATGTCTGGCGTCTATTGTTACCTTTCTACAGGTTTTGGACTTGTCAAACTCAATGTTGCTAAAGCAGAGATAAGCGACAGTTATAACCTCTCTTTCCCTGTCAATTACAGCTATATTGAGGGCGGTTATATCTATGCTGCCAGCCAAAGTAACGGACTATATCGTGCTACCTTGTCTGCTAATCTCCTTGATAGAAATAACTGGACGAACGTAGGAACTTATGTAGAGCGTCCAAGAATAGCTGATGCAGCACTATTGGCACAGGCTAAAACACTTAATCCTGGCGGTCCAAAGCGCAACACCTTTGTATGGACTACCTTCCTTAATAACCGTCTTTATGGTACCGGAGGCATCTACAATCCGACCGTTAATAACTGGGAGAATCCGGGTATTGTACAGGTGTTACAGGGTGATGATTGGGACTTCTTCGAAGACAATCTCTCGACTCGTACGGGTTATCCTTATATAGGAACAAAGGCGGTAGCAATAGATCCTCGCAATAGTAATCATGTGTATGTAGGAGCACGAACAGGCCTCTATGAGTTTATGTCTGGTAAGATGGTAGCCTTCTATAATAAGGATAATAGTATCCTTCAAGGAGCCATAGACAGAGGCAGAGAACTGGGTAATGATTATGTACTTGTCTACGGATTGGCTTACGATAGAGAGGGGAATCTATGGGTACTCAATAACCAAACGAAGAAAGAAAACCTAATTCGTGTGTCGAAAGATGGGCAGATGACATCCTTCAGTAAGCCTGAACTGATGAAAGATGGTGTAGGACTCTCAGGCTTATCACAGATGCGTTTGGACAGTCGTAACCTCCTTTGGTTTTGCAATGATTACTGGATACAGCCGGGACTATTCTCTTATGACCCTAAGAATGATAAGCTCAAAGCTTATACTCGCTTTGTGAATGAGGATGGTTCTAACGTAGATATTACAGCTGTTCACTGCTGGGCAGAAGACTTAGACCATAATATTTGGGTGGGAACAACGGCTGGTCCGATGCTTCTTCAGCGATCTCAAATGAACGAACAGGATAACTATCGCTTTGTACAAGTTAAGGTTCCACGTAACGATGGAACCAATCTTGCAGACTATCTTCTCGCTGGTCTTGATATTACTGCAATATCGGTTGATGGCGGAGGACGTAAGTGGTTTGGTACGAAAGGTACTGGTGTCTACCTCATTAGTGCGGATAATATGACACAGTTGCAGCATTTTACGACTACAAATAGTCATCTGCTGTCTAATAATATTCAGTCTATTTCAATCAATGATGCCACTGGAGAGGTGTTCTTTGCTACTGATAATGGTCTCTGTTCCTATATGAGTGATGCTACAAAGGCTGTAGACTCACCTAATGATGAGACCACATACGCCTATCCAAACCCAGTAAAACCAGGTTATACAGGTCCAATCACGATTGTTGGTTTGTCACTGAATGTAGATGTAAAGATTGTAACAACGAATGGAGTTCTTGTCGCAGAAGGTACCAGTAATGGTGGTTCTTTCGTCTGGGATGGCAAGGATAAGAACGGAAAACGTGTTGCATCGGGGGTTTATATGGTGCAGGCAGCTGACGAAAACGGTGATAATGGCACTGTTTGTAAGGTTGCAGTGGTTAATTAATAGAGGCTATGAAGACAAAGGTAGGACGTAATCCATCCTTTTGGATACTACTGACAGCTCCGTTGGCATTGCTGTTGCTTTGTCAACTCCAGCCTACCTTTGACGACTGGACGTACTATACTGTACCGCAGAGGGAGCCTCTTACGCTTCAAAGTCTACTTCCTGACGGCAATTATTGGCGCCCTTTTGATGTACTCTTTGGGCATCTTCTCGGACTTAATTACCGACTTTTTCCCTTCTTAAACCATCTTTTTATCCTATTAGGGCATATCTTAAACACATGGTTGGTATATAGGATTCTGCAATGGTTTAGGGTTAGTACGTTGTCACGCAACCTATCCGTCGTTTTCTTTTATTTGTCGTCAGGCACTTTGGGGACGGTCCTAAATATTGATTCCCTAAACCAAGTCTATTCGCTTCTATGGGGACTTCTTGCCTTATATAGCTACATCAGTCTGTCTGGTTATCGAAAGTTTATGCTGTGGTTGTTGTGTGCTTTGCTTTCGGTCTTTGCTAAAGAGTCAGGCTACATTTGGTTTGTTTGCCCACCATTCATCGTATGGAGCATAGGAAAGAACGTTTCAATTATGTTATCAAACATCTTCTTTGTGCCTGCCTTGTGTTTGTTCTCTATCTTGTTATCCGTGTTTTGCTGACAGATAGCTTTCATATGGAAGACAATGTGTACATGGAGTTAACTGCAACAGGACTTCTACGCAACCTCGCTTTGTTATTGGGAATAACTTTCTACCCTATTGATTATGCCAGTCTTATTCATCCACAGCATCGTCATCTCGTTGTTGTTGCAATCACAGGAGTCCTTCCCCTACCCTTTCTTTGGCTTTTATTGCGTTCCTATAGATGGCAGAAACCGCTCGTAATTCTGCTTTTATCCTTCTTTATTGGGGCTTTCGTCAATCTGATGACAGTCTTCTCTGTGATGCACTGTTATGCAGTTCTGCCCTTTGTAGCACTGATGATTGCCCTACTCTGCGAACGAATCAAGAACAAGAAGGTATTGATAGTCTCAGCATTGCTCTATCTTTTGACAGCCTCCTTCAGCCTACTCCATCACGGCTATGCCTCTTTCCTATCAGGTAAGATGGGCGAACAGATGGCAAAGAGTATTGTTAGCCAATGCGATCGACCAGTAAACAAGGTGATGGTGATACATTTAGACAAAGGAGAAACGAAGTATTCTTCCTTCTGGGTGATTCCTTTCGAGGCTTTTGGTTGGGGTTATTCCGTTCTTCAACAGACAGGTTATCAATGGCCTAAGACCATTATTAACGAAGAGATAACAAACAGAAAGCAGTTGAAAGCTTTGCTTCTAAAGGCAGAGAAAGCTGGCTGTGATGGTGTATGGTATGCTGAAGATGACCAAGTAAAACGGATAAAATGAAATAAAAGATAGCTGAAATCTCCTTTCTCCATGTGTTTGCTACTCTCTTGGTAGTACTCGGGCACTCTTTTTATCAGACAAATAGTCTGATAGTTGATTGGATGTATCAGTTCCATGTACCCCTTTTCTTTTTCGTATCAGGTTATCTTTTCAATGTATCAGTAAACGGAAAACCGCTACAACCTCATATCTTTCTAAGTCGTAAAGCAGTTCGCTTGCTACTTCCTTACTTTGCTTTGAGTACCCTACTCTTTGTTCCAAAGGTTCTTTTATCGCAGTTTATGGTGCGCCCGATACAAGCCAGTTGGAGCGAATACGTGTTGATGCTCATCTATCCTTACCGCAATGTTAACGGTTCCTATTGGTTTTTACCCACTTTATTCTTGCTCTTTGTTTTTGCAGTGATTGCCCTTTTCTTTTTGCAGCGACTGCAACATAGAACTTCGCTTGCTGTTACTACTCTTTTACTTACTCTACTTGCTCTGGCAAATATCTCCCTTCCTTTCTCTCACGACACACTTTTTAATGTCGTTGGAGTAATTCATTATGCTTTTTATTTTGCCTTAGGTTACTTTGTATTTAGCTTTGGTTTGATGCGCTTTCTCGATAAAAGGAAAACAGCCATCTTAGTCTTCCTATTTACGTTTGTAGTATCAATTATCGGTCTACGCGTAAATAAAAGCCCTCTTATGGATTTATTCTTTGCAATAGATGGTATTCTAATGTCAGTTGCTTTGGCACGCTTATACGCAAAATATGAGCTTCGTTTCCTTAATCACCTCTCTCCTACTTCTTATACTATCTATCTTTATCATGGAATCTTTCAAGCATTGAGTTTACAAATACTCATGCGATTCACCCATTTTGATATAGGTTTTTATATTATTCTCGCTTTCTTATCAGGCGTTTATGGCTCTTTCTTGGTCTATAAGCTGCTTTATGGTTATTGTAACAGCCGTTTGGGTCGAACCTTGGCATTGATTTCTGGTATTTCTGTTTCTTAGTAGATAGTAGGCTATATTGGCTGAAAAGTAGTCTTAATAAGCCTTTAGAAGATTCTTTCTTCTCATTTTCGACCGATGTTTTGATGCTCAGCACATGTCGTGTTGACGGTCCGCACCAATGGTACTGATGGTTCGCACCAATGGTGCGGAGCGTTATCTATTACCGAATTGATATAATAAAAACACCCTCGTCAATCCTATCTTTAAGATAATAGGGGATAGATGAGGGTGCTTGTCGTATGGATAGGTTTTATTAAACCTGTTCTTTCGTATCCTTTGTTTCTACTGACCCGAGTTGAGAAGCTCGTCAGGTAGTGAGATATCAAGACTGCGAGCGCGTTCGGCATTACGTCTCTTTATCTTTCGTTGCGCATCAGCCTTCTGCTTTGTTATAGCTGCAGGCTTCTGCTTGTAGAGTGGGAGCAGACGTGGATTCCACGTTCCCTGTACATCACGCTTAGCCTTACACTCGATAGCCTTCGGATAATAATAAACGGCTTCGGGCTGTCGTTGGGTTGCATAATCACCCGTATCCCATTTTCCGTTGTCGTTATCATCGACGATAAGGCGTAGATAGTAGTTGCCCGGCTTGATGTAATGGAAGGTTGCTTGGTTGTTCTTTGCGTACGCCTCTTTCACTGGTTTGTCGCTTTCATTAAGCAACTGCAATAAGCAGTTCTTACCTTCCATGTTCTGTAAGGTCATTATTAGCGTACCATACTCGTCCATTGATGGGATACGAACGCCCTGCTTATACTTTGCAGAAACCTTACCATAGATGTCTGTAAAGGCTGCAGAATCAACCTCAACACTGTATTCATGTCCTGGGTCCCATGCACTTACCAACTTCAAAGAGCGCGGTTTTCCAGGTTCAGCACCGAAGGTGTATTTCGCTCGATACCACATAGAGTCTATCTTTTCGTAAAGATGTATCTTGGACGTATCCGTCTTTGCAATTGGGGTGGGGAGTTCGAATGTTGGGTTTTGGTCAGGATCCATTTGCGAAGGAACATTATATCTGACCTCCAAAGGTGTGACAGGCATTGTTGTTTCAAACGCTTTTCCACGTTCTTTTGCCTTCTCTTGCTTCTTAACCCATTTGTCGTATTCCTCCTGCTGGCGTTTTAAACGCTTTGCGTAAGGCACCTTTGAGAGTATCTCCAACGTATCTGTCTTAGGGACAAGCTTACCTGCACTGTCTGTCATGTTATAAAGCATCTGCATTCGCAGTGTGTCTTGGTTGACGAGGGCAGTATCACGCAGCCAGTAGATAATCGTATCTTGGTTCAGACTTGGCTCTGTTATAAACGCATCTTTATCGTTGAAATTGAGTCCTGTAATCTGTGGAAGGTCGGCATCACCATAGCTGAAAAAGAGCGTAAAGTGGTTTGGTTCCTTGCGTTCAGACTTGAGGAAGTAGCGGTCTGTTTGTGTAGGTGTAAAGGAATTCAGTACCACATCATCTGGGAGGAAGTGGGTGTAAGGTACCTGTTTGATATCCTTGATGTGCAAGGAGTCAATCCATAGCGTGTCTTGTCGTATGTCTGGCTTCCATGATGGCATGATGACTTCGGGCGTGAAGCCAACTTCTCGCTCTTCTGATTGTACATATAGTTGCCGTCCATGTCCTGTAGTGCATAGATACGATAGTCACCCTTGGCAACACCTCGTATGCTGAAATGACCACGACTGTCGGTACGTGAGACACGAAGCATTGGTTGTTTCTGGAAAGCTGTATCGTTCTGATTGCTGTAAAGGCCCACGAGAATACCCTTTACAGGCTCTAAATTCTCAGCTTCTAACACATAACCAGCCACTTCGAGTGTATCGATATGGTCGCCAGTAGAGAAACTATAGGTGTAGTTTCCTAATGGGTTACCCTCGTTGTTGTCTGTGATAGCGTCAGAGAAGTCGATGGTATAGGTGGTGTTAGGCTGTAACTTGTCTTGTAAACTTACTGTGATACGTTTACCAGTAGCCTTAATTTCAGGAGCTTCAATCTGTGGGGGAGAGACAACAACCTTCTCTGATGCGTTCTCCAACTTGATGAACTCGTTGAAATAGATGTTCACCTTCTTACTGTTTACGTCGGTTGCTCGTTCAGTAGGGGAGGCACCTAACACTCTTGGTGGCGTTTCATCGTACCATCCACCGTCAGGTTGTCCCATCTTGGCACAAGAAGAAAGCACAACAACTAAGAGGGTAAAAAGGTAGAATGGTAAAACACGTTGTTGGTAAAACACCGAAAGGCAATGGCTGACCTTAGCTGAAAGTCATCCTTTCCACCCATTACTCCTTGGCAATATCTTTGTCTTATCTTCTTCATATCGCTGTTTTACTTTTTTACCCTTTTACTTTTTTATCCTTTAAAGGTGGTTTATTCTTTTACCGTCTTCCGTCCTTACTGGTTCATACTCAGCAATTCTTCTAAGTTGTTACGGCTGTTTGAAAGTCGTGGAATCTTGTGTTGACCACCGAGTTTACCCTTTATCTTGAGCCAGTCATTGAAGAGGTCTTTGCGTGCAACAATAATCTCAAGTGGCTGAAGAGTAATGTTATGGAAGCGTTTTGCCTCATAATCAGAGTTGACTTCCTGTAGTTTATCATCGAGAACCTTAGCAAACTCCTCAAGTGAAGATGGGGCTTTTGCAAACTCAATGAGCCACTGATGACGGCATTTAGCCTTCGCATCCATATACATTGGGGCTGCGGTATAATCTGATATCTGCGCTCCTGTGGCCTTGCAGGCTGCTTCAAGTCCCTTCTCAGCATTGTCCATGATAAGTTCTTCACCAAAGGCATTGATGAAATACTTGGTTCTACCAGTGATAACAAACTTATAAGGATTAGTCGAAGTGAACTGTTATTGTGTCTCCAATCTCATATCTCCAGAGGCCGCAGGCAGTACTGATAAGCATTGCATAGTTGCGTCCTATCTCCACACCTGACAATGGAACAATATTCGGATGTTCGCTCTCAAACTCGTCCATAGGTAAGAACTCGTAGAACACTCCATAGTCGAGCATAAGCGACATACTACTATCTGTTGGGTCGTCTTGTATACCGAAGAAGCCCTCAGAGGCGTTGTAAGTCTCCATATAGTTCATGCCCTGCTTGGTAATGAGCTGTTCATACTGTTCACGATAAGGCGTGAAAGCAATACCACCATGGAAGAATACCTCTAAATTAGGCCATACCTCCTCTATATGTTTCTTACCACTCAGCTCCATCACACGTACCAATACAGATAGCATCCACGATGGAACGCCTGATATATTAGTGATATTTTGGTTCAGTGTTTCGTGTGCAATTCGGTCGCGTTTTACCTCAAAGTCGCTCAGTAGGGCAGTACTTTTCTTAGGTACGCGACATAGATTTACGAGTGGATTAATATTCTCTATGAGGATGGCACTGAGTCACCAACAAGCGAATTATACAGGTTATAATTTGGAGAATGACTACCACCTAAGATGAGACCCTTACCGTTGAAGAGTCTACTTTCTGGATGATTGCTAAGGTAGTAAGCGATAACATCCTTACCACCTTGATAATGAATTGTCTGTAATCCCTCGTGAGAAACAGGAATAAACTTACTCTTATCGTTGGTTGTACCTGATGACTTGGCATACCATCTAACCTGTCCTGGCCATAGAATATTACGTTCTCCGTGGCGCATACGGTCGATGTCACTCTTCAATTCTTCGTATGTGTTGACTGGAATATTCTGTACAAAGTCCTCGTATGACTTAATTGTTGAGAACAGGTGTTTACGACCGTATTCGGTGTCTTTCGCCCGCTCAACGAGGTATTGCATGACTTCCCGCTGGATAGCCTCTCCATCCGTGACGTAGCGTTCAAGCTCCCTGCGACGCGGCTGGAAGTACAATTTGTTTACTATCTTAGTAAGACTCATTCAAATTTCTCTGGTTGATTAAATTGCAAAATTACGCCAAAAAAGCTAAATGGATAGCCTTTTTCTATATTTTAACACTGCTTCTAAGCCCTTGAAAGGCTCTTTTTCAGTATTCTCTGCATGATAGATGATGGATTCTTTCACCCTCTTTTGACTTCTACTTTTAGCCCTCTTTCTAAATTATTTTCATGAAAATAAATATTTCTTGTCGTGAAAATAAATATTTCTTTTCATGAAAATAATTCTTTTTCTTCATGTAAATAATTAGCTTAGTCGGGTAGGGTAGTTATTTACTCATACTTTTTACTAACTTTGCAGTTCATCTCTTCGATTTCTATTTGTCCTTATAACGCTTTTAATTGATGCTTTATAAATCGGAATCTACCCTTGTTTTCGCACTTGTTATCTAATTATAGTCTATTTAATATTAAATTATAGTCTATAAAATAATCATCAATAGATTCTCTATCTATCCTCATCCCTCTTTTTATTTGCACTCCCTTCCCTTCGGAGGGGTAGGGGGAGGCTTCTTCTTAATATTAAATTATAGTCTATAAAATAATCATCAATAGATTCTCTATCTATCCTCATCCCTCTTTTATTTACACTCCCCTCCCTTCGGAGGGGTTGGGGAGGCTATTCGGAGGGGCAGGGGGAGGCTTCTTCTTTTTTAATGTGCTTCCAACCAGTTCTTGCCCCATCCGGCATCAGCTATCAATGGGACATTTAGTGGATAAGCGTTCTGCATCTCCTCGATAACAATGCGTTCCACCTGTTCACGCTCTTCAGGGAAGACGGAGAAGTTAAGTTCATCATGCACTTGGAGAATCATCTTTGAGCGAATACCTTCTTTCTTAAAGCGTTCCCAGATACGAACCATTGCCACCTTGATGATATCTGCCTCTGTTCCTTGTATCGGTGCATTGATGGCGTTACGCTCAGCAAAACCACGTACAGTAGCATTACGGCTGTTAATATCAGCAAGATAGCGACGACGATGGAAAAGTGTTTCGGCATAACCCTTGGCTCTTGCCTCTTCTTTTGCATGTTCCATATAGGCTTGTACCTTTGGGAATGTGCGGAAATAGCCTTCTATCAGCTCTTTAGCTTCACCATTTGGAATGTCCATACGCTGGGCAAGTCCATAGGTCGTAATACCATATATAATACCGAAGTTGGCTTGTTTAGCCTTCTTTCGCTGTGCGTCAGTCACCTTATCTATATCTACATGCCATATCTTTGCAGCTGTTGCACGGTGGATATCATGACCCTCACGGAAAGCCTCCATCATATTCTCGTCTTCAGAAAGATGTGCCATAATACGCAACTCTATCTGACTATAATCTGCAGAAAGAATAGACAGCCATCTTCTGGAATGAAACACTTACGTATCTCCTTACCATCATCCGTACGCACAGGAATATTCTGTAAGTTTGGATCACTCGAAGAGAGTCGTCCAGTGGCTGTAAGTGCCTGATTAAACGATGTATGAATATGTCCAGTACGTGGATTAATCAGCTTTGGAAGGGCATCTATATAAGTGCTAAGAAGCTTCTTCATACCTCTGTAATTGAGGATGTTACGTACGATAGGACTCTTGCTTTCAAGGCTCTGCAGCACCTCTTCACTTGTAACATACTGTCCTGTCTTTGTCTTCTTAGGCTTATCCATAATTTGCAACTTACCAAAGAGGATGTCACCGACTTGTTTTGGGCTTGAGATATTGAATTCTTCTCCAGCCTCCTTATATATTTCCTGCTCGTATTGTTTCATACGTTCAGTGAATATCTTTGACGTATCTTGCAGTGCTTCAGTGTCTAAGCATACGCCATTTAGCTCCATATCAGCTAATACACGTACCAAAGGCATCTCTATATTCCAGAAGAGTTCTTCCACTCCAAGCTCCTTTAAACGTGGTTCAAGTACGTTTTTCAGGCGCAAAGTGATGTCGGCATCCTCTGCAGCATACTCATAGATGTCAGTAGGGGAGAGGTCGCGCATATTCTTCTGCTTCTTTCCTTTCGGACCGAGTAGTTCTTCAATGTGAATGGTTTGATAGCCGAGTAGTGTCTCGGCCATGTAGTCCATATTATGATGTAGTTCTGGTTGGATGAGGTAGTGGGCTATCATCGTGTCGAACATCTTACCCTGTAGTGTTACTCCATATCTGGTTAACACTTCATAGTCATACTTAATGTTCTGTCCGATTTTCATTATTTTGTCGCTTTCATACAGCGGTTTGAATATCTGAACGATTTTTAACGCCTCTTCATAGTTGGCTGGTACGGCAACATAAAAAGCCTTCTTTTCTTCAACCGAGAAGCTCAAACCAACCAATTCAGCACTAATTGCATCCGTAGAAGTGGTTTCTGTGTCTATACTTACAGATTCTTTTGTAATAAAAAAGTCACAAAGCTGACGTAATTCTTCCTCATTTTCAACGAGTTTGTATTCATGTTGGGTCGTTTTTATGCTCTCAAATTTCGCATTTTTCGGCTCATCTGACTCGTTGGTCGTGTTTTCTGCAAATAAATCAAGCTGATTATTGTCAGTTTTTGGCTTTGATTCACCTTTGTTAAGAAACTTGTTAATAAGTGTCTTAAACTCTAATTCCTCAAATATTGCACGCAATTTGTCTCGTCAGGTTGCTCAACCTTGAGTTCATCCAAGTCAAGTTGCATTGGAACGTCTGTTCGGATCGTTGCGAGGAACTTTGACATTTTTATGTCTTCGACGGCATTTTCAACTTTTACACGTAGTTTACCCTTAATCTCATCAGTATGTTGAAGCATATTGTCAATACTTCCAAACTGATTGATTAATTTGGCAGCCGTCTTCTCACCAACACCAGGACAACCAGGAAAGTTATCTGCTGAGTCGCCCATCAATGCCAATAGGTCGATGACTTGGGCTGGGGTAGGGATGCCATACTTTTCTCCTACCTCCTTTTCTCCTAATATCTCGTAACCGCCACCATGGCGAGGACGATACATAAAGACGTTAGGACCAATGAGTTGACCATAGTCTTTATCAGGTGTAAGCATAAAAGTATCGATTCCATCGGCTCCAAAGCGAGTTGCTATAGTACCGATAATATCATCTGCTTCGAAGCCATCTACCTGTAGAATAGGAATATGCATCGCCTCAAGCACTTGCTTGATAAGTGGGACAGAAAGCTTGATATCTTCGGGTGTTTCCTCACGTTGCGCCTTGTATTCGGGGAAGGCGTCATGGCGAAAAGTCTTTCCATGATCGAAGGCTACACCAATATGCGTTGGTTTTTCCTTTGTAAGAACCTCGTTCAGCGTGTTGCAAAAGCCCATAACAGCAGATGTATTCAAGCCCTTAGAGTTGATACGTGGACTTTTGATAAATGCGTAGTATGAACGATAGATGAGCGCATAAGCGTCAATAAGGAAGAGTTTTGCCATAACTAATTATTCTATTTTTAGCTGTAAAATTACTAATTTTCTTCCATAATCTCCGATAAAATGAGTAAATTTGTATCAAATTTAAAGTCAAAAATGGATACTCTTTCACTCATAAAACAGCCGATTGAGACAGAATTAGGCGATTTCATCGACCTTTTTAATCATGCTCTCGACCACGAAGATGGCTTGTTGCGTACGGTTTGAACCATATCAAGCAACGAGCAGGGAAGCGTATGCGTCCTATTCTCATCCTTCTGATGGCTAAGAACTTTGGTAAGGTTTCTGAAGCAACACAGCATGCGGCTGTGGGATTGGAGCTTTTACATACGGCTTCACTTGTGCATGACGATGTCGTTGATGAAGCGGCTGCTCGCAGAGGGCAGGCGAGTGTGAATGCTGATTATGATAATAAGGTGGCTGTATTAGTGGGGGATTACGTGCTTTCAACTGCCTTACTTCATGTTAGTTACACGCACTCAGAGATTATTGTGCGTTATCTTGCAGAGTTAGGTCGTACGTTGAGTGATGGTGAAATTCTTCAGTTGTGGAATATTCAGAATAAGGAAATCACCGAAGAGGTTTACTATAAAATCATTGAACGTAAGACAGCTGCACTCTTTGAGTCATGTGCTGCTATTGGTGCTGAGTCGGCTAATGCAAGCGATGAGGAGGTTGAAGCGGCAAGACTCTTTGGCAAACACCTCGGAATTGTCTTTCAGATTCGTGATGATATCTTCGATTATTATGACTCTGAGGCAGAAATTGGTAAGCCAACGGGTAACGATATGGCTGAAGGAAAGCTCACTTTACCAATCATTTATGCGTTGAATTCGACGAAAAATGAGGAGATGCTTGCCTTAGCTCATAAGGTGAAAGCACATGAGGTGACACGTGAAGAAATCGATAAATTGGTAGAATTTGCTAAGGTTAGTGGCGGTATTGAATATGCTGAGCGTCGTATGTGGGACTTCCATGCTGAAGCACAGACTTTCCTTGATAAGTATGTTAAGGATGATAGTATTCGTTCTGCTCTCCAGACTTACCTTGATTATGTAATTAAAAGGAAGAAGTAATTGCACCGTTTTTGTGCTAAAAACTCCCTTTTCATCGTGAGATTGATTAATTTTTGTGATGATAACGACAGTTTCTCTTTATGATGATGGTTTATCCATCACATAAGGAGAAACTCTTTTTTATGTCTTTTATTGACTTATTCTTTATCAATGTCATGCGTTGTTATGTTACATATTACTCGTGTTATGGCTTAGCACCAATCGTGCGGAGCGTCCGCACATATGGTGCGGATGCCCCGCACCATATGTGTTTATGTTGTTTTACCTCACAATAACACTACTTATAGGTTATCTTTTGCCCTTATAACGATGGCTTCTAACCATAAGTTGATTGATTTATAGATACCATGTGAATACTGTTTATTTTATTGTTTTGGAGTACTTATAGTTTTATGTGAGTATAAGAGACATTTTTCAGTATTTATTAAGTTCATAATTTTGTGTTTTTCTTTCCGTTTATTTTGCTTCATGGAATCGTCTTTTCCAGCCTTTTTAATAAAGTGTTTTATAAATATAGATTATATAATATTTAAAAATAGATTATATTATGAAATTTACTCAGAATTATCTTACTCTGAGAGAACGTCAAATATGAGATGTTTTCATGAGTTTATATTGAAAAAGGGACATACAATGTGTATGTCCCTTATAGGTTACTTTTGTTTTATTTTATCAGCATCAGCGTTCTAATTTTTTGTTACTGATGGCTGAAAAGTTTAGAAGAACTTAGTCTCTGTGCCAATGATTTCACTTAACAAGAGGTTGGTAAGACGGCTTGTACCCATGCGGAACCAGTAGTTTGTGAGCCATTTCTCGCCTAAGACCTCCTTAACAATGGTATAGTAGATTACTGCATCCATGACAGTATTGATGCCACCAGCAGGCTTTAAACCAATCTGTATACCTGTCTTATCATAGTACTCCTTGATAGCCTGACACATAACATATACAGACTCTGGGGTTGCGCTAATCTTCTCCTTACCTGTACTTGTCTTTATATAGTCGGCTCCTGCGTACATGGAGAGCAGGGATGCGGTCTTGATAGCACTTGCATTGCCAAGATCGCCAGTCTCAAGAATCACCTTCATAGGAACGTCTCCACACACTTGTTTAAGTTCGTTGATAGTGTCGCAAACGCCCTCGTAATCGCCTGAAAGGAACTTACCTACAGGCATAACGATGTCGATATGAGTAGCTCCGTCCTTGATTGCAAGGGCTGTCTCGATGGTTTTCACCTCTAAGAAAGTCTGTGAAGAAGGGAAGTTGCCTGTTACATTTGTTATGTCAACACCGTCTACTTCAAGACTGTCTGCCATCAACTTTGTGAAGCAAGGGTAAGCGCAGAGGGCTGCAACATGTGGTAAATCAGGATATTCAGAATCAAAACGGTTTACTTTCTCAACCATTTCTAATACCTTTTCTTCTGTGTCTGTAGTGCTAAGCGTGGTAAGCTCAACGCTACCTAAAAGGAATTTCTTGACTTCAAGGTTGTCGTTCTCTGATACTTTTTCCGCAATAATCTTCGTCACGGCAGCCTTAACTTCCTCGTCAGTGATGTTGAGGTTGTACTGTGATAAGGCTTGTTCGTACTCGCTTTTTTCGACGATTCCAACGGCTTTTTGTGCCTGGATGTCTTTTGAAACAGTGTCTTTAATTGTTCCCATGATTTGTTTTTATTATTTTGTTTATTTTTATTTCTTCGTAGAGTGAGGATAGGGGAGGAGCATACTTTTATTCTTTACTACTTCTGTTGGTTAGTCCTATGCGTGAAGCATCGTCTTTTTCTGCTATCAATTTACCCTCTCTTTTCCTCCAACTTACCTCTTATTTGAATATTATAGACTATTTTATGTCATTAAATAGTCTTATTTTAATTTAGGATTATTCTTGTGTCTATCTTTATCGCGGTTGGTTTTCTTGTCAAAACTCTTATGTAATTCTTCTGTGAGATTGACGCCAGTTTGGTTGGCAAGACAGAGTAGAACCCATAGAACATCAGCCATTTCTTCTCCCAAATTGGCTTTCTCACCCTCCTTGAAGCTTTGGTCTCCGTAGGTACGAGCCAATACACGAGCTAATTCTCCTACCTCTTCTGTGAGGCAAGCCATGTTGGTTAATTCGCTAAAATAGCGTACACCGTTTTCTTTTATCCATTTGTCAACGGCTTGTTGTGCTTCTTCTATTGTCATTGTTTTCGTTTTCCTTATTTGATTGTTACATGTTAAACGTAGGTTATTTGCAGCTAAAAAGTCTATATATGGTCATAGGCTCTGATAGCATTAATGATAAAATATCATCGATTTAATCGCTGTTTTCGGCTGTTTGTCAGGTTTCTAAGTCCTTTTAAAGTGTTCTGTAAGGATGATTGATATGAACGTTATGTTGTCTATTCCTTGTTCTTTGTATCCATACAGATTGTTACAGGACCATCATTGAGGAGTTCTACTTTCATGTCTGCACCGAACTCCCCTGTGCCTACTGGTTTCCTCATAGCTTCGCTTAGAGCGTCACAGAAACGATTATAGAGTGGAATTGAGAGTTCGTGTGGGGCTGCATGAATCCAGCTTGGACGGTTCCCTTTCTTATAGCTTGCCATAAGTGTAAACTGTGAAACAACGAGAATTTCGCCATTAATATCCATGATGCTGCGGTTCATTACGCCCATTTCATCGTCGAAAATACGCAAACCAATGATCTTCTTTACCAACCAGTTGATATCTTCTTCAGTATCGTCTTTACCAATACCTAATAGGATAAGGTATCCTGTACCAATAGAATACTTTTCCTGCTGATTGATAGTAACAGAGGCATGGCTAACACGTTGTATTACAATTCTCATATCGCAAATGTACAATATTTATTTTAATTAGTTACTGATTAGCGTGGAAATAATTATAGACAATAGTTGCTTTGCTTGCTCCTATTACTTCTGTAAGTTCTTGTAAATCAGCTTCTTTTATGTGTTTTACAGTCTTCAGCTTCTTTAAAAGTGCATCCTTTGTCTTTGGTCCGATACCTTTTATGTTGTCTAATTCACTGTGTAGCTGTGTTTTAGAACGTTTATCTCGATGGAAAGAGATAGCATAACGGTGCACTTCGTCCTGTATTTGGGTAAGAACTTTGAAGAGTTCGCCCTTGATGTCGAGTGCTATTGTCTGCTGTGGGAAGCCGAAAAGAAGCTCGTTTGTGCGGTGACGATCGTCTTTGGCAAGTCCTGCAATTGGAATACTGAGGTGGAGTTCGTCTTCAACAACTTCTCTTACAACCTCCATTTGACCCTTTCCACCGTCAGTAATGATGAGATCGGGTAGGGGAGTTCCTTCTTCTTGCATACGGCGGTAACGTCGTCTTACCACCTCCAGCATGGACGCATAGTCATCAGGACCTACAACAGTCTTGATGTTGTATTTGCGATAATCCTTCTTAGATGGCTTCATTCCTTTATATACTATGCAGCCAGCAACAGCGTCAGAACCTGAGATATTTGAATTATCGAAGCACTCTATGTGGTAAGGAAGCTTCGATAACTTCAGCTTATCTTGGAGTTCTCGCATTAAACGCGTCTGTTTTTGTTCTGGATTTAGCTTTTCAGTCTGTTTTAATCGGTCGAACTTATACTGTTTAGCATTCATCTCAGAGAGTTCTAATAGATGATGTTTATCACCACGTTGTGGTATGAAGAATTCAGCACCCTTTACTTTAAAATCAAGTTCAAAGGGTACGATAATCTCTTTTGCGGTACTATTAAAGCGTTCACGTATCTCTGGAATGGCCTCATTTAGCAACTCTTCATCGGATTCATCGAGTTTCCTTTTGTATTCATAAGTAAAGCTTTGATTGATTGCACCATTAGTTACATGGATATAGTTAATAAACGCATTCTTTCTTGTATCATCACTTACAATAGTGAAACATCAACATCTGTAATCGTATGACTTACGATTTCGCTCTTTGCTGCGAAGTTATCGAGCGCTATATAACGCTGTTTACATAATTCAGCTTCCTCAAATCGCAATTCCTCCGCATATTTCTCCATTTCTTGTTTCAGAAGTTTCTGTACGTCACGTGTATTTCCTTTTAATACTTCTCGTGCTTGTTTTATCGCTTCTTGATAATCTTCATAACTTTGTTTATTGATACATGGTGCTCCACAGTTATGTAAATGATACTCTAAGCAAGGCTTATATTTACCCTGTTCGATACCTTCTTTCGTAATAGGGAAGCGACAAGTGCGCGGTTTGTATACCTTCTTAATGATATCAAGAATCGCATACATACTTCCAATATGGCTATATGGGCCATAAAAAGTACCATAACGTTTATTGATAGTACGTGTTTTGAATATACGTGGGAAATACTCATTCGTTACGCAAATACTTGGGTAAGTCTTACCATCTTTCAGCAATACGTTGTATTTAGGCTTGTATTGCTTGATAAGTTGATTCTCTATAAGAAGTGCATCTTCTTCTGTTTTGACCACAGAATATGAAATGTCATGAATCTTAGAAACCAATACCTTTGTTTTAAAACGGTCAACCTCTTTATGGAAATAGGACGACACACGTCGTTTAAGGTTCTTCGCCTTGCCAACATAGATGATTGTTTTCTCATTATCATAGAACTGATATGTGCCTGGTTTTTCAGGCATATTGAGAACAATGTTCTTAAGATAAGCAGTTCGCTTCAAGTTATCTTCTTTATTCATTTTGCGTAACTCCTTTGTATAAAGGGTTTTTAAAGCGTTTTGTTTCACGTGGAACACGAACGGTGCTTCGCGTTGGCACATATGGTGCTAAGGCTTGGCACGGTCGTTGGTGATCAAATCTTTATATCGTAGTGACGGTTTACAAGCCTCGATAATGTACTTTTAAAGAAAAGAGGAGCGACCCTTTGTGTGGGTTACTCCTCTTCTTTTTATATTCATTTCATTTCCTCTTTCCTATATAAAAAGGGTAGGGAGGAAAGGATCCTGTCACAGTCTTGCTGATTAGAATTGGAGTAAAGAAGTAATTTCAATATCCTTATCGAACTGGTCACGACTGTTAGGAAATTCCGAATGTAGTTCGATAATGAAGTTACAATACACCTTTTTAGGATTGAACTTCTTAACAAGGTCACATGCAGCTTTCATCGTTCCACCAGTTGCAAGGAGGTCATCATGGAGCAAAACAACGTCATTCTCGTTGATAGCATCCTTATGAATCTCGATCGTGTCTACGCCATATTCCTTCTGATAACTTTCCTGAATGGTCTCACAAGGAAGCTTGCCAGGCTTACGGCAAAGTACGATACCAGCACCCAAACGGGTGGCAACGGCAGAAGACATGACGAAGCCACGACTCTCGATACCCACAATCTTGGTCACACCCTTACCTTTGTAGAGGTCAACCATTTCGTCAGTAATTTCCTGAAGAGCTTCAGGTGACTTGAATAGGGTAGTCACATCACGGAAGTTAACACCCTTAATAGGCCAATCCGGGATACATCTCAGGTTGTCTAATAATAGTTCTTTATTCATTTTCAGTTTGTTATATAGTTTTGTTTTATGCTATTGTTTCACGTGAAACAGGCATCTTTTTAACCTTTAGGTATGCTCCTTTTATCCACGTGTTAGGACTTATTTGTCCAAAGAAAGTTATCTTCCCATGAGGACAAGCAGCACATTAATGTCGCTTGGGCTCACTCCTGGAATACGACTTGCTTGTGCGAGCGTCTCCGGTTGAATCTGTTCTAACTTCTGTCGGCACTCCGTTGAGAGGTCGTGTAGCTCACTATACTTGAAGTGTCCTTTGATTTTAATGTCTTCAAGACGTCGCATTTTCTCAGCAAATACACGCTCACGATCGATATAGCCTTTGTACTTTAGCTTGATTTCAGCAGCCTCAGCAATCTCTTCTTTACGGTTAGGCGAAGCCTCGATAGCCTCTTTAAGGCTTGGAATTACAGCCGAAAGGTTCTCAAAGTTGACCTGTGGACGTGCAACAAGGTCTACTATCTTCGTTGCTCCCTTGATAGGAGAAGTACCCAAATGCTCCAAGAAACCGTTTACAACTTCAGGCTTAACAGAAGTGTTGTTACAGAAGTCAAGAATACGATTGATATGCTCCTTCTTTTGCATCCACCAGTCATAACGGTCCTGTTTAGCTATACCTATGTTATAAGCACGCTCCGTCAATCGCGCATCTGCATCGTCTTGGCGTAAGAGAATACGGTATTCTGCACGCGAAGTAAACATACGATAAGGTTCATCAACGCCCTTTGTAGTAAGGTCATCAATCAACACACCGATATAACTCTCGTCTCTATTCATCACGAAAGGCTCCTTACCCGCACAGAGTAGGGCAGCATTGATACCCGCCACTAAGCCTTGTCCACCAGCTTCCTCGTATCCAGTCGTACCGTTCACCTGCCCAGCAAAGAACAAACCCTCGACGACTTTCGACTCCAAAGACTGCTTTAGCTGTGTTGGATCAAAGTAATCATACTCGATAGCATAGCCGGGACGATAGATTTTAGCGTCACGCAGGGCAGGAATCTTATGTATAGCATCCAACTGTACCTCCCAAGGCATACTTGAAGAAAAGCCATTCAGATACATTTCATTCGTGTCAACGCCCTCTGGTTCAAGGAAGAGCGGGTGGCTATTCTTATCAGGGAAGGTGACGAGTTTCGTCTCAATCGAAGGACAATAGCGTGGTCCTGTACTCTGAATCTGCCCATTGAATAGGGGAGAGTCAGCCACTCCACGTCGCAACACCTCATGTGCTTCCTCGTTCGTGTTACATGTCCAGCAAGGCAATTGTGGTAGATGACGATGCGGACCATAGAAAGAAAACTGATGATAATCCGTCTCTCCCGGTTGTGGTTCCATCTCATCAAAGTGTACCGAACGGCGATCAATGCGCACAGGCGTACCTGTCTTCATGCGATCAGCACGAATCCCATGGCGTGTAATGCTCTCCGTAAAGTTGTGAACAGCAGGCTCTGCACATCGTCCACCCTCCACCTTTCGCTTACCAATATGCATCAGTCCGTTAAGGAAGGTTCCCGCAGTGATAACCACTGTACGTGCATAGATATCAATACCCCATATCGTTTTGATACCCAACACCTTACCATTCTCTACCAACAGTTCGTCGGCTTGATCCTGAAAGATGTCGAGATTGTCCGTATGGTCGAGTATTGTGCGCCATTCCCAGATAAATTTACCACGGTCACACTGTGCTCGTGGACTCCAAACAGCAGGTCCCTTTGATCGGTTCAGCATACGAAACTGAATCGCTGTGGCATCGGTAACCAGTCCCATATAGCCTCCAAGAGCGTCTATCTCTCTGACTATCTGACCTTTGGCTATACCTCCGACGGCAGGATTACAGCTCATCTGACCGATTTTATTCATATCCATTGTTACCAAACAAGTGTTCGCACCCAAGTTGGCAGCTGCTGTAGCAGCCTCACAACCTGCGTGTCCACCGCCGATAACAAGTACATCATACTTGAATTTCATCGTCTTTTTACAAAAGTATAGGGGCATAATACCCCTAATTTATACCGACACAAAATTAAGAAATAAAATCGAATTATACCTATATAATAGATAGAAAAGTTCCTCTCTTAATTTCCCTTTTCTCTTAGTTTAGTAGCCAGGTGATGCCCAACCCAATGTTACTATATCGTGAGAACTCGTTGAAAGATATGTCGTAGAAAGTGTTTAAGTGCAGTCGTGGTGAAACCTTATAATCCACTCCGACTTCACTCATAAAGTTGAAGTGGCTGTCTTGTCCTGGTTTAGCCCAATCGTCCTGTCGTTTTGAGTTGTATCTATTATAGCTCTCAACGAAGAAACTCCACTTGTCAGTAGGCTGATAAGTAAGATTAGCACCGAAGAAAAGGTCGGGACTTTCCGTATCTCCGTTCCATTCTCCTCCCAAGTCATAACCTAAGGTGAACTTACTACTCAGCTCATTCTCGAACAAGAGGTGAGCTTGAAAGCCCAAATGCTTAGGTAGATAGTGTGCGTTACTACCGCCAGGGATGAGCATCGTACCCATAAAAGCAACCTTAGGAAGTATCTTTCCACCCTCATAAACCTTGATTTTCGTACCAATAGCGGCATTCGCAATACCTCCAAAATTCCCTTCAGGAGTATGGGTTATACATTCATCAATCTGTAGTCTTACCTCTGCCTGTGGAGTCAGTCCAAGACGAAACATAGATGTGTTGATAGTGAAAGTACGTGCGTGTCCACCGTTTCTTCTGTCCCATTCAAGTACGATACCAGTTTCCCAATCAATCTTTCCTGGTTTCATGATCCCGACACCAGTCGTAGCACCAGGGGCATCTGGAGAGAAATCTTCAGTGTCTTGTGCCATTGAATGTGCAGAGATGAACGTAAGGAGAGATAAACATGAAGTTCTTTTTAAACCACTTCTAAGATAGGCTATCATAGTCTTCTTTCTTTCTAATAATGTTGTTGTTTGTTTTAATGTGGATTACAGTCCCCTATTCGTAATCTTATCTTTTTACCCTCATCTTTCTATAGGGGAATGTTATATCAGCTACAAAGATACGCATTAATCGTTTGAAAATGCTTATTTTATAGTTAAAGTCTTCCTTATCTGTGAAAACCAATGGCGTTTTGCTATCTTTTTTACGACTGATAGCTACTCATTCCACCCCTTTCTATTGTCGTACTGATACTCCGCACATGATGTGCTAACGCTCCGCACATATTGTGCTAACGCCTCGCACGTGTGGTGCGGAGGCTCCGCACCCTATAAAGAGAGGCTCGTGTCGATGGATGAAATTCAACTTGTAAAAAGCAGTTGATGCTTCATAGTTATACAGGTTCGCATTCTTTGTTTATAAAGATAATATATACCTTTGCATGTTCGGAGATAATAATCAACATATGAAGCTAAATAATACGATAGAAGAAGGAAACGAAGAACGTACAGCCTTAGGCATTCTGCTCACGATAAGTTTTTGTCACCTGTTAGATGACACAATGCATTCGATGCTCCCAGCAATTTACCCGATGTTGAAAGATGAGTTTGGATTATCCTTCTTTCAAGTTGGAATCATAACGTTAGTACTACAGCTAACCTCTTCCATCATCCAACCTTTTGTAGGACTCTATGCCGATAAGCATCATGGTTGGTGGCAATTGCCTGTGAGTATGGTGTTCACGCTTATAGGAATCTTTATGCTTTCGTATGCCGATAGTTTCCTCGTCATCTTATTATCTGTATCATTGTTCGGCTTAGGCTCTTCTATATTCCATCCGCAAGGTTCGCAAGTGGCACAGCAAGCCTCTGGTGGACGCAATGGTTTAGCACAGAGTATTTTCCAAGTAGGAGGCAATGGTGGCTTTGCAGCAGGACCATTGTTTGCAGCCCTGATAGTGATACCAGTCGGCTTGAGTGGTGTACGCTGGTTTGCGTTTATAGCCCTTCTTTTAGCCGTTATACTGATTTATATAGGAAAATGGCATGTAAAACAATTAAAGGTCGTTCGTAAACGTAGTAGGGCACGATGGACAACAGCAAAGGCATATACACGTAATCAGATTTATGGATTTGTGTTTATCCTCTTCGTATTGATGTTTTCCAAGAACTTTTATACAGAGAGTATGGTCAGCTATTTCACCTTCTTTCTGATAGAGAAGTTCGGGGTATCTATTCAAACATCCCAACTCTGCCTGTTTGTTTTCTTAGCAGCAGAAGTCGTCGGAACCCTTCTTGGAGGCTGGATAGGCGACCGCTACGGACGTAAATACGTGATATGGTTCTCTATCTTTGGGGCAGCACCCTTCACAATCATGCTCCCATATGTGGGTAGTCTTGCTGGAACAATCATCTTATCAGCTATCATCGGACTCATTATAGCATCAGCCTTCTCAGCAATATTGGTTTATGCAACTGACCTCATGCCCAATCATATCGGTACAATAGCCGGTATCTTCTATGGACTTTCATTTGGTCTTGGTGGTCTTGGAAGTACCTTCTTTGGTTGGTTAGCCGATCAGACGAGTATTCTCTTCGTCTTTAAAGTAAGTACATTACTCCCATTGTTAGGTATTATAGCCGTCTATTTGCCAAAGATGAAGCGTGAGTAAGCCGCATCTTTGATTAGCCTTCGCTTTTTATAAATTCACTTTATCAACAATGTGAGGGCTATCTTAGGCAATGAAAAAGGCAAAGAATAGTTTGAAAATACGATAGTTAGAGAATCACCCTTTAGCTAAAGAAATCCCTATTCTTTGCTTTTTGCTATCAGTTAATAGATGAAATTCATTTTAATTCCTTATCTTTGCAGGTAGAATCCCTTTTCCTTAGAAAGGGAAGCAATCATATTACTATTTAATCCTCGGCTTGTTTAATACGAAAGTATATGGGCAGGTCGGATGCCAAATATTAAAAACCTACATGAAACAAAAGAAACTTTTAGTGACCTTCGTATTGGGTATGTGTGCCCTTACGGCAGCTCATGCACAGGATAATGACTTCGATTTAGGCAGTCAGCGTTCGGAAGTGCAGTTAGTTAATCCTGTTCCTGGTAAGAAGATTGACCATCAGGGACTCGTTATTAATCCTACACCACGTTACGTGAAACTGACAGGCGAGGGAACTGTAGACATCAGTGGTGGTGTTAAACTTGACCAACCGCAGCCTGCTCGTAAGCAGGGTTGGGACTATTGGACTGACCTTAACTTCCTTTCTCGTGCTGATAAGGGCTTCCCAATGAAGATACAATTAGTGAAGATACCTGTGGTTTTGGATAAGATCGGTCAGAGTGATGCTACTACTGACGGTGCCTACACACTGAAAATTACTAAGAAGGGAATCACACTTCTGGCTGCTTATGACTTAGGAGTATTCTATGGTATACAGACTCTACGTCAGATTATGGAGAACCCATCCGTAGAAGGCGGTAAGAAACTTCCTTGTTTGGAAATCGGCGATGCACCAGTATTCGCCTATCGTGGTGTTGTTGAGGGTTTCTATGGTACACCATGGTCGCACGCAGTACGCCTTTCATTGATTGACTTCTATGGTAAGTACAAGATGAATACTTATATCTATGGACCTAAGGACGACCCTTATCACAGTTCTCCTAACTGGCGTCTGCCTTATCCAGAGAATGAGATGAAGGATATCAGAGAACTTGTTGCAGCCTGCAAGAAGAACCGTGTAGACTTCGTTTGGGCTATTCATCCAGGTAAGGATATCAAGTGGAACGAGGAAGACTATCAGAATCTTATGCACAAACTTGACCTCATGTATCAAGCTGGTGTGAAGTCATTTGCTATATTCTTTGATGATATTTCAGGCGAGGGAACCAACCCTAACCGACAAGTTGAGCTGTTGAATCGTTTGACAAAGGAGTTTGTAAAGGCGAAGGGCGACGTTGCTCCGCTGATTATTTGTCCTACAGACTATTCTAAGTTGTGGGCAAAGGCAGACGAGAACGGACCATTGAGCATCTATGGTAAGACCCTCGACCCATCTGTACGTGTGTTCTGGACAGGCGATGTTGTTTGTAGCGATGTGACAAAGAGTACACTCGATTGGGTGGATAGTCGCATCAAGCGTCCTGCTTTCTTCTGGTGGAACTATGCCGTAACAGACTATGTTCGCAACCTTGTATTGCAGGGTCCTGTTTATGGTTTGGACACTTCACTCACCGATAAGGATATGTGTGGACTCGTCAGCAACCCTATGGAGCATGGAGAAGCTTCAAAACTCTCTCTCTACAGTGTAGCTGATTACACATGGAATCCAGCTGATTATAACCCAATCGACAGTTGGGAGCGTGGCTTGGAAGTGATGATGCCACGTGCAAAGGAGGCTTACCGCACCTTCGCTATCCATTCTGCCGATACTGAGACAGGCTATCGTCGTGATGAATCTTGGGAGACTGAGACCTTCCGTTTGGCTGAATATACAAAGGAAAAGCGTGATAAGCTCTATCAGGAGTTCGAGCGTGTGGCTAAAGCACCTGCTGAGATTGAGGCTGGTTGCACTGATAATCTCTTGATAAAGGAGTTAAAGCCATGGCTGACAGAGTTTGCTAAGTTAGGCGAACGTGGTAAGAACGCTATCGAATTGATGGACCTCTATCGTAGTGGTGACAACTTGAAGTTCTGGAGTAAGTATGTTAAGAGCCGTATGTCTGCGGAAGATAAGAAAGCTTATGAGGCTCATAAGTCAGGTACTATGAAGTTGCAGCCATTCTATGACTTCGCTATGGACGACCTCGGTGATGCTTTCTATGAGAAGCTTTCAGGCCAAAAGGCATTCACACTACGTGGTATCGGTTCTTATAAGAATCTTAAGACGACTCAAGCTGGTTTGATGTTTGATGGCGATAGCATAACACATTACACCTCAGGTGAGGCACAGAAGGCTGGTGACTGGATGGGTGTAGCCCTCCCTGAACCAATGGCAGTACGTGAGGTGCATATCCTTCAGGGGCGTAACTCTACTGATGATTGCGACTTCTACGACCATGCGGCACTTGAATATTCTGTTGACGGCAAGACATGGAATACCCTGTTGGGTGATATGAAGAACCAGTATGACATCCTTTGGAAAGGCGAACCAGTGCAAGCACGTTATATTCGTCTTCGTCGTCTTGACTCAGACCGTAAGAACTGGGCTTCTATTCGTTCGTTCGTAGTGGTACCTGCTGGTGCAGCATCGCTTGAGTTTGAGAATTCTAAGGCTGGTGCAAACGATGTTCTCCTTGCGTTCGATCATCAGCCTGGTACATCTTTCAAGAATACGGGTGCTGTTTCGTTTGAAGTTCCAGCGGGTATGACTTCTTACACCTTCATGCTTTCATTGCCAGAGGGCGGTTCTGTTCGTGTTTGCCAGTACGACAAGCGTAACAAGCTGAAGGCTGAGTTCACCTCAAATGAGCCATTCTTCATTGTTGATGTGGCAAAGAAGGTAACGCGTATGGAGCTGATTGGCAAGGCAGAAGTGTTTGAGATTATTCCAAAGAAGTAAGGTGTTGAGGAATTAGATTACTGTATGAAGTAATAAAAGTATCAAAATAACGAGAGGGTATAAAGGTGAAATTACTTTTTATACCCTCTCGTTTTACGTTATGACTTTTGGTTCTTCCGTTAAATGTGTGAACGCTTTTTGTATTGCGTTATCGGAAGAATCGAATTTACTCATTAAGCAAAAATATGGCTAAGATAGTCAACTATCTGTCCTATTGTCATCCTCTGACATTGAAAACTATTTCTTTTTAGACTTCGGAAATATGTAGATAAGGGTTTGAAAAATTATTACATAATTTCAAGGAAAACATCTATAACTAACGGTAAAAATACATTTACAAAGTAGCTTTGTAACCATCAGCAAGTCAATTAGTTATAAAGTAGTAAAATAAAAGGTGCTTAATTGGACTTCAAAAGGGCGTTAGTAAGGGTCTTAAAGGGCATCTTTTGTAAGTCAATTGGACGTCTTTTGGAAGCCAAAAGAGCATGTATTGGTTTTGAGTTACGTGAAAATAGTTTACAAAGTTCAACTAATAAGGGAATAAATTGTTTGTAGAAGAGAGATACACATCGTACCTAATTACACTTGTCATGTAGTTTATTTACCTCTGTAAAACCATCTAATAGGGGGTAATCATTCCGTTTATGTGGTTTAATCTCATTCTACTAAGAATCTGTGCATTAAACGGATGAACCTGATTTTTTGTATTTGATAGGCGATATAATATTGATTACCGATATTGTTAATAGTGCACCACCTTCTATAACCGTAGTTGTGTCTTTACTGTACAAGCCTATTATTATGAAGATTGCAGACATCACAAAATCAAAGATGTTTTGTGTTCTATTACCAGTCAATGCTTTTAAAATGTTCTGTGTCTTACTTTTCGAACATCCCCAAATACAGAAAGTAATCAATATAAGGGTTAAAGCAGATAGTATGTAAACAAGGCTGTCTTGTTGTATATGAGTTATTACCAAGCATAATATAATAACCATTCTCATAGCCCAAGGTAAGAAATAGATAGGTTTACTCATGCTTTGAATCTTATGTTTTATGATTAAAAAGTTATTTGTTCCTTGCAAAGATAGTTGTTTTCATTTAAAAAGAAAGTAAGTGTGGGTGATAAAAATAGAAAAAGGGTTGTAAGATGATTCTATAGTACTTCTTATGGATTTTAAAATATGCGCTTCTTTACTTATTCCCAAGGTAAGAACGAAAAGGAATTGACAGACAATATGAGATTAAAAGTTGCTTGTTAAAAGACAACAATAAATAGAAATAGGGACAGACGATGGCGTCTGTCCCTATTGTTTTTAATATGATAGATAAAAGATGTTTCTACTAAGAAAGTAGGCTGTGATGCTTGTTTTATTTCTTTACATTGAAAGTTAGCACTGATCCTTTCTTCAAAGTACCTACACGTTTGAAGTTGTTGTTTAACAATGGAATATCTTTGGTGCAAGTTAGAACCAGAGTTTCACCCATTTGGGTCTTTGTGTATTGATGCTTCAAGTTTTTGATAAAAAAGTCACAAGCACCATCAAAGGTACCGATTTCATAAGTTTTCTTGTTGATAGTCAGTTGTATTGCATCTGCATAAGCATAGGTGGTGTATTTCACATTGACACCCTTAAAATTAGCTTCATAAATCTTATAAGCCTTGTCATAAACCTCATCTTCGTCTGGCTTAACGAGGAATTTAGCTTTTAAAGCCTTCCCTTTGACAGACATTGCCTTGCCTGCAACGATATGGAGGTCGGCATAAGCGTCCATAGATAATTGCATCTTATTTTCGCTGTTGTTGAACATAGAGTTTACAAAGGCTGGTGTGCCATTGTATTCGAAGTACTTTGATGGGTATTCGAAGTCCTTTGATTGTGCATTGGCTGCTGTGCAGGATAGTGCAAGCAGTAAGCTGAAAATAATCTTTTTCATTGTTTAATATTTTAATGGTGATAAATAAATTCATTTGAAATCAGTGAATGCTTGAATTTAAGAAATGGTTTTCGCTGTTTTTGTTATAGTTTTTATTAAATAATATTTATATTGTTGCAAATGTAGATAATTGGTTTTAAATAATAAAGCATTCGATAGATTTTGTGTAGGTTGTTTATGTTTTTGGTGTTTTCTAACAATAAGTTACCTCTATTTCGGTAATATGCTTTAAGCTGTTTTGCCCTCCGCACCATTGGTGCTAACGCTCCGCACTATTGGTGCTTACCAATCGCACGACATGTGCTGGGCAACAACACATCGACTTAAGACGGGAAGAAAGGGTCTTAATGACAAGTAGTAATATGCTAATAGTTCACTAATATGAGAATGGTTTACCATGCTGTATTCATCTTTTTTTGCCACTTCACTGATGACTTAAAATTACTATACAACTCCGAAAGTTTTTGTTTAAATTTCAAGGTTTGTACGTCTTCTAAAACTATCCTCATTTGTTAGGATAGGCAAAGCCTCCTTATTTTAAGTCTAAATACTATACATTTTGTTTAAAATACTTTGATAAATCATTAAAATATAGTATTTTTGCATCGCATTATGCATGTATTCATACCAACATCTTGGTATCTAATTTAATGAACAATAATTACGAGAGGGAGGCTGAATACAGTCTTCTCTCTACATTCATTTAGGAATAATAATTCTAACAATTTAAATATTTAAAATCAAACATTTATGTGGTTAATCAATTCATCTATTGGTAGAAAGGTGATTATGTCAGTTACTGGCATGGCCCTGATCCTATTCATGACGTTCCACTGCTGTATGAATCTTGTTGCGCTCTTCTCAGGAGAGGCTTATAACATGATTTGTGAGCTGTTGGGTGCCAACTGGTACGCAGTAGCAGCTACTGCTGGTCTTGGCGCATTGGCAGTTTGTCACATCGTTTATGCGTTCATCCTTACAGCGCAGAACCGCCGTGCACGTGGTGACAATCGTTATGCTGTTACAGAGAAGCCTGCAACGGTAGAGTGGGCAAGCCAGAACATGCTTGTTCTCGGTATTATCGTGCTGCTCGGTCTTGGACTTCACCTCTTCAACTTCTGGTACAACATGATGTTTGCAGAGCTTACTCATATCGATGTACCTTTCCATCCAGCTGATGGTTTTGCTTACATTAAGTACACATTCTCTAATCCTGTTTACGTAGTTCTCTACGTTATTTGGATTGCAGCATTGTGGTTTCACCTCTCTCACGGTTTCTGGAGTGCTATGCAGACAGTTGGTATCAACGGTAAGGTATGGTTCAACCGTTGGAAGACTATCGGTAACATCTATGTTACGCTGTTGATGCTTGGCTTCCTCGTTGTAGTTCTTGCATTTGCATTCGGTTGTGCACCAAGCCTTTGCTGTGCTGCATAATTTAAGTATCTAAGTTGAAAATTTAATTCAAAAACAATCATGACTAAGACATTAAATTCCAGAATACCAGAAGGACCAGTAGCTGAGAAATGGACCAACTATAAGGCTCATCAGCGTTTGGTTAACCCAAAGAATAAACTGAAACTGGATGTTATCGTTGTTGGTACAGGTCTGGCTGGTGCCAGTGCTGCCGCTTCTCTCGGTGAGATGGGCTTCAACGTATATAACTTCTGCATCCAGGACTCACCACGTCGTGCACACTCTATCGCTGCACAGGGTGGTATCAATGCTGCAAAGAACTATCAGAATGATGGTGACTCAGTTTACCGTCTGTTCTACGATACAGTAAAGGGTGGTGACTATCGTGCTCGTGAGGCTAACGTTTATCGTTTGGCTGAGGTGTCAAACGATATCATCGACCAGTGTGTTGCACAAGGTGTTCCATTCGCACGTGAGTATGGTGGTATGCTTGCTAACCGTTCTTTCGGCGGTGCACAGGTAAGCCGTACTTTCTATGCAAAGGGTCAGACCGGTCAGCAGTTGTTGCTTGGTGCTTACTCTTCATTGAGTGCACAGGTTGCTACAGGTAAGGTAAAGCTCTATACTCGTTATGAGATGGAGGACGTAGTTATCGTTGACGGTCACGCTCGTGGTATCATTGCTAAGAACCTTGTGACTGGTAAACTGGAGCGTTTCACAGCTAATGCTGTTGTTATCGCTACTGGTGGTTATGGTAACGCATACTTCCTTTCAACCAACGCTATGGGTTGTAACTGTACAGCCGCTATCCAGTGTTACCGTAAGGGTGCTTACATGGCTAACCCATCTTACGTTCAGATTCACCCAACTTGTATCCCTGTACACGGTGATAAGCAGTCTAAGCTGACCCTTATGTCAGAGTCTCTGCGTAATGATGGCCGTATCTGGGTTCCTAAGAAGCTCGAAGATGCTAAGGCATTGCAGGCAGGAACAAAGAAGGGATCTGATATTCCAGAGGAAGATCGTGACTACTACTTGGAGCGTCGATACCCAGCATTCGGTAACCTCGTACCTCGTGACGTTGCATCACGTGCTGCTAAGGAGCGTTGCGACCATGGCTTTGGTGTTAACAACACTGGTCTTGCTGTGTTCCTCGACTTCTCTGAGTCTATCAACCGCCTTGGTATCGATACAATTCTTCAGCGTTATGGTAACCTCTTCGATATGTATGAGGAGATTACAGACGTTAATCCAGGCGAACTCGCTAATGAGATTAACGGCGTGAAGTACTACAATCCAATGATGATCTTCCCTGCTATCCACTACACAATGGGTGGTATCTGGGTTGACTATGAGTTGATGACAACCGTTCCAGGTCTGTTTGCTATTGGTGAGTGTAACTTCTCTGACCATGGTGCTAACCGTCTTGGTGCTTCTGCTTTGATGCAGGGTCTTGCTGATGGTTACTTCGTATTGCCATATACTATTCAGAACTACCTTGCTGATCAGGCACTCTGGGCAAAGGTTCCAACCGACCGTCCTGAGTTTGATGAGGCTGAGAAGGCTGTTATGGCTGAGACAGATCGCTTGATGGGTATCCAGGGTAAGCGTTCTGTTGACTCACTCCACAAGGAACTCGGTCACATTATGTGGGAGTATGTAGGTATGGGTCGTACCAAGGAAGGTCTTGAGGAAGGTCTTAAGCAGTTGAAGGCTCTCCGCGAGGAATTCAACACTAACCTCTTTATTCCTGGTAAGAAGGAAGGCTTGAACGTTGAGCTTGACAAGGCTATCCACCTCCGTGACTTCATCCTTATGGGTGAGCTCGTAGCTTATGATGCATTGCATCGTGAGGAAAGTTGTGGTGGTCACTTCCGTGAGGAGCACCAGACAGAGGAAGGTGAGGCTAAGCGTGACGATGAGAACTTCTTCTATGTTGGCTGTTGGGAGTATCAGGGTGATGACACCAAGACTCCAGAGCTTATCAAGGAACCTCTCGAGTATGAGGCAATCAAGGTACAAACACGTAATTATAAAAACTAGTTGACGAGTTGACGGGAGGACAAGTTGACAAGTTGTTAGCTTGTTCTGCCTTAAACATATTCCATTAGTATAATACAGACAATATACAAGATGTAATACAAACAAGGTCGATGAATACTCACAAGGATTTGATCGTCTGGCAGAAAGCAATGGAACTTGTCTTAGAAGTATATAAGGCAACAAAGACATATCCACGAGAAGAACTATTTGGATTAGCTTCCCAAATGCGTAGAGCCGTTGTATCAATTCCCTCGAACATAGCAGAAGGCTATGGCAGAATCCATACTCGTGAAACTGAGAGATTCCTTAGTATAGCATTAGGTTCTGCGTGTGAGTTAGAAACTCAATTGATTCTATCGAATGACTTAGGGTATATCTCGACAGAACTTGCACAGCAACTATGCGATAAAACCCAAGGTATAATCAGAATGTTGACATCATTGATTAAGACTCTGAACAAATAACTTGTTTACTTTACAACTTGTTTACTTGTCAACTAAAACATAACACAATGGCAAAGAATATATCATTCACAATTAAGTATTGGAAGCAGAATGGTCCACAGGATCAGGGTCATTTCGATACACATGAGATGAAGAATATCCCAGATGACACCTCATTCCTTGAGATGCTTGACATCCTTAATGAGGAGTTGATTGCTGCTGGTGATGAACCATTCGTCTTCGACCACGACTGCCGCGAGGGTATTTGCGGTATGTGTTCACTCTATATCAATGGTACTCCACACGGTAAGACTGAACGCGGTGCAACAACCTGTCAGCTTTATATGCGCCGTTTCAACGATGGTGATGTTATCACTGTTGAGCCATGGCGTTCAGCTGGTTTCCCAGTAATCAAGGACTGTATGGTAGACCGTACAGCATTCGATAAGATTATTCAAGCTGGTGGTTACACAACAATCCGTACCGGTCAGGCACAGGATGCCAACGCTATTCTTATCTCTAAGGACAATGCTGATGAGGCTATGGACTGTGCAACATGTATCGGTTGTGGTGCCTGTGTAGCTGCATGTAAGAATGGTTCTGCAATGCTCTTCGTTTCATCTAAGGTAAGCCAGTTGGCTCTCTTGCCACAGGGTAAGCCTGAGGCTGCTAAGCGTGCTAAGGCAATGGTTGCTAAGATGGATGAGGTTGGCTTCGGTAACTGTACTAACACACGTGCTTGCGAGGCTGTTTGTCCTAAGAACGAGAAGATTGCTAACATCGCTCGTTTGAACCGTGAGTTCATCAAGGCAAAGTTTGCTGATTAATCATAAGCAACAGGCAGTAGCCCTATAGACTACTACCAAGCTTATTCAATCATAGGAAATCCCATAGCTCTGATATATGAGTTATGGGATTTTTGTTTATATGCCTCAGTTAAGTTAGTATGTGATACTTTATGATTTGAACCTCTTTTATGTCCTTTGACCTTTGAGGTTTGACCTTTGACCTTTATGATTTTACTTTCACCGACTACGAATTACGCTAATTACTCGAATCCTTATCGCAACGTAATTCGTTTAATCAGTAGTCACAGACCGATAGTTTGCGAGTTTAGAAGTTGACGAGTAGACTTATTATTTGTAGCGATAAGCAATAGCTAATTTAATAGATAATGGTTTGAAAAATCATTACATTGTATCGAGTAAAACCTCTATAAATAACAAAAAAACACATATAAAAAGAAAGTTTGCAATCAACAGAGAATCAATTAGTTATCAATTAGTAAAATAAAAGGTGCTTAATTGGACTTCAAAAGGGCGTTAGTTAGCCTTCAAAAGGGCACCTTTTGCAAGTCAATTAGGCGTCTTTTAGAAGCTAAAAGAGCATGTCTTGGTTTTGATTTGTCGGAAAATTATTTACAAGTGTCGGCAGTGTGGAAGTATGCTGTTTGTAGAAGACGGATAGAAATCATATCAATTCGCATCTTGTTTTGTATTTTATCCCTCTTTGTAAGACTATCTAATTTAGGATAATCACCCCATACAAGTATATAAGTCATTATTCTATTTCAATCTATTCATTTAACCCAATTCGGTCATTAGAGCCTAAACATATTTTGTTTTATTATCGAGCAGATTGTTTGGCTTTGTTACGCAGGCGTAGCGGGCTACGTCAAGTTACAAAGACGGACAAGATGCCGATAAGAAAATAAAAGATGTTAGGAAACAATACTATAGTAATAAAAATTATACATATTGTGGTCTAATGACCGATTTGGGTTTAACGTAGGAACCTATTTTCTTTGTGAAAGTAGTTCTGAAAGTACATGTTTTGTCGCTGTGAGAGTATTGTTAAGCATAGAATAAGACAAGTTTTGTTGCCTATAAAGAAGACATTTTGAAGTGGAGTAGAACGGCTTGTAGACAGGGTGACACGGGAATAAAGTATCGAAAGTAATAGGGTTAATGCTTTTCCTCTTATTCTTCTTTTACTCTTTTTCCCTTTCAAAGCTATGCCTCAGCATTTTACCTTTTTACTCTTTTACCCTTAAATATCTGTCTTATCTCGTTTTTTTTTACTACTTTTGTACACAAAAGACGTAAAGACAATTAAAACCTACGAATATCAATGAGTGAGAACAAACTTTCCACTAACGAACAGGCACAGACTGCCGATGCTCCAGTAAAGGCCAGTTATACTGAATATAAAGTTATTCCATCACAGGGATATTGTATGATTGTGAAGTGTCGCAAGGGCGACCAAACAGTCGTATTGAAGACTCTAAAGGAAGAATACCGTGAGCGTGTGTTGCTTCGTAATGCATTGAAGCGTGAGTTTAAACAGTGTCAACGACTCAATCACTCTGGTATTATTCGCTATCAAGGGTTGGTTGAGGTTGAAGGTTACGGACTTTGTATAGAGGAAGAGTATGTTGAAGGACGTACTTTGCAGGCTTATCTCAAGGAAAATCATACTGACGATGAGAAGATTGCTATCATCAATCAGATTGCTGATGCACTGCGTTATGCACATCAGCAAGGGGTTATTCATCGTAATTTGAAGCCTTCAAATGTGCTTGTTACAACACAGGGTGATTATGTAAAACTCATTGATTTCAGTGTTCTTTCACCTGAAGATGTTAAGCCAACAGCTGAAACAACACGCTTTATGGCACCAGAGATGAAGGACGAGACGTTGACAGCAGACGCTACAGCCGACATCTATTCGCTCGGTACTATTATGAAAGTGATGGGTTTGACGTTAGCTTACAGTGAGGTAATCAAGCGTTGTTGTGCTTTCAAGCGAAGCGATCGTTATAGCAATATTGATGAGCTCTTTGCTGATTTGAACAATGAAGGCTCTTCGTTCAGTATGCCAAAGATTGGTAAAGGTACTGTTGTCTTAGGTTTGATAATTGCAGTTGTTATTGGAATCGGTGCGTTGCTTTATAACTATGGCGGTGCATTAATCGACCAAGTAGGTAAGATTGATGTGTCATCTGTCTTTAGTTCTGATGCTGAAACGGCTCCAGAAGATACAGTGAAGGTGAATACAGCAGAGCAACCTGACAGTCTTTCTACTGAAGCTGAGGCTCCTGCAACAGGTAAGCTTGCCTTTATGAATAGGATGAAGCCAGCCCTTTACAAGGACCTTGACAATATCTTTGAGAAGAACTCTACAGATAAAGCAAAGTTGACAAAGGCTATCAAAACCTATTATCGTGGATTGATTCAAGCCAACGATACACTCGATAATGAGCAGCGTGCTGAGGTAGATCGCGTATTTGGCGATTATGTAAAGCAGAAGAAGGCTGCATTAAACTAATAAGATACAAACATTATAGAGGTAAGGACTAAGTCATGTAGATATGATGTTTGACTTACTCAGTGATAGTGTTTACAGAAGGCAGGGGCAGAGGCTGTGCTTTCTTTCCGAACCTTGAGAGGGCGTGAGAGGAAGACAGTGTCTGCCCTTGTTAGCTTTCGTTGGTCGGTTTAAGTGTTTTAATTAACGAATGATTGATAATTTCTACAGCTGCTATTCGTGTCTGGCTGTAGAATATGTAATGAATAAAAAGAATGAAACGAGTCTTTTATCTGTTATTTGCAGCCATATTCTTTGCTGTTAGTATGCATGCACAGACACCAACGATGAGTCGTCGGCAGGCTGCTGGTCGGTCAATGGAGCAGCAGGGGTTGGTAAATATAAAACATGTAGTACCTTCTATCAAGGTGGCTTTGATGTATGCTCGTACGGATAACTTCTGTAATCGTGTACTCTATCATGACCTTCGTGATGCCTATGTGTTACCTGCTTGTGCAGAAGCATTGCGTAAAGCGCAGGCGGAGTTGAAGCGTCGTCGTCCTGATTTGAGCCTTTGTATCTTCGATGCCACACGACCGATGAGCGTACAGCAGACGATGTGGGACGCAGTGAAAGATACCCCAAAGTATTTCTATGTGTCTAATCCTGCGCACGGAGGAGGTATGCATAACTATGGAATGGCTGTAGATATCAGTATCTGTAAAGCCTCATGGAACGATGCTACATGGCGTGATGGTGCCACACGTTGTTTGATAGATACGATTCCAATGGGTGTGAAGGTAGACCACATGGGGATAGCCAGTCATATTGATAAAGAAAATGACCTCGTAGCCCGTCGTCTTATTTCTCGTGAGGCATTAGCCAACCGCAGACTCCTTCGTGAGGTGATGAGTGCTGCCGGTTTCATGCCTTTACGTACAGAGTGGTGGCACTTCAACCTTTGTACAAGGGCTTGGGCAAAGCAGAATTTGAGGGTGGTGAGGTAAAAAAGGAAGAAAAACCGCTGCTCGCTTACTCTACCAAGTAGCCCCTCCCCCTTGCCCCGCCCCCAAAGGGAGGGGAGTGAATACTCGAGATACCCCGATGTTAAATGGAAAGTAAGAAGATATGAGGAAGGGTAGTGTGAAAAGGTAAGAAGGTTATATGCAAGAATCCTTAAACAAGATATAAGATTCTTTAGGTAAAGTGTTGGAGTATTTAATAGGATAAAAAGTATAGGCAGATAAGATGGATAAAACGGATAAAATTAAGCAAGAGGAATTTCCTTTGCCACGATATGTGCAGGAAGTTTTGAGCAAACATAACATTTCACTCCCCTCCCTTTGGGGGAGGGGTAAGGAGGGGCTGCTCGGTAGTCTTTCTGTCTTGGCCCTCCAATCTCACCGCTACCCTGATATTGACATGCCTTTCCTGCTCGACCAGTTGACAGGATGGCAGACAGCACGCACGAAACTGCCGTCGTGGGCAGCGAAGGAGGATATCATTTATCCACCGCATCTATCGATGGAACAGTGTTCAAGTGAGCAGACTGCGGAATATAAGGCACGATTGGTTGCACGCCTTGTAGGGCTGGAGAACATAGCTTCTTATGACCTTAATAACGATTGTAGCAGACCTTCTGTTGGAGAAAAAACTACTCCAAAGCAGCAAGAAAATCATGTTTGGAACAGTTTTGAAGGGTCGTTCTGCGACCTAACAGGTGGCTTTGGCGTTGATTTCTCCTTTATAGCACGCAGCTTCAAACGTGCTATTTATGTCGAACAGCAGGAGAACTTGTGCGAATTGGCACGTCATAACTTCCATGCTTTAGGCTTAATACAAGCTGAAGTAGTTAATGGTGACGGTACAACTTACCTCCATCAGCTCGACCATGTGTCTGTGTTATTCCTCGATCCAGCGCGTCGCAACGAGCAAGGAGGTAAGACCGTGCTGATAAGTGATTGTACACCCGATGTCTTGGCATTGGAAGAAGAACTCTTAGAGAAGGCTGATTCTGTTGTTATAAAGCTATCGCCAATGCTCGATTGGCATCGTGCTGTGGACGAACTCAATCGTTTGGGCAATGTTGTTCGTGAGGTACATATCGTCTCTGTACGCAATGAATGTAAGGAATTACTGTTAGTTTTGCAGAGAACGAAAAATGAAAAAGATGACAAGACGGCTACGGAAAAAGCCCTACAAGTGTTCTGTGTGAATGACGAGAGTATCGTTTCTTATTCTCTCGATGAGGCTTTAAGCACATCACAGCGACTTCTTTCGGCTGTTCCCAAAGCTGGTCAGTATCTCTATGAGCCCAATGCTTCATTGATGAAAGCAGGCTGTTTGCTTTGCTTACTGCCCGTTATCCACTTTCAGCACTCAGTCTTAATTCTCATCTTTTTGTCTCTGAGGAGGCTATTGATGATTTCCCAGGTCGTCAGTTTGAGATAACAGCGGTTTCATCGTTCAATAAGAAGGAATTACGACGTAGTCTTTCGGGGATAGACAAAGCCAATCTTGCCGTGCGCAACTTCCCTATGAGTGTTGCGGATTTGCGCAAACGGCTGAAGATAAAAGAGGGTGGAGACGTCTATCTCTTTGCAACCACGGATGCAGAAAGCAATCACCTGCTTTTCGTTTGCAAGAAAACAGCGATACCAACTTGTGACTCTCAATAAATTTACCTAACTTTGTAGTCTTTTCGTTGCGTAACAGAAGCTATGTTTTTTGTCCGCTGAATGTGGCTGGTCAGACACTGTTTGATTAATAGCATAACGACTTTTAAATAGAAATATATGATAAATAATTACCGATAAAACCTATTAAAACAATGAACAGGTATTTCAAGATGGTCATCGCTACAGCCTTGATTGGTGCAACAACATCGGCTAATGCGATTGATCGTAAGACACTGGCGCAGTATGCTTCTTCACTGAATGGACTGAAGAAAGAGCAGTTAAAGGCAGCTTTACACAAGCTGATGGATAAGAAGAATGTCTTACCATACGGCGGAGGTGGTAAAGGAACATGGTGGGGGTTCTGGTATACTGACCGAAACCCGCAAACCAATGAGTGCTATAATCGCTATAGTGACAAGAAGTTTCTTTGAAAGCACAAATACTGGTCGAGCTATTGGTGGTATGAACATTGAGCATTCTTTCCCAAAGAGCTGGTGGGGTGGTCATAAGAATGATGCTTGGTGTGATCTCTATAACCTTTATCCATCCGACTCTCAGGCTAATAGCTCAAAGAGTAACTTTGTTATGGGCGTTGTTGTCAACGTAAAGGAGGAAGCTGGTGCAGGCTATGACAAGGTCGGAACGGGCTATGCTGACGGCAGACTTGTGAAGATGTGGGAGCCGGGCGACCGCTTCAAGGGTGAGTTCTCACGTAGTTATATGTATATGGCTACAACTTATCAGAACCTTATCTTTACCTCAGAAGGTGCCAAACAATTGGAGACGGGAGCTTATCCAACGCTAAAAAAGTGGTCATCAGACCTCTTCCGTCAGTGGAGTAAGAACGACCGTGTTGACGAGATGGAAATCAAACGTAACGAAGCTGTCTATAAGATTCAGAATAACCGCAACCTCTTCATCGACTATCCTAACCTTGCCGAGTACGTATGGGGGGATAGTATGGATGTAGAGTTTAACCCTTATCGCTCTATAACAACAGCTTCGGATGATGCAAGATACACAGGCGTGATAGCTCCTGAAGACCCAGTAACGCCAGACAATCCAGTGGTTACACCACAGGGCGGGACTTTCGTGAAGACAACGACAGCCCCTGTAGCTGGCAAGCGTTATGTTCTTGTAGCTAATACTGGTAGCAATTTTGTTATAGCATCTACTTTGGAGGGCAAGAGTTTTGGCTATCTGCCAACAAAGGGCATCACTGATAATAATGAAAAGGTGAATGTTGCTGATGACCAGTCGGTTCTTACTTTGGAGCAGGGAACAACAGGCTTCTATATCAAGGATGCTAACGACAAGTATTTCGGACAGGAAGATAAGTACAAGACTGTTCAGTTTGTGACTAAGGATAAGGCAGTAGAGTGGACATTGGAGCCAAAGGCTGATGGTACATTCACAATCACCTCTTCTACGGGTCACGTACTTCAGTATGATACCAAGTATAAGACATTTGGTGCTTACAAGCCAGCTTCAGCCAATGGTATCTATCCAATGCTCTATGTAGAAGACACGACAGCAGACATTGGAACCATGTGGACTGTAACAACCACTGATGATGCTGTTTATAACTTGCAGGGTGTTCGTATGCCAGCTGATACACAACTCGCTCCTGGTATCTATATCCGTGGTGGCAAGAAGTTTGTTGTGAGATAAATAATTCAGAATAATAAGCGAATCTATTAATATTAAAAGGCTTCATAATTCCTTGTTAAAAAAGGTTTTATGAAGCCTTTTCCTATATCCGAAAGATAATATTCTGCGGATTTGGTAGGGCTAAATAACACTTGTATTGACGTCAAACACGTATGGTGCGCATGGTCAGCACGAGTGGTGCGGATGCTCAGCACATATGGTGCGGACGCCTAACACGAATCCTTATGACTGAGTAGAAGGGTAGTGATAGTCAATAAAAAGGAGCGTAAATTTGCCAATCTACCTTTTTTTTAGTACTTTTGCACGTTTAAGATTAGGAAAATAACGAAATTAAAAGATTCTAAATGTCATCAGTTCAGATAAAGAGAGTAGAGACGAAGAAAGACCTTAAGGCTTTCATCGAGTGTCATTATGACCTCTACGAGGGTAATCAATATGATGCCCCAAACCTCTATAGCGATGAGTTGAATACGTTGTCAAAAGACAAGAATGCTGCTTTTGACTTCTGCGAAGCTGAGTATTTTCTCGCCTTGAAGGAGGGAAAAGTGGTGGGGCGTGTAGCTGCCATCATCAATAATAAGGCAAACGAAAAGTGGGACAAGAAGGATGTTCGCTTCGGCTGGATAGACTTCATTGACGATATTGAAGTGTCAAAAGCTCTGTTGAAGGCTGTTGAAGACTACGGCAGAGAGAAAGGTATGACCTCTGTTGTTGGTCCACTTGGTTTCACAGATATGGACCCAGAGGGTATGTTGACATGGGGCTTTGATCAGCTCGGTACAATGGCAACTATCTATAACTACGATTATTATCCAAAGCATATGGAGAAACTTGGTGGCTGGGAGAAGGATAATGACTATGTAGAATACCGTCTTGATGTTCCAGAAACAGCTCCAGAGAAATACACAAAGATTGCAGAGATGGTGGAGAAACGATATAATCTCCATGCGCGTAAACTGACCAAGAAGGAAATCTTTGAGGGTGGTTATGGTAAGAAACTCTTTGATTTGATCAATGTTACTTACTCTCATCTCTATGGCTTCTCTGAGTTGAGTGAACGCCAGATAGACCAGTATGTCAAGATGTACTTCCCACTTGCCGACCTCGACCTCATCACAGTCGTAGAGGATGGCAATAAGGATAACCAGTTAGTTGGTCTTGCTATCACAATCCCATCACTAACACGTGCCTTGCAGAAGTGTCACCGTGGACGTCTTTTCCCATTCGGATGGTGGCATTTGCTACGTGCTATAAAGTTCCATAAGACGGAGGTTGTAGACCTTCTCCTGATTGGTGTTCTACCAGAGTATCGCTCAAAGGGAGCTAATTCTCTTGTCTTTGCTGACCTCATTCCACGTTATGTGAAGTACGGCTTCAAGTGGGGTGAAACGCACGTGGAGATGGAAACCAACGAAAGCGTACAGAGTCAGTGGGGCCCATTAGACCCAACTATGCACAAGAAGCGCAGATGCTATAGGAAAGCTATTGGGTGATGGGTGATGAGTGTTGGGTGTTGATGGACAGCTTTAACATGTGTTCTTTCTATATTTTCACGTGTTTCTTCTATTTCAACACCTAATAACTCATTAATGAACACTCTATATCATTAAATAGTCAAGCCATTATTACCTAATAATTAACCCTCAATAACCAATCATTCACAGTCAACAACCCAGCACATGGATAAATCAACAGCAACCAACCCTCAATCCTCAACACCCGTTTCTTACACCGACGATAATATCCGACACCTATCGGATATGGAGCACGTACGTACCCGTCCGGGTATGTATATTGGTCGTTTGGGCGATGGAAAGTTGCCTGAAGATGGTATTTATGTACTCTTGAAGGAGGTAATTGATAACTCTATTGACGAGTTTAAGATGAATGCTGGTGACCGTATTGAGATTGATGTGGAAGATAATCTGCGTGTTAGTGTGCGCGACTATGGTCGTGGTATTCCGCAAGGAAAGCTTGTTGAGGCTGTATCAGTATTGAATACGGGTGGTAAGTATGACTCTAAAGCGTTTAAGAAGAGTGTTGGTTTGAATGGTGTCGGCGTGAAAGCTGTTAATGCATTGAGTGCTCATTTCGAGGTAAAGAGCTTCCGCGACGGTAAGGTGCGTGAACTATCGTTTGAGAAAGGTAACCTCCAAAGAGACAAAACAAAGAAGTCTGCGGACGAGAATGGTACCTATATTTACTTTGAACCAGATGCAACGCTCTTCAAATTATAGCTTCCATGATGATATAGTAGAGGAGATGCTCCGTAACTATACCTATCTAAACACCGGATTGACGATTATGTACAATGGTCGTCGTATACTTAGTCGACATGGTTTGAAGGACCTTTTGACTGATAATATGACTGTTGATCCATTGTATCCTATCGTTCACATGAAGGGAGAGGATATTGAAATCGCTTTCACACACACTAATCAATATGGCGAGGAGTATTACTCTTTCGTGAATGGTCAGCATACAACACAGGGCGGTACACACCAGACAGCCTTCAAGGAGCATATTGCCAAGACAATAAAAGAGTTCTTTGGCAAGTATGAGTATGGTGACATTCGTAACGGATTAGTAGGTGCTATCGCTGTAAACGTTGAAGAGCCAGTATTCGAATCACAAACAAAGATTAAGTTAGGTTCCACACAGATGTCGCCTGATGGTGAGTCTATCAATAAATATGTGGGCGACTTTATCAAGACAAACGTCGACAACTACCTTCATATTCATAAAGAAGACTTCACCGATATACTTGAGAATAAAATCAAGGAGACCGAGCGTGAGCGTAAGGCAATGGCTGGTGTAACGAAGTTAGCACGTGAGAGAGCGAAGAAAGCTAACCTCCATAACCGTAAGTTGCGTGACTGTCGTGTACACTATTGTGACGTGAAGAACGATCGAAAGGAGGAGAGTTCTATCTTCATAACAGAGGGTGATTCAGCCAGCGGAAGTATTACTAAGAGTCGTGATGTCAACACACAAGCTGTCTTCTCATTGCGTGGAAAGCCGCTTAACTGCTTTGGATTGACAAAGAAAGTAGTGTATGAGAATGAAGAGTTCAACCTCCTTCAGGCTGCACTCGACATTGAAGACGGACTCGATTCACTCAGATATAACAAGGTGATAGTGGCAACGGATGCCGATGTCGATGGTATGCATATCCGCTTATTGATAATCACCTTCTTCCTTCAGTTCTTCCCAGAGCTGATAAAGAAAGGACACGTATATGTCCTTCAGACACCGCTTTTCCGTGTTCGTAATCGTCGAACAAAGATAAAGAATAAAGAGGTAATTGCCGAAGCGGACGCTCGTCGTGTGAAAGGAGAGAAGAAGAACGACTTTATTACACGTTATTGTTACTCTGAGGAGGAGCGTGTAGCAGCTATCAACGAGCTTGGTCCAGACCCAGAAATCACTCGATTCAAAGGTCTTGGTGAGATTTCTCCTGACGAATTTGCCCATTTCATCGGTCCTGATATGCGTCTGGAACAGGTTACTTTACATAAGAATGACCAGGTAGCTAAGCTCTTGGAGTATTATATGGGTAAGAACACGATGGAACGTCAGAACTTTATTATTGACAATCTCGTTATAGAAGAGGACCTTCCTGACGTGGAAGAATAATAAAGAAAGTCGGTAAAAGGGATAGAATTGCCAAATGATGTCCGTACGATTGTTGGTACATCTGTGAATAATATAAATAAAATTGAAGAGCAAAAGGCTGTTTTTAAAGGGGCTTTTTATTGCTTTCTTCAAGCATATAACAAAACTATTAAAACATAAAATTAGGATATGAGAAAGTATATTTGTCTTTTACTTTTTTACCTTTTTACCTTTTTACCTTTGTCGGCACAGCAGGGTAACGACTCTCCTTTACGCAAACTGCAGTTGGCAGAGATGGCAATTAAGAACTTCTATGTGGACTCTGTGAACGAGCAGAAGTTAGTTGAGGATGGTATTAGGGGTATGCTCGAGAAACTCGACCCCCATTCTACGTACACCGATGCAAAGGAAACCAAAGCGATGAACGAACCATTGCAGGGCGACTTTGAGGGTATTGGTGTACAGTTCAATATGATTGAGGATACACTTGTTGTTATCCAGCCTGTTGTCAATGGTCCATCTCAGAAGGTGGGAATCCTTGCTGGCGACCGTATCGTCAGTGTGAACGACTCTACTATCGCTGGTGTGAAGATGGCACGTATCGATATCATGAAGATGCTTCGTGGTAAGAAGGGTACGAAAGTGAAGTTAGGTGTTGTACGCCGTGGTGTGAAAGGGGTGCTTACTTTTGTCGTTACACGTGCTAAGATACCAGTTCATACTATCAATGCCTCTTATATGATTCGTCCTAATGTGGGTTATATTCGTATCGAGAGCTTCGGAATGAAGACCCATGACGAGTTTATGTCGGCTGTTGATTCACTGAAGAAGAAAGGCATGAAGACCCTCCTTCTCGACCTACAAGACAATGGTGGCGGTTACCTTCAGTCGGCTGTTCAGATATCAAATGAGTTCCTTAAGAACAATGACATGATTGTTTACACCGAAGGACGACGCGCTCGTCGCCAGAATTTTAAGGCAATTGGCAACGGACGACTGCAGGATGTAAAGGTTTATGTATTGGTAAACGAACTCTCTGCTTCGGCTGCAGAGATTGTCACTGGTGCTATTCAAGATAATGATCGTGGGACAGTTGTGGGCCGCAGAACCTTTGGTAAGGGACTTGTACAGCGTCCGCTCGACCTCCCTGATGGTAGTATGATTCGTCTGACAATAGCCCATTACTATACGCCAAGCGGTCGTTGTATTCAGAAACCTTATACAAAGGGCGATCTAAAGGATTATGAAATGGATATCGAGAAACGCTTTAAGCATGGCGAGTTGACCAATCCAGATAGTATTCAATTCTCAGATTCTTTGAAGTATTACACCATCCGCAAGCATCGAGTTGTCTATGGTGGCGGTGGTATTATGCCTGATAACTTTGTCCCACTTGATACAACAAAGTTCACCCGCTATCATCGTATGTTAGCCGTAAAGAGTATTATCATCAATGCTTATTTGAAGTATGCTGATGCGAATCGTCAAGCTTTAAAGGCGCAATACAGCTCATTTGACGCGTTCAATAAGGGTTATGTGGTACCACAGTCATTGCTCGATGAAATCGTGGCAGAGGGCAAGAAAGAAAAGATTGAGCCAAAGGATGCTGCTGAATTAAAGGCTACTCTTCCTAATATTGCGCTACAGATAAAGGCGCTCACAGCCCGTGATATCTGGGATATGAACGAGTATTTCCGAGTGTGGAATGCCCAGAGTGACATTGTCAATAAGGCTGTTGAGTTAGCTACGGGCAAGTAGAAAAGTTGGGTAACATAACTCTTTAGAGTTTTATAACCTGACGTTATAGGGCAAACTGAATAAGAAAAGGTGCTTAATTGAACTCCAATTAGGCACCTTTTCTTATTCTGTTCTTTCGTTAAACCCAATCAGTCATTAGGGGCTATGCTTATTCCGACAGATAAACCTTGGCATGTTATTAGGTTGAAAATTCATAGATAAACGTTTGAAAAATCATTACATATATTCGGGTAAAATAGCTATAAACAAAGAGAAAAATACGTATAAAAGGCATGTTTATAATCATCAGACAATCAGTTAGTTATGAAGTTGCGTAAGAAAAGGTGCTTAATTGGACTTCAAAAGGGCGTTAGTAAGGGTCTTAAAGGGCACCTTTTGCAAGTTAATTAGGCGTCTTTTAGAAGCTAAAAGAGCATGTGTTGGTTTTGAGGTAAGTGAAAATAGTTTACAAATATCAGATAAAATGGGAATAAGTGATACGGTCTTAAAACATTGTATAAACCTTTATTCTAATTCCGAATACTAATTCTTCTGCAGTCTACCTACAATCCGTCAGCAGAAAAATGAGGGTAAACAATAAGGGCTGAAACCCAAGGTAGGATTCCAGCCCTTCAATCTCGTTTATGGGAGCATCAACCGAATTAGGTTGAAGTCCACCGTTATTCGCCACTCATCTCCTTTAATAGCGCGAGTGCTTTGTTCTCGTTTTCTTCCATAATCTCACGCTCTCCAGGACCCTTGTCATTGATACCACAGAGGTGAAGGATACCATGAATGATAACCCGATTAAGCTCGTCCTCATACGACTTCTTGAAAAGTTCGGCATTAGAGCGGACTGTGTCAAGTGAGATAACAAGGTCGCCATTGAGCACATCATCCTCATCATAGTCGAAAGTAATGATGTCCGTGTAGTAATCATGTCCAAGATACTCGTTGTTTACTTCGAGAATCTTCTCATCATCTACGAACATATAACCAATTTCTCCAACCTTTCTACCATGCGTTGCAGCAACAGCTTTAATCCAACGAGAAATCTCTCGTTTCTTGATTTTAGGCATCTTAACGCCTTCAGCACTATATGTTATCATCGTGTCTATGTTTTATCGATGAGGCTTGTACGCCTCTGTCTAATCGTTAATATCCCTTTGGCAAGAACTCAGTGATGTCTTTTCCAAAGTTTTTCAGTTCTCTTACAACGCTTGAACTGATACTTTCAAATTGTGGTTCAGCGTAGAAAAAGATAGTTTCAATAGAACTCAAGCGTCGGTTGATATCGGCTTGTTCGCGTTCATATTCAAGTCTTTTACGCTACGCACACCCTTAATGATATATTCGGCTCCCTCTCTTCGTGCAAAGTCTATGGTGAGGTCGCTGTATGCCTTTACTTCAATCTTTGGCTCGTCAGCATAGAGTCGTGCTATGCGCTCAGTCCGTTCCTCCGCACTGAGCATGCACTTCTTCCGCTCATTGACACCAACACCAATCACAACCTTGTCAAAGAGGGGCAAGGAGCGGCGTACAAGAGCGTCATGTCCTATTGTAAATGGATCAAAGCTTCCAACGAATATACCTATTTTCATTTGATTTTACCTTCTATATATTCCAAAGGAGTTACAACACTTATCTCACTGGTAGCAAAATCTTTCTTGTTTCTTGTGACAATGATATCAGCATTTGCATTAAGAGCAGCAAAGTATTGCATTGGTATCTAAGAAGATTCTCATAAGTGTTTTGTTCTTAGATACTCTTCTTTTGCTTGTTTCCAGCTTCCTAAATGACTGTTTGGCAGTTTACCAGTGATGGATTGAAGCAACTCTATTGCTTTTTTCCTTTTCTCTGGTGTGTTTAAGTCTGGCTTTTTATAGTTCTCTGTATGAGAGTTGATTTGACTTATAGTCCATCCCATCTTTTGTGCTAACATCTCCAAGAAGGCGTTGTCTGCACTTGGAATATTTATGGTCCTATTCATAATTATACCTCCTTATTTTCTGCAAAAGTACTCTATTTCTGTTACATAACCAAAAAAGCTGGGGGATTATTTCCCACCAGCTATTCCTTGAATATCCTGTAACGAGATATTACCAAGTAGGTTGATAATTGTAATTTCATTGCGTTCTATGGCGAGTAGGGCAAACTCATTCTTTCCATTCGGGTAATGCCGCTCGTAGATAGTAGTATGTTCGCCCCCCTCATTGACTTGCATTACAATCGAATACTTTTGTTGATTGAAGATGCTTTGGGCAGACTTCTTGATAGAAGGAATCAGTGAAGGACGTTCGCAGGAGAGTATCTGCAGATAGTCGAGACGGCCTGCAATCTTACTGATATCCTTGTTACCTGCTTTCACATTACCCATCATTCGCATCATATTACGTGATATGTAGACAGTGGAGACACCATCTGTTTCGCTGTATTTATCGAACAATGCCTTTTGGGCAAATGCCGTTATACAGGCTATCATAGTCATACAAAGCGTTAAAATAATTCTCTTCATAATCTAATCCCTTGTTTTATTAGTGATGTTCTCGGCAGCGTCAATACCCTTATTGAGCGTCTTTGAGAATTTCATCAGTGCTTTGGACGTTTCGGCGTAAGCGTCTTTAGCGTTAGTATAGGTATCCTGTTCAGTTTGTGGAGACTTATTCTCGTTCTGGTAAACGATAGCTCCAGTAGCAAAGAGAAGCAGCAAACTGGCTGCTATCCCTACTACCCAGCGCAGGTTGATATGCCTTATCGCACGACGATTAGTGACTTCTAAGGTGTTCCACTGGCTAATCTGGCGACTGAGTCGTTCTTCCATCCCTGCTGGTGTAGGGCATTCTGATGACTGAAGAGCCGTGAAGAAGATGCGTTCCTCCTTCAAATTAGCATCGATATCACTGCCGTTGAAGTAGGTGTGCAGCGCCTTCTCCTCCTCTTCGGTGGTCATTCCATCGTAGTATCGGTCAAGCAAACGCTTTATGTCTTCAGTCTTTATCATATCTCATTGCTTTTATCTGTTCTCTAATCTTCTTTCGGGCACGGCTGAGAATACTTCTTATATTCACCTCCGTAAGCCCTGTTTCGATGCTGATTTCCTCAAAACTGCGGTCTTCTATGTCGCGCATCAGCATGATTCTTGCCTGTGGTTCGGGCAGATGGGTAATCAACAGCCTTACGCGTTGGTATTCGTCAACTTCCTCTAATTGCTTACTTATGTTCTGTGAGGAGCTTACTTGCAGACTTCCCACGTCTTTGTCGACTTCTTGAAGGTGTCTTGCTCTCATCTTATCATAGAAGATTCGGCGTAGAACCGTTATGCTATAAGCCTCGGGATTGTCCACCTTTTCTATCTTATCACGCTGCATCCAGAGTTTTAGGAAGGTTTCTTGCACCATATCCTCAGCAGCTTGAGCGTTGCTCATCAGCCTATATGCCACCGAAAAAAGTTTCCGATGGCAGGGTAGGAACAGCTGTTTAAATCGCTTGCTTGCATAGGCAGATGTGCGCTTTAGACAATAATCGGCTATGATGTAAGGTTGTCCGCCCTATAACTTATAGCTTTTCAGATTCTTCTTGTTGGTACTTTCTTTCACAACTGAGTCGACATCGTTAGGACTTATCTTACCCTTAATCCGCACGATGGCGCCATCTTGTTTGTCAATAGCAAGAATGAGCACTTCACGAATGCACCCTTTCTTTTCTTTGAGGTAAACATAATCAGTCTCATCTGTCTGCTTATTGTAGATGATTGGCGTATATCCCTTAGGATGGAAGGTCTGAACCGTGTTTCTGAAACGACTTTTTACAATCGAATCACAGTCGTCAAAGACAAGTATACGAAAGGAAGACACCGCTTTCAGAGCCTTGGAATCGTCCGAATGGCTTTTAGCAAGCACCTTCAAGAACGACATCAAGGCAGGTGTTATATGAAGGTGAATAACGTTTTTCTCGTGCCTATATTGCTCAATCAGCCCTTTTACGCTCTGCGCTGAGGCTGATAATGTACTGAGAGCAAGGATGCCTATGATGATAAACCGTTTCATAATGTGTCTTTGTTTACTTGGTCTGTGACTTTACGATATCATCAATGTTAGAAGGATTGATATGTCCTACGATATTGATGAGTGAGCAGTCTTCTTTGTCCATAGCAAAGACAACAAGGCTCTGTACTTCCTTCTCGTTGCCTTTAATGAAGATTCTGACCTTTTCGCCGTCCTCATTTGCCTTCACCATAGGTTCATATCCCTGTGCTTCCAACTTACTGATACGGTTGTATAAGCCGTCTTTAATCTTTTTGTCAGCCTTCTCGAAAGTTAAAATTTGCAGTCCGTCGATTTGGTCAGCGAGTGCATTAGCGGTCTCATCGTCGGCAGCCTTCAATCCAAGCTTTATGAGTGTTTTAGGCAAGTTGACGTAAGTGACGTTGTCTCCACTCTTAAACTCTTTGATAATAGACTCTACCTCATCATTCATTGGTTGTGTGATGAGCGTCGTTGGGTTGGCTTTTACGGTGCAGCTTGAGCATAGAATAGCTACAGCAAATGCAATAGAAAAGATTGTTGTTTTCATTGTCTTGATAATTAATTAGGTTGGTGATTCTGTTTTCGTTCACATCTATAGAGACGGAAGATAGGGTAGATTTGTGGCAAAGAAATGTCTTTTTTTTCAGTATTAGCTACTTTTATGGTATTAAGATCCTATGCTAAAAGATGATAACAACCGCCAGCCATAGCTCTAATAACCCCTTTCATTTCCAGCGTAAAGAGGATTCCTGTGAGCCTTGAGATAGGAATATTCGCTTGAATCGACAAGAGATTAATCTGCAAGTCATTGTTTTTAGCGAGCACGCGAACGATAGCTTCCTCTTCTGAAGACAAATCAGGGAAAAGCGTTCGTTCAATACCTCGTTGTTGTGCCTGCCCCAATTTGATATCATCATCCCATCCCATCGCCTTCACAAAGTCTGTTGCTGATGTAATGAGAGCCGCACCATTGTCACGAATAAGGTTATTACAGCCCTCGCTATAATCCGAATGAACAGCACCAGGAAAGGCAAATACTTCCCGTCCATAGCTACGAGCGATACTGCAGGTGATAAGTCCTCCACCCTTCGCAGCCGATTCTACGAGGATAGTTGCATCTGCACAACCTGCCACGATACGGTTACGTTGTACGAAGTTGCGGGCAACGGGCTGCGTATGCGTGGTATATTCCGACAGTAATCCACCTTGTTTAATCATCTTTAAAGCTGTATCTCTGTGTCCACGAGGGTAGATATCATCGAGTCCATGAGCCAATACTCCTACAGTTTCAAAGCCATTCTCCAAGGCAGCTCGGTGTGCATGGATGTCTACGCCGTATGCAAGTCCACTGAGGATGAGTACATCTGGGCAAAGTGCTTTTAGTTCTCTGACAAACGAACGGATAATATCTTGCCCGTAGGTGGTGCAGTGTCGTGTACCGATAATATTGATAACGTGTCGATTGTTAAGGTCGGCATTACCGAGATAATAGAGTAGGATAGGAGCATCTGGACACTCCTTGAGCCGCTGTGGATAGCGTTCATCATTCATACAGATAGGCTCAATGTTATGCAGACGGTCGTATTCCAATTCTTGTTCAGCCCATTCTCTCAGGCTATCAATGTCTTTTAAGGCTTGTATGAGATGCGTTGAGGCTTCAGGAAGAATCTCTCTGATGTCTCTTTTATGTTCTATGACAGCCGTGGCAGAGCCAGCTCGCTTGTAAAGTTCAGCCAATTCGCTGAGGTTAAAGCGAGTAAGTCGGGTTAGTAAGATTGAGTTTAAGGATTCCATGGTGTAGGTAATAATCAGTAGTAGCTCCCTACCTTCCTTAGAAGAGAGGAAGGTTTAGGGAGTAGATAGAGTTTTACAATACTCGTGCAAACGCTTCGTCATATTCCTTGCTACTGCCCAATCTACCATTGATGAGTGTTACAAGGTCTACATCTGCATGGAAACAGAGGCGTTCGTCACTGGCACGGAAGAGGTCGTGAGAGAATACCCAGCGTAGTCCATTCTTCTTTAATGACATGCGTGAGATAATCTCGTCGTCGCAGGTAAATGGCACTTTATAAGTGAGTTGCATACGTGCTACAACGGCGTCAACGCCTTTTTCGTGAAGTTCAGAGAAGCTAACGCCCAATGATTTGAGGAATCTATGGCGTGTATGCTCGGTGTAATGCAGGTAGTTTGCATTGTTAACGATACCTTGGATGTCGCACTCATAGTCGCGAACATCCAGTCTTGTCTCAAAGATGTATTTCTTCTTTTCCATAATCTATGTTGTTTTTAGGATTTTATTGGGCTTATTAAGCCTATTAGCCTTATATGCCCCATTAGCCTAATTATCCCAATCCTCCTAACCCTTTATTGATGAACTCCCCCTTCAGATACTCATAACCAATCCTACAGCGGAGGCAATCTTTTCGGTCACAATACTCCTTCTTTAGTTGTATAAGGGCTTGCGAATCACCCGCAGTTTCTACCATTAGCCCCACTTCCTTCCACATTCTAACGATGTGATTCTCCTCTGCTTTCAAGGTTTCGAGGAAGTCGAAGGCACATTCACAGTACTTCTCCGAGTTCTTATGTTTGCCGTATGCGAAGAGGATAGGCGCAACGGTATTGATAATCTGCAGATTTAATGATGCTGCTGATAGTTTCTTCTCGCTCTTAGCACTCTTCTCACCAAAGACGTAATGCGTCTCCCAGTAGTGTGTCACCTGTGTTGCCAATAGCTCTCTCACCTGCTTAACGCTCTCACACTCCAACAACTGAGACAATCCTGCCCGCTGTTCATAGTAGAGGTGAGCGAGCTGTGCGATACGGATATGCGGAAAGTTCTGCGGCCGTAGGCGGAGGAATCGCCATTGATTGGCATCCATTGCTTGTAGTCCAAACTTATGTGCTAAGTACTGATATTCGCTTTTCAGCTCTGTGAAATAGCTGTCGTTCAGTGCCTGCTGTTGATATCTTTCGGGGATAGCTGCTATATCTAACAATCCAGCTTGCCCCAAGAAGAAGGCTTCAATCTGCATGAGATTGTCCCGATGATGTGCCACGCTCTGCAAAGGAATTAGCTTAGCCCATGTCTCGAAAGCGTCTCCATTGATGCCGAAACCATAGTTGCGGGCAAGTGTAACGAAGTAGGCTGCTTCCCAAGAGCAGTCACAGTCCTTCACTCGTTGGGCTATCGCCTCTGTCTTCTGTTCCAACCTTTCAGTCTGTAAGGCACTCATCCACGAATGAACCATTAGTTTTGAAAGACTCGGAATGATACGATAACAAGCCGGATATTCGTCTGTTGTGAGTAGCTCTTCGTAATGTTCTCGTACAGCCGTCGGCACTTGTAGTCGCATCTGTGGCGGATAATCGCCCCTTCGTGTCTTAACATCAACGTCGATAGACTCAGCCACGTGCAGGATAACATTGTTATAATTCGGGTCGCGGTCGTGTCTGTGTAGAAACCAATCGGAGGCACGGTCGTGTATCTCCACATTCCCCACCCACAGCGTACCGCCTATCTTCACCTTTGCATTGAAGAAGTCAGGCCCAGCGTTGTGATTATGTAGTCCAGTGTCAATGACCTCCACCTCTTGTCCGTCAGTGGTTTTAAGCCCCGTCAACGGAAACAGCTTATGTTTCCATACGTAGTGGATGAGTTGTTCCATAAAAGATTCTTGGTTTGTAACAGTACGCAAATATACAAAGTTTTTAAGAAAAATAGAAGTCTTATCTACGTATTTTTCTTATTATTTTGCACCATAGTTTCACTTCTCTTTGCCCTTCGCACCATTGGTGTTAAGCATCCGCACGATGCGTGTTTACCATCAGCACCAGACGTGCGGGGCGTTAACACGATGGTTGAAAATGGCAAGTGGGGTAGAAACCTATCTGTTGTTTTATCAGTAAAAGGCAACTCCCAACTTGTCTATACCTTACTTAAAAATACGTGAACTTATTTTGTTTTATGCCACAAATCAGCTACCTTTGCAATGTTTAATTCAGATTAATTATGAAAATAGCATTGATAGGCTATGGCAAGATGGGGCATATGATAGAACAGATAGCCCTTGAGCGTGGCCATGAAATCGTAAGTATTATTGATGTTGACAATATAGAGGACTTCGATTCTCCCGCATTTGCATCGGCTGATGTAGCTATTGAATTTACGAATCCTACGGCTGCCTTTGCCAATTATCAGCGTGCCTTTGCACATAATGTGAAGGTTGTCAGTGGCTCTACGGGCTGGATGCAGGACCATAAGGCAGAGGTTGAGCGTATGTGTACAGAAGGTGGACAGACCTTGTTCTGGGCAAGTAACTTCTCTATTGGCGTTGCTATTTTCTCAGCTGTCAACCGTTATTTAGCAAAGATAATGAATGGTTTCCCACAGTATAGCGTTGAGATGGAGGAGGTACACCATGTGCACAAACTCGATGCACCATCTGGAACAGCCATAACCCTTGCAGAAGAGATTATCAAAGACCTCGATCGCAAAGATAAGTGGGTTAAAGGCTTCCAACACGCTGCCGATGGTACGGAGTCAGGCAGTAACAAGGTTGCTCCTAACGAACTTCCTATTGCCTCTATTCGACGTGATGAAGTGCCTGGTATTCATAGCATCAGTTATGACTCAGAGGCGGACAAGATTACCATTACTCACGATGCTCACAGCCGTAAAGGCTTTGCATTGGGTGCCGTCTTAGCAGCTGAATATACCAAAGAGCATACCGGCTTGCTCACAACAAGCGATTTATTTAAGTTTTAATGTTGGGTGTTAAGTGGTAGGTGTTGGGTGTTGATGATTACTGATAATGCTTTATCATAAAGCTAAAAGTAACCTACAATAGAGGAGACTGTTCTTCGTAACACCCTTTCACCAACTGATATTTAATAACAAACATACCGACATAATTCATTATTCAACATTTATCACCGCAATATATAGTATGATAGACAAAGAGAAAGCAGCCCTGAATCCTAAGAAGCAATGGGCAAAGTTTATTTGTGTTCTTGTTCTCTACCTCCTTTTCCTGTTCTGGGTAAAGAGTTGGTGGGGATTATTAGTCGTTCCATTTATCTATGACGTATATATCACAAAGAAGATTCGTTGGAAGTGGTGGGAGGATTCTGAGGGTCCTATCCGCTTCATTATGGGATGGGTAGATGCACTGGTATTTGCATTGGTAGCAGTCTATTTCATCAATCTGTTCTTCTTCCAGAACTACGTTATCCCTTCTTCTTCTCTTGAGAAGTCACTCCTTACGGGCGATTACCTCTTTGTTTCGAAGGTAAGTTATGGTCCTCGTATTCCTGAGACACCATTGACAATGCCGCTGACACAGCACACCTTACCTATTATCAATACTAAGAGCTATATCTCTTGGCCACATTGGGACTATCGTCGTGTGAAGGGTTTGGGTAAGGTACAGCTCAATGATATCGTTGTGTTCAACTTCCCTGCAGGTGATACTATCATGAGTGAGCCTGCTTATCAGGGCAATGATTACTACCATGATGTCTATACATTGGGTACAAACTTCCTCGCACAACAGAACCCTAATATCAATCTGTCGGCGATGAACACACTCCAACAGCGTGCTTTCTTTGATAAGGCATATGCTACGGGTAGAGCTTATATTGTGAGAAATGTAGGTACCTACGGAGCGTTGGATTGGCGTCCTACTGACCGTCGTGAGAACTATGTGAAGCGTTGTGTAGGTCTTCCAGGACAGACCTTGCAGATTAAGAACAAGATTGTTTATATTGACGGAAAGGCAAATAAAGAGCCAGAAAAAGTTGAATATACCTATTTTGTTAAGTTTAAAAACATCGCTGTTTCTGATTTATAGGAGAACGTTACGACGAACTTCGTAAGGATTTAGAAATCAGTGATGAGGATGTACAGACGCTCAGTCTTCTGAAAGGATATGACTTGAGCCAAGGTAAAGTGCTTAATAAGGATATTCTGTCTTATGATGGTTATATGCCATTGACAAAACGAGCCGTTGCTGAGCTGAAGCGTCAGGGGCTTGTACAGTCTATCCGTCCTGTAACAGATAAGGATCTCTACTCTGGTCCGTATTATCCACTCAATGGTTTTACTGGCTGGACACGCGATAACTATGGTCCTATTTGGATTCCAGCAAAGGGCAAGTCGATTAAGTTGACATTAGAGAACCTCCCTGTTTATGAGCGTTGTATCAAGGTATATGAGGGCAACGACTTACAGGTTAAGAACGGAAAGATATATATCAACGGTAAACTATCTAATAGCTACACCTTTAAGATGGACTATTACTGGATGATGGGTGATAACCGTCATAACTCTGCCGACAGCCGTTTTTGGGGCTTTGTACCAGAGGATCATGTCGTTGGTAAGCCAATCTTTATCTGGTGGTCAAGTGATCCAGACCGCAAGGGCTTTGGAGGAATCCGTTGGCACAGACTGTTTAACTGGGTTGATAATATAAAGTAGGTCCTAAGAACCTCCCCAAGCCCCTCCAAAGGAGGGGATGTGAGATTAGTAAAGTAGGGAGAGGTAGGGGAGAAAAAATCTCATATTTTTCTGAAGGAGGGGATGTGCGCATTACCAATCTCTGGTAAGTATTCCACATCCCCTCCTTTTTATTATCTTATAATCGTATAATTATCGTCATCAACAAAGTTTATGGCATATCCTGATAATAGTAACATCGGTAACTTGACATCCCCTCCTTCGGAGGGGCTTGGGGAGGTCTTACTCTCCTCTGCTTACTTTGCGCCCATTCAATGGTATCAGAAACTGAATCGCTATGACAGCTGTCTGATAGAGCAACACGATAACTTTGTTAAGCAGACCTATCGTAATCGTTGTGTAATCGCTTCTGCAAATGGTCCACAAGCCCTCTCTATCCCTGTCGAGAAGTTTGAGACTTTGAAGTGTCCGATGAAGGATGTGCGTATCAGCGACCATGACAATTGGCGTCACCAGCACTGGAATGCGCTGTTGTCGTCTTATGGTGAGAGTCCGTTCTTTGAATATTATGAGGACGATATACGTCCGTTCTTTGAGCGGAAATGGAAGTATCTCTATGATTTCAACTGGGAGATAACGTTGAAAATGTGCGAACTCATCGACATTATGCCTTGTATGCGTCGCACAGATGCCTATCTGATGGATATTCCCGATGGAATCGTTGATTTCAGAGAGATAATTCGTCCGAAGCATCCGGGTGTTGACAGCGACTTCATTTCTCGTCGTTACTATCAAGTTTATCAACAGAAGTTTGGCTTCCTGCCCAACCTTAGTATCCTTGACTTGCTTTTCAACGAGGGTAATGAAAGTGTTTTATACTTGTAAGATGCCGTAAATATGGTGCTTTTCAAGCTGTAATACCCTCCTTTTATCTTTCTTGTCAGTCCCTTCAAAGGTATCTCCTACGAATTCTTTTCATGAAAAAAAGAAATTATTTACGTGAAAAGAAATATTTATTTTCATGAAGAAAAATATTTATTTTCATGAAAATAATTCGATAAAGGCGTAGAGTTGTTGTCTTAGAACAGCTCTACGCCTTTTGTTTTTAGCCTTTTCAGCATTTTATTTTGTACCTACTTAAAACAAAATAGAGGGGAGATTGGATTATAACTGTCCAGCCTCAACCTGCAAGACAATGCGCTCTACAAGTCTGTCAGCTCCATTTGGCTCGTAGCGTTTCTTCAAACTACTACCGAAAGCCCAAGCAAAGGCTTGATAGAAACCTGCTCGCACAGGACCGAGGAAAGCCTGTACCAGTTCGTAGGAAGTCGAATTACACTCTCGGTCGATGAGCTTGATAAGTAACTTACCTTGGGTGAATGTCAGTTTCTTCATACGTGGCTTATAGGTGTTCCAGATTTCTTTCTCCACCTTCTTCATGTGTTCGTCACGCTCTTTCTTAGTAGGAATAGTCTCAAGATAAGCACCCGTTTCCAGAATAATCTGGTGACACTCCTTGGCGATTGGAAGTACCTTTTTGATGTTATAAACCAATCGGTAGTAGGCTGTTTCCTGCGATTTATTCTTGAATTCGAGCGGTGGAAAGACGTAAACCTTGCTCGTTCTGACATATTGAATGCTGTCGGCACCTACCTTTGCCTTACCGATGTGAACCATAGGCACAAACGTCGGAGAGTCCATATCTACCACACGATCCTCGGGGTTGATATGGTCTTGCGCTGTTGCAGCTGTAGAAAGCAATAGTAGCGTTCCAAGTGTGAAAAGCAATCGTTTACTCATAACTGATTCATAATCCAATTTCTCGTTGGGTACAGTTTATTTTCTGCAAAAGTAGCGATTATTTCTGAAGTGTGTTAGGAAATTCATAATAATTTGTCATTTGCCCTCATTAATTGTCTTTATATATTGATTTTAGTCCCGATAAAGGCAACTACTCCATGACTATCTTTGGGTTATGAGATAGGATAGAAAACTATACTTTTTGTCGTATTTATAGGACTTATCCTATGCTTTTACATATCAATATGTCAGCTTTATATCATCTTGATTTCATATACTCCTTTCTTCAGCTTGCTTTATGACGCTAAAGAAAGTTAAACGCCTTATATTTATGTAGGGTATTTGTAAAAGCTATCAATATTTTTTCTACTTTTGTGAAACAAACCATAGCGCAGAACACAACACTTATGGAAGCGGTTTATTACGCCCGTTGTAGCTGGTTTACTTCGGTTTAACCTGTAACGTGAAGTTTCAGGAGTGTGACTACATTCTGTGTCAGTTTATTTTATCGTCAGAGTTTATCCTTAAAAAAGAACGAAATAAAACATATATCATGATGAAGAAGACACTGTTGTGTACCTGTTTGCTTGCTCTCTCTCTTGGTGCAAAGGCACAGGACAACCACGGTTATGGTATTGATGATAGTCGATTTAAGTCGCTTGCTGAAGAGGTAGCGCACCTAAAGAAAGCAACGATATGTTTAATGTCTACATCAACTATGCTGCTAATGCGCAGGTAGTATCGGATGCAGACCACCAGTGGAGTACAGGTTTCACGAATAAGCACCTCCGTTTAGAAATCAAAGGTAACCTAACCGATAAGCTTTACTATCGTTTGTGTCATCGTCTGAACAATACAACAGAGGCGAGAAGTGAGGATAATCTTGCTAAGGCAACCGATATTATGATGATTGGTTATAAGTTCTCTGATAAGTTTCGCCTTGAAGCTGGAAAGGTATGTCAGAGTCTTGGTGGTTTTGAAGTGGATGAGAACCCTGTCTATATCTATCAGTTCTCTGATATGACGGGCTCTATGGATTGTTATATGGCAGGTGTTACAGCCGTATATAAGCCTGTTCCGTCACAAGAGTTTGTACTTGGTATTACCAATTCTCACAACGAAAAGTTCAGTGAGGTATATGGTAATAATGCCGTATCCATCGAGGGTGATGGTACATATAGTAGACTGTTGGAGAAGCCACGTAACCCACTTGCCTACTGTTTGAACTGGAATGGAAGTTTTCTGAACGACAGATTGCATACGCGTTGGTCATGGGGAATACAAGGAGAGGCGAAACATAAGTATAGTCGTATTCTCATCTTGGGACAGAAACTACAGTTAGATAGACTGCAATGTTACTTTGATTACATGGCTCAAAACGATGGAATCGACCGTTTGGGCATAGCGACAAATGAATTGGGGAGTTCATTCTCTGGATATACTGGTAATGTATGGATGAGTGATATACACTATAATTCATTTATAACAAAGCTCAATTGGCAGTTTGTTCCACGTTGGAATCTGATGTTGAAGGGTATGTATGAGACGGCAAGTGTCACAAAGATTGACCGTTTTAAGGACTTCCGTAAGAGCTATGGCTATGTAGGTAGTGTGGAGTATTATCCTATTAAGGGGCAAGACCTGCGTATCTTCTTAGCCTATGTGGGTAGGAAAGTTACTTATAAAGAGGGTGTTGGCTTGGATAAGTATAATACCAATCGCATCGAGTTGGGCTTTAAGTACAGAATCAAAGCTTATTAAAAGTAGGAAAAGAAAAGGATAGGAAAGATACTGAGAGGCATAGGAAGGGTTGGAACTCTTCACGAAAAGAAGTAAGTATACGCACTATAAGTCGGATAGAAAAGTCAGATAATTGTCGTAAAAACTTCATGAATCAGTGTTTTGAAACATCCTAATAAATAAAGAAAATAAATCATTCTCTTCTCGTTAGTGAAAGAGATCAACGCTAACTTTATCAAAATAGAATCATGGAAGAAAGAAATTTCGTGTAGAAAGCGACCTCTTAGGTGAGCTTCAAGTTCCAGAAGAGGCTTATTATGGTGTGCAGACACAGCGTGCCATCAACAACTATCACATTTCACGCAAGCGTATGTGTGATTATCCAGACTATGTTGTTGCGATTGCTTACGTCAAATTGGCTGCTGTAGAAACCAACCGTCAGCTTGGTGAAATCAGTGATGAAGTGGCTGATGCGATGGCACAAGCATGCCGTGAGCTTATTGATGGTAAGATGCACGAGAACTTTGTGACCGATATGGTACAAGGAGGTGCGGGCACATCTGTCAACATGAATGCCAATGAGGTGATTGCCAATCGTGCTTGTGAGATTATGGGTCACAAGAAAGGTGAGTTCCAGTACTGCTCTCCTAACGATCATGCTAACTGCGGTCAGTCAACGAATGATGTTTATCCAACTACCATTCGTCTGACACTTATCCTACTGAATAAGAAACTTGTGGCTTCTTTGAGCGAACTCATTGCTGCTTTCCGTAGAAAGGGTGAGGAGTTTAAGCATGTTATAAAGATGGGTCGTACACAGCTTCAAGATGCTGTCCCTATGACAAGTGGACAGGAGTTTAATGCCTTTGCCAATACGTTGGAAGAAGAGATTGCCAACCTTAATCGTAATGCTGCTCTCTTGCATGAAATCAATATGGGTGGTACTGCTATCGGAACGGGTCTGAACGCTGCTCCTGGCTTCCCAAAGATTTGTGCTGAAAAGCTAAGCGAATTGACTGGTATGGACTTCATTGCAGGTGCCGACCTTGTTGAGGCTACACCTGATACAGGTGCTTACGTAAGCTATTCAAGTGCTTTGAAACGCTTGGCTGTTAAGCTTTCTAAGATTTGTAATGACCTTCGTTTGTTGGCTTCTGGTCCTCGTTGCGGTCTGAATGAAATCAATCTTCCACCGATGGCACCGGGTTCAAGTATCATGCCGGGTAAGGTGAACCCAGTTATTCCAGAGGTAACGAACCAGACTTGTTTCAAGGTTATCGGTAATGATACAACTGTTATGATTGCTGCTGAGGCTGGACAGTTGCAGCTGAATGTAATGGAGCCAATCATTACAGAATGTCTTATTGAGGACCTTACTTGGTTGCCAAATGCTATGGACACGCTGCGTGAGAAGTGTATTGACGGTATCACGGTGAATAAGGACCGCTGTCTTGAGATGGTGAAACACTCTATCGGTATCGTTACAGCACTCAACCCATACATCGGATATAAGAATAGCACGAAGATTGCTAAGGAAGCTCTTGCAACAGGTGGCTCTGTTTATGACCTTGTACTTGAACATAAGTTGCTCTCTAAGGAGAAACTTGATGCAATCTTGTCACCAGAGCATATGCTTGCACCAGAGGCAAGAATAAAGTAAAAAAGCTTTTTATGTTCGTGTTGATGAGCAGTAAAAAGCTGCTTTTCGCATACTAACTATAATGAAGATGCTGTATCCACACGTTGGATATGGCATCTTTCTTTTTATGGTGGCTGTAGAAGTTGTCTGATATCCCACTGACAAGATGTTTTCTACAGTCTAAACCCCCTGCGTTCTATTCTCCCTTTTCCTTTGATAGATATGTTTTGACAATTCTTTCATACTGAAAAAAAGAAGTAGACGTGGAGAATCCTACTTTTTATGAGCCTTTATTGTGGAGCTTAATCATGTTATGTTTGTCCGAATTTTTCACATTCCAAATTTTAAAAGACCACTAAATGGCTTGTAATTAACGCCCAATTAGCTTGCAAAAGATGCCCTTTAGAGGTCTAACTAACGCCCTTTTGAAGCCTTATTAAGCATCTTTTGAAATCCCTCTTTGCAACTGTTTGATAACAAGTAACTTACGAAGCTGCTAAAACAAGCCGTTTTTAAGCCATTTTTCTACCTCTTCTTAGAATGTTTTGTCAATATATTTCTTTGCCTTTTTGTGTAAATTCCAGACGGAGTCAGAGATTACGGAGGTTTTATTCTACCATGATAGGAATGTCAAACATCATTTGAGTTCTTGTAACTCTTGACATACTTCCCTTTCTCAAAGTAATGGAAATTTGCGTAGTTCAGTTCCTTGTCTGTATGTCCAGTCAAGGGTGAATAGAAAAGATCAAGGTATTTTGCCCTCCATTTAGTCGGGAACTGCTTTGTATCAATCATCAGCATAGGGAACGTAGTATGCTTTGTTTGAATATGTCATCATATATATTCGATATGACAAGGACGTTAATTCCCTTGTCTTTGCATTGAGATACTAAGGCTGCAGGCGACACACAATAGGTAGAATGACAGAAAGGAGTATAGTTATATAGCAGTACTTTATCGTGTGTTTCGATATATTGTTTTACCTGATTAAGGCTGACTTTGTATACTTTTGAGAAGTCATGAATATCGTCAATGTTTTCTTCAAGTGTTATAACTCTCTTCTTTTGTGTATCTGATAGATGGGAATAGCCAGAAGTTAAGCCTGAAATCTGGCATGATGTCAGTCCCATAAGTATTAAGGCTGATAGAAATAAATGTTTCATAAGGTAGATTTAATTATTCAATAAAATGTGCTACAAAGATAAGGATAAATCATTAGATTATGCAGAAAACCTACCTAACAAGTTCTTTTAATACCACTTCTTGTTCTCTATAAAAGCTCTTTTCGTCACCTTCTGTTACGGGTTCTATTTCTTCCAGACTTGCTGCGAGGTTTTGCATTTCCCATGTAATGGAATAGCCTAACTGCTTTCGCATGGTAATACATTTATCTAATTCGTAGCGAGCGCGGGCTTTGTCTTTTCTAAAGAGTAAGCCAGCAAGGGTGAAGCGCATACGTTGTCGGAACTTTTCCTCTCGTTGTGCGGAGATAGCTTTACAGAGAAGTGCAATCTTGTAGCGTTCGTCATCAAGGAGTTCTGATAGCTCGTGATAGAGATAGGACTGTCGGTGGTTCTTGATAAGGTGAGTGTAAATATTGATTGCCTTATCTTTTTTGCCCATAATCCGATAGATCATCGCTTTGTAACGTTGGTTATGCATATTGTAAGGACTATGCTTTAGGGCTTCAGCTAATATCGGTGCAGCCTTTAAAGCCATGTCAACAGTAGGCTTACTTTCCACTTCCTTAAATACTTTTCCTACGATACGCATTCCTATTGAGGGAATAGGATGACCGTTGCCTTGCTCCATTGTCCAGTCTTCATCTGTCAGTCGGGTGATATCCCATTGTGAGATGAAGTCGAGCATAGAGAATCCTGGATGATGGTCGAAGACTAATAATGAGGCACGCATTAAGGCGCTTTGTCCCTTAAGGTCCTTGTCGTCCATCGTCGGATAGAGTCTTAGCAAACTCTTGAATATCTTATATGCCTCTTCTAACTGGCGTTGTTGATAGCGAAGCTTCATCATGTCTACACCTACCCAGAACATAGCTATGGTCGTGTAGTGTCCCTTGTGCACAGCATACATCGGTAGAATGGCAGCGTATGCCTCCTCCGTACGTCCCTGCTTGCGCAACATAAAGATGTCTCTTATCTCCATCTTTCCAAAATTAAAGAAAGCAGACGCCAAAGCCGAAACAACAGGTTCGTCTTTTAGCGTCTGCTTTTTATTTAATAATATTCCTTTTCAACCTCAGTTATTACTGATTTGTGACCGTCAAACTTCCAGATGTATCAGGGTTTGGTTTACAAGCCACATTGTTGTGTGTCTCGTATTCAAGGATGAAGAAGTTCATCCATGGGCATACATAACCTTCCTTAGAATTGATTCGTGCAGATGGTTCATAATTGGTATTGTCCTTTCTGCGAATCTGAAGTGCAAGTCGTTTATAGTCGAAGTACGTGATTCCCTCGCCCCAGAACTCTATGCGTTTCTGTACCATCAGTTCTTTTATGAAGTCCTCCATAGTGGTGACATTATTTGCCTGATAAGAGTTATCGGTGTAACGATAAGTGTTCATAAAGTTTTTCAGAGCCGTAACACCTGCTGCAACACCATCAAGGTGGGCTGTAGCTTCAATGTCGATAAATACCATTTCTTCCATGCGCATCAAAGGAAGACTGATGAATTGTCCCTCGTAAGTATCAGTGATATTACCCTTTGCAGGACGGAACTTGATGTTAGCATAGGCTGGTAGCTGCTTCCAAGTCTCCTCATCTAAGAGGGAAAGTCTCTCCTTCTTAGTGCCAATGGTGATAGAGTCATATTTCTCGTAACCCTCATGTGTACCTGCAGCGGTCGGATCAATCCATGAATAATGGCGCCAGTCACCTTCTGGCATCTTATCATAGAGCGCACTACCAATCATACGAGTAGCACCGTATGCGCCAGCAAGTCCCCAAGTAGTTTCTGATGACATGGTGCTGGTGAAGGTATAGTAGATATAGCTAATTTGCTCACGTGTGGTATAGCCTAACTTCCACATCCATGCTTGGTTTTCCTTGTTAAAGCCGTCTTGTGTACTATGCCACTGTGCTTCGGTAACAGGACTGTAACCACTGGCAGCCTTACGAGCATAGGTACGTGCCTTCTCATAGCACTCACGAGCTGTGGTTATACCTAACTTATCATACTCAATGCTTGCAGAGTCTTCTGCTGCTATGGCTGCATTAAGGTCTGCACTACTCTGATCAAAACGACTTGCCATTTCCATCCAAAGGCGTGCCTTGAGTCCATATACTACACTAAGGTTAGGCAAGTTCTTGTCGGGACGTGTATAATTAGCCAGATACTCCTCGGCATGGTTGAGGTCAGTAAGGATGAAGCGATACATCTTATAGAACGGAGCACGTGGATTGTGGCGTTGCATTTCTTTCGTTGTCTTTTCGGTAACGATAGGAACTGTGAGCCCCCATATCCCATTTTTTGTCGCCTTATCATCCAAACTTGCAATGCCAGTCTTCTTGAATTCGAACTGACGAGCTATGTCAAGATAAGCCATTGCACGATAAGCCAGAGCTATACCTAAGTAGTTTTTAGAGGTTGGTGAGGCTGTGGCAGGATCTACTACACTTGTTACGTTGTTACAGGTAGCAATGAAATCGTAGTAGAAACGATAGGTGTAATAAGCCTTGAAACGGGTGTTGACACCGCTTTCCACTGTTGTCCAATAGCTATAGTTACTACTATAAACAGGGAAATCACTTCCTAATACATCCCTATAGTGCATCTGACAAGGATAACCCCAGTCGTTGAGAGGGTCACCAGAGCCCCAAGAGTCAAAGGTTATCATATAAGAAAGGATACCATTGATAAGTCCTTCTTGTGAAGAAGGCATCTTTCTTACTTGGTCAGAAGTTAATACTTCCGACGGTTCAATGCTATCGATACAAGAAGTAAAGCCAAAGGTAATAGCAACGATAGCCAACGTTATGATGTGATTTGATATTAAGCGTTTCATAATGACGTACTATTAATGTAAGAAGATGGTTAGAATGTTAGTTTAATACCACCAGAGATGGTTCTCGTTGGGCTATAGATGGATGTACTACTACCTCCTGAGAAGGAACCACGTGGGTCGAATCCCTTACGCTTACTCCAAAAGTATACGTTGTCAGCAGCCACATATATGCGTACATTCTCCAATCCAATCTTGCTTACCCATAGCTTAGGTAGGGTGTAACCAAGGTTGATATTCTGTAAGCTTAGATAGCTACCGCTAATGAGGAAACGGTCGCATTGAGCACTGACACTTGGATCGTCATATTGCCAACGAGGTATATTACTGGTCGGATTACTTGCTGACCAAGAGTTGAGAACGTCTTTATGGATAGTTGTTCCTCCTAAGGTACCACTCGGTGGACCCATAAAACCTGCGTAACCACCATCGTATGAAAGTCCTCCTAACGAATAAGCGAAGGAGATAGAGAAGTCGAAACCATACGCATTTAGCGTTGTTCCAAAGCCACCATAGAGGTCTGGGTGTGGACTTCCGCATGAGTAATAACCCGCATTACCATAGACATCTGTCGTTTTAAGGGTTCCGTCAGGATCAGTGTAGTACCACATAGCCTTTCCCTCATTAGAAACACCAGCATAACGAGGCATATACCACTCGTAGATAGGGAGTCCCTCGGCATAGAGTCTATCACCACTACTATAGCCAGGATGCCCATCTACAACGAGATCAGCTTTGAGGACGTCAGCGAGTTTGATGATTTCATTCTTGTAAGTAGTTGCATTCACGTTGACATCCCATGAGATATTTTTAGTTTAAGACGGTAGCAGCGAGATCAACCTCCACACCCTTGTTCGTCATATCACCGATATTATCGTACGTTCCTTTGTAACCAGCCGAGTAAGGAGCAAAGACAAAGCAGAGCATATCAGTTGTTTTCTTATAGAAATACTCAATACTACCACGCAAACGGCTATTGAACAATTCAAAATCGAAGCCTGCATTGAAGTTGTTATTAGTCTCCCAAGTAATATTAGGGTTGCCCTTTTCAGACAGAACTAATCCAACCTTATTGTTCGTGTTTACGATACTATAAGTATCAAGATAGTGGAAATCACCAATATTATCATTACCTTGCTGACCGAAAGAAGCCTTTAGTTTCAACATATTCAACCATTTGAAAGGTTTCATGAAAGGCTCTTTCGTAATAGTCCAAGCACCACCGAAGGAGTAGAAGTTACCCCAACGATGATTAGGATCAAAGCGACTGGAAGCATCACGACGGAAAGAAAGACTTCCAAAGTACTTCTGATCGTAGTCGTATTGCCCACGGAAGAAGAAACCTTCAGACTCATATTCACTATTACCAGACTCTCCTGTGTTATCCATCTTTATTGCTCCAGCAAGAGTTTGGTTGGTAAAGTAGGATGCCATACCAAGTTTACTACCCCACAAGCTTTCGTAGTTGTAGCGATAGAACTCATGACCAAGGAGCAATTCCATGTGATGATGACCAAAGTCATGGTTGTAATTCACAAGTTGTTGGAAGTTATAAGAGAAGGTTTGGTCACTTGTTCTGGTCACAACACCCGTTGGATAAGTCGTATGACTGTATCCATAGAAAGGCTGTTTCGTCTCAGTTGCACGTGAGTTGTTGACGGTCACCGTACCATTAAGGGTAATCTTCAATCCCTCAAGAGGCATGATATTCGCATAACCATAGAGCGAATACATATTAACTTTCGAACTATTCGTATTCAACGCATTCTCTTGTAATGGGTTGATGTTAGGTAACGTAGGACGTCTTAGTCCAATAACAGCACCATTACCATAGTCATACATCTGTCCATTCTCATCTGTCATGATGTTCCCTTGCTCATCACGAATGAAGGCAGGATAGATAGGTGCGACATTATTCAACTGATAGAAAGACCATTATCATCCGATGGTATCACATGGTATTTAGCCCGAGAGAAGTTCATGTTCGTACCCACCTTTAACCATTTACGTGCTTCATAGTCCGCTTTGGCACGAACGGTAATACGTTCAAAGTCTGAATGATATGCCACACCTTCATTGTTTAAGTAACCCAAAGAAAGGTAGTATTGCATCTTATCGCTACCTCCAGTCAGGTTTATATCATACTCTTTGCGTAATCCGTTACGAAAGGCAAGGCTCTTCCAATCGTCTGGTAGGATAGTATAACGTTTACCATTATGCTCAATAACACGTCCTAACGTGGCATGTGGATTCATATGACCATCTTCCCCAATGAGCTGTTCTCCGTTTGGAACAGTAAATATTGGATATCCCAATCCACCCGCTGCACCAGGTGCAACGAGTTGTTTGTTAGCCTCAATAGTAGCTTGAGCAGGGGTCAATCCGAGTCCTTTCAGTTGATAATTATACAATGCATTATAGTAAACCTCATAGTATTTAACAGGATCATCGATAGTTTCATAGTAGCGTTTAATACGACTATTCGTACCCCATCTCATATCAACAGAAATATGTGCATTACCAACTTGTGCATGTTTTGTAGTCACCATGATAACGCCATTGGCTCCTCGTGCTCCATAGAGTGCGGTAGAAGACGCATCTTTCAATACGGTTACAGATGCCACATCGGCAGGGTTAAGATTGTTCCAACCGCCATCGTAAGGCGCACCATCTACTATAATCAGAGGGCTTTGTCCTGCGCTAATACTACTAAAGCCACGTACACGGATAGAAGGGGTTGAACCAGGTTCTCCGCTGTTGTCTATAATCTGAACACCAGCAGCCTCACCTTTCAAACTACTCATTACGTTATTGACCTGCTTATGTTCAATCTTTTTAGAGTCAACAATGGCAGCAGAGCCTGTAAAAGCCGAACGCTTTTGTTCACCGAAGGCAGTTACAACCACCTCGTCCAACGCAGAGTTGTCGTTAATCATCGTAATCTTCATTGTCGGTTTGGCAGGACCAGTGAAGGTTTTCATACCGACATAAGATACTTCCAACTTAGCACCAGGCTTGATATTGGCAAGTGTAAACTTACCGTCCATGTCTGTTGCTGTAATCAGTTTGCTGTCACCGACTACCTGAACCGTTGCACCGATAATCGTTTCACCAGTTTCGTCGACAACAACACCCGAAGCAGTGAATACTTGTTGGGCAAAGCTGACGATTGCCGACAGCATAAATAACGTAGAAAATAAGAGTCTTTTCGTATTCATAAGGCAGGTCTTTATGTTATTTTCAAGTAAGGTTGTATGTAATAGATATTTATGTCGCAAATATAACTAAAAGTTTCAAACAATCAAATAAAATCATGGAAATAATTTAAAAAAAATAACATTTGGTATCCTTTAGGTTTGTAAGTGTTATTCTTACAAGGAAACTGTTAGATATGGATGTCATCTTTTTACATAGTTAATAGGAAATTGTTCCCATTGAAATATATTTTCTTCCTTAGGCTAATCTGTTCGATAATAAAGCAAAATATGTTGAGGCTCTAATGAGTGATTTGGGTTAAATTAAAGGTTATATGAGAAAATAACATTACCTTTGCCATAGAAACAAACAGTCAAGGTGATATGAAATATCTATTGGTATCAGATATCCACGGATGTCTGCCAGCACTGGAGAAGGTGCTACAATTCTATGATCGCGAGCATTGTGACATGCTTTGCATACTTGGAGACATACTTAATTATGGTCCACGTAACTCTATCCCAGAGGGAATAGATGCTAAGGGGATCGTGGAAGCACTAAATAAACGTGCTAATAACATCGTGGCAGTACGTGGAAACTGTGATGCAGAAGTTGATCAGATGCTACTTGATTTCCCTATGATGTCCGACTATTTGATGTTGGTCGATGAGGGACGAAAGATTTTCCTGACACATGGACATATCTATAACAAATCCACAATGCCAAAAGGTCATCTTGATGCGATTGTCTATGGGCATACACATCTTTGGGAACTCACCCAGCAGGAGGGTACGCTTGTTTGCAATCTCGGCTCTATCACTTTCCCCAAAGGTGGGAATGTGGCTACCTTCATGACCTATGAGCATGGTGTCTTCACAGCTTATACGCTTGATGGAACACCGCTAAAGCAGGAAAGAATTTAGGGAAAACTTATTAGCCTTATTGGGCTAATTAGGCTAATAGGGCCAATTAGCCTAATAAACAATAACAATTTAATCCCCTCCTTATATCAGCCCTTTCTTTCCAAAGAATAGCTTTGAGACGCCCGTAACGTCCATCAACCATGTTATGCCAAACGAGCCTGCAATGGCAAATACCACACTGACCACAAGGAAGAACATTCCCGTCGGCTCCACACGAAGCAACAGAGGTTGATAGAATTTGGCAAGAATCGTGAAGATAGGAGAGAAGAGTAAGAGCGGTAAAGTGTTACGGCCGATAAAGAGAAAGAGGTTGCGCAGTGGTTGAGGAATCCCTAACTGATAAATCCACGACAGCGAACCGATAACTAAAAACACCAAACATGCACCTGCAAAAGATGCCTTATCGTAATGGGTTGGGTCGATACACCATACTACTAAAAGTCCTAATGTCCACCAACGTGCAGGGAAAGCTTGACGGAAATTGCCCACTGCTTGACGTACGATAGCACCTACAAGGAAGTAGGCTGCATTGGCTATTGAGAGTAGTCCGCAGCCGTAAGAGATTAACCAAAGGAACAGAGCAAGAAGTGTAAACCTACCTAATAGCACTTGATTCTCCAAACTCAGCATTTTGATAGGCAGCAGTGGTTTCTCTTGTTTTAATACTGATGAAAAGCGTCCTTCAGGTTTCTTGAATGCAATATAATAGAAGATACCGCAAATCATTAAGGTATGTAAGTACCAATAAGGTCCCATCGGATGAAGGAAGATATGGTCAATCAGTACTCCTGCGGTTAGATGATCAATGTGTTCACGGATAGGGAGTAGCGAAGCCATTACGGTATATCCGCTTTCCATCACTGCGTAAGGGATGAAAATCCAAATCATAGTTTTCCCCAAAGCAGCCCACGACTTATTCACATTAAACAGATAACCCGACACTAACAGGAAGCCCGGCATGTGGAAAGTATAGACCAGCTGTTTAGCAACAGGGTAGGTGTCGCCGATATAGGTAAGGTGGAAGGCAATCATCAACGTGATGAAGACGAACTTGAGAAAGTCCAGTTCTTCCATCCTTGCCTTTGGTTTATGCATTTGAATAATCATGGCGACAAAGTTAGGAAATTAGTAGGACACTTCAAAAAGATGTAGTTGTAAAAGAATAATTAGCCTCTTAAATTTCGAGATTTGATAGGTGTTAGCAATTTATTATCATCCTCTGACAAAGAAAACTTCTTCATTTAATACTTCGAAAATCTGTAGATAAAGGTTTGAAAAATCATTACATAAATCCGAGTAAAACACCTACAAATAATGATAAAAACACGTTTTAAAATCGAGTTTGTAACAGTCAGGTAATCAGTTGGTTATAAAGCTGCGTAAGTAAAGATGCTTAATTGGACTCCAAAAGGGCGTTAGTAAGGGTCTTAAAGGGCGTCTTTTGCAAGTCAATTAGGCGTCTTTTAGAAGCCAAAAGAGCATGTGTTGGTTTTGAATTGTTTGAAAATAGTTTACAAATATCGATGCAAAAGGGGACAAATAAAAGAAAAACTCCATTGCATTGTTCGTTGTGAACGTTTGCAATGGAGTCTCTTTTAATCGAATAATCCCGGTTGTAGAGGATTGTCTTGATATGAGTTTCGTCCGAGATGGTCGTAGGCAAGCTGTGTTGCCACACGTCCACGAGGGGTTCGTTTGATGAAACCTTCCATAATAAGGAAAGGTTCGTAAACCTCTTCTACCGTACCAGAATCCTCGCCGATAGCAGTGGCAATGGTTGAGACACCTACTGGACCGCCACGGAACTTATCGATAATGGTGAGTAGAATCTTGTTATCTATCTCGTCCAAACCATATTTGTCAATGTTCAACGACTGTAGTGACATCGTAGCGATTTCGGGTGTGATAGTACCATTACCCTTCACCTGTGCGAAGTCGCGTACACGGCGGAGTAGGGCATTACAGATACGTGGCGTACCACGTGAGCGACGCGCAATTTCATCCGCAGCTTCGTCCACGATAGGTACTTTTAATAGGGCTGCCGAGCGCTTGATAATGCGCTTTAAAGTCTCTGGATCATAATACTCCAAATGGAGATTAATACCAAAGCGAGCACGGAGAGGAGCTGTGAGCAGTCCGCTTCGTGTCGTTGCACCAACGAGTGTGAATGGGTTGAGGTCAATCTGGATAGAACGTGCAGACGGTCCCTTATCAATCATAATGTCAATACGATAGTCCTCCATCGCAGAGTAAAGATACTCCTCTACGACAGGAGAAAGGCGGTGTATCTCGTCAATAAACAAGACGTCGTTAGGCTCTAAGGAGGTGAGGATGCCCGCAAGGTCGCCCGGCTTGTCGAGTACCGGACCAGAGGTAATCTTGAAACCAACGCCCAATTCGTTAGCGATAATATTGCTCAACGTTGTCTTACCCAATCCCGGAGGACCGTGCAAGAGGGTATGGTCGAGCGGTTCGCCACGGAACTTAGCGGCTTCAACAAAGACGCTGAGGTTTTCGACCACCTTCGACTGTCCGCTGAAATCATTAAATTTCAGAGGGCGCAGAGCGTTTTCGAAATCCTTCTCAACCGAGTTCAGCCTTTCTTCATGTATGTCAAAATCTTCTGGCATATTGCTAATTTTCTGCAAAAAGATGCAAGTGGAAGAGTGTGTAGATAATGTCTTTGCACATGGTTAATATATCCGTCAAATGCATTCTTTTATGGATATATATGTTGTGCTTCCCTATGAATTGCCGTCTACGACTCTTCTTCTACACGCTCAAGGTATATATTATTTTCTGCAAAGGTACTCTATTTTTTCTGTGCAAGTGCTTTGTTTCGGAAAATTTATCTAAATTTGTAGCGTCATTTCACTCATATCCTTAAATGTATGATTAACAAGATTAATAAGAAGGTCCTTTATCGGGAAATCTTAGACTATGTAATGATAGCCGTAGGTATGCTGTCCTACGCTATCGGTTGGATGGTTTTTCTACTACCTAATCACATCGGTAATGGTGGCGTAGCAGGTCTTGCTTCCATTTTGAATTGGGGTCAAGGAATCCCTGTTGCTAACACTTATTTTATCCTAAACGCAATTCTATTAGCCATTGCACTGAAGGTTTTAGGCTTAAAGTTCTGTATCCGTACTATCTATGGCGTTGTGATGCTGACGGTTATCACAAAGGTTATGGGTACTCGTCTTTCCTCATCCGGGACTTTTACATGGGCAACCTTTTATGGCTGCAATCATCGGTGCATCGTTTTGTGGTGTTGGTTTAGCCTTTGGACTCTCCTATAATGGTAGCTCTGGTGGCTCGGATATCGTCGCAGCGATAGTCAATAAATATCGTGATATTTCTCTTGGGCGTGTTATCTTATTAGTGGATATGACCATCGTAACGGGAAGTTACCTTGTTCTACGTAGTTGGGAGCAGGTTATCTATGGTTATGTAAACTTGATTATCACCTCTTTTGTACTCGACCAAGTTATCAACTCCAGTCGTCGTTCTGTGCAGTTCCTTATCATTTCGGAGCGTTATAAAGAGATTTGTGATATGATATCGCAAGACCAACCCCATCGTACCAGTACGATAATCGATGCAAAGGGCTATTATACGGGTAGCGATATAAAGATTGTTATCGTAGTAACTCGCCAACGTGAAGCGTCATATGTCTATCGTATGATTGATGATATCGACCCAGATGCCTTCGTAACACAGAGTCAGGTAATGGGTGTCTTTGGTAAGGGATTTGATAAGTTTAAGGTGAAGAAGAAGTCACCTAATAAGAATAAGCTGAAGGCTACTAATCTGCCTAAGCAATAAAGATAACAAAGCCGGCTGACACGTGGTTGCGTGTTAGCCGGCTTTGGTTTGTGGGGATTGGGCTTATTAGCCTTATAAGGCTCATTAGCCCAATAGGGCTTATTACTTTATTAGCCTTATAAGGCTTATTAGTCCAATAGGGCTTATTACTTTATTAGCCTTATAAGGCTCATTAGTCCAATAAGGCTTATTGCTCTCTTAGCTTTACTTCATCTTTAGTGCCGCCTTGATACCAGCCTCAACGTCTTTCATATCGGCTGTTGGTTCAAAGCGATCGATAACGTGTCCCTGTCTGTCAATGAGGAACTTTGTGAAGTTCCATTTGATACTTGGGTCTTTGGCGTAGTCAGGGTTCTCTGCGCGGAACTTCTCATCGAGAAACTTTCCGATGTTGTTATTCATGTCAAAGCCCTTGAATGGCTGTTGAGCCTTTAGGTAAGTGTAAAGCGGTGATTCGTTACGACCATTGACATTAATCTTTGCAAACTGTGGGAAAGTCGTACCATAGTTGCCTGTACAGAAAGTGTGAATGTCACGGAAAGAGCCTGGAGCCTGTGCGCCAAACTGATTACAAGGGAAGTCAAGGATGACAAGTCCTTGGTTCTTATAGGTTTCATAGAGTTTTTGTAATGCCTCATACTGTGGCGTAAATCCACATTTTGTCGCTGTATTAACGATGAGCAGAACCTTACCCTTATAGTCCTTCAATTTGACGGTATGCTCGTTTCCGTCCTTTACACTAAACTTGTAAACATTCTTCTGAGCCATGATTGGCAATGTCATGAGGGCTAAGAAGAGGAGTGAAAATAGTTTCTTCATTTGTTTCTTTATTGATATATGCTTTCGTTTTTGCCCCTATGAGAATATAGGGAATGAAAACTTGGTAGTTTATATGTTCTCTGTTTATTATGAATAGGATTTTATTTCTGTGTGGGAATGCGATGTAATCAGTTCCTTATGATGCTATAATCAGCTTTTTACAATAGCTTAATCAACTCTTTCATACCTTCGCTTGCACCCTTTTTTATATGCGTTAATCGTCCAGAAGCATGTGCGGGCGTATCGTCAGGGTCAATCAGATAGATAGGAGTTCCTGGTCGGGTGTATTGCACAAGACCCGCAGCAGGGTAAACAACCAGTGACGTTCCGATGATAACAAGGATGTCTGCTTGTGCCACAACCTCTGCAGCTGGTTCAATCATTGGGACTGATTCACCGAAAAAGACAATGAAAGGACGCAATAGACTACCGTCTTCAGCCAATGTTCCAGGGGCTACTTCGCAGTTGTCTTTAGGTAGTTCCTGTATGTATCGGCTGTCGTAAGGAGACTTATTTGAGCATACCTTTGTCAGTTCTCCATGTAGATGGATAACCTTTAAAGACCCTGCTTTCTCGTGAAGGTCGTCAACATTTTGCGTAATCACCGTCACATCATAGTCTTTCTCAAGTTCCTTGATAAGGCGATGGCCCTCGTTAGGCTTGGCAACATAGAGTTTTTTGCGTAGATTGTTGTAGAAGTTGTTGACGAGTGTGGGATTGGCTACCCAGCCTTCGTGCGTTGCTATCTGTTCTACAGGATAATCCTCCCATAATCCATCATTGCCGCGAAAGGTCTTGAAGCCACTCTCTACGGACATTCCAGCACCTGTTAAGAATACGATTTTCTTCATACGTCTGTCTTTTATGAGTTGAGGTTTGAAGGAGATAGACGAGGTTATAGGCATTAATTTCAAAACACTTGCAAATAGAGTTTTGGACAAATGAAGTACTAATAATCTACTTCTTGTTTTTTTGTCGATACCTTTAACTTGCACAGTAATCCTCCATTCTCTTTGACAAATTTAGTAATTTTAATCCGATTAATGCAAAACTATACCTTAAAAATAGTATCTTTGCACATTAATTATTAATAATATTAAGAACGATAATGGATAAATTAAGCTATGCACTGGGAATCGGTATCGGTTCACAGCTCGCAGGAATGGGCGCAAAGGAACTGAATATTGACGACTTCGCACAGGCTATCAAGGATGTTATTTCAGGTTCAGAACTGAAAGTTGACAATGCAGAAGCACAGACTCTCGTACAAAACTTCTTCCAAGAGCAGGAGGCTAAGCAGCAGGCTGCAGCCGCTGAGGCAGGTAAGGCAGCAAAGGCTGCTGGTGAGGCTTTCCTTGCTGAGAACGGTAAGAAGGACGGTGTTGTAACCTTACCATCAGGTTTGCAGTATCAGGTGTTGAAGGAAGGTGATGGTAAGAAGCCTTCAGCTACAGACCAAGTAGTATGTCATTATGAGGGAACACTGATTGATGGTACTGTTTTCGACAGTTCTTATCAGCGCAATCAGCCAGCTACTTTCGGCTTGAATCAGGTTATCGCAGGTTGGACAGAGGGTGTGCAGCTTATGCAAGAAGGTGCTAAGTATCGCTTCTTCATCCCTTATAACCTTGCATATGGTGAGCGTGGTGCTGGTGCACAGATACCTCCATTCGCAGCACTTGTATTCGACGTAGAGTTGATTGAGGTAAAGTAAGAAAGGTGTGTAGGCGATAATAGACTGCAATATACGTCCATCATCTCCTACTCTAATAATATTGATTAAGAAACTAAACAATTAAAATAATGAAGAAATTTATTTATTAGCCGCTATGGCTATCGCAGCTGCAGGCTTCACAGCTTGTGGTAACTCAGCTCCAAAGGAGGATTTGAAGTCTGATGTTGACTCTTTGAGCTATGCTTTCGGTATTGATCAGGGTCAGAGTGTTAAGCAGTATCTCCAGCAGATGCAGATTGATACAGCTTACATCGATGAGTTTATCAAGGGTATGAACGATGGTGCGCAGAATGCTGATGATAAGAAGCGTGCTGCTTACAATGCTGGTATCGGCGTAGGTATGCAGATGAACATGATTATCAAGAATCAGATCAACCGTCAGATCTTTGGTGAAGACTCTACAAAGTCTGTTTCTTTGGCTAATTTCCTCGCTGGTTTCGCAGCAAGTGCAAAGGGTCATGGTCAGAAGATGACTGTAGAGCAGGCTCGTGAGGTTGAGCAGAAGACTTCAAAGACTATTCAGATGAAGGCTGCTGAGAAGACTTATGGCGCTAACAAGAAGAAGAGTGATGCCTACATGGCTGCCAATGCTAAGAAGGAAGGTGTGAAGACTATCGGTCAGGGTGTACAGGTTAAGGAACTCAAGGCTGGCTCTGGTGCTACACCAAAGGCTTCTGATGTTGTTAAGATTAACTATGTTGGTAAGACTATTGATGGTAAGGTTTTCGACCAGCGTGATGGTGCAACAATGCCTGTAGGTGGTGTTATCCCAGGTTTCACAGAGGCTTTGACTAAGATGCCTGTTGGTGCTAAGTGGGAGATTACAATTCCTTATACAGCTGGTTATGGTGCTGAGCAGCCAAGTCCAGACCTCAAGCCATTCTCAACACTTATCTTTACTGTTGAGTTACTCGGTATCGAGAAGGCTCCAGAGGGTCAGCCAGGTATGCCTCAGGGTATGTCAGGTATGCCACAGGGTAAGCCAGGTATGTAATCAACTAAAGCTTGATAATGGTTCGATGAGTCTTCCTTTCTTATATGGAAGAGCATCAGCTGTAATCCATTTTCACGATGATGACGAATTATTTTCATGAAAGAAAATCTTTATTGTCGTGAAAATAAATATTTATTCTCATGAAAGTAATTCTTTATTTTCATGAGAATAATTCAGTAATGATACTCTTGTCTTATAGGAAAGGAAGACACATACATACTTCTTAAAGCTTAGTAATATACTTTTTAAAGCTTGGTAATCATCGAATCTACATCCTTTTAATATAGAAAAACCTGTTCTTTAAAAACGACAAAACAATGAAGAAACTTTTAATGCTGGCTCTGCTCGTTGCAGCAGGTTCAGTCTTTAATACTGCAAGTGCGCAGAGTAAGAAGAAAGGAAAGCAGAATGCGAAGTGTTCTGTAGAATGTAAAGATGGCGCAGTAGTACTGACTTCACCTTCTGATACATTGAGCTATGCTGCAGGTATGTCTATGACACGTGGTTTGGACGACTATCTTGCAAATCAGTTTGGTGTTACTCCAGCACAGATGCCAGACTTCCTGCGTGGCTTGCGTCAAGGTATTGCTAATCGCAAAGACTCTGCTTTTGCTGCTTATGTAGCAGGATTGCTCATCAGTTCACAGGTAGACAAGACCATGTTGCCTAATATTGCATCTAAGTTCGAAGGCACATCGGCTCCAATTAACGCAGATTTGCTTTATAAGGGCTTTGTAGCAGCTTTGGCAAAGGATTCTACTGTTCTCAAGCAGGCTACTGCTGAGCAAATCTTCGAGAAGAAAGAAGTAGAGTTGAAAGCACAGAAAGATGCTGAGATGAAGGCTAAGAACGAAGCTTACTTGGCTGAGAACAAGAAGAAGGAGGGTGTTGTAACATTAGCTGATGGTCTTCAGTATCGTGTCATTAAGAAGGGTGATGGAGCTATACCAACAGCAGCTGACCGCGTTCAGGTTATCTATGAGGGCAAGACCATTGATGGAAAGGTGTTCGATGCAACTTCACGTCATGGCGTAGAGTTCGATACCTTCAATGTTGGTGGACTCATCAAGGGTTGGACAGAGGCGTTGCAGATGATGCCTGTAGGCTCAAAGTGGGAGATTGTTATCCCACAAAACCTTGCCTATGGTGAGCGTGGGGCAGGTCGTGACATCGCTCCTTTCTCAACACTTATCTTCACCCTTGAGTTGAAAGGCATTGAGGCAGCACCTGAAAAGGAGTCAAAGACGATTGATGCTGCAAAGCTCGTTCCAGCCAAGAAGGCTCCTGCTCAGAAGGCAAAGAAGAATGTAAAAAAGTAAGATAAAAGCAGTGAAATACTGTTCTCTTGCTTAAAATAAAAACAAAATGCGCCCAAGTGGCGCATTTTTTATGTCATTTTGTTGTCTGTTCCATAATTATTCCCTACTTTTGCTCGTCATCAATTAAAGCTTTAGAAACATAGAATTAAGAAATAATATCAACCGTAGAACATGGAAAAAGTAGATCGTTTGGACAAGAAAATATTGGGTATCCTCTCACAGAATGCTCGTATGCCTTTTAAAGATGTTGCTGCCCAGTGTGGCGTTTCACGTGCAGCTATTCACCAGCGCGTACAACATCTCATAGAGCATGGAGTTATAACAGGTAGTGGTTTCGACGTTAATCCTAAGAGTTTAGGCTATACAACCTGCACCTATGTAGGACTAAACCTCGAGCGTGGCTCTATGTATAAGAAGGTTGTTGAACGTATCAGTGCTATTCCAGAGGTGGTTGAGTGTCATTTTACAACAGGTCCTTATACAATGCTTGTGAAGCTTTATGCAAAGACAACGAGCAGTTGATGGACCTTCTTAACAATCAGTTGCAAGGTATCTCAGGTGTCGTATCAACCGAAACACTTATTTCTCTTGAGCAAAGTATCAAACGTGAGATACCTATAGCAGAAGAATTGCTCTAAAGAAGTCAACGACAAACCAATCTTTTAAAAAAGAATAAGAATGCAATACGATCTTCAGTCACATCTCGATAAGGTGTATGCAACTTTCCCTGAAGCAAAGCGTAAGCCTATAATTGGTATCACTACCAATTATATGAATGGTGATGCAGCGTTAAGGAATGTCTATTATAAGCAGGTGGTAGCTGCGGGCGGAGTCCCAATGCTTATTCCTCCTGTGGCTGATAAGGATGTGCTTATTAACACCCTTGACCATCTTGACGGACTTCTGCTTACAGGTGGTGCTGATATCAATCCTCTGTGGCTTGGCGAGGAGCCTTCTCCCAAACTTCATAATATCAATGCTGAGCGTGATTTACCCGAACTGATGCTTATCCGTTTGGCGTTTAATCGTCAGTTGCCTATCCTTGGTATCTGCCGTGGAGCGCAAGCCCTTGCTGTCGCTTTGGGTGGAAAGATACAGCAAGATATCTATGATGAATATATAAGAGAGGAGGAAACGGTTGAAAAGAAACTGAGCAAAGACAAAACGGTAACAACCTATCGTGCTGCTACATTAAAGCATTCACAAGACGCTGAACGCTGTGAAGCAACGCATAGCGTGACTCTTAACAAGTCATCTGTCCTCTATGCGCTTTATAAGGAAGAGCGTCTTATGGTCAATAGCTTCCACCATCAGGCAGTGAAAGACCCTGGAAAGCACTTCCGTGTGACAGCACTTTCGCCTGATGGAGTGATTGAAGCCATCGAGAGTAGCGAGTTCAAGCCTATTATGGGAGTGCAATGGCATCCCGAATGGATGGGTGAAGAGGGTGGAAAAATCTTCCAGTGGTTAGTCGGACAGTCTAATAACTTCTACCTTGCTAAGCAACTTCATCAGCGCATCTTGACGCTTGATACACACTGTGATACGCCTATGTTCTTCCCACAAGGCGTCAACTTCGATCAGCGTGACTCACGTATTCTCTACGATCTCCATAAGATGACGGAGGGAAGACAGGATGCTGTGACGATGGCTGCTTACCTTCCACAACCGAAGATAGGCGAGTCTTTCTCGTCAAAGATTGATGTTGAAGGTTTGAAACGCTATAATCCTCACCTCGTTGAGACATTGAATCATCTCTCACCAGCTGTCTATGCCAACCTTATCTTCGACAAATAGAGGAAATTGTTAAGCAGAACCAACGCTATATCAGTATTGCTCGTACACCTTCCGACCTTTACGAAGATAAGCGCAAGGGACGTAAGAGCATCATGTTTGCTATAGAGAACGGTCTTGCTTTGGAGCATAAGCTTGAGAATGTCAAGCACTTTGCACAGCGTGGTGTGACCTATATAACCCTTTGTCACAATGGTGATAACGATATTTGCGACTCTGCACGAGGCTGCAACACCCACGGAGGAGTAAGTAAGTTTGGCGAAGAGGTCATCAAGGAGATGAACCGTAACGGTATTATGGTCGACTTAAGCCACGGCGGAGAGAAGAGTTTTTATGATGCGTTGGAGATTAGTACGATGCCAATCGTATGTAGTCATTCTAATAGCAAAGTACTCTGTGACGTTCCTCGCAACCTTAACGATGATCAGATGCGAGCATTGGCAAAGAAGGGGGGTGTGGCGCATATCACAATGTACCAAGGCTTCTTGAAGAAGGGTAGTGAGGCAACAGTGATGGATGCGATAGCTCATCTTGAGCATGCTATCAACATTATGGGTATCGACCATGTAGGTATTGGAACCGACTTTGATGGTGACGGAACCGTACGCGGTATGGCTGATGCGAGCGAAATGATCAACTTCACCCTTCATCTTTTGCGTCGTAAGTATAGCGAACGAGATATTGAAAAGATATGGGGAGGCAACTGGCTGCGTGTAATGGCGCAGGTACAGAGCGTTAGAAAATAAGTAGAAAGAAGGTTTCTCACCAGCCCTTTGGGATAGAGTGGGAGAGAATAAGAAAACAATCAACAATGAAGACGAATATAAAAATCATTTTCGGCTGCCTCTTGGCAGTGTCCCTCGCAACCGTAGCCTATGGCTGTAAGGGGAAAGCAAGCAACAGTGATAATGGTGCTGACACAGTAGCTACAGCAAAACCGGTCGGTCCTACGTTTAATGCCGACTCTGCATACGCCTTTACAGCAGCACAGTGTGACTTCGGACCACGTGTGATGAACTCTGCAGCACATGATAAGTGTGGCAAGTGGATAGTAGAGAAATTCAAGGAGTATGGCTGTGATGTACAGGAGCAGAAAGCCGATCTAAAAGCCTATGACGGTACGGTCTTGAAGTCAACTAATATCATTGCACGCTTTAATCCAGAAGCAAAGAAGCGTATCTTAATCTGTGCGCACTGGGATAGTCGTCCTTGGGCAGACAATGATCCAGACTCTACTAACCACAAGAAGCCTGTTATGGCTGCGAATGATGGTGCCAGTGGAGTGGCTGTAATGCTTGAGTTAGCACGTCAGTTGCAGGCTGATAAGAAGTTAAAAGTAGGTGTTGACTTCGTATGCTTTGATGCTGAAGACTGGGGAATACCACGTTGGGAGACTCGATATCAAGACGATGGCGACTCTTGGGCATTAGGTGCACAATACTATGCAAAGAACTTCCCAACGCCTGTTAAGCCTGAATTCGGTATTCTTCTCGATATGGTAGGTGGCGAAGGTGCACAGTTCTATCGTGAAGGAATGTCTGTGCAGTTTGCTCCTGATATCGTAAATCGTGTTTGGGAAGCTGCAAAAGCAGCAGGATTTGGCTCTTACTTCCCTGATGCTATCGGTGGAATGGTTACCGATGACCATGTGCCAGTAAACCAGTTTGCTGGTATTCCTACGATTGATATCATTCCATACTATCCTGACTGTCAGCAAAGCTCTTTCGGTCCAACGTGGCATACGGTCAATGACACTATGGAACATATCGACAAGAATACGTTGCAAGCAGTTGGTCAGACCGTCATACAAGTGTTGTATACGCTGTAAGATACAAAACTTCACCTCACCCCCCTCTCTCCGAGTGGAGAGGGGGAGTAATTACCTTTGTAGATGATAAAGGGCAATAGATGTAAGTTGCTTAGTCTAAAGAGGTTTTTTCTTATGATAAAAAAGGAGAGTTTAACTTTAATACATGATAAACAGAATAAGATAATACTATCAGAACAACTCTGGAGAGATGAATATTGTCACTAATTCACATCTTGCTCCGAGTGCGTCATAGCCCCAAAAGACATTGTACCAATCATCTCCTAAGCCTGAAGTAACCATAACTATTTCTTCCTTTGAGTTGGGGATAGTCCATCGAATGAAGTCTCCATCTTTTCTTTGAAGTGAAGGGTACTTTTTATAACTTTCAGTGAATAAGGTAGAAAAGTATTCATCATATATATTCTTCTCTATGTCATTTCCATACCATTTATCACTGAAAATCTCATAAGCTGAAACTGCATTAGCATCGCAAAATGTAGCTAAACCTGCCTCCACATCAAATCCTCCCAAATTATTCTCAGGCTCTTCTGCATAAGGCATATAATCCTCAACGAGTTTATATCGTATAGCTTCTTGATCGGATAAGCGTAACCTCATGCCAGCTATGCGTAATCCGAAATGTTTAGTCTTTGCAATTGCAATCTCAATAGTATATTTTCCCGATGGAATGGTGTCTTTTAAGTAACTGATCCTTCTCTTGTCTGGCATTGTGAAAAGTGGATCTCCCATTGCTATTCTACCAGAAGGAAAGTTAACATGAGGAAAACGATGAATACTAACTTTTGAAGGGTTAAACACAGCCTTAACTGTTTCTGGTGACATGATAGTATCTGTAAGAAAAGTTGAGTTCTTTTCAGTATCACTATTAGCTTCTGTGTTTGGCATGTTTTTAGTATCTGAAATCATCTTTCTATTATGATTATTGGTGCAAGCAATAAGCCCACATGTTATTAAGTAAACAAGGACTAATTTCGTTTTAATATAGAACATATACGTAGTTCTTTTCAGAATTGAATGGTAGTAATTTACTACTGCAAAAGTACTTAATTAAGATGAGAAAAACAAGAAAATGTATTTTTTCTCTCTTTATGTGTATTTCTTGATAGAGAGAATCGAAGATTCTTCTGTTAAACGTGTGGATGCTTTTCGTATAGTTCTAATAGATCAATCGAAATTACCCATTAAACAAAAACATAGCAAAGATTCTCACCTGTCCATTCTATTATCATTCTCTGACACAGAAAAACTTTTCATTCTAATACTTAGACCTAAATAAGACACTGAAAAATCCTTACATAATTTCATACAATACATCTATAAATAACGGTAAAAACACGAATAAGAAGCAGGTTTGTAACCAACAGGAAATCAGTTTGTTATAAAGGAGTAATTTAAAAGGTGCTTAATTGGACTTCAAAAGGGCGTTAGTAACGTTGCTAAAGGGCACCTTTTGCAAGCTAATTAAGCGTCTTTTAGAAGCCAAAAGAGCATGTGTTGGAATTGAAGTGTACGAAAATAGTTTACAAATAGCGGTCGTGAAACGAAGATTCCGATTATGGGCAGATACTCTTGCAACCATAATCGGAATTTATTTGGATTGATATTGTGAATCTTATTTCAGACGTTTAGATACGCTTTAACGACTGTTTAACGCCAGAGATAGTAAGCCCATTTCCGCAGCATTCAGACCTCTAATTAAGACGTTAGGCTCTCTATACTCCACAGCGTAGTTGGATAAAGCGGGTACACAATGAAAGAAAGGTAGGTCAACCACCTCTCCTTTCTTTGTCGTACTTACAAATGTAAGTCGAATATCAGAGAAATTATCTTCTTCGTTTTTGTATAACTCATTGGGATACATTGGTAGAATGGTATTAACTCCCTCTGTTATAACAAAACTCAAAAGCTTTTCTTTTCCCTCTTTTTCATAACATTGTGGCTCTGCCACATAAGCCTTCGACCATAGGTCAGCCTCCCCTGTCCCTTCTTCATCTAAGAGACATTGTTCATTTTGCTGATCCTTACGCTTATTCTTGTTAAAGAAATCGAATATACCCATATAGTCTTGCTGTTACTATCTTTATTCGCAAAGTGACTAATTATGTAATAAAAGTAATCGGAAATAGATAAAATTCTATCCCAAAAAGACGTTTGCAAAGATAAAAACTTCGTACAACATAAACACAATTACATATGTTAAAAAGACTAAACTATACATACAAATCGGTTTAATCATCGATAAAACATCTAAAAACGGGGCTTAATAAATGTTGTTTTGGTAGTGCTTTCGATAATATCCTACAGCTTGTTATCGACAAAACAGTTAGAAACACGGAGGCTAACAACATCTTTTTAGTTTATTATGCTGTAGGTTCACACAGAAATGTTTATCTTTGCATTGGGAAAGAATGGTGCCGTTGTGGGGCTGTCTGTCCCCACTTCTGATTCATAACAGACATATTAAAACAGTTATAAAAAGCGATAAATGGCACTGAACTATATTTGGATAGGATTCTTCGTAATAGCATTTGTCTTCGGAATTATCTCTCTGTTGATGGGCGATACAACGATATTCGAGAAGATGATGAACTCTACCTTTGATTCATCTAAGAATGCCTTTGAAACATCAATAGGCTTAACAGGAGTCTTGACACTGTGGTTAGGAATCATGAAGATTGGTGAAAGGCTGGTGTTGTCAATGTTCTTGCACGTATGCTCAGCCCTTTCTTCTCAAAACTCTTCCCTGATATTCCTAAGAATCACCCTGTTATGGGTTCTATCTTTATGAATATAGCTTCGAACATGTTAGGACTTGACAATGCAGCTACGCCTACAGGACTGAAGGCGATGGCGCAGATGCAAGAGCTGAACACAAAGAAAGACACGGCAACTAACCCGATGATAATGTTCTTAGTATTGAATACTTCGGGTCTGACACTCATCCCTACGACTATTCTTGGCTATCGAAGCATGAACGGTGCAGCACAACCGATGGATGTGTTTATCCCAATTCTGTTGGCAACAACCGTAGCTACGATTGCTGGTATTCTCATTACGGCAACTTGGCAGCGTATCAATATCTTCCAACCGACATTGTTCTTGGGACTTGTTGGTATTATTGGCTTTGTCGGATTGTTAATTTGGGGATTCGGACAGATGGATAAGCAGATGACGAATACGGTGTCATCTGTTGCCTCAAACTTGATTGTCATGTCGATAATCATGCTTTTCATCGTTGTGGCGTTGTTACGGAAAGTGAACGTTTATGACGCTTTCATCGAAGGAGCGAAGGATGGATTCCAAACCGCAGTACGTATCATTCCTTATTTAGTAGCTATCCTTGTGGCTGTAGGAGTGTTCCGTGCTTCGGGTGCAATGGACCTTTTTGATACAGGGAATTAAGTGGTGTGTGGAGCAGTGCGGACTTGACACAAGATTCGTAGATGCACTCCCAACGGCGTTTATGAAGCCACTTTCTGGTAGTGGTGCACGTGGTCTTATGTTGGAATCAATGAAAACTTTTGGTGTTGACTCATTCGTTGGCAGATTGAGTTGTATCTTCCAAGGTTCAACAGATACTACTTTCTATATCTTAGCGGTTTACTTCGGAAGCATCGGAATAAGGTATACGCGTCATGCATTAGCTTGTGGACTATTAGCCGATCTGGTTGGTGTAATTGCCGCAATCGCAATCTGCTATATATTCTTTTAGGAGATCATTGAATCTATTAAGCTATTGGGCTATTAGCCCTATAAGCCTTATTAGCCTAATAAGGCAAATAAGCTAAACTACAATACAACAATGGCAAATTTAAAATCACTTGCAAAGACACTGCTATATACGGATTAAGCAGTATCATCGGAAGGTTCTTAAACTACCTTCTTGTACCCCTCTATACAGCGAAAATTAGTGCGGCAAGCGGTGGCTATGGTGTTATCACAAACATCTATGCCTATACTGCGTTGCTGTTGGTCGTTTTGACTTATGGAATGGAGACGACTTTCTTCCGTTATGCCAATAAGACTGACCAAGATCCGAAGAAGGTTTACTCTACTACTTTGTCTTTGGTAGGGCTTTCTTCGCTGCTATTTATAGCAATGGTCTTCGTCTTCCTGCAGCCTATTTGCGACTTTATGGGTTATTCGGAACATCCTTCATATGTGTGGGTTATGGCTGTCACGGTAGCGATTGATGCCTTTCAGGCTATTCCTTTTGCCTATCTCAGATACAAGAAACGCCCAATTAAGTTTGCTACTTTCAAACTGTTATTCATTGCTTTGAACATCATTTTGAATCTTGTTTACTATCTTATCCTTGACGGACATGAGGTGGGTTATGCCTTCTATATCAACCTTGTATGTACAACGACTATTACCTTCTGTTTCTGGAAAGAGCTAAAAGATGGCTTCTTTGCAGGCGGTAAGCTGCTTGATATGCCTTTGGCAAAGAAGATGTTGTCCTATACTTGGCCAATACTTTTCCTTGGTATAGCTGGTATTCTTAATCAGACGGCAGGTTATATCATCTTCCCATACGTCTACAAGGACAATGATGCGCATACACAATTGGGTATCTTCGGTGCTGCAAGTAAGATAGCAATGATTATGTCGATGATTACGCAGGCTTTCCGCTATGCCTATGAGCCATTCGTTTTTGGTAAGGCACGCGACAAAGACAATAAGGAAACCTATGCAAGAGCAATGAAGTTCTTTATTATCTTTACGCTTCTTGCCTTCTTGGTGGTAATGGGTTATATGGATATTCTGCGCCATATCATCGGTCGTGACTACTGGGTAGGATTGAAGGTTGTGCCTATCGTGATGGCAGGAGGTATCATGACAGGTGTTTACTTCAACCTTAGTTTCTGGTATAAACTCATTGATAAGACGATTTGGGGCGCCTATTTCTCAGGCATCGGATGTGCTGTAATCATCGGAATCAACGTGATTTTCGTACCAAAATATGGTTATATCGCTTGTGCTTGGGCAGGTTTCATGGGTAATGCAACGGCAATGGTGCTCTCTTATCTTGTCGGTCAGCGTAAGTATCCGATAAACTATCCACTGAAGAGTATCTTTGTTTATCTTCTGATAGCAGGTCTCTTCTTTGCCGTTATCACCTATACTAACGCCAATCTTCCTGTTCCTGCAGCCTTGGGAATCAACACATTGGTTATCATTCTCTTTATAGCTCACGTGCTTTATCACGACTTTCCACTGCAAAAATTACGCAGTCGGTTTGCAAAGAAATAAACAAGTATCATTTAATCAATAATATCATTATGAAGAAATCGACTTTACTTATTGCCGGACTTCTCGCATTGGGTAGTACATCCATGCACGCCGACGAGGGTATGTGGACGCTCTATAACTTGCCAGATGCCGTCTACGAACAAATGGTAGCTGAGGGATTCCAGTTACCACGCAACATGCTTTATGGCGCACCTAACGCTATTAGCAATTCTGTTATCAACTTCTCTGGCTTCTGCTCAGGTGTTGTTGTATCACCAAATGGTCTTGTCTTCACTAATCATCACTGTGGATTCAGCGCAATTAACGCCCTTTCCACCGTTGAACATGATTATATGAAGGATGGTTTCTATGCAAAAAGCTATGCAGAGGAACTCCCAAGCAAGGACTTGTTTGTGTCCTTTATGAAGAAGCAGGAGGATATTACTCCTCGTGTTAATAAGCTTATTGCAGGTAAGAATGCTGAACAGACAGAGGCGATTATCGATTCTCTTACAAATCATTTGACCGACTCTATCAAGACCATTGATAAGACTTTGCATATCAGTGTAGATGCTTTCTACGAGGGAAATAAGTATTATGCCACTACATATCAGGACTTCCAAGACGTACGTTTGGTGTTCACAGTACCAAAGAGTATGGGTAAGTTTGGTGGTGAAACAGACAACTGGATGTGGCCACGACAGACAAGTGACTTCTCTGTGTTCCGTATTTATGCCGATCCTAAGACCAACGGACCAGCTGCCTACTCAAAGGATAATGTGCCTTATAAGCCAGAAAACTGGGCTCCAGTAAGTCTTGAGGGTTATAAGGATAAGGATTTTGCAATGACAATTGGCTATCCTGGCTCTACTAATCGTTACTTGTCTTCGTTCGGTATACAGCAGCGTAGAGACATCGAGAACACCGTTCAGGTACAAGTTCGTGATATCAAGCTCGCTATTATGAAGAAGTACATGGATAAGAACGAGAAGACTCGTCTCCAATATGAGAACAAGTACGTTACATCAGCTAACTACTGGAAGAACTCTATTGGTATGAATAAATGTATTGATTCCATCGGTTTGATTCGTCAGAAGGCTGAATATGAGGCTAAGATACAGAGATGGTTGGATGAGAAGACCGTGAAGGACCCTGCTATAAATGTTGACCTCAAGAAGTTAAGCAACCTTTATAAGGAGAGTGCTGAGCCTGCTTTGGTTCAAGCTTACTGGAACGAGTCATTCTGGAAGGTATCTGAATTGATTCAGAGAGCCTTTGATATCACCCGTGGTGCTATCGAACCACAGGGCCCTAAGGATGATGAATCAGCACAGTATGTACAGTTTAAGGACAATAGTAGCGACTGGAACTTAGCCCTTGATAAGGAAATGACAGCCGCTATGTTGAAGAACTATGCTGAACACGTACCTGCTGCGTATCGTCCGGAAGTATTTAATGTTATCAAAACAAAGTTCGGTAACAATTATAAGAAGTACACTGACTGGCTCTATGCGAACAGTAAACTACTTGTTAAGGACCATAAGTTCTATAATGATGAGAACACACTCAACGACCCAGGTATACAGCTTGGAGTAGAACTCGTGATGCTCTATCAGCAAGTTATGACCAACTATGTTAGCAAGATAGAAGCTATCGAGCAGGAAGAGAAGAAACTTTGCGAGGCAAAGGTACAGATGGAGATGGATATGCCACATTACAGTGACGCTAACTTCACGATGCGTATGTCTTATGGTCAGGTCGGTGGTTATATGATTGGTGGCTTTGACAGCAACTACTACACAACTGCTGAGAGTCTTGTTGAGAAGATGAAGTTAGGTAAGAAACTTGAGGATTACAAGGTTGAGCCTATCATGATGGACCTTATGAGTGCTAAGGACTTCGGTCGTTATGCTGATAAGACAACTGGTAAGATGCAGCTTTGCTTCCTTACTAACAATGATATCACTGGTGGTAACTCAGGTTCTCCAATGTTTGATGGTAAGGGTCGCCTTATTGGCCTTGCTTTCGATGGTAACTGGGATAGCCTTTCAAGCGACATCAATTTCGATCGTAAGCTTGCACGTTGTATTGGTGTTGACATCCGCTTCGTCCTCTACTTGATGGATAAGTGGGGTCATGCTGACCGTCTCTTGAAAGAAATCAACCCACAGTAAGGGTTACTCCTAATATATTAAAATAGGTATGTTCAAGAATGAGCATACCTATTTCTTCTTTTGAAAAGTAGTATCTTTATGGGTATATTATCAGCTTATTGACTTTTACTATAAGCATCCTATATTTTTATTTAGATAATAACGAAAAGGGCAATCATTAATATTATTACCAAGAATACATAAGAAAACAGCCCCAACTGATATTCTTTCTTTGTCAGTAATGCCTCTTGTTCTTTCATCTTTCGCTCTGGAAACATACGAAACATTAAGAGGTATAAGGGAACGACAATAACTGCACCTATCAGGTAATCCCCTCCTTTTGAGCCTGTATGCCAAAATTTTAATACACTCTGCATATTTAATAAACCAATTATTATAAAGAAACAAAGTGTAAACAGTGCGAGAAGGTTTGTCAAGGTAGCAAAATAAGGAATGCTTCTGTTAGCCCCTCTCATATTAAAACGGTATAAACTGGCTATGATTTTGTACATAGTTATTGCTGGTAAACTGAGAAACTGCTTTCGTATGAGTGATACCTCACGATATACGATACGGTAATAGCCTTCTCTCTTTCCTCTTTTAGCTATCGTGTTGAGGCTCCGCACTACTCGTGCTGATGCTCCGCACGAATGGTGCTAATGCTCCGCACGAATGGTGCTAAGGGTTAACACCACTCATGAAGATAGCAATGCGCTATACAATATATGATTGATGTATAGCCAATTTATCGAAAGTATCTCCAACGTTATGCGCTAAGTCTCCCTCCCCTTTGGGGAGGGTCGGGGTGGGGTATTTACTTCTTTGGTCTGCGTCTTGCCCATCCTTCTTCAGAGAAGTCTGGTTCATCGCCCTTTAGCTTAGCTGGACTGGACTTCATAAGTTCCTTCCAATCATCTTTCTTGAACTTATGCTGTCCTCCGAAAGGATTATCATCATACTGGCGACGACCACGGCCCTTGCGCTCACGAGACTCTTGACGGCCTTCGCCACGGCTGCCGTAACCACCACGACCGCCTGCAGAGCGACCATTGCCACCAGATGAACGACCATTAGATGAGCGACCGTGACCACCTTCTTCTGCATCGTTACAACGCACCTTACGACCTTTATAGGTTGCACCGTCCAGTGATTGCATCACCTTCTGAGCGTCCTGCTCTGGCACTTCGATGTAGCTCTGCTTAGCAAGGAGGTCGATATGTCCTACTGCCTGCTTGCCATGCACGTTCTTATTGATGAACTGCATCACCTCACCCGGATAGAAACCATCTGCCTTACCGAGATTGATAAAGAGTCGCTTATAACCACTCTCCGCCTTACGTGGACCACGGCTGCGGCTTCCTCTGCCTTCGCCTCTTCCGCCACGGCTATCTTCACGTGCACTACGTGATGATGGCTTCTCAATCTCCTGAGCATTCTTATAATAGTCAAGGAAGCGACCGAAGGTTGCAGAAACAATCTTCTTGATGACAACCTCCTTATCGATATACTCGAATTGGCGGTTGATATCCTTCATATAAGGTGCAATCTGGTCTTCGTCAACGTCTGTCTTCAGGATGTCATCCATTGTCTTAAACAGCTGCTTCTTGCAGATTTCCTCTGGTGAAGGCAGTGTTCCGTCAACAAAGTCCTTACTGATTTCGCGTTCAATGTTACGTACCTTATACTTCTCACGTGAGTGAATAATTGAGATAGAAGTACCCTTCTTTCCTGCACGACCTGTACGGCCAGAACGGTGGGTATAGTTCTCGATATCATCAGGGAGACCATAGTTGATAACGTGTGTCAAGTCGTTCACATCCAATCCACGTGCTGCAACGTCTGTAGCGACGAGAATCTGTGTGAGATGTGAGCGGAACTTCTGCATCGTGAGGTCACGCTGCTGCTGCGAGAGGTCGCCATGCAGCGCCTCGGCATTGTATCCGTCCTTAATCAACTTGTCAGCAATCTCCTGTGTCTCAACCTTTGTACGGCAGAATACAATTGCATAAATCTTTGGATAGAAGTCAACCAATCGCTTCAAGGCAAGGTACTTGTCGCGTGCATTCACCATATAATAAATATGGTTTACACTCTCAGCACCCTCGTTACGGCTACCCACTACAATCTCTTTATAGTCATGTAGATAACCCTTTGCAACACGCTCTACCTCACGACTCATTGTAGCCGAGAACAACAAAGTGTTACGATCTTCAGGTACACCGGTCAATATCTCAGTGATACTCTCTTGGAAACCCATGTTCAACATCTCGTCAGCCTCGTCCAAAACAACGTTTCTCACCTTGTCAAGACGAGCCTTACCACGGTGCATAAGGTCAATCAGTCGGCCCGGTGTAGCCACGATAATCTGTACACCATGGCGCAACTGGCGAATCTGTGTATCAATAGATGCACCACCATAGACAGCTGCGATATGCAAATGAGGGATATACTTACTGAATTCCTTTAGGTCATCGGCAATCTGCAAGCAAAGTTCACGCGTAGGACTAAGCACGATAGCCTGCGTCTCCTTGCTGCTTGTGTCAATACGTTGCAGCAAAGGCAAACCGAATGCAGCCGTCTTACCCGTACCAGTCTGTGCCAGTGCGATGACGTCGTTACGATTACCAAGTAAATAAGGGATTACTTCTTCCTGTACAGGCATTGGATTTTCAAATCCAAGCTCACTAATGGCGCGACGAATCTCTTCGCTCACACCTAACTCTTCAAATGTCTTCAAATTCGTTTGTTTATTATTTATTATCCTATATAAAAGGTAAGCTCACCACCAAACGAACCCACTAAAAAGACACTTGCCTGCGACGGGCTTCAACCAGTCAGTACGCAGACTCTCAGGTGGTATGTTACCTTTAATTGGCTGCAAAGGTACGTTAAGAAGTTGAGATGAGCAAATAAAACTCTTTATAAATCAACGGAATGGAACAAAAAGAAGGATATAGAGTAGAGGAGGCGATGAGAATTCTAAAAAAAAGTTGATAGATTTAAGTATTTTATCATAAGCTATTAAAAAAATACTACGAAAACACTTGTACTGTTATAAAGTCTAAAAGTGTCATCGAATATTCGTGAATTACATTTTTTTTATGTGTTTTTTTTGTAACTTTGCAATGTCAAATAGAAAAATAGTCGTTATTAAAGTTAATTATTTGAGTTAGTACAAGGACACAAAACTTACGTGAGTAAGTTTGATGTTAAACGAAAGGCTTCGCAGTGATGCGAAGCCTTTCTTCTTTTATTCTATATGTAAAGAGGCGGCTTCTGTTAAATGCATGGATTGGAAATAGTGTCAAAGCTTACGTATTGGCGTGGCGTGGATATGCTCAAATTAGATGGTTTTACAAATGTAAAAACTGCAAGATAATATGCAATTCGATATTATCTCTATCCGTAATATTCAAATATCTTATTCTCACTTTATAGCTGTATGTCAATTATTTTCATGTGACTCAAAACCAATACATGCTCTTTTGGCTTCTTAAAGACGCTTAATAGCCTTGCAAAAGGTGCCCTTTAAGACCCTTACTAACGCCCTTTTGAAGTCCAATTAAGCACCTTTTACTTTGCTGTTTTATAACCAATTGATTTTCTGTTGGTTATAAGCTTGTCTTTTATTCATGTTTTTATCGTTATTTATAGTTGTTTTGTTTGAGGTTTTGTAATGATTTTTCTGCGCCTTGTCTGTGATTTTGCAGTATAAAACTGAAGGAGTTTTCTATGGCAGAAGATAATCATAGAATAGATCACTGAGTGTCTTAGCAATATTTTTTGTTTAATGAGTAACTTCTGTTCTTCCGTTAAGACTATACGAAGTACAATCTACACATTGAACGGAAAATGACCTCCAAAAATGATAAAAGGGGATTAAAAGGAAAAGAAAAGCAAGTTAAGCGATTTAACATCTGATAATTAGCAGACCTAAAATAAATTCGTTTTTATTTGGGTGTTACATATATAATAGGTAAATTTGCACGGATTAATTTTTTCGGGACGCGTGAGAAGGTAAACGTCAAGGCATTCGAGCCTATAAAGAGTTACCACTTTGGTTCCCAAAGATGTTGGTCAAAACAATAAGTATTTTAAAATTTTAGATGAACGTAATTACGAAAACAGTTCAATTGCCAGATGGAAGAACCATCTCAATTGAAACCGGAAAGGTTGCAAAGCAGGCCGATGGTGCAGCAGTTCTCCGCATGGGTAACACAGTACTTCTTGCCACTGTTTGTGCAGCTAAAGAGGCAGTTCCGGGAACAGACTTCATGCCTTTGCAAGTTGATTATCGCGAGCAGTATGCTGCCGCAGGTCGTTACCCAGGTGGTTTCACCAAGCGCGAAGGCAAAGCCAATGACGACGAAATCCTAACATCACGCCTTGTGGACCGTGTTCTTCGTCCACTTTTCCCATCAGATTATCACTGTGAAGTTTATGTACAGGTAATGTTGCTGTCTGCTGACGGCGTTGATCAGCCTGATGCACTTGCTGGTTTGGCAGCTTCTGCAGCGCTTGCAGCTTCAGATATTCCAATCGAGCATACTACTTCAGAGGTTCGTGTTGCACGTGTTAACGGCGAGTACGTTATCAACCCAACTTTCGAGCAGATGAAGGAAGCTGATATGGACCTCATGGTTGGTGCTACCAAGGACAATATCATGATGGTAGAGGGTGAGATGGACGAGGTTTCTGAGCAGGATCTCATCGGTGCTTTGAAGGCTGCACACGAGGCAATCAAGCCTATGTGTGAAATGCAGGAAGAGCTTTCAAAGGCTTGCGGTACAGATGTTAAGCGTGCATACGAAGATGAAGTCAATGATGAGGAGTTGCGTGAGGAGCTTCGCAAGGCTACATACGACGCTTGCTACGCTCAGGCTCAGAGCGGTGACGATGATAAGAAGCACCGTGAGGAGACTTATGACAAGATTAAGTCTGATTTCACTGAGGCTTATGACGCAGCTCACACAGACCTTTCAGAAGACGACCTCGAAGAAAAACACACTCTTATTGACCGTTACTTTGCTGATGTTCAGCGTGACTCAATGCGCCGTAGCGTACTTGATACGGGTAAGCGTATGGACGGTCGTGCAACAGATGAGATTCGTCCTATCTGGTGCGAGATTGATACTCTACCAATGCCACACGGAAGTTCTCTCTTCCAGCGTGGTGAAACAATGTCTCTCTCTACTTGTACTCTCGGTACAAAGATGGACGAGAAGATGGTTGATAACGTTTTGGAGAAGAGCTACCAGCGCTTCCTCCTTCACTATAACTTCCCTCCATTCTGTACAGGTGAGGCTAAGGCTCAGCGTGGTGTAGGCCGTCGCGAGATTGGTCATGGTCATCTTGCATGGCGTGGTTTGAAGGGTCAGATTCCTGCTGACTTCCCTTACACTGTTCGTTTGGTAAGTCAGATTCTCGAATCTAATGGTTCTTCTTCTATGGCAACCGTATGTGCAGGTACACTTGCATTGATGGATGCAGGTGTTCCAATGAAGAAACCAGTGTCAGGTATTGCTATGGGTCTTATCAAGAACCCAGGAGAAGATAAGTATGCTGTACTGAGTGACATCCTCGGTGATGAGGACCACTTGGGCGATATGGACTTCAAGACAACCGGTACAAAGGACGGTTTGACTGCAACTCAGATGGATATCAAGTGTGACGGTTTGTCATTTGAGATTCTTGAGAAGGCACTTATGCAGGCAAAGGCTGCTCGTGAGCACATCCTCAACATCATGACTGAGACTATTGCAGAGCCACGTGCTGAGATGAAGCCACAGGTTCCACGTATCGTTCAGTTGGAGATTCCTAAGGAGTTCATCGGTGCTGTTATCGGTCCTGGTGGTAAGATTATCCAGCAGATGCAGGAGGAAACAGGTGCTACTATCACTATCGAGGAGACTGATGGTGTTGGTAAAGTACAGGTTTCTGCACCTAATAAGGATTCAATCGATGCCGCTCTTGGTAAGATCAAGGCTATCGTTGCAGTTCCAGAGATCGGTGAGGTTTACGAGGGTACAGTACGTTCTATCATGCCATATGGCTGCTTCGTAGAGATTCTACCAGGTAAGGACGGCTTGCTTCACATCTCAGAAATCGACTGGAAGCGTCTTGAGACTGTTGAAGAGGCAGGTATCAAGGAAGGCGATAAGATTAAGGTTAAACTCCTCGAGATTGACCCTAAGACTGGTAAATACAAGCTTTCACGCCGCGTTTTGCTTGATAAGCCAGAGGGTTATGTTGAGCCACAGCGTCGTCCACGTGGTGATCGTCGTCCACGTCGTGATGGTGAGCGTCGCTTTGATGAGCGTCGTCCACGTCGTGAGAACAATGAATTTGAGAACAACGATTAATCGTTTGTTATAATACTATAATCCCCCAGAAGTAGCCTATAAGCTTGCTGGGGGATTTATTTCTCTATCTACAAAGCCAAGTAGACTACAAACCCAATTCTACCTGACTGTACAAACCATATAGCCTAAATGGTAAAAACCACATCTATCTTGCATCGAGTGAGATAGCATAGAACCTATTTTTAATTTAACCAAACAATTAACACTAAAATGAAGAAAGATTATCTTTCCCCCACTATGGTTGTAATTCCAATCATAATGGAACTTTCTATCTTATATTCAGCCACTGGTAATCTCCCTGAAGGTTCCGAAGGGCATAGCATGGATGATGAAGACGAGGAGTATGAGGTGGACCCTCCAGCTACTCCCAGTGTCCCAGCTAAACATAAATCAATCTTATCTTGAAATAACTGAAATTATGAATTACATTGTAAAAGCATTCATTTACGCAACAATAACACTTGGACTTGTTGCCTGCTCGCAGGAAGATATCAATTCAACTGAGCGACAGAAAGCAAAAGAAGAAATTACTTTCACCGTTGATGTTACATTAGACAAGAATGTAGAGGATATGGTGAACGCAAAACAGATGACAAATGTATGGGATGCTGAACAGCCTGCTGCGACCCGTACTTCTATTACTTACGATAAGCAAGGGTCATTGACTTATAACTGGCGGGTTGGAAGTACGATTCCTTTATTTGTCTATATCACTGATGGTAAGTACAAAAAAAGTTACAAACTTGACAAAGGTTTGCAGGTTATCTCAGCCCATAAGGGTTACTTTACATTCTCTGTACCATCCTATTTTGACTTGTCTAAACTGCAAGTGGCATCGGCTACGGGTAAGGAAGACGGTGTAGAAAATGGTGCATGGACAATAGGTATAGGCTATGATGGTGTCATGAGGGTTTTTGGACCAGCGGCTATAGATGCAAGTTCATACGATTATAACATCCCGCTCTATTCTAAGTTGACGAAAGTAGACCCTGCTACAAAGCATGCTAAAGTTCAGTTTTTAATGTTAGGAAGCTGGATTGGCGTCAGAGCAAAGTCGGATATGTATTACAAGAGCAATGTTTATTCTATTGCTTTGAAGTCTGACGTGCTCCACATGGATGGAAAATTCGATCTGTCAAAAGCTTCTCCTGTATGGGAAGCAGACAAATATAGGATTAATGTAGATAAACGACAAGGAAAAGTTTTGGACGAGTGTGACACGATTAGAGTTAATAATTTTGCTATTGGTGGTGAGGCTGATGGAGCAGGAACAACCAAGTATACCAAGCCTTTCTATATCTGGGTAAAGGCTACACCAGGCGCAACCAGTACGACAAAAACAAGAGTTATCCTCCGTAGTGAGGCTGATAGCAAGACAGGCGCAGTAGCTCCACAGATTGATTTCTTGTCTATGCGTAATCGATTCTATCGTGAAGCGAAAGCTATTGTAAACTTCAAAGATGGTGATACGTATAACTTTAGTATCAATGCAAGTCTGAAAGAGACACGTGGAGCATTGATGATAACAGAGTGTTACCATTCTTCTGCACAAAATGGAGAGAACAGTTGGATTGAAATAACAAACGCTTCAAGAGAGACTGTATCGTTGAAAGGATATTATCTTGTGAGTCCAAACCCATGGAATGTGGAACCTTATAGAGCATTATATGTCGCTAATCTGACTGACCTCAAAGCATTGAGTCGAGGAAGCAGTAGTGTTGGTATGCCAGGAAACTCAACAACATCGATACCTGCAGGAAAGTCTATTTGCTTAGCTGCGGGCACAGGTTATGCAGAAGTTGTTGCTAAGAATAAGGCTTATCAGGTAATTAATACAGGGTCTGGAGTGTCTACTCCGTCAGCTGTTACGGGTGGTGTACGATATTCAAAATATATTTGTAAAGACGGTTGGAACATCGATTTGAAAGACCCTAACAATAATATAGTAGACAATTTTGGTGTTGAAGTAGCCTATTTGTTGAATGGCAGCAATGGTTTTTATTATAATTATTATTTAGGAGAGAGGGATTTTATTCGTTCAAAAGAGACACCTTTTAATGCTCCTTATAATGGATTTAATCCAAAGGGATGGTATTATATGCCAATAGAAACAAGCGGATTAAACTTCCTTGGAACTTTTAATGATTATGATAGTAGGTTCATACCATTCGTGGATAATAAGGATGGAGGTAATTTTACTAAAGCAGAACGCTACCGTGATATGTCTTATTACACTAATATCATTCATCTTCCATAAGCAAAGGGAATGAAGATTCTTTGATAATAAGCGCATCGTTTATATAGGTGTAGGCAGGGATACCACGTGTATTCCTGCCTTTTTAACCTAAATCGGTCATTAGAGGCTAAACATATTTTGTTTTATTATTGGTGGATTAGATTTACGTATGATAGCCATAAAAATAAAATAAAACTTGTACGATAAAGATAAATAAAGGTTAAAACATTCTTGTTTTTAATTCTAAATACAATATCTTTGCACCGCGAGAGTTAAAATAGAGTTTACAATATAAAACTAAAATGATTATGAAAAAGATTATGTTTTTGGTAGCTGCTTGTGCAGCTATGGTAGCTTGTAACAATGGCAAGACTACTGCAAACAACGAGGGTGCAGATTCTGCAGTTCAGGATTCAGCTGCTGCTGGCGACTCTGCTGTTTACGAGGGTTTGACACCTGCAGCTGATGTTGCTGGTATTAAGTATCGTGTTGCTTTGGCAAAGGATTCATCAAATGGTTTCAGCGTATCTGAGTCTTACATGAAGTCTGCTTCTGAGACTGACACTGTTTACAACTATACAGGTAAATATCAGGTTGTAGAGAAGGACGTTAAGGGTAAGAAGAATACTTACTACCAGTTCGAGTTGGGTAAGGACAACAAGACCAACTTCCTCGTAGTAAACGATTCTACACTTCGTCTTGTTAACTCTGACTTCGAGGAGCCAGCAGTAAATACAAAGGATATGAACTACGACTTGAAGTTGAAGTAAGAAGAATCTGTAAACAAAACATTAATATAAAAGGGCTTGCCAAGGGATTATACCTTGTGCAAGCCCTTTTTCTGTAGGGTAGGGATTAATCGTCTTTATCATGTAATGAATGCTTCTCTTTGATTATGTGGCTCTTTTCTAATGGTATGTAGCGTTTATTATAAGAATAGATAGGAGTGTGTTTAGGCTTTCGCACTATAGGTGTTCATGCTCCGCACGATGTGTGCTAAGCCTCCGCACCATTGGTGCGGAGCGTTAACACGAATGGTGACGATGAGAATATTGATGCTTTCTCATCGTATATTTCCAGAGAAAACACTAATGATTGGTCAGTGAGTGATGTTATCAAGACTGCATAAAACGCTTTATATGACTGCTGAAACTCCTTATAGAAACAAAAATAGGGACACGCCTGTGCCCCTATTTGATATTGCAATGTAGCAAGAATGACTCTTATCTTCTTGCCATGAAGTAGCTTGTACCAGCCTGCATCTGGCGAACCTCGTATACACCATTTGCATCAAGTGTAACGTCTGCTGTCAAACCATTGTTGAGGAAAGCCTTTACAGAACCATCACCATTGAAGTGAATAATCTTCTGTTCCTTACCTTCAGCATTCATGTACCATGTGTTCTCCTGCTTGTTGTAAGTGAAGTAGAATACGCTACCATCTGGCTTTGTAATCTGATAACCATTCTCGAGATACTTTACAGCATAAATCAAACCATCGTCACCCTTGATGTTGCGAGTCTTACCAACGCGGTTAGCTACAGGGTTATTACCTGTCCAGAACTCAATACTGTTGAGTACGAGTGCATCCGCAGCACTACAGAAAGCGTAGGCAGGAGAAATTACGAGGAAGATAATCTCATTGAGGAACTTAGACTTTGTAGCGTGCTTGTTCCATTTTGCAAGTTTGTTGAATAAAGCAAATGAACCTACACATGAGCTCATGAGTGTTGCGCCAAGCAAGAGGGCAACCATAGACTTGATTCCTTTTGTTTTCATAACTTTCAAATTAGTTTATTTGGTGAATATTAATCTATTATTACTAAGCGGTTTAATTTATGTCTACAAAAATAACACTCTTATTTTATTAAGAAATAATTTTATTTTATGATATTGAATGTTTGGTGTTTTTAACTTGATAAGTTAATGTTTTTGACATAACAAACGCTTTTGTTAACGCTTTTTTTAACCTGAATCGGTTATTAGAGTCTAAACATATTTTGTTTTATTATCGATCAGATAGGCTGTCTTTTGGGCGTAGGTGTAGTGGGCTACGCCAAGTTAAAAAGACAGACAAGATGATCGATAAGAAAATAAAAGATCTTAGGAAACAATGCTATAGTTATAAAAACAATATATATTGTGGTCTAATAACCTATTCGGGTTTAAATTGTGTGGAGGTCGATTTACCAATTACTCGACAGAGCCTCATCACTTCTTCTTCGAAGGTTTCTTTGTTAATGGCTTTGCCCTTTAGGACAGAGCGATAGTTATAGATGGTCTGTGGAGAGTAGAACAGCAGGTCGGCTATCTCGGCACTTTCCTTTACGCCTAATCGGATGAGTGCCATAATTCGCTGTTCTGTTGTGAGTTCATCGGTGCTTTTGTTCTGAATCTGCCCTTCTGGTAAGAGTAGGCTGTTTAACTCCTCAGTAAAGTCTGGATAGAGATCGAGGAACGCTTTATCAAAGCGAGAGAGGAATGTAGCAGCGTCTTCTTCAGATAATCGTTCTGATGAAAGCTGACTAAGCAATTCTGTGGTTTGATTGGCTTTAATCTTTCTTTTAACCAATGTCTGTTGTTTCTTGAGTCGGGCAATATACTTTGCACAAAGGTCGATATACAATTTTGCTAATCTCTCGCGTTTGCTGTTGGTATCAACAAGTAACGCATTAAGGCCGTGTAGCTGCGTATTCAACTCTTTTTGTTGTCTGTTCAGTTCAGAGAGTTGGTTGTTATTTTTTTGCAATTCCTGTTGCTGAAGACTAAGGCGTTTGGTCTGTTTAACGATATAAAAGACTGCAGAAAGCAGGAAGAGTAGAAGTAGCGAGATAACGATGATGGCTGTCATCTGCACTTTGTTGCGCTGGTTAAGCGTCTGCTGATAGCTACTTACAATCACTGGTAGCTTGCTTGATATCTCAATAATGCGGAGTCTGTTATTATAGAAATGAGCATCCTCGAGTGCTGTCTGAATATATTGTTGTGCAAGGTCAAGCTCATCTTTGTTGTGTTCAAAGATGTACATTGCAAGGTTTTGGAGGGCAAAGTTCTCCATCGTACAGTTCTCTATATCTGCAATACTCGACAATAAAAGGAACTCTTCCTGCTTTTCTGTATTTCCCTCGTTGCCATAACTACCAGAGAGAGCAAAGCACGACATGGCATAGAATCGGGAATTTTGGGGTAATTGCTTTATGGCTTTGATGTAATGAGCACGTGCTGCTTGTGGATTATTCAATACAAAGACAACGTATTCACCGAGGTAATACTCGTAAGTTTTATCGGTTTCATCGCAAAAAGGCATAGCCTTCTTAAGATACTCTTGCGCCTTTAATCGGTGTATTGGTGTATAGGTCTTATCGTTACAGAAGTCTGCCCAATAGGTGTGAATACGGAAGAGAGAGAAGTAATATTCAAAGTGTTGTGCCTTGTCAAGAACGGTTGTGTCCACCTGTTCTATTTCATGAATAGCCTCATTATATAAGCCACCAATGGATAATAGCTCTGCCTTACTGATGGTATTACTATTGTAATAGTAGGTGTTCTGCGTCTCTTTTGCAAGTTTGATACCTTTGTTTAGGTATGTCATTGCAGAGTCAAATTGGAAGACATAGTATTCTTCAAATAGCTGATCGTAGGTCTGTAGACGTTTAAGCGTATTCTCGCTGGTTGTGAGATTCTTCTTTAGTCGGTTGATATCTTTATTCTTATTATCGATAAGTGCATTGCGTTGCTCCAACAAATTGTCTAACTTTTGTCGTAGCTGTTGTGTCTTACTACCAGCTGATAATGTCGTTGGCAGTAGCAAGAAGAGTATATATAATAAGCTTCTTTTCATCGTTTAAATACTAATGAGTACAAAGATAATACTTTACTTGGAAATAGAGGATATCTACTTCAACAAATTATTATTATTATTTAAAATGTTGATAATAAGTTGTTTGTGATTAATAACAACATAGCTTCATCTACTTGAGTACTACTATCGGTAGTTACTTCAACTCTTTTTTACTATCTTTGCATAAAATCAAATAATTACTCTTACAATCTTTAAATAGAAATTATAATCATTTTTATACTTTAACAAAACAATGAAGAAAACCAATATTGCCCTTATTGGGCTACTAATGGGGTGGGCAAGCATTGCGAATGCGCAGACTGTAAAGTCTCCTAACGGTAATGTTGCAGTTACTTTCTCATTAACAGGGAATGGAGTGCCTACTTATGAGATGACTTATAAGGGTAAGGCTGTTGTAAAGCCTTCGCACTTAGGTTTGGAATTAGCTAAGAACAAACATGCCAGTAAGGGCATGAACGAAACCAGTCTTATGGATGGTTTCGAGAAGACAGCTACCAAGACTACAACTTTCGATGAGACTTGGAAGCCTGTTTGGGGTGAGACTGCTACCATTCGTAACCATTACAATGAGTTGGAAGTAGACCTCAACCAGCCAAGCAGCAAGCGTAACATTGTTATCCGTTTCCGTGTTTATGACGATGGAATGGGCCTTCGTTACGAATTCCCACAACAGCCAGAACTAAACTACTTTGTTATAAAGGATGAGCATACACAGTTTGCTATGGCTGGCGATCATACAGCTTGGTGGCTTCCTGGAGACTATGATACACAGGAGCAGGAAACACAGGAATCAAAGCTTTCTGAAATCCGTAAGCGTTTCCGCGATGCTGTAAACTGGGACAACTCATCTGTTTCTGTATTCTCAGAGACGGGTGTTCAGACCTCTTTACAGATGAAATCTAATGATGGCTTGTACATTAATATTCATGAAGCAGCATGTGCAAACTATGCTACAATGCACTTGAATCTGGACGACAAAACAATGACCTTCGAGTCATGGCTTACTCCTGACGCTACTGGTTTGAAGGGATTCATGCAGACTCCTTGCGAAACTCCTTGGCGTACGGTGATGGTTAGCGATGATGCACGTGATATGCTTGCTAATAACCTCATCCTCAATCTTAACGAACCTTGTAAGATTGAAGACACGTCATGGATTCATCCAACCAAGTACTGTGGCGTTTGGTGGGAGATGATTGCAGGTGGTAAGTCTTGGGCTTATACTGATGAATTTAGTTCAGTGAAGCTTGGTCAGACTGATTATGCCCATGCTAAGCCTAACGGACATCACCCTGCTAACACCGCAAATGTAAAGAAATATATCGACTTTGCTGCTGCTAACGGCTTAGATCAAGTGTTGGTAGAAGGTTGGAACATCGGTTGGGAAGACTGGTTCGGTCACTGGAAAGACTATGTATTCGACTTCGTTACTCCTTATCCAGACTTTGATTTGAAAGGCTTGAATGAGTATGCACACTCTAAGGGTGTTAAGTTGATGATGCATCATGAGACTTCTTCAAGTACACAGAACTATGAGCGTCACATGGAAGATGCCTTTAATTTGATGAATAAGTATGGTTATGACGCTGTGAAGACTGGTTATGTAGGTGACATTATCCCACGTGGTGACCACCACTATTCACAGTCAATGAACAACCATTATCTCCATGTTATTAAGGAAGCTGCTAAGCATCATATTATGGTGAATGGACATGAAGCAACTCGTCCAACTGGTCTTTGTCGTACATGGCCTAACCTTGTTGGTAACGAGTCAGCACGTGGTACAGAGTATGAAGCATTCGGTGGTAGCGATCCTAACCACACGGTTATCCTCCCATTTACTCGTCTTCAGGGCGGACCAATGGACTATACGCCTGGTATTCTTGAGACTCAGCTCTCTACATGGTGCAATAATAAGAGCTACGTACACACAACTCTCGTGGGTCAGCTTGCACTTTATTTAACGATGTATAGCCCACTTCAGATGGCTGCCGACCTTCCTGAGAACTATCAGAAGTATAACGATGCCTTCCAGTTTATTAAAGATGTTGCTTGCGACTGGGATGATAGCCGTTATCTTGAGGCAGAGCCAGCACGTTATATCACTGTTGCTCGTAAGGCAAAAGGCACTAACAACTGGTTTGTAGGAGGAAAGACTGGTATTGCACCACACCTTAGTGTTCTCAAACTCGACTTCCTTGATAAGGGTCGTAAGTATGAGGCAACCATCTACGCAGATGCTAAAGATGCTGATTACGAGAAGAATCCAAAGGCTTACACCATTACTAAGCGCACTGTTAAGAAGGGTGATGTCCTCAAGCTCCAGCAGGTTCGCGGTGGTGGTTTTGCTATCAGCTTGAAAGCACTTTAAGCCATTAAGTTTTATCGGTATTAACCGATATCAACATAATATAAGATAGAAATGCCGCAGAGAAGCGTGATTACTCAGAAAATCAAAGGGTTATATCCTTTGAAAGGTGGCTACGTTTCTCTGCGGTTATTCTATTTCTTATACGAAGCGTCTTACTTACTTACATTACTACATACTAAAACCATTAATTGTAACGTTACATAAGAGATGATATCATGTCCCCAAATAAGAATGAAGCAAATGAAGAAAATTGCAATCATCTGTGTAATATTATGTACGCCATTACTTATTAATGCACAGACCCAAATACCAACACTTGACGATCTCGATCATGAGATAGCCATGTCATCCCAGTATGACAAACAATATGAAGATGTTATACGCAATGTAAAGAAACAACTTCATGACGCTAAGAGCATGGAGGCTCGTTACGATTTATCCAACAAGTTATTCAATCTTTATACATCTTATTCTGTAGACTCTGCTATAGTCTATGCTATGGAAAAGCAGAAAATAGCAAAGGCAATGGGCAATCAGAGTAAGGTAAATGATGCAAAACTTAATCTTGCCTACCTCTTGATAAGGGGTGGAGAACTCAAGGAGGCAAGCGATATTATTAACTCCATTCCTCGAAGTGAGATAAACCAAGACTTGTCTTTCTATTATTTCTCAACGCGAAAGACCCTCTATCGTACGCTTGCGGATGCCGCTTTAATCCCTTCGCAGAGGAAGCAATACAAGCAAATGGAGAAACTTTGTAACGATTCTGTCGTAGATAATAACCAATCTCCCGACATTTGGTCACGTGCTGAACAGCTTGTTAATCGCCAACAGTATGAACAAGCAAAGAAAATTCTCCTTGATGCCTATCACCACTTGAAACCAGGTGACCGTCAAACAGCATTTGTGTCAATTTCGCTTGCTGATATTTATGGTAGGGAGAAGAATGTGGAAGCTCAAAAGCAATACCTCATTGCGGCTGCTATCTCTGATATACGCAACTCGGTAAAGGAATATCTTGCCCTACAGCAATTGGCTATGATCCTTTTTGAAGAGGGTGATACAAAACGCGCTTATGCCTATATGGACCACGCTATGAACGATGCCGTATTCTGTAATGCACGTCAGCGTACAATTGCTATGGCTGACGTTTGGCCTGCAATAGAAAGTCGCATGAGCGTGAAACTAAGACTCGTACACTCAAACTTACAGCCGCTCTTGTGCTGATAAGCCTCTTATCTGTCTTCTTGTTGGTTATGATTATCTATACGCGTCGTCGTGTTGTAGAATTGCGTGCTATTCGTGCGCGTCTTTCTAACACAAATGAATTGCTGAAAGAATCGAATAATATTAAGGATGAGTATATCACTCGCTTCCTTAGCGAGTGTTCTGCTTACATCGACAAACTCGACAGCTATCGTAAACAGATTTATCGTCTTGTTACAGCCAATAAGCGTACAGAACTGCTGAACACATTGAAGTCACAGGAGATAATCGACCGTGAGTTAGATTCCTTCTATTCAAGTTTTGATGAGACTTTCCTCGGTCTTTTCCCTAACTTTGTAGAAGATTTCAACGCATTACTCAAACCAGAGGAGAGAATTATTCCTAAACAAGCAGGGCATCTCTCTACTGATCTTCGTATCTTTGCACTCATTCGCCTCGGCGTAAGTGAGAATGAGCTTATCTGTTCCTTCCTTCGCTGCTCAAAAGCAACGGTCTATGCTTACCGTTCTCGTGTGCGTCTAAAGTCTATTGACCCTGATAAATTCGATGAAATGGTACAAAAACTATAAGTTGATGCCATTTTCCCTTCCCTAATTTATAAATCGAAGAACTGTCATCGTGCGACATTCCAGCATCTTGTTTGTTGGTCTGTCGCACGTTTCTTTTCTTCACTTTTCTGTTGTGAGAAGCCATTATATGTCTACTCATAAGCATGTTTTCCCATCTTCTACAAACAGCTTATTCCCTTATTAATTGATGTCTTGTAAACTATTTTCGTAAGGCTCAAATCAATACATGCTCTTTTGGCTTCTAAAAGACGCCTAATTGGCTTGCAAAAGGTGCCCTTTAAGACCCTTACTAACGCCCTTTTGAAGTCCTATTAGGCACCTTTTCTTATGCTGTTTTATAACTAATTGATTTTCTGTTGGTTATAAACCTCCCTTTTATACGTGTTTTTCTTCTTATTTATAGATAAGTTATCCGAATTGTTGTAATGATTTTTCAATGTCTTATCTGGGCTTTTTGAAGTTTTAAAATGAAAAGGTTTTCTACTCTGAGGGGTGATAATAGAATAGCCTGTTGACGGTCTTATCCATGTTTTTGTTTAATGAATAACTTTGGCTTTTCCGTTAAATTTAAATCGGAATTCTACTTCTGAAAGAATTATATATGAGTCTTCAGGATTTTGGAGTGATAAAGTTTGCCACTTGTGTTTAAAGTTTGAAGTAATGTCACACGGAGGCACGGAGGGCACGGAGGATTATTAAAACAAAGCAATGGAAGTAACGGAGGCACCGTTGGTGCATAGAGCAACGGAGATTGTTTGCCAATTCTATTAGCAATTTATATAAAACGTTTACCCCCAAATAGCTATCAAGAATATGTACGATACACCTCCGTCGCTCTTTGTGCCGCTGGCACCTCCGTGACATTGCATTACCTCCGTCCCCTCCCTGACTCCGTGTGCCTATTATATAAGACTTTTAGTTTATCACTCCATATTTAGGAATAACCTTATATATATAATGATCTATCGACTGATTGGGGTTAAAGCTATACGAAAAGTATTCATATAGGTAACGGAAGAAGCGTATTGTACAGCACTAAGAATATGTAGTTTTTGGTCAAATTGAGAACATTTTTGTTGCAAAAATCCCGATTTTATCGAAAAATAAGGTCTTATTGATAAAATTAATTATTATTTTATAACTGTGTTGTTAATGGTTGATTTTTATTTGACAAAGTTCTGTTTTGCTTTATATTTTGTTTGTATTGTAGTGTATATGATGAAATTATAACTTATTGATTATTAATAAATTCTATTTTTAATAACTTGTATTTTTTGTTTTATTAGTTTATTGAGCACTTTATTTGTATATCTTTGCACAAGTTTTTCTGTTTGATGTTTGAAACTAAAAATAACTTTTGTTTTGGATAATAAGGCGGAGAAAGGAATGCGTTAAGGGATGTTGAAAAGACAAAGATTGAGAGGATAATTCTTAGTCCGACACAATTAACCAAGTAGTCCACTTATAATAAGGTGCGAATTAGAAGACTTAAAATATTGTACGAACTATTGAATAGTATGAACCAAATTAATTATTAATAAAAAAATGAAACGAAAATTACTTTTGTTATTGTTAGCATTCATCTCGTTAGGATGCTTTGCCGACTCTCAACCAACAGATGATGAGCGAAAAGCCAACCTGTTTGTGTACAATGGTATGCTGTTTAGTATCCAGAATTTTGTGGGTGTTTCCTCACAGGACAACACTGTTGAGTTCTGTGGTTGGACTACTTTGACAGATTTGAACACTCCTGAACAGAAGGATGCAGCTTTGGCTGATGCGCAGTTTAATGCCATTCGTAAGGTAGGAGAGATTGCTATTCCTGAAACAGTAACAGCTGCTGTTACTTACAATGGAGTACTTCAGGGTAATGCTACTTATAAGGTTACCATGCTTCGTGCTAACCTTTTCCGTCCAGTAGGCTTTGGTGTTACAAGCCAGATTACTAAGATTACAATCCCAAAGACAGTCGAGCACATTGAATCACGTTGTTTTGATGAGTGTGTAAACATGACTGAGTTTGTCATTGAAGGTGCTACTGATGGTACTTCTCAGTTGAAGGAGATTGACTCACATGCATTCTTAAACTGTAAGAAGTTGGCGTCTATCACGCTTCCTAATTCAGTTACTTACTTAGGTGATGATGATCCTAATTCTATTGAAGGTAGTGGTGTGTTTGAAGGTTGTGAATCATTTACCTCTTTTAAATTCCCAAGTAGTTATGCTTCAAACAACTTGCCAAGTTTTATCTTCAAGAACTGTAAGAACTTAGCAACTATCGATTGGAATGGTTATAATCCAAAGCGTTTAAACAACTGCGCATTCTGGGATTGCGATAAAATCACATGGTCTCAAATTCCTCAATCTGTAGAGGAGTTAGGCCATAACTGCTTCTATATCTGTGATGCTTTGACATCTGTAGACCTCTCAAGAATCAAGAAGATGGACACAGGTGTGTTCTGGGGGACACCTTTAACATCTGTTGAATGGCCTGCAGCTGTAACTGAAATTCCTGCAAATACATTCTGGGCTTGTGGCCAACTAACAACTATCAAGGGTATTCCTGGGCAGCCAGGTGCATGGGATAACATCACTAAGATTGGTGAAAATGCATTCAATATGTGTACTGCTTTGACTACTATTAAGTTGCCAGCAGAGCTTAAGACAATTGATGCGCAGGCTTTCCGAAGCTGTAATAATTTAGCTACAGTAGACTATGGTACTAAGGTTGAAACTATCGGTGACGGTGCTTTCTGGTCTACTGGTGCATTGAAGAAGTTCTTCTTCAAGGGTTCTGTTAAGACACTTGGTGCTGATGCTTTCCGAGAGAGTGGACTTACTTGTGTTCACCTCAAAGGTGATATGACTATCGGTAAAGAGGCTTTCATGAACTGTACAAGCTTGAAGTACGTAGAGTTCCCTGCTACATCTTCAGCTACTCAGCCATTGACTTATGTGGCTGAAGGTATGTTTGCCGATTGTACAAGTCTGCCTTTCATCACTCTTCCATCTACTGTAACAGAGATAAAGGCTAACGCTTTCAATGGTTGTTCAAGTCTGAAGTATGTAAATATCTTGGCTGCTTCTCCTGCAACATTGGGTGCTAATGCTTTCCCAACAACTGCTGGTGTATATGTAAAACCAAGCAAGCTTTCAGCTTATCAGGCAAATGCAGCTTGGAATGTTTATAGTCCTAAGGATACTTACGAGCAGACACTCGCTACGAAGTATGCAAGTTTCGACCATGATTTCCCTGTTTCTTTCGTAGCAAAGAATGGTCACGAAGCGTTGGAGGCATACGTTGGTCCAAGCACTTATAGAGTGACACAGCCAACTAAAGTTCAGAAGATTTTGAAGATGGTTAAGGTTACTTCAACCACAGCCAATGAAGGTGTTCTCCTCAAAGGCGAGGTTGGTAGAACCTATACTTATCAGATTGCAGAGGCTGATCCAGGCCTTTATACTGGTAATCGTGTTATCGGTGTACGTGAAGATACAACGCTTGTTCAGACCGAGTCTGATGGTAAGAGTAACTGGGTTTTACAGCCAGATTATAAGCTTCACTTAGTTAGCAATGGAACTATTAAGAGTGGTCGTGCTTATGTTCATGAAACCAATGATGGTGATACAAACTTTGGTGCTAAGGGTATTTACCTCTCTTTCGCTCTCAATGAAGAAAACAATACTACCGGTATTGACATCGTTGAGAACAAGAAGGCTGATGAAGAGAATGTTTATTATACGCTTTCAGGTGTAAGGGTAATCAATCCTACTGAGAAGGGTGTATATATTAAGAATGGTAAAAAAGTTATTATACGATGAAACGTAACTATATAGCTCCTGCAACAGAGCAAGTTGCTGTAAAGATAGAGCAGCACTTATTGGACTTATCTTTCGATGATACACCTGCTGATCCAGGTTCTGCATTATCAAAGAAGCACACATTTGAGTTGGATGACGATGAGACTGATGATGCCTTGAGAGTAACATCTAATGGTGATATCAGTATTGGTAAACACTCTCTTTGGGATGAATAATTATTAATATCTTTTATAATTAAGGCATTGCCAAGGCCTGACTTGAATGAAGTCAGACTGTGGTAATGCCTTTCTACTTTGATATAAGGAATGAAACAAGCCTATATAGGCTCATTTTTAACCAATAAGAATTAAAACCATGAGATTAAAAAGATTGCTTATTCTGTGTGTAACACTGTCGTCGGCAGCCTTTTCTTTGCAGACGACTTTGTGTATGACAACCTTAAGTACACGACAACCTCTGACAAATCGGTGACTTTGGTAGACGGAAAGAGTGTGAGTGGAGAGATTATTATCCCTTCTGAAGTTCGCAACAACAAGAATGTTTATACCGTTACAGCCATCGAACACAACGCCTTTGAGCGTAACAACGCTATTACAGCAGTAACAATCCCAAGTTCGGTTAGTACTATTGGCTACAGTGCATTCAATGGTTGTAAGAGCTTGCGACGTGTGATGGATGCCTCACGTGTCACCGAGATGCAAGGTTTTGAGTACACGGATTGTTCAAATCTAACCTCTGTAACCTTATCTGGAACACTACAAAAGATTGGCTATCGCTCTTTTGCAGGTACCGCTTTGACACGTCTTGTCTTACCTGCAAGCGTGAAGGAGATTGGTGGTGAGGCTTTTCAAGATTGTCTCCAACTAACAAACGTAGAGTTTAATAAAGGTCTTCAGACTATAAAGGACCATGCTTTTAAGAATAGTGGCTTGGCTTCTTTAGAACTTCCTGAGGGCATAAAGGAGATCGGGGAATGGTCTTTTGAAGGTTGTAAGAGCCTGAAGACGGTGCAAATCCCTCAGTCTGTAACAACCTTAGGGACGGGTGCCTTCTATGCATGTTCAGCCCTTGAGTCAGTTGTTATACCAGCCTCAGTTACGAATTTCAACGACAGAACCTTCAATGGATGTCGTAATTTGTCTGCTGTTTATTACTTAGGCAGCAGTTGTCCAAGCCTTGGACAATACACTTTTGCTGATGTTTCCAATGCTTTTGGGTTCTATGTAAAGCCATCAGCATTGTCTGTTTTGCAAGGAATAGCCTATATATCTAACAAGGTAAAGGATAGTTTCTCTTATCAACAGAGCAGTAAGTATGCTACCTTCTCACGTCCTTTTGCTGTCGATTTCAGTTCAGCTTCTGGTTTGAAAGCATATATTGCAAAGGAAAATAATGGGCAGAACTCAGTTGCTTTGACAACCGTCACGAAAGCAAGTGCTGGTACGGGACTTGTCATTGAGGCTACGCCTAACACAGTCTATCAGCTTCGTATGGCTGATGATGGTCCTCAATATGCTGATAATGCACTACGTGTATCAACCGGGGCTACCGTTGAGGCGATTGCTTCAAAGGTAAGAGAGGATATGACTTTGCGCTATAATCCAGTGGAATTAACTACGGATAAGGTACGTTATGAGCCTGGAAACACAGTTGTTTTTACATCAAAGAATGTACTCCCAGCCAATGCGAAGGTACGTTACTTACATGGTAATACTGTCGTAAAAACCGATGAAATCGGTGGAAACAGCGTTGGGATTGGAAAGTGCCAGCAGATAATTTCACCGGATATATGGCTGAGATTTATGTTGATAATGGTACTTCAGAGCAGACTCTCGCTACAATCGGTGTGGATGTATCTACCGAATGGGGACGTTTCCCACGTTATGGTTTCGTCTCACACTATGGTTCTGATAAGACACCTGCACAGGTTAAGAAGGAAGTAGATATGCTTAATCGTTACCATATGACTGGTATTCAGTTCTATGACTGGCAGTGGAAGCATCATATACCATTCCCTCAGGACTCTACAAAGTGGAAAGATATTGGTTTGCGTGATGTCTATAAGTCGTCAATAGAGAACTACATTAATCAGTTACATGGCGTAGGAAGTAAGTGTATGTTCTATGACTTAGTGTATGGTGTGACTGGAAGAGTGGTTAATGGCAAGCCTGAAACAGTTGATAACTTTGATGGTCATGACGGTATTAGTAGTGATTGGGGTTGGATAGACTTGCATGAAAAGAAAGGTGGCGGCTATGACCTTCGTCAGGTGCAGTATCCTCTTGGTGATTGGCCAAGCATTTATGTGATGAATCCAGGTAATCAGAACTGGGTTAACTATCTTTCTGGTTCTATCAATAAGGTCTATCATAACCTTGCCTTCGATGGTTTTCATATCGATCAGTTAGGTCACCAGCGTGATGCTTATTACGTCAACTTGAAGAGTAAGAAGGTAAATGGTCAGAAAGTGTATACTGATGGTGACCGCCGTGATACACATGACTTTGAAGGCTACTTTGCCAATTTCATCAATCGTATGAAGGCTGACAATCATAATAAGAGCCTTGTTATGAATGCTGTTTCAACCTTCGGAGGTTCCAAAATCGTTGGTACAAAGAACGTTGAATTCGGCTATAATGAGATGTGGGGTGACGACGATTATCTGTGGAACTACCGTAAGATTATACAGGACAACCGTCGTAATAATGGCAAGAATACCTTTAATACAGTCTTTGCAGCTTATCTACACTGTCGCAATGGAAATGGTGGTCAGTTCCATACAAGCAGTGCGTTGTTTGGCAATGCTACTATCTTCGCACTTGGTGGTTCACGTATTGAGTTGAGTGGTGACCACATGTTGTTTACAGAGTACTTCCCTGATGATGCTCGAAAAATGTCGGACAAGTTGCAAAAGTCAATCATTCACTATTATGACTTCCTTGTTGCCTATGAAAACTACTTGCGAGATGGCAATACTGAAACCACTGTTAATATGACAATGGATGGTGTTAACGTTGCTGCATGGGACTTGTCTGCTCCTAATCCAAGTGTCGCAGATGCTGCAGATCAGACGATTGGACCAAAGCCTTATTGCGTGAATACCTACAGTACTAAGAAAGGAAACGTGACAGCTATCCAGTTACTTAATTACAGTAATGTGTCAAGAGACAACTTTAATGTCCGTGATTTGAAGGAGACAATGCCAGAGCCTAATGTCTTGCTTAATAAGAAGATTGTTCTTGACGATGCTACTTCTGTGTCACGTATATGGGTAGCAAGTCCTGATTGTTTTGGTGGTGCCCCACAAGAAGTTGTTTTCAAGCAGAATAATGGTAAGGTAACATTTACCCTTCCTTCTCTGGAGTATTGGACTATGGTTGTAGTAGAGCATGGCAATAAGGCGGATAATAGTGCAGCAGAGGTTCGAAACTATGTTCTTCGTGGCGATGTTTTTCAAGAGGCATCTAATAATACTGTGCCTGCAGGTGAGGCTTATCTCTCTTTTCCTGCTACTATAGGCAAAACTTTGCAGCCGTCATTACCTTTAGTTCCTGTTACCGCAGGGATTACTAATGTAATTGATAACGGACGTGATGATTATTATACCGTGTCTGGTATTAAGGTTGATCATCCTGTGAAAGGGATATATATCCATAAAGGAAAGAAACTGGTAAAGAAGTAATTAGCCCCTGATTCAGTATTACCCCCAATTGGTTATTAGTAACGTTTACTGCCTGCGAAGGGCAAGTTACTAATGACTGATTGGGGGTAAAATGTTTTATTAGGAGATAAGTAAGTGAGTCCTAAGTCTTCTTAAAGTCCTTCTATTAAGGTCATATATTGAAAATAGAATAAAGTCTTATACACTTGTATAGTATTAATCTCCCCAAATTAGAAGGTTTTACAAAGGCGGATAAACTGTAAGTTGAAATGTAGAAAGGGGAAATAGCTACGATGTCTATTCGTCTTCTACAAACAACTTATTCCTTTATTAAGATGTGTTTGTAAACTATTTTTATGTAGTACAAAACCAATATATACTCTTTTGGCTTCTAAAAGACGCCTAATTGACTTGCAAAAGGTGCCCTTTTGAGGTCTAAGTAACGCCCTTTTGAAATCCAATTAAGCACCTTTTATCTTGCCATTCTATAACAAACTGATTTTCTGCTGGTTAACAATCTGCTTTTTATACGGGTTTTTGCCTTTGTTTTTAGATGTTTTATTCGAAATTATGTAATGAATTTTCATGGTCTTTTTTATGTTTTTGAAGCATTAAAAAGAAAAGGGATTCTATGGCAGAAGATGATAAAAGGATAGACGGCTGATAGTCTTTGCTATGTTTTTGTTTAATGTTTAGTGTTCTTTCCATTGAGCGCTTCTATTGTACTTTAACATCATCTAATCATAATTTTGAATCCGTTTTTTCCCTTTTAAAGAAGTAGTTTCAAATTGTTTTCACGGCAAGAAGTTGAAGAATAGTGATAAATTAGGATAAGAAAGAGAGTGAACTGAAGAGGAGTTAATAAAGAATTGTGATAATAATAGCTTATAAACAATATAATAATAATCTATTTTACATAGAAAAAGAACTTCCCCTATTAATCGAAAAGCTACGAATCAATAGGGGAAGGGAATACATTTAATTCTCAAGAGTAGGGAACTGAATGTTTTATTTTGCCTTCAAAATCAAACGGAGGCTTTGCTTATAATTAATATAGTTCCATACCCAGTTGAGCAGAATAAACGTTTTATTCTTTACACCAAGGATAGAGCGAAGGTGAACAACGAGCCACAACGCCCAAGCAGGGAAGCCTCCAAACTTCTTTCCAGAGATTTCGGCTACGGCATGGTTACGACCAATAGTTGCCATTACACCGAGATTTTTGTATTTGAAAGGCTTTAGTTCTTTCCCTTTCGACATTGCTTTAAAGTTCTTTGCTACTGTCTTTGCTTGCTGCATAGCAACCTGCGCTAACTGTGGATGACCGAGTGGATATTCCTCATCACCCTCGACAAGACTCACATCACCAATAGCATAGACATCTTTTACACCTTTCACACGACAAAAACGATCGGTTAAGAACCTACCAGCATGACCAATACTCTCTGCAGGAAAACCCTCGACGGTGTTTGCACAGATTCCACTCACCCAGATAACGGTCTGTGTAGGAATCTCTAAGCCCGCACTGGTTTTCAGAATACCATCTTTGTATTCAGTAGCAAACTGAGGCTGACGGATATGAACATGCAACTCCTTTAAATCACGTTCTGCTCGCTTGGATGATACTGGGTCCATAGCTGATAGCAGACGGTCAACAGCGTTTACAAGGTAGATATGCATCTGTGAAGAGTCAAGGTCGGGGTAATCACGAGCAATGATGTTCTTCTTCATTTCTGCCACAGCACCTGCAATCTCTACACCTGAAGCACCACCACCAACAACGACAATATTCATTAAAGCTTGTTTGCGTGCTGGGTCTTCTTCTGTTAGAGCAAGTTCAAGGTTACGGAGAATAGTGTTACGAAGTCTCATAGCCTCACTAACCGATTTCATCGGGAGGGTCGTTGCTTCGATATCCTTATTACCAAAGAAGTTTGTCTTTGCGCCAAACGCCATTACAAGATAGTCGTAATCTATCTCACCTACAGTCGTATTGATTATCTTTTTATCCGTATTCACCGACTCTACCTTTGCCATACGGAAGAAAAAGTCCTTTTTACCTTGGAAGAGTCGACGGAAAGGAAAAGAGATACTACTTGGTTCAAGACCACCCGAAGCCACCTGATAAATCAATGGAGGGAACTGGTGATAGTTATTCTTATCTATTAATACTACTTGATAGTCATCGTCTACTAATTTGAAGGCCAATTCCAAACCTCCTAATCCACCACCAACAATAACGATTCTCTTTTTGTCAGTGCGTTCAATGTTTGCTTTCATTATCCTGCTTTTATTTATGTTTGTTTTCTTTTATATGTCTGTTTCCTTTTCTTTCTTACAGAGAAAATCGTGCCAGAGGTATTCTTTGCTAAGGGAAAAGTTATTCCGTTTATATATAAATCAGTTTTGTAAGTCGTTCTTCTGGGAAGAGTTCGCGTGCAACAGCTTGCACCTCTTCAGCGGTGATTGCGTCAATATTGCGATAAAGTGCTGATATATCTTTCTTCCAACCATAGTGGAGAAAACCTTTACCGAAGTCTAAAGCAAGGTTCTCTCGGTTGTCACAAGCTATGCCAATCTGTCCTTTAATCTGCTGTTTAGCTATAGACAACTCGTCATCTGTCAATGGAATGTCGATGAAATGGTCAAGTTCTGCACGTACAAGGCGCATACATTCGTCCAAATCATCAGCGTCGCAGCCAAAGTAAATGCTCCAAATACCTGTTAAAGAATAGCTCACCATAGAGCTTTCTACCGTATAAACGAGTCCACGCCGTTCACGAAGTGCAAGATTCAACCGGGCACTCATACCAGGTCCACCTAAGATGTTATTAAGTAGATAAAGTGCCATACGTCTTTTATCATGTATGCTATAGGCACGATTACCAATCATCACGTGGGCTTGGTGAGTATGCTTATCTATCTTAACTGTCTGTGGCTGATATTCACTCAATGCAGGAAGCGGCGTTTCTATTGGCTTTTCAGTTTCACCCTTTATTCTTACTTTCGAGTGATTTTCCTTCTCTAAAAGGCTAAGTAGATTATCAAAATCCACATCACCATAGGCAAAAAACACCGAATTCATCGGTTGGTAGTGCTTCTGAGTGAAACGAAGTGCATCCTCGGTAGTAAACTTTCTGACACGCTCTGCCGTACCAAGGATACTATGTCCTAAAGGATGTCCACGGAAGATGATATTTTCAAACTCATCATATATCAACTCTGCTGGACTATCGTTATAAGACTCGATTTCATCGCAAATAACTTCTACCTCCTTGTTAATCTCTTTTTGTGGATAGACACTGTGAAAAACAATATCTGTCAGTAGGTCTATCGCTCGGGGAAGATGGTCCTTCAGAATAGCAGAATAATAAACGGTATTGGTCTTGGTGGTGAAAGCATTGAGATCGCCTCCTACTTGCTCAAGACATTGAATAACATCAATTGCTGTTCGGCGAGTAGTACCTTTGAAGGTAACATGCTCGCAGAAATGAGCAATACCCTCCTCGTCAGGTAGTTCGTTAGCTGTCCCGACGTTGAGTTGATACCCACAATAGACCACTGGTGAGGTCGTTGAAAGGGTAATGATGCGCAGTCCATTCTCTAAGACTGCAGTCTGATATCTTGTCATAGGGTGCAAAATTAAGAAAAAAGAATGAAAACTAATAGACTTTAATAGACAAAGAAAAAGAACTCGATTCATTTTGTGTTCCGCCTAAATTTCTGTATATTTGCACAACTAAAGCGAGAAACAACATAATTCACAATAAAATGCGGAAAGTTATAGGTATCGGTGAAACCGTCTTAGACATCATCTTTAAGGATAATAAACCAGTTGAGGCAGTTCCGGGTGGTTCTACCTTTAACGCCATTACGTCGTTAGGACGCTGCGGAGTCAACACATCGTTTATCTCTGAGGCGGGTAATGACCATGTTGGAAAATATATTATCGACTTCTTGAAGGACAATGGTGTGAATGCTGATAACATTTCAACCTTCCCTGATTCTAAGTCGCCTGTATCACTCGCTTTCCTTAATGAGAAGAATGATGCTGAGTATATCTTCTACAAAGATCACCCACACGTTCAATTAGATTTCACATTCCCTGATATACAGCCCGATGATATTGTGCTTTTTAGTTCCTTCTATGCGGTGAATCCGGTGATTCGTCCGCAGGTGGTAGGCCTACTTGATTATGCACGTTCACGTGGTGCAATCATCTACTACGATGTTAACTTCCGTCCTGCACATAAGGATGATGTTATTAAGATTACCCCTAATCTGATAGAAAATCTTGATTATGCGGATATCGTACGTGGTAGTTTGGAGGACTTCGCAACGATTTATAAAAAAGAAGATGCCGATAAGGTCTATAATGCGGAGATTTCTTTATTGCAAGCAGTTTATCTATACACAGGGAAGTCAGCCTGTTGAAGTGCGCAGTGGTAAGGAATTGAAGAAGTCCTATCCTGTTCTCGACACGAATGTTGTCAGTACAATCGGAGCTGGTGACAACTTTAATGCAGGTTTCATCTTCGGTATGTTGAAACATGGTATCACTCGTGCTGATCTCGAAAGAGGGCTGACAGAAGAGCAATGGGACAAACTTATCAACTATGCCTTGGCGTTTTCTGCAGACTGCTGCAAGGACATCTTTAACTATGTAAGTAAGGACTTTGGTGAGAAGATGAAGGAGGGGGCTTTGTAATAAGCCTTATTAGCCTAATAAGCCCAATTGTCCTAATAAGCCCAATAAGCTAACAAAAGAAACTACATAAATTCAAAAATAAAATGATAGAAATTGCCAATAAAGTTTATTACGTAGGAGTTAACGATCGTAATAAGAACCTTTTTGAAGGATTATGGCCACTGCCTTATGGTGTTACCTACAATTCTTATCTCATTGATGATGAGAAGGTTTGCCTTATTGATACAGTAGAAGTAGACTTCTTTACACAGTTTATTGAGAGACTTCGTGAGGTGTTGGGCGACCGACAGATTGATTACTTAGTCATCAACCACATGGAGCCTGACCACTCTGGTTCAATAGGTTTGCTGCGTAAATATTATCCTAATATCCAAGTTATCGGTAATAAGAAGACCTTTGATATGATGTCAGGATTCTATGGTGTCAAGGATAATACATTAGAGGTTAAGAATGGTGAGGAGTTGAGCTTAGGTAATCATACCTTACAGTTCTTTATGACTCCAATGGTTCACTGGCCAGAGACAATGATGACACTCTGTAAAGGTGAGGTCAGCTACCTCTTTACAGGCGATGCATTCGGCTGTTTTGGTGCATTAAATGGCGGTCTCATCGATCAAGAGATTGATACAGATTGGTGTTGGTTAGAGATGGTTCGCTACTATTCTAACATCGTTGGAAAGTACGGAACACCCGTTCAGAACGCATTGAAGAAGCTTGCGGGTATTCATATTGATTATATCTGCTCTACTCACGGACCCGTATGGCATAAGTATGTTGACAAGGTTATCGGACTGTATGACCGTATGTCTAAGTACGAGACAGAGCCTGGTTTGGTGATTTGCTATGGTACAATGTATGGCAATACAGAGCGTATGGCAGAACAGATTGCACGTTCAGCATCGCTTGCTGGTGTGAAGAATATTCGTTTGTACAATGTTTCTAAGACACACCACAGCTATATTCTCCAAGACATCTTCCGCTTCCGTGGTTTGATTGTTGGTGCTCCTACCTATAATGCAGGACTCTATCACGAGATGGATGTACTCTTGCAGGAGGTTGCTAATCGCGATATCAAGAACCATCTTATTGGTTGGTTTGGTTCTTACTCTTGGGCTTCAAAGGCTGTTGCAGCCATTGGCGAATGGAATGAGAATCATCTCCACTTTGAAAAAGTGGGTGAGCCAGTAGAGATGAAGCAGGCACTCACACCAGAGATTAAGGAAGAGTGCAATCGCTTAGGACGCGAAATGGCTGCAAAACTTTTAGAAGAATAAAATGAATATAGCAGTATTTTGTTCTGCAAATAATAACATTGCTCCCGACTACTTCCGTGCTGCGGAAGAGTTGGGACGATGGATTGGAGAGAATGGGCATACGCTCGTTTATGGTGGAGCCAACAGTGGATTAATGGAGTGTATTGGTAAAGCTGTACACGAAGCTGGTGGACGTACTATCGGGGTTATCCCTCGCATCTTAGAGGAAGGACGTAGAGTTAGCGACTATGTAGATGTAGAGATTCCTTGTGAGGACCTTACTGATCGCAAGGCCATCATCATGGAACGCTCTGATGAGTTCTATGCTTTACCAGGTGGTATTGGAACAATTGATGAAATTTTCACTGTTGCAGCCTCTGCTTCTATTGGTTATCATCATAAGAAGGTTACCTTAGTCAACGTGAAGGGCTTTTGGGATAGTCTTATTGCCCTGCTAAATGACCAACAAGAAAAAGGTATGATGCGTGGTAGACTCCATGATTATATAGAGATTAAGAATATAGACGACTTTTAACCCGGATCTCTAAGTTTGCAATTCATGAAGCAAATTTAGAGATTTGTCTTTAATACGTAACTATTTTTCAAAGGATTATTTCGTTGAGACGCATTGAGATAAAAACGAAACATAAATAAACAATAGACGTGTTCATTTCATATTCTTCAACAAAAAATGAATACGTTTACAATACCTTACAGTTATTTTGCACTCTACCTGAGCCACAAAGCATGTAAATATGCGGTAAATAGTGTAATTTTGCAGCCGAAGGTTAGCTAATGATCAGATTCAAGAATTATAACAGGATAGCTTTACAAGATGTTTTAGTATCCCTGTTTAATATCAAGCTACCTTTATCTAATTAAATAACATGAGTGGCATAAGGCTACTTTTAAACAAAATCAACATGAAAAAAACAGGACTAATACTTTGTGGATTGTGTTTAGGACTCTCTAACCTATCTGCACAAGTAACACAGAACGCCGTACCGGCAATGGCTGGTTGGAATTACTATGGAGGTGATGAGTTTAATGGAAACAAGATTGACGAGTCCCGATGGGGTATCTATGGTGATCCAAAGTATAATTACAAGTTTGATGATTACGGTAATACAGAAGGACAGGGAGGTGTTCAGTATTATCGTGCCGATATGGTTAAGGTGAAAAAAATGGTGTGGCATATATTACTGCTTCACGTGAACCTCTTTTTAACAGGACGTCGTCCTGACGCTAAAAAAGACCCTGCTGGGACCGATTACAGCGTAAAGGTACAACCACCTTTTAAACCTAAGCATGACTTTGGTAAATACGGTTGGTGGTCTGGTGCACTCTCCAGTCGTAATGCTAACGGAGCAGACTTGGTGAAAGCTAAAGGGTTAGAACATGGAACTTACTACCCTCTTTACTCACGTATAGAGGTGAAGGCTAAGATTCCATATGAGTTCGGAACTTGGATGGCACTATGGCTCCGTCACTGTAATGGAGCAAGTACATTTGAGATAGATTTACAAGAGTTCTTTGTTAATGAGGACCGAAAAGATGCAATGAAAGAGAAAGGCTTTTATCTGCATCAAACTACCCATGGTATGGACTACAATGCCGGTTGGAAAAACGGATACCCCAATAATACTTATAACCATAATGACTATGGAGATCGTGTAAGGGAAATTGACTTCGACCCAGGAAAAGATTTCCATGTTTATGGCGCACAGATTGACCCAGAGCCAGGTGATCCAATGCACTTAGCCGTAACTTTCCTCTTAGATGGAAGAGTTAGATCTGTTTTCCGTACAAAGGATAATCGATATAAATCAAAGAACTCGAAGTATCCATATCGTTATAATGCGCTCTTAGCACAAAACCTTTCAAAGTATGGAGAGGACCGTGTTTGGGACGTTGCTATCACAGGACAAGTAGGTGGTAAGGCATGGAAGGCTAATACAGAAATACTACCAAGTATGTATCCATATGAAGGATTTGGTGGTACTCTCTACCCGGAATTAAATCCGAAGTATGGAGGTGATATTAATAAGGTCCCTAAGGAGTTCGTTACAGAAATTGACTGGTTGCGCGTTTATAAACGAGCAAATGAACTACTATGGATTGGAAACTTACCAGAATATAGACAGAATCAGAAGAAAAGTCTTGAACTTGCAAAAGAGAAGTTTACTAACATAAAGCCTGGTGATCAGTTGGTAATGGACCTTGAGGTCTGTGACCCTAATCAAAAAGCAAGTCTTGATATCTTTAATAAAAGTGGAAAAGCTATCACAACGCTTAAGCCAGAGCTTGCTAAGAATGACGCACAGGTAACTTTCGTTGTGACAGAAGCACTTAGTAAGTTACTAAAGAGTGAAGGCTGTGTACTGCAATGTGAGAACATCCGTTTATACACTGTTTGTCATTCATCAAAGAAGGATGCTATATGGAGTGGCTTCAAAGAAATCCAGTGGGGTGAGACAATTATCCCAGCAGAGTTGTTTGCGAATTTAGGAGAAGGTCAGAAACTTGAGTTTGTGGTGAGAGATGTTAATCCTGGTGGAAAGATTTTCTTACGCCAGAATAAAAAGAATCCTACTGATTCAAAAAGACCTAAGTTCTCGTTTAGCGCACAATATGGTAGTATTATCAACTTGGATAGTGGAAAAGATGAAAAGACCTATAGTCTTGACCTCGAACCTAAGGTTATCGAAGAGTTAAAACAGAATGGCTTGGTGGTAACTGGACTGGGGTACTACTTGCGTAGTGTTAACATTATTGGTACGAGTCATACGTCAAATAACACTGTTACAGGTATTGCTATAGACAAGATAGACTCCGCGAATCAAAATGATGGTACTGTCTATTCTATCAATGGAATGAAAGTGAGAGATGCGAACGATAAAGGGAAATTAAATCCAGGAATCTACATTATTAATGGTAAGAAGGTTCTGGTAAAATAAATTAGTAGATAACAAAACTACGAGTAAGGTATCTATAACATGGAGCTATGGATTATCTTGCTACGTTAGAAAAGTATTCTGAAACCCTGATGTTATAACATCAAATAGGCTGTTACATTGTAATTACCAAATGTTGATAATATCGTGAAAGAGGGTAGATGAATACAAAAATATAAGGGACTTGTATCAATGTTATCAGTTGATACAAGCCCTTTTTGCATCCAATTATTTATAAAGGTACTTGGTTCATAAGTGTTACTCTTATTTGATTAATCTCGATGAAATCGATAAATTTTATCAAAAAGAGATGAAATAATAGTCTGTTCAGCCCTCTATGCACATATATCTCAGTGTTTCTTTAAAAAGTAGATTTGGGTTTAAGATACGCCTATAAGTAATCAATGTTATCTCTTTTTAGTGGCTGGAGGAAGTTTTGTTTAAGTATAGTGAATTTGATAATATTTGACGATATTTGCTTTGCAGTTTTATCATTTTACGTTACCTTTGCAAGGAAGATAAGATAAAAACGTAATATCTATTAAACAATGAAGCATAAAATCGGAAACATTTTGGCGGCAGGCTTTGCGATTGTGGGACTCGCTGCACTGGCAAGTTGTGCGGGAGAAAAGTTCCATGTGACAGGTTCTATTGCAAATGCCAAGGACTCTTTGCTCTATTTTGAGCATAACGGACTCAATGGATTTTCTACTGTTGACTCTGTTAAACTCGATGGAAAGGGAGATTTTTCGTTCTCAGGTGATAAGGTGGATAATCCAGAGTTCTATCGACTTCGCATTGCTGGACAGATTATCAATATTGGTATTGATTCTACGGAGACAGTCGATGTGAAGGCTACTTATCCGCAGATGGCTACCGATTATAGTGTGAAGGGTTCCTATGAGAATGAGAAAATCAAGGAATTGGCACTGAAGCAAATTGACTTACAAGCACGTTGCCAGTCTATTCTTGCAGAACGTCCTGACCTTGCTGATTCAATTATCACAGTATTGATGAGCGACTATAAGCAGGATGTATCACGCAACTATATCTTCAAGGAGCCAATGCGTGCCTATAGCTATTTTGCTTTGTTCCAGTATATTGTAATAGGTAATCAAGCACATTTGATATTTGATCCATCAAGAGACGTAGCTGACAATAAGGTGTTCGGTGCTGTTGCAACCAGTTGGGATACCTATTATCCGGGTTCAGAGCGTACGCAGAATCTCCATAATATCACGATTAAGGGTATGAAGGATGAGCGCATTGTGAAGGCACAGAATAAGCCAGTGAAGATAGAAGCTAAGGAATTAGGTGTTGTCGACCTTCCATTACGTGACAACCGTGGTGTAGAACGCCATCTTACTGATTTGAAAGGTAAGGTTGTTCTGCTCGACTTTCATGTCTTTGCTGCAAAGGGTTCTACAGAATACATTATGCAACTGCGCGAACTTTACAATAAGTACCATGATCGTGGGTTCGAAATCTATATGGTTTCATTAGACGATAATGCTCATTTCTGGAAAGAGCAGGTGGCTAATCTGCCATGGATTAATGTCTATGATGATACTGGTATCAGTCAAGCTTATACAGCTCCTGCACAGACGGTTCCAATCATCTATCTCATTGATAGAGGTAACAATATTGTGAAGAACCCATCACAGATTAAGAATCTTGAGCAGGAGATTGAGCGTTTGTTATAAGAATCAGACATGAATCTTCTATGAGCTAAGCTGAGAATACTTTGGCATAAAGAAATTAGGTTATTGATATAGAATCTCTATCTCAATAACCTAATTTCTTTTTTATTTAGTTTGCTGTCACTTTTAACACTTCTCGTAACCTCTTGTTAAGTAATCATATGCAAGAGTTATTGGAGTGACAGGAGTGACAGCAACTTTTATTTCATGTTTTTACACGTCATACACTAATCTCTAAAGGTGTTAGTATCCCCAGTACGTTTGGTCAATGGTTGTCTCTACACTTTTACAAGCTTTTTCTTATTCCGAACTTGTGTATATAATACTCTTAGATCTAAGTATGAATTGCCTCTATCATATTAACGTTTCGTCTGGTGCGAGGTGTTCGCACCATTGGTGTTTACCATCCGCACCATATGTGATGGGCACCCGCATCATAATAGAAAAGGGTGTTATAATAAAAAAATGCCGTTATAATTAGAAGTAAAGCTCTATCTTGATTGATTTGGGTTTTAAAAAAAAGGCTGAAACCCAATGAAGGATTTCAGCCTTTAGTCTTTATTATCAATGAGAGATGATAGTATGATTAGGTGTTTATGTCTTTTCCTATAGGATGAGGATAATGCTAAAATACTATGCTTCAATTATCTCATGCCTTCACAATCATACAAACTGCGTATGCAGTCATACCATCTTCACGGCCAACGAAGCCCATGCGCTCAGAAGTGGTAGCCTTGATAGATACGGCATCGATGTCACAACCGATGATATCAGACAGACATTTGCACATAGCAGGGATATGTGGGTTTATCTTTGGACGCTCGGCACATACCGTAGCATCGATGTTTCCTACTCGATAACCCTTTGTTGCTAACAGGTCAATGGTCTTGCGAAGAATGACCTTTGAGTCCATATCGAGTGTGTCAGCAGAGGTGTCGGGGAAATGATAACCAATATCGCGCATATTAGCAGCACCGAGTAGGGCATCACAGATAGCGTGAATGAGTACGTCAGCATCACTGTGTCCAAGGAGTCCAAGGGTATGCTCAATTTTGATACCACCTAAATATAGGTCGCGTCCTTCAACGAGTTTGTGTACGTCGTATCCCATTCCGACACGGAAAGATGGGATAGGTTGAGTAGAATTGCTCATAATAATGGGGACCTTCCCAGGCTCTTCTAAGATAGAAGATGTTTTATGCGGGGGATAGGTTCTTATTGGTTTATATTAAAAGTCTTATAATACTTATGTAAAGAAGATTACTATCAAGGATTTGGCTAATGGTAGTAATCACTCCCCTCCCTTTGGGGGAGGGGCTGGGGGAGGGGCCAGTTGTTGTTTATCTCCTCTTAAACAAATCTTTTATACCATCCATGTCAAATGATAAAGAGAAACGGAGGGTCTGATCAAGTGGGTTGTTCTTAGCTGTTGCAATAACATATCCGGCATCCAGTGAGAAGACATTCATCTTGAAGCCTGCACCGACAGTGAAGTACTTGCGGTTACCTTTGTTCTCGCTTTCGTGGTGGTAACCAGCACGGAGTGAGAACTTATCATTATAAGTATATTCTGCACCTAAGCTCCACTGAATCTCCTGTAACTCTTCAGAAGCACCATTAGGTGCATCACCGAAACTCTTGAAGATACCAGAGATAGAAGATACGTCATAGTATTCCTTCTGAAGACGGTTATCATAGTCTACCTGTGTTTCATCAGCCTTGCGCTTTGGATAGGTAGGAACTAATAACTTATTAGCATCAGCAGCAATGGTAAAACGGTTGAATTCATCGATAGGAATCATCAACGAAGCACCTAAACGAAGGTTGGTTGGGATGAACTCAGAGCGATTATCACCACCGAAGGTAATCTTTGAACCGATGTTTGAGATATTCATACCTAAGCCCAACTGGCACTCACGCTCACCAATATTGATATAGTTCTGATAATAGCAAGACAAGTCGGCTGCAAAGGCAGAACCTGGCGCAGTATCATCAGTATAGTTATAGGTAAGGTCAGAGTATATCCAACGTACAGCCGCACCTAATGAGAAATGCTCACTCAACATCAGAGAGTAGGCTACGTCCATTGACATCTCATATGGGTTAATGGTCATGTTTGATCCGTCAGTCATCTGTACTTCACCCAAAGAGAAGTAGCGCATAGAAGCTGAGACTGCACTGTAATCACCGATACGATAGTAACCAGCAAGATAAGCCAAGTCTATATCACTCACCAACTGGCGAAGCCAAGGAGTGTAGTTTAGTGAAACACCCGCACGAGAAATATTAAAAGGATATTTTGCTGGGTTCCAATACTGTGAATTCACATCTGGGTCGGTAGCAGCACCAACGTCACCCATACCTGCAGCACGTGCATCAGGAGCGATAGTCTGTGAGGTAACAGATGTGTTGACTGGATTAAAAATGTCTTTCTTATCCTGAGCGAAAACGGTAGATGAGGCAAATACCGTCAGTGAGAGGATGGCTATACGAAGCTTATTAATCATTCTATTTTAATTGGATTGCTTATTAAATGTTGCTATATGGATTGAAACGTTCGTTCTGTGTTATTTATTGTCTAAGATAATTAGTTTCTTAGCTTTCGATACCTTTGTCGCACCATCACTGCTGAGGCGTACCCGATAGAGGTAGACACCTGTCTTGAGTCTTGCTCCACTCTCAACGGTAAGGTCCCAGTTGGCTGTAATGGCATTGCCCGATGCAACACCAGTCTCACTGCGGTGCCATAGGAGGCGGCCGCTCATATCGAATACTTCAATGTCAATATCGACATCTGAACCAATATAGTTGTGCGTAACAATGAATGTCGTCTCTGTCGTGGCAGGATTCTTAGAGGCATTGACACTATAGATTTCTGGTGCCAGTCCCTTAACAACCTTGAACTGGAGTGTGACAGTTGAAGGGTTGTTCTGTATGTCCCACGCACGGAACTGCAGTGTGTGTGGTCCCTCAGAAAGCTCAGGCAGACTAAAGCCTGTTGTTCCTGATGTATAGCTACCGAAGTCATATCGGAAGTTATCATTCAGAATATAGGTCTGCGTCAACTTGCCGTCGATGGTCAACTGCATGTCATGTCCGATACCATTACCAGAAGCGTTGATACCATCTTTATCCGTTATTTGTGCAAAGAAGTAAGGAGTACTATTGACCTCACCACCATTGACAAAAGAAGGAGAATTGAGATAAGCATAGATTGATGGACCAATAGAGTCGTTGTATACAATCTCTGAACCATCAATCGTGAAGCCATCTTCATGTCCTTGTGCCATGAGGGTATGGTTGTCGTTAATGGCAGATAGGTTCATCAAGCCTGTTCCTGCTGCATAGTTGATGTCACGTGGTACGGCGAAGGTGAATGTAAACTCACCATTCTTGATACTGTCTGTACCATTGTATAGCACTTTCTGTCGATCGTAATATTGGAACGCACTTGCGGATGTATCCTCTTGCTTCTTACAGGTAATAAGTTCTTTTGTGTCACGTACGGTAGCAGTGAGTAGCCCCTTGAAGTCACCTTGCTTACTACCATTCTTTGCAATGTAACCTTTGACAGTAACAACGGAGCCACCTTTGAGTACAACAGAACCTGTCGTACTTGGCGTTTGTCCATTGATTGTCTCCACTTTTACCTCTAATGTTGGGAGGTTCAATGAGAGAGCTGGGTCGCCTAATAAAGCATATTGCAGTTTATTTGGTGTGAGGTCGCTGTTAGAATTAATCAACTCACATTTAGCTAAACGCTGTGCTTCGCCCAATGTGGTTGGTTTACCATTTGTAAAGCTAAGTACATGCTTGAGGAAGGCAGTATTGATTGCCTTGTTATAGTAAGCATATACCGTACGAGTAGTACCCCAGAAAGCAACAGAGCCACCCTTCTTGTTTAACATGGCTGCTTCACCGATAGTTGGGATAGTACCATCGTATGGCATAATATCACAGCTGGCGGTAATCCAAAGTGGTAGATTAGCGTTGGTAAAGTTGGCATAGTCGTTGAGGCGGAGTACTGCTTCATGAGAGATCTGGTCTTCCTTTCCGTGACCAGCATAATCCATGATAAGTGCACCTTGTGCCTGTTGCTGCTTGATAATAGCACTTACCTCAGGGTAGGTGTTACCAGTTGCAGACGATACACGGGTGTAAGCATCCCACATCACCTTCTTTACTTGATAGTCAGGATAGGTCGACATAATGGTTTCTGCGGTCTCATTGACATCGTGCATGTGGAGATTATTGTTTCCATCATCACCCATGAACATGATAACATTCTCCCAACTTCCGCCATTCTTGTTCTCTGTATAGCCGATTGTCTTATCAACTAATACCTTTGCATCTGATATCTCTGTCACAGGAAAGCGCCCAACTCCAAGGTCTTCTTTGTCACGTCTTAACAAGTCTCCACCTTCTCCATCATCCATCAACGCAAACCAACCATCGTTGACATAGCAGTCGGTCTCGCTGAATGAGTTTTCACTCTCGTAGGCAAGAAGATAGTCATCAGGGTTAAGGTTACGACAAGCACTGGTAACCATACGGTTGTCCCATACGCAGTCGCCAAAGAGTAGGAGCGACTGTGGAAGATTGTTACTGGTAGCACGGTCGTAAAGCATCTTCATATAACGGCGGTAAGCCATTGCATCAGGTGTCCCACTGGAGAATTCATTATAGAGTTCGTCTGCTGGGACAATACGTACAGAAATATTATCGTGTGTACGATGGAAGTCGGCTAATCGTTCTGCCTGGGCTAATAACTTCTGACTTGTAGGGATGATAATCACCATGTTGACAGGTTCGTCAGCATGATGGTCTTGATTGGTTATGTTGTAACATACTCTGGGGCAGGGAAAGAAGCCTTCAAAGAAGGTGCTGGCGCAGGAGTAGAGTAAGTCATGATGAGGTAGTCAAGACGTGCTGGACCACCAGATAGGGTTGTCAGTTTGATGCTATCAACTGCATGGAGGTTGTTGAGAGTATAAGTTCTAACCTCTTCATAACCTTTATCGAAAGATTCTTGAGGTGTGATTCTAATGTCGCCAAGACGCTGACCATTTGCTTCTACCTTAACAATCGAAGCATAAGTACCTGTTGTTACGGCTACCGTTAGTTTTGCACTTGTAGCACGTGCTTTGTTTGGCAAGGTGAACACCTTACCTTCGTTCAGTTTTAATGGAGTCTCTTCAAAGAGGTTTCGACCTCCGTGATACCAACTGAAATTATCAATCTCATGCAGACTATGATAGTCACCTGCTGATGGATAGAAACTGTTGAGGAAGGTTGTGCTATCTGAAACAGTTGCAGGAGCACTGTTGTTGTCTTCTGTTAGGAAGTAATAACCATAGTTAGAATAAGGGTTGCGGATTCTCTTTACCGATGTGTTACTTTCCCAACTAACAGGACCGCGAGCATAGAAGAGCCGTCTACCATTACTATTATAGGTTGGCACCTCTTTTAAATCATCAAATGAAGTGATGTCATCGGCTGTAAGAACCTCCTTCTGCAAGTTTCCACCATAGCCATAGATTTTGACTTTGTCAATATTAGAGAAGCCTGCACGACGGATTAAATCATTGGTCAACTGATAGATACCATTAGCAGGAACACGTATCTTTGCCCACTTACCACTGGCAAGAACGGAATGTGCAGCGTAGCGATTTGAGACAGTAGATACCGATACGCCACCGGTACGAGTCTCAACACCTTTTGTCTTCTTCGTCGTTGTTTTCTTAGGACGAGATGTAAGCGCTATCATGAAACTGACGAGGAACTGCTTCTTTCCATTGCGCTGAACGATAGGCATTAGAGATATCTCTAATACACCACGCTTACGTTCCACAGTCATCTGCTGATGTATCTCTGGTAATGCAGGAGGGACAACACTTGTCAATGCATTGTAGCGTTCAATGTCTGCCTTGCTCATGTCCATAAACTCAGGATAGCGTATCTCCAATTCGTAGATAGAATCAGCGTACTGTTCACCAACAGGGATAGCATAACGGAAATGTGGCAATAGCGAGTCTATTGTCACATCTTGAACCGTTAGGTTGAAAAATCTTTGCTGTTGAGCTGATAGTTTTATGCAACCCAACAGAAGTATAAGGCAGAGTATTGCTGAACGTTTCATTAACAGCTTGTTGATTCCTTTCGTCATTTTATTGATGTATTCCTTCTTAAGTCTTTATCAGTTATTCCCTCTGTTCGGTTGATTATTTGAGTTCCTTAATTGGAGAGTATAGAAATCTATGTCGTAATCGTTTAGAAGTCTTTCACTTACTCTCCTTAGTTTACTTGCAATTAAAGTCGAGAACCTTTCTCTCTTCAATGTATCCTTCCAGATGGTCATTGATATGTACAGGTCCACAACCTGATGGACAGCCTGTATAGATGATGTCGCCAGTCTTGAGGGTAAAGTAGCGACTAATGTAACTGATGATTTCATCTACTTTGTATAGCATGTCAGTTGTACATCCTTCCTGAACCGTCTGTCCATTGATATCAAGGTGGAAGCGGAGTCGTTGTACATCAAGGAATTTATCCTTTGATACCCATTCGCCTAAAGCAGCCGAACCATCAAATCCTTTGCAGATGTCCCATGGTAGCCCTTGCGCTCTTAGTTTTTGTTGTAATTCGCGAGCTGTGAAGTCAATACCAACTGTCACAGCATCGTAGTATCTATGAGCGAAGCGCTCTGAGATGGTCTTTCCCAATCGGCAGATACGTACCACGAGTTCCGTTTCATATTCAATCGTTCCCAAGTCATCGGGAATGAAGAAAGGCTTTTTATCTTTCAGTAGGGCAGAGTCTGCCTTAGTGAAGATAACTGGTCCTTCCTTTTTAGATAACGTTTCGTTTAGCGATTTATTATGTTCGGCATAATTCATGCCGACTGCAAAGATTTTCATTGTTGGTAGTTTTAGGAAATTATTGGGCTTATTGGCCCAATTAGGCTTATTGGCCCAATTAGCCTTATTAGCCCAATTAGCCTTATTAGCCCAATTAGTCTTATTAGCCCAATTAGCCAAATGAGCCTAATTTCTAATAAAAGAGAGTTGCAGGAGCCTAATGGCTATCCTGCAACTCCCATATCTTTCTTCTTAAGAAGCTCTGTGATTACTCTGCAGCGAGAGTGAAGCGCTTGTAAGCAACAATCTTAAGATCCTTGCTCTGAGCCTTAAGCCACTCGCTAACGCTCTGCTTGTCGCCATCACCAAACTGGAACTCCTGATCAACGAGACAGTTCTCCTTGAAGAACTTGTTCAAACGACCCTTAGCGATGTTCTGAATCATATCCTCGTTGAGGTTTGCAGCTTTCTCAGCAGCAACAGTGTTGCGAATCTCGATAGCCTTGTCAGCCTCCTCACGTGTCAACCAACCCTTCTTGATGTTAGACTCGATGTGGTCTTCGCTGTCAACGAGGTTAGCGTTGATACCTGCCTTCTTGATAGCAGCAACAACAGCCTTCTCAATCTGCTCTTCCTTAGTCTTCTCAACAGCAACCTTGAACTCCTCGTCCTTAACAGACTGTGGAATAGATGCCTCGTCAAGAGCTACAGGCTTCATAGCTGCAACCTGCATAGCTACCTTGTGACCAGCCTCTTCGTTGTTTTCGTTGAGCTGAACGATAGTTGCGAGAGTATGCTTGTTCATATGGTCATAAACAGACAAGTTCTCACCCTCAAGGAAGTTGTAGCCGTCGAGCTCCATCTTCTCACCAGTAACACCAGAACGCTGCTGAACTGCAGCAGCAGCATCCTCGCCATTAGCGAGCTTAAGTGTCTTAACCTCATCAAGGCTCTTGCACTTGTTAGCAACAGCAGCGTCCAAAATCTCCTGAACGAGGGCAATGAAGTCCTGACCGTTAGCAACGAAGTCTGTCTCACACTTGATAGCAACCATAGCAGCAAAGCCATCTACCTGCTTAACGAGTACACAACCGTTTGATGTCTCACGGTCAGAACGCTTAGCAGCGATAGCCAAACCACGCTCACGGATCAATTCCTTTGCCTTTTCGTAATCGCCTTCAGCCTCTGTGAGTGCCTTCTTTACGTCAGCCAGACCTGCGCCAGTCATAGCGCGGAGCTTCTTGATATCTTCAATAGATATAGCCATTTTTTGTTTTCCTTTCTAATATTATTAAATATTGTGGGCGTTGATGAGGGATAATAAACTTCACGTATTATAAATAATATAGAAGCTCATTAGCACTCACCAGCGCCCACTATGTTTCTTTTAATTACTCAGCAGCTGGTGCCTCGTTCTCAGCCTTTGGAGCCTCTTCTGTCTTACGAGCAGCACGCTTTGGCTTAGCCTCAGCAGCCTCTTCAGCCTGCTCTGCAGCAGCCTTCTCGTCAGCCTTCTCAGCCTTACGCTCCTCAAGACCCTCTGCGATAGCACCGCAGCAAGCAGCGAGGATAGCCTCTACTGAATCCTTAGCATCATCATTAGCTGGAATGATATAGTCGATGTTCTTTGGATCAGAGTTGGTATCAACGATACCGAATACAGGAATGCCGAGACGGTTAGCCTCCTTAACAGCGATGTGCTCCTTCATTACGTCTACAACGAAGAGTGCAGATGGCAAACGAGTCAAGTCTGAGATAGAACCGAGGTTCTTCTCGAGCTTAGCACGCTGACGTGAAATCTGCAGAAGCTCACGCTTAGAGAGGTTAGAGAATGTTCCGTCGTTCATCAACTTGTCGATGTTCGTCATTTTCTTCACAGCCTTACGGATGGTTGGGAAGTTGGTCAGCATACCGCCAGCCCAACGCTCGTTTACGTATGGCATGTTAACAGCTGCAGCCTTCTCAGCTACAACTTCCTTAGCCTGTTTTTTAGTAGCGACGAACAAGATCTTCTTACCACTCTTAGCGATACCCTTGAGTGCCTCTGCTGCCTCGTCTACCTTAGCTACAGTCTTGTGAAGATCGATGATGTGGATACCATTGCGCTCCATGAAGATGTAAGGAGCCATAGCTGGATTCCACTTGCGACGGAGGTGGCCAAAGTGACATCCTGCCTCCAATAACTGGTCAAAATTTGTTCTTGACATTTTGTTTGTTTTTACTTGTTTACTTTCTTTTTAATTCTTTCTTGGCGAATGAGCTTCACCACGCTTTGTTAGAATCAACTGACGGGTAGTCCCCCGATAAGGAATCGCGTCAGTTTAGATACTAAACCTTTTCTTTACCTTTGAACTTTGAGGTTTGAGGTTTGAACTTTTACCTTTAAACTTGAGCTTTTTCTTTCTGTTTTGCTTTATTCTTTTATCGAATAAAACATATCATAAAGTTCAAAGTTCAATATTCAAATTTCAAAGACAAAGGAAAATATTAACGCTTACTGAACTGGAAGTGAGCACGAGCCTTTGGCTGACCTGGCTTCTTACGCTCAACAGTACGGCTGTCGCGTGTCAGGAATCCCTGGTCCTTAAGTGCTTTCTTATCTTCAGCGTTAACCTTAACCAATGCACGAGCGATAGCAAGACGCAGTGCCTGGCTCTGACCAGTAAAGCCACCACCATCGAGGTTGGCCTTAATGTCATACTGACCTTCTACACCGAGCAACTGCAGTGGCTGCTTAACCACGTACTGCAGGATAGCTGATGGGAAGAATTCAGTTAAATCTTTCTTGTTGATTGTGATCTTACCGGTGCCCTCTGAGAGGTAAACACGCGCTACAGCGCTCTTACGGCGACCAATTGCATTAATTACTTCCATCTTTCTCCTTATTATTTATACTGGTTAATATCAATTGCCTTTGGCTTCTGTGCCTCGAGACCGTTGAGCTCTGTACCTTCGATAACATAGAGGTTATCCAACAGATGACGACCTAAAGGACCCTTTGGTAACATACCCTTAACAGCATGACGAATCATCTTGTCAATACCGTTCTTACGAGTACGAAGCTGTGCAGGTGTGTTGAAACGCTGACCACCAGGGTAACCAGTATAACGTGTGTAAACCTTATCAGTCTCCTTTTTACCAGAGAATACAACCTTAGCTGCATTGATAATGATTACGTTGTCACCACAATCTACGTGTGGGGTGAAAGTTGGCTTGTACTTTCCGCGAAGAAGCTTAGCTACTTTAGAGCAAAGACGACCTACAACCTGATCGCTCGCGTCAATAACGACCCACTCTTTTTTAGCTGTTTCCTTGTTTACGGAAATAGTCTTGTAACTTAAAGTGTCCATTCTAAAAAATTAATAATTTTACTACTAAAAAACGTTTTCTATTTTTACGACTGTGCTTGACCTAACCATGCTGCCCGGCCAAAGACAACACTATTAACACGTATCGTATGGGGTTCTAAGAAAATCCCCCTTAATAATCGGACTGCAAAGGTACTTATTTTCAACCTTATATAATTGTTTTGGATAGTAAGATTATATGTAGTTTATGATTATTTAACTAAAACACTCACTCGTTTGAGTCTGTTATTGTGTTTCTCCAAGGTTTTGTTTAATGTTGTTCTTGCTCTTTTGAAGTATGGATTGATAAACTAAAGCTCTTAAATGATAAGTCACACAGAGAAAAAGAGCAGACGGAGTTAAATGAATTACGTAGAGGTGCCGATGGCACAAAGAGCGATGGAGGCGTAGCGTACTGAATCCTAAGAATTTTTGGGTAAATACTTTGTGCATGGATCTCTAATAAAGCAAGCAAATAACCTCCGTTTCTCTACGCACCGACGGTGCCTCCGTGCCTTGCATCACTTTGTTTCTAAACCCTCCGTATTCTCCTTTTCTCTGTGTGAGATTACGACAAAGTGCTAAACTTAAGAGGCGAATGTTGTCACTCCAAACCACTGTCAACTCATTATTCTTACGTTTTACCTTATAATATTCGTTGTCGTTAATGTTTGAACTTCTGCCTTGCTAAATAGTCAAAATATTAGTCTTATCTCCCTGCGAATGTTTTTAAAAACTTAAAAACAAAACGGGGAAGTCAAAAATGGTAAAAAAGATAGAGGTTTATCATAGTTTTATTTATTTTTGCAGCGCTATAAAGCTACTTCTTATGTCTGAAAAGAAGGGAATAAGTCTGTGGCTTATTATATTATAAATAGGTGAAACATAAAACATAAACAAATATAACAGATTAAACAAAGATGAATTTTAAATCTATTTTATTAGGTGCGGCTTTGGCCGTTAGTCCTGTGTTCGGTTTTGCCGACAGTAATATTAAGATGGTTGTCGGAACCTATACTGATGCTGGTAGTCAGGGGTTATATTCTTTCTCTTTCGACCAGTCTACTGGTAAGGCATCGGGTATCACTTCGTTAAAGGTTGACAATCCTTCTTATTTTACTTTCAGTAAGGATGGTCGTAATATCTATGCTGTTAGCGAGAAGAATAATGCGACAGCTGTTCTTAATAGCATTGGTTACGACCCTGTAAACGGTACTTTCGCTTTTAAAAACTCACAGCTAACGCATGGTGGCGATCCTTGTTATGTGTCTACAGATGGCAAGATTGCACTTACTGCTAATTACTCTGGGGGTACTATCTCTGTCTTCCCAATTCTTAAGAATGGAACACTCGATAAGTCTTTGTTGCAGTTGGGTAGTGTGAAGGGTGGTCCTAACCGTTCACGTCAGAACACACCTCATGCACATTGTGCTATCTTTGCGCCTGATGGTTATATCCTTACAACCGACTTCAGTGGCGACCGTATTCTTTGTTTCTCTTATAACAAGCGTGATAAGAAGTTAGAAGATCATGGTATTGCGGCTCATGTAAAACCAGGCTCTGGTCCACGTCATCTTGTTTCTCTCCTAATGGTAGATATGCTTACCTTATGAACGAGTTGTCTGGTAAGGTGATTGTTTATAGTTATAGTGACGGTAAGTTAAAGGAACTTCAGTCTATTGCTGCTGATAACGCTAACGCACGTGGAGGTGCTGATATCCATGTCAGTCCTGATGGTATGTTTGTTTATGCAAGCACACGTCTGAAGGGTGATGGTATCACTATCTTCCGTGTAGGCAATAAGGGTACCTTGACTCGTGTGGGTGCGCAACTTACTGGTAAACATCCACGCAACTTTGCTATCACACCAAATGGCAACTTCCTGCTCGTTGCTTGTCGTGATGATAACTCTATACAGGTTTACTCACGTGATAAGGATACGGGCTTGCTTAAGAATACTCATCAGGATATTGTCCTTAGTCACCCAGTTTGCGTGAAGTTCTATCCGGAGTAAGGCTCTTTTAGGAGTTAAGGAGTTAAGGAGTGAAATGGAGTTAAGACATTAGTCTTTTTTCTTTCGCTCCTTTGCTGTTATATGGAGTTAAGATGATGGGGTTTTCTCTTTCATTCCTTTATTCTGGGTCTTCATTAATTAGGAGTGATATCTTTTACCACTTAAGTTTAGAGCTTTGATGTAATGTCACACAGAGAAAAGGAGTGGACGGAGGATTATTAAGACAAAGCAATGGAAGTCACGGAGGCACCGTCGGTGCATAGAGCGTCGGAGCTTATTCGCCAATTCTATTTGCAACTTATATACAAAGCGTTTATCACAAAATATTTATCAAGAATCTGTACGCTACAGCTCCGTCGCTCTTTGTGCCGTCGGCACCTCCGTGACATTGCATTTACCTCCGTCCCCTCCGTGACTCCGTGTGCCTATTATATAAGCGTTTTAGTTTATCAATCCATATTTCAGAAGAACTTTTATTCCTATATTACTATTGTCTTAACTCCCTTTAACTCCTCTCGAAATCTCCTTAACTCCTCTCGAAATCTCCTTAACTCCTCTTGAAATCCCCTTATCTCCTCCCTTAACTCCTTAATTTTCAGATACAAGGGAAGTGTTAAATATTTAAAATATTCACTTATATGTACCTGCTATATCAATAATAATATGTACTTTTGCACAAAATTTAATAAACGTATTCGAGGTAGCTTGCTAAATAAACAGATTCTCAAAGGATATCTTTAAGGGCTATTCAGTGTCAAAAAGGAATACAATTAACCAACGATTATTATCAAAATTCTATATTACAATAAAGGTTTATGAAAAAGAAAGATTATGTAAAGCCTAACGCACAGGTGTTGAGCCTTTACACAGATGAGTTTATGGAGGGTGGAATCCATGCACAAAGTGGTATAAATGGAAGCCTTACCCCTGGTGACGATGAGGAGGATCCTGAAGACAATCAAACTACTCGAACAGCATTTTAAAATTAAGTAAGTTATTTAAGGAAATTAGAAAACAAACCTGTAGGGAATAATTACCTACATAACGAAAACAAAAATAAATGAAACAACTATTTTATTCATTCATCGCTGTTTTTGCATTGCTTTTCACTGGCTGTGCAGACAAGGATGTTGTTGAGGCTATCTCAAATGGTGATAATCAGCCGGGTGTCACTGTGTCTATGTCAATGGAGGGTGATATGGGGCAGACTGCTGCTACTACTCGTGTTAGATCTAACGCTATTGGTTATGAAACTAATGATGAAAATGGTTTCCCAATACCAGTTGGTCTTTTTGACAAGGGTTTGAACGATGGAAAGGAAATTGCAGATGGTACACCGGTGCCAATTTATCTTATTTTCAGAAGTACAGATGATACACAGCCTGTAACAAAGGTTATCACAAACTGGACTTATAAGAAGGGTGGTCACTTGACGTTGTTGCCAAGTGAGACTTTTGAGATGAAATCGGGTACTGACCTTAGCAAGGGTGATTGGTATGTGTGCGGTATCTTAGGAGGTGAGATGCTTTCTAATCAGGTTAAGTTCAACGGTTACTCTGAAGGTCACGTTTCTCGCGATGCTGATGGTAATAAGGTAACTTGGGGTGCAAATATTCCTTATATCTTCGGTTGGCGTAAGTTGACAACCAATGCTGCAAACAAGACTATTAAGGCTGAAAAGGCGGTTAAGTTCAAGCAGTTTGGTTCTATTGTACGTTTGAGAATTACCAACAATACGGGTTTTAACTTTAAGTATAATGGCGTACGTATCATTACAAGTAACATCCTTTGCGGTCAGTTTGATTTGAGCTCTTTTGATGATAAGGATTTGGTTAAATCAGCTGATCTTAAAGATACAGAGGATACTGATGTCGCTTCAGCAAAGTCTGAATCTTACAAGAAGGTTTTTGCTCCATTTAAGTTCTATCAGCGTCCATTGGATGATAATGCAATGACAGGTGAAGATGGTCTTATTAAGAAAGACGCTTCCGTATATATGGTAATTATATAGCAAATTATGCGGAGGAGAAGGCTAAAACTAAACTTAATACAGCTCTTACTTATTATGACCATACTTTCCTTCCAAGAACTACGGGTGCTAATGCTGGTGATAACTTCGATAACGTAGAGAATGGTCAGGAGGCTCCAAGCTATATCTATGTATGGATGGCACCACAGCAGCAAGCAGTGAAGATTTACGATGGAAATGAAGAAGGTAAGTCGGGAGATACTTATACAACAAAGAAGGTTTCTAAGACACAGTTCTTATTGATGGCAGTACCAACTGAGACAAGTACTGAGACAAGTGTAGGTAATAAGATTGTTCCTACTTCTATCAATATGCTTCCTGCGTATGGTACACTCGCAGACTATGTTTCAGGTGCTAACTATCCTGCAAAGGGTAATGTTGTCTACAATTTCCCTCCATTGAGCTATGTTGCTAAGCATGATAACTTTGGTACAGAGGCAGAATTGTCAACTGATGTAAATCAGGATGTCGCACACACACAACGTTATTCGTATAGTGAAGTAGAGAGTAACCTCAATAACCCTTCAAAGAAGCCTAATGGCTATATGTTTGCTTCTGACGTTTATTGGCGTAGCATTATTCCACATGCATACGGTTTCTCTGGTCTACGCAAAAAAGCTGATGGTTCATTATATTACAATTATTCCATGGGAATAGTTTCTCCTGCTATGCTTCCTGTACAAGGATGGACGTCACCTAAACTTGTATATCAATGCTCTTCTAAGGGTGTACAGGTTAATGGAAAGACCGTTGCTTATATGATTGGTTTATCTAAGAAGCCAGATTATATCACAGATGACACAGAAGGACGAGTATATCAAGGATATGCAAAACAATCGGCTGCGAGAGCAAGTTCAGGTATAAAAGCTTCATTAGACTGGATTTCTACGAATGACTATCGCTACGTTATGCGTTGGGAAGATGATAACAATAATAATGCAATTCTTACACAACGCTATCTTGGTCCTCGCTTTGTGCTTGATATGGATGATATTGCTAATGAAGACTTCTGGGCGGCTCCAAGCAATAATAATGTTACTTATCCAGCTGACGTAAAGAGAATTGTCCCACTTACGGGTGTATATATATATGATACAGCACTGTTCGATACTAACCCTACTGATTTCTTCTTCTGGTATAAAACAGCTCCAGGACATAGTGCACAGTATTGGACTCCGACCCCAGCATCTACAACAGGTCGTTATGCTATGGGAGACCCTAACATAACTACGCACACCGAAAGTTATAATACTGATGGTGCTGGCGCTCCACCTATGCAAGCTGTAGGTTTCAGAATGCCAGTGAAATCAGCTGACCTTGGTAGCTTCTTCTATTATCTGTTTAAGGGTGTACCAAAGAATCATAATAGAGAAGCAAGTAAGGTTCATGATAACATGGGTCATTTAAAGACAAATTATGAGCAGGGGCTCATTATGAAGGCACCTGTACGTCTTTGGAAGACAACTCCATACGCTGACTAATTCGCTAACATTAGAATTATCTATAATATCAAGTATCTGTGGTATCCGAAAGGGTATCACAGATATTTTTTTATGTGGGTTTTTAGTCGATGTGTTGATGCTCCGCACATATCGTGTTGTTGGTTAGCACGAGTGGTGCGAAGGCTTAGCACGAGTGGTGCGGAGGATTAAAGACCTTGTAATTTGTAGGTGAGAAAGATTCAATCAGTTGTTAGAAGCGACTTATACAGCCACAACTACCGACAGTCTGTTTTATTAGGAGGCAGGGCAAATTGTTAGTCTAAGGAATAGGTGGAGCCAAAGACGTTTCGTAACCATCTATCGTCATTTCTTTACGCGCATAATAACGTCTTTATTATTTGCAAATACAAAAGAAAGGATGTATCTTTGTTGCGGTAACTCGGGTGCAACCATTGTGCGGCATTTAACCCAAATCGGTTATTAGATCCTAAATATATTTTGTTTTATTATCGTGCAGATGGGTTGTCTTTAGGGCGCAGGCGTAGCGGGCTACGTCAAGTTATGAAGGCAGACAAGATGCCGAAAAGAAAATAAAAGATGTTAGGAAACAATACCACAGTAATATGAACGATATGTATTGTGGTATAATGATTGATTGGGATTTAATGAGAACGCCATAACTAAATAACTATGAACAAAAGAAATCTTTTCCTTTATGCAGCCTTGACAGGTCTTTCCGTATCGGCTACGGCACAGACAATGAATATCACACGTGAAGGCGACACAACGATTGTGAAGATAGCAAAGTCGCCAAAGTATCTTCTCCTTCCGATTGAAGAAGGGAAAGACGAGGCGCAGGTGATACTCGATAATGGTAAGAAGACTGATACGTGGATGGATGTAAGATTAGCACAAGGGAAGACCGACTATTATGTTCCTTTCAAACTCAATAAGGGTAAGACTTCCGTTGTTAAGGTTCTGAACCTAAAGGCAGATGCACTGGCACTTCAAAAAGGACAGCTGAAGCTTTCGAACGTGTGGGATGTTACCAATACCGACTACTATCGACCTTCTTATCATCATACCCCTTCTTACGGATGGATGAACGATCCTGTTGGAATGTTTTATAAAGATGGGGTCTACCACCTCTGTTATCAATATAACCCTTACGGCTCCATGTGGGGAAATATGCACTGGGGACATGCTGTCAGTCGTGACCTTATCCATTGGAAAGAGGTTGAGCCGACGCTTCAGCGTGACCCTATGGGGCATATCTTCTCGGGTAGTACGGTAATAGATAAGGACGGTACGGCTGGTTATGGTAAGAATGCGATTATCTCCCTTTATACCTCCGATAGCAAGGAGAATGCGCAGACACAATGTATGGCTTATAGCACCGATGGCGGTTATACCTTTCATAAGTATGAGAAGAACCCAGTTTTGAAGCCTTTCGATGGTGTGAAAGACTTCCGCGACCCAAAGGTCTTCTGGTATGAGCCACTGCAGAAATGGTATATGATTGTTTCTGCCGACAAAGAAATGCGTTTCTATTCGTCGCCTAATTTGAAAGACTGGACCTACGTCAGTGCTTTCGGTAAGGGTTATGGTTCACAACCCAATCAGTTTGAATGTCCGGACTTCTTCGAACTCCCTGTTGATGGCAATCCAAACAAGAAGAAAATGGGTGATGATTGTGAATATCAATCCGGGCTGTCTCTTTGGTGGTAGTGCTACGGAGTACTTCGTTGGTGACTTCGATGGGACGAAGTTCACCTGCGATAGCGACCCTTCTGTAGCTAAGTTCCTCGACTATGGTAAGGACCATTATGCCACAGTTACCTTCTCAGGTGTTAAAGACCGTGTGTTGGGAATAGCATGGATGAGCAACTGGCAGTATGCTAACGTTACGCCTATCCGCCAATATCGTGGTGCCAATACGCTTCCACGTGAGTTGAAACTCTTCACAGGTAAAGATGGACAAGTCTATATGTCTTCTAATATTGCACCAGAGGTTGCCTACCTAAGAAGGACCTATAAGCGTCTGCCCGACCTTATTGTAGCTAAGGAAAGGGACGCAAAGAACGTAACAGTAAGTAAGGAGAACGCCTTTGAGGTAGAGATGGATGTAACGCCAAACAAGGCTTCTAAGACGGGAATAGTCCTTTATAATGATAAGGGTGAGAAGGTAGATATCTACTTAGATATCAAGGCAGGGCGATTAGTTATGGACCGAACGGAGAGCGGAAAGGTTAAGTTTGGTGAGAAGTCAGAACCTCATAAGATTGAAACCGACTATGACGACCGTCAGGAACAGAAGGCCTTAGGTGAGAAGCGGAAGGTGAACTCCATTAATTATCAGAACGACTTTGCACTCGGAACATGGGCACCATTGAGCCTCTGCGACTCCGACACCTATCACTTGAACATCTTTGTTGACAAGTGTTCGATTGAAATCTTTGTCAATGGTGGGCGTATCTCAATGACCAACCTTGTCTTTCCAACCGCACCTTATACCTCTATCAAGTTCTATTCTGACGGCAATAGAGCCTCCTTTAAAAACATAAAGGTGTGCGAGTTCGGAATATTGAAGCGTTAGCATATAGTATTTAACCCATATCGATTATTAGAGGCTAAACACATTTTGTTCTAATGACCGATTGCGGTTTAAGTAGAGGCTGGAGTTATATGCTTTTTATTAAGAACGGACAAGAACGGAAAGGTTGAAAAGATAGTCAACGCTTGCTTAGTAGATGCAGAATTACTTACTTCTATACTTGCAAATACAGAAGAAAGAATGTAACTTTGTTGCGGTAAACCTGTATTATCTCAATTGTTTTTGGGATTATATATAATCTACTTGATAATTATGCAGATGAAACAATGGCTATATGTCGTTTTTCTTACATTGGTGTTTTCAGCCTGTTCGGATAACAACGTAAAAAAATATGTTATAGGAGTATCTCAGTGCTCTGAAGATATTTGGCGTGATAAGCTCAACAACGAACTTGTGATGAGTACCTATCAGCATGATAATGTAACACTGAAATTTGCTTCAGCTAATGATAATGACAGGTTACAGAAACAACAGATTGAACAGTTTATAAAGGAAGGGGTCAACCTTCTTATTGTTTCTCCCAATCAAATTCATACGATTTCATCGGTCATCGATAAAGCATACGATGCAGGAATTCCTGTTATCCTCTTCGACCGTAAGACCGATTCAAGAAAGTATACAGCCTTTATAGGGGCTGATAACTATGAGGCAGGACACGAAATAGGCTATTTCATCGGGCAGCAGTTAGAGGGTAAAGGGAATATTGCAGAGATTTGTGGATTACAAGCTTCGTCTCCTGCTATCGAACGAAACCGTGGCTTTATGGATGCTTTGAAGAATTATCCTGATATAAAGGTAGTGGCTCGTGGGTATGGAGACTGGATAAAAGAAAGTGGTGTCACGGCTATGGATAGTATACTTGTGCAGTCTAAGGAGTCTTTCCAATATGTCTTTGCACAAAATGACCGCATGGCTTTAGGTGCTTTGCAATCTATAAAGAAGCATAAGGTTAAGGGAATAAAAATAGTTGGAATAGATGCTCTTCCTGTACCAGGAGGAGGTATGGAGAATGTTCGTGATGGTAATTTAGAAGCTTCTTATATCTATCCTACCCGAGGCGATTCGGTTATGCAACTCGCGTTGAATATCCTTGAGAAGAAGCCTTATAAGCGTGACAACTATCTAAAAGGTGCATTGGTAACAAAGGCAAACGCTAATGTTTTACTTATGCAGAATGAAGAGATGAACAAGCAGACCGCCCGTCTCAATGCACTTCATGGGAAGGTGGATACTTATTTGGTGCAATATAATCATCAAAAGATGTATATTGTGCTTTTTAGCATAATCCTTCTCTTGCTGATAGGTATTATGGTTTATATCTATCGAACTATCCTTATGAAGCGAAGAATAGAGGAAGAAGCCAACAAAGCAAAACTTCAGTTTTTTACAAATATAAGTCATGAATTGCGTACACCACTTACGTTGATAGCTGATCCTGTGAACTATATCATCCATGATGATAACCTTAATTCACAACAACGAAGTATGCTTCAGATAGTACAACGTAATGTGCTTGTCCTGATACAATTGGTCAGTGAGATCCTTGACTTCCGTAAGGTGCAGAATGGTAAGATGGAACTACGCCTCTCCGACTTTAATCTTGCGGAAAGTATGAAACAATGGATTAAGCTTTTCAGTGCCTCTGCACAAAAGAAGCATATTGCCATTAGTATGGATGCCCCTGATACAATCATGCTCAGAGCAGATCAAGATAAGATAGAGCGAATCTGTTATAATCTTCTTAGTAATGCCCTAAAATATACGTCTGAAGGTGGAGAAATCTCTCTGATGGCTAAAGAGGAGGGTGGACGTGTTATGATTAGTGTGGCAGATAATGGTTGTGGTATTTCAAGTGATGAGCTTCCTTATATTTTTGATCGTTTCTATCAAGCAAAGAATGCAGGACGTGGTACGGGTATTGGGTTGGCTATTGTGAAAGCTTTCACAGAATTGCATCACGGAGAAGTAAGTGCTACAAGTATAGAGGGAAAAGGAAGTACCTTTACTATTCATATTCCTGTTAGACAGAAAGGAGAGGTAACTAACCAGCCTACAGAGAAAATAGAACAATTGGTTGAGCCATCATCCGCAGAAGAAGTTCCGAATCAAGCTCGTCATATAGATGAACTTATACAGCCTTATCAAACAGATAAACCAGAGGTGTTAATCATTGATGATAATATCGATATTCGCACTTATTTAAGGTCGGTACTATCCGAAAAGTATAATGTGAGTGAAGCCGCTGATGGAAAAGTCGGTTTGGAACTTGCACGGAAAATAGTTCCAGATATAGTGTTGTCGGACATTATGATGCCTGTGATGGACGGATTAGCGTTTTGTCAACAGCTGAAAACGGATAAAGCTATCAGTCATATACCTGTCATTTTACTGACAGCACGTAGTCTTGATGAGCAACGCGCTGAGGGGTATGAGCATGGCGCAGATGCTTATTTGTCCAAACCATTCTCACTTCGCCTACTCCTTTCACGTATTGATAATCTCATAGAAAGTAGGAAAAAGTTGAATCAAACATGGTCAAAAGGTGTTGAGGACGATGAAATCGGTAATATTTCGAATGAAATTGATAAATCTTTCCTCAAGCAATTGCGAAAGATAATACAAGAAAACCTTGCAAATAGTGACTTAAGTGTAGAGCAGATTGGCGATGAAATCGGACTTTCTCGTGTACAACTTTATAGGAAAGTTAAGGCTCTTACGGGCTATTCTCCTGTAGAAATTGTACGTAAAGCTCGTCTCACTCGTGCTCGCCATCTCCTTCAAACGACTGAGCGTACGGTGTCAGAAGTGGCTTATGCTGTTGGCTTCTCTACGCCCAGTTATTTCTCAAAATGCTATAAAGACGAGTTTGGGGAGAATCCCAAGAAGTGATAATAGGATTATGTAAACTGTTTAAAATAAGTGATATAGGCACTTGTGGGTGTGTAAAACTCCTGTAAGGTGAGGTGTTGAACACTTAAGAAAATGAACGATTTGTCAGATTCGTGAGAATAGACAAATCGTTCATTTATTATTAATATCTTTTTTATGTAACATTTATTACATTCGGAGAACGATTATTATTGAAAAAGGATATCACCATTTCTTATCTTTGCGCCATAAAACCAAAAGAATATTATTTAGTATTACTAACTATCAGAAAGTCATGAAACAATTATTGCGAGTAATCATGAGTCTGTTACTTCTGATGTATTGTGCTGGGGTTATGGCACAAACAGCAGATGTTAGCGGTAAAGTGATTGACGAACAGGGGGAACCTGTTATTGGTGCATCGGTGGTACAGAAAGGTACATCAAATGGTACTGTCACCGATATTGATGGTAATTTCACCTTTAAGGCTCCACAAAGTGCTACACTTGTAGTCTCCTATGTAGGCTATAAAAGTGTAGAAGTAAAGGCTGGTGTCGGAATAAAGGTACAGCTACAAACAAATGCGAGTGAACTAAACGAAGTCGTTGTTACGGGTTATACAACCCAACGCAAAGCAGATCTTACAGGAGCTGTTTCGGTTGTAAGCGTAGATGAATTAGCAAAGCAGAATGAGAACAATCCTATGAAGGCGCTACAAGGTAGGGTTCCTGGTATGAATATCTCTGCAGATGGTTCACCTTCAGGATCTGCTACGGTACGTATTCGTGGTATTGGAACTCTGAACAATAACGATCCTCTTTATATTATAGATGGCGTACCGACTAAGGCTGGTATGCATGAGTTAAATGGTAGTGATATAGAAAGTATCCAAGTTTTGAAAGATGCTTCATCTGCTTCTATCTATGGTAGCCGTGCAGCTAATGGTGTTATCATTATTACTACAAAGAAAGGTAAGGAAGGAAGAGTAAACGTAGATATTGATGCTTCTATTGCGGCGTCAATGTATGCCCATAAGATGAAAGTTCTTAATGTGAAACAATATGGACAGGTAATGTGGCAAGCTTATGTTAACGATGGTATGGACCCAAATACTAATGGTTTAGGGTATCGTTACGACTGGAGTTACGACGTACAAGGAAATCCTGTGTTGAATAGCATTAGCATGCGTAAGTATCTTGATGGTGCAGGAACAACACCTGCTGCTGATACAGACTGGTTTGATAAGACGACACGTACAGGTGTTGTTCAGAACTATAATGTAGCGGTAAGTAGCGGTTCAGATCGTCATTCGTCTTATTTCTCATTAGGTTATTATAAGAACTTAGGTATCATTAAGACATCTGATTTTGATCGTTATTCAGCTCGTATGAATACTGAATATAAGTTGATAAAAGATGTTTTAACCGTTGGAGAGCATTTTACGTTAAGTCGTACGTCAGAGGTTCAAGCACCTGGCGGGTTCCTTGAGAATGTTCTTCAGTTTAATCCTTCACTCCCTGTTTACACAGAGAACGGAACTTATGCGGGTCCAGTCGGTGGTTATCCTGATCGTGAGAATCCTGTTGCACGTCTGTATCGTAGCAGTGATAATCGTTATGTTTATTGGCGTACTTTTGGTGATGCATACATAAATCTTCACCTTTTCAAGGGATTTAATTTGCGTTCAACCTTTGGATTGGATTATGCTCAGAAGCAGCAGAGATTCTTTACTTACCCTATAACAGAAGGAACGGTTGCTAATTCTAAGAATGCTGTTGAGGCAAAACAAGAACATTGGACAAAGTGGATGTGGAATGCTGTTGCAACTTATAATTTGCAAGCTGGTTTACACCGTGTAGACGCAATGGCAGGTATTGAGTTGAATCGTGAAGATGATAACTACTTCTCAGGTTATAAAGAAGACTTCCTGATTCTTAATCCTACCTACATGTGGCCTGATGCTGGTACTGGTACTGCACAAGCCTATGGTGGAGGAAGTGGATACTCTTTGGTTTCTTATTTCGGTAAATTGAATTATAATTATGCTGACAAGTATTTAGCTTCATTCACCCTTCGTTATGATGGCTCATCACGATTTGGTAAGAATAATCGTTATGCCACATTCCCTTCTGTTTCTTTGGGATGGCGTATTAATCAAGAGAAGTTCTTAAAGAGTGCACAATGGTTGAATGATTTAAAACTTAGAGCATCGTGGGGAGCAACTGGTAATCAAGAGATTTCTAACATCGCGCGTTACACCATATATGTTAGTAACTATGGAGTAAATGAAAATGGTGGTCAGAGTTATGGTACATCATATGATATAGCAGGTACTAATGGTGGTCGTCAATTGCCAAGTGGATTTAAACGTGACCAACTCGGTAATAATGACATCAAATGGGAAACGACCTATCAGACTAATCTTGGTCTGGACTTCTCTATGCTCAAATCTTCACTCTATGGAAGTTTTGACTGGTATTATAAAAAGACTAAGGATATTCTCGTACAGATGGCTGGTATCGCTGCTATGGGAGAAGGTAGCACACAGTGGATCAATGCTGGTGCTATGGAGAATCGTGGCGTAGAACTCAACTTGGGTTATCGCAAGACAACCAATGGTGGTTTTCATTATGACATAGCAGGTAACTTTAGTACTTATCGTAATAAGATTACAGCTTTGCCAGCAACAGTTGCTGCCAATGGAACCTTTGGTGGTAATGGTGTGAAGAGTGTTATTGGTCATCCTATGGGTGCACAAGTTGGTTATGTTGCTGATGGCATCTTTAAGAGTCAAGAGGAAATAGATAATCATGCGAAACAGGATGGTGCAAAACTTGGACGTATGCGTTGGAAAGACCTGGATGGCAATAACGTCATTACAGAAGCAGACCAAGACTGGATTTATAATCCAACACCAGACTTTTCTTATGGTCTTAATGTGTATCTTGAATACAAAAACTTTGATTTCACAATGTTCTGGCAAGGTGTACAAGGTGTAGATATTATCTCTGATTTAAAGAAGCAGACTGATATTTGGGCTGGTTTAAATATTGGTTTCCTAAATAAGGGTCAACGCTTGTTAGATGCATGGAGTAGTACCAACCCAAATAGTAATATTCCTGCGCTCTCACTATCAGATAATAATAATGAGAAGCGTGTTTCTACTTATTGGGTGGAGAATGGCTCATACTTAAAACTACGTACTATTCAGTTAGATATAATCTGCCAAAGAGTATGACGAACCGGCTTGCAATGCAGCGTTTACGTTTCTACCTCAGTGCGCAGAACTTATTAACTATACATAGTAAGAGTTTTACCGGTGTTGATCCAGAGAATCCAAACTATGGTTACCCAATTCCACTCAATATCACATTCGGTATAAACGTTACATTCTAACAATTATCATCTGACTATATAATATGAAAAAAATAATATATTCAGCACTTGTGCTCGCTACCCTTAGTATGACAAGTTGTTCAGACTTCTTGGATGAACATACTCCACAGGCAACACTAAGTGATGAGCAAGTAAAGGAGGCTAATCATGTTGATGAACTCGTAACATCAGCTTATGCCATATTTATTTCAGCAGAAGATATCAATTCTTCGTTTTCAATGTGGAATTATGATGTCCGCAGTGATGATGCCTATAAAGGCGGTAATGGAACAAGTGATGGAGATGTGTTCCATCAACTTGAAATAGAACAAGGAGTCTTGACCACAAACTGGAATATCAGCGATATGTGGCAAAGATTATACAATTGTATATCACGTGCCAACACGGCAATAGCTCTTCTTGAACAAGTCAATAGTACTGTCTACCCTCGAAGGGATGAACGTTTGGCTGAGATGAAGTTCCTGCGTGCATATGGACACTTTTTGTTAAAGCGTTTGTATAAGAATATACCTTTTGTTGTAGACCCTAATCTTAAGTCAGAGCAATATAACATGCTTTCTAATCGTGAATATACGAATGATCAAGGTTGGCAAGTTATTATTGATGACTTGATGGAATCTTACAATAACCTTCCTGTTCATCAAGCAGACAAGGGACGACCAACAAAAGCATCAGCTGCAGCTTTCCTTACGAAGGTATATATGTATAAGGCTTATCATCAAGATAATGAGAACACGAATGAAGTTACAAGTATATCAAAAGACGATCTTTTGAAAGCTGTTCAGTTTAGTGATCCATCTATTTATGCTGCTGGAGGCTATGGCTTAGAGAGTGATTTCCATAATAACTTTAGACCAGAACCACAGTTCGAGAATGGAAAGGAAAGTCTTTGGGCAATGCAATATTCCATTAATGATGGAACTAAGAATGGTAATCTCAACTGGAGTTACGGACTGATTGTTCCAAATATTCCTGGTGTAACAGATGGAGGATGTGATTTCTATAAGCCAAGTCAAACCTTGTTAATGCTTATCGTACAGATGCTAATGGCCATCCATATATTGGTACATTTAACAATCAAGACTATAATAAAGCAACAGATTATGCAGACCCACGTCTATTCCTTACCATTGGTATTCCTGGTTTACCTTATGAATTTAACTCTAAGTTCATGATGGATAGGACTGCTACATGGAGTAGAAGTAATGGATTGTATGGCTATTATGTAACTTTAAAGCAGAATGTAGACCCAGAAAGTCCTTATCTGAAGAAAGGTGCATGGTGGGGTACATCAGAGAATCGTATTGTCTTCCGTTATGCTGATGTTCTGCTTGAGCGTGCAGAAGCTTTGATTCAATTAAACGATGGTCGTATTAACGAAGCAATCAATATCATCAATCAAATCCGTAATCGTGCTAAACAAAGTACAAGTGCTATCAGCAATTATCAGAGTGATTATGGTGTGAGAATGAATGTTATGCCATATACTGGAACCTACAGTCAGGTAGAGGCGCTTGATATTGTTAAAATGGAGCGTCGTATAGAGATGGGTATGGAATCTGAAAGATTCTTTGATCTTGTAAGATGGGGAGAGGCAGAACGCGTACTCAACAAGTATTATGCAGAAGAGGCTAATGACTGTTCTATCTATAGTAGTGCTCACTTCACTAAAAATAAGAATGAGTACTTGCCTATTCCATATGCACAAATAGCAGCTTCAAACGGACATTATAAACAAAATATTGGTCAGTGGTAAAGTATGAAAACAAATATAACAACAATATTCATTGCACTTATTGCTTTCTTTGCATTAGGTAGCTGCAGCGACGAGAATAATATTTCTGGTCTGCAATTAAACGGATTATGTTCAGTCGATTCTATCGTATTGGATAATTATAAAGGTGTCGTAGATCAGGCTTCACGTACAATCACTGTGCGTGTCCCTGAGACTTACGATGTCACAAACATGACTGTTAGCACACTTAAGGTAGGTGCTGGTGCCATCAGTAATATCAAAGAGGGTGACAAACTTAATATGCTTACGGCTCAGGTGCTCAGTGTTAAGAATGGTGACGTCTTCCTTGATTGGACTATCAATGTGTTGAGAGATGAGGCAAAAATCACTTCTTTTAAGATTAATGGAACATATAATGGTGTTATTGATGAAGCGAATAAGACTATTTCTGTCTATGTGCCAAATACACTTGACCTCCATTCTCTAATCCCTACAATAGGTTTGAGCACAAATGCAACGGTTAGTCCATCTAATGGTATTGCAACGGACTTCTCTAATCCTGTTACATTCACTGTCACTAATAATACAGCTTCTGCAATCTATACAGTAAAAGTAACAGCTATTGGTAAGCCTACTGCAGTCTTTGTTAGTTTGCCTGCTTCGATGAATGAACTCAATTCAGAGGAATTAACTGCTTGTAAGTGGATGCTTCAGAATATTCCAAATTCATTATATGCATCATTTACTGATATTAAAAATGGCACAGTAGATCTTAGCGAGTGTAAAGTGATATGGTGGCATTATCATAAGGATGGAGGAGTAGATGGAAAAGAAGCTTTCGAAAGAAGTGCGCCTGAGGCTGTCAATGCAGCAGTTGCCTTAAGAGACTATTATAATAATGGTGGTTCTTTCCTCTTCACTCGATATGCAACAAACATGCCAGCTGAGATTGGCGCAGTAGCAAACAATGCTGCTCCAAATAATTGTTGGGGGCAGAACGAAGCTGATGCTGAGAAAGTAAGTGGTCCTTGGAACTTCTTTATTCAAGGGCATACGAGTCATCCTCTTTTCCAAAATCTTATAATGAAGAGTGGTGAGCCTAACTCTATTTATACGTGTGATGCAAATTACCGTATCACCAATTCAACTGCTCAATGGCATATTGGTACTGATTGGGGTGGATATGATAACTTAAATAAATGGCGTACAGAGACTGGAGCACAAGATTTGGCTTATGGTGGTGATGGTGCTGTCGTTGCATGGGAATTCCCTGCAACTGGAACAAAGGGCAAGATTCTCTGTATTGGTTCTGGATGTTATGACTGGTATAGTGTAGATGATGTCCCAGCCTTTTACCACAATAATATTGCCAAGATGACACAGAACGCATTCAACTATCTAATGAATCATTAAATAAAGTATAATTGATATGAGAACTATGATATATTCTCTCGCTCTCATCGCATCTTTATCAGTCTCACTAACGAGCTGTAGCGATGATAAGACCATGATAGAGGAAAAAGATTGGAATACAACAACTTATTTCAAGTCTACAGATGAAATGGGGCAAGCTACCTTTTATAAGCCAACTGTTGGATTTGTTGGAGACCCAATGCCTTTCTTTGATCCTAAAACAAAGAATTTTAAAGTTATGTATTTACAGGACTTTCGTCCTAATCAGGCGGGTACTTATCATCCTATCTGGGCTGTAGAAACATCAGATGGAGCCAACTACCAATCACTTGGAGAGTTGATTCATTGTGGTGGTATCAATGAACAGGATGCAGCACTGGGTACAGGTTCTACCGTTTATAATGATGCTGATGGGTTATATTATACCTTCTATACAGGTCATAGATATCAAACAAATTCTACCAATAATGGTGAGATGGTGATGATGGCAACATCATCCGACTTCAAAACATGGACTAAGAATCGTGTTTTCCGCTTGAAAGGTGATGATTACGGATATAGTAAAGATGATTTCCGTGATCCCTTTGTCTTCAAAGGTGACGATAATAAATGGCATATGCTTGTTCCTACTCTGAAGGGAAGTAAAGGTCATTTGGCTGAGTTTACATCCGATAATCTTAAGACGTGGACCCATGCCGGAACGTTTATGACCATGATGTGGGACCGATTCTATGAATGTCCTGATGTGTTCAAGATGGGTGATTGGTGGTATCTTGTTTATAGTGAAAAGCATTCAGCTATCCGTCGTGTGCAGTATTTCAAAGGTAAGACTCTTAATGAACTGAAGGCTTGTACACAGAATGATGCTGGTTTATGGCCTGATGGACATGAGGGATTCTTAGATAGTCGTGGCTTCTATGCAGGTAAAACTGCGAGTGATGGTCAGAATCGCTATATTTGGGGATGGTGTCCAACACGTCCAGGTAAGGATAATGCTGCTGTTGGTGCTGCTCCTAATGAACCTGAGTGGGCTGGCAACCTTGTTGTCCACCGTCTCATACAACACTCTGATGGTAGTCTTACCTTAGGAGAAGTAAAAGGGATTAGCGATAAATACGGCAAAAAACAAGAAGTAAAGGTTATGGAAAAGAGTGATAATGGTGTTGAGAATGTAACTGATGGCTATAAGCTTTCTGGTGATTCTTACCTACTTTTCAATCGTCTTGGCTATCACAATAAATTACCTTCACGATAACAACTTCTAATAACTGGGATAAGTTTGGTGTCTCATTCGTACGTGGCACAGATTCTGAGAAGTATTATTCTTTGGTGGTAAATCCTGAAAATGAACAGACACGTAAGATAAACTTTGAGGAAGAAGGTTCTGCGGGTCGTGGTTTCATAAATGGTATTGATGGCTACAACTTCGCTCGACCAACAGACAACGTCTATCATGTGACCATCTATACAGACAATAGTATAACCGTAATGTATATCAATGATGTATGTTGCTATACCAATCGTATTTACGAAGTACAGAAGAACTGTTGGAGTATCAATAATTATGGAGGTAATATCACCATCAGTAATCTCACTGTAAGTCAGTATTAAGAATTTAAACCCTTTCTTCACTAAAGATAGAATAAAAGATATAGTCGTTCATTCTGTGAGAAATTGCCTATTATCGCAAATAATATCATTGAATGGGCGACTACTCTTTCTAACTTATCAATAAAATGTCTATCTTTGTCTATCTGAAACTAAAAGTATAATGAATCAACCTATAATGAATAGAAAGATTAAATTATTGGCTATTTGCCTTTTTATAACTACAACATTTATGCATGCGCAAACATTCTTAAGTTCAAATCATGCTATGAAGCGTGTGAAAACTGCAGATAAGTATATTCTTCTTCCTGTAGAGGAGGAAGAAGGTTATGCACATATTCGCGTTATCAAAGATAATCAAGTTGTAAAAGAATTCAATTGTAAACTTGCTATAAACAAGACTGATTATAATGTGCCACTTGATGTCAGTGAATATGGTGGTGAGGTGTTGCTTGATATCCAGTTCTCAGGAGATAAGCGTAGTATCGGTTTAATCAATAATTTCGTTTGCTGGAAAGATATAAAGCAACAAATGTGTTTGATTCCAAGAATCGTGAAAAGTTCCGTTCTATCTATCACCATACTCCAGTCTATGGCTGGATGAACGATCCTAATGGTATGTTCTACAAAGATGGTGTATGGCATTTATACTATCAGTATAACCCTTATGGTTCGCAGTGGGAGAATATGACGTGGGCGCATAGTACCTCTACAGACCTCATACACTGGAAAAATCATGGAGAAGCGATACTGCCAGATGCACTTGGTACTATTTTCAGTGGTAGTAGTGTCGTTGATAAAGAAAATACTGCAGGGTTTGGAAAGGATGCTGTTGTTGCTTTTTACACTTCTGCAGGAGCTGCACAAACACAAAGTATTGCATATAGTACGGATAATGGTGAGACTTTTAAGAAGTATGTAAACAACCCAATTCTTACAAGTGATGTGCCAGATTTTCGCGATCCTAATGTCTTTTGGAATGAAGAAGTGAAGCAATGGAATCTTATTCTTGCAGTAGGACAGCAGATGAATATATATAGCTCAAAGAACTTGAAAGACTGGAAGTATGAAAGTTCTTTTGGAGAGGGATATGGTAATCATGGAGGTGTTTGGGAATGTCCTGACCTCTTGAAAATGGGCGATAAGTGGGTGCTTATCTGTAACATTAACCCTGGAGGTCCCTTTGGTGGTAGTGCAACTCAATACTTTGTAGGCTCATTTGATGGTCATAAATTCACTTGCGAATCAAAACCTGAGGTAACAAAGTGGATGGATTATGGAAAAGATCACTATGCAACCGTATCGTTCAGCAATGCTCCTGATGGTAGAATTGTCGTTCTTCCATGGATGAGTAACTGGCAGTATGCTAATCAAGTACCTACACAGCAGTTCCGTTCAGCCAATGGTTTGCCAAGAGACTTGGGGCTTTATAGTTACAATGGGGAAGATTATGTTAGCGTAAAGCCATCACCAGAAGTCTTTGCTGCCTTTGAGAAGAAACCGTCTGGACGCCTCCAATCTGCTGCTTATATAGAAGTGACCAATATTAAGAGTAATGCTTCTATAGTGTTAAGTAATGACAAGGGAGAACGAGTTACGATGGTTTATGATGGAAAGAATGCTACTTTCAGTATGGATCGTACAGAGAGTGGTGTTACTGATTTCCATAGTGACTTTAAGGCTAAGACGGTAGCTCCAACTAATGGTGTTATTAAATCAATGCAAATATTTATAGATCGTTGTAGTATTGAAGCTTTTGATACTGAAGGTAAGGTAGCAATGACTAACCTTGTTTTTCCGTCAAAGCCTTATGATAAGATAATAGTAAAGGGATGCAAAGTAAAGATTTATGAATTGAAGGATCAAAAGTAATAAAAGAAAAAATACTAATTCTGTCTATTAATTATATGTAATCTTGTTAGAGATATATTTGTTGATATTAATGAACGGAATTTCAAGGTTTCTTTCTTCGTAAAAAAGTAACTTTGCAAGTATAATTAAAATAGTAGAACTACACAAACTAAAAATTTAAAGATTATGTCGAAAACCAATAAACTCGCACTACTGCCCGTAATGCTTTGCTTCTTTGCGATGGGCTTCGTTGATTTGGTGGGTATTGCCTCCAATTATGTAAAGAACGATTTGCAACTGTCGGATTCAACTGCAAATGTTTTTCCGTCCCTTGTTTTCTTTTGGTTCCTTATCTTTTCCGTACCGACTGGTATGTTGATGAATAAGATTGGACGCAAGAAAACAGTTCTTATTAGTCTTATTGTTACCTTGTTCTCCCTGCTTTTACCGATATTCGGTGAGTCCTACGGTTTGATGCTTGTTTCATTTTCATTGCTTGGAATAGGCAATGCTTTGATGCAAACATCGTTGAATCCACTGGTTTCAACGGTGATGAAAGGTGGAAATTTAGCTTCAACACTTACTTTCGGACAGTTTGTTAAGGCTATCGCATCCTTTATGGCACCTTATCTTGCTATATGGGAGCGCAGGCAAGCATTCCAGCCTTTGGTCTCGGATGGCGCGTTCTCTTCCCAATTTATCTGATAATTGGTACAATTGCTACGCTGTTACTCTTCTCAACGCCTATAGAAGAAGAACCAATAGAAGGCAAAGCAAGCTCTTTTGCAGAATGTTTCAGCCTATTGGGTAAACCTATTGTGTTGCTTAGTTTCCTTGGTATCATGTGTCACGTTGGTATTGATGTTGGTACAAACACCACGGCACCAAAGATTCTGATGGAGCGTTTAGGTATGTCATTGAATGATGCGGCTTTTGCTACATCCCTCTACTTTATCTTCCGTACTATTGGATGTCTTACAGGTTCGTTCTTCCTTCGTGTGATGAATAATAAGTTTTTCTTTATTATTTCGGTTACGATGATGGCACTTGCTATGTGTGGAATGGCTGTGGGAACGTCAAAGACTGTATTGTTTGTGGCGATTGCTCTTGTTGGTTATGGTAACAGTAATGTCTTCTCAATGGTCTTTGCACGTGCTTTACAGAGTGTCCCCGACAAGCAGAACGAAGTGAGTGGATTGATGATTATGGGACTTTTCGGTGGTACTATCTTTCCTCTCTTGATGGGATTTGCCAGCGATGGGTTCGGTCAAGTGGGAGCAGTTATTGTAATGGCGATAGGTGTACTCTACCTTTTTTCGTATATTTCAAAAATGAATAATAAATAAAACAGATATGAAACAGTTGATCGTTGGCCTCGGAGAGGCATTGTGGGATTGTCTTCCTGAAGGTAGAAAGTTGGGTGGTGCACCTGCAAACTTTGCTTATCATACAGGACAGTTTGGGTATGATTCGTTGGCTATTAGTGCTGTCGGAAATGATGCTTTGGGTAAGGAAACACTCGATGAATTCGGTAAAAAAGGTGTAAAGTACTTGATGCCAGAGGTGGATTATCAGACGGGAACGGTGCAGGTAGAACTCGACATGAAGGTATACCTACCTATGACATCAAGGAGGGAGTAGCTTGGGATAACATACCATTTACTCCCGAGGTTGAAGAAGCAGCCAAGAACTGTCGTGCTGTATGCTTTGGCTCACTCGCACAGCGTAGTAGTGTAAGCCGCCAGACAATACAGAAATTCCTCGAAGCAACGCCAAAGGATTGTCTCAAGATATTCGATATCAATCTTCGTCAGAACTTCTATACAAAGGAGATTATCACTAATTCGCTCCAGCATGCCAATATCCTCAAGATTAATGATGAGGAACTTGTGTTGATTGGTCGTCTTTTCGGTTATCCAGGTCTTGATATAGAGAATAAGTGTTGGCTGCTTTTAGGAAAGTATCACCTTGATATGCTCGTGCTGACTTGTGGTGTCAACGGTTCGTATGTCTTTGCGCCAAACCTCAAGTCGTTCCAAGAAACGCCAGCGGTTGAGGTTGCTGATACCGTGGGAGCAGGTGATTCCTTTACGGGTGCCTTTACTTCAGCTATCCTTGCAGGTATGCCTCTTCCAGATGCTCATAAGTTAGCAGTGGATGTCAGTGCGTATGTCTGCACGCAGAATGGTGCTATGCCAAAACTCCCTAAGGAACTATTGGACAGAATTAAGTAATTTATTCCTTTCTCTGATACGTGATATTGTTTCCGTGTGGGAAATATTTATTTATCGTACGTATCTTAATAGGCAAGGAATAAGTGGTATTTAGATAAAGTACATGGTCCGAATTGATTGAGTGAAGGATAACTTTTCTCGATTAATTCGGGCTTTTTAGTGTACTAATATTGGAGTTCTTAATATGTAATTTATGCTCTCCTTTTCCATTAAATACCCCTCCTTTCGAATTATTTTCATGAAAATAATTTTTTTTTTTCATGAAGATAAATATTTCTTTTCACGTAAATAATTATTTTTCTTCATGAAAGTAATTCACAAAGGGGTATGAATTGGTACTTAATTTATATTTAAATCTCTATCATACATTAAACGATAAAGAGATAGATAAGCCTTGTTAACTTTATGGTTTGGTGATATGTTTTATATTCTTGTAGGCGTTTTATTAGCTTTTCTATCTTGGTGTATCTCGGGTATAACTTACTCTGACTACGTTGCAAAGAGAAATAACCAGTTCAATGACATAATAAAAGATGTTCTTAAATGAACCGATAGAGTTTAAATAGAGCGCAAAAATTTATTAAAAGTTTACTCAAAAGTGAATAATCTAACTTTTAACTATTATCTTTGTATCAGTTTCTATGGGGTATAAGATACTTCTTGAAACTCTAAAAGAAGCAAATCTACTAAGAATAGATAAAGTTTCAAAACCGATTAAACTATCTACTTATGACAAATGTTTCTCTAAAAATCATTGAACAGAGTGAGCAGGTTGGAATGTTCTCTATCTGTTTTGACAACAACGAAGAAAGTGAGTTTGAAAAGTTCTTAAATGAGTTTAAGGACAATGCAACATATAATAAAGACTTTAATGTCATTCTTTTAGCATTATCAAAGATTATCGAAAAAGGAGCTTTGGAACGCTTTTTTAGAAATGAAGGAAAGATGAGTGACAATGTAAAGGCTCTTGCTATAGATTCACATAAGTTGCGATTATATTGCTTACGAATATCTGATCAAATCCTTATACTTGGTAATGGAGGTATAAAGAATACAAGAACATATCAAGAGGATGAGACCTTAAGTGGTTATGTAATGAATTTACAAACATTCGATAAGGTTTTGCATAATGCAATTAAAAAGGGACAGATTACAATAGAGAAAAGTATGATAACCAATATAGAAGGTACGATATTCAAATTGTAAGAATAAGTCTTCTAATAGATAAGGAGGGTATATATGATAAAAAACGAGCTATTCAGACAGTGTCTTGCAGCAGTACCTGCAGAACAAAAAGCCCAATTTGAACTTTCTTTTGGGATTGCAGAACGTATCCATGAAGTGTTATCTAAGAAAGGATTAACACAAAAGGACCTTGCAAAACAACTACATAAACGTGAGTCAGAAATATCTAAATGGCTTACGGGAAGGCATAACTTTACAATGCAAACTATCGCTAAGATAGAAACTGCATTAGATTGTCAGTTGATTAAAATAGCGCAATAAAGACTATACAGAAGTACAGCTAAGGTTGGACTTCTGTATCTTTTAGCCTAAAATAACGAAAACCTAAAACCTATAAATATGACTTCAACATTTGTAAAAACGCTCTTGCCACTCACTGCTTTTGGATGTGTACAAGGCAATGCTGCGACTCCTAAAAAACAACAAAAGCCTAACATCATTTATATTATGTGTGATGATATGGGCTATGGCGACCTTGGATGCTATGGTCAGCAGTACATCCTTACACCGAATATTGACCGTATGGCAAAGGAAGGTATGCGTTTTACACAAGCTTATGCGGGTGCACCAGTGAGTGCTCCATCGCGTGCCTGCTTTATGACAGGACAACATTCTGGACATACGGAAGTAAGAGGAAACAAGGAATATTGGGCACCAAGTAAGCCTATCTATTATGGAAAAAACCGCGATTTCAGCGTTGTTGGACAGCATCCTTACGACCCAGAACATGTTATTCTACCTGAAATTATGAAAGACAATGGCTACCGTACGGGTATGTTCGGTAAGTGGGCTGGTGGTTATGAAGGCTCTAAGTCAACTCCAGATAAGCGTGGGGTAGATGAGTTTTATGGTTATATCTGTCAGTTTCAAGCACATCTTTATTACCCAAACTTCCTCAATGAATATAGCAGAGAGCGTGGAGACAGTGCGGTAAAGCGTGTTGTGATGCAGAAAAATATAGACTATCCGATGTTTGGTGAGCAGTATGCACAACGTAAAGACTACTCAGCCGACCTCATACATCAGCACGCTTTGAATTGGTTGAAGCGTCAGAACAAGGAAACCATTCTTTGGTATCTTCACTTATACGCTTCCTCACGCAGAACTAACACAACCCAACGACTCACTCGTGGCTTTCTATAAAAAGAAGTTCTTTGAAGATAAGACTTGGGGAGGGCAGGAAGGCTCTCGATATAATGCCGTAGAGCATACCCACGCACAGTTTGCTGCGATGATAACTCGCCTTGATGCGTATGTTGGAGAGATCCTTCGTACCTTAGATGAGCAAGGACTTGCAGAAAACACACTCGTCATCTTCACCAGTGACAATGGTCCTCATGAGGAGGGTGGAGCCGACCCAACCTTCTTCAATCGTGATGGTAAGCTGCGAGGACTTAAACGCCAGTGTTACGAGGGAGGAATTCGTATTCCGTTTATTGCCCGTTGGAAGGGACGTGTTAAGGAAGGAGTGACCAACGACTTACCGTTTGCATTCTACGACCTGATGCCAACTTTCTGTGATGTGGCAGGTGTACGCAACTTTCCAAAACGTTATATTAATAAGAAAAAGACTATCGATTATTTCGATGGAATCTCTATTTTCCCAACCTTGATGAGCGATGAAAAGGCACAAAAACACCACCTACACCTGTATTGGGAGTTTGCTGAGACCAACCAGATAGGTGTGCGTATGGGAGATTGGAAGCTCATTGTTATCCGTGGTGTACCACATCTTTACAACCTTGCGACCGACCTTCACGAAGATAAGGACGTAGCACAGGAGCATCCAGAGATTGTTGATCAGATGGTAAAGATTATCTATCAAGAGCATGTTGACAATCCGTTATTCCCGATTACAATGCCGATGGAAAGGGGAAAATAAGGCTTAAATAACTAAAAACTATTCTATATGAATCAAAACATTACAAAGGCAATCTTGCCGTTGGCGGCACTGTCATGTGTCCACGGTAAGATGCTTGCGCAGGATGCAGCACGTCCTAACATCCTTTACATCATGTGTGACGACCACGCTATGCAGGCAATTAGTGCATACGGTAGTCCTATCTCGAAGTTAGCTCCTACACCAAACATCGATCGTTTGGCACAACGAGGAATGCTCTTTCGCAACTGTTTCGTGGAAAACTCATTGTCAACGCCAAGTCGTGCTTGCTTGATGACAGGACTCTACAGCCACCAGAATGGTCAAAGACAGTTGGCTGAGGGTATCGATACAACAAAGACTTTCGTCCCAGAGCTGATGCAGAAGGCTGGATATGAGACTGGAATCGTAGGTAAATGGCACATGATGTGTCGCCCGAAAGGCTTCGATTACTATTATATCCTCGATGGTCAAGGAAAGTACTATAATCCAAATTTCTGCACAACAGGCAACTACGGCAAGTATAAACAGGAGATGGGGTATGCAACAACACTGACCACACAGCATGCGATAGAGTTTCTTGACCATCGACAGAAGGACAAGCCCTTCTGTCTATATGTGCATCATAAGGCACCACATCGCAGTTGGTTTGCTGAGCCAAAGCATATCGGAATGTATGATGGGGTAGACTTCCCATTGCCAAAAACCTTCTGGGATACCTATGAGAATCGTGGTTCGGCAGCTAAAACACAGAAGATGAATATTGAGAAAGATATGGAGTTAATCTTAGACTTCAAGATTCCAGAGCTTCTCGATACATCAGACGTGGAGAGTATGGCTTCTTATGCAGGTTTGATGGGCGAACTTGGTCGTATGACAGCAGCACAAAGAATGGCATGGGATAAGTATTATATGCCAAGAAACCGCCGTTTCATCGAGGCGAAACTCTCAGGAAAAGACCTCGCAGTGTGGAAGTATCAGAATTATATTCGTGATTATATGTCTGTCATTGCTTCGGTAGATGAGAGTGTCGGTCAGCTGTTAGATTATCTTAAGGCACATGACTTGGATAAGAATACTGTGGTTATCTATACCTCAGATCAAGGTTTCTATATGGGCGAGCATGGATGGTTTGATAAGCGATTCATGTATGAGGAGTCTTTACACACCCCACTTATCATCAGTTACCCAGGCCATATCAAAGAAGGAGTAGAGAATACTGATATGGTACAGAATATCGACTTTGCACCGACTTTCCTTGCTTATGCCGGTGTACAACAGCCAAAGGAGATGACAGGTAAGCCACTGCAGCCGCTGCTTGCAGGTAATAAGCCAAAGAACTGGCGTAAGGATTTATATTATCACTACTACGATTATCCTACTTATCACCTTGTTCGTAAGCACGATGGTGTACGTAATGATCGCTACAAACTTATCTATTTCTATGGTAAGGGCGGTATGCGTGCCGTGGAGGAGAATAAGTATCAGAAGATTCCGGGTACGAGTGAGTATAACTGTCTGAAGTATTTGAATGCTACACACTACTTCAACGATGATGCTGATGTAAGCTATTACGAGCTTTATGATTTGCAGAATGACCCTGATGAGTTGAATAATATCTACGGAAAGAAGGGTACGGAGAAGGTAACAAAGCAGCTGATGAAGCGTTTGAATGATTATCGTAAAGAATTGAAAATAGATGAGTATTAATGCTCTGTAGACTCTTGCCGTTTTAGAGTCTTAGCATATAAAGACGTTATAGAGGGTCAAGTCAATTCTTTCCTTAGTGTGATTTTAGGAAAAGATTGACTTGACTCTCTTTTTGATTTGTTGCTATTGGAGGAAAAAGTGCAAACGTCTTTATTGCTGTATCATAACAATAAAGGTGTATTTAGCCTGTGGAAGCTTTCTTTTTAGCTGTGAATTATGGGGAGGAGAATGCTCCGCACCACTGGTGCGGAGGCTTAACACCATTGGTGCGGAGGGCTAACACGAATGGTGCGGAGCATTAGTATAGCGAGTATCTATCACCTTTAGAAAGGAAAGACAAGACAAGAAAAAGGGATACACAGCCTGTGCATCCCTTTGTTATATTGAAGGTAAACGGTTCAGAGACCAATGAATTAAATAGATTTACCTTTGTGAAGGATAAGGTTAGAGCAACTTTAGAAGCTCTTCAACCATGCCTTCAAGTCCATCATCATCTCCTCATGATAGCGGAAGCCAATCTTGCTACCCCAACCGTGGCCGCCACCAGGATAAACGTGGAGCGAACCACGAACGTCATTGCGGTACAACTCGGTGTAGAAGTTTACACCATTAGCTGGTGGAACAGTATCGTCGTCGTCGCTGAGTGCAATGAAAGTGCGTGGAGTCACACGGCTTACGTTCATGTCAGCACTGTATTTCTTCTCGTCACGCTTGCTTGGATTTTTGCCAAGGAAGTTCTGACGACTTCTGTCGTGTCCGTAACCTTCCATCATTGAGATAACTGGATAGAAGAGAATTTGGAAGTTAGGCTTTGCCTCACCCTGACTTCTTGTTGCGATAGTTGCGGCGAGGTGGCCACCAGCAGAGAATCCCATGATACCAACATCATTACGATTAATCTTCCAGCTTGTTGCATTCAAGCGTACAAGTTTCATCGCCTGTTCAGCGTCAGACACTGGAACTTCTGGCTGACCATGTGGCATACGATACTTCAAAACGATAGCTGCAATACCTTGGTTCTGGAAGAATTCTCCCCAATCGTAGCCCTCTTTCTCCATAGAAAGCGTCTCGTATGCACCACCCGGACAGATAACTACGGCACGACCAGTAGCTTGTTTCTCCATAGGAAGGAATACGCGAACCTTGGCAGAGTCGTTTGGATCACCATTATCGTAAGGTGGACGTCCATTATAAAGTTTAATGTCGAAGACACTTTGAGCCGACATTGTCATAGTGGCAGTGGCCAACCCCATTACGAGGAAAAGTTTTTTAAAATTCATTCTATTCTCAGTTTATTTGTTTTGTTCGTTTATCCCCTCTCTTTTTCTACGATATTTGGGTAGATAATTGATTTACAGAAAACAACACGTTACTGTAACAAGAAAAGGAATAAATCGTGTGATTTTGAACATGTAGTTGCAAAGTTAACAAAAAGATACGATTTCAATAGTAGATGTTTAGAGTTTTTAGTATATTTGCAAGCAGAAATAATAAAAGGTATAGAGTATAAACGAATTTTAATAATTTCGTATGACTGTTAACAACTACCTTTTAGTTAGCTTTTTAAATGGTTACATCAATGTTCAAGAACAATATACAATCTCAAGATGCACGTATTAGATAAATTTCGGTATTGCCCCGTATGTGGAAGTAAACACTTTGTTGAACAGAATGAAAAAAGCAAGCGCTGCGAGAGCTGTGGCTTTGAGTATTTCTTAAATCCAAGTTCTGCAGTCGCAGCATTTATTCTGAATGAGCAAGGAGAACTGCTTGTTACACGTAGGAAGTTTGAGCCTGGACGTGGAACATTGGACCTTCCTGGTGGTTTTTGTGATATTGGGGAGACGATTGGCGAGGCACTGATACGTGAGGTGAGAGAGGAAACCAACCTGACAGTCAAGGAAATATTACTTCTGTTCGCTTCCGAATAAGTATCGGTATAGTGATTTTGATATTCCAACACTTGATGCCTTTTTTGTTTGTAAGGTAGAGGATGAGACTGTATTAAAGGCTGCTGACGATGTAGAAGAGGCAATGTGGCTTCCTTTGTCAGAGGTTCACACAGAGCAGTTTGGGCTCCGTTCTATTCGTCAGGCACTATATGATTTCCTGCAAATGGAGTCGAAAAACTTAAAAAAGTAGAAATTTTGCCTATTATATAAGGTGTAAGCAAAAAGTTTAAGTACTTTTGCGTCCTTGAAAAAATGTACAAGATTGATTATGCAAGAAAACTTGGTAATAGTAGAGAGCCCGGCAAAGGCTAAGACCATAGAGAAGTTTCTCGGTAAGGATTATAAGGTGATGTCATCTTATGGACATATCCGTGACTTGAAGAAAAAGGAACTTAGCATTGACCTCGACACGTTAAATCCTGACTACGAAATCCCTGATGAGAAGAAGAAAGTAGTCAGTGAACTGAAGAAGAGTGCAAAAGCTGCCGATAAGGTTTGGTTAGCTTCCGATGAGGACCGCGAGGGAGAGGCTATCAGCTGGCACCTTTGCGAGGTGCTGGGATTGGATGAGGATAAAACGAATCGTATTGTTTTCCATGAGATTACCAAGCCAGCTATATTGAAAGCTATCGAGTCACCACGTCGTTTGGATATGAATCTTGTGAACGCACAGCAGGCTCGTCGTGTACTCGACCGCTTGGTTGGCTTCCGTCTTTCACCAGTGTTGTGGCGTAAGGTAAAGCCTGCTTTGAGTGCAGGACGTGTGCAGAGCGTAGCCGTTAGATTGATTGTTGAACGCGAACGTGAAATACAGAACTTCAATTCTGAGCCTTACTATCGCTTGAATGCAGTCTTCGCTGTGACCAGTGAGGACGGTTCAAAGAATGAAGTGAAGGCAGAGTTGAGCAAGCGTTTTAAGACACATGAGGAAGCATTAGCGTTCCTTGAGCTGTGTAAGACTTCAAAATTCAAGGTTTCATCGATAGCTAAGAAGCCTTTGAAGCGTACGCCAGCTCCTCCATTTACCACCTCAACCCTCCAGCAGGAAGCTGCAAGAAAGCTTGGGTTACCGTAAGTCAGACGATGATGGTTGCCCAAAGATTGTACGAGGCGGGTCGTATAACTTACATGCGTACTGATAGTGTGAATCTTTCAGCATTGGCTATCGAGGGCTGTAAGACAGAGATTGAGCGACTCTATGGCGAAGATTATGGTAAAGTAAGAAAGTATCAGACGCATAGTAAGGGTGCTCAAGAAGCACACGAGGCTATCCGTCCAACTTATATCGATAATGTTTCTATCGAAGGAACAAGCCAGGAAAAGCGTCTGTATGACCTTATTTGGAAACGTACGATTGCATCACAGATGGCGGATGCAAAGATAGAAAAGACCACAGTGAATATATCACTTGAGTCAGAAGAAGCCAAGAATACCACCGATTTACAGTTTATTGCGAATGGTGAGGTAGTAGCTTTCGAAGGTTTCTTGAAGGTATATCACGAATCAACTGACGATGACGAAAACAGTGAGGAGTTCTCACATGCACTCCCAGTAATGCATGAAGGCGAAGAGTTAGAACGTCGTGAAATCGTGTCAACAGAGCGTTATTCACAGGGACCAACCGCTATACGGAAGCAAGTCTTGTGCGTAAACTTGAGGAACTCGGTATTGGTCGCCCTTCAACTTACGCCCCAACAATCTCAACGATTCAGCAGCGTGAATACGTGCAGAAGGGAGATCGCAAGGGTGAAGAACGTAAGTATGCTGTTGACTCATTGCTTGGTTTGAAGATTACCTCTAAGACAAAGAAGGAAATGGCAGGTGCTGATAAGGGTAAACTTATCCCAACCGACATCGGTATTGTTGTAAACGACTTCCTTATGGGTAACTTCCCTGACATCATGGATTACAACTTCACGGCTAAGATTGAGCAGGAGTTCGATAAGATTGCAGAGGGAAAAGCAGAGTGGAATAAGGAGATGAAGACCTTCTACCAGAGCTTTGAACCAGAAGTAGAGAAGGTGATGAATGCTCGTTCTGAGCATAAGGCTGGTGAACGCGAACTTGGTCTTGACCCTGCAACAGGCAAACCAGTGTTCGTAAAGATTGGTCGTTTCGGTCCTGTGGTACAGATTGGTAGTGCTGACGATGAGGACAAACCACGCTTCTCACAGCTCCCATCTGATAAGAGTATGGAAGCCATTACCCTTGATGAGGCTTTGGAATTGTTTAAGTTACCACGTAACCTTGGACAGTTTGAGGGTACAGATGTCGTAATTGGAGCTGGTAGATTTGGTCCTTATGTGCTTCATGATAAGAAGTATACATCGCTGCCAAAGGAGGAAGACCCACTCACGATCAGTCTTGATGCGGCTATCAATCTTATTCAAAAGAAGCGTCTACAGGATGCACAGCGTCACTTAAAGACCTTCGAGGAAGATGCTAAGATGGAGGTGATGAATGGTCGTTACGGTCCTTATATCGCTTATGATGGTAAGAACTACCGTATGCCAAAAAACCTTCATGATAAGGCTGCCGAGCTTACTTATGAGCAGTGTATGGACATTGTAAAGAATGCTCCGGAACCAAAGCGTAAGAAGTAAGTGAATATAGACTCGCCTATAAGGGAAAGGAAGACATCCACCACGTAGTCTGATGATAACAGACTATAGGGTGGATGATAAATATATCGTGAGTATGACAGAGCATACAGAAGAATATAAACCGCTTCGCATTATTCTCATTGGTTATATGGGTGCGGGCAAGACGACCGTAGGCAGAGCCTTGTCAAAGGAGTTGAACATTCCGTTCTACGACTTAGATTGGTACATAGAGAGCCGAATGCGTAAGACGGTGAAGCAAATCTTCGATGAAAGGGGAGAGGAAGGCTTCCGTATGATAGAGCAGTCAATGCTTCACGAAGTGGCTGAATTTGAGAATGTCATTATCTCTTGTGGGGGTGGAACTCCATGTTTCTTTGATAATATGGAGTATATGAATGGACAGGCTGAGACGGTCTATTTGAAAGCAGAGACTGATGTTCTGTACAAGCATCTGCTGATGGGGAAGTCCGTACGACCCCTCTTACTCAATAAGACAGCTGATGAAGTAAACCTGTTTATTCGTGAACAAATAAAGCATCGTGAACCTTTTTACACAAAGGCTAAGCACGTTCTTGACGTGAGTCTTATGGATAGTTACGACAAGATACAGATTTCGGTTAATCAACTTTGCCAACTATTAAAGTTGAATAAAGCCAATAGTCTGAAATAAAATAGCTATTAATAGATAGTTAGAAACCAAATGCTCAAAGCAAATAATTGATTAATTCAAGATTATATATAGGGACAGAAGAAGAGAAATGAAAAAGTGGACGATTGAAGATTCTCAAGAGTTGTACAACATCTCAGGGTGGGGTACATCTTACTTTGGTATTAACGAATCGGGTGATGTGTATGTAACACCTTGTAAGGACAATACACAAGTTGACTTACGTGACGTTATGGACGAACTCGCCCTGCGTGATGTAACACCTCCAGTGTTGCTCCGTTTCCCAGATATTCTCGATAACCGTATCGAGAAAACATCCTCTTGCTTTGAGAAAGCAAGGAAGGAATATGACTTCAAAGCAGAGAACTTCATCATCTATCCTATTAAGGTAAACCAGATGCAGCCGGTAGTTGAGGAGATTATCTCCCATGGACGTAAGTTCAACTTGGGCTTGGAAGCAGGCTCAAAGCCTGAGTTGCACGCTGTGATTGCCGTACAGTGTCAGAGCGATTCGCTCATTATCTGTAATGGATATAAGGATCAGAGCTATATTGAACTGGCTCTGTTAGCACAGAAGATGGGTAAGCGTATCTTCATTGTAGTGGAGAAACTCAATGAAATCGACCTTATTGCACGTGCTGCAAAGAAGTTGAATGTAAGCCAAACCTTGGTATTCGCATCAAACTTGCTTCAAGTGGTTCTGGTAAGTGGGCTGATAGTGGTGGCGACGCTTCTAAGTTTGGTCTTACTTCTTCTGAACTCTTGCAGGCTTTAGAAACACTTGATAACAAGGGATTGCACGATTGTTTGCATCTTATCCACTTCCATATCGGTTCACAGATTACGAAGATTCGTCGTATTCAGACGGCTCTCAACGAGGCTGCACAGTATTATGTGAACCTCAGAAAGATGGGTTATAACGTTGATTTCGTTGACTGTGGCGGTGGTTTAGGTGTTGACTACGATGGTACCCGTTCTGCAAGTAGCGAAAGTTCTGTTAACTATAGCATTCAAGAATATGTCAACGACTGTGTCTATACCTTTGTTGATGCAGCCAATAAGAATGATATTCCACATCCAAACATCATTACTGAGAGCGGTAGAAGTCTTTCTGCTCATCACTCTGTCCTCGTGATTGATGTGCTTGAAACTGCCTCTCTACCTGAGATGTCAGAGGATTTTGAGGCAAAGGATACCGACCATCAGTTGGTAAAAGACCTCTACGATATCTGGGATAATCTTGATTCTCGTAACATGTTAGAGGACTGGCACGATGCTGAACAGATTCGTGAGGAGGCGTTAGAGTTATTCTCTCATGGCTTAGTAGACCTAAAGACACGTGCTGAGATTGAGGCAATGTATTGGAGTGTATGCCATGAAATAAACAATTTGGCAAAGAATATGAAGCATGTGCCTGATGAGTTGCGCAATATGGATAAGCTTCTTGCAGATAAATATTTCTGTAACTTCTCTCTCTTCCAGTCTCTTCCAGACAGTTGGGCGATTGATCAACTCTTCCCTGTAATGCCAATCCAACGACTCAATGAGCGTCCATCACGTAACGCTACATTGCAGGATATCACCTGTGATAGCGATGGTAAGATTTCAAACTTCGTTGCAATGGGTCGCAGTAGTCACGTTCTTCCTATCCACGCATTGAAGAAGAATGAGCCTTATTACCTCGGTGTCTTCCTCGTTGGAGCTTATCAAGAGATTTTAGGTGATATGCACAACCTCTTTGGTGATACCAATGCTGTACATGTTTCAGTAAAGGATGGCAGCTATCATATCGATCAGATCTTTGATGGTGAGACGGTAGAAGAGGTATTGGAGTATGTTCAGTACAATCCAAAGAAGCTCGTTCGTCAACTCGAAATATGGGTGACAAAGAGCGTAAAGCAGGGTAAGATTTCACTTGAGGAGGGTAAAGAGTTCCTCAGTAACTACCGCAGCGGACTCTACGGTTATACCTATTTGGAGTAAACTAAAATTCTCTTAGAAGAGTAGGGTAGCTGTAGTTATATCATAGAATTATCATTGACAATCTGTAGGGGCGCATAGCTCGTGCGTCAACCATGAACATTTCGTTTCGGACGCATGTGCTGTGCGTCCCTACGTTTATTAATACAGAGCGTCAAAATATGGTGTTTAAGTAGGTTATAAGGTATGTCTACTCTGCTGTTTGTCCTCGTTCTTTCTAAAAGAAGCGTGCTTTTAGCGAATTATTTTCATGATAATAAATATTTTTTTCACGAAAATAAATATTTTTCTTCATGATAATAAATAATTATTCTCATGAAATAATTCAGAGTAAGTGGACTTCAACGTGAGAAAGAATACTGAATAATGGCTTTATTTACACATGATAGTATCCTTAAAGAGGGTTGTGAAAGTTGATGAATAGCCGAATTAAGGGCTTATCAGTTAAGTGTTTATAGAGCAGTAAAGGTCAATAACAATCAATAATCATAATTCTAACGTAAAGATGAGAACGCCTTTCGAATAATGGTGGGTTAAGGAAGTATACACAATTACGAGTCTGGAGTTATGTATTATGAGTTAAACGAATGGATATACTATCGCAAGACATAATGTATTTACCCGGTGTGGGGCCACATCGTAAGGAGATTCTGGGCAAAGAACTTGGAATCCATACTTATCGTGACCTACTGGAATACTTCCCTTACAAATATGTTGACCGTACAAAGTTATATCTTATTTCAGAGCTTTCACAAGATATGCCGTTTGTGCAAATCAAAGGAAGAATCCTCAGTTTTGAGGAAACTGAGATGGGAAAACGTAAGAAACGTATCGTTGCACACTTCACCGATGGACATGGCATCTGTGATATTGTATGGTTTAATGGTACGAAGTATATCTATCAGAACTATCAAGTAAACAAGGAATATATTATCTTTGGTAAGCCTACCTTCTTTAATGGTAGGTTTCAGTTTACGCATCCTGACATTGATGATGCTTCTCAGTTGCAGCTCAATGACATGGGTATGCAACCCTTCTATGTCACAACAGAGAAGATGAAGAAGGCTGGTATCACTTCACGTGCTGTGGAGAAACTGACAAAGATGTTGATTAGTAAGCTTACTGAACCTTTAGAAGAGACACTCCCACCCTTCATTACAACCCATTTGCATCTCATCTCACGGGATGCTGCTATGCGCAAGATTCATTATCCAAAGTCGGTTGATGACACCCAGCGCGCCCGTGTACGTCTGAAGTTTGAAGAACTCTTCTACGTACAACTTAACATTCTTCGCTATGCCAGCGACCATCGTCGCAAATACCGAGGCTATATATTCAATAGGATTGGAGCACAGTTTAATTGGTTCTACTCCCATAACCTGCCTTTTGAACTTACTGGAGCGCAGAAAAGAGTGATGCATGAGATACGTGCAGACATGGCAAGCGGACGACAGATGAACCGTTTGTTACAGGGCGATGTTGGCTCAGGAAAGACCCTTGTAGCGCTGATGTCTATGCTTATTGCTATCGACAACGGCTATCAGGCTTGTATGATGGCACCTACGGAGATACTTGCAGAGCAACATCTCCAGACGATTAAGGAATTTCTCAAGGGAATGAACTTGCGTGTAGAACTGTTGACGGGTATCGTGAAGGGTAAGAAACGACAAGAAGTATTAGATGGACTCATCGACGGTTCTATTAATATTGTTGTAGGAACGCACGCCATTATTGAGGATAAAGTGCAGTTCCAGCACCTCGGTATGGCTGTTGTCGACGAGCAACACCGCTTCGGTGTGGAGCAACGCGCTAAGCTATGGAGTAAGAGTGAGAATCCCCCCACACGTATTGGTGATGACAGCTACGCCTATACCACGTACGCTTGCGATGACCATCTATGGCGACCTTGATGTCTCTATCATCGACGAGTTGCCACCAGGACGTAAGCCAATACAGACGATTCACAAGTATGATGACCAAATGGCGAGCCTTTATAGTGGTATAAGACAGCAGATCAACTTAGGGCGCCAAGTGTATATCGTCTATCCACTTATCAAGGAAAGCGAGCGTATGGACCTCAAAAACCTTGAGGATGGCTTTGAGGCTATGCAAGATATCTTCCCTGAATTCCAGCTAAGTAAGATTCATGGAAAGATGAAGGATAAGGAAAGAAGCCGAGATGCAGAAGTTTGTCAGTGGACAAACACAGATACTCGTTGCTACAACAGTGATAGAGGTAGGTGTAAACGTACCAAATGCCAGCGTAATGGTTATTCTCGATGCCCAGCGCTTTGGGCTTTCTCAACTCCATCAGCTACGTGGTCGTGTTGGTCGTGGTGCTGAACAGAGTTATTGTATCCTTGTTACCAACCACAAACTAACCAAGGAAACCAGAAAACGTATTGATATAATGTGCGATACAAATGATGGTTTTGAAATTGCAGAAGCCGACCTTAAGTTGCGTGGACCTGGTGATCTGGAAGGTACACAGCAAAGTGGTATAGCCTTCGACCTTAAAATTGCCGATATTGCTCGTGATGGACAGATTGTTCAGATGGCACGAGAAGAGGCACAAAAGATTATCGACGACGATCCAACATGTCAAAAAATAGAATATAACATGCTCTGGGAGAGACTTAAAGCGTTAAGAAAGACTAATATAAACTGGGCTGCTATTTCATAGTAAACAACACCATAAAATTGGCTTCAAACGCCCTGTTTTAGCGACTTGACATAAATCATGTGGAGGCGAAAATACGTATTATTCCTTTGTTAAACAGGCTAAAAAAATAGCTAAGGTGCAATTTATTCTATATTTTTTCGTTATCTTTGCGAAGTCTTTCGGTAAAAAGTTTCGTACTTTTTGGAGTTTATCGACGACTTAACCGATAGAAAGGGATATGAAAATCTGTCCCGTGCCGCAAGGCATCCGAGTGTAGAAATAAAATAACTTGATTATGACTTTTAAGAAAATAGTTAGGACTTTTGCTCTAACATCTCTCTTAACTTTGACAGCCCATTCAGCAAATGCCCAAGACTTGCTTGCCCGTCAAGCACCAATCGACCGCCGTGCTAAAGCATTAGACACAATGGTTATTAATCGTCTTCGCGAAGCTGAAGAAATTGAAGAGCCATCATCTGAACTCTATAATGATTGGGATAACAATTATGCACACCGTGGAGGTAACCTCCCGGATGTATACAAGATTGATCTTCGTGGCTTCCATATGCCAACACCAAGCCGTGTGATTACAAGTAACTTCGGACGCCGTTGGGGTCGTCGTCACCAAGGATTGGATATTAAAGTGTATATTGGCGATACTATTCGTGCAGCCTTCTCTGGTAAGGTTCGTGTAGTAAAATACGATGGAAACGGATATGGTAAGTATATTGTTATCCGCCATAATAATGGACTTGAAACCATTTATGGTCACCTTTCAAAGCAAATAGTAAGTCCAAACCAGACTGTTCGTGCTGGGCAGCCTATCGGATTAGGTGGTAATACTGGTCGTTCTACAGGTTCTCACCTTCACTTCGAAACTCGTTTGGCAGGTGTAGCTTTGAATCCAGCACTCTTCTTCGATTTTGCTAACCAAGATGTTACAGGCGACTACTATGTGTTCCGTCGCAACACCGTAGCGCAAGAGTCAGAGCGTGCAACAGCTGCTCGTGGTACTTCTTCAAGCCTTGGTTACTCTCGTGAGAACATTCAGGGCAAAGGCTACCAAAGTCATAGTTCACGTCAGGAAAGAAACTACAACACTGATTTCTCAAGTCATACTCCACGTAATGAGGCAAGTGCTGATAATGGAAAGATTTTCTATCACAAGGTTGCTAATGGTGAAACCTTAGAAACGATAGCTAAACAACATGGCATCAGTATCGAACAGTTGTGCCGTCAGAACCGCATAGGCAGATTGACGCGAGTATCAGAAGGACAGCTACTCTCGATTACGAAGTAAAGATTTAACCCATTATACAAACAGCTCCGATGGACAATGTCTATCGGAGCTGTTTTCGTTTATAGTCTTTTCCGTTTATAGGAACAAAGGGAAAGAGAATTAAGTCGGATATGGAGTAAACTCAAAGCGAGCTTACTTCCCGAACACTTGATTCATTACATTAGCAGGTGGACGCTGATTCTCCAGCTCGTTCTTCATAAAGTCCATATAAGGCGCTACATGCTCAAAGAACTGATGATACCCCTTGCAGAGATAGTTAAGGCCAGGATTGCCGTAACAATCGCGAATAAAACGATTCTTCGGGCACTCTCCATGGCAAGCAAACTGATACTTGCACTCCTTACACTGTTGTGGAAGAAGTCTATACTTCATCTTGGAAAAGTCCTTCTGTCGGTCGCTATTCATCATCTCATAGATGGTATGCTGCGACAAGTTGCCAAGTTTATGTTCTGGATAAACGAAGTGATCACATGAATAAACATCACCATTATACTCCATAACGCCGGCATGACCACACTCTTTAGCCATGGTACAAATACCTGGTGCAACGCCAACCCAATTCGCTAAAGTGGCATCAAAAAGCTGTATATAGTATTCGCCTACATCATGGTGTACCCATTCATCGAAGATGGTACAGAGGAAATTACCCCATTGTTCAGCCGTGACAGAGAAGTCGGTTAGCTCACCACCTTCCTGCATTCCTGGTGCTAAGGTCAGCCCATCTGTACGCTTAACAATACGCTCCACGATAGGTGTAAACTGTATATAACGGCAGCCAATCTCCTTGAAGAAGTGATAAAAGTCTAACGGATAGTCTGCATTAAAGTCGTTGACAACGGCGAGTGCATTCCATTCAACCCCATGCTTATTCAATAAGTCTATGCCTTTCATCACCTGATGGAAGGAAGGCTTACCCATTGCGTTGCGGCGATACTCGTCATGGAACTCTTGTGGACCGTCAATAGAGACACCCACAAGGAAGTTATTCTCCTTGAAGAAACGACACCACTCATCGTTTAGTAGAATACCATTTGTCTGAATACTATTGTCTATCTGACGGGCACGAGCGTAATACCGCTGCAGTTCCAACGCACGACGATAGAACGAGATAGGACGCATCAGTGTCTCACCGCCATGCCATGTGAAGAGGACTTGTGGTGTTGTCTGTGCCTCGATGTACTCCTTGATGAATTTCTCAAGTAATGCATCGGTAATAACATGATTCTTATTATCATCATATAGCTTGCTCTTCTCCAAGTAATAACAATACTTACACCGCAGGTTACAAAGCGAACCAGCTGGCTTAAGCATGATATACATGGGATGACTAAAGGGAACAATGGTATTCATAATAATCTTGTTTCGGGTGGCAAAGGTAGTCAATTATTTACTAATGGCAAAACATTCCAGATGACTTATTAAGCCCTTGCCGGTCATTGACTCATGAACTCTTTTATCAGAGTAGGTAAATATGACTTCGTATAGTCGCATTTTGCAGGGTATTTAGGGGCTAATACCAATGGTGTTTACCAACCGCACCACACGTGCTAAGCCTTAACACGATATGTGCGAAGCATCCGCACATCATGTGCGGAGCAATTACGCAGTAATAAAAAGCGGAAAGAAAACTTCATTAAACTTGTTATAATATGTCGTGATGGTAATATAACTGGTTCTTCCGAAATATGGAATGATAAACTAAAACTCTCATATAATAAGGCACACGGAGTCACGGAGGGAACGGAGGTAACGCAATGTCACGGAGGTGCCGATGGCACAAAGAGGGACGGAGGTGTAGCGTACAGATTCTTGATAGTTATTTTGGGGTAAACGCTTTGTATATAAATTGCTAATAGAATTGGCAAACATTCTCCGTTGCTCTGTGCACCGATGGTGCCTTCGTGGCTTCCATTGCTTTGTTTTAATAATTCTCCGTCCTCTCCTTTTCTCCGTGTGACATTTCGTTAGAAACCTAACCTTAAATGGCAAACCTTATCACTCCAAAATCATGAAGACCCATATAACTAACTGATAGAAGGACTTGTTTACGGAATAAGAGAAATTAAAAAAAAATGTTCCAAGACTATTGACCGCAAAAGGGTTTAGCCTTGGAACACGCCATATATAGTGTGAAACGAAATCTTACTTAGAGGTTGTCGTGTCTGGTTTAAAGGAGTCTGAGATTCCTTTACCTAATTTCTTAAAGAACTTCTTGCCATCGGCACCAATCTTACGGGTTACCTCTCCCATAGTCTTGGTTTCACGTTTAATCACCTTACCCATGCCACGTGAGAAAGTTTTAAAGCCGTCTCTAACCTCCGTTTCGCCAGATTCATTGTTGTCTGGTAGCGGTGCATAGGTTGAGTTATTACTATTTGCATTGCCATTGTTGGAAGTCTTAGGCTTTGATACATTAGAAGAATTCGTAGCCTTTGAATTGCGATTGGCTTGCTTCGCTGCAGCCTGCTTATTTGCTCTTACCATGCCTGGTGATGCTCCAGCAATACCACTATACTCTGTTTGTGCTGATACCGAGAGGCACAGCAGCAACAAAGCTACTAACATTTTAATTCTCATTCTTTCCATTTTCGTACGTTTTGTTAGGTGAAGAGGACAGAGCATGAACTTGCTCTAAACATCCCCATAATAATACTACTTACTGATAAAACGATTTTATAGCGCAGAAATTGCCGCCCTTAACAATCAATAGGACGTATTAAGGGCATTTAAACTAAAGGTAGCTGCGCTATTTTATCAAACTACGCACAGCAAACCATGCATGGAGGAAGACTGTTTGGACCAATCCATAGTGCTTACACATCACATCAAAACGCTCACGGAGTGACTCTTTGTGATGAAGGGTTGTCTGTCCTTCACGTACATAATTTGCTACAACAGCATGGATATTGCGCAAAAGGAGTTGCTGACGTTCGCCCTCTTTCATGACACGTATACACCAATCTACATCTGCTGAATAGCGATAAGTTGTATCATATAATAGTGAACGAGCGATGTCTAAGCGAGCATAAAACGCTTGATGGCATACCAACATACCATAACGGAAAGAACGCCATGTGAGTCGTTCTGATGGACTTAGCCTGCGGTGGCTAATAAAGTTGCCCTTCTCATCAATGATGTCTGTGTCACCAAAGAGGACGGCAGGGAGTTCCTCACCATCTCCAACAACTGCAGCAAGTACCACCTTGTCTAATGTATCGGGATTAGGGAAGCGGTCACCTGCATTCATAAAGACAATATAATCGCCAGTAGCCTGTTGTAAGCCTTTATTCATTGCGTCATAAAGTCCTTCGTCTGGCTCGCTTTGAATACGTACGATATGCTCATTCTCAGCCTCGTCAGACTGCTGCTGATAGGCTTTGGCAATCTCTAAAGTATCGTCTGTTGAAGCTCCATCAATGATGATATGCTCCACATGAGGATAGTCCTGCATGAGCACACTGTCAAGTGTCGGTTGCAGAACCGAAGCTGCATTATAGGTTATAGTGACTACTGAAAATGTGATCATAATCGGAAATTCTTATAGGCGAGTGCCTCATTATATACTTCAAGATATTGCATTGCGACGCTACGTTGTGAATAACAACGCAGTACTTTCCCCACAGCTGCTTCTGAAAGTGCTGTGTAGTCGGACTCTTCAAGCACCCAGTGTATGCCCTTTGCAAGGTCGTCTGCATTGCGTTCTGCCGCTACATAGCCATTCTTACAATGGTCTATCATCTCAGGTATTCCTCCAACCTTAAAGCCTATCGAAGGTACACCACATGCCATTGCCTCCATAATCGTATTAGGGAGGTTCTCTGACAAGGATGGTAAGACAAACACGTCACAGGCATTATAGACATCAACTATCTGTTGGGTGTCATTAACATAACCCAACTCACAGACTTCAAAATCGAACTCCTCCCTAAGATCTTCTGCATGTCCTCCGAGTATAGCCACGGCAGTGTTGTCCGCCATCTCTGGGTATTTCGTAGCCAATTGGTGGCATGCTTCGACAAGATAAGAAATACCCTTATTTACATTTGTTACTCGTTGTGAGGCGAAAAGGATTATCTTTTTATTCAAAGGGAGCCCTATCTTTATACGTGCCTGCTTGCTGTCGGCAGGATGGAAAACGTGTGTATCAATGGGATTAGGGATAGAACGCACCTGTTGACCAGCGAGGATAGCACTCTTGCGAGCCTCTTTCAAGCCACTTACTACATGTAACAAATATGACGTTACGCCCTTCAAGCATCTTCTTCTTACGTTCTAAGACCCGATGAGATAGGTCGTTTGTAGATCCACCATTGGGTAGCAAGCGGCAATTACCACATGCCGACTGATAGCGTAGACAGTTTAATGTAATATGACAAATGCCTGTTGCGGGCCAAATATCATGCATTGTCCACACGACAGGCTTCCCACTGTCAAGAATCTTACGGATACCTTTCAGCGAGAGCATACCCTGATTAATCCAAGACAAGTGTATGATATCAGCCTCTTTGAACTCGCGTAGCTTCGTTATGTCCGTTCCTGTGTTTGCTAAGTCTATCTCAAAGAGGTGGTTTCGAGAGAAATGAAGGTTCCAATATACGCAGAAACGCTCCCATAACAAGTTCCATTGGTTACGCCATTCGTGCCCAAGACTGACCACAGTGATGTCATCTGTCAGTTTATCTCGTACCAACATCTTCGCCTTCACTCCGTTGTTATTCAGAGCATCTTTGAGACGGTTGGCTGCAACTGCAGCACCACCTGTTTTCTCACTGGTATTTACAATCAGTATTCTCATTGATATATCATTTGCAGCAAAGTTACAAGAAAACAGATAAAAAGCCAAGAAAAGTAACTAAATATTGATTGTTTGCGCACACAAAGAGTTGATATGTATCAAGAAAAGATAGTTTTCAATATAAAAGTCAATGTAAATATTGCACAATACTTGAAAACATTCTAACTTTGCATTGTCAAAAGGTTAATAGATTGTTTAGGTTAGTAGTAATAGATTTAGGTTTTTAGTTATTTTATTAAGGTAAAAGTTTAACGATTGATCAAGGATGACAAAGGTGACCGTGAGGTTCCCTTTCATTTGAAAGATTTCTTAGTTAAACATACTAATAACGCCGAAGCTCGTTGAGAGTCTCGGCGTTTTTCTTCTTTAAACTTTGCCCTTTAAACATTCAACAATGATTTTTGAACATTGAACTTTGAGTTTTGAACTTTGTCTTTAGGCATCATCAGTAATCATAATTAAGCCCTTTGAGCATTGAACTTAACCCTTTGAACATTGAACTTTGAGCTTTGAACTTTGTCTTTAGGCATCATTGGTAATTATAATTAAGCCCTTTGAACATTGAACTTTGAGCTTTGAACTTTGTCTTTAAGCGTCATTGGTAATCATAATTATGAATTTTGAATTATGAATTCTGAATTAAACCCAATCATAATTATGAATTTTGAATTATGAATTCTGAATTATATATGAATTGTGAATTATGAATTAAGCCCTCATTTTCTGGCATAAGAAGAGCCGACACTCATTAGGAGTATCGGCTCTTCTACGTTAGTATGTTATGAAAAATTTGAGAGAATTGAGACTTCACAGCCTCGAGTTGTTTTACTTAAAATGATTATTTTATAGAGAAAGCATAGAAATTGTCTTACTTTGTGATGGTTGATACAGTTGACTGTATCTTATGTTGTAAGGTGTCGCTCACTACCGAGTCGGCCTTAGCAACAGATGGACCCTCCTGAGGTTTGTTAACAGCTGCAGTGTTTGGGCTTACCTGATGAGCATCATCATCAGAGAAAGCAACCTGCATTGCATTACCTAAGGTTAGGAAGATTGCTACCACAGCAGCTGCCTTGAAGAGTGGCATAAGACGGTGGCGCATTGTTATTACACGTGCCTTTACTGGCTCGTCTTCCTGTATTAGTCCGAGGACTCTCTGGTCAAAGTCATCGCCCAAGACGTCCATCTCCTTCTCATTCTGCTCGTAAACGAACAGAGAACGATAAGGCAGCAACGCAGCTGGAATGTCCTCCTGCGAGAAGAACATACGCAAGATTTCCTCTTCTTGGGAGAGAAGTCTCGCAACGCCAGTAGCGTTCCAGTAATTGTTCGATGTACTTATAATCCATAATTGTCTAATTTCAAGTATTTTTGTTTGACCGTTTGGCGAGCTCTAAAGATGTTTACTTTCACTTGCTCTTCACTGATTTCGAGTATTTCAGCAATCTCTTTGTATGACTTTCCTTCAAAATCTCTTAGCTGCATGCAGCTTCGTTGTTTCTCCGGAAGAGCGTCTACAATCTGTTTAACGAGACTGATTTTGTCCTCTTCAATCATTCGGTCTTGAGGATTAGATGAAGCGAGAGGCTCAACTACTTTCACATCTTCCAAAGAATCATTGTTGTTTTCCTTCTTTTTGATGCGGTCGAGCGAAAGGTTTCGACATACGGTGAGGCTAAATGCTTCGATAGAATCGATGTTTCCCACTCGTATCGGCGGTTCCAGACCTTTATCAGTGTGTCCTGAACGATGTCCTCAGCCTCAGCTCTGTTGAGCGTGATACGGAGTGCAAGCCGGAAGAGTTCATTCTTCAACGGCAACACATCGTTACGGAAACTGACTTTTTTCATCTTCTCTCTGTTTAAATGACGCTTATCTATGGGGGAAAGTTACAAGCATGGGGTGAAAAATGCTATTATTTAACTTTCATTAAGATGTTAGCTATTGTTTTTTTGTTGCTTATTATTGCTCTTTTATTTGGCTTTGGGGCTTATTATAAGGGCCTTATAGCGCTTTAACTTATATGATGTTAAAGTATTTTTTTCATGAAAAGAAACATTTTTCTTCATGAAAAGAAATATTTTTTTTCATGAAAATAAATTCTTCTTTTCGTGAAAATAATTCCGAAATAACGTCCTTTATATTCTTCATCTCTATGCTTTACACATCTTGGTTGTGCTGTTTATCAGTCTTAAACATCATCTTTACGTTTCCACTCTTTCGTCTTTCTTATCCAATAACTCCATCAAACTTATTCAATAACTCCATCAAACTCAGTAATCATAATTATGAATTATGAATTCTGAATTTTGAATTAATAATAGTAATCATAATTATGAATTGTGAATTATGACTCATGAAATAAAAGAACTTCAGCCACTTTCAAGTCGAATGGGGTTGTAATCTTAATGTTCTCGCGATTTCCTTCCACCATTGTTACCACTTGTCCGAGTCGTTCAACAACGCTCGCATCATCGGTAAAATCGGTACTTTCTTCTTGTTCGTATGCCTGTTTGATAAGCTGAATGTCGAAGACCTGTGGCGTTTGTACGGCTTTGTAGTTGCTACGCTGTACGTTTCTTCCGCTTGGAGAGTCACCGATAAAACGCAGAGTGTCAGTAACTGGTAATACAGGAATGACCGCTTTTGACGTCTGAGCAGTATCAAAACAACGTGCAATGGTCTCACAAGAGACGAAAGGACGCACCCCATCATGGATGCCAACAAGTCCAACAGTATCTGTAGGAATCATCGAAATGCCATTCTTACATGACTGAAAGCGACTTGCACCACCATCAGCTAACTGGTACTCTTCATCGAAATGATACTGCTCACATAGTTCCTTCCAATATGTTTGTTGCTCTTTCGGTAAGACGAGGATAACTTTCAAATCCTTATCGTAGGCATGAAAGCGACTGATCGTGTGCATGAGGACAGGTTTCCCACCGACAGGAAGAAACTGTTTGGGTATGTCTGCTCCCATTCGCAATCCCTTACCGCCAGCGACGATGATGGCATATTTTGATGTTTTAGACGTCACAATTCTATGCTATGAATATGGTTTATGAATTGAGAAGACGGTCGTAAATCATACCCTTCTTTATCTCTTCCACCTTCTCAGCAGGTAGGAAATAGCTTAGAAGTTGATATCCGTATGGGAAAGAAGCAGCAGGACCGGCACCAGTTGTTACGTTTCCATCCTCCTGAACAAGTGCTCCTGTGTATTCAGCATCCTCACCTAAGTAGCTTTCCATACCTGGATAGATTGTTGCTTTCTTACCTTTCAACAAGCCAACAGATGCCAATACCAATGGAGCAGCACAGATAGCAGCAACGCGTTTACCCTTTTCAAACTGCTCTTTGAGGGCTTTACGAACGCCTTCGTGCTCGTTCAAGTTTTTTGAACCGGGCATACCGCCAGGCAACATCAGTAAGTCTGCATCCGAGAAGTCGGTTATGTTCTCAAAAAGGAGGTCGGCTTTAACCACTACACCATGTGATGATTCAACGAGATTACTACCTGTAATACTAACCATCTTCACCTCTACGCCTCCACGTCGTAGGATATCAACAGGCGCCAAAGCCTCAACTTCTTCAAAGCCATTAGCGAGAAACTCATATACCTTAGCCATAATTATTTTATTTTTACGTAATAAATCCAATTAAAATCTTTACTTTTGCAAATGAATAGTGTCTGCAAATATACTAAATATTCATGGTATTGTGTGGCTTGTAAGACTAAAAGAATTAAAAAAGGCATGTTTTTATGGCAGAAAAGAAACTTAGTTTTGCTATCTTCGGCAATGCTTCTAAGCTTTTGACTCGCTTCAGATAACAGAAATCTTAGACTATCTGAGGGAGCATGAAGCTGATGTATATATTGAACAGAACTTTTATAATAGCCTACAAAAAGAACTTAAGAAGTTGATTTCTATAGCGGGTGTATTCGAGGGGGTAAACTTTGATGTCGATTATGTCATCTCCTTAGGTGGCGATGGTACTTTTCTAAAGGCAGCAAGTAAGGTTGGTCCCAAGCAAATACCTATCATTGGCGTGAATATGGGACGGTTAGGTTTCCTCGCAAATGTTGCTCCAGAAGAAATTAAAGACGTACTTAATAATGTCTTTGAAGGAAGATATGAGATCGAGGAGCGTGCTGTTATCCAACTTGAAGCAGACGGGAAAGCTCTTGAGAACTGCCCTTTTGCCTTGAACGATATTGCGATTTTGAAACGTGATAATGCTGCGATGATATCGATAAAGGCAAGTGTTAATGGCGAATTTTTGGTAACTTATTTGGCAGACGGACTTGTTATCAGTACGCCAACAGGCTCAACAGCTTACTCATTGTCGGTTGGTGGTCCGATTATCGTACCTCAATCAGGTATTTTAAGTATGACTCCTGTAGCACCACATAGTCTGAATATTCGTCCAATCGTTATCAGTGATGAGGCTGAGATAAAGTTGGAAGTAAAGAGTCGAAGCCACAACTTCCTTGCAGCTGTGGACGGAAGGTCAGAGAAACTCAGTGAGGGAGTAACGCTAACGATAAAGAAGGCACCGCATAAGGTGCGTATCGTGAAGGTCTATGGGCAGCGTTTCTTCTCAACACTACGTGAGAAGTTGATGTGGGGAGCTGATACACGCCAGTTTTAGGAAGGCTGATTATTGGCGAGAAAGGCAGTGAATAGCTTACCATACAGTATAGTTTTCCTATTCAAACCATCCTTATTGGCTATGCTAACCCAGCTGAAAAGTCTATCATTCCCACACCTTCAATAAAATTAAAAATAAAAGGTAATAATGCTAAGCAAGATAAAGAACCTCTTTCAAATCCCTGAAACGCGTTACACAAGCAAGGAGATATTCCGCTGGTTGTGGAATGCTTGGCGTGGTAATCGTAAGCAGGCGGTGCTGAATGCTTTGATAGGTATTCTCAGCGTAGTCGTTTCTTTGGCAACAGTATGGGCTGTTCAGCATGCCATTGATGTGGCTTCTCATGTCATAGAGGGCAGTATTTATACCGCAGTGAGCATCATGGGAGCGTTGATACTCTGTGATTTCGCGTTGAGTATAGCCTCAGTGTGGGTAAAGAACCTGTTAGTATCAAGGCGCAGAACCGTATGCAACAGCGCATGCTCGACCGTATTCTGCGTTCGGAGTGGCACGGAAAAGAGCGTCATCACAGTGGTGACGTACTTAATCGATTGGAATTTGATGTTGCCAATGTGGTAAGTTTCCTCACCGAGACGATACCAAGTTCAGTCTCAACATTGGCTATGTTCCTCGGTGCTTTCTTCTATTTGATGTCGATGGACTGGCGTCTTGCTATTATCATTGTCGTTATGATTCCACTATTTGTCCTCATCAGCAAGGTGTATGTACGCCAGATGAGACGACTGACACGTGAAGTTCGCGACTCAGACTCAAAGGTTCAAAGTGTTTTGCAAGAAACGATTCAGCACAGAATGCTCATCAAGACACTTGAAAGTGACGAGATGATTGTTGGAAAGTTAGAGGGAACACAACACGAGTTGCGTCGTAAGGTAGTGCGAAGAACGAAGTTTTCTGTATTCTCAAACCTTGTTTTGAACTTTGGGTTTGCCTTTGGTTATCTTGTTGCTTTCACGTGGGCAGCCCTCCGCATGTCGGCTCATTCGCTGACTTTTGGCGGTATGACAGCCTTCTTACAGTTGGTAAATAAGATTCAAAATCCTGCTCGTCAATTAACGAAATTAGTACCTGCTTTTGTCTCAGTATTCACTGCTGCCGAGCGACTAATGGAGTTAGAGGAGAATCCTTTAGAGGAACAAGGCGAGCCGATAGAGGTGGCTGGACCTTGTGGTATTCGTTTGAATCATGTCGACTATCGTTATGATGATGCCGAACGTGAGATATTGAAGGATCTTGACTTCGATTTCTACCCAGGCTCTTGCACGGCTATTCTTGGTGAGACAGGTGCTGGAAAGACAACGCTTGTACGTATGCTCCTTGCTTTGATGAAGCCTAATAAGGGCTCTGTAGAGATTTATAACGAAAAAGAAAGCAGAGAGTTGACACCGCTCATGCGTACCAATTTTGTCTATGTCCCTCAAGGTAACACACTTCTTAGTGGCACAATCCGTGAGAACCTACTACTCGGTAAGGTCGATGCAACGGAAGAAGAGATGATTGCAGTACTAAAGAAGAGCTGTGCTGACTTTGTTTTCCATCTTCCTTTGGGACTCGATACCCTCTGTTCAGAGCAGGGAGGAGGACTCAGTGAAGGACAGGCACAACGCATTGCCATTGCTCGTTCGTTACTGCGTGACCGTAGTATCATGATATTTGATGAGGCAACGTCAGCCCTTGACCCACAGACAGAGCGCGACCTCTTGAAGAATATACTCTCCAATCACGATAAAACGGTGATTTTTATCACCCATCGTCCAGCTGTTGTTGACTATTGCGACCAGACGTTGACCATAGAAAAAATACAATAATGTATTTGCGTTATTCAAAATAAGGTCGTATATTTGCAACATGACTGAAAACTGAAAGGAGAGCTAAAAACTGCAAATTCCAATCTTATTAGTGGAAGAAAGATAAAGAAAATAGAATAAAATTAGATATGAAAAGAATTCTTTTAGCTGTTGTCAGTGTATTTCTTATGTCCGCATCAGTGGCTTTTGCACAGACAACAAACGTTGAACCAACTAAGGATTTAGATGCTAAGTATGCCACGAACATGCTCAAGCCGGGTACTCGTGCGCCTGAGTTTAAGTTGAAGACATACGATGCTAAGGAAATAAAGTTGAGTCAGTATCGTGGTAGTTACGTGGTATTGGATTTCTGGGCAAGCTGGTGTCCAGACTGTCGTCGTGACATTCCTGCCATGAAGGCACTTTACGAGCAGTTCCGTGATTATGGAGTACAGTTCGTTGGTATCTCTTTCGATACCGATCGTGAGGTTTGGGCACAGACTTATTGGGGCAAGTATCAGATGCACTGGACACAGGTGAGCGAACTAAAGAAGTTCAGAAAGAATACTGTTATCGACAAGTTGTATAAGATTGATTGGATTCCTTCAATGTATCTCGTTGACCCAGAGGGCAAGATTGTTATGGGAACGGTGGAGATAGGTAAGCTGAAAGCGAAGTTGGAGTCCCTTTCTCTGACTCCACAGGTTAGTAAGACAGAGGTGCTCCCAACCTTTGAAGGTGGTCAGGAGGCTATAAATAACTATTTTGCACAGAGTCAGCGTCGCAGTATTCAGTCATTCCGTTCAAAGGTACAGGCTGAGATGACCGTTGTTTTCAATGTTGAGATGGATGGCACTGTTACTGGTGCTCGTGTCGTTGACGTAAAGAATGTGAAGGGCACAAGCAAGCACTTCATGAAGATGGATGCTGAAAAACAGAAGCGTGTGTTGGATAACTGTGTGGAATATTACAAAGAGCAGGCAGTTCGTCTTACGAACAATATGCCTAAGTGGAACCCTGCTATGCAGAATGGTCGCCCTGTTAAGAGCAAGACAACAGTAAATATTCTCTTCCAGTAAGAGACTGATTAGACAACAATTAAGTTATCAATAAGATGTACAAGGCTGTCCTAATGAGGGCAGCCTTGTGTTTTTTATTCTTTGAAAAACGCTCTTTTTGAATCTGTTTTGGCATCATCACCCATCGTGTTAGTACTCCGCACCATTGGTGCTTACCCTCCGCACGCTATGTGCTAAGCACTAACACGTATAGAAGAGATGGGTAAGACGAACTTTTATTGATTAATGTTTGGAAACAAGAATATTAATGCTTACTTTTGTGAAAAGTACATAAAGGAAAGGTTATAGTTGATAGTTGCACCGTTTTATAGTGTCTTACGTTCCGATATAGTTAGTAGGATAGATTGATATCGGTTGACTTTTTAATTTTTTAGAAGGATGAATAAGTTATTATGGTTATGTGGAATAATTGCCTTCGCAGTCGTCAGTTGTACAGAAGGTAATCGAGGTAGTATCAAGAAAAAGGATACACTCAGTGCGTATGACTCTGTTCTTATTGGACGTGATCCAGGCTATAGTTGCGGTCGTACGGAGGTTTATTGGATGTTATATAAGAATGGAAGTGTAACGAAATGTACGCGATCTTTATTTGTATCTGACGATGGTAAAGACACTGTCAGAACTGTTCGTTTTAGTGATGATAGTGCTCATCGTGTACAAGAACTTGTTGATGATATGTTCGTCAAGGGTTCTGTAAAGGACATTGTGGCGGTAAAAGGTAACGAACATTGCAGTGATATGGGTGGTCTATACATCTATATTTACTATCCAGGAAGACTGTTCAATATCAATATGACTGGGGACGAACTGGAGTAAAATACTCCTCCGAGTTCAATGAACTTATGAATCTATTAAAGGTGCATGATGCTGAATAGGGAGAAAGACGTATAAAAGCAGCGAGAAGAGCATTAGGACTTTCTCATTGTTGTGTCTATATACGAGTTATGCATCCTCTTTATGCTCAGTAGATTAGGTTAATTTGGATAAAAATAATAGTAGGCTGTGAAAGTTTCTTTGAATTATTTGTAACTATCCAATAAAAAATGTACTTTTGTGTTTAGTAAGTTAAAAGTTTGAAAGGAGGAAGACGAGAGCCTAAATTATGTAGTGTAACGAACTTTTAGATAGTTCTAAAAAGATAAAGACAATCTTAATCATTAACTATTAACGATAAAGTAATTATGAGAACTCTGCTATTATGTGTTATTGCGTTGTGCTCTCAGGTGATGAGTATGACTGCTCAGGTGACAGGAAGAATAGAGTATCCTCACCGCGCTGACTATGAAGATCAGGTCGTGTTGCCTGTGGATGACAAGGGACTGGTCATTCAGTCGTTTGCTAAGGACAGCAAAGAGGGTAAGCGTTACTTCAAGACTGAGTTTTATTCAACTGCAATGAAGCTGATAAGTACCGATTCAATATTGATTGATAAGGGTATGTATTTCTATTCAGATGTGGTTGAGAGTGGTGTGCTTTATACTGTTTTGCGCCAGAAGGATGGTTCGTTTATGATCGTTGCTTTCAATCCTGCAACACATAAAATAACCACAACGGATGGTGAATACACCCGTAAAGGGTCGATGAGAAATCTCGTTATTGCGAATGGATCAGTCGTTTTCAGTTCAACACAGAAGAAATTAGACCGCATTGGCATCATTGATTTGAAGACGGGTAATTGCCGATTTACCGATATCCACTTCCCAAAAGTAAGGGATAAGAATATCTTTGTGCTTGAAAATACCGTGATAGACAATACTATCTATGCGTTGGTAGGAGTAGAGACCGACGTCTATCTGCTTCGTCTGGATATGCAGGGCAATCAGTTAGGAGCAAACAATCTCACTGCTGATATTGCTGAACGAATCATCTCGGCATCAGTCTCAAAGGCAGGAAATAAGTTCTTTGTCACAGGAACTTACTCTAAGTCGAAGAAAGGTGGGGCGGAAGGTATTTTCTTCTCAGAGCTGAAAGATGATAGGTTTAATAATATCAAGTTCTACAACTTCTTAAAGTTGAAGAACTTTACGGAGTATATGAGCGACCGTAAGCAAGCAAAGATTGAACGCAGAAAGGAAAGGCAGAGAAGGCTGGTAAGGAGTATTCGCTGAAGTATTTGATGGCTTCTCATCGTATTATGACGGATGGTAAGGATTACTTCTATCTTGGTGAGGCTTACTATCCAGTTTATCGTACAACCTGGATTGGTAATACAATGATTACAACCTTCGCTGGTTATAACTATACACACGCCGTTCTTGTAAAGTTTGATGTTGCAGGTAATCTGCTTTGGGACGAATGCTTCCCTATGGAGCCACGCCTCATGCCGATGTATGTGAAGCGTTTTGTTTCTGCAAGTATGAAGGGTAATAATGTGAATCTTCTCTTTACTGATAAGAACAGACTGGTATCTAAACTCTTTAGAAATGCGGATGGAAATGTGATTCAAGACCGTACGTCGGAGATTATAGAAACGGATAATGAAGACGAAGATGTTAAGAAGATGCGTTATTCTAACTCTCAGCACTGGTATGGAGATAACTTCCTTGTCTATGGAACGCAGGTGGTGAAGAATACTAAGACTGGTGAACGCCGTAAAGTGTTTGCTGTTACAAAGTACACTATAAAATAATTGAGCTATGAAGATGATGAGAAATGTAGATAAATTCCACCTCTTTCAATGGCTTTTACTGCTTGGTTGTCTGCTTTGTGTTCCACATAGCGCACAGGCACAGGCGTGGGACGGAGAAGGAGATATTAAAGTTTATGCTGGTTATGCCAATGTTGGAGGGAGGTCTGGTATAGAGTTGGGCAGCGATTATGCGCTTAGCGACTTCGTTTCAGTAGGTGGACAGCTAACTTATGTCAACGTGAAGGACTATGACGAAGGACGTGATAGAGCCTTTATGGGGTATGATTTCAGCTTGACGGGTAACTATCATTGGGCTGAAGTACTGAAACTACCATCCGTACTGGATATTTATAGTGGTGTTTCCGTCGGCTTACGAACAGCTGGTTTGCAGGCAGGTGTGCGCTATAACTTCAGTGAGACATTCGGACTTTATGGGCAGGTGCGGCAGAATCTCTTCAAGACTTTTGGCGATGATGTGGAATATGGGCATGTCTATCAAGGCAAAACAGCTCTCTCTGTGGGTCTGACTGTTACGTTCTGATTTAGTGAATAGAAACAACAAAGACTATCGGGAACTCCGATAGTCTTTGTTGTTTAGTGTAGAGTTTATATTTGTTTCTGGCTTTTATCCAATGTTTTAAAATTAAAAACTGAGCACCATTGCCTGTCGTTGTGTCAAAGGAATGTTCTTTGTAAGGTCTACAGTAGCACCTGTAAGGACATCGGTTGCAGTGGTGTGTGAACCAATTACTTCGGCATAGCGGGCTACATCGACTTGGTTGTCAGACTTCTTACCATTTAGGATGGTGAGGACTGTCTTGCCATTATGTTGACGAGCAAGAACGTAAACACCATGCTGAGGAATGAATTGTGTCTGAGAACCATTGATGATTACATCGTTGTTCTGTCGCCAATGGAGTAGGCGGCTGGTCCAATCAAACATAGCATTCTCGGCTTTGGTACGGCCTTCATGTGTGAACTTGTTGACCTTATCGCCAGAGAAACCACCAGGGAAGTCTTGTCGTACATTACCATCTGTTTCCGCTTTCGTACCGTTCATCAGAATCTCCGTACCATAATAAAGCTGTGGGATACGCTTCATCGTTAGCAAGAGAGCGTACGCCTGCTTCAAAGCCGTTGAATCCTTGCCATTGCCAAGGAAACGGTCTGTATCGTGATTTTCGATGAATGCCATCACAGAAGATGGGTCCGTATAGAGGTAATCATAGCAAAGAGAGTTGTAAATGCGGTTCCATCCCTTCCACCAATCATCTGTTTCCTCGTTCTTTGCCTGCGAAAGACGATCGAAAAAGGCGAAGTCCATCACTGTTTTTAGATTACTGTTAATGTCAGAGAGTTTGCTGTCTTTCTGCCAAGCAGCCGTGTAGGCAGGTTCTGTTACCCATGTTTCGCCAACGGTGTTGAAGTTAGGATATTCCTTGTTGAGGACCTTCATCCAATCAGCCATGGCTTGTCGGTCTGCGTAGGGATAAGTATCCATACGGATTCCATCGATACCTACGGTTTCAATCCACCAAATAGAATTCTGAATCAGATACTTAATAACGTGTGGATTGCGCTGGTTGAGGTCAGGCATAGAGGGTACAAACCATCCGTCAACAGTCTCTTTCATATCCACTTTGCTGGCGTATGGGTCGAGGACAGGAGTAAGCTTGTAGCTTGTTTGCAGCCCATAGTTAGGACTGTTAAACCAATCCTTTGATGGATAGTCTTTGATTGTCTTGCCGTTTTCATCAATGCGTGTATGCTTAGCCCATGGATGATAGTCTCCGCAATGGTTGAAAATCATATCCATAACCACCTTTAATCCCTTCTTATGACATTCGTCGACGAGGGCTTTATACTCCTCATTTGTACCGAAGCGAGGGTCAACACGATAGTAGTCGGTTGTAGCATAGCCGTGATAAGTACTGTGTTTGCCACCATCAGCAGGGCGATCATTCTCCAATACTGGCGTCAACCATAGGGCAGTAACACCAAGGTCAGTGAAGTAATCGAGGTGTTGGCGGAGTCCTTCAAGGTCGCCTCCGTGTCGAAGACTTGGCTCATTGCGGTCGCATAGTTGGTCTTCCATCCCTTTGATTACATCGTTCTTTGGATTACCATTAGCGAAACGATCGGGCATCAGCATATACAGAACATCCGATATATCGAAGCCTTTGCGGTCTGCTCCTGCCATCTCACGTGCCTTTAGTTGGAACTTCTTAGTTGTCTTTTTATCGTTCTTATTAGAGAAGGTAAGGGTAACCTCACCCGGTTTCGCACCTTTTAAGTTAAGATAAACAAGGAGATAATTAGGTGAGTCGAGGCGTACGAGCGAGTCAATCTTTACATTAGGGTAGTCCGTTGTAACGTCTGCAAACTTGATATCCTTGCCATATACCATCAGCTGTAACGTTGGGTCCTGCATGTCAGCAAACCAGTTGGTAGGGTCAATGCGGGTAACGTTTGGTGTAGCTGTGCGGTTATTGGCTTTCTTTTGAGCTGCCGTACTGTTCTGAGCGGTCATAGGAGATGATAAAAGAAGTAAGAATAAAAGAATCTTCCAAGTCTTTTGAAAGAGGGAAAGATTAGGTTCGTTCGTTAGTTGTCTGCGGTTCATTTTAGGTAATTTGTTTTGCTGTGGTGTCGGGCTTATTAGCCTTATTAGCCTAATAGGGCCAATAAGTCCAATATCCTTAACAGCTATTAATAATCTGCTGAATGGTCAGCAATCCTCCTCTTAAGAGAAAAGTGGGGAAGGGCATAGCACTTTAATCATGCAAGATAAGGGCTGACTGGGCATCAACCATCACCTCACCACCTTCCATTTTGCCTAATCCAGCTTCGTTAATTTCACCATTTGCACATACAATCGTGTACTGACCCTTAGGGATGTTGACGGTGCGAAGTTCCTTGTTAGCATTGAGGATAACGTAGATGTTCTTCCACTTATCACCACCAGCATGGTCTTTTAGGCGGAAAGCAACTAAACAATCCTGTACAGGAAGGAACTCAAGATGCTTGCGAACGAGGTCGGCTTTGCCCAATCGGAAGGCTGGATGTGCCTTGCGAAGGTTGATGAGTCCACTGTAATAGTTGAATACCTGCGGATAAGTCTTGAGGTTATTCCAGTCGAGGTGATTGATACTATCAGGTGAATTATACGAGTTATGCACCCCTTTCTTGTTGCGAAGCATCTCCTCACCAGAGAGCATGAAAGGTACACCCTGTGATGTGAAGATAGCCGTTTGGGCAAGTTCATTCAGACGAATCAGTTCATTCTCGTCATATTCAGCCTCTGGAATAGAAGCCTTCAGACGGTCAACAAGGCACAAGTCGTCGTGACAACTGACATAAGAAATCATCTGAGTAGGCTCAAGGGCATAAGGTTTCTTAGAATAGTTTACCTTTGAGTAGTCTACCTGTGGGTGCTCAATCATACCCGCAATACCTGCCTTCAAGCTCTCTTCCAAGCCTGTAACGCCACCAAGCATACCGGGCTTATGGTCGTCAGAGAAGGGTCCACGCAAGGCATCACGGATGTCATCAGAGAAGGCTGCAATGCCCGGCATCTGTGGAATAGCAGCTTTCACAGCCAACTTATCGTGAGGATAAGCACATGTACCAGCACTCCATCCCTCGCCATAGACAAATATCTCTGGGTCAATAGCATTGAGTTCATGACGAATATCATTCATTGTTTGAATGTCATGCACACCCATAAGGTCTACACGGAAACCGTCAATATGATATTCATTTACCCAATACTTCATTGATTCCAGCATATAATCGCGCATCAAAGCGCGCTCACTTGCCGTCTCATTGCCACACCCTGTGCCATCTGATGGTGTACCATCAGCCTTGTAACGGTAGTAAGCCTTAGGATAAGTACGCTCAAAGTTACTATTTGTAAGGTCGAAAGTATGGTTGTAAACAACGTCAAGGATAACTCTGATACCCGCCTTATGCAATGCTTGTACCATCTGCTTGAACTCCATAATACGGCGTGTAGGCAGGTTAGCATCGTATGAGTAGCTACCTTCTGGTACGTTATAGTTCAATGGGTCATACCCCCAATTATACTGTGGCACGTCCGGTTTGGATTCATCTATCGAAGCAAAGTCGAACGAAGGGAGGATATGCACAGCGTTAATACCCAACTTCTTCAAGTGATCAATAGCCTTCTGCTCAGTTAAGGCAAGGTATTTACCCTTGTGCATCAAGCCCGATGAAGGATCAATAGAGAAGTCACGGTGGTGCAACTCATAGATAATGAGGTCTGCCGGACTCTTAGTTGGTACACGACGATCGCTTTCCCAGCCTGTTGGGTTGGTCTCTTTCATATCAACAACGGCACCGCGTCCGCCATTACAGCCGACCGCTTTGGCAAAGACACCCGGTGTCTCGCCGTGTCCGATATCGAAAGTATAGAATTTACCTTTCAGGTCTCCCTTCACAGTAACCGTCCATGTATTGTCTCCACTCGGTGTAAGTTTCACCTTCTTGTAGGCTTTTCCACCTCGTCCTGCCTCATAAAGGCGAAGCGTTGGCTTAGAAGGCGCGTTGAGGCGGAAGGTTGTTTCGCTCGGAGAATAGGACATCTCGTTGAATCGTTGTTGTGCAACAACGTTCTGCGAGAGTATGAAAGCAGCTACAGATGCTGCAAGGTTGTATTTTAATTTCATTGGGTTGTAGGTGTTGGGTGATGGGTGTTGAATGTTGGGTGATGATGAATTGGGTGTTAGGTGATGGGTGTTGGGTGATGAATTTTAGGTGATGATGGGTTGTTATAATAATTTATAATAGCCATCATCACCTATTCTTTTTATCGACCCGCCTGATTGATAAGGTCTGTTATCTGCTCATTGAAAGACGTATTCTTCATCAAGTCTTCAATGCTGACGTGCATACGGTAACGCCAGTAATGCTTTGGATTAGACGGAACATTGATACGCTCGGCATTAGGGTCAGCCAAACGCAATTCCTCGTCGATGCTCATCCAATCCTGAATACCGAGGATACAGAGCATACTTGGTGATGTAAGGTGACGGCTAACGATGTCTCTTGCCAACCAACCTGGTAGTGGGTGAGGTGCTGGACCACCACGATGTAACATACTATTGAAGTAATCCTGCGCACGTTCCCAGTCTTCATCCCACCACTGACGCAGTGTTGCCATGTCGTGAGTAGAGATGGTGCTGACGCTGCGGTAAGGGTTCTCACTGAGATAGCCAAAGCGCACCTTCGGGTTCTTAGGCATACTTTGAATCTCAAGACTGAGGATGCGTAGCTCATTCATCACCCATGCCACGCAATCAGGAACCATTCCCAAGTCCTCTGCACAGACAAGCATACGAGTTGCATTAACCAATTTTGGCAGTTTCTTCATAGCTTCCTGATACCAGAACTGGTTGTTACGGCGATAGTAGTAATCGTTGTAAAGCTTATTGAATATAGCCTTATCGCTATCGTAGAGACTCTCGTAAATGAAGTCGAACTGTACGCAGATACGTGGATGGAAGCGGTTTGGATCCTTATGGTCACGAATGAAAAGTACATTACTAATCAAAGCATAGAGTCCGTCACGCAGCCAAATGTCAACATCAGAGTTCTTACCAGCAAAGGCTTTCTCAACCTTTCGCTGTGTATCATACGCTGGACGCATCTTGTATCTGTCGCCCCATACATGTTCCACATACTTCTGTCTTACCTCATCGGCATGCTCACGGAAGATGCGGTCAAGTACCCAATCAGCAATGAATGGCTCGGTGAAGAGTTCTTCCTGCCAGTGTAGCCCGTAGCCTTCAATCTCCTCACGAGTCATACCAAGTGATGGAGCGAACTGACCGAGCAGTCCGTGTACTGAATGAATAGGAATCTCCCAGATACGGAAGAAGCCGAGTACGTGGTCGATACGATAAGCATCAAAGTACTGTGCCATGTTCTGGAAGCGGTTTACCCACCACTGACAACCATCCTTTATCATCTCGTCCCAGTTGTAAGTAGGGAAACCCCAGTTCTGACCATTCACTGAGAAGTCATCAGGTGGAGCACCCGCCTGCCCGTTAAGGTTGAAGTAACGTGGTTCTGTCCATACGTCACAGCCATAGCGATTGACGCCAATAGGAATGTCACCCTTGAGGATTATCTTATGAGCCTGTGCATATTCGTGTACCGCTTTCAGCTGACTACTCAATACGAACTGTACGTAATAGAAGAAAGCTACTTCCTTGTAAGCCTTGTTCTTAGGGTTAGACAATGCCTTGCGGTCAGCCTCATCCCATTGTTTATGGTCTGGCCAATGAGAGAAATCGGCTGTTCCGAACTTGTCTCTCATATAAGAATACTGTGCGTAAGGCACAAGCCAACTCTCTGTCTCAGCAAAGAATCTCTTGAAAGCACTGCTTTCGAGTACCTTTCCACCCTCCTGTTCAAAGAGCAGACGGAGGTATTCTGTCTTTGCATCGTTTACACGCTCATAGTCAATCTGTGGCAGTGCGTTAAGCTCTTTACGTAGTTTCTCGAACTTTTCACTCTGCTTCTTGTCCTTCAGTGCAGGTAATGCTGTAAGGTCAGCATACTGTGGGTGGAGGGCAAAGATAGAAATACAGCTATATGGATAAGAGTCTGTCCAAGTGTGTGTAATTGTTGTGTCGTTGATAGGAAGAATCTGCAGCGCACGCTGGTGGGTCTTACTTATCCAGTCAACCATCTTCTTCAAATCGCCAAAGTCACCGATACCGAAACTTGTCTCCGAACGAAGTGAGAATACAGGTACCAATGTTCCAGCAACACGAACAGCTGGGAGAGGGAAAGAAGCCTCTGTTAACTCATAGACAACGACGTCGCCTTCATCCATTGTTGGCAATAGTAAGGTGCGGTTGTCGCTATATTCCCAAACGAGATTCTCATTACTATCATTGCTCTTGATGAAGAACTTCACTTCAATCTGGTCACCAACAAGTTTGGTAGCATCTAAGGTATAACTCCACTCGTTGACATTATGCTGTACCATCTTCAGTGCCTTCTTCATGTTCCAAGCACCTAATGCAGGCTCAGCACCTACGAGATAAAGCTCATCCGTTGCACCTAACTGTGGTGCACGTACCTTCAGCGTGACAGCTTTGTTGTAGTTATTGAGTTTTCCCTTCACTAACTTCTTACCCGCAACACAATCGGTAATAGCAGAAGTATAGAGATAAGCATTGTCCGGAATGTCACTCCAATGGTCGTAAACACGATAATTAAGACTGCGTTCTGTATCAAAATCCAGTCGGTGATTGATTACGCCCCATTCTTTTCGCTGTTCATTATTACCACAGAGAATGCTGTAGAAATAATCGATATGCGTTCCCGGCTTTGCATCCTTCTTCACTTCCACCTCCCAGTGGTAGCCGTCAGATGTGCGCATTCTGTACTGTGAGGCCTCTACAGCCCCATTGTGTTGACCTGTAATAATATTCAAGACAAGGTCTTGTCCGTAATAGGTCTGGTAGTCTATGTGAAACTGTATGTTCATAGAGTTGGGTAGTTATTTTGCCTCAAAGATAATAATATTAATTAGAAAAAGCAATACCCTTTTACATGATTTATATCAATTTATATGCAATCGTTTGCATAATGATAGATTGGTGATAATTCATGGCTAATGAACTAACGCTCTATAAGTATAAATAAAACCTTATTTTCGATGCTTTCTAACGCTACTTTGCTTTTGTGTTAGTGCTTAGCACCAATGGTGCGCACGCTCAACACCAATGGTGCGGGACTGCAACACAGTCGTTAGAAACGGTAAACGAATTTTGGGTTTAGACTATATGACTTGTAAACTGGGAATAGCAAGCTGATAAGAGGATGTTTGTTAGCTGATGTTAGCTATTTATTTGATATAGGAAAGAATGCTCTATTGAGATTGATTTCTCAGTGGTTTATCATTTCTTTTCATGAAAATAACTTGTTGGTGAAGATAGTGTGGTAGTAAGTTGTTGGTAGAAAAGGTTTATTTTGTTGAGCGATAAGAGGTGTAAAAAACGTTTGTAGAAAAGCAAAGGGTGCACTGAAACGCTTTTCAGCACACCCTTAAATTCAGAGAGATTATAAAAAAGTTATTGTTACCCTTGCTCTGCAGGACGGCGAACCTTTATGAATCCAACGGACATTGCACCGAGGAAGAGGGAAACACCTGCTACAATCATCATATTACTTTGTACGGATCCAACCATCTGGAGTAGCACTCCGCCAATAGCCGCAGCGATAATCTGTGGAATACAGATGGTTCCGTTGAACAAGCCAAGATAAGTTCCCAAGTGGCCATAACCCTCGAGCGCATTCGTCACCAAGGTAAATGGCATTGCCAATATAGCCGCCCAAGCGCATCCGATGAGGAGGAATGGGATGAACATAACATACTGGTCGTGTACGAAGGCTGCAAGGACAAAGCCTGCTGCACCTAAGATAAGCGAGAAGGAGTATGCGAGTTTGGTGTTCTTGAACTGTGGAAGAACCATTGCCCAAGCCACCGAACCAATCGCCTGAATGGCAAAGAGAATACCTACCCAGTTGCCTGCTTCCTGATATCCCTTTGTCATTGTTGCATCATGTGCAAGCATATCCACACCCCAACAATTAGCTGCTACGGTTCCATTGGTGTAAGTCCACATATACATGAAGGCAAACCAGCAGAAGAACTGTACCAAACCAACTTTCCAGAAGGTAGGTGGTGCAATTTTTAATAAGGTGAAGACATTAGACTTTGAAGTATCATCTTTCTTCTCTACAGAATGGTATTCGGCATATTCCTTTGGTGGCATCTCCTTTACCTTGGCTGTGGTAAAGATAACACAAAGGATGAGGATGGCTGCACCGATATAGAAAGAATAGACTACGGAGTCTGGTACTACACCCGATGGAGCTTGGTTAGAGATACCTAAGAAGGTGAAGAAGAATGGGAAGACGTAGCCTGCGATAGAGCCTGCATTGCAGAGGAAACTCTGAATAGAGTAGGCGAGTGTCTTCTGTTTCTCGTTGACCATATCTCCCACCAACATCTTAAAGGGTTGCATGGCCATATTGATACTTGTGTCGAGGAACATCAATGAGATAAGTCCAAATACCATAGCCGTTGAGACTGCCATACCTAAAGAACCCGCATTCGGCAGCAGACACATTACGAAGACGGCAACGGCTGCACCTACGAAGAGGTAAGGAATGCGACGTCCGAAGCGTGTCCACGTCATGTCAGAGAGTGTTCCAACAATCGGCTGTACAACGATACCCATCAATGGCGGGAGTATCCAGAAGTAACTAAGATTATGAGGGTCAGCACCTAATGTTGCGAAGATGCGTGAGATGTTGGCACTCTGCAGCGCGTACGCAATCTGCACTCCAAAGAATCCAAAGCTGAGATTCCAAAGTTGCCAGAAGCTTAAGTTAGGTTTTTGTTTCATTGTTATGTTAGTTTTTGTGCTCCTTAAGTCCCTCTGATGAGGGTGTGGGAAGCTTGTGTTGTTTGTTTTCTTTTGAAGAGAGGACTATTAGGCTGATTGGGCTGAGTAGGCAAATAAGCCCAATATTCTCCTCCCTAAGCCCCTCTTGCGAGGGAGTGTGAAGCCTGTTTTGCCTTTTCTTTTTTAAGAGAGGGCTATTAGGCTAATTGGGCTAATTAGGCTTATTAGCCCAATTCAGTCCCCAGCACTCCCCTCCTTTGGAGGGGTTGGGGGGAGGTTCCCTCACCTCGTTGTTCCTCTGATAATCAGTCTTGTCCTCACCACACGTTTCTCAATTCGATTCTTAGGAAGTCTTCCTTCCACTTGATCGATGAGAATACTCGCAGCCTCTTCACCCACGCGGACTCCTCTTTGTTCAACTGTTGTCAGCATTGGGTCGCAGGCAATGGCACGTTGTCCGTTAGTGAAACCACAGATAGAGACGTCTTCTGGCACACGGAAACCTAAGCGTTTGCAGGAGTAGAGAATACCGATAGCTGTGTCATCATTGACAGCAAAGAAGGCATCTGGTGGTTCAGGAAGTCGCATCACGCTTGGAGTGATAAGCTCAGCGTCTGCCCTATTGTCGCAATTCTTAATCAGTTGCTCGTTAGGGTGCATGCCATTCTTCAGTAAGGCATCAAGATATCCGTTATAACGGTTCTTTGCGATTTGCATGGTTAGCGAAGTACCATAATAAGCAATACGCTTGCAACCTGTGTTTATAAGATGTGTGACGGCGGAAAAGGCCCCCATATAGTCATCAACAACCACTCGACTGGCATTTACACCCGTACTGATACGATCGTAGAAAACCAAAGGTACACCCTTATCTATGAGTGTTTGAAAATGGTTGTATTTGGTTGTATTCTTCGCTTGAGAAACGATGATGCCACAAACCTTACTCTCCGAAAATGCTCGACAGATTTTCACTTCGTCCTCATAGTTCTCTCGGCTCTGTGCAACCATAATTCGATAGCCACGTGAAGAAGCCTCTTCTTCGATGCCAGAAAGGATAGATGAGAAGTAGAAATGGTCAAGTTGCGGAATGATTACGCCGATAATCTTAATCGGTTGTACCTTACTTTTGCGCAGACTCTCTGCAAGGATGTTTGGATAGAAGTTATGTTCTTGTGCATACTTCTTTATTGCCTCACGTTTTTCTGCAGAGATACGAGGGCTATCTTTGAGCGCACGAGAAACCGTAGCAACCGAAACACCAAGGTCTCGGGCTATATCCTTCATTGTTATGTTGGTTGAGTCACTCATGCGATTTAGCCTTGTTTTTAGTCTATCACATTGTTTTATAACGCAAATATACACATTTTTTACAAATCAGTTGACCTATATCAATTTATTTATTTTATATTTGTTTGCGCAATCGTTTGCGCTTACTATTTTGCAAATTCAAAGCAAAAATAGTATAAAGTAGCTTAATCTCAACTAACTTTGCAGCAGAGTAAGCCCATAAAACGGCTATTAACCTAACTTTGATAAAGCTAAACGAATATTACTTTAATCAATTTATAAATTACTTTAACAATAACAAAGATGAAGCAGGTAAAATGCAAATTTCCTGTTAGGATATTGACTCTATTGTTGGGTCTATTCCTTTCAGTCAGTGCCTTTGCGCAGTCTACGATTACTGGACAGGTGAAGGATGCTACTGGCGAGCCAGTTATTGGTGCCTCTGTTCTTATCAATGGGACATCGAATGGTACTGTGACCGACCTTGATGGTAACTTCTCTGTCAACGTACAGCCGGGTGCTACTTTGACAATCTCTTACATTGGTTTCCAGAAACAACAGGTAGCTGCAGCCAATGGTATGGTAATTACACTTCAGGAAGACCAAGCACAGCAGATGAATGAGGTTGTTGTTATTGGTTACGGTGCTGTTAAGAAGAGTGACCTTACGGGTTCTGTGACAGCCTTGAAGCCAGATAGCAAGAACAAGGGTCTTGTTGTTAATGCGCAGGACATGCTCGCTGGTAAGGTTGCTGGTGTGAGTGTAACGAACGATGGTGGTACTCCTGGTGGTGGTGCTAACATTCGTATTCGTGGTGGTTCTTCTTTGAACGCATCTAACAATCCATTGATTGTGATTGATGGTGTGGCTATGGACCAGACAGGTATTAAGGGTGTTAGCAATCCTTTGTCACTTGTAAACCCACAGGATATTGAGTCTTTCAACGTTTTGAAGGATGCTTCTGCTACTGCAATCTATGGTTCTCGTGGTTCAAATGGTGTTATCATCATTACAACTAAGAAGGGACGTCGTGGTTTGCAGGTGTCTTATAATGGTAGCTTTACCGTTAGTAAGAATTCAAAGAACCTTGATGTCTTGTCTGCTGATGAGTATCGTGGCCTCATAGCAAACAAGTTTGGTACTGATCTTTATACCCTCGATGCTAATGGTAATCAAGTTCCAACAGCTTACTCACGCCTTGGTAAGGCTAATACTAACTGGCAGAACGAAATCTTCCGCACTGCTTTTAGCCACGACCATAACGTAGCTGTTTCTGGTCAAGTTGCTAACTGGTTGCCTTATCGTGTTAGTGCAGGCTACACAAATCAGCAGGGTATCATCAAGACTTCTAACTTTGAACGTTTCACTGGAGCGTTGACATTGAGCCCTTCTTTCTTGAATGATCACTTGAAGGTTACGTTGAATGCTAAGGGAATGTGGACAAAGAATCGCTATGCTGATGGTGAGGCTATCAAGGCAGCACGTCAGTTTGACCCAACACAGCCAGTCTATGCGTCTGGTTATGATAACTTCGGTGGCTACTATCAGTGGCTTGATGATGGTACAGCGCTCAATGATAGCAGTTGGCCAAAGACCTATTATTCATTGGCAACAAAGAACCCTGTGTCTATTCTTAACCTAAAGAACGACCGTGCTATCAGCCGCGACTTCCTTGGTAGTGCCGATGTTGATTATAAAGTTCATGGCTTTGAAGACCTCCGTTTCCACGTTACTGCAGGTGTTGATGTTGCTAAGGGACGTCAGGTAACAGATGTTGATCCAGCCTCTCCACAGGCTATCTATTATGGTTCTTATGGATGGGAATCACAGTTGAAACGTAACATGCAGCTCTCTGCATACGCTCAGTACTACCACGATTTCAATGATAAAGCAAAGAATCACTTCGATATCATGGCTGGTTATGAGTGGGCACACTTCTGGCACAACACCAATAACGCTTATTGGAGTTACTATCCATCAACAAACGGTGATGCAACTCTTGCTGGCAAACAACGCAACTATGCACCTTATTACTATGCGACTGAGAACTATCTTGTATCCTTCTTCGGCCGTGCAAACTGGTCTTTGATGGACGGTCGTTATATGGTAACAGCAACCGTACGTAATGATGGTTCTTCACGCTTCAAGGAGCATTGGGCAACGTTCCCATCATTCGCTTTCGCATGGCGTATCAATGAAGAGAACCTTTTCAAGCAGATTGACTGGTTGTCAGACTTGAAACTTCGCCTTAGCTGGGGTATGACTGGTCAACAGGAGGGTATCGGCGACTATAATTACTTTGCTATATACGAAATGAATAAAGGTAATGAATCTTACTATCCAATCGCTGGTGATGGCTCTTTGGCTCGTCCAAAGGCATATGATCCAAACTTGAAGTGGGAGACTACTACCTCTTATAACGTAGGACTTGATTGGGGTATTCTCAAGCAGCGCCTCACTGGTAGCATTGATTGGTACTATCGCAAGACCAACGACTTGCTCAACAATGCAACCGTACCAGCAGGTGCTAACTTCCGTAATCAGGTAATGAGTAACATTGGTTCTATGTATAATATGGGTGTTGAAACAAGTCTCCACTGGTTGGCAGTGAACGCTAAGGACTTCAACTGGACAATGGATTACAACTTCACCTATAACTATAATAAGATTACGAACCTCAATGGTGGTAGCGATCCAAACTATTTCGTACCAACAGGAGGTATCTCTGCTGGTACTGGTGGTAACATCCAGGCACAGCATGTAGGTAATGCAGTTAACTCTTTCCACGTATTCCAGCAGGCATATGATAAGAATGGCAAGCCGTTGGAGGGCGTAGTTGTCGACCGCAACAGCGATGGTAAGATTACCGATGCAGATAAGTACTACTACAAGGCACCTGCAGCACCAGTAACGATGGGCTTTGCTTCTCGTTTCGAGTATCGTAACTGGGACCTTGGTTTCGCACTCCGTGCAAGTCTTGGTAACTATGTTTACAATGATGCTTTTGCAAGTACTTCTAATATGTCTAACTCAGAAATATTTGTAAAGAGCAAGTTCCTCGTGAACCGTCCTACAGATGTAGTAGCAGACAACTGGTTGTCAACCGAGACTACATCTACTCAGACAGACTACTGGGTACAGAATGCTTCTTTCTTGAAGTTGGATAATGTAACCTTGGGTTATAGCTTCGCTAATCTTCTCAAGCAGGGTTCATGGAATGGTATTACTGGTCGTATTTATGGAACTGTGAATAACGTGTTCTGCCTTACTAAGTATAAAGGTCTCGACCCAGAGGTGTTCAATGGTATTGACAACAACCTCTATCCACGTCCAATCTCATTCATCTTGGGTTTGAACCTGAATTTCTAAATCTATAAAAGAGTAAAGACAATGAATACTAAATTCAAATATATATTCTCTACAGCAGCACTTTTGCTGTCAGTAGGGTTCACCTCTTGTACAGGCGATTTGGATGTAAAACCAATTGATCCAAACCTTAATACAAAGGAAAATACGTCGCCAGAAAGCGCATTCAATAAGTGCTATGCTCATATTGCTATGGCTGGTAACGGTGGAGCTAATGGTGATAGCGATGTTGATGGTATCGATGGTGGAACCAGTGGTTACGTACGTCAGCTATTCAATTCACAGGAGTTGACCACTGATGAGGCTATCTGCGCATGGGGTGATGAAGGTATTTCTAACATGAACTTCGATAGTTATGACGCTTCACATCCAATGTTGAAGGGTTTTTACTATCGTCTTTATGCGGGTATCACCTATTGCAATCAGTATCTTGCAGACTTCGGTGACTACAACGCAACGATGTCAGCAGAGGTTCGTTTCATCCGTGCTTTGAATTATTACTATCTCTTGGATGGATGGGGTAATGTTCCTTTCACAACAGCAATATCTTCTGCTAAGCCAGCTCGCATCCAGCGTGCAGACCTTTATAAGTGGCTTATTGATGAATTGAAGAATGAGGTTGAGCCTAATTTGAACGATGCAAGTCCTAAGACTTCAGCCACTACTGGTTATGGTCGTGTCGACAAAGCTGCTGCTTGGATGCTCTTGGCTCGTCTTTATATGAATGCTGAGGTTTATACAGGTACTGCTGATTGGGCTAATGCTAAGTTATATGCAAAGAAGGTTATCGACTCTCCTTATAAGCTCTATACCACCAAGAAGGGACAGTGGAGTGCTTATCAGCAGCTCTTTATGGGCGATAATGGTGAGAATGGTGCTTCTGTTGAGGCTATCTTCCCTATCCTTCAGGATGGTTTGAAGACTACTTCATATGGTACAACCCTCTACCTTATGGCTGGTTCTAACGATAACAGCGAGCATATCAAGAGTGCTACCGTTGCAGGTAATAATACTACTGGTGGTTGGGCTGGTAACCGTATGCGTCCAGACCTCGTATTGAAGTTCTTCCCAAATAACGATGCTCCTAATGTTGCTGCATACGCTATGCCAGCAGCAGCTGATGACGATCGTGCCCTCTTCGATGGTGAAGGTCGTAATGTAAGCAATGGTGACGATGAGAAGGGTGTAAAGGTATTTACCAACGGATTCTCTGTTTGTAAGTTTAATAACTTCAAGACGGACGGCAGTGCAGGTCATAACTCGCTCTTCCCAGATGCCGACTTCTTCCTCATGCGTGCTGCTGAGGCTTACTTGATGTATGCTGAAGCAGATGCACGTCAGAACAATGGAACGACAACTGCACAGGGAACTGCTTATATCAATGCGCTCCGTACGCGTGCTAATGCTACTACTCAGACCGCTTATTCACTCCGTCAGATCTGTGACGAGTGGAGTCGTGAGTTCTACTTCGAAGGCTTGCGTCGTACAACACTTATCCGTTTCGGCTACTTTGGTGGTAATGTTAATTACAATTGGAGTTGGAAGGGTGGTGTGAAGAACGGCCGTAACTTCGACTCTCACCTTAACCTCTTCCCAATTCCGACAAGTGATTTGGTTGCTAACGAAGCCAACTTGATTCAGAATCCAGGGTATTAATTAAGGTGTAATCAATGGCTGGAAGGTCTGATGAAAGCTGAGAATTAACTTCTTGGTAATCATCTACGGCAAATTCTTTTCATGAAAATAAATATTTTTCTTCATGAAAATAAATATTTCCACTCGTGAAAATAATTATTTCTTTTCATGGAAAGAATTCGCCGACAAGACTCAATATAACCCACATCATGGTTAGAAAGGATGTTCTTGAGACCCATAAGACATTGAAAAGACGTACTATTGAATAATAGAAAGTAAACGATTAAAGAATAATCAATATGAAATCAATAATTAAGTCATCGTTGCTGTTGTGTGCAGGTGTGGCACTGTTCTCTGCCTGTGACAAGGACTTGGACAATAATCCAGTTCTTCAGTCACCAAAGACATTTGTTCTGAACACACCAGCTTATGCTGCACAAACAATAGATTTAAAGGTTGCTGAGAGCCTGAAGTTCACATGGTCGCAGCCTGAATATGGTTTCCCTGTAGCTGCTGAATATGGTATGCAGTTCTCAACTACCAACACTTGGACAAAGTCTGTGGACGCTGTTGTTGATATGGATGCTGAACGTGGTAACTATGCTGCTGTTGGCTCGCCAACAGGTACAGCTTCTACCTCTGTTCCTGCAGCCGACCTTGCAACGGCTATTCAGAAGATGGAACGCTATGAGGAGACTACTGTCCCTGCAACACAGGAACTCTACGCACGTGTTTACTCATTAGTAAATGGTGATACAATCTACTCTAACCCTGTAAAGATGAGTGTTGCTCCTTATTATGTTGAGCTTTCTGACGCTCCTGTTGAGACTTGGTATCTCGTCGGTGGTAACTTCGGTGATGGCTCATGGGGCAATAGTCAGGTCGTACCTTTGCTTCCACAGGAAGGTCAGGAGTATGATAAGAAGACTGGTAAGGGCGTAATTTCTTGGACTGGTTATCTGTCAACAGCAGGCTTCAAACTGAAGAAGAACCCAGAGAATTGGGATGCTGGTCAGGTTGGTCAGGGCGCAAGCTATGGCGAGTTCCTTTATAATGATGGCGGTTCTTCTGATATCAAGGTTCCAACAGCTGGTTACTATACCATTACTTTTGATACTAAGAATGTGAAACTGACAATCGCAGAGTACACAGGTGCTACACCTACTGTTTACAACTCTATGGGTCTTCCTGGTAAGCATGACAGCTGGAATGCTGCAGGAACACCAATGACTGCACAGACAACTGTTGTAGAGAATCATGATTGGAAGGCTACTGTGACCTTCAATGAGAAGTCTACTGGTGCTGATGGTGAGGGCTGTAAGTTCGCTGCTAACGGTACTTGGGACGTAAACTGGGGTTCTGAAGCATTCCCATATGGTGTTGCAACGAAGGGCGGTAAGAATGTTCGCAATGGTAAGGGTACTTACACTGTTTACTTCAACGATATCACTGGTCAGTATTCTTTCGTAAAGCAGTAATTTATTAAAGATGATAATAGAGGGTGTGTCAGCAGGCACAATTAGTATGACACACCCTTATCACATAACAAGAAGAATCGAAATGAAGAAATTATTAATCATGGCAAGTGCCGCATTGCTACTTGCTTCTTGCGGTAGCGATGAATATGAAGCATGGACTGCACCACAGAGTAACAGCGCAGAGACAGCCAGTACGGTTACGTTTACTGTAAGCCAAGCAGCTGCCATCGACTTCAATACAGTAACAGCAGACTCTGTTCAGCTGTTTGTTCCAAAGGTTGTCTCAACGGATTCTGTCGTTTCTCAGACCTTGACGGCTGTACTTTCTTATAATAGTAAGACCGCAACCCTTAACGCAAGTAAAGAGGGTAAGGTGAAGAGTACAGAACTTGTTTCTGCCGTAGAGAGCCTCTATGGTAAGAATGGCAACCTACATCAGGTGCCTATTACAGTGACTGATAAAGTAAAGTTGCTTCGTGGTGAGGGCTTCAGCCTTTCACAGAGTGTGACTGCAAACGTTACTTGTGTTGCTCCTGCCTTCACTCAGTATCTTTATATGTCAGGTGATGCTAACGGCTGGTCATTCAGCAATCCGCTTTATAGCGCAGCTGCTGATGGTAAGTACACTGGCTTTATGTATCTCAATCAGAATGGCTTTAAGTTCGCAACTCAGCAGGACTGGAACGGTACTGACTATGGTACTGGTCTCGTAGAGAAGGGTAGTAATATCGTGTTGACTGAACCAGCAGGCTTCTATAAGGTAGATATTGACCTCACATCACAGGCACTTACCTACACAGCTATCAATCGCGTTGGTATTATTGGTTCTGCAACTCCAAACGGATGGAACAGCGATCAGGCAATGACCTACAATGCTACAGAGAAGTGTTGGGAGATAAAGGGTATCACACTGACTGCAGGTGAGATGAAGTTCCGTGCTAACAATGATTGGGTTTTAGACTGGGGTGGCTCATTAACTGATATTACTTTCAAGGGTGGTAACATCAATGTTGCAGCTGGTAAGTATAATATCAAACTCTATCTCTTGTGTGATACGAAGTCACACTGTACAATGGAACTTGTTCCTTAATGACTTGAATTTAGGTAAAACGATAAGAGTGTGTCGAAGGATTGTTCGCCACACTCTTTCTTTTTTATGGCTTTTGAAGAGGAAACTATTGAGTACTTGGGGCTTAGTTTTCTGTTCATGAAAGTGCAAACGATTGCATTTTAAAATACTTAGATACACAGTTGTTTGCGAATATTGTGTTTGGTAAATTATTATCTTTGTACACATAGACTGTAAACAACTAAAAACGAAATCTATATGAAACGTAAACTCGTGTTTTTATATGCCTTAGTATTTTCCCTTTGTGCCATGTCACAGGGTTGGCCTGCTAATTATGGTGGCGTAATGCTACAGGGTTTTTATTGGGATTCGTTCGACGATTCGCAGTGGACAGTGCTGGAGAAGAAAGCTAATGACTTCTCTGGTTATTTCGATCTTGTATGGGTTCCGCAGAGTGGTAAGGCTGCTGCAACGAAGTCGATGGGTTATGATCCACTCTATTACTTCAATCAGAACTCATCGTTCGGTACGGAGGCAGAACTCAAGAGTATGATTCGTACCTTCAAAGAGAAGCATATTGGGACGATTGCCGATGTAGTTATCAATCACCATGGAACGAATAATGGATGGTTTGGTTTCCCTGCAGAAACGTACAATGGAGTGACTTATCAAAACCTTTCTACGGATGTTTGTGCTGATGATGACGGTGGAGCAGCTGCTACAGAAGCAAGAAAAACGGGCACTCAACTTAGTCAGAACAATGACGAAGGAGAAGGTTGGGGCGGTATGCGCGACCTTGATCATAAGAGTGCGAACGTTCAGAAGATTGTTAAGGCATACGAAAACTATTTGCTTAACGACCTTGGTTATGCTGGCTTCCGTTATGATATGGTGAAGGGATTTGCCGCTTCTCATGTTGGTGATTATAATACAGCGGCTAACGTTACTTATTCTGTAGGTGAGTATTGGGATGGCAATGCGAATACTGTAAAGGCGTGGATTGATGCCACAGGAAAACGTAGTGCAGCCTTCGACTTTGCTTTCCGCTATGCTGTTCGTGATGCTATTAATCAGAATGATTGGCGTGTTCTTAATGATACAAGACCTACAGGGTTTAATATAGATAATGGTGCTTATAAGCAATATGCTGTTACCTTTGTAGAAAATCATGATGTTCAAGATAGAGGAACGACGAGCGGTTACACCCCAGACCCTATCCGTAAGGATACGTTGGCAGCCAATGCTTATCTCTTGGCAATGCCCGGAACACCTTGTGTTTTCTATACCCACTACCTTGCTTATCCAAAGGAAATAAAGGCAATGATTGATGCTCGTAAATTAGCTGGGGTAACGAATACGAGCAGTTATCTGGTCTATCGTACTTCAAAGGATTATTATGCCAATGTTGTTACAGGTACGAATGGAAAACTCTTGGTTGTTGTGGGTAACAATGCTAACCAACTAATAGTTCCTACTTCACGTTATACTAAGTTGTTGAGTGGTTATCACTACGCTTATTATTTGACTAATGATGCTGAGACCCCTTGGGTTGATAAGGCGAGTGGTCAGTATGAAGTAGAGAACTTAAAAGTTAAACTAACTGCGGTGTCTGCCAATGCGGGAGCTAAACTTGTTTATACAACGGATGGCACAACGCCAACGGCAAGTAGTGCGCAGGTGGCTTCTGGAACGGAAATAACTCTCCCAGAGGGTGAAACAACCTTGAAGGTGGCATTGTTGGTAGGTGGTGTAGTGGGTAAGGTTATCACTCGCAGCTATAAGGTTACGGCTCCTGTTCCCTTCACGCCAGAGACGATTCGTGTCTATGTGAATACTGAGCAGGTGAATTGGAAGGCATACGTGAATTATCATTCATGGGGTGGTACGCACACAGCAACGACATGGCCGGGTGATAAGGTTACTTCAAAGACAATCCTGAATGGTAAGACTTGGTTCTATAAGGACTATACGCTCACAAAAGCAGATGACTATGTGAACTTTGTGTTTAGTATTGGTAGCGCAGCAAATGCCAGTGCTAATCAAAGTTTAGACATCGAGCGCGTGAAGAAAACGTCTTACCTTGTTATCTCATCAACAAAGGAGAATGGTAAGTATGTTGTCAATAACGTGACGAGTGAAATTACTGGTATTGAGGGAGTTGAGATTGATGCTCAGCAGAGTAAGGCTGATAAATATTACTATACACTCTCTGGTCAGCGACTCACTGGCAAGCCTACGCAGCGTGGCGTTTATATCCATGCAGGCAAGAAGATAGTTGTAAAGTAAGTACAGCTATCAGATAAAAAGAAAAAAGCATGCTTTTTTCTATGTAATATCCTATATTTAGAGGTGTATAAAACTTGAGAAAGTAAGTCTTCTTATCACATTAGGTAGACTTACTTTTTGTTTTATATGCTTTTTCTAACGTCATATGGCACTTCTTTATATGATGAGTTCTTTGGTGTTTAGCCCTCCGCACATCGTGTGCTCATGGTTCGCACCATTGGTGCAGGGCGTTAACACCATTGGTGTTAGGCATCTTTACGATGGTAAAAGATGATGGGATAGGGTAGAGTTGATAAAGTTTTTGATTGCTAATAAGGTAAGATATTGTGTAAATACAAGGTAGTCATTGTAGTGAATAAAGTCTTAAAGTATGTAAATTTTGTAATGTTTACAAGAGGAAAGTTTGTTTCTTTCGGAAAATAGATATATCTTTGCAGACATAAACATTAAGAAATAATTTATTATGTCAAAGCGAAACGAATTATATAAGTGTTCAGAGAGTGGTCAGATCGTTGAAGTATTAGTAGGCGGTGAGTGTGGTGTTGCTGGTATGGAGCATGTAGTTGAGAATACTACTGATGCTGCTACCGAGAAGCACGTACCAGTTGTTGAGAAGATTGAAGGTGGCTACCGTGTAACAGTTGGTGAGGTTGAGCATCCAATGACAGAGGCTCACTCTATCCTTTGGATTGAGTTGGTAACTAACAACAAGGAGGTTCTCCGCAAGTATCTCGAGCCAACAGACCGTCCAGTAGCTGAGTTTAAGACTGATGCAACAGAGGTTTACGCACGTGAGTATTGCAACCTCCATGGTCTCTGGCGCTCAAAGTAAGAGCAACTTTTCAGACTTACATATAATAGTGGGTGTATGAGTCTTCTTAAAAAGGAGAGCATACACCCTTTTTCTTTTTCTTTTTCCTATTTTTCTTTTATTATGTTGGGCTTATTAGCCTAATTAGCCTAATTAGGCTAATAAGAGCTAATTTAGAAATTCTTAATAATCTTATCAAAAGCTCTTGAAAGTTATAAAACAAAAAAAGGAATTACTTTCGTAATTCCTTTTGATGCGCTCCAGGATGGGCTTGAACCAACGACCCCCTGATTAACAGTCAGGTGCTCTAACCAACTGAGCTACTGAAGCAGTTTGTGTTGCTTATTTCTTGTAAGCGGTTGCAAAGGTAGTATGTTTCTTTGAAACTGCCAAATGTTTTTGAAGAAAATTTCAAGAAAATCGTAATTTTCTTTATTTTCGTTGTCATTAAGGCGTGTTTTCCATTATAATAATGTACTTTTGTCCCGTTATAAGAACATTAAACAACAAACAGATATAATATATAATGAGAAAATTGTTTTTGGCTTTCGGACTCTGGTTGCTAACTTTCAGTGGGTCTGTTATGGCACAAAGCACTGCGGAGAAGGAGCATAACTTCAATGTCGCAAAGAATCTTGAGACTTTTTCGGCTATTTACAAGTATCTTGACTTGATGTATGTTGATAGCCTTAATGCCGACGAGGTAATCGGGACGGGTATCAATTACATGCTCCGTTCGCTCGATCCTTATACAATTTATTACCCAGAGGAGAAGGTGAAAGACCTTGACTTGATGATTTCGGGTAAGTATGCAGGTGTCGGTGCATTGATTCGTTATAATTTCTTATTGAAGAATACGGTGATTGATGAGCCATACGAGAATATGCCTGCTGCGGAAGTTGGTTTGAAGAAGGGTGATGTCATCCTTGCTATTGGCGATTCGTCAATGGTGGGTAAGGATGTTGCATACGTCAGCAATCATCTACGTGGCGATGCTGGTACAACCTTTATCCTGACTATTCAGCGCCCGTCAGTGAATAAGAAGATGAAGTTTAAGATTACTCGTCGTTCTATTCAGCTCCCTGCCGTACCTTATTATGGTGTGCAGGATGGTGGAGTGGGATATCTGAATCTTAACTCTTTCACAACGGGATGTGCTAAGGACGTACGTCGTGCCTTCCTTGATATGAAGAAACAGGGTATGACCTCACTTGTCTTCGACCTCCGTAACAATGGTGGTGGTAGTTTGCAAGAGGCGGTTAACATCGTAAATATGTTTGTACCGAAAGGGATTACACTGGTGAAGACGGTGGGTAAGATGGAACGTGCAAACAAAGAGTATAAGACGACAGTTGAACCTATTGACACCGTTATGCCGATTGTTGTGTTGGTGAATGATGAGACTGCGAGTGCCAGTGAGATTACCAGTGGTAGTCTGCAAGACCTTGATCGTGCGGTAGTTCTCGGTACACGAACCTATGGTAAGGGACTTGTACAGGTGTCAATGGATCTTCCTTATAATGGAAACTTAAAACTCACATCGAGTAAGTATTATATCCCAAGCGGACGCTGTATACAAGCAATCAACTATAAGCATGCAAATGGCGGATATACCGAGCATGTGCCAGACTCGCTAACACATGTGTTCCACACGGCAAACGGACGTGAGGTGCGTGATGGTGGTGGTATCAAGCCAGATGTTGAGGTGCGTCCAGACTCTCTACCAAACATTGCTTTCTATCTTGCTTCTTCTGGACGCGATTCAACAGAGGTAATGTGGAATTGGGAGTTGCAGTATTTGAAGAAGCATCCTACTATTGGTCCTGCAAAGACATTTGTCATTTCAGATGCTGACTTTGAAGACTTCAAGCAAGCTGTGTTGAAGAGTGGTTTCAAGTATGACCGTGAGAGTAAGAAATACTTGGAGAATCTTGTGAAGTTGGCTAAGTTCGAAGGCTATTATGATGATGCGAAAGGTGAGTTCGAAGCCTTAGAGAAGAAGTTGAATCATAATCTTGCTAAAGATCTTGATTATAACAAGCAAACACTGAAAAAAGTGTTGACAAGCGACCTCGTTTCTGCTTATTATTACCAAAAAGGCTCCTTAGAGAATAGCCTGCAGTTTGATAAGCAATGGAAAAAGGCAGTGGAAATCTTGAAGAATCCTGCAGAGTATAAGAAACTCTTGCAGCCTGTTGTTGGTCAGCCTTTGGTTAAACTCGAACCAGCAAGTAATGTAGCTGTTGATAAAAAGCAGAAGTCAAAGGCGAAATAAAGGGAACTTTTTAATAAAAGGAATAAGGCTTATGAGTTCAAGTGGAACTTATAAGCCTTATTCTTATATAGTCATTTTGTGTGTTTGTTTATGGGTTCCTTGTCATGTTAATGAACTCTTTTTGATAGATAATTCTCTTTATATATGAAATATTTTCTTTTAGAGGGATTGACTTATATGTTTTTTTTTCTTTATCTTTGCCCTGTGAGAACCTTACTTGTTTGTTATTCAGTATCAAGGCAAGTGGAGGATGAATGTGAGAACGAGACTTGGAAAAGTTGTTTTAAAGTGATTGTTTCGCTTATAACAGTTTGTTCTATAAATTTGATGAATATGAAAAAGAAGATTCTACTCTTATGTTTGTTGTTTTCCTGGGTTGGAGTTTTTGCACAGAAACCTATGGAAGGAGTGTGGATGGGTAAGTTGAATCTTGGTCCACAATTGTTGACTATTGTGTTGCATGTGAATTGTAATGCACAAGGAAAAGTTGAATGTACGCTCGATAGTCCTGATCAAGGGGTAAAGGGGATAGCGGTAGAAACAGATTACTGCTCGTCTGATTCTATCAGTATAAGCCTCGCAAGTTTGGCTCTCAGCTATCAAGGAAAATTGAAAGGGGACGAGATAGTCGGTACTTTTACCCAGGGGCAACCCTTTCCATTAACCTTGAAACGAGGAGAGGAGAAACTAAATCGTCTGCAGAACCCTGTAGCTCCCTATCCATATAAGACAGAAGAAGTGACGTTTAATAATGTGACAGATAAGGCAACACTTGTTGGGACACTCTCATACCCTATTGGTTATAAGAAAGGACAGACCCCTGTTGTGTTGATGGTTACTGGGAGTGGGCAGGAGAACAGAGATGAAGAAATCTTCGATCATAAGCCTTTCCTTGTTATAGCAGACTATCTGGCACGGAATGGTGTAGCCACTTTGCGTTATGATGACCGTGGTTTTGGTAAATCAACAGGCGGAGATGTGGAACATGCTACGACGCTTGATTTTATGCGAGATGCAATGAGTGGTGTTGAATTTCTGCGTACGTCAAAGCTTTTTGGTAAGGTTGGCGTACTCGGACATAGTGAAGGAGGCTCTATAGCTTTCATGTTGGGAGCGAAAGGGAAAGTAGATTTCGTTATTAGTATGGCTGGTGTTGGCGTGAAAGGAGACACAGCTTTGACAGCACAAACAAATAAGATACTCGAACTAACAGGGCAGTCAATGCGTTTCTCTACGCATCAGTATCGTATGAATGCCATTATAAAGAGGTCACCTTGGTTGAACTTCTTTATTGATTATGACCCATCTGCGGATATCTCAAAGACGCTTTGTCCTGTTATGGCTATTAATGGGAGTCGTGATGTTCAGGTGATATCGTCGCTTAATCTTACAGGAATTAAGGCTCATCTAAAGAGTAATCCCCAAAACGTTATCAAAGAATATCCATCTCTTAACCATCTTTTCCAACACTGTAAGACCGGAAATATTTCGGAGTATAGGATGATCGAAGAAACGATTTCACCAGAAGTCTTGGAAGATATCGTTCGTTTTATCAAACAATAAATACAGAATTCGCAGTTTATTTAGAATTGATAAGTGGCGATATGTGCTTATATGCAGTTGATTTAGTGGTCTTTATATGGGATGTTTCTATCTTTTAGTTATCTAAAGAAAGGTTCGCGTAGAATTATTTTCATGAAAGGAAGAATTTATTTGCATGAAAAAAATATTTTTCTTCACGAAAAGAAATATTTTCTTTCATGAAAGGAATTTGGGTTTTGGTAAACTCTTTCGATGTGAAGAAATGGTGTTTTTCTTCTCATATCACAAAAAAATAATTACTTGAAGGTTTGGAATTCTCGAGCGGAATATGTAAATTTGTGGCGTGTTCATTTAATAACATCATTACCGTTATGAAACTTATAAAGAAAAAAGAAAAGAACAATATTACCACATCGGTCTTATTCTCAGAGAGACCAACGATGCGGTCTGGCTTCTTGTCTGTGATTGGTATGATGTCAAGGAAACGCTTTGGACGCTATCTGCAAGGGAATGATTTAGAAGATTTGCAGAGAGATACAAGGCTCATTGCAAATGATATGAACACTGTGTTAAAACGACTAAACTATGGAAGGTAATAAACACAAAGAGACTAAACAAGACACATCTACGTTGCCTACTAAAGAAGAGTTATCAGAAGACATAACCGATATTAATAAAGTACTTGAAAACTTAGAACCTGACCAACGCTCTAAAATAGTAAGTGCTTTTATGGCATTAGAAACGGAACACTCATTTCGTGGTCCTTTGCCAGCTCCTGAAGATTTTAAAGCCTATGGAGAAGTTATTCCTGATGCACCAGAGCGTATCTTGTGTTTGATGGAGCAGCAGGTGGAGCATCGCATAGGTACAGAAAGAAGTATCGTTACAAGTGGATTGAAAGAAAGTCAGCGAGGACAATGGATGGGATATTCTATTGTCGTAATTCTTATTGGATTGTCGACGCTTTTAGCTCTTTATGGACATGATGTAACTGCTGGGATTATGATAACGGCAGCTATAGGTTTAGCTGTGGTTTTTGTGCTAAAGCAAAACCCACATGCAAATGGACAGGATGAAGTGGAAAAAGAGTGAGTTGTTTAACTTGTTTTTTATTCCGTCTAAATCGCTTATGCACTGATAAAAAAAGCCGTAAAACATTTGGAATGTGGCGAAAATATTTGTAACTTTGCAAACGTTCAGAGGAATGAGGGGCTTTTAATAGTCCCTCATTTTTCATATTAAAACACTTATGATAGATAAAAACGTTGTAAAAAGTCTTGTTGACGAGTGGCTGGAAGGTAAGGAGTACTTCCTGGTTGACATTCAAATCAGTTCTGACGATAAGATTGTCGTTGAGATTGATCATGCCGATGGCGTGTGGATTGAAGATTGTGTAGAGTTGAGCAAGTATATCGAAGATCGTCTCTCACGTGACGAAGAGGATTACGAACTTGAGGTAGGTTCTGCAGGATTGGGTCAGCCTTTAAAGTTCCTCAGCAGTATCAGAACTTCATTGGTAAAGAAGTTGAGGTGCTCGGTAAGGACGGAAAGAAAGTCAAGGGCATATTGAAGAGCGTTGATGGTAACGACTTTGTTGTTGCAGTCAATGAGAAGGTACAAGTGGAAGGTAAGAAACGTCCAGTGAAGATGGACGTAGACCATGCGTACAAGATGGATGAAGTAAAATATACAAAATACATAATAAGTTTCAAGTAAAGCTATGGCAGCAAGAAAAATAGAAGAAGAACGTCCGAATATGATCGAGACCTTCAAGGAGTTTAAAGACACCAAGAGCATCGATCGTACTACATTGGTGAGCGTTTTGGAGGAGAGCTTCCGCAATGTACTCGCTAAAATTTTTGGTAGTGACGAAACTTCGACGTGATTGTAAACCCTGATAAGGGCGACTTCGAGATTCACCGTAACCGTGTGGTTGTGGCTGATGGTGAGGTTGAGGATGAGAATAAGGAAATAAGCCTTACAGATGCACGTAAGATAGAGGCAGACTATGAAGTAGGTGAGGATGTAAGTGAGGAGGTTGACTTCAATAAGTTCGGTCGCCGTGCTATCTTGAACCTTCGTCAGACATTGGCTTCTAAGATTCTTGAGCTGGAGCATGACTCTCTCTATAACAAGTATAAGGATCGTGTTGGTCAGATTATCTCTGGTGAGGTTTATCAGACTTGGAAGCGTGAGGTTCTGCTTGTTGACGAAGAGAATAATGAGTTGATTCTCCCTAAGGGTGAGCAGATTCCACGTGATCAGTATCGTAAGGGCGAGACTGTTCGTGCGGTGATTCATCGTGTTGACAATGAGAATAACAATCCAAAGATTATCCTCTCACGTACTGCTCCAGAGTTCCTTGAGCGTCTGCTTGAGGCTGAGGTACCTGAAATAAATGATGGTTTGATAGCTATTCGTAAGATTGCTCGTATGCCTGGTGAGCGTGCAAAGATTGCAGTTGAGAGCTTTGATGAGCGTATCGACCCAGTAGGCGCTTGTGTTGGTGTACGTGGTAGTCGTGTTCATGGTATCGTTCGTGAACTTTGCAACGAGAATCTCGACGTTATCAACTGGACTGCAAATACAAAACTATTTATTCAGCGTGCGCTTGCTCCTGCAAAGGTGAGTAGCTTAACTATTGATGAGGAGAATAAGAAGGCAGAGGTTTACTTGCAGCCAGAGGAGGTAAGTCTTGCGATTGGTCGTGGCGGTATGAACATCAAGTTGGCAAGTATGCTGACAGGTTATACCATCGACGTATTCCGTGAACTTGACGAACAGAATGCTGAGGAGGATATTTACTTGGATGAGTTCTCTGATGAAATCGATCAGTGGGTTATTGATGCCATTAAGGGTATCGGACTTGACACTGCGCGCCAGGTACTCAACGCTCCACGTGAGATGCTGATTGAAAAGGCAGACTTGGAGGTAGAGACTGTTGATAGCGTGTTGAACGTATTGAGATCAGAGTTTGAACAGTAAAAGGTGATTGGTTGGTGGGTGATGGCTGTTGACTGAAAGCTAACGGGTGTGACTATTCAGCAACTCCATGTTCGGAACCCCTCTCTACCAAAAGGCATATCAACAACCAACACCCTACACCGAAAAATAAAGTTAATGAGCATCAGATTAAACAAAGCAATTCGTGAATTGAATATAGGACTCCAAACGGCAGTGGAGTTCTTAGAGAAGAAGCCAGAGTTAGGCGAGGTGAAGAACGAGCTTAACTTCAAGCTAAGCGAGGGTCAGTATAAAGCTCTCGTAGATGCCTTCAATAATGATAAGGAGGTAAAGAAGGACGCTGCTAAGCTTTTGCAGAAGAAGACTAAAGAGAAGAAAGCGCTGCAGAACATAAAGGCGAAGCAGTCATGAAGGCTGAGCGTCAGCAGTATAAACCAGTCGGAAAGATGGACCTTGATCAGCTGAATAAGACAGCTGCAAAGAAAGCTGCTGCTCCTGTTGAGAATAAACCTACCCCTGCTGCTGCCGTAGAACCTGCAGAGGAGAAGAAAAAGGTAGAGAAACATGATGCAAGCAAGAAGCCTGCTGTAAAAAAAGAAGAGGCTAAACCTGTAGCTCCAAAGGTTGAGAAACCTGTTGAGGTGAAGGCTGAACCTAAAAAGAATGAAACTCCTGTAGCTAAGGCTGAGGTAAAGGCTGAGCCTAAGGTGCAGGCTGAACCTGCAGCTACTAATACTCCAGCTGAACCTGCAGCTGCAGAGGAGAAAAAAGATAATGGCTTGTTCCAGACCAAGAATGAGAAGAAAATCTTAAATACACCTAAGGTGAATGTCTTAGGTAAGATTGACCTCAGCACTTTGAACCAGAGTACCCGCCCTAAGAAGAAGAGTAAGGAGGAACGCCGTAAAGAGCGTGAGGAGAAAGCTGGTCAGGGTAATGGTCAGGGCAAGAAGAAACGCGTTCGTATTAACAAGGAACGTGTTGACATCAATGCTGCCGCTAATCAGCAGCAGAACCAGAATGGTAAGAAAGGCAATAACAACAATGGCGGTGGCAACAAGAATGCGGGTAAGAAGAACCGCAATCGTAATCAGAAGCCTTTAGAGGTTGATGATGAGGCTGTAGCACGCCAGGTAAAGGAGACACTTGCACGCTTGACAAGTAAGAGTCAGAATAAGAAGGGTGCTAAATACCGTAAAGAGAAGCGTGATGCTGTTCAAGAACGTCTGAATGCAGAGGCTAAGGCAGAACGCAAGGAAAGTAAGATATTGAAGTTGACAGAGTTTGTTACTGTTTCAGAGTTGGCAACAATGATGAATGTTCCTGTAACAAATGTCATCTCGACCTTGATGTCTGTAGGTATCATGGTGTCTATCAACCAGCGTCTTGATGCAGAGACTATCAACCTTGTTGCTGATGAGTTCGACTTCAAGACAGAGTATGTTAGTGCTGAAGTACAGGAAGCTGTTAGTGAAGAGGAGGATGATGAGAACGATCTCGTGTCACGTGCTCCAATCGTGACTGTCATGGGTCATGTTGACCATGGTAAGACTTCTTTGCTCGACCATATCCGTAATACGAATGTAATTGCTGGTGAGGCAGGTGGTATTACCCAGCACATCGGTGCTTATGGTGTAACACTTGAGAATGGCCGTAAGGTTACCTTCCTTGATACTCCGGGTCACGAAGCATTTACTGCTATGCGTGCTCGTGGTGCACAGGTTACTGATATTGTGATTATCATCATTGCTGCAGACGACTCTGTGATGCCTACTACCAAGGAGGCGATTGCTCATGCGCAGGCTGCAGGTGTTCCTATGGTGTTCGCAATCAATAAGATTGATAAGCCAGGAGCTAATCCTGATAAGATACGTGAGGACTTGTCACAAATGAATCTGCTCGTTGAAGAATGGGGTGGTAAGTATCAGTGTCAGGAAATCAGTGCTAAGAAGGGTATCGGAGTGAATGAACTTCTTGATAAAGTTCTTCTTGAGGCTGATATGATGGATCTCAAAGCTAACCCTAACCGTAAGGCTACAGGTACTATCATTGAGTCTTCACTTGATAAGGGTCGCGGTTATGTAAGTACGGTTCTTGTATCTAATGGTACTTTGAAGATTGGTGATAATGTTATCGCTGGTACTTCATGGGGTCGTATCAAGGCTATGTTCAATGAGCGTAACCAGCGTATTGAGACTGCTGGACCAGCAGAGCCTGCAATCATCCTCGGTCTGAATGGTGCACCAACAGCTGGTGATACCTTCCATGTTATGGAGACTGAGCAGGAGGCACGTGAGATTGCAAACAAGCGTGAACAGTTGCAGCGTGAGCAAGGCTTGCGTACACAGACTCGTCTTACCCTGTCTGATATCTCTCATCGAATCGCTCGTGGTGAGTTCCATGAGATGAATATCATTGTGAAGGGTGATACTGATGGATCTATCGAGGCTTTGTCTGACTCATTCATCAAGCTGTCAACAGAGAAGGTTAATGTTAACGTTATCAGTAAGGCTGTAGGTCAGATTTCTGAGAACGATGTTATGTTGGCATCAGCTTCAGATGCTGTTATCGTTGGCTTCCAGGTTCGTCCTTCTGCTGATGCACGCCGCTTGGCTGACCGTGAGGGTGTAGAAATCAATACTTACTCTGTCATCTATGATGCTATCGACGATGTTAAGTCAACGATGGTGGGTATGCTTGACAAGGTGAAGAAGGAGATTGTCACTGGTCAGTTTGAGGTTAAACAGGTCTTCAAGATTTCCAAGGTTGGAACTGTTGCTGGTGGTATGGTTACTGAAGGTAAGGTTCACAGCAAGGATAAGGGTCGCGTAGTCCGTGACGGAATCGTTATCCATACAGCTCCTATTGATGCTTTGAAGCGTTATAAGGACGATGTGAAGGAGGTCGCTACAGGACTTGAATGTGGTATTTCACTTGTCAATTACAATGATTTACAGGTGGGTGATATCATCGAAACCTTCACGGAGATTGAGGTTGAACAGAAATTGTAACAATATAAAAAACCGTCTTTTCTCCATCAAAGGAGTAAAGGCGGTTTTTTCTTCATGGTAACAAATGTTGCCATTGGGCTTTGTGGCATACATATTGTATGTTCACAGAGTGTATCTAAGTATTGAGAATAGAGACGGTGGGAACTAAGAACTTATTGCTGGATGAATTGAAACGATAGGTTTAAATGAATTAAACAATAGGTATAGGAAAGACAGATAGTGTATTTGGATGGGCTAAACGTTAGAGGTAAAGAAGCATACTGAAAAGGTAAGTATTCTCTTTAACCCTTCTAACTCCCTCTAACTCTTTTGACTCCTGAGTATCCTCCCTCTCTTTAATCACAAAAAACAAATGTCTGAGAACAAGAATAATGAATTTGTAAAGAAAGTCGCAGAGCAGAAGTATGAGTTCGGCTTTACGACTGATGTACATACGGAGGTCATTCCGAAGGGTCTGAACGAAGATGTCGTTCGACTTATTTCGCAGAAGAAAGGGGAACCAGAGTGGCTCCTCGATTTTCGTTTGAAGGCTTTCCGTTACTGGCAGACACTCCCTATTCCAAGTTGGGGACACTTGCATTTGCCAGAGTTACATCTACAGGATATCTCCTATTATGCTGATCCATTAGCGAAGAAGCCTAAGAACAAGGAAATTGATCCAGAGTTAGCAAAGACTTTTGATAAGTTAGGTATTCCATTGGAAGAGCGTCTTGCTTTGAGTGGTACGGCAGTAGATGCCATTATGGACTCGGTGTCAGTGAAGACTACTTTTAAGAAGCAGTTGGCTGAGAAGGGTATCATCTTCTGCTCTATCGGTGAGGCAGTTCAGGAGCATCCAGACTTGATACGTAAGTATCTTGGAAGTGTTGTTCCTTATCGTGACAACTATTCTGCAGCACTCAACTCTGCGGTCTTTAGTGATGGTTCCTTCGTATATATTCCTAAAGGTGTTCGCTGTCCAATGGAACTTAGTTCGTATTTCCGTATCAATGCGGTTAATACAGGTCAGTTTGAACGCACACTGATTGTTGCTGACGATGATTCATATGTTAGTTACCTTGAGGGCTGTACCGCTCCTATGCGTGACGAGAATCAGTTGCATGCAGCAGTAGTTGAAATCGTTGTCTTGGACAATGCAGAGGTGAAATACTCTACTGTTCAGAACTGGTATCCAGGTGATGAGAACGGTAAGGGTGGTGTCTTGAACCTTGTTACAAAGCGTGGCGAACTTCGTGGTGTAAACTCAAAGCTGTCATGGACACAGGTAGAGACGGGTTCGGCTATTACTTGGAAATATCCTTCTTGTGTATTGAAGGGCGATAACTCACAGGCAGAGTTCTATTCAGTTGCTGTAACCAATAACTACCAAGAGGCTGATACGGGTACGAAGATGATTCACATGGGTAAGAATACCAAGAGTACAATCATCTCTAAGGGTATCTCTGCTGGACACAGTCAGAACTCTTATCGTGGCTTGGTTCGTGCTACAGCCAATGCGGAGAACGCTCGTAACTACTCAAGTTGTGACTCTCTTCTCTTAGGTTCCGATTGCGGTGCACATACCTTCCCTTATATGGACATCCACAATGATACAGCCATTGTAGAGCATGAGGCTACTACTTCTAAGATCAGTGAAGACCAGCTTTTCTATTGTAATCAGCGTGGTATTCCTACTGAAGATGCTGTTGGTTTGATTGTCAATGGTTATGCTAAGGACGTACTCAATAAGCTTCCAATGGAGTTTGCCGTTGAGGCACAGAAGCTTCTCTCTGTAACACTTGAAGGAACAGTAGGATAATATAACTGAATAAACAACATGCGAAAGGTCATTCTTATCACGTCTGGCTTGCTGCTTACAACAATGCTTCAAGCCCAATCATGGCAGTTAAAACCATGGGAGAAGTATCTTATTGAGAAGCATGTGAAGCAGGATACAGCAATTACATGCCAGTCAGTGATGGGATTACCATCGACACCCAAGCCCTTTGAAACTCGTCTCTACCGTACAGTTACAGGCTCGGAGATGATAGGTAACCTACCACGTTACAAGAAAAAATCAAAGTCTTTCTTGGGTTATAATGACTCTGCGCCATCGCTTTTTGAAGAGCAGAGAGAACAAGAAAAAACAGAGAAGATGGCTCGTGGTGAGTATCATACCTCTGATTTCGTATTCGACATGTTGTTAGATTTCGTTAATATATTTTTAGTGAAGAAAAAATAAAGCAAAGATAATATGTTAGAAGTAAGAAACCTGCATGCAACCATCGCAGGAAAGAAATATTAAAAGGTATCAACCTCACAATTAAAGATGGTGAGATTCATGCTATTATGGGTCCTAATGGATCTGGTAAGTCAACACTAAGTGCAGTACTTACAGGTAATCCTCTCTATGAGGTAACTGATGGTATGGCATTGTTTAATGGCAAGAATCTCTTGGAGATGAAGCCTGAGGATCGTTCTCATGAGGGACTCTTCTTGTCTTTCCAGTATCCAGTAGAGATACCTGGCGTAAGTATGACTAACTTCATGAAGGCTGCTATCAATGCAAAGCGTGCCTATGAGGGATTAGAGCCAATGAAGGCTGCAGAGTTTATGGCACTCATGCGTGAGAAGCGCCAGTTGGTTGGTATGGACTCAACACTCTCTCGCCGTAGTGTAAACGAGGGTTTCTCTGGTGGTGAGAAGAAGCGCAATGAGATTTTCCAAATGGCAATGTTGGAGCCAAAGCTTAGTATTCTTGATGAGACCGATTCTGGTCTTGACGTTGATGCTATGCGTATCGTGGCTGAGGGTGTAAACAAGATGCACAATGAAACGACTTCAGCTATTGTTATCACACACTATGAGCGTCTGTTAGAGATGATTAAGCCAGATGTTATCCATGTGCTTTATAAGGGTCGTATCGTGAAGACTGCAGGTCCTGAACTTGCAAAGGAGATTGAACAGCGCGGATACGATTGGATTAAGGAAGAGGTTGACGCAGAGGAATAATCGGTGGCTTAAGAGTGTCTTGTAGTTCTAATAAAAATAGTATTACGAGTGGTATTAGTCCCGCTATCCTTTAGATAAAACCTCCAAAAAAAAATTACAATGCAAAGCGAAAAACAATATATAGACCTCTATACAGAGGCGCAGCAACTCATCAAAGAGCATGCTGCACCTGTGCTCAATGAGGTACGCGATAAGGCTTTTGAAGACTTCCGTCGACAGGGCTTTCCTACCAAGAAGGTGGAACGCTATAAGTACACGGATATGCAGAAGCTCTTTGAACCTGATTATGGATTGAATCTCAACCGTCTTGAGATTCCTGTTAATCCTTATGATACCTTCAAGTGCGATGTTCCAAATCTCAGCACTTCTCTTTATTTCATAGTGAATGATCAGTTCTACAGTAAGTCACTTCCAAAGGCAAGCTTAATGATGGTGTCATTGTTGACAGCTTGAATCATGTAGCAACTGAGCGTCCTGAGTTGGTTGCAAAGTATTATGGTCGTCTTGCCAATACTGAGGCTGATGCGATAACAGCTTTGAATACAATGCTTGCACAAGATGGTCTTTTTATCTATGTGCCTAAGAATGTACAGCTTGAGCGTACCATACAAGTAATCAATATCCTTCGTTCAGATGTTGACTTGATGGTCAATCGTCGAGTACTCATTGTTCTTGAAGAAGGTGCTAAGGCGCAGTTCCTCTTCTGTGACCACGCTGCTGACGACCGTAACTTCCTTGCTACACAGGTAATCGAAGCCTACGTAGGAGCGAATGCCAATCTTGAGTTGAACTGTCTTGAGGAAACGCATGCAAAGAATGTACGCGTGTCGAATGTATATATCGAGCAGCAGCGTGATTCACGTGCAAGCCACAATGTCATTACATTGCATAATGGAGTTACTCGCAATATGCTCGACCTTGTTTTCAAGGGAGAGGGTAGCGAATGTTTCTGTAATGGTTGTGTGATAGCTGATAAGAGTCAGCATGTTGACAACAATACGCTTATCGACCATCAAGTACCTCATTGTACCAGTAACGAACTTTACAAGTATGTACTTGATGATAATGCAGTTGGTGCTTTCGCAGGTCGTGTGCTTGTTCGCAAGGGCGCGCAGAAGACGCTTTCACAAGAGAACAACCGTAACCTTTGTGCCAGCAAAACAGCTCGTATGTTCACCCAGCCAATGCTTGAGATTTATGCTGATGATGTTCAGTGTAATCATGGTTCAACAGTTGGACAACTCAATGATGCTGCGCTCTTCTACATGCAGCAGCGTGGTATTGATAAGAAAGAAGCAAAGCTCCTCCTTGAGTTTGCCTTTATCAATGAGGTAATCGACAAGATGGAACTTGAGCCATTGCGCGACCGTCTCCACCATTTGGTAGAGAAGCGTTTCCGTGGCGAGCTTGATAAGTGTGAAGGTTGCGATTTGTGTAAGTAATTTGGTATTAGGCTAATTGGGCTTATTAGCCTTATTAGCCCAATAAGCCTTATTAGCCCAATAAGCCTTATTAGCCCAATTAGCCCAATAAAAGATGTACGATATAACGAAAGTTCGGGAATCCTTCCCAATTCTCTCCCGCACCGTCTATGGTAAACCCCTGATTTATCTTGACAATGGTGCCACCACACAGAAACCGCTCTGTGTGTTGGATGCTATGCGGGAAGAATATCTCAATGTAAATGCCAATGTGCACCGTGGTGTACACTGGATGTCACAACAGGCTACCGACTTGCACGAGGTAGCACGTGAGACAGTGCGGAAGTTTATCAATGCTCGTTCAACAACTGAGATTATCTTCACACGTGGTACGACAGAGAGTTTGAATCTCGTTGCTTCCAGTTTTGTAGAAGGTTGTATGAAGGAGGGTGATGAAGTGATAGTTTCTACCATGGAGCATCACTCAAATATCGTGCCTTGGCAGTTACAGGAACAGCGTAAGGGAATTGTGCTAAAGGTCATTCCAATGACCGATGAGGGCGAACTTCAGCTTGAAGAATATGAAAAACTTTTCACCGAGCGCACAAAGCTTGTTAGTGTAACGCAGGTAAGTAATGTCCTTGGAACTGTCAACCCTGTAAAGGAGATGATCCGTATCGCCCACGAACACGGCGTACCTGTTGTTGTGGATGGTGCGCAAAGTGTTCCTCACTTTGCCGTTGACGTGCAAGACTTAGATTGCGATTTCCTTGCTTTCAGTGGTCATAAGGTGTATGGACCTACCGGTGTGGGTGTTCTTTATGGTAAAGAAGAGTGGCTCGACCGACTACCTCCATATCAAGGTGGTGGTGAAATGATAGAGCGTGTTAGCTTTGAGAAGACAACCTTCGAGCGTCCACCTTTGAAGTTTGAAGCAGGAACTCCTGATTATATTGCAACGCATGGACTTGCAACCGCCCTCGATTATGTTACTTCCTTGGGGATGGATAACATCCTTGCTCATGAGCAGGACCTCACACGTTATGCACTTCAGCAACTTCGTGAGATAGAGGGTATGCACATCTATGGACATCGTAATGACAGCGGGGATGCCGTTATCAGTTTCAATGTCGGTGATATTCACCACATGGACCTTGGTACATTGCTCGACCAGTTAGGTATTGCTGTCCGCACGGGTCATCATTGTGCACAACCTTTGATGGATCGCCTTGGTATCCTTGGTACTGTTCGTGCCTCCTTCGGATTATATAACACACGTGAGGAAGTGGATGCTTTGGTAGCAGGTATCAAGCGTATTGCAATGATGTTTTAAGGAAATAAGTAGATTCAAACAGGCGTTTATATGCGTTTCATTACGCTTATGAACGCCTGTTTGCTTGCAGATATACAAGGTATATACCGAGGTCCTTATCCCTTCTTGCACTTATAGAGGCTGAAGACAAACCAAGTAAGGAAGCCTCCCTGCAATAGTAATGATGAAACAATCGGGAATATAGTTAGAATTAAAGCCAACTGAGCTTGCGTGATATAGGAAGCCTGCTTGCTACTCACTTCCCGTTCGAGGACAGAGCTGTAATAATTACGTAGCCACTCCACTGGAGTTTGGAACCATGCAGCTGCGTCTGTGAAGAAACGACTAAGCTCGTTGTACGATGCGTTACGCTCTGTGAGAATCAATTCTTTTTTCATATTCTTTGTTCTTTAATTGTTGCTATATATAAATGATGTGTAAAACATTCCTTGGTTTACGTTTGCAAAAGTAGTTGTATGTTGTGCAAGGAATGTTCACTCTGAAAAAAAATATTTGTTATATAAGATTAAAATGAAAGGTTCTTTAACTTTTAAAACCTATTGCTCATGCTGAAAGTCATTATTATGAAAGCCTAATAGAGGCTGGTTGCGACGAAGCAGGCAGAGGATGCCTTGCTGGAAGTGTCTATGCTGCAGCCGTTATCCTACCACCCGATTATCAGAATGAGTTGTTAAACGACTCTAAGAAGCTGACGGCTAAGAAACGTTATGCGCTTCGTGAGGAAATTGAGCGAGATGCTATTGCATGGGCAGTGGGTATCGTTACGCCTGAAGAGATAGATAAGATAAATATTCTCAACGCCTCTTTCTTGGCTATGCATCGAGCGTTGGACCAGTTGAGTGTACGTCCAGAAGCGGTTATCGTTGATGGTAATCGTTTTAAGCCTTACCAAGATCTCCCTTCAACAACCATAGTTAAAGGAGATGGGAAGTATCTTTCTATTGCAGCTGCCTCAATCCTTGCCAAGACTTATCGTGATGATTATATGCTCTCCTTGGCAGAGGATTATCCGCAATATGACTGGCAGTCAAATATGGGTTATCCAACGAAGAAGCATCGTCAGGCTATTCGTGAACATGGTATCACACCTTATCATCGCAAAAGTTATAACCTTTTGGGTGATGGGCAGCTCTCTTTTGACTTCTAAACCTAATTGAGTATATGATTCTAAACAGATTTTATTGTATTGGCAAGCATCTTGTCTATCATTGTAACGCAAGCATAGTGGACTAACATCAAGTTACAAAGACAGACAAGAGGCTGATAAGATTCTACAATCTGTTAGGTAACTATATTATAGTGGGTTTTGTCTTATGATTCAATTTGTGTGAAGTCTGTTTGTGACTCCATCCTTCTCAATCAATTGACTTGCAACTTTTCTGGTTCTTCCGAAATATGGAGTGATAAATTAAAACGCTTATATAATAAGGCACACAGAGCTACGGAGAGGACGGAGATAAAGGAAATATCACGGAGGTGCCGATGGCACAAAGAGCGACGGAGGTATAGCGTACAGATTTCTAATGATTCTTTTGGTATGAACGCTTTGTATATAAATTGCTAACAGAATTGGCAAACTATCTCCGTCGTTCCACGCACCGATGGTGCCTCCGTGCCTACCAGTGCCTACTTTGATATTCCTCCGTACTCTCCGTCCCTCTGTGTGACATTTCGTCAGAGACCTAAGCTTAGACGGATTGTTATCACTCCAAAATTCTGAAGACCCACTTTTCTTTACATGCCTTCAGTAGGATAACTTTACATTCTTTGCGGTTCTATTATCGTAAATGTAAGGTTAAGTCCTTATTTTTTTATATATTGTTTATGTTGTCTTGTAAACAATTCCCTAATAAAGATATTCTTTATACCTTATAATATGCTATAAGGATTCTTTCTTTCTGTTTTTGAACCCCAATCGGTCATTAGGGACAAAACATATGTCATTGCGCACATGTGGTGCGAAGGCTCAGCACCAACCGTGTTAAGTCTTAGCACCAATGGTGCGGAGTGCTAAACACCTTGTAATATGTCAGTTGTTTGTGCGTAACTCATTGTTAGAAAAGACTTATTTTATTGTTAGGAAGTAGTTTTGTTAAGTTATTTACTTCTTCTAAAAATCGGGTGATATTGCTCGTTTGGATTAATATTAATAATCGCTATTACGATCTAATGGCATATTTGGCTCTAAAGTTACTTTATCTCTCTATACTTAATTATATTTTAATCTTTAATAAGGAATGGAAGTGTAATACTTACAATATGCTGTTTTATGTACCGTTATAAATAATAATTAATTTATTTTCATGCAATAATATGTCGTTTCGTAAAAATGAAATATTAATAAATGTGAAAATATTAATTAAAATTTCACTTCCACTTGGAACTTTAAAAGTGGTGTACTATCTTTGTGCTGTGTAAAAAAATATCTGTACCATGATTGTATGCAATTTGTAATACCTTACGTATTAATAGTTTGAGTCTGAAATAGTTTATTTATTATATTAATTAAAGAGAGAATTTATGGAAAAAAGACTAATGATGTTTTTAGTCGGTCTATTCCTAAGTTTAGGAACAGCGCTGGCGCAGACAGAGATTAGCGGAACTGTAGTTTCCTCAGAAGATGGGCTACCAGTCGTTGGGGCTTCTATTCTTGTAGCTGGCACACAGATGGGTACTGTCACAGACATTGATGGTAAATTCCACCTTATTGTACCTGCAGGAAAGAATCAGTTACGTGTGCAATATGTTGGTCTAAAAACTCAGCTTGTACCAGTTTCAGACGGCATAAAGGTGGTAATGAAACCTGACGCAGGCTCACTTGAAGAAGTTATTGTTACTGGTTATGGTAACTTTAAGAAATCAAGCTTTACAGGAGCTGCAGCTAATGTTGATCCTGGTAAATTGTCTGATGTGCCTGTAGCTTCTGTCCAAGACAAAATAGCAGGTTCGGTTCCTGGTGTTACTGTGACAAGTGCATCTGGTGCTCCTGGTTCTGTAAGTAATATCCGTATTCGTGGTATGGGTTCAATTAACGCTGGTAATGAACCTTTGTATGTTATTGATGGTACGCCTATGATATCAGGAGATGTCAATGGCTTCGGTCAAGGCAACTATAATGAATCTGGAACAAATGTGCTTGCGACTCTTAACAGTAATGATATTGAGTCAATTACTGTCATAAAAGATGCAGCAGCAGCTTCCCTTTATGGTTCACGTGCGGCAAATGGAGTAATTGTAATTACAACAAAGAGTGGTAAGAAAGGAAAAACACATGTCGATTTTCGTAGCGACTGGGGTTTCTCTAATGTAGCTATTAATTATCGCCCAGTATTGGGAGGAGATGAACGACGTGAACTGTTGTTACTTGGTTTGAAGAACTATGCTCTTTATAAAGAGGGTAAGTCTGAAACAGATGCAGAGACTTTTGCTAATAATAATATTGAAGACTTTGCATCAAAGCCTATAGTGGGATATGATCAAAGTGGTAAGCCTATTAAAGAGTGGACAGATTGGAAGAGCCTTCTCATTAAGAGGGGACATCACCAAACTATCAGGTTAGCTTGAGTGGTGGTGGTGAGAGTACACGTTTCTACACCTCACTTTCTTATATGAAGCAAACTGGTATATTCTCTAATCAAGGTATGGAGCGTTTCACTGGTAATGCTAATGTAACACATAAGTTTGGTCATTTTACGTTGACATATTCTTCTTTGTTCTCAAAGATTAATCAAAAACTTACCAACGATGGAGGAGCTTCTTTCTCAAGTCCTATAGCCAATTACGCATTTATTCAGAGTCCATCTTCTGTTGCTTACTTACCTGATGGAACCATGGCTCGTGGAAGTGAAACAAATAGTTTGACTAGTGTAAACCCAATCTATGAGGCTTTGCATACGTATGATAAAACAGATATTAAGCGTGCCTTTAACTCTTTGAAGTTGGATTGGAATATATGGGATGGTCTCCGTCTGAGTGAGAAGATAACATACGATTATACTTCAAATAATGAAGATGTACTTTGGGACCGTTTGTCAAATGACGGTAGTCCTTCTGGTAATCTGCAACGCTACAATGGATCTATCAGCCAGTTAAATGGTCAGACACAGTTGGCATATGTGAAAACTTTTGGTCTACACAATATTGATGCCCTTTTAGGCTATGAAACTGAGAAGTATGTCACAAGGTATAATTACATTAGTGGTAAAGATTATCCTGGTGACCTCTACGAATTTGGTAATGCTGGTACAACCAGTGCAGAGAGTAAAGTAAGTGGTTACACTCTTGCAAGTTGGTTAGGACGAGTAAACTACAACTATGATAATAAGTATTATGCTGGTGTGAGTTTCCGTCGTGATGGTAGTAGTCGTTTGTCAAAAGACAATCGATGGGGTAACTTCTGGTCAGTTTCTGCAGCATGGCGTTTTGGTTCAGAGAAGTTCATGGAGCCTATCAAGCAGGTTGTTAGCGATGGTAAGTTACGTGCAAGTTATGGTGTGAATGGTACGCTACCAAGTAGTTTCTATGGTTACCAAAACTGGTACAAATATGGTCAATATTATAATGGAAAATCTGGTATGGCTATTGTTGGTATTGGTAATCCTGAATTACAGTGGGAAAAAAACCGTTCTGTCAACTTTGGTCTTGACTTAACGTTACTTGATCGCATATCTGTGACTTTCGATTATTATGTACGTACAACGTCTGACCTAATCTTTGATTTACCAATATCAGCAGTGCCTGGTTATTATAATAGTGATAGATTTTCCAAGAAAGCTGTTAATGTAGGTTCACTACGTAATAGAGGTTATGAAATAACTATTCAAAGTAACAACCTCCAAACAAAGGACCTTACATGGACAACAATGCTGAACTTCGGACATAACCATAATGAACTTACTAAGATTTATGGTGAAGAAAATCAGATTATCAGTGGTGTTCGCATTCATAAAGTAGGTGAACCTTATTATAGCTACTATGGCTATGAGTATGCTGGTGTTGACCCAAATACTGGTAGAGAATCTTACTACATCAATGATGGAACAAGCAATGCACGTAACACAACAGTCAATCCTAATGAAGCGAAAAAAGTTATTATAGGAAATCACGAAACAAAGATAGAAGGTGGCTTCAGTAATAATATCACATGGAAGTTTATTGATTTCGGTCTGAACTTTACATTCTCTCTTGGAGGTAAGGCTTTTGATGCAGCTACATGGCAACATAATAATGGAAACTATACCTTCGGTGGTCAGTTACCAACTTATTATGACATCAATAAGATGTGGACAGGTCCTGGCGATACGAATGCCTCACAGCCAGTGTTCCAGTATGGTAATTCAAGTGAAGTATCTTCTCGTTGGTTGATGCCAACTGATTACCTGCGTCTGAAGAGTTTGACACTCGGATTTACAGCTCCATCACACTGGGTTACACATATTGGTTTGAGTAAGGCACGTGCATTCTTCTCTGCAAGTAACTTGTTGACATGGAAATCAAAGGATCTTTATGTTGATCCAGAAATGCGTGTCGATGGTGTATGTACTTTCCAGACACCTGCACTCCGCACCTTTACTTTCGGTATTGAACTTGGTTTTTAATGTCTATTAATTAAAAATATTGTTTATGAAAAGAACTTATAAGAAAATATATAGCCTTATGCTTGCTGTAGTTGTAATGACTGGTGCGGCATCATGTGGTGATGAATTTCTCGATCAGAGACCGAGCGATGGTGTTTCAGAAGGAACTGCCATCAATAACAGTTCTGACATGGTCACAGCGCGTACAGGTATGTATGCGGCTTTGAAAGGTTCGTCCCAAGCCAAGGATTATTATGGCTTACAGATGTTTCTTATGGAGAGATGCACGGAGAGGACTTGCAGTATAATTATAAGTATGGTAGTAATCGTGCTTCGTTCTATTACAAGATGGAATATACTACAGCCTCTAATTTTAGTAATACTACTGCGATATGGCAGTCACCTTATGTTGTAATTCAAACCGCAAATCATATCATAGAAGCGGCAGATGGTGGAAAACTGACGGATAAGGATGATGCGGACGGAAAGGCATTGATAGGTCAAATCCGTGCTGAAGCTTTAGTCTTAAGAGCTATGGCAACTTTTGATTTAACACGTGTCTATGGAAAGACTTACACAGAGGATAATGGTGCATCTTTAGGCGTACCATTGGTTACAAAGGTAATGTCAACAGAGGAAAAACCTTCCCGTAGTACGGTTGCAGAGTGTTATACTCAAGTAATCAAAGATTTAAATGAGGCTATAAGCTCTGGTAATTTAGAAACAAAGCCAGAAACTGGTTATATGAGTCTTTATGCAGCTAAGGCTTTGTTATCACGTGTTTACTTAACAAAAGGTGATTGGGCAAATGCACTTTCAACAGCCGAAGATGTTATTAATAATTCTGGTAATAAACTTTGGGCTGCTGATGAGTATGTTCAAGCTTGGAAAAAGGACGATAAGAACCATTCTAATGAGATGCTTTTTGAGCTTTCAGTTACCAATTCACAAGATTGGAATGACAGAGAGGGTATTGCTTATATGTATGCGGAGAATCGCCCCGATGTTCCTGGCTATGGGGATGTATGTGCAACAAAAAGCTTTGTAGAACTCCTTGCAGAAGATCCACAGGATGTTAGAGCTAACGTATTCTTAGCCCCATCTGCTGATAAAAAGAAAGTATTTAATGGTGCTAAGGTCTATCTGAATAAGATGCCTGCATATAACGGAGATGTTCGTTATTCGAACATTCCTTTACTTCGTCTCTCTGAAGTTTATCTTAATGCAGCAGAAGCAGCTTTTAGATTAGGAAATACTACAAAAGCGGCTCAGTACTTGAATGATATTATCAAAAATCGTACAAGTGATACCACTAAGCAGGTTACAGCTTCTGATGTTACTTTAGCGCGCATATTGTTGGAACGTCGAAAAGAACTTGTAGGTGAAGGACAACGTTTCTTCGATGCTCTCCGTAATAATGAGACTATCACTCGTTATACAAGTGATGCATCGCGTGGTTGGCATGACGTATTAACGACAGAGGCTCGTAGTTACAACCGAGATTATTATAAGGCATATCCTGCAATTCCTGGTTATGAGGTTGATGCAAACTCTAATCTCAAAAATCAGCAGAACACTGGTTATAGTAACTAATAAATAACTTTCTTTACAGATCAATATTTGGGGAGCTAATTGTCTAAAGCAATTAGTTCCCCATCTTGCGTTAAATTATTATGTTTATCCAACTTCAAGAGTAATAAACTATTATTCTTTTATTGTGTTCGTCTTTAGTTACTCCCTAACAGCTTTTTATCTCTGTTATAAGAGAATGGTTCCTATAGGCTTCTATCTCTATTTGTTGAGATAGAGATTATCTAAAACTAATTTTCCTGTCATTCCTGTCATCCAAAGAACTTGTCTAACTCGTTTGTTTACAATAGAATTATGTGAAATGTTAAAAGTGACAGCAAATCAAAATAAAACTATTCTTGTACGTTGCATAAATATATCACTCTTGGTAGGGAATCATTATATCTTGCTATGAGAAGAGTCTTTTGTTATAGAGGATAGTGTCAGTGGTTAGATATAATTCGGCATAAAAAAGTTCTGTAGAGATTAATAAAAGTGTTGTTTCTGCGTTATATACCATATGTCTATTCATTGTAAGAATGAGATTCGATAAATTAAAGAAGCAGTTAGAACTCTTGATTCTATTGTCTGATGGACGCAATTATACGGTTGAAGAGCTGTGTGAGCGGATGAACTTGTCGCGTAGGAATTTCTATTACCTACTCGACTTCATCAAGCATGCAGGTTTTATCGTATTTAAGAATCAGGGCTATTATCATATTGATCGTCGCTCTCCTTTCTTCACACAGCTGTTACAGACGATTCAGTTTACAGATAAGGATGTGAAGACGATACATAGTGTACTGACAATGGCTGGTAATGATAGTGAGATGGTGAACCAGCTAAGGCAGAAGTTGGAAAGTTCTTATAACTTCTCTGTGTCTGCAGAGTCACCCATTCGTCGCCAAATGGAGAGTAACCTGAAACTGTTACGCAAGGCCATGGCAGAGAAGAAGACGGTACGTTTAATTGGTTATTCAAGTCCACATAGTCACTCTGTTAAGGATCGTCTTGTGGAACCTTTCCTTTTATTGCATAATAATGAGGATGTACGCTGTCATGAATTGGTGTCAAAACAAAATAAGACATTTAAGATTTCTCGCATGACGAGTGTGGAGATACTGGATACATCGTGGTTACATGAAGACAAGCATAGGCAGGTGTTTACGGATATCTTTATGTTTAGTAGTGAGGAACGATATCGTGTGAAGTTACGTTTAGGACAGTTATCCCACAATCTCTTTAAGGAAGAATATCCACAAGGGGCGCATTATATTACTCCGAATGCGGATGGCTCGTGGCTTTTAGATATAGAAGTATGCGATTATCGTGGTTTAGGTCGTTTCGTTCTCGGACTCTTTAAAGATATAGAAGTCATAGAGGGTGATGGTTTTAAGGCATATCTGAGAGCGGAAATAGAAAGTCTTATTGATTCGTCAAACCAACTATTGCAGAAGTAGGAAGTTCATTCTTTGTTCTATTATTCATTGCAAACTATCATTATTTATCATCAACCTTCCATTAATAGAAATATGTTCTCTTTTAGTTAGAGATAGTGCGAGAGGCTTGGGAGGTTTAAAATTCAGGACAATGTTTACACGTAAGATTTTATTCGTTTTATTGTTTTTTATCACATTCAACGCTTATGCACAGCAAGAACGTTGGGTAGGTACATGGGCTTGTGCGCCACAGACAGTTGATAAGGGTTTTATGCCTTATAATAACCAGATGACGAATCGCTCCGTACGACAGGTCGTGAAGGTGAGTATCGGTGGCCCTGTTATTCGTTTGCAGTTGAGTAATGAACTGTCTTCTGAGCCTGTTGAGATTACCAGTGTTTATATTGCAAAGGCTGGAGAAGGGTCAGAGATACAGAAGAATTCAGCTAAGTATCTCCGTTTTAATAATAAACGTCGGGTAACGATACCTGCTGGTAAGGCTGCCTTTTCAGATGCGTTGAAATTCGATTTACAACCATTGGAGCGTTTGTCAATTACGATTAACTATCTTAAAGCACCAAAAGAACCTACTGTTCACATGGGTTCGCGTACTACATCTTATATATTACGTGGTGTGACAAATGCTAATACTGATTTCTCAACAGCTTTCAAAGAGGACCATTGGTTTAATATTTCTGCTATTGATGTTCTTGATGCCTCTGCTTCCAGTGTGGCTATCCTTGGTAATAGTATTACCGATGGAAAGGGTTGTGTGACAAATGCACAAGACCGTTGGCCTGATTTTATGTCTGCCGTACTGAATGGAGAACATGAGTCGAAGAGTCCGAAAACGGGTGTATTGAATCTTGGTATTGGGGATAATCGTATCCTCTCTGTGGGTTTAGGACAGCCTGGAAAGGAGCGTTTCGATCGTGATATCTTGGGACAAAGAGGACTTCGTGCAGTAATCATCTTCGAGGCTATTAATGATATCGGTACGTCAACCAATCCAGAAGAAACTGCTCGCCAGTTGATAGAAGCCTATCAAGTGATGATTAAGAAGGCTCGCCAGCGTGGCTTGAAGGTCTATATGGGGACAATAACTCCTTTTAATGGCTGCAAAGGTTACTTTACAGAGGCACGTGACGCAGCACGTAAGACGGTGAACGAATGGATAAGAACAAACCATGAAATCGACGGTTTCATCGACTTTGATGCACTCATGCGTGATCCGTCATCACCCGACCGCTTGCGTAAAGAATGGCAGATTGGTGACTGGTTGCACCCTAACCCTAAGGGGTATAAGATGATGGGAGAATATGCTGCCAAGAGTCTTGAAGAGATGAATGTACCAACTCCCTCCAGTCAACGACCATTAATAGAAAGGAAGTAATTTCTTCCCCACCTATCGTCTACGATAATGTCTATCATTCTTATTGAAAGTGAAGTACCACTTTAGAATGATAGACATTCTTTGTTTATGGGAAAGCAATAACTCCAAATAAAGTTTCCTGCCATATCTGTTATCCATCAGATCCGTCTAAGTTGTTAATTTACAGTGGACTTACACGAAATGTTAAATATAACAGCAAAAGAAAATAAAACTATTTTTGTAATATTATGTACTATATTCTGATCATAATAGATGCTATCACCTCCTAATTTAGAAAAGTCTACTGATTCGTATATTACAAGGTGAAAGCAGTATCTGATCATTATTACTCATCGTTAGTTGTATCGTCTTCTTCCCAATGTACCATGTCATAAGGATAATATGGATTATCCTTTAGGTCGGAATCATCTATCTGCAGTATTTTTGATACGGCTGCGACCTCCCAAGCCCAGTAACCACGATAACTGCTTGTTTTCAAATGATTATTATACCAAGGGGCATCCTTATTCAAGTTATACCATTTTCCGATGTAATCTATCAAAGCTTTCTTCGCTGCTTGCGCATCAGACAACTGTGTTAATTTGAAAAGCCCTTTATACAATTTAGGGAAGGCAAGCTTGTTTGCATGCGTTTGTTCCTTATCTTCGCCCATTCGAGAATTCAGCATAAACCAGAGTAAAAGGTCTGGAGTCCAATCAGCTGGCTTTGCCTGATTATCTACCCGTTCCACATAATCAATAAGCTGCTGAAACTCTGCACAGGAAACATTTAGTAGAATACCTAACGAAACTCGTTTCAGGATTTCAAAATATATTGGGTCTTCAATAGCAAGACCCGTTATAAAATACTCCAAAGAATTTGAAAATATTCGTTTTAATTCCATCATATTCGCATCCATAGAATACCTTATTTCTATTTCAGAGATGTACTGTTCCCCTAATGACCAATGTAAGTATACGGTATCTAACCTTTTGTTGGTATTTGCTTCCAATATTAATCTCTCGGTTTCACCTTTATTTTTCGCGATTTCTATCAACATCTTGCTAAAGAATTTCCTATTCTTTATTTTATCCCTAATAGCTTTATCTTGCTTCTGTTTAGCATGGCTAAAGAAATAATCAAATATACCCATAACTTATTCTTTATTAGGAAATACAACCCAATAACATTATTGCTGCATTGGTATTGACGAGGAACTCTTAGAGTCGTGATATAATTCCTCTATACTCTTCCAATCAGTAGGAGAATCATCCCGAATTATTTCAACAGCCTTCTGGGTATATAATGTTTCTCCATTAATCCCATCAATGAGATAAATGTCATTCCGATTATCTTTCCAATGAGCACAGACTATATAAATCGGTCGCTTAATGTACTCTCGTTCTTCATAACGTCTTACACTATACACTTCCTTCTTATCCATGAGATTAATACCATATTGGTGCAACATTTTTACTTTTAATGAATCTATGCTAAACTTATAAGGCAAATCATAATCTACACATTTTACTTCATGTCCATGACCATCGAATTGATATCCTTTACCTACTGGCATTTGATAAAGATATGCACAATATGCCGTTATATTTCCCACTGTGTTATACAGATAGATATATTCGTATGGAGAGTCTCTATATGTATGAGACTCTCGAAAGCCAGCAAAGGAGTTATTTACGTATTCATCTTCTAATTCTATAAGCTCACCCAACTTTCCTTCTTTGCGTATACGATAAGCAGTAGGATTTTTCTTACTAACCTCTTATACTCCTCAATATCAAATCGCTTATATCTTAAAGTATCCTTGTCACTATTATTACCTAAATTATCTTGCCCAACACATGTTGTCGCAAACAATAATAACCATAGAATTACCGATAACTTACTCATCATTAAATATTCTTCTTTTTAATTATGATTCGTGATAAGCCACATACACACTTACATTATTGCGATTATAGATTTCTACTCTGCATGGGAATAATACCTATCTAAAGAATAAGAAAGGCTTACTCTGCAGTCAGCTCGAGGAATCTACTTGAGCCCTCATAGGTTGAGAGGACTATTAAACCTACCTTTATTAAATGGTCTCCAATATATCTGATTGTTATAGCTTAATGATGAAGGTGTGGTAGGTATAAGGCTGATTTATCCTCTGCTGCAAGTTCTATATCTGCTTTAGAAAGTTCTTCTTGTGACTTTTCCATCTTCTTTTTCAATCTACTTTTAATCGATCTAATGGCTTGTGACGTACAACAGAAGGCATTGGCTTTCTGCTCGTCGGTCATCCCGTTGTGTTCCATTATATAGTAGAATGTCTCCTTAGGAGTGAACGCATAGCGGGGATTATTGAGGATATAGGCAAGGTCGTAATCGAAGTTAGGCATAATAGCGTTGAGAGCCTGCTGTTCGCGTTTACCCATCTGTGAGATATTTCCACCTTTTAGAATGGTATAGAGCGCGTCTATTCCCAACTTAGTTTGTTCGATGGAATCGGCTGTTTTTGTGTCTCCATTATGTGTAGGAGTTTTCTGTTTCAACTGTTCTAACTGATTGATTTTACTGTCAACTTCTGCCTTCATTTCATCTATCGTTGCATCTTTTCGGCGGAGCAACTGCTGAATATTCTGCTCTGTCATCTCTTGTTGTCTACGATAGGCATGTAGTTGTTGGCGCATACGACGGCGAAACCATACTACGATACCCGTTGTCAGGAGTATCAAGATGATAACAAGATAAGCGATATAGAGTTGAAGTTGCAGGGCTTTACGCTGTGCGATAGCCACTTCATAACGGTCTTGTATCTGTACAATCTCAATATCTTTCTCCGGTGAAACCGATAAAATCTGACGTTTCAATGCGTGTTCTTAGTTGATGAATCCTCTGCTCTTGGTCTTTACGAATACGAGGCTTGAAGGCTTCAGCCTTCTTTACGTACAGCAGGGCAGAGTCGCGTTGTCCGATTTGGTTGAAAACAGAGGCTTTACCGAGGTAAATATCCGTCAACCTGTGGCTTTTCTTACTATCATTCGCATAGCGAGCAGTATGGGCGAAGTAATCAAGTGCCAATTTATAAGCACCATTTTGGGCATTCAATAGAGCAATACGATAGTATGTAGCAAACTTCAAAGAGTCTTCCGTTACGTTGAAAAGGTGCTTTTCTGCCGATTTTAGCTGATACATCGCATTCCTTGTATCATGCTTAGCCATGAAGAAAGCAGCGCTATCGAGCCTCATCCGAGTGATTCCTTCGTCTGTTGCAGGATAGTTAGGCAGTTTTCTTTGGCTGCATGAAAGCAAAGTCAAAATGCTAATTAGTAGTAAAATCGGTTTTTTGTTCATATTTGCAAAGATACACATTCTACTGCGTATTGCCAAATTAGGGTGGGAGGAAAGGGGATGAAAAGCTATCTTAAAGCTTGGTAAAGTGCGAAAACGAGGGAACTTTTATAAGCTTTATTGTGTCAAAGAAGTGAAGTTGTTATTCGTAAATTATTGATAGTCAAATGTTAACTTGTTTTACATGTGTCAACTCTAATGGGGCTATTGCATTGCATTATATTCTTCTTTACCTTTGCATCGACAATAAGTTCCAATATATGTCATCTGCATTTCATAAACCTGCGGCGGCGTGATTGCGTTTAAGCGTTGGCGCAGGTTTTAAATTAAGAATGTTCGAAAGACTCTTCAAAGCAAAGAGTTTGTTTATAATAATCTCTCGAAAGGCTGCGTTTAGTAGCTGTAAAGGAGAATAAAACAAAAGGTTTATATGGTGAAACGAGTATTATTTTTAATGTCACTTAGTATCTGTATGGCAGCAACTGTTAATGCTCAGCAGAAGAAAATGTCGATGAAATCTTATGAAAATGAGGTTCGGAAAGATACAATCGATACCTTAGAAGTAAAAAACGAAAGGCATAAAATATTTGATTGTTGGTTTCCTCCAATGCCATCTTTCCCAGGTAATATCCAACAATTCCTTCGTGCTCACCTTGTATGGCCAGCCGGTCGTAAGAACAAGAATGTTGAAGGGCGGGTGGTTGTCAAGTTCTATTTAGACCGCGACGGTAGCTGTTCTCAATTTAAGGTCCTCCGTTCGTTGAATCCATCTTTCGATGCTGAGGCATTAAGAGTATTGAAGTTAATGCCAAAATGGAATATGAGTTCTATGGAAGGAAATGGTACTTGGTATGTCTTACCAGTTTATTTTAAGAAGCAAAAAGCTCAACAATAAAAGTCTACGGTTATGATGAAGAAACTGTTGTTAGTCCTGTTTTTAAGTTTTGTAGTTGTTGGTAATATCAATGCACAGAAACTGAAAAGAACGATGAAACCGAAGAAAAAGGAACAAATAGAGCAGCCTTATTGTGCGGAACCAGCCTTTGATCCTTGTAATGACACCTTGAATGTGGATACCTTAGGTGCAAAGATGTTCGAAACTGTCGAGGGATTAAAACCTTCGTTTCCTGGTGATATCTTAGAATTTATAGCGGCACATCTTCAGTATCCTCCTGAATTGGCAGAAAACTCAATCTCGGGAAAAGTCATAATAAAGTTCTTTGTAACCCCTTCTGGTCATTGTTGTCTGTTTAGGGTTATGCGTTCTGTAGACCCATTTTTAGACAGAGAGGCACTTCGCGTACTAAAACTTATGCCAGCGTGGGAGTGGGAAAGACGACCGAAGCAAGGAGTTTGGCAGCTTGTGCCTGTCACCTTCAGATTATTATAAGCCCAAATTGCACATGTTGTCATCACCTTTTGTAAGCCGTTTTATCGTTATCAATATCGCTATTAACCCTTAGCACATTTGGTGTTGACCCTTAACACATTTCGTGTTGACGCTTAGCACCACATGTGCGCAGCATCAATAGATTGGTTAAAACATGCAATGAGGCATGAAAGTTATTGTTATAGAAGATAGTAAAAGCGCTAATGAATCACTAAAATAGAGCGTATTCATCGGTGTTTATTTACTTATATAGAAGAAAATGAATCTTTAAACGTATATGATTAGGATGAAGAAGTTTCTGATTATATTCTTTTTAAACTTGATGATGGTAGGTAGTATTCATGCTACGAATAGTAGCCAGATGAAATTCCAACAGGAGAATAGGTCTAATATAAAGGCTTTTACCTTACCAGAAAAATTAAAAAAGGCTCGGCATGACACCGTGTCTGTCCTAAAAGAATTCCCATTCTTTCCGGGAGATTTTAATGAGTTCATCTTTTCTAACTTTCATTATCCACCTTCTTTACAGGAAAATTGTATACAGGGGAGGGTAGTAGTAAAGTTCTGTATTAACCCCAAAGGAAAGTGTGATCATTTTTCTATTGTGCGTTCTGTAGACCCACTGATTGACAAGGAAGTTCTACGTGTTTTAAAGTTAATGCCAAAATGGAAATGGAGGGATCGAACGAAGAAATGTTTGTGGATGGTAAAGGCTGTAGAATTTCAGTTGAGATAAGAATGAATAATAGTTTAATAGGCAGTCTTGTTTTTTTGATATAGATAATTTTGTGAGGAGATAAAGCTATGTTGTAGGAGATAATATCGATAGAATCGGCATAATTTATAATCTACTGTTAAGTGGGATTATGCTTTTAAGTAATACAGTGTAGGTTTGGATAAAACAATACTTAATATTCTGTCGGTCTCTACCTTAAAATTCCAATGGCTTTTTGCACCCATCTTATTCTTTTATCGTACCTTTGCAGTAACAAAAATAATAATAGGTAATAAACGAAGATAATAACAAAAATAAAGGAATAATTATGGCAAAGAAAGCTTTATTGATGATCCTTGATGGATGGGTAACGGTAAGCATGGTAAGGGTGATGTAATCTATAACACACCAACTCCATACTTAGATTATTTGAACGCAGTTAGTGCACACTCTGAGTTGCAGGCATCAGGTGAGGATGTAGGTCTGCCAGATGGTCAGATGGGTAACTCTGAAGTAGGTCACTTAAATATAGGTGCAGGTCGTATTGTTTATCAAGACCTCGTTAAGATTAACAAGGCTTGCCAGAGCGGTGACATCTTGAAGAACCAAGATATCATTGATGCATATAGCTATGCACAGAAGAATGGTAAGAAACTCCACTTGATGGGTCTGACCTCTACGGGTGGTGTACACTCTTCACTTGATCACCTCTTCAAACTCATCGAGATTGGTAAGGAGTATAACCTCAAGGATGTTTACGTTCATTGTTTTATGGACGGACGTGATACTGACCCAAAGAGTGGTGCTGGTTTCGTTGCTGATATCCAGAAGGTATGCGACGCAAATGATGCACATATCGCTTCAGTCGTTGGTCGTTTCTATGCTATGGACCGTGACAAGCGTTGGGACCGTGTGAAAGAAGCATACGACTTGCTCGTTGAGGGTAAGGGTACTCCTGCTACTGACATGGTTAAGGCGATTGAGGCAAGCTATGCAGAAGGCGTAACAGACGAGTTCATCAAGCCTATTACAAACTCTTCTGTAAATGGTAAGATTGAAGAGGGTGACGTAGTTATCTTCATCAACTTCCGTAATGACCGTGCTAAGGAGTTGACATCGGTACTTACACAGCAGGACCTCGAAGAGGAAGGTATGCACACAATTAAGGATTTGCAGTTCTATTGTATGACTCCATACGATGCAAACTTTAAGAACGTGAATATCCTCTTCCCTAAGGAGAACGTAATGGATACATTAGGTGAATACCTCAGCAAGCTCGGTAAGAAGCAGCTTCATACAGCCGAGACAGAGAAGTATGCACACGTAACCTTCTTCTTTAATGGTGGTCGTGAGCAGCCTTATGAGGGTGAAGACCGTATCTTGGTTCCTTCTCCAAAGGTAGCAACATACGACTTGAAGCCAGAGATGAGTGCCTTTGAAGTGAAGGATAAGCTTGTTGGTGCTATCAATACACAGGAGTATGACTTCATCGTAGTGAACTTTGCTAATGGTGATATGGTAGGTCATACAGGTGTTTATAATGCCATTGCAAAGGCTGTATGGGCAGTTGATCAGTGTGTTAAGGAGGTTGTTGAGGCTGCGAAGGCTAACGATTATGAGACAATCATCATCGCTGACCACGGTAATGCAGACAACGCAATCAATGAGGATGGCAGTCCAAACACTGCTCACTCACTCAACCCAGTACCATTCATCTATGTTACAAACAACAATTCTGCAACAGTGAAGAATGGTCGTTTGGCTGACGTTGCACCTTCTATCCTTCATATTATGGGCTTAGAGCAGCCAGCAGATATGACAGGTGAAAATCTTATTATAGATTAATCAAAGGTTAATTATATTAAATTAGGCGAATCCCAAAGGTCTTTTATGGCTTTTGGGATTTGTTTTTTATTACCTTTGCTGCCGTGAGTCGTATTTCGACTCTAATATTATATAGGTATTAGTATTTATTTTTAAGATTAAAGACAATGAAGAATCGTAAGTTAGTATTATCATTCGTAGCCCTTGCAGGACTCTCTTCTCTTAGCGCACAAGCACAGACCAACAATACTGAAAAGCCTCATGAGACTATCATGCAGCGTGTTGACACGTTGGCAAAAAAGGTAGGTGCTGATGTTAAACATGCAGAAGGTGTGGAGAAAGCTAAGTTAAACGCTGATGCACAGAAGGTAGGTGCTGCCGTTAAGAAGGCTGAAACTACTGAGAAAGCAAAGCTCAACGCAGACAAGCAGAGAGTTAAGACAGACCTTGCTAAGGACAAGGAGAAGGTAAATAAGGTTTATCAGGATGATAAGGCAAAGTTCAATGCTGATGTAAAGAAGGCTGAGAACGGTCTTGCTAAAGATGAGCAGAAAGTAAAGAATATTTATCGTAAGGATGAGGCAAAGGTAAAGCAGGGTTTTGCTAAGGATAAGCAGAAAGTAAGAAACGCATATCGTAAGGACAAGGCAAAGGTTAAGGCTGGCGTAAAAAAGGTTAAGCAAGGTCTTGCTAAGGACGGACAGAAAATCAAGAACACTTATAACAAAGACAAGGCGAAGGTTAAGGCTGGCGTAAAAAAGGTTAAGCAAGATCTTGCTAAGGACGGACAGAAAATCAAGAACACTTATAACAAGGACAAGGCGAAGGTTAAAGCGTTCTTTAAGAAGGAGAAATAATTTGCTTAAATAGAAACAATTATTTAATTGTAGATAAAAGAGTCGTGTTCATTCACGGCTCTTTTTGTGTTCTTCCGTTAAAAGCGTAGATCGTTAATAGAATGAGATTAATCTACATACAGGGTATGATTATCCCCTCATTAGTTGAGCTTTGTAATTTATTTTCATGCGACTCAAAACCAATACATGCTCTTTTGGCTTCTTAAAGACGCCCTTTAAGCTTGCAAAAGATGCCCTTTAAGCCTCTTACTAACGCCCTTTTGAAGACCAATTAAGCATCTTTTATTTTACAACTTTATAACTAATTGATTTCCTGTTAATTATAAACCTGCTTTTCGTATGTGATTTTGCCGTTATTTATTGATGTTTCGTTAGAAATTGTGTAATGATTTTTCAAACGCTTGTCTGCAGATTTTCGAAGTCTTAAATGAAATGGTTTTCAATGTTAGAGGATGGCAATAGGATAGATACTTGACTATCTTAGCTATGTTTTTGTTTAATGAGTAACTTCAGTTTTTCCTTTAAAGCAATAAAAAAAGCGTCTATGTATTTAACGGAAGAACCTCTTTTTGTTTGTTGGTAAGGTAAAAGAACGATTAAGATTGTAGTTTACATAAATTCACTAAACAAATAGTCAGGTTTTAATAAATCTAAAATTTATAAACAGAATGAATCTTTTTTGCAGTTGAAACTTCTTTTTTCATTACCTTTGCGCCCATAAGGGATTATATCCTTTCCGAGTTTTAAAGATATTAATGTGTAATTTTTAAACAGTAAAAGATTATGGATTTTAAGAAAATAGCATTATCATTTGTATTAGCATTTAGCGTATGTTCACTTAGTGCACAGGCACAGAGCCAGTGTTCAAAGAAGTGTGATAAGGCTCCAAATGAGCAGGTAGAGAAGGGCAAGCAGTGCGATAAGGCAGGTAAGGCTTGTGATGAGAAGGCTGAGAAGGCTTGTGATAAGCAGGCAGGTAGCTGCTGCAAGAAGCAGGGAAAGGCTTGCGATAAGTCTGCTAAGTCTTGCGACAAGGCAAAGAAGGACTGCAAGAAGGGACAGGCTGGTAGCTGCTGCAAGAAGCAGGCTCAGCCAAAGAAGAAGTAATAGTTTAGCTTTAAAAATAAGAAAGTCGTGTCGAAAGGCACGACTTTTTTGTTGTTATCAGAACTTTATCGTACTTTTGTAGTAACAAAACTGCATGTAGTAAGATGCGATAAGTTATATCTTTGTTTTAATCTTATTACATTTGCAGATAACAATCATAGCTATGGGTGTAAAGATAGAACCATCGTGGGCACAGCAACTGAGTGGAGAGTTTGAAAAACCTTACTTCCAGCAGTTGGTTGAGCAGGTGAAACAAGAGTATGCACAGTTCCCTTGTTATCCTCCAGGAAACTTGATATTCAATGCCTTTAATCTTTGTCCTTTTGACAAGGTGAGGGTTGTGATTATTGGGCAAGACCCTTATCATGAGCCTGGACAGGCGATGGGATTAAGTTTCTCCGTGCCTGATGGGGTACAGCTTCCACCTTCATTGCAGAATATCTATAAGGAGATTGCGGCAGATTTAGGTACACCTATCCGTCAGTCAGGCAACTTAACACGTTGGGCAGAGCAGGGCGTTCTCCTGCTGAATGCTACACTTACCGTTCGTGCACATGTTGCCAATAGTCATCAACGGTTAGGGTGGGGAACCTTTACCGATGCAGCTATCAAGGCACTTAGTGATGGACGAGAGAACTTAGTCTTTATGCTTTGGGGCGGTTTTGCGCGTAGTAAGAAGGCACTGATTGACCCACAGCGACACTGTGTTATAGAGAGTGTTCACCCTTCGCCACTCTCTGCTAACCGTGGAGGCTGGTTTGGACAGCACCAGTTCTCACGTTGTAATGCCTACTTAACCGCTTGTGGCGCACAGCCTATTGAATGGTAAGTAGGTAAGTTGGCGAGTTTAGGGGTTGACAAGTTAGTTGTTATTAGGCTTATGGGGCGTATTAGCCTAATTACTCTAATAAGAATAGCATAATAGTCAAAGCTCTTTGACACTCTAAAATCATGTTAGGAGAGAATTATTTACGTGAAAATAAATTGGAAGGGAGTTCCGTTTTAGTGAGAAGATGCTGTTGAGCGAACGGCAAGACATAGTTAGAAATGAAATAATTTAGCGTTAAGAAAGATGGGTAATACGTATGATCATATATTCATGGTGGGTGATGTTCTTGTCTCACCAGATATAATCAATGTGAAGTTTTGCTGTGACCTCGATAAGTGTCATGGTCAGTGCTGCATTGATGGAGATGCTGGTGCACCTGTAACCTTGGACGAGACAATGGAGATTGAGAATGTCCTTGATACTGTTTGGGGTGATTTGTCAGCCTCTGGTCAGGCAGTCATAGATAAACAGGGTGTCGCTTATACCGATGAAGAGGGCGATTTGGTGACGAGTATTGTTGGTGGTAAGGACTGTGTCTTCACTTGTTATGAGGATGGTTGTTGTCTTTGCGCGTTGGAACGTTCCTACCGTAATGGCAAGACAGGCTTCGTAAAACCTATTTCTTGTTCGTTATATCCAGTTAGAGTGAAAGACTTTGGGAATGGTACTTGTGGTATTAATTACCATCACTGGCGCATCTGTGCTGATGCAAGGAAAAAAAGGAGAAGAACTGAATCTTCCCTTTATAAGTTTTTTTGAAGGAACCCCTTACGCGCAGATTTGGTAAGGAGTGGTATGATGAATTGTGCGAAGTAGCTGAGCAGTTGTTGGGGTGATTAGGCTATTAGGCCAATTAGCCTAATAAGGCAAATAAGCCTAATAGCTTGTCAACTTTTCCTAAACTTCGAAGGACTCATGCCCACATGTTCCTTGAAGTATTTACCCATAAAGCTCTGATTGGCGAAGTTTAGTTCATCAGCAATCTGCTTAATACTCATCGTACTGTTTCTAAGCATCACGCGTAACTCACGTGTAACGTAGGAGTCAATCCAATCACTTGGTGTACGTCTGCTGACTGTACGCACGGTTTCAGAGAGATATTTAGATGTGATACACAGTTGTTGTGCGTACCAACTGACACGCCTTTCCGTACGATAGTTCTTTTCCACAGTCTGAATGAAGTCGCGGAAGATAGCTTCTGCACGAGTCTGTCCGGCTTCTCCAACTTGTTGAAAGCGATAGATGATATCACTCATATCGATGATAAGTGCCTTTAGCATTGTCATAACTAACTCACGACGGAAGCGATGACCAGTATCAATAATCTTCTCCTTGATATGCTGAATGTCGTTTTCTAATGCCTTTGCCTGATTGTTATCAAGGTGGAAGACGGGATGGGTGCGGGCAAAGAGGAAGAGAGCAGACAGTTCGTGAACTCCGCTTACAATGTTCTGAAAGAAGTCATAAGACATGATGAGGGCAATTCCCTTGCAATCACGTGAGAGCATATAGTCGGCAACTACCTGTTCTTCGCTGATGATAATGACGTCCCCAGCACCCACCTCGTGCATCTTTGTATCAACAGTATATTGTGCATGACCGCTGGTACAGAGGGCAAGAAAGAGAGACTTCATACGAGAAGGATTGGTAGGAAGTGGTACTTGCGTAATATCCTCGAAGAGAATAAGGTCGTTATCAATAAATTTACCTTCAGGATAGACAGCTTTTGCTTGTGCTACATTAACTTCGAGAAGCCTTATCTTTTTGTTCATTTTCCTATTGTTTTGAATTTGCAAATATACTCATTTATTTCTTCTTTCGAAAAGTTTATGTGGGAAAAAGAACAATATTCATAGTAATAAAAGCGATAATAAGCGATTATAGGTGATAATTAGGAGAAAATAAAAACTCCCTTTCTCGTTTTGTGAGAAAGGGAGTCTCTTTATGTTTTCAGCTTTAGAAGCTGTGTAGAATCTACTTAGAAAAGCTTATGCATCAATGTTAGCATAGGTCGCATTCTTCTCGATGAACTCACGACGAGGCTCAACATCATCACCCATCAGCATAGAGAAAATCTCATCTGCATCAGCAGCATTCTCGATAGTAACCTGCTTCAAGAGTCGTGTCTTTGGGTCCATAGTTGTCTCCCAAAGCTGTTCTGGGTTCATCTCACCAAGACCTTTGTATCGCTGTGTGTGGATAGCCTTTGCATCTTCAACACCATTAGCGTACTTATCGATGAAAGCCTGACGCTGTTGCTCGGTGTAGCAGTATTCGCTTACCTTCTTATAAGTACACTTGTAGAGTGGAGGTGTAGCGATATACAGATGTCCCTGCTCGATAACCTTTGGCATATAACGATAGAAGAGTGTCATAATCAGTGTGTCGATGTGAGAACCATCGACGTCGGCATCGGTCATGATGATAATCTTGTCATAGCGAAGTTTATCAGTATTTGCCTCAAAGTCACCTTCTCCCTCAACGCCAAAGCGTACGCCGATAGACTGAATGATATTCATAACAGACTCAGCCTCGAATACACGATGACGCTGAACCTTCTCTACATTCAGAATCTTACCACGGAGAGGGAGGATAGCCTGTGTATAACGGTCACGTCCCTGCTTAGCTGAACCACCCGCAGAATCACCCTCGACAAGGAAGATTTCACAGTCCTTAGGGTCCTTGTTAGAACAGTCAGCCAACTTGCCGGGCAAACCACCACCGCTCATCACGTTCTTGCGCTGTACGCTTTCGCGTGCCTTACGGGCTGCAACACGAGCAGTAGCAGCAAGGATAACCTTGTTACAGATCATCTTTGCCTCGTTAGGATGCTCCTCAAGATAATCGGTCAGTGCCTCACCAACAGCCTGCTGAACGGCACCTGAGACCTCACTGTTACCTAATTTGGTCTTTGTCTGGCCCTCAAACTGTGGCTCTGCAACCTTGATAGAGATAACAGCTGTCAAGCCTTCGCGGAAGTCTTCACCAGCAATCTCAATCTTAGCTTTCTCCAACTGCTTAGAAATCTGTGGATCATTGTCAGCGTATGTCTTCAGTGTACGAGTCAATGCAGCACGGAATCCCTGCAAGTGAGTACCACCCTCGATAGTGTTGATATTGTTAACGTATGAGTGGATGTTCTCTGTATAATCAGTGTTGTACATCACAGCCACCTCGATAGGAATGTTTTGCTTCTCAGTCTTGAGATAGATAACATCATCGAAGAGGTGCTGACGATGGCGGTCAACGTAACGAACAAACTCCTTCAAACCATCCTTAGCATGGAAGACCTCAGTACGTGTCTTGCCTGTTTCAGGGTCTGGACGAAGGTCAGAAAGCGTAATCTTGATACCAGCATTCAGATAAGCCAACTCGCGCATACGACGTGCTACGATAGCCCATTGGTAAACTGTAGTGGTGAAAATCTCTGGATCTGGCCAGAACTGCTGACGTGTACCTGTCTTGTCAGTCTCACCAACAACCTTTACAGGATAAAGAGGCTTACCCTTCTCATACTCCTGCTGGTAGATTTTACCATCGCGGAATACCTGTGACTTCATGTGTGAAGAAAGTGCATTTACACAACTAACACCCACACCATGCAAACCACCGCTGACTTTATACGAACCCTTGTCGAACTTACCACCTGCGTGGAGCACGGTCATGACAACCTCAAGGGCGCTCTTGTGAAGTTTTTCGTGCATGTCAACAGGGATACCACGACCATCATCCTCAACGGTAATGGAGTTGTCCTCGTTGATTGTAACCTCAATGTTCTGACAGTAGCCAGCCATTGCTTCGTCGATAGAGTTATCGACGGTCTCGTTAATCAAGTGGTGGAGTCCCTTCTCACTAATGTCACCAATGTACATAGCAGGACGCTTGCGTACTGCCTCCAAGCCTTCTAATACCTGGATGTTACTGGCGGAGTAATTATTCTCGTTTTCTGGATTTTCTGCCATTTTCTTTCGATTGTTCTTATAGTATGCAAAGATACACTTTTTCCTTTATATTTGAAAATAAAAACCTGCAAAAAACACAAAAGAAAGCATATCAAATTGCTGTTTTGTGCTGATAATTAGCTTTTATTCTTTTTTTAGTGGTAATATTTAATTTCCTTATAAATGAGGATTGTTCGAAAAAAAGTCATTATCTGTACCTTTTGCACCACAAAAAAACATTAACAAAAAAAGCCATCTTTATGTTAAATACCTTATTATTTGCATCCCTTGCTATCAGCGGGATAGCTGGAGTGACTCCAGACTCAGTAGTGAACAAAGATGTATCACTTAACGAAGTAGTTGTTACTGACTTCAAGCAGAACAAGAGAAACCTAACTTCTATTGCAGTTTCAACCATTAACAGTCAGCAATTACTGAACCAACAAATTGTGAATTTGAAGGAGTTAACGGCAGTTATGCCTAACTTTTACATGCCCGACTATGGTTCATATGCTAACACACCTATCTTTATTCGAGGTATCGGAGCAAAGACGAAGGGTTCTGCCGTGGGTTTCTATGTAGATGGTGTGCCTCATTTTGAATCGTCAGCATTTAATATTGACCTTAGTGATATTGCTGCTGTAGATGTGTTTCGAGGTCCGCAAGGAACCTTATACGGCCGTAACACTATAGCAGGTGTTATCAATGTCTACACACATAACCCTCTTGATTATCAGAAGACGCGTATAAAAGTAGGCTATGGAAAGTATAACGATGTTGTAGCACAGGCTTCTAACTATTCTAAGCTGACTGATAAACTTGGTTTGTCGAGTGCTATTTCTTATCATCATAATGATGGTATGTTCACCAATCAGTTTCTGAATGATAAGGCAGATAAGGTGAATGAGGTTGAAGGACGACTCGGACTTTACTGGCGACCAACCATGAATTGGCTTATTCATCTCAATAGTACGCTTACTCATAGTAAGCAGAATGGTTATCCATATGCACCATATGACCTTACGAAAGATGCACTGTCACCTATTAGTTATAACCGCAATAGCACTTACAAACGTCTGATTTCAACAACAGGTCTTAATGCTCGATATGAAAATAGTCGTATTAGTTTCAATAGTCAGACATCTTATCAATTCATCAAATCACATCAGGGGATAGACCAAGATTTCACACCAAAGGATTTCTTCTATGCTGATAATAGCTATCATCAGAATATGCTTTCACAAGAGCTAACCTTGAAATCGAATGATAAAGGTCGTTACCAGTGGATTATTGGTATGTTTGGTATGCTACTCCATTCTGACCCCTTTATAGAAACAAGCTATTATACAAAGGATTTCTCGACTCCAACTTCCTATAAAAACCCTACAGCAGGCTATGCAATCTATCACCAGAGTTCTTATAATATATGGAGGGGTTTATCGGCAACTGTTGGTTTACGCTTCGATTATGAGCATGCGAAGATAGACTACAATCAAGATAAGGTAACGTTAACAACAGGTGCTAATGCACATGTGAAGGACTTTATTAGTAGTGCTAACTTCCGTCAGTTCACTCCTAAGTTTACGCTTCAATATCTTACAAACAGGGACAATCTCTACTATGCGAGTGTCACTCGTGGTTATAAGCCAGGCGGATTTAACACTATCTTTAAGACCAATGCAGAGCGTGCATACAACCCAGAATACAGCTGGAATTACGAGGTAGGGGCACGATTGAAGTTCTTGAATGGACGACTGACTGCTGAAGCAGATCTTTTCTACATTGATTGGCGACACATGCAGACTACCTATACTGTTCCTGCTGTGGGTAATCTAATTGCGAATGCAGGACATACGGATAGTAAAGGATTCGAACTTTCATTTGCTTATCATCCAATAAAGAGCTTACAGTTTAGTATGAACTATGGTTACACCCACGCTCGTTACTTGGAATATAAGAAGAGTGCTACAGAAGATTTCTCGGGTAATAGACTTCCAATGGTGCCTAACCACACGCTATCAATAGATGGGACTTACACCGTTTTGCAGGCGGGTTGGTTTGATAAGATTGTCGTTAATGCAGGCTTAACAGGGCTCGGTCGTATCTATTGGGCTGATGACAATGTCGTTCGCCAGAACTTCTATGGGACGCTTAATGCAAAGGTTAGTCTCACAAAAGGTATATTCACATGGGATTTATGGGGTAAGAATCTGACAGGAACTGACTATATAGCGTACAGTTTCAAGATGTCAACTGGTAACTATGCACAGAAGGGTAAGCCTCTTACCTTTGGTACTTCCCTCAGCATGACATTCTAAGGAGAGGATAAAGGGTAGGAGAAAAAGGATGCTGTAGCTAATTCAGCTCACTTCTCCTAAAGTCCTTTCTCATGATATGTAACACGCTGCTCTACTTATATAATTCACTACATGTTCAACAGCATTTCATCAAAGAAACTAAGTTTTGGTACGTTCTTCTGTCTATATATAGCACAGATGGTACCGTCATCCTTTCTTATGACAGCCTTACAGGTTATCATGAGGGAAGGACAATATAGTCTTGCAACCATTGGGTTGCTAAACCTTGTCCGAGTTCCATGGACGATAAAGTTCCTATGGTCGCCTTTTGTTGACCGCCACTGCGTAACAGTGCGTGACTACAAACGTACGATTATCGCTACAGAGTTGATATATGCCGTTGCACTCTTAGCCACAGGGCTGATTAATGTACGTTCAGAAATCATGCTTGTAGTCATTCTTGCGTTTATCTCTATGCTTGCTTCGGCTACGCAAGACATTGCTACAGACGCGCTTGCCATCCTTTCTTTTTAAGAAGCACGACCATAGCATGCTCAATAGTATGCAGTCTATGGGAGCCTTTGGAGGTGCAGTTATTGGAGGAGGAGTCTTGCTCATCTTACTAAAAAGCTATGGTTGGAACGTTGTAGTACCCTGCTTAGCCTTGTTTGTTTGTATGATGATTATTCCTTTAATGTTTAATCCTCATATCAAGATAGAGAATGAGAAACCAAGAGAGCGTGCCAAGTGGACAGACATCTTTATCTTCTTTGGACGTAAGGAGATATGGCCGCAGATAGGTTTCTTACTGCTGTATTATATGGGAATCATCGGTATTCTTTCCATGTTGCGTCCTTACCTCGTTGATAAGGGATACGATATGAAGGAGATAGGATTCCTTACTGGTATCGTTGGAACTGCTGCTTCCTTCGTTATGGCGTGGTTTTCTGGAGTGCTTATACGCCGAATCGGAATTTATAAGGCTCGTATTATCATTGCAGGACTTATTATTCTGGCACCAATCTATTTTCTTGCAATGACTTTTGCAGACTTTAACAAGACTGCATTTGTTATCGGAATCATTTATATCCAAGCTTGTTACGGATTGGCTACTGTGGTTCTTTATACTACAGCTATGCAATGTGTACGTCCCGGTAGAGAAGGGACCGACTTCACCATACAAATTGTTATTAGTCATGTAAGCGGTCTGCTCATTGCGGTATTGGCGGGAACGGTGGCGCATATCTTCGACTATCGTGGTCTTTATATAGCTGAAACAGTGGTGGCTATCATCAGCCTTATTTATGTTCTCTCAGCCTTTAGGAAGGAAAAATAACCCGTATATACGTAAATGAACATGACAAATTGATTTCTTTTGGTAATACATAACAAGGTGTTATTGCTCTCCTTATAAATAAGGATTGTCTATGTTATGGGTTATTCGTATCTTTGTTATATAATTTATTTCGACGAATGAAGCAAGAACTGATTGATAAATACAATGTATCTGTACCTCGTTATACGAGTTATCCACCAGCTAACTTCTTCCGACTTTTTACTGGGGAAGAGTTTTTGAGGGAGGTTGATTATAGCAATGAGGTGCGTGAGAAGAATCTTTCCTTTTATTTTCATATGCCTTTTTGTCGGCGTCTGTGTCATTATTGTGGCTGCAACTCTTATCCTATGGCAAAGGAAGAGCATGTCGAAGCCTATGTACAAGCATTGCATAAGGAGATAGATCTTGTAGCAAAGCATATAGATAAAAGTAGACGTATATCGCAGATTCATTATGGCGGTGGTAGTCCAACGGCTATGCCTGTAAGCGTTCTTAAAGAATTGAATGAGCATCTGCTGTCACTCTTTTCTACGATAGAACAGCCTGAAATAGCCATAGAATGTCATCCTGGTTATCTAACAGCTGAGGACTGGCAAGGACTGTTGGATGCACGATTTAATCGTTTTAGTTTAGGTGTACAGGACTTCAATGAAGAGGTGTTGAGGCTTGTTAATCGTACGCCTTCTGAATTGCCAACAGAGGAAATAGTGGCAATTCTCCGTAACGCGGGTGTTAATATTAATATGGATTTCCTCTTTGGCTTACCACTTCAGACGTCGGATAGCTTTAAGAAGACGATAGAGCGTGCTGTAGCAATGCGCCCCGACCGTGTTACAACATTCAGTTATGGACACTGCCCATGGATATTTAAACGGCAGATGATACTTGAAAAGGCTGGTCTTCCTGATACAGAGGAGAAGGCTTTGATGTTCCAAAAGGCTAAAGATGTGCTGCATGAGGCGGGTTATCTTAGTGTTGGTTTGGACCATTTTGTACTTCCTAATGATGAACTATCTGAGGCTTTGCAATCTCATCGACTACATCGAAACTTCCAAGGTTATTGCACGCGTCGCACAACGGGGCAGGTATATGCTTTCGGTGTGACGGGTATCAGCCAATTAGAGACTGCCTATGCACAGAATACAAAGTCGATAGACGAATATATAGCAGAAGTCTCTGCGGGTACGTTGCCTATCCGAAAGGGCTACCAATTAACGCCCAAAGAACGTATAGTACGTGAGGTAATTGAACGTTTGATGTGTAACTATCATCTTGATTGGACGCATCTCGCGGAGGATCTTGCAGTTTCAGTAGCTGACGTGAAAGGGGCTATCAACTATGATGTTGAACGTCTGCAAGAGATGGAAAGAGATGGTATTCTTTGTTTGACAGAGAATACCTTGGAGATGACAGGGGAGGGGAATCCCTTTGTTCGTACTGTGGCTGCTGTGCTTGATCCGATGATGGTGGCTACGGATAAGAAGTTTTCAAAGCCGATATAAAAGTTTTACGCTCCCTTTTCGTTGGGTAGAGAAACAGGGGAGGGGAATCTATATAGCATTAATATTATGGAAGAAAGAAAGATAGTTGTTGTTGGTGCAGGTCTTACTGGTCTTACTTGTGCTGCTTATCTACGTCGTAAAGGTCAAGATGTAGTGGTCTTGGAGGCTACCGACCGTATCGGTGGACTTATGCAGACGGAGGAGGTTGATGGCTTTGTGATGGAACAAGGACCGAGTACGGGTACTATTAAACACCCTGAAGTGGCTGAACTCTTCGATATGTTAGGCGATGATTGTACGGTGGAAGTGGCACAGAGTTATGCTAAATGTCGTTTGATATGGAAGGATGGACGCTTCCATGCCCTACCTTCTGGACTTTGGTCTGCTATCACAACTCCTCTCTTCACGCTGAAAGATAAGTTCCGCATCCTTGGTGAGCCATGGCGTAAGAAGGGAACAGATCCTAACGAGAGTGTGGGAAGCCTTGCTGAACGACGGTTGGGACGGTCTTTTGTTGATTATGCAGTCGATCCTTTCCTCTCTGGTGTGTATGCTGGTGATCCTTATCAACTACCAACTCGCCTTGCTTTGCCTAAACTCTACGACTTAGAACAGCGTTATGGAAGCTTCATTAAAGGGGCTATAGCACTTGCAAAACAACCAAAGACGGACAGAGAAAAACGTGCAACGAAGGCTGTCTTCTCTACTCGTGGAGGTTTCCGTAGCCTTGTTTCTGCATTGGGGAGAGTGATAGGGGATGAGAGAATCCTGACGAATTGTAAAGACCTAAGTATAGAGCCGTTAGAGATAAGTGGAAACTATCTTGGGGTAAGAATACGATAGTCGCTGAGCAAGTTGTTACAACTTGTCCTGCTTATGCCTTACCAAAGTTGTTGAGCTTCTTGCCTAAGGACCAACTTGACGATTTAAGCAATCTTTATTATGCTCCTGTGATTGAGATCGGAGTAGGAATGAAGAATACGGGGGATGTACATTGGAATGCCTTTGGCGGATTAGTACCGTCTAAAGAAAAACAGAATGTGTTGGGAATTCTTATGCCTTCCGCTTGTTTTCAGGGGCGTTCGCCTAAGGAAGGAGCTAATTATGCGTTCTTCATTGGTGGTGCTTGTCATCCTGAATATCTCAATAAGACGGATGAAGAACTGACAGAATTGGTTAATACGTCCCTTCATACGATGTTGGGATATCCCAAAGGTACCCGAGCCGATGTTATTCGTATTTATAGGCACAGTCATGCTATTCCACAATATATGCCCGAAACGGATGCTCGCCTTCGTACTATTGATGCCGTAGAACGTGCTTATCCAAGTTTACATATTATTGGTAATCTGAAAGATGGTATCGGTATGGGCGATAGAATCAAGCAAGCTGTGGATATGGCAGAGAAGATTAATTTAGCTTTATCGTAAATACAGCTGTCTTACACGTAATATTTTTTATTTTAATTTGCTGTCACTTTTAACACTTCTTTTACTCCTCTGTAAACGAATAAGTTAGGTGCTCAGAGTGGATGACAGCAGTGACAGCAAATTGAAAATTACCCCATTTGGTGAAGCACTGTCTATACATCAAACAAGTATATAACATGCAAAAAGCCATAATCCCAATAGGATTACGGCTTTTATTGTTCTTTTCAGCTATGACTGAAAGTATTTTTTATCCCAATGCAGCTACGTGCTTGCAGAGAGCAGACTTCAAATTAGCTGCCTTGTTCTGGTGGATAACGTTAGTCTTTGCCAACTTGTCCAACATCTTCTGTACAACAGGGTAGAGCTTAACAGCCTCTTCCTTATCCGTCATGCTACGCAACTTGCGAACAGCGTTACGCATAGTCTTTGCATAATATCTGTTGTGCAAGGTCTTAACCTTGTCCTGACGGATTCTCTTCAATGATGATTTGTGATTTGCCATCTTTGTTTTCTTCTTTTATTTTACTTGTAGTCCCTAGCAGAGTCGAACTGCTCTTTAGAGAATGAAAATCTCTCGTCCTAACCGATAGACGAAGGGACCATAGCTGATTTTGCGGGTGCAAAGGTAGCCCATTTATTTTAATCAACCAAACTTTTTGCTAATAAATTTTCGTAAGAGGCTGTATTTTTGTATTTTTGCATTGTTTTTTATATGATTTTGAAGTCAAAGGCAATTGTTTTGCGTTCTCTGAAGTTTGGTGACTCATCACTAATAATTGATATGTTTACCGAGTTAGAGGGGCGTATTTCTTTTATAACGCGCATTCCTAAGACGGCAAAAGGGAAGATTAAGAAGCAGTATTTTCAACCGCTGACCTTACTCGACCTTGAATTTGATTACCGTCCGCGAACTTCTTTGCAGCGTATAAAGGAAGTGCGTATCCTTCGTCCTTACGGCTCTATACCTTTTGACCCTGTGAAGTCGGCTATACTTCTCTTCCTTTCTGAATTCCTTTATTATGTCACGCGTGGTGAGCAACAGAACGCCCACCTCTATAATTATATATGTGCGAGTATGGAATGGTTGGATGAGGCTGAACATGATTATGCCAACTTTCACCTTGTCTTTATGATGCGTTTGAGTCGTTTCATAGGTTTCTTTCCTAATCTCGATGCCTATCAGGCGGGTGCTTGTTTTGATCTTCGCAATGCAACCTTCACTGCAAGTGCACCTCTTCATTCTGATTATTTACTTCCTGTTGATGCTGCGGGTATTAATCAGTTGATTCGTATGGACTACGAGAATATGCACCTTTTCCGTCTTTCTCGTCACAATCGTAATCGTATTTCTGATATAGTATTGCATTACTATCGAATCCATGTGCCTGATATGCCTGAACTAAAGAGTTTTCAGGTGATGCGTGAGCTGTTTAGTTAATGGGCTTTATGATGTTTATTAGGCGTTAATACTGCTCCTAAAGTAACCGCATATTATACTTATAGATAGTCTTTATCGAATTATTTTCATGAAAAAAATATTTATCTTCATGAAAAGAAATATTTATCTTCATGAAAATAATTTCTTTTTTTCATGATAATAATTCACGATTGGTATTTTGTTGCTTGTTTTTTTTGTTACTTTTGTGGACTTGAAGCATGAAAATTCAAACTTTGTCTATATATAAAATAAGTCTATGAAGTTAACAGAACAGCGTAGTAGTATGCTTCATGGTGTACTGCTGATTACTTTGTTTGCCTGTGCAGCGTTCTATATCGGTGATATGGGATGGGTGAAAGCACTTTCATTGAGTCCGATGGTTGTTGGTATTATCTTGGGTATGCTTTATGCCAACAGTCTGCGCAATAATCTTCCAGATACTTGGGTGCCTGGTATTGCCTTCTGTGGAAAACGTGTTTTGCGCTTTGGTATTATTCTTTATGGTTTTCGTTTGACTTTTCAAGATGTGGTAGCTGTGGGTTTCCCTGCTATAATCGTGGATGCAATTATCGTATGTGGAACGATTCTCTTGGGTGTCTTGTTAGGTAGACTTTTGAAAATGGACCGCAGTATAGCTCTTTTGGCAGCTTGTGGAAGTGGTATCTGTGGAGCCGCAGCGGTGTTAGGTGTCGACGGAGCTATTCGTCCGAAGCCTTATAAGACAGCTGTGGCTGTAGCGACGGTGGTAATCTTCGGTACACTTTCAATGTTCCTTTATCCTATTCTTTATCGTGCAGGTGTTTTTGATTTATCACCCGATGCAATGGGAATCTTTGCGGGTTCTACGATTCATGAGGTGGCTCATGTCGTCGGTGCAGGTAATGCCATGGGTGCTGCAGTGAGCAATTCAGCCATTATCGTTAAGATGATTCGTGTGATGATGTTGGTACCTGTGTTATTGGTCATTGCCTTCTTTGTGGCAAAGAATGTTGCAGAGCGAGACGACGATACTGGCGGTAGTAGTAAGATAAACATCCCTTGGTTTGCTATCCTCTTCCTTGTGGTCATCGGTTTTAACTCATTGAACTTACTTCCAAAAGAACTTGTCGACTTTATCAATACCCTCGACACTTTCCTGCTTACAATGGCTATGTCTGCGCTTGGTGCTGAAACGAGTATTGATAAGTTTAAGAAAGCAGGTTTTAAGCCTTTCCTCTTGGCAGCAATTCTATGGTGCTGGCTAATTGGTGGAGGTTATTGTCTGGCAAAGTATTTGGTGCCTATGCTTTAGTTTATGGTGAGAAGTGTTAGATGTTGAGGACCTGTTTTAGTTTAGTATATTTGAATACGCTTATTCTTTATAAGTAACAAGCTTTTGTGTTGTACAGAAGGAAATAAGAAAACGGCTACTTTTTTAATGGGGTAGTCGTTTTCTTATATGTATAGTTACAAGTTAAATATTTAACAAAATGTACTTACTTTAGATATTCAATTTCAACATTTCTATCATACATATGTAGCACACATTTTTCAACTTGTTCATTTTTGAGGAAGATAGTCAGTCCATAGTTTTGCCCATCAAAGTCAATCCAACCAAATGGGGACATAGCTTGAAGAGGGTAGCCTCTCAATACAATTTTGTTATCAGACTGGCTAATTACTCTCATTGGTTTTGGAGCCATCTGCACGTTGTTTTGCCAAACTGGGTGCATGCCGTCCAAGTTGTAGATAGTAACGATATATCCATCACCGCTAACAATTTTATAACCGCTACATCCACTTATATTTGGTTCAACTTTCACAGCACGTTTGGCACCGCCATGGGGACCAGAAACATGAATGCCATCTTGGTATCTTATATGATCGGAAGATTCAAATAAAAAATTCAAATCCATAAGAATTGGTTTATATCTTTGCTAAGAATTTTAACTGACCTGTATGTAGAATTGCAAACAATCTCTCCATAAAATCATCAAGTTCAGGAGTATGATCAATAAACATTTCTGTAGCCAGCCAAATAGTTTCATCATCAAAGAAAAAAGCTTTAATACACTTTATTTCTTTGTTAAGTTCATTACAAACCTCCAAGGCATGTTGTTTTTCAGAAGGGTTATTTAGAGTATAAACACCTGGCATAAGAATCTGAAGGTAACTGTTATCCCCAGTATTGTTGCCAATAATGAAATTACCACCCTGATGTTTAAAAGTAATTCCAAATGGTTCAACACTAAATCGATAGCCATTGTTTTGTAACCACTCTTTGAAAATTTCCATATAGATATTCTCCCTGCCTATCCAGTTCCTCTCGGCTTTAATTTGTTTAGATTTATGAGAAGCGTGGAACTGACTAAGTCCACGTCTAAGTCGGAGGTCGTAGGAAAAACCTTATCCAGAGAATGGAGATAGCAGTCCCACGCCTATGCGTGAGAACCACTATGCTGTCTCTCTGGATTAAGTCTTGAATTTCCTACGTTCCCGACTTGGAGATGAGCATAACGCTTCTTGTTCTTAAAAAGTATTGTGTTCTGAAAGAACACCTTGCAAAAATAGTAAAAAGTTCTTAAATCTACAAATGTATTGTCTGTTTTTTTAAAAGTACTGTAGAATCTTATGTAACATGATTACAACAAGAGAAAATCTATTTGGTGTCTCTGAGAGTACAGGTCTTACTTAGTAGTTTGGTGTTGATGAAGTGCGCATCAGAGGGAACATGTTTTGTGTTTAGGTGTTGGGTGTTGAGTGTTGGTTGTTGATGAAGTGCGCATTCGAGGGAGCATGTTTTGTGTTTAGGTGTTGGGTGTTGAGTGTTGGTTGTTGATGAAGTGCGCATCTGAGGGAACATGTTTTGTGTTTAGGTGTTGGGTGTTGAGTGTTGGTTGTTGATGAAGTGCACATTCGAGGGAACATGTTTTTATTTAGGTGTTCGTTTTGGATTGATTAATATTTAGGACTATGTGAGGAGCGTATTTGTGGCGAGTCTACGATACAATCCATAGATATAACATTGTAAATAAGGTAGAATGAAGGCTCTATTTAGTAAGGCGAAGTTAGGTAAGTTGCGCTATTACCTTTCGTTGCTATTGATAATGGGATGTTATGTTATCTATCAGAGTTTTCTGGTGGTGTCATATTATGATATTGGACTCTTTATTGTTGTTACGGTTGTGGCAGTCCTATATGATAAGTTGATAGCATCGAAGGGCTTTGATGCTATAGTCAATAACGCATGTATTTGTTGGGTAGTAGTTGGGCTCTCTCTGGTATTAAGGTCGTATTATCTGCCAGAAAAGATTTATAAAGTACCATTAAATGGCTTTTCAACTCTTAGAGTAGATCATATTTATTTTAGATTTAAGGGGAGATCTTTTGAGCGTTCTTTCTCACTTTCAGACTATGACCTTTCTGATAGTTGTAAGCAATATGATGTGGAACTGTACCTAAAAGAACCACTCCCAACAATCTATTATATTTCTGGAATGAGCCTTTGTAAGAAAGAAAATACTACAAAATAGGAGAATACTTACCATCTCCTACGAGTGTGCGAAGGCTTAGCACGTTATGTGCGGACGCCTAACACATGTGGTGCGGAGGCTTAATAAGTGTGCTTATAAGAATAAAGTGGCTTATAGAGAGGCTTCCTTTTTTTCAGAGGAAAGGGGATATTTTGTTATAATGGAGAAGGTTGATGAATCAAAAAAGGCTGAACTTCTTTTGGAGTTCAGCCTTTTCTTATTTTTGATATAACTATTATACGAAGCTAATAACGCCTTCAACTGCGCCTTCGTTGCTTTCGTTTTCTTCATTATCTTGCTCAGGATTACTGATGCGCTTGATGTCCTTAATCATCTGTTTAGTACGCTTATAGGTTGGTGTGTTCTCTACAGCAAGGATAACATCCTCGTTGTCGAGTTCATCCGCAGTAAAGCGATAGATGTGTGGACGATGCTTGTATTGTGAGCTGTTGTTGTCCTTATAGAAACGATCACGACGGTCACGACGCTCTGCAGCCTTCTCCTCTTCCTCTGCCTGACGTGCTGCATCCTCTTGTGTCTGCTTCTTGATATGGCTACCCATACCGTCAACATCCTCAATACCGAAGCCCGTTGCAAGGATAGTAACCTTAACCTTCTTGTCGAGTTCAGGGTCAATAGCAAGTCCCCATTTCAACTCGAAGTCTGCACTGAAGTGGTTCATGAACTCTGTCACATCGCCCATTTCCTCCATTGTCAAACCAGGGTTGTCCTTGTCGTCGGTGTTGAAGTTGATAGAGAGCAGAATCTTCTTTGACTTATAGACATCGTTATCGTTGAGCAGTGGTGAATTGAGTGCATCCTCAATCGCCTGCTTCACACGACCTTCACCCTCACCATAACCGGTTGACATGATAGCTACACCACCATCTTTGAGGACGGTCTTTACATCGTTGAAGTCAAGGTTCATAATACCATGAACGGTGATAATCTCTGCAATACTCTTAGCAGCCACGCTCAGGGTGTCGTCAGCCTTGCGGAAACCATTGAGCAAACTCAGCTCTGGATAAATCTCGCGGAGACGTTCGTTGTTGATAACGAGCAACGCATCGACATGCTTTGCCATCTCTTCAACGCCATCCAACGCCTGATCTATCTTCTTTGCTCCCTCGAAACGGAAAGGAATTGTAACGATACCCACGGTGAGAATGCCCAATTCTTTGCTGACACGTGCGATGACTGGTGCTGCACCAGTACCCGTACCACCACCCATACCAGCGGTGATAAATGCCATCTTCGTACCATCGTTGAGCATACGCTTGATATCCTCACTGGTCTCTTCAGCAGCCTGACGTGCACGTTCAGGACGGTTTCCAGCACCTAATCCTTCCTTGCCCAATTGCAGATGAACAGGAACAGGAGAGTCGTTGAGTGCCTGCGCATCCGTGTTGCAGAGTACGAAGGTTACGTCGTGGATACCTTCTTTGTACATGTGGTTTACGGCGTTACCACCACCACCACCGACACCAATGACTTTGATGATGCTATCAGCTACATCGCCGTCACCGAAGTCTAATATATCCATTTTATTATTGTTGTCTGCCATAACAGTATGTTGTCTATGTTTATTTCCTATATTCTTTTTCTGTGTGAGCTGTTGGATTATTCGTCATCCTCACTCATAATTATTTTTCCGAAATCTTTCACCTTACGTGAGAATTTGTTCCAGAAGCTATTGCGACGCTTCTCCTCCTCGAGTTCGCGCTCTCTTGCTTCCTCTTCCTCACGCAGCTTGCGTTCTTCCTCTTCACGCTTGCGACGTTCAGCTTCAGCCTTCTTCTTCTCTTCAGGTGTTGGAACAATACCTTGTCCCTGTCTTGTTGTAGATGATGGTGTATAAGGTTGCTGCTGTTGGTCAATAGGAGTTGCTACTGCAATGTCTTCGTTGTTGAAGAGATTGCTCTGTGCAGGGTTGTATTCTGGTCCAGCACAGTTCATTTCTCCCTTGATAAGCAACCGAGGATTGTGTTCATATCACCATTCTTAGCTGTGATATCAGCATTGCTTGAAGCGATGGTATGTGTGACGAAGTTTGCTTTGCGAATCTTGTCAATATGTGTGGTATTACGAATACAGCGTTCAATGTTCTTCAGGTTCATACCGCCACCAGTGAGAATGATACCGCCAAGGAGTTTGTCGGCATAGTCAGATGGTACCTGACACCATACATTCTCAACGATTTCGCCAATACGTGCCTCAACGATTTCAATGAACTTACGGCTCTCTACGGTACGTTCTGAGTCGATAGAGTATTTTAAAGTATTGTCGATATCGTTATTTTCAGTGAAAGCAGAACCATACTTAAGCTTCATCGCCTCAGCATCCTTTTCTTCCATCTGTAGGCTGGCAATGTCCTTTGTAATATTGTTACCACCCAATGGAATAACAGCCAAGTGACGGAGAATGTTCTTGTAGTATACAGAAACTGTTGTTGTGTCAGCACCGAAGTCAACCAATACACAACCTCCACGTTTCTCAGCCTCGCTCAATACGGCATCAGCCAAAGCCAAAGGTGCAAGGTACATCTCGGCAATAGAGATGCCAGACTTCTCAAAGCAGTTGTTGAGGTTATCATAGAAAGCCTTGCGCCAAAGGATATTAAGGAAGTTACCCTCCAAGCGGGTGGCTTTGATACCGACTGGGTCGAGAACAAACTGGTTGTCAACCTTATACTCCTGTGTGGCAGCATCGAGAATCTCCTGGTCAGGATAAGTCATATTGCGGTTGGCATCCATTAACTCATTAATCATATCTGAGGTAATGATGGTATCAGTAGGCAGATCCTTTACGATAACGTTTCGAACGCTTCGTATAGACTGTCCTCCCACGCCTACATAGACCTGAGAAATCTCATACTTCAGTTGTTTTCTTAGTTTGTTGATGATGCCAGTGAGGCACTGTCCGGTCTTGTCGATGTTGTAAACGACACCCTTGCGAATACACTGTGTAGCGTCTTCCTTTACAACAGCAAGCACGGAGATACTGCCGTCAAGATTCTTTTTGCCAGCGATTCCCGTAATCTTTGATGAGCCTAATTCAATGGCTACTATGAACTCTGCCATATTCGTTAAGTATTATGTTCCTTATTTTATATTCTCTAAATTGATAGCTTTTTATTCCGTAAGTCCTGCTGAGGCATCTTCTTGCCGTTTCACTTCCTTACGGGCTTTATCTCTTTCCTCCTCTTCTGTACGTTGTACGTCTTCTACTTGTTCAGACTGAGCCTTCTTAAGCAATGCATCCTCTTCTTCTTTCTCGGCTTTCTCATCACGTTTCTTACAGATGATTTGGTTGTCGAATTCTATGTCGATGTAAGAGTATTTGTTCCAACCAGCCTGTGAAAGACCATATCGATAGAACTTCTCTAAGCGTGACAACTTCTTTTTAACGAAGATAGTTATATCATGTTTGCGCTTCCAAGGCCCATTGTTTTTTGGCAAGTAGCCCAAGAATATGATATGATTACCGACACGTGGTACTAACTCGATGCCTCTGTCTGGTAGGACATTAATCTGCTCTATTTGGTTTAGCCATAGTGGTTCAGCACTGATAGCCTTGGCAAGAGGAGCAATATAAAGGCGTGCAAAGTTATTATCTATATTGCCAGTTGCAATGATCAAGTCACTGGTGTACTTAGAGTTTGGGAGTATTCCCCCATTATCATCAAGATAGTAATCAGCTCCATTGCTACTCTTAATGCGGATAATCGGCATACGTTGAGTAATATAGATGTTGACGTGTCCATCTTTTGTTTTGTAGCATTGGGCTGTATTGATGAATGGTCCCACTTTTAATGCCTCCTCAATGTTGCGCGGATTGATGTCAGTTATCTTCTTATTGAGGGGATAGAGGTGTACCTTCTCTAATATTTGTTTGATTTCTGTTGCGGTAAGAAAGCCAGCATTGTTAGAGTCAGATATGTTGATATTCACTTTAGTACATAGCTGTTTGCTCTCATCAGGCTTGTTCCATGAGGTAACTGCCATGATGAGATAAATAGCCAGTACAATGTCCAGCGCAGTGATAATTATCTTTTTCCACTTAATGTGCATATCTTCTCTCTTTTGTTTTAAGAGTTTTTGCTTTCTTTCTTCTTATTTCTCGTTGAGTATCTTTGCAATCTCTGGGACGTAATTGTCGAGATTACCGGCACCCAAAACAACCAAAACGTCAAAGTCTCTTGACTTTACAAAGTCGAGAACATCGTCCTTTTTAATCATCTGTTTCTTAACATTAGGACTGAGGTTATCATAGATGAGTTCGCTTGTTACACCTGGGATCGGTTCTTCGCGAGCAGGATAAATCTCTGTCAATACCACTTCATCGAAATGACTGAGTGCCTCTGCAAACTCCTTATAGAAGTCACGTGTTCGAGTGTAGAGGTGTGGTTGGAAGATTGCAGTAACCTTCTTGTCAGCATAGAGTTCCTTAAGACTCTTTGCACTCTGCAGAATCTCCTTTGGATGATGCGCATAATCTGAGAGGAAGACGTGGCGGTTATCCTTTATCTTGAAGTCGAAACGACGGTCAACACCACCATATGTCTTCATTCCATTGCGCAATTCTTCTGCCGTACAGCCATTGAGTTGAGCCATAGCCATTGCAGAGATACCATTTTCGATGTTGATAGGTATGGGTTGTCCAAGCTCAATATCCTTTATATTTTCAATAGGAGAAACGAAGTCAAAGGTGATAGTTCCGTTTGCAATTCGTATGTTCTCAGCGTGGAAGTCGCCTTCGTTACGGCTGTATTCATAGATTCTAACACCTTCTTGTACGTTTGGTTTCATCTCTAATCCTTTACGGATAATGAGTGCACCTCCCTTTTGAATGAGTTCTGTATAGTGTCGGAAACTCTCAAGGTAAGCCTCTTTTGTACCATAGATATCCAAGTGGTCAGGGTCTGTTGAGGTGATAACGCTCATCCAAGGACGCAACCAATGGAAAGAACGGTCGAACTCGTCTGCCTCAATCACAACAAAGTCGCTATGGTCAGAGAGGATATAATTAGTGCCATAGTTCTTGGAAATACCACCAAGGAAGGCGTTACAGTCCAAATGACTTTGGTGCATAAGATGTGCACACATACAGGAAGTCGTTGTTTTTCCATGTGTTCCAGCAAAGCAAAGACCCTTATGTGTTCGGGTGAGTGTGCCGAGAACCTGTGCACGTTTCTGAATCTCAAATCCATTCTCGCGGAAGTAAACCAGTTCAGCATGCTTAGAAGGGATGGCAGGTGTGTAGATTACCAACGTTGATGCTGGTTCTTTGCACGCTGCAGGGATGAGTTGAACATTCTCCTCATAATGAATATCCATTCCTTCTTTCTCCAAAGTGTGGGTGAGTTCAGATGGAGTTTTATCGTAACCCGCTACTTTCAATCCTTTATGAAGGAAATAACGAGCAATAGCACTCATGCCGATGCCACCTGCACCAACGAAGTAAACTGATTTAATATCTTTGAGTTCCATGTGTTATATATTCTTTTTCTTTCTTTTGTTTGGGGATAGGACAATGTTCTACGATGGTTTCTTTAAACCCTATCTATTGGAAGATAGCTTTATCCCTTAATGAGTTTGATAACCTCGTCAGCAATAATCTCTGCGGAGTTCTTCAGCCCCATCTTCTTAACATTCTCGCTAAGACTTGCTAACTTCTCATCATTCGTGATGGTATCGAGTGCAAGTTTTATTAAAGTGTCAGGTGCGTCAACGTCCTTTACGCAGAGTGCAGCATCTTTATTGACCAATGCCATCGCATTCTTTGTTTGATGATCTTCTGCCACGTTTGGACTTGGTACCAAGATAACAGGCTTTCCGATAAGCTGGAATTCACTGATAGAACTTGCGCCAGCACGACTGATAACAAGGTCAGCAGCCTTATATGCAGCACCCATATCACTGATAAAGTCCATTATCTTTAGGTTCGGAAGTTCCTTACCCTTCATCGAATCCAATATCTGTTGATGATAGAACTTACCCGTTTGCCATATGAATTGAACGTCTGATTGCTTGATGAGATCAAGGTGTTCAATGACTGAGCGATTGATAGTTCTTGCTCCAAGGCTACCACCAACGAGGAGGATTGTTTTCTTATTAGGGTCAAGACCAAAACTCTCACGTGACTCTTCAACAGAGAGTGGGGTAGAGAGGACGTTCTGACGAACAGGGTTACCCGTCATGATAATCTTATCAGCAGGGAAGAAACGGTCCATACCTTCGTAAGCAACACAAATCTTCTTCACACGCTTAGATAATAGTTTGTTGGTAACACCAGCATAAGAATTCTGCTCTTGGATAAGACATGGGATGCCCATCTTTGCACACTCATAGAGCGTTGCACCACTGGCATAACCACCAACACCCACAGCAACCTGTGGCTTAAAGTCTTTTATTATCTGGCGAGCCATACGAAGACTCTTCCAAAGTTTGCAAAGTACTTCAATGTTCTTTAGCTTATTAGCACGGTCGAAACCTTTGATAGGTAGGCCTTTTATCTCATAACCAGCAGCAGGAACACGTTGCATCTCCATACGTCCATCAGCACCCACAAAGAGAATCTTCGCCTCTGGGTGTTTTGCCTTAATGGCATTAGCAATAGATACTGCAGGAAAAATATGTCCTCCCGTGCCGCCACCGCTGATGATAATTCTTAATTCTTCGTCCATTTGCATCTTCTTTATAACCTACAAAGGTAATCATTTTTTTTATCTTCTTTCAACTTTCACATTCTTTTTAGTCTTCTCTACAGATTAGACTATTGCATGTGAAACTTTCTCAGAAGGTTTCTTTTCTTCTTTCTTTTTCTTTGCCGAACGGCTTACACTGAGTATTACGCCTATGTAGACGCAATTAATGATAGTTGAAGTACCACCCTTACTGATAAGAGGAAGTGGCTGTCCTGTTACTGGTGCCAATCCTACAGCTACTAACATATTGAATAACGCCTGTGTAACCAGGAGGAAGGCGATACCCATAGCGAGAAAAGCAGGGAAAGAATTTTCACACCGGTTGGCTATAATTCCAGTTCTGAACAGAAGGATAATATATAGGAGTGCCACAAAGATGGCTCCTTCGATACCTCCTTCTTCAATGATAATCGCATAGATAAAGTCGGAGAAGGCTTGCGAAAGAAAGTCTCTTTCATTAGAGTTTCCGGGTCCTTTACCAACGACATCTGATGAAGCGATGGCTATGTTAGCATGTGCCACCTGCGCATCTTTATCTAAGTCGTAATCTTTTGGTGCAACATATTCGTTACTAAAGAATTTCTTGACACGTGCCTTCCATGTGTCAGCGCGGTGGAGAATTTTACCGATGAATCCGGGTGATTCCTCTTGCTGTGCAGCTACCGTCTGTTCTGTAAGGTTTTGTTTGGCAGATAATTCGTCCTCAGCTTTCTTGTCATCACCCACAAGCATCACCATAGATAGGACGAAAACTCCAAGTAAGACGATGAAACCGATCAAACGACCTAACTGATTAAAAGGAACTCTTCCCACAAACATCATCAATACTACGGTCAAACCAATGAGCATAGCTGTGGAAAGATTCTCACCAAGAATCAGGAGAATAATACCACCAGATAGCCACATGATATATTTAAAGGCTTTTCGATCTGCTCCATGTTCGGTTTGCATTGCACTAAGTATCTGTGCAATGGCTAATACCAATGCACCCTTGCCTAATTCGGAAGGTTGGAATTGTATACCTGCAAAACTAATCCATCGGCTTGCTCCATTCGTACTTTGTCCTGCTACGAGCACCCATATAAGCATTAGTATGGACATGCCCAGTACAATCGGTGTGATAAGTTTGAAGTAACGGCATTTAATATTTAATACAACCACCATCAAAGCAATGCCAACAACAAGGATGCTGCAATGGTAGATGATAGGGCTCCAGTAGTTACCTCCTGTGTACGACAGTGAACTTGAGGCTGAATATACCTCAATGATACTGATGATACATAAGAAGAAGAAGACCATCCAGATAACCTTGTCTCCTTTGAATATGTTACTGAGAGATTTATTCTTCATTATTTTTTGTTCCTTATGGGATTTATTAGCCCAATTAGTCTTGTTGGCCCAATTTAGTCTTATTAGCCCAATTAGCCAGATAAGTCTTTTCCTACAATGCTCTTACATAGCTCTTGAACTGCTCGCCACGGTCTTCCATATTCTTAAAAAGATCGAAGCTTGCACAGCATGGGCTTAGGAGAACTGTGTCACCAGGCTTTGCTAACTCTGCACAAGCTGCAACACAATCCTTCATGGAGTGGGTGTCGCGGATAGGAAGTCCGAGGTCGTCGAAGTTGTCATGTAGCTTCTTGTTGTCAGCGCCAAGGTAGACGATACCAGCACATTTCTGCTTAACTAAGTCCTTAATGCTGTTATAGTCATTTCCCTTATCCTTGCCACCAATAATTAAGATTGTTGGTGTGCGCATACTTTCGAGTGCATACCAACAAGCATCAACATTGGTAGCCTTAGAGTCATTGATGTATTGTACGCCAGCAACCTTACATACCTTTTCCAATCTATGTTCAACACCAGGGAAGTCGCTCAGACTCTTACGGATGTTTTCTTTCTTGATACCGCTAATGTCTGAGGCAATACCTGCTGCTAAAGAGTTATAGATGTTGTGACGTCCTGTGAGCGAAAGGTCTTCCTGCTCCATGTTGAATGGCTCAGGCTGTTCAATCGTATACTGTCCTTCTTCAATGTAACCGATACTGCCCTTCTCCTTTAATTCAGAGAATGGATAGCATACGGCATGTACATCAAACTTCTCGAGTTCCTTCTTGATGACAGGGTCATCGTTCCAGTAAATGAAGCTATCCTCCTTGGTTTGATTCTGAATGATACGCATCTTAGCGTCTGCGTAGTTCTCAAACTTGTAGTCATAGCGGTCCAAGTGGTCAGGGGTGATATTGAGAAGGATGGCAATATTGGCACGGAAGTCATACATATTGTCCAACTGGAAGCTGCTCAACTCAATGATATAATACTCATGTGGGTCTTCTGCTACTTGCAGTGCAAGACTGTTACCAATGTTACCAGCCAAACCAGCGTCGTAACCAGCATCTTTGAAGATATGATAGATGAGGCTCGTTGTTGTGGTCTTTCCATTACTTCCAGTAATACATATCATCTTAGAGTTGGTGTATCGACCAGCAAATTCTATTTCACTAATGATATGTGTACCCTGTGCGATAAGTTTCTGAACCATAGGAGCTTCTTTAGGAATACCAGGACTCTTGATGATTTCATCAGCATTGAGAATCTTCTCTTCTGTGTGTTGTCCCTCTTCCCATTCTATACCACGGTCATCAAGCATCTTTTTATACTTGTCCTTAATGGCTGACATGTCAGAAACAAAGACATCGAAGCCTTCTTTCTTTGCCAATACGGCTGCGCCGGCACCACTTTCACCGGCACCAAGTATTACTATTCTTTTCATATATCTTTCCTTTCCTTACTCTTGCTTATGTAATGTTTTTGTTTGCTGGCTGCTTACCTCTCTTCGAGTAAACGGTTACTCGCCTTTGGGGTAGTGGTCAGCTGTGTGGTGTTTCTTATGAACACCAATGGTGCGAACGCCCCGCACATATCGTGCTAACGCCTCGCACGCCTCGTGCTTATCTTATCTTCAGTGTGATGATAGTCATTGCAGCGAGGATGATAGTCACGATGATGAAGCGTAGTGTAATCTTACTCTCATGCACTGCACTATGTGGTTTTTCAAGAGATACTTACACTCTGGATCGAGTTGGCTATCTTGTGTACGGAAGTTGTCATGTATTGGTGTGCGCTTAAAGATACGCTGTTTAACACCTTTACGCTTTCCTAACTTGTAGTACCAAACCTGTACGATAACACTTAAGCTCTCAACAAAGAATACACCACAGAGAATCGGAAGCATCAACTCCTTGTGAATGATAATTGCACCTACTGCAATGATACCGCCGATGGTAAGACTTCCCGTGTCACCCATGAACACTTGTGCAGGATAAGCATTGTACCAAAGGAAGCCTATCAATGCCCCAATGAATGCCATGAAGAACACTACTAACTCTTCCGAGCCTGGAATATACATGATGTTGAGGTAGGCTGCATATTGTATATGACTACTTACGTAGGCTAATATACCCAATACGACACCTATGATGGCGGAGTTTCCTGCGCACATACCATCCATTCCGTCGTTAAGGTTTGCACCGTTAGAAACGGCAGTGACAACAAAGATAGTCATAAGCACGAAGAGAATCCAACCACCTGCATTCTTATACTCGCCTAAAAAGCCTACTATCTCAGAATAATCCAGATTATGCAGCTTGACAAATGGAATGGTTGTCTTCAGTGTCTTTTCGGCTTGTGCCTCATGTTTTATAACAATTTCTTTACCATTCTGGTTTGCAACCTCAAGGTTCATGTTTGATTTAACGTCAGGAGACGCCCAAAGTGTTAAGCCAACGATGAGTCCGATGGTTACTTGTCCGATAATTTTATATTTACCCTTCAGTCCTTCCTTGTCGTGCTTGAATATCTTAATGAAGTCATCCATACCACCGAGGAAACCCAACCAAATGGTTGTGACAATCATCAAGAGCAGATAGATATTACGTAATCTACCTAACAAGACGACAGGAATCAAGAGTGCAACGATGATGATAATACCACCCATTGATGGTACACCAATCTTTTTGACACCAAATGGGTCAATCTGTGCATCTCGTTGTACCTCTGTAATCTGCTTCTTCTTGAGGTATTTAATGAAGCGTTCTCCGAACCATGCAGAGATAATCAGTGCTAATATCATTGCCAAGATAGAACGGAAACTGATGTAGCCCCAAAGGTGAGAACCACTGATACCGAACTGGTCAAGCCAACGGAAGATATAGTATAACATTTTATTTCTCTTTTATGTTGTTCTTACGATAGACAATAGGGTCTCTATTTTAGAATTACTTAATACCGAAGATTTCACGGATAACCTCGTGGTCATCGAAATGATGCTTCACACCATTAATCTCTTGGTAGTTCTCATGTCCCTTACCTGCAACAAGAATAACGTCACCTTTCTGTGCCATCATGGCTGCAGTGCGAATTGCTTCCTTACGATCAGTAATCGTGAGAACCTTCTTGCGCTGTGTAGTGTCAAGTCCTGCAAGCATATCATCAATAATAGCCTGTGGCTCTTCGTCGCGTGGATTGTCACTTGTAAGGATGACAGTGTCACTTTGTTTAACAGCCTCTTGAGCCATTAATGGACGCTTTCCCTTGTCACGATGTCCGCCTGCACCGCAGACAGTAATGACATGTCCGCCCTTACCATCAAGTACATCGTGAATAGCACTGAGGACATTCTCCAATGCGTCTGGTGTATGGGCATAGTCAACAACAGCAGTGTAGCCTTCTGGTGATTGGATAGGTTCTAATCGTCCGTTAACACTCTTGAGTGTGCTCATTGCTATTAGGACGTCTTCTGGCTTCTTACCTAACATGATGGCAGCACCATATACTGCAAGCAGATTGCTCACATTGAACTTACCAATGAACTGTACGCCAACCTCTTTACCGTCAACTTCGAGGTACATACCTTCAAAGTGGCATTCAAGAATCTTTGCACTGAAGTCTGCCATTCGTTTGATAGAATAGGTCTTGACTGTTGCCTTTGTGTTCTGAACCATAATCATTCCGTTCTTGTCATCGGCATTGGTAATGGCAAAAGCGGTCTTAGGTAATCCGTCGAAGAACATCTTCTTGGCATTGCGATAGTTCTCGAAAGTCTTATGGTAGTCGAGGTGGTCACGTGTAAGGTTGGTGAAGATGCCTCCTACAAACTCTAAACCACCTATACGATGCTGATGGATAGCATGGCTGGAACACTCCATGAACGTATATTCGCAGCCTGCCTCAACCATTTTCGCAAGTAGACAGTTAAGCTCTATTGGGTCTGGAGTAGTGTGACTTGCAGGAACTTCCTCATCATTAATATAGTTACATACGGTAGAGAGTAAGCCTACCTTATGACCGAACTCACGGAACATTTTATATAATAAGGTGGCAATGGTTGTCTTACCGTTCGTTCCAGTTACACCAACCAACTTTAGTTTGCGTGATGGTTCTCCATAGAACATTGTGGCAACCTTTCCTGCTTCTTCCTCAGTTGATGCTACCTGAATGTATGTTACCTTTTCATTCAGTTCCTCAGGCATATCTTCAAGTAGGATTGCTACGGCTCCTAACTCAATAGCTTTGCTAATGAATTTATGTCCGTCTACCTGTGTTCCTTTCATTGCGATGAACAAGTGGCCGTTCTCTATCTTACGACTATCAATGTTCACTCCTTTAATCTCAACGTCAATATTGTCTTGGCTGGCAATAACCTTAACGTTTTTGAGTAATTCGCTTAACTTCATATCTTTGTTCTTTTCTTATTCTTTATGATTGTAATCGAAGTGTTCTGCCTTTGTGAAGTGAATGTTTATCCCATTCTTAATTCACATTTCATGCCCCTCTTAACCTTCTCGCCTGGTGCAACGCTTTGTTTAATAACACGACCTCTACCGGTAAGTATTACTTTAATACCATGTTTCTCCATCAAGTAAACAGCGTCGCGAGCACCCATGCCATGGACATCAGGGACTATGTTGGCTTTAGGTGTTTGCTCCTTTTGGAAGGTCAATGACTTTCCTTTTATGGTGGTTGTTCCCCATATAGATTACCAAATGGGTAAGCACCGTTCCAACCATTCGTTATTTGGAAGCCGAGAGAATTCAGTACATAGTCTGTTGCAAGCAGGTTGCCTGTCTTTGCTGTAGGGATTGTTACAGATGAAGCATCGTGTGCATCAGTAACATTCAGCTTCAGACTTTGTGCCATAATGCCTTCCGCAATGTGGTGGAATACAACACCACTCATGCCACCTCCGGATGCTGGAAGGCCTGTCTTCTGTATACAGACAATACAACTGTAACGTGGTTTGTCGGCAGGGAAGAAGCCTGCAAAGCTGAGGAGATAGTTTGTTCCACCAGTCTTATAACCCAAGGCTCCCTTTGACATCTGGGCAGTACCAGTCTTACCTGCAACGAGGAATTTGTCAGAGCCAGCCTTCTTACCCAATCCTTCAGAAACAACTTCCGTCAGAATGCGTGTAATATTCTTGATGGTACTTTCCTTTGCAATACGCTCTTTTAATACCTTTGGCGGATTGTTATAGATGACTTCGCCATTTTTTACAATCTGTTTTACAAATCGTGGCTGCATTAGCTTACCACCATTGGCAATCGCATTATAGAAGGTAAGAGTCGATATTGGTGGTATCTGTGTCTCGTAACCAATACTCATCCATGGCAAAGCTGTGGCACTCCAGTTGTCATACTGACCACGACTATTCTTATGTGGCATGCGGATTCGTGCTGGTGAATAGCCTACAATAGGGACATGGAAATCGGTTGCAAGGCCTAAGTCGTAGATACCTTGAACGAATTTCTCTGGGTTCTTGTGATAGTGCATGTCAATGATACGACTGACACCGATGTTTGAACTGTATTTCAAAGTCCATGGCAACGTCAGTGTTCCATATCCTCCACGTGTCCAGTTGTGGTCCTTCATGTCTCGTCCGTACATATTCCATACACCTGGTCCAGTCTGAACGGTGTACATGGTATCAACGAGTCCATCATCAAGGATGGTCATAATAGAGGCTGTCTTAAAGACAGAACCGGGCTCAAGCAAGTCACTTACGGCATGATTCTTAACCTCTCTATATTCGCCATCACTACATTTATCTAAGTTGACAATAGCCTTCACGTCACCAGTTGCGACTTCCATCACAATAGCAACACCTACATTACCATTTACGTTAGGGTCTTTCAGCTCGTCTAACAAGGCACGCTCTGCCAAGTCTTGCATGCTGACGTCAATGGTAGTTATGATGTCGGCACCATCAATTGGTGCTGTATCCGTGATATCAAGGAACTTGTTACGAACTTTACGACGGTGGATGATACCATTTGTACCACGCAGAATAGAGTCGTATGAAAGCTCTAATCCACAGCGAGCTGTATCTTTTGCACCGAACATATCACCTATCGTACGTTGAGCGAGTGAGCCAAACGGGCGACGACGTGCGTTAAACTCATCCCAGTGGAATCCACTCTTATATTTAGAAAGGTGGAAAATAGGGAGGCTCTGTATCTCTTTAAATGTGTTATAGTCTATGCGCTCGTTCCATATCGCCCAATGCTTACTCTCCTTGTGGTAGCCTTCCATGAGGTACTTCTTGAAGTAGGCTGCTGATTTCTCAGGGAAGATGTTATTCAATCCCTTGCTGATATAGTTGATGCTATCGACAAACGCTGTGTCGTTTCCTGCTGCTTTGAGTGCGTTGAAGTCCATGTAAACCTTAAATTCAGGTAATGAACTTGCCATAAGTTGCCCATTGCAGCTTAGGATGTTACCTCTGGTAGGTTTTACTGTGACGCTGTCTTTCTTTTGAGAAGCAGCAACTTCCAGCCAGTAGGTTCTACCTGCAGTCATGGTGTAGATAGTCTTACCAATAACAGCTACAGCTACAAGCGACATGATGATCGCTATAACGCTGTAGCGGGGCATTACTTTGCTATTATCAAACTTACTCATATCCTATTTCTCGGGTACATCTATAATATAAGGTGGACGGTCAGACATTTTCAGTACACTGTCCTTTCTTGTTTTCAATATCTCAAGTATATGGCTCTCACGTGTCTTCTCTGTGAGTTGACTACTACTTGAAAGCGCACGATACTTAGCGTCCTCTAACTCTTTTTGCAACTTATCAATCTCAATAAGGTACTTCTGTACACTGTATCGATTTGATATGTAGACGATAGTGAAAATCACAGCGGTGATAATCAACCAGATGTTATTACGTAGGAGTCGTGTAGAGAGGATGTCACCTCCAAGAATCTTTCTTAGTGTGAAGTTTGATGATTGTGGTTGCTCATCTTCGCGTGCTTGCTCCTCAATGGCAGCTTTAATCTTTTCTACTTCGACCTCTTCTTCTATTCTTTTTTCTTCCTCCTCCGTTAGTGGTGTTGCTACCTCGTTATTCGCAGTAGCTTCTTGCTGATCTTCTATAGTCTCTGCCTTAACGAGTGGCTCTGTGACGTTTATGCTCTCTTCAGTGAAAGCAGTCTGATCTTCTGTGAGAGGATGCTCCGTCAGCGTTGGATTCTTCTTGTCGTTCTCGTCATTCATTTGCTTTCTTTTCTGCTATTCTTAGTTTTGCACTTCGGCTTCGTGGGTTGCGTTCTTGTTCGTCGTTACTTGCAGTGATAACTTTGTTATTGACTAATCGGAAAGGCGTTTCTATTCGTCCGAAGAAGTCTTGTTTCACTTTACCCTCTATATTTCCTGACTTCATAATGTTCTTTACCATTCTGTCCTCTAAGGAGTGGTAGGTAATAACCGATAGTCTACCGCCAGGGCGAAGCTGTTCAGTTGCTGCCATAAGCATTTCCTTCAAGGCATCCATCTCGTGGTTTACTTCGATGCGAAGGGCTTGAAACATTTTTGCCATGTCTTTCTTTTCGCGTGCCCGCTGAAAGAAAGGTTCGATGGTTGTCAGTAAGTCGTTCGTTGTTTTATATGTTTTCTGTCCTCTTGCCTTAACAATGGCTGAGGCGATGCGGCGCGACTGCTTCAGTTCTCCGTAGAGGTAGAGTATGTCTGCCAATCGTTCTTCATCGTAGTCGTTGAGAATGTCGGCAGCTGTTATTCCTGCTCGTTTGTTCATTCTCATGTCGAGTGGAGCTTCGAAGCGGAAAGAGAACCCACGTGTCTCATCATCAAAGTGATGGCTGCTAACACCAAGGTCGGCAAGTAGTCCGTCTATGTATTCTACGCCATAATACCGCATCCAGTTCTTTAGGTATCTGAAGTTGGAGCGAACAAAGGTGAAGCGGTCTACCTGTTCCTCGCTTAAACCCATATTGTCAATATTCTGCTCGGCATCAGCATCTTGGTCGAAGCTGTAAAGATGACTGCCCTCTGCTAAGCGAGAAAGAATCTCTCGGCTATGTCCTCCACCTCCGAAAGTTACATCCACGTAGACTCCGTTGGCATGTAGGTTCAATCCTTCAATGCTTTCGTTGAGGAGTACTGGGATATGATAACATTCTGCAGTCTTAATCATGCTGTTGATTCTTTTGTGGTTGACTAATCGTTGTTTTGTGAAGGGGTGTCAAGTGAGATGGCTCCCTCCATGCCCATGGTTTCTTCCATGGCCTTGCTGAATTCTTCAGCTGACATGAATGGCTCGTTGTTCTCACCGTTCGCCCAGATCTCAATGCAATCGTCCATTCCTGTAAACCTAATCTGCTGGTCGATATTCGCCATTTTCAGATATCGTTTTGGAATGAGGAAGCGACCGTTTCCATCTAATGTAATCATCTCAACGTCTGTGACATACTGACGATAAATCATCTGGTCGCGACGGCTCCAGCGACTCAAACGCTTGCGGAGTGCGTCCATTCGTTCGTTCCAAACAGACTCGGGGTAGAGAACTAAGCATGGCTCGAAGATATCTTTGCGCAATACCAGCGATTCCTCGCCTGATGCGTTGAGCACCTTGCGGAAGACTGCAGGCAGGAAGGCTCTTCCTTTTGCGTCTGTTTTTGCTTCGATATTGCCTAAGAATCTCATGTTTATTTTTTATAAAGCTGTATTTGGCTTCAAAGTTACACATTTTTCCCCACATATCCCCACTATGCTCCACAATATTTTGTTAACGACCCCTATTTTTAGAATATTAACACTTTGGCCGACGTTTCTGTCTTCTTGTCAATTGCGCTTCGTGGTGTACTTGATTTTTGCTGTGTGTTAAGCGTGTTGAGTGAGTTGTGTGTTTTTTTGAAATATATTTACAATAGCAAGGGCTTAAAATGCTAATTTAGGTCTAAAAAGTACTATTTTGAATGCCTTTGTAAGTATCAGAGAGTCAAAGGGTTGTAAAGGTGGTTTTCAAAAGGTGCTTAATCGGACTTCAAAAGGGCGTTAGTAAGGGTCTTAAAGGGCACCTTTTTCAAGCTTATTGGGCGTCTTTAAGATGCTAAAAGAGCATATATTGGAATTGATGTTATGAAATATTATTACAAAATACGTTTTTAAGTACGAGTTTTGTTGTTCCCTTTTTTGCTTTTATTTCCTTCTTTTTGAGTTGTCTTTCTTTCTGACTTTTTGGCGTATTAAAGTTGGTTTTAGGACTCATTATGTGAAGTGGAGGATTCAAAAAATAGTGGGGTAAAATGGAGCATTTGGTTTTAAATGAGAGTAATCAACACTGTTGTTGACATGATTTTTTTCTGTTTAAACATATATTTTTCGCAAAAAACGCAAGCTATTCCAAATGGTTTCGTTATTTTTGCATTTTGTTAGGAGAGAATTGAGTACATGGGTGCAGAAATAGAGAAGACGATAGACATAGACAAGATTCTAAGAGATAAGATGGGGGCGAAGGCTAAATTCGTTCCTTCTTTTGCTGTCAATTGGCTAAAAAGAATCCTTCATGAAGATGAGGTTAATCAGTTTCTGTGGGATAGTCGTGGTTTGTCAGGGACAGAATGGCTCACGGAGTGTGTTCGATATCTTGACATGACGCTGCAAATCGAAGGTTTAGAGAATCTTCCAGATAAGGATGATGGTAAGCTTTATACCTTTGTGTCAAATCATCCCCTTGGTGGACAGGATGGTGTAGCATTAGGATCGATTATCGGTAAGCACTATGATGGCAGATTTCGCTATCTGGTTAATGACTTATTACTCAATCTTCCGGGCTTAAAACCAGTAAGTATTGGTATTAACAAAACTGGAAAACAGAGTCGTGATTTCCCTCGTATGGTTGAGGCTGGCTTTAAAAGCGATAATCATATTTTGATGTTCCCTGCTGGACTGAATAGTCGTAAGATTAATGGGAAGATTCATGACTTAGAGTGGAAGAAGACATTTATCGCCAAGAGTGTGGAGTATCAGCGTGATGTAGTTCCCATCTTCTTTGGCGGACGTAATTCTAATCGATTCTATCGTATTGCACGTTTCAGTGATAAATACGTTAAGAAGGTGAATATAGCGATGCTATTCCTTGTCGATGAGATGTACAGAAACGTTGGTAAAACGTTTCGTGTTGTAATAGGGAAGCCAATCCCTTGGCAGACGTTTGATAAGAGTCGCACATCGATGGAATGGGCGAAATATGTTGAAGACATGGTTTATGAGCTCTGAGATTTAGCCTTATTAAATGACAGAGTAAGGGGTTCAATCACGCGATTAGATATAGAGAAAGAAAAAGATAGATAGAATATATGGAAGAAGAAATCATCCAACCCATTAGCAAGGAGTTACTCAAGAGCGAGTTGACTCCTGAACGGATGCTTCGTTCGACGAACAAAAGTCACAATGAAATTTATGTTGTGACGGCTAAGACTGCGCCAAACGTGATGAAGGAGATTGGACGTCTGCGCGAAATAGCTTTTCGTTCGGCTGGGGGTGGTACGGGCAAATCGATGGATGTCGATGAGTTCGACACGATGGAGAATTGTTGTAGACAGTTGATTGTTTGGAACCCTGAAGCGGAAGAGATTATCGGTGGATATCGTTATATCTTTGGTAGCGAGTGGGAAATAGATAAAAACGGACAGCCAAAGGTCGCAACAAGTCATATGTTCCATTTCTCTGATAAGTTCATGAAGGAGTATGCTCCTTATACAGTTGAGCTTGGACGTTCTTTTGTTTCATTGGATTACCAGAACGTTCGTAAGAATTCTAAGAGCATCTTTGCGTTAGATAACCTTTGGGATGGACTTGGAGCGTTGACGGTGTTGTACCCTGAATGTAAGTATTTCTTCGGAAAGATGACCATGTATCCTTCTTATATCCGTCGTGGTAGGGATATGATTCTTTACTTTTTGAAGAAGTATTTTGATGATAAGGATGATCTTATTATACCGATTAAACCGTTAAAAATTGACACTCCAACCACTGAGTTGGATGCTCTTTTCCAAGGAAATGGTTTTAAGGAGGACTATAGAATATTAAATAGAGAGATACGTGAGTTGGGATATAACATCCCTCCTTTAGTGAATGCTTATATGAATCTTTCTCCAACGATGAAACTCTTCGGTACAGCTATCAACTATGGCTTTGGTGATGTAGAGGAAACTGGTATCCTTATAGCGGTTGATGAGATCTTCGAAGAGAAGCGTGTTCGTCATATTGAGAGTTTTGTAGATGAGCATCCAGAGGCACTGAAGTTCACAAGTGGTGCTAATAATGTTATCTATAAGGAGAAAGAACAACAGTAATACGTTTTTTAGAAAGATAGAAGAAAGGCAGATAATCCGTTGATGTTTGGATTACCTGCCTTTCTTTTGGTACTTTCTTCGCCCCTTACAGTGTTAAGTAAAGATACGAAGAAAGTGTTAATTGTCGATGAAATCGCAATCTTTTATCTGATAAAGAGCAGTTCGCGATACTTAGGAAGTGTCCAAAGCTCATCGCTGACCACTAACTCTAATTTATCAATCTGATATCGGATGGCTTCCATCTTTGGTGCTATCGTGTCATGATATGCGATTGCTTTTTCGCGTTGACTTTCTATTTTGTTGGCTTGTTTACGTGCATTGACAAGTTCTCAACACCCGTCTCGATGATATTAGTGCGTTCAGCAATCTCACGTATAATCTTTATATTACGCTCACTGAGCTGTTTTCCCTCTACATCTCCGAAGATATTGACCATATTCTGCACATTCTTCGCCAGTTGACTCTGGTAATGTGTTGCCACAGGGATGATATGGTTCATCGCCAAATCGCCCATTACACGTGCTTCGATTTGTATCTTCTTGGTGTATGTCTCCCATTTTACCTCGTTACGTGCCTCCAACTCATTACGCTTCATCACGTTCATTGACTCGAACATCTTGATAGAATCTTCGTCAAGGTAGCGGTCGAAGCACTTAGGACAACTTGATTCGCAATCTAGTCCACGCTTCTTGGCTTCTTCCTTCCAGCTATCAGAATATCCGTTTCCATCGAAGTGAATAGGCTTACAGGTCTTGATATCTTCACGAATGATATCGATGATTGCTGATGTTAGGTCTTCACCTTTTTCAACCAAGGTGTCAACGCGCTCACTGAAACGTTCTAAAGCTTCTGCTACAGCAGTGTTCAGTACAATCATCGCAGATGCACAGTTAGCCTCAGAACCTACTGCACGGAACTCAAAGCGGTTACCTGTAAAGGCAAAAGGAGATGTGCGGTTACGGTCGGTGTTATCGATAAGTAACTCTGGAATCTCTGGAATGTCCATCTGTAAACCAGTCTTTCCAGTAAGGCTAAAGATGTTTTCCTTGTCAGCCTTTTCTATATGCTCAAGGAGATCACTAATCTGTTTCCGAGGAATGAGGAGATAATAGCAGGTGGTGCTTCGTTGGCTCCAAGACGATGATCGTTGGTTGCACTCATTACTGATGCTTTCAGAAGACCATTGTGCTTATAGACAGCCATCAAGGTTTCTACGATGAAGACTACAAAACGAAGGTTATCGTTAAGTGTCTTACCTGCTGCATGGAGGAGAATACCAGTGTCAGTGTTTAAGCTCCAGTTGTTATGCTTACCAGAACCATTGACTCCATCGAAAGGCTTCTCATGTAGAAGAACGCGGAAACTATGCTTGTGTGCAACCTTCTTCATGAGTGACATCAATAGCATGTTATGGTCTACTGCAAGGTTACATTCCTCAAAGATAGGAGCCAACTCAAACTGACCCGGGGCAACCTCATTGTGACGTGTCTTGCAAGGAATACCCAATTCGAGTGCTTGTATCTCAAGATCCTTCATGAAAGCTTGTACACGCTCAGGGATTGTACCGAAGTAATGGTCGTCCATTTGCTGGTTCTTTGCAGAGTCATGCCCCATCAGCGTACGGCCTGTAAGCATAAGGTCAGGGCGAGCAAAGTACAAGTCTTCATCTACAAGGAAGTATTCTTGTTCCCATCCAAGGTTAGTGTGAACCTGCTTTACGTCTTGATAAAAGTATTGGCAAACCTTAGTTGCTGCAACATTAACAGCATGGAGTGATTTTAATAATGGTGCTTTGTAGTCGAGTGCTTCTCCTGTATAAGATATAAATATTGTAGGAATACAAAGTGTGTCTTCGATGATGAATACAGGACTGGTTGGGTCCCAGGCAGAATAGCCACGTGCTTCAAAGGTATTACGGATTCCTCCATTAGGGAAAGAACTGGCGTCAGGTTCCTGTTGAACGAGTAGTTTTCCTGAGAATTCTTCAATCATTCCTCCTTTGCCATCATGCTCGACAAAGGCGTCATGTTTCTCTGCCGTACCTTCTGTTAGCGGTTGGAACCAGTGGGTGTAGTGAGTTGCTCCATGTTCCTCTGCCCATTTCTTCATGCCTTGCGCTACTGCATCTGCGATGGAACGGTCTAATCGTGAACCGTTGTCAATGACGTCTATCAGCTTTTGGTACACATCAACAGGGAGATATTTGTACATTCTTGCACGATTAAAGACGTACTTACCGTAGAACTGTTCTGGACGTTCTGTAGGTGTCTTGACTTCTAAGGGGCGTTTTTTGAATGCTTCTTCAACAGCTCCAAATCTTAAATTTGCCATATCTTTTGTCTTATAATGAAAGTTCTATCTGCAAAATTAGTTATTTTCAGATTATCTGGCAAAGTATTTAAGGATATTATTCTCTATTATTACAGCCTAATAATTTTTAATCAAAATTGTACTTTAAGGCTGATGGTTATGCTCTTTTCATTCCTATTGTCTTTGATAAAGGAGGCCTCTTAATCCAATAATGCCATTTTGTCTTGGGCTATACAACTCTTTGTTAACAACAAATGCCTTTCATCTTAGTCGTATATTATAAGGTATTTAACCCTCCGCACGTATGGTATTAGTGCTTCGCACGATTGGTGCTCATGCTTCGCACAGTGGGTGCTTATCAAGAACACGACATGGAACAAGCTATAATACAATGGATAAAGATGGTTGGGAAGAGGTGTGTTTGCCTCATTGTGAATTATAAGGTAGGCTGCTAAAGAATTGTTTATGCGTGAAGTTCTTATGAAACCACGCGATTTATCGGCTCAAACTATAGAAAAGAAAAAAGTGTATATCTGCTCACGCAGACATACACTCAGCCACTTAACTAAATAACTCAAAAAATTATTTGACTCAAAAAATCATTAGGCAATCTTCTCACGAGGACCATCCTAATTAGTTTAATTTGACTATTAACTTACTAATAACTATTTAAACGTAATTTGATTGCTACTCAAGAAATATCTTTAATTGATATTACAAAGATAGTTATTTTGTGGGAAAAAAGATGTCTGTGCAAATAAATTATATTTGTTATAAGACTTATTTTTTATTATAACTAGCTTTTATACCCTTTTAAAACGTCATTTTTCGCCCATTTCATCGATTAAACTTCATCTTCAAGCGATTCTGTGTTTTGAGGTCTTTTAGTGTCGCTAAGTCTCTTCCTATAAATGGTTGGAGCTACTCCGAACCTCTTTTTGAAGGCTTTACTCATAGCCGCAAGGTCGCTATAACCACATTCGTATGCGATTTCTGAGATGTTTTTGTCATCGTTTTTGAGTAACTCACGGCAATGAATCATACGACATTCGCTTTGCCAAGATAGGAATGTCTTACCCGCAAACTCATAGATATAGTAGGAGAGGGCTACGGTCTGTATTCCTATAGATGCTGCCGTCTTCTCCATTGTAAGCTCTGTATCAGCCAATGGGAATGGGTCCTGATGAAGCCACTTGTCTATTTTCTCTTTAATTGAATTGCCTTTGTTATAGTTGTTTGACTCCAAATCATAATGTGTTTATGTAGATTCACGTAAAAACGTGTGATTGCTATGACAGTAAATATGATACAAATCTTTAATAAGGCATGGTAAATTGTAGACGGAACAAGCTGTCCTATCGTTATCATTATGAGGAGTATTCCCGTCCCTAAATAGAGTTTGTTGCGTCGTGCTATACCTCTAAGGTCTCCGTTTTCATCGATAATTTGATGCTTATATTTAATCTGTTGTGTTACAATCTCTATAATCATCAATAGCTTGCAGAAGAGGATACCTGCTGAAAAGATAATACGCATTAATGCTTGTATTGGCATCGTTTGCTGGAGATCAGCCTGTAGTTGACTGTAATTCTGGTAATGATGAATGTCTCCGTTCGCTGCATATATCATCTGTGGGACAAGTAGTGATAGCGGTAGGAGGTTATAGAATAACAGAGCATACGTATTCTTGTAAATCTTTCCATTGCTGAATGTCGTGCATGTGATAAGGAAAGACTCCCAGAGAAGGTATAATGATAATATCGATGGAACACATAATATTTCGGTTTCATCGTTCTCACTCCGTATAAAATGGCAGCAAAGATATAGAAGAAGAAGGCCATAGTCCAATATAATTATTCTACGCTTAAAAGTGAGTGGACCACTTGGTGACTTCCAATACATCAATGCAATGATGGCAAAGCATATAGCCGAAGCAATTATAGCTGCCAATGAGGTTGCATAACTTAGTATCATGATATATTTGTGTTGTTGTCTAATACAAAGATAATAAAATAATCTCAGAAAACCTCACTCTTTCCTTTTTAGTACGGTCTATGCTGGGATTTTATGTTGTATGACAACGTCTCAGAGGTTGATTTATTTTGTTAGGTCTTCTTTTTTGACGTTTTTTGATAGTTTGATTACCTTGAGAAGCATGGTAATCCCTCTTTTTATAAGATTGTAAAGGTTTTGTTTAGTCTTTAAGTTACCATTGTTTTCATAATTAATCGTATGTCATTATAGGTTATATCTGAAGGGCATAACTCCTTAATAGGGTTCATTCCGCTCTCTGTTCCAACAGCTTTAATTTCGTTTGATGATATTTATTTTCTTTTCATCAATCACTTCTTCAAGCTTTATGTCTCCATTTAGGATGTAAGATACGAGATGTCCTTGGATTGTACCTTGTGTCAATCCTCGCTCTTTGGCAATCTCTTCAACGCTTTTTCCAGTTTTGAAGAGGTTATATGTCTGTTCAGAAGTGCTTATTTTCTTCTCTTTAGGTTTGTCTTTATCTTCTTTTCTCTTTCTTCTTTTTCTCTCGTTTCCATCGGAAATACTGTTGAGAATAGCCTCTTGCTTTGCTGTGAGGTAGGTAGTAATCGAGAAACCATCTTCCATTATGCTTTCTAACAAATCATGCTTTGCCAGATAAGTCTGTTTAAGTTCAGTGTAAGCGTTGTCAAAACGTTTAGCACCTATTTTGTTATTTGTCTGTACTTCCTTGGTCAACTCTATCATTCTACTGAAGATTTCGGTCAACTCACTATGGAAGTAGAGCGCTCCTTTCTTTATTCTCTCCTTGAAATCCTCTTCGTGAAGCTCCTCGGTTGTCATCTTTTTGATAAGATTCTCCCATTTCATCGATACTTGAATGATGCGTGACTCTAAGTCAGTAAGCGCCATCTTATGCAGTGCATTTATCTTTGTAAACTTGAAGAAGAACTCTGTTAATACCCTAAAGAGAGCCGTTTCGTAGGTTTTAATCTCGTTGAAATTGAATAATTCGATAAGTAATTGTCGATGGTATTCTTCTTTCAAGGCAGGTAAAGCGGAGATGCTCTTTTCAGCTTCTTCTGTTTGATGTGAGATATACTCACTTACACGGTTATCATTTATAATCGCAGTATTACTAATCGGAGATGCCAAAACCAAACCTTCTAAGGTCTTACAACGACTTAATGCAACATAAACCTGTCCCGAAGCAAAGGATGCTTGCGCATCTATAATAGCATGTTCAAAGGTAAGTCCTTGGCTTTTATGTATGGTAATAGCCCACGCCAGACGCAGTGGATACTGCCTAAAAGTACCCTGCACCTCTGCTTCTATTTGTTTTGTTTTCTCGTTTAAGGTGTATTTAGTGTTCTCCCATGTCTCAACTTCAACCTCAAATTCCTCATCCTCTCCAGGGCAAAGAACGTATATCTTCTCGTTATCAACATGGGTGATGTGTCCAATACGCCCATTATAGTAACGTCCATTGTTATCATTACGTATGAACATCACCTGCGCACCCGTCTTCAGTGTAAGGTTGAAGTCCGTTGGATAGTTGTATTCAGGGAAGTTGCCATCCGTTTCTGCGCTAAAGGTATAAGCTTTTGCGGGAAGTTTACGAAGTTGGTCTTCGTTATAGCTTTCCGCCATTCTGTTATGTGTTGTCAATCGAATATAATCACTACCCTCCTTTGGTTGGAACGTTGGATCATATCTTTCGTTGAGGCGCTGGAGGTCATCTGCAGAAACTTTTCCCTCTCTTATATTATTAAGTAAGGTGATGAAGGTCGCATCTTGCTGTCGATAGACGTGGTTTAGCTCAATAGTTACATAGCTAATGCTGCGTAATGCCTTTGAACCAAAGAAATAAGGAGTGTCATAATACTGTCGTAATAGTTCCTCTTCTTCAGGAGTTACAACGGGAGTAAGCTGTTGTAAGTCGCCTATCATCAGGAGTTGTACACCACCAAAGGGCTTATCTGGCTCACGAAAACGACGTAAAACGGAGTCAATTGCATCAAGAACATCAGCTCGTACCATACTAATCTCGTCAATTATAAGCAAGTCGAGAGTACGCATAATCTTGCGTTTCTCTTTGCTATAATCAAATCGATTCTTGATGTTAGTATTGGGTACGAAAGGCGAGAGGGGTAACTGGAAGAAAGAATGAATTGTCATACCGCCCGCATTGATAGCAGCCACGCCAGTAGGAGCAACAATAATGTTTCGTTTATTGCTGCGTTCTTTGAGTGTGCGAAGGAAGGTTGTTTTACCAGTTCCAGCCTTTCCTGTGAGAAAAATACTTATTCCAGTGTGTTCTACAAAGTCCCACGCATTGCGTAATTCTTGGTTTTTCTCCATTCTTTTTGTGCCTTTTTGCTTGCGGCTGGCAAAGTTAGTTTAAATAATTGAGAAAAGCAAGTGATATTTCTTTGATTTACATCAATCGACTTGATACAGGCTAATTAAAAGGTAGATTCCTAAGTTTATTGTTTGTTTCTTTTGTTGGATGTTTTGTTTGCCTAACTTTGCACTCGTAATTAAAGGATAACATATTAATGAACAGGGGAAAAAGGTTCCCCATTAAAGGTAAAAAGATTATGATTTCAGTAGTATTATCAGCTGTAGTAGTTGCAGCATTAGTAGCAAAGGCAGTTAACTTGAATAATCACATTACTGCCTAATTAAGAAAGTAATTTAGAAATTTGAGAGTAGTAACAAGGTCCCATCTGCGTTTATAACGTAGTCGGGATTTTTGTTTTTCTTTGTTTTTAAGTACCGTTTTTCGCTTGTTTATACTCCCTTTCTTTCCTTTTCGAAAACTGGTTTTAGTATTTAGTGGATATGAAATAACTTTACAAAAAGAGTGTAAAGGAAGTCTGATATTCAAGAAAAAATGCCCATCACTTTAGTTTTTGTAACTATCTTATAATCAGTGTTATATGGAATCGCGTTTTAAAAGGTGCTTAATAAGGGTTCAAAAGGGCGTTAGTTAGACCTCAAAAGGGCACCTTTTGCAAGGCTATTAAGCCTTAGTTTGCGTCCAATTAAGCCTCTTTAATTTCTGAGTCTTTGAATTTTTATTACAAAGGTGATAAAGAATACGAGTTCTTACTTTAGGGTTTCAGGGTTTTGGAGTGATAAGGTTTGCCACTTAAGGTTAGGTTTCTGACGAAATGTCACACGGAGGCACGGAGAGGACGGAGGATTATTAAAACAAAGCAATGGAAGTCACGGAGGCACCGTCGGTGCATAGAGCGATGGAGCTTGTTTGCACACTTTTTTAGTAACTTTATGTCCAAAGCATTTATTCCAAAAGTTATTAAGAATCTGTACGCTATACCTCCGTTGCTCTTTGTGCCGTCGGCACCTCCGTAATATTGCGTTACCTCCGTCCCCTCCGTGACTCCGTGTGCCTATTATATAAGACTTTTAGTTGAGTACTCCATATTTCGGAAGAACCTTACTTTATGCTTTGAGCCTATCATCAAATTAGGATGATTGTTCTATTTCTGATTCACTCCATATCCAAAGAGGGCAAAATCAGCTTTTAGAGGGTCATTAGGGAAGATTTCTAACAGTTTATTGGTTAGTTTTCGAGCAACCGACATAGAAGCAGTCTTGCTTGTGATGAGACCTAATTGCAGAGACTGCTGTATGACATGGGTGTCAAGAGGGATGATCAGCGAACGTTGGTCGATAAGATCTGACCATAGTCCAAGGTCTACTGTAGAGTCGGTTCGAACCATCCAGCGTAGGAACATACATACACGTTTACAGCTTGAATTCGTGTTTTTGGGTACGATTCCGACTGCTTCATGTTTTAAAAAATGGTCACAAATAGCTTCAATAGCGGTAATTGCATCAGTCTTTTTACTTCCCTTTTGGAGGTTTGCATAGCTGCGAATATAATTTTCCATGTCGCCATACTCCTTATACATCTTTCGTAGTGCGTGGAAGAGGTCGCACATCATAGCATTGGTATACAAGCGATAGAAGCATTGATTGTCATTAGGAATGTCGAGTGCGTATCTTCCTGTTTTAATCCATTCGTAGGGTTCGCTACGTGAACAATCGAGCAGATATTGTATGCGAGGCAGGAAAACTTGTCGTGAACCATAACTTAGGCAAGCAGCAATAAAAGCGATGGTTTCTTGATTTCTTTTACCAATCACCTGGTGCATAAACCATGATGGGTCGCCATTGAGAAAGGACGAAGTTTCATATTTGTTAGCAAGGGTAAGGAGTCTTTTTCGTAAAGACTTCGCTTCTACATCCTTACAAAAAGACCTCACCATCCCTTCCTCTCCAAGTGAAGAGCGAAGTGAATGGTGAGGTTGCTTTGTATTCCTTAGACTTTTGCTATCTTTGCTTATCGTCTTCGTTTTCTTACTGCTTGCGTCTTGAACTTTAGACATAGTTGTTTCGTTTCTTTTTTATCACATCTCTTTTAGTAGGGAGCGTTTTTTTGATTCTTTTTTTATCGGCGTTCTCTTATTATTATGAGCGTGTTATCGACTTTCTGTAACTATGCCTTATATTGCAAGACTTAGTCTTCAGCGAGGATTTGAGCAGCGTGATCCTTAGTCTTAATTTGCTTTGGACCGATGATGCGCTCAATGATACCATCTTCGTTGATGATGAAAGTTGTGCGGAATGTACCCATGTAGGTGCGGCCATACATCTTTTTTTCACCATAAACACCGAATGTCTCAACGAGTTTTAAGTCGGTATCGGCAATGAGTGGGAAAGGAAGTTCGTTCTTCTCGATAAACTTCTTGTGTGACTTCTCGTCCTGTATGCTTGCTCCGATAACCACATATCCCTTATCTCTTAACTCCTTGTAGTTATCACGAAGGTTGCATGCCTGTGCTGTACAGCCTGATGTTGAATCCTTAGGGTAGAAATAAAGAACTATCTTTTGTCCTTTATAATCGCTCAACTTAATTTCTTTTCCGTCCTGGTCAGTTCCCAGAATCTCTGGTGCTTTATCTCCTACGTTCATATTCTTTCTGTTTTTAATTGATGATTTATCTGAACGCAAAGATACTGAAAAGAAATGAAATGATTACAGGTATAAGGGATAAAGATTCTATAAAACTGTTTTTTAGATGATAGTGAGGTGGGGTATAAGAGGGAACTTGCACAATAGAGGAATCATCTTATACCACTATATATAAAAAGGTGTGGGATCTCATCTCACGATGAAATCCCACTGGTAACTAAAAATATCCCATTGAAAATAGGATTTTGGTAGTTATTTTTATTTATGCTAATCTGAAAAGATTCAGTATGTATGTTTCCTTTTTTATTACATTTTAGCAGGTGAATTTAGGCAAGACTTATTATGTTTGTCTGTACATCTATTTGTTTCTTGCAGAACGATGTCTTTGTTTCTTTTTCCGTCTTTAATGAAAGAATGTTGTTTTGTAAGCTTACCTACTGCTGCTTGAAATCTTGAATCTTAATCTGTTTATTATGTTCCTGTGATACTCTTTATGCTCAGTAATGCATATAAATTGCGCTGTTATGCAAAAACTTTTTACTATTTTATCTACAATTAAAATTATTGTTGGGTGCAAATATACAATATTTTATTGAATTAATAGATAAATAATACTATTTCTTATCAATAATATGAGAATTAAGGAAAGTATCATGTTTCTCGTTGTACTTGTTAAATTATGACAAAATACTTTGTTGTTACACCTATAATAGAGGCTAATGTGTTTGATTTTTAGGGCTTAAAGATTATTCTATTCGTAAAATATTTAGTTCTAATTTACGATGAAATCAGCGTTTTTATGCTTAATCTGATAAAAGAATGGCTATGAAATATCATTTTTGTTTTTCTCTTTTTTCATCCTTCTCTGTGCTCAAAAAGGTTGCTTGTGGTTATTTGTTCCTTGTATTTTGGTTTTAGTTTTGTCGACAGGAAGACTTTTGATTTTTGTTTAACAAAAACTACTTTGATACGAGAAGGTTGGACTTTAAAAAGGAAACGTCCAAAAGTAAGAAGGGAGTGGATCCTTTTTGTTGGACGCACTCCCTTTATATTAGGTATAAAACTCTGTGGTTATTGCTTAATAGATAGTGACGCTACAGAGCTTATAAAGCATATCAAATGATATGTACATTATCAAAATATTCTCTTACCAGATGTGTGCACGACTCTGTTGTGGCACGAAGAGTTTGTCACCTTCTTTGATGTCGAAAGCCTTGTACCAATTATCAATCATTGGAAGGGCTGCATTCACACGGCTGATACTTGGTGAATGAACATCAGAATTGACAATATAAGCAACAAACTGAGGAGCAACGTTGCTTGCCCAAACACGTCCCCAAGCAAGGAAGAAACGCTGTGCAGGTGTGAAACCGTCCATATCGCTCAGTGGTTTTGCCTTCATACTGTTTTCAAGTGCACGGAAGGCAATGTTCAAACCTCCGTTATCACCGATGTTTTCACCGAGTGTCTTCTCACCGTTAACATACAAGCCAGGGATTACTTCCTGCTTGTTGAACCAGTCTACAAGGACCTTTGTACGTGCGTCATAGTTCTTCTTATCCTCTTCTGTCCACCAGTTCTTCATGTTACCATCCTTATCAAATTGACAACCTTGGTCGTCAAATCCGTGGCTCATCTCATGACCAATGACAGCACCGATAGCACCATAATTAGCTGCATCATCCACTGTTGGATCGAAGAAAGGAGGCTGGAGAATAGCTGCAGGGAAGTTAATACTGTTGGTTGTTGGGTCATAGTAAGCATTAACCGTCTGTGGAGTCATGTGCCATTCCTTCTTGTCAACAGGCTTACCCCAGCGTTTAGCAATACGGTACTTCATAGCTGCTTCCTGTACAGCTTTCACGTTTTCAATCAATGACTTATTGTCATCAATCACGAAAACGCTATCCATATTCTGCCATTTATCAGGATAACCAATCTTAATATCAAATGCTTGCAACTTTTCTATGGCCTTTCTTTGTTGCGGCAGTCATCCATGTGTTCTCTTCAATGCGCTGTGCAAAAGCATCTTGAAGATTCTTTACCAATGTAATCATACGTTGCTTGCTGCTCTCAGGGAAGTATTTCTGTACGTAGAGCTTACCTACAGCCTCACCCATGATACCCTGTACGAAAGACAAAGCACGCTTCCAACGTGGCTGTTGCTGCTGAACACCGTATGCAACCTTGGTATATTCAAAGTTACGATCAGAGAAGTTATCAGACAACATACCTGCAGAGCTTGAGATAACAGCAAGTTCCATGTAGGCTTTCAATGCGTCTAACGGAGCTGTAGCAAGTATCTTCTCAACTTCATGTACAGGCTCTGGCTGTCCAACATCTACCTTTCCGCCGTTATTTGGATAGCCGGAAGCCTTCAAAAGGTAGTTCCAATCGACACCAGGATAGTTTTTCAAGAGTTGCTCCCAAGTCATTGGGTGATAGTTAGCTTGTGGGTCGCGTGACTTTACTTGGTCATAGCTAACCTTTGCAATCTGGTTCTCAATAGAGAAAGCAGCCTCCATCTTCTTCTTAGCAGTTGCAGCATCGTTGCCAGTCATCTTGAACAAATCGTTGTTCAGACTCTTATATGCTGCTATAACAGCCTTCTGTTGATCGTTAGGCTTTGTATAATATTCAGGATCAAGACCAATACCACCTTGGGAGATACCAATGATATAACGGTCAGAGTTCATTGCATCTACTGTCATACCAAAGCCAACAGGGAAGGTGCCATAGCCTTTCACGTCGAGGTCATACATCAGTTTGATGAGTTCCTTACGATTCTTAGCAGCCCTAATCTTAGCCAATACAGGCTTAATAGGGGTATATCCCTCACGGTTGCGGCGTACACTATCCATGTAAAGGTTGTAGATAGAAGCAATCTTCTGTGCTACAGTGCCTTTCGTTTGTGGCTTCTTAGCATAGTCCTCAACCATTTCACGGATGCGTTTCTTGTTCAATTCTTCCAAATCAACAAAGGCACCGTTCATTGGATGCTCCTTGTCAAGCGGATGGCTCTTCAACCAGTTACCTGCAGCATACTCATAGAAGTTCTCACCGGGCTTCACGTTAAAGTCCATGTTGTTGCGGTCTACGCCCGACTTCAGTCCCTGTGCCATAGCTGATGTAGCTATGAATGAGGCTGCAAAAAGTAAGATTTTTGCTTTCATGTGCTTATTGTTTTATGTGTTAAATATATACTTTTCTGCCATTTAATGTTACTTCTTCTCACCTTAAAGGTGTTATTAAGACGTTATTTGTCTTGGAAATTATCTTATTACAAAGGTAAATAAAAAAGACCAATGTTATTCTATTAGTCGTTTTTTTTACTGAAGAACTACATTAGTGATGTGTTTTTTTTATTCTTTTAACATGCTTCGTCGGTAATTTTCGATGTCTTTAAACTTATAAAAGGACAGTTTTATGTGTTGTGACTATCTGTTACTGTAATAGTATTCTCTTGTATGTGAAACTTTTTTTAACCGCATATTGGTTAGTTTGTTTTGGTAATATGGCTTGCTTCTATCAATAAGTTGAATATATTTCGGTAAGCTGTTATAATGTGTTTAGTGCTCCGCACCACTGGTGCGGAGGCCGAACACCATTGGTGCGAACCATCAGCACGACGTGTGCGGAGTACTCGCACATGGGTTGATGTTGGGAAGAAAGGAGCATCAAGGTTATTATAATGATGATAATAAGAGATTAATAACTAATCAATATATGGGAAAGACTTACCAGAGTGCAGTACTCATAAGCATCCTTTTTATGCTATGTGTTATTTCAATTGCACTCGTGGATAGTGCAGGAATTGTTGTAATATGCACTGTGGGTAGTGCATTATTTAACACAAATTGCACTGCTCATAGTGCAATTTATTACTGATTTTTGCACTCGTGGTTAGTGCATTTTTTTCGTATCTTTGTAGCAAAAAGAAGAGCTATGGATATTAGTTTAATACAATTTATGCGGGAAAGAATAGAGTACACCTCTACCACTTTTCATCGTTATCTATATAATCGTTTAGGCTGGGGAAGACAGATGTTAGGGCTGGTTGGTCCACGTGGTGTCGGTAAGACAACGATGTTTCTACAATATATAAAGGAGCATCAGTCAGAGCAGAATATGCTTTATGTTTCAGCTGATTATGTCTATTTTTCATTTCATACACTTGTTGATTTGGCAGATGAATTCTGCAGAGAAGGAGGAGAATATCTCTTTATTGATGAGATTCACAAGTACACAGGTTGGGCACAAGAACTAAAGCAAATATATGATACCCATGTTGATTTGAAAGTTGCTTTTACAGGTTCGTCGGTTCTTGATATAATACAAGGAGAGGCAGACCTTAGCCGTCGCGCTCCTGTTTATCATTTGCAAGGGCTGTCTTTCAGAGAGTATCTGGAGATGTTTAAAGGCATTGTTGTTCCAACTTATAGTTTAGAAGATATTCTTCAACATCGGGTGGAACTCCCCAAAGGACTGGAACATCCACTACCTTTGTTTAAAGAGTATTTGCGTCATGGGTATTATCCATTTGGAGATGACGTTGAGTTTATAATGTTATTAAACCAAAGTGTCAATCTTACGATGGAGGTTGATATACCACAGTTTGCAAATATGACACTTTCAACAAGTCGTAAGCTAAAGAAGTTACTTGCTATAATTTCACGTAGCGTACCTTTTAAGCCTGTTATGGATTCTTTGGCAACAATGGTGGGAGTGAGTAGGAATGTGCTTCCAGATTACTTCTTATATATGGAAAAGGCTGGGATTATTAGTCAACTACGAGATGCTACTGGTGGCATAAGAGGATTAGGTAAGGTCGATAAGGTTTATCTCGATAATCCTAATTTGGCTTATATCTTAGCAGGTAGTGAAGCTAATATTGGGAATATAAGGGAGACCTTCTTCTATAATCAGTTGAGAGTACATAATGATATTATAGTTTCTCGTATCTCAGACTTTGATATTAATGGTGTAACCTTTGAAGTCGGAGGAAAGAGTAAGGGGCAGAAACAGATTGTTGAAGCAAAGAAGGGATATGTAGTAAAAGATGATATCGAGATTGGTACAGGTAATATCATACCTCTTTGGATGTTTGGATTGAATTATTAAGAAGTGTATCTCTCTAATATAATAGGTAATAAACACGAATACTATACCAAAGCAATCGCCCTCATCAGTCCAAGATAAATGAAGTTTGGACAGATGAGGGCGATTGTTGTTATGTTAATGTCTGATGTTGAGGCTTACTCCTGTTCTTGCTCCTCCTCATTGAAGAGAGCATCTTTAAGCTTCTGATAGAGGAATGAGAGGATAAGGAGAATAGCTCCAAGGCTGATGAAGACAATAATCTTACCGAGAGCAGGCATTGCCCATACGTCATTGAGAATGAGTTTGCCAATGACAATACCGAATTCTGCCAAGCTAACAATACGAATCTCCTTACTGTGGTAACGCATACCGATACACATCAAGATGAAGGCTGCAATACCTAACGACAAAGAGAAGGCGGTACTGAAGTTTACTTCATTGAAAGTAATCAGCAATAAACGCGTCAAAGTAAGCCACATCAGTGTTGATATGATGGAGTATTCTGTATGTAAGTTTCGCTGATTAGAGGTTACAAGGAGTCGACCACGCATACAATATGCCATATAAGCGATTGTTACAAGTGCCATTAACCATCTCAGTAAGAGTCCTTCTGGATCAGTGTAATTCCATACAGTCATAGCAAATAAGATTCCTGCAAGGTAGAGGCTAATCTCGTATGCTAACTTGTTTTCACTTATTTCGAAGCGTTTGCGCAGGATAAGTGCTCCTCCTAAGAGCATTATGTTTGCTGTAAGTAGAGACGCATACTCTGATATTGGTTGCTCAAGATGGAAGTGGAAGTTGTCTCTGAAAGCAAGGAACAGGATGCTGAAGCCCAACGCGTAGGCTATAGCATTGCATGGAGTGTATGCGATTAAACGTTTCGTATCACTGAACAACTCCTTATTTAATTGCATAATGACAGCTACAACATAGTAGGCTATACTAACAAACGTTGTCACAAAGAAGGCACCATTGAAGAATAAACTTTCTCCTGTATCATGGATGAAGGTGTCAGTTGTTCTGTAGTATGCCAATGCTCCCAATGTTAAGAGTAATAATACTGCTGAAGCCAACTCGTAGATTCTGTTTTTCTCCTTTGTGAAGAGCCACAAAAGAAGTACTGACTCAGCTGCCCATACCATAAGAACATTGGCTGCGCTGAACAGAATTGGAACACCCATAGAGGCGAATGTGACCGCAAGTCCTAACATAAGGTTGCGCAGTGTGTCTTGTCCTTCGACGCGGAATCGCAGATAAAGGTGTATTGACAGATTGACAGCAGCAATGAAGAAAGCTAAGTAAGCTGTCGTATCAGATGATGCCTCGAAGTGTTGTAAGAGGAAATCGCCATAAATTAGATACATGAAGCTATTAGCTGTGATGATACCCAATAGTCCAAGTCTGGTATTTTCACCATACTGTGTGCGCAAAATAAAGACAACAGGCAATAGGAAGATGACGTAGAATAGTGTTGCAAAAGCAAATAGGGTAGGATAAGTTGTGACAGCCTCACTATCAGAGAATGAACCTAATGCAGTTGTTCCCCATAATATTATATAGGTGAAAGCGAAGGAAACCATAGGTAGTATTGCCCATTTCTTATACATTGCAAGGCAGAACATACCAATGTTCAATATGGTAATATAAATCTGTAGGCTAATGATACTACTTGAGTCCGTACTAATAATGAAAGGTGCAATAAAGCCGCCAACGAGTGCTGTGACTGCCAATTCCTTCCTATCGTATAGGACGGAGACTGCCGACATGAAGATAGTTGTGACGCATAAAATCACGAATGCTATTGTATGAGAGAACAAGGCATAGTAATGGAAGGCGATGGCTGTAATCAAATAGTAGATACCAAAGGCACCACCTGCTAACAGTGAACTGAAAGTATGGTAGCGTTTGTGTAATCGTTCAGCCAGTACTAACATACCTGCGCCGACCGCATAGCCCATCAATGTACGTGCTGTCTCATTGATCCAGTTCTGGTCGATAGCATATTTTACGAAGAAACCGATACCAATGATAAAGATGAGAATACCAATCTTTCCAAAGAGATTCTCACCGATATATTTCTCAAAGTTGGTCTCAGAAGTGGCATATTCTTCTATTTCCTCCTCTTCCTCCATAGCCATTGCAGGCTCTTCCTGTTCTTCTTCTACAGGTTCTTCAATGGTTTCAGGGGTTTCTTCCTCAACATCTGGAGTCTTGTCCTCTGCCTCTTGAATAGGAATTTCTACAGTAGAAGGTCTGATATCCTCATTGTGTACAATAGGAACTTCTATAGTTTCTGGTGTTTCCTGTAGCTCTGGCTGTTCGTCTTCAGCCGTATTTTCTGTTTCTTCAGCCTTATCGGTTGTTGGTGTTTCGTCCGTTATAGGTTGTTGCCACCAGTTAGGATTAGGATTAACGGACTCATTATGAACTTCCTTCGGCGTTTCTACGACCTGCTCCTTAGGTTGTTCAAGAGACTCTTTTGGCTTTGTTTCTGTTTCTGTTTCAGCTTGTTTCTGTTTCTCACGCTGCATCTTTTCAATGATAAGTTTCAGTGTGGAAATCTCAAAACTGACGTTGTTTAGCGTATTACTTATTTGGTTAAGCTTGGAGATAAGATAGAAGAAGCCCAATAATGCTATTGAAAATAAGATGATACTAAAAAAGGATAGAAGGTCATATTCCATGTTCTAAGTATTTAGTTTTGGGTGTAAAGATAATCATAATGTATGATAATGACGAATGTTAACCAAGAATAATACTTATTTCTTTTGTTTTAAACCCAAATCGGAAGGCATACTATAGTAAGAATTATGTTCTTCGGTTGAATGTGTGGATGCTTTTTGTATAGTGTTAACGGAACAAAGACATAGTTAGAATTGTTCACTATCTACTCTTTTCTCATCCTCCAACACAGGGAACTTCTTTCTTTTTAATACTTGAAAAGTAATAGATAACGTTTTGAAAAATCATTACATAAATTCGGGTAAACGATCTATAAATAAGTGCAAATATACATGTAAAAAGCGATATTGTAACCATCAGTAATTCAGTTAGTTATAAAGTAGTATCAGAAAAGGTGCTTAATTGGACTTCAAAAGGGCGTTAGTAAGGGTCTTAAAGGGCGTCTTTTGCAAGTCAATTAAGCGTCTTTTAGAAGCCAAAAGAGCATGTATTGCTTTCGGAGAGTATGAAAATAATTTACAAGTTGCGTTGGTATGGTAATAGGTTGCTTGTAGAATACTGAATGACATAGTATCAATTTGCATTTTATCTTGTAGTTTATCCTCCTTTGTAATATTCTATTTTCAATCTATATATTTAATTGTAGAACCCAAGATTATACCTATTGTAGGCTAATGAGAGTATAGTTTAAACCTATACGGGGAAGCATCCACACATTTAATGGAAGGACCTATAAAACTCATACGAAACAAGACTTACTTGCTAACACCGTATTATTTTGTACTTAAACTTTGCCTTGTACTAAAATAGTGTTAACTTTGCAAGCAAATATATACGTTTACATGAAATTTATTAAGTATGCTGTCAGTTTACTGAATAAGGCGTATCAGCCCATTAAGGACAACGCCTCATTCTTTTTCTTCATGTACCTTATCGGTATATTAGTATCATATGCGGAGTTGCCAACCAACAACCCCGATGCTGCCGTATATAGTAACCTGTGGTTAGAGTTGTTTCTCGACCTATATATTATCTGCATCATTCTTACACTATTCCCTCTAAAGATTCGCCGATGGATTCGTGCTTTTTTGTATATCATCGCTTACTGCACGAGTCTTACCGACCTCTTCTGTTGGGTAAAGTTCCAATCAACGTTGAATCCGTCAATGCTCCTACTTGTTGGTGAGACTGATGAGCGTGAGGCAAGCGAGTTTTTCAGTAGTTATTTTACGTCTGACCTTATCTTCTCAAGTGTAGGATTACTACTGCTTTTGATGCTTATTCATATCCTAACAACATTTCTGAAGAAGGTAAAACTGCCACCAGCTATTAGCTATAAGGTAACAGTGGCGAAACAAATCATTAACCATAGTCACTACATCCTTGGGGGCGTTTGTCTCGTATTTCTTGGTTGGGCGATTGAATCATCTGCGCACAACAAGAAAGAAATGGTACAAATGTTCTCTTTAGACACCATTGGTTCTGTAGAACATGAACTAACAACTGCAGATTGTGCACAGTTCTATCTGCCTGTTTATCGCCTTGCTTTCAGTATTTTTTCTAATGAGTTAGCATCGCAACAAGTTGACCGTCTCATCGAAGCTAAAGACAAGATGAGTGTGGATAGTTGTTCGTTTAAATCGCCAAATATCGTCCTTATCATCGGTGAGAGCTATGGAAAGCTACATTCACAACAGTATGGCTACTTCATGCCGACGACCCCACGTCAGATTAAACGAGAGAAGTCGGGATTACTTGTACCGTTCAGTGATGTCGTAGCACCATGGAATCTGACCAGTTTCGTGTTTAAGAACGTCTTTTCTCTACACGTTGTTGGAGAGAAAGGGGAGTGGTGCGATTACCCACTTTTCCCTTCACTCTTCCGTAAGGCAGGCTATCATGTGACCTTTATCACTAATCAGTTCTTGCCTAAGGCAAAGCAGGCTGTATATGATTTTAGTGGTGGATTCTTCCTTAATCATCCAGAACTTTCAGAGGCAATGTTCGATTCACGTAATCAACAATTATACCGATTTGATCGAGGATTGCTCGATGATTACGATAAATCAGCAACAACACAACACCGATCATAATCTTATCATCTTCCATCTCCTCGGACAGCACGTCAAATATAACCAACGTTTCCCAAGCGACCGTCGCCACTTTACGGCAGAAGATTATGAGAAGAAACGTGCCGACCTTAATGGGAAACAACGAAATGTATTGGCTGATTACGACAATGCTGTCTTATATAATGACTCCATTGTAGATGCTATTATTAGTCGTTTTGAGGACAAGGAGGCTATCATTATCTATATGCCTGATCATGGAGAGGAATGCTATGAGGGTAATCGTGGATTCATCTGTCGCAATCACTCGGCTGCTATTGATTACGACTTAGCGCATTATGAGTTTGAAATTCCTTTCTGGATCTTCTGCTCTTATAAGTATGCTGCTAAGCATCCCGATATTTACAAAGAAATAATAGGTGCTAAAAACCGTCGTTTTATGACGGATGCACTACCACACATGCTGCTCTATTTGGCAGGTTTTCATACGAAAGACTACCATGCAGAGTATAATATCCTCAGTCCACAATACAATGAAATGAGACCGAGAATACTAAAGAATACAACGGATTATGATAAGCTTACTCGTCCTTCGGAGAAGCATCTCTTACCGAAGCAGAAGTCTATATCAAAATAGAAGACAGCTTCCAAGGTGGCTGCTGGACGCATAGAGGGGAATTAGATCAGTATAAAGAAACGCTTAAAACGTACAAATCAATCATTAAAGTTAGAATGTTTAATAAGGAAAGGAATACATATACAGAACAATCCGTACCAGAACAGAGGAAAGAACGCCGGGAAGCGTTGCTTACACGGGTAGAGTGTGATGCGTTGAGAGGGCTTGCCATTATCGGAATCTTCCTACATAACTACTGCCATTGGTTGCGTCCAGTGGTAAAGGAGAACGAATATCAGTATTTTCAACGCAATGTAGACAAACTCTATCAAGTGTTACAAGGGTCGTGGAACGAATTGTTTTTCTTTCATATTCTATCGTTCTTTGGGCATTATGGAGTACCTGTATTCCTCTTCTTATCAGCATACGGCTTGACAATGAAGTACGAAAAGCAACAGCCAACAGTGCCAACAAGTATGCTGCAGTCACAATCAAGTCTTCCAGTCTTTGGTTTTATCAAATACCATTGGGTAAAGCTTTTCCGTATGATGATAGTTGGCTTTGTGGCTTTTACGATGGTTGACGCTATTACAGACGCTCCACACGACTATCATGTGATGGATATTATCGGTCAAATGGGACTTTTTAATAATCTTCTTCCCAATCCCGACGATATTATTTGGCCTGGTCCTTACTGGTTCTTTGGGCTTATGATACAGTTGTATATCGTGTATCGACTTTTCCTTTATCGCCGACATTGGGCATGGAATGTTATGTTGATAGTGCTTTGCTTCGCCATACAGTTATCCTGTGAACCAGAGAGTGAGGCCCTGAATCGCTGGAGATATAACTTTATTGGTGGTATGCTGCCATTCGGCTTTGGTGTACTTTATGCGAGATACGCACACGCCTGGACGACTGCTACAAACCTTGTAGCCTTTGTCCTTTCATTATTTGCCATACTATTGATGAGTTTCAACTATATAACATGGTATTTTGTTCCACTTGTAATATGTGTTGCCTCTATTACCTTTGTGAGATTACTCAGTTGGATAGAAGGTGTAGTTGGCAATAAGTACTTCTCTGTTATGAATGTTCTCTCGTGGGTTGGCAGCATCTCAGCAGCCCTTTTCGTCTGTCATCCTATCACAAGAAAGATATTTATTCCAATCTCTCGAGGGGGAGAATATTGGACGGGACTTCTCCTTTATGTTATCTCTTCGCTTTGTTTAGCATGGTTGTTCAAAGAGTTAATGAAGAAGATACCGAGTCCAAAGTTAAAGTAAAGGAGTCTTATAAATACACGATCTCATCGCAATAAATGAAGATAAGAAACATTGAATTAGCTGATATAAGCCGTTACCGAGGAGAGTTGATGGGTTTGGCCATCATCTTCGTTATTCTTTTTCATGTGGGATTGCCACGTGAAGATGTCTTCTTTGGCTTGAAGAGAATGGGTAATATCGGTGTAGACTTCTTTCTCTTCTTGAGCGGTATGGGCTTGTGGTTCTCTTGGACAAAGCACCCTTCCCTGCGAAAGTTTTATCTTCGACGTTTCTTACGTGTCTATCCTACTTGGCTCTTCATGGCCTGTCTCTACTATATACCCGATTTCCTTAACGTCAATCTCACAGGACATAGTGGGCACAGTATGAATATCATCGATCTCATCGGGGATATAACGATTAACTGGGACTTCTGGATGCACAATGAACTAACGTTCTGGTATATCCCAGCTATTATGGTTTCTATCTTGTGAGTCCATTTTATATGATGCTTATCGCCAAGAATCCTATCTATCGTTGGACTCCTGTTATCATGATAATGTGGTGTGTTGTGGTGGAATATATTACCCCTTTGCATGATTCAGTAGGTCACTTAGAGATATTCTGGAGCCGTGCACCCATCTTCTTTATAGGTATTAACATTGCAGAGGCGGTGAAACGGAAAGAAATCGTGGGTGGCTCGGCTATTTGGATGATAGTGGTAACATTCATTATTGCTCTTTCCTCTTGTCTGTTTCTTGAACAAGAGAAGCACGGACAGTTCCCTTTATTTCTTGAACGTATGCTTTATATCCCCCTTACGTTTACATCGATTATCCTCTTCAATCAAGTCCTTCGTCATACACCAAAGTATATCAACAAAATACTAAAAGTATTTGGTGCATTGAGTTTGGAACTTTATTTGATACATTCCCACTTCGTACTCGATTATCTTGAGCAGACTGATTGGTCTTATTGGCACAAGTTTGTTGTGACGACTGTCATCAGTCTGATATTTGCATGGCTCTTACAAACTGTAATTAAAGGGATTATAACGCCCATAGAGAATAGAATAAAATGAAGAACCTTATACTGTTAATACGTCCACATCAATGGATTAAGAATCTTATCGTCTTCCTTCCAGTCTTCTTTGGAGGTGCTTTACTGCAATGGGAAGCGGTTTATGCAGGATTTATCACAGTCCTGTCATTTAGTCTGACGGCCTCGTCAATCTATTGTCTGAACGATATTGTCGATGTTCATGATGATCGTCAGCACCCAGTGAAGTGTCATCGTCCAATGGCATCGGGGGCTGTTAGCATTGCACAGGGCTATATATTGATGGGATTGATGTTTATTCTATCGATGACTTCGACCTTTTTGTTGCATGCACGTCAGGTTGAGACAGCCAGTGTAATAATCTTCTATTGGCTGTTAAATATAGGTTATTGTCTCCGCTTGAAGCGTTATGCAATCATTGACGTGTGTGTTGTCGCCTTCGGATTTGTACTTCGTATCCTTGCCGGAGGATATGCAACAGACATACATCTGAGTAAGTGGATTGTTCTGATGACATTCTTGTTAATGCTCTTCTTGTCCTTTGCAAAACGCCGTGACGATGTTGTGAAGATGAACGAGACTGGCCATGCACCTCGCCAGAACACAATTCGTTATAATCTTACGTTTATCAATCAAGCCATTACGATTACAGCAAGTGTCACCCTCGTGTGCTACATTATGTACACAGTAAGTCCTGAAACCATTGCAAATTTCCACACGGATCACCTTTATCTGACCAGTGTTTTTGTACTCTTAGGACTACTTCGTTATATCCAAATATCAGTTGTCGACAAGAAGAGTGGTGACCCAACAAAGGTGATGATACACGACCGTTTTATGCAGCTCATCGTCTTAGCCTTCGGACTTGCCTTCCTTTTCATTATCTACGTACTTAAGAATATCCAATAGGACATGAGAAAGATATATGCTTTCGACTTCGATGGCACACTGACTACTAAGGACACTCTCCTTGAATTTATCCGCTTTGCAAAAGGAAGCGGACAAATGTTTCGTGGTTTTCTACTCTTTTCACCCCTCCTCCTACTGATGAAACTGCATCTTTATCCTAATTGGAAGGCAAAGCAGCAGGTTTTTTCTTACTTCTTTAAAGGGATGAATATTGACGTTTTCAACGCACTTTGTACACACTTTGCAGAGCAAAACAAACACCTACTTCGTCCTGCAGGGATAGAGAAAGTAAGAAAGGCTATCGAAGAAGAACAAGCCACTGTACTTATCATCAGCGCAAGCATTGATAACTGGGTACGACCTTTTTTCGATGAAATCGATAAAAAAATACAGGTATTAGGGACGCAAATAGAAACAAAGGGAGGTCGTCTAACAGGACAATTTACCACTAAAAACTGCTATGGACAAGAAAAAGTGAATCGCCTCACAGCACTTTATCCACATCGTGAAGCCTACGAATTAATCGCCTTTGGAGATAGTAGAGGTGATAAAGAACTACTTGATTTTGCAGATAAAGGCTTTTACAAACCTTTCAGAAATAAGAAATAGCATGCTGAAGAATGAAATAAAGAACAAGAAAAAGCTCGGTGAAATCGTACGTTTTATCATCGTTGGCTCATCAGCTGCAGCCATACAATACGGTACATATTTGCTGTTAATATGCTGGCTACAGCCTCTCATCGCAAATACCATTGCTTACCTTGTTAGCTTCACATTCAACTATATCGCTTCCACACGTTACACCTTCCGCGTAAAGTCGACTACCAAACGAGGTGTAGGCTTCATCTTTTCGCATATCATCAACTTCCTTTTGCAAAGTTTCTGCCTGAAAATCTTCCTTCTTTTAGGTCTCAGCAAGCAGATAGCATTGATTCCTATGTTCGCTATTTGTGTTCCAATCAACTTTCTTTTAGTGCGCTTTTTCTTACATAGGAAGTAAGGTGTTACTCCTTATTAAGCCCCAGACCAAGATTTCGAAAAGCTGCAGATAAGCGTTTGAAAAATCATTACATAATTTTAAATAAAACACCAATAAATAACGGCAAAAACACATATACGAGGCAGGTTTGTAACCATAAGGAAATCAATTAGTTATAAAAAGGTAAACGAAAAGGTGCTTAATTGGACTTCAAAAGGGCGTTAAAAAGAGCCTTAAAGGGCACCTTTTGCAAGCTAATTAGGCGTCTTTTAGAAGCCAAAAGAGCATGTATTGGTTTTGAATTGTACGAAAATAATTTACAAACCTCAATTAATAAGAGAATAAGTTGGTTGTGAATACAGAGAGACTTCGTACTTAATGACGTTTATCATGTAGTTTATCCCTCATTCTAAAACTATCTAATTGGGAGGTAATCATACCATATATGTGGATTAAACTCATTCTGTTAACAATCTACGTGTTTAAGGGAAGAACTTTTATTATCATGAAAAGAAGTCGAAATAGTAGGCAGATAGCTACGTGCAAAACGAGTTCTTCTCCTTATTTCCTTTGTTAAATGTGCTTTAATTCGTACCTTTGTACCAAATAATCAAAGCTACTCAATGCACATATTCAATATTTTCAAGGTGAAGAAAGAAGAACGCTGGCTGGCTTTTGCCATGTTAGCAGTCTTTGTTACGTTCAATGCGATGGTGATAGCAAGCCACTATCACGTCTACACCATGGAAGCACATGGTGGATTTTGGAGTGTCTTTACCAAGAATTTTCGTATGTCAGGCTATGATTGCTGGTCGTGGATAACGGTCTCGGGAGGTCGTATCCACTTCGTTACTTCACGTCATCCGTTATATCTTACTTTTCTTTATCCGCTCTATCTGCTCAATGATTGGCTCATACAAAATGTAGGATACAACTTCGCTGTGTATTTCATGGCTGTCATCATTGTCTTTTCGGCATTCTATGCAGTTCTCTTTATGTACCGTGTTTTCCGTGAAGTATTGGAGTTGAGGCGGAAAGATGCAAGACTACTTACCTTGTTGTTATTCTCTTTTGGACACGTACTCATCCCAACCATGGTGCCCGATCATTTCGTTATCTCCCTGATGCTCCTCTCTCTGACACTCTACATCACGGGAAAGAAGATGAAGAAAGGACAATTACTAACAGCTTGGCAATCGTTAGTTCTAACCTTCTTCACGGCAGGAATGGCAACTTCAAATGGGGTGAAGACCCTGTTAGCAGGTTTGTTTACCAATGGAAAGAAGGTATTTACCTGTAAGTTTATTTCTATCGGAGTAGTCCTGCCATTGCTCTTGTTGCTCGGTATTCAACAGTCTCAATATTATCTTTTGGAGGTTCCACAGCAAGCGGTTGTTCGTCATATCGAAAGCGAAACACTGAAGAAGAACCCGCAGAAGGTGCTCGAACACAAGAAACAAAGGGATGAATGGCAGCGAACACACCTCGGTCAGCCTGTAGGAGACGGGGTGATAACGAAGTTGATGGATGTCTCTACGCCACGTATTCCAACCATTGTAGAGAACTTCTTTGGTGAGTCTATTCAGCTTCATCAGCGTTCGTTATTAAAAGATGTTTCGTGGGAACGACCTATCTTCGTGGAGTACAACTGGAGTTTGAACTATTTCATCGAGGCTTTTATTGTCCTCTTATTTATAGTAGGTATTGTGTTTAGCTATAAGCAACGGTTCTTTAAAATGCTTTTAGCTTGGTTTGCTTGTGACCTCACCTTGCATCTCATCCTCGGATTTGCCGTCACTGAAGTGTATATAATGACTTCAGGATGGGCATTCATTATCCCCATTTCCTATGGTTACTTGTTGAAACGATTGCCGATGAAATGGCTAAAATTGACGCGTGTGGTGTTAATCATGCTAACCATCTACCTTTGGATTTACAATGCAGGACAGACATTCTATTACTTAATGTCGTAAGTTTAATGTCGTAAGCTATGTGGTTGAAGTTTATTAAAATAAGAAAAGGCGAGCGCCTTTCGGTTTGTTTTTTCCTCCTGTGGCAGCTCATCATGCACGCCACAGTGATTATTCCATACTATTCGGTGTTCTCAAGAATATCAAAGGATTATCGGAAAAACATCCTCGATTGGTTCCATGTGTCAGGTTTCGACCCACTCACTTATTGCGTTGTTACCGACTGGACAACAGCCTACGATGTGCATAGACACCCTTTGTTGGCTTTTTTCTACTATCCGATCTATCTTATTAATCAGGGATTAATGAGCTTATTGGGCATTAACTGTGTACAGTTCTTGGTTGCTATCGTCCTTCTCATCAGTTCCCTTTATGCGTTCCTTTTAATGATACGAATAGGAAGAGAGTTCCTTCATCTCTCGCAACGAGAGTCTTCTGTACTTGCTTTTTTACTCTTCTCCTTCGCATACGTACTATTAGCAGCTATCTCACCCGACCATTTCATCTTGTCGTTATTTCTTATTCTCTTAGTGATTTATGTGACAGGTAAGCAGATGGCAGAGCATAAACCCTTGAAAAAATGGCAGACGATTGTCTTCTTTATCCTTACTGCTGGCGTATCACTTAATAATGGCTTAAAGGTATTATTAGCTGATCTTTTCTCAAAGGGAAAGCGTTTCTTTCATCCTAAGAACCTCATTTTTGTTGTCATCCTACCTTCCGCAGCAATCTGGAGCTTTGGTCTTTGGGAGTATAAAACGTTCGTTGCTGATAGTGTCAATACACGAAAGGCACACGAAAAGAAGGCTGTAAAGGATGAGAAGACCAAGATGTGGAAAGAGTTCAGCGATACTACGCATCTTAAAGATAGTAAACAGCAGACAGAAGCGTTTGCGTTACTATGGAAAAAACACCGAAAGGCACAGCTGAAGGCAAAGTATAGCGCACCACAATATGCTCATTCTGGTACGCCAGTGAGTAAACAACCGTTCTTGAACTGGACAGATGTGACTACTTCTCGCTGTGAGACACTCGTTGAAAACCTCTTTGGTGAGTCAATACAGTTGCACCAGAAGTACACGTTATGTGATGTTATTCGCGATCGCCCAGTCTTCGTTAGTTATAACTGGCTCGTAAACTATATTGTTGAGGGTCTTATCGTCTTACTCTTTTTAGGCGGAATCTGGGCTGGTAAACGTAGTAAGCTGATGTGGATGTGTTTGTCATTCTTCGCCCTTGACATGATACTTCATATAGGCTTAGGGTTTGGTATTAACGAGGTATATATAATGACAGCGCATTGGGCTTACGTCATACCGTTGTGTATAGGTTGCTTGATAAAGTCAATGAAAGGTGGGATTAGGAATGCTATCACCCTACTAACAGCCTTGATAGCTTTCTACCTCATTGTTTATAACAGTGCGCTCGTCATCTTCACACTATAGTAAAGTTATGGAAAGCAAAGCCTCTGTATCAATAGTCCTCTGTACTTACAATGGTGAGAAATACGTGAGGGAGCAGATAGACTCACTGCTCGCCCAGTCTTATCCTATCCATGAGATTATCATTCAAGATGATGGATCGACGGATCAGACATGGGAGATACTACAATCATATGCATCAAAACATGCTGTTATTCGTACTTTTAAGAATGAAGGCGAACATGGTGTTAATGCGAACTTTCTTTCTGCATTGCATCGTGCAACAGGTGATTACATTGCTATCTCCGACCAAGATGATATCTGGGAGAGGGATAAGATAGAGACACAGATGCGTTGTATAGGAGATAAGCTGCTATGTAGTGGACACTCACGACCCTTCTCGACGGATGGCTCCTTTGCTTATTTCGACAACAGACCACGCAATGTGAATATCTTTCGAATGATGTTCTTAGGTCTACCGGGCCATACCTTATTATGTAAGCGAGCGTTGATTAATCTCCTACCGCCCATTGAGAGTCCTATTTATAAGGTCACCCTTTACGATGCAGTGTTGAGTATTATTGCCGCATCCTACGACAGTATCGTCTATTGTAATAAGGTGTTAGTAAACTTTCGACGCCATGCAGCGGCTACTACCTACAATGATTATAGTAGTAGTCTGCCCTCATGGAGGAACGCTCTTACCGAACTAATGTGGAGTCTGAACCATTATAAAGAGATACGCAAGAAGGTTGTTCCCATCTTTCAAGGTAAGCTTATGTTGATGGAGGGCTTACATTCAAATATCGACGATTTCATCGAAGGTCGCGAAGCAATGCGAATGGAGACCAAGCAGGGCGTCTTAGCCTTCTTACGTTTACAGTATCTACTAACGAAGAACTATAAGAAGCTCTTTCATACATCAGGTGGTGGACCTATTAAGCTACTTCGTGCTATGCTTTATCCTATCATGCAGTTGTACATGTACCACTAAGATTAAGGCTATTACCCTTTCTTACGATGAAAGTAATTGAGACACTCCTTTAGTGTTTGCGAACCTCCCAACTTCATAACGATATAATAGAGTAGGGCTGCCAAGATGACTCTCGTCAATAATAGAAGTAGAAGATTCTGTACCCATAAGGTAATGAGATAGGTTGAAATCATTACCGCAACAGATGTTAATAGATAAGGGTAAATATCCTTAAGGATATCTATGAAGCGGATGCCAATCTCTTTATGTGCAAAGAACTGCCACACACCCAACCAAAGGACGGTAATAGCTGTATAGACACTCACCATGAAGACGATTCCTTGTTGGTAACAAAGGATAATGAGTCCTACCTGTGCTACGATTAATAAGACCGTACACCACATATAAATAGCAGACTTACCACGGCTAAGGATGAGGTTTTGATACATTGTATAAAAGGGTAGGAAGGCACCGCTAATACAAAGAATACGCAACAAAGGAATACTCTCTATCCATTTTTCTGATATAAGAAGAATGATAAATTCGTGTGATATCATCGCTAATCCGAACATAGCGGGAAAGACCAAAAAGGCAGTAAAACGCATCATTTTTCTAAACACATTTACTTGCCTTTTGACGTCATTATTTACCTCTACCAATACTGGTTGCGCTACTTGTGACACTGTTCCTGATACAAATGTGCTTGCCATTGTGTCCCACTTGAAGGCTTGAGAGAAGTTTCCCACTACCTTTGCTGAGTATAAACGACCGAAGATAAAGGTTAGAATATTTTGACTAATTGTATTGACAATCGTCGTCACAAGAATCTTATAACTAAAGGAAAACATCTTCTTTACAGGCGTAAAGTCGATGTGAAAGAAGGACGCCAAGGAATGATAAAGAAACGCCACAGACTTGTAAGACTAATATAAAGTACCTGCTGCCAAGCCAAACTCCAATAAGCATAACCCTTTAATGCTAAGATGATTCCTACCACACCCGAAATAATAAGGCTGGTGATACGCAGCAAAGCTGTCTCTTTGACCATCATGTTTTTAAAAAGATAAGCCGATGGGGCTGTACCTAAAGACGAAAAAAGCAGTGATGCAAAGACGAAGCGGGATAGACTGATAAGCTCTGAATGATGAAAGAAAGCTGCAATCAGAGGGGCTGAAAAGAAGAGGATTATATATGAAATCCAACCCATTATAGCACTAAACCAAAAGACAGAGTTATAATCATTATCCGTTGGACGCTCCATATTGGCAAGCGCTGTAGTAAATCCACTTTCCTGCAATGCCCCTGCAATCGCTGTAAAAACAGCTAACATTCCCACCAATCCATAGTCGGTTGGCGTGAGCAGACGTGCCAAAAAGATTCCAATGACAATATTCAGCAGTTGCATTGTACCATTGTTCAATGCACCCCAAAAGAGTCCTTTGGCTGTTTTCTCCTTGAGTGTTTCTTTTTCCATTAGCTTTTGTATCTCTATGATACGCTGTTTCTTATCTCCTCCTCAAAGTATGTTCTATCTTAAAAAGAGGTTAGCTGTCTTCTGCTATGTAAGGTTCCCTTCGTGAAAGTACTTTTTTTCATAGGTGTAGAAAGGGAAGATACTATTTCTTCTTTCCCACCTTGATTGGCAGAATCCATTTAGCATGCAAATATAACGCTTTTCTTTTGAAAAGCCAAATCCTACATACTTTGGAATGGTAAAGAGACTTTCCTACGGCTATATTTATCTCTTTTGCTTTTTAAGGAAGTCTTCAATAGCTGCAGTGCTTTTTAAATTGGTTGTATCAACATCATGGAGTTCACTGAAATAGACTTCATGATAGAATGGACCACAGTGTTCCATAATCTGCATCTTATCCATCTGTGTTGCGAATAGTGCCCTAATAATTGTTACCTGATACTTATCGTCTTCAAACGTTATCTTGGTTGAATCATTTTTTAAGTTTCCCAACCAACCAAAGAGTAGTTGCACAATGATAATGAAAGGAATGCTCACCCATAACATGGTATACAAACAACCTATAGCGGCATTACCCTCCTCCTTCCACCTCCGCTTGATGTAGCGGATAAGGAAGAAAGCAATATCCAAGGTAATGTGTAGACAACTATAATATCCACATCACTCCTTAACTTCCAAGGTGATACGCAATTGATTACCAGCCATACTACCTCAACCAACAATAGGTAACCTAAGAGTTTTCTGATTATCCCATAAATCTTATGCTTTCCAGTCAACATTTCCTATATAAATGTAATCTCTTTCTATGTTTTATACTATCAGTAACAACCTCATTTACTGTTTTTAATTGGCGTGTAATTACTCGGCACATATGGTGCGGAGGGCAAGCACCATTGGTGCTAAGCGTAAACACCACTCGTGCGGAGGGCAAACACCAACACAAACAGCCATAAAGCTGACACCTAATTACCTCCGCAAATATAAGTATATTAGTTCGAATCATGAAATCAAAATACAACTTTCTAAATAAAATGATTTCTATTAGTAAATTGCAAAACCATTATGTAAAGTCCCTTTTATACGATGCGATAACCTAATATACTAACATTAGTTTGATGATTTTCACAAAATAACATTATTAAAAGATTCAAAAATCTGAAAAAACAACAATAAGATGCTCTCTTATTAAGCTTTATTTATATGCGTTTAATCTGTGTGTTTAAGCGGTTCTAATTTATTTCTAAGTAAACTAAACCATATAAAAAAATCTACCTATAAAAAGACTTTATATGCTAATATAAAGTAACTTACAAGAAAACTATATTTTGTAAATAAAAAAATTTACAAAGACGATTTTTGTTTTTTTAAAGCTATAGTTAAAAAAGGAACAAAGAAGCTGTGCATTAATTAATGGTTAATATATATAAAATGAATAGATATTTAGTTAATATTAGTGAATACAAACGCATATGTTTGTATTAAAAACGAATTAATACGTATATTTGCACAGCTAAAAAACGATGCATATAGTATCAACGACTATATTGTTAGGTAATTTTTAATTTAATAAATAACTTAATTATTTGATGAAAAGAAAAAACTTTTTCTCCCGAAATGGGCTTAAGTTTTATGCTTTAATTTCACTATTACTATTATGTAATATTGGAATTTCAGCACAAACAGGTAGTAAGGCCGTAAAGGTTACTATTAGCCCACAAACAGGTAACATTATCTCTGTACGTTCTGAGAGTAGTCAAGAGGCAGGATCTCAAAGTGGATATGGCTCTATGTTTATTCACAATCAGGCACCACTAACTTACACCACAACTGATGCACCAACCTTTTCTGCTGATGGTATGATGCGTAACCATACTGGTAACATTCGTTTCTATGAGAAAGATAATCGAATGGTACACATCGCTGGTGTATTAAATTCTTATGCAGCTTTAGCTGTGCCTAAGGGTTTCCGTATCACAAAGTACACCATTAAGATTAAGAATAAGCTGAAAGGTAGTTATGGAGAAGCAGACTATGACATTCTTGATAAAGCTTTTTATGGACAAGATCGTTTTGGTACTGCAAGACAATTGCTTACATGGAGACAGCGTACTCCTTGGTATTTTGGTGAAATAACAGAAGCCTATGCTAAAAAAGCAGCTAATAAAGATAAAGGATTGCAAGCCCAATGGATAGGAACTCCTATTGAAATCACACATGATGCAAATGGGACGTCAAAAACCTATGTACTCACACGAGGTGACGGAAAGACCAGCCTTGGTTCTGTTTTGTATTTTAACTTTATTGGTGACCACGTTAATAGTAATACTCTTGCAGGTTTTGAATATGAATCTATTGAGGTAGAATATGCCCCAGACGTAGAGTTTACTGTCTCTATGACTCCTTCAAATGTTTCTGAAACCAATACCAACTTAGTTGAAAATGGTTTTGAAACTCGGAGAATTGATGTTGGAGAGATTAAAAGTGTAACAAAGGGTGGTAACAAGTTCTTAGCTTATGTTCCTGAGAATATTAAGCAGATGGAGGCTAAGGTAAGCTCTTCCATGAGTCTGCTGTTGAAAATGGAACATGGAAGAAGAAAGATGGTACTAATGAGAAGATTTCTGTTGTTCAGAACGACGGAAAGATTTGGAACGCTTTAAAGAGTGGTATTTACTATGTAGAGGGACCAACAAAGGTTGAAAACAACTACAAAGACGGAACTACAAATATTGTTCCTATTGGTTATCGAATCACTGGTGCAACCTTTAACTTCTCATTAGGTAAGAATGAGAATTATGGTACAAAAGGATTTAAGATTAAGGGAAGTAACAACCAATATCTAACCTTTAACGGCACGCAATATCCTACATGGAGTACACAAGGTACGACATGGGAGCAAGATTCTGAAGGTTACATCTATACAAAAGACGCGTCTGGTAAATACCATTACCTTACTATGGGTAGTGGTGTGACAACTGGTTCTTTTTATGCTACAATAACAACATATAAAACAAGTGCTTATAGAAACTGGTACTTCGATAGTGATGGAAAACTTTACAACTCACTTTATAGAACAAGATACTATCTACAGGCTTATGGAAGTTATGGCATTCTTTCATACTATGACCAATCAACTTTCTACGGAAAGCGTGAGTCTGCCGGTGCAAGCTACACACCACAGAACTACACTATAAAGGTGTATGACAAGACGGGTAAAACTATTTATAAGGAAGTGTCAGTTACTCCATCTGCTTCAAATGGTTCTATTACCATTGATGGTCTTAACAACGATGCTGTTAAGTTTGAGATTGCAAATACAACTGGTACAGCCTTGGTAAATGTAGATGTAAAGATGGAGCCATTGAACCCTTATATCAGTACAGCCGATATCGTCTGCACAGGTGAGCAGGGTGAGGAGATGACTCGTACCTTTACAAATGCTGTCGACTTTAAGATGGGTGGTGACCTGTTTGAATATAAGGTGCCTGCAGGTTTCTCTACACCAGCACAGGGTACATTTACATTCCGTAACTTGAAGTCACTCTTTGCTGACGACACTTATCTGAATTGTGATTCACACGATGGTAAGGCTCGTTATAGCTTCGTAGGTTCTGCTTATACTCCTGTAAACGGCAAAGATTTGTATGCAAGTGATTATGATCCAAATCATAGTTACTTAGATAAGATTGATGTTAAGGTGGCTGGTAATCAAGCATTCATCTTCAACAACTCTGCAGAGCTTGATCGTAACAAAAACACACGAGCTACACTGTATCTCACTGAAACTCCATTTAGTGGCACTGCTTATAGTTCACAGGGTGGTAACTTCAACCCACAGAACTCTATCGTGCCAATGAACGATACAAAGACACTCTACCTCTTTACAAAGGATGAGACACGTTACAACATTGCACCAACTGTTAAGGAGCAGCACGAGGCTTTCGCTTACTACACAGCAACCATCAAGTTGACTCCAGGCGAGTACACTCCAAATGTTGAGTGGGTTAAGATCTACGACAAAACCAACTACTATAAGGCTGATAATGATCAGGACAACGAGGAGGCTATGTATGGTGCAAAGATTACCACGACTGCTGCTGGCTTCGACACAGAATCGGGTAACAGCTATGGTTATCTGACACTGAGCCAGATTAAAAATGCAATGACTGCTGCACTTGGTGGAACTAATGCACCTACATCACTTGACCAAGTACTCTACGTAGACAACTCTCAGTTGTTCAGCGTTATTGGTAGTACAAACGATGCTTCAACAGGTATCATGAGTATGAATACTTTCCGTGATGCATTGGCAAAGAATGCTATCGTTTACCTCCCTTATCGTTCTGCAGCACAGGCTACAGCTAACAATGTTGCTGTTGCGAAGCAAGGAAGCACATCAGACTTTACATCCCCAGTAGAGTTTAAACTCATCGATAAGAATCCTTTCTTTGCACCATTCGACATCAAGTTGGCTGACGACAAGTTTGCTACCTACGAGCGTAAGATGACTTACAATGGTTATGGTGCAGATACTTATGCTTCTATCGTACTTCCATTCAAACTCACTGTTGACACTAATGGTGAACATAAGGATGATAATGGTGGCTTCTTTGAGTTTACAGTTGGTAAGATGAAGGAGAATGGTTTGACCTATACCAGCACTCCGCAGAATCAGGGAACAGACTATCAGGCTACTGCTCAGTTTGAGAAGCTCAACGCTGCAACTGAAGCAAACAAGTCTTACATGGTACGACTCCCACGTGCAAATGCTTCAAACAACATCCTCTTCACTGTACGTGAGAAGGCTGCCCTTATTGAAAAGACAGCATCAAATGCTAATTTCATTGAGGACGGAATGATTAACAACATACTTAATGGTGCAACAGCTAACTTCAAGAGCTACCATACCTATTCAGGTTTACGCATGAACAAGGCTGATAAACCAAATGTATTCTACTTCTCTTACAATAAGTTCGTTGCATTGCGCAACCTTCGTAAGGAAGTTCTTTACCTCTGGCCATTCCGTGCAGCTTATGAGTTCAGTAGTTCTGCTGGTGCTAAGATGTTCAGCATGTTCAATATAAGTTTCGATGAGAATAACACTGAAACTACTGGTATTACAGACATCGCCAATGAACCAACATTAGCTATCACAACGACCTATAACACCATTATTGCAACAGCTAATAAGGACACTGATCTGAAGATATACAATGCTGCAGGACAGAACATCACAAGAACCGTTGTAAAGTCTGGCGAAACTCGTACATTCTCTGTTCCAACTGGCTTGTATATTATTAATGGAAAGAAGATAACTGTAAAGTAAAAAGAAAAGAAATGAAGAAAACTTATATTCAGCCACTTGCTACAAAGTATCAGTTAGAGATTGAGTCTCTAATGCTTGAAGCTTCTGATCAGGGCGATCACGCTGAGAGTAAACCACAGATACTCTTAGAAGAAGAGTCTACAGAGGATTATCCTAACTGGTCAGATAATGATTAAGCAATAAAATTTATTCCTTCAAACTAACCCTGGAGGCTGTATCAAGAGTATAACAACTCACGATGCAGCCTCTTTTCATATCCAAAATATTTGTTTGGAAAGTTAAGGAATTGGCATGTTTTACCCACCAACACCTTACAATGTCACCTTCTAACTACACATCTTTCATTGCATATACACCCCTAAGATGTAAAACATCAATACCAAAAGGGAACAAACAATATAATTATCGGAGAGACCGAGGGCGAAGTCATAATCTTTTATTATCTTTGCAACAAGTATATTAACGGAAAATGATTGAAACTTTCAACACAGGAGAGACACAAGAAAGCCTCCGACAGGAATATAACCCAGACGGCTCTGTGCTAAGAAAAGCACAGTTGCGACTTCTCGACATGGCTATCTATCTGCAGGAAACAGCGAAGAAGATAGGGGTTCCTTGCCGACTTGATGGCGGAAATGTGTTAGGGGCAATGCGCCATGGGGGATTTATTCCTTGGGATGACGACATTGATATGGTTGTAGACTACAAGGATTTCAAACGTCTCTGTGATTATTTGAAGGCGCATCCGCACCCTCAATTCGTCTTACAAGACAACGACACGGACCCTGGTTTCTATAAGGAATGGGCTTGTCTGCGTGATTTAAAGAGCGAGAACAGAAGTCATGATAATCAGCAGAGTGCTGACCGAAGAATGCATGAGGCGCAGAAGTTCAGAGGACTTCATGTAGACATCTTCCCCTATGAGGGTAATATGATTCCTTGGTTGCAGCGTTTGGCAGCAAAACTATCGGTCAATGTGAATTTAAAGTTAGCTGGTCGTTATCCTCTCTTTGGCACAAATGAGTTATAAAATCTTACATGTCATTGTCTTTCCAGTGTTCCGCTTGGTAGGAAAACTGTTTGGTAATCCCGACCTCTATATGCACTCTTACGGTGCATGGTTTTATGAGCAGAACCCGCGTCGTTGCATGATACCACATAAAGATATTGTCTTTGAAGGTCATACCTTTGAAGGGCCAGCCGATGCTGATGAGTTATGTCGTATCGCCTATGGGAACTACATGGACTTGCCACCAAGGGATAAGCGTGATAGACACAAGATAGATGTTGTCTTTAAGTAGTAAGTCGGTACGGTAATGTACGTGTCAGCAGACGGCGATACCGCCATCTTATAATAACAATAATCCAAATATAATTATGAACATAGCAGTAATCTTTGCAGGTGGTTCTGGACTACGTATGCACACAAAGTCGCGCCCTAAGCAGTTTCTTGACCTAAACGGAAAGCCGATAATCATCTATACATTAGAACTATTCGACAACCATCCGAACATAGATGCTATCGTAGTAGCATGTATTGAAAGTTGGATTCCTTTCCTTGAGAAGCAGCTCCGTAAGTTTGAGATTAATAAGGTAGTGAAGATTATACCCGGTGGAAAGTCTGGACAGGAGTCTATCTACAAGGGACTGTGTGCTGCTGAGGAATATGCGCAGAGTAAGGGTGTAAGCAATGAAGAGACAACTGTTCTTATTCACGATGGTGTTCGTCCGCTCATAACAGAAGAGACGATAACAGATAACATCAAGAAAGTTGAAGAAGTAGGGAGTTGTATCACTTGTATCCCAGCAACAGAAACACTTATCGTGAAGCAGGCTGACGATGCTTTGGAGATTCCTTCTCGTGCTGATTCGTTCATTGCTCGTGCACCACAGAGCTTTCGTTTGGTCGATATACTAACTGCTCATCGACGCTCCTTGGCGGAAGGAAAAGCCGATTTCATCGATTCTTGTACGATGATGAGCCACTATGGTTATAAGTTAGGGACGATTATCGGACCGATGGAGAATATTAAGATTACAACCCCAACAGACTTCTTCGTGCTGCGTGCGATGGTGAAGGTGCATGAAGATCAGCAGATATTTGGATTGTAAAGGTGTTGTTATGTGTCGATGGAATGGGGGATTATTATAATTTTATAGGGTGAGAATGAAGGAAAGAATACTAAAAGAAGATATAAGCTATTTTGCAGATACGTTTCCTTTCTCAGCAGCATTGGAAGGGAAGACGATAGCTGTAACGGGGGCAACTGGCTTATTGGGTGCATGTATGGTACGTTGCCTGTTGGCGCTACACACAGAAAAAGGTATCAACTTACACGTGGTGGCTGTTGTAAGGAACGTGCAGAAAGCAGAGAAAATGTTTGGTCAGGTAAGCGATGAAATCAGCTATTATTCCTATGACTTCTCTTGTGTTGAACCATTCGCACCTACGAAAAAGATAGACTTTCTCTTCCATTTTGCTGCCCCGACAGCTTCAAAAGATTTTGTTGAACACCCTGTAGAGACGATGAATACTGTCTATGGCGGTATGCAAAACCTATTGTCTTACGCTCATCAGAATGGGGTAACTTCGATGGTGTTAGCCTCAACGTTAGAAGTCTATGGTACTGTTACTGACGACCGACGCCCACTCACAGAAGACATGCAGGGCTATCTTGACCCAATGGCAACTCGTAGCAGTTATCCGTTAGCAAAGAGAGCTGCCGAAGCTTTGTGCCATAATTACGCAGACGAGTACGGTGTTCACGTGAAAGTGGCACGTTTGGCACAGACCTTCGGTGCTGGTGTGAATGGTAATGACAATCGTGTCTTTGCGCAATTTGCACGCAGTGTTATGAAGAACGAGGATATCATTCTACATACGACAGGCGAGCTTAGTCGTTGCTATTGCTATACGATAGATGCCATTACGGCAATGTTGTATATTCTCTTGCGTGGTAAGGATGGTGAGGCATATAATGTAGCAAACGAAGACACTTATATCTCTATCCGTGAGATGGCAGAGTTGGTTGCTTCGACGTTTAATCCTCAGAGAGTGAAGGTGGTGATACAGCCACAAGAGGGGTTAGGATATTCGCCAACAACAAAGCTCAGACTTGCCACACAGCGTATTCAGGCGTTAGGATGGAAAGCGCATTTTGGGTTAAAAGAGATGTTCCGTCGTCTCATCCTTTCAATGGAGGAAGAACTGGTATGAGTAGTTTTCTGCAACGGATAAGAGAGAGCCTCTTCCATGTCTACGACCGAAAAGACTTGCGAAGATGGGAGGGCGACCCTAAGAGTGAGCTGCCTATCTATGGTGTTTATCATGTCATGTTAGACACTGGATGGGAGCCATTGGTGAGAAGGCAGATTGATAATCTACGTAAGAGTGGTCTATTGGATGCGACAACGACTTTCTTCGTGAGTTGTATAGCAGGCAATCAAGCAGATGTGGAATGTTTGAAGCGTATTATCAATAGTGATAAACTCGTGATAATATCCAATGTCACCGACCCTAAGCGGTATGAGTACCCTGCTTTAGAGTTCATTAAGCAACTGTCTGAAAGGGAGGATTGTCTTTTCTATTACTTCCATACGAAGGGTATCTCTTACCAATCGCTAACCTCTAACGACCGTCTCTTCTGCTCTTTTAAGAAGAAGATAGAGGCTTGGAGAGAGATGTTGGAATATTTCATCTTTGATAAATGGAAGGTTGCCGTGAATGTTCTGAATGAAGGATACGATACCTATAGCTGTTATCGATGGCCACCACGCAACTATACAATGTATTCTGGTAGTTTCTGGTGGGCAAGGTCGGCTTATATAAGGACACTCCCAGACTTTGATAAAGCGGTTATCTCTACCAATCGCTTCTATTCTGAAGTTTGGCTTTTTGAGCGAAATCATCGACAGTTCTCGGCATTCGACACAATAGCCGACCTCTACTTCGTAAGGATTCCTCGTTCTGTCTATACGGACGAGCAGACAAAGTGGCTTGATAAGGTTTGCTTCTCGTTTACCTATAATATGCGGAAAATAGAAAAGCATATCTTTAAATACAATTATAAGAAACGGTGTCAGAAACGTTTTCAGAAACTCAAGAATGAGATATAATATAAGGTGAAGGATTGTTTAGAGAGGTACGTTCTCACTCAATCCTCCTTGTTGTCGATAGTTATTCTTTTATTTGTAAGCTCTTAGGGCTGGGGACTAATAAGCGTTCCCAGCCCTCTTGTTAGTTGTACTTCCTTATTACCTCTATTTGATATGAGAATTATTTTCCTGTCACATCTGTCATCCCTTGTGTGCGTTTAACATCCTGATAATCAAAAGGAATTTTTCAAATGTTAAAATGACAGCAACTAAAACTAAAATTAATTTGAGAGTAATAGCCGCGTTTATCTTCCTTATTTAGATAAGTAAGATCACTCCCTATCTGAGGAGAATAACTTTTATTCTAAGTATTATGATATTTGTATATAGAGCGGATAAGGGAGAATAAGATGAATTGTAAGTTTAAATAAGATTTATCGGTTTGTGTCTTTGAGTTCGCTGTGCAAGTTCTACAAGCGAAGAACAGGAATTACAGCTATCGCATTTAGAGTAACAAAGAGTTGATGTTTGACTTTTGAAAGGGTGAGATAATAGGTGAAGGGGACAATTGCATATTAGTAAAACCATCCTATTATTAGTCGGTTATTTGCTCGTCTGTATATAATATGGATAATCTACTATTGTAAACTGCTCTTGTGAAACAACTTAATATAAGCGCTGAACATCAGAGATGATCGTTGTAGGTACCAGACCATCGATAGCTTTTCCTTGGCTTACTCGTTGGCGTATATCTGTACTGCTGATATCAATAAAAGGTGTTTGAAGAATAGTGACACTATGGGGCAGTGACGTTTCTGAGATTCTTTGGTTGTGTCGTGGATAGACTACGATAGGGTAGTGAGTGAGGATATCCTCTGCATGATACCATCGGTCGAAAGCTTCCCAATTGTCACCACCAACGAGAAGTGTGAAGCGATGAGTGGGGAAGTCATGGCTGAGATGCTGTAGGGTATTCCAAGTATAAGAAGGTTTCGGCAGTTGGAACTCATAGTCCGAAGCCTTAAAATGGGGGTTATCAGCAGTAGCTTTACGCACTAATTCCAATCGAAGGTGATCGGCTAAAAGTTGTTGGTTCACCTTGAAAGGGTTTTGTGGTGATACCATAAACCACACCTCATCTAAGTTTTCTTTTTCAAGAAAGGCTTTGGCAAGGGCTATATGTCCGTTATGGATAGGATTGAAGGAACCACCAAAGATGCCGATGGAGGCCTCCCCCGATGAAGGGAAAGCCTCCCCCAACCCCTCCGAAAGGAGGGGAGTGCTAATAGTGGTGAAGTGAGATGATGGTTTCATGACGGTATTTCGAGGCTCTTAACTGTTCTGTTATTGACTGTTTGCTATAATAGCCTTATATGTCCGAATAAATATGGGAGAAACTAAGTTTTATGATAAATGTTTACTTCTTACTTAGTCGCAGTTAGGCTCCCCTCCCTTCGGAGGGGCTGGGGGAGGCTTTTTTATCCCTCTAAGAACGCTTTTACAACCTCAAAAGTCTCTTGCTTTGCTTTCTCAAGGTCGTCATTTACGATTATCTTATCGAATTTCTCAGCGAAGGTAAGCTCCTCTGAAGCCTTAGTAAGGCGGTTTTCAATCGCCTCTGCACTATCTGTTTGTCTGCCAACAAGGCGACGGCGTAGTTCTTCTACTGATGGGGGTTGGATGAAAAGACTTAAAGCACGGTCGCCATAAAACTTCTTGATGTTGCAGCCACCCTTCACATCAACATCGAAGATAACGTTCTGGCCTGCTGCAGACTGGCTCTCTACCTGTGATTTTAACGTGCCATAAAAGCGGTCCTCGTAAACCTCTTCATACTCGAGGAACTCTCCATTAGCTATCTTCTCTTTGAACTGTTCAGGTGAAAGGAAGATATATTCTACACCATTCTGCTCCGTACCACGTGGTGCACGGGTAGTACAACTAATAGAAAAAGCTAACTTCAATTCAGGATGTTCCTTCATTAACCACTGTACGATGGTGCTTTTGCCAGCACCAGAAGGAGCAGAGAGGATGAGTAACCTCCCCCCACCCCTCCGAAGGAGGGGAGTGCCTAACGGACAGTCGTGGGACGTGTTAGGAGATGATGCGATGTTAGAAGTGTCTTCCTGTATCTTTGCTGCTGGTGTGATATTAGCAGATTGGTTTTCAGATGAAAGCTTGTTCATAGCTGTTTTTATTTTGTTTAATACTTTATCGAGATTTTGAAGAACTTCCTCGTTAGAGAATCTTATGATATGAAAGCCAAAATGTTGAAGGTAAGTATCTCGTTCTCTGTCGCTTAATTGCTGTTCTTCTGCGAGGTGATAATCTCCGTCAACTTCTATTATAAGATTTAATGAAAGACATGCGAAGTCAGGGATATAATCATAGACAGGATGTTGTCGACGAAAACGTACACCTAATTGTTTCCCTCTCAAGTGCTCCCACAAAAGTTCTTCTGCTTTAGTAGGATGCTTCCTGTTATATTTTGCATTTTGACAAAGTAGCTGATAGGTAGAAGCGTCATTTGTATGATAATGAAACTTCCAAAGTAGCTATGTTCCTTGTCTATCTTTTTCATAGCAGCTACTTATCTGTTTATGGGTTTTAATACTCGTTGCAGACTATATTCTTTTTGTTACTCCCCTCCTTTGGAGGGGTTGGGGGAGGTCCTTACAACGCATTCAAAACCTGTTCCTTTATCTGCTCCAGCTCGTCCTTCATCTTAACGACGATGTTTTGCATCTCTGCTTGATTGCTCTTAGAGCCAGTGGTATTGATTTCGCGTCCCATTTCTTGTGCGATGAAACCGAGTTTTTTGCCAACACCATGACCACTCTCTTTCATTGTTTCATGGAAGTATTTGAGGTGGTTTGTAAGTCGCTGCTTCTCCTCGTTGATATCAAGTTTCTCAATATAATAAATCAGTTCCTGCTCAAGACGGTTCTTATCGTAGTCAACCTCTGGAATCTGTTTGAGACCATCGATAATCTTTTCTCTAATTTTTGGTACACGATTCTTTTCGAAAGGTTCGATGCTCTTCAAAAGATTAGCGATATTGTCAATCTTCTCAGTAAACTTCTTTTGTAGAGCAGCTCCTTCTTGTTTGCGGAATTCGGTGAGCTTTTCAATAGCCTCGTTGATAGCCTGCTGTGCTACTTCCCATTCCTCGTCATCTAAAACCTCAACTTCTGTTTTTGCTGTTACGTCAGGAAGACGAAGGAGTGTAGTAAACCAATCCTCTGGCTCTGGGATACCTGTAGATGCAGAGATAGCCTTAATCTGTTTATAATAGTTCTCTACCAGAGCAGCGTTGATAGGAGTGGCGTCAACAGTAGACTCCTTTTCAACCCATAGTGAGAAGTCAACTTTACCGCGCTCCAACTTCTGTGCAAGGAGACGACGGATTTCCATTTCCTTTTCTCTGTAGAGGGGTGCGATGCGTGCTGAGAGGTCGAGTGACTTACTATTAAGTGATTTCACCTCAACATTGATTTTCTTTTCCTTGTAGGCTACAACAGCTTTGCCATAGCCTGTCATTGATAGTATCATGAGCTTTTCGCGTTAATTTTTTGCAAATGTACAAAAAATGTGGAATAAAAAGAGTATATTTGCAAGTTATTTAGAACATAATTGATTTTTATGTCTTGTATATTAAATATTGATACGAGTACAAATGTGTGCTCTGTTGCAGTAAGTCAGGATGGAACTTGTATTTTCGATAAGCAAGATACGCTCGATCCTAAGCATAGAGAAAAGTTAGGAACATTTGTCGATGAGGCACTTGCCTTCATTGATAATAATAACTTGCCATTGGATGCAGTGGCAGTTAGTGGTGGCCCAGGTTCATATACTGGATTGCGTGTTGGTGTGTCTATGGCAAAGGGAATCTGCTATGGACGTGGCGTAAAGCTGTTGGCAGTACCTACGTTAGAGCTGTTGGCAGTGCCAGTATTGCTTCATCATGAGGAAATAGAGGAGAATGCACTTCTCGTTCCAATGATTGATGCGCGCCGTATGGAGGTTTATTCTGCTGTATATGACCGTGCCTTGAAAGAGGTTCGTGGCATTCAGGCAGATGTAGTAGACGAGAATACCTACAAGGAATATCTTGATCGTGGTCCTGTTTACTTCTTCGGTAATGGTGCAGAGAAGTGCATGGAGATTATCAATCATCCTAATGCACACCTAATCAAGGGTATTGATGCTTTGGCTAAGAATATGTTCCCATTGGCAGAGAAGCGTATTGCACAAGAGAAGTTTGAGGATGTAGCTTATTTCGTCCCATTCTATCTGAAGGACTTTGTTGCTAAGCAAGCAAAGCCATTGCTGTAGATTAGGCTTTATAATAGGCTTGACGTCATCACTTAACATGAAACATTCATCATTTCAATGAATATAGAAGGATTAGATTATAACACACAGCGAGAACGACTCATACTGCCACAGTATGGGCGAGGGATACAGAATATGGTGGATTATGCCGTTGCACTCCCTACAAAGGAAGAGCGTCAGCGATGTGCTGAAACCATCATTTCCATTATGGATAGGATGAATGCCCAGAACCGTAGTAACTTTGATCACATGGAGAAGTTATGGGATCATCTGGCATTGATGGCAAACTTTGAGTTGGATATTGACTATCCTTGCGATGTGTCAGAGGCTTTGAAGATTGCTACTAAGCCAGAGCCAATGAGCTATCCGATGTCGAATATTCCTGTAAGACACTATGGAAAATTGTTGTTTGAAGCTTTTGAAGAGCTGAAGACAATGGAACCAGGGACTCGTCGGGATGCTTTCGTACGTTCCGTTGCTAATCAGATGAAACGTAGTCTGATGCAGTGGGGACATGGTACTTGTGATGATGAGAAGATAGCGTCTGACCTTGCCCGCTTTACGGATGGTAAGATTCAGCTTGATCTTGACACTTTCAAGTTTGAGAAAATTAATGCGAGAGAGTTTGCTCAGCCTCGTAATAAGAAGAAAAAGTAAAATAACGACACATGGAATCCTTTATCATAGAAGGTGGACATCGGCTGAGTGGCACGATTGCTCCACAAGGTGCAAAGAATGAAGCCTTGGAGGTGATTTGCGCAACCCTGTTGACAACAGAAGAAGTTATCATACGTAATGTACCTGATATCCTCGATGTGAACAATCTCATCAAGCTCTTACAGGATATTGGGGTGAAGGTTAAGAAGCTTGCCCCTAATGAGTTCTCTTTCCAAGCAGACGAAGTAAACCTCGATTATTTAGAGAGTAGCGACTTTGTGAAGAAGTGTTCTTCTCTGCGTGGGAGTGTCTTAATGATTGGTCCATTGTTGGGTCGTTTTGGTAAGGCTACGATAGCTAAGCCGGGTGGTGACAAGATTGGTCGTCGTCGTTTGGACACCCACTTCCTTGGATTCAAGAATCTTGGTGCACACTTTGGGCGTGTTGAAGACCGTGATGTATATGAGATACAAGCTGATAAACTTGTTGGAACCTATATGCTATTAGATGAAGCGTCTGTTACGGGTACTGCCAATATTGTTATGGCAGCAGTGTTAGCAGAAGGAACAACAACAATTTATAACGCAGCTTGTGAGCCTTATATCCAGCAACTCTGTAAGATGCTTAATGCAATGGGTGCAAAGATTAGCGGTATTGCCAGTAACTTGATTACTATCGAGGGTGTGAAGGAATTGCATTCTGCTGACCATAGAATCCTACCTGATATGATTGAGGTAGGCTCTTTCATTGGTATTGCTGCAATGATTGGTGATGGTGTTCGTATTAAGGATGTGTCAGTTCCTAACTTGGGATTGATTCTTGATACCTTCCGTCGACTCGGTGTACAGATTATCGAAGATGGTGACGACCTCCTTATTCCACGTCAGGACCACTATGTGATAGACTCTTTCATTGATGGAACGATTATGACTATCAGTGATGCTCCATGGCCAGGATTGACACCAGACCTTATCTCTGTGTTGCTCGTTGTTGCTACACAGGCGCAGGGTAGTGTACTTTTCCATCAGAAGATGTTTGAGAGTCGCTTGTTCTTCGTGGATAAACTCATTGACATGGGTGCACAGATAATCCTCTGTGATCCCCACCGTGCCGTAGTTGTTGGTCATGATAATGCCAAGAAACTCCGTGCAGGTCGTATGTCAAGTCCTGATATTCGTGCCGGTATTGCACTGCTTATCGCAGCACTGACCGCACAGGGAACAAGTCGTATTGACAACATTGCACAGATTGACCGCGGATATGAGAACATAGAAGGACGTCTTAATGCTCTTGGAGCAAAGATTCAGCGAGCAGAAATATGTTAGTCTCATCGTATCTAAAACCGCACTTTGAGAGAGTGTGTTGTGGATTTTAGATAAATAGGGTTGACGGTTTTGAACAAAAGGGTCGACCGTTTTACTGAAAAAACAATTTGGTACTGAAATAAGATATAGTTTTATCAGTACTAATGATATAAGATAAAAAGATGATAAAGAAGGAAGAAGTCTATAAGATCGGGCGCATCGGGAAGCCGCATGGCGTACACGGAGAGTTGCAGTTGCAGTTCTCCGATGACGTTTTTGATGTGGTGGATGCCGATTACCTTATATTGGACATTGATGGAATCCTCGTTCCTTTCTTTATAGAGGAATATCGATTCCGTTCTGATGAGATAGCCTTGATGAAGTTCTGTGACATCAATAGCGATGCGCAAGCACGTGAACTGACAGGAAGTATTGTTTATTTCCACGCAAGTTGGCAGAGGAAGGGACAGACGATGTGTCATGGGCGCAGATTGTAGGCTATTCCTTAATCGACGAAGCAACGAATAACATGATTGGCAAGATTGTTGCTGTAGATGAAACAACTGTCAATACGCTCTTTGAAGTGAGTACACCTGAGGACGAGGAAATACTCATTCCTGCCACTGACGAGCTTATCGTTGCAACTGATACGGAAGCTCAGACGGTCACGATGCGGATTCCAGCAGGATTGCTTGACCTCTGATTCGCAGCATAAAGTAAAAGAATTAAATGAAACAACAAATCTGTATATTAGGCTCAACAGGCAGTATCGGTACGCAAGCCCTTGATGTTATCAGTCAGCATCCTGACCTCTATGAGGCTTATGCACTCACTGCTAATCATCGTTGGAAGGAACTTGCAGAACAGGCTCGTCGCTTTAATCCAGCAGCTGTTGTCATTGCTGATGAGGCTTATTATGAACCTTTGAAGCAAGAGTTGGCTGATATGCCTGACGTAAAGGTGTATGCAGGTAGCAAAGCTTTGGGGGACATCGTTGATTCACCATCAATAGATATGGTACTCACTGCGATGGTTGGCTACTCTGGTCTTGCTCCAACAATTCACGCTATCAAGGCAAAGAAGAAGATATGTTTGGCAAACAAGGAGACACTTGTTGTTGCTGGTGAGTTGATTCTTCAGTTGGCTCAGCAGTACCACGTGCCTATCTTGCCTGTAGACAGTGAGCATAGTGCTATCTTCCAGAGTTTAGTTGGTGAGGACGAGAACGAGATTGAGAAGATTCTTCTCACCTGCTCGGGTGGTCCTTTCCGTACTTTTACCCATGAACAGTTGAAGCATGTCACTGCAGCTGATGCACTCAAACATCCAACATGGGATATGGGGGCAAAGATTACTATCGATTCTGCATCTTTGATGAACAAAGGTTTCGAGGTGATTGAGGCTAAATGGCTCTTTGGTGTACCTGCTGATAAGATACAGGTGTTGGTTCATCCTCAGTCTATTGTTCACAGTGCGGTACAGTTCTGCGATGGTGGTGTGAAAGCACAGTTAGGTGTTCCAGATATGAGATTACCTATCCAATATGCCTTTTCATTCCCACAGCGTTTGCCATTAGGGGGCGATAGGTTAGATTTCTTCCGTCAACCGTTGGAGTTCTTTGAACCTGATGTAGAGAAGTTTAAGTGTTTAGCCATGGCATACGAAGCTATTAACAAGGGTGGCAATATGCCTTGTATTGTCAATGCAGCCAACGAAATAGTCAATGAAGGCTTCCGTAAGGGTGCTTGTAGTTTCTTGGCAATGGGCGACATCATTGAGAAGGCAATGCAAACTGTTGCTTTTGATAGCAATCCAGATTATGATGTATATATGCAGACGGATGCTGAGGCACGCCGTGTAGCACTTGAGATTATGAATAATAAATAATGAATAGATAAATAATGGAAACATTTCTGATCAGATTGCTTCAGTTCATTCTGGCAATCTCTCTGCTTGTCCTGCTGCATGAAGGCGGACACATGTTCTTTGCGAAGCTTTTCGGTGTTCGCGTTGAGAAGTTCTTCGTATTCTTCGATGTGGGCATCGGTAAGTGGAAAGGTAAACTTTTCAGTTGGAAACCTAAGAAAGACGATACTGAATATGGTATGGGTTGGTTGCCACTGGGTGGCTACTGCAAGATCTCTGGTATGATAGATGAAAGCTTCGATACCGACCAGATGAAGCAGGAACCACAACCATGGGAGTTCCGTACAAAGCCAGCTTGGCAGCGTCTTTTGATTATGATAGGTGGTGTGTTGGTCAACTTTGTCCTCGCTCTCTTCATTTATTCAATGGTGATGTTTGTATGGGGAGACAGCTATTTCAAGGTGTCTGACATGAGTATGGGTATGCGTTTCAATGCTGATGCAAAGGCTTTAGGTTTCAAAGATCATGACGTAATGTTGGGAACAGACCAAGGAGCATTCCGTGAGTATGCGAATGTGAATGGCGATTTCTTCCGTCAGATAGCACAGGCAAAGCGTGTAGACGTATTGCGTAATGGCAAAAAACATAGTATTACTCTGCCTGGCGATATGGATATGCTGCCAATGATTAAGACACGTCCTTTGTTTGCAGAGCCTTTCATTCCTGCACAGGTGGATAGCGTGTTGGGTGATACTCCTGCTGCAAAAGCAGGTATCAAGGTAGGCGACCTCATTAAGTCTATTAATGGAAAGCCAGTTGAGACATGGACAGATATGAATTATCAGACAGGTGTCTTGAGTGATGTCTTGGCAGTGAAGAATACGCATAAGGATTCTCTTGCAGTTCGTTCTGTTGTGCTGACGGTTCAGCATAAGGGCGCAGCAAAGCTCGATACATTAAAACTTATGTTGACACCTGATTTGAAGTTGGGTGTTTTACAGTCAACATTGGCAAGTTATTATAAACCTGTACAGGAGGAATACTCCTTCTTTGAGAGTTTCCCTGCAGGTATAAAGCATGGTTGGAACGTACTGCGTGGCTATGTCGGTAACTTCCGTTACCTTGCTTCAGCAGATGGTGCAAAGAGTATAGGCGGCTTCGGAGCTATCGGCAGTCTTTTCCCTCCATTCTGGGACTGGTATATGTTCTGGTCTATGACAGCCTTCTTGAGTATCATGCTTGCCTTCATGAACATTCTTCCTATCCCTGCTTTGGATGGTGGTCATGTGGTATTCCTTCTCTATGAGATGATTACTCGTCGTAAACCGTCAGAGAAATTCATGGTACGTGCGGAGTATGTTGGTATAACCATCCTAATCCTCCTTATGATATTTGCCAACCTCAACGACATTCTTCGTTGGTTGCATCTTATGTAAGAACAAGTTTTCTTTAATGGACTTAATTCTATCGAATAGTCCGTTAATAGTATCTTAATACGAAGTCACGCAATACAAGCTATAGCACGTATTGCGTGATTTTTGTTTATTCTTGTCGCTTATTCATAAAGGTTTAGTCATTTTCTCTCCCTTTCTTGCAGTTCTATGTACAGTAGGCTACTCATTTCTTTACTACAGGTTGTTCATGTGTTGAGGCTCCGCACCAATTGTGCTAAGCATGAACACCAATGGTGCTAAGCCTTAACACAATAATAAAAGATGGTTATAAAGTTCTATGACGAGCGTTATTAGATACGATATGCACTAATGATTAACTGGTATAATGAGCTCTTATTCGATACTGCTGTGGCTTAATACGAAATTACGCAACACCTACCACGGTAGATATTGCGTAATTCTTTATTGTCACCATAATGTAGTATAGAAGAAGACATTTAGCAATAGCCCTTACAAATGTTGTGTTCTCACTCCTTCTCACATTATAGGATGGTTGCGGATGAGACTTTCTTAATAAAGTAAGACTAATCCGGCAACTCCTGCATAACATATCATGCGGATAGGATTTATCTTTAACCACATCGTACCAACAAAGGTTGCGGCAAAGAGGAATAGACTAATCCAAAACTGCCAAGGGTTTACACTTGGTGCAGAAAAGTTCTCAGTATTACATAATAATAAGGTGGCAGCTGCTAATAGACCCACTACTACTGGGCGTAGACCTGAAAAAACTGACTGTACAACAGGTGTGTTCATATACTTGAGGAACATCTTACTGATAAGAATCATTATTATCAACGATGGAAGTACAAGGGCTATGGTGGCGGTGAGACTACCCAATACTGCCATACCTGCGCCAAAGCCAGCATTATGTACAGCTGTATAACCGCAATAGGTAGCAGAGTTTATACCAATAGGTCCAGGCGTCATCTGTGATACAGCAACGATGTTGGTAAACTCTGCAGAGCTAAGCCAATGATGGTTCACAACCGTTTCTGTTTGTATCAGTGATAACATTCCATATCCTCCACCGAATCCAAAGAGTCCGATGATAAAGAAAGTATAGAAAAGTTCTAAGTATATCATGTTGTTGTTTCTGTTATTAGTCTGTTCTTAGTGTGCTGTTTTCCCGAAATTATCCCATTCGTCTCTCTCTTCCTTCGGAACTTTCGTTTGCTATTTCTCTTGCGAAGTTATATCCCGTTAGGCTCTCCCCTCCTTCGGAGGGGCTGGGGGAGGTATTTCACTCCGTTGGTTTAATAAACTTCCCATAAAGGAATCCACCTAATCCTGCAGTAAGAATGGCGTAAACAGGATTGACACCTAACAGCCAAATGGCAATGGCGGTGACAATAGGAATCCAACAGTTTGCCAATGATATTTTTGCACTCTTTGCCAATGTGAAGGTTGGTACAGCTATCAAGGCAACCACTGCAGGGCGTATTCCGCGGAACATAGCTGCTACCCATGGGATGTCCATAAACTGATGGAAGAAGAGAGCTATACAAAGAATGATGAGAAATGAGGGGAGAATAGCTCCTAAACAAGTGACGAGTGCACCCGGTGTTTTTCGCATCTTATATCCGACAAAGACACTGATGTTTGCAGCAAGGACACCAGGACAGCTTTGTGCAACAGCTATCAGGTCAACAAACTGGTCTTCTGGAATCCACTTTCTCTTCACTACGACTTCATTTTGGATAATTGAAATCATAGCATATCCACCGCCAAGTGTAAAGGCTCCGATCTTAAAGAAGGTTTTGAAAGCTTCCCAGTAGAAGCCTTTGGGTGATGGGTGTTGAGTGTTGGGTGTTGATGAAATGTTATCTTTGTCCACTGTGTCTTGTTATTTATAGTGAAATCAATGTTTGAGAGTTACGGACGCCCCCATCTGTTCACATATACCTATTAGGTAATATTACTCAGATGAGGGCGTTTCTCAGTGTAGTCTATATATATTAAAGGTGTACTAATCTATTACACCTTCAATAGGGGAGGGGCAAACTTTACAGTTTGCTTTCAACCCACTTACGAGCATTTACAAATGCCTCAATCCATGGCGTAACCTCGTCCTGACGACGCTCACGTGGATAGTAAGCCTGCTGCCATGGGAAGATAGCACGCTCCAAGTGTGGCATCATTGCAAGGTGACGGCCGTCTGCAGAGCAGATACCTGCTACATTGTAGTCAGAGCCGTTAGGGTTACCAGGATATTCAGCGTAGTTGTATTTAGCGATGACATTGTACTTATCTTCCGCCTCTGGGAGGTAGAAACGACCCTCGCCGTGTGCTACCCAGATACCAAGTTTGTTACCACTCAACGAACCGAACATTACACTATTGTTCTGTGGAATGGTCAAGTTCAAGAATGAACTCTCAAACTTCTTACTGGTATTGTGGCAGAGGTGAGCACGATGCTTGTGTTCTGGGTTGATAAGGTTCAACTCAACCATCAACTGACAACCGTTACAGATACCCAATGAAAGTGTATCTTCGCGTGCATAGAAGCGGTCGAGTGCCTGCTTAGCCTTTGGATTATAGAGGAAAGCACCAGCCCATCCCTTTGCAGAACCGAGTACGTCTGAGTTAGAGAAACCACCGCAGAAGACAATCATATTTACTTCTTCCAAAGTCTCACGGCCAGTGATAAGATCGGTCATCATGACGTCTTTCACCTCGAAGCCTGCCAAATAGAGTGCATAAGCCATCTCACGCTCACCATTGGTACCCTTCTCACGAATGATAGCTGCCTTTGGTGTTGGGTGATGGGTGTTAGGTGTTGCAGTCTTCCAACGGTCTGCATCGAGTCCATACTGCTGGAGAGTACCAGTGAAGTCAGCATTGAACTTCATCTCAATTGGCTGCTTCTTATAGTTCTGAGCACGCTTTTTTGCCATGCCGTTCATACTTTGTTTGCGGTCGAGAAGGTAAGATGTCTTATACCATGTCTCACGCATTGCATCAATATCGAACGCTACCTTCCAGTCACCATCAGCAATACTGAGCGTGCGTTTATCTGGACTTGGTGTACCGATACGAGCAAAGCCGATGCAGTTCTCCGTCAAGAACTCTTTGACTTCTTCCTTATGTTCGTCAGCAACCTGAATAACTACACCCGGATTCTCTGCAAAAAGCTTCTTGATGGTGTCGTCGCCCTTGATGTCGTGGAGGTTGATGTTAAGACCATCCTTAGCGTTGGCAAAGGTCATCTCAAGCAATGTTGTAATCAAACCACCTGCTGAAATGTCGTGTCCAGCGAGTATCCATCCACGGCGAATCATTTCTTGTACGGCATCAAAGCAGTCGCAGAAGTACTGTGGTTCTTTCACGGTTGGAACGTCACTACCAATCTTTCCGAGACTCTGTGCAAAGGCAGAACCACCTAAACGCTGCTCGTCAAAGCTAAAGTCAATATGATAGAGGCGTGTGTTCTTATCGTTCACAAGCACCGGAGAAACCACCTGACGAACATCGCTTACTTCACCACCACTGGTTACAATGACGGTTCCCGGAGAGATAATCTTATCTCCATTAGGATATTGCTGGGTCAGAGAAAGTGAATCCTTACCCGTTGGAACGTTCACACCGATAGCGCAGCAGAAGTCTGATAATGCCTTAACCGCACTATAGAGACGTGCGTCTTCACCCTTCTGTGAGCGACAAGGCCACATCCAGTTGGCTGAAAGACTCAGGCTATCCATGCCGTCTGCCAATGGTGCCCACACGATGTTGGTCAATGACTCGGCTACGGAAAGAACTGAGCCTGCCTCTGGTGATGCGAGTCCTGCCTGCGGAGCGTGGCCGAGTGCGGTTGCAATACCCTTATGACCACGATAGTCTAAGGCTACAACACCACAGTCAGAGAGTGGCAACTGAATCTCACCCTGACACTGCTGACGGGCTACCTTACCTGTAACAGAGCGGTCAACCTTATTTGTCAACCAGTCCTTACATGCCACAGCTTCCAACTGAAGCACACGCTGGAGGTATTCCTCCACCTTATTTATACTATAAGAAACATTCTCATATTTGCGCTCAACGGTCTCATCCTTCATGATTGTCTTTGGAGAATGACCGAACATCTGTGCTACGTCTAAGTCGAATGGCTTTACACCATCACCTTGTACGAAAGCGAAGTGAGCATCACCTGTCGTCTCACCAACAACATACATTGGTGCACGCTCACGCTCAGCAATCTTCTTCACGTGGTCGAGGTGCTTCTCATCGATGAGCAAGCCCATGCGCTCTTGTGACTCGTTGGCGATGATTTCCTTGGCACTTAATGTCTTGTCGCCGATAGGCAACTGTGACATATCAATCTTACCACCACAATCTTCAACAAGCTCACTCAAACAATTTAGGTGTCCAGCAGAACCGTGGTCGTGGATAGATACAACTGGGTTGTTGTCCTCTTCTACCAATGCACGCACAAGGTTGTAGGCGCGTTTCTGCATCTCTGGGTTAGCACGCTGTATGGCATTCAGCTCAATACCATTTGAGTAACGACCAGTATCAACTGATGATACTGAACCACCACCAAGTCCGATACGGTAGTTATCGCCACCAACGACAACGACCTTGTTACCAGCCTGTGGCTCGCCCTTCAGACAGTCACGCTTAGCACCATAACCTACACCACCAGCAAGCATAATCACCTTGTCGTAAGCATACTTCTCACCATTCTCTTGATGTTCAAATGTGAGTAGTGAACCAGTAATTAAAGGCTGACCAAACTTATTACCGAAATCGCTTGCACCGTTAGATGCCTTAATCAGAATCTGCTCTGGAGTTTGATAGAGCCACTGACGAACAGGAAGGATGTCTTCCCAATCACGTAAGGCTGGAGTTGTACCGTCATCTTCTGTCAGACGAGGGTAAGCGGTCATATAGACTGCTGTTCCTGCGATTGGCCATGAACCAACGCCACCGCCCATACGGTCGCGAATCTCACCACCCGTACCTGTTGCCGCTCCATTGAATGGCTCAACGGTAGTAGGGAAGTTGTGAGTTTCAGCTTTCAGAGAGATAACACTCTCGATAGGCTTCACTCGGAAAAAGTCAGATGTGCTCTGGTTTGCTGGTGCAAACTGCTCAACCTCTGGACCTTGTGCGAAAGCTACATTGTCTTTATAGGCTGAAAGAATCTTACCAGGATTCTCTTTTGTAGTCTTCTTGATGAGGCTGAAAAGACTGCTCTCCATCACCTTGCCATCAATGACGAACTCTCCACCGAAAATCTTATGGCGGCAATGCTCAGAGTTAATCTGTGCGAAACCGAAGATTTCAGAGTCGGTGAGTGGGCGGCCATTCTGCTTTTCAATCTTGTGGAGATATTCCATCTCCTCTGGTGAGAGTGCCAAACCTTCTTCTTCGTTGAACTTCTCTAAGTCCTCCACACGCTTGATAGGCTCTGGCTCGTGGTTGACAGTGAAGATAGTCTGGTCAAGACCATCATACATACGTTGCAACATCGGGTCATAATCAGCCTCTTTGCTGCTTACAGGGAAGTACTCCTCTATACGCAAAATGCCGTCAAGACTCATGTTTTGAGTAATCTCGACGGCATTCGTACTCCAAGGAGTAATCATCTCACGGCGTGGTCCCACATAGTAGCCCTGCAGCGTCTCTTCGTTCTGCAAGTAGGTGGCATCGCCATAGAGCCAACAAAGTTCGTTGATTTCCGCGTCGGACAATGCATGATTGACTTCTGTGGCAATCACGCTTTTGGACTGAGTTCTGAAGAAAAGAATCATAGTCTGTATATAAAATTTGGTGTTACTTCTGTTTGCAAAGATACGATATTCTTTGGATATACTGCCCTTTTGTCCAGTGTTTTTTAGTCTTCTTAGGTATTATAAATAATCAGACTCGTTTTTGTATGTCTTATCCTGCTAAAGTTGTATTTGTTGTCTTGAATTTCGTTTCATGAAAATAATTGGTTCTTCCGTTAACTGTATAGATTGAAAATAGGATAAGACTGATACACCTGCTTAGTATGACTATCCCCAATTAGATGGGCTTTCAATGGGATAAGCTACAAGATAAAATGCAAATTGATACTATATCTATCTGTCGCCTACAAACAGTTTATGCCCTTATTGATCGATATTTGTAAATTATTTTTAATCAGCTCGAATTCAATATATGCTCTTTTATGTTCTAAAAAACGGCTAATTAACTTGCAAAAGATGCTCTTTTGAGGGCTAACTAACGCCCTTTTGAAGTCCAATTAAGCACCTTTTACTTTTCTACTTTGTAACCTGTTGATTTCCTTCTGGTTACAAATCTGCTCCGTGTATATGTTTTTGCCGTTATTTATAGATGTCTCATTTGAAATTATGTAATAATTTTTCAAATCCTTGTCAACAGATTTTCGAAGTCTTAAAATGAAAAGGTTTTCAGTGTCAGAGGATGATAAAAGAATAGATAGTTGACGGTCTTAGCTATATTTTTGTTTAATAAGTAACTTTGGTTTTTCCGTTAAAGCAAAACGAAAAGCATCCGCGCATTTAACGGAAGAACCAACATTTTTCCTATGTTCCTATGTTCTTTCTTGCTCGAAAAACCTGTCTCTCGGTAATTGTATCTTCCAATTGTTTATTCTGTATAATTTCATCAAAAAGTTCCATTAATTGTAAGTTTCAGGTTAAAAATGTCTAAACTCATTATACAACTCTTTGTTTTACACGTCTTTATAATATCTTTGCAATAGATATACCGCATTCTGTGTAATGAGGTTAGTTTTGTGTACCTGTTTGCTTCGTTATATAATAATGTGGGCAGGTTTCAAAACCAGTAGAATTGATTTCTTTTTACGTTATGTTAGGAAGAATCTATTACAAGTAGAATAATAACCAAAATAAAATAGTAAATATGAAAAAGAGTCTTTTTATCGTAGCTTTAGCGTTGGGTACACTTGCATTTAGTAGCTGTGCCAGCAAGAAGGATTTGGAAAATTGTCGTACAGAGAATAATCAGTTGACGGCAGATTATCAGAATGCTAAGGAAACGATTGCTGCCAATAATGCACGTATCAAGAGCTTGGAGGATCAGTTGGCTCAGGCGAGAGAGAGTGCTGCTGCGTTGCAGGGTAGTCTTGATAACAGTTTGAGAAATGCCAATTCAAACAATATCAACATTTCTAAACTTGTTGATCAGATTAACGAGAGTAATCAGTATATCCGTCACTTGGTTGAGGTGAAGTCTAAGAGTGATTCTTTGAATATGGTGTTGACAAACAATCTTACCCGTTCTTTGAGCCGTGAGGAGTTGAAGGAGGTTGATGTACAGGTTCTGAAGGGTGTTGTTTATATCTCTTTGGCTGACAATATGCTTTATAAGAGCGGTTCTTATGAGGTGAGTGATCGTGCTGAGCAGACATTGAGCAAGATTGCTAAGATTATTACTGATTATAAGGATTATGATGTGCTGATTGAGGGTAACACTGATAATGTGCCTATCAACACTACTACAGACAAGATGAAGAATATCCGTAATAACTGGGATCTTTCTTGTCTCCGTGCAGCTTCTGTTGCGCAGTATCTGCAGGATCGCTTTGGTGTAAATCCTAAGCGTTTGACTGCTGGTGGTCGTGGTGAGTATAACCCACTCGCAACTAATGATACTGAGTTGGGTAAGCAGCGTAACCGCCGTACGCAGATTATCATTACTCCAAAGCTTGATCAGTTTATGGATCTCATTGGTGAGGCTCCAGAGGCTAAGGCTGCAAAGTAAGTAGTAAATGAGTATAAGTGTTCTGTTCTTGATGCTCCAGAAATATCCATAGAGATATAAGTGGATGTTGGCAGCACTTTCTATATATGTGATTTATTTCTGTGGAAAGTGTTTCGGAGAAGCAATGTGGTATTTACTGCATTGATAGAATAGAAAACGTTGATAAATATAAATCTGCATCTTGTCTATACTGTATTGACAAGGTGCAGATTTTGTCCTTTATTATAGTATATAAGTTTCGTGTATGGATATTACTTTTATGATTTTAGCTACATTGGTAGCTGTTGAGCACATATATATAATGTGTCTTGAAACGATATTTACTAAATCGAGAACAACTGCGCGTACTTTTAATATGGATGTGGAGGAATTAAGTCGCCCATCTGTATCTACGTTATTTAAAAATCAAGGTGTCTATAACCTTTTATTGGCAGTGCTGATTTTAATAGCTGTTTGGGTAACGAATGATTTGTTTTGGGCGCGTTGTCTTTTGACGTATGTAGCATTGGTGGCTATTTATGGCGGTTTTACAAGTAGTCCAGCTATTATTTTAAAGCAGGGTGCGCCTGCTTTGGTGGCATTAATATATAGTTTTGTTCTATTATAGGTATTTGTTGTTTTTGGCTAAAATTGAAACTTCCTTTGTTTTCGATTTTGCGTTTAAGGGGCTATTCTTTGTTTTGTGGCTTTATGTTGCTATTTTTGTTTTTATGGCTTCCTGGGGTGTGGTAGAGGTGTTTTGGGTGTTGTTTTGATTGATTTGTGTCAAGGCTTTGGATGATTTTTAAGTTTTTTGAAAAATATTCTTCAAAACATTTGGAGGGAACGGAAATTCTGTATACCTTTGCATCCGCTTTACAAAACAAGCCACTTGGCAAGTTACTTAAAGCAGTAAAGAAAGAGTTCTTTGAAAAGATTTACATAAACAGAGAAGTAGTACAAGAAGCGTCTGTTTGATTTTATATCAAATGGATGGGTAAAAGAAACGAACCGATCAATTCGTTGTCCCTGCTTTTGAGACATTGTCTCAAAACAATTAAGGAACAAAAGAAAAGGTGCTTTTTACTTGATACTTTTAGGATAAGCGTTCTGAAACAGAGATTACTCGGTGGAGTGCTTGGGGATATTGGTATTCATTATCACTTATCACCTATCACTTATCACCAAAACATATTTTACAATGGAGAGTTTGATCCTGGCTCAGGATGAACGCTAGCTACAGGCTTAACACATGCAAGTCGAGGGGAAACGGCATTGAGTGCTTGCACTCTTTGGACGTCGACCGGCGCACGGGTGAGTAACGCGTATCCAACCTTCCCATTACTGTGGGATAACCTGCCGAAAGGCAGACTAATACCGCATAGTCTTCGATGACGGCATCAGATTTGAAGTAAAGATTTATCGGTAATGGATGGGGATGCGTCTGATTAGCTTGTTGGCGGGGTAACGGCCCACCAAGGCGACGATCAGTAGGGGTTCTGAGAGGAAGGTCCCCCACATTGGAACTGAGACACGGTCCAAACTCCTACGGGAGGCAGCAGTGAGGAATATTGGTCAATGGACGGAAGTCTGAACCAGCCAAGTAGCGTGCAGGATGACGGCCCTATGGGTTGTAAACTGCTTTTGTATGGGGATAAAGTTAGGGACGTGTCCCTATTTGCAGGTACCATACGAATAAGGACCGGCTAATTCCGTGCCAGCAGCCGCGGTAATACGGAAGGTCCAGGCGTTATCCGGATTTATTGGGTTTAAAGGGAGCGTAGGCTGGAGATTAAGTGTGTTGTGAAATGTAGACGCTCAACGTCTGAATTGCAGCGCATACTGGTTTCCTTGAGTACGCACAACGTTGGCGGAATTCGTCGTGTAGCGGTGAAATGCTTAGATATGACGAAGAACTCCGATTGCGAAGGCAGCTGACGGGAGCGCAACTGACGCTTAAGCTCGAAGGTGCGGGTATCAAACAGGATTAGATACCCTGGTAGTCCGCACAGTAAACGATGGATGCCCGCTGTTGGTACCTGGTATCAGCGGCTAAGCGAAAGCATTAAGCATCCCACCTGGGGAGTACGCCGGCAACGGTGAAACTCAAAGGAATTGACGGGGGCCCGCACAAGCGGAGGAACATGTGGTTTAATTCGATGATACGCGAGGAACCTTACCCGGGCTTGAATTGCAGAGGAAGGATTTAGAGATAATGACGCCCTTCGGGGTCTCTGTGAAGGTGCTGCATGGTTGTCGTCAGCTCGTGCCGTGAGGTGTCGGCTTAAGTGCCATAACGAGCGCAACCCCTCTCTTCAGTTGCCATCAGGTTAGCTGGGCACTCTGGAGACACTGCCACCGTAAGGTGTGAGGAAGGTGGGGATGACGTCAAATCAGCACGGCCCTTACGTCCGGGGCTACACACGTGTTACAATGGCCGGTACAGAGGGATGGTGTAATGCAAATTGCATCAAATCTTGAAAGCCGGTCCCAGTTCGGACTGGGGTCTGCAACCCGACCCCACGAAGCTGGATTCGCTAGTAATCGCGCATCAGCCATGGCGCGGTGAATACGTTCCCGGGCCTTGTACACACCGCCCGTCAAGCCATGAAAGCCGGGGGTGCCTGAAGTCCGTGACCGCAAGGATCGGCCTAGGGCAAAACTGGTGATTGGGGCTAAGTCGTAACAAGGTAGCCGTACCGGAAGGTGCGGCTGGAACACCTCCTTTCTGGAGAGGATGCTTATTAGTTGATTTAGTTGATAAGTATTTAATTATACAAGTCAAGAAGTTAACGGTAATCAAGGAAATAAAAGAACCTTTGGTTCGTTTTTCTTCTTGTACTCACTGACACTGTTTTAAGAATAAGAGAAAGGAAGTCTGGCATGAGAAGCCGCAGTGCTTTCTTCCAACTCAGTCCTATAGCTCAGTTGGTTAGAGCGCCACACTGATAATGTGGAGGTCGGCAGTTCAAGTCTGCCTGGGACTACACATCGGCGTTAAGCCAATGTGTATCAGGCACAAGTCTTTTGGGACTACACATTGGCGCTAAGCCATGTGTGACAGACTTAAAGTCCTTTGATACTTTCTCTATCCCTTGGGGGATTAGCTCAGTTGGCTAGAGCACCTGCTTTGCACGCAGGGGGTCAACGGTTCGAATCCGTTATTCTCCACCACGCTGTTCTATGTTTCTGAGGCAATGCCTCAGAACACACAGAGAGTAACAGCACAAGATCTTTGACATATTGACACAAGCAAGACTGTAATGTAGAACTATTCTTTCTATAATGGGAAGAATTAGAATTCTAATTATTGAAGAAAAAACTTCAAATTCTTTAGAATCACACAACAGCTGAAAGTATGAGCTACATTCTTTGTAAGTAATTACATAGAAGGCGAAGAAAGTAAGAAAGGGCGCATGGCGGATGCCTTGGCTCACGGAGGCGATGAAGGACGTGATAAGCTGCGATAAGCCTTGGGTAGGTGCAAATAACCTTTGATCCAAGGATTTCCGAATGGGACAACCCAGCAGGTTGAAGACCTGTTATCA